>Ga0070699_100000001_pt1 | contig 910751 bp, 764 predicted proteins | sample KBSK1503metaG_FD_65473 | JGI IMG/M metagenome (GOLD analysis project Ga0070699, IMG submission 65473) | Corn, switchgrass and miscanthus rhizosphere microbial communities from Kellogg Biological Station, Michigan, USA - KBS K1-50-3 metaG | ecosystem: Host-associated > Plants > Roots >... | reverse complement strand
CCACTCCGAGACGTTTGTGTTTCCCCGCGAGGCCGCCGAAGCGTTGGCGCGGACCCGGAGTCGAGGCGGGAGAGTGGTGGCGGTGGGCACCACCGTCGCCCGGGTCCTGGAGCATGTGGCGCTGAAATCGAACCTGCAAGCGGCCGAGGGGGAATGCGACCTTTTCATCCTGCCGGGGCACGAATTCCGCGCGGTGGACGCGCTGCTCACCAATTTCCACCTGCCCCGCTCCACGCTGCTGCTTTTCGTGGCGGCGTTCGTCGGGCGGGAGCGCATTCTGGCGGCCTATCGGGAGGCGATGGATCGGCAGTATCGCTTCTACAGTTACGGCGACGCCATGTTCCTCCACTGACGGCGGCGGGGAGCTTTGCATGCTCTTTCAAGTGACGTCCCGCGATCCCATGAGCCTCGCCCGCTGCGGACTGCTGCAGACTTCTCATGGCAGCGTACGGACTCCTGCGTTCATGCCGGTGGGAACACAGGGCAGCGTGAAGTCGATGGAGGCCCGCGAGCTCAGCCCTCTCGGCTACGGCCTGCTCCTGGCGAATGCTTATCATCTTTTCCTCCGGCCGGGCCACCAGACCATCGCTCGGCTCGGCGGCTTGCATCGCTTCATGGGGTGGGACGGGGCTCTTTTGACCGACAGCGGGGGGTTTCAGGTCTTCAGCCTGGCGGATCTGCGGAAGATCCATGAAGAGGGGGTGGAATTCGCCAGCCACCTGGATGGGAGCCGGATCCACCTGACCCCTCAGCTCAGCGCGGAGATTCAGCGGGATCTCGGATCCGATCTGGTGATGCCTCTGGACGATTGCCCTCCCTATCCGGCCGACCGCCGACGGGTGGAGGAGTCGGTGCGGCGAACCACCGCCTGGGCCAAGCTCAGCCTCGCCTCCCCGCTGAAGGAGGACCAGCACCGGCTGGGAATCATCCAAGGGGGGATGCACCGGGATTTGCGCGCTCGCAGCGCCGGCGAGATCACCGAGTTGGGCTTCGAAGGCTACGCCCTGGGGGGGATCGGGGTAGGGGAGCCACCGGATCTGGCTGCGGAGGCGGTGCAAGAAGCCGTGCCTCAGCTTCCGGTTTCCGCGCCAAGGTACGTGATGGGGATCGGAATTCCCGGACAGATGCTGGATCTCATCGCCCTGGGGATTGATCTTTTCGACTGCGTCCTGCCGACGCGCAACGCCAGGAACGGCACCCTGTTCACCCGCCAGGGAAAGATTCATATCAAGCGCCACGAGTTCCGCGAGGACCCCGCCCCTCTGGATCCCGACTGTGACTGTGCCGCCTGCAGGAACTATTCGCGCGCCTATCTGCGGCATCTGTACATGAGCGGGGAGATCCTGGCGGCGCGCCTCAACACTCTGCACAATCTGACTTACTTTGCTTCCGTCATGGAGCGGGCCCGGGAGGCCATCGCGTCCGGCACGCTGCACCGTCTCCGGCGCCAGGCCGAGTTCACCTCCACCCCGCCGGAGGCTTCCCGCGAGCCGGCGGATTGATGCCGCGAAATTCCGCATGCTACGATGACCCGCCTTGCCGACACACCGCCCCAGCGACGGGCGAATCTTCGAGGTATTCATGAAGTACGCTCACCGCCGATTCCCGCTGATGATTCTCCTCATTCTCACGCTCGGGGGCGGCGGCTGCGAGGCATCGCAAGCCCAGAAGGCCGCCCAGGAAGGGGCGTTTCTCTACGATCGCGGGGATTACGACGCGGCGCTTCCGCTGCTCGAAAAGGCGGCGGAGAAGGGGACCAAGGATAGCCAGGTTCTGTATCAGCTGGCCTACATCTACGATCAGAAGGGAGAGCGGGACAAGGCGAAGGCGTATCGTGAAAAAGCGGTGCCTTTGCTGGAGAAGCAGGCCGGTTCCGCCAAGGGCACGCTGGAAGACTCCTATTACCTGACGGCGCTCTACCTCCAGCTGCAGCGCCCCACGGAAATGCGCAATGCCGCCCAGGCCGGGATCCAGAAATTCGGAAAGCGGAGCGACCTCAGCGGCGAGGATCTGTTCCGTCTGGGGCGGCTGTACCAGTTCGCGGGCGACGCCGCGCAGAGCGCTTCCACCTATCGCCGGGCGGTGGATGCCATGGCCGCCGAGAAGAGCCCCAACGCGATCTTGTACGCCCTGGCGCTCGCCGCCGACGCGGGCACCGACGTGGCTGCCCGCCGTTACGGTGACGCGGTGCGCAAGCTGGAGCAGGCAGAGGCGCTCAATCCGAAGTACCCTCCGCCGGTCATGCAGATGGCCCTGATGGAGCTGGGCGCGGGCCGTTACGCCGAAGCCAAGGAGCGCTTTGCCCGAGTCAAGGACGAGGCCACCGCCAGCGAGGCCCAGTACGGCGCCGACGTGGCCTCGCACCTGGAGCAATGCGGCGGCAGGCGGGAGGCGCTTGCGGATGGAGAGCCGCTCCAGGAGATGACCAACGACGAGGTGCAGGAGGCCCTCGGCGCCGCAGCCACGGCCTATCGTGCAGCCAAGGGCGCCCCGGATGCGGACCCGGCCAAGGTGCGGGAGGCGGAGGCGATGTTTTTCAGCCTGGCGGCGGAGTGGATGCTGCGGGGGCAATCGCTGCGGGAAGTCTCACTCTCCGGGAACTACGCCGACCTGATCCGGCGATGAATTCGATCCTACTGCTGGGAGACGCGCACTTCAGAGAAGAGGATCCTGAGGTGGAAATCTTTCTCGACTTCCTGCGCCGCCTGCCCAACGGAGCCAAGGCCCTCTACCTGCTGGGAGACCTCTTCGATCTCTGGATCGGCTCTGAGGCCTTCGTTTCTGGATGCCATCGCAGGGTCGTCGACGGCATCGTGGCCCTCAGGGCCGCGGGAATGGAAGTGTTCTACATCGAGGGAAACCGCGACTACCATTTGAAGTCACTTTACGGTCCATCGGTGTTCCGGGAAATCGCCGAGGAGAGTCTCGACCTGGACTTCGGAGGCCGGAAGATTCATCTGGCCCACGGCGATCTGGTGAATCAAGAGGACCGCCCCTATCAACGCTGGCGGCGGCTGGCGAAAGGACCGCTGCTTCTGGGAATGCTGCAACGGCTGCCCGAGGCACTGGCCAGGGCGGCAGCGCGCCACCTGGAGCGCCGCATCGCCCGGACCAACCGGCGCCACCGCATCCGCTTCCCGGAGGAGCAATGCCGCCGCTTCGCACTCGAGCAGCGGGCGAATGGGGCGGACACCCTGGTGCTCGGTCACTTCCATCAGGAGGCGCACTTGAGGTGGGAAACCGATGGAGCGGGAATCGAGGTCTTCGTGCTCCCGTCCTGGAGGGAGGGCCGGCGCTATCTGCGGATTAGCGAAGATGGGCGGGCCGAATTCGAGGTATTCCACAGTCCCGGGGTGGCGCCATGATCTTGGGCATCGGGCTGGACCTGTGCGAGGTGGGGCGCATCCGCAGGCTGCTGGAGAAGGACCGAGGGCGCTTCGTCCGCCGGGTCTACCGCGAGGCGGAAATCGCCTACTGCGACGCCCGTCGGAAGCCGGAGATTCACTATGCGGCGCGCTTTGCCGCCAAAGAGGCTTTTCTCAAGGCGCTGGGTCGGGGCTGGCGCCTCGGATGGACGCAGGTCGAGGTGGTGCGCACGGCCTCCGGCAAGCCCGATTTGCTTCTCACCGGAAAGGCGGCCGAGGCGGCGGAGAGTCGCGGCGTGCGCCACGTGCATCTGACGCTGACGCATACGCCGGAGACCGCGGCGGCGGTCATCGTCCTGGAGGGGGATTCCTCCTGTGAAAAGGAGCAGCTCTGAGTCATCAACACGCGCGTGACATCGGCGCCCAGGAGCGCGATCGCCGGCGGCTGCTGTGGGCCGCCGTCCTCACCGGGGCAATTCTGATCGTGGAGGCGGTGGGAGGCAGGCTGTCGCACAGCCTTTCGCTGCTCTCCGACGCCGGACACATGATGACGGACCTGCTGGCGATGCTCCTGAGCCTTTTTGCCGTCTCCCTGGCGGCGCGTCCCGCCACCCAGCGCAAGACCTACGGTTATCACCGCCTGGAAATTCTCACGGCGTTGATCAACGGCACGATTCTGGTTTTGATCTCTTTGTATCTCATCGTCATGGCGATCCAGAGGATGCTGCGACCGGAGACCGTGGCCACTCGATTGATGCTCTACGTGGCCGTGGTGGGGCTGCTGGCCAACCTGGCAGGCATCGCAATTCTCTCAGGGTCCCGGAACAACCTGAACGTTCGCGCCGCACTGCTGCATGTTCTGGGCGACGCCCTTTCATCCGTGGGAGTCATCGCGGGGGCGGTATTCATGCGGGTCACTCACTGGTATCAGGCCGACGGCCTCATTTCCATCGTTATCGGCGGCGTCATCCTCTGGGGCGCCGTGCGCCTGATGGCGGAGGCCTGCGACATCCTGCTGGAAGCAACGCCCTCGGGCATGGCCCTGGCCGAACTCACCTCGGCGCTGCGCTCCGTGGAGGGAGTCGTCGACTTGCATGACTTGCACGTCTGGAGCATCACCTGCGGCATGCCGGCGCTCAGCGGGCACCTGGTGGTGAAGGACGGTTTCTTGTCGCAGAGCGATCAGCTGCTGAACCGGGCCAAGCAGGTCCTGGAGGAGCGCTTCGGCATCTGTCATACGACGCTGCAGCTGGAGTCGGAGCGCTACGAGGAAGTCGGGGAAGTGCACGGGATATGCGCCGAGGATTGAGGCGTCAGGCCTCTTTGAGCGCCAGGATTCCCCGCTCCTTGAGGCGCTTCAGGACCCGCAGCGCGTCGACTTCGCGGAGGGGTGAGATGCTCACGATGGACTTCAGATCCCAGCTGCCATTCACGCGGCTCACCAGGAAGACCTCCTCCGGCGTCAGGGACTCGTCGGTGAGCTGCTCCAGCGGGCGCTTCAGGTAGGGGATCTGCTTGGGAGGAAGGGGACCGCGGTAGAGCCGGTCGATGAGGTTCACCTCGGCGACTTTCATGAGCTCTCCCACCTCCGAGCCTCTTTCGGAAGCTCCCGCGAGCTGCTCCAGCAGCGCCAGAGCCTCCTCCAGGGCCCCCGATCGGATCAAATCCTTTGCAGCGCGCAACCCGTCGGTGACGGGAGGTTGGTCCGCCGCCGGTCCCACCTCCTTGCCCGGGGCCACCACGATCACGAACCCCCGCTCGAGCGCCGACAGGAGGAAATAGCTGACAGTGAACTCCGGGGCATGCAGCTCCAGGCAGATCTCTTGGAGCGTCCGCTTGCCGTCGACCAGCTCTAGGGCGCGCCGGGCGAAGGCGTTGGCCATGAGCTCGGGCGGGGGCGGCACAGCGGTGCGATCCAGAACGACCATCTTGTGCGGGAAGGCACGGCGGATCTTCTGCGCCAGGTCATAGCGGCGAAGCCCCTCGAGGAGCACTGCCTCCACCTTGAGGTGGATGGAAATGGCGGCGTCGGCCTGACCGTTCCCCTCGTGAAACTCGAAGTCGCCCTCGGCCCAGAGGAAGAGGCTATAGACGGTTTCTTCGGTTTTGCGCTTCAGTGCCTGGGCCACCACCTCTTCGGGGACCCACTGCTTCTCCACCAGGACCCGCCCCAGCATCACGTGGGTCTTCTCCTGAATGTCGAAGGCCTCCTTGAGCTGGGATTCGCTGAGCAGCTGCTGGCTCACCATGACCTGCCCAAGAAACTCGCGAGGATCGTTGCTTCCGGAAGAGACGACGACTCCCTCGCGCAGGAAGAGTCGCTTCACCAGGGTGTCGTGCTGCACGCTCAACGCGCCGGTTTTCCGGGCCTGGCTGACCCACTGGAGCAAATCAGGGAAAGCCATGCTGGCGAGATTTCCTGAGAGTCCGGGTTTGGGTGGCAAGGGGTCTCCGGATGGGGCTCTCCGACCGACGACGAAGCGCGGGCGGAATATAGCACCGCGTTCCCAAGAGTTTCAACCCACGGGAGTTGGGGGGTGAGCCAGGCTGCCGACAAGGGCGCTGGGCGGGGAGCGCGGCCTATCCTCTATAATCTCCAGCCACCGAGGCCCCGAGGAACGAGCTGTGTGGCGCGGATCGAGAGGGAGGCATCGTGAAGGAAGCGGCGCTCGGATTTCTAAAGTGCCCGGAGTGCGGCGGTTCCCTGCGCTTGGAAGTCCGGGAGAGGGTGGGGGATGAAATCGTTCAGGGAGGGCTGAGCTGCAGCTGCGGCAAGCAGCATCCGATCGAGGAGGGAGTTGCCCGGTTTGTGACCCAGGGCTACACCGCCAGTTTCTCCTTCCAGTGGCTCGCGCAAAAGGAGAGTCCTGAGAACACAGCACGCTCGCGAAAGGTAAAGGAGGATTTTCTCCGGCTCCTCGGCGTGGCGGCCGAACAGCTGCAGGGGAAGAGGGTGCTGGACGCCGGCTGCGGCCGAGGGGTTCTGACGGTGGTGCTGTCGGATCACGCTGCGGAGGTGGTGGGGATGGACCTCAGCGATGGCGTCCGGGTGGCTGCCTCACGCACCCTGGGCAAGCCCGGGGTCAGCATCGTGCGAGGCGATATCCTCAATCCTCCCCTCGTGGAGGGAAGCTTCGACTTCATCTTCAGCATGGGAGTGCTGCACCACACGAGGGACTGCAAGGCGGCGTTCCTGACGCTTGCCCGGCGGCTGCGCCCCGGAGGGTTCATCGGCATCTGGGTCTACTCGGCCTATAGCACCTATCGCAACAAGGCTTCCGACTTCCTGCGCCGCTTCACGACCCGCATGCCGCCACGGCTCCTCTATCTGCTCTGCCACCTGGCGATTCCACTCCATTATCTGCAGGGGATTCCGGTACTGGGAGTCCCTTTCAGGGTGATTCCCATCGCCGGGGAGGGTCCCTGGCGATGGAAGATCCTCGGAACCTACGACTGGTACTCTCCCACCTACCAATCCAAGCACAGCTTCCCGGAGGTCTTCGGATGGTTCGCGGAGGCGGGTCTGGAGGCGATCCAGATGCACGACTGGAACATCTGCGTCAGCGGCCGTCGACCGCGCGCTTGAGCCCATCCATCAAAAAAACGCGGCGATCCCGGTCAGATCCTGTCCCACGATGAGCGTGTGGATGTCGTGGGTGCCCTCGTAGGTGTAGACCGATTCGATGTTGCACAGGTGACGCCCCACCTGGTACTCGTCGGTCACCCCATTGGCTCCCAGGATTTCGCGGCCCAGCTTGGCGCATTCGCGCGCCACGTGGCAGTTGTTCATCTTGGCGAGGGAGACCTGCTGGGGCGTCGCCTTGCCGGCTTCCTTCATGCGGCCCAGCTGCAGGCAGAGCAGCTGCCCCTTGGTGATCTCGGTGGCCATCCAGACCAGCTTGCGCTGTTGCAGCTGAAACCCCGCTACCGGCTTGTCGAACACGATGCGGGTCTTGGAGTACTCCAGCGCTTCATCGAAGACTGCCAGAGCCGAGCCGATGACTCCCCAGGCGATGCCGTAGCGGGCCTGGTTGAGGCAGGAGAGGGCAGCTTTGAGCCCTTCGGCTTTGGGGAGGCGGTTGTCCAGCGGGATGGAGCAATCCTGAAAGGCCAGCTCGGAAGTGACCGAGGCGCGCAGCGAGAATTTCCCCTCGTGATCCTTGGAGGTGAAACCCGGCGTGCCGCGCTCCACCAGGAACCCCTGGATTTCTCCGTCCAGCTTGGCCCAGACGACCGCCACGTCGGCGATGGTCCCGTTGGTGATCCAGGCTTTGGTGCCGTTGAGCACGTAGCGATCCCCCTTCTTCACGGCACGCGTCAACATCCCCGAGGGATTGGATCCAAAGTCGGGCTCCGTCAGCCCGAAACAGCCGATTTTTTCTCCCCGCGCCATGGCCGGGAGCCATTTCTCCTTCTGTTCCTCGGAGCCGAACGCATGGATCGGGTACATGACCAGGCCACCCTGGACCGAGACGAAGCTCCTCAGGCCCGAGTCACCCCGTTCCAGCTCCTGCATGATCAGGCCATAGGCGACCGGACCCAAGCCGGCGCACCCGTAGCCCTGCAGCGATGAGCCGAAGGTTCCCAGCTCCGCGAGCTGCGGCACCAGCTCCTTGGGGAACGTGCCCTCCCGAAAGTGCTTCTCGATGCGCGGCAGGACCTGTTCCGAGACGAAGGATCGAATGGTGTCCCGAATGAGACGCTCTTCCTCGGTGAGCAAGCTGTCGACCTGATAGTAATCAAGGGCCTTGAAGGGCTTCATGAGTCTCCTGTGGGGGAGTTGCCTCCCTCTCGAGTTGAGGGTTCCGACTCCAGCAGCGCCGCCACTCCCATGCCACCGCTGACGCACAGGGCCGCGATGCCGTAGCGGGCCTTCCGTCGGGCCATTTCATGCATGAGCGTCACGACGATTCTGGCCCCGGAGCAGCCGATGGGATGACCCAGGGCGATGGCGCCGCCGTTGGGATTGAGCTTTTCGGGATCGAGGTTCAGCTCCCGCTGACAGGCCAGGACCTGGGCCGCGAACGCCTCGTTAATTTCCACGATATCGATGTCCTGCAGGGAAAGTCCAGAGTGTTTCAGTAGCTTGCGGATCGCGGGGACCGGGCCGATGCCCATCCGGGACGGCTCGACTCCCACGCTGGTCCAATGCTCCAGCCGCACCACGGGCCCACGAGTCGAGCGCGGTCGCTGGCGCGAGACCAGCAAAGCGGCTCCTCCATCGGTGATGCCGGAGGCGGATCCGGCGGTCACGGTGCCCTTCTCGCCGTACACCGGCGGCAGCTTCGCCAGCGACTCGACCGTCACTTGATCGCGAGGGTGCTCGTCCGCCTCGACCCGGTTGCGGACGCCTTTCGACCCGGGAGTCTCCACAGGAACGATCTCTTCTTTGAAGAGCCCGCGCTCCCTGGCTTGCTGGCAGCGCGTCTGGCTCTGGGCGGCATAGCGATCCTGGTCCAGCCGGGAGATTCCGTATTCGCGCGCCAGATTCTCAGCGGTTTCCCCCATGATCTGCCCACAGAGCGGACAGAGAAATCCATCCTTCACCATGGAATCGGCCAGCTCCTGATGTCCCATCCGCACACCGAATCGGACGGAAGAAAGCAGGTAGGGGACCCGGCTCATGTTCTCCATCCCCCCGGCGAGGACCGGATCCGACTCCGACGCCTGGACCGATCGGGCGGCCAGCAGGATGGCCTTGAGCCCCGAAGCACAGGCCTGATTGACCGTGAAGGCGGGCACGCTGTCGGGGATTCCGGCCAAATGCGAGGCTTGGCGCGCCGGGTTGGGTCCCACCCCCGCCTGCCGGGCACACCCGAAGATGGTCTCCTGAACCTCGGCGGCGGAGAATCCCGATCGAATCAGAGCCTCGCGGGCCGCGAGCGCTCCCAGCTCCGGCGCGGGAAGGGTAAGAAAGCTCCCCCCGTAGCGTCCCATGGGCGTGCGCACCGCGCCCGAAAGATAGACCGCCTGGCTGTTCAAGGGCATCCCCGAGACTTTTCTGAGATTGGGAAGGCGGCGAAAATTCTAGCGCAGCGTGGTGCGGCGTACAACCCTGCCGTGACCTCCGGCTCGATTCGGCCCGCTCCCACGGTGAGAGGCTCTGACGGAAATTCGCGGCGCGCTCCGCTCACCACGGTAGGATCGGCCAACCCTGCTGCCGGGCGAACCGACGGAGCTCACGGCTTGGGCGGACCGCGACGGGATGCCCGCAAAGCTCCAGCAGGGGGCGATCCGCCAGGCTGTCACCATATCCCCAGGAATCGTTCCAGCGAATGGCTGAGGCGAAAGGCTCGTCACGCACCCTTCTGACCTTTTCCTCTCCACGGCAGTTGGCCCCGAGCAGGCCCGGCTCCGGATCCAGGACCGCCCGGCTGCAAACCAGGTGATCCACGCCGAGGTTTCGAGCCACCTCCCTCAGATAGAGATCGACACTGGCCGAGACGATGATCAGCAAGTGCCCCTGCTCGCGGTGCCAGGCCAGGCGCTCGATCGCCCCGGGGAGGAGTCTGGGCCGCAGGAGGAGTTGATGAAATTCGTGGAAAAAAGCCGCGCGCCGCTCGGGTGGGACGTGGCGGAGGGCGCCCAGGGCCAGAATCTTGATTTCGTCGCGCGACTTCCGGCCCGCCAGGAAGCGAGGCAGAGCCCCGGCCAGCTTCATCAAGGTTTCCAGGGCGCGGGGGTAGCGCTCGACGGCAAAGCGCAGCAGGAGCAGTGTGGAGTCGCCTCGGATAATCGTGCCGTCGTAGTCGAAGAGCGCGGCGATTCTCGGCGTGGGAGGCGGGGAGGGACTCCGATCGTCCATTCAGAAAAAATCTCCGGTTCGTGGCGCGCCTGGCCGTGCCCCCATCGGTCCCGCAAAGGCAGGCATCTTAGCATGCGGCGTGGGGCGACTCCGGACCCAGGGGCGCAGGATTCCCGAGGTCTGGGTGATGAGAAAGGTAGCGCTTGGACGTTCCTGCCGGTCGTGAAAGAATGCCGCGGCCGTCCGCTCAGCGCGGAGTCGGAGCGGCGACTTCGCCTCGGCTGGCTGGCACACTTGGGGTTCGGCAGCACAACGGTAGGAACTTCCTGGGGAGTACGATGGCGATGCATCGGCACGCTTCGTGGACCGGCACGGCCCACCGACCCTGGCGGCTGGAGGCGGCGTGATGCAGACGACGTGGGCCTCGAAGGCGCGCCCCTATCTGGAACTGGCCCGGGTCGATCACTGGTTCAAGAACATCTTCGTCCTGCCGGGGATGGTGGCAGCCTTCCTCCTGGAGCCTGGAACCCGTGGAGGCTCCCTGGTCCTGCCGGCGGCTCTGGGCCTGCTGTCGACCTGCCTCATCGCCTCCAGCAATTACGTGCTCAACGAAATCCTCGACGCACGCACCGATCGCTTTCACCCGTCCAAGAAGCGGCGTCCCATGGTGGCGGGCACCTTGAGCGTCAGGCTCGCCCTGGCGGAATGGCTGGGGCTGGCGGCCGCCGGGTTCGCGCTCGGCAGTGCGATATCGGCTGGTTTTCTGGTAAGCCTCGCAGCGCTCTGGATCATGGCGCTGGTTTACAACGTGCCTCCCCTCCGTTCCAAGGAAGTGGCCTACCTGGACGTGCTTTCGGAGGCGATCAACAATCCGATCCGCCTGCTGTTGGGGTGGTACGCAGTGGGGGCGGTCGGTTTCCCCCCTTCTTCCTTCCTGTTTTCCTACTGGCTCATCGGAGCCTACCTCATGACCGCGAAGCGGCTCGCGGAGTTCCGCGGCATCTCCGACCGGCAGGCGGCCGAGCGTTACCGCTCCTCCTTCCGGCACTATACCGAGCCGCTCCTGAGCGCGGCCATGCTCACCTATGCCGCCGGTTTCATGTTCTTCTTCGGCGTCCTGATGGTGAAATACCACATCGAATACGTCCTGGCGTTCCCGCTGTTTCTCATCTACCTCGCCTACTACACCCATCTGAGCTACCTTCCCGACAGCGTCGCGCAGAACCCTGAGAAGCTCTATCGCGACCGCACGCTCATGGCGATGACCGTGATTCTGGCGGCGGCAGTCTGGGCGCTCACCTACATGAAACTGCCGAGGCTGGCGTCGTGGCTGGGGGTGGAGACGGTGGCCTGGTGAGGGAAATCGCGGCTCAGGGTGTCAGGGTGGCGGTGGAGCCGGCGCCGCAAGCCAGCTCGGATGCTGCCGAGCCGTTGCGAACCGCGATCTCCAGATAGCCACTGCTATTGAACAGGGCGAAGGGCCCATCCTCCTCGCTTTCCGCGTAGGTTCGCAACAGCCGGGAAATCGTGGTTCCTGAAATCTCCAGGTGGAACGGCCGCGCCGCAGCGGAGCCTGCCAGAGTGTGATACTCCTCCTCTTTTAGGTTTAGGATGAGATTGCCGAAACGATCCGCCATGATCACCTGAAGCAGAATCCTTCCGTCGCTCTGGGGTGCCGGGGCCGCCAGGGGCGAGAGGAGATAGTCGGTCACCGGCTCGCCGAAATGGGCCGGGGCGGTGCCGCGCGCCAGCCGGGCCGCCACGGGAGCCAGAATGTCTCGCCCATGAAACGTGGCGCTGGGATCGGTGCGGAAGTAGTGTGTCGCGGTCAGGTGAAGCACCTCGCGCGGCGGCTCCATCGCGAACACCAGCCCAAGGGCCCCATTGTCGGGCGCCAGGAAAAAATGGCTTTCGGTGCGGGCGAGGAGTAGCCGGCGGGAGGTTCCGACCCCTGGATCCACTACGAGCAGGTGAATGGTGCCGGCGGGAAAATACCGGAAGGCGCAGGAGAGAACGTAGCCCCCGGCGGCGACGCTCTGGGGAGGAATTTCGTGCGAGATGTCCACGATTCTAACCTCGGGAGCGAGACTGAGGATGACCCCCTTCATCGAGGCCACGTACGCATCTTGAAGACCGAAATCGGTGGTGAGCGTGATGATCGGGTTGCGGGGGCTCGGCGGTTCCAAGGCCTCTCCTGTCTCACAGCAGCTTGCGCGGCAGCACTATAGAAATCCTCAGGCGTTGCGTCAAGGGACGGTGTCTCTCTCCAAATTGACCCGGACGATCCGGTCTGCTAACGTCCATGCCGCGCAGCGGTCGTTACTGGAGGAACGCCGATCGTTTCCCGTCACCGGATCCCACCCAGCCTCATCGCACTCAGCTTCTTCCTGATTCTTTTCCGCGGCGAATTTTCACTCCTGCTCGCGCAGGGCGAAATACCCACCTGGCAGCCGCCCAAGACCGGAGTTGGCTTCGATGTGGACCTGGATCGACCGGCCAGCGAGCGGCCGGGACCGCTGCTCTCGCGTGAGGTCGCTACGCGCGGCGCGCAGCCCCTGTTCGCGCGTCTGCTTTTCTCGTGGGGAAAGCTGGAGGCGCAGCGCGGCGTCGTCACGCTCGACGAGCTGGACGCGGAGGTGGATCGGTTTCGGGATGCGGGATTCGAGGTGATCCTGGTCCCGCGCGGAGGCAATGCGGCTTACGGATCTTCTGCTCTTCCTTCCGCCACGGACACCGAAGCGCTGGACGCATGGCGCGCCTTCCTGCGGGCACTCGCCGAGCGGTTTCGCGGCCGGGTCCGTTTCTACCAGATCTCCGATCGCGTGGACGAGCCGGGGGCCCTGCCCGAGGGGGCGGGAGGACGCGAGTATGCCTTCCTGCTCAAGAATGCCGCCGTGGAAGTGCGCGGCGCCGATCCGGATGCCTTCATCGTAATGGGCTCGATCTCCGGCGGAAACCTGGAATTCCTGCAGGCGGTCCTGGGCGAGGAAGTCTCGGCGTATCTGGACACGGTGGCCCTGCGGGGCGAGGCTGGAGTGGATCCATCCGAGTCGGTGGATGGCGTTACCACGCTGCTGCTGCAGCACGATCCCTCAGCCTCGGTCTGGGTCGTGGCGCAGGGGCTGCCCTCGGCAAAAGGGCCGGCGGAGAACGGCTCGCCCGATGCCGCGCCGGACGCGTCGGCCGGGACAGCAAGGGAGGCGGCCCATCGAAGCCTCCGGGGCGGCGCCATGATCGAGCTGACGGCCTCGGCCCTGTCCTCAGGGGCCCGGCTGATCCTGTTCGACTTGCCGCCGGATGCCTCGGGCGCACCTCAAACGGGCGATCTTCTGGTCCTCCTGCGGAGAATCTTTCTTCCCAGCCTGGGCCCCTCGCCGGAAGGCGTCGGCCGGCTCCAGCTGCTCTCCAGGCCGGGAGGTCAGGCACTACCCCTGCGAGCCTGGCGTTTTTTCGATGCCTCGACCTACCAGGTGCTTCTGGTTTATCGCACGCCACAAAACGTGTCCGGCTCGGCCGAATTGATCCTGGACACTTCGGATGTCACCGGCGCCGTGGTTGACGACCTGGTGGCCAACACCGAGAAGCCTGTGGCCGCCCTGACTCGGGAGCCCTCGGGAGGTACCACCCGGATGGAGATCCCTCTGTCCGAGTTTCCTCTCATCCTGCGTTACCAGCGTTTCGCCACGCCGGGGTATCTCAAGGGGCCCGAATCGGCCCAGGTGACGGGAGCGCATGAGCTGACGGCCGAGGAGATCATCGCCCGCCATCAGGAGTTCCAGGCGGATCAGGACGCCAGGTTGCAGACCGTCATGGCCACCGCGCGCATCAGCTACCACTACACGGTGGCCAGTGCCCAGTTTGGCATCGACGTGTCGACGCTGAACAACTTCTATTGGGATCGCGTGGTGGGCGCCGAATGGGAGCAGAAGGAATTCTACTTCAACGGGGTGCTCTGGACCGGGAACAAGCCGCCCGATCTGCCGCTCATCCAACCGGAGAAGGTGGTCATTCTGCCCCTGGACATCCACCTGAACAAGGATTACACCTACCGCTTGCTGGGGCGTGACAAGGCGGATGGGCGCGATTGCTACCAGCTGGAGTTCGCCCCGGTTCCTGGGAAGGAGGGGCTGTATCGCGGGCGTGTGTGGATTGACGCGGGCATCTTCGCCAAAGTGAAAATCTCCTCGGTGCAGTCGGGGCTCACGCCGCCGGTCACCAGCAACGACGAGCAGGACACTTACGCTCCCGCGCCCGGCTCGGGAGAAAACCCGCTGTGGGTCCTGCAGCGCATCGACGGCCAGCAACGCCACACCCTGGCGGGTGTCAACCTCATCGTGATGCGGCAGGTCGTGTTCAGCGACTTCGTCCTGAATTCCCCCGACTTCGAGGCCAAGCGGCAGGCGGCCTACGCTTCGAATCACGTCATGATGCGGGATACCGAAAAGGGGTTTCGCTATCTCGATCGCAATGAGGCGGGGGAGCGGGTGGTGCGCACCACCGAAACGCGCAGCACCACGCTGGCGGCGGTGGGAGTGTACCGCCAGCAAAACCTGGACTACCCGGTAGTGCCGCTCTTGGGCATCGACTACTTCAGCTTCGACTTCAAAAACTCGAAGAACCAGGTGAACTTCTTTTTCGCGGGGGCGCTGCTGCAGGCTTCGATCCAGAACCCCAGCATGGGACAGACGAAGATCGACGCCGGCGTGAGCCTGTTCGGCGTGGCTTTCAGCGTGACTGACCAGTACTACGTCCAGGGAGACAAAATCGATGCCGTGGACGTGCGCCAGCGCACCCAGGATCTTTCCTTCAACCTGGGCTATCCGTTGGGAAACTTCTTCAAGATCAAAGCCCTGGCCTCGGTGGACTACTTGCAGTTCGGGCACGCGGAGGATGCCGCCGACTCATTCGTGGTGCCCTCGGACACCACGGAGCTGGGCTTCGGGCTGCTGGGACAATTCGATCGCCGGGGCTGGACGGTGCAGGCCCAGGCGGAGAATTACCGGCGCTCGACCTGGGAGCCCTGGGGAGACCGGAATCCGACCTCCACCGCGGTGGGCAGCCTCTACTCCGAATTCGATCCGGATGACAGCTCCTTCCTGCTCTACCAGGCGCAGATTTCCAAGCAGATCATCCTGCCCCGTTTTCAGAAGGTGGTGCTGCACGCGAGTTTCCTCAGCGGCAGCCGGCTGGACCGATTCAGCAAGTATCAATTCGGCTTCTTCGACACGCGGGTGCGGGGATTTGCCGGCAGCGGAGTGCGGTTCGACCGGGGAGTCACGGCCACCGCCGGGTACGAGTTCAACCTGGGAAATGTGGTCCGGTTCGGAGCGAGCGTGGATTGGGGCAGGATCCGAAATGACGATCTGTCCGAGACCGATCCCACTCTGGAGGGTTATCAGCAGTTCACCGGGGCGGGGCTGTCGGGTAACTTCATGGGCCCGTGGAATACCCTGTTCCAGTTTGACTACGGCATCGCCCTTCAGTCGGACATCCCCGGCCTGAAAGGGGAGCAGGAGTTCGAAATCATCCTGTTCAAGTTTTTCTAGGAATTGTCGGCTCGACTCGGTAGCCTCATGGCCTGAGAGGGCCGGGATTCATGCCCTGCGCGCGCGGGTGGAGAGAGGTTCGATGACGTTGCGAAAACTGTCTCAGCCGGTGCGCGACGGACTCCTGGTTGCCGTAGCCTTTGGGTCAGTTACCGCGGCTTGCGGAGCGCTTCGGAGTAGGGATTCGAGGAGCCTCGGAAACTCCAGCGAAGAGGCGATGCTCAGGGATTCTTCTGAAACATGCAAATTCAGCGTACCAGTTGTTCCATGGTAGCCTTTCCGCTTTGCCGGATGCCGCAGGCGAGTGCGGGGGTTTTCCGTGTCCCGTGAAAGGGCAACGGAGCAGCGGAACGGAGATGTTGGAGAGAGGTGCGATGAGGTTGAGAGGACTGTCTGAGTCGGTGCGCGACGGGCTCCTGGTTGCCGTTGCCGCGGCGCTCGTCAGCGGGAGCTTCCTGCTGTTCGTGGTGCCGAGAGCCCCGAGGCCCCTGCCTCCTGACTTCTTAGACCATTACTCCCCACTGGCGCACAGTCTTTTGGATGGGAAGGGATACCGAAACGACTCTGGCCAGCCGGCCGTCGTATACCCTCCCGGGTACCCGCTCATTCTCGCCGGGCTCTTCTACTTCTCGGACGCAACGGGCATGGGGCAAGCGGCGACTCTCGGGATGTTTAATGTGCTCTGCGGGATGGGAATCGCGGTTCTCCTCTTGTGCATCGGGAAGAGTCTCTTTGGACGACATGTGGCGCTGATCGGGACGCTGATCTGGATCACCTACCCGATCAATGTGTGGCTCATCCGGTTCCCGTGCACGGAACTGCCGTTCATGCTGCTTTTCTTCACAGCGGTTTTTTTCGTCCTTCGTGGAATTGTCAGGAAGTCCTCACTTGAAGCTCTCTCGTTCGCCGCCGGGGTTCTGATTGGCGCAGGCTCCCTCATACGGCCCTTCGCCTTCCTGATGAGTCTGCCTATCCTGCCCGTGCTCTGGCATTCCTCCGACCGGCGCTCGGTGGTCAAGCGCCTCATCCCTTGCGGCCTGCTGTTGCTCGGAAATCTCGTGGCGATTCTGCCCTGGGAAGCCTGGGTGTACAAGGAGAGCGGCATGCTGATTCCTCTGGCGACGAGCCTTCGAACCTCCATGCTGGACGGGTTGAGCCGCCTGGATACCCCTGGGCAGGTTCTGCCGATACCCGCCGATGTTCGCACCTTCCTCCAGGACATCCTCAGGCGGTCGGAAGAGCTCGGCTCGCCGACCGCCATCGGCGGCGTGCTGCTGCGTGAGTTGAGCTCGAAACCGGCGACCGTCTTGAAACTCCTGATCCTGAAGGCCGTCCGAGCTCTGTATGGAACCGACAGCCGGCGCCTGGAGCAACCGGTGGCACTGGTACAGATTCCTTACTGCCTTCTTGCATTGTTTGGTGCGCGTCTGGCGTGGAGATCCGGTATCCACGGTCGACGCTTTCTCGGACTGCTAGTTCCGGTCGTGCTCTATTCGTGGGGCCTGACGATCGCCGTCGTTTCGAGTGTGCGCTACATGGTGCCCATCCTGGGGCTCTGCGCCATCCTTGTCGGCCTCTCGCTGTCAGCGCTGGTGGACCGGGTCTTTCCGCGGGCCGGGGCGCCATCGCAATCACGATCGAATTCGTCCGAGGAGCCGCTGTTCTGAGGTCCCTCTACTGCCTTGCTTTCTGCATGAGCGTCTTGGCTGCTGGTCTTTGGGTTCCAAGGTCGGCTCTGACACGAACTACTCTCTCGAGGCAGTCGCGCTTTCGGCGGTGGTCAGCGGGCTGTACGACCTGTCGGCGCTCTGGGCAAGCCATCCAAGGAGAACCCCGGCCGGCCAGCGAGCGTCCGGGGCTGCTCTCGCGTGAGGTCGAGACGCGCGGCGCGCACCCCCTACGGCATCGCCCTTCAGTCGGACATCCCCGGCCTGAAAGGGGAACAGGAGTTCGAAATCATCCTGTTCAAGTTCTTCTAGCCGCCACGGGAAAGAAGGAACCATCGCGATGATGCCGAGAAAAACGTCAACCTTGGCCCGCGACGGTCTCCGGGTGGCGATCGCCGCCATCCTGGTCAGCGGGAGTTTCCTGTTGTTCGCGACAGCGCGGCGGCCTATGCCGCTGTCTCCCGACTATTCGGTCTTCTATGCTCCGCTCGCCCACAGCCTCCTGGAGGGAAGGGGGTACCGAATCCCTTCCGGAGACGCCTCAGTGGTGTACCCGCCGGGATACTCAATCCTTCTCGCCGGTCTCTTCGCTGTCTCCGGCGCGACCGACCTCCCGGAAGGGGCGCTGATCATGGGGTTCAATGTGCTCTGCGGTACCACGGCTGCCGCGCTTCTCCTGCTCATCGGGGAGAGCGCCTTGGGACGGCGGCCGGCTCTTCTCGGGACGCTGGTCTGGATCACCTACCCGCTCGCCGTGTGGCTTACCGGGATCCCCAACACGGAATTGCCGTTCATGGTGCTCTTCTACCTGGCGGTTTTCCTGGTCCTGCGAGGCATTCTCCGTCGATCGCCGCTCCAGATTCCTTCCCTGGCCGCCGGATTTTTGATCGGCTTGGGATCCCTCATCCGGCCCTTCGCCTTGCTGCTGAGCCTGCCCTTCCTGCCCGTGCTCTGGTATTCCGCCGAGCGCCGCTCTCCGACCCAGCGGCTGCTACCTTGCGCTCTGCTCCTGCTCGGCAACTTCGTGGCCATCCTCCCGTGGGAAGCCTGGGTCTACAAGGAGACGGGTCTGCTCGTGCCCCTGGGCACCAATGGCCGCACGGCCATACTGGACGGACTGTCAATCGACGTCAGAGAGGACCTACCTGGCCAAGTCCTCCCGGTCCCCAACGACGTTCGCGCCTTCATCCAGAGCCTGGACGAGCGGACCGATGAGCTCGACTCTCCGGGCGCCATCGTCCGCACTCTGGCGCACGAGTTCGGCTCGCATCCGACGACGATTTTGAAGCTCCTGATCTTGAAGGCCGCCCGCGCGCTGTACGGAACCGACAGCCAGCGGTTCGAGCGTCCGCTGGCGCTGCTGCAGCTGCCGTTTTACCTGCTGGCATTGGCGGGAGCGGCTCTGGCGTGGAAATCAGGCGTCGACGGTCGGTATTTCGTCGGATTGCTCACGCTGCTCGTACTGTACTTTTGGGGGATGGCGATCGTCGGGCTCTCGATCGTGCGCTACATGGTTCCGGTCCTGGGACTTCCCGCCCTTCTGATCGGGCTGCTCCTTTCAACCCTGGGGGAACGGTTCGCCCCGCATGCTTCACGGTGAGGGCCATCTTCGAGGATCCCAGAAACGTCCCGGGGGTACATCCGTGGTAGCCTTCTCGCCTTTGGGGGGCGTCGTTCAGGTGGCCTCCGGAGAGTCTGCATGCCGGAGCGGTGAAAGATCCGCGTGCGCAGCCAGCCGGGGCGGCCCTGCCAGGAAGTGGAGCCTGCCGTCGGCAGGGGAGTGAGGTATCGATGCGACGAGCCGACCAGGCCTGTCCCGCGTGGCTTGTGGCATGCGCCGCGGGCGCCCTGGCGATCTTCGCCTGCCTCAGCTTTTTCGATGCATGCTTCTCCAGGGTGGAAAAGGATGAAGGCTTCTACACTTATGCGTTTCGACTGATTGCCGACGGGCGATTGCCCTATCGTGATTTCAGCTACATCGAGAGCCCGGCGCTGCCCTACTATTACACCTCGATTCTGGCCGTGCCCGGAATCACCATGCGCAGCGTGCGACTTCTCGGCGCGCTGACCGGACTGGCAGGGCTGCTGATCCTGACCCGCTGCGCTCATCTGACCGGGGGGAGGCTGGCGGCTGCGGTGACGGCGCTCCTCCTGGGCGCCAATCCCTACCTCGCCGAGTTTTTTGCGCGGGACGTGACCTATCCCCTGATCACGCTCCTGCTCGCCCTGGCGCTATGGATCGAGCTGTCATTCCGATCAACGGGCGGCAGGACCGCCGCGCAGGCATGCCTGCTGGCGCTGGCCGGTGCAGCCAAGGCGAGCGTGGGTCTCGTCGCGGTGATCTGGATGGCGCTGCTCCTCTGGCGTCGTCGTCGGGACCGACGGGCGGTTCTGCTGGGAGCCGGCGCCTTCGCGGTGGCGCTGATGGTCTCCGTGGGCCCTTTTGTGCTGGCGGCTCCCGCGGCGTTCTGGTTCAACGTGGTCACGGTGCCGCTGCACCGGGGAAGTTTTTTCCCGTTCATGCGCCGCGCCGATCCACTCGATCACTTCCTGGAATTCGGCTGGGGGCAGAGAATCCTGGGCGCTCGCACCGCGATCCTGTGGAATCTTCCGCTCGTGGTCACTGCCGCTCTGTGCCTGACGCGCCGCTCTCCCCGCAGCCGGCCCGGCGGCGGAGTCCTTGGCGAGATCACCTGGCCCGTGACGGCGGCCCTGGGGGTGGGGGTGCTCTTCCACCTGCTGGTGCCTTCTCCGGCCTATCCGAACTACTGCTTCCTGCTTTTGCCGACGGTGGGGCTGCTGGTGGCGTTGAAGTACGCAAGGCAAATCGGTGGAGTCGAGCTCGGGGCCGCGAAAACGTGGGGGCTGGCGCTCCCTGTCATCCTGGGGGCGCTGCAGATTCTGGCGGGGATCAGACCCGACGACATGGGGCTCGCGATCGGGACGTGGCGGCACGGCCCGCAACGCGATCTGGTAGAGCTGGTCGGCCGGATCGTGCCTCCCGATGGGCGGCTGCTGACCGATTACCTGCCCGTGGCAGTGGATGCGAACCGGCTCGTGGTACCCGGAAACGAAGGGGGGCGCTCGTCGCTGATTCCGGATCTTCCCGAAGATCAAGCCCGAGCGTTTCACTTCCTGAACCGCAAGTCCTTCCTGAATGCCCTCACGCAGCGGCGGGCGCAGGGTGTGGTGCTGACTGAGCAGCTCACGCAGCAGAGTTTTGACTCCGTGCCGGGGTTTATGGAGGAGGTCGAAGGGGCGCTGGCCCGGAATTACGAGCTGGCCCGGGAATTTCCTCCCAGCGTTTATTTCGATTACGGCCGGATCCGGGTGTTCCGTCTGCGAAGCGCGGGGTCCGCGGCGGCGACCTCCGGGGATGGCGACCCGGGCTCTGGGCCTTCCTCTCCATGACGGTCATCATTCACGGCGCGAGCTGTGAACGGATTTCCCTTGCACGATTTCTTCCCGGACCAGGAACAGCGGTCGATTCTTGACCTCGTCGAAGATGACGGCGACATATTCGGAGAGGGCGGCCAGGACGAGCGACTGAATGAATCCGGTCATTCCGAGAAGCGTGGTGTAGGTCGCCCAGCCCGGAATGGCGAGGTTGGTGAATATCCGAATTCCGATGGCGATGGATCCCACCAGGAAAAGGACCAGTCCCCAGAAGAGCGACAGGAGGCTCGCGTAGCGCAGGGGGACCTTCGAGAAGGAAATGAGCGCCGTGCGCGCCAGGCGAAACAGCCCTCGCATGCCGACCTGGCTCCGCCCGTGCGGGCGCTCGGGCCTCTCGTATTTCACAAAGGACTGCTTCCCGCCGATCCAGGCTCTCAGCCCGGCGAAAAAACGGTTGCGCTCGGGCATGGCCTGCAAGAAGTCCACGACAACCCGATCCATGAGGCAGAAGGTCCCCGCTTGCTTGGGAATCGGGGTGTCGGCGAGCTTCCCCAGAGTGAAATAGAAAAGTGATGTTGCCCAGCGCACCGCCAGCCTCTCGCTTCGGGCAATCCTCAACCCGTAGACCACATCGGCGCCCCCCTGCCACTCGCTGTAGAACTGCGGGATGAGCTCGGGGGGATCCTGAAGATCTCCATCCATCACCAGCACCGCACCCCCCTTCGCGAGGAGGATTCCGGCACTCAGGGCGGACATGTGCCCGAAGTTGCGGAACAGGCTGACGACCCGCAGCTCCGGGATGCCTCGGCTCAGAGCGGCGAGCTCCAGGAGCGTTCCGTCCCGGCTTCCATCATCAATCATGAGGATCTCGAAGGGCTCCCCGAGCTTCCGGCAGCTCTCGGTGATGCGCCGCACCAGCTCCGGAACGATTCTCTCTTCGTTGAACAGAGGCGCCACCACGGAGAGTCGGGGGCTCGCGGAGCCGCGCTCGGCCCCAGAGGTGGAGACATCGAGCGCAGAATCAGGGCTCATGGGGTCCACCGGACACCTGGGCGTCTGCGGGTAGCCCTTCAGGCTTGTTTCTGGGGGACACGGCTCCGACCTCGCGGCGCAGGAGGACGATCAGGCTGGCACCGCGAACAAAGCCCTTGGGTCTCTTCCCGTCGAAAGCGTCCACGAGCCTGCGCGTCTCGCTTGCGAAGAAACCCTCGAGGAAAGCATTGATGAAGCGGTTGGGAATGCGAAAGTCGGTGCCCGCTCTTCCGAACGGGCGGCCGCGCAGTCGCGTGACGGCCCTGATGAGGCGGATGGGTGTGTAGAGTCGAGCATTGTAATATGAAACCAGAAGCGGAGTCACCGGCAGGTCCTTCCACAGAAGCGCCAGGCGACGCGCGTCGTACCTCCGGTAATGCCCGAAGCTCTCGTCGTGTTTGCTCCACAATTCCATGCCTGCCGGGACCGTGATGAGCAGCACCGTGCCCGGCCTGGCGAGAGACAGGATCTCCGAGAGCAGCCTGAAGTCATCCGGGACGTGCTCGAGGACGTCCATGAGCAGGAGCAGGTTTGCCTGGTCCCACACTCCGTCACAATCTGTCGAAACGGACCCACAAATGAATCGAACCCCCGGGAAGCGCTGGCGCGCGAATTCGATGGCCTCCACCGAGCTGTCGATGCCGACGCAGGAGAACTCTTTTCCAAGCGCCCCAATGTTTCCCCCGGTGCCGCAACCGATGTCGAGAATGGTCGTGGCGCGCGAAGGAGCAAAGACGCGCTGGATCATGGCCCGCATGATCTTTCGCCTGCCGCGAAACCACCAGTGTCTTTCCTCGATATCCGCGTGAAGCTCGAATTGGGCCGATTTCATCGCGCCATGGCACCGGCATGGGAATGAGGGCCGACTCGGCAGGCAATCAGGGGGTGAATCTCACGAAACCTCATGATGGTTCTGAATCATAGCACGGCTGCTGACTGGCGAGTTCGTGCAGGTTTTTCGGGTGCCCGGCTCCTCGCCGGGTTTCGATGCGAGACTCCGCCGGTAACTTCCTAGGAGGGGATCGTCGCCATGGCGCGCTCCATGACGGCGCGCACATCCTGCATCAAGCGCTCCTTCTCATCCAAAGTATAGGCGGAGGGATCGATGGGCCGGCCGATTTCCAGGTGAATGGTCCCCGGACGAATCTTCAGGCTCCCCTTGGAGAGGATTTCCCGGCTTCCTCGAATGGTGATGGGAACAATCGGCACGCCCGCTTGGAGGGCGAGGACAAAGCCTCCCTTCTTGAATGGAAGCAGCTTCCCGTCGAGGGATCGCGTGCCTTCCGCGTAGATGAGGAGGGAGGTTCCGCCGCGCAGGCGCTGGGCGGCCTGCTCGAGGCTGCGAATCGCCTTGTCTCGGTTGCTCCGATCGATGCCGACGAACCCTGAGAGCTTGAGCACCCAGCCGAAAATGGGAATGTAGAACAGCTCTTTCTTCGCCAGGATGCGGAACTGCAAGGGGATGGCCAGGACCACCGCCAGAATGTCGAACTGGCTTTGGTGATTGGCAAGAAACAGGTAGGGCCCCGGGGTGGCAATTCTGGAACCGCCCTCCACCACCAGCCTGACCCGGCACAACACCAGAAGGATGCGGGCCCAGAACCTGGCCAGGGGAAGGACGGCGTTGCCGCTGGGAACCACCAGGCAGGAGAGGATTCCCACGCTTCCCAGAATCGCGGTAAGGAGGGCGATGGCGAGGAGTCTGAGGAGATTCGTCATCGCGGGCAACCCCCGGCCGATCAGCCCGCGATCCCCGGGCGCGGCGCGGCGCGCGACAGGACCCAGGTCACGCCCGCGGCCGTCATCAGCGCCACCAGGTAAGCGGCCACCCCAGTCCAGTAGGTGGCGGTGAATCCCAGATTCATGCTGAGGCAGGCGGCCAGAATGGATCCCAGGACCGAGGCTGATCCGTTGATTCCCCACATCCAGGGGACGGCGGTCGCGGAATCCCGTCCGACCAGCCGCACCGCCAGGGCGAACGGCATGCCCATGCAGAATCCGGCCGGCGCTACCAGAGCCAGCGCCACCCCGATGCGCGCGGCCAGACCGAAGTGGAAGAAGGCGGAGGTTGCGGCCGGCAGGATCAGGAGGGTGGCGAGCAGGATGGCCACCACCAGCCCCAGGACTTGCGGCAGGCGCTTCGGCAGCGCCTCAACCGCCAGTCGCCCCGAGACCAGGCTGCCGATTCCCGAGAAGGAGAGCATCGTGAAAATCACCACGGTCACGGCATACGTGGGATGGCCCAGGAAGAGAATGAACCGTTGGACCATCACCAGCTCCACGAGAATGTATCCCAGCCCGAGGCAGGCGAAGTAGAGAAGCCACAGCTTCCTGCCTGAACCGAGGGTCTTCAACTCCTGGCGCTTGAGTAGGAACAGCGGGCCGTACATGAAAAGGATCACCAGAACCAGGATTAGATAGAGAAGGCGGGAGAGCATGGTGATGGACACTTGACTCTCGTCGAAAACCGCAGGCTCCAGCCGGAAGAAGGCCGCGGGTTTCGTCGTGTAGAAGAAGAACGGCCGGTCGTCGTTCACCGCCGCGATGTCTCGCTTAAGGGGCTCGGCGACTTGCCGGCGATACTCGGCGCCATTGCGAATGAATGCCGAGATCTCCGGGAAGCCCGGCTCTCCCGGTGCGTAAACTACGTCGAACTGCAACTCCGCCGCCTTCGCCAGGATGGTCTGCACCGCTTGGTCGGAGAGGGGCTTTCGGGTGGCAAGCATGTTGGCCACGCGCCCCTGGTCCTGTCGGCCCCGCAGCGGACCGCGGATGATGATCAGGTTTTTCGCGGGATCCTCGCCAAGCTCCTGGAGCGACGCCGTCACCATGTTCAGCATGCGGAACAGATGAACCGGCGGATCCGCCCACCACCTCGTGAAGGCCAGGACCCCCGGGTCGCTCAGGTGCGCGAAATAGTCATCGAAGGCCTCCTGGGTATAAAGCGTGTTCTCCGAAATGGAAAGGGCGCCGCGAGACAGCGCGGCCCAGGTGTCGATGAGGGAGATCTGGATGATGTCATACCGGTCCGGGGATCGCTTGAGGAAGCTCCGGCCCTCGCCCAGCACGAAGCGCACGTTGGGGTACTTGTAAAGTCGTCCGGTGTAATCGCCGAAGACGTTGTTCACGACATTCAGGATGGCCGGGTTCAGCTCGACTCCCAGGACGCTGCGGGCCGAGAAAACCAGGCTGGTCAGGATGTCGCGCCCGCCTCCCGGGCCGATGATGAGGCTGGAGGGCTCCTTCGTCAGGTAGAAACCCATGGAGGAGACGTCGTACTTGAGGTGATCCGCCTCGGGTGCGCGCAAGTCCCCCGCGAAGTGAATCATTGGCATGGCGGCGGTGGAATCGATGTCCATCCTGAGCTGATCGATTTCCGGCCCGGCGTAGGTCTTGGACAGCCCCCAGGCGAAAATCTTGGAGCTCTCCCATCCGTGCTGGGGTGAAACCTTGATGCGCGAGATCGAGTTCCACTTTTCATATAGGACCGGCGGCTCCACGACGCCCTGAGCGAACCGGACCTTGATCCCGTTCGTAGCCAGCTGCAACGCCAGGATGAAGGTCATGACCCCGGCGATCCAGGTCTGAAGTAGGAGGTGCGAGCGCCGATCGGCGGTTCCGGGTAAGGCGTCCTGGCGGGCCGCCCGCTTGCCAGCCAGCACGGCGGCGATCGCCAGCAGCAACCCCCCTGCGCTCAGGAGCGTGACGAAGGTGGCAACGCTGTCGAGCTCCTTTCCCAGGTAGTGATCCACGTACCATTGAAAAGTGTTGGGCAGGCCGTAGGCGGGCGCGAGCCGCTGGAACCAGCTCTCACCAATCCTCAGTGCCACGGATCGCAGGAATCGACTGGCGACTCCTCCGATCAGGCAGAGCGCGCCGGTGGCCAACCCGAGTCGCACCATCCAGCGGGCAGCCCGGGCGCGCTCCGGCACCGTGTTCTCATGCCCGCGCCCGTAGAGCAGCGCCGCGACCTGCGCCAGAAGCCCGATGAGCAGAACCGTGGTGGGACCGCCCAGCGCATTCAGGAGCGGGGTCAGGAGCAAGCACCCGCAGGCCGCCCCCAGGAGATCGGAAGAATACAGCCGGCTGATCCAGCGATGCCGGTGCGTGTAAGCCAGGGCGAGACAAAGACCGCCAAAAAAATAAGGGAGGGCCGAGACCAGGTAGATCGTCGTGAGAGCAACGACACTGTCGGGCGAGAACGGGAAGTCCAGCAGGAGCAGAACGGTGATGACCAGCGAGACGCCCATGAGCATGGCGCAGCGGCAAAGCTGATAGGCCAGACGGCTTTCGGGAAACCACTCCTTCTTGACGTAGACGAGGATTCCGGCGACTCCAAGCCCGAACAGCGCGATGGAGATTGCCATGAACGCAAAGTGGTAACCGAGCGTGACCGAGAAAATCCGGGTGAGGGTCAGTTCGGATACCAGGATGCAGAAGCTGGTGAGGAAGATTCCCCAGGTCAGGGTGCGCTCACTCGCGGTGCGAGGCATGGTCAGATTGTCCCTCTCGGCAATGGGATTCAAGAATCATTTCTTGAGAAATCCACGCATTATCGTGAGCGGCGGGGAGGGGTGTCAAGGCAGGGATCACCGGGCGAGGCGAGACCGGCTGCCATCGCCATGGAGCCGGGACCGCAACCACCGCTGCATGCCGGCAGGTAGCCGGACTACAATGCGACCCCTTGAGGGAGCCTGCGGAAGCAGGGCTCCACCGTGCCGAGCGATCCGGACAAGCGGGGTGCGCGTGAGAGGGAGCCATGAAGGGTCATAACCCGTGGTCGATCCGGATTGGGGTGGACACGGGAGGCACGTTCACCGACTTGGTCGTCACGGGGAGGTCCGGCGGATGGCGAGTTCTAAAAGTCCGTTCCACACCCTCCGATCCCTCCCGGGCGGTGATCGAGGGACTGCGGCGCCTGGGAGTGCTGACGGGAAAAGACCTGATCATCCACGGCACGACGGTGGCCACCAACGCCTTTCTCCAGGGGCGGCACGGGAGAGCGGCATTACTGACCACCCGAGGTTTCGAGGACGTTTTGATATTGGGGCGCCAGGCGCGCAGCGAGCTGTATCGGCTCGATGCACCGGGGGAGAGGGAATGGATTTCACGGAAGCTCCGCTTGGGAGTGCCGGAGCGGGTGGCGCCGAATGGAGAAGTCCTCGAGGCGCTGGATTCGCGCTGGCTCCCCAGAATGCTCCGACGGCTGCGGGGGACAAGAATCGATGCGGTCGCCATCTGTCTGCTTCATTCCTACGCCAACCCCGTTCACGAGAGGGTCCTGGCGTCAGCCCTGCGAGGCGAGGGGTGGCACGTCTCCCAGTCCCATAAAATCGCGCGCGAATTCCGCGAGTTTGAACGAACCTTCACGACCATGGCCAATGCCGTCCTCGCCAAACCCATGCGGAAGTACATTGGCAAGCTCCGCCGTGCCCTCGGAGCCGATCGGCTGCGCATCATGGGCAGCAGCGGTGGGTGGATGTCGCCGCAATGCGCCCAGGAGCTTCCCGTCCGGACTCTCCTCTCGGGACCGGCCGGGGGTGTCATTGCTGCGGCGCGATTGGGACGAGCAACTGCTTCGCCCAATCTGATTACCCTGGACATGGGTGGCACCTCGACCGATCTGGCGGTCTGCCTGGGTGAGGTTCCGCGGGTGGCCCGCACCACCCTCGCCGGGAAGCCGCTTCTGATCCCGTCACTGGAGATTCACAGCCTTGGAGCGGGTGGGGGCTCCATAGCCCGCCTGGATGCCGGGGGAGCGCTGCGTGTGGGTCCCGAGAGTGCGGGGGCGGATCCCGGGCCCGCCTGCTACGGTCTGGGCGGGGATCAGCCCACCCTCACCGATGCGAACCTGATGCTGGGGCGATTGCCGCCCCATGGTCTCTTAGGAGGAGCGATGCCGCTCGACGCCGGCGCGGCCCGCTCGAGCCTGCGGCGGCTTGGAGCGGAGCTGGGGCTCTCTGCGGCAGCGGTGGCGCGGGGGATTGTGCAGGTGGTGGAATCCGGTGTCGAAAATGCCATCCGCTCCCTGGTCGCCGGCAAGGGGCTCACCTTCCCAGCGTTTTCCTTGCTTGTCTTCGGTGGGGCGGGGGGGCTTCACGCCTGCGGCTTGGCACGTCGGCTGGGCATCCGGCGGATCGTGGTTCCGCTGGATCCAGGCGCCTTTTCCGCATTGGGGCTGGCCATCTCGCCGGCCGTCTGGGAAGCTTCGAGGACGGTGCTCCTCAAGGCCAGGGTGTTTACGAACCGGGAGCTCGACCATCTGACCCGGGAGATGATCCGCAGCGGAAAATCGGAGGTAGAGCGCTCCGGGGCCTATCGATCCGGATTGCGTGTCATCCGGGAAGCGGACCTGCGCTATGAAGGGCAATCCCACGAGCTCACACTGCCTCTCGGACCGGATCTGGCGGGCCGGTTTCACCGGTCCCACGAGGCCGCTTTCGGCTACGCGCGCGGCGGCGAGGCGCTGGAGCTGGTCACCGTGAGGGTCAGGATCGAATCCCCGGCGCCGCCATTCAACTGGACCCGGGCCGGCTGGCGGATTGCTTCAAGCCGGGAAAAGCGGCAACCCTCTGGAATCAAAAGAGCCCGCGCTCACGAAGCTCCCTGTGTTCCGAGGCAGTCACTGCCCGAGGGAAAGCAGATTCCTGGGCCCCTTCTGGTGGAGGAATACAGTGCCACGACCTACGTCGCGGCAGGATTCCTGCTGTCGGTCGGCCCTGCAGGAGAGCTGGTGCTGGAGGCACGGTCATGAGCCCGCGGAGAACGCAGGTGCCGGGACGATTGCAAAGCGTCGAGCTGGAGCTGGCGCGACAGCTCTTCGGCTCGGTGGTGGAAGGGATGGGGCGCGTCCTGATGCGCTCCGCCTTTTCACCCAACATCAAGGAGCGCCGGGATTACTCTTGTGCCATCTTCGATGCGGATGGCAGGGCCGTGGCTCTCGGGGATCACATGCCCGTGCACCTGGGATCGATGCCGGCCGCGGTCCAACGCGTGCTCGAGATCCTCCCTCCACGCGGCGGTGAGATGGTCGCGGTCAACGATCCATTCTCGGGTGGTACCCACCTTCCCGACCTGACTCTGGTGACCGCCTACCCGACTTCCCGGGCGCGCCCGCGCTTCTATCTGGCAAACCGGGCCCACCACAGCGACATCGGCGGTGCGCATCCGGCCTCGATGGCGCCCGGACCCGAAGAGATCTTCGAGGAGGGTCTGGTGATCCCTCCGATCCGGTTGGTGCGAAACGCAGGCCCCGATCCCGGCCTGATGTCCCTGATCCTGGCCAACGTGCGCACGCCGCGCGAGCGCGAGGCCGATCTCAGAGCCCAGATGGCGGCCAATCTCGAGGGCTGCCGACGGCTGGAGGAGGTGGAGCGGCGCGTGGGGCACAGGCGCCTCTCCACCTGGGCCGATGAGCAGATAGACTATGCGCATCGAGTCGTTCGGAAGTTCTTGAGAGAGATTCCCGACGGGACCTACCATGCAGCCGAGAGCCTCGAGGGGGGCCAGAGCGGGGACCTGCTGATCCGATTGCGGGTTCGCCTGCAGGTCCGCCGCGGCCAGGTCACGGTAGATTTCAGCGGCACCGATCCCCAGGTGTCTGGCAATCTGAACGCGGTCGAAGCGATCACGCGCTCGGCCACCTATTTCGTCTTCCGGTGCCTGGTTCGGGAGACGATCCCCTTCAACGCGGGCTGCTTCGATGCGATCGAAGTCTTGATTCCGCCCGGGACGGTACTCTCGGCGCGTCACCCGGCTGCGGTCGCGGGAGGAAATGTGGAAACTTCCCAGCGGGTGGTGGATCTGGTGCTCAAGGCGCTGCGACGGGCCCTTCCGGGGCGAATCCCGGCCCAGAGTTGTGGGACCATGACCAACCTGACGCTCGGCGGAAGGAACTGGAAGACTGGTGAGGCGTTCACCTACTACGAAACGATTGCCGGCGGCATGGGAGCCTCGTCCGCCTGTCCGGGCCAAAGCGCGGTGCACACTTCCATGACCAATTCCCTGAACACTCCGGTGGAGGCCCTGGAGCAGGCCTATCCGCTCCGGGTCTTAAGTTACGCCCTCAGAAGCGGTTCTGGTGGCTCCGGAAAACATCGCGGAGGGGATGGCGTGGTGCGGGAGATTCAGGTTCTGGCGCCTTCGGAAGGGGCCCTGCTGACGGATCGTTATCTGCGGGCCCCGTCAGGGGCGAGAGGGGGAAAGCCGGCACGCTCCGGACGTGCGTGGTTGGTGAGCCATGGCCGCCCCAAGCGGCTGGGCTCCAAGGTGTGTTTGAAGCTGCTCCCCGGTGATTCCCTGCGCATCGCGACCCCCGGCGGCGGAGGCTGGGGGAAAAAGAAATGATGACCCTCCGGCGGTGTGTCTGCGTAAACTGCAGGCCGGCATGGAAATCGTGGCGCGCCTCGATCGGCGCCTTGACGGGGGAGGCAGCGGTTGTTTACACTAACGCGGCTTATAAGTTGTTGCCCTAAAACCACCTAGGGCCGCCGCCGGGGGGCGGATGCTCGATTACCTGAATATTGCCCTGGAGCATTTGGGTGGCCTCGGGATTCTCCTGAGAGACACTTTCCGCCACGGGTTCCGGCGCCCACGGGAATGGGGGATTCTGGTCGGGCAGATGAACCACCTCGGGGTGGGATCAGCGCCCATCGTCCTGACCACCGCCCTATTCACGGGAATGGTGCTGGCGCTGCAGACGGCGGCTTCCTGGGCGGCATTCGGGAAGTTGTTGATCGGGGACGTGGTTTCCCTCTCCATCGTGCGCGAGCTCGGGCCGGTGCTTTCGGCACTCATGATCGGCGGGCGCGTGGGGGCGGGAATCACCGCCGAAATCGGCTCCATGAAAGTGACCGAGCAGGTCGATGCGATTCGCGCTCTCGCGGCGGACCCGGTGAAGAAACTGGTCTTCCCCAAGGTGCTCGCCACGACCCTGATGCTGCCAATGCTGACCATCCTGGCCAATTTCGTGGGAATCCTGGGGGGTTGGCTGATTGCCTGCTCGGAGCTGAACCAATCCTCGGAGTTCTACTTGAAGCATGTTCGCTCGGCTCTGGCGGTTCACGACATATTCAGCGGCATCGGCAAGACCGTCTTTTTCGCCTTGTTCATCTCCATCATCGCCTGCTACAACGGCCTGCGGGCCACCGGCGGTGCCGACGGAGTGGGCCGGGCGACCACCCAGACGGTGGTGGCGGCATCCATATCGGTGCTGATCTCCGACTTCTTCCTGACCAAGCTTTTCTTGATCTTCTAGCCCATGGATGATCGCTTCATCCTCTACGAGGGTTTGCACAAGGGCTTCGGTGATACCAAGGTCCTCCGGGGAGTCAATCTACAAATCCTGCGGGGGGAAACACTGGTGATTCTGGGAGGAAGCGGCAGCGGGAAATCGGTTCTGCTTCGCCACACCATCGGCCTGATGCTGCCCGATCAGGGGCGGGTCGTGGTGGACGGCACCGATCTCACCGGCCTTTCCGAGGAGAATCTGATGCCGGTGCGGAAGAAGGTGGGGATGCTTTTTCAGGGGAGCGCACTCTTCGATTCGATGGACGTCTTCGAGAACGTCGCCTATGCCCTGCGTGAGCACACCCATCTGGACGAGGACGCGATCGTCTCGCGGGTGCGTGAGAAGCTGGCGCTGGTGGAGCTCGATGAAGCTGTCGAGAAGCGGATGCCGGCGGACCTTTCGGGCGGCATGCGCAAGCGGGTGGCCCTGGCCCGGGCCATCGCCTTGGAGCCGGCGGGAATTCTGTACGATGAGCCCACGACGGGGCTGGACCCCATCACCGCGAGGGCCATCAACATGATGATCCGCAACCTCCAGCACACCTTGAACGTCACCTCGGTGGTCGTGACCCACGACATCGCCAGCGCCTTCATGGTGGGCGATCGGGTCGCCTTTCTGCACCAGGGAGAGATGGCTTTCGTAGGCTCGGTCGGCGAGGCCCAGGTCAGCGCCGACCCGCGTCTGAGTGCGTTTCTGGCGGATTTCCACGGAGGTCGGCATGCTTAGATCCCGCGAGGCCAGCGTGGGCTTCCTGATTTTCGCCGCCGGGCTGGTGCTCATGATCGGCATCCTGGCGGTCGGGAAAGAATCGCGCCTGTTCTCACGAAAAGTGGAATACTGGACCTCCTTCCCCAACGTCTCGGGCCTCGCGGAGGGCTCGCCCGTCAAGCTGGTGGGAGTTCAGGTGGGGACGGTGAGCGATGTCTCGTTTCCGTCCAACCTGGGAGTGAAGGAGATCCGCGTCACCCTGCATGTGGACCGGGCCTATGCCATTCGGATCCGTGAGGGGACCCAGGCGCAGCTGAAGTCGCTCTCCTACGTGTCTCAGGAGCGCTACATCGAGCTGACACCCGGCGATCCGGAGCGCCCCCAGCTTTCGCCGGGAAGCCGGATCGAGCCGGGAGTTTCCGGCTTCGCGGAGCTCACGGAGATGGGGCGCGGCATTGCCGACGACGTGAAGGACATCACCAGCCAGCTGCGCGAATTGCTGATCGCCCTGAACCAGGGGGGCGGACTGCTCTCCGACCTGATCAAGAACCCGGAGTTCGGAAGGGATAGCCTGGAGGGGATTCAGAAGACGCTTGCCTCGGTGCAGCGCATCGCCGAGCACGTCGAGAAAGGGGATGGACTGGCCGGCGCATTACTCACCGACAAGGAATATGGGCAACGGCAGCTGGCGTCGATCCAGGCTTCGCTCGACTCCCTAAAGAGCCTCCTGGAGAGGTTGAACTCAGGGGAGGGGGCGGCGGGAGCGCTGCTCGCCCCCGGGGGCAAGGGGGAGGTGCTCATCGACAACCTGTTGCAGGCCACGGGAGACTTGAAATCGGTGACCGCGCAGCTCAAGTCGGGCAAAGGCCTGGCGGGCCGCATGCTGGGTGACGACGCCGCGGCCAAGAGGATTCTGTCGAACCTCGACAAGACCACCAAGAACCTTGAATCGATCACCGGAAAGATGGATCGCGGCGAAGGAACCGTGGGCGCCCTGATCAACGATCCGGAAGTTTACCAGGGGTTGCGGGACGTGGTGGCGGGTGTCCAGAAGAGCCGCATGGGCAAAGGAGTCATCCATCACTATCAGAAAAAGGGGAGCAAGATACCCAGCGAGGCCCCGCAAACGCAACCGGAAGAGGCCCCGAAGGACAATCCGTAGCATGGAGAAGCGTGTGAGCTTGAAGGAGAAGATCGAGTCGCGCCAGGCCAGGGTGGGAATCATCGGCCTGGGGTATGTTGGACTGCCGCTGGCCTGCGAGTTCGTCCGGGCCGGCTTTAGCGTGACCGGCGTGGACACCGACGCCACCAAGGTGGAAGGCGTCAACCGCGGATCGTCCCACGTCCAGGACGTAGCGGACGTCGTGCTCGCCTCCCGAATTGGGCCGAAAGGGCTCACGGCGACCACCCAGGTGGAGGCCTTAGGGAGCTGCGACGCCGTCATCATCTGCGTGCCGACGCCGCTCAGAAAAACGCGGGATCCCGACATCTCCTACATCGTGGCGGCGGTCGACGGTATCGCCTCCACTCTCCACAAGGACATGCTGGTCATTCTGGAGAGCACCACCTATCCCGGAACCACCGAGGAAGTGATCCGCCCGAAGCTGGAGTCCACGGGGCTCTCCGCCGGGAAGGATTTCTACCTGGCGTTCTCTCCGGAGCGCGTGGATCCGGGGAATCCCAGATTCAACACGCGCAACACCCCGAAGATCGTCGGCGGGATCACACCGGAATGCACCCGGATGGCCGCGAGCCTCTACGCCCAGGCGGTGGAGAAGGTCATCGCGGTTTCATCCACCCAGTGCGCCGAGATGATCAAGCTGCTGGAGAACACCTTTCGGAGCGTGAACATCGGGCTGGTGAACGAGATTGCCCTCATGTGCGCGCGCTTGGATCTGGACGTGTGGGAGGTGATTGACGCGGCGGCCACCAAGCCCTTCGGGTTCATGCCGTTCTATCCCGGACCGGGGCTGGGCGGTCACTGCATTCCGATCGATCCCCACTACCTTTCCTGGAAGCTGAAGACGCTGAATTACTATGCGAAGTTCATCGAGCTGGCCAGCGAAATCAATTCCAACATGCCCCACTACGTGGTGACGCGGATCGTGGATGCACTCAACTCGCTGCAAAAATCCGTGAACGGATCGCGGATTCTGATCCTGGGGGTCGCGTACAAGCAGGACATTTCTGACGTCCGGGAGTCCCCGGCGCTGGACATCATCAAGCTGCTCCAGGACAAGGGCGCCCAGGTGGTCTACAACGATCCCCACGCTCCGGAGGTCCACCTGGATCACGGGGAGCTCCGCTCGGTCCCGCTGACCGACGATCTCCTGGCGGGCAGCGACTGTACGGTGATCGTCACCAACCATTCGGACTACGACTATCAGCGTATCGTGACCAAAGCTCGCATCGTGGTGGATACCCGGAACGCCACCCGGGGGATGACTGCGCCCCCGGGGAAGATTCTCAAGATCTGAAGAAGGAGACGGCTTGGGCGGAATTCTCATTACAGGCGGGGCAGGTTTCATCGGCTCGCACCTCTGCGAAAGACTCGCAGCGGAGGGACGGGAGGTCATCTGCCTGGATGTGTTCGACAGCTTCTACTCGAAAAAGGTCAAGCTCCGGAATATCGATTCCCTGAAGGATGCGGCCAACTTCCACCTCTACGAAGGTGACATCCGGGACCCGGCGGTGCTGGAGGACCTCTTCGGGCACCACCGCGTGGAGGCCGTGGTGCATCTTGCGGCCAGGGCGGGGGTCCGCCCCTCCCTGGAGATGCCGCGCCTGTACACCGACGTCAACTTGACCGGAACCGCGACGCTGCTGGAGCACGCGCGCAACTTCAAGGTGGGCCGGTTCCTGTTCGGGTCCTCGTCCTCGGTCTACGGCAACATCGACCGGATCCCCCTGGTGGAAACGGAGCGGACGGACGAGCCCGTGTCGCCCTACGCCGCCACCAAGCGGGCGGGGGAGCTCCTGACCTACACCTATCATCATCTCTACGGCATGGATGTGTCGTGCCTCAGGTTCTTCACGGTATACGGGCCGCGCCAGCGGCCCGAGATGGCCATTCACAAGTTCACCGGGCTCATCGATCAAGGCGAGGCCGTGCCGCTGTTCGGAGACGGCAGCTCGGCGCGCGATTACACGTTCGTGGACGACATCGTCGCCGGCATCGTGGCCGCGCTGGAGCGCTCCCGAGGCTACGAGATCTTCAACCTGGGTCGCAGCGAAGTGGTCAGCCTGAAGGATCTCATCGGCCACATCGAGGCCGCTCTGGGGAAGAAGGCGAAAATCGTCTTCCAATCGGAGCAGCCGGGAGACGTGCGTCAGACCTGTGCCGATCTCACCCATTCCCGAAAGGGGCTGGGGTACGAGCCGCAAATCGGCATCCAGGAGGGGATCAGGCGTTTTGTAGAATGGTATCGGGCCCAGCCGACCGGCTGAGGTTCCTTCGATTCTGACAGGGGACTTCCATGAAGATTGCCGTGGTGGGTACGGGTTACGTGGGTCTGGTCACGGGGACCTGCTTCGCGGAATTCGGGGTGAGCGTTACCTGCGTAGACGTCGACGCGCAAAAAATCTCCGTTCTTCAGAAGGGAAAAGTCCCCATCTTCGAGCCGGGGCTGGAGGAGATGGTCCGTCGCAACATGGCGGAGGGAAGGCTTGCATTTTCCACCGACCTGAAATCGGCGGTGGAAAAGTCCCAGGTCGTCTTCATCGCCGTGGGAACGCCGCAGCGGGACGACGGCTCCGCCGATCTGAGTTTCGTCCGGGAGGTGGCCCGCGGCATCGGCAGCGCCATGAACGATTACAAGGTGGTGGTGACCAAGAGCACGGTTCCCATGGGAACCGGGGCCATGATCCGGGAGATCATGCAGAAGGAAGTGCCCCGCTCGGTGGAGTTCTCCGTAGCCTCCAACCCCGAGTTTCTGCGCGAGGGGTCGGCCATCGAGGATTTCATCCGTCCCAACCGGGTGGTCATCGGGGCCGACGATCCGAAGGCCATCGCCATCCTCAAGGAGCTCTACAATCCGCTTTACCTGATCGAGACTCCCTTTTTGATCACCAACGTGGTGAGCGCCGAGATGATCAAATACGCCAGCAATGCCTTTCTGGCCACGAAGATCTCGTTCATCAACGAGATCGCGCTGCTGTGCGAAAAAGTCGGCGCCGACGTGCATGAGGTGGCGCGGGGTATGGGGCTGGACCATCGCATCGGGCGGTTGTTCTTGCACCCGGGACCCGGGTACGGCGGCTCGTGTTTTCCCAAGGACACGCTGGCGGTGCTCACGGTGGGGCGCAACCATCAGCTGGAGATGAAAGTCATCGCCGCGGTGGTGGAGGTCAACGATGCCCAGATCAGCCGGATGGTGGAAAAAATCAGTGGCCTGTCGGAGGGACTCAAGGGAAAGCGGATTGGAGTTCTGGGTCTCTCGTTCAAGCCCAATACCAGTGACACCCGGGAATCCCCGGCGATCCGTATCATCCAGGAGCTTCAGAAGGAGGGTGCGCGGATTCGGGCCTTCGATCCTGTGGCGATCCAGGAGGCCCGTCAAGTCCTGCAGGATGTGGAGTACGGATCCGACGAGTACGACACGGCTACCGGCTGTGACGCCCTGGTCCTGGCCACTGAGTGGAACCAGTTTCGCAACCTGGACCTGCCGCGCATCAAGAGCATCATGCGCCAACCGGTGATGATTGATCTGCGCAATGTCTACGAGCCCGAGGATCTGCGCCGCCAGGGATTCCGTTACGCAGCGGTGGGCCGGTAGGGAGGAGGCGCCTGCATGTCGAAATACCTGATCACCGGCGGAGCCGGTTTCATTGGATCGCACCTGGTTCGCGATCTGGTCAACCGGGGAGAGTCGGTTCGGGTGCTGGACAACTTCGTGACGGGCAAGCGTGAAAATCTGGCAGCCTGTGCCGGTCGGTTCGAGCTGCTCGAGGGCAGCGTGGACGATCCGGCCCTGGTCGGTCGGGCCATGCAGGGGGTCGATTTCGTCCTCCACCAGGCGGCCCTGGGATCGGTGCCCCGCTCCGTCGAGGATCCCCTCGCTTCCCATGCCGCGAACCTGACGGGGACACTGGTCCTCCTGGAGGCCGCCCGCCGGGTGGGAGTGCGGCGCTTCGTTTACGCCTCCTCTTCCTCCGTCTACGGTGACACGCCCGAGCTTCCGAAGGTCGAGAGCATGCCGACGTCTCCACTGTCCCCCTACGCGGTCACCAAGCTCGGGGGAGAGCTTTACTGCGGGGTGTTCCACCGCATCTACGGGCTGGAGTCGGTGTCCCTGCGCTATTTCAACGTCTTCGGTCCAGGCCAGAGCCCCGATTCCCAGTACGCCGCGGTCATTCCCAGATTCATGAGCGCCATAGCCCGCTCGGAACCGCCGGTGATTTACGGAGACGGACGGCAATCCCGGGACTTCACCTACATCGAGAACGTCGTGCAGGCCAATCTCCACTCCTGCACGGCGCCTGCCACTGCGGCGGGACAGGCGTTCAACATCGCCTGTGGTGAGAGCTTCACGCTGCTGGATCTGCTCCAGCAGATGGGGGAAATCTCCGGGAAGAACATCCAGCCCCGCTTCGAGGCAGTCCGCCAGGGCGACGTTCGGGACTCGCTTGCTGCGATCGGCAAGGCCCAGGCCCTGCTGGGCTATCGACCGACGGTTTCCTTCCGTGAAGGACTGCGGCGCACCCTGCACGCCGCAGGAGTGAGGCGAACCGAATGAAGCTCACTGTCGTCATGCCGGTCTACAACGAAGAACGAACCGTCGAGGCCATCCTGGCCCGCGTCCTCCAGGCCCCGGATCTACTCGAGATCATTGTGGTCGACGATGCCTCGACCGACCAGACGGCCCAGGCGCTGGCTCGGGTAGCCGATCCAAGGGTGCGCGTCACCCGGCATCCGAAAAACCGCGGAAAAGGTGCCGCGATAAGGACCGGCTTTTCCCAGGTTCGCGGGGAGGCGGTGATCATCCAGGATGCCGATCTGGAGTATGACCCCCGGGAGTATCCGAAGCTCCTGGAGCCCATCGAAGCCAATCTGGCCGATGTGGTGTACGGGTCGCGTTTCACGGGAGAAACCCACCGCGTGCTGTATTACTGGCATTACGTGGGAAACCGTTTCCTGACCACCCTCTCCAACATGTTCACGAACCTGAATCTCACGGACATGGAAACCTGCTACAAGGCCTTTCGCACCGATGCCCTGAAAGGCCTGGATCTCAAGTCGGAGCGCTTCGGAATCGAGCCGGAGATCACCGCCAAGATCGCCCGCCAGGGCCTCCGAGTTTATGAGACCTCCATTTCCTACCACGGGCGGAACTACGCAGAAGGAAAAAAGATCACCTGGAAGGACGGTCTGGTCGCGGTCGCGGCCATCGTCCGATACGGCTTCTTCGACTAGCTTCCCGGGTCTGGGACAGGCGAGTCGTCGCTGGTTCCGTCCCTGGAGAGTTACAGGAGATTTTCGTGGGATCGCGTCTTTGGGTCATGGTGCTGGCGGGGGGGAAGGGGGAGCGCTTCTGGCCCCTCTCCACCGCCCGCCGACCCAAGCCTTTCCTCGATCTCGGAATGGGAAGGTCCCTTCTGCAGGAGACCTTGAAGCGCGCCGGGACGGTGGCACCTGGGAGTCGAACCCGGGTTGTGGCAGGACGGATGCTGGCGGGATCGATCCGACGGCAGATCCGGCCTTACCCAGGAGTCGGAATCTTGCGGGAACCGGCGGCGCTCAACACGGGGCCGGCCGCTCTCCTGGCCACCCGATGGGTCTGGGAACAGGATTCAGGAGCCACGGTCCTGATCTTGCCGTCGGATCATTGCGTCAGAGGCCTGCCGCTGTTTCGCCGGGCGGTGAAGGAGGCGACGCAGATTGCAGAACAGGGATTCCTGGTCACCTTTGGCGTCCGGCCCACCGGAGTGTCGACGGATTACGGGTACGTGCTCCGCGGGAGCCGGCTCAAGCCGACCGGACATCAGGTGAGCCGCTTCGTTGAAAAACCGCCGCAAGCGACGGCCCGCGCCTTGATTCGACGCCGGGCGCTGTGGAATTCGGGGATGTTCGTCTGGAAGGCGGCCAGCTTCCTGGAAGAAGCGGCCCGCTGTGAGCCGGCCTACTCGGGGTGGCTGGAGTTGGCTTCTCGAGGCGGAGGGGGAAGCAGCCTGGCGCGTCGCGCCTTCGCGAGCCTGCCCTCTCTCCCGGTGGATCGGGCCGTGCTGGAGCGCTCCGGCCGCGTGGCGGTGGTGGAGGCGCGATTCGAGTGGTCCGACGTGGGAAGCTGGTCGGCCCTGTACGACTTATCGCGCAAGGATGCGCGCGGCAACGTCGGCATCGGCAAGTGCCTGGTGCAGAACTCCGCAAAGAACCTGGTTTATTCAGAAGCGGGGCTCTGCGTGCTGCACGGCGTGGAGGGCCTGCTGGTGGTGCGCTCGGGAGAGGCGGTCCTGGTCTGCCCGCGCCGCAAGACTTCCGAAATGAAGCAACTCGTCGAGGCGTTGCGCAAACGAGGACTAGGTGGCTACCTCTGAATCGCTTCACGGTGTTCGCGAGCAAAGTTCCGGTGCCCCGTGGGGGGCCGGGGTGCAGAAGTGGCTCGTCCGCGCCGTGGAAGGGGGCGTCTGGCTGCTGCTATTACTCACTCCCTGGGCCCTCGGCTCGGTGCTGGAGCGCGCCACTGCCCTGATGGAAGGGGGCTGCTTCACGCTGCTGATCCTTGCCTGGTGGGGCGGGCTGAGGCGCGAAGGATTCAGGCTCCCGTCTTGGATCGTAATGCCTGCGGCCTGTTTCTGCCTGTGGACTCTCTTTCAAATGGTGCCCCTGCCGCCCCCGGTGCTGAAGATCCTGAGCCCGGGCACCTACGCCGCCTATGCAGAATTTCTGCCCGGATTCGCAACTGGCGACGGCCGGGCGGATGCTCAATCCTGGCTGCTCCAACGGCACGACTCTCCCTCCCGGGCGCTGTCGCCCCGGCCCGGCGAGCAGACCGGATTGGAAGGTTCGTTGCGCGTCGAGCCGGGCCTGCGCCCCATCTCGTGGTACCCCTGGGAAACGCTGCGCTGGCTGTCCCGGTTTTTGGCCTATGGCGCTTTCTTTGTTCTGGTGGTGGGATTTCTTCCCGAGCGTGCCTTGGAAAAGCGGCTTCCCTGGCTGGTCGTGTCCTCGGGATTCGCGCTCTCGCTCATCGGGATCGTCCAGTACCTGACCTGGAATGGAAAAATCTTCTGGGTGATCCCGGTTTACGTGGGCCACCCGTTTAGCGCCTGGGTGAACAGCAACCACTTCGCGAGCTACGCGCAGATGTCGCTTTGGCTGGGCTGCGGCCTGCTTCTGAAGGAGGCCGGGATTGGGGGCCGCCAGCGCCGGCATCGCGATTTCCGGCGGCGGGCCGCTCCCAAGATCGCCCTGTGCTCCTTCATGCTGGTGCTGATTGCGGTCGCCATCATCCTCGCGAGATCCAGAGGGACCTGGTTCTCCCTGGCTTTGGGCTCCTGTGTTTACCTGTACCTTCAGGCGAGAGCTCTTTGCCGGAACACCCGCTACGCCGCGTGGAGCGTTCTCGCTCTGACTCCCGTCGTACTCTGCATCGCCGGGATCACCTATTACATTCTGCGAGGGAGCGAGGACTACGTCCAGGAAACGGGAGTCGAAGCGTCGTTCGCGGGGCGCATCAACGCCTGGCAGGGGGTCTTGCCGATGATCGCGGCCAACCCGATTTCGGGCACCGGGCTGGGGACCTTCTCGCTCGGCTATCCCCGGTACAAAATCTACGGAGAAACTGCCGTCTGGGACCAGGCCCACAACGAATACCTCCAGGCATTCGCCGAGAGCGGTCTCATCGGTGGCGCGATCCTGCTATGGGGTCTTGTGGTGTTTTGGCGGCGGCGCCTCTCGCCCCTGCTATCGAGCCGCTGGAATGCGCAGCCACCCGTCGCGCTGGGCGCCGCACTGGGAGTGCTGGTCCTGTGGATCCATTCGCTGGTGGAGTTCAATCTGCAGATTCCCGCCAATGGCTTGCTCTTCGTGCTGCTGGGAGCACTCGTCTTTGCCGCCAAGAGGAGGACCGGGAGGGGAACCGAATCGACCTCCTTTGGGCCGCCGACGTCGGCCGTAGTTTCGCGGAAGTCCTTGACTGACGCCACTTTGACATTGCAGGGAGGTTCCGATTCCCGTATATTAATAGCTTCGCCAAGTGACATTTCCGCCTGGACCGCCCCATGACCGTCCTGCGATGGAAGCGGATCGCATGAGCTTCACGAATCGGAACCGGACGTTGGTTGCGGGATGCCTGTTGGCGGTGGCTTGGTTCTGGACCTCCACCCGCGTCGCTGCGTTTCAGGTCCGCACGCAAGCCGAGACCGCCTTTTGGAGCGGAAGGTTCGAGGAGGCCCTGCAGAAATACCGGCTCCTGGAGCATTTCGGTCCTTCCAGACGGAAGGCCAGGGCGGGCCAGTTGGAGGTATTCCTGAGCCTCATCGAGAGCCGCCGGCGAGGCCCGAGATCCCCGTCGTTCTCCGAAGAGTCAATAAAAAGCCAGCTCCCGAACGTGTTGCTCGGACAATTGGAGAACGAGTGCCTGCGCTCTGAGACCTGGTCCTCACTGGCCGATGTGTATGCGGTGCTCAAGCCCGGAAATCAGGAGCAGCGAACCTACAGTCTCGAGGAACTCGCCGGGCCCGCGCAGGAACAGCTGGAAATCGAGGACTTGCTGCAAATCCGCGCCCTCGAAATCTCCCTCGATCTGGATCCGAACAGCGTCTATCACCGCGACACGCTGGCCGATCTGGCCTGGCAGCTGGGACTTCGAGATTATGCCAAGGAGCAATACGGCGAGGTGGTGACCATCCTTCCCGAGCCCGACAAGCACCTGTTCCTGGCGCCCGGCAAGGTAAGTGAGGAGATGGCGGACCTGGTCGTGAAGTCACTCAACCGTGCGATGCAGCCGCCTCGCAATGCACCACGGGAGAGGGTGAACCGAACGCTGGGGATGTTTCTTTTGAATCAGGGGAGATATCAGGAAGCCTACGATGCCTTCCAAAAATCCCAGGATTCAGCGGGTCAAAGCACCGCCAGCTTGAAAGCCCTGGCATTGTCAAGCATGGGACGGCTGGATGAGGCGATCGCCCTCTACCGCGAAGCCATGGTGGTGGAGGCCGATGCTGAGAATCGCTTCTACGTCCTGGTCAATCTCGGTGGTCTCCTGGACCAACGGGGGCGTCATCGGGAGGCCTCGGAGGTCCTGCGTTCCGCGCTGGTGATCAAACCCCACAATCCCGGCACGCTGCAGATGTTGGGCGGGGTTTACGAATCCATGGGGCTCTGGCAGGACGCGGAAGACTGCTACGTCCGGGCCTCCGAGATTGGCACGGAGCCTATCAGCAACCTGGCGCAGCTGGTCCTCTTCTATCGTCGGATTGGCAAGCCGAGATTGGCGCTGGAGCCGGCCCGCAAGCTGCTGGAGTTGCAGCCTGAAGAGCCGCTGTATCGCCAGCAAATCAAGGAACTCGAGGCGGACGTCGAAAACGAACAGCGATAGAGCTGAGATAGGGAGGCGGAAAAGGGAGCGATGGTCATTCTGGGAATCTGCGGGGGTATCCGATCGGGGCATCACGATCCGGCCGCGGCGCTCTACCGGGACGGAAAGCTGGTGGCGGCCGCGGAGGAGGAGCGCTTTCTTAGAATCAAGCACTCGGAGGGGCGGCTTCCGGAAAGCGCGATCCGCTTTTGCCTCAGCCAGGCGGGACTTTCCATCCGGGACGTGGACTGCGTGGCCTACGGATACGCCACCGTGCCGGGGATGGACCAGCGGCTGAAGCATTATTTCACTCTCAAGTTCGGCCATTCTCCTGAAATCCGCCTGGTTCGCCACTACATGGCGCATGCCGCAAGCGCCTTCCGGGTCTCAGGTTTCTCCGACGCCATGGTCCTCAGCGCAGACGTCTCCGGAGACTCGGTTTCCACGCTCCTGTCGTTCGGGCGGGGGAGCGAAATTAAGGTCATCAAGTCCGTCCCGCGGCCCAATTCACTGGGGATTTTCTATTCCATGCTGACGCAGATCCTGGGATTTCAACGGGACAACGACGAGTATAAGGTCATGGGCCTGGCGTCGTACGGCAAACAGGAGGTGGATCTCACCTGGCTGCTGCAATTCGGCGGGGGGGACTACCGGCTCAACACCGAGGAGTACATGGTGTCGGTGGGGTCCAACCAGGCGTTCCCCTCCAAGCAGGAAGGAATCTATTCGGATCGTCTGGTCGAGCGCCTGGGACGGCCCAGACTGAAGGAGGAGCCTCTCACCCAGCGGCACATGGACCTGGCGTTCAGCGCGCAGAAGACCCTGGAGCGGGCAGTCACCGACCTGGTGACGTGGCTGCATGAGCAGACCGGGAGCCGGAACCTTTGCATCGCGGGAGGGGTCGGGCTCAACTGCGTGATGAACCAGAGGCTCCTGGCCCTGCCGTTCGTCGATCGGATTTATGTGCAGCCGGCCGCGAGTGACGCGGGAACGGCGATCGGCGCGGCTTTGGAGGTCTTGGCGGAGCGGGGAGTGCAGCCCGAGGTGATGGAGCACGTTTACACCGGGCCCGCTTTCAGCAACGAGGAGATCCAGAAAGCTCTGGAGAGTTACAAGGTCAGCTACCGGCGCGAGGAGGATGTGTGCCGTTTCGCGGCGCAGAAGCTATCTGAGGGCTGCATCGTGGCCTGGTTCCAGGGGGCCATGGAGTTCGGCCCCCGCGCCCTCGGAAACCGCTCCATTCTCGCGGATCCGCGCGACCCGGCCATGAAGGATCGGATCAACGCCACCATCAAATTCCGCGAAGACTTCCGACCCTTCGCGCCGGCGGTTGTCGAGGAGCAGGTGGGGGAGTACTTCAGCGATGGCGTGAAGTCCCCCTTCATGACCCTGACCTTTGATGTGCGGAAGGAAAAGCAATCCCAGATCGCCAGCATCACCCATGTGGATGGAACGGCCAGGATCCAGACCGTCAGCCGCGAGACCAACCCGCGGTTCCACCGGCTCATCTCCGAGTTCGGCAAATTAACCGGTGTTCCGATGGTGATCAACACCAGCTTCAATGTGAAGGGCCAACCCATCGTCTGCACCCCGCGGGATGCTGTCTCCACCTTTTTCATGACCGGGATGGACCACCTGGTCCTGGGAGACTATGTACTCTCCAAGCGCTAGCGAGCTCTCCCGAACCGCGCTGCTGGGTTCTTTGCAGGCCGGTGGCGGGGCTCGCCTCGCATCGTGGCGCAAGGTGACCGGCCTCCCAACCGGGCCTGCACGGCCGTGAGGCAGGAGATCCGAGGGTGAATATCCTCTTTTACGTGGAGGCCCTGGACATCGGAGGGGCTAACCAGACCACCGTGTCGAACGCCATTGCCATGCGCAAGAGAGGTCACCAGGTCCACCTGGCCTCGCGTGAGGGACCCCTCTTGGAGCGCTTGCGCGCAGCCGGAGTGGTTCACCATCGGATCGATACCGGCGTGAGGCATCCGAGTCCGGCCCTGGCGCGCCGGCTGGGAAAGATACTGGATCAGGAAAAGGTGGAAATCACCTGCCCCAACGGATGGGATTGCCTGTCGGACATGCTTCTGGCCACTGTGCCCAGGGGCATTCCTGTGGTGCCCACTTTTTCCTCCATTTACCCGGAATTTCACCATCCCCGCGTCGCCCAGGCGATCGTGTTCAGCGGCGAGTATCGAGACGCTCTGATCCGCGAGTACGGCTGGAAGGCCGATTCCTTGAAGATGATCGTCAGTCGCATCGACACCGAGCGCTTCCGTCCTGGTCTGGACGGGAGCGCGCTGCGGCGGCAATGGGGGTTGCAGGCGGAAACTCCCGTGATCCTCATGGCGTGCCGCTGGGATGCGATGAAAATCGAAGGGATTCGGTTCCTGCTCGACTCGGTGGAATCCCTGGCACGGCGCTGCCCCCAAGCGCGCGTCGTTCTGGCCGGGGAGGGTCCCAAGGCAGACGAGGTGACGCGGCGGGCGACGCAGCTGAACTCCTCCCTCGGCGCCCCCTACGTGATCCTGGCCGGAAAGGTGCTGGAGATGGAAAAGGCGTTTTGCACGGCGCAGGTCGTGATCGGCAACGGAGCCCGCTCCGGCATGGAAGGTCTGGCCTGTGGCCGGCCGGTCATCTCGGTTGGCCCGTCCGGCCTTGCCGGAATCATGAGCCCCGAGAACATCGAGGACTTCGCCTACTACAACTACGACAAGGGGAGAGTCTTTGACGGCACCACCCGGCTCGATAGCGAGGCGCTCGCGGAGTGCGTCGGGACGATTCTCGAAGATCGAGAACTCCGGGAGCGACTGGAGAGCTTCGGACGGGATTTTTCCGTGAAACGGCTCTCCGTGGACTCCGGCGCCGAGCAGCTCGAGCAACTTCTGCAAGACCAGGCGCCGCTGGGCGCCGGCGACCGGCTCCGGCAACGCTGGGAGCTCGGGCGCGCGGTGACTTCCTACCTCTGGTTCGCAGCTCGACGGAAGCTCCGACGGATCCTCCTCGGCTCGCCAGGCAAGTCCCGGGCCACCTTCGAGGATTCCGGAGGGTCGCCGAGCTTCGCCCGAAACAGCACCACGACCTTCCTCTCGGGAGTGTTCTCTCTGGTGGTCGGCGGGTTCCAGATCGGGATCACCGCGCGGATCCTCGGCCCGGTGGGCAAGGGGGAGCTGACCGCGGTGCTCATCCTGCCGCAGCTCTTCGCAATCCTGGCGCCGCTGGGGATCGACTGGGCTTCGCTCTACCATCTGGGCAAGAGGACCTTCTCGCGCGAAGTCCTGGTCCGCACCGTCCTGGCCGCCCTGCTGATCCTGGGAGGAGTCGGAATCTGCGCCTGCATGGGTGCCTCCTTTCTCCTGCGGGATCGTCTTTTCGAGGGCGTCTCCACGCCCGCGGTCTGGGCGGCCATCCTCACCATCCCGACCACGCTCGCCTGGCTGTTTCTCGGCGGATTGTACCGGGGAGAAATGCGCATCGCCGAAGCCAACTTGCTGGACGTGTGCCGCTCGACCCTTCGATTCCTCCTGATTGTGGCGGCCCTGATGATCCTGAAATTGGACGTCCTGGGAGTGGTTCTCGCCCAGGTCGCGGCCGAATCCCTCATGGTTGTGTTTGCTTTCCATTATCTGGGTGGAGTTCAGCCCAGGCCCCTGTTCCGGTGGGATGTTTTCCGCAAGCTCCTGGCCTTCGGGCTGCAGATTTACAGCTGCTCAATCTTCCTCTACCTGAACTACCGCGTGGACCTCTTCCTGGTTCGAAGCAAGCTGGACCTTTATCAGACCGGCCTCTATTCCACCGCCGTGACGCTGGCGGAAATCCTCTGGATGGTTCCGAATTCCCTCGGGACGGTCCTGTTCCCGAGCGTGGCGCGCTCCTCTGGTGAGAGTCGGGAGGCGCTTACTCTGGCCATTTGCCGGAGCAGCTTCTGGATGATGCTAGTGCTTTGCGGGGCTCTGGCGCTGGGCAGAAATCTCGCCTTGAAGTTCGTGTTTGGCGGGCGCTTCGTGGAGGCTGGACCGGCACTCCTGGGACTGTTGCCAGGAATTCTCGCCATGTCCGTCCAATTCATCCTCGGGACGGCGCTCTCCGGGCGCGGACGCCCCATGCCGGTCGCCTTCGCGGCCGCCGCCGGTTTTGTCGCGAACGTGCTGCTGAATCTGGCCTGGATCCCGAGGTACGGCATCTTGGGCGCTTCTCTGGCTTCCAGCGTCTCCTACACCCTGGTTACGTTGATTGTCTTGATTGCCTACCTGCGGATCTCCGATTCGAGGTTGCGGGACGCGATTGTGCTTCGCAAGGAGGACCTGCGAAGGCTGGCAGGCGCCTTCGGCAGATTGAAGGAGGCAGTGGCGTGAGGCATGGAGAGGGGGAGGGGCGGATGGCCGGCCTGGGCACGGCCACGAGACGCCGCGCGGAAGGTCCAAGCGCATGTGCGGCATAGCGGGCATCCTTTCCCTGCGCGGTCCGCTCGCCGATGAGGCCGACACCAGGCTGAGGGCCGCGGCTTTCTCTCTGACCCATCGGGGCCCTGACGACGAGGGATTCTACCGCTCGGGCGAGGTGGGGCTTGCATTCCGTCGCCTCTCCATTCTCGATCTCGCCGGTGGACACCAACCGATGGGAAACGAGGACGGATCGGTTCAGGTGGTGTTCAATGGGGAGATTTACAATTACAGAGAATTGACTGAGAGGCTGAAAGCCTCGGGCCATGTTTTCAAGACCCGCAGCGATACGGAAGTCCTGGTCCATCTTTACGAGGAGATGGGGGAGGACTTCGCCCGGGAGCTGCGAGGCATGTTTGCCATCGCCCTGTGGGATTCTCGCCGTCACAGGCTCCTCCTGGTGCGCGACCGGCTGGGCATCAAGCCGCTTTTCTATCGCCAGGACGGAGAGGAGCTTTGCTTCGCCTCGGAAATCAAAGGGATTCTCGCCATGCTCCCTCCCGAGGAGAGGCGGGCAGACCACTCCAGCATCGCGCGCTGTCTCGCCCTGGGCTATTTCTCAGGCACCCGGACCGCATTTGAAGGAATCCAGAAGCTCTCCCCGGCCCATCGCCTCGTCCTTCAGGACGGCCGCCAAACCCTGCAGCGCTACTGGTCGCTTCCCGCCTTGGAGGAGCCCCCGCGGATTTCCCGGTCGGAGGCGGTGCAACGGCTGCGCGAGCTCCTGGAGGAGTCGGTCCGCCTACGCCTGATCAGCGACGTGCCTTTGGGAGCCTTTCTCAGCGGAGGGGTGGATTCCAGCTGCGTGGTTGCCCTGATGCGGAGCATCTCTCCCGACCCGGTGAAGACCTTTACAGTTGGGTTCGAGGTACCGGAGTTCAATGAGATTCCCGTCGCCAACCTCGTCTCTTCGACCCTGGGTACGGAGCACCACTCCCTGGTGGTGCGGCCGGACGCCGTGGGACTGGTGGACCAGGTGGTCTCCTCCTTCGACGAGCCGTTTGGCGATTCATCGGCGATTCCCACCTACCTCGTGTCCCGACTGGCGCGCCGCCACGTCACGGTGGCACTGTCCGGCGACGGCGGGGACGAGCTGTTCGCGGGATACGGCCGCTATCGAAGCCTGCGAAGGCTGGGAGCCGTCCGCTGGATTCCCCCTGCCCTGCGCAAGGGAATGGCCTCCATCCTTAGAAAGAGCGGACCCGACTCCTTTCAGGCTCAGCGCATCGGCTCCTTCCTCAAGAGGAGCACCAAGACCTTTCCCGAGGATTATCTGGATTCGGTCAATTACCTGCTGGTTCCGCAAGCCTCCCGGGCGCTGAACCCCGAATGGCTGGACAGCTTTCCCGAGATCCGGTGGGAGGTCGGAATCGGTGCGGTGGCCAATCCCGTGGAGGGGGCGCAGCGCCTGGATCTCCAGCATTACCTTCCGGAGGACATCCTGGCAAAAGTGGATCGGATGAGCATGGCCTGCTCGCTCGAGGCGCGCGTGCCCCTGCTGGACCATCGAGTCGTCGAATTCGTGAGCTCGCTGCCCCCCGCCTGGAAGCAGTCCGGGGACCGGCCGAAGGCTCTCCTGCTCGATGCCGCCGGCGGCTCACTGCCGTCGCAGGTGTGGAATCGACCGAAGATGGGATTTGGAATACCGCTCGCCCACTGGTTTCGCGGGGAGCTCAAGGAGTACCTGGCGGACATCCTGCTGGGGTCCCGGGCGCGCCAGCGGGGGATCTGGAATCCAGCCGGCATGGAAGCCCTCCTGAAGACCCACGCCCGGGGCACGCAGGATCTCTCGGCGCACCTCTGGAGCTTCCTGACGCTGGAAGTCTGGTGGCAGAAATATCTGGACCCGGTGGGAGCCACCGGGGAGGGGGTTTGCTCGGGCACCGCTTCTGGAGTCGGGCGACAGCTTTCCACCAGAGGGGGGATGCCATGAGGCGAGTGACCCTGGCCCTGACCGATGCCTCGCGCTGGAGCTGGGAGATGCGCGTCTCCCTCGCAGGGGTCGGATCCGTCGTGGGGTTGGTGGCGGCATGGCTGTATCTCAACCTCCCGGTCCTGATGCTGCCGGTTCTGATCGTCGGAAGCCTCCTTCTGGTGCTCGCGCTCCGCTACCCGATCACCGGCGTCCTGGCGGTGGTGGCGGCTCAATATGTTCCTCTGGGCGTAGGGGGAATCACCATTTTTCAAATTGTCGGGGGAAGCGTCGCGGTCCTCTGCCTCGTCTACTTCGGCCTGACGCGCCACGGTTTGGTCTTCAGCTGGATCGTCCTGCCCCTCATGGCTTTCATATTTCTGACGCTGCATTCCCTCAGCTATACGCACGACGTCGCGATGACTCATTATGTGCTGCGGAAGCTCATTCTGAACGTCCTCTTCTGCCTCCTCTTGATCAACGTTGTGGATGACTTCAAGAAGGTGCGAGGGGTCGTCTGGGCGGTTGCCGGCATGGCCCTGGTCAATGCCGTGGCGGGAATGATTCAGTTCGCCATAGGAATCACCGTGGGGTCGCGAGCCAAGGGGTTTCAGGAAAACGAGAACCAGCTGGGTGAAATCTCGGCCCTGGGGCTGATCGTGGCGATTTATGTATTCCTATATGGGGACCGGTGGTGGAAGCAGTTGCTGGGCCTGATGATGTGCGCCGGGCTCTCGATGGGACTCGTGTCCTCGATCTCCCGAGGTGCGGTGCTCGCCCTGCTGGCGGGAGTCGCCTGGATCGCCTTCCGGGAGAGTCAGCACCGGAGCCGGGTGATCATAATCGCCCTCCTTGGCCTCCTGGCTTTTCCCTTTCTGCCCGAGTCATTCCTCGATCGATTCAAGAACATCAATACCGACGTGCAGGGCACGGTTATTCTCCACCAGCGCGTGGGCCTGACCACTCGAGGCTATTTCAACAAGGCTGGCATCAAGATTTGGAAGGCAAATCCTATTCTTGGGGTGGGATTGGGAAACTATGGCTACTATTACGTGCAGCCCGAGTTCAACCCCGGACTTTTGGGCGGAAAGAAGGTCCCCCCGCACAACATTTACGTACAGGCGCTTGCCGAGACCGGCACCGTGGGTTTTCTGGTCCTGTTCTGGTGGATTGTTCAGGCGGGATACAACTTTTGGCGCGCGGAAAGAAGGTTCCTGGGTGATCGGGCCGGTCGGGCCACGTCGCGAGCGAGCGAGGCGCTGACGGTGGTAGTCTTGGTGGATTATTTCTCAGGGGGGAACCTTGTCAACTCCACCCTCGCCATGGTGCTGACCTTGAGTTATCTCTGTCGTCGAGCAGCGCAACAAGAGGAGCACCTACCGGCTTCGCGCGAGGTAATCGGGGAGCCTGCGCTGGGTGGGACCTATGGGTGAAGCACTCCTGATCGGTTTATTCTGGACGGCGCTGGGGCTGTTGAGCTACCTGCACTTCGGCTATCCACTGATACTGTTGGCTCTCAAACGGCTCCGACCCCGAGCGGTCCGCCGGGCCGACGCCACCCCCGCTGTCGATTTCCTGATCGGCGCCTACAACGAAGAGGCGGTTATCCGGAGAAAACTGGAGAATTGCCTGGCTCTGGACTACCCGCGCGATCGTCTTCGCATCGTGGTGGCGTCCGACGTCTCGACGGACGGCACCGATGCCATCGTCCGTGAATATGCAGATCGGGGAATTCAGCTCATCGTCTCGCCGCGCCGCCGCGGCAAGGCGGCCAACTTTCGCGAGATCGTTCCCGGGTTGAAGGGCGAGATCATAGTGTTTTCTGACGCGGGGAGCCTCTACCGCGCCGATACCCTCAAGAAGCTGATGCGCAATTTCGCCGACCCGGAGGTGGGCTGCGTGGGCGGTCGGCTGCGATATCGCAATCCCGACGCCACGTCCGTGTCCCAGGGAGAGGGGTTGTACTGGAGCTACGAGGTTTTTCTCAGGAAGACGGAGAGCGCCATCGGCTCTTCGGTGGTGCTCAGCGGCGCCGTCTACGCCATGCGCCGGGAATTGTACCGTCCGGTTCCGGATGAACTTCCAGACGATTTCTTCTGCCCTTTGCAGGTCCTCGACCAGGGGAAGCGGGTCATCTACGAGACGGAAACAGAAATAACCGAAACGATGGCGACTTCCGCAAGGGCTGAACTGCGCACCAAGGTTCGCATCATCTCCCGGAATTTCGCAGCCCTGCGCCGGATGAAGCACCTCCTTAACCCTTTTCGCAGCCCGTTGCTGGCGCTGCAGCTCCTTTCTCACCGGCTGCTGCGCTGGTTCGTTCTCCCGCTGGCGGTGGTCATGCTCGGCTCCAGCCTTTTGCTGACGCATCGCCCCTTCTTCCTGCTGGCGCTCGCGGGCCAGCTGCTCTTCTACTTTCTGGCCGGGGTGGGCTGGCTCATGGACCTCGGAGGAAAGCGCTCCCGGCTGGCCTTCCTGCCTTATTATTTCGTCCTGGTGAACCTGGCGGCGGCGTGGGGAGCCTGGAATGCGATTGTGCACGGTCGCCGTACGGGTGTTTGGGAACCTGTGGAGCGATGAGCCCCGCGCCGATGCTCTTTTGGGGATGTGTCGGGCTCACGGCTTACACTTATTTTGGATACCCGCTGGTGCTGGCTCTGTGGGCCGTCTTCAAGCGGGCCGATCGAGTGGATGCCGCCCCGACGGGAGCGGAAGGGGGGCAACCCCGCGTCTCCCTGATCATCCCCGCATACAACGAGGAGACGGTCATCGGCAGGAAGATTCAGAACAGCCTGGAGCTCGACTATCCATCCGATCGGCTGGAGATCGTAGTGGTCTCCGATGGATCGAATGACGCGACGGAGCGTGTGGCCAGGGAAGTGGCGGGGGAGCGGATCCGCCTGGTGTTTCGCGAGGATCATCAGGGGAAGACGGCGTGCCTCAACGCGGTGCTCCCAGACTTGACGGGCCAGATTGTGGTGTTTACCGACGCCAACGCCTTTTTCCTGCGCGATGCGCTGGCGCGTCTGGTGGCGCACTTCCACAATCCCCGCGTCGGGTGCGTGATGGGAGAGTTGCAGTATCGAAACGAAGGCTCCTTGAACGCCGCGCTGGGTGAAGGACTCTACTGGCGCTACGAGAATTTCATCAAGGAGCGTGAAAGCGAGCTCGGATCCACGATTGTCGGAAACGGGGCGATCTACGCCCTGCGGCGCGGCCTCTGCCTGCCGCTTCCTCTGGACGTCGAGGCTGACGTGGCCAACCCGCTTCTGGCACTGCGGGCGGGATACCGCGTGATCTTCGATCGCAGCGCCCGATGCTGGGAGAGGGCGGCCGGAACGGTACGCGAGGAATTCGGCAGGAAAACGCGCATCATCACCAATCAAATCGCGACCTACCTATACGGATTCCGACAACTGTCGCCCCTACCCGGAGGCGCGCTGTTCCAGATCTTCTCCCACAAGATGCTTCGCTGGCTCGTTCCGTTCTTCCTGGCGGGGATCGCCCTGGCAAGCGCGGCCGAATCGGACAGGACGGGGATGTGGGGCTGGGCCCTAGGCATGCAAGGGATTTTTTACTCGATGGCGCTGGTGGGCTGGGCCCTGGAAACGGGCGGGAGAGCCGTGCCGAGGCTTCTCTTCGTGCCTTACTATTTCTGTGCGGTGAACGCCGCTTCGATCAAGGGAATGCTGGATTTCGCAATGGGAAGGCGCCGTGTAATATGGGAGAAGGCGGCCAGCACTCGATAGAACCGCCCGTCCAACAAGTCTCGAACGAGCCTGAGGGGGAAGGCCTATGGAAGTGCTAATCACCGGAGGCGCTGGTTTCATCGGGTCTCACTTGGCTGAGGCGTATCTCGCCCGCGGAGATGAGGTCTGGATCCTGGACGACCTCTCCACCGGGGGCATTCGGAATGTGGAGCATCTGCGCACGCATCCCAAATTTCACTATCTGGTGGAGACGGTGATGAACGTCCCGGTGCTGGCCGAGTCCATCGACCGGGTCGACGCGGTGATACATCTGGCGGCGGCGGTGGGGGTCCGTCTCATCGTGGAAAGTCCGGTGAACACCATCGAAACCAATATCAAGGGAACAGAAAACGTTCTCATGCAGGCCAGCAAGAAAAAAAAGAAGGTCTTCATCGCTTCCACCTCCGAGGTCTACGGGAAAAGCGCCAGATTGCCCTTCAAGGAGGACGATGATCTGGTGCTCGGGCCCACCACCAAAGGGCGGTGGAGTTATGCCTGCTCCAAGGCTCTGGACGAGTTTCTGGCTATCGCCTATTGGAAGGAAAGGAAGGTCCCGGTTGTCATCGCACGCCTGTTCAATACCGTCGGGCCGCGGCAGACCGGACGCTACGGGATGGTGATTCCCACGTTCGTCCGCCAGGCGCTCGGGGGAAGTCCCATCACGGTGTTCGGGGACGGCACTCAATCCCGCAGCTTCACCTACGTCTCGGACGTCGTGAATGCCATTCTGGGACTGGTGGATTCCGATCAGGCGGTGGGTCAGGTGTTCAACATCGGGAATGGGAAGGAAATCACCATCCTCGATCTGGCCAGCCTGGTCAAGGGGGTCGCGGAAAGCGCCTCCCAGATCGTCACGATTCCCTACGATCAGGCCTACGAGGAAGGCTTCGAGGACATGCCCCGACGGGTTCCCGACATTTCCAAGATACGCAAGGCCATCGGGTATGAGCCCACCCTCGGCATCCGGGCAATCCTCGAAAAAGTCGTTGAATACGAGAAAAAGCAGGGTATATTTACCCAGAACTTCCAGACAAATTAAGCACTTGCAGTGAGAGGGGGGTAAAACTGCCGCGGTTTCCCATGGGAGCCGGGGCAGAGCTTCATGGTTTCCATCGGGGCTCTCCTACTGGCGTTTGCGGTCTGCGTGGCCGTGACGCCGCTCGTCATCAAGCTGGCCACACGACACGGTCTGGTTTCCAAGCCCAAGGCCGATCGGTGGAACGTGCGCGCCACGCCCCTGATGGGTGGGGTGGCCATTTACCTGGGAGTCACTGCTTCCGTTCTGAGCTTCTCGGAACTGGGACAGGAAATGGTAGGCGTTCTGTGCGGCGGGACGCTCATTTTCCTTCTAGGCGTCGTCGACGATCTGGTCCAGATCAAGCCTTCCAACAAGTTCCTCGGTGAAATCCTCGCCGCCTGCGTGGTGCTCTATGCCGGCCTGAAGTTCGACCTCATCCCCAACCCCTTCCTCAACATCTTCCTGACGCTCTTGTGGGTCGTGGGGATTACCAACGCATTCAATCTCCTGGACAACATGGATGGCCTCTCGGCGGGGATTGCGGCCATCTCGTCCCTCACGACGTTCGTCTTTTCGCTGATCCAAGGGCTTCCCGAAATCTCGATTCTTTCGCTGGCCGTGCTCGGGGCGACGCTGGGATTCCTCCTATTCAATTTCAAGCCCGCGCGAGTCTTCATGGGCGACTGTGGAAGCCTCTTTCTGGGCTTTACACTCGCCTGCACCACCATCCTGGGCTCCTGGGAGCAGGCCTCGAACCTGTTCGGCATCCTCGCAATCCCGGCGCTTGCCCTGGGCGTTCCCATCTTCGACACCCTCCTGGTCACCGTCTCCAGGGTGATCTCGGGGAGATCCGTCGCGCTGGGAGGCAGGGACCACACCTCCCACCGGCTGGTGGCCCTGGGCATGTCCGAGCGCAAGGCGGTGGTTAGCTTGTACCTGCTCTGTGGGGGGCTGGGAGCAATCGCCATTTTCAGCGTCCTTTTCAACCTGGTGGTCAGCGGACTGATCACGACCCTTTCAATCATCATGCTCGCGGTCTTCGGCATCTACCTGGGGCAGAAGCGGGTCTATCGATACGATTCCGATGAAACCGGCGTGGCGGTCGCACCGGTTCGGGGCGGGGTCTACAACAGCTTCATCAAGCACAAGATGCGGATTCTGGAGGTGGGCATCGACACCTGCCTGATATCCCTGGCATTCGTAGCTTCCTATGTCCTGCGCTTCGACGGAGTTATACCCCTGAGGTTCGAGCGGCAAATCGTCACGACTCTCCCGGCGCTCATCGCCATACAGCTTTCGCTGTTTTACTATTTCGGGTTGTATCGGATTATCTGGGTCTACATGGATGTCCATGACCTGTTGACCATCGCCAAGGCCGTCCTGTCGGGGACGGTGGTGATGGTTCTGGCCATCGTGGGTCTGACGCATTTCGACGGCTATTCGCGGGTGGTTTTCGTCCTGAATGCGTTCCTGCTGCTCGCGCTGGTAACCGGAAGCCGGATGCTCTTCCGCTTCTTGCGGGACTACTTCGCCGGATTGCCGCGCCGCGGCCATCGGCTGCTGATCGTGGGAGCCGGGGACGCCGGAGAGATGATTCTGAGGGAGATTCGCAACAACCCGGAACTGGAGTATCAACCCGTGGGATTCATCGATGACGACATTGCCAAAACCGGCAAGCGGATCCACGGCCTCCCCGTCTTTGGCGGACGGGAGGCCCTGCCGAGCGTCACCCGCAGTGAAAGGGTAGACGAGATTCTCATCGCTATACCCTCACTTTCGGATACGGAGCGCTACCGGATTGTAGCTCTGTGCGAGGAAACCGGAAAGCGCTACCGGGTGATGCAGAGCCTGGCGAAATCCGTCCTCGGGTGAGCCCTCAAAACCCTGCCGCTCAAGGAGTTGCAAGGGTTACCTCCTTGACAGAAGCAGGGACCCGCCGTATGATATTCAGCTACCGTCCGCAAAAGGAAGGTCATCTGAGGCGAAGGGATCGCGTCCGTCGGTGTGCCCGATGGGGCTCACCGGTATTGCTCATGTTGATAGCGGGAGCCTCTCTGGCCAGGAGCCAGGAGCGGCTCCTGCCGATCCGACTTGGGAAAGCATACTTCTTCCCCTCCTTGACCGTCTCTCACGGTTGGGACAATAACGTCGAGCACCTCAGCGACGAGGACCCGTTCATCGGTCCGGTGCCGAGTGGAATCGGGGACATCCAGCCAATTCTGCGGTTTGAACTGCCCTATCGGAGGAGCCTGATGCAGCTCATCTATCGGGGCGATTTTCGTACCTACTCGGCGGACATCCTCAAGAACGCAGGGGGAATGAGCCATTTCGTGGAATTTACCGGGCAATTCCATGCTGGCCGACGATTACAGATGCAGGTCGGGGCGCGCTATGTCGACAGCATTACCTCGATGCTGACATCGGTGCCCGGTGGTGAGTACCAGTATGGCACCCAGCCTGTGACAGCGGAGGAGGGCCAGCTAGCCCTCACTTACGAGCTGGGAGCCACTCAGGCGGTGGAGGTGGGGGCCCTCCAGGCGAGTACTCGTTTCGAGTCGAGTGCGACCGCTGATTTGTTCACCAATTATGAGACCAAGAACTTGTACTTTCGCTATGTCCTGGACAGCGGTCCTCAGAATCAGATCTTCTTGTCGCTGCAGCGTCAAATCATTCAGCAGACGGTAGTGGACCCGCTCCTCCAGGCGGAGGAGTACAGGATTCGGTCCGTGGGGACAGGATTTCGACGCTCCACCGGCCGGGGCCTGAGCAGCCAGATTCTCGTGGCTTACGCGAGCACGGACTTTGCCGAGGAATTTTGGACTCCGTTTCATGGCATGACCTGGGAAGGAGAAGTGAACCTCGCCCCCTCCCAGCAGACGCAGCTGCAGGTCCGTCTGCGGCGGGCGCCGCTGGTTTCATTTTTCAACGTGAGCGCCTACTACCTGAATGAAGCCGTCGAGCTCAGCTTCAACCGGGCCTTGAGCAGGATTCTGGCCCTCCAGCTGGTGGTGGGGCTGCAGCGCAACACCTTTGCCGAGCCCATCGTGGTCACCCTCGATACACCCGGGGGGGATTTGGACCACGACTCAGACGGTCTGATCGACGCGTACGAGAACCTGTTGCCCAGCGAAGGGGAGACTCGAGAGGACCGGTACACCAACGCATCCCTGGTGCTGGTATGGCACGCGAGCCGCTCGATGGATTTCTCTGTGGGATATCGGCACCAGCAGTCCCGGTCGAACGTCGAGGCCGAGGGGCCGAGTTCCACCTACCACATCTACGATTTCGAAAGCCGTGGCTTTGTCGTTTCTGCCATTGTAGGTTGGCAATGAGGAGAACAGTGACGTGCTGAGAGTTAATGCTTTTTCGGTGCGGCGTGGAGCGCCCGCCGTGGCGTTTCTGCTGGTGCTTGGCCTGGCAGGCGCCATCCCGGCGGTCGGGTCCCCAGCCGCCAGACTGTCCGATGTGGCATTCCGATCGGGCTCTAATGGGCAATTCAGCCTCATCGTCAAATTCGAGGGCAATCCGGTGTACAGCTGCAGGGTTCAGGACGGCGCGGGTGCCGAGATGCTCATCCTGGAATTCAGCGCGACGGATTCCTCCCTCAAGCCCGAATACCGGTTTCCGGACGCTCCCTTGGGCGCGCTAAAGGTTTCGCCTCTGGGCTCCTCCAATCCCGCCGGAGTTCGCCTGGAGATACCCCTGAAGGGAGCTTCCCTGAAGGGCTGGGGAGTTTCATCCGAAGGGTTGGAGGTGCTGCTTGCGGCGACCCCAAAGCGTCCGGCCCCGGCCCCGACCAGTGGTGGCGGGACCTACGTGCTGGGGGTCGGGGATCGCCTCGAGCTGACGGTCTTCGGTCAGGAGGATCTCAAGAAGACCCTGGAAGTCCTGGCGGATGGGACTGTGATCTTTCCGTTGATCGGCGTGCTTCCCGTCGACGGGAAAACCCTGGCGACCATCCGCTCCGAGGTCGAGACCCGGCTCAAGGATTACCTGGTTGATCCACAGGTCAGTCTGGACATCAAGGACTATCAGAGCCAGCCGGTCAACGTGGTGGGGGAGGTTGAAAAGCCCGGGACCTATTACCTCAAGGGCCCCACGACCTTGATGGACATCATGGCCCAGGCAGGATGGATGACCCGGGAAGCGGGGAGCGAGATTATCATCACCCGCCGCGACACGGGCTCGGCCGAGGACGAGGGAAGCCACCAGATCACCATCAGCAAGGAGGAATTGCTCCGAGGTGGGAGCCAGTTCAATCCGCGGCTGCAGACCGGAGACGTCATCACCGTGGGCCCGGAGCAGTATTTCTACATCCGTGGCGAGGTGGTGAAACCCGGACAGTACAAGCTCGGGGATCGGCCAACCCTCTTGAGGGCGGTCAGCATTGCGGAAGGACTGACCCCTTATGCCAAGAAGAAGGGCATCCAGATCATTCGAACGGTGAAGGGCTCGCAGACCAAGCTGACTTTCGATCTGAAGTCCATCGAAGAGAGGAAGGCGGAGGATGTTCCCATCCTCCCCAACGATGTAATCATTGTCGATAGGCGGATATTTTGACGCTAGGAAAGCTGCGTACTGCTTGCATTTCAGCAAGTTGGGCGTATGATTAAGCCTACCGATTCAGAGGAAAGGGACAAGGCCCGGCCGATGGAAAACCCTATTCGTCCCGTCGTCATGGAGCAAAAGCGCGAAGTTCACCTTCGCGACTATTGGGCGACGATCTGGAGGTGGCGATGGACCGCTTTCGCGACGTTCGCCATCGTCTCCACCCTGGTGGCCCTGTACACCTTCCTGCAAACGCCGATTTATCAAGCCAGCGTCAAAGTGGAGATTCAACCCTCCACCCGGCGGGTCGCGCCCGTGGCGGACGTCTCCGAGCTCGGAGCCACCGGGTACAGCTTTTTTGCCGAGGACCGCTATTACAACACCCAGTTCGAGATCATTCGCAGCCGCGCCGTATCGGAAAAAGTATTCGACCGACTGAACCTGTGGAACGACCCGCAATTCAAGAATGTCCAGGACCCGGTGGGTGCGTTCAAGTCGAGCGTGACCATCGAGCCCATCGAAATGACGGGAATCGTGGTCATTTCGATGGCAGGCAGTGACAAGGAAAGGACCACCCAGTGGGTGAACACCCTGGCAGAAGTCTACGTGGACCGCAACCTGGAGATAGCTCAGCGGACCACGACCAAAGCCGTGGCATCCCTTCTGGAGCTGATGGAGCCTTTGCGCGAGAAGCTGGCGAAGAGCCAGGAGAAGACCTTCGAAGAAGCCGAGGAGCGGCGCATCTTCGTTCCCGAGGATCAACAGAAGATCATGGCGGGAACGTTTCAGCGTCTGCAGCAGGATCTCACCGAAACCCGGCTGGCTCTGTCGCAGGAAGAGGCCGTGCTGCGCAAGGTCGATGAAGTGGCGCAGTCGGGCGGATCTCCACTTTCCATTCCGGAGATTTCCCGCGAGCCCATCATCGACGAGCTGTACAAGGACCGCCTGGCCCTGGAGCAGGAGAAGCAAAGACTGCTTTCGCAGTACCAGGAGCGGCATGTCAAGGTGGTCGAAAAGGAAGAAGAGATCAAGCGCCTGGACAAGAAGATCATGGAGGAATGCGATCGAATCATCGGTCGCATCAAGACCGAGTACGCCATCAAGAAGGACCACGAGCGCAAGACGCTGGCCCAGATCGATGCCGTCAAGGGTGAGTCACTGGATCTGACGCACCGCACCTCGGGTCTGGAGCTGCTGAGGGGCGACACCGCCGAGATACGGAAAATCTACGACAGCATCAACAGCCGGATGAAGGAAATCGAGCTGAGCTCGCAATTGCTCAACAACAACATCCGGATTCTGGACAAAGCTCAGGTGCCTCTGGGTCCCATTCGTCCCCGAAAGGGCTTGAACATTCTCATCGGACTGCTCACCGGCCTTCTGATGGGAGTGGGGCTGGCGTTCTTCCTGGAGTACCTGGACAACACGGTGAAGACCACCGAGGACGTGGAAGGCTTCCTGAAGCTCCACATCCTGTCCATCATCCCGAAGGTCAACGACAACAGTAGCTACGCGGTCCGGGAGTCGCTGCAGAGCCTTCGGACCAGCCTGCTCTTTTCGCGAAAGAACCGCACCAAGAACCTGGTGCTGGTGACCAGCGCTAGTCCGCAGGAAGGCAAGAGTACGACCTTGATCAATCTGGCAAAAACCATGGCCGCCTCCGGGGAGCGGGTCGCGGTATTGGATTGCGATCTTCGCCGGCCCACCGTGCACGTTCATCTGCAGATGGACAAGCGCCACGGATTGACCAATTACATCCTCGCGCCGGAGACCGAAGGGTGGCGTGATTATCTGAAGAGCTCGAATATTCCAAACCTCTACGCGATGACGTCCGGGCCTCTTCCCCCCAATCCTCCGGACATTTTCGGCAGCGATCGCTTCATGCATCTGCTGAACGATTTGAAGGCGAATTTCGACTGGGTCTTTCTCGACTCCCCACCGGTGGTTTCGCTGACCGACTCGATCATCCTCGCTTCGATGGCCGACATGATCGCCTTCGTGATTCGTCACAACCAGACCGATAAGGAAATGGTCCGCCGATGCATCACCAACCTCCGCAATGTCAACCCGAACATCATCGGCGCGGTCTTGAACCACGTGGATCTGGAGCGCTCCAGTTATCGGGATTACTATTACGCAGGTTACTACTATTACGGGGAGAGCCGCAGCGGCAAGGAGCGGGGGAAAAAGGCGGCCTCCGGTCCGGGCAAGCTCGGTGCCCCGCCGGTCGAAGAAAAGGTGGCCCGCTGAGCCATCCCTCGGGCCGGGCACGCTTCGGTCCGTTGTGAGATTTCACCCCCCGGGCAGTCATCGGCAATCCCGAGCTTATTTGAGTGGGACTTCCTTTGTCTCTCGCAGTTCTCAATCCCTGAAGTCTGAGAAGCAGTAGCATCGCTCCTGGCGGGATGTCGGGGCTCGTCAGGGAATGGGCGCCGGCGGTGAAGCGCCCCGATCACCCCAGTTCGATGAGGCCTCCGACCGTGACGCTCGGTGGAGCAAGGAAAACGCAGGACCAGGCGGCGCCACTTTTTCTCAGCGGGACGGACAGCACGCCAGGGACACGGGCCGCATGGGTCTGGTTCTTGATCCCCGTTTTGCTTCACCTGGTGCTCCAGGCGGTGCATGCCTACCTGGATCGGGCGCCGGACTTCGATGAAGCCATCTACATGGATTTGGCCCGAAGCATCGTGCGCACGGGAAAGATAATCGCTTCCAATTACCCTCCGACGACATTCCTAATCCACCCTCCTCTCTTCTACTATCTCGTGTCGGTCTCGTTTGCCCTGCTCGGTCCGGGCCTGGAGACGGGGAGGCTCGTCTCGACTCTCATGTCGGTCGGGAATCTCGCTTTCGTCTTTTACTTCCTTCGCAGGGCACGGGGAGATCGCTGGGCGGCGGCGGGAACCCTTCTGGTGGCGGTCAATCCCGCCTTTCTCTACTACGGGCATTCGGTCTATATGGAAATGACGGTTGCCTTCTGGATCACCGCTGCGCTCTGGGCCTATTCTCGGGCGGGAGTGGGGGAGAGCCTTCGCTGGGAGAGATGGGCGGGAGTGTTCCTCGGCCTGGCCTGCGTCACCAAGTACTACGCGGCAATCTTGGTGGCCGTGATGGCGCTGGCCACCTGGAGCCGGGATGCGCGAGGCAGCGCTGGGCGGATCCGAAGGCTGGCTGCACTCCTGACACCCGTGGCCGTCGCCGGCGCGTTGTGGGTGGCGTGGGGCCTTGCCATGGGTGGAGCGCGAGACTTCATCGGAGCCCAGCTCAGCTGGGGCCTAGAGCCGCCTGGAACCATCTATTCGTGGCGTGCCGTGAACAACTGGATGTTCGTTCGCGAGCTGGTCGGCGTGGTGACTCCTGCTTTCGCGTGCCTGGCAGCGCTCGGGCTGGCCGTGGCGGCCCGACGGCTCTGGCGCCTCCGATCGCTTCTGCAGGGAAGCGTCGAAATGGTTTTGGTGGTTTTCCCGGTGGCCTACCTGCTGTTCCTGCTGACCTTCCGAAATAAGGACGTCAAATACATCGTGCCGGTGATACCTGCTTTGGGAATCCTGATCGGGCTTGCTCCGACGGTGGCCTGGGTCAAGCGACTGTCCGCCTGGTCACACTGGGCGGGCACTCTCGTGCTTGCGGCGCTCGCCTCGCCGCTGCTTCCGCTCTATGACCCGGTGACCCACCAGCGACACGACAACCTCTGGGTATTCGGCATTCGGCGCGATCCAGAGTACCGGCGGTATTGCGAGGCAGGGGTTCTAGGTGGACGCGAGACGAACCCCGGGCAGGTGATCCTGGTCCAGAGAAAGGGCCCAATCATCGGGTACTATGCAGACCGATATTACCTGGATTTGTGGGGATTACCGCTTGGAGAGGCCATTGCTAACCTCAAGAAGGCTGACCTTGTCGTCCTGGACCGCAACACCGAGTACATGCCCATCGAGGACCAGGAATCCTTCCGCCAAGCCGTGAAGCAGGATTTCTCTCAATTCGGCTCCCTTCCAGAGTCGGGAACTCCCGTCCTGGAGCTCTTTCGACGAACCCGGCCGGACACTCTCTCCCGTTGAGCGGAGTCTCGTCACCCACCTCATGGCGGCTGTCGTGCCGGGCCATGGTCGGGGAGTCTCGGCCGAAGCGTGCAGCTACCTCGACTTGAGACGAGCTCGGAAGTCCTTGAAGGTGGTTCTCAATCCCTGGGCGAGAGCGACCTTGGGTTTCCAGTTCAACAGGCGCTGTGCCAGGTCAATGCAAGGCTGGCGAACCTTGGGGTCGTCTTCGGGGAGGGGGCGATATACGATTCGGCTGCGGCTTCTGGTGACTTTCAGGACTTCCCGGGCCATCTCCAGGATGGTCATTTCCCGGGGATTGCCCAGATTGACCGGCAGGTGATAAGACGAGTTCAACAGGCGATAGATTCCCTCGACCAAATCCGAAACGTAGCAGAAGCTCCGCGTCTGGCTCCCATCCCCGTAAACCGTGAGTGGCTTCCCCTGGATGGCCTGGGACAGGAAGCTGGGAATGGCGCGGCCGTCCTGAATCCGCATCCTCGGACCGTAGGTATTGAAAATCCGGACAATCTTGGTGTCGAGCCGGTGGCTTCGCCGGTAGGCCATGGTCAGGGCCTCTGCGAACCGCTTGGCCTCGTCATAGACGCCTCGTGGCCCGATGGGATTCACGTTCCCCCAATAGCTCTCCTTCTGGGGGTGCTCGAGAGGATCGCCATAGACTTCGGACGTCGACGCCAGTAGAAATGCCGCTTTCTTCTCCCGGGCCAGTCCCAGGGCCTTGTGCGTGCCCAGGGAGCCCACCTTCAGCGTCTGAATTGGATGCTCCAGATAATCAATAGGACTCGCGGGAGAGGCAAAATGAAGAATCGCGTCCACCTTTCCCGGCAGGTGAATGAATCCGGACACGTCCAGGTCGAGAAACGTGAAGTCGCGCTCCGCCAGCAGGTGCGCGACGTTATCCGGGGAGCCGGTCAGCAGGTTGTCCACGCAGACCACTTCCCAGCCTTTGTCGAGGAAAAATTCGCACAGGTGGGAGCCGATGAACCCGGCACCACCGGTAATGATCACTCTTCGCTTCTTGGGCACCGCGTTCTCCTGAGAGGGTTGCTCTTGGCGCAGTGCAGTGTAGGGAGACGCCTATGTGGTGTCAAGCCCGCATGCCGGCAGGTCGCGACAGGGGATAGCCGGGGGCCTTCCGCGATGTCCTCGCGCTCTCCCGGGTCGGCCGCAGAGGGGATTCCGGGAGCCCCAGCAAGTCCCGCGCAAAGTCCGAAACGACGGCGCCGAAGCCCTCGAGCGAGGTTGGGTCCTTGACAGGCCGAAGGACTTCTTCCTAACATGCCGCTCGGAGCCCACTGCTTGAGCGCACGCGACCATTCCCTGCTGGAATCTCTGAAGTTCTCCATCATCCCGCCGTTGGCGTCGATCTGGATCCGGCTGACGCGCGCCACGATGCGGATTCGCTGGGAGAACCTGGATTCTCTGCTTGACCTTGAGCGGGCCCGCGAGCCCTTCATCATCGCATTCTGGCACGGCCGGTTGTTTCTGATGCCCTACTCCTATCCAGGCAAGCGCGTCACTATCCTCATCAGCGAGCATCGCGATGGAGAGTACATCAGCCGGACCATGGAGCGTTTCGGATTCACGACCGCCCGCGGAAGCTCCACCCGCAGCGGCGCCATCGGCCTGCGGGAAATTCTGCGGGCTCTGAAGGCGGGAAATCATGCCGCATTCACACCCGATGGTCCGCGCGGCCCCCGGGAGATGGTGCAGCCGGGTGTCATCGCGGCGGCCCGCCTGAGCGGCGCCGCGATACTTCCCGTGACCTTCTCCTGCTCAAAAAAAAACTTCTCAATTCGTGGGATCGCTTTCTGATCCCCCTCCCATTCTCGCGCGGCCTGTTCGTGTACGGTTCACCCATCCGCGTGTCACGCGACGCCTCCCGGACGCAGCAGGAGGAGGCCAGGGTGCGCCTGGAAGAGGAGCTCCGCCGGCTGACCTCCGAGGCGGACGCCACGGTGGCTCGGCGGGGGAGGGCATGAACGGGAAACCTCGTCGCATTCTACTGGTGGCGGGGGAAGCGTCGGGGGATCGGTATGGATCCCTCTTGGTGCGCTCGCTGCGCAGTCGGGACTCCGCCATGGGCTTCAGCGGCATCGGCGGGACGCGCATGCGGGAAGCGGGTGTGGATCTCTTCGCCGACTCGCGAGACCTGGCGGTCGTGGGTCTGACCGAGGTGATTTCCCACTGGAAGCCGATACGGGCGGCGTTCCGCCGCGCCGTCAACGAGCTTCGTGACGCGCCTCCGGATCTGCTGTTGCTCATCGACTACCCCGATTTCAATCTGCGCCTGGCCGGTCAGGCGAAGCGTTTCGGAGTTCCAGTCGTGTATTTCGTCAGTCCCCAGGTGTGGGCCTGGAGAAAGTCCCGGCTGCAGACCATCGCACGAAGCGTGGAGATGATGCTGGTGATCCTGCCGTTCGAGGAAGCCATCTATCAGAAGGCCGGCGTGCCGGTGCGGTTCGTCGGTCATCCGCTCCTGGACATTCTGCCGGCGCCGATGGACCGGAAGCTGGCGCGCACGGCTCTCGGCCTCGATCCCGATCGGCGGATTGTGGGTATCCTGCCGGGAAGTCGCCGCCGGGAGCTTGAGGCCCATCTGCCCATCATGCTGGAGAGCGCCAGGATTCTGAGAGAGCGAGTTGGTGATTTTCAATGCCTGATTCCGGTGGCATCGACGCTTCAGGTGGAGGATTTTCGACCTCACCTGGAGCGGTGCTCGGGACTCCCGGAGCCCATCCTCGTGACCAACCGGCCCTTCGAGGCACTCGGCGCCATGGACGCGGCGGTGATAAAATCCGGCACCGCAACGCTCGAAGCTGCGCTCATGGGTGTCCCCATGGTGGTCGTCTACCGGACGAGCCCCGTCACCTATGCGCTGGCTTCACTGCTTGCCGACGTGCCGCACGTGGCTCTCGTGAACATCGTGGCAGGCGAGCGTCTCGTGCCGGAGCAGGTCCAGGGGAAGTTCACGCCAGCCACGGTTGCGTCGCTGATGGAAGGCCTTCTGTCCGGGGATACCGGCACCGCCGGCGAGCTTCGCGGTAGACTGATCGCACTGCGCCGCCGACTCGGAAGCCCCGGCTGCTTTGAGCGCGCCGCCGAGGCCATCCTCGAAGTCCTGCAAAGCCCCAACCTGGGGACCGGAGAGATTTCCACCCATGATTAAGAGCATGACCGGATTTGGCAGGGGAGAGGCCGGGAGTTCCCTGGTTCGAATGGAAGTGGAGATCCGCGGAGTGAATCACCGCTTTCTGGAGATTCGCTTCCGTATGCCGCAGGAGATGTCAGATCTGGAAGGCGAGCTCCGGCAACAGGTCTCGCAAGTGGCCCGACGGGGGCGGGTGGACATCGGAGTCGAGCGTCTCAAGAGCGCCGAGCCCGAGGCCTCGGTCACCATCAATCGTGGAGTGGTGGCGGAGTATCTGGGGGCCGCCGGGAAAATCGGAGCGGAATTCGCCATTCCCGGCAGCCTGGATTTGCAGTCCGTCCTGGCGCTCCCGGGGGCGGTTCGAGTCGAGTTCCGCCGCGACGGAGAAGGAGATGAAGACAGGGGCCTGCTGCGCGAGGCGCTGGCGCAGGCTCTCGAAGCGTTCGACCGATCGCGGACGCAGGAAGGAGGAAAGCTCGCAGGAGACCTCACGTCCCGATTGGCCAGCCTGGCCGAGGACGTCGCAGGCATCCGCAAGGCTGCCGAGCGCTCTCTTCCGGAAACCCTGGACAAGATTCGCAAACGGATGGATTCGCTGCTGGAGGGCGTGCCGCTGGATCCGGGGCGGCTGGCTCAGGAAGCCGCCTACTTGGCGGGACGAAGCGACATTGCCGAGGAGCTGGTGCGACTCTCAGCGCACATCGGCAAGGCCCAGGAGAGTCTGCAGGCGCCCGACGGTCCGGTTGGGAAGTCGCTGGATTTTCTCGTTCAGGAGCTCCACCGAGAGGTGAACACCATCGCGTCCAAGACCGAAAGCCTGGAGGTTTCCCAGGTGGCGCTGCGAATGAAAGGGGAGGTGGAAAGGATTCGCGAGCAGGTGCAGAACCTTGAGTAGGATCCGAAAGGCTGGAACCGGCACAGGCGTCGAGGACAGACTGGGTGGCGGACGAAGAGGTGTCCTGCTCGTGCTTTCGGGTCCCAGCGGGGTAGGGAAGTCGACCCTTTGCCAGAAGCTTCTGTCCAGTGTTCCCGGGTTGGAGTTTTCCGTCTCCTTCACGACGCGCCCCCCGCGCCCGGGTGAGCGGGACGGAGTCGATTACCACTTCGTCTCGGAATCGGAATTTCGCCGGCTGCGTTCGCAGCGAAGATTTCTGGAATGGGCCCAGGTAGACGGCCAGTTCTACGGAACGTCCAAAGATCAAGCCGCACAGGCGCTCCAGCGGGGAGCCGACATCTTGCTGGACATCGACACGCAGGGCGCGGAGCAGGTGCAAAAGCGGTTTCGGGATGCCGTCCTGATCTTCGTCCTCCCGCCTGGCCCCGGCTCGTTGCGGGCCCGCCATCGGCGGCGCGGGACGGACCCGCGGGTGCGGGAGCGGCGTCTCAAGCTGGCCCACCAGGAAGTTCTGGGATCAAAGAGGTATGATTATCTCGTATTCAACGACCGGCTCGAGACTGCATTTCAGGACGTGAAGGCCATCATCCTCGCCGAGCGGTGCCGGTCGAAGCGACAGATTTTCCGCGCCAGGAAGGTCCTTTTGGCCTTCCGCAAAGCAGCATCGGGCTGAGGCCCCCAAAGAGAAGGAGCAGAGCGCATGGAAATTCAATCTCTGGAAAACAAGTTCAAGTTCATCAGCATCGCCGCGGCTCGCTGCCAGCAGCTGCAGCGGGGAGCCCGGCCGCGGGTGGATAGCAAGTCGCACAAGCCCACCACCGTCGCGCAGGAAGAAGTGCGTCAAGGGCTGGTTGCGGCCCGTGAGCCGGACGTCCCGCAAGCGCCGAGTCAGGATTCTGAGATCCCGACCCAGCCCGAAGGAACCGATGCTGGATAGACCGCCGCGCGAGATTGCCCTGGGCATCAGCGGAGGCATCGGCGCCTACAAGGCCCCAGAGCTGATCCGGGAACTGGTGCGCTCGGGAGTGAAAGTCACGGCAATTCTCACGCACAACGCGGAAGCTTTTGTCACGCCATTGACCCTCCAGACGCTCACCGGAGAGCCGGTGATCCGGGGACTCTACGATCTCTCCGGCAGCACCGACGTGGAGCATATCGCCCTGTCACGCCGCATCGGGGTTCTTGCGGTGGCGCCGGCCACCGCCGCCACCCTGGCGCGCTTCGCCCAGGGCTTGGCCCAGGACTTCCTGTCGACCTTTTTTCTGGCGGTTCCCTGTCCGGTGCTGGTCGCCCCTTCCATGAATACCCGCATGTGGCTGCACCCGGCGACCCAGGCCAACCTCGCGCTGCTTCGAAGCCGGGGAGTCCGGGTGCTGGAGCCGGATGTCGGGGAGCTGGCCTGCGGGGAGACGGGCAGCGGCCGCCTGCCGGAGCCACGCGCGATCGCCTCCGAAATCCTGAAGCTGCTGGACCGCCGAGACAGCTGGTCGAGAGAGACGGTGCTCGTCACCGCCGGCCCGACGCGAGAATACCTCGATCCGGCGCGAATCCTGACCAATCCGTCGACGGGACGCATGGGATATGCCGTGGCGGAAGAAGCGCTGTTGAGAGGCGCGAAGGTCATCCTGGTTTCCGGACCTTCAACCTTGCACGAGCCCTGGGGTGCCGAAATCGTCCGGGTGGAGACCACCGAGGAGATGCGCACGGCGGTGATGGAAGCACTGCCACGCTCGACCTGGGTCATCAAGGCGGCCGCACCCTCGGATTTCCGTCCGCGCAATCCCTCCGTGGAGAAAACCGCCAAGGCCAACCTCTCCCGACTGGATCTGGAAGCGACCCCCGATATCCTGGCCGAAATCGCGCGCGCCAAGAGCGGACAGAGGGTGGTGGGCTTTTCGGCGGGAACCGCGGATTACCTGGAATCGGCTCGCAGGAAGCTGCAGGAGAAGGAGCTGGATCTGGTCGTCGCCAATCGCGTGGACGAGCCGGACGCTGGTTTTGGCTCGCCGACCAACCGAGTGGTGCTCCTCGGCGCCGACGGATCCCAGGAGGCGTTGCCCCTGCTGACCAAGCGGGAAGTCGCGGCCCGGCTCCTGGATCGCCTCGAGTCGCTGGGACATGCCGCGCGATGACCCCCCCTCCAAGCACAGAGCTTCTGGCGCAGCTGCGGGAGCGAATCCTGTTCCTCCAGGAGTCCGGAGTCATGGCGATGCCTCGGCCGGAGCCGATCCGGCTCAGCGGCGCGACTCCCTCCCCGGATGGTTTTTCCGCTCAGAGCACTCCCGTCGGAATCGTCGATCCGGAAAGTGCTCTCGCCGAGTTGCAGGTTGAAATTGGGGATTGCACCCGCTGCCGGCTGTGCGAAAAGCGGACTCGTTTGGTCTTCGGCTCGGGGAATGCCCGGGCGCGAATCCTGTTCGTCGGTGAAGGGCCTGGATACGAGGAAGATCGGCAGGGGCTGCCTTTCGTGGGAAAGGCGGGACAGCTCCTGAATCGGATCATCCAGGCCATGGGGATGACCCGTGAGGAAGTCTACATTGCGAATGTCGTCAAGTGCCGCCCCCCCGAAAATCGCACCCCCCTCCCCGATGAGACAGCCATCTGCTCGGAGTTTCTGCGGAAGCAGATCCAAATCATCCGGCCACAGGTAATCGCCGCCCTGGGGAGCGTGGCGGTCGGCACGCTGCTGCAAACCTCCACTTCCATCAGCCGTCTGCGCGGAGAATTTCGCAGTCTCAAAGACGGGACGCCGGTCATGCCCACGTTTCATCCCGCCTATCTGCTCCGGAATCCCGAGAAGAAGAAGGAAGTCTGGGAAGACATGAAGCTCATCCTGGATTACCTCGCCCGAAACCCGCGGGTGTGAGCGCCGGGAGCATGCCGGACGGCCCGATCGCGCGCGTCGCTCTGGCGCTTCCGCTCGAGAAGACGCTCTCCTATCGAATTCCTCCGCCGTTGGATGAAGAACTGATCCCGGGGGTCCGGGTCCTCGTCCCGCTGGGGGACTCCCGTCGCGTCGGAGTCGTGGTAGGACGGCATGAGGCATCGCCCCAGTCCCTTAAAGATATTCTGGCTGTGCTGGATGACCGCCCGCTCCTCGATCCACCCCTTCTGGAATTCACCCGCTGGGTGTCGGAATACTATTTCGCCCCCTGGGGACTGGTGCTGCAGGCAGCCCTGCCCATGGAGATGCGCCTCAGGGTCGTGCGCCGATTGCGGCTGCTTCCCGCCGGACGGGAGGCGCTCGAGCATCCCTTCTCGGACTTGTCATCCTCCGCCAGGCGCGTCCTCGATCTGCTGGCCAGGCGTGGCGACCTTGCCGAGTCTCGAGTGAGCCAGCTGGTTCCAAAGGCGGGGCAGCGGCTGATCGAGGAACTCTCCCGCCGGGGATGGCTGGAGGTTATCAGGGAGAGCCATCTGCCCCAGAGGCGGGTTCGGACGGAGGAGTGGGTGAGTGTCTCGAGGGATGAACGGCCAGCGCGGCTCAGGGGTGCCGGGCAGAAGCGCGTGGTGAATCAGCTCGCTGCATCCGACTCTGCCGTGCGACTGGCGGAGCTTGCCGAGACGGCGGGCGTCACTCCGGCGCTGATTCGGGCCCTGGCCAAAAGCAGGCGGATCCTGCTGGAGCGGCGGGAGCCGAGCCAAGCGCCACCGCCTCCGCCATCCCCGGAGGCATCCCGCATTCTCACCTCCGACCAGGCGGGTGCGCTGGCGATGATTCTGACGGCGCTCGAGAAGCACGTGTTCCAGACATTTCTCCTCGAAGGAGTCACCGGCAGCGGGAAAACCGAGGTCTACTTGAAGGCCGCGGAAGCGGCGCGTGACCGGGGACTGCAAACTCTGTATCTGGTGCCGGAGATCGGCCTGACCCCCCTGCTTGCCGGCGCGCTGCGCGATCGATTTGGAGAGTCGCTGGCGGTGCTCCATTCCGGGCTGACGGAGGGCAACCGATGGGAAGCGCTGCGGAGGATTCGGGAGGGCAAAGTCACACTGGTGCTCGGCACCCGCTCGGCGCTCTATGCGCCGCTTCCCCGCCTGGGCCTGATCGTGGTGGATGAGGAGCAGGATCCCTCCTACTACCAGACGGAATCGCCCCGTTATCACGCCCGCGACGGCGCCTTGATGCGCGCCAAAGGACTGGGTGCGGTGGTCCTCCTGGGCTCTGCGACGCCTTCCCTGGAAGCGGTGGCGGCGGCTCGCAAGGGAAAGTTCGGGCACCTCACCCTGCCCGTTCGGGTTCAATCCCGGGACCTGCCGGAGGTTGATCTGGTGGACATGCGGGAAGAATTCCGATCCACAGGCGCAGCCGCCCTCCTGTCCCGGGAACTCTCCGCCGCCTTGGCGTCGCTGCGCGATTCGGGAAATCAGGGGATGCTCCTGCTCAACCGACGCGGCTACGCGACTTTCATGATCTGCCGGAGCTGCGGGCTCTCGCTGACCTGCCCATCCTGCGCCATCGCCCTGAGGTACCACCGGGTGGAGGAGAAACTCCTTTGCCACTACTGCAATCGACACCGCAAGGTTCCCTCGGCCTGCCCCCAATGCGGGTCCCGGCACCTCCACCTGGGAGGCTCGGGCACCCAGCGACTGGAAGAGGCCATCCGTCTCCTGGACCCGGATCTGCGAGTCGGAAGATTGGATCGCGACTCGGCGAAAGGCGATGCGCAGGCGGCGCTGCTCGAGCGCTTCCGGCAGCGTGAGCTGGATCTTCTGGTGGGAACCCAAATGCTGGCCAAAGGACACGATTTCCCCGGTGTGACTCTGGTAGGCATCCTGTTCGCCGACTCGCTCCTGGCGCTGCCAGAGTTTCGCGCGGCCGAGCGCACCTACCAGCTCCTGGCGCAAATGGCGGGGCGGGCCGGGCGCGGAGTTCTTCCGGGCAGGGTCATCGTGCAGGCGTATGACGTCGAGCATCCGGCGCTGCAAGCCGCAGCCGCTCATCAGCCGGAGCTCTTCTACGAGAGGGAACTGCGGATTCGCCGCCTGGCGGAGTACCCGCCTTGGGTGTCCCTTCTGATGGTTCGGGTGGAGCACCGCAACGCGGGAAGGAGTGAGGAGCTTGCAGCCCGGCTGGCCAAGGGGCTGCGAGGAGTCGCCGGGGGTCGGTTCCGGGTGGTTGGACCTGCCCCCGCGCCGCTGCCCCGTCTGAGGGGGCTGTTTCGCCGCCAGATCCTGTTGAAGGGCTCGAGCCGGCGGGCCATGGCGGAAGCGGTTCGCAGGGTCCTGGCCAGCGACTCCTCCTCTGGACAGCGGCGCCGCGGAGTGATCGTGGAGCCGGATCCGCAATCCCTCCTCTAGCTCGGCGTGCGCCGAAGTGCTCGCTGAGTAGGATATACTGACCCTTCAAGTTTCCGGTCGAGACCGGCCCCTGAACGGGGACGAGGGCATCCGGGCTCGGGGCCTGAAGAGTTTCACCGGATTTCAACACGAGAGCAGCATGTGCGGCATTGCCGGAATCCTGAGATTCGACGGCCAGCCCGCCGAGTCGCGGGAAGCCGATCTCATGGCGCGCCTGCTGGCGCATCGTGGCCCTGATGGTCAAGGAATTCACCTGGACGGGCCTCTGGCCTTCGCCCACCGGCGCCTCAGCATCATCGACCTCAGCTCGCGCGCCAGTCAGCCGATGTCCAACGAGGATGGGACGGTCTGGCTGATCCACAACGGAGAGATCTACAACTTCCTGGAGCTGCGGCCGGAGCTGGAAGCCAAAGGACACGTCTTTCGATCTTGCAGCGACAGCGAAATCATCCTCCATGCCTACGAAGAAGAAGGGGAGGCCTGCGTCCAGCGCTTCAACGGGATGTGGGCTTTCGCCCTGTGGGATTCCCGGCGCCGAAGATTGCTGCTTTCCAGGGATCGGCTGGGAGAGAAGCCGCTCTACTACACGGTCGATTCAAGAGGACTCCTGTTTGCCTCCGAGGCCAAAGCGCTTCTGGGCCTGCGACCGGAGCTGGCCGAGCCCTCACTACCGGAAATCGCCCAGTTCTTTGCGGCGGGACTCACCGACACGGGTGAAGCGACTTTCTTTCGCAGGATTCGACAGCTCCTCCCGGGGCATCAACTCGTCGCCAGCGTGGATGGCCGCCACGAAGTGAAGCGCTACTGGGCCGCACCCGATCCTGCAGACGTGCAGCCGATGTCCATGGATTCTGCCGCCATCAGGATTAGGGAGCTCCTGGAGGACTCGGTTCGGCTACGGCTGCGAAGCGATGTTCCGGTGGGGACCTGCCTTTCCGGCGGGCTCGATTCCAGCTCACTGGTGGCGGTGGAAAGCGCTCAGCTGGGATCCCTACCCATTCACACCTTCTCTTCCGTCTTCCAGGAGCGTGAATTCAGCGAGGGGCATTATGTCGATGCGATCAACGCCGCATTCACCACGGTCCCTCACCGGGTCACTCCCACGGCCGCTTTTTCTCAGTGGCTCCCGCGGATCGTTTGGCACCAGGAGGTTCCCATTGCCGGTCCTGGAATCTATCCGCAATGGTGCGTCATGGGCCTGGCCTCGGGCAAGGTCAAGGTGCTTCTGGACGGCCAGGGGGCCGACGAGCTGCTGGGCGGATATTTCTACTTCTACGCGGACCATTTCGCCGATCTCCTGCGCGCCTCCTCTCGCATCGCAGGAGTCTGGGAGCTGGCGACGGCATTGGCCCGAGTCTGCCGGCGCTCCAGTCTCGGCCAGACCGCGCGCTTTGTGAAGGAGGGATGGCGAAGGATCCAAGGCGATCCCATCCATTCGGGGTTCAAGGGAGGCTGGTTCACCTCCTACCTCACGCCCGACGTGGCACGGGAAGCTGCGGAGATCCTCGGTCCCGCGGCGCAGCCGGGGGCCGGATACACCGCGACCGCCCTGCACCGCGAGGTGGTCCAGACCAGCCTGCCGATCCTTCTGCATTACGAGGATCGCAGCTCCATGGCGCACGGAATCGAGACTCGAGTGCCGTTCCTGGATCACCGGCTGGTGGAGTTCTGCATGCGGCTGCCCGGGACTCTGCGCATTCACGCAGGGGTGACCAAGGCGCCGCTTCGCAGCGCCCTGAACGGCTCGCTGCCGCCGGCTGTGGCGGGGCGCATCGACAAGCTCGGGTACCCGGAGCCGCTGTCGAATTGGCTGCGCCGCGAAGCGCACGGGGAGGTCGGGGAGATTCTCCTTTCCCAGCGGGCCCGGGAACGGGGAATTCTCTCGCCGGAAGCGGTCGAGCGGGATCTTCGCGAGCATCGGATAGAGGGCAACCGGGCGATCCCTCTGTACCGTGCGCTGACGCTGGAGCTTTGGTTTCGGAACTTCGTGGATGGGGAAGGAATGGCCCGGTTCGGCTCCGCACCCGCCCGGGGGGCGGAGGAGCCCTGCATCTCTAGGGGATGATTTCGAGCACCGGGGCTTGAGCCGGGAACACCTCGCCTATGCTGGCGGCGCGGGTCTCCCCGCTGCTCTGGAGGGCCGCGAGGAGCGCATCGGCGGATTCCGGCGGAACGGCCATCAAGAGTCCTCCGGAGGTCTGCGGGTCGGCCAGGAGTGTCAGCATTTCCTCGGCGAGCCTGTCCGGCACGCGAAGCTTTCCTTCCACCAGCCGGAGATTGCACCGGGTCACCCCGGTTCCCGTCCCTTTTCGAATGAGATCCAGGCTCTCCTCGTAGATGGGGATGCGGGCGGCGGCTAGCCGGATTCCAACGGAACTCCCTTCCGCCATTTCCAGCGAATGGCCCAAGACTCCGAAACCGGTGATGTCGGTGCAGGCGTGCACCCCATGCTCCAGCATCAGTCTGCAAGCTGTGGCGTTCAAGCGGGTCATTTCCGCGATCGCCTCTCGCATGGTGGCTTCGCTCACCCGCCGGTTGCGGTAGGCGCTGATCAGGGCTCCGGTGCCGACAGGTTTGGTGAGGAGGAGGATGTCCCCGGCCTGCGCCGTGGAATTGCGCACCACCTGGCGCGCGTCCACGACTCCGGTGACCGAGAGTCCGTATTTCAGCTCGGCATCACGCACGGTGTGGCCCCCGACCAGCGCGGCCCCGGCCTCCCTGACTTTCGCCGCACCCCCCATCAAGATACCCGCCAACTGCGATCGATCGATTCCCTCCCCGGGAAAGCAGCAGACATTCAGCGCGGTAAGGGGCCGACCACCCATGGCGTACACGTCGGAAAGTGCATTGGCCGCTGCGATTTGGCCAAACTGCTCCGGATCGTCCACCACCGGCGTGATGAAGTCGACGGTCTGGACCAGAGCGGTGTCCCCCTGCAGGCGGTAAACCCCTGCGTCATCGGAGGTTCCGAATCCCACGAGCAGGTTGGCATCGCCAACCGGCTCCAGTCCATGCACGATGGCCCTCAAGTCCTCCGGACTGAGCTTGGCAGCTCAACCGCCGGAGGAGGAGAATTCCACCAGCCGCGTGCGCGTGCTGAATCTCACTGCCGACTCCTTAAAGAATGTAGGCCGGTACGCGGCAAATCATAGCACAGCGAAATAGTCGCACCGGCTCGGGCGGTGGCGTTGGGTATAATGAGGACACCCGCCGAGAGAGGACCCGCGAGAGGGGGAGCCTTGCTGATTCTGGTCGCCCTGGCCGATTCCATTGATGCCCTGCTGCGGGACTACCTGGCGGCTCCGCAGTGCACCGACCTGGTGGAGCTCCGGCTGGATCGGCTGGCTGACTGTGACCTCACGCCGCTCTTCAAGGCGGCGGGAAAGCCACGCATCGCCACCTGTCGCAGTCGGGCGCAAGGAGGATTTTTCGGAGGAAGCGAGCCGGAGCGACGCGCGGTGCTGGAGCGCGCCATCGATCTGGGCACCGAGTTTGTGGACCTGGAGTTCGAAAGCGACGACGAGGAGATTCTCGGCCGCACGAACCAGAGTCGACCCTTGCTCTCCTACCACCATCGAGGTGGCACTCCTTTGAACCTGGAAGCCATCTACCGGCGGATGGCGCAGCGCTCACCGGACGCCATTCTCAAGCTGATTCCCTACGCCGACGCCTGCTCGGACAACCTGCGAGTACGAGCCTTGCTTCAGCTGGCGCGCTCGGAAGGAAGGGAGCTGATTGCATTTTGCATGGGGGAGAGGGGGAAGGTGAGCCGGATTCTCGCCCGGGCTTGGGGTTCCTGGGGTGTCTATGCCCCCGCCCGATGCGAATCGACCACCGCCCCCGGCCAGCTTCTCCTGGACGAGCTCGAAGAGATCTTCCGGGAGGGGGAGTTGAACGAAAGCACGCCACTCACCGGCGTCCTGGGCCACCCGGTCTCCGGATCGCTCTCGCCGATCCTCTACAACCGCGCCTACCGCGAAATGGGACTCAACGGATGCTTCTTGCCCATCAACGCCGAGGGGGTAGCTGAGTTCCTTCCTCTGCTCAGCGATCTGCCGATCACCGGTCTGGCCGTGACTCACCCGCACAAGCAATCCTTCGCAGCGCATTGCGACGAGCTTGACCCCGACGCGGCTGCGGTGGGGGCCGTGAACACGGTCGTCCGGCGATGGAATCGCCTCGTGGGGTACAACACCGACATCGAGGGAGCCCTGCGGCCGCTTGCGGCACTCATGGATCTGCGGGGTGCAAGGGTTGGCATCCTGGGCTGCGGAGGCAGCGCCACGGCGGCGGCCTACGGTCTGAACCGGGCTGGAGCGCGAGTGACACTGTTCGGACGCGATCCACAGAAACGGGAGGCGGCCGCCGGCAAGGCAGGCTGCGCGGCCGAGGCATGGGAAGCGGCGACATCCTTCCGGGGTGATGTGCTGATTAACGCCACTCCCGTGGGGATGGCACCCTCTCCGGCCATCAGCCCGCTCTCCTGGGAGAAGGCCAGGGCTGAAATCGCTTTCGACCTGGTCTACAACCCTCGCGTGACCCCGTTCCTGGAAGAGGCCAAACGGGCCGGAGCGCGCATCGTCCCCGGAGCCTCCATGTTCCTGGAACAGGCGATCCTGCAATTCGAAATCCTCACGGGAAAGCCGGCGCCGCGGGCCCTGTTCGAGGAGATTCTCGCCACCGAACTCGCAGGAAAGCACCCATGAGCCGGGAAGCTGACCGCAGCGCTGCACGCTACCTGCGGCAGATGACTCTTCCTCAGGTTGGCGAGACGGGGCAGGAGCGGCTGCGCAGCGCCCGGGTCACTCTGATCGGGCTGGGTGCACTGGGATGCGTCCAGGCCGCCTATCTGGCACGCGCCGGCGTGGGATCGCTGCGCCTGGTGGATCGGGACGTGGTGGAGGAAGGAAATCTCCAGCGACAGCCCCTCTATGACGAGTCGGACGCGCGTGAGGGAGCCCCGAAAGCGGTCGCAGCCTGTCGGCACCTCCAGGCCGCCAATTCCGGAATAGCCCTGGAGTGCCAGGTGCGCCATTTGGAGCCGGGAAACGCGCGAGAGCTGCTCTCGCACAGCGACGTGATTCTGGACGGGACCGATAATTTCGAGACTCGATTCCTGATCAACGACTATTCCATCGCCACCGGAATCCCCTGGGTCTACGGTGCCTGCGTGGGGATGGTCGGAATCGCGGCGCCCCTGATCCCCGCAAAAACCGCCTGCCTCAGGTGTCTGCTGTCGCCGGAATCAGATACGGCAGAGCCCACCTGCGAAGGAGCGGGCCTCCTGGGGCCGGCGGCCGGCCTCATCGGCGCTCTACAGGCCGCCGCAGCCCTGCGGATCCTGGTGGAGGGAGACGCCTGGGATCCCTGGGGACCCGTGCAATTCGAAGTGTGGGAGGGAACCCCGACGGCGCTGCCACGCAGCCGGCCCGATCCCCACTGTCCGGCGTGCGGTGAAAAGCGGCTGGAGTTTCTGGAGGGTTACCGGGCCACGGCCCAGGAGGTCCTGTGCGGCAGGGGGGCGGTACAGGTGCTGCCGGCGCGCCGTGCGCCGCGCGATCTGGAGCAGGCGGAGGTCGCCCTGCGGCCGCTCGGAGACGTGCGCAGGACTCCGTACCTTCTGCGGGCGACCCTCGCGGGACATCGGTTCTCCATTTTCCCGGACGGAAGGGTCATCGTGTTCGGAACGTCCGATCCGCTCCGGGCGCGCGCCCTGGTGGACCGATTCCTGGCTGGATTTTGAGGGGTGCAAGGTTTGACACCTGGAGCCGGGGTGGTCTAGCATTTCCGGGCATTCCGAGGCCGGGCGGCCGAGCAGACCTCTTCGCCAGGAAGAGGTCTTTTTGTTTCCGGGAAGCAATCCATCTTGGAGGACCTGCCGATGCCGTTTCCCCGATCCGTGCGAAACTCCCGGCGGGCGCTCGTCTATCTGGCCCTCGTCTGGGGGCTGCTCCTGGGTGGGTGTGCGTCGACGCCCAACCCGAACGTCGTGTCGCCCTTTTCCACCAAGCTCAGCACCTTCAATTACAAGGATGAAGGATCGCTCATACTGCTCATCGTGGGGGTGGAAGCGGCCCAGTACAATGTGCAGGAGAAATTCTTCCCGCTGTTCGTCACCCTGGCCAACAAGGGGGCCCCGACGCTGCACGTCACCCCCGAAAGCTTCGCCTTCGAGGACTCCCTGGGTCGCAAGTACAGCCCCGTGCCACTCACCGTGATTCAGGCCGAGTACCATCGGGGGGAGTTCGATCGAAAGCTCTTCCGGCAGAACTATTCCTTCACGGGCTCCTCGGTAGATCGATACACTCCCATCGCCAGCAATTTTTACCCTTCGATCACGCGGGGCATCGTCAACGACAATCTTCAGTTGCCGCGCTTCGCCTACATGAACGACCTCCTTTACTTTCCGGTCCCGGAGCAGGGGGTGGTGGGAGGCCCTTTCCGCCTCTATTTCAAGACCCCGGAGCTCGAGGAAGCGGTGGTGGTGAGCTTCGAGATCGGTAAAGCGATGAAGCCTTGAGATCCCCGCCGTTCAACCTCACCGAGGAGGAATTCCTTCGGATCCGGCAGCGAGGCAATCTGGTTCCCATCTGCCGGGAGGTCGCCGCCGATCTTTTGACCCCGGTCCTCGCCGCGCTGTCCCTGACAGGAAAGTCCCGCTACCACTTCCTTCTGGAGTCCGTCGAAGGGGGCGAGTCCCTCGCCCGCTACACCTTTCTGGGGAAGGACCCCTACTGTGTCCTGCGAGCCACGGGGCATCGGGCGATGCTGGAGGAACGGGGCCGCAGCCGGGATCTGCAGGAGGAACCCCTGCGGGCCCTGGAAGGGCTGACCTCACGATACGAGCCGGTTCGGCTCCCCGACCTTCCCCGTTTCGCGGGAGGCGGCGTGGGGTATCTCGCCTACGACCTGGTGAGGCTGAGAGAGAAAATTCCCTCGAGCGCCCGGGACGATCTGCGCCTCCCCGACCTGCTTTTCGGGTTCTACGACTCGCTCCTGGCGTTCGACCACCTCCGTCAGCGGATTCAGATCCTGGTGCTGGTACGCACGGAAGAGGTGCCCGGCACGCCGCGACAGCAATATCGCGAGGCTTGTCGGAGAATCCTTGAATTGGAGCGGGGACTGGCATCCCGGAGAGCTCCGCCGAGCCGGAGGGCCGGGCGACTTTCTCGGCCGAGAATCTCCGTCAATCGTCCCGGGGCGGAATACCGCCGTTCGGTGCAGCAGGCCCGGGAGGCCATCGCGGCCGGGGAGATTTTCCAGGTGGTGCTCTCCCGGCGATTCCAGCGACGCTGCAAGGCCGCGCCCTTTGCGGTGTATCGCGCCCTGCGGCGGCTCAACCCCTCGCCGTACCTATTCTGCCTGGGCTTCCCGGAGATGACCCTCTCCGGCGCATCCCCCGAGATGCTGGTGCGAGTGGAGGGAAGACGGATCCAGACTCGGCCCATCGCCGGGACCAGGCCGCGAGGGAAATCCGAAGCGGAAGACCAGGTCCTGGAAACGGCGCTGCAAGGCGACGCCAAGGAGCGAGCCGAGCACCTCATGCTGGTCGACCTGGGCCGCAACGATCTGGGCCGAGTCTGCCGGTACGACTCGGTGCGCACGGCGAGCTTCATGGAAGTGGAGCGTTATTCGCACGTCATGCACCTGGTGTCCCGGGTGGAGGGAGTGCTGCGCGACGAGGTGCGCCCTCTGGAGGCCCTCATGGCCTGCTTCCCGGCGGGAACCGTGACCGGTGCGCCCAAAGTGCGGGCCATGGAGATCATCGACAGCCTGGAGCGAGTCAAGCGCGGTCCTTACGCCGGGGCCGTGGGCTATCTGGATTTCTTCGGAAACCTGGACACCTGCATCACCATCCGCACGGCGCTTCTCAAGGACAACACCGCCTACCTACAAGCCGGAGCGGGAATCGTGGCCGACTCCACTCCCGAAGGAGAGGAGCAAGAGTGTCTCAACAAGGCGAAGGTGCTGTTCGCAGCGCTGAACGAGGCGGAGGAGCTGGCGGGATGAGAGTGCTGGTCCTCGATAACTACGACTCTTTTACCTACAACCTGGTCCAGTACCTGGGCGAGCTCGGGGCCGAGGTCGAGGTCTTCCGCAACGACGCGTTGAGCGTGGGGCAGGTCCTCGAGGCTGGCTACGATCGAATCGTCATCTCGCCCGGGCCCGGCATTCCCTCGCGCGCCGGAATCACCGTGCCCCTGGTCAAGGCGCTGTCGGGCAAGGTCCCCCTTCTGGGAGTCTGCTTGGGGCACCAGGCGATTGGTGAAGCGTTCGGAGGCCGCATCATCCGGGCCGGGGCGATTTTCCACGGCAAGACCTCGGAGATCCACCACGATGGGCGCGGCCTGTTTCACAACCTCGCCAATCCCTTTACCGCCACCCGCTACCACTCCCTGGTGATCGATCCCGGGCAAGTCCCCGCGTGTCTCGAAGTGAGCGCAAGAACCGAGGATGGCGTCATCATGGGAGTGCGCCATCGTGAGCTCTGCGTGGAGGGAGTCCAATTCCATCCCGAATCGATCCTGACCCGGGAGGGGATGAAGCTGATGGCCAATTTCGTGGAGTCCTGAAGCCAGATGGCGCGAGTGGAGGAGGGACTGAAGCACCTGGTTGAAGGGCGCTCCTTGAGCGAGGAGCTGGCCCGAGGGTGCTTCGAGGAAATCATGCAGGGAGAAGTGGCGGAAGCGCTCCTGGGCGGCTTCCTGATGGCTCTGCGGATGAAAGGCGAGACGCCCCAGGAGATCGCGGCTTTCGCCGCGGTGATGCGCGAGAGAGCGCGGCCGCTGCCGTTCCTGGCGAAAGATTTGCTCGATACCTGCGGCACGGGCGGAGATGGCCTCGGGAGCTTCAACGTGTCGACGCTGGCGGCGCTCGTGGCCGCCGGAGCCGGAGCCGTGGTGGCCAAGCACGGCAACCGGGCCGTATCGGGAAAGTGCGGCAGCGCCGATCTCCTCGTCCAGCTGGGCGTGAATCCCGATTGCGACGACGCCACCCTGTCGCGCTGCCTGCAGGAGGCGGGAATCGCGTTTCTCTATGCTCCCGCCATGCACCCGGCAATGCGCCACGCCGCCACCGCCCGGAAGGCGCTGGGAGTACGAACCGTGTTCAATCTGCTGGGGCCGCTGACGCACCCTGCCAGAGCGTCGCGTCAGCTCATCGGGGTATTCGATCGGCGCTGGGTGGAACCGGTGGCTCGAGCGTTGGACGCTTTGGGCACGCGGCGCGCCCTGGTCGTCCACGGGCTGGACGGCATGGACGAGATCACCACGACGGCCCCCACCGCGGTGGCCGAGCTGGATGGCGGACGCATCCGAACCTATCTGCTGGACCCCCTGGATCTGGGAATCCCGAGGGCGCAACCTCATGAGTTGCGCGGCGGCGATGCCGAGATCAATGCCGACATCGCCCGGGCGATACTGCATGGGGAGCAGGGCCCACGACGCAGCCTGGTGGTGGTCAATGCAGGGGCCGCGCTCTGGGCGTCCGGCAAAGCGGCCGATTTGCGTGAAGGGATGACCATGGCCGAGCTTTCGCTGGATTCCGGTGCCGCCGCCAAAAGGCTGGAAGCTCTGATTCGCCTCACCCATTCGCCGGGAGACAGGATGTGATCGTTTCAGGCATTCTGGCCGAGATCCTGGAAAGCAAGCGCCGGGAAATCGAGGCACTCTCCTCACCGGGAGGACGCCGCCGGATTGGGCAAATGCTGGGCCAGGCTCCCGAGCCCAGGGGCTTCCGTGCGGCCCTGGAGACCGGCGTGGGCTTTCGCATCATTGCGGAAATAAAAAAGGCCTCACCGAGTCGGGGAGTTCTGGTGCAGGATTTCGATCCCGCACGCCTCGCACGGGAGTATGCGTCGGGAGGAGCGGCCGCCCTTTCGGTGCTCACCGACGCGCCTTACTTCCAGGGGGGACTCCCGGACTTGACCATGGCCCGCGACGCCGTGCCGCTGCCGGTGCTGCGCAAGGACTTCATCCTGGATGAATCCCAGGTTGAGGAATCGCGTGGATGGGGGGCGGATGCCGTCCTGCTCATTGCCTCCGTTCTGAAGGTGAATCTTCTCGGCAGACTCATGCGGCGCGTCAACGCCCTGGGGATGGAGGCGCTGGTGGAGGTGCACGACCTGCAAGATTTGTCTCGCGCCCTGGACGCCGGCGCCGGCATCGTGGGGGTCAACAACCGGAATCTGAGCAGCTTTCAGGTGAGCCTCGGGGTATCCTTGGAGCTGGTTGGCAGGATCCCGCCGGGGATTCTCCGGGTGAGCGAGAGTGGCGTCGCCTCGCGTAGCGACCTGGAGCTTCTCTCCGCTGCGGGGTATGAGGCCTTTCTCATCGGTGAGTCGCTTCTGGTGGCGGGAAACCGCGCGGCGCGCCTGCGGGAGTGGATCGGATGAAGGTGCGCGTGAAATTCTGCGGCATGATGCGTCGCGAGGATCTGGAATGGGCGGCCGAGCTGGGCGCCGATGCCGTGGGGCTGGTGTTCGTCCCCGGCACCCCGCGCTGTCTGGATACCTCCCGGGCGCGAGAATTGCTCCGCGGGTTACCGCCACTGCTGGCCCGCGTGGGCGTGTTTGCCGACGAGGACCCGATGCGGGTGCGGCGGGTACGTGAAGATCTGGGTCTCACCGCGGTCCAGCTGCACGGATCGGAGTCTCCGGGGAATTGCGCCGCGGTGGGGGGAGTGAGAATCAAGACCTTTCGAGTGCGGGAGGACTGGGATGTCGCGGCCCTGGCGGCATACGATTGCGAAGCCTGCCTGCTGGAAGCCCCGGTGCGCGGAGCCCTCGGGGGCAGCGGCGTCGCTTTCGATTGGGAAAAGGTCCGCGGGGGCGTGCCGGACCGGCGCATCGTTCTCGCGGGCGGTTTGACCCCGGAGAACGTGGGCCGGGCCATCGCCGTGGCACGCCCCTACGCGGTGGATGTGAGCAGCGGCATCGAGTCGTCGGTAGGCGTCAAGGATCACCATCGCATGCAAGCTTTTCTCGAATCGGTCAGGACTGGTCAATGAGGAACACGGGTCCGGATTCGCGGGGAAGGTTCGGGAAGTTCGGTGGACGCTACGTCCCCGAAACCCTCATGAGCCCGCTGATGGAATTGGAGGAAGCCTACGAGGCGAGCCTGAAGGACGACTCCTTTCGCACTGAGATGGATCGGATCCTGCGGGATTACGTGGGCCGTCCCACGCCTCTCACGCGGGCCCGCCGGCTGGAGGAAGCGCTGGGGGAAATTCGCATCCACCTCAAGCGCGAAGATCTGAACCATACAGGAGCTCACAAGATCAATAACACGGTGGGGCAGGCGTTGCTGGCCCGCCGCATGGGAAAGTCGCGCGTCATCGCCGAGACCGGCGCGGGCCAGCATGGCGTAGCCACGGCGACGGTGGCGGCGCTGTTGGACCTGGAGTGCGTCATCTACATGGGCGAGGAGGACATGGCCCGGCAGGCTCTCAACGTGGTGCGCATGCGTCTGCTGGGTGCCACCGTCGTTCCTGTCGGCGCGGGGAGCAGAACTCTGAAGGATGCCATCAACGAGGCGATGCGCGACTGGGTGACCCACTGTCGCACGACCCACTACATCCTCGGCTCCGTCTTGGGAGCGCACCCCTACCCCAGAATGGTACGGGATTTCCAGGCGGTCATCGGGCGGGAGGCGCGCGCGCAGTATCTGGCAGCGGAGGGGGCATTGCCCGACCTGCTGGTTGCCTGCATCGGCGGCGGCAGCAACAGTCTCGGGTTGTTCACGGCCTTCCTCGAAGATGTCGCGGTGCAGATGGTGGGCGTCGAGGCGGCCGGGGAGGGCCTGGCCACCGGACGGCACGCCGCGCGCTTTCCCGGCGGCTCGCCGGGAGTGCTGCATGGAACCTTCACCTATATTCTGCAGGACGCAGCCGGCAACATCTCCACGACCCACTCGGTTTCAGCAGGGCTCGACTATCCTGCCGTGGGGCCCGAGCATGCGCACCTGCGGGAGCAGGGGAGAATCCGCTACGAGACCGCCACGGATGAGGAAGCGCTGGCGGGATTTCAGCTGCTCTCGAAGCTCGAGGGAATTCTCCCGGCCCTGGAGTCGGCGCACGCGATCGGGTGGCTGGCGAGCTTCGCCTCCACGCTTCCCAAGGGCAGCCGGATTCTCGTCAACCTCTCCGGCCGGGGGGACAAGGACGTCGACACGGTCGCTACCCGTCTGGGGATCAAGCCGTGAGCCGGATTCAGCAAGCCTTCGCGAAGGCGGAGGCCGCCGGCAGAGTCGCCCTGATTCCCTATCTCACGGCCGGAGACCCGTCCGCGGATCAGACCGTGGACCTGGTTGGGGTGCTGCAGGACAGCGGAGCGGATCTGATCGAGCTTGGGGTTCCGTTCTCGGATCCGCTCGCCGATGGAGCGATCAACCAGCGATCGGCTGCCCGGGCGCTCGCCAAAGGAATGAGCCTGTCCGGAGTGCTGCAGGTGGCATCCCGCATTCGGCGCTCCCGCGCGCTCCCGATTCTGCTGTTCACCTACTTCAATCCGGTGCATCGCATGGGCTTGACGGAGTTCGCCGGGCGCGCGCGTGATGCCGGAGTGGATGGAGTGCTGGCCACGGACCTCCCGGTAGAGGAGGGAGAAGATTACCGCCAGGCCCTCACTGACTCCGGGATGGAGGCCATCTTCCTGGCGGCACCGACCACCGGCGAGGCGCGCATGCAGGTCATCGGGAAAGCCTCGGGGACGTTCATCTATTACGTGTCACGCACTGGCGTGACCGGGGAGCAGACCGAGCTATCCGGGGACGCCCGAGGCAAGGTCGAAGCTATCCAGCACCTCACCGGGAAGAAGGTGGCCGTGGGCTTCGGCATCTCACGACGCGAGCACGTGGAGGAGGTTTCCTGCTATGCCGACGGCGTGGTCATCGGCAGTGCGTTGATGAAGGTCGTTGAAGAGACCGGGGAGGGGAAAGCGCTTCCCGGTCGACTGCAGCAACGGTTCCGGGATCTGCTCCCGCGCGAGTGGACCCCCTGACAGCAAAGGAGTGAAGCGTGCGAATCGGGATCCGAGCCTTGACCGTCCTGCCCTGGATGCTTGCCGCGGCGCTGGGGGCCGGTCCTTCTGCGGCCGGAACGGAGGACGTCAAGGTGCGGATTCGCAAGGAGGCGGTGCTCTCGCTGCTGACGGCGGCCGTGCCCTACAAGGTGGAGGTGGGTGCGAGCCTGCTGCGGGAGACCCTGACTTTCACCGACCCCAAGGACCTGGCTTTTGGTGAAGGGAAGATCACCTTTGCTGTACGCTGCCAAGGAAGCCCTTTTCCGGTGGATCAGGTGCTTCACCCCGTATTTACGACACGCCGAGGAGCTTCGGGGTATCAGCTGGTGGTGGACAGCCTTCCCGTGGGGATCCCGGGATTCGGTCGCGTCGACCTGAAGGATATGCTTCCGCCGGTGGAGCTGCAATCGCTTCTGCGCCAGGGGCTGAACCTTTCCGGGCGCCCGACGCTTCTGGAGGTCCGGGTTGAACAGGTCGAGATCTCCAAGGACTTCATCGACCTGTCGACCCGATTGCTCCTGACTCCGCTCACGACCCGCTGAGGCTTTCTCAGATGGAATTGCCTGCGGGCTTGTCGATCTGCCGGAACAGGGCCTCCACGGAATCCACGCCGCGCTCGCGGTCGAAATCCCTCTCCACACGCTCCCGCCCGCGCCTGGAAAGCTCCTCGCGGCGGAGCGCATCCGTGAGCAGGCCGCGCAGAGCCTCGGCCAGGAGTCGGGGATCTCGCGGCGGGACCAAGGAGCCCAGATGGCCTCCCTGGAGCAGCTCCCGGGAGCCCTCATATTCCGTGCTCACCACCGGAGTCCCGCACGCCATGGCTTCCACCAGGACATTGGCGATACCGTCCATGTACAGGTTCGGGGGTGGATAGGATGCGAGGGTCACGATCGTGGCCCGGGCCAGGGCCTGCAGTATCTCAGGGTGAGGCGCCACGCCTTCGAAGCTGACGACTCGCCCCAGGCCGAGGCGATCCTTCTCGCGCTCCAGGGCGGGCCCTTGAGGCCCCGTCCCAAAGATCCTCAAGCGAAACTCGACTCCCTCCTGCGCCATGCGAGACGCAGCCTGCAGGAGGTCGAGAAAGCCCTTCTCAGGTGTGAGCCTGCCGACCGAAACGATTTCAGGAGGATGAGCGCGCGGGACGGTTCCCGGGGGTGGGATCTGAGAGAGGGCCACCCCGTGATGGATGGTGTGAATTTTTGCAGCTGAATCGGGAGCCAGTCGCCCCAGGCTCGCGCGGGTTGCGTTCTGACAGGTGAGGACGAAGCGCGCGCCTTTGACCTTCGCGGCCAGAAAGGACTGGTCTGCAAGCACGTCGAGCCCCGCGTGCCCGGTGAAGCTGTAGGAAATTCCGAGCAGTCTGGAAATGGTGTAGGCGACGGTCGCCGGGTAATGGGCCCAGGTGCCATGCACGTGACGGGTGCCACGTTGCTGCATGCGCCTGGCAAACACCAGGCTCTTGGGAAACAGCGCCAGCGCATGGGCCAGGTAGCGTGGACTCGCGGCATTCCCTGCGACGATCGCCAGGAGGCTCCCCAGAGTCGGCAGGGGGCGGCGCAGCAGGAAATACAGCGCCGCCTGGGGAATCTCCCAGCCAAATAGGTAAGGCGAGCGCTGGATCTCCAGCCCCCGGTCTCCCTCCCGGTCCGAGGGATGGACGATTTCGCGAAAATTTCGCGTGGAGTAGAGATCAATCGGGAGTCCGCGCTGCATCAGGGCGCGGAATTCCCCCTCTACGAAGGTCTCGCTGACCGTGGGAAACGCAGTCAGCAGATAGGCGATTCTGGAGCCGCTCAAGAAGGCTTTCTGCTGACGGTGTCCTGCTGCCGGACCACCTGTCGGCACCAGATCTTGAGCCAGAGGAGGACCCAGAGGGGGAGGGCGCGATCCAGACCGGAATCGTAGAATTCACCCAGAATGCGGCTCACCTCCCGCCGGCTGACATGCTCGTAGAAAGGATCATTCGTAGAGGCGAAGAGGTCGTGGACGTATTCCTTGAGATCGTTGCGCAGCCAGCGGCCGATCGGAAGCACGAAGCCGTGCTTTCTCCGCTTCAGAGTGCGGCTGGGGAGAAAGTTGGGAAAGGCGCTGCGGAGCAGGAGTTTTCCCCTCCCTCCGCGAAGCTTGTAGCTGCTCGGCAGCGAGAAGACGAACTCCACGAGCCGATAGTCGAGAAAAGGGACCCGCGCCTCCAGTGAAGCCAGCATGCTCATCTTGTCGACCTTCATCAGCAGATCGTCCTGCATGTAGGTCTTCAGATCCTGATAGAAGATCCGATTGAGGCTGTCACCGCTTGGATAGTCGCTCGCGGCCTGTTCCATCGCCTCCCTCGAAGCATCCGGGAGTCCCTCCCTCGAAGCGAGGAGAAGCCGCCGCGATTCTTCCCCGGTGAACGTCGATCGCAGGCGCAGCTGCCGGGCCGGCCCGCTGAGCGCGGCGGCCTCCAGGGCCCGTCGAGCTTTCTCGGGAAAGTGCGACAGGGGAAGCGCAGAACCGGCCCAACCGGCCAGGCTTCCCAGGGGTCCGAGGGCCGACAACAGCTGATGGAAGCGGTACTTGTCATAACCTCCGAAGAGCTCGTCGGCGCCTTCACCCGTCAGGGCCACGGTGACCCAGCCGCGCGCGTATCGGGAGAGAAGGTAGGTGGGAAGGGAGGCAGGATCGCACATCGGCTCGTCGAGCGCAGGCACCGTCTGCTCCAGCGTAGAGGGAAGGTCCAGAGAGGTCACCTGGAGGGCGTGGTGATCGGTCTGGAAGTGCCGCGCCACGATTTCGGCTTCGTCGGACTCGTCGAACCAGCCTTCGCCTTGAAACCCCACTGTAAAGGTCTTGACGGGCTGATCCATCACCCGGCTCATGAGCCCGACGACCAGGCTGGAATCAATCCCGCCGCTCAGAAATGCTCCCAGAGGGACTTCCGATAGCAACCGAACGCGGACCGCATCGGCGAGCAGGTCCCGAACCCTTTCGGCCGCCTCGGGAAACTCGGGAACCCGATCGAGGGTGAAATTGGGATTCCAGTAACGCTCCACCCTAATCCCGGTCGAATCCGCTACCAGCGCGTGCCCCGGCGGGAGCTTGTGAACCTCGCGGAAAATGGTCCGGGGAGAGGGGACATAAAGGAGATCCAGATAGGAGGCCAGGGACGAGGGATCCAACTCGGTCGCCACCAGCCGCGAGGCGAGCAGCGATTTGATCTCTGAGGCGAACAGCAGAAGATCTCCGACGCGCGCATAGTAGAGGGGTTTGATCCCCAGCCGGTCCCTGGACAAGAGGAGACGGCGCCGTGGGAAGTCCCAGATCGCAAATCCCCACATTCCATTCATTCGATTCAGCCCGGGGATCCCCTCCTCTTCCACCAGGTGGAGAATGGTCTCGGTGTCGCTGGCGGTGCGATACCGGTGCCCCTTCTTCTCCAGGAATTCGCGGACCTCCCGGTGATTGTAGATCTCGCCATTGAAGACGATGAAACGGGTGTCGTCCTCGTTGGCGATGGGTTGGTGGCCGCCCTCCAGATCGATGATGCTCAGGCGGCGATGTCCCAGGGCGGCGGCCGTGTCGAAGTGGTAGCCCTCGTCGTCGGGGCCCCGGTGTCGGAGTGCGTCGGTCATGGCGCGAACCACTTCCGGCCCAGGCAGGCGGGCGTGTGGCGTCAAGGCCACGATTCCGCAGATTCCGCACATCAGCTCAGTCCCTCATCGTTCCTGAAGTCGGACGCTCTTTGCCGGGGGATTCATGGCCCGGAGGAAGCGGCTCCGATCCGCCCAGGACCCTGGAACCAGCCTTCGCTCAAAGATGTGGAACGGCTCATTTGGGCACCACGATTATAACGTATGGAAATACGTTGCTCCGCGCCAGGTGCGCCGCCCTAAGGTGGGCATCAACTCTCGCAGGCCGGGAGATCCAGGATGACCTCGGTGCCCTCTCCCGGCGCCGAAATCACCCGTACCCGGCCCCCCTGATCCTCGGTCGTCTTCTTGACGATCGAAAGTCCGAGTCCGCTCCCCGTGGCCTTGGTGGAGAAATACGGCTCGAACAGTCTCGACTGAGTGGCCTCATCCATTCCCGAGCCGGTGTCGCGCACGCGGATCCTTACCGTGGGGCGGCCGCCATCCTCCGAGTTGGGAATGGGGCTGGCCGAGACCGTAAGCGTTCCCCCCTCCGGCATGGCCTCCATGGCGTTCTGCACCAGGTTGATCAGCGCGCGGCGCGTCAGCAAGGGATCCGCCTGCAGGTCCGGCGTTCCCGGCTCGATGTTCAGTTGGAAGCCGAGTCCTTCCGGAGGGTTGTCCCGGTAAGGAGCCAGCACCTCGTCCAAAAGCTCCCGGGTCGGCAGGCGCTGCGGCGCCAGGACGGGGATGCGTGCGTAATCCGAGAAGTCGCTGGCGATGCTTCTCAAGGAGCGGACCTGTTTCTGAATGGTGTCCAAGCACTGTTCTAGAATTTCCGCGAAGCGAGGATCCGCCGAGTGATAGACCTTTCTCAGATGATCGGCGGAGAGCTGGATGGGAGTCAGGGGATTCTTGATCTCATGGGCGATTCTGCGGGCCATCTCCGCCCACGCTTCCAGGCGGCTGGAGCGCACGGCTTCGCTGACATCCTCCAGAAGCAGGATTCTGCCCGGAGGCGCCTCGGGGGTCTCGCGAAAGGGGAGAGAGGCCACCCGCAGGGTCGCTGGCCGGTCGCCCAGCGGCAATTCCACCTGCCAGCGCGCCTCGCGCTCGGGCGGACTGTCAGCGAGTGCGCGGCTCAGAGGCGCCAAGGCGGCGGAATCACCCAGCACCTGGGTGAGGATCGAACCGGTGCCCGGGGTGGTGGTGAGACCGAGCAGGAAACGCGCCGCCGGATTCAACGTGACGATGCGCTCGGAGGCATCGGTAGAGATCACACCCGTCGTGGCATTGAGCAGGATTTTTCCAATGTAATCCCCGCGCCGCCGGAGATCCTCGCGCTGTCGGCGCAGCGAGGCCGCCATGCGGTTGAACGATTCGATGAGGAGCGCCGGTTCGTCTTTGGCCCTGAGACGGACCTCCGCATCGTAGTCGCCTGCTTCGATGCGGCCCGCGGCCTGCGACAGGGCGGTGATCGGTCGGGAGACCCGTCGCGCCAGATAGTCCGACAGGGCGGAAAGCAGCAGCAGCATCGAGACCGTCACGATGAGAATCGCCTCATCCACGTCGGCCCGCTTGCGGCGATTCTCGCGCTCCTTGAGCGACAGGGGAAGAGAGAGAATTCCGGAGGACGGATCTGCCGGGGAGAGCGGCGCCGAAATGGTGAGCGTGTCGAGGCTCTCCACTCCCCGACGGGACAGCGAGAACGGGCGCCCTTCAAGGATCAGCTCCCGGTAGACCGCAGCCTCCATCCGCGTCGGGAGCAGCCCGGAAGAGTAGAGCTCGCGAGTACTGGACGAGGATAGGGTCTCGCCCCGGTACAGATTGACGTCCTGGTCCACCACGCGGGAAATCCAGTACGCCACGCCATCGTCGATGGAAACCTCTCCCTCCTCGGAGGCTGTCAGGTAGTCCTCCACGATTCTCCCCGCCGCTCCCAGCGAGCTGAGTCCCTGGGAGAGCAGGCTTTCCTGAAATTGCCGGCTGGCGAACTGGTGAAGGAAGATGGCCAGGGCAAATAGTGGAAGCAAAGAAGCCGCGAGAAATCCCAGCAGCAACCGTCGCGAGTAGCCACTGGGCGGCAGCAGCTTCCAGCCGCCGCCTCCGGCAAGCAGCGCCAGGATCCCGGTGGCCGCTGCACCCAGTGCTAGCCCCAGCAGCGTGAATCGGACAAAACTCCCGATCACCTGGAGCGAGGTGGGAAGCAGGAAGCCCAGGATAACAAAACCGTTCGGCTCACGACTCGCCAGCGCCCGGTAGCGCTCATCTCCGACCTGGGCATGGGTCCATCGCGGCCGGGCCTGGCCCAGGCGCTCCAGGGAGCCTCTCGGCAGGAGCGTACCGCCTTCGAGGTTGCATTCCAGCAGGCGGCCACGGGCATCGAAAAAGGCGAGAAGCGGCTCGGAGGCGATCAGCTCCGGGTTAGTCTCGCGGGGAAAGGAAGCCTGAAAGAGGCGGATATCGGGATTCGCCGATCGAATGAAGAAAAGATTCTCGCTTTCGTCCAGCAGGTAGACCTGCGCATGGTACGTAGCGTTGGCGGAACCAGGCAGTTCCACCTCGCCGGCGAGGACCCGGCGCCTCAGCCCTCCCATGGTGAGAAGTAGGTGCTTGACCTGAGACAGCGGCACCCGGGGAAGCTGCTCGAATTCCGGCTCTGCGGGTAAATTCAGTCCGAAGGTGCCTAGGAGTCGTCCGTCCGGGGCGAACAGGCGCAGCGCCGAGCTGAGTCCCTCCCGCTTCAGCCGGGTGATGGACCAAAGCCGATAAGCCGTTCCCTCGGCGCTTATCGATTCGGCGTTGGCCAGGATTCGCCGCGCCTGCGAGGAGCTGCTGAGATCCTCGAGCACCTCTCGCAGGATCCGCTCGCGATTCGCTTCCTGGTTCTCGACATCGGGAAGCAGGGTCTTGCGGAAGAAATCTTCCTTCTGATGCAGCGATTCCCGGAGAAGCAGGGGGAGGAACAACAGAACCGAGAAGGCCACGAAAGCGGAGCTTCGGGCCGGATGGAAGGGCTGAGGCCCGAGCATGGCGAGCGACGGTGATGGCTTCTTCCTGAGGGAGGCTACCCAGGCCATGGTCAGGTAGAGCCAGGATCCAAAGAGAAGGCAGAGCGAGGATTGAACCAAGAGTCTCGGCCAATCGAATGGAAAAAAAACGACCCGGGTGACGTCGAACCGGGCATCCTCCGGTATCTCGGCCGCGAAGCGCAGGAGCAAGAGTCCGCTTCCGGCCAGAACTGGAAGGCCCAGGCCGAGGATCAACCCTCGCCGGGGACGCAGGCCGCGAGAAGGATCCAGAAGCCTTCGCCCCCAACCCGCTAGAAGTGAGATCAGCAAAGCGGTGATGAAGCAATCCGCGGGAGATCGGAACAAGGGGGCCGCGATGGTGCAGCCGAAAAGACGGGATCCGAAGAGATCGCGCTCGTGTAGAACCCACCCGATGGGAAACAGCACCATTCGGGCGGCGGCCAGGAGGGCGAGCCCTGAGGCGAATGGCAGCAACACGGCGCCGCCCTCCCTCGAGACCGCGGCGCGAAAGCAGACCAGGGAGAAGGCGAGAAACGCCAGACACGAGAGGGCGATTCCCAGGACTTGGTAAGTGCCGCGCGATTGCAGGAGGCTTGCCTCGGGGAGGCGATCCCGCAGGGTGAGCACGATCAGGGTGTTTCCCGCCGAGTCTCGAAGCGGCAGGTAGAGCGTTGTCTGACCCGGAGCGATTCCATGGCGTGAACGCCCCGCTCGGGAAGATTCGAGATCGGGGGCGCCTCCCGGTGGGAGAATCGATGAGAGCGAACCCAGCTGTACGCTGTCACCGTCCACTCCCTTCCGCACCGAGGGGAGCCCGAGAAGCGGGGTTGACTCCAGGGGCGACTGGAGGAGGTATTCCGACGTGAGCGTCCACAACTTTCGAACCGGTGTGGAAGCGACCAGGAGGACGGAAGCCCCTTTCGCCACGATCGATAGCGAGGTTCGTGTCGGGACGGGAACTCCTGCTTCAGAAAGCGCCGTTCTACCCGCCCAGGAGTCTGGTGCGCCGTTCTGCCAAAGGGTCCATCCGTAACGTTGCTGGTCGGAGGGGATCCTGGAGAGAAGCTCGGCCAGGCGCTCGAAACGCGCGGTTCGCTCCAGCGGGAACTCTTTCGAGATCTCCGCGGCGGGAGCCGTGAGATCCTGCAGGAACTGCTGAAACTCGCGCTCGATTCTGCCCGCCCGATCGGTAAGCCGCTGAGTCGAGCCCTGCGTTTCCGACGCGATTGAGCGCCGTGAGTTGAAATGGTAGGCGAGAGCGATGCACAGGAGCGTGATCGCCAGGAACACTCCCGCGAGGAGAATTGTGCGGGTCCGGCCGCTGCGACCCAAAGGCCCCCTACCCAGCATGGCCAGCGTCAGGGTCAGTCCCAGGCACACCGCGAGTTGCCACATCGAAAGGAGGGAAAAACCTAGAGCCAGATCGAGTTGGATGAGGATCAGCAGCGCGGCAAGGGTCAGGATCGGAGCGAAGGAGAGGCGCCCGGGCGGACTCCCCGGTTTCAGGGCCCGGTTACGGAACGTCTCGGACTTCCTTGAGGGTCCAGCCACCGTCTCTCCGGATCAGGGTGAAAGCGATCTCGACCGTTCGATCCTTGGACTTGCCTATGCGGTAGGTCCATCGCGCCAGGGTCGCTATTCGGGAGGCGTCCGGGGGGAGGTCTGCCCCCTTCAAGAAATTGAAACGGACAGTGGTTCGGGAACGAAATAATTCCTGAATCAGAAGGCAAACCTGGTCCCCGCTGTAGTAACCGTCCTCGAATCCCAGGCTGGGAGAGGACAGGTAGATTTTTTCACCCCGGCTGACCAGCTGTCGAAGTCCTTGGACGTTTTCCTCCTGAAACACCCTCTCCAAGGTCTCCAGTGGCTCTTTGGAAGCCGACCCGCCGGCCGCCGTGGCGGTTGCCAGCAGGAAGAGGAGGAGGATGCGAGGAACGGCCACGAGGATTGGCTTCACTTGATACCCAACTCCCTTCAGATATTGAAGTTATGCTAGACTCTCGACTCCTGCCCGTCAAGGAGCGCGTCCTCCATGCAGGCCAGTGGCAAATTGGGAAGCGCCCTCCTCGCCGCGTCCACAGCTCTCCTGGGATGCCAACGAGTTTCTCAGGAGGACCTGGCCACCCGGCAGCGACTCCTCCAGCACGTCCGTCAACTTGCCCAGGAAATCGGTCCACGCCCCACCGGATCGCCCGCTGAGGCGCGGGCTCGCGAGTATATCCTCAGCAACCTCGAGGAGGCGGGGGTCGCCGCCAGCGAGGAGCCGGTACACGAAACTCGCATCAGCGAAACGACGGATCTGGTGGCAGACTCCGCCAATGTGGTCGGCATTCTCCAGGGTGAGACCCCGGGTGCCATCCTGGTGGGGGCCCACCACGATAGCCGCAATGCGCACTGTCCCGGAGCCTCGGACGATGCGTCGGGAGTCGCGGTACTGCTTGAGACGGCGCGTCGGATGGCTGGCAGACCACACCGCCACTCCCTCGTTTTCGCAACCTTTACCGGAGAGGAAACCCATGGACTGCCCGGCTCGCAGGAGTTCATTGCCAACTGGAAAGGACCGCCCCTGTCGGCCGCCATCACCATGGACTTCGTCGGCACAGGCAAGGTCTTCGTGGCCCCCTTCCCCACCGCGCCTGCGCTATGGGCGAGCCGCCTCCTGGCAGGCGCCGAAGCCCGCGCCAAAACCGGCCGAGTCCTATTCGATCCCTGGCTGGTGATCGTCCCAAGGATTCTGCCCCTGCCGTACGGCGCCGACCACGCTTCCTTCCTGGCCGCCGGCATCCCGGCCTTCAACCTGAGCTGCCAGTTCCCCGCCTGGACGTATCACACGTCCCAGGACACTGCGTCCCGGGTCGATCCGGAGACTCTCTTCGCCAGCCTGGAGCTGGTCTCCAACATGGTCGGCATCCTGGACGAGGGTTCCGGTTCCCTCCCGGAAGCAAAGGCAGAATACCTCCCGTTGCCGATGGGGGGCAGAGTATGGTTCGTACCGGGCCCGATGCTGCGGGCTGCGGGAGCTGTCGTCGTCTTCCTGGCCGGCTGGCAATTGTTCCGGCAGCGGCGGGAGATCTGGCGTGGTGCGTCATGGGGGGAAGCCATCTGGGTCCTGCTGATGTCCACTCCATTCACCGCCCTGGCTGTTTCGGGTGGATTCGCCATGGAGTGGATGCTGGGGCATCTCGCAGGGGTGCGGCACGCCTGGGCAGCCCACCCCACCTCCCATCTGGCCGGAGGGTTGGTGGCGATGTCGGCGACTTTCTGGGTTTCCACGGGAGTTTTTCGGTTCGTGCGACCGTCGATCCGATCGGGACCCTATCTGGCGATGGCGGTATTGCTTCAGGTGGCCTTGGCAGGCGGCCTTGCGGCCCTGGGCCGCCACGATATCGCCTTCGGATTCTGGCTCGGGGCCGCTGGGATGCTGGCGGCTTCCTTCTGTATTTCAGCGAGTCGCAGGCTTGCTTGGGGAATCCTGGGAGCGGTCTGGATCCTGCCGATTCTCTCCGCGACGGCCTACCGGATGTTTCTGGAGCTTTCCGGTGCCTCTCTCCCGGCATTCGCTCTGGAAGGCATCGTCCTGGTGGTGGCGCTACCCTGGTTTCTCTTCATCGAGCACCTGCTTTGCCTGCCCGAAGTCCTGCTGGAGCGAAGACCTCTGAGGTTCTGGTCGCTGGCGGTTGGCGGCTGCCTCCTGGCTGCGACTCTGGGGGCCTTTCTGCTGAACGCCTCCCGCACATCGTACGACTCGAACCACCGAGCGGTCGTAGAGGTTCGCGAGTCGGTCGACATGGCGCAGCGGCGGGTTGAAGCCACCTTCTCCTCCTCGGAATCCTTGCGTGTGGTGCGCGCCAAGGGGTGGAATCCTGCGCCTCTTCCCGATGTGCTCTGGACCCAACTTTCCATCGCATGGGAGCGGATTCAGACGCCGGACTTGCAGGTTGAATACGATGAGGAGCTGGGTGAAACGGTGCTGCGATTGCATGGAAGCGTGCCCGGCTCGCCGAGGATGGCCAGCCTGACGGTTCGGGGGAGCCGTCCGTTCGAGGTGATGCGAGGGGGCGCCTGGGAGTCAATCCAGCGGTATCGAAGGGTGAATCTCCCCAGCTCGGGGGTGATTCATCAGGAGATTCGCCTTCGCCGTCCCGAGGGAGAACACCTTGAGTATGAAGGCGAAGTTTCCACGGATGACGATCTGCTGGGGCTCAACCCGACCGCTTCCTTCCGGGAGTTCAAGTTTTCTTCGAAGGTGCGTCTCTCCGGCCGGATCCCCTGACTGGGGCGCCCGCGAGTGCTCCCCGGGGCACCTCTGTTATACTGGCGTCCCTCATGGAGAAAATCGGCAAGCGGAAGCCGGCAGGGGAAGGCTCTTTGCCCCCCGGGTGCGCGGCGGTCGGGAAGACTCCTACGGACCCGCGGGAGATCGGGGCGATTCGAGCCGATGGCCGGCTCGACACGGTTGGCTTGTTTTGCCCGATCCCGATCATCAAGACCGGTGCCAGAATGCGCGGCATGGATGATGGACAAGTCCTGGAGGTCATTTCCGATGACCGAGTCATCCTAGTCGACCTGCCCAACTGGTGTCGGGGAGCAGGCCACGAGTACCTTGGCTGCTTCGAAGCACTCAACGAAATTCATCTCTTCGTGAAGAAGCGCGTGCGGAAGCCATCGCCGCACCCCGGAAAGTGAGTGACGCGATGACAGCTTTGACAGGAATCAAGGCCTTGGGCCTCATCTCCGGCGGACTGGATTCGACCCTTGCGGCGAGAGTCCTCATGGAGCAGGGAATCGAGGTTCACGGACTGAATTTCTCCACCGGCTTCTGCTCCAACGACCAGCGTCGTGCCCTGGGTCGTGCGGACGAGGAGCCCCACCGGCTGCGCAATGAGGCGTTGAGAGCGGGAGCGGATCTCGGCATCGAGGTGGAAATCGTACCGGTGGAAAAAGATTACTTCGGAATCGTCGTGAACCCGAAGTTCGGTCACGGCGCACACATGAATCCCTGCATCGACTGTCGGATATTCATGCTCAGGAAGGCGAAGGGACGAATGGAAGAGGTGGGGGCCCATTTCCTGTTTACCGGAGAAGTCCTTGGCCAGCGCCCCATGTCCCAGCATCTGGCGGCCCTGCAAACGATTGAGAAGGAAGCTGGGCTGGAAGGACTGCTGCTGCGACCCCTTTCGGCCCATCACCTTCCCGAGACCCTCCCTGAGAGGCGGGGGTGGGTGGACCGCGCGCGCCTGTTGGCTATCGCAGGTCGCTCCCGCCGAGGCCAGCTGGCACTGGCTCAGACTTTTCAGATCGCGGAGTTTCCGCAGCCGTCCGGAGGGTGCTGCTCGCTTACGGACGATACGTTCTCACGGCGACTGCGGGATGTCCTGGACCACCAGGTTCCTTTCGAGCCCGGAACGCAGGATCCCGTGCTGCTGAAGGTGGGACGCCATTTCCGCGTCTCCCACCAGGTGAAGGTGGTGGTGGGCAGGGATGAAGCGGAGAACCAGTTTCTGGAAAGGCTGCGCGGGGGTAAATGGTGCTTCGAGGTTCCCGGCGCGGGGAGCCCCCTGGCTCTGGCTCAGGGTGACCCGGATGATGATCTGCGCAAGCTGATTGCAGCGATCACCGCGCGCTATTCATCGAGGCGGGCGGAGGACTCGGTCGAGGTCCAGGCCACCAAGGACGACAGGATCGAAACGATCCGGGTCGCGCCTGCCGCAGACACTTATCTGGAACAATGCCGGATCTGAAATCGCATCGGCGAGGCGTGGTACAATGCGCTCCGCCGCCGCGAGTTTTAGCGGATCTTCAATGCCGTGGGGCGTTAACTCAGCGGGAGAGTGCTATCCTCACACGGTAGAAGTCGCTGGTTCAAATCCAGCACGCCCCACCATTCCTTCCCTTTCCCACCCATGATGACGAGTCGACTCTGACGGATCCTATCGAGCTTCACTCGTTATCCCGATCCGGTGGGAGCGCGCTCTCCCAGACCCAACGAGGCCGCCGAGCGCTGCAGGGCTTGTAGGACAAAGGCGATGTGCTCTCCCAGGTCGATTTCCAGGGCACGCGCTCCGGAAACGATGTGCTCCCGGTCGACGCCCCGCGCAAAATGCTTGTCCTTGAGCTTCTTGAGAACCGACGCAACTTTGACCTCGGACAGGCACCGTCCCGGCTGCACCAGGGCGCAGGCAACCAGAAACCCGCACAGCTCGTCCACGGCAAAGAGCGCCCTCTCCATGGGGGTGATTCGCTCGACTCCCGTGTACGGCGCATGAGCCAGGATCGCGCGGATCAGCGCTTCGGGATAACCGGCAGCGCGCAGGACGTTGGCTCCGAAGTAGGGGTGCTCCTCCGCGGAAGGATGCGCCTCATAATCGAAATCGTGGAGCAGCCCGGCCAGACCCCAGAGCTCAGGATTCTCCCCCAGCTTCAAGGCATAGGCCCGCATGGCGAGCTCCACCGCCTGAGCGTGCTTCAATAACCCGTCTCCTTGGGTGTGCTGCTTGAGCAGCTCCCAGGCATCCTGTCGGCTGGGAAGGCTCATGGTTCCTCCTTGACGGCGCTTGGCCGGTTTCCCTAGAATGGTGCGGCTTACGAATCAATCGTGGGCGGTTAGCTCAGCTGGGAGAGCGCTGCGTTCGCAACGCAGAGGTCGAGGGTTCGATCCCCTTACCGTCCACCAATTCTTTTCCATCCCGCGCGATTCAACCCAAAAATGAAAGCGCCCTGCGGTGGCAGGGCGCTTCTGTGACTCTTCACCACGTAGGGTCAAATTGCTATCTAGGGAGTCGGCTCCGACCCGCTCGCCTTCTTTCCGTTGCTGCACGCCTTTCCACAGACGCGCTTGGCGAGGCCCAGGTTGGCGCAACATTCGTGACAATCTTTGTTCTTGGGCATGCTCTGGCAATCTTCGATGGCCTCGAGTCCAGGGACTCCGGAGATCTGCGATCCGTTCCCGCCGCGAATGACCAGGTTCGAGGAGGATGCCGACGCCCCTTCGGCCCGAGCGGCGAAAGTGTCACCGAAGGTGTTGACAAGCGCCTGGGCCCGATCTCGGCTCATGGTCGCTTCCGGATGCTCTGCCTGGATAGTAATCCCGAATTGCTGGAAGATGCCCACGGCGTCCCCCGCCGAAAGCACCTCGCTGGGATCCGCGGTAACCTTGACGCCTGCCTTGGCGAGCTTCTCGATGGCCGCCTGCGGGGAGGCCGGGGCCTGTCCGCTATCGGAGGACTGCATCCGAGCGGCGACCATCTCAGCGAATTCTCCCACAGTCAAACTGCCAGTGGCGGGGGCGGGGGAGGCTGCTAGCAGGAGGGCGGCCGTCAGACCCAGTCCCAGGCCGGTGATCAAAAAGCGCTTGCTTCGACTCATAAGGGCGTCTCCTCAGGGGACGAAATGACTTGGAAATGCAGGAAATCCTCTCGCTTTCCGGTCGGCAATATACGGTGAAGGTCCAACAGCGTCAAGGATCAAACGCCTGAAAACCGGCGTGTTTCCTAAAGAAAAAGGGCGCATTCAGTGTTGAATGCGCCCTGCTTTATTTGGGACTAATCAGAACGAACTAAGGGGTCGGCTCGACGCCGCTGGCCTTCGGCCCGTTACCGCAAGAGGGTCCGCAGACCTTGTGCGCGAAACCCAGGGCCAGGCAGCACTGATGGCAATCCTTGGTCTTGGGAAGGGCCTGACAGTCTTGGATCGTTGTCTCGATTGCAACCGTCGTCGCGGCGGGGCCGGAATTCTTTCCCGGGGAGGTCAGCCGGCTCGATGCATCCGACTTGGCGGCAAGCGTGTCACCGAACGTACCGACCAGAGCCGACGCCTTGCTGCGATCCAGGCTGCTGCCCGGGCGCATGGACTGGAGGGTGATACCGAACTGCGAGAAAATCTCGCTGGCATCGCCTTCAGTCAGGGGCGAACTCAGGTTCGACTTCACCTTGACGCCTGATTTGCCGAGCAAATCGACGGCGGACGAAGGCGTGAGACCCTTGGCGGCCGCCTCGGGGTTCACCCGCGAGGCGATCATCACCGCAAAATCTCCGACGGAAATCGAGGTAGAAGAGCTGGTTCCTGCGAAGAGAATTCCTGCGGATACAACAAGACAAGCCAGAGTTCCCAAGGCAAAATACTTACTACGCATCATAAGGAAGTCCCCCTCTAGAAGGCTAGGTTCTGCCTGCGGTGAACCGGATATTACGGCGATTTGCGTAATCGGTCAAGAGATAATTGATAGATTCGCTCGGAAACGCCGAGAGAATTGGGCCTCCCGGGCGATTGTCATAATACCATAACTGCCCAGACTGCCTGAAATTGCTTGACAATATGGCCTTTCACGGTACCCTTCTGTTTCGAAACTCGACCATGGCCAGGTGTTGAGATTTTGACGAGAGGGGGCCTCGGCTATATTTGCAGGCACCCTCCCTCTGGGAATTGGCGATCCCGAATGCGGCTTCTCCCGTCTCGCCGGATCTTTGGGGTAGCGCTCACGGCGGTTTCTCTGACCGCGCTCCTGCCACAGAATCCAGCGGTTTCGAACTTTACCTACTACGTCGACTCGGCATCCGCGGCGGTTTCCAATTGCCCCATCGGCACGTCCTGTCCGCTGGCATGCACGGCGCCTAGCTGCGGAACCCAGGGCACCCCCTGCAAGAGTATTCAAGATGCCATCAACATCGCCAACTGCGCCATAGGAGCGAATGGAGCTCTGGAGGCGGACATTGTGGCGGCGCCGGGGACCTATCAGGAGAGGCTTTTCATCTTCCCGAACATTCATGTCATTGGCGCTGGCCGGGATGTGACCACGATCGACTCCCAGGGAGTCGCCTGTGGCTCCGGAGGCGCCCGCTGCTCCGTGGCATTCTTTTCGGAGGGTGCGGGGTTCGGTTTCGGACGGCCCAAGGTGAAATTCTCCATCCGTGGGTTCCGCCTGATCCATGGGACAGGCTCGAGCATTCTCCAGGGAACCTCGGTCCGGGCCGGCGGAGGCATCGTGGTCTTCGGCGATGTTGGCGACCCCGGCTGGCCTCACATCACCGACTGTCGCATCGAAGACAACACGCTCGCCGGCGCAGCTGGGGACGAGGACTGGAACGGCGCGGGAATCTACATTTCTGCGGGTTCTCCGACCATTTCCGGGAACATCATCCAGCGTAACGTCACCATGCCGCCGGATCTGTCGGGTCAGTCGGAGGCCGAGGGCCAGGGAGGCGGCATCTACACTCCCAACGAGGACTGCCATCCCATCATCACCAAAAACATCATTCGTAACAACGTGGCCGTGGCGCAACTGGGGCAAGGGGGAGGAATCCGGCTCCTGCACAGCGCCGCGGGCACGGTCGTATCGAACAACCTCATCGTCGGCAATGTCGCCCTGGACACCGTATCGGGCTACGGGGTGGGCGGCGGAGGGATCAGCGCGGTCGGGTATGCTTCCGCCTACAACAACCTGGTGGTGGGAAACATCGCCAGGTCCACGGCCGGTGGCTTGGAGGTTTTCGAGCTGAATGGAGCCATCACCAATAACACGATCGTGGGCAACGTCCTCACGCAGCACACGGTTCCCAAGGGAAGCTCGCTTTCAGGCTACGGGGGTGGAATCTATCTGGGGAACTATCCCCTGAGCACGACTCCGACCATCGTGCGCAACAATCTGCTCAACCGGAATGATGCCACGGCGCTGGGAGGAGGGGGAGGCCTCTACACCTCGAACTCCCCTCCCGCCACCGTGCAAAACGATGATTTCTTTGCCGACCTTCCCAATGAAATACGCGGCGATCGCTCCGATAGTACCGTGATCCTAATCGATGGCAACGTGTCGCTGAGCCCAGGCTTTGCCAATGCCCCGTTGTTCTGGGACCACACCAACGCCGCAGGCACGGCAACCACCGCCATCGTGTTCGACTCGACGCGCTACGCAGTCAATGACTGGATCGAGTACAACGATGACGGGGTCGCCAGGAAGATAACCGCCATCAACAACACCAGCAAGACGCTGACCTTCACACCGGGACTCGCGGCCGGCACCACGGCCAGCCCCCGCATTCTGTCGAATTGGGGGGCGAGCGGGCTTCCCGGGGGCCCCGACGTCAATGAAGACTTCCGGCTCACGGCTTCCTCGCCGTTGAGAGATGCGGGGACCAACACGGGCGCCCCGTCGACGGATCTGGACGATCTGCCCCGGCCCACGGATGGTGATCTGAATGGCTCGGTCATTACCGACATCGGAGCTTATGAGTTCCGCTTTGCCGACACGGATGGCGACGGTGTCCCGGATTCCAGCGATTGCTCGCCGCTGGTGAACAGCGCCTGGAGCCCCCTGAATCAGGCTCCGTCCCCGCTCGCCATCTCGGGGGCGCAGCTCTTGTCCTGGCCTCACCTTTCACAGGCGAATGTCTACAATGTCTACTCCGGGACAATGACAACTCCTTTTACCTACAACCCGACCTGTCTGTTTCCCGAGGTGCCGGCTCTCTCGGTCTCCATCTCCGGAGCGCCTCCGGCCCTGAACACGGTCTTCTACTATCTCGTGGGTGGCGTGAACTCCTGCCCCGGCGGCCCCGGTCCGATCCACACCGTTCCCACGGTAAATGCTCCCGCCGCCTGCGGCCCGCAACCCGGAGACGCGGACGGGGACGGCGTCGAGAATCTGAATGACAACTGTCCGGCCATGGCGAACGGGACTCAGGCCGACCCGGATCACGACACGCTGGGAAGCGTCTGCGACAATTGTCCAGATCTGTACAACCCGGGACAGCTGAACACGAACGGCAACTCGTTGGGAGACGAGTGCGAGGATGTCGACGGTGACACCTATCCCCTGGTGAACGACTGCAACGACAACAACCCCAATGTGAACCCGGGAGCCACCGAAGTTTGCAACGGTATCGACGACAACTGTGCCGCCGGCGTGGACGAGGGTTTCGACGTGGATGCCGACGGCTTCACCACCTGCGGCGGCGACTGCAACGACGGCAACAATGCCATCCATCCCGGAGTCACGGAGACCTGCAACGGGCTTGACGACAACTGCGTGAATGGAGTGGATGAAGGCGACGCCGCCCTCTGTCCCGACAGCGATTTGTGCACGCAAGATCTCTGCGGTGGTGCTTCAGGCTGCCAGCACCCCGCGGCCCCGGACGGGAGTTTCTGCACCGATGGAAATGTCTGCACGGCTCCCGACACCTGCCAATCGGGGATCTGTCAGCCGGGAGGGGTGAAGGATGCGGATGGTGATGCCCACCCGGATGCCGCCTGCGGCGGCAATGACTGCAACGATCTGGATGGCCTGGTCTGGTCGGCTCCCGTGGAGGCGACCAATCTGATCCTGACGGCCGTCCTTCCAGCCGATCTATCCTGGGATTCCCAGTCGGTCCTGTCCGGGCCAGGAACAGTTTACGCTCTGGTGTCGGGATTGTTGGGCCCGGGAGCGGGAGTGAGTTTCCCCGTGGCCAGCTGCCTGCAGGGAGCGGGTCCTGCATTCTATTCGGATGGCCGTCCCAATCCCGCGGTGGGTACTGTGTATTGGTACCTGGCGCGTGCGACGAATTCGTGCGGCGTTGGAACTTATGGCACCGTCGCGCGGGACACCGGCATCCCTGCCTGCCCCTGATTCGCACCAGGAATCCCCAACGCGCCCCCAAATTCAGCACGGGTCGATCGTGTCCGCGCGGCTTCCGCGTCGAGGCTAAACGGGCTTGGAGCGGTGCGTCAGCCGATCGTGGACGATCATCAAAGCGGTCGAGGCGAAGCCAATCGCCGCCAGGGTGATCCACATTCCGGCGGGGCGGTTCGCTCCCTGCAGGTAGCGCTGGAGCAGCCAGCCCGAGAGCGGCCCGGCCACCAGTGAGCCGAGAGCGACCGGCAGGAATGCGAAGCCCATGAAGGTGCCCACCTGCTCCCGTGGGGCGAGATCCGCAACATATTCGTAGAACCGCGGCGCCTGCATGGCCTCTCCCAGCGCAAAAAGGGCGATGGCGGCCACCAGCACCGGAATCGACGGGATCGCCGCAATCAACAGCCACGAGGCACTCGCAATGGCGAAACCCACGGTCATGGCAACGATGGGCCGGGCCTTTTTCATCAGTGCGGCGACCGGGACGGTGAGGATGATAATCGACCAGGCGTCCACTGTCTCGATGAGCTCGAAGCGGGAGAAGTTGAGGACGTCGCGAACGTAGAAGGGGAGTGAATAGAAAATTTGCCAGAACATGACCCAGAATCCGGAAAAGATCACCAGGAAGCTGATGAACCGGAAATTCCTGAAAACCATCGTCATGTCCGCGAACACCCGCCCCAGGGTGCGGTGTGAAGCGGGACCGCCGGAGGCGAGCGGCTCCTGAAAAAACAGCAGTGTGCCCACCAGATTCAAAAATGAAACCAGAGCCGACATGATCAGGACGTACTCGATGCCGAACCCCTCGCGCACCGTGAGAGCCAGGATCGGCCCGATGGCCCCGCCGAGATTCACCAGGGTGTAGTAAATGGAGTAGCCGAGACCCTTGGTCTCCTCCGTGGTGGTGCGGGCCACGGTACCGACGATGCATGGCTTGATCAGCGAACCTCCGATGGCGGTGAGCAGGAGCGCGCCGACGATGTACGGCACCCGCCCCATGGAGTCCACCAGAGCCTGGCCCCAGGAGAGTCCGGCGAAGCCCACGGAGAAATAGCCGATGCTGAAAATGAGGAAGCAGGCCGAAAGACTTCTGCGAAATCCGTAGCGATCCACGAAGACGCCCGCCAGGATGGGAAGGAAGAAAACGGCGAACCCGTAAAGACCCACCAGGGTGCTGCCCAGCGGCCCCAGTCCGACCTTTTCGACGAGGTAGACGGCGAGCACGGCCTTGGAGCCATAGAATGCCAGTCGCTCGAACAGCTCCAGCGTGTTCGCGACCCAGAAGGTCCGGGTGAATCCGCTGCGGATGCGGTTGAAACTGGCTGCGAAGTCCACACTCACTCCTTGTAAGAGAATGCCGGAACGGCGGCCTAGAATCGGCGTGGTCGGGTGGGGCCCTGGCTCAGGCCGATCGGGCCGGTCCCACCGCGGGCTTCTCGGAAGTCACCTCTTCCCCCAGCGATTCGACCTGCTCCAGGTTCCACTCCACCTTCTCCATTTTCCGCCGGGCGTCTTCCAGGTTGCGGGCGGCGTTGAGCAGGTGCTTGCTCAGAACTTCAAACGACTCGCGGAAGGCGGCCAAATCACCACGCAGCGACGACAGTCCCGTCAGAATACGGCGCGCCCCCTCCTCGATTCGCAGTCCCCTCAAACCCAGGTGCAGGGTGGTCAGGTAGAGGGAGAAGGAATTCGGGGAAACGGGGAAGACGCGCAGGGCGAGGATCTCGTCCCAGAGATCCTCGGCCCCCGCTCCACTTTCGCCACGCGCGAAGGCCTCGTAGTAGACGTTCTCCGCCGGGACGTACATCAAGGCCAGGTCCAGGGTCCCTTCGGAGGGCCGAATGTACTTGCTGGCGATGGAGCGGCCGTGGCGCCTGATGTCCTCCAGGAATGCCCGGCGGGCCCTCCGGGCCTCCTCCTCTCCCTGACTGGAAAGGATGCGCTGGAAGTTCTCCAGCGGGAACTTGGCGTCGACCGGAACCAAGCCGCCAGGGAGTCGAATGACCGCATCGACTTTTTCGCCATTGGTGAAAGCATGCTGGATTTGGTAGTCCGCTGCGGGAAGGACGTTGCCCAGGAGATTCTCCAGAAGCTGCTCGCCCAGGCCACCGCGAACCTTGGGGGAGCGCAGGATGTCTTGAAGGCTGCGCAGGTCCTTACCCATTTCGGATAGGTGGCGAATCTCTTCGTCCAGCCTCCCGAGCCGCTCATGCAGGATTCCCACCTTCTCCCCGACTTCCTTCGACTGGGAGGCAACCTGGCTGGTGAGGTGGATCTGGGAGGACTGCACGAGATCGGTGAGAGCCTTGGTGCCGCTCTGCAGCTGGGTTCCGGTTTCCTGGGTGATCTGGTGGCGCGTGTCGTGCAGGACTCGAATCAAATCGGTTACTTGCTGCTGAAGATGGGCCAGGGCCAGGGGAGTCGCCGCTTCGGAGCGGCTGGAACGCCGCAGCAGGAGAAAAATGAAGGCGCCGCCCAGAAGCATGCCCAGGGCGAGAAAAAGCGCGGTCCCCCACGGTGGATTCAAACGCGTGCCCTCCTGGGGGCGGAGTCTAGGGGTGCGATAGGGGGGTGTCAAGAGACATGAAGCGCGGCGAATTTCAGATAGCGGGTCTCGGGGACTCCGGGGTTGATCGGATGGTCCGGAGACTGCCCGTGCAGTCCCACCCAGCGCACGCAGCGCCCGGAATCCACGGTGGCTTCGCGCAGGATCGCCACGAAGTCCTCCGCGCTCAGGTGAAACGAGCAGGACGATGTCAGGAGGATTCCACCGGAAGAGAGGAGTCGCAAGGCTCTCAGATTTATTTCCTTGTATCCCCGCCAGGCCTGGGCGACGCTGCGGGCGGATTTGGTGAAGGCGGGAGGGTCCAGGACGACCAGATCGAATTTCTCACCGCGGCGGTCCAGGGCATGCAGGAGATCGAAGGCGTTCTCGAGTCGATACTCCGTCTGCTCCGCAAAACCGTTGAGCTCCGCATGCGCCCGCGCCTGCTCAACGCAGGCTTCCGACAGGTCCACCCCCAGAACCGACGAGGCGCCACCTTTCAAGGCGTACAGCCCGAATCCTCCCGTATTGCAGAACGCGTCCAGCACCCGTTTGCCCGGGGAAAAAGGCAGGATTCGCCGGCGGTTGAGCCGCTGGTCCAGGTAGAGACCGGTTTTCTGCCCGTGAGCCAGGCGCACGCGGAATTCCAGTCCATCGAGGTTCACCTCGATCTCCTCCGGCACGCTCCCCATCAGGATCCCCTCCGCCGGCGGTAGCCCTTCATGGGCGCGGCTGGAAAGATCGCTCCGTTCATAGATTCCGAGCGGCTGGAGTCGGTCCTGGAGCACGGAAAGGATGAGCGGGCGCAGCTGGTCCATGCCGAGAGTTCCGATTTGAACGCACAGATGGTTTCCGTAGCGGTCCACCACCAACCCGGGGAGCCCATCTCCTTCGCTGTAAATCAGTCGGAGTGTCGTCTCCCCGGGGAACAGGCGCGCGCGATAGGCCAGCGCGTCGTCCAGTCGACGTTCAAAAAATCCCCGGTCGATTGGCTCGTTGGCCTGGCGCGTGAGCAGTCGCACCGCGATGGTGGAGGCGGGGTTGTAGGTACCCCGACCCAGGAGCCGCCGTCTGAAGTCCCGCACCTCCACGATGGCGCCGGCGGCGGCCCCTTCATCCACCGAGGCGATGTCTGAGGTATAGATCCACAGGTGACCCGCCTTGATCCTCCGATCTCTTCCTTTCCCGAGCACCACGGCAGCCATGGACCCTCTCGTTTTGCAGGTCGAACCAGGGGTTTGTTGACCGTTGGAAAACGGGAGGCTATCATCCAGCCCGTTCCCATGCCAAATCTGTCGCGCCGTTACCACGGAGGATTCATGTTCAACTTCAAGCTTGCTTCCGGGTGGAGTTTTCTCGTCACCGCCTTCCTGACGCTCCTGATGACCTCTGCGGCCTGGGGTGCTGCGTCCACTCAACCCAGTCATCCCGGGAAAATGGTGGTGCTGAAGGGGAGCCGGGAGCCCTACAAGGGGTATCTGGCCGAGCCTAAGGGGAAGGGACCCTTCCCGGCGGTGATCGTCATCATGGAATGGTGGGGCCTCAACGATCAGATCAAGGGAGTGGCGGATCGTCTCGCCAAGGCGGGCTATGTGGCCCTGGTTCCCGACCTGTACTATGGGCAGGCCACGACCGATCCCGAGAAGGCCCATGAGCTCATGCGCGGGTTGGACCAGAAGGAGGCGCTCGCCGACCTGGGCTCCGCCATGGATTACCTTCGCTCACTTCCCGAAGTGGGAAAGTCCCACATCGGATCGCTGGGCTTTTGCATGGGTGGCGGCCTCTCCCTGCAGCTGGCGCTGAGCCGGCCGGATCTGTCCGGGGCCGTCATGTTCTACGGACAGCCCGACACCGATCCGATGGCTCTGGACAAGGCGGCGTGCCCGGTCCTGGGGCTCTTCGGCGCCGACGACCAGGGAATCCCCGCTGCCAAGATTCAGGAGATGGCCAAGGAGTTGAACGAAGTGGGGGAGGGGGCGACCGTCAAGATCTACCCGGGGGCGGGTCATGCTTTCTTCAACGAGACCCGGCCGTCGTACAACGCGGCGGCGGCCGCCGACGCCTGGACGCTCACGCTGACCTTCTTCAACGCCCGGTTGAAAGAGTGACGTGACGCCCCTCTCGAATATCCGGCAGGAGTTCGATCTTCACCCGGAAGCCGTCTACCTCAATGCAGCCAGCGAAGGCCCCCTGCCTCGCCAGGCCCAGGCGGCGCTCCTGCGGGTGTTGGATCGGAAGACGCACCCGTTTCGCCTGGGAGGAGAGGAGTATTTTCAGATCCCTCAGCGCTCGCGCGAGCTGTGCGCCAGGCTCGCGGGCTGCCTTCCGGAAGAAGTCGTGCTCACCACCAGCACCGGGTCGGGGATCAACCTCGCCGCAGCGGGGCTTCCGCTTCAGCCTGGCGACGAAGTGCTGCTGCTCAAGGGAGATTTCCCGGCGCTCCTCAATCCCTTTCTCCATGCAAGAAGCCGGGGCATCGTGCCGGTGGAGGTGACTCCCGCGGCAAGATTTCCTTCGCCCGCGGACTTCCAGCGCGCCATGACCTCAAAAACCCGTGTCCTGGCGATCAGCCACGTCATGCAGTCGAACGGTTTTCGTCACGACCTGGCCGCCCTGAGCGGGCTTTGTCGGGAGCGCGGAATCTGGTTGGTGGTCGATGCTGCCCAGTCGGCAGGCATCCTGCCGCTTCGCATGATGGAAGTCGGCATCGACATTCTGGCTGCGCCGGGGCACAAGTGGCTGCTCGGATTTCCGGGAACGGGATTCGCGGCCATCCGGCGGGATTTGATGGAGCGCATGATCCCTCCCGCGGTCGGCTGGATGGGATGCCTGAGCAACGCCGCGCAATTCATCTCACTGCCGGCGTTCGATCTGTCGCAGTTCCCCGGCGGCAGGAAATTCGAGGTGGGAACCACTCCCTACCCCCAGCTGGCCGCCTGGAACGCGGGACTGGAGCTGATTCTGGATACCACGGTCGAAGCCATCGAGGAGCACGTGAAGAGTCTGCTGGAGCCGCTGTGGGATTATCTGCAACGCTCCCCCTACAAGATCGTCTCGGCACCCGATCCTGCCTACCGATCAGGCATCCTGTCATTTACCGGCAGGTTCGCCGCGAAGCTCTACCTGCTGCTCAATGAGAGGAAAATCTTCCCCGGGCTGCGATCGGGCTCGCTGCGGATTTCTCCGCACTTCTACAACACCACCCAGGACATGAGCCGCCTGATCGACGCGCTGCGGGAGCTGGAGACGGTGAAGCTGGAGGCGGACCGGAAAGGGGAGAATCTCTAGGAGCTCTGCTGGCGCCGGGTCCCGAGCGAAGGGAGATCGATCCCGTGGCGCCGGGCGGCGTCCTGCGCGTCGGAATAGCCGGCATCGGCGTGACGCATGACTCCGGTGCCTGGATCCGTGGTCAACACCCGCTCGAGGCGGCGGGCGGCCTCGGGAGTGCCGTCGGCCACCACCACCATACCCGCGTGGAGCGAATAGCCGATTCCCACGCCCCCCCCATGATGCACCGAGACCCAGCTGGCCCCCGCCACCGCGTTGAGCAGCGCGTTGAGGATGGGCCAGTCGCCGATGGCGTCGGAGCCGTCTTTCATCGCCTCGGTTTCCCGGTTGGGCGAGGCCACCGATCCTGAATCCAGGTGGTCGCGGCCGATGACGATGGGCGCCGAGATCTCCCCGCGAGCGACCAGATCGTTCAAGGCCAGGCCAAATTTCGCGCGCTCGCCGTACCCCAGCCAGCAGATGCGCGCCGGCAGTCCCTGGAAGTGCACCTTTTTCTGGGCCATCGGGATCCACCGGCGCAGTGCTTCATCCTCGGGAAAAAGCTCCAGCACGGCACGATCCGCCCGCTCGATGTCTTGGGGATCTCCCGAGAGCGCCACCCAGCGGAAGGGGCCCTTACCTTCGCAGAACAACGGGCGGATGTAAGCGGGGACGAAGCCCGGGAAGGCGAACGCCTCCTCCAGGCCCCCTTCCCGGGCTGCCTGGCGGATGTTGTTGCCGTAGTCGAAGGTGACGGCCCCCGCCTTCATCAAATCCAGCATGCCGCGGACGTGCGTCACCACCGATTCCCGGGCGCGTTTCTGGTACTCCGCGGGATCGGATTGTCTCAAGGCCAGCGCCGCGGCGTAGGAAAGCGAGTGGGGAACGTAGCCGTTGAGAAGATCGTGGGCCGAGGTCTGATCGGTGAGGAGATCCGGAATCACTCCCTCGCGAACGAACGTCGGAATGAGATCGGCGGCATTGCCATGCAGGGCGATCGACAGGGGCTTTTTCTGCGCCATGGCGTGGCGCGCGCGCGAAACCGCCTCCTGGAAGCTGTCGGTTGCCTCATCGCAATAGCCGGTCTCGAGCCTGCGACGGATGCGCTCGGCATCCACCTCCACGGCGATGACGACCCCTTCGTTCAGAGTGGCGGCCAGAGGCTGGGCTCCCCCCATCCCCCCGAGGCCGGCGGTGAGCAGCAGCCGTCCCTTCAGACTCCCGCCGAAGTGCTGGCGCGCCGCGGCGGCGAAGGTCTCATAAGTCCCCTGGAGGATCCCCTGAGTTCCGATGTAGATCCAGGACCCCGCCGTCATCTGGCCGTACATGGTGAGTCCCAACCGTTCGTACTCCCGGAAGTGGGTCCAGTCGGCCCAGGCAGGAACCAGCATGGAATTGCTGATGAGCACGCGGGGAGCCTCCGCGTGGGTCTTGAAGACTCCCACGGGCTTTCCCGATTGGACCAGAAGCGTCTCGTCCGATTCCAGGCGCCTGAGGGTCTCCACAATCCGGTCGTATGCCTCCCAGTTCCTGGCCGCTTTCCCGGTGCCGCCGTAGACCACCAGATCGGCGGGGCGCTCGGCGACCTCGGGGTCGAGATTGTTCATGAGCATGCGGAGGGCGGCTTCCTGAACCCAGCCGCGGCAGCTCAGCGTCTTACCGCGCGGCGCGCGAATCGTCCTGGCATTTTCCGTCAGCTTCATCGGCTTCCCTTCGCGGGGGCCGGTGCGGGGCTCATCGCAGCGGTCCCGTAATCGGCGTGAGCGCATCGAGAATTTTTCTGGAGCGCAGCAATTCCACCATGCGGGCGATATCCGTGGCAAGCACTCGGTCCGCCGCGAGCCGCGGAACCACGCGTCGTACCACCCGCCGCGCCATTTCCAGCGCCGCGGAGGACTTCAGCGGAGCGTGGAACTCGAGCCCCTGACAGGCCGCCAGAAACTCGATGGCGAGGACCCGCTCGGCGTTTTCCAGAATGCGCAAGGCTTTGCGCGCGGCCCACGCCCCCATGGAGACATGATCTTCCTGGGCTCCGGAGGTGGGAATCGAGTCGACGCTCGCCGGGTGGGCCAGTCCCTTGTTCTCCGACACCAGTGCGGCCGCCGTCACCTGCGCCATCATGAAGCCGGAATGCAACCCCGGATCGGGCGTGAGAAAGGCGGGCAGCTCGCTGAGATCGGGATTGGTGAGGCGCTCCAGGCGCCGCTCGGAAATCCCCGCCAGCTCGGCCACTGCGATGCCCAGGTAGTCCAGGACCAGGGCGACCGGCTGACCATGAAAATTGCCGCCGCTGATGAGCTCCCGATCGTCTGGGAACAGGATGGGATTGTCCGTCACCGCATTGATCTCTCGCTCCAGCACGGCGCGGGCATGGGTGAGGGCGTCCCGGCTGGCGCCGTGGACCTGGGGCATGCAACGCAGAGCATAGCTGTCCTGCACGCGACCGCAAGCGGCGTGGGATCGCTCGATGGGGCTGTGACCCAACAGGCGACGCAGGTTGAAAGCGGATGCAGCGTGGCCGGGGTGGGGGCGTAACCTCTCGAGGCGCGGGTCGAAGGCCCGGCGCGATCCCTTCAGGGCTTCCAGGGAGAGGGCGCCGGCGACATCGGCGTGCCGGGCCAGGCTTTCCGAGCGAAGTAGCGCCAACGTGCCGAGCGCCGCCATCATCTGGGTCCCGTTGATCAGCGCGAGGCCTTCCTTGGCTTGCAGCGCCAGGGGTCGCAAACCTCGTCGGCGCAAGGCGCCCGAAGCGGGCAGCAAGCGACCCTTGACCGTCACCTCGCCCTCTCCGATCAGGGAAAGGGCCAGATGGGCCAGTGGCGCGAGGTCGCCGCTGGCTCCCACGGAACCCTGGGATGGGATGCGGGGGAGGATGCCCCCATTCAGCATGGCGAGCAGCAGGTCCACCACCCGCGGCCGGACCCCCGAATACCCCCTCGCCAGAACATTGGCTCTCAGCAGCATCAGCGAGCGGGTCTGTTCCTCGGAGAGATAGTCTCCGACGCCGGCGCAATGGCTCCGGATCAGGTTGACCTGGAGCTCCGCCAGCTTCTTCGGCGGGATGCACACATCCTTGAGCCGGCCGAAACCGGTATTCACGCCGTAGATCTGCTCCCGGTCCCGCACCAGGGTGTCGATGATCCGGCGGGATCGGAGCATGCGCCGTCGCGCCCTTGGATGGAGTCGCGCCCGGGCCTCGCCCAGAGCCACCCGCTCCACGTCCGCCAGCCGCAGCGAAATACCGTCCAGTGTGATGTGGGTCGACATCGTAGGCGGAGTTTAGCCGTTCCATTCGAGGACTGCAAAGCTCTCAGGCGGACCGCGCCGACACGCTCCGGAGTTGGGTTGAACGCTCGAGAAGGGCTCTGATAAGATGCCCTCCCCAAGAGATGCCATCGGGTTGCCGCCGTAATCTCCCTTGGGATTCCATGAACAGCACGAGGGTGAAGCCGAGATGCCGTGCGTGATCGTTGTGGGCGGCCAGTGGGGTGACGAGGGAAAGGGAAAGATCGTCGATCACCTCACGGCGCGTGCGCAGGGAGTGGTGCGGTACCAAGGGGGACCGAACGCCGGGCATACGGTGGTGGTGGACGGTCGGCGCTTCGCGTTGAGACACCTTCCTTCCGGTATTTTGCATCCTAATGTCTTGAGCATCGTCGGAAACGGCGTGGTGGTGGATCCGGCGGCGCTCCTGCAGGAGATTCAGGAAATCCGCTCCGCGGGGGTGAAGGTGGATTCCAACCTGCGCATCAGCGACCGGGCCCACGTGATCCTGCCCGAGCACCGGATCCTCGACGCCCAGAGTGAGGACGCCAAGGGTGAGGCCAAAATCGGCACGACCCGGCGGGGCATCGGCCCGGCGTATGAGAGCAAGGTGGCGCGGTTGGGCGTGCGCATGGCGGATCTGCGCAATCCCCAGATTTTTCAGGACAAGCTGGCGGGCTACCGAGCCGCGCGCTTTCGCAGGCTCAGCGACCAGGGCGCGATGGACGAGCAAACCCAGGCGACCTACATGGAATATGCGCTATTGCTGGAGCCCTTCCTCACCGATACGGTCGAGCTGCTGCACGTACGCCTGGAAGCCGGGGACCGTCTCCTGTTCGAAGGGGCCCAGGGAACACTCCTCGATCTGGACCACGGGACCTATCCTTTCGTGACCTCCTCCAACTCCAGCGCCGGCGGGGCCTGCACCGGCTCGGGAGTCGGGCCGGCCCGAATCACCGGAGTGCTGGGAGTGTTCAAGGCCTACTGCAGTCGCGTGGGGTCGGGGCCTTTCCCCACCGAGCAAAAGGGGGAAGCGGGGGAGCGGATCCGCGAGCGTGGGAGGGAATACGGGACGGTCACCGGCCGGCCGCGCCGCTGCGGCTGGTTCGATGGAGTCCTGGGACGTTACGCGGTCCGGGTCAACTCGATGGAGTGCGCAGCTCTGACGCTGTTGGACGTGCTGGATGAGTTCGAGCACGTGCCGGTGGCGGTGGCCTACGAATACCAGGGCGGAAGGATCGAGTCTCTGCCGGCTGACCTGGAGGTCTTCGACCGCTGTCAGCCGGTTTACGAAGTCTTCCCGGGCTGGCGCGAGTCGATCACCCAGGTGCGGCGCTTCGAGGATCTCCCCGCGGCCTGTCGGGCCTACGTGGATCGCATGGAAAAGCTCTTACAGTGCGAGATCGGCCTGGTTTCGGTCGGGCCGGATCGGGAGCAGACGCTGCGCCGCCCGGGAAATCGGCTGGAGAGCTGGCTTCCGCAGTGAGCCGGCAGTCTAGCTGCGCTTGTGGACGATGATCGTCTGACCATCCACCACTTCCACCTTCGGGAAACACCAGCAGCCTGGTCCCACCACGTGTTGATCTTTCTGGCGGGAGTAGACATGCACCGAGGGGGCAGGCTTGGCGGCCGGGGCCGCTGCCGCGGGAGGGGGAGGCGGTTTCGGGGTATCTTCGGCCATGCAGGAATCCTCGTGATCGCGGAGCCGTCGAGATGCGCCGGCGCCAGATTCAATTTTGCCGCAACATTCTACCGCACCCGTTGGCACAACGGGAGAGGTGGCGGTGCCTCGGGTATAATGTGCAGCGCTTTCACGAGACAGGCAAGGGGGCCGTTAGCTCAGTCGGTAGAGCACCAGCCTTTTAAGCTGAGGGTCGCTGGTTCGATTCCAGCACGGCTCACCACTCATTTCACTGGAATTAAAGTGGGTTGAGGCTAACTTCTCGCCCGACCCTCGTCAACGCCAAAGGTGCTGTGGGTGGGCCCCATGGTGACCCACGAACCTTCCCGTTCAGGACCTTCGCCAGCGGGGAGCGGGGATGATGCCCACCGGAAGCCAACATCCAGACCCAGGACAGAGCCACGAGGGCCCCGCGACTGCGCGCTGGAGGTAGGAAAGTGCAGGCGTTCGTAGACTTCTGGACTTGGCAGGGATGGATAGCGGTCGGCGCGATGGCAACGATGGGTGCGGCTATCGTTGTGGGCTATTACACCTGGGAGACCATGCGCCTTCGTCAGACGGCGGATGAGCAGCTGGAAGCTCAGATCGCGCCGATGGTCATGCTTAAATCTGGACGCGCGGCGGCGCGCGAACCGCACAACTGCATTGGCCGGCTCGATCGAGCAGAGGGGAAGCCCGAATTGGAGATCCATATTTCGAACGAGGGGAAAGGGCCGGCCCTCGGGGTCGAATTCGACACCAAGCCGAACGCTGACGGATCGATAGATATGGGATATGAGCTGTCGGCAATTCCACCGGGGAAGTTCATCACGGTTGCGATCGCCAGGCAGTTCTTCTTGGGAGATGAGTCGGTCACTAATTCAACGAGGAGCTTTCGGGTAAGATTCTCCATCGACTACCTGAGCGTCGCGCGAAAACAGTACCGAACGCTATTCCGAGTGCGTGGATGGAATGAACACGGAGAGCCCACCGATCAATCGAGCCTTGAGTATGAGCGGCTGGACAAAGCTGTCAAGAGTAGCAAGGCACGCCTGGCAGGAATCGCCAAGCGCGGAAGCCTGGTTTGCTTCATCTGCGGTGACGAACTCCGCTCCGGACGGCCGCTACGAGAGTTCCTTCTTAGCCGTCAAGCAGCCAGAATTGCAAAGCATGTAAGAGATCCGATCCGCGCCCCGAGATGGAAGACTGATCTCCGCGGGACGATCAAAATCACGACCTGTCTTTATTGCGCTGAAAGAGCGCAATCATTCGCCGCTCTTGAGGGTGGGGCTGCAGGTGAAACCTAATGAGAGAGAACTGGACAGGCTCAGCCTCAAACCTTATCATGTCGGCCCGCGCAGGCCTTCGGATGTCCCCATCGTCTAGTCTGGCCTAGGACGCCGCCCTTTCAAGGCGGCAACACGGGTTCAAATCCCGTTGGGGACGCCACACTTACCGGATCGCCTCAAGATCTGTGGCCGCCTTGGCGCCCATTCCCCGAAGCGCTCTGCAGGCGTTGCGCGCGAGGACTCTGCCGTGGACTCCAAGCCGCCCGACCCAGCCAGCTGCGAATCGTTCGAGAGCTTTCCTCTCACGCGCCCCGAATACATCAGCGCCATGGTCCACTTCTACCGGGGCGAGATGCACCGCAGCCAGGTTTGGCGAACCCGGCTGGACACCACCACGAACTGGGCTGTGGTGACCACGGCCGGGCTCATCTCCTTCGCCTTCTCCAGCCCTGACAACAACGCCATCACCCTGATGCTGGGAAACATCCTGATCACCAATTTCCTGATCATCGAGGCGAGGCGATACCGCTACTTCTGCGTCTATCGCGCCCGGGTGCGGATGATCGAGGAGAATTTCTATCTGCCGCTGATTCGCCGGAATCTGCTAAGTCCGAGAGGGGACTGGCGGGAGAGGATCGCTGAGGATCTGGACGCCCCCAAGTTCAAGACTACCCGCCTCGAGGCGATTCTCTTCCGGCTGCGGCGAAATTACGTCTGGCTGTATTGGGTGATTCTGGCCACCTGGGTGGGAAAGCTGTTTATCCATCCCACGCCGGCCTCGGGTATCGCTGAAGCCTACTCGCGCGTCGGAATGGGAATCGTTCCTCCCTGGGTCATTCTGGGACTGGTGGGGCTGTTCTATGCTGCGACGACCCTGCCTTTATTCAGCGCCATGGCTCGGCGCGCCGCCGCGGATGAAATGCACGGCTTCGAGCGGGATTTGAAGCACTGGAACGTTTGAGCTGGGCGAAAGAGTGGCGTGGTCGCTCAGTGCTCGAAAAGCTCATCGGGTGTGATCACCCGGCTGCGCGCTGGATTCACGGCCACCGGAAATTTTTGGATGAGCTTGTCAGCGGCCAGAATCTCCGGTGGCGTTCCCGCGCTCTCATAATGGATGGGAGTGGGCTTTCCTGACCGCAGCGCCTCCAGGGAAGCCGCGCCATCCTGCGTGATGAGCGCCACCACCAGGTTCTTGGATTGAAGGTGCTTGCGGACGGCGGCATCCATCTGAGCCTTGGTGAGCGTGGGGAGCCGCTTCTGGACCTCGCCGAGGTAATCCGAGATCCCGTAGAACTTCGAGTCCTGAAGGTATCCCAGCCGCTGGTCCAGGTTCTGGGCCCAGAGCTTGCTGTAGGTCAGCAGAAACGATCGGGTCTGCTGGAATCCCTCCTCGGGAATCCCCTCAGAAACCAGCTTGTCCAGATAGTAGAGCCCGCTGCGCAGGCCGAACAGGGCGTTGGAATGTGGGATGGGTCGCAGCCAGAACGAAAAATACTGCTGACGGCGCGGGATGTTGGGTACTGGGAAAGTGGATCCGCCGTCCTGGATGAAATTCTCGATGTAGGAATAGTCCCCGTAGTTGAGTCCCCGCTTGCCGCGCAGCTCGTTCATGAGGACGCCGTTGAAGGTGCGGTGCTCCCCCAGGTAGGAGTTGGCCACCAGCAGGGCGTACCAATCGTCGTCGCGCCGGGTCACGTCGGTGGGAAATCCCGCTGAGATGGCCGTGGCGATGCAGGGCTTGCTGACGATCACGACTTCGATGCCTTCAGGCATCCTGGGGACAGGAAGGGGGGGTTGCGCCGACTTGCCTTCGGGGAGCGTGGTGGTGAAGTCCTGCTTCACTCTCTCCACCAGGTCTGGGGGATAGCCGCCAGCGAGACCCACGTCCACGGCGTCGCGAGTGAAGCGTTGGCGGTAATGCGACTGCACATCCGCGAGAGTCATCGCCTTGAGTCCCTGTACGGTGCCTGCATCCACATGCCCATAGGGGTGGCCGGGATACAGGGCGAGCTGCAGAGTCCACTTCCCCAGGTTCTCGTCATCGTTGCCGCGCAGCCCATTGACCAGAGTGTTGACCGCCTCATCTCTCAGCCGGCTGAAATCGGCCGGGTCGAAGCGCGGCTTGAGAACGGCGTCCCGCAGAATGGGGTAGTAGCGGTCCAGATGGTCGCGGTGACATTGCCCCGTGACGACGACCACTTCCTTGTCGGCCTGGTAATCGATCCGGGCCGCCATCGGGTAAAGCGTCTCCAGAACCTCGGAGTAGGTCAGGCTGCGCGTCCCGCCCTGGGCCAGGAGCGCTGCGGTCAGGGCCGTGAGCCCCTCTTTACCCGCCGGGTCGTCCTGGGAGCCGACTTTGAAGAGGATGCGAAAATAGACGATGGGAGAATTCTTGGAGGGCAAAAGGGTCACGTCGATTCCCTCCGAGGTGGATGGGTTGGGCCCCGCACCGCGCTGCGAACCCGAACAAGCCATGGGGGCCAGGCAGACGAAAACGGCGCAGGCGAGCCCCGCCAGAGCGCCCGCGGATCTCGGGCTCAAGGCTTGGGTCCGTTCCCCGCCCCTGGTTCGGAGCTGAGGAGCACTACGGTGCGGTGATCCTTCTGAAAGTACTTACGGGCCGCCGCCTGCAGATCGTCAGCCGTGAGCGAGTCGTAGGTGCGGTAGAGCTCGTTGTAATCTTCCGGGTCGCCGGTGAGCTCCAGGATGTGAGCCAGGGTGGAGGCCACCGAGTCCGCCGTGTCCAGTCGCATCTGAAACGAATATTTCAGATGACTCTTGATGGCATCCAGCCTGCGCTGGTCCGCAGGATGGCTCTTGAGATCCTCCAGGGTCGCGTCCAGGGCCGCCTGCACCGACGCGATCCCCTGAGGCTCCTTGATGCGCGCCGAGATGACGAACAAATTCGGATCGCGGCGATCGCCGGCCCCTCCATAAAGGCTGTCCACCAGCTGGTCCTCGAGAACCAGCTTGCGATACAGGGGGGAAGTCTCTGAAAAAGCGAGCTGGGAAATCAAGTCCAATGCCGGCATGTCCTTGTCGCGGGGGGAGAAGGCCGGACCGTGATACCCGATGGTGAGGTAGGGCAGGGTCGGATTCTTCCACTGGATCTTGACCTTCTTCTCCTGCGACTGCGGGGGCTCCTGTGGGATTTGAATGATGTAACTGCCATGCTTCCAGGAGCCGTAATGGCGCTGGGCCTGGTCGAACACCGCCTCGGGCTTCACGTCACCGACCACCAGCAGGATGCAGTGTTCCGGGCGATAGTAGCGGTCGTAGAATAGGAGCGAATAATCGTATTGATTCGGCATGTCCTCGATGTCCCTGAGGAATCCCATGGTGGTGTGCTTGTACGGGTGGACCTGAAACGCGGCGTCGTAGAGCTTCTCGTCGATGCTGTTCTCGGGGAAGGAGAAGTTCTTGTTGTATTCCCCCAGCACCGCCCGCGCCTCTTTTTGAAAGGCCTCCTTGTCGTAATGGAGGTTTTGGAATCGGTCGCTCTCGATTGCCATGATTTGCGGCAGCGATTCGGACCCCGCCAGAATGTGGTAGGCGGTCAGATCGTCCGAGGTGAAGGCATTGGAGTCGGCACCCATTTCCTTGATGATGGCGTTATAGCGCTCTTCCGGGTACTTCTCCGTGCCGCGGAACATCATATGCTCGAAGAAATGAGCAAACCCCGAGTGCCCCGGCTCGATTTCATTTCGACTGCCCACACGGACGACGATCCAGTGGGCCACGAGGCCCGGAGAGTCGAAGGGCACCACGACGATTTGCAGTCCATTTCCCAGTGTCTTGCGGTAGGTGGGGTAGGGAAACACGCGAGCTCCCTGAGGTGATGGGGTGGCCGCTCTGAGGTGCAGAAGCAACGGGCACAGGAGGCCGATCAACGCCAGTGAGAACAGGGCTCTGCGCACGCTCGGTTTCTCCTCAAGAGGCGATGTGACCTTCCGGAGGAGAAGGGCACCGGCGAGGAAGGCGCCATCTTAGCGTCGGCCGCTGAGACCGTCAACGCTTATCCGGCATGTTATCCTCGCGCAAACTGGGAATCAGGCCATGCGACACCAGAAACGAACCGCATCGATTTCGCGGGCTCCCCGAGTCGACGGATCCCGTGTGCAACGATTGAAAGTGCCGGATGGATTCAGCCTCCGGGAGACGGTGCTGTCTCACGGGTGGTACGAGTTGGCGCCCTTCTGGTGGGAGGATGCATCAGCCAGATTGTTCCGCTGTGAAACACTTCCCGACGGATCCACGCACCGATTCTCGCTGAGCCAGCGCGGCGGAGCGGGCCGGGCCGTGAAGGTGGAATGGATCGCCGGCCGGCCGTCCCTGGCGAGAAGGGCGATTCTGCTGGCAAGGGTGCGGAAGATCCTGAATCTCGATGTTGACCTGTCGGAGTTCATGGAGCTGTGCCTACGCGAGCCACGACTTCGTTACGTGCCTCGGACGGGAGCCGGCAGGTTTCTGCGATGCGGCAATTGCTATGAGGAAATCTTCAAGGCCATCTGTGGGACGAACATCGCCTGGAAGCAGGCAGTGCTGGCGATCAACCGGATGGCCGCCCTGGGCGGTAAGGTGAGCGGCACCGCGGCCAGGGCCTTTCCGTCTCCAGAGGATTTTCTTCAGGTCGGGGAGAGGCGATTGCGGGAAATCTCCAGGCTCGGATACCGGGTGCCCTACCTCCTGGCCTGGGCGCAGCGGGTGGCTGAGGCGGATCCGGACTGGCGCCACCTCGAGTCGGGAAGAGTCCCCCGCGATGAGGCATTGCGGATCCTTCTGTCGATTCAGGGAGTGGGAAAAGCGACGGCCCGGTATCTGCTGATGGTCTGGGGCTATCCGGGGGAAATCTCCGTGGACAGCTCCGTCTACCTGTATTGCCGTCGTGCACGATTCGGGGGCCGGACTCCTACGGAGCGTCAGATCCTGGCCCTCTACGAGTCCTATCGTCCATGGCAAGCCTATGCCTACTGGTTCGAGTTTCTGCCTTGGGCCAAGCGACATTGGCGGCTGACCGGAAAACCGCGCAAAGTGCCCACGGAAAGGCCGACTTCATCTGCTTGACGGGATGGATGTTGGGGGAGCTTCTGGTTATAGCGGGAGCGTGGCAAAGGCCACTGGGTAGGGAGGGAGAGGGGTCCTCCCTTCAGGGGTTACCAGGTGTCGGTCCCTCGTTCCCTTGCCACACTCCCACATCGAAACCAATGGATAACTCGCAGGGATGTCGGTTCTATTTCCGAGAATCTGTCCTCCACCCCTCTATTCCTCTCTCCTTAATACCGCAGAGTCAGGGATCGGTCAAGAAAATTCTTGTGATTAATTTGAATTGGAATTCCTATACCTGGGCGTGTTAAAAGCCAGTGTGGGAGCGGAGGTTCTGAGAGTTTGGCTCAGTAATCCTTGATGGACGCCGGTTTCGAGCGACTAGACCGCGGTGATGTGGTATCCGGCGTCGACGAAGAGGATTTCCCCCGTAATGGCACGGGCGAGCGGGCTCAGGAGGAAGACGGCCGCATCCCCGACTTCGGCGACCTCGACATTGCGGCGCAGGGGAGCTTTTTCGCAGTAGTGATCGAGAATCGATGTAAATCCAGGAATGCCGCGAGCCGCCAGGGTGCTGATGGGGCCGGCGGAAATCCCGTTGACGCGAATATTTCGTGGACCGAGATCGCTCGCCAGATAGCGGATGCTGGCTTCCAGGGAGGCCTTGGCCACCCCCATGATGTTGTAGCGAGGAATCGCCCGCTCACTCCCCAGATAGGTCAAAGCCAGAATGCTGCCGCCCTCGGTAGGGAAAAGCGGGAGCGCGGCCCGGGTGAGCCCCACCAGAGAGTAGGCGCTGATGTCCTGGGCCAGGCGGAAGCCATCGCGGGAGGTCTTCACGAAATCGTTCACCAAGTCTTCGCGATTGGCGAATGCGATGCAGTGCACCAGGAAATCCAGATGACCGAAGTCCTTCTGGAGGGAGCGAAAGAGATCGTCGATCTGGGCGTCGCTCGAAACATCACAGGGATAGATGGCGGAATTCGGCAGGCTGCCGGCCAATTCTCGGACATTCTCTTCGAGGCGCTCGCCCTGAAAAGTGAAGGCGAGGCGGGCCCCTTCGCGCGCCGCGGATTGGGCGATTCCCCAGGCAATGCTGCGCTTGTTCGCAACCCCGAGAATCAGTCCGTGGCGATTTTCCAGAAGCATCACAGTCCTCCCATTCGGCGGGTTTCTTGGAAAGCTTCAGGAGGTCGGAGGTACCTCAACGCGGAAAAACTCCTTTTCGCCAATCCCTTCGTAAATGCGACCGAGCACTTCCCAGGCCATCACGGCGGCGATGCCGCCCTCCTTGACCAGGGAGGCCCACTGGCGGCGCATTTCCTGGGGATTGTCCCGGAACTCGAGCAGTGGACGGGAGTGTGGAGCCGCTCCTTTCCATGGGTCACACGTCACCGCATGCACCACCTTGATCGAAGCGGCCCCGGGCTTGTCCTTGGTGGTCGACCAGACGACCAGCCCCGTGGCCAAGTCTTCGATGTCTCGATTACAGGTCTGGCAGGGAATGATTTCCCGGAGTTTCAAGGTTGGCTCCGCGATGGGAATCAGATGCTAGCCCATGCGTCGTGGCGAATGCAAACGACCCGGCGTTGACGCCTTGAAGGGCGCCTCCCTATACTGAGTGCGCTGAGTCCCGTCACGCGTCGCATTCTGGGAGATAGACGTCGATGCCGCAGGCCTATCTTATGATGATCACCCTCTGGCTCGTGATCGTTCTGGGTCATGGCTGGATTCGAGCCCGTCGAAGTGCCTGATGGCGCTCCGTCCCCCGCCGGGATGCAAGCCGGCGCGCGGGTGGACCTGATGATTGAAAACCTGGCGTACGGCGGCTCGGGAGTCGCCAGACGGGAGGGATTCGTCGTCCTGGTGGATCGCGTGCTGCCGGGAGAAAGAATCCAGGCGCAGGTGACTCAGCTTTCCCGCCGCTTCGCCCGGGCACGATTGCTGGAGATCGTCACCCCATCCCCCCATCGGCAAGCTTCCCCCTGCCCGCACGAACCCCTGTGTGGAGGCTGCGCCTACCAACCGATACCCTACCCGCTTCAGCTGGAGATCAAACGCGCGCAGGTCCGCGAGCTGCTGCAGAGGATCGGGAAGTTCGATGATGCTCCGGTCGAGCCGGTGGTCCCGTCGAGCCTCCCGTTCGGATACCGCCGTCGTATGAGCTATGCGCTCGCGGAAGTCGAAGGCGTCGGCGGTGGACTTCACCGCCGTGAAGATCCTGCGGCCATTCTCGAGGTCCCCGGATGTTTGCTCCCGGAGATGAGGCTCCAAAGGACCTATGAAAGTCTGCTGCCCAATCTCCGATCGATGAAAACCTCGCAGCGCCCCCGGCATCTGGAGCTTCAAAGCGGCTCACTCTCCGGGTCCCCGATCGCGCTGTTTCGGGGAGAGCGCTTTCCTTCCCGCGATCTTCGCAGGCTCGCGCCCCTGTGGGTCGAAGAGGGAATCCTCACAGGAGTGCTCTGGCAGCAGGGCTCGGCGCGGTCGAGCGGAGCGCGGGGAAGACCCCGGCTGTTGGCCGGAGCGGGGCACGTCGAGGAGAGCCTCGCGGATTTTCGCGTCAATATCCCCGCTGGAAGTTTTTTCCAGGCCAATCCACTCCTCGCTGCGAGGATCTTCCAGGAGATCGGAAGATGCTGCGGAACCGGGCAGGAATCGATCCTGGAGCTCTATGCCGGCGTGGGGGCCCTGACCCTGTTCCTGGCCAAAGACGGCAGGCGTGTCACCGCGGTCGAGGGAAACCCTGACTCCGTCCGCGCCGCCCGCGACAACGCAGCACTCAATGGAATTCCCGGGATTGAATGGGTTCTGGCGGATGTTCGGGAAGCGATCGACCGGTGGGGTCGGGGAGGCACGACCTTCGACATCGTCGTGCTGGATCCCCCTCGCACGGGGCTTCCCCGCCAGGGCGCTCGACGCTTGGCTTCCATCGCACGCCGGAAAATCCTCTACCTCTCCTGCGATCCCGCCACGCTGGCGAGGGACCTTCACGAATTCGTCGAGAGCGGGGAGTGGAAGTTGAAGGAGGTGCTGCCCGTGGACTTTTTTCCGCATACCGCTGGCATCGAGTGCCTGGCAATCTTGGAGAAGGACGGAGCCGACCACAACACCCCCCAGCGAATCAACCTCATCGCGTCGTCAGGCGCTTCATCCGGGACCCGCGCCGCTGACTCGGCCGAATCTAGGTCAGCATTCAGCCCCCTGGGACCCTCCCAGCCAACCTGACTGGATGGGGATGGGTCGGTCGTTCAGCGCCTCGAGTACTGCATGCTTTGCGAGGAGCCGAGTGGAATCGAGCACCGGTAGCGGGGAGTTGGCCGAGGTGATAATGAGCGGGATTTCGGTGCAACCTAGAATGACGCAGTCGGCGCCCTGCGAGCCCAGATCCTCAATGGCCTCCAAGAACAGCTTCGTGGTCGGCGCGCTGAAGATCCCCTGACAAAGCTCCTCGAAGATTGCCGTGTTCAGCTTCTCCCGCATCGAGCCTTCGGGAATCGAATGTTTCAGCCCTCGCTTCTCCAGCGCCTTCGCATAGACAGGCCCGGTCATCGTCCACTGGGTGCCGAGAAGACCCACGTGCTTCCAGCCTTGAGCCGTGATCTCGCGGCAGACCACTTCCGCGATATGCAGTCCTGGTAGCGGCAGGTCCGCGGCGATCTGCTCCAGGACGATGTGGGCCGTGCTATCCGGGCAAACATAGAAATGAGCTCCGGCGTCCGCGACCTGTTGCACACCCCGGGAAAGAGTTCGCGCGACGGCTGAGTAATCGCCCGTCCGCCAGCCTGCCCTGCTCAATCCCATGGGCACTGCGCTCACCACGATGTTGGGGTGCCTGTGAGGACCGAGATGCACCGCACCCTCGCACCACGCGGTGAGAAAGCAGAGGGCCCCGCCTTCGGCGCCATGCGCCACGATTCCAAGTGTTTTCACCTTGTTTGTCCTCTAATGGCCGCCTGATCTCTGGCGACACATTTCCAATCTTCTCCTCAGGTCGGCTTCATCCGCCGCCGGCGTGCACGGGTCGGTACAACCTGAAGGCACTCTGGAGCCGCCTGGCGATCCCTGGGGACTTCGCTGACCACTCGTGAATAGCAGGGGCGAGTGGAATGTGGAAGCACCCGGCCATGCAGCATGGCGGCCAAAGAACTGGCCCCGGAGCTCGCAAGAGCCCCGGGGCCAGCTATCGGCGGGAGGGAAGAGGGCATCGCTTCCCCCCGCCCTTCTCAACGCTCCGAACGCGCGGTTTTACCGGGAGAGGCGACCGTACCCGGAGCGGGAAGAAGGCTCAGGTCCAGCGTGGGGATGATGTAGAGCGTCGTCGGCGCGGCCGATGTCCCCTTGTTCTTCACCTCGAGCCTGTGGGTTCCCGGGACCACCGCGAGAACCTGCGCCATCTCCGGTCCCAGGATCAAATCGGAGGAGGCCACCACCACCCCCAGCGGGTTCTTGATCGTCAGTGCAAGGTCCTGCCCACCGGGGGAATCGGCTACCGCGGTCAGAAGCACGGTGCCAAGAGGCACGGTGAAGGGAACTATGAGACTTCCGCCAGGCGACAGGGTGGCCCCGTTCTCCCTACTCTTTTCAGAGTATCGGGCCTGGCCGGGCGTCTGCTGGCTTTCGGTGAACAGGAACCCTTCGATGTAATCCATGTCCCGCTGTGGGTCGGGATTGTCGTTGCGGACGTCGATCCGCAGTGTGGTGTTTCCTGCGGGCACGTTGAATGTCTCGCTGAACCCGAAGGTGAGGTCGTTGCGCCCTGAATTGTCCGCATGCGTGGGATCGGTGGCCGGACGGAAGAACTCGATCCTCCGGGTCTGTCCGGCCGCGGAGGCGTCGGCGTTGCCGCCGCGCGGGCCGCGGGAGTAGAGGACCGACACCGTTCCGCCGTCAGCGCTGGAGACCGGCAGTTCGAGGAACGCCGCGCCGTTCGCCTTGTTCGCTCCGACGTTACGGCAGTACTTCCCGAAGCGGCTCCGGGAGTCGGCAATCGAGTGCCAGCCCCCCTTTTTGCTGATCGATGGATCGTCGCAAGGGATGAGGCGCGTGGAGCCTCCTCCGCCCGGCTTGACGACGACCAACGCCGAGGGTTTCCGGCAGAAGGCGCCGCTTGGTGCGCGTACTGTCACGTCATGCGGTCCTTCCGGCGCGTCGGCGGCGATTGCGATCTGCAGCGTCGCGCTGGTTCCGGCGCCGTTCACCGTCGCCGGCCCCTCGTCGATGCCGTCACCGGTGTCACCATCCTTGCTGAAGACCACGCCCGATCCGGCGGAGAAGTTGCTGCCGGACACGGTCACGCTGAGCGTCTGCCCCTGCTCGCCCGCTCCGGGGGAGACGTAATCGATGGAGCAGGCGGGAGGCGGCGGCGCCGTCGTGCAGGCGCCGGGAGCCTGCAGTCCGGTGACGCGGATGTCGTCCACGCCCCAGCCGATCCCGCGCGTCCCGTCAATCAGGATCTGGAACGTGCCGCCCAGCCGGAAGCGGACCTGCGCTCCGGAGAGTGAGGTGGTGGCAAACTCCGCCTGGATCGCCGCCCCGAGGTTCACGACGACCTGGGTCATCGCATCGGCGCGGGTGGCAGGCACCGCATCGCTCGAGCCGACCCAGGCCCGGCGCCCCTTGAGAGGGCTCTGCGAGGCGGGGTCGAGGACGCCGTTGTAGCCGCCGGTGCTGATGTAGGGGCCCAGATCGATCCAGGCCTGCCCGTCGGCGGAGATTTCGATGACCCCTCCGCTCTGGTAGGCCTCCGCCGGAGCGGCCAGCGGGAACTGGGCGAAGTCGAAGTTGTGGTAGAAGCTCAGCACGCTCGACGCGGTGAGGCTCATCGTGGGGAGCGTCAGCCGGTCGTCCTTGGCGGCGAGGATCAGCCCCGGTTGATCGTCGAGGCTCACCCAGGCGTGGGTCAGGCTGTGAGACGTGGGATCGGTGAGAACCTGCCAGTTCCCCGCCTCCCGGGTGCTGAAGAAGGAGTAGCCGGGCTCGGAGTCGGGTTCCAGGTCGTCGGTGAAGTCGGCCGACGGCGCGGGGAGCCCAATCGGCGAGCCGCTGCGACGGGCGAGGTTGTCGTCTTCGTTCCCGCCGTTGGCGGGCCCGCCGTCGTTCGACGTGGTGTCCTCGGCGCGCGCGATGTAGTGATAGGTCGCGCCGGGCATCAAGCCATTGGCATCGTGATAGGTCGTCCCCGTCACCCCCAGCGCAATGGCGTTGTCCTCGGAGGGAGTGAAGGAAGCGTCGGTGCTCCGGTAGACGTTGTAGCGCACTCCCTCGCCGAGGCAGCGGGCCGCCCCCTCGTCCCAGCTGAGATCGAGGACGCAGGTGGCGCTCGCCGAGGCCGAGACCGACCGCAGCCCTGCGAAGTAGGGATCGGTGGTGCAGGTTCCGGTCGCGGTGGCGGTGGCGACGTTGCTGTCGGCGGAGGGACATCCCGAAGCCGGAACCGCCCGGACGACGTAGGCGTAGCGGAATCCGGCCGAGGCCTGGTTGTCGACGTAGCTCGTCTGGGTCCCCGGGACCGTGGCGAGCGGCTCGTCGAAGACGACCGGAGTGGTCTCGCCCGCCTCCTCGCGGAAGATCCGGTACTCGGAGATGCCGCCTCCGGCAGGGGCCTGCCAGGTGAGGGTGATCTGGTTGTCGCCGCTGGCCGTGGCGTTCAGGCTGGTCGGGGCCGGCGATTGCGGACAGCAGGCCTCGTCGATCGAGACATCGTCGACGTACCACCCGGGCAGGTAGTTCCCCTCCGGCGTGGAAGGCGGAATCGAGTTGGCCACGTCGTTGCCGAACAGGAAGCGGATCACGATCGGGGACGAGCTCTGCCCGGTGGGGACCAGCCCACCCAGGAAGGCACGCACCCGCTTCATCGGGCCAAGAACGCCGCCCGTGTAGGCGCGCCGGCCGAAGAGGGGATTGGTGTTGGTCCCCGACGAGGTGGCGGTCAGTGCGCCGGTGTAGCCTCCCTCGTAAATCCGATCCCCGAGGTCCTGGAACGTCCCGACCGTTCCGGTGAGCGGATCCACCGGCGCCGCCTCCACGACGCCGCCGTCGAACCCGCCCTCCGCCTGGAAGGTGTGGAAGAAGGTCAGGATGCTGTCGGGGGTGATGGTGATGACGTCGCTGCGCAGCTCGTAGGCGAGGTTGTTCGACGCCGACACCGTCACGTTGTCGGCGTTGTAGGTGTGCCACACCGTCGTGCCCGAATGCGGCGCGACCGACCCGGGATTGCCGTCCCGGAACCAGCCGCCGCGCTGCGCGATGAGGGGCACGGTCAGGCCGCTGGAGGTGAAGTGGGTGCTGCTCTGGTTGTCGGGTCCCGACTCGACGTCGTCGGAGAAGCCCTGGTTCATCAGCACGGCGCTGGTGACCAGCCCCGGCACTCGCGTGGTGTTGTTGTCTTCGTTGCCGCCGTTGGCCGGACCCCCGTGGCCGATGGTCGAGTCCTCGGCCCGGACCACGTAGTAGTAGAGGCGGTCGGTGGCCCCGGGCTCATCGGTGAAGCTGTTGCCGGTCACGCCGGTGGCGATGCGGTTGAGCGCCGAGGGAGTGAAATCGGGCGCCGTGCCGCGATAGAGGTTGTAGCGGATCGACTGGCCGCCGGCGCAGTTGGACGCGGCGGGAGTCCAGTCGAGGAGCAGATGCCGGCAGTCGCCCGGATCGATCACGCGCGCCAGTCCGTTGAAGGTGGGATCGGTCACGCAGGGAAGCGGCACTCCGATCGGCGTCACATTCACCGACTGGCTTGCCGACACGCAGTCATCGTTGCGCAGCGCGCGGACCTTGTAGGTGTAGCTCACGCCGCCGTCCAGGCCGGTGTCGAGGAAGGTCGTGCCGGTGACGCGACCCACCTCCACGAACGGGGTGGGATCGACGGGGGAGCCGGCTCCGCGGGTGCCCCGGTAGATCGCGTACTGGGTGGCACCGTTGGGAGTGATGCTGATCGTGACCGCATTGGGCGAAGTCGACAGGGCCGTGAAGGCCGGTGGGGCGAGCGGCCCGCCGATCACCTCGCAGGTGGTGACCGTGGCGGGGACGGTGAAGTCTTCCACCGTCCCTCCGGTCTCTCCGCCGGTTGAGAGCGCCAAGGCCCCCACGCCCCGGTTGGCGAAGGTGCGCCAGATCAGGTCCTGGAACTCGCCTCCCGAGGCCCGGTCGGCGGCCAGGATCGCGTCGCGCATGTCGATCATCGTCGGATTGCAGGGCGCCAGCTTCATCCCGTCGGTCACCCGGAACAGGGCGCTGAACGAGCCGTTCTCGATCGTCGCCCGGTCGATCCGCGCGACCGCTCCGCTCCCGTCGGTGGTGCGCCCGGCGGCGTTGTGGATGTTGCTCGACGCTTCGCCCGAGGGCTGGGTGAAGGTGGGAAAGAGCGGACCGCCCGGGAAGGCGCGGTTGTGGAAGCGGTTGATCATCGCTTCCTTCATCTCCCACAGGACGATGGTCCAGAACTCACCGCCATCGTGGACCTCACATGGAATCAGGCTGGGATTGCTGACCGGGCCGCTGCACAGAAAACCGTAGGTGAAATCGTCCGGCCCCTCGTTCATGGAAAAGCGCCGGATGCCGGCGGCGCTGTCGTCCACGGCATACTCCGCAACGGTCGGCTCGTCGGTGATCGTGGCCGCGTACCAGTCGCCCCAGCCTTCGCCCATGCTGCCGCTCTCCCCCACCAGGCCGACGCCGAGGCAGTCGGTGTTGTTGGGGCCGCCCACCAGTCGGTTGGAAAGGCCGTGGGTGTACTCGTGCATGATCACATCGGCGTCGAAGTCACCGTCGCGCGTCGGCGCGCTGAACAGGAACATCTGCATGCGTGGGTTGGAGCCGTCGGGGGGCGTCCCGAAGTTGGCGTTGTCCACGCCCGAGCCGTCCTGGGAGTCGGCGAACAGGTAGTCGTTCTCGGCGCCCCCTTTGCCGAAATTGCTCTTCTGGAAATTGCCGGCTGCCTCGGTGAAGCCGAGGTGGTAGAGGAAGTCGTGATACCAGTTGGTGATGTAGAAGAGATTGACGATCGCCGGATCGAGATCGGGCGCCGCCCCGGCCAGCCTCTCGGCGGAGGCGACGGCGAGGGGGAGCTCGGCGGCATAGGGGCCGTTCTGGCTGTAGTAGTTGTGGTAGACGAACTGGCTGGTGGCGAAATCGCCAGTGGTCAGCGCGTCGGCGCGATGTCCGGTGGTCGCCTCGTCATCGTCGGCGTGGTCGTCCTTGGTATCGACGTTGTTGCCGATCGTCTGGTAATGCCCCCCCTGGAGGAGGAACCACCCCTGGGGCGACTGCGGAGACGTGGTGAGCGGCAAGGCGTTGCTGCGGCTTGGCGAGGCCAGGTTCGGCATCGGCAGGATCATCTGGCTGAGCGTGGCGTTCTTCGGATCGCCGCCGTTGGAATTGACCGGCGAGGAGTCGGCGCCGAACAGAGGCGCGTTGGCGAAGCCGCGCTGCCGGCCGGTCGGATCGGTGGTGTAGGGGTACCTGCGGGCCAGATCGCCCGTGCCGCGCACCGTGGCGAGCGGATGCTCGACGTAGACGCGGGCGCGCGGCGTGGCCGGATTGCTCTCGGCCGGAGCCGACGGGGAGATTGTGTCGGTGAAGAGGTTGCGGCGGTGCAGCAGCTTTCCGGAGACGGCGTCGATCAGCAGGTCGTACCATTCCCGCCCATTCTTCTGGAGCGCCATCCGGTAGGCGAGCCGGGGCGTGCCGAGCAGCGGGTAAATAGCCGGCTCGACACGGACCGGCTGGCGGAGGCTGTCGGACTCGAAGATCACGGCTCCCGCCTCTTCCCCGATCTTCCGGGCATGGAACGTCACGCCGATCTGCTCGGCGGCCGCCTCGGCCGCCTGCTCGGGAGTCAGCCTCGCCATCGCGGCGCGGCGCGTTCCTGGGAAGAGATCTCCCTGCACCCCCAGCACGCGGCCGCGTCCGTCGAGGTGGACCCCCACGACGGCCGGGAAGACCGGGATCCCCTCGACCTTCTGAGTGAAGAAGACGTGCGAGAGGCCGCTATGGCTGTCGGTGTAGGAAGCATCAAGCGCCAGCGTGTCCACCTCGTCGGCCGACATTCTCCAAACGTCGCGATGCGATTTCAGGAAACCGCGCGCTATCGTTGCTGCATCTGCAGAGTCGGGTGCGGAGAGCGGCCGCTTCGACGCGAGGCTGCGCGGAACACGGCTCAATCCGTTGTAGACGAGCCGCAGCTCGCCGCCCGCTTCGCGCTCGAGCTTCTTGAGAGCGGCGGCCTGGGCCGGATCGGGGAGCGTCCCCGGTGCGAGGTGCAGCTTCATTCCGCCCGCCGCGTCGTAATCGGGAAGCGGATGGTCCGCCGGCTTCAACGCCCAGCTGAAGGTCACCATGGCAAGCAGGGGGCCGGCCGTCATGAGCAGTCTGGCTGCGCGGAAGGAGGTGGCTCGGGTCATGGTCGTCTGATCCTTTCGAGAAGGCGGGGTCGTTTTCATCGGGCGCTCCGAGTCGGCTCGGAGGTCCTGGTCTGAGTGGTCCGGTTGGGAGAGGCGGTGAATTGTGCGATGGGCTCCTGCCTCGGCGGCTCAACGTCGCGCTGGACCGAGATGGAGCGGATGTTCGAGTAGGCGCCCGCCGAGATGCAGAAGGCTCCATAGAGGCAGGTGATCCGGTAGAGGTAATTCCCGGTTGGGCGGCTTGACACGTCGTAGACGAAAGTGGCCGCATCGGTCGTGCCGATGACCGTCCAGGAGGCGGCCTGGATCGCGATGTGGTCGAGGAACCAGCCGAGGTACGCGGGTGTGGAGAGTAGATCGCCGACGACCCGGAAGCGGATTGCTACCGATCGACCGGCGAAGCGGCTCAGATCCAGCGTGCGCGTTCCGGTGAAGGCACCGGTGAATCTGGCCAGAGTCAGATAGGCGCTGCCATCGACGCTGACATCCACGAATCCGAAGTCGAATCCATCTGCCAGATCCTGGTAGGTGTCGAAGGAGAGATCGATCTTCGTGTCGGCCGGTAGTGCGACCGCGCTGGTCATCGCCAGCGACCCGTCGAGCCGGTCGTGGTAGACGACGGCGTAACCGGCAGTCAATTTTTCGGGATGAATCGCGGAGTTCCACTCCGCCGCTCCCCTCCATTTGGAGTTCGAGCCCGCCAGCAGCAGCTCGCTGCAGTCATCCGAGAAGAGGGTGGTGAGCGGCGTGGCCGACTCCTCGATCTGGAAGCCGCAAGGCGCCTCGGCGGGCGGACCGGTATAGGTCCAAGAGAGGCGATAATTCCCTTCGCGATCCACCCTATCGGCCTGAACCGGGGTGGTGTCGTCCTGGATGGCGTTCTGGAACGGCGCCGCGGAAGAGACGGCGGCGGTGGGCGACGCCCGGTAGAAGAAGGGCATCCTGAGCGTCCGGCCGGTGTCGCTGCGGGCCACCACCCACCAGAGGAATTCGGTCGCCTCCCGGCCGAGCGCATCGATCCCGGCCCGGGCCAGGCCAAGGGGCGCCGGCCGCCCGTCCACTGTCACCGAGACATCGAAGCTGGACCGGGACCCCGGCTCGGCACCGAGCGTCACAGAGAGGGTTGAGAGCCCGATAGAAAAGCCGGGGGTCCCGGATATGGGTCGGGTGACATGGCCGCGATTGGCCCCGCCGTCCAGAAGACTCAGGGAGTAGGTCCCGCCTCCGCCCGGTCCCATGACGTTTTCCAGTGCGATGGTGATCAAGCGGGTTTGCGTCGCGACGCCGGTGTCGATCACTGCGTTTTCCCCGAAGCTGTGAATGGGGAGGAAATCGGGATCGGAATCATCGTCGGGCACGCCGGCGCCGTTGGTCCCGATCACTGCGCGCGCGTCGGCGACCCGGACCGGATGGACGAGTCCACCGCCGATGGCATGGACGAAGCTTCTGTTGTGGTTGTCCTGCATGGTCGTCTCCCTATCTGCTTCGCGCAGCGAGGTGGCAGACCGACAGGAAGAGCCAAGCAACCCAATAGAAGGACCGAACTGCGGGACGAGCGCTCTCCATGATTCCCTCCCGGAGAAGTTGGCGGAGCGGATCCACCTGTTCCCCGCTCCTCATGGCCTGGAGTGTGGGAGGAGGGGCTTGAAGAATCCTTGAACTGCAGCCGGGCGGCGGGCGGGGGGTGTCAGCTAACTATCAGAGAGTTCAGGTCTTGAAGAGTTTTTCAAAAAAAGAGAGAGGGATTGGGCTAGCGGTTCTTGGGGGGACGGGTACCAGGGGGTTTGGGATTCCCCGAGGGCGGGGGAGGGGTGCCGGCGGGCAGCGAGGCGAAGGGGCTGCCGCTGCGCTCATCCAAAAGGCTCATCAGGAACACGGTGGCGGCCAGCCTCGGGACCGACCCTCCCGGATCGAAATAGTAGCCGGTCGGTCCGCTCAGGACGTCGATGAAGTGATGCTCTTTCGCCACCACTACGTATCCGTGTTTGGACGGCGCAATCAGGTTCTCGTCGGTCAGATTCAAGACCTCTCCGGAGCGGGCGTCGGCTTGCGCCTCGAGCCCCGCGGCCCGCACCAGCGCCACCGCGAAATCGAGCCTGGTCACGTCGCTGTGCGGCTTGAAGGCAGCGCCGTTGGGCGGCTCCATCAACAGGTGGCGCGTCTTGATTCCGGCCACCGTCTCCACGTAGGGCGCGTCGGCGTCGAGTGTCGAAACGTCGGGAAACGAGGAGGCCGCGGCAATTCTCTGTGGAAGTTCGCCGGTCAGGGCCAGCGCCCGCGCCAGCTCCGATCGGCTCATCGCGGAGGTATATTCGAAGAGGCCGCCCCGGCCAATCATGACGTGACGGCTCACGGCGCGCGCCACCCGGTCCCGGTCCAGCGCGGGCAGTCCGGCCACGTCGGCGTAGGCGGTGATCTCCGCGATCGAAGACTCCTGCCTCAGCTCGAAAGGCTGCGCCAGCAGGCCGCTGCCGGTTTTGAAGAAGACCCTGGCGATCAGCGAAGCTGGGATCGCTCCGAGCAGGTGCGTCCCTTCGGTGCGCCCGAACAGAGAGAGTCCATTGATCGACTGCGAGGAGGCCAGCTCGGTGCCGGCCGAGTTGAGCACGCCGAGGTCGAGATCGTTGGCGCCCGGCAGAGTCCCCCACGCCAGCGTGAGCTGCCAGGAGACCACCGGTTCGGGCAGATTCATGGGAATGGAGAGCGTCGCCCCTCCGGCGAGGGTTGCCTGACTCAGCACCGCCGGCCGGTGCACGATTCGAAAGGGCCGCTCGTCCAGCCATCCGGGATAGTGAGTTCCGAAGGCGCGGCCGGGATAGCGCGCCGCAGCGAGCGCCGCCCATGCATCCAAGCCGCCCGCACCCACTTCCGAGCGATCCCGTCCCAGGATCGGCACGGCGCTGCGCTGGAGGATCCGCTTGATATCCGTCGGAGTCAGCGCGGGATTCGACTGCAGCAGAAGCGCCGCGACTCCGGCCACGTGCGGCGCTGCAAAGGAAGTGCCGCTGACCACCGCATAGGGCGCGCCGCCGTTGAGAGCCGCCGGACTGGCCGCCGTGATCGATTCTCCCGGAGCCGCCAGTATCGGATGGTAGAGCAGCTCCTCGAAGATCCCCCGCGAGGAGAAATCGGAGAGCCTGCCCGCCGGATTGAGGGAGCCGACTCCTATCACCCAGGGGGCCACCGAATAGGGGTTAAGCGTATCGGGGGAGGGACCGTAATTTCCGGAGGCGAAGACCACCGTGATCCCCGCGTCGTACAGCGCCCGGGTGGCGATGTTCACCGGGTCGTCGGGATCAAAAAAACCCTCGGTCCCCCATGAACAGTTCGCGACCCGCACGCCGAAGCGGCCGGCGTTGTCGAGCAGATAGTCGAACCCTTCCAGAACGTTGGTGATAAACAGGTCGCCGGCGGACAGCGCGAGGATCGAGGCGCCCGGGGCGACTCCGCGATGGGCGCCGCCGCTGGCCACCCCGGTTCCCGCGGCGACCGAAGCCACCGACGTTCCGTGCCCGAGGACCAGGTCGGTGTTGATCACTCCTTCGATGGCGATCGGGGGCGGAAAACCGAGGCCGGTGTTCAGCGCGCCGTTCACGCGCACGTTCTGCACGACCTTGGCGCCGAAGGGTAGGTCGGGATGCGTGGCGTCCACGCCGGTGTCGAGGACGGCGATGGTCACCCCGGCGCCGGAAGGGGGGCTACCCAGCAGGGCCAGCTCGGGATCGCTCTCCACGTCGTCCATGAAGATCCGATTGCGGCTCGACTGATCGAAGAAGGAGAGCGTCTTGTCGGCCCAGACCGAGCGCACCCGGCTCATGGCGGCGATGGCCCGGATCTGATCCGGCGTGGCGTTGACCACGACCATCGGCAGGCGCCGGAACTTTGTGCCACCCGGAATTCCGATCCCGTTCAGCGCCAGCAGGTCGGCGGTGGTGGGTGTGGAGCGATAGGTGACGATGACGTTGATGGAGGAGGTGTTCGGGAGAAACGACACGGCATTGAGCAGCTCCAGATCCAGACTGGTCAGGCCGGTGGCCAGCGCGTCATCGAAGGCGAGGCCGCCGACGTCATTCCAGCGAATACCGCCGACGTCATTCCAGCGGATTCCGGAGGCGTCGGTGAACAGGGTCCCGCCGACATCGTTCCAGCGAATGCCGCCGACATCGTTCCAGCGAATACCGCCGACGTCGTTCCAGCGGATGCCGCCGACATCGTTCCAGCGAATGCCGCCGACGTCGTTCCAGCGGATCCCGGACGTTTCAGTGACGTAGCCGCCGGCCGGAAGTTCATTCGCGCCGAAGGTGACAGCCAGCAGGAACGCGAGGATCCTGCTCAGAGTCGAGTGCAACGAAAGGCAGTGTCGAGGCTGCGAACGCATGGGTTTCTCTGAGATTCCTGGAATGAGCTGGCGGTTAATGTAACACAGGTGCACCCAACCTGTTCAATCTTCTTATTCAGCAAGGTCGGTCGCGAGGAAAGGCTTTCTTGGCAGGGAAGCGGTGAAGGTGCTTCACCGCCGCGGGTGACGGGTACCGGTCCGCGACCTGGGCGCCGGCTGGGTGCGCGCGGGTGCGGCGGCAGGAGCCTGGGCCGCCTTCATGGCCCGTGCCGCCTCGTACGCCCGGCGCGTCTCGGGCGCCGGCTCGGCCCCCAGCTCATTGGCGAGAAGGCTGGTCAGGCGCTCGAACTCCTTCTCCAGCGCAGTCCGATCCCCGGTGCACCCCAGGGCGCACATCAGGTCGACCGAGGCCTCCTCGCTGAGGGGATCGAACTCCAGCCGTCGCCTTTGGTACGCCAGGGAGGCGCGGGCATCGCCGGCCTTCATGAGCAGCCGGCCCGCCTCGGCGAGCGCCTCGAGATACAGCGTCTCGAAATGGGCGCGGGGTGCTTCGACCCAGCCGCCGTATTCCTCCTCCAGGAAGGGGCCGCGGTACAGCGCCAGCGCCTGGTCGTAGGCGGAGATTGCGGCCGACGAATCGCCTTCCCTGGCCCGGGCGCGGGCCGCGCGCACTCCCGCCTCGAAGCGCTCGGCGTCGATGTCGTAGCGGTGGGCGGGGTTCAGGAAATAGGCGCCGCGTTCGAAGAGGATAAAGTTCTTGGGCACCTTGCGGCCATGATTCAAGGCGCCCCGCAGGAATGAGATGGTGGGGTGAAAGTTCTTTTCGATCGCGGAGAGGCGCGCGTCCCCCCACAGCGCATCGACGATCTTCTCCTTGGTGGCACGGCGCTCGCGCGCCGCGGCCAGGTAGCAAAAGACCTCCAGGGCGCGCCGCAGCTTCCAGGCCCGAGGCGGGATTTTGTTGTCGGCGTCCCGGTAGACTTCGATGGGGCCGAACAGGCGGATGGTGAGATCCGAAGCTTCGGGCCGGACGGCCGGAGTGGGATGTGCCGAAGGGAGCTTCCCACTCGCCTGAAGTCCGGCGGGTGCCGAAGGCAGCCCGGCCAGCCAGTTCCCGAAGCCGGCGTCCAGCGCCGCGATCCGTCGCACGGCTGCGGCATAATCATGGCCGGCGGAGAGCAGCAGGGCCCGGCGCGCCGCGCCACGGGCCCGCTCCGGCTTGGCGGTGCGATGGGTGGCCAGGGCGAGATAAAGGTAGGCCAGGCATTCCTGGTAGGCCCGGCGCAACTCGCGGAAGGCGCCTGCCGACTCGTGCAGCGGCTCCAGCGCCTTCGCCGGGCGGCCGGCGCGCACCCGGATTTCGCCCAGGGCGAGCAGCGAGGAGGCGAGTCCCTCGCGGTCGGAAGCCTTCCGGCGCGACTCTACCAGCCCCAGCACCACCGCTTCGGCTTCGGCGAATTCGCCGCGGCGCGCGGCAAGGATCGCCTCTTCCTCTGCGAGGCTTTCCAGAATCTCGTGCTGCCCCAACTCAGTGAAGCGGGCCCGGGCCAGGGCATAACATTCGTGCGCCCCCTCGAGATCCCCCCCCTCCCGACGCAGCGTTCCTTCCGCCTCCAGCACGTCGGCGGACAGGGCGGACAGGTGCAGCCGGCTGGCGATCTCCCGGGCGTCTTCGAGCAGCTTCGCGGCACTCGCGTGCTCTCCGCGCAGCGTCTCGATCCGGGCCAGGTTGAGACAAGCCGCTCCGTGCTCCGGCCCAAGGCTGCCGTCGTCGGAGCCGGTGAGGATCCGGAAACACTCCGAGGCCCGGGCGAAATCACCGAACAGCGCGTGGGGCAGGCCGAGGTTGTGGGCGATCATCCGGATCAGCCTTTCATCGCCCGCCTCCCGCGCCAGGGTCAGCGCCTCCTGCCAGCCGGCCACCGCCTCAGTGTGGCGCTCCTCCCGGGTGCGGATGATCGAAAGAGTGTTCAGGATCCTGGCGCGCAGCGCTGGATCCTCCCCGCCGGCTTCGGCGAGCGCCTCCTCGGCCACCGCCGCCGCCCGCTCCCGGTGCCCCGTCTTGAGAAGCGAATAGGCCAGTCCCTGACGCGCCAAGGGACGGACGCCGGGACGCGTCCCTTCTTTCTCGAGGCCCGCCAGCGCCTTCTCGAAATGGCCGACCGCCGCGGCGTAATCGCCCGTCCGACGCAGCGCCTCTCCGAGCAGCGCCTCGGCCGTGGCCGACCGGATCCCCCGGGCCTCCAGAAACCGCGCCGCCTGCTTGACGGCGTCGAGCTGGCCCGTGCGCAGCAGCGGCTCGCCGTGCCGGCGCAGCACCTCGGCGGTGCGCCGCGCATCGTCCGCCTCGCGGAAGTGGGCCAGCGCCTGGGCCCATTCGCCGTGGCGGCGGAATGCCTCGCCGTAACGGACGTGCAGATCGCGCAGCGCCTCGGCCCCGCGCTCGGCGCGCAGCTTGCGCCGCAGGAAATCGCGGAACAGCGGATCGTAGGCGTACATCTCCCCGCCGCTCTCGAGAGGCGTGACGAACAGGTTGCGCTTGAGAAGCGAGCCCAGAATCGCGCGCACATCCAGGTGCGGCAGCACGTCGGAGAGGAGATCGGGATGAATGACGGGGGGAATGCTGGTGGCCAGCAGGAACTCCCGGGTCGAGTCGGATTCCGCCGCCAAAACCTCTTCACTGAAGTAATCAAATATCTCCGATTCGGTCCGGACAAAGACCTGCTCCGGGAGATCGGGAGTGGGATGGGTGAGGCGCGCGGTCTGGCGCAGGAGCTGCAGCGCGGTGGGCCAGCCCCGCGTGCGGGCATGAATCTTTTCCGCAGTCTCCTTCGACACCGGCAGGGCGAAGGTCTCGCCGAGCAGCGCCTGAGTCTCCTCGCGGGTGAACAGCAGGTCTTCCCCGGAAAGGATATCCACCGCCCCTTCGGCCACGAGCGTCTTGACCCCGATATCGGGCAGCGCCCTGCCGATCAGGATCAGGTGCAGGGTGCCGGGGAGATAGGCCAGAAGCCGGCGCAGCGCCCGCGTCCCTGCCGGGCTCGCTTCCAGATGGTGCACGCCGTCGAGCACCAGCACGAACCTGGCCCCCAGCGACTCCTCGGCGTCGCTGATGAACAGATCGCACAATCGCTCGACTTCCTCGGGGCGGGATCGGAGATCCTGCCAGACATCCTCGGTGCGCGAGCCAAGCTCAGGCGCGTGCTCCCGCAGCCCGCGCGATAGATAGCGGAAGAAGAGCCAGGGATCGCGGTCCGCGGCATCGACCGACAGCCAGACCGAGTCTCCTTCCCATTCCCGCAGGAACCGGGCCGTCAGGCTGGTTTTCCCGTAGCCCGGGCCCGCCAGCACCACCGTGCACCGCCGACTCATTCCGGCGCGCAGGCGGTCGTGCAATCGGTGCCGCACGAGGTGGAACACGCCGGGATCGGGGGGAAGAAGCTTGGCGCCTAGAAGCGGGACGAAGGCGCTCATCGCGCCGCCGTGGCCTTCCCCTCCAGAGACCACTCCTCCAGACCTGCGTAGGCGCTGCGGGGGCTGGGACGGAAGCCGGTGAGGTTTCGCGGGACGGCGTGCAGCCGGTCCCGCTCGAAGAGGAAGGTGAAGGGCTGGTCGCGGACGATGATGGCCTGAGCCCGGCCCCAGAGCTTCCGGGCGGCGGCCCGGTCGCTTTCCATCCGGGCCTGATCGATTACCTGATCCAGCTCGGGATCGGAGTACTGCCCGTAATTGTAGCCGTTCGCCTTGGCCGTGCCGTGGAAGACCGACTTGAGATCCACCTTGGTCGATTCGCGCCACGACGAGACGAAGGCATCGTACTCGTGCTTCTCATGGCCGGTGATGAACGCGCCGTACTCGATGATCCGGGGGACGGCTTCAATGCCGACTTTCTTGAGCTGGGCGGAGACCATCTGCACGATGTCGGAGCGCAGGCCGGAACCCTGGTTCGTCTCCAGCTCGAAGCGGAAGGGGACGCCTTCCCGATCCAGGATGCCGTCGGAGTCGCGGTCCTCCCATCCAGATTCCTTCAGCAGGGCCCGGGCGGCGGCCGGATCGTAAGGGAGCGGCTTGAGGCCCGGATCAGCCGCCCACATGAAGGAGAGAATGGGACCCGCCGAGGGCCTTCCGATCCCGGGCAGCAGCCCTTCGATGATAGCCGGCCGGTCGATCGCCAGGGTCAATGCCTTGCGCACCCGCGCCTCGGCGAACAGCGGCCGGGCGGTGTTCCAGGAAATGAAGGTGTAGGAGAGATCGGGCACCCGGACGATGCGCAGGCGCTGTGAGGCCTCGACCTTCTTGACCGCGGTGACCGGCAGATTCTCCATGACGTCGATGCCGCCGGAAAGGAGCTCGTTGAGCAGCGTGGTTTCATCAGGGATTATCCGGAACACGACACTATCCAGACGCGGAAGCGGCGCGCGGAAGTAATCGGGATTTCGGACCAGCTCGATGAGCGAGCCTCGCTCGTAGCGTTTCAGCCGGAACGGCCCGCTCGCGGGCGGTGCCTCCAGGAACGCCTGCTTGGGCCATTCGACGAACTTGGTGGATTGATAGAAGTGGGCGGGGATCACGTTTCCTTCCACGGCGTCCATGAGCTGGTAGGGATACAGCCGCGAAAAGCTGGTGACGACGGTTCGGGAATCGGGCGCGGCCACCGAGGCAATCGCCTCTTTCACGTCGATTCCCACCCAGCCCACCTCGGGGCTGGCGGCCGCCTGGTGCGAAAAGACGATGTCGGTGGAAGTCAGAGTCTGGCCATCGCTCCAGCGGGCCTGCGGATCGAGATGAAAGGTCAGCGTCTTTCGATCCGGTGAGAACTCCCAAGATTTCGCCAGCGCGGGCTTGAACGAGGGAGGGCCATCGCGAAAATCGTCCTGTTCCTCGGCCAGCCGGGATTGGAGCAAGTCGATGACTTCCTGCGTGAAAGCGTTGGTGGCGGTGTAGATGTTGAACGAGGAGACGTCGCCGCGCACTCCGATGACGATTCTCTTGGAGGTAGTCTTTTCCTTCGGTGCCGGTGGCGAAGGCGTGCCGGAAGCGGGGACCAGGAGGGCCAGCGCCAGGGGCACGACGAGCAGCCGGGCCCGTCTTAGGCCATGAGAAGCGCGATTCCAATAGGTCATGATGTCGGAGTCCTCGGATGCCTGGGGCGATTCTAGCCCGGCCGGCGGGACGGCCACAAGGGGTTGATGCTCGGAGAGCCACCCCTCGGCCGCCCGAGGCGAACTTGACTTGGATCTTCAAGCGGAGACAATGCACCCCAAGAGGAGGCGGCGGGTGGGGGCATACCTGGCGCGACGATCGATGGCGGCGGTGCCACTCCTGTTGGGAGTGCTGACCCTCGTCTTCCTGCTGGTGGAGGCGGCGCCGGGAGACCCGTTCCGCTTCGAGCCCGCATCGGGAGTGAGCGGCGCGGCCCAGCGGACATTACGCCGTGCGTTTGATGCCGATCGACCGCTTGTCGCGCGGTATGTCGACTGGATGCGAGGCTTCCTGGTCGGCGATCTCGGGGTCTCCTTTACCTACCGCAGGCCGGTTTCGGATCTCATCCGCGAGGCGGGTGCCAACACCATCGTGCTGGCCGGTCTCGCTACGCTCCTGCAGTTCCTGCTCGGTACGGCGGTAGGACTCGCCGCGGCGGGCAGTCGCCGGCGCTGGGTGGACCGGTCGCTGACCGGTTTGTCGAGCCTGGTCTACTCTCTCCCCTCATTCTGGCTGGGCCTGGCCCTCGTGTGGCTCTTCTCCGTCAGGCTCGGCTGGCTTCCCGTTTCCCAGATGCACTCGGTAGATGCCGCGGAGCATTCGCCAGGGTGGAGACTCGTCGATTTTCTGAGGCATCTCGTTCTACCTTGCCTGGCCCTCACGCTTCCCGCCGCGGGTGGGATCGCCCTGTACGTGCGGGAGGAAGTTCGGGCCCTGCTGGGCCGCGCCTTCGTGCAATCGGCGCGCGCCCGGGGCATCGGGGAGAAAGCCCTCGTCATGCGGCATTCCCTGCGCAGCGCGCTGCTCCCGGTGGTCAACCTGTTCGGCCTTGCCCTGCCTGGCATTCTCGGCGGCAGCGTGGTGTTGGAGGTCCTGTTCGCCTGGCCGGGGATGGGACGGCTCGCCTACCAGGCGGTCCTGGCGAAGGACGAGCCGCTGGTGCTGGGCTGCGCCTGGGTGACCTCCGTGCTCGTGGTGGTCGGCAGCATGATGGCGGATCTGATGTCGTCGTGGGTGGATCCACGGGCTAGGGAAGAAGCAATGTGAGGAGCAGCGTCGATGGCATGAGGCGAAGCGGCTGGGAAGTCGTTCTGACATCCGCCTGGCTGGGGGCAGTCCTGCTGGCGGGAATCTGCGCCCCATGGCTTGCCCCGCTTCCGCCGGATCTTCAGGAGGATGTGGCCGGTGCCCGCTACCTCCCTCCACTGACCCGCGCTGATGCCTTGAGACTCTCCTCCGAGCGCGTCCAGGTCGTCACATCGTTGCGGGCCACGCCGGCAGGCTGGACAGGGATCCGCAACGGGCGCCGTGAGGAATTCGCGGCAAGCGAGGTGCTCGGCGTCCCGACTCGCCGATTCTACCTGCTGGGGACCGATTCGCTTGGACGGGACCTGACCAGCCGGCTGCTGTTCGGCATCCGCCACTCCCTGGTCGTCACCGCGTCGAGCGCGCTCCTGGCGGTGGTACTGGGAGTGGCGGTGGGCTCCGTCGCCGGATTGGCGGGCCGCGCATGGGATGCGGGGTTGATGCGCGGAGTGGATGTCATCCGCTGCGTGCCGCGACTTCTCCTGGTGCTGGTGTGTGCCTCCCTGTTTCCCCCTTCGACGCTCCTGCTGGTCCTCGTCCTGGGTGCAACCACCTGGACCGGTCTCGCGCGCATTCTGCGAGGGGAAATGCGGGTGCTCTCCCGCAGCGATCTGGCGGCGGCGGCGCGCGCCAGCGGGGCGTCGCCGCTGCGCGTGGCCCTGTTGCACCTTCTGCCCCAGACTGCCCCGCTGCTCGCCGTGAACACGGCGCTGCGTCTGGCAGACATCATTCTCCTGGAGGCGGCGCTCTCGCTGCTCGGCATCGCGGCGCCTCCGCCCGCCGTCTCGCTGGGCGGTGTGATGGCCTCGGGCAGCGATGCCCTCGCCGATGCCTGGTGGATCGCCGCTTGGCCCGGACTGCTGATCGCGGGAATGGTCTTCGCGCTGCGCTCCGCCGGTGCCCGCTTCCTGCGCCTGCCCGATCCCCCATCCGTGGCGTGAGTGTGGCGAGGAGCATCACCTTGTTGAATCGCTAAGTCATCCGTCGGTGTGCGCGGAGAGAATTTGAGGCAAGAACGAGAATCCAGGGTTAGCGGAAGATATGCGCGCTCTAATGATCGAGTATGCGAATTCCATAGTTCATAGAGACCGGATTGCTGCCCGCAAATAGAAATCGCCGCGCGGCGGAAGAAATCGCTGCGCAAATCGGGAAACCTTGGGCCCCAGCCTGGTCGCTGCTTGTCCGCTTCGAGTCCGGAATCTATCTTCTCGGGACCAAATGGCCTTACCTACAAAGGGGGATGCGCGAATGAGTGAGAGCGCCAGGGGTCGCGACGATTGGAGGGATGGATTTCGAGTTCAGATTATTTACACGGAGCCGGAATTTCAGCTGCGCAATCCGCATTGCCCGCCGGAGTTCAAGTTCACCACGAGCTATCGTGACGCGGGCACGCCGCAGGACGCGGTGGCGAGAGCCATGGAAGAGTATGAATTCTGTTATGCGAACAGCTCGGTGGGATGGCGACGGGTGCTCAAGTCGGTGCTTGTGACCCCCGGTCGCGAAAAATCCTGCTGACGACGGCTCTGCTAGACGCCCCGCTCGCGGATTTCTCCGGCCTGCAGGGCATCGTAGAGCGCCGCGTAGGCTTCAAACTCCCCCTGGCCGGAAAGCCTGGAAATCTCTCCCACCGTGCGTGCCCCGTTGACCAGGTTGAGAATCTTGCGCTCCTCGGGGGAGGCATCCTGCTCGCGACCCACCCCCGGCACTATCCCTGGTACAGGCTCCAGCAGCATGCCGGTGTCCCGAATCCGGGTGGAGAACTTATTCCACTCGTCCAGCCGGCGAATCCCCTCCATGACGATTTTTGTGGTCGGGACGGCCAGGGTGATTTTCTCGCGGCTCTCCACAGGCTCCTCTACGAACTCGAAGTAGCCGCTCGACCATTGAAATAGGGAGTAGACGATTTCCAGCACCTGGTTCTTGACCGCCCACCAGAGCTGCTCGGTGGTGATGAAGCCGAGTCTCACCAGTACTTTGCCGTGGCGGGTATCGGGGGTGATGCGGCGGGCCGATTCTGCGTTCTGCTCCTCGTTGATCAGACCGCGGCGAACCAGAAAGCATCCCAGGTTGTCGCGTACCGAGTTGGATCTTGCAAAGACGATTTCCCCCTGCTCCCAAAACACACTGCGCGTGTCGGCTCCCCGCGTGCAGCGGAGAACTCCAGTCTTTCTCGAGAGATTCAGCATGGAGATCACATCCGCCAGCGCGACGGAATTCAGATCCCCGGTAAGAACAGGCTTGCCGGACATGCCACCCTCCGAAGTGAGGGGATTCTAGGGGCCGGCCCGAGGGGTGTCAATCAGCCCGGTCGGGTCGGCATGCTGCATCCAGGCAGCAGACTCAAAAGTGCCACCTTGACCGGAGGGCAATCTCCCGGTACTTTTCAGGCTGGTTGAGGCGCGGGGGCGACGGGTAAAGAGGTGTAACCCGAGGTGAAGGCCGAGAGTTGACAGCGGGAACCGCCCCCCCCTAGAATTACCGTTTCAACCGAAGGATGAACGAATTGCGAGATCCTGGGGAATCCTACCCCGATGCGGGCATGGCTCGCGGAGATAAACAGGTGGCAAAGCGACACGCCGTACTCTTGATTCTGTTGGCCGGGATTTCTCTGGTGGCCGGCTGCAAGAAATCCTCGGAGAGCGAAGCGCCGAATTTCTTTGGTTCGCCGCCGGTGGTGTCCGAGCTTTCCATCACCAAAGAAGCCGCGAGCTTTAATTGTCCCGCCGGCGAGCCTGTCGACCTTTGCACTGATTTCTGTCTCTACATGGTTTCCACTTCTATCCACGCTGAACTCGACCTGGTCAAAGTATCGGCCAAGGTCACCGACGCCGATGGACCTGCCAACCTTCTCGTCATCCTGGCGCGATTCTTCGACCCTCCAGTCGGCAGCGGCAGCGGAAGCGCGATCGAGGAAATCAGCCTGGAAATGTTCGACGTGGGGAATAACCCCGTGGGGACGGTCACGGGCACATTTGGGATCTACCCGGTTATTACCGGGGACGCAGTGCAGGGGGACGGAGTCTACACGAGATATTTCTACATGAAGACCGATACGCCGCTCAGTCAGCCGGATGACTGTATCTTGTCGACCGACACCACCCAGCATAGTGGAACGTATTCGCAATTCACCACGACCGTGACCTTTCCCGCGACCAGAATCCTGAACTATCAGTACCACGTTGAGGCCGTGGATCGTGCCGGGAACATCACGCCATCCGGGAACGTCACTCTTCCCATCACGAAATCCGACGTTGTCAGATCTCCGACGCAAATTCCCTGTGGGCCGCCTATTCCCGGTGTGCCTGGTTCCTGCAGTACTCCCTGACGGTCGCCACCGCAGAGTGGGCAGGAGTTCTCGCGAGCCAGCCCTATCCATCCAGCCCCGCGTCGCATAGCCTCGCTAACTCGATCGGCGCACGCGATGAGTCTTCCTCGGCGCGAGAATGGCGCGGGTTTTCCTGGAGCGTCTGCGCTGCTGGGGTCCGCCGGCCTTGGCCAGTTCCAGCAGTTTGTGGGCCACGATGGAGTGGATCAAGCCAAGCTCAGGCGGCGCGCCCCTCAGCGTGTTCGCATGGTGGCGGAGCGTCACCAGGTCGCCACGAATTATGGGTCCGGTCAGCGATCTTCGAACCCCGATTCTCCTGGCGTTGGCGAGAGTCGCTGCAGCGAGTTGCACCAGAGGCGGAAGCAATCGATTCCGCGACAGGCCTCCCGACGTTTCCAGCAGCTCGGAGGCCATGACCAAATAAGCCAGCAAGTATCCCGAGGAAAGGCATGCGGCAAGATGATAGGGAACCTTGGCGCGCGGGGGGATGCGGAGCGGGCGGCCTCGCAGCCCTCGGACGATTTGCGCTCCCAGGGCGCAGGCCGTTGCGTCCCCCTCCAAGGCAAAGGTGATGCCTTCAAACAGCCTTGGGTGGGCTGAGGGGCGAGGAAGACTGGTCAGGGGATGTAAGGAAGCGACTCGGGCGCCTCGATCGTGCAAGGGTGCCAAGAGGGTCGAGGGTAGCGCGCCGCTCGTGTGAAACACGCATTTTCCCTTCCAATCGGTGCGCCGGGCCCAGGCTCGAGCCACCGCGGTAATGGCCCCATCCGGAACCGCGATGAGCAGCACATCGAAATCTTTCGCCTGGTGCTCCTCCCCGGGGCGAATGATCCGCGTCTTCAGAAGCCGCTTGCCGCGGGCGAGACCGCGTGCGCCGCGGCCGTAGATTCCTACGCAGCGATGGCCGGTTCGCACCCACGCTGCCGCGAGACTGAGACCGACGGCCCCGGGACCCGCCAGGATGAAACGCCGCGGTTTCAACGCAGGCCCCTCAATCGCTCCAGCAGCAGCGAGAAATCGGCGGGAAGCGGGGCCTCGAAGCGCAACGGCGCGCCGGAATCCGGGTGGCGGAACTCCAAGCGGTGGGCATGCAAGGCAAGCCGCCCGAAGGCCATGAGGGGATCCCTCAATTCCGGGCGCTTGATGGACGAGAAGCGGTTGCCCCCGTATTCCGAATCTCCCACGACCGGGTGGCCCCGGTGCTTGAAATGGACGCGGATCTGATGGGTCCTCCCGGTCAGGATCTGCACGTTCAAGAAGGCGAATCCGGCCATGCGCTCCAGAGTCTCATACTCGGTGATGGCGCTTCTGCCGCCCGCCTGGCGCACCGCCATTCGTGTTCGGGACACGGGATGCCGGCCAATCGCCGCGTCGATTCTGCCGCGCGAGGGGACCGGCTCCCCCCATACCAGGGTCCGATAGACCTTCTTCACCTGCCGCTGCGAGAACTGCGCGGACAAATTGCGGTGCGCCGCGTCGGTGCGGGCCACCACCAGCAATCCGGAAGTCTCGCGATCCAGCCGATGGACGATTCCCGGTCGCTCTGCTCCACCCACGCCAGAAAGGTCCCCCTGCAAGGCCAGGAGCGCGTTCACCAGCGTTCCCGTCCGCCGCCCGGCGCCCGGGTGAACCACCATGCCCGAGGGCTTGGAAATCACCAGGAACCCGGGGTCCTGGTGGACAATCTCCAGAGGGATCGCCTCCGGCTCGAGTTGCGATGGGACGGCATCGGGGAATTCCACACGGACTCGATCTCCGGGGCGGAGGAAGGCCGAAGGCTTGAGATGCTTTCCCTCGAGCCGGACATGCCCTCCGACGATCAGCCGCTGGATGGAAGTGCGGCTTTCTCCCTCGAGTCGCGTCATCAAATAGCGGTCCAGCCGGGTGCGGCCTTCGCCCTCCACCACCAGCTCCACGGTTCGCTTCATGCTGCTGAATTCAGGCGGGACGTTGAGTGGACCGGAGACGGAGCAGGAAGAAAATGGCCACGGCCGCGGCCAGGATGCCGACGAGCTGCGAGGTGGAGAGCAGCCCCCGGAACACCTCGCCCCGGTAATCGCCGCGATAGAACTCGATGGCGAATCGCAGGACGGCGTAGGACAGGACGTAGGCCCAGAAGATGGTGCCGTCAACGCGCTTTTTCGGGTACAGAATGACCAGCAGGAGGAAGAGGACGAAGTCGGCGATGCCGTGGTAAATCTGGGTGGGATGGAGCGGAACGGCCAGGGGAACTCCCGTGAGGTCATGGGCGCGGGGATCCACAAAGGTCAGCGCCCAGCGGACATCGGTGGGCTTGCCGTAGCAGCATCCGGCGGCCAGGCAACCCAGCCGTCCGATGGCCTGGGCCAGAGCGATCCCCGGGGCCACGGCATCCGCGGCCTTCGCCATGGGGAGGCGGTTGCGGCGCGCATACCACACTCCCACGAGGCTCGCTGCGATGAATCCTCCGTAGAACACGCCGGCGGAGCGCCAGTTGTAAAGGATCTCCATGGAGTGTCGCAGGTAGTAGGGGAACTCGACCAGGACGAGGAGGAGCTTGGCTCCCACGATTCCCGCCAGGAGCGTCCAGATTCCCAGATCGATCATCAGCGTCGGGTCGATTCCCTCGCGCTTGGCATAAGCCATGGAGACGCGCACCGCCACCAGGAAGGCGATCGCGTAGAACAGGCCATAGGTCCCCAGCGTGAAGGTACCGAGACTTCCCAGGTGTAGATCCCAGAGAACTGGATGCATGAGGACCTCAGGAGGCCGGAGCGGCCCGGCGATCGTGCCGAAACAAGTCGAGCACTAGTGTGAAGACTCCCAGACAGATGGAGGAGTCGGCCAGGTTGAAGGCTGGCCAATGGTGCCCCGCCAGCGAGAAATCCAGGAAATCCACCACGTGCCCGTAGGCGATCCGATCGTAAAGATTTCCCATGGCTCCCCCGAGGATCAGCGCCAACCCCACCTGGACGGGGAGCTCGCTCCCTTCGGTCCGGAACTGGAAAACGAGGATGAGCAGAATCGCCAGCACCGGTATGGTAATGAAGATGATGCCGCGCAGCGGCGAGGCCAGGCCAGCCATCAGGCCGAAGAGGGCGCCGGTGTTGGCCACATGCGTCAGGTGGAAGAAGTCCTGGATCACCGGGACCGAGTCGTAGAGCGGCAATCGGGCCACCACCGCCGACTTGGAGAGCCGATCCATGGCGAACAGGAACAGACTCAAGCCCAGGTAAAGCAGACGCAGGGCCCCCGCTCGAGACAGCTTCATGGCCTGGGCACGCTCTGAATCTGGGCCACGATCGAGGCGCATCGGGCGCACAAGGTCGGGTAGTCGGTGTTGCTGCCGCGATCCAGTCGATAGTTCCAGCAGCGCTCGCATTTCTCTCCATCCGCTTTGCGGATTCCGACTCGAAGCTCGGGCAGCTCCGGCGAAGCGATCGCCTGGGGGGAAGCCGGGCCCAGTTCGACCTGCGAGACGATGAACAGAGAAGCCAGCTCCCGATGGTATTCCTGCAGCAATTTGGCCAGATCCCCCTTCGCCTCGAGCACCACTGCGGCTTCCAGGGAGTTGCCCAGGAGTTTTTGGGAGCGGGCCGCCTCCAGCTGCAGCAGAACCGCCTCCCGGACGCGCCCCAGCTGTGCCCAGCGTGACAGGAGATCCGGCTCTTCGGGCAGGGGGAGGGCGGCCGGGAACTCCTCCAGGTGGATGGAGGTCGCCAGGCCGGCCGACTCGTCGCGACGCTGCATCCTCTGCCACACCTCCTCCGCCGTAAAACTCAGCACCGGGGCCATGAGCCGGCACAGGGCGTCGAGGATGCGATACAGGGCGGTCTGGGCCGAGCGGCGCTCCCGAGAGGCGGGAGCGAACGTGTAAAGGCGATCCTTGAGGATGTCCAGGTAGAAGGCGCTCAAGGTCACGGCGCAGAACTGGTTCAGGGCGTGATAGACCCGGTGGAATTCGTAGGACTCGTACGAGCGACGCGTGCGGTCCAGCAGGTCGTTAGCCTGGTGCAGCGCCCAACGATCGATTTCCTGAAGCTCGGCTACCGGAAGCAAGTCCTTCCCGGCGTCGAAATCATGCAGGTTTCCCAGCAGGAAGCGGCAGGTATTCCGGATCTTCCGGTAGGTCTCCACGTTGCGCGCCAGAATCTCATCGGAGAGTCGCATGTCGTCCAGGTAGTCCACCATGCAGACCCATAGCCTCAGGATGTCGGCGCCATACTTCTTGACGATCTCCTGGGGTGAGATCACGTTTCCCAGCGACTTGGACATCTTCTTCCCCTCGCCGTCCAGGGTGAATCCATGGGTCACCACCTGGCGGTAGGGCGCGGTGTCGCGACTCTGGGTCGCCACCAACAAAGAGGACTGGAACCAGCCCCGGTATTGATCGGTGCCTTCCAGGTAGACATCCGCCGGCCAGTCCTGCTCCCGCAACGCCGCGAAGCTGGAGACCCCCGACTCGAACCAGACATCCACGATGTAATGCTGGGGCGTCAACGTGTCGCGCTTTGCACAGACGGGACAGGCGGTGGCGGGTGGAAGGAAATGATCCACCATGGCCGTCGGCGTAGCGAACTCGCGAAACCAGCTGTCGGAACCCTCTTCCCGGAATACCTGCGCGATGCGCTGGAAACTCGCCGGGTCGCGGATGAATGCCGTGGGCTCGCCTGGAAAGCACCCGGAGCAGGCGAAAATGGGAATCGGCACCCCCCAGGCGCGCTGTCTGGAGATGCACCAATCGGGACGGTTCTCCACCATGTTGCCAATGCGGATTCGCCCTGCCTCCGGGATCCACCGCACTCTGGCAATCTGCTCGAGAGCGCGCTTTCTCAACCCCCCCGCATCCAGGGCGATGAACCACTGGTCGGTGGCGCGAAAAATGACCGGATTTCGGCATCGCCAGCAGTGGGGATAGGAGTGGCGAATCGCCTCCCGGTGCAGCAGCAGACCGCGCCGCTCCAAATCGTCCTGAATCCAGGCGTTGGCGTCCCATACCTGCATGCCCGCAAGCGCCTTGGCGTAGGGCTCCTCGGAGTCGAAAGCCGCCGCCACGAAGCGGCCCTCGTCGTCCACCGGTGCATAGGGTGGCAGACCGTTTTTGGCTCCCAGATCGAAATCCTCCGCACCGTGGCCCGGGGCGGTGTGGACGCAGCCCGTTCCCTGGTCGAGCGTGACGTGCTCTCCCAGGATGAGGATCGACTCGCTGCGACCCCGCTGGGGATAGGGCCTTCGCGAAGGTCCGAGCTCCACCAGCTCGCGGCCGGGCAGCGTTCCGAGTATCCCCGCGACTTTCAAGGAGCACGCACGGGCCACATCACCGACTCGATCACGTGCCATGATGAGCACTTCCGGACCCAAATCCACGAGGTCGTAGGGGTAATCGGGGTGGAACGCGATCGCCAGGTTGGCGGGAAGCGTCCAGGGTGTCGTGGTCCAGATCAGGATTGAAACGTTCTTGCCGGCAACCGACGGAAAGCGCTTCTTCAGCTCCGGGCTATCCAGCGGGAAGCGAACGTAGATCGAAGGCGAGGTGTGATCCTCGTATTCAACCTCGGCTTCGGCCAGGGCGGTTTGGCACGAAGCGCACCAGTGCACCGGTTTTTTCCCGAAATAAGCGGAGCCGGAAACGAAGAAATGCCCCAGTTGCTCAACGATCACCGCTTCGTAGGCGGGGTCCAGGGTCAGATAAGGTCTCGACCATTCCCCGAAGATGCCCAGCCGAACAAACTCGTCGCGCTGCACGGTGATGAATTTCTCGGCGTAGGCGCGGCAGGCCTTGCGGATCTCCAGCGGCTTCATGCCGCTCCTCCGGCCCCCCAGCTCCCGATCCACCCGGTGCTCGATGGGAAGCCCGTGACAATCCCAGCCCGGCCGGTAGGCTGCATCGAGGCCCATCATGCTGCGGGATTTGACCACCATATCCTTGAGGATCTTGTTGAGGGCCTGCCCCAGGTGGATGTTGCCGTTGGCATAAGGCGGACCATCGTGGAGGAGGAACCGGGGACGGCCAGCGCGCTGGGCGCGCAGCTTGGCGTAAAGCTGGAACTCCTCCCACCGCCGCAGGAGCGCCGGCTCACGATCGGGCAGATTCGCCTTCATGGGAAAGTCGGTGTGAGGCAGATTGACCGACTGTTTGATGTCGGTGGCGGGCTTCAAGGCGATACCCCGGGATGGAAAGAATCCGACGCAGGGCCGTCTCCCGATGGGGAGCGACGGGTTGTATTCTCCATAGCGAGCAGCGCAATCTAACACCGGTACCCACAAAGATCAACCCGGGAGCACCGCCGTTGACGACGCCGGGACCCTATGATAACTTCCGGCATCCCAATTGATTACGGAGTTGCCGGTGAGCGAGGTCTATCTCGATTACAACGCTTCCGCTCCCGTTCGTCCAGGAGTGAGAGACGTAGTGGTCCGAGCCCTGGAGGATCGTTACGGGAATCCCTCCAGCATCCATCGACCCGGCCACCGCGCCAAGGTTCTCCTGGAATCGGCCAGGGCCTCGGTGGCGGAGCTGCTGGGGGCCCAAGCCGAAGAAATCGTTTTCACCAGCGGAGGGACCGAATCGAACAATCTCGCTCTGTTCGGGACCATGCTCCCGCACCTATCCGGACATCTCATCGTCACAGCGGTGGAGCATTCTTCGGTGCTGCAGCCGGCCGACGAGATGGAGCGCCGGGGCTTTCGAGTCAGCCGTGCGGCGCCCGACCAGGATGGCTGGGTTTCCCCGGGTGCCATCCTTTCCCAGGTGGCCGGGGACACTCGGTTGGTTTCAGTCATGCATTCCAACCACGAGGTCGGCACGTTGCAGGAGGTAAGTGCGGTGGCCGCGGGACTCCGGGGCGGTGGGGCGCTGTTGCATTGCGACGCAGTGCAGAGCGCCGGAAAAGTCCCGCTGGATGTGACGACCCTGGGCGCCGATCTGCTATCGCTCTCCGCCCACAAGCTCGGCGCGCCGGCCGGCGTCGGCGCGCTTTGGATTCGGAGGGGGGTAAGACTCTCGCCTTTGATCCGGGGCGGTAGTCAGGAGACCAATCGACGCGCCGGCACTCAGGCGCTTGCGCTCATCGCGGGCTTCGGGGAGGCCGCGCGGCTGGCGCGGCAGGAGCTTACCGAAGAAGCGACTCGATTGCTTGAGCTGAGGACGCGCCTCGAGGAGAACCTGGCTGCCGTGTTTCCGCAAGTTCGCATTCATGGCCGATCCCGGCCTCGCCTCCCGGGGACCACGCACTTCGCGCTTCCAGGCCTGCGCGGCGAGGACCTGGTCACGGCGTTGGATTTGGAGGGGGTGGCCGTCTCCACCGGATCGGCATGCACTGCCGGGACGGTGCGGCCTTCGCACGTCCTGCAGGCCATGGGATGCACGCCCGAGGAGGTCGAGTGCTCCCTGCGCGTGAGCCTGGGATACAAGTCGCAGCCGGAAGATCTCGTCCGGTTGCTCACCGCGCTCCGGCAAATCGCCTCCCGGATGGTTCCGCTCGCGGTAGGAGGCGATTAGGATGCGTGAGCCGGTAGCGCCGGAGCGGAGCGCTGGCAGGATCGCCGTCGCCATGAGCGGGGGGGTGGACAGCTCCGTGGCGGCCTTGATTCTTCACCGGCAAGGGGAGAGCCTGGTCGGCCTGTCGCTGCAGCTGCACGACGCGAGCGGCGGCGAATCCGGGCGTGCCGGAAGGTGCTGTTCGCCGCGAGATTTCCTGGATGCCCGGCTGGTGGCGGAGCGGGTGGGGTTCCCGTTCTACGTCCTCAACATGGAGCGGGAATTCCGGAGGTCGGTCATCGATGATTTCGTTCGAGAGTATCGCGAGGGGAGAACGCCCATTCCCTGCGCTCACTGCAACACTCAGGTGAAGTTCAAGGATCTGCTGCTGCGCGCCACGACGCTGGGCTGTCAGCGGCTGGCAACCGGGCACTACGCGCGACTCGCCTGGGATCCCGTCGCCGGTCGAACCCGGCTCATGCGGGCCCGGGACCGGGAGAAGGACCAGTCGTATTTCCTGTTTGGTCTCACGCCATTTCAAATGGACCGCGCCCTGTTTCCCGTGGGAGATCTCACCAAGGCGGCAGTGCGGGAGCTGGCGAGAGAGGCTCAGCTGGGGGTGGCGGAGAAACCCGAGAGCATGGATCTGTGCTTTCTCCCCGAGGGAGATCCGGGCGGGTTTCTGGATCGGGAGCTCGCAGGGGAAGGGCCCGGCGAGGGGGAGATCGTGGATGGATCCGGCAAGGTGCTGGGCAGGCACCGGGGCGTTCATCGCTACACGGTGGGCCAGAGACGGGGGCTGGGAATCCCCGGGTCTGATGCCCTGTATGTCCTGGAGATTCGTGCCGGCGAAAAGCGCATCGTGGTGGGAACCCGGGAGGACCAGCTGCGGGGAGGCTGTCATGTTCCAGCACCCAACTGGATCGGGATCGACCCGGTCACCAAACCGGTGGACGCATTGATTCAAATCCGACACCGCCACCCCCCGGCGGAAGGGACACTCCTTCCGGATGCCCGAGGCGGAGTCGCCGTCCGGTTTCGCGAGGCGCAGTGCGCCGTGGCGCCGGGGCAGGCAGCCGTCTTCTACCGTGACGACCTGTTGCTCGGAGGCGGCTTCATCCATTCCGCGCATTGACACTCGTTTCGCCGCAGCGGTATATTGACCGCGCTGCGGTGGGCGGGCATAGCTCAGTTGGCAGAGCGCGAGCTTCCCAAGCTTGAGGTCGCGGGTTCGACCCCCGTTGCCCGCTCCAGTTCCTGGCTGCGGCGCCAGCCTTCCCGTTCCCGGAGACCTTCCTCCCATGTTTTTCCGCAGGAAATCTGCACCGAATCCTCAGGGCACCCGCCTGTTCGGCGGCAGGGTTGAAGAAGTTCCCGAGAGTGTCATCGGCAGGAACACCCGCTTTCGCGGCGAGGTGCACGGTGGAGGGCATCTGGTGATTCGGGGTCAGGTGGAAGGTACTCTGCAAATGGATGGCCGAGTGAGCGTGGAATCAGGCTCCTTGCTCCGTGCCAATGTTCAAGCCCCCGAAATGGTCCTAGCGGGAGACGCGGAGGGAGAGATTCGCATCCTTCAGATTCTGAGAGTGCGCTCCACTGGCACGCTCCATGGAGACATCGAGAGTGGGTGCATCCTGGTGGAAGAGGGCGCCGTCCTGCGCGGCACTGTGCGCCGCAGGGTTGAGGTCGCGCCGCCACCACCCGAGCAGTCAACACCCTGACGATTATTAGCAGTTGCCTGACATTCCACGTCACCGCCTTGACACCCGCCTCCAGCCCCCCCGCTCCAAAGCCCTTTCCACAGGTCGGTTAGCTGGCAGGATCCCATCGGATTCGCTGGCACACGTCTTGCCTTGCCTCCTGCCAACCTCTCCGGCGCCCGTGGGCACAGCCGGCCAGGTAAGGAGGAGCAGACGTGAAGGAGAAGATACTCATCATCGATGACGACGCGGGAGTCCGTCAGGTGCTGTCCGACTCGCTCACCACGCTGGGCTATGCCGCCAGGGCTTTGGAAAGCGGCGACCGCGTGTTGGGGAGCATTCGTGAAACCGGCTGCGATCTTCTGGTCCTGGACATGGTGCTTCCCCGGACGGACGGGATGGAGGTCCTGCAAGAGGTGCACCGCCATCACCCAGACATGCCCGTCATCATGATCACGGGGTATGCGTCGGTGGAGACCGCGATCAAGGCCATGAAGATGGGCGCGTTTGACTATGTCGTGAAGCCCTTCCGAATGGAAGAAGTGGAGCTGGTGGTCGGCAAGGCTCTGGAACGAAGTCGTCTGAAGCGGGAAAACCTGCTGCTGAAGCGTCAGATCGAGAGCCAGTATGGCATGGGCGCCCTGGCTGGAGGCAGTCCCGCCTTGAAGAAGGTCCTTTCGCTGATCGAGCAGGTGGCGGCGACGCGCAGCACGGTCTTGATCAGCGGCGCCGTGGGAACCGGAAAAGAGCTGGTGGCCCGTACTCTGCACTTCAACAGCGACCGGAAGGACCAGCCGTTCGTGTCGGTGGCTTGCGGCGGGATTCCCGAAGGACTGCTCGAGGATGATCTGTTCGGACACGTGCGTGGCGCCTTCCCAGACGCCGCCGCCGATCGGCAGGGCCGGATCGAGATGGCGGGGGGAGGGACCCTGTTCCTGGACGACGTGGACTCACTCAGCCCGGGGTTGCAGGCCAAGATCCTGCGGGTTGTGGTGGATCGAGAGGTGTTTCCCCTGGGCTCCCGCGAGAAGGTGCCGGTCGACGTCCGAGTGATCGCGGCCACACGCCAGGATCTGAAAGCCCTCGTCGAAGAGGGAAAATTCCGCGAGGACCTGTACTACCGTCTGAACGTCATCGCCATCCACCTTCCAGAGATGAGGGAGCGCGGCGAGGACATCCCGGTGCTGATCAACCATTTTGTCCACAAGTACAGTCGCGAGATGGGAACGCAGCCTTGCCGTTTTACCGCGGAGGCACTCAAGGCCATGGGTGAGTTCTCCTGGCCAGGGAACGTGCGACAGCTCGAAAACGTCGTGGAGAGAGCCGTGGCACTCTCCCGGGGCCGCGATGAGATCACGCTGGAGGATTTGCCGCGAGAAATTCAGGAGGCAGTCGCGACCCCCATGCCCCTGATCCGGGTCGGAGACGAGGGCGTTTCCCTGGACGCCATCATGGCGGATTACGAAGAGAAAATGCTGTTGCAGGCCCTGGATAACGCGGGATGGGTGAAAACCCGGGCCGCGGAGCTGCTGAAGATCAAGCGGACCACGCTCATCGAAAAGATGAAACGGCTGGGGATACCGCTCAAGAAGAACGGCCACGGAAGGGCGAGTGAGGATCTGCACGCGGCCCCTGAAGGCACGGGGCCGCTGACGCTGACGGACAAGGCGCGGATCGCCTGAAATCCAGAAGGGGGTTGATTCCCCAAAAAGGGGTGTGGTACCTTCCCCTGGTCCTGCCGATCCGCGCCCGCGACCGAGCTCGACCGAACCAGCAATGGAAAGTCCGCGATTTCCCGGACCAGGCCGGGGAAGGCTGGATGGCCAAAACTCCCCCAGGGGCAAACCAACCCGCGCAACGCCCATCTCCTCTGCACCCTCGTCCGTTCCATCGACGGAAATCCCGGCGCGCCTTCCCGTTCCGTGTCTGGCGCCGCCTCGCTCCGCTCGACCGAGGGACACTTGGATGAATCACCGGAGAGGGAAGGAGAGCCGAGCGTGAGCCCGGACCAGGAGACCCGGCGTCGGGTTCTGGTCGTGGATGACGATCGCGAGATCGTGGAGATGACCCGGTTGATCCTGGAGAGCGGCGGCTACGAGGTGATTCCAGCGGGGTCGGGCGAGGAAGCACTGCGCAGCGCCTCCAGCCAGCGGCCCGATTTGATACTGCTGGACATCAACATGCCCGGGATGGACGGGTGGGAGACCCTGAAGATCCTGAAGGTGGATGAGGCAACTCAGACCATTCCCGTGGCCATGTTCTCCATCAAGCTGGAGCTTCGCGACAAGCTCCAGGGACTGAAGCAGGGAGCCTTCGACTACATCACCAAACCCTTTTCCTACGACGAGATTCTCGAAAGGGTAGGGCGCATTTTCGAGAAGCTCACCCAGGCGGGGAGCCACTAAGTGTCCAAGGACGAATTCTCCGAAACCGGCAAGGACTGGCGCTGTGTCCTCCTCGGGCTCAAGAGCGCCTTGTACGATTCCAATACGGGCCTGTTCGCCTATCCCTACCATTTCGATCGCCTGCAGAAGCTGGTGGAATATCGCTCCACCCTGGGACTGCTCTATGTGGAAGTCTCGGACTTCGATCGCATCGAATGGCTGTGCGGCTGGCAGGCCATGGACGAGATCCTCAAATGCCTGGCCGGGGAGATCGCCACGCTGAAGGGGACGGCCTATCCTGCCAGCGGATTGCTGGCTTCCGCCGGGGTGCATGGGGGCGGATTCCTGGTGTTTCTGCCGGAGAACTTCGTCGGCTCCGAGCCGAGCCTCGCGGATCTGGAGGCCCTGGCGGGAGGGCTCTGCCGTCAGGCCCATGCGGCCGTCTGCCACAAGATTCCCGAGGAGCTTTCCGCAGAGGTGGAAGTCATCGCGGGGTATTCGCTGCTGCGTTGCGAGCCGGTGTTCCGGATGGAGCGGCTCATCTATCGGGCCATCGAAGAGGCGCGCGGCACCGCAGCCCGATCGGCGCATCGGGACGAGCAGCGCCGGGGTGCCGAGCTGCGGCAGATCATCCGCGCCGGGCTCGTCGAGACGTACTTTCAGCCCATCGTGCACGTGAATTCCGGGGAAGTCTTCGGCTACGAAGCGCTCACGCGGGGCCCCCGGGGAACTCTTTTCGAGACTCCCAAAGTCCTGTTCGGCATTTCCGATCGCCTGCGCATCTCGCCGCTGCTGGACGGGGTCTGCAGGCGACGGGCCTTGCGGTCCGCCCGCCATCTGATGGCGGGACAGAAACTCTTCGTCAATTCCCTTCCGGCCACCCTGTCGGATCCGCGGTTCGCGGAGGGGGAGGCCGAGGCGATGCGATGGGACGGCGCTCCTGCCGCCTCCGACGTGGTTCTGGAAATCACCGAGCGCTCGGGAATCGAAGATTTCGACAGCTTCGGGCGCCGGCTGGAGGAGATCCGCGCCCTGGGATTCCAGCTGGCCATCGACGACGTCGGGACGGGGTATTCCAGCCTCCAGACGATCTCCGAGGTGCGGCCCGAATTCCTGAAGATCGACCACTCCCTGGTCAAAGGGATCCACGAGAGCCTGATCAAGCAGGAGATTGTGGGCTCGATCCTTCAACTGGGCGAGCGCATCGGCTCCCAGGTCATCGCGGAAGGGATCGAGAGGGAAGAGGAATACGAGATGATCCGTGGCTTCGGAGTCCAGCTGGGCCAGGGCTACCTGTTCGGCGCTCCGGGACCGCAACCTGCGAGCGGCTCCGCGTCGGAAAGGGCTTGAGCGACTGCGCCTTCGGACGGAGCGGGTGTGAGGACGATGGGACGGATACCGATGACCGGAGCGCTCGCGGCAGGAACGCCTGCCGGGGTCGACGCCGCCGTGGGGGACCTGCTGGGAAACCCCTCCGGGAGGCTGCTGGTCCTGCTCTGCCTGCTGGCGCTGATGCTGTTTTCCCTCTTGATGATCCTGGTGCCGCTGATGCGGCGCGCCAGCTCCATGCTGCTGCGGCGGCTGACGGAACACCTGGAATTGATACGCCATGGCCTTCCGGGACGCCTGAGCGCCGAAACGGAGGAAGGCGAAGCGCGGGCCTTGATTCACAGCCTGGATCGGCTCGTTTCCGAAACTCAGGAGCGGACGCGCGCCCTGGAAGCGGAACGACGTCGATTCGAGCAGATTCTGGATGCTCCCCTGGAGGGAGGAATCCTGGTTACGGATGGCGCGGGACGCATCGCGGTATTCAGTCGAGGGGCATGCGCTCTGCTGGGATATGAAGCGGGAGAGCTCACGGGGCGAAGCGCCGAAGTACTTTTCTCGGAGGAGTCCTGGAAGGAGCTCCTGCCGCGGCTTGCGCGGCGCTCTTTGTCGCAAGCCGGCTCGACGCTTCGCATGGAGATGATCCGGCGCGACCGCTCGCGGCTCTCCGTCGCGCTCCGGGTGGCGCGGTCCGACACTCCCTCGACGGGCTTCGTCGCCCTGGTGCACGGTGTTGCGGATCAATCCGGACTGGAGCGCCGGTTGGCGGAGTCCGAGGGAAAGATGGAAGCGTTGATGGAGTCGATGCAGGACTCGGCCGTGATCGTGAGAAACGGGCGGATTCAATCCGCCAATTCGCAGCTGGAGACGCTGCTGGACCTGCCTCGTCGGGAGCTGCTGGGAAGGTCGTTCGCCGAGCTGGTCGCCTCCGAAGACCTCCTGCCTGCCCTGGAGCGGGCGGAAGGGGCATTGCGCGGAGGAACCCCCGAGGAGGTCTCGGCGACGCTCTATCCAGGAGGTCGGGCGTCCGAGCCGCGGGAGGTACGGATCCGTTTCGTCAGGCTGGAGGAGGCGGGGGAGCCCGCCCTGCTGGCGACCTTGCGCGACGACAGCGATCGCCAGTACATGGAAAGCCGTCTGCAAGCCAATCGAAAGCTGCTGGACGCCACCCTGGATTCGACCTCGGAAGGGATCCTGGTCCAGGAGCTCTCGGAGTCGGGTCCGGTCAACCTCCTGGTCAACCGAAGCCTGGAAGCCCTACTCGGCGTGGGCGGAGACGAGATCTTAAGGTGGACTCCGGAGCAGATCCGCCGGGAACTGGAGAAACGCGGCGCCGCCCCCGAAGAGATCCAGAAGCTCCTGGACGCCTCGCCCGAAACAGGCAGCACGGTCGCCGTGCTCGAGCTGGAATCCCCATCCCGGAAAAGCCTGGAAATCTGCTGCGGACCGCTGCATATGCCCGGCGGGGAGCTGCGGGGAAGGGTCCTCACGTTTCGAGATGTGACGGCGCGCCGCGAGGCGGACCGAATCCTGCAGGAGAGCCATGAAGCCCTGGCGGCGTCCGAGCAGCGGCTCCAGGCGGCGGTGGCGGAGCTGGAATCCGCCCGGGGCGATCTGGCGAAACGCAATGCCCAGCTGGAGAAGCTCAATCAGGAGCTGAGCTCCGTCGATCAGATGAAATCAAATCTGCTCGCCAATGTATCCCACGAGCTGCAGACGCCCCTGGTGCTGATCAAGGGATACACGGAGATGATTCTCAAGCGCAAGATCGGCCCCCTGACCCTCGAGCAGGAAAAAGGGCTGTCGGTGGCGCTCAAGAACATCGATCGGCTGGTCGAGATGATCGACAATCTCCTGGATTTTTCACGCATGGAGCGCGGCGAGTCGCCGCTGGACGTAGAAGAGTTCCCGCTGTGGCAGGTCATCGACGAAGTCGTGGAGCTGATCCGGGAGAAGATTCGGAGCAGAGACCTTTCCCTGACCACGGAATACGAAACGGACGAGCTCATGGTGCGCGCCGATCGGGGGAAAATCTCTCAGGTCTTCATCAACCTGCTCACCAACGCCATCAAGTTCAATCGCGAAGGAGGGCGCGTGGGCGTGCGCGTGACGGGAGGCGAGCCGGGAACGCTCAACGTGGAGGTGCGCGACACCGGGATTGGCATTCCCGCAGAGGAGCAGGACAAAATCTTCGAGCGCTTCTACCAGGTGGACTCCTCCCCGCACCGGCGCGCCGAGGGGACCGGCATCGGCTTGTCCATCGTCCGGGACATCCTGGCGTTGCATGGATGCTCCATCCGGGTGGAGAGCCGTGAGGGTGAGGGAAGCCGCTTTCTGTTCACGCTGCCGCTGGGCCGGACCCCCGCCGTGCCGCGCCCGGTTGCCGTGAGATCACGCTCTGCTCCACAGGAAGGGCAGGGGCAGCGTCGCTGACGGCCGCATTCCGTCGATTCAAAGCGCGGTGCTTTGCCGATGGATCTCGTAGAGCAGGATGCCGGCCGCGGCGGCCACGTTCAGGGATTCCACCGCTCCCCCAAGGTTGATGCTCACTCGAACATCGGCCGAAGCGATCCATTCCCCAGAGACCCCTTCCCCTTCATTTCCCAGCACCAGGGCCAGAGGTCCCTTGAGGTCCGACCGCTCGGGCGGTGTCCCGCCTTGCGCAAGGGTGACCACCACCCGGAGGCGATGCTCCGAGAGATACCTTCTCCAATCCTCCGGCGCAGGCAGTTCGCAGACGCACACCCGCAGGATGGAGCCGGCTGACGCGCGGGCGGAGCGGGTGTTGTAGGGATCCACCGTGCCCGGCACCGTGACCAGGGCCGCAGCGCCGGCCGCCTCCGCCAGCCTGACCAGAGTTCCCAGGTTGCCCGGATCGCGAATCCGGTCGGCCACCAGAAGCAGAGAGGCGCGGTCGGGAGGTGGCAGGGCGGCCAGAGACGAGAAGCGAGTCCGCGCCAGCGCCAGCAATCCCTGATCGGATGCGCCCGGGGCCAGTTCTTCGAGGAGCGCATCGCTCAGGGTCGTGGTGGGGACTCCCTGCTGCCTGGCCGTCCGCAACAGCGGGCGCAACGAGCTCTGGCGCGACACCGTTTCGCCAATCACCAGCTGTCCCACCTGGGACGGCTCGACCATGGCCTCCTCGACCGACTTTGCGCCCCACAGAAGGAAAAGCCCCTCGCGACGGCGAAAGGCGGCATCCGCGTCCAGCTTGCGGATGCGGCGAATCAGCGGGTTCTTGCGACTGGCGATGAGGTCCGTCATGTTACGATCGCGCCCGAAAGCCTAAGGAGACCGTGTGCTGCGATTGCGGGTCGATCGAGACCAGATCCCGACTCAGGAGATCCTCGAGCAGGTGACTCAGACGATGGGGCAGGGCGGTGTCGTGGCCTTCCCCACCGAGACCCTTTACGGCCTCAGCGTCGATCCCCGCAATTCGGGTGCCCTGAATCGCCTCTACCAAATCAAGCACCGCCCCACCTCGCGCCAGCTTCCCTTCGTGGCGGCCGATCCCGCCCAGGCCGGGCTCCTGGCGCGGCTGGATGACGATTTGGCGCGGAGGCTCGCACAGCGCTTCTGGCCGGGGCCCCTGACCCTGATCGTGCCCCTGCAAGCTTCGCATCCCCTCGCCGCCTGGGACTGGGGGACCAGCATCGGCATCCGGGTCCCGGGGAGCGCCCTGATCCGGGGCCTGGCTGCGCACCTCGGAGTTCCCCTGCCGGCGACCAGCGCCAACCTGTCCGGGGAACCGGCGGCCGACGATCCGGGACGTTTTCCCGCGAGTCTGCGGGAGTCAATCGATCTTCTGCTCGATTCGGGCCCGCTGCCTTCCAGCCCCCCCTCCACGATCTTGAGCCTCATCCGGGAGCGACCCACCATCCTGCGCCGCGGAGCCGTCTCGGCTGTCGAGCTCGCTCCGTTCATGATCCAGGAGCCGCCGCCGGGGGCTATTGGAGCGTGACCTTTTCCAGCACGTAGAAATCCGCGGAGGGAGTCAGGGTGAATCCCCGAACCCGCTTCCTCATGATCGCGAAATTCGATTTATGCCAAAGGCTCACGTAAGGGAGATCCTCGGAGAGGATCTCCTGGATGCGCCCGTAGATCTGCTTGCGTTCTTCCAAGGAGGTAGCCCGAGTTCCTTCGACGAGGAGTCGATCCACCACCGGATTGACGTAGCGGACCCGATTGAGGCCCACCGGGGGCAGAAACGCGGATCCGAACCGCAACCGATAGACGTCGGGATCCAGCAGCTCGGTCCACTGCAGCGAGAAGATCTGAAATCTCCCCGCTTTGATGTCGTCGTAAAAGGTCGCCCATTCGAAGCTGCGAATCTCCAGCTGGATGCCGGCCTTCTTGAGCTGTTCCTGGAATACGTTGGCCTGCTCCTTGGCCAGCTCATTCGTGGTGGTCTTGTAAGTCAGGGAAAAGCGCGGTCGTGGACCGTCCCCGTCGGGGTCGGGGTGGCCGGCCGCATCCAGCAGCTTTCGGGCCTTGGCCAAATCGTACGGATAGGTTCGAACCTGGGACGAGTAAGCCCAGTTGTTCGGCGGCAACAGTCCTGTAGAGGGAACGGCGAGCCCGCGCAGCAGCACCTGGATGATCTCTTCTCGGTCGAGGGCGTAGGCCACCGCCTGCCTGACTCGGACATCTTTGAGAATTGTATCCTGCAGGTTGAAGCCCAGGTAGGTGCTGCTGTTGCTCTCTCCGGTGAGAATCTCCAGTTCCGGTGTGTCACGCAGGGCCTCGACCTGGTCGGGAGTGAGGTCATTGACGACCAAATCGACGCTTCCCTTGAGCAACTCCTGCTGGCGGGAGATGGCCTCCGGGACCACCTTAAGGCGAAGATTCTTGACGGCGGGGGCTCCACGGAAATACGCATCAAAGGATTTCAGGAGGAGATCCTGGTCGCGCCGCTGCCGCACGAACCGGAACGGGCCGGTGCCCTCAGGCACTTCTCCAGCCTGCGGGCCCGCCCCACGGGGAAGGATTCCGATGAGCAGATTTATCAGGAAAGGAGAGAATGGCTCCTTGAGGTGAAAGACCACGGTGGCGGGATCGGGTGTTTCAACAGACTCGATGACCGCCAGGTCTCCCTTGCGAAAGGAAGGGACCTCATCCTTCAAGATCGATTCCACCGTATAACGCACGTCGTCGGAGGTCAGCGGCCGGCCCTTGTGGAAGCGGACGCCGGGGCGCAGGTGGAATACGTAGCGCAGGGGATCCGGTTGCTCCCAGGATTCGGCGAGGTCTCCCACCACCTCGCCCCGGGCGTCGTAGCGCAGGAGGCCGTTATACAGGAGCTGCTGGGCCCGCCGGGAGGATTCGTCGCTTCCCAGTCGGGGGTCGAGGCTGGAGGGAGTCACATCGATCGCAAGGGTGAGAAGGCTAGCGTCCGAGGGACGATTTCTGCAACCGAGAAGAAGCGCCAGGGCGAGTGGGGCGACCATCCATCGTCTCATCGGCAAGCTCCACGCCGTTAAGCGCCAGGGGATTCTAGCGAAACCCTGGATCCGCGGGCAAGGAAAAGATTCGCGCGCGGTTGTTAGGAAGGCTTCTGCGCACTATAATTTGTCGCGTCGTTCTCCGTAGCGAGCCGGACTTTCCCAGATAAATCGGTCCAAACGAGCGTGCACCCTACCATCAGACTTGTCTTCGCTGCCGGCCTCACGGCCCTCGTATCGGCGCCCGTATTCGCTGCCGATCCTCCCCGGGTGGTCATCCTGGGTTTCGACGGGGCCGATCCCAAACTGGTCGAGCAGTACATGGCTGAGGGAAAGCTCCCCAACCTCTCCCGCTTGAAAGCGGAAGGCGACTACCAGAGACTCGCCACCACCAACCCTCCCCAGACTCCCGTCTCCTGGTCCACCTTTTCCACCGGCATCAACCCCGGACGGACCGAGATCTTCGACTTCCTGAAGCGCAGCGACGGCAGCTACATTCCTGAATTTGCGATGGCGAGCGAAAGCAAGAAGCCGTTCCTGGCAGGAGACTGGACCGGATGGATGGTCGGGGGAGGTCTTTTCCTGACCTTTCTGCTCCTGGGCGGCGGCATGGCGGCGCTCGCACCCGCGGTGCGTGGAAAAATCGTCCTGGTCACCGCACTGCTGGCGGTGGCGGGAGGGCTGGGCGGGGGTTGGCTGGCCGCGACCCAGCTGCCGCGACATGTCCCCTTTGCCACCAATCACCGCAAGGGGGTGACGCTCTGGCGCTGGGCCTCGGATCACGGCGTCACGACCCGTGTGTTGCATGTCCCCAATACGTTTCCAGCGGAAGAGATTCCCCGGGGCCACATGCTGTCGGGCCTGGGGGTTCCTGATCTGAGAGGACGTATCGGCTCTCCTGCCTTCTACAGCTCGGACGAGTCGCTCAAGGAACTGCTGGGGGGAAACCAGTTCAGCATCGAGTTCCTGCTCTTGAAGGGACTCACGGGACGGCTCGAAACCCAGATCGTCGGTCCCTACAACAAGCCCTTTTTCGACTTCCAGGTGGATGAGGCCATGGCCGCGCTCCCGGTGGGTGATGACCGCCAGAAGGCCCGGGAGGATATGCAGAAGCAGCTCTCCGACCGGGGCATCCCCCAGCGCCTGGATCTTCCGCTGGAGCTGGAGGTGGCTGATTCCAGCATGACCGTGCGGGTCTCGGGGCAGGAGCAGACCCTCAAGGTGGGGCAGTGGAGCGATTGGTTCATCCTGAAATTTCCAGTGAACTGGGTGGTGGATCACCTCAACGAGATACGCGGCATCGCGAGGTTCAAGCTGATTTCCCTCCGGCCCCAGATCCAGCTCTACTTGTCGCCCATCAATTTTCACCCGCAGTTCGAGCCGATTCCGTTTTCTTATCCTGAGGGCTACGCGGGCTCACTGCAGGGAAGCCTGGGATTGTTCAAGACGCTGGGCTGGCCCATCGACACCTGGACCCCCGCCACCGGATTGGTCGACGACGCGTTCTTCCTGGAGGACATGGAATTCACCGTCCGCAAGGAGGAGGAGATGATGGATCGATTCCTCCGCGAGGGCCAGGATCGGCTTTACGTGCAGGTCTTCGATTTTACGGATCGAATCGGCCATCTGTGGTGGCGCCTGCTGGATCCCGGCCATCCCATGTACAATCCGGTGGAAGCGGCGCGATTCGGCTCGGAGATGGAAAAAGCCTACATCCGCATGGACACCATCGTGGGCCGTGCGCGCTCCATGCTGCCCCCCTCCACGACCTTCATCGTCTGCTCCGACCACGGATTCGCCTCGTTTCGCCGCGGCATGAACTACAACACCTGGCTGGTGAAGAACGGCTGGATGGTTCTCAAGGAGGGTCCGAGCGGGACGCGCACGCTGGAAGATCTTTTCGATCGCGGCGAAACGGGAGAGTTTTTCAAGTTCGTGGACTGGACACGCACCCGTGCCTATGCGATGGGCCTGGGAAGCCTCTACGTGAACCTGGCCGGCCGCGAGCCGCGAGGCAGTGTGGCACCCGGAGCCGAATACGAAGCGGTCCGGCAGGGAATCATCGACGGACTGCAGGGCTTCGTGGATCCCGAGACGGGGGAGCATCCGGTCCTGCGGGTCTACCGCCGGGAGGAGATGTATAACGGGTTCAATCCGGCGCTTCTCCCGGATCTGCGCGCCGCCAACAGTCTGAACTACCGGGTCGGCTGGCAGACCGCCCTGGGGGAAGTTCCGCCGAACATCGTGGAGAACAACATGAAAATCTGGAGCGGTGATCACTGCTCGGTGGATCCATCGCTGGTTCCCGGAGTCCTGTTCTCCAGCCAAAAGCTTTCCCGGGCGTCACCGGGGATCCAGGACATCTTCCCCAGCGTGATCCAGCTCCTGGGGCTGCCGCCGGTGGAGGGAATCGATGGGAGGAGCTTCTTCTAGCTTTTCCAGGCGCTCCTGGGCCGCTTTGGCGACGTGCCTGTTCATGAGTCTGGCGGCGGGGCAGGAATCGCCGCCGGCGCAGCCCAGCGAGGAAAGCCGAAAGCTGGAGCGGGTCCGCGAGGAGATGGATCGACTGCAGGCGATCCTCAACAAGACGCGCACCGAGACGAAGAGCGTCCTGGGAGAGCTTCAACGGATGGATCTGGAGCTGGCGCTGCACCGGCGGCAAATCATCCTCTTGGGCGGGGAGCTGCGCCGCTGCCGAAGCGATATCGAGCAGGCTACTCTAGGACTGGAGGAGAGTCGGCGGCGGCTGGAATCGAGCCATCAGGAGCTCGCGGCGCGAATGCGGGCCATGTACCGGCGTGGGCCCCTGCAGTTCGAGCGGGTGCTGCTGGCGACCGGGGATCCGGCGGAAGTGGTCAGCGCCTATCGGATGGCATCGCGGGCGTCCCTGTCGGACCAGTCCCGGATCGGCCAGTTCCGGGCGCGTGAGTCCGAGTTGCGAGAGGCCCTGGGAGAGCTGGAAGCGCGAAAAACCACCCTGACCGGGCTGCGGGCCCAGGAGATTGCCCGGCGGGGCGAATTGGAGAAGGTGCGGGAGCAGCGCTCAGGGATGCTTTCGGGTCTTCGCAAGGAGGCATCGGACCAGGAAGGCGCTTTGGCGGAGATGGCGGAAACGCAGAAAGCCCTGGAGCGTCTGGTGCGGGTCCTGAGCGAAGGAGGCAAAGTCGGACCGGAGCTCAAGGTGGGCTTCGAGCGGTTCCGCGGGCTGCTGGTTTGGCCCGTGCCGGGAAAGGTCCTGGTGGGATTCGGGGCGCAGCGGAATGAGCGCTTCGAAACCCTGGTTCCGCACCCGGGCCTGGATCTTTCCGTCTCGGACGGAGAGCCGATCCGCGCGGTGTATGAGGGAGTCGTGGCTTTCAGTGACTGGTTCAAGGGCTATGGGAACCTGATTGTCCTGGAGCATGGGGACGGTTACATGTCGGTCTACGCGCACGCGTCGGATCGCCTGGTGTCCACCGGCGATCATGTATCGGGAGGACAGGTCATCGCCCGGGCCGGGGACACCGGCTCCCTGGATGGCCCGAAGCTCTACTTCGAAATCATCAAGGACGGCAAGCCGGAAAATCCCGTAGGGTGGTTGACCCGGAGATAGGAGAGAAGGAATGGTGAACATGGATCGTGGACGCAAAGCCCTGCTGGTGATCTCCAGCATCCTGGTGGCCTTCGTCCTGCTGGGAGGAGTTCTTGGGCGCTCGCTGGCGGTGGAAGGAACCTACTCGTTTCTGAAGTTGTTCAATGAGGTTCTCTATCTGGTACGGAACAACTACGTCGAGCCCGTCAAGGACGAGACGCTGATGGAAGGCGCCTACCGCGGCATGCTGGAGTCGCTCGATCCCGAAAGCGAGTACCTGACCGCCAACGAGGCACAGCGCGCCGCGGCGGACTCGCGGAACGGACCGGCGGACGTGGGGATCGTGCTCACGAAACGCCGAGGGTACGCTGTGGTCGTCGATAGCGTCGAGGGGTCACCGGCCCAAAAGGCCCGGCTGGGAACGGGTGATGTCATTCTGGTCATCGACAACCAGACGACGCTCCGGCTGGGCTCCTGGGAAGCGGCCCAGCTGCTCCAGGGCAAGCCCGGCAGCGAGGTGACTCTTTCCGTCATCAGAACCACCGAGCCCCGCAGCGAGCAGGTGAAGCTCGTGCGCAAGCTCCCCTCGAAAACCCAGCTCACGACCCGCCTGCCGGAGCCGGGCACGGGAGTCGTCAAGCTCGGGGCGATCCATGAGGGTGACGCGGAGAAGCTGCGCAAATCCCTCGCCTCCCTGAAGGCGCAGGGTGCCAATCGCCTCATACTGGATCTGCGCTCGAACGCCGGCCCCAGCGTGGCGGAGTCCGTGAAAATCGCGGGGCTGCTGGGAGGCGAGGGAACCGTCGCCAAGGTATCCGAGCGCAAGACTGGCACACGCGATCTGAAGGCGCCCGCCGCGCCTCCCGCCTGGGACGGCCCCATGGTGGTCCTGGTCGATGCCGGCACGGCCGGCGCAGCCGAAGTGCTGGCCGCTGGCCTGAGGGATCGGGTCGGCGCCTCTCTGGTGGGAGAGAAGACCTGGGGATTGGGAACACTGCAGAAGGTCGTTTTTCTGCCTGCCGGCGACGGGGTTAGGATCTCCGTCGGCAAGTACCTCTCGCCCGATGGCAAGGAATGGAACGGCACCGGCCTATCTCCCGACGTCGTTCAGGAACGGGGGGAGGGGACGGGAACTGAGGACCTTCAGATGAAGAAGGGGCTGGAAGTCCTCAAATCGGAGCGCGAAGAGAAGAAGGCGGCTTGAGACGCCTGAGGGTGCCCGTTGATTTCTGATATCGCCCAACCCATGGGACGGTGGAACCGCAAGCTGGCCGGCGGGGCCTTGGTCATCGGCTTGGTCGTTCACGCAATCCCGACGCTTGCCACGACCCAGAAAGCCGATTCCACCCAGTCGGAACGAGCCCGCGCCTACTATCTCTTCTCCCTGGCCCAGCAGGCGCAGTTCCGAAGCGAGCTTCCGGAGGCGCTGCGCTACCTGGAGGAGGCGGTGCGCACGGCGGACTCCTCCGACCTCCGCCTGGAGCTCGCCGAGGTCTACTCCAGCATGAACAAGTCGGAAGAAGCGGAGCGCGAGGCGAGACAGGCGGTCAAGCTCGATCCCGCGTCGGCCACGGCCCGTTCCACTTTGGCGCAGATCCTCTTCCAGCGCGCCGCCGCAGGAGCGGATCCGAGCTCCAGACTGGAAGAGTCGGAGTCCCTCTATCAGTCCCTCCTGGATCAGGGACAGGCCGATGAAGCGGCGGCGCAGGCCCTGTCGGATCTGCAGCGTGGCCGGGAAGATCCCGCGGCGGCCGCCGCCACGCTGGAGCGCTACCGCTCCACCCATTCCGGATCTGTCGAGGTGGACTACAACCTGGCGCGGCTGTACGTGGACATGGGAAGGAGCGAGGAAGCTCGAAAGCTGCTGGAGGGGGTGCTCGAAAAGGCGCCCGATTCGAGGGAGGCGCGCCAGCTTCTGGCGGACATTCTGGAGGAAGCAGGGGAAACGAAACAGGCGGTGGAAGTTTTTCGCCCCGTGACGGAATCCAACCCCGCAAACCCCTACGGGCAGTATCGCCTGGGGACGCTGTTGAATTCCGCCGGGGAGTTCAAGGAGGCGCAGCAGCGCCTGCAGACTGCGCTGCAGACGGATCCCGGCAATGTGAGGGTGCTACTGGCGCTGGGGCAATCCCTGCTGGGTCTCGGCGACCCGCGGCAGGCGGAGGACATCTACCGGCGCGCCCTGGATCGCGACGCGTCGTCTTTGGAAGCGCGTTTCTTCCTCGGGAGAATCGCCCAGGCCAGAGCCGAGGATGATCGGGCGTTGACGTTGTACGGGCAGATACTCTCGCAGACCGCCGAGAAGCAATCGGCGCAAGATCGAGCCTTCTTCGGTCTGGCCTCCTTCCAAACGGCCCTCATCCAATACCTTCGCCAGGACTATGCCAAGGCCCTCACCAGCGTCCAGGATGCCATCAGCGTGGCTAGCAAACCTTCGACCGATCTGTACGGACTTCTCATGCGGATTCACATCGACTCCGGGAACCTCCCCCGGGCGCAGCAGGAGTTGAGCCAGGCACTCGCTGTCATGCCGGGAAACCTGGAAATCCTCGCGCTGGAAGGGGAGATCCGCCTGCGGGAGGATGACCGCACGGCAGCTCGGAAGACTTTCCGCGAGATGCTGCAAGCATCCCGCAACTCCGAGGAGGCGTACCTGACGATCCTGCAGGCCTGCTCACGTGCCGAAGCGAACCGCGAAGGAGTGATCTGGGCCAAGCAAGGAGTCGAAGCCCATTCGGACTCCGAGGCGCTCACCTTTCAGCAGGCGGCTCTCCTGGAGCGGGCAGGCGAATTCCGCGAGTCGGAGAAGGCTTTTCGAGCCTTCCTGCAGCAGCACCCCGACAACGCCGAGGCGCTCAATTATCTCGGGTACATGCTGGCCGATCGAGGCGTCCAGCTGGAAGACGCGCTGCAGCTCATCCAGCGCGCCGTTTCCATCCAACCCGACAATCCGGCATTCCTGGACAGCCTGGGATGGGCGCTGTTTCGGCTGGGCAAAGCGGAACAGGCAGAAACCTATCTCGTCCGGGCAGCGCAGGGCTCGCGTGACGATCCGACCGTCCTGGAACACCTGGGGGACGTGCAGGCGAAGCTGGGGAAGAACAGCGACGCCCTCAAATCGTATCGCAGGGCGCTGGAAGGCGGGCCCGATCACCCCGACGCGCTGAAAAAGAAAATTCGCAAGCTCTCCGATCTCACAGGCGGAGCGTGATCCCAGCTGAAATCCTGAGGATCGGCGCCGGTGTCCTCCTGGCGCTCAGCGTGATGGGCTGCGCTGGAAAGCACCTGGCCCGGCCAACCCTGCCGCCCTTGCCCGAGCCGGTCCAGGGATACTCGGCGCTGTGCGCGGCCCGATGGCAGGGTGAGCGGAAGACCTGGCGCGCCCGAGTGGCGGTCGCCTTCCTTCCGCCGCAGCGCATCCGTCTGGAGGTTTTCGATCCGGCGGGCAACAGCCGCTCGGTGCTCATTGCCACCGAAGCAGGAGCGCTGGTTTTGGATCCCCAGCGACGTGCCTTCCGTCATTACTCCAGCGCCACCCACGCCACCACGGATTTGGTGGGAATCGCCGCCATGCCACAGAGTGTGGCGAAGCTGCTTCTCGGCCCCGCCGCGCTGCTTTCCGAGCCGGCATGCGCCTCGGAATCCGCGGGGGAGAGGGAAATCATCCGTCGCTGCCCTCTGCCGGGAGGCGGGGAGCTGAGCTTCCGTGAGGGAGAGGAGACACGGGCCACTTTAGCCTTTCCCGGCCAAGCGCCGCTGGCGCTGTCATGGAGCCACGGGTCCCCTCGGGAGCGCGTCCTTCCGGCCTGGGTGGAGATTCGTCAGGAAACCCCCTCGATCCTGCTTCGCCTTGAAACCGTGGAATTTCACTTCTCGGTGCCGGACCCCGCACTGTTTTCCCTCCTGGCACCTCCCGGGTTTACCCAGGCGGTCGAAGAGGTGACGCCTTGAAACCCTTATTGCTGCGCCCGCATGCGAAGATTAATCTGGGGCTGCGGGTTCTCGGTAAACGTGACGACGGGTACCACGAGCTTCAGACGCGGTTCCAGAGCATCGATCTGACCGACGAGCTGGAAATTGCGCCCTCCGATGCGGGGCTTCATCTGGAAGTGGAAGGGGCGGCTCTGGCCGCGGATGATTCCAACCTGGTCATGAAGGCGGCCCGGCTGCTCGCCGCAGGCCGGGAAGACCTGCAAGGAGTGAAGCTCCGCCTGAAAAAGCGGATTCCTCTGGCGGCCGGGCTGGGAGGCGGAAGCAGTGATGCGGCGGCCACGCTGCTCGGACTGAATCAATTCTGGGGCCTTGGGCTGGCAAAGAGCGAATTGCACCGCCTGGCGTCGAGATTGGGAGCAGACGTTGGCTTCTTCCTGGTGGGCGGCTCGGCGCTGGGGGTTGGGAGGGGAGACGAGATTGCTCCCTGTCCGGATGCCCCTGCTTTTCGCATTGCCCTCCTGCTGCCGCCATTTGCCTCCTCCACCGCGGAGGTCTACCGGCTGTGGGACGAAGCGTTCCTCGGGGGAGTCCCTCTGGGCGGGGGAGAGGACGATGCGAGGCCGAGTGAATGGCGGGATGAGCCAGCATCCCTCTCCGTCCACAACGACCTGGAGGCCGTTGTCTTCGGACGGCATCCGGAGCTGGGCCGGCTCAAAGCCCAGATGATCCGGCACGGCGCCGTGACCGCGGCGCTCTCGGGAAGCGGTCCAGCCCTGTACGGTCTGTTTCCATCCGACGCGAATCTCGTGAAACTTCTGGATACCCAAGTGTGGGGAGGGGTGCGGCTTGTCGATTGTTCCCCGGTGGGCCGGGCGGCCTATTGGGAGCGTCTCGGCGTGCCCCCTATCTGATTGAGCCATTGACCCTTGACAGCGCACTCCGAGCGATGCTAAGGTACACGCCCGCTCTGACAGGGTCTGTCTGGATCCGGTGATCCCGTCCCGGCGGAAGAGGAGTGTCCGGCCGAGAAAAATGCGGACCGGAACTTTCCCAATCGAGCATTCCCACCCCGCGAGCGCGGCGAACTCCGGCTGAGTCAACGGGTGTGTCATGTCTGCCGACAGCTTCAAACGTTGGAAGGCGTTCGCCACTCGGCAGCCGCTTTCCTGATGTCGCATTCCCTTGGGGCGTCGTCAAGCGGTAAGACACTGGACTTTGGATCCAGCATCCGGAGGTTCGAATCCTCCCGCCCCAGCCAACCTTTCCCGGGAAGGCCGGGCCTAATGGTGGCGAGGCGTGGAGAGGATCAGGAAGGCCATGAAGCAGCGTGAATCTCAGACGGACAGCACCCTCAAGCTTTTCACGGGGAACGCCCATCCGTCTCTCGCCAGGGAGATCTGCGATTTCTTGAAGATTCCTATCGGGTCGCTGAATCTGACGCGATTCAGCGACGGTGAGATTTACTGCCAGATTCTGGAAAATGTCCGGGGGACGGACGTTTTTGTCGTGCAGCCTCTGGGGCCCCCAGTCAACGAGAATCTCATGGAGCTGCTGATCGTGATGGATGCGCTGAAGCGCTCATCCGCCCAGCGAGTCACCGCCGTGCTTCCGTACTACGGTTATGCCAGGCAGGATCGCAAGGACAAGCCGCGGGTTCCTATCTCGGCAAAGCTGGTGGCGGACCTGATCAGCGCCGCGGGCGCCGACCGCGTGCTGACGATGGATTTGCATGCGCCTGCCATTCAGGGTTTTTTCAACATTCCGGTGGATCACCTGTTTGCCGCGCCGCTGATCATCGAGCACGTGGCGCGAATGAAGATACCGGACCTGGTCATTATTTCCCCCGATGCGGGAGGGGTGGAGCGGGCCCGTGCCTACGCGAAGCGATTGCATGCCACCCTCGCCATCATCGACAAGCGCCGGGTTGAAAAGAACGTGGCCGAGGTGCTTCACGTGGTAGGAGAGGTGAAGGGAATGAACGCTCTGATCGTGGACGACATCGTCGACACGGCGGGGACGCTGACCGGAACGGTGAAAGCGCTGAAGCAGGAGGGAGTCGGGAAAATCTACGCATGCTTCACCCATGCGGTCCTATCCGGCCCGGCTCAGGAGCGGCTACGCGCTTCGGAACTGGAGCAGGTCGTGGTCACGAACACCATTCCGGTGGAGCCCAAGAAGCAGTCCGAGGCGCGTCTGCAGGTGTTGTCGATCGCGCCGCTCCTGGGCGAGGCAATTCGAAGGATTCACACCAACTCGTCGGTGAGCTCGCTGTTCGTGTGAGCCACCGTGGAACCATCCTCAAGGTACCCGTGCCCGTTGCGCGGCCGGGAAGGCAGGAGAAGAAGCCATGAACGAGATCGTGATCGATGTGACCCCCCGGACCGAATTCGGCAAGAACCCATCGCGCCGCCTGCGCCGATCGGGGATGATCCCGGGTATCGTCTACGGATCCAGCAAGCCTCCGGTTCCCATTTCGGTGGACCCCAAACAGGTGGAGCGAATCCTCCATCTGGAGAGCGGGGTCAATACCGTGTTCATGCTGCACCTGGTGGGAAAAGACCAGCGCCGCTATGCGATGATCAAGGACGTCCAGACCGACCCTGTGAGCAACCGCCTGCAGCACACCGATTTCATCCGCATCCAGATGGACGAGGCCATTCAGGTCAACGTGCCAGTCCAGACCGTCGGAGAAGCGCCCGGCGTGAAGCTGGACCTGGGGATCCTGGACATTCCACTCAGGGAAATCCGCATCGAATCGCTGCCGTCGGACATCCCCGACCACATCCCGGTGGATATCTCATCCATGAAAATCGGCGACAGCATTCGCGTGGCGGATCTCGTCATTCCACCCAAGGTCAAGATTCTGACCGATGTGAATCAAGTGGTGGCGGTGGTCACGCCGCCGGCCAAGGAGGAAGAGGCTGGGGCGACTCCGGTGGCCGAGGTTACCGAGCCGGAGGTCATCAAGAAGGGCAAGGCGGCATCCGAGGATGCGGAAGGCACCGAGGAAGCGCCTGCCAAGGAAGGCAAGTCGGAAAAGAAGGAATCGAAGTAGGGGAGGTCCCCCTCGGGCGGGCGTCCCAGTGAAGATCGTCGTGGGCCTGGGAAACCCCGGAGTGAGCTACTCCCTCACCCGGCACAACTTGGGATACCGGGCCGTGGATGAGTTCTGCCGGCTGGCAGGGCTGAGCTGGTCCGGCAAGGCGTGCTCGTCGCAAATGGCCCAGGGGCAGGTGGGCCCGTCAGAGGTGCTGGTGGCAAAGCCGCAGACCTTCATGAACGACAGTGGAAGGGCCGTGGCGTGTCTTCTCGAGCGCACGGGGGCTCTGCCCACCGATCTCCTGGTGGTGTGCGACGACGTGGCCATCGATCTCGGAGGCCTTCGCGTTCGGGCCAAGGGGAGTGATGGCGGCCATCGCGGATTGCGCTCGATTGCCGAACACGTCAACTCGGAGGATTTTCCGCGACTGAGAATCGGCATCCGGACCCCGTTGGTTGGACTGGAAGATCTGGCGGAGCATGTGTTGTCCCCCTTCCGCCGCGGGGAGCAGGCGGCGGTGCAGGAGCAGATAAGGCGGGCGGCGGAATGCATCCACACGGTGCTGGAGCAAGGCATCCCGCACGCCATGAATCGATACAATCGCAGGCAGCCGACGGATCCTCAGGATCCCGACACACCCCGATAAAAAGGAGCCAAGGCCCCCGACATGGCGGGCCCGAGGAGATTGACATGGTAAAATACGAATCCATTTTCATCACCGAGCCCGCTGCGACCGATGACGAGGTAGCGGGATTCTTGAAGGGCTTTGAAGACTCCATCACCTCCGGAAGTGGAAAGGTGCTCAAGGTAGAGCGGTGGGGTAAAAGGCGGCTGGCGTATCGGGTGGGCCGGCATGAAGACGGCAATTACACTCTGTTGCAACTGGAATGTCCTCCCGCCGCGGCCCGGGAGCTGGAGCGCCGATACCGCATGAACGACCGGATCATCAAGTACCTGACGGTCCGCCTCGACAAGGATATTCCGGAAATTCCCGTGGTACAGGCCGAAACGGCGGTGATAGAACAGCCGGCGGAGGCCGGGGAAACCGAATAAGTCTCCGCCCCCGCTGGGGGCACCGGAGGAAAACAGGAAAATGGATCCCAGAGAAAGGGACAGAACGAAGAAGAAGCAATTCCGGAAGAAGTTTCTCTTTCGGAAGAAGAAGTTTTGCAAATTTTGCGAGGAGAAGATTCCGTACATCGACTACAAGGATGTCCGGCTGCTCCAGGGGTTCACCCCGGAGCGCGGTAAAATCTTCCCGCGCCGAATCTCGGGAACCTGCGCCAAGCACCAGCGCGAGCTGATGCAGGCCATCAAGCGCGCCCGGAACATCGCCCTGCTGCCGTTCACGGCGGATTAACGGAGTCTTCATGCGAATTGTTCTGCGGGAAAACGTTGAGAAACTGGGGCGGCGAGGCGAGGTGCTGAAGGTTGCCGACGGCTACGCCCGCAATTTCCTGCTGCCCAAGAAGCTGGCCTTCGAGGCGACCGATGCGAACCTGAAGCGGATCGAGCAGGAGCGCCGGGTGCGGGAGGTTCAGGAATCGCGCGACAAGCAGGAGGCCCAGGCCTTTTCCGCCCGGTTGTCGCAGCTGTCGCTGACTGCCGTGCGGAAAGTGGGCGAGAACGAGATGCTTTACGGCTCGGTGACCAACGGCGACGTTGCGGAGCTTCTGGAGAAGGAAGGGTTCGCCATCGACAAGCGGAAAATCCTCCTGGATGATCCGATCAAGTCGCTGGGAATCTATGAAGTCGCCGTGAAGCTCCATCCGGAGGTCACGGCCAACCTCAAGGTTTGGGTCGTCAAGGAGTAACCGGCCGATGAGTTCGGGGGGCGTCTCCGCGGTGATGTCCTGCGTCCTGGCCTGGCTGCTTCCGGGAGCCGGTCATTTCTACCTGGGGAAGCGGCGCCGGGCCGCTGTCTTTTTCAGCGTGGTCCTCGCCACTTTCCTGCTGGGCATCCTGAATGGGGGCCATGCCTACCTCGCGGATCGCCAGCAACCCCTGACCTATCTCGGCACGCTCGCCAACATTGCCGTCGGTCCCCTCGAATTCCTCAGCCGGCGCGCCACCTATCATCGACTGGTCTACGCGCTGCCCGCCGACGAGAACAGTCCCGAGGCCCAGGTCCTGCTGACGGCCATGAGGGATAAGGTGAAGGTCGTCACCGACGAGTACGGTACCACCTACCTGCTGACCGCGGGGCTCATGAACATGCTTCTGATCCTGGATGCCTTCGACATCGCCGTCGGAAGGAAGTCGTAGCGTGCTGCGTTCCCACTTCCTGAACATGGTGATTTTGTCGGTGCTGGTTTCGATCTTCTTCGCTTTTCTGACCCAGAACGATCGCCGGGAGCGCCTGAAAGTGATGGGGATCCTATTCCTTTCCATGGTCGTTCTCTCCCTGCTCATCGCCTATGCCATGTTCCCCTTCCCGTTGAATACGGCCCGTTGAGATCGGCATTCCGTGCGGCGGGCTTGTGGGCCCCCGTGGTGGCCTACAGCGCGGGGGTTTATTACCTATCGTCGCAGTCCTTTCCTCCCGTCGCCGGGCGCCTACCCGATTACATCGTCCACTCTCTGGAGTACCTGGGGCTCACGCTTCTCGTGGTACGGGCGCTCAACGGCGGATTTCTGTCGCCCATCTCCCGCCTCACCCACTTCAGCGCCGTCGCCCTCACGGTCATTTACGCCATTTCCGACGAGATTCACCAGCTGCACGTCCCGCGGCGCACCGCCAGTCTCAAAGATGTGCTCAGTGATACCCTGGGCGCCGTGGTGGCGATAGGGCTGGCCGAGGCGCTGCAGCGCCTGTGGGGCCGGGCGCCCCGTACAGCACTCGCCGTGACGCTTTATAGCGGCGCCGACTGTCAACTCTGCCACGAAGCGAGAGAGATTCTCGAGCGGGTGGGCCGGGAAGTTCCCCTGGCCATCGAGGAGGTGGATGTGGCCTCGGATCCGTCTCTTGGTTCCCGGTATGGCGATCAGATTCCGGTGATTCTGGCGGGGGATTCCAAGGTCTCCAAGGGGATCCCGGATGAGGCTGCCATACGCCGGCGACTGATGAAACTCATGCAAAGCTCGCACTGACGCTGTTCCATTGCCTGCTCCAGCTGGCTTCGGCTAAACTCTCTCTCCGTTCCGACGAGGCGGGAAGCGAAATTCCCTCAACGAGGCAGCCATGAAACGGATAGCGGTCATCCCGGGGGACGGGATTGGCATCGAGGTCATCCGCGAGGCGGTGAAGGCCCTGGAGGCGGTGGGGAGCGTTTCCGGCACCTCCCTGAAGATCGATTCCTACGATTATGGCGCGGAGCGCTACCTGCGCACCGGTGAGACGCTGCCTCCGGGAGCGATGGATCGGCTGAAGGAATACGATGCCATCCTGCTGGGCGCCCTGGGCGACCCGCGGGTCCCCGACATGAAGCACGCCGCCGACATTCTCCTGGGGCTCCGATTCGGTCTGGATCTGTACGTGAACTATCGTCCGGTGAGGCTCCTGGACGAGCGGCTCTGCCCCCTGAAGGGACGCAAGCCAGCAGACGTGGACTTCGTGGTTTTCCGGGAGAACACGGAAGGGCTGTACGTCGGGGTCGGAGGGATCTTCAAGAAGGGAACGGCCGAGGAAATCGCCGTCCAGGAAGACATCAACACCCGCAAAGGCGTGGAGCGAATCATCCGGCACGCGTTCCAGCATGCCGCGGACAACGCCCTGATGCGGGTCTTGATGAGCGACAAGTCCAACGTGCTCACCTACGGTCACGACCTCTGGCAGAGGGTCTTCCGCGCTGTCGCCGGAGAATATCCATCGATTGAGGCGCGTCACCTCTACGTCGACGCTCTGGCCATGCAGATGGTCAAGGACCCCTCGCAGTTTCAGGTCATCGTCACCTGCAACATGTTCGGCGACATCGTCACCGATCTGGGAGCCCAGATCCAGGGCGGACTGGGAATGGCCGCGTCGGGAAACATCCATCCCGGGCGTGTATCCCTGTTCGAGCCGGTTCACGGCTCGGCTCCCAAATATGCCGGGCTCAATGTCGCCAATCCGATCGGAGCGATATTGACGGCGGGCCTGATGCTCGATTATTTGGGGGCGAAAGAAGCGGCCCGCAGGGTGGAGGGGGCGGTCGTGGCCTGCATTCGATCCGATCGCACTCCGAAAGAGCTGGGCGGCCGGCTGGGGACCCGGGAAACCGGGGACGCCGTGGTGCAGGAAATACTTTCTCCGTCAACCCTTCCGGCCTAGAGGCTTATCCGACGTCACGGAGTCTTGGCTTCGGGCTCTTCCAAGACCTCCTTGAGCGCCAGAATCCTCCCCTCGTCCCGGCCGTAGCCGATGAACAAGCTCTCGGCCATGTGAATGGGGGCCGTGGTGAACCAATCTCCCTCCAAATCGAGACGGTACTCGCCGGCCAGGATCAGATCCGGGAGCGAAAGGGCCGTAAGCCTGGCCGAGGTATACGGGGAAAGATAGATCCGATCCCGCCCAACCAGGACATCATCCGAGAGCCGATGGCTCAATCTCACCCGCAGGATCAGGTGTCCGGACCTCGCCTTCAGCGCATACAGGTAGTTGTCATAGGAGGGATAGTAAACCTTCCCATCGCTCCCGAAAGGGCGCACGCCGCAGCGGGCCCCGGCCGGGAACCGCCACTTTTTCGCCCCGCTGTATTTCAGGGCCCACAAGCGATTGTCTGCCGTGCCGAAGTAGATGGCGCCGCGGTAACACAGCAGGGGGGAGACCACCTCCGAAGCGGTCTTGGCGACCCACAGCGGCTTCCCGGTACCCCGCGCGAAAGCCTCGACGGTCCCGCCGGCGGTCCCCAGCACCACGAATCCGCGGCACGCGGCGGGTGGGGTCGAGGGGACCGCTTGAAGATCGACTCTCCAGCGTTCCTTGCCGTCGGCACCCAGTGAGACCAGCTTGGATGAAGCCAGGGGGACGTACAGCTCCTCCGGGCTGCCTGTGGGGGGCCGGGAAATCGACTCCTTGAGGTCGGCCGACCACATCGGCTCGCCGGTTGGACTCCAGCTGGCGATGTGTCCGTCTGACGCAGCCTGTGCAATCCCTTGCCCGAGGAAGACAGAGCCACCGATCGGTTGGGTTCCCATCGCTTGCTTCCAGAGGATCCGTCCGTCCTGGGGCGAGAGTGCCACCATCGCGCCGTTGTCCAGCGTGGCCACGATTTGGCTGGGTGATCCCAGCAGAGGGCCCGCAAGGGGAGCTTCCAGCGGCGCTCTCCAGGTTTCCGTGAAGTGGGATGTCTTGACCGGCCGCAGTGGAGCGGGGGGCGGGGCGGGGGCGAACCGCCCATGCGAGGGGGATGCGAAGTCCGGGCCCGTCTGACTCCAGGCCAGTGCGGGCAGAAGCCCGGAGGCCGCCGGCAGGAGACAAAGAGCCAGACGAGACAGGCGAATCGTTTTGAGGTGCACTCATTCTCCCAAGGCGCGCGCCACCGGTTTTGGGCAACGGAGTATAACCGCGGAGCACCCTCCGCTCCAGGGGAGGGGCGATTTCAGCGGCTTTGCGACCGCCTCAGCCCTTGTGCTATTCTCCGCGCTCTCCTGAAGCGCGGGACCACAACATGACGATCCAGGCAATCAAGGGAACTCGGGACATCCTTCCCGACGAAGCCGAGCGCTGGCAGCGGGTGGAAGAGGCCGCGCGACGCGTCTTCCGACGCTACGGCTTTCGTGAGATTCGCACGCCCATCTTCGAGTCCACGGAGCTCTTCACCCGGGTGATCGGCGAGGGCACCGACATCGTCTCGAAGGAGATGTATACCTTCACCGATCGCGGCGAGCGCTCCTTGACCCTGCGCCCGGAGAACACGGCGCCGGTTGTCCGCGCCGCCATCGAGCACCACCTGTTCCAACGCCCGGATTGCGAGCGCCTGTACTACAGCGGTCCGATGTTCCGTTACGAGCGGCCTCAGAAGGGTAGAATGCGGCAATTCTCCCAGATTGGCGTGGAGGCGTTCGGCAGCGACGCCCCGGCGTTGGACGCCGAAGTGATGGAGATGGCGCTGTCGTTCCTGGTGGCGCTGGACATTCCCGATGCTTCCCTGCAGATCAACTCGGTGGGCTGCGAGGCATGTCGCAACCTTTATCGGGAGAAGCTGAGGGAGGCTCTGGCGGACAAGGTCGGGGAGCTCTGTTCCGACTGTCAGCGCCGTTACCGGGAGAACCCGCTGCGCATTCTGGACTGCAAGGTCGGCTGCAGGAGATTCCTCGAAGGCGCCCCCACCTTGCTGGACACGCTCGATGAGCCGTGCCGTGAGCATTTTCAGGCCGTGAGACAGTGCCTCGATCGGCTGGAGGTCGCGTATCGGGTGGATCCGATGTTGGTGAGGGGTCTGGACTATTACACCCGTACCACCTTCGAAGTGCTGGGCGCCTCTCTGGGGGCCCAGAACGCTCTTCTCGGGGGCGGGCGCTACGACGGCTTGGTGAAATCCCTCGGGGGGCCGGCGGTTCCGGGATTCGGATTCGCCAGCGGTGTGGATCGCCTGGTGCTCTCGCTGCCGGAGGAAACTCAGGAGAAGCGCCGCGGCCCGGATCTATTCATCGCGACGCTGGGAGCTGCGGCCTGGGAGCCGGCCCTGCTCCTGGCGCGCAATCTGCGCAGGAAGGATCTCTGGATCGAGTGGGAACCGGCTCCCGGGAAAAGTCCGAAAGCCCAGGCGCGAAGGGCTGATCGGCTGGGAGCCCGCCACCTGCTCTTTCTGGGGGAAGAGGAGCTGAAGCGCGGCATCTGGACTTTGAAGAACATGGAGGAGGGCTCCCAAAAGGAGCTCCGTGCCTCCGACTTGGACGCATTGGTGAAGGAGCTTCTCCGGTGAGCGAAGGCGTGAGGGTCTGGCAGAGAAGCCGCACCTGCGGCGAGTTGAAGGCGGGGGAGGAGGGCCGAGAGGTGGTGCTCACCGGATGGGTGCACCGCAGAAGGGATCACGGCAACCTCATCTTCATCGATCTGAGGGATCGGTACGGGATCACCCAGGTGGTGTTCAATCCGGAGATCTCCCGGGAAGCCCACGCCCTGGCACACCAGGTGCGCTCGGAGTACGTCCTGGGGGTGGAAGGAAAGGTGGTGCGTCGCACTCGCGAAAACGTCAATCCTTCCCTGGCGACCGGCGAGGTCGAGGTGATGGTGGAGCGGGCCGAGGTTCTGAACGACTGCCAGCCAATTCCCTTCACCCTCGAGGATCAGGACCCCGCGGGAGAGGAATTGCGCCTGAAGCACCGATATCTGGATCTCAGGAGACCCCGATTGCAGGAAGTCATCGCGATGCGCCATCGGGTCGTGCTGGCCACGCGCCAGTTCCTGGATTCCCAGGGGTTCCTCGAAATCGAGACCCCCATGCTGACGCGTTCGACTCCCGAAGGATCGAGGGAGTATCTCGTTCCATCCCGCGTCAACCCGGGGCACTTTTATTCTCTGCCGCAGTCACCGCAAATATTCAAACAACTCCTGATGATTTCGGGGTTCGACCGATACTTCCAGATCGCCCGCTGCTTCCGGGACGAGGACCTGCGCGCCGATCGCCAACCCGAGTTCACCCAGATTGACCTGGAAATGTCCTTCCCCGAGCCGGCCACGGTTTTCTCCCTGATCGAAGGGCTCATCCAGGTCGTTTTCAAAGTGGCGGGGTGGCAGGCCCATCCGCCCTTTCCCCGCATGGACTACCGCGAGGCGATGGATCGGTTCGGCTCTGACAAGCCGGACACCCGTTTCGCGCTGGAAATCCAGGACGTCTCGCAGAAGGCTGCGAGCACCACGTTCCGGGTTTTTTCGGAGACCGTCTCGGCCGGGGGAGTGGTCCGCGCTCTGAAGGTGGAGGGAGGCGGGTCGTGGGCCCGCAAGCCCATCGATGACCTGGTCGTGCTGGCGCAGGGGTACGGATCGAAGGGATTGGTGTGGATTCGGCTGGGCCCCGAGGCGATCACTTCGTCCAATCTCAAAGCGCTCGGAGAGGAAGGCTGCAGGGCCCTGGCGGAGGCCGTGGGGGCCCGCACCGGCGACTTGGTGCTCTTGGGGGCCGGCGAACGCGATCGCACCAGCCAAATCCTGGGTGCGCTACGCATGCACCTGGGGCGGTCGCTCAATCTCATCGACACCTCCCGTCCCCACCTTCTATGGGTGCAGAATTTCCCGCTCTTCGATAAAGCCGAGGATGGCCACCTGGGCGCCTGTCATCACCCCTTTACCTCGCCACGCCCCGAGGATGTGGAGTATCTCGAGTCGGATCCCATGAGAATCAGGGCCCTGGCCTACGATTTGGTCCTCAACGGAGAAGAAATCGGAGGAGGAAGCATTCGTATCCACCGCGGCGACCTCCAGGAGCGTGTCTTCCGTGCCCTGGGGATTTCTCCGGCAGAGGCGGAGCATCGTTTCGGCTTTCTCCTGCAAGCCTTGAGAATGGGAGCTCCCCCCCACGGTGGGATCGCTCTGGGGGTGGATCGAATCGTAGCCATCTTGACCGGCTCGCAATCGATCCGCGACGTCATCGCCTTTCCCAAGACGAACAGCGCCGTGGATCTCATGAGCGGGGCCCCCAGCCTGCCGGACGCGAAGCAGCTCAAGGAGCTCCACATCCGAGTCGACCAGGCCCCGCCGGAGAAATCCTGAAGAGACTCCTGGACCGGGTCAGGAGCTTCAAGAGCCAAGAATTCTTGCCCCCGACGGCCCTTTCTGGGTTGACAATCGCGGAACCCGGATGCTAACTTCAACCGCTGGTGATCGGCGGGGCGTGGGCCCAGAGCCCGGCACCGGTTCCGGTCCAGCATCGTAAGGAGCTTTCCCGTCAGCACCCCCGCCGTCCGGACCGTGACCATCCCCGAAAAGCTCTCTGCCGAGCTGTTCGGAACCTACGACGAAAATCTTCGATCCATCGAAAAGAGCACCAACGTGCGCATCGCCGCCCGTGGGGCCGAGGTTCACCTGAGCGGAGCGCCCCAGGATCTGGATCGCGCCGAGCGCCTGCTGCTGCAGATGGTGGATCTGGTGGAAAGCGGCTATTCGTTCCGGAAAGGCGATGTGGACATCGCCACCCGCCTTCTGCGGGACAACCCGGAGGCGGTCCTGACCGAGTTCTTCAGCCAGGGTCGGGTCAAGGCGGCCCCCGGCAAGGCGATCACTCCCAAGACCCTGAATCAACGGCTCTATGTGGAGACGATGCGCTCGCACGATTTGATCTTCGCCATCGGTCCGGCGGGCACCGGCAAGACCTACCTGGCCGTCGCCATGGCGGTCGCCTTCCTGAATGAGAAGCAGGTCAGCCGCATTATTCTGGCGCGCCCCGCAGTGGAGGCGGGGGAGAAGCTCGGATTCCTGCCGGGGGACATGGCGGAGAAGGTGGACCCCTATTTCCGTCCGCTCTACGATGCGCTTTTCCACATGGTCGAGCGCGAAAAAGCTGCGGCGCTCCTGGAAAAAGGCATCATCGAGATCGCTCCCTTGGCCTTCATGCGCGGACGGACCCTGAATGACTGCTTCGTGATCCTGGACGAAGCCCAGAACACCACCTCCGAGCAGATGAAGATGTTCCTGACGCGCATGGGACTGAACACCAAGGTGGTCATCACCGGGGACATCACCCAGATCGATCTCCCTCCGGGGCGCACCTCGGGGCTGATCGAGGCGCAAAGCGTCGTTGCCGATATCGAGGGGATCCGCTTCGTCTATTTCGACGAGCGGGATGTCGTGCGCCATCCTCTGGTTCAATCCATCATCAAAGCCTACGAGAATTATCGAAACGGCAATGGTGAGCAGGAATCCTCCCTCCGCGCCGAGTCCCTGCCACGCTCCCGTCCCGGCAAGAGCTCCGGACGGGGATAACCTCAGCGGCGGTGAATCGTTGATCCGCACTGGTCCCCAGCCGCCCGCGTCCCACGGGACCCGCGTGGAAATCGTCTGCCGGCCGGGTTTTCGGCCGCCCCACCAAGAGACGATGGCACCCCTGGTAAGACGCGTGCTGCAGGAGTTGGGAGAATCGGGTGAGGTGTCGGTTCTGTTCACGGGCGATGCGGAGATCCGGTCCCTGAACCGCAAGTTCCGCGGTATGAACCGCTCCACGGACGTGCTGTCATTCCCATGGGCTCCCTCCGGGGGGAAAGGAGGGTATCTGGGGGATATCGCGATTTCGATTCCCACCGCCAAGCGGTATGCGAAGCGGGCGGGGTGGCCTCTGACGGAAGAGCTGCGCTTTCTGCTCCTGCATGGTCTGCTTCATCTGCTCGGTCACGATCACGAGACCGACTCCGGCCGCATGAACCGACTGCAGTCGACGCTTGGGAAGAAGGTCCTGGGCCGGGAAATCCCTGCGCTTCGCACCGCCGGGTCGGGACCCGGGACCCCGGTGAAGCGCCGTGTACGGCCCGCCTCCCGCCGCACCCGATGATCGGGAACCAGGGCGAACCTCCTGCCGATGGTCCGCCAGCCGTGCGGGGGAGTTTTCGTTCGGGGTTCGTGGCCCTGTCGGGACGCCCCAATGTAGGAAAGTCCACGCTTCTGAATCGACTGGTGGGCAGCAAGATCTCCATCGTCTCGCCGGTCTCCCAGACCACTCGAACGATCGTGCGGGCGGTGGCGCGCACCCAGGACAGCGAGGTGATTTACCTGGACACTCCCGGTGTGCACCGGCCGCAGTTCCGCATGAACCGTGAGATGGTCCGGCAGGCGCGGGCGGCCCTGGAGCAGGTGGATCTGGTGGGATTGATGATCGAGGGACCGGAAGGCTTCGGGCCGGGGGATGCCTACGTGCTGCGACTGCTTCAGGAAGCAAAAACGCCGGCCTTTCTCATCATCAACAAGATCGACGCTCTGGGGCGGAAGGACCTGCTCCCGCTCATGGCTGAAGCTGCGAAGCGCCATGTCTGGGACGAGATTTTCCCGGTGTCGGCCCGGAGCGGGGAAGGGTGCGACGAGCTGGCAGCGGCCGTTCGGCGGAAAATTCCGGAGGGGGGGCCGCTGTTTCCCGAGGATTTTCTCTCGGACCTACCCGAGCGCCTGGCACTGGGAGAGCTCATCCGCGAGCAGGTTCTTTTGCGCACGCGGGAGGAAATCCCCCACTCGACGGCGGTGATGGTGGAGAGCCTGCAGCGCAACGCCCGGGGAGAGGTCCGGGTGGGGGCCACCGTTTTCGTGGAGCGCGAATCGCAAAAAGGGATCCTGATCGGCCGGGGAGGGGAGATGCTCAAAGCCATCGGGATCTCCGCCAGGCAGGAGATGGCAGCGAGTCTGCGAACTCCTGTGCACCTTTCGCTCTGGGTCAAGGTGAAGAAGAACTGGCGGGATGATCCTGCCGTGCTCCGGCTTCTTGGAATCGCCATCCCCGAGTGAGACGCCATCACCCGATGGCCGCCACCTGCTGTGCTACAATCTCGGCCCCGAACTCGAATCGTGCCCAAAGATCTTGACCCCCCTGGTGGAGAGCCGCCGCCTTGCCACTGCTCCGCGCCGAAGGTTTTGTCCTGAAGTCCTACCCTCTGGGCGAGGCGGACAAGATTGTCACCATCCTGACTCGGGAGGAAGGCAAGCTCCGGGGCGTGGCCAAGTCGGCTCGCAGGAGCCGGAGGAGGTTCGGCAGCAGCCTGGAGCCCTGGAGCCGCGTCTCCCTGACCTACTTCGAAAAGGAAGCGTCCGAGCTGGGCCGGGTGGATGCCTGCGACCTGCTGGAATCGGCCTATCGTCTGCATGAAGACCTGGATACCGCATGGCTGCTGGCTTACATGGCTGAAGTCGCCGATCTGTTTTCCAGGGATCGGCAGGCGGAGCCGCATTACTATCGGCTCCTGGGCTCTCTCCTGGGGGCCCTGCGCGAGGGCCTCTCACGGCCGGCGGGTCTGCGCTATTTCGAAGTCTGGACCTTGAAGCTCCACGGGCTCCTTCCGGACCTTTCCCACTGTGCCGGCTGTGAGACTCCCCTGGGCCGAGAGGGACTGATCCTGGATGTGGCCGCCGGCGCCGTGTTTTGTGCGCAGTGCGGTGGCGAGGAGGGCCCCTCCCGGATGGCCTTGAAGCAAGCCGGGAGGACCGTACTGGGGAGCATCCTGCGCGAGCACCCTGCAGTCCTGGCGGGTCGAAAGATCTCCTCTTCCGGCCTCGACGAGGTGGGCCGACTCACCCAGGCATCCCTGCTCGCGTTCGTGGGATCCCCGTTCAGGACCGCCCGCTTCGTGAGCGGCGCCGCGGGGGGCGTTCGGTGACTTTCCAGGAACTGATTCTCTCTCTCACGCAGTTTTGGAGCCGCCATGACGCAGTGATCCAGCAGCCCTACGATCTCGAGGTGGGGGCGGGCACCATGCATCCCGACACTTTCTTCCGGGTGCTGGGCCCCGAGCCGTGGCGGGCAGCCTACTGCTCCCCCTCACGCCGGCCGGTGGATGGCCGCTATGGGGAGAATCCGTTTCGGGTCTATCGCCATTACCAGTTTCAGGTGATTCTGAAGCCCTCTCCTCCGGACGTGCAGGACCTCTACCTCGAGTCTCTTTCCGCCTTCGGAGTGAGCGCGGCGGAGCATGACATTCGATTCGAGGAAGACAACTGGGAATCTCCCACACTGGGCGCGGCCGGCGTGGGATGGCAGGTGATGCTGGACGGAATGGAGATCTCGCAGTTCACCTATTTCCAGCAGGCGGGAGGACTGGAGCTCTCGCCGGTTTCCGCCGAACTCACCTACGGCTCCGAGCGCATCGCCATGTTCCTGGCCGGCATCGAGAATGTGTTCGATCTGCCCTGGAACGCCGCTTGCACCTACGGCGACCTCCGCAAGGAGGAAGAGGCACAATTCTCTCGCTTCAATTTCGAAGCCGCCGACCTGGACTTGCACCTGCGCCTGTTCACCCATTACGAGTCGGAGGCCGGTCGGCTGCTGGAGCAGGGGCTGTACCTTCCTGCCTATGACTTCTGCCTGCGATGCTCCCACACGTTCAACGTCCTGGATGCCCGCGGCGCGGTGAGCACGACCGAGCGGCCTGGCTACATCGGGCGGGTGCGCAGGATTGCTTGTGCCTGCGCCGAGGCGCATCTCAAGTCACGCGAGGCGGCCGGCTTTCCGCTGCTGCGCCGGAAGTGAAGGGATGGAACCGTTGATGGTGGCGAGTGAGCGGTACTTTCTGCTGGAAATCGGCTGCGAGGAGATCCCTGACGGAATGATCGCCCCGGCGCTGGAGCACCTCGAGGGGGAGCTGACGGCTCTGGCACGGCGGGAACGGATGGGCGACCTGGTCCTGGACCCCGAATCCCTGGGCACTCCGCGGCGCCTGGCGGTACGCGGGAGAGGGTTGCTGGATCGTCAGGCCGACCGGGAGGTCGAGGTGACGGGCCCGCGCGTGGAGGCGGCTTATGATCAGGCCGGCAGGCCGACCCGCGCACTGGAAGGGTTCGCCCGCTCGCAGGGGGTGGCGGTGGAGAGCCTGGCGCGAGTGGTCACCGTGAAGGGCGAGTGCGTGGCCGCGCGCCGCGCCGAGAAAGGACGCTCGGCGCCCCAAGTCCTGGCGGCGAGCCTTCCCGACATCATCACCCGCATTCCTTTCGGAAAGACGATGCGCTGGGGGGAGGGGAGCTTTCGGTTCGCGCGGCCGCTGCAATGGCTTGTCTGTCTGTTCGGAAGCGAGGTGGTGCCGTTCGAGCTGGCGGGGCTTTCGTCAGGTCGTCGCACCCGGGGGCCGCGCTTCGACCGCTCACCGGTGCTGGAGATTGCCGATGCCAAGGACTACATGAAATTGCTGGATGCCCATGGTGTCGTGGCCGACCTACCGCGCAGGCGGCGGCGCATTCAGGAAGGGATCGCGCGGGAGTGCGCCCGCCTGGGGGCGGGATGCACCACGGAGGATCACCCTGAGCTGCTGGACTCCCTGACCGGAATGGTGGAGCACCCGGTGGCGGTGGCCGGCAGTTTCGACGCCTCCTTTCTCAGCCTGCCGCCTCCCGTGCTGTCCACCGCGATGATCCACCACCAGCGGTTCATTCCCGTCCGCAATGCACAGGGCGCATCCGCCCCGCACTACATCGCCATTCTCAACTGCCGTGAAGATCCGTCCACCCTCGCCACCATCCGCCGGGGGAACGAATGGGTGCTGCGGGCCAGGCTGAGGGACGCGGACTTTTTCTGGACGGAAGATCGTAAGCGAACGCTCCAGGCGCGAATTCCCGATCTGGATCGAGTGCTATTCGAGGCCACGCTCGGAAGCTATCGCCTCAAGGTGGAACGGGTCGAGAGGCTGGCCAAGTCGCTCTGCGAAGGGATCGCCGGGCGCGGCCAACCGGTGGAGAGCTCCTCGGTGGTGCGGGCTGCGCAAATCGGCAAATCGGACCTCACCACCCTCATGGTCAAGGAGTTTCCCGAATTGCAGGGCATCATGGGAGGACTCTATGCGCGGCAGGAGGGAGAGCCGGAGGCGGTCAGCCAGGCCATCTCCCAGCAGTATTGGGGCACCGGGGACAGCGGTGGACGCAAGCGCTTCCTGACCTCCGAAGGCGCGGTGCTGGCCATGGCCGATCGCATGGACACCCTGGCAGGGTTCTTTCTGCTGGAGCGGATTCCCACCGGTTCCCGGGACCCTTACGGGTTGCGGCGGAGCGCCTTGGCGTTGATTCAGGCGGCCCTCGACCGATCGCTTCATTTTTCTCTGCAAGATCTCAAGCAGAAAGCTGTGTCACTGTACGCGGAGCAGGGTGTCCAGCCTCGCGGAACGGGTGTGGATCGGCTGACCAGCTTCATCGAAGAGCGGATCCGGCATCTCTGCCAGGAAGCCCTGGGGCTTCCCTACGATGCCGTCAATGCTGCGCTGGCGGTGGGCGCGGACGATCCACTCGACGCGGTGCGCCGCGCCGAGGCGCTGCAGGGGATTCGGGGACAGGATGACTTTGAGGCGCTCAGCCTTTCCTATCGCCGCATACGAAACATTCTCGCGGACCAGGAGGTGTCCCCTTTCATGTCCGGCAGGCTGCTCCTGAAGGAGGAGCGTCTCCTGCTGGAGTCTCTGGAGCGGGCGGAGAGGGAGTCGGGACCGCTCCTCGACGCGCGGGACTACCAGGGAGCCTTGAGAGTTCTGGCGGGCCTGCGACCCGGCCTCGATCGCTTCTTCGATAAGGTCCTGGTCATGGATCCGGATGCCGACGCGCGGCGGGGCCGGCTCGGGCTTCTCAAGCGGATCTCTCTCCTGCTCCTGCGGGTGGGGGACTTTGCCGAGGTGGTCCTGGAGGGAGAGCCGGCCCCTTCGGGCGCGGGAGGTGCGAATCGTGCCTGACCGAGGGGCGGAGCCGCTGGTCTACTTTTTCGGCGAAAACGGTGCCGAGGGCCACGCCGGGATGAGGGATCTTCTCGGGGGCAAGGGAGCGGATCTGGCGGAAATGAGCCGCCTGGGAATCCCGGTGCCGCCGGGATTCACCATCACGACCGCCGCCTGCCGGCGCTACTTCCAGGAAGGGAATCGCCTTCCCGAGCCTCTGATCCAGGAGATCGAATCGTCGCTTGCGCGGCTGGAGAGTGTGCAGGGAAAGAAATTCGGGGACGCGAAGAATCCACTTCTGGTTTCGGTCCGTTCGGGGGCACGCAGCTCCATGCCGGGAATGATGGACACGATCCTGAACCTCGGCCTTTCCATCCCGACAGCCCAGGGACTCTCCACCCTCACGGGCGATCCGCGCTTCGCGTGGGACTGCTTCCGGCGACTCATTCAGATGTATGCGGACGTGGTTCTCGGAGTCGATCCCGCTCTGTTTGAAAAGGCGCTGGAAGAAACCCGAGTTCGCCGCGGAGTTGAAGAGGATTCCCGCCTGGAGGCGGCGGACCTCGAGGAACTGTGCCGGCGGTTCGTGGCCATCGTGGAGGGCGTCGGAGGGGTCGATTTTCCCCTGCATCCGAGAGAACAGCTGTTGGGGGCCGTGGGGGCCGTGTTTCGCTCCTGGAACAACGAGCGGGCCGTCACCTACCGCAGGCTGCATCGAATTCCCGGGGATTGGGGAACGGCCGTGACGGTTCAGGCCATGGTCTTCGGAAATCGGGGAGGGCGTTCGGCGACCGGCGTCGCGTTCACGCGGGATCCCGCCACGGGTGAGAGGAAGCCTTACGGGGAATACCTGCTCAACGCCCAGGGTGAGGATGTGGTTTCGGGGATTCGGACTCCGGCCCCCCTGTCGCGAAACTCCAAGTCATCGGCATCCTCCTCTCTGGAGGAGATTATGCCCGAGGCCCACCGGCAGCTGCTCGAGGTTTTCGCGCGGCTGGAGGGGCACTACCGGGACATGCTGGACATCGAGTTCACCATCGAAGATGAAAAGCTCTATATCCTCCAGTCCCGGCGGGGGAAGCGGACGGGCTTCGCGTCAGTGCGGTGCGCCGTGGAAATGGTGGAGGAGAAGCTCATCGACACGAATACCGCGGTGCAGCGGGTCGAGCCGGAGCAGCTGGTCCAGCTGCTCGCGCCGGTTTTCGAGCCGGCAGCCAAGGACTCAGCGCTGGCCGGGGGAAGGCTGCTCTCCCGAGGGCTCAACGCAGGCCCGGGCGCAGCCTCGGGACGTGCCATGCTCTCAGCGGAGAGAGTGGTAGAGATGAGCCGCCGGGGTGAGAAGGTCATCCTGGTCCGGCTGGAGACTTCGCCGGAGGACATCGCCGGCATGGCCGCGGCGGAAGGAATTCTGACGGCGCGCGGAGGGATGACTTCGCATGCCGCCGTGGTGGCCCGGGGCATGGGGAAAATCTGCGTGGTGGGATGCTCCGACCTGACGGTGGACTACGAGCACCGGATTCTGCGCTTCAAGGACCAGGAGATCCTGGAGGGCCAGCCGATCTCCATCGATGGGACGACGGGAGAGATTCTCAAGGGCTCGCTGCCCACCATTCCCTCCGAGATCATTCAGGTGCTGGTGGAGGGGACGCTCGCCAAGGAGCGCTCCCGCGTCTATGGACATTTCAGCACGCTCCTGGCTTGGGCGGATCAGGTCAGAAGCCTGGGAGTGCGCACCAATGCCGACACCCCCACCGACGCGCGCGTGGCGCGTGCTTTCGGGGCGGCGGGAATCGGATTGTGCCGCACGGAGCACATGTTTTTCGGCGCCGATCGGATCGCGGCGGTACGCGAGATGATCCTCTCGGAAAGCGAGACCGAGCGCCGGCGCGCTCTGGCCAAGCTGCTGCCGATGCAGCGCAACGATTTCCTGGGGATCTTCCAGGAGATGGAGGGGCTGCCGGTCACCATCCGGCTTCTGGATCCACCGCTCCATGAGTTCCTTCCGAAGGACCGGACGGCACTGGAGGAGATCGGCGCGGAAATGGGGGTGAGCGTCGATCGGCTGTGGAGCAAGGTGGAGAGTATGCATGAATTCAACCCGATGCTGGGGCACCGGGGCTGCCGGCTCGGAGTGACCTACCCCGAAATCTACGAGACCCAGGCCCGGGCCATTTATGAAGCCGCCGCGGAGCTGGTGCGCCAAGGGCGCAAAGTTTTGCCGGAGGTGATGATTCCTCTGGTCGGGATTCCCGAGGAGTACTACCGCCTGGCGGCCCTGGTGCGGCGCGTCGGTGGCCAGGTGATGGGAGAACAGGGATGCAGTGTCGAGGCGATGATCGGCACCATGATCGAGATTCCGAGAGCCTGCCTGCTGGCCGAGGAGATCGGCCGGGTGGCGGAGTTCTTCTCATTCGGAACCAACGACCTGACGCAGCTCGGGTTCGGCTTTTCGCGGGACGACGCGGGAGTTTACCTGCCGTTCTACGTCGAGCAGGGAATCCTGCCCCATGACCCATTCCAGAGCCTGGACTGCGACGGGATCGGCCGTCTCATCCGGATGGCGGTGGAGGAAGGGAGGAAGGGCAACCCCCAGCTCAAAGTAGGAGTGTGTGGAGAGCACGGTGGGGATCCCCACTCGGTGGAGTTCTTTCACGAGGCCGGTCTCGATTACGTGAGCTGCTCCCCCTATCGAGTACCGGTGGCCCGCCTGGCGGCGGCCCGGGCCGCTCTGGCGCGTCCCGCCTGAAGATTCTGGATGGAGCGCCGCGCTTGAGAATCGCCCTCCTTTCCCGAAAGCGTACGCTCTACACCACGCAACGATTCATCGAATCGGCCAAAGCCATGGGCCACGAGCCGGTGGTGCTGGATCCGATGAAGTGCTTTCTGGTCCTGGCGCGTCGCTCTCCGCAGATTTATTACGGCGCGGCCGACCGGCCGCTCCCGGCCATGGATCTGGTGCTCCCGCGGATTGGCGCCTCGGTGACCGAGCATGGCCTGGCAGTGGTCAACCAGTTCGACATGATGGGGGCTCCCATCGTCAACAACTCGCAGCCGATTGCCCGCTCGCGCGACAAGCTGCGCTGCTTCCAGTTGCTGACCCGGAAGGACATCAACATTCCGCGCACGGTCATGGCGCGCGAGCCGCACCAGATTTCTGCGGCCCTGGAGGCGGTGGGCGGGCCGCCGGTGGTCCTGAAGCTGATCCGCGGAACGCAGGGAATCGGGGTCATCCTGGCCGAGACCGAGCAGGCGGTGCAGTCGGTGATGGACACGCTCTGGTCCCTCGGCCAGACGATTCTGATCCAGGAGTTCATCTCGGAGTCGGAGGGCAAGGACATTCGAGCCCTGGTCGTGGGAAACCGGGTCGTGACCGCCATGCGCAGGCAGGCCCGCTTCGGCGAATTCCGCTCCAACCTGCATCGGGGAGGCGGGGCCGCCGTGGTGGATCTCGATGAGGACTACCGCAAAGCCGCCATCCAGGCCACCCAGGTCATGGGGCTGCAGGTAGCGGGGGTCGATCTCCTGGAATCGCATGAGGGGCCGAAAGTGATGGAGATTAACTCTTCGCCGGGATTCGAAGGGCTGGAGAAAGCGACCCGCCTGGACATCGCCCGGATCATTCTGGAATACGCCGTGCGATACGCCCGGCGACACGGCAGGGGACCATGGCGGAAGAGCTGAAAATCGGCGGCAAGGTGGTCAATCCGGGGGAGAGCCAGGAGATACTCCTGAAGATCGGCGAGTTCTACACGGCTCAGCCGGTGAACATTCCCGTCATTGTGGTGCGCGGAGTTGAGGAAGGTCCCAGGGTCTTCCTGACCGCGGCGATCCATGGAGATGAGCTCAATGGGGTGGAAATCGTCCGGACCATCATGATTGAGCTGGATCCGGCCCGACTCAAAGGAACGGTTTTCTGCACGCCGGTATTGAACCGTTGGGGATTCCTGAATCACTCCCGCTACCTGCCGGGACGAAGGGACCTGAACCGCTATTTCCCGGGAGATCCGCAGGGCAACCTCGCGCACCGGGTGGCGCACAAGATCTTCACCGAGATCGTGCAGCGCGCCCAGTTTGGCATCGACATGCACACCGCCGGGGTGGGCCGCACCAATCTGGCTCACATCCGCGGCGATCTGGGAAACGACGACATCCGACGCATGGCCAAGGCCTTCGGTACGGAGATCATCATGGACCAGCCCGCGTCCGGGGGCACGCTGAGAGCGGCGGCGACCCGAGCGGGGATTCCCACCATCATCCTGGAAGCCGGGGAGACCTTTCGGTTCCAGCGCAGCATGGTGGCCCGCGGAGTCGCGGGAGTTCGCAATGTCCTTGCGGATCTCGGGATGATCTCCCACAAGGGCAAAGAACCGCGTTTTCAGGTGATCGTCAAGGTCGCGGAATGGATCCGCGCCGAGCGCGGCGGAATTCTCGACATCCGGGTCCGACCGGGCGACCTGCTCTACGAGGGGAGCGACGTCGGGACGGTCTCCACCCCGTTCGGCAGGGAAGTGACCTCGCTGAAATCACCGCTCACGGGATTGGTCATCGGCATCACCACCATTCCGCTGGTACAGCCCGGCGACGCCATCTGCCACATCGCCAAGCTGGAAAAGACGCTGCACACCGTGGAAAAGTATTGCATCACCGAACCGGACGGCCGCAAGCATCTGGATCTGGAGGAGGCGGGGCCATGACGAAAATACGCCGGCTGGACGCGCGGACCGCGAATCAGATCGCGGCGGGAGAAGTGGTGGAGCGCCCGGCGTCGGTGGTGAAGGAGCTGCTGGAAAACTCACTCGACGCCGGAGCCCGATCCGTGCGGGTGGAGATCTCGAAAGGTGGACTCGAGACCATCCGGGTTCTGGACGACGGCAGCGGTATGGGTCGTGAGGATCTGGTGCTGGCTCTGGAGCGGCACGCCACCTCGAAAATCTGCGCGATCGAGGATCTCGCGGGCCTTTCGACACTCGGCTTCCGGGGAGAAGCGCTGCCCTCCATTGCCTCGGTTTCCCAGACCGTCCTGGAAAGCGCGCCGGAGGAATCGGGCGGAGGATTCCGGGTCGAGGTCGAGGGGGGGCGGCTGGGCGAGGTCAAGGCGGTGGGCCATCCGCGGGGCACTTCCGTGGTGGTGCACAACCTGTTTTTCAACACTCCCGCCAGGAGGAAGTTCTTACGCTCCGAGGCCACCGAACTGGAACAGGTCCTGGACACCGTGACCCGCGCCGCCCTGGCGCATTTCGATCGCCGCTTCGCGCTGGTCGCCGACGGAAAAACCCTCCTGGACCTTCCGCCGGCGGCGCAGCGGGCGGAGCGCGTACGCCAGGTGTTTGGTGACTCGGTGTCGCAGCGCCTGCTGGGGTTCTCGCGGATGTCGGGATCGGCCAGGGCCTCGGGATTCACCTCGCGCCCCGATTTCACCCGATCCAATGCCAAGGATATCCGCATCTTCGTCAATGGCCGGCCGATCAAGGATCGGGGTGCCTTGGGGGCGGTCAGCCGGGCCTATGCCACCCTTTTGCCTCGGGGCCGTTACCCGTTCACCCTGCTCTTTGTGGATTTGCCCCCGGAGCGCGTCGATTTCAACGTTCACCCCAGCAAGTGGGAGGTTCGGTTCGCCGATTCCGGCGCCCTGTTCGAGCTGGTCCTCGGGGCCGTGCGCGCCGGAATCGACCAGGAGCGTCCTCTGGCATCGCTGCAAGGATTCACTGCGGAAGCGATGCCGCCCGACCAGGAGCAACCCACGGAACGGGCTCCGGTTCCCCTGATGGCTCCCTCCCTGATATCGGAGAGCCGGGAGGACGCGTGGGAATTCTCGAGTCGAGCCACTACGCCGATCGGGGATGCTGCGGAGCCACGATTCCAAGGCATGACCCGGATGCTGCCCCTGGCGCAGTACCGGGAAAGCTACATTCTTGCCTCCGACGAGGGGGGGCTCGTCATCGTGGACCAGCACGCGGCCCACGAGCGGATTCTCTACGAGCAGCTTCTGCGCGAGGCGCCGGTGCGGAACGTGAATCGCCAGGCTCTGTTATTTCCTTTGACGCTGGAGCTGGATGCCGAGCGCAGTGCACGCCTGCAGGGTGGAACGGAAAAGCTTGAAATCCTTGGTTTTCGCCTGGAGCCTTTCGGCGAGAGGACCTGGCTGATTCGGGAAATCCCGGCCCTGCTGGGCGGCGCCGATGCGGGGGCTCTGCTGAGGGACCTGGCGGATGATCTGGGAGACCCGGACCGGCAGGGGGAAGTGGAGCGGCTGCTGGACCGTCTGGCGGCGACCACCGCCTGCCACGCGGCGATCAAGGTCAACTTTCCGCTGACAACCGAGAAAATGACCTTCCTGCTGGAGGAGCTGGGAAAGACCGCCAGCCCCATGACTTGTCCCCACGGCCGGCCGGTGGTACTCCGGATGGCCCACCGGGACCTGGAGAGGAATTTTCATCGGCGCTGAGGATTCCGGTTGACGGTTCGGCCGTATCACCGTAGAATTCAAGCACTTCGATGATCATGCAAAGAGCCGCCACACGTTCCTCACGATTATCCCGGGCCTGCGGGGTGCTGTTACTGGTGATCCCGGTGCTGCTGCCGTCCAAGTCCTGGGCGGCCCAGGTGGTGACCCTGGTCAACGGCAGCAAGCTGGAGGTGGAAAGCTACCGGATGGAGGGCTCCAGGATTGTCCTCTCCCTGACGGGTGGAGGAGAGCTGGGGATCTCTCCCCAGCAGGTTTCGGGCATCGTCGCAAGCATCCCGGCGGCGCCTCGGGTACCGGTAGAGCCGCTGCCATCCGAGCCCAAAGCTGCCACTGCCCCATCTGCCCCTGCCGTCCCGGTCGTGCCCGGGATCCGGATTTCCCCCTGGGACCCGGAGCCGGGGGTGCGCGCACTCATCGGAGAAATCTCGCGCGCGGTCGGGGTGGACACGAAGCTCGTGGAAGCGCTGGTGGAGGCGGAGTCGAAATTCGATCCTTACGCCGTATCGCGGCGCGGTGCCATGGGGTTGATGCAGCTGATGCCCGGCACGGCGCGGCAGTACCAGGTGAAAGACGTCTTCGATCCTCGCCAGAACCTAGAAGGGGGCATGCGGCACTTGAAGTTCCTTCTGGAGCGGTACGACGACACCGCCCTGGCTCTCGCTGCTTACAACGCCGGTGAAGATGTCGTGGATCGATACCGGGGTATCCCGCCCTACCGGGAGACTCGCGGCTACGTGGCGCGAATTCTCGGACGCCTGAAGTCCTAGCACGAAAATCTCCTTCGGCCAGACTTGTGGACCGGCCCCCTCGGGCCCAAGCAGTTCCCGCGCCAGGTCCTTTCCGCGGAATCCATCCACCTCCAAAGCCAGCCGATACGACGTCAGAGCACCTTCCCGCGATCCCTGCTCCCAGCGGCTCCGGCCGAGAAACAGCGCCTTCCAGCCCAGGATCCAGGGGGCGGTTGTCGAGGGGGACTCGGGAATCTTGGCCAGCCAGGACTGCGCTTCCCCCCACTGGCCGTCCTGAAAGGAGAGCCTGCCTCGATGAAACAGGAGCTCCGGCGCATTGGGGTATTCCTCGAGCAGGGCATTGATCAGGGGGAGGGCGGCATTCGATGGACCGCTCTCCATCTTGGAGAGTACGGGCGAGAGCGATCGGGTCAGGGCGGGATCGTTCCATGCCGGATTGCCATAGCGCGTTCGCAGGGCGCTGCGCTCCTCCTGGGTCGCGTTCAGGGCGCGGTAGATTTGCTCCAAGGCGTCGGTATCTCCCAAACGAAAGGAGGCCCGCGCGGCCACGCCCAGGGCACGGGATCTCCAATCCGCCTGAAATGAATAGCCCTTCATCGAGGCTTGCAGCTCGCTCAAGGCGGATGCGCTGTGCAGCGACAGATCCAGGGAATCGGCGAGAAGTACCTGGAGAAGGTGGCCCAGCGCTTCCTGGTCCCGATCGGAGGATGCGGCACAGCGCGTAATGGCGCTCTCGAACACCGCGTGGGATTCGGGATAGTTGCCCAGTCGCAGCTGCAGCTCACCGATGCTGCCCTGAATGAGGGGAGATGCGGCGTTCAGATCGAGCGCCGCATTCAGGTGGTCCAGGGCCAGGCGGTAGCGCTGCTCGTGACGAGACTGATAGATCACCGCCAGCAGCAGATGTGCCTCGGTTCGAAAATAGCGGCCTCGCTGCGCGACTTCCTGCAGCTGGGCAAGCCCCTTGTCGCTATCGCCTCCGGGGAGAAACATGAGGCTGCGAAGCCCTTTGACCAGAAGGCTGACCTTGTCGGCGTAGTAGTTGTAAGCCCCCAGGCCAAATTGGGCATCCACCAGCTGCGGATTCAGCAGCACCGCCTTCTCGAGAAAGGCCTTTCCCTTCTTTGCAGCGGAGGCGGCCTTGAAAACTTTCTTCTCGGATGCCCGGTATTGCGCCATGAAGATGTGCGCGGTTCCCAGGGAGGTGAGAACCTGGGGATCTTCGGGCGAGAGCCTCAGCTGGTCTTGAGCCAGGCGTATCGCTTCATCAAGGTGGTACTCCATGGCGTGAGTTCGCGCCTCGCCGCTGATCTGGAGCTGCTTCCACCATTCACAGAATGCCAGGAAGAGATGTCCGCGGGGATCGGTGGGATGGCCTTCGAGGTAAGAGCGAAATTTCAGCTGAGCCTGCATGAAGCGCCCTTGATGCAGATCCGCGAGGCCCTCCAGGAGGGTGGCGTCGGGAGCGGTATACGTCACCGGGGCGGGGGACGCAGTCCGAGCGATGGCAGGGAAAAGAAAGGGGACGAGGCAGGTGAGCCACAGAATTCCGAGCCGTACCACGCGCTCCATTTCCACCTCAAAGGAAAGCCGCTCTCGAAGCTCAATATAGCATGCCGCGATTCGCACTCGCGTCAGGAAACCGCCGCAGCGTCGGAAGCTTGACTGGGAAGCTCGACCGAGCGACCGTTACATTTCGCTGCGTCGCTGACGCCGCACCAGGGCCGGTTTTCCGGCTCCTCACGCCTGCGCTCCCCCTCACCCGCAGCATTCACGGCGTTTAGCCACCTCGCCTTGCCGTGTCCAATCTCTGGAACACTTCTTGCTCATTTCCCGCCAAGGTCCGGGGTGTTTCGCCCCCGCAGGGTGAAAGACGGCAACAAACCTTTCCGGAGCCGGCGTTCCGGAGGAAAGGAATCATGCATGGAAAGCACCAATGCTCCCCACGCCAGAATTCTCGTGATCGGCAACGAGGAGGGCGCCGCAAGCTCGTTGATGGCGGGACTGTCGGGAACCGGGCATCAGGCCTCGCGCGTGGCCACCGGGCGCGAAGCCCTGTCAAAAATCGAATCCCGCAGCTGCGATCTCGTCATCGTGGATTGCGAGCTCCCCGATATGGACGCCCTGGAGCTGCTCTCCCGAAGCAAGGAGATCAACCCGGGCTGCCCCGTGTTCCTCACCGCGACCACCCCTTCGGTGGAGTTGGCGGTGGAGGCTCTGAGGCGCGGCGCCTACGACTTCCTCATCGCTCCGGTGAAGCCTGAGGATCTTCTGCGACGGGTGGAAAACGCGCTGCATTTGCGGCGCCTGGGTGAGGCGCGGCGGCGGACGGCGGAAGAGCTGCAGCACGAAAAGGTCCGTAACCTCGAAATGCGGCGCGATCTGCAGGCCCGCTATGGCTTTTCGGCCATCCTCGGGAAGAGTCCCAAAATGAAGCAGGTTCACGATCTGGTCATGGAAGTCACCCGGTCCGACTCCACCATCCTGATTCAGGGAGAGAGCGGCACAGGAAAGGGACTTGTCTCCCGCATCATTCATTACAACAGCCACCGTGGCGACCGCCCCTTCGTGGAGGCGAATTGCGCCATCTACTCCGAAGGAGTGCTGCACAGCGAGCTTTTCGGCCATGAGAAGGGGGCGTTCACCGGCGCCGTGAAGCAGAAGCGGGGCCGCTTCGAGCTGGCGAACACTGGAACCGTCTTCCTGGACGAGATCGGGGAAATCAGCCCGGCCACCCAACTGATGCTCCTGCGCTTCCTGCAGGAGAGGCGCTTCGAGCGTGTGGGCGGCGAGGAAACCCAGGAAGTGGACGTCCGAGTCATCGCAGCCACCAACAAGAACCTGACCGAAAGCATGGAGAAGGGCACGTTTCGCAGCGATCTTTTTTACCGTCTGAACGTCATCCCGCTGTTCATTCCACCCTTGCGGGAGCGCAACGAGGACATTCCGCTCCTGGCCAATCGGTTCCTGGAGGACTGCGCCCGCAAGGCCACCAAATCTTTTCAGGGCTACACCGACGAGGCGATGGAGGCCCTGGTCGACTACTCCTGGCCGGGAAACGTCCGGGAGCTGGAAAACGCGGTGGAGCGCTCGGTGGTCCTGGCGAAAGGGGAGTGGATCACGTTGATGGATCTTCCCTCGGGAATCCGCCAACCCCTGGAGGATCGCTCCGACATGAAGCTGTCGCTCTATGAGAACGAGCGCCTCTACATCCTGAAGACGCTGGCGGAATGCAACTGGAACAAGAAGCTCACGGCGTCGGTCCTGGGAATCAACCGCTCGAGCCTCTACAGCAAGTTGAAGAAGTACGGGATCGGCGCCGAGTCGGCCAACTGAGACCGTTGCCGGCCATGCCGCTCAGCCCGGGGAAAGGGGATTTAGCATGTCGGTGAACCGGCTCCCCCGCCCTCTACGAGTCTTCCTCCTGGGAGTCAACCTCCTGGGAATCACCCTGGCATGTTTGACCTTCATCCGGGAGCCGCTGGTCCTATCGCTTCCGCTTCTGGTTATAGCCACCATGGCCATGGTGGCCGCTCCTCACACGGTCACGATCGGCACGCGGATGGAGATGAGCACGTTTCATCCCTTCATCCTGACCGCCCTGCTGTTGCTGGGCTCGGCTCCGGCCCACGTCACGGCAGCGGCGGCGGTTGTTTCCATGGCCGCGTATCCCCGCAGGCGTTGGGAGGGATACCGGTTTTTCTTCAACTTGAACGGAATGCTCATCGCCACCTGGGTCACCTGCCGGCTCTACTCGCTGTGCGGTGGCGGAGGCGGGGGCGGCCTGTCCCTGGATCGAGACCTGCCGGCGCTCCTGGTGGCAACGCTGGGGTTCTTCCTGGTCAACACCCTGCTGGTCTCGGGCGCGGTGGGATTCTCCACCCGAGCCTCCGTCCCCAAGGTCTGGCGGGAAAAATACCTGTGGTCCGCTCCCAGCTATTTCGGCGGAGCGGCCCTCGCCATGCTCCTCGCTCTCGCAGTGATGCGCTTCGGAATCTACAGCCTTCTCCTCTGCCTGCCGCTGTCGGCGCTGCTTTACTACTCCTACCGGCTCTACGTGGAGAAGATGGAGGAGAAGCAGCGTCACATGGACGACATTCAGCGGATGAACCGCGACCTGGAGCGCAAGGTGCGCGAGCGCACCGACGAGCTGGAAATCCTGAACCAGAAGCTCAAGGAATCCAACGCCGAGCTGATCCGAGCCAACAATCTGAAAAGCGAGTTCCTGGCCAACATGTCTCATGAATTGCGCACGCCTCTCAACGCCATCATCGGTTTTTCGGAGCTCCTCATGGAGCAGTCCACTCATCCGCTGCTGGGCGATCAACGGGAATACGTGGTGGATATCCTTTCCAGTGGTCGGCACCTGCTCGAGCTCATCAACGACATCCTGGATCTTTCCAAGATCGAAGCGGGCAAGATGCGTCTGTGTCTGGACGAGATAGAGCTGGGAGAGGTTGTGGAAGAGTCGATGATGACGCTCAAAGTGGATGCGTCGCGCAAGGAGATCCGCCTGGAGGCAAACCTGGATGGGTCGGTGGCGGGTGTGGTCGCCGATCGGGCGAAGATCAAGCAGATCCTCACAAACCTCCTGTCGAACGCGGTGAAGTTCACCCCTGCGGGAGGGAGGGTGCAGCTGTCGGCGACGCGCCAGGCCGGCTGCCTGGAGGTTTCGGTGAAGGATTCGGGAATCGGAATCCGTTCGGAGGACCAGGAGCGGATCTTCGCGGCCTTTACTCAGGTGGACGGATCGTATGCCCGCAAGTACCAGGGGACGGGGCTGGGGCTCACCCTGGTGAAGCGCTTCGTGGAGATGCACGGCGGGACCATCTCGGTCCAGAGTGCGGTCGGGAAGGGCAGCGTGTTCACGTTCCGCATTCCCATGACCCCTGGAGGCAATCGGCAAGGCGGCGACCAGTACGTCTCCGTGCCGGTCGACCAGGAGGCAGTGGAACCGCGGATGGGCTCGGGGCAGCTCATCCTGGTCGTGGAGGACAACCCCGGAAACATGAAGCTTGCCCGGGAAATCCTGATCGCACGCGGCTACCGTGTTCTGGAGGCGGCCAGCGGAGAAGAGGCCCTGGATACCATTCGATTCATCCGTCCCGATCTGATTCTCATGGACATTCAGCTGCCGGGGCTGGACGGCCTTGCTGTGACCCGAAGGATTCAGGCGAATCCCGAAACGCGAGACATTCCGACCGTGGCCTTGACCGCCCACGCCATGATGGGACACGAGGCGTCGGCGCTCGAGGCTGGCTGCGTCGGTTACATTCCCAAGCCCATCGACGGCACGGGATTTCCCCGGCGTGTAGCCGAGATTCTGGCGCAATTCTCACCTGACGAGCGGACCAGGAGCTTGGGGAAGGAGAGCTCATGAACCGAAATCGACCCTCGACAATTCTCGTGGTGGACGACGATCCCAGGAACATCCGGCTCATGGAGTCGATACTCAAAACCTCGGGCTACGCGGTCATCACCGCGGAGGATGGAGAACAGGCATTGGACGCCGTCGCCCGCCAGCGCCCCGACGCCGTGTTGCTGGACGTGATGATGCCCCGCATGAGCGGTTTCGAGGTCCTCAATCGGCTCCGAAGCCAATACGAAACACGGCTGCTTCCGATCATCATGGTCACGGCGCTCAACGCGCTGGAAGAGAAGGTGCAGGCTCTGGAGACGGGAGCGGATGATTTTCTGTCAAAACCGGTCAACCGGATGGAGATGCTGGCCAAGCTTCGCTCCATCCTGCGGGTCAAGTCGCTGCACGATGAGGTCGAGCAGACCCGGCTGCAGCTGGAAGCCAAGAACCGCGAGCTGATCCAGGTCGAGCACCTCAAGGAAAAGCTCACGCAAATGGTGGTCCACGACTTGAAGAACCCTCTGTCGGGGATCGTGGGGAATCTCCAGCTCCTTGAGCTGCAGGGCCCGGGGATGCCCGCAGAGTCTTTCCGAGAAATCCTGGCCAGGACCCAGGAGGGCGCGCGCCAGCTCATGGCGCTCATCATGAACATCCTCGATGTGGCCCGCATGGAGGAGGAAAAGCTGGTCCTTCGGCGGCAGGAGCTGAGACCGGAGTCGCTTCTGGCGGATTGCATCCGGCAGGCGGAAGGACTCTCCAAGAAGGTGGGGGTGGACCTGCACCTGAAGGTCGAGGGCGTCCCGGGCCCGGTGGATGCCGACCCGGAGCTGACAGGCAGAGTGCTGGCGAACCTGGTGACCAATGCGCTCAAGCACACGCCGCCCGGCGGCCGGGTCGAGGTGGGGGCAGCGGAACAGGGCGACCAGGTGCGATTCTGGGTGGAGGATACGGGAGAGGGGATCTCCGAGGAGATTCTCCCCCGGGTCTTCGACAAATTCGTGGTTGGAACAGCCGGCGCCGACCCGGAGGCCGGAAGCTACGGGACCGGCCTGGGCCTGACCTTCTGCAAGATGGCGGTGGAGGCCCATGGCGGGTCCATCGGGGTTCAGAGCAAGGCTGGGATGGGAAGCAAGTTCAGCTTCACCCTTCCCCGCGGGGGGTTGAGCCAGTCATGAGCCGTGACCGATGGGCGCCTAATCGGAAGTCAGAGTTTTTGTTTGACAGCCCGAAAATGGCTGTGCTAGCATCCGCCTCCGCTCTACAAGTTACTCATCCCATTGAGGTTGTTTCGCACAAATCGCTCCGGTAACGCGAGATTCCGATGAACGGACCCTTCGTACCTTCCACGCTTGCCGAGCTCTTCAGAGACCTGTTCCTGACGGAGCGCAGCGGGATCTTGTCCCTATCGCGCACCGAAGTTCGCAAGCGTGTCTACTTCGATCGCGGCATGATTTTCTTCGCCGATTCGAGCCTCGAGGACGAAGGCCTCATGGATTTCCTGGTCCACGCGCGCACCCTGAATGCACAGGATCTTGCGGGGATTCCTGGCGCCCGGGGTGATGACCGTGCCCTGGCCCAATGGCTCTTCGACTCGGGAAAAGTCCCACTGGAGAAGCTGCAGCAGAGCGTCCGCGAACAAATCCAGCAGGTGGTGGTTTCCACCTTTCGGTGGGAATCAGGGGAATCCTCCTTTCAAGACACACCCCCCGGGGGGGGTGAGGCGTTCTGCACCGATGTGATCTTCACGTTCGAGATCCTGATGCGCGGCATTCGCTCTATGGCGGGCTTCGGGCCGATCCGGGAAGCGATGCACCGGCTGGACCGCAAACTGAAGCTCAGCGAAAACCTGTATCTGCCTGTGGACAAGCTGGCGCTGCACCCCATCCAGGGATTCGTCCTGTCGCGGATTGACGGCAGCACCAACATCGGCGAAATCGCCTCGCAGATCCCACCCTCGGATGAGGACAACGCGTTGCGTTTTCTGTTCGGACTGATCATCCTCGGAGTCGCAGAAGTCTCACCTCCCCTGGGAACCGGTCCTCTGGTGGTTAGAAACCTTCTCGCCGGAGATCGGGAAGAAAGGGAAAGGGGAGAGAGGGAGGCGACCGTCATCAAGGAAATGAGTCGGGCCCTGACAACCGGAACTGCGTGGGAGGCGCTCGGAATTGCACCCGGCGCTGACACAGAATCCACCCGAAGGGCGTATGAGACCCGGAGGGACGCGTTTCGGCCGGCCCGGTTCGTGAAAAAGGTCCAGGAAGTCTACCGGGACGAGCTCATGCTCATCGAAGGAAAGCTTCTGGAGTCCTATCTTGCCGTGAGTCAAGATCAGATGCAGTCGGCGCGCCAGGGGAGCGCTCACGGCGGCTCAGTGAAGCTGGATATCGACTCGCTCAGTATGAGGAAGGAGCTGAGCAAGACGCAGAACCAGGAGCTCCTGGAGGAGCAAGTCCGCCGCGCCGAGCTGTTTTTCATCAAAGCCCGAGAGTATTTCAAGGCGAAGGACTACCACAATGCCATCCAGTATTGTGAGCAGGCGCTCAAGGGCAACGATGCCGATGCCCGGTATCATTTTCTGCTGGGGCAGGTACTGGTCCGTAACCCCGACTATCGGTGGCAGAAGCGGGCGGAGCAATCGCTCCTGAAAGCCGCCGAAATCGACCCCTGGAACGTCGAGCATTTTGTCCATCTGGGGAATTTTTATCGCACGCATAACCTCATGCGCAAAGCCAAGAAGAGCTTCCTGAAGGCGGTCGAGATGATGCCCTCCCATTCCGAGGCCCAGAAAGCCCTCTCGGAGATGAAAGGCGTCGATTCCTGAAGGTGAATGACCTCCCCCAGCGGTTATTGACAGGCTGAAGCGCCGTGCTATAATCCCGCCACTCGGAGGGGCGGGTTTGTTCATTGAAGTCAACAAGATCCCCCCGGAAGGTCTGGAGATCGATCGAGTCCTGCAAATCCAGCCCGTTCAACTGGGAAGTGGAGAGCAGGCCAAGGTAGGGGATGCCAGGCTGACGGGGACGCTTCGGCGAAGCGGCTCCGACCTGGAGTTCCGAGGGCGGGTTGAGGCGGGTGTCTCCCTCATCTGCAGCCGCTGCCTGGAGCCGTTCCGGCAGCCCGTCGAGGAGCCCTGCCACAGGATTTTCCGGGCGGGGCCGTTGGGCAGACCTGAGTCGGAGCACGCGCTGGTCGAGGAAGATCTCGCACTTACCCCGTTTGACGGAGTACGCATCAACTTGGAGGAGATGGCCCGGGAGCAGATTTACCTCGCCGTGCCCCTGAAGCCGCTTTGTCAGGAATCCTGCAGGGGACTGTGTCCCACTTGTGGCGCCGAGTTGAACAGCGCGCCGTGTGACTGCCCGGAAACGCGCCAAGAAGCTGAAGCGTTGACTTCGAAGCTATCTCTTTAACCGCATTTTTCTGGCCGGAACCCATGCCGAATCCCAAACGAAGACATTCTCGAGCCCGGAGAGACCGCCGTCGGGCCCACGACGCTCTTGTGAGGCCCTCCCTCTCGAAATGCCCCCACTGCCACGAGGATAAGCTACCCCATCGGGTCTGCCCCCACTGTGGCACCTACAAGGGCCGCGACGTAATCGAGGTCGCGGAAGTCTGAGGGCGTTCGTTGCCCCACCTCTGGATTTCTGATTCTCGCTTCGAGGCTAATCCATGAAGCCTGCGATAGCCCTGGATGCGATGGGAGGTGACTACGCGCCTGCCAATACCGTGGCCGGCGCGATTCTCGCCGCCCGGGAATTGGGAAGCCGCGTGGTCCTGGTCGGCCGTGAAGATGAAATCCAGAGAGAGCTCGATCGACACCGAGCTCGGGAGAGCTCCCTTTCCATCGTTCACGCCAGTGAGTCGGTAGCCATGGATGAAGCGCCGGCGATGGCGCTCAGGCGGAAGAAAGATTCCTCGCTGCGCGTCGCCGCGAACCTGGTCCGGGACGGCCAGGCGGAGGCCCTCGTCTCTGCGGGCAACTCCGGAGCGGTCATGGCCACCGCGGTGTTCGTCCTGGGGGCCGTGGCGGGAGTGGATCGGCCCGCCCTGGCGGCGGTCGTGCCGAACCGCAAGGGAGGCGTGACCGTCTGGCTGGACGTAGGGGCCAACGTGGACAGCAAGCCGCAGCATATTCACCAGTGGGCGATCATGGCGCACATTTATGCCAAGAACATCCTGGGGGTTGCCTCCCCAAGGGTGGGCCTACTCAGCATCGGGGAGGAAGCCGGGAAGGGGAACGATCTGGTGAAGGAGACCTTCAAGCTGCTCCAGGAGTCGCGCATCAATTTCATCGGCAACGTGGAGGGGCACGACATCTTTGACGGGAGCGCCGATGTCATCGTGTGCGACGGGTTCACGGGAAACGTCTCACTGAAGGCAGTGGAGAGCGCCACCGAGACCTTGTTCCATTTTCTCAAACAGGAGTTCTCCCGTTCCTGGCGCACCCGGCTGGGCTACGTCCTCTCACGGCCTGCCTTCAAGGGATTCCGCAAGAGGGTGGATTATGCCGAATTCGGTGGTGTGCCGTTACTGGGTGTCAGGGGGGCCACCATCATCAGCCACGGCCGTTCGTCGCCCAGGGCCATTCGCAACGCCATACGGGTCGCGGGAGAGGTGGTGGAGAACCGGGTGATCGATCAGATCCAGAAAGAAATCGAAGAGAGCACCCACCCCGTGCGATCGGAAATGGCATGAGCTCCTCCCTATCTTCCTCCGCCGCCAGCCTCAATACACCGCGTCTGCGATCGGTGGTCTCGGGAACCGGCTCGGCGCTGCCCTCCAGGATCCTGACCAATCAGGATCTGGAAAAGATGGTGGATACTTCCGATGAGTGGATTACCTCCCGCACCGGCATCAAAGAGCGCCGTATCGCCGGGGAGGGAGAATACCTCTCCCAATACGCCACCGAGGCGGCCCGCAGGGCGCTGGAAATGTCCGGAGTCCCGGGGGAGGAGCTGGACCTCATTCTCGTCGCCACGGTGACGCCGGATCGGCTGATTCCCTCCACGGCCTGCACCATTCAACACAATCTGGGCGCCCGCCGGGCCGCCGCGTTCGACCTGGCGGCGGGGTGCTCGGGATACATCTACGCTCTGGCGGTGGCCGATCGGTTCCTGGCTTCCGGAACCTACCGGCACGCGCTGGTCATCGGCGGGGAGCTGCTCAGCAAGTACGTGGACTGGAAGGACCGTACCACCTGCATCATCTTCGCGGATGGCGCCGGGGCGACGGTGCTGTCGGCGCGGGAGGGCATGGCCGGCATTCTCGCCACCAGCCTGCGCTCCGACGGTTCGATGGCGGATTTCATCCACATTCCCGCCGGCGGGACGATTCAGCCAACCTCGGAGCAGACGGTCCGGGATGGACTTCATTTCATTCGGATGAAGGGCAATGAAACTTTCAAGATCGCCGTGCGGAGCATCGAAGAAGTGAGCCGGGAGGTTATCACCGCGTCCGGACTGACGGCCTCGGACATCGACCATTACATCCCGCACCAGGCCAATCGCCGAATCATCGAGGCGGTCGGCACACGTTTGGGCCTTCGCCCCGAGCAGGTCTACCTGAACATCGACCGAGTCGGCAACACCTCTTCGGCTTCCATCCCGATCGCCCTGGACGAAGCGGTTCGATCCGGCAGGGTCCATCCGGGCGACATTCTCCTCTTCGCCGCGTTTGGAGCGGGTCTGACCTGGGGGGCAGCGCTCCTGCGCTGGTGACCCGAATCCTGAGGGACCGGATGAGCTCCCCGGAACTGGCCTTTCTGTTTCCCGGTCAAGGCTCCCAGTCGGTTGGCATGGGAAAGCTCCTGGCGGAGACGTTCTCCCAGGCCCGGGAAGTGTTTCGCGAGGCCGATGAGTCCCTGGGCTTCTCGCTTTCGGGGATTTGTTTCGAGGGCCCCGAGGAGAAGCTGCGGCTCACGGAGCTGACCCAACCCGCCATCCTGGCCACCAGCATCGCCTGTGAGCGTGTGCTGCGGTTCAAGGGGCTTGGCCCTGCCTGGGTCGCGGGACACAGTCTCGGAGAGTACTCCGCGCTGGTGAGCGCTTCAGCACTCCGACTGTCGGACGCACTGCGAGTGGTCAACCATCGGGGCCGGTACATGCAGGAAGCGGTTCCGGTCGGGGAGGGCGCCATGGCCGCCCTCCTGGGGCTCGCTTCCGAGGCAGTGGAGGCTTTGTGCCTTGAGGAGGCGCGCGGCGAGGTCCTCGCTGCGGCCAATTACAATGCTCCCGATCAAACGGTGATTGCCGGCAACGCCTCGGCAGTGGCGCGCGCCATCCAGGCCGCTCCGGCGCGCGGCGCCCGGCGGGCCATCCCACTCCCGGTGAGCGCTCCCTTTCATTGCGCGATGATGGCTCCGGCCCAGGAGCGGCTCAAGGATGAGCTGAAGTCCACGCCGTTGAGGGATCTGCAGTGCCCGCTCGTCGGCAATGTGGACGCGCTGCCTATCACCTCCGGCGAAACGGCGCGGGAAAACCTCGTACGACAGATCACCGCCCCGGTCCGCTGGGAGGCCTGCGTCCGGGAGCTGCACAAACTGGGTGCTCGAAGGTTCATCGAAGTGGGCCCAGGGCGCGTCCTTTCGGGTCTGGTGCGGCGAATCCTTCCCGAAGCCCGCATCTATAACGTGGAGGACCCGCCGTCGCTGGAGAAGACGCTGCGGCTTCTGCAGGAGGAGATGACGTGAGCCAGTCGAGAAAGGTCGCTCTCATCACCGGAGCTTCCCGGGGCATCGGACGGGAGATCGCCGCGCAGCTGGCGAGAGACGGCACCGACCTGGTCCTCGTGTCAAGACCTTCGGAGGATCTCGAGAGCACGCGGCAGGCGTGCGAGGCGGCGGGTGCTCGGGCCGAATCGTGGCCGTTGGATCTGGGCGACACGGAGACCCTGGAAAAAGGAATCGCCGAAGGCATGCAGAGAATCGGCAGGGTGGACTACCTGGTGAACAATGCCGGAGTGACCCGCGACGGTCTGCTGGTGCGCATGAAACGGGAGGATTGGGACAGGGTGCTCGCGGTGAACCTCACCGCGGCCTTCCTGGTGACCCGAGGAGTCGTCCCTTCCATGATGAAGGCGCGCGCCGGCCGCATCGTCAACATCAGCTCGGTGGTGGGCCTGATGGGAAACGCCGGCCAGGCCAACTACTGTGCCAGCAAGGCGGGTCTCGTTGGTTTCAGCCTGGCGCTGGCCAGGGAGCTGGCGCCGCGCAACATCACCGTGAATGCGGTGGCGCCCGGGTTTATCGAGACCTCGATGACGGCCGAGCTCACGGCCCCGGCGAAGGAGGTGCTGCTCTCCCAGGTACCGCTGCGGCGCATGGGAACGGTGCAAGACGTCGCTGCGGGAGTTCGCTTTCTCCTGAGCGACGCAGCATCCTACATCACGGGAACGGTGCTCAACATCAGCGGCGGATTGCACATGGAATGAGGCCCCGTGGGGGCCGGCAGGTTCGATAGCGCGGGCGCGAAATAGGTATAATACGCGGTCCCGAGGCATGGCACGCCCATCGATCATCCTACAAGGAGGGACAGGGAATGACCGTGGAGGAAAAGGTCAAGAGCATCATCATGGAGCAGCTGGGAGTGGACGCCGAGGAGGTAACCCCGGAGGCCTCGTTCGTGAACGATTTGGGGGCCGATTCTCTGGACACGGTGGAGTTGGTGATGGCGCTGGAGGAGTCGTTCAAGATCGAAATCAGCGACGAGGATGCGGAGAAGATCACCACCGTGTCGGACGCCATCAAATACATCGAGAGTCACGCCTGAGCGGTCACACGTCGAGCCGGCGGGGGTGAGGGTTTGGATCGGAGAGTTGTCATCACCGGAATCGGGATGGTCTCCCCACTGGGGATCGGGACCGAGGCCAACTGGTCGGCCCTTCTGGCCGGGCGGAGTGGCGTCGGCCCCATCACGCGGTTCGATGCCGCGCGCTATCCTTCCCGGGTAGCGGGGGAAGTCAAGGATTTCAATCCCGAAGACTATGTCTCCAAGAAAGACGTCAAGAAGATGGATCGGTTCATCCATTTCGCCCTGGCGGCAAGCCATCTGGCGGTGGAGGACTCGGGACTTGCCATTTCCGCCTCGAATGGCGAGCGCGTGGGCGTCTACATCGGATCGGGAATCGGAGGGCTTCCGTCGATTGAAAAGCAGCACGCTTCGCTGCTCGAGACCGGTCCCGACAGAATCTCGCCCTTCTTCATCGTGGGCTTGATCGTCAACCTGGCTTCCGGCCAGGTCTCCATCCGCTTCGGCGCCAAGGGACCGAATCTGGCCGCCAGCACCGCCTGCGCCACGGGGAGCCACAGCATCGGCGACTCATTCGAGATCATCAAGCGGGGGGATGCCGACGCGATGATCTGCGGCGGAGCGGAGGCGGTCATCACGCCCCTCGCGGTGGGTGGATTCTGCGCCATGCGGGCGCTCTCCACCGCGCGCAACGATACTCCGCAGAAAGCCTCCCGCCCCTTTGATGCCGGGCGGGACGGTTTCGTCATGGGAGAGGGCTCCGGCATCGTCATTCTGGAGGAGCTCGCTTCGGCACAGAAGAGGAACGCGCGGATCTATGCGGAAGTGGCGGGGTACGGGCTCACCGGCGATGCGTACCATGTTTCGGCCCCCTCCGCGGACGGCGACGGACCGGTGCGCGTCATGCTGGCCGCCCTCAAGGACGCAGAGGTGGGGCCGGAAGTGGTGGATTACATCAATGCGCACGGGACCTCCACTCCGGCTGGAGACAAGGTGGAGACGCTGGCGATTCACCGGGTGTTCGGAGAGCGGGCCAAGAAAATCGCCGTGAGCTCCACGAAGTCCATGACCGGGCACCTGCTCGGAGCTGCCGGTGGGCTGGAGACGGCAATCACGGCGCTGGCCGTGGCTCATGATGCCGCCCCGCCCACCATCAATTACGAAGTACCGGACCCGGAATGCGACCTGGACTACGTTCCGAACCAGGCCCGCAACCTAACGGTCCGATACGCCCTGAACAACTCCTTCGGATTCGGTGGAACCAACGCGTCCCTGCTCCTGAAGAAGTTCGAATCTTAGAAGAGCGGCCGTCCCGCCACCAGTCGGGCGAGGGTGCACGATGAAGATAGCGGTGTGCGTCAAGCAGGTCCCGGACACGGAAACCAAGGTGAAGATCGCCGCCGACGGTCGATCCCTGGACGAGTCGTCGGTCACCTTCGTGGTGAGCCCCTACGACGAGTATGCCCTGGAAGAAGCGCTGCGAATCCGGGATCAGCAGGGGGGGGAAGTGGTGGCCTTCTCGGTCGGTGAGGAGAGGGTCGCTTCGGCGCTGCGCACCGTGCTGGCGATGGGAGTGGATCGGGCAGTGCATTTGAAGGATGCGGCTTTTCAGGGATCCGACGCTCTGGGACTGTCGCGCATTCTGGCGGTCGCACTGAAGGGGGAAGGATTCGATTTGATCCTGTTCGGCAAGCAGGCCGTGGGAACGGATCGAGGGCAGGTGGGTCCCCGGGTTGCGGAGCTCCTGGGGCTCCCCCACGTGTCGGTGGTGACCCACCTGACCTGGGAGGGGAGCCGGTTCACGGCGCGTCGCGAGATCGAAGGTGCCAACGAGGTGGTCGAAGGGGCTCCGCCCGTCGTGCTGACCGCCCAGAAGGGGCTCAACGAGCCGAGGTATGCGTCCTTGAAGGGGATTCTCGCCGCCAAGAAAAAGGAGATACGCGTGGTGGGAGCGGCCGATCTGGGCCTGGATCCGGCCACCATCGGGACCGCCGGTGCCAAGACGCGCTGGGAGAAGCTGGAACTGCCGCCGGCGCGGTCGGCAGGGAAGATTCTCAAAGACATGGAGCCGGGCGCGGCCGCAGCGGAGCTGGTGAGGCTCCTCCGGCAAGAGGCGAAGGTCATTTAGGAGAGCGTCGAGCGTGGCCCAGCAGGATGTGTTGGTCTTCATAGAATGCCGCGGCGAATCGATCAAGCGCCCCAGCCTGGAGGCGCTTTCGGAAGGCGGCCGGGTCGCGCGGGCCCTGGGAGGGAAGCTGCTGGCGCTGTGCGCCGGCCCGGGGGCCCAGGCAGCGGCGGCGCAATTGGTGGAATTGGGGCCCGACCGGATTCTGGTGGCAGAGGACGACCTGCTGTCGCTGTATCAACCCGAGGTTTATGCCACGCTCCTATCCGATGCAGTCCGGACGAACCAGGTGGGAGTCGTTCTGCTCTCGGCCACTGCCATGGGCAGGGACCTGGGCCCACGAGTCGCCGCCAAGCTGGAGGCGGGCCTGGCCGCGGATTGCACGCACGTCGAGGTCGAGGGCGGGGAGCTGCTCGCCAAGCGCCCTGTCTTCTCGGGTAAGGCCATCGCCACGGTGCGCTTCTCCGGCACACCGGTGTTCCTGACCCTGCGGCCGAATGTCTTCGCCCTGGAGAGCTCACCCGGCAAGAACCCCCAACCCGAGTTGCTCAAGATCGATTTCGATCCATCCCGTCTCGCTGTGAAAACCATCAAGGTCGAAGCCGGCGAAGGGGCCGAGCAGGACGTCTCGGAGGCCTCCATCGTGGTTTCCGGAGGAAGGGCGATGAAGGGGCCTGAGAATTTTGCACTCATCCGCGATCTGGCCCGTGTCCTGGGGGGGGCCATGGGGGCCTCACGGGCGGCGGTGGATGCGGGCTGGATCGATCACCAGTATCAAGTCGGGCAGACGGGAAAAGTGGTCTCCCCCAATCTCTACATCGCCTGCGGAATCTCGGGCGCCATCCAGCACCTGGCGGGGATGTCGAGCTCCAAGGTGATCGTGGCCATCAACAAGGATCCCGAGGCCCCCATCTTCAAGCTGGCCGACTACGGAATCGTCGGTGACCTCTACGAAATCCTTCCTCGGCTTACGGAGGAAGTCCGCAAGCTGAAGGGGAACTCCTGAGCATGGGGTCCCGTTGAGCCGCAGAACCGGGGACCTTCGGATCCGGGAGATGCTGGAGGCCATCGAGGCAACGACCCTCCACCCGAAAGCCTGTCTCTCCTCGCGTTCGCGCGGGCGAATCCGCCCCGAGCCCCCTGACGCAATACGCCCCTGCTTCCAGCGCGACCGCGACCGAATCCTTCACTGCAAGGCGTTTCGCCGCCTGAAGCACAAGACGCAGGTGTTTCTCTCACCCACGGGTGATCATTACCGGACCCGGCTCACCCACACGCTGGAAGTGGGCCAGATCGCTCGCACCATCGCCAAGGCGCTGCGGCTCAACGAGACCCTCGCCGAGGCGGTGGCCATGGCCCACGATCTGGGTCATCCCCCCTTCGGGCACGCCGGAGAGGCGGTCCTCGATCGGATGGTCCCGGGCGGCTTCTCCCACTACCGGCAAAGCCTGCGGGTCGTGGACCGGCTGGAGAACGACGGACGCGGGCTCAACCTGACACGGGAAGTCCGGGATGGGATCGTCAAGCATTCCAAGGGGGAGGGGAGCATCCTCCCCGACGACCCGCGCAAGCGCGCCCGGACGCTGGAGGGGCAGGCGGTGCGCGTGGCAGATATCTTCGCCTATGCGAACGCGGATTTGGACGACGCCTTTCGCGCCGGCTTGATCCGGCCCGTGGAAGTTCCGAAACGCATCCTGAAGGTGCTGGGGAGAACCTCCTCGGAGCGCATCACGACCCTGGTGCAAGACGTGGTCCGGCATACTCTCAAAGCGGATCTGGAGCGCATCGAGATGAGCGGGGAGATCCTGGAAGCCCTGAACCGACTGCGCAGCTTCCTGTTTGACCGGGTGTACCGGAACGAGGTGTCGCTGCGCGAGTTCAGGAAGGCGGAGGATGTGCTGATGCGCATCCGCGAGTACGTGCTGGAGCACCCGGAGCCAACCATCGGGGAGCCGCCCCGAACCGCACGCGGCCGGGATCGGCTGGTGCTGGATTTCATCGCGGGAATGACCGACCGTTACGCCATCGCGCTATTCGAGGAGATCGCCGTTCCCCACCCCTGGGTGGGTCTTTCCTGAGCCGTCGGCGCTAGCTGGTGGAGGGTCCGACCGGTCCACACGAATCGTCGGCCTTGGCGCACTCCACGGCGCGCGCTTCGACTTTTAGGGTCAGAATGATCACGGGCTTGGTGTAGGGTTTTTTCACTTTTGCTCCTTTCCAGGTGAATAGCGTTCGATGGTAGCAAGCATCAGCTCGTTATGGGACCCGTCGCGGAGCAGGTATCATTGGCCTTGGAGCATTGGACGGCTCGCGATTCCATTTTGAGGCTGACAACGATGGCGGGTTTGGTGTAGGGTTTTTTCACGTCGACTCCTTTTCCACCCCTGCGGTGGTCGACCTCGTCATACTTCCTTGAAAATGAACTCCTCCAGGCATTCGATGCGCTTCTCCCAGTCCCCCGGGTAGAGAAACCATGAGGTGGCGGCCACGCTGGAGAGCGTGGAGTTCCCGTCCTGCGGCGTAAAGCAGAAGCCCACCACTTCGGTTCCGTTGTGGACCGCCAAAGTCGACATCACCATGACGGTCTGGTTCAGAATCCTTCCGAAATGACCGTAATCCCGCCCGAAAGAAAACACCACATTGGCGGTGTTCTTGTAGGTCAGCGCTACCCGGTCGTCGGCCGCAAAACGGGCCTTGACGGCCTCGACGGTGGTGGGCTTGCGGACGCGGATGTTGAACCAGATCGTATGCATGTACTGGCTGTTCACCTTCATGGCCGAAGAGAACAGGTTGAGCTTGTAGCCCAGCGTAGAAAAGAGATGGTAGGCGTCCCGGGCATGGTGGGTTCCGAACTGGGTATCCTTGTGGCCGCCCACCTGGGGTGAGGGAACGAAAGAGCCGTCCTGGCTGATATCGTTGGCCCGGCGCACGCAGACGAAGCGCCCTTCCACCAGGTTCTCCGGGCCCCCGTCCTGCAGGGCGATGACATCCACCAGCACGGAGAGATTGTGGGTGTTGCAGGAGACGATATGGATGAACTGATCCTCCCCCTTCACCAACGCCTTCTCGTTGATGCCCCGGGCGTACATCTTGCCGAATCCGAACTCGCTTCCTTGTGCGAGGAATCCGAGGGTGGAGTCGCGATACTTCTCATAGAAATCGGTCTTGTTCTGCAGCCCCACGGAGGAAGGGGTGCAGTCGATCACCACCGATGCCTGGCGAAGCGCCTCGAGGTGCTCGTAGGCCGGCTCGATACCCATGTCCCGAAAGCCCTTTCTGGCGGTCTCGTCGACCGAAAGCCGCGCGCCGCGCTTGATCAAGTTCAATACCTTGGGCCGATCGGTCACCAGGGGGGTGCGTTTGTGAAAAGTGACCTCGTCGATCCCAAGCGGCCCCTTCATGCTGGCGAGAAGTCCGATCAGCGGCTCGCCAATGGTGCCGGTGCCGACGACATGAACCACTTTCTTGGAAGCCATTCCTGCTCCTTTGCCAAGAGAATCGGCTCCCTCGGAGCCATCTCCTATCCCACAGGTTTTCAGTAGGTTCAAGGGTGAATTTACCGGGACTGCAGAATTGTGTCAAGCCCGCCGGTCAGAGGGCGCGCTTCCTTGACAGGCTCGCGCGGCGCTGGGGTAGAATGGCCTCGCATTCCGATGAACACTCTGGTCGTGCGTGCGCCGTCAAGGGCGCAAGAAAGGTTGCCCGGTGCACCCCAACCCGCCCGGCCCATCGATTCCCGTCAAGGAGCTCCTTGCGGAAGAACTTTCCGAGCTTCGCCTGACCCTGGTCGCAGGACGGGCCGGTCTCGAGCGTCCGCTGACACACCCTCGCATCCAGAAAGCGGGTCTGGCCCTGACGGGATCGCTGGACAAGCTCCAACCGGGTCGAGTCCAGGTGCTCGGCCTCTCCGAAGTCTCTTTTCTCGAGCAGCTGCCCGCGTCCCAACGCGCCGATCTGATAGGCAGGTTGTTCGCAGCCTCGCTCACCTGCTTCGTGCTTTCCCGGGGGCTCTCCTATTCCCCTCACTTCATCCAGCTGGCCGAGGAAAAAGGCGTTCCCTTGCTCGCGACGCCCGTGGCCTCCTCCCAGCTGGTCGAGGCATTGGGACGCTTCCTGGAGGGACGTCTGGCGCTGCGGCAGGTGCTCCACGGCGTGCTCCTGGACATCTATGGGCTGGGAGTGCTGCTCCTCGGCCCGAGCGGTGTGGGAAAGAGCGAAGCTGCGCTGGATCTGGTCGTGCGGGGGCACCGCCTGGTCAGTGACGATGTCGTCGAGATGATCCGCATGCGCGGGGTGCTCACCGGAAACGGCCCGGCTTTGACGCGCTATCACATGGAGCTCCGGGGTCTGGGGATCATCAACATCAAGGACCTGTTCGGGGTGGCCGCGGTGCGCGAAAAAAAAGACATCGAGCTGGTCGTCCGGCTGGAGCCCTGGGTCGAGGGGAAGAGCTATGAGCGCCTGGGCATCGAGGAGCCGACCTTCACGCTGTTGGGAGTTTCTCTGCCTTTCATCGAGATGCCGGTGACCCCGGGGAAGAACCTTTCGGTGCTGCTGGAGGTGGCTGCCAGGAATCAGCTCCTCAAGCACCGCGGATACCACCCGGCCAAGGAACTGGCGAGGCGGCTGGACGAGCGCATCCAAAGGAGAGGACGTTGAGCGGCCCGGAGCCGAGCCCCCGCATCCGGGGACTCAAGGAAATCGTCATCATCAGCGGGCTTTCCGGATCGGGGAAGAGCACCGCCATCCGCTGTTTCGAAGACATGGGGTTCTTCTGCGTCGACAATCTCCCGGCCCAGCTGATCCCGGTGTTCGCCGAGCTGTGCTCGAAGACCGACACGATTCAGCGTGCGGCGCTGGTCGTGGACGTGCGCGAGGGGGCCTTTCTGGAACACTTCCCGGAGGCGCTGGCGCGGCTCAGGCAGGGCGAGATGAGGCCGACGCTGCTGTTCCTGGATGCGGCCGACGACATGCTGATCCGCCGCTTCTCCGAAAGCCGCCGGCCCCACCCGCTGGCCACGGACCGCCCGCTGGACGCGGGGATTCGGCGCGAGCGGGAGGTGCTGGCTTCGCTTAAAGAGTTGGCGGACGTGGTGGTGGACACTACGAGAACGAATGTCCATGAGCTGAAGAAGTACTTCATCGACAACTTCCAGGACCAGGGGTCGGGAACGCCCCTGGTCATGACGGTGATCAGCTTCGGCTACAAGCACGGGATTCCCGACGAATCGGATCTCCTGTTCGACACCCGCTTCATCGCCAACCCGTTCTTCGTGGCGGGACTGAAATCTCTCACGGGGCTGGATACCCCGGTGCAGGATTTCCTGCATGGCCAGGCGGAGTACAATGAGTTTCTGCAACGCATCACCGATCTATTGCTGTTTCTCGTTCCCCGTTACCAGCGCGAGGGGAAGAGCTACCTCACCATCGCCGTGGGGTGCACGGGCGGGCGCCACCGATCGGTGGCCATGGCGAAGGAGATCAGCGACCGGCTCATCTCCAGCGGTCACGCCATTCGCACGGTGCACCGGGACCTGGAGAAGGAGTGACGCCCGTGGAGAATGCGAAGAGGGAAAGCGGTGAGTCCTTCGGAGTCCTGGTGGTGGCTCATGGTGATTTGGCTTCCGTCCTGGCCCGGCTAGTGGAGAAGATCCTGGGTTCCCCCTTGGATGTCGAAACCGTGAGCGTCGGTTGGGACGATGACGTGGAGGCATCACGGCGGCGGGTGGAGGAGGCGGTCGGGCGGGCCGACCGGGGCCGAGGCGTGTTAATCCTGACCGACATGTTCGGCGGGACGCCCACCAATGTGGCTTTGCCGTTCCTGAAAGAACGGAACGTGGAAATCGTCACCGGAGTCAACCTTCCCATGCTGGTGAAAGTCCCGAACGTGAGGGAAGCGCCGGGCAGCCTGCGGGAGGCGGCCGACCGTCTGCGGGATTTGGGGCAGCGGGCCATCCAGCTGGCCACCCACTACCTGGAGAAGCCGGGCGGGCCTAGAGCTTCGTCCTAGGCAGGATGTTGATCACTCGGGAAGTGACCTTGACGAACATGCTGGGACTTCATGCCCGTGCCGCGGCCCGGCTGGTGCAGATGGCCTGCCGCTTCCAATCAAAAATCACCCTTTCCAAGGACGGTCGAACTGTGGATGCCAAGTCGATCCTGGGAGTCCTGATGCTGGCGGGAGCGCCGGGGGAGCGCCTGCTCCTGTGCGCCGAAGGCTCCGATGCCGAGGCAGCGGTCGAGGCGCTGTCGACCTTGATCCGATCCCGCTTCGGGGAAAATCGCTGATGCCGGACCAGACGGGTTTTCGAACGCTGCGCGGGCTGGGGGTGTCCCCGGGGATCGCCGTGGGAAGTGCGCTGCTGCTGGAGGCGCCCAGCAGCTCCATTTTCCGGATTCCGATCCCCCCTGAGCGCGTCGCGCGCGAAATCACCCGGCTGCGTCGGGCCCTGGTGCGATGCAAGAGGCAACTGCTGCAGGCGCGTGAGAAGGCGTTGCTCGAGGCGGGTGAAGGGTACGCGCGCGTGTTCGACGCGCAAATCATGATTCTGGAGGATTCCTCCCTGATCCGCGAAACCACCGAATCGATTCGCCGGGAAGGCGTCAATGCGGAATGGGCCGTGCGTGGAATCGTGGAGCGTTATCTCAAAGTGCTCACGGGACTGGGGGATTCGGCCGGAAGAGAGCGGGGCAGCGATGTGGAGGACGTCCACGCGCGGATTCAGCAGGCCCTTTCCGGGGGCCCCCGGCACGATCTCTCCGAGCTGAAGGAGGACGTCATCATCGTGTCGCGTGTGCTGTCACCTTCGGACCTGGTGCTCCTCAATCGCAACCATGTGGCTGGGCTGGCGATCGAGGAAGGAGGGCAGACGTCGCACACGGCCATCATCGCCAGCGCCCTTCGGGTCCCGGCGGTGGTGGGGCTGAAGGGGATTGCCAGCGTCGTGCGCAGCGGAGAGTCGCTCATCCTGGATGGCGGAAGCGGCACGGTCCACGTGGAACCCACCTCCGAGGTGAGCGAAGGGTATCTGCAGTCCGCGAGGGAGGCGAAGCGGCGAGAAGAGTCCCTGATGGCGGAGCGCAGTCTGCCCGCAGTGACCACCGATGGCACGGTGATTGGATTGCTCGCCAACCTGGAGCTGGCCGAGGAAGGCGCCGCCGCGGTGAACAGCGGAGCGGAGGGGGTAGGACTGTACCGCTCGGAGTTTCTTTTCCTGCACCTCTCCCCCGACCTTCCCTCGGAGGAGAACCATCGGGCCACCTATCGCTCGATCGCGGATCTCATGAGTCCCCGGCCGGTCGTCATCCGCACACTGGACCTGGGAGGCGAGAAATACTTCCACCGGATTCTGGAGAAGGAGGAGGGAAATCCGGTGATGGGTTTGAGGGCCATCCGCTTCTGTCTGAAGCGCAAGGACGTCTTCAGCACGCAGCTGCGGGGATTCCTGCGGGCCGCGGCCCAGGGGGGGCTCGCGCTGATGATCCCCATGATCACCGAGAGGGAAGAGCTCCTCCAGGCCAGGGCAATCCTGGAGTCCTGCCGCCGGGAGCTCCTGGCGGAAGGGATCCCGGTTCCGGATCGGGTTTCCTTTGGGGCGATGATTGAAACCCCGGCGGCTGCCATGACGGCGGACATCCTGGCGCGGGAGGTGGACTTCTTCAGCATCGGGACGAACGATCTCATCCAGTACAGCCTGGCCATCGATCGCGGGAATCCGTCCGTGTCCTACCTGTACCGTCCGCTCCACCCGGCGGTCCTGCGCCAGATCCAGGGGATTCTGGATGCGGCGCGCAGCGCCGGAATCCGGGTCAGTCTCTGCGGCGAGATGGCGGCGGATCCCCTGTGCGCTGCGCTGCTCGTGGGAATGGGTCTCAGGGAGCTGAGCATGAAGCCATCCGCCATTCCCGAGGTGAAGCATCTCCTGCGCCGGGTCTCCCTCGCGGAGATGGCGGCCCTGGCCCGCACGGCCCTCACGCTCTCGACCGCCCGTGAGATCGAGGACCTTCTGCAGAAGCACCTGGGGGAGCGGCTTCCCTCAGGAATCGCCTGCCCGGTCGGAAAGAGCTGAGAGAGGAGAGAGGCAGTGAGACGAGTGCCAAAGCCATGGGGCGAGGAAATCATCTTCGCTGAGACCGATCGCTATGCGGGAAAAATCCTCGTCGTCCGGAAGGGAGAGATTCTGAGCCTTCAATATCACGAAAAAAAGGAGGAGACTCTTTACCTTTACCGGGGCCGCGTGCGGTTGTGGATCGAAGAGGCTGGCGAGCTAATGGAAAAAACCATGCTTCCCGGGGACAGCCGCCACATTCGGCCTTTGACCCGCCATCGCATGGAGGCTCTGGAGGACAGTGAGATCTTCGAGGTCAGCTCTCCGGAATTGGACGACGTGGTGCGCCTCGAGGACCGCTATGGGCGGGTTCCGGGATAGCGCAAGAGGGCATTGACAGGCCGGCGCAGCTTTGCCTATTATCCGGGCGAATCGCCGGGGCCCTTCGAGCGGGCCGGGCGGGAGGTCATCCAAGTTATGGAGATCCCCAAGAAGCACTATTACAAGATTGGCGAAGTCTGCTCCCTGACCGACACCCAGCCCTACGTGCTCCGCTTCTGGGAATCGGAATTCCCGCAGCTGGCCCCCAACAAGAGTCGCACCGGCCAGCGGATTTACCGGTCGCGCGATGTTCAGCTCATCCTGGAGATCAAGAAGCTGCTGTATGAGGAGGGGTATACCATCGCCGGCGCCCGCAAAAAGCTGGGGATGGACAGCGAGTCCCCGCGCGCCGAATCGGACGCAGACGATGCGAGCCTGAGCCCGGAAGCCCTGGTGCTCCTGGAAACCCAGGAGGAGGTCCGCAGTTCCCTGGGCGACATTCTGACTCTGATGGACGCCACCGACCGGAAGCTTTCCCGCCCCGACCGCTGATTTTCCCAACGTGAATCGATGCTACCATCGGGTCTTCTTTCTGAAGCCGCGAGGCAGATGCTGAAGTGAACATTTTGCTGACGGGAGGCGCCGGTTATGTCGGCGCGGCAGTGGCCCGGGAACTGTGGCAGGCCGGGCACCGCCTCTGGATCGTGGACAACTTCACCACGGGCCGCCCCGAGACGCGCCAGGTTCTCCACGGCGCCGGTCTGGAGTGGGTGGAAGGAGACCTGGGTGATCCAGGACTTCTGAACGGGCTCCTGGAAAAGGTGGCATTCGATGGTTGCGTCCATCTGGCGGGATCGGCACGAGTGGACGAGTCCATGGCCCAGCCGGCTCTTTACTACCGGAACAATGTGGCGAACGGGCTGACGCTGTTGGATTCGCTGGTCCGCGCGCGCGTGCGTTGCATCGTTTTTTCCTCGAGCGCTGCGGTCTACGGCACTCCCCAGAAGACTCCCATCGAGGAGGAGCACCCCACCCGCCCGACCAACTGCTATGGCGAAACCAAGCTGGCCTTCGAGCGAACGTTGCACTGGTATCGACAGGCCGGCGGTCCGGACTTCTTTGCCTTGCGCTACTTCAATGCTGCCGGCGCCTCACGAGATGGACTCTTGGGGGAGCTCCACGAGCCCGAATCGCACTTGATCCCCAATCTGCTCTCAGCTTCGCTTACCGGACTGCCCGTTCCGCTTTTTGGAGACGATTATCCGACGCCGGACGGGACCTGCGTTCGGGACTATGTGCATGTGGAGGATTTGGCCAGGGCTCACCGGCTCGCACTGGAGCTGCTGTCGCGCGAGAGCCGCGGCGAAGCCCTGAATCTTGGCAGCGGACTGGGTTTTTCGGTCAAGGAAGTCATCGCGGCAGTGCAGGGTGCCACCGGAGTCGGCTTGAATGTGGAGGTGCGTCCGCGGCGGGAGGGGGATCCCGCAACGCTCGTGGCGTCCACCAGGAAAGCCGAAGCGCTCCTGGGGTGGACCCCCGAGTTCTCGCAGTTGGAAAACATCGTCAAAACGGCCTGGGCTTGGCATCGGCGGAAGTCCCCGTCCGGCGCGGCGCCTTGACAGGTTTCGCGAAGCGCCGCTAGAATCCACGCTTTCCGGGAGGTCGGGGCGTAGCGCAGCCTGGTAGCGCACTTGCTTGGGGTGCAAGTGGTCGCTGGTTCAAATCCAGTCGCCCCGACCAATTTAACTGCTTCACACGTCAACATTTCCAGCCTCACGGTTCTCCTCACTATTGCCGCTGTTTATCAGCTCTGATCTCCGAGTTTCTGCTTGAGCCAGGCTGTGCCCTGCTCCAGGGCGAAGGTTTCGGCTTCTTCCCGCGTTGCAAAGATCCCCGCGTCGAGCCAGGTGAGCTCCTGTTCCTTGGGAGCGCCTTCCCACCAGTAGAAGGCCAAGGCGGAAGCGACCCATCTGCCGTCGGCTCGTTGTGCGATTTGAGGCTTAACGCTGGGGATCTGTATCTGAGACATGGCTCAACCTCCATTCAGCAGATTTCAGGTTTGCTCACGGCCTCGAGTTCAGTCCGGTCGGGAGCCTGAGGGGCGAACGCTCCACCCCTCCTCGGTCTCTTCTTCCTCCTCGTCATCGTCCTCTTCTTCCTCGTCCTCATCGCTGTCGTCATCCTCGTCTTCGAAATCGTTCTCCTCGTCTCCTAGCCGGTACTCGTTCCAATCCATGGCGTGCCTCCGTGAGGGCCAGCGCTCAAAGGACGGTCCCGCCTACGACGGCATCCAGGCCGGGATCCATGCGCATGGTCGGCCGGATTATACATCTCCTGTGGCGGGACAACCGGCGATCGGCCTGTGCTATACTGCGCCCCCACGATGAAACAGCCGCTCCCGTCCATTCTGGTCACCAACGACGACGGCATCGCGGCGCCGGGACTGCATGTGCTGGCGCGGGAGCTGGCGGCGCTGGGAGAGGTTACCATCATCGCTCCCGATCGGGAGCAAAGCGCATCCTCGCATGCCCTCACGTTGCACCGCCCCCTGCGGGTGAATCGCCAGGGCGAACGTCTCTACAGCGTGGATGGAACTCCGACCGATTGCGTCAACCTGGGAATTTTGAATCTTCTCGCCGAGCGCCCCAAGCTCGTCGTGTCCGGAATCAACCGGGGAATGAACCTGGGGGACGACATCACCTACTCCGGAACCGTGGCCGCAGCCTTCGAGGGGACCCTGCTGGGAATTCCCTCCTTCGCCATCTCCCAGGAGGTTGAAAATGGAGAGGAGGCCTTCGACCGGGCGGCCGGGGTGGCCGCACTCCTGGCGCGGCGCATTCTGGATCGCCCGCTTCCGGCGGGGACCCTGCTGAATGTGAACGTTCCCCGGGCCAAGCTCAAGGGGACGCGCCTGACCCGTCAAGGACGCCGAACCTATCATCAGGGGGTGGTGGAGCGGACCGATCCGTCCGGCCGGCAGTATTACTGGCTCGGCGGAATTCCGCCCCGGTGGGACGATGATCCCGACAGCGATTTCGCGGCCATCCGGGAAGGCTACGTCTCTCTTACCCCTTTGCACCTCGATCTCACGCACTACCCGCTATTGACCGAGCTCAGGAAAATGGGAATGGACTTGCAGCTGGGAGAATGAATCCATGGACTTCCGGCTCCGTCGGCAGAAGATGGTGGAACGGCTTTCCGAAAGCGGCATCCAGGATCCGGCGGTCCTGCACGCCTTCCTGGAAGTGCCGCGACACCTCTTCGTGGAAGAGGCGCTGATGGAGAAGGCCTATGGAACCCACTCTCTGCCGATCGGTTTCCGCCAGACGATTTCCCAGCCGGAGATCGCGGCCCGCATGACCGAGATGCTCGAAATCCACCATGACGACCGGGTGCTCGAGGTGGGGACCGGCTCTGGCTACCAGGCCGCAATTCTGGCAAGACTGGCCAGGGAGGTGCTCACCGTAGAGCGCATCCCGCAGCTGGCCGAGCGGGCGCGCAAAGTGCTGGAAGCCCTGGAGCTGACCAACGTGAAGGTGCGAGTGTGTGATGGCTCTCTCGGTCTCGGGGAAGGGGAGGTCTTTGACGCCATCCTGGTGGCTGCTGCGGCTCCCGTGATCCCCGAGCCGCTCTTGAGGCACCTGTCGGAGGGGGGCCGGATGGCCATCCCCGTGGGCGGTGGCCGGGAGCAGCATCTGTTCCGATTCGTCCGGCAGGGCCAGGAGTTCTTCCGGGAGGACCGGGGCCCTTGCTCGTTCGTCAAGCTGGTGGGGAAATCCCGCTGGGCGAATCTTCCTGAAGAAAGGGCCTGAAGGAGCCGCTATGCCGCCGGATCACATGGCACACGAGCTGGGCCGCTTCGATCCCACTCTGCCGATTGAAAAGGCGTGGACACCCCCGGCCTCGTGGTATCGGGATCCGGCTTTTCTGGAGCGCGAGCGCGAGCGGGTCTTCAATCGCAGCTGGCAAGCGGTGGGGAGAGTCGACCAGGTGCGACGGCCGGGGGATTATTTCACCGGCTGCCTGCTGGGGGAGCCCTACCTGGTGGTGCGGGACGGCGCGGGGACGCTGCGCGGCTTTCACAACGTCTGCCGTCATCACGCTGCCCAAGTTTGCCAGGGGGAGGGGAGCCTTGACGAGCTGGTTTGCAACTACCATGGATGGACCTACGCACTGGACGGCAAGCTGCTGAAGGCCCCCCGTCTTGGAAAAAGCGAGGTTTTCAGCCGCGAGTCCTTCTCTCTCAATCCGGTGGCGGTCGAGGCGTGGGGCCCCTGGATTTTCCTGCACCTGGGCAAGGAGCCGTCGCCCTTCGCCGCGGAGCTGGGGGACTTGCAAGCTCGCCTCGAGGCCACTTCCTATTCCGAGCTGAAATTCGCGGCCAGGCGGACCTACGAGATGGAATGCAATTGGAAGGTGTACATCGACAACTACCTGGACGGCGGCTACCATGTCTCAAGCCTGCATCGCGCTCTGGCGGGACAGCTGGATCTCAAGAGCTATCGCACGGAGCTGTTCAAGCGACTCTCGATCCAGTCCTGCAAGGCCCCCGACGAGGCGCCGCCGGAGGGTGGCGGTGACTTTGCGGAGAGAATCGGGGATGCGGCTCTCTATGCGTTCCTTTACCCCAACTTCATGATCAACCGGTATGGGCCGATCATGGACACCAATTGGGTGGTGCCGCTCTCCCCCCATCGCACCCTGGTGGTTTTCGATTTCTTCTTCCAGGATACCGAAGGGCCGGCGTCCAGGGAATTCATCGAGCGCAGCGTCGCGGCCAGCCACACGGTCCAGGAGGAGGACGTGGCGATCAGCGAATCGGTGCAAAAAGGCCTGGGATCTCCCGGGTACGACCGGGGAATCTATGCTCCCAGCATCGAGATGGCCGCCTACCATTTTCACCAGCTTCTCGCAGCGGACCTTCTCTAAGGGCGTTGCCCGCATCCGAGATGAAGAACCCACACCGCTTCCTCCGATGGACTTGGGTTCCGTCCCTAGTCCTGCTGCTACAGCCGTTCCTGCTCTCGACTTCGCTGCCCGCCCCATCGAAGGGCGAAGCCGACATCCTGTCGGCAAGAAAGCTGTTCGAGGCCAACCTGGAGGCGATTCGCCGGAAAGATAGCGAGGCCTATCTCGCCTGCTACCTGCATTCCGAGTCACTGGCACGGACCGGCCCCGAGGGGATCCAGCTGGGATTCGAGGAGCTGGCCAAGTCCACGGGCTCGGGGTGGCCCGATTTCTTCGAGGGGCGCGATCTGCAGCTCGTAGCCATCCAGAAGGGGCTGGTCTACGGCACCTACCGTTACCGGGTCCGTTACGCTGACCGGGAAGAGTCGGGAATCTCGGAGCGTCTCTTCGTGAAGACGGGCACCGGCTGGCGGATCGCGGTGACCACCGCCTTCCCGGCCCTGCCCGGCACGCCGCCTGCGCCGCGCGCTCTGGTGGGCGCCACGCTGCTGGATGGCAATGGATCGGCACCGGTGCCGGACGCCGTGGTGGTCGTGCGCAATGGGAAAATCGAGTGCGCCGGATCGCGCCAGGCTTGCCCGGTGGGTGCCGGCGTGGAGATTCTCGACCTGTCGGGGCTCACCATCACGCCAGGTCTGGTGGACTCCCATGTGCATTTCTCCCAGACCGGCTGGGCCGATGGCCGGCCGGATTCCCTGGACGTGCGGGATCGCTTTCCCTACGTGTCGGTCGAGGCGGGCCTGGAAGCTCACCCGGAGCGGTTTTTCCGCTCCTACCTCTGCTCCGGAGTCACGGGCGTGTTCGACGTCGGAGGATATCCCTGGACCTGGGGTTTGCGGGAGCGTGCCGAGCGCGATTCCCTGGCGCCTCATGTGGCCGCGGCGGGCCCGCTCCTCTCGACCCTGGATTTCTGGCTGAATCTTCCCGCCGCACGGCAGTTTATCTACCTGGGCAGCGAAGCGGATGTGCGCACCGGAGTGCAGTACCTGGCAGCGCAGAAATCCGATGCGGTCAAGGTCTGGTTCATTCCGGTCGCGGAGCGCAATTTCGACGAGATGGCGAAGCTGGTGAAGCTGGCGGGGGAGGAGTCTCGCAAACAGCAGCTGCCGCTCATCGTGCACGCGCTGGGGTTGCGCGAGGCCAAAGCCTCGCTGCAGGCCGGAGCAACCCTCCTGGTGCACAGCGTCACGGATGTTCCAGTGGACGAAGAGTTCCTCAGGCTGGCCCGCGACCGTGGCACCCTCTATTGCCCGACGCTCACCGTCGTGGAGGGCTATCGACGGCTGTTTGAAGCGGCGGAAACCGGCGTGGAGCCGCAAGTCGACGATCCGAACCGGTGCGTCGACCCGGAGACGCTTTCGCACGTCGCCCTGACGGCGAAGCTTGGAGCCAAGCCCGGAGACGCGGCAGCCCTGGAGAAGCGGCGGGAACGGTTCAACACTTACGCGAGAATCGCCTCGGCCAATCTCAAAACGGTGCGGGATGCCGGGATTCCCATTGCCATGGGGACCGATGCCGGCAATCCCCTCACCCTGCACGGCCCCTCGGTTTACGCGGAGATGGAAGCGATGCAGGCCGCCGGCATGACTCCCATGGAGGTGCTGGTGGCTGCCACGCGCAACGCCGCGAAGGCGTGCGGACGCTTGGAGCGCATGGGAACTTTGGAAGCTGGCAAGGAGGCGGACCTCCTGGTGGTGGAGGGGGACCCGTCGCAGGACATCAAGAACCTCAGACGAATTCGCTACGTCATGCGCGGCGGTGTGCTCCGCACCCTGGACGAGCTGCGCCCGGCGACCGCCGCATCTCCCTAGGCGATCCCTCGCCAGTCCTGGGGCGCCATTGGGACTCCGGGCGCCAGGGGGTGGCCATCCGCACGCGAACTCAGGAAAAAAACCTGGTGAGGCTCAGGAGCGGGAGTGCAGAACGGCGTCGGCCGCGAAGGCTCCCGGGGCGCAGGTGACCCCTCCGCCCGGATGTGTCCCACCCGAGGCCAGGTAGAGGCCGGGGACCGGGGTGGAATGACGGGAACAGGAGGGGAGCGGACGCAGGGAGAAGAGCTGGTCGAGACATTGCTCGCCATGATGGATGTGCCCCTCGGTGACTCCCAGGCGCTCCTCCAGATCCAGGGGAGTGAGGACTTCCCCGTAAACCAGACGCTCCCGCAGTGTCGGCGCATGGCGGGAAAGCGCCGCCACAACCGCCTCTCCCAGAGCCTCGCGGTGCTCCTGGGTCCATCCACCGCGCAGATGGTAAGGGGCGAAACTCGCCAGAATCGAAACCACGTGATGTCCCGCGGGCGCCAGGGTGGGATCGGACAGAGAAGGGACGCGGAGATCGAGAACCGGGCTGCTAGATGGCTCGCCGTACTTGACCGCATCGAAAGCGCGCTCCAGCTCGTCGAGGTCCTCGCCGGTGCGCGCCGCCTCGATCTTGGCACCGGGCCGGGCGGCGAATTCCAGCGGAGCGTTGAGCGCCAAGTGAATTTTGGCGGTCGTGCCGCGGCTGCGCCAGTTGCGTATGCCGTCCGCCAGGCCTGCGGGGACGTCCCTCGCGGACATGAGCTGCAGAAAGGTTCGCTTGGGATCGGTGCCGGACACCACCACCGGCGCCTCGACCTCGCTTCCATTCTCCAGGAGCACTCCCCGCACGCGTCCCGAGCTCAGGGTGATTCGTGCCGCGGCGGCGCCCAACTGAATCTCTGCTCCCCGATCCCGGCACGCCGCCTCCAGAGCGCGGATTAGGGCGGCAGGGCCGCCCACCACTTCCCGGCGGGCCGAGAGCTCCGATAACAGGAAAGTGACCACCGTTCCAGAAGACCAGGGACCGAGCCAGTTGCCGGAAATCGCCTGGTGCGCCAGGCCGGCTTTGAGCAGGCTCGTTTCGAACCATTCGTTCAGCCAGTCGGCGATGCTCATGGGACCGATGCGGAGCACGTCCAGGAGGTCCTTTTCTGGCAGGCGACGCAGGGCCAGGGCCGACCCCGCGATCTCAAAGAGGTGTCCCAGGCTCAGATCCTTGAGATCCGGGGCCCTCTGTTCGGTGATGCGGCGGAAAAAGCCTCGAACCCGCGACAGAAAGGCGCGGAAGTCGGTGTAGCGTTGCGCGTCCTTGGTGGAGAAGTTGCGGATCTCCACCGCCGCCAGGGCGGGATCCCGGAAAAGCAGGAGCCCAGGAGTGTTCAACTTTGGAAGGTAGACCGGAAGCTCCTCGGAGCGCAGCGCCAGGCCGTGACGCTCGAGCTGGAGTGCGTCCGCAACCTGCGGCCGGACCGAGGCGGTGTCATGGAGGATCCCAGGTACACGGTATCCCGGGTGGAACTCTTCCCCTGCGCACAGGCCCCCGACGCGGTCGCGGCGTTCCAGGATCAGCACCTTGCGACCCGCCTTGGCCAGCAGTCCCGCGGCGGTCAGGCCATTATGTCCGGCCCCGATCACAATCGCATCGTATCCCATGGTTCTCCTTCAGACGGAGCCCGACCGCAGCAGATCGCGGGCGGCATTGGCGCCCGGAGCGCCCATGATGCCGCCCCCGGGATGAACGGCGGACCCGCACATCCAGAGATTCCGAATAGGGGTGCGGTAGCGCGCCCAGCGTGGGGCGGGTCGCAGGAAAAAAATCTGCTCCAGGCTCAACTCGCCCTGGAAGATGTTGCCTTCTCCCAGGCCGGTCACCTGCTCGATGTCCCAGGGAGTCAGGACCTGGCGATGCAGGATCGATTCCTTGAGCGTGGGGCAGTACTCCGCCAGCGTGTCAACGACCGTGTCACCGAACTCCTCCCGGCGAGACGGCCAGGTCGAGGCCCCCTCCTTCAGATGGTAGGGGGCGTACTGAACGAAGATCGAGACCACATGCTTGCCCGGCGGAGCCACCGAGGGATCGACCAGCGATGGAATGACGACGTTCAGGAAGGGGCGACTGGAGAATGCTCCATACTTGGCTTCATCGTAAGCCTTCTCGAGGTAGTCGATGCTGGGGGAGATGGCCACGTCGCCGCGCAAGTGCGGCCCGATCCCGGGGCGACAGCTGAACTCCGGGACCCGGTCCACGGCGAGGTTCACCTTGCCCGAGCTTCCCCGGAGCTTGTAACGGCGGATGGCGGTGGTGAAGTCTTCCTCCAGATGCTCGACGCCCACCATCTTGAGGAAAGTCAGGTGGGGATCCACGCTGGAAATCACCAGCTTCGCGCGGATCTCGTCGCCGCTCTGCAGGGCGACTCCATAGGCGGCGCCGTCCTTCACGAGGATCCGCTCGATGGCCGCCTCGGTGCGGATTTCGGCGCCATGGTGCCGGGCCGAGGCGGCGATGGCCAGGCTCACCTGTCCGGTTCCCCCGCGGGAGAATCCCCAGGAGCGGAAGGCGCCGTCGATCTCACCCATGTAGTGGTGCAGGAGGACGTAAGCGGTTCCCGGCGAGCGGACCCCCTGAAACGTTCCGATGATGCCGCTCACCGACATGGTGGCCTTCAAGACGTCAGACTCGAACCACTGGTCGAGAAAATCCACGGCGCTCATGGTGAACATCTTGAGCTTCAGGAGGCGCTCCTCCTCGCTGAGAGCCGCGAACCGGCGGCCGAGCTGCAAGAGGTCCCACAGCTCGGCGGGGTTCTTGGAGGTGGGATCCGGCGGCGTGAGCGACAGGATGGGTTTCACGAAGCGGCCCATCTGCATCATCGCCTGGCCATAGGCCGGGTAGATTTCCGCGTCGCGCTTGCTGAATTTCTCGATCTCGCGCCGGGTCTGTTCCGAATCGGACCAGCGGCAAAGCGAGCGACCATCCGGCAGCGGGCTGAAGGCGCACTCGAGCGGAATCAGCTGCAGCCCGAAGCGCGGCAGCTCAAGATCGCGGATGATTTCGGGCCGCAGCAGGCTGACCACGTAAGAGAAGACGGAATACTTGAACCCCGGAAAAACCTCTTCGCTCACCGCGGCCCCGCCGAGGACATGGCGGCGCTCCAGCACGAGCACCTTGCGTCCCGCCTTGGCCAGGTAGGCGGCACAGACGAGCCCGTTGTGTCCGCCGCCGATGATCAGCGCGTCATAGTGAGGAGCCATCAGGCTTTTTTCCTTTCGGGATCGAAGAAGGGGCGTGGCACCACGCGGGCGGTGACTGTGCGACGTTCGTACTCGGCGGTGTGCTCGATTCGAATCGCGGTCCCCGGGCGCGAGTATCGCTCTTCCACGCTGGCCAGCGCCAGATTCTGCTTCAAGAGAGGTGACCAGGAGCCGGAGGTGGCCCGGCCGATTTGCCGCTCACCGTCGTAGATGGGCACAGCGGTGCGCCAGGCGGTCGCCGGCAGGTGAGGCGGCAGCCCGTGCTCTTCGTACAGGGACTCCATCTCTTCCCAGCTGATTTCAAGGCCGACAAGGGCCCAGCGCGATCCGGTGGCTTTCTCGCGCTGCAGCGCTTCCTGCCCCAGGAACGGATCGCGATCCAGGTCCACGGTCCAGCCCAGGCCGATCTCAAAGGGGGAGGACTTGCGCGACTCGATGGGGCAGCGGGTGGCGCTGTAGTAATCAACGCCTTGAAGAATGAACCCGGCCTCCACCCGGGTGACATCCAGGGCGTCCAGTCCCGCCGGCACCAGTCCGTGGGGTACTCCGGCCAGGTGGATTCGATCCCAGACCTCCAGGGCATCTTCGTTTTTCATCCAGATCTCGTAACCGAGATCCCCGGTGTAACCGGTGCGCGAGATTTCCACGCGGGCAGAGCCGATCCTGGCCGGTTGAATCCTGAAGAACCGCAGCGCGTCCAGATCGACCCCCGCGGAAGCGTCTCGAAGAACGCTGCGGGAGGTGGGTCCCTGCAGCGCCAGGGCCGCGATCGATTCCGATTCGTCCGCAATGCCCACTGAGAATCCGCGGGCATGCTCCTGGAGCCAACGCAGGCTCGGGCTTGCGGAGGTGACCCGGTAGACGGAATCCTCGAGCCGCGCCACCGTGCCGTCGTCGATCACTTTCCCCTTGCTGTCGCAAAAACAGCAGTAGGTCACCTGGCCGGGCTTCAGCCTGCGAATGTCGCGGGTCATGACGAAAGCCAGGAACTCCGCCGCGTCGCGCCCTTCCACCCGGTACTTGAAGAGCGGCGAGACATCGAGAAGGCCGGCCGCGTGCCGGAATGCGAAGTACTCCCGGTCGTGGTTGGTGTCGTAGGAGCAGACCGCATAGAACCCGGCCCAGTCCTTCCAGCGGTAGCTGGTGCAAAGCGCGGAGGTCCTGGGATGAAAAGGAGTCGGAACCGGCATGACTCGATTTGGCCTCTGAAAATTCCGCTAGGCCGGAGGCCAAGCTGCTTGGGGGCCCCCCAGCATCAAAATCCCTCATCAGCCGCGCGCTCGTTGCGCCGGCTGCATGAGGGAGGAGGAAGTATAGCCTAGGAAGCAGGACCCGCGCCGGCCCGCCGGACTTCAATCCGGGCATCGTTGAAGCAGGCCCCTCCACCGATGTCCGAAAGAGTGTCCGGAGAGAGCGCGTTGGAGGTGGCCCCGTTGAGGGTATGCCGGCGCCAGAGGCCCTTGGGAATGACGACCACTCCCGGTCGGACCGAAGTGCTCAGCCTCGCCTTCACTTCAACTTCTCCCAGCTCGTTAAAGGCGAGCACCGCGTCCCCATCCGCAATCCCGCGGGCGCGGGCGTCGTCGGGGTGCATCTCCAGGCTGGCCTCCCGCTTCCAGGTCTGTCCCAGCATCGAGCTGACGGTGTTTCCCGTGGCAGGCGAGATCAAACTCAGAGGATATCGGGGTGACGCGGGATCGGCTTCGTAGGAATAGAGCCCGTGGCGAGCCTCTCGGTCCAGCTCCTCGGCGAACAGGTGGATCTTCCGATCGGCCGTCCAGGGAAGGAAATCCACAAAGGCGATGGGGGCGTAACCGGTGGGAGGGTAGGCCACTCCCCGCTCCACCAAGGCCTTGCGATAATCGCTTCCCTGGGGATGGGCGTCGAGAATGGCCTGTGCGATCGCCTCATCCGTCTCCGGCTCTCCCTCCCGCGACAGACCGAGGCGGCGACATAGCTCGGCGAAGACTTCGTGGTTGGAGCGCGACTCCCCGACGGGAGGGATCACGCCCGCAGCGTCCTGCAGCACCATGGCCCCATAGCCCCGGCTCAGCTCCCGCCGCTCTAGAAACGTGGTGGCAGGCAGGAGCAGATCGGCATAGGCCGCCGTGTCGGTCAGGACCTGATCGAAGACGACGGTGAAGAGATCCTCCCGCTCCAATCCGTTGAGAACCTTTTCCTGGCAGGGGAGGGTGGAGGCGGGATTGGCGTTATACACAAACAACACCTTGACGGGCGGGTGCGTGTCTCCCAGCAGCGTCTCTCCCAGAAGGTTCATGTTGATCTCGCGGGTGGCAGGGGGATCGGCGCAGGCAGCCGACAGGGGGTTGAGACCAAAGGCCCTCGAATTGCTCAAGGTATAGCCCCCGCCGCGCACGCCGAACTTGCCTGCCACGGCGGGCAGGGCGAGGATGGCTGCGGTGGCAGAGCCTCCGTTGCGGTTGCGCTCCTGCCCCCAGCCACAGCGGATGACCGCCGGATGAGCCTTCGCGTAAGATTGCGCGAAAGACTCCAGAACTTCGACGCTCAATCCGGTCTCGGCCGCCACCTTCGGCAGCTCCCACGGCTCGGAGCGGTCTCGCAGCTGCCGGACCCCGGTGGCGTGCTCGTTCAGAAAGGCAAGGTCTGCCTTTCCGTGCTCGAAGAGCCAGCGAATGATTCCCAGGGCGAGCGGAAGATCCGTTCCGGGTCGCAGGGGCAGATGGAGCTGGGCCCGGGCTGCCAGAGGGGTGGTGCGGGGATCCACAACGATCAGTTTCGCCCCGCGCTCCAAGGCCTGCTGGACGATTGGCACCAGGTGGATTCCCGTGGCGGATGGATTCACCCCCCATAGAACGATCAGCTGGGAGTGCAGGTAATCTTCCACCGCCGTGGTTGGCATCCGACCGTAGAGGCCTTCCGCGGCGAGGCGGGTCGGAGCGGAGCAGACGGTGCGGGCCAGCCGGGAGGCCCCCAATCTGAAGAACAGCCTGGCATCGGTCGTATCCTGTGAAATCAGCCCATTGGAGCCGCCGTAGGAAAACGGCAGGATGGATTCCGATCCCCACTGCTGGGCTGCCTCCTTCAGCCGCGCAGTGACTCGCTCGAGGGCCTCTTCCCAGGAAATGCGCTGGAACTGCCCGCTCCCTTTCTTTCCGGAGCGCGCCGCCGGATAGAGGAGGCGCTCGGGAGAATAAAGGTGCTCTGCGAAGCGGCGCACCTTGGCGCAGATGTACCCCTCGGTAAGGGGATTTGCCGTGCCCGCATCGATGCGGGTGACCTTGCCCTCCTCCACCCGAACTTCCAGCGAGCAGGCATCGGGGCAGTCCAGAGGGCAGGCGCTGGAATGACGGCTCAGCATGCTGTCAGCCTACCGGCCCGGCCCCCTCGAGGTCAAGGGCGAGGTTCTGCGCAAGTCCCGCCCGGCACGCAGCGGCATTTTCGCCGGGACACTCCCGGCAGGTCTGACTCGACTTTGTTGACTGCAATCGCGCGGGAGTGCTAAGGTTACCGCTTCTTTACGAGGTATTCGTCGGGGCGTAGCGCAGCCTGGTAGCGCACTTGCTTCGGGAGCAAGGGGTCGGTGGTTCGAATCCACTCGCCCCGACCAAAAGCCTTATCCCGCCCATGCCGGTTCGCCGTTACTTGATCGAGGGACGAGTCCAAGGAGTCGGCTTCCGGCATTTCACCCGGAAGGCCGCGCGGGAACTGGGGCTGTCCGGATTTGTGCGAAACCTCCCGGACGGATCGGTGGAGGCTGTGGCGGCGGGGACCGCCGAGGCGCTGGATTCCTTGGAGCGACACCTCCGGCAGGGGCCCCCCGCATCGAGAGTCGATGCAGTACGGGTGGAAGCGGATCTGAGCGAGCCAGGTGATTCGGGATTCAGTGTCCGATGACGGTGGATGAGATGCCGATGGTGGAAGCGAAGCTGAAAAGTGTCATCCGGGACGTTCCCGATTTTCCCAAGCCCGGAATCCTGTTCAAGGACATCACGCCAATCCTGGGCGATCCGGGGCTGCTTCAGGAAACGGTGGAAGCTCTGGCTGCGCCGTTTCGCCCCGACCGGATTTCCCGGGTGCTGGGCATCGAGTCGCGCGGATTCATCTTCGCTCCGCTGTTGGCCATGGCCCTGGGGGTCGGCTTCGTGCCCGCTCGCAAGCCCGGGAAGCTTCCCTGGAAAACGGTGCGGGAAGAATATGCCCTCGAGTACGGCACCGACGCCCTGGAGATTCATCGGGATGCCCTGAAAGCAGGCGAGCGGGTCCTGGTGGTGGATGATCTTCTGGCCACCGGTGGGACCGCCACGGCGGCGGCCCGCCTGGTGGAAAAGCTAGGTGGAACGGTCGCCGGCGCCGCCTTCGTCATCGAGCTGGAATTCCTCGGAGGGCGGCTGAAGCTGCCAATCTCCAAGGTACACTCGTTGGTGCGCTTCTAGGGCGGAAGGGCCGCGGGGAAACCAAGACATCGAGGAAGGCAGATTCGGGCCTGTAGCTCAGATGGATAGAGCAGGGGATTCCTAATCCCCCCGTCGGGAGTTCAACTCTCTCCAGGCCCACCAACCCATTACTCCGGGAGTTTGCACCACATGGCTTCGCGACGAATCACGCGCAAGGAGATGAAGCGGGATGACTTCGTCTCCGCTATGGGACGGTTTAGCTTTTGGATGGAAGAGCACGTCAAGGAGGCGCTGCTCCTGGGAGGCGCGCTCGTGGCCGTGGTGATCGGCTCCATCTTCCTGGTGCAGTATCTGGACCAGCGCGAAGCAAAGGCCTCGGCGCTGCTGGGCCGGGGCCTGGAGATGCTGCACGCGCCGGTACAGGGCGATGGAAGCGCCCCACCCGCGGGGGGATTGGTCTATCCCTCGGAGCAGGAGAAACTGCAGGCGGCCATCGCGCAGATGGACTCCTTGATACAAAGCTATCCTCGTTCCCGTTCTGGCCGCCTGGCGCTCTACTACAAGGGACTGGCGCAGGATTCCCTGGGTCAGACCCCCGAGGCGCTGAAGACTCTCTCGCAGTTCCTGGAGGCGAGCCCGGACAACTATGCGGCCCCGATGGCCCAGGCCGCGATGGCCCGCATGCTGCAAAGCACCGGTCAAGGTCAGAAGGCGCTGGAAATCCTCGAGCGACTTTCCAAGCAGACCTCCGGCGCCTATCCACCCCAGGCAGCCTTGATGGAAATGGGACGATGCCTGGAGGGAATGGGCAAGCCGGAGGAAGCGCGAAAAGTCTACGAGCGGCTCACCAAGGAGTATCCCAACTCGGACTACTCCCGCGAAGCCCAGGAGAGGCTGAAAGGAATTTCCTGATTTAGAAGGGGACTTCCTCGTCGGTCACGTCGGGGACCATTTCCACGTCGGGCGCCGGCCCCTCGCTCGGCATCCGCGAGCCTTCGGCCCTGCCCAGCATCAACACGCGGACCGCGCGGATTTCGGTGGTGTACCGCTTGTTTCCTTCCCGATCGTCCCACGAGCGGGTCTGCAGGGAGCCTTCCACGTAAATCTGCTTCCCCTTGGCCAGATACTCCGAGATGACCTGCGCCTGCTTTCCCCAAACCACCACGCGGTGCCATTCGGTTTTTTCCTGCTTCTGGCCCGCCTTGTCGGTCCACACATCATTGGTAGCCACGCTCAGGTTGGCCACGGCGGTGCCGCTTTGCGTGTACTTCACTTCCGGATCCTTGCCTAGATTGCCGATCAGAATCACTTTGTTGACGCTTGCCATGACGTGACCTCTTTGGGACTGGCCCCCCATCGCAGGAAGGGCGAAAAGATTACCACAGGTGCGGCCTATTCACACGCTCGACGGCTCAGCCTCGCGGAGCGTTCTGTTGATGGTGGGATGGCGATTCTGACAGAATACGCCGGCTTTCAACCCCCCTCGGGCGGCGCGGGCGAAGAGCAGGCTGGGAGCGAGGAGAATGGCTGAAAACCGTGGCATGATGCGCAGCGCCTCCGCCATGAGCATCACCACCATGCTCAGCCGGATTCTCGGCTACTTCCGCGACAACCTGCAGGCGACCATTCTGGGGGCGGCCAATGTCTCCGACGCCTTCATCATCGCCTACCGGATTCCCAATCTCTTGCGACGTCTGGTGGGCGAAGGAGCTCTCACGTCGGCATTCGTTCCCACCTTCTCGCGCTACCTGAAGGAGGGAGATCCGGAAAAACTCTGGCGCTTTGCCAACCGCATGTTTTTCACGCTCCTGGTGGTGCTGACCGGCATCACGCTCCTGGGAATCGCCTTCTCTCCCCAGCTCGTGAAGATCCTCGCCTATGGTTTTCGGGTGTCGCAGGACAAATGGGAACTCACCATCCAGCTCAACCGCCTCATGTTTCCTTACATCTTTTTCATCTCGCTTGCGGCCCTGGCCAGCGGCATCCTGAATTCCATGGGCTCGTTCGCGTTGCCCGCCTTCACGCCGGTGTTGCTCAACCTGGCGATCATCGTGGCGGCCCTGTACTTTTCCCGCAGCTTCTCCAATCCCGCCTATGCCTTCGCCTGGGGCGTTCTGGTCGGCGGGCTGCTGCAGTTCCTGGTCCAGGTCCCCAGCCTGATACGCCGCGGCATGACCTTTCGGCCGGAGGTGTCGTTCACCGATCCGGGGATCCGCCAGGTCGGCCGGCTGATGCTGCCGCGCATCTTCGGAGCAGGAATCACGCAGATCAACCTGATTGTCGACTCGCAGTTCGCCTCCTCGCTCGCCGCCGGTAGTGTCTCTCATCTTTACTACGCCGGCCGGGTGACCGAGCTGACCCTGGGCATCTTCGCGATTTCCCTCTCCACGGTCATCCTGCCCACGCTCTCGAGGCTGGTGGCAGAGGACAAGCCGGAGGAGGTGCGGCAGACTCTGCGAACCGCCTTGCAGCTCATTTTTTTCATCTGCCTTCCGGCGGCCGTGGGCCTGATCATTCTGCGCGTGCCCATCATCAGCGTCCTGTTCGAAAGGGGAAAGTTCGACGCCGAAGCGACGCTCTTCACTTCCCAGGTCCTGGGATACTACGCGGTGGGGTTGCTGCCGTTTGCCGGCGTCAACATCCTCGCGGCCGCGTTCTATGCGCACCAGGACACGCGGACTCCGGTGAAAATCGGAGTCCTGACTTTCTTTGTCCATCTTGCTTTGAATTTCTACCTCAGAATTCCTCTGCAGGCGGGGGGAATCGCGCTTTCCACCTCCCTTTCAGCCATCCTGGACATGGGTCTGCTTTTCCTGCTGTTCTCCCGGAAATGGGGGCCGCTTTGGGATTCCCACCTGGGTCGCAGCCTGTGGACCACCTCGGTAGCGAGCCTGGTGATGGGCGGGGTCTCGGCCCTGATGCTGCGGATGCCATACCTGGATTCCACCCACTCCATCCTCATGCGGGCTTCGGCCTTGACGCTGGCGATCGGCGTGGCGGGGGGCGCCTTCTTCCTGGTGGCGTGGCTGTTGGACAGCCGCGAGGTTAAGGAAGTGCTTGCGCTGTTTCCGTTCCGCAGAGGCGGCAAGCCGTGAAGATTGTGGTGCAGCGCGTGCGCCGGGCAACGGTGCGCGTGGAAGGGCGCGTGGTGGGAGAGATCGGGCGCGGACTGCTCCTGCTGGTGGGAGTCGAAAAAGGAGACGGGGAGGAGATTCTTGACACTGTCGCGGACAAGGTCGTAAACTTGCGCATCTTTCCAGACGAGGCGGGCAAGATGAACCGCTCTTCTCTCGACGAGAAGACGGCTCTGCTCGCGGTATCCCAATTCACGCTGGCTGGAAGTCTGGAGCGGGGACGGCGGCCCAGCTTCGAGCGCGCGGCCCCTGCGGATGAAGCGCGTGAACTCTTCGATCAGTTCGTGAAACGGCTGCGGGGCTTCGGCTTGCAGGTGGAGACGGGCCTGTTTCGGGCCATGATGGAAGTCGAGCTGGTGAACGAGGGTCCGGTGACTTTCGTGCTGGAGGCGGGCGGTCGATGAGCCAGGACCGGCACCTGGTGGCTTTCCTGCGCTACCTCGCTGTGGAGCGCGGTCTCGCCGCCAACACCCAGCAGGCTTACGGCCATGACTTGAGGCGCTTGACCCTCTCCCTCAAAGCTGCCCGGGTGCCGCTCAACCGCGCACGGCGACAGGACCTTCTGGCGCACGTTCGTTCCCTGCGCCAGGCCGGGCTGTCCCCCAAATCGGTGGCCCGCGCCATCAACACGCTGAGGATGTTCTATCGCTACCTGCTGGCCGAGGGGGAGATCCGGCAGGATCCCACCTCCGAGCTGGACGTTCCGCGGACGTGGAAGAGCCTTCCCAGGTTTCTCACCTTCGCAGAGGTCGACCGTCTGCTCTCCGTGCCCGACGTCAGCAAGCCCCTGGGATTGCGGGACCTGGCCATGCTGGAGGTTCTCTATGCGACCGGGATTCGAGTCACCGAGTTGATTTCCCTGAAGCGGGAGGACATGAATCTGCCGGCGGGGTACCTGACCTGCCTGGGAAAGGGATCCAAGGAACGCATCGTGCCGCTGGGAACTAAAGCCATCGAGCGCCTGGAGCAGTATCTCGAGAAGGTGCGCCCGACACTCATCGGCTCCTCCCGATCACCGTACCTTTTCACCAACCGCAGCGGCGGCAGAATGTCCCGTCAGGGGTTCTGGAAGCTTCTGAAGAGCCATGGAGCCGCCGCCGGCATCAAGCGGCGCCTGAGCCCTCATGTCCTCCGACATTCATTCGCCACCCACCTCCTGGAACACGGTGCCGATCTCCGCTCGGTGCAGATGATGCTGGGGCACGCGGATATCTCCACCACGCAGATCTACACTCACGTGAACCGCGAGAGGCTCCGGCGTATTTACCACGACTTCCATCCCAGGGCATGAAGGAGGGTCGACCCTTGCCCCTTGAAGATGAAAACGTCGAGCAGCCGATCCAGGAGCTGGAAAAGCGAATCGAGGAGCTCACCGGCATCCCCGGGAGCGAGAATGGAGCTCCGGAAGTGGCCCGGCTGCGCCAGGAGCTCCAGGACCTCCGCGGGGAGATTTACTCTTCCCTGAGCCCCTGGCAGAAGACCCAGGTGGCACGTCACCCGAAGCGTCCTTACACCTTGGATTACGTGCAGATGCTGTTCGGGAATCTCGTGGAGATCCACGGCGACCGGAAATTCGCTGACGACCCGGCGATCGTGGGCGGGTTTGCCACGTACCAGGGCATGCCCGTGGCGGTGGTGGGACACCAGAAGGGAAGGGACATCAAGGAGAAGATTCGCCGGAATTTCGGGATGCCCAATCCGGACGGATACCGCAAGGCGCTGCGAATTATGAAGCTGGCGGAGAAATTCGGCCGGCCACTCTTCTGTTTCATCGACACCCCGGGGGCCTACCCGGGCCGCGGCGCGGAAGAGCGGGGACAGGCGGAGGCGATTGCCACGAACCTCAGGGAAATGTCCCGTCTCTCGATTCCCATCATCGTCACGGTGACCGGGGAGGGGGGGAGCGGAGGCGCGTTGGCGATCGGCGTGGGCGACCGCGTCAACATGCTGGAACACTCCATCTACTCGGTGATCAGCCCGGAGGGATGCGCGGCCATCCTGTGGAGCGATCCCACCAAGTCGTCCGATGCTGCCAGGGCGATGCGGATCACGGCCGGCGACTTGAAGGAGCTGGGCGTGGTGGACGAGGTGATCCCGGAGCCGGTGGGCGGGGCCCATGCGGATCCCCACCGGGCGGCCGAGCTGCTGGATTCGGTTTTATCGCGCCAGCTGGAGGAGCTGATTCGCATGGACCGGGAGGGTCGCCGCGAGGCCCGCTATGAGAAGTTCCGCAAACTGGGGCGCTTCGGGCAATCCAAGTTTCTCTAGGCGGCGGGGTTCCTCGACTTCGCCATTCTCCAAAGCTCTTCCCACCGCTGCGGCGTGAGAGATTCAGCCTTCTCACCCGTTTCCTCGAGCCGCTTCTCCATATCAGCAAATCGTCGGCGGAATTCGTCGTTGGACGCCTGCAGGGCCGCCTCGGGATCCAGGCCGAGCTTGCGCGCCACATTGACCAGGCTGAACAGAAGGTCCCCCAGTTCCCGGTGTGCGTCCGTCGGCTCGCCATGCAGCGTGGCCTCCTCCCACTCGCCGATTTCCTCACGGACCTTGGTGAAAACTTCGGCGGGAGTGGGCCAGTCGAAACCAACCCGGGCGGCCTTTTCCGAGAGCCGCAGGGCCCGTAAGAGCGCCGGTAGCCGGGTGGGAACCCCGCCTAACCGGGACGGCACAGCGGCCCTGCGTCGCTCGGCCTCCTTGAGATCCTCCCATTGCTCGATCACTTCGCTTGCGCTCGTCAATCTCGACTCTCCAAAGACATGGGGATGGCGTCGCACCAGCTTTTCGGCGATGGCCTCGGCGACTTGCTGGAAATCGAACCAGCCCAGCTCCGAGGCAATCCGGCTCTGGAAGACGATTTGAAAGAGTAGATCGCCAAGCTCTTCCTTGAGGGGGTCGGAGGCTTTCTTGTCCAGGGCGTCCAGAACTTCATGGGTCTCCTCCAGGAGGAACACCCTGAGGGTCTCGAGGGTCTGTTCGCGGTCCCACGGACAGCCCTCCGGTCCCCGAAGCCGATCCATGATGGACAGCAGATGTTCCAGAGGCGAACCCATGCGTGCTCCCGAGTGGAAAGGGTCCATGAGAGTGGGGGCAGTCTATCCAACCCCTCCAAGCCGGGCAAGGTGCGCCTTGAATTGCCCGAGGCGGGGATGCTAACATCCAGCGCCGCGCGGGCGGGCCGGGAGCACACTTCCAGGACGAAACGGGCAGTCTCGCAAGAAAGATGATGCCAGAAGACACGAAACCCCCTTCCGAAGAAATCAAGGTGACGGACCGCCGCTCTTTCGATTCCAGCGGAGAGCGCCGGCTGCCCGATCTTCCTTCCGCGGAATTGCGGCGGCCGAAAGCCGCGCCACCCGGACCGGAACCGGGCCCGCCGGCGCAGGATGCCAGTGCGATCGGATTCGATAATTTCGTCCGCTACCTGGCGCAGGTAGCGCTGCACCAGATGGCGGGTGAGAGAAACCCCGCGACCGGGGATGTCGAGGTTGCCCTGGAGGAAGCGCGCCAGACCATCGAAATCCTGGAGATGCTGAAAGAGAAGACGAAGGGGAATCTGACGGTCGACGAGAAACGCACCGTCGAGGACCTCATCTACCATCTGAAGCTCGAGTTCTCCCGACGGGCGGCCGCCCCAAGGCGCTGACCCCCCCTATTCCGCCCCGGAAAGGAGCGGATCCGCTGTCCAAACCCTCGCATTGGTCACGTCAAACCCCCCTCCTTCGGGCGCTGGCGCTCCTGGTCGGTGGTCTCTGCGTTCTGACGGGAAGTGCCCGCCAGGCAGCGGGGCAGAGTGCGCCGGTGCCGGAAATTATCCGCCTGCCTCAAGAGCCGGGAGTCGCGCGCCCGGGGGCCAAAAGCAATGAGCAAGCAAATCCGCGAAACGCCATCAACATCCAGGAAGTGCTGGCGCAGCTGTGGCAGCGGCGGCGGGCCTATCTGGAAAGGAACGACCTGGCCGCAGCCCGGCGGCAGGTGGATCTCATGCGGGACGTGGTTCGAAGGGAGGGCATTCTGAGCGCCGAGGACATGGCGGGAGCCTTTCTTTCCGAGGGGAATCGAGCGCTGGAAGGCGGAAACCGGACCCGGGCCCTGGAGAGCTTTCACCTGGCTTCCGAGTTTTATCCCGAGGAGCCGGCGGCTTATTTCGGCGTAGCCCGCACGCTCTGGAGCCAGGAACGAGACGTCGCGGGATCGTTTTCTTCGATTCTGCATGGAATCCGGGCGACGCTCAAGAATCCCGTGGCGCGCAGCGCCAAACTTGGCAACCTGCTTCTAGTGATCCTGGTGGGGAGCGTGGCGGCCGCCGGTCTCTGGTGCATCCTGAGCGCGCTGCGCACGGCGCGACTGAGTCAGCACGATCTCTTCGAGCGACGGGCCAGAGGCTTGTCGCCTGGGGCGGCGCAAATCGCGGCCTGGGCCTTGTGGCTGCTTCCCGCCCTCCTCTGGCTATCAGGATGGTGGCTGTTGGTCTACTGGATGGCCTTGGCGCTTCCCTATCAAAGGCGCGGTGAGCGCCTGCTTAGCGCCCTGGCGTGTCTCTGCTTCGTGCTGGCTCTGCCGGTGCTGGGCTGGGTCACCCACCAATCCGCCGTGACCACCGACCCGTCCGTCCGGTTTCTGCTCGAGACGGCGCGTGGAGGGCTCGATCCCGAAAGGATTCCGGTTCTCGAGCAGATGGTCAGTTCGCATCCCTCGGAACCGCTCTACCATTTTCTGCTGGCGCAGACCTACTCAGCCACCGGCTCTCTGGAAGCTTCCCTCCAGGAATACCGCCAAGTGCAAACCCTGGAGCCAAACCTGGCCAAGGCATGGATCAACTCCGGCAACCTCTTTTACTCAAAGGACCAGTTTTCCCAGGCGGCGCAGGAATACGCCAGGGCCGTCCAGGGCGATTCCACATCAGCCATCGCCCAGTACGACCTTTCACTGGCCCTGCAGGGAACGTTGCGTCTCGAGGAGGCCGACGCGGCCTTCCAGAAGGCGCGTGAGCTGGACAATTCACTCATCACCTCGGTGCTCGCCTCGGAAGGCGGGGAACACCGGAGAGAGCCTCTGGAGGCAAGGTACACCGGCGGCGAAATCCTGGAGGTGCTGCAAAAATCGGGTAGGGCGGGTAAGACGAGCGACGGCTTTCGCGCCTGGCTCTCGCCCCTTTCACTCGCCGGAGGAATGGGATTGCTGGCCTGCTTCGTGGTCCCCTGGATGAGCCCCCGCTGGGGGTTCGGCCGGGCGCAGCGCTGCCGCAAGTGCGGCCAACCCTTCTGCCGTCGCTGCCAGGTCGGCATGAAGCGCGAGGAAGGCTATTGCACCGCCTGCCGTCACCTTTTCGTTCTCAAGGATCCGGTGGCCCCGAAATCGCGCGAGGAGCGCGAGCGGGCGGTGGCGTCGCACGAGCGCTGGGAGTGGATTTTCGGGCGACTCATCTCGCTGGTCCTCCCCGGCGCAGGCCAGATCCGCGGAGGTCGGACAGTCCTCGGGGTCGTTCTGCTCTGGATGGCCTGCGTGGCGCTGGCCGCGCTGCTGCTGACGGGGAGAATGCTGGCCTACCCCGGTATCTCGGCGGTGAATTCGCAGACCTTGCTGCGGGCGCTTTCCGTGATCCTGGTCGCAAGCGCGTGGCTCGCCGCCAATACCCTGTCCTTCGAGAAGAGGGCCTAACCCATGGCGCTTCAGGGGACGCTCAAGGACTTCAGTCTTGCTGATATCTTCCAGCTGATTGGACTGCAGAAGAAGACCGGCGTGCTCACCCTCAAGGATCGAGGCGAGGTTGTCACCGTTACCTTTCTCGAAGGAGATGTGGTGGCGGCCGATTCCCTCCCCAAGAGAATGGAAGATCGGCTGGGATCGGTGCTGGTGAAATCCCAGCAGATCACCGACGTGCAGCTGCAGCACGCGCTCAAGCTCCAGAAGCAAACGCTCAAGCGGCTGGGAACGGTCTTGCTGGAACAGAAATACCTCGGGCGGGAGACCTTGCAGGAAGCCCTGCGGGTTCAGGTATCGCAGACGATTTTCCGGCTGTTTCGCTGGCGCGACGGGGCGTATCAATTCAGCCAGGACCAGAAGCTGGATTATGACCGGGACAACGTCCTCCCACTCTCGGCAGAGAGTGTCTTGATGGAGGGAGCGAGGATCCTGGACGAATGGCCCATGGTGGAAAAGCGGGTCGGGAGTTACTCGGGAATCTTCCGACGCACCAAGACGGCGGAGCAGGCCATGGGGGGTAGTCAAGGAAAGTCCGCTTTGGTGCTCAGCCAGGAGGAGAGGGCGATTCTGACGGGAGTCAATGGACAGCGCTCGGTCCAGGATCTGATCGACAGCAGTCTCCTCAGCGAATTCGATACCTGTCGAGTGCTCTATGAGCTCATCGGCAGGGAATTGGTGGAAAAAATCGGGGAAGCGGGAAGCGTGGCAGCCGCCAAGCCGGTTGGGGTGCGTGCGGCTCCCCGGGAGATAGCAATCCGCCAAGGCGTGTCTTCGATTTGGCTGTGGGGGCTGGGACTGCTCGTGGGTTTGTCGATATTCACGGCTTCCTCGAACCCTCTGAACGGATGGTCGGTCGCGACCGGGAGGGAGAGCCGCGAGATCGCTCTCATCAAACAGGTCAGTCTCACGCGCCTCGAGAGAATCCGCTACTCGCTGCAGGTCTACTATCTCCAAAACGGAGGATTTCCGAAGGATCTCAATTACCTGGTTCTCGGGGGTCTCCTCAGGTCGCCGGATCTCAGAGACCCCTGGGGAAGGGAATACGCCTACCGTCCGCTGGTTGGAGGGTTCGAGCTGCAAGGGAAGGACCGGGAGGGGAACGTGGACCCTTTCTTGCTGGTACGCTCGGTCACCGCTCTTCGCTGATTTTTATAACCTATTTAGATATAGACAGTTATACGAGCTAATTAACATTGACAATATCACACTCAACCTCTATAATGGCCTCGCACTCATGTCGGAAAACTGAGAATCGAAACGGGGAGGTTGGTCACGATGAGCAAGATTATCGGAATTGACTTGGGAACCACCAACTCGGTGGTTGCCCTGATGGAAGGTGGAAAGCCCGTGGTCGTCTCGAATTCCGAGGGCACCCGGACGACACCCTCGGTGGTCGCTTTCACGGACAAGGGTGAGAGGCTGGTCGGACAGGTGGCCAAGCGCCAGGCGGTCACCAATCCGGAGAACACGGTTTTTTCCATCAAGCGATTCATGGGGCGCCGGTTCAACGAAGTGAATGAAGAGATGAAGATGGTGCCCTACAAGGTGGTGCGTGGGGAAAACGACGATGTCCGGATTGAGGTCCGGGGGAAACAATACTCGCCGCCGGAGATTTCCGCTGCAGTCCTGCAGAAGATGAAGCAGGCCGCGGAGGACTATCTCGGAGAGAAGGTGACCCGGGCGGTCATTACCGTTCCCGCCTATTTCAACGACGCCCAGCGGCAAGCCACCAAGGATGCCGGGCGAATCGCCGGTCTCACGGTCGAGCGCATCGTCAATGAGCCGACCGCCGCGGCGCTCGCCTACGGGCTGGACAAGAAGAAGAACGAAGTGATTGCGGTCTACGATTTTGGCGGAGGGACCTTCGACATCTCGATCCTCGAAGTCGGGGATGGCGTGGTCGAAGTGAAGTCGACCAACGGGGATACCCATCTCGGCGGCGACAACATCGACCAGAAGGTGATCGATTGGATCGTGTCGGAGTTCAAGAAGGAGCAGGGCATCGACCTATCGAAGGATCGGATGGCGCTGCAGCGGCTCAAAGAAGCCGCCGAGAAGGCCAAATGCGAGCTTTCCTCGACGGGAGAGACCGAGATCAACCTTCCCTTCATCACCGCCGATGCTTCCGGCCCCAAGCACCTCCTTCTCAAGCTGAGCCGATCGCGCTTCGAGCAGCTGGCCATGGACCTCTTCGAGCGATCCCTTCCACCCTGCCGCCGGGCCCTGGAGGATGCGGGGCTGAAGCCTGAGAATATCGACGAGGTCGTCCTGGTGGGTGGCTCGACCCGCATCCCCAAGATCCAGGATCTGGTGAAGGATTTCTTCAAGAAAAAGGAGCTGAACCGGGAGGTTAATCCCGATGAGGTCGTCGCCATCGGGGCTGCCGTGCAGGCGGGAGTCCTCGGCGGAGACGTGAAGGACCTTCTCCTGCTCGACGTCACACCGCTCTCCCTGGGCATCGAGACCCTCGGGGGAGTGTTCACCAAACTCATCGATCGGAACTCCACCATTCCGACCCGCAAGAGCGAGGTTTTCTCCACGGCCGCGGACAGCCAGACGAGCGTCGAGGTCCACGTGCTGCAAGGGGAGAGAGAGATGGCGCGGGACAACCGGACACTCGGCCAGTTCCATCTGGTGGGCATTCCTCCCGCGCCCCGCGGGGTGCCTCAAATCGAAGTCACGTTCGACCTCGACGCCAATGGCATCGTGAACGTGTCGGCGAAGGATCTGGGCACGGGTCGGGAGCAGAAGATCACCATCACTCACAGCAGCGGCCTCACCAAGGAGGACATCGACAAGATGGTGAGCGAAGCGGCCGCGCACGCCGACGAGGATCGGCGGAAGAAACAGGATGTCGAGACGCGCAACAAGGCGGACAGCCTGGTGCACAGCACCGAAAAGCTTCTTGACGAGAACAAGGAGAAAATTCCCGGCGAGGAAGCGTCGCGCATCCGGACGGCCGTGGATGAGCTCAAGAAGACCCTTCAAGAGGGCAACAGCGAAGCCATCCAGCGCGCCACGGAAGATTTGCTGAAAGCGTCTCACCGCATGGCCGAGCTGCTCTACCAGCAGGCCTCGGCAGGACACGGCGGCGCTGCCCCCGGCGGCGGCCAGGATGCCTCCACGGGCGGTCCTTCCGGGCGGCCCGCAGAGGGCGACGTGATCGATGCCGAGTACGTGGATGTGGAGGAAGGCAAAAAGTAATCCGGCAACCCGCCGGATGGGGGGCACATGACTGTCGTACAGTGGGACCCGCTGCGCGAGCTTCTGGCACTCAAGGACCGAATGAACAAGATCATCGAAAACGCCATGTCACGCTCCCAGTATGGAGGCTCCGCGGATGCTGGGGCATGGTCCCCCGCCGTGGACATCTTCGAGACCTCGGAAAGCGTCGTGGTCGCCGCGGAACTCCCCGGCCTTTCACCCGATGAGATCGAGGTTCGCATCGCGGACAATACCCTGACGCTCAAGGGTGAGAGAAAGCTGGAGAAGGGGATCCAGCAGGAAAACTACCATCGCATCGAGCGATCCTATGGATCCTTCTCCCGGACCTTTCCGCTTCCCTCAGGAGTGAAGACCTCCGAGGCGCTGGCGGAATACCGGCTTGGAATTCTGCACATCCGCATACCCAAGGCGAGGGAAGCGGGGGCGAAGCCCATGCGAATCAGCATCTCCTGATCTCAGGAGCCTTTCGGGAGCCCCATGGCGAGCATGGATTTTTACCAGGTGCTGGGGGTGAACCGGAAGGCCACCCCATCCGAGATCAAGAAGGCCTTCAAGCGTCTCGCCAGAAAGTGCCATCCGGATCTCCACCCCGGAGACCGCGGCGCCGAAGATCAGTTCAAGCGCATCACGCAAGCCTATGAGGTGCTCTCCGATCCCGCCAAACGCCGCCGCTACGATCAAACCGGCTCGGCCTCTCAGCAGCCGGGCCCTCCCCCTCCCGGCTCCGGGGGGTTCGAGGGCGGATTCCCGCCGGGATTCGGGTTCGACACGGGCGGATTTGGCCGCGGCTTCGCAGACATCTTCGAGGAGATCTTCAATCCGACGGGAGGGGAGGCACGGCGCGGTCCGACTCCGGGAGAAGATCGAGTCTATCCGTTCAGAATCGGTTTTTTCGACGCCCTGCGAGGGGTGAATACGACGCTCGAGCTAGACCGGGAGACCACCTGCCCGGATTGCGGCGGAGCGGGGACCTTAGCTTCCTCGAGGTCCCGGGTCTGCCCAGAGTGTGGGGGGACCGGCAAGATCCAGCGGCAGGGAGGTCGGGTACGCTACACTTCGGAGTGTCGTCGCTGCGGCGGAAAGGGAAGGCTCGCGGAAGAGCCTTGCCGTCGCTGCGGTGCCACCGGCAAGATCTCGCAAAGAGAAAAGGTGCAAATCAGGATTCCGGCCGGAGTCGATACCGGATCGAGAGTTCGACTAGCCGGAAAAGGTGGAGCGGGGACTCTCGGGGGACCTCCGGGAGACCTCTACGTTCAGATCCAGGTGGAGGGCCACCCGTTTTTCACCCGGGCCGGTGACCAGATTCTGTGCACGGTTCCCATCAGTTTTTCGGAAGCAGCGCTTGGCGCACGGATTGAAGTCCCCACACTGGACGGTCCTTCGACCATCCGCATCCCCCCGGGAACGCAGAGCGGGCAGAAACTCCGCCTGCGCGGAAAGGGAGCCCCCTCCTTGAAGGGTGAGGCTCGTGGCGATCAGATCGTGGAAGTCAGGGTCGTGACGCCCGAGCTTCGCGACGAGCGAGCCCGTGCGCTGCTGCGAGAATTGGGTGGCGTGGACCCCGCCGATCTCCGGGGACATCTCAAGGCCTATTCGTAGTAACATACGCCCCCGCGAGGGCGCGCGGTTGAGAGTATGAAGCGACAGAAAGAAGCCTATTTCATGATCAGCGTCGTCTCCCGACGCTTCGATGTTCATCCTCAGACGCTTCGCCTGTACGAAAGGGAGGGGCTCCTCAAGCCTTCTCGTACGGAAGGGAACACCCGACTCTACTCCGAAGAAGACGTCGAGCGCCTGTCGAGAATCCTGCGCCTCACGCGCGAGCTAGGAGTCAACCTCGCCGGGGTGGAGGTAATTCTGCAGATGCAGGAGGCGATGGAGGCCATGGAAAAGGACTTCAACCAGCTCCTGGCCTCGCTGCGGGACGAGATGACCCGCCGCCAGGAGGAATCGCGCAGTCGCTCCTCACATGCCTTGGTCCGATCCCAGCCGGCGAGGGTCATTCGGCTCAAGAAGGGGTGAGATGGAAGAGGAGAAAGTAATCCACAAGAGAGTCTCTTCCGAGACCCTTAAGAAGTATCTTCAGGAGATTTCCCGGCTCGACCGCATCACTCCGGACGAAGAGAAAGTCCTGGGAGATCTCATTCAGCAGAACGGCGACAAGGAGGCTCTCCAGAAGCTCGTGGAAGCCAACCTGCGATTCGTCGTGAGCTTCGCCAAGAAATACCGTGGCTGCGGGCTGTCGTTTTTGGATTTGATCAATGAAGGAAACATCGGGCTGATCGAGGCGGCCAAGCGGTTCAATCCCAAGAAAAACGTCAAATTCATCACTTACGCCGTCTGGTGGGTGCGGCAGGCCATCGTGCACGCGCTCTCGGATCATAGCGGCGCTTTCCGCCTCCCGCAGAAGCAGGCGAACCTCCTGTACCGCATCGGCAAGACCATCTCGCAGCTGACTCTGGAGCTGGAGCGCCACCCGACGGCGGATGAGATCGCCAAGAAGCTGGAAATTCAGGTCGAGGAGGTGACCAACCTGTTGCAGGTGGCCGACGAGAACGTGTCGCTGTCCACGGTCATCGATGAGGAGCACGATTTTCACCTTGCCGAGAAACTGGAGCAGAAGCAGATCCCCTCGGCCGACGAGGAGCTTTACAGGAGCTCATTGAAGACGCATCTTGCCTCCTGCCTGGACGAACTGGACCCGAAAGAAGAGAAGGTCCTGCGCCTGCGCTTCGGCCTGGGAGAGGAAGAGCCCAAGACTTTGAAGGAGATTGGCGAGATGATGGGTCTGTCGCGGGAGCGCATCCGCCAGATTGAGGCCCAGGCCCTGGAAAAGCTCAACCGCTCGCAGAAGTGCCAGCAGCTTCGCGGTTATTTGAACTGAGGTCCTCCGTGGCATCTCCAGAGCCAGTTTGCGATCGGTGTGGCGGGACCGGCTATCAGATCCTCGATCAGCCCGAAGGAACCTCGCGTGCCATGGAATGCCGCTGTCGCCTCGGCCAGCGATCGGGACACCTCGCAGAGCAGGCGCGAATTCCCCGAAGATTCCAGCGATGTGAGTTTGAGAACTACCATGGAATCTCTCCCAAGCAGCAGCTCGCCAAGCAGCAGGTGGAGCGCTTTGCGCGTGAATACCCCCTGCCCGAGTATGGGCTCCTGCTCATGGGCGAGCCCGGTGTGGGCAAGACCCACTTGGCGGTCGCCCTGGTCAACTATCTCGTGCGGGAGAAGGGGGTGTCCTGCCTGTTCTACGATTTTCAGGACCTTCTCAAAGAAATCCAGAACAGCTACAACTCGGATTCCGGAACCAGCGAGCTGACGGTTCTGCAGCCGATCTTTACGGCCGAGGTATTGGTGCTGGACGATCTGGGGGCCCGCAAGCCCTCCGCCTGGGTCGCCGATACACTGTCGCACGTCATCAGCACCCGTTATAACCATGTCCGGACGACCCTCTTCACGACCAACTTCCTCGACAAGCCCTCCCGCAAGGAAGATTTCAGTCTCACCGATCGCATCTCCGAGCGCGTCCGCTCGCGGCTTCACGAAATGTGCCGCACGGTGGACATTTCCGGGGAAGATTTCCGCAAGGACATCCGCAAGGCGGACCACCGGGCACCCCGCTAAATCCCCCTAGCCGCAAGAGTTGGCCTTGAGCTTGCATGTGGCCGTTGTGTCTGCTAACATACACATCCGTCGTGGCTTAGCTCGATGGCGAACCCGGTCTGGAGGTGGAAAGTGGCGCGAGAAGCTTGGATTTTGGGAGGAGCACGGACTCCCATGGCCGAATACAACGGGAACTTTCGAGACCTCACCGAAGTGGAGCTTGGCGCTCTGGCGGCGCGCGCAGCGCTGCAGCGGACCGGAGTGAGACCGGCTCAAATCAACCACACGGTTTTCGGCAACGCACTCCAGACGAGCGGCAATGCGGTTTATGGAGCCCGCCATGTCGCCTTGAAAGCGGGGCTGCCGATCGAGGTTCCGGCTCTCACCCTCAACCGCCTTTGCGGCTCGGGCATCCAGTCACTCATATCGGCAACGCATCTCATCCGCGGTGAGGAAGCTGACTGCGTCCTGGCGGGGGGAATGGAGAACATGAGCCAGGCTCCTCATGTGATCCGGGGCGCCCGATCCGGATTTCGCCTGGGAGAGGGAAAGCTGGAAGACTCCCTGATGGTCGCCCTGATGGACACGTATTGCGGGCTGTACATGGCACAGACTGCAGAGAAGATCGCCGGCGAACGCGACATCTCCCGCCGTGAGCAGGATGCGTTCGCCCTCCTCAGTCAGCAGCGAGCCGAGACGGCCCATCAAGCGGGAAAATTCAAAGACGAGATCGAGCCCGTCACCGTGAAGCAAGGCCGGAAGGAAATCATCGTCAGCGAGGACGATCACCGCCGACCGGAGACGACTCTCGAAGGACTGGCCCGGCTTTCACCGGCCTTCGGCCGGGAGGGCTCGGTCACCGCGGGAAACGCTTCGGGAATCGTGGACGGCGCCGCCGCCGTGGTGGTTTCGGCGAATCCCGATGCGGGCGGCCACAAGCCGCTGGGGCGGATCGTCGCATGGGGCGTGGTCGGAGTCGAGCCCAGCATCATGGGGATCGGCCCGGTGCCCGCCACCAGGCTCGCTCTAAAGAATGCCGGGCTGTCACTCAAGGAAATCGATCTGGTGGAGGTGAACGAGGCCTTCGCCGCGCAGTACCTGGCCGTGGAAAAGGACCTGGGTCTGGATCGGGAGCGCGTCAACGTCAACGGCGGCGCCATCGCGCTGGGGCACCCTCTCGGGGCCACTGGGACCCGGCTGGTCCTCACCCTGCTGCTGGAGCTGCGTAGAAGGAAGGGGCGCTTTGGGCTGGCCACCGCCTGCATCGGGGGCGGGCAGGGCATCGCGATCATCGTGGAATCGGCTTCCCGGGGCTGATGGGCTTCGCTTCCAACGCGGCCGCCGGGTCCGGTCGCAAGAGGCTTTCATGAAAATCCGAACGGTAGGGGTGATTGGATCCGGGTTGATGGGGTCCGGCATCGCACAAGTTTCCGCCCAGGCTGGGTTTCCGACCACCATCGTGGAGGTTTCGCGAGAGCTCCTGGACAAGGGAATGCAGCGTATTCAAGGCTTTCTCCATGGCGCGGTGGAAAAGGGGAAAATGACCGGAGAAGCCAGGGATCGCACCCTTTCCCTGCTCAAGGGGACGACCGAAATCAAGGATCTCTCGGAATGCGATCTGCTCATCGAGGCGATCACGGAGAACCTCGCTGCGAAACGGGATCTGTTCGCCCGGGCCAGCCAGGTTTGCTCGGAGAAAGCCATCTTCGCGAGCAACACCTCCTCGCTGTCGATCACCGAAATCATGACTGCGACGCCTCGTCCGGGTCGGTTCCTGGGCCTTCACTACTTCAATCCCGTCCCGCTCATGAAGCTGGTGGAAGTGGTGCGCACCATCGTGACCGAAGAGGAGGTTGAATCGGCGGCGCTGGAGTTTGTCCGGGCGACGGGAAAAATCCCCATCCGGACCTCGGACCGGACCGGTTTCATCGTAAACCGGCTGCTGGTTCCCTACATCCTGGACGCCATCCGGGCGCTGGAGAACGGGGTGGGCAGCATCGAGGAGATCGATACCGGGATGAAGCTCGGCTGCGGCCATCCGATGGGTCCCTTCACGTTGCTGGACTTCGTGGGCCTGGACACCACCTATTACATCGCTGGAATCATGTTTGACGAATTCAAAGAGCCACGCTTCGCCTCTCCGCCCCTGCTGAAGCGCATGGTTCTGGCGGGAACCCTGGGGCGCAAATCTGGCAAGGGATTCTACGACTACTCCCAAAACCCGCCGGTCCCGCAGGACCATCTCGTCGCCTGAGTCCGGAACTCAGAATCCCAGGAGCCCTCATGAGCCCGCAGAATCTGATCCTAGAAGTAAAAGATCGCATGGCCCGCGTCACGGTCAATCGCCCTGAAAAGCTCAACGCGCTCAATCGCGCCACACTCCAGGAAATGGAGCGGGTGTTCGCAGAGTGCTCCGCCAATCCGGCGGTGGGGCTGGTGATTCTGACGGGTTCGGGCTCGAAGGCGTTCATCGCCGGCGCTGACATCAATGAGCTCTCAGAACAGGGCCCGGTGGAGGGAAGGGAGTACGCCCTCTACGGCCAGCATCTGTTCCAGCGCATTGAGAACCTCGGCAAACCGGTCCTGGCAGCCGTCAACGGCTACGCGCTGGGCGGCGGCTGTGAGATTGCGCTCGCCTGCACCCTGCGGTTTGCCGCGTCCACTGCTCGCTTCGGACAGCCGGAAGTGAACCTGGGTCTCATTCCCGGGTATGGCGGCACGCAACGTCTTTCCCGCCTGGTGGGAAGAGGCAAGGCGCAGGAGCTGATTCTCACCGGTGAGATGATTGATGCCGCCGAGGCTTTGCGGATCGGCCTCGTCAACCAGGTGTTTTCCCCGGACGAATTGATCCCAAAAACGGAGGCGATAGCCTCCGTCATCCTGTCGCGTGGTCCTCTGGCTGTGCGCTACGCCATGCAGGCCATTCACCTCGGTTTGAACATGCGTCTGGAAGAGGGGTTGGACTACGAGGCCACGCTTTTCTCGGTTCTCTGCGCGTCGCAGGACATGAAGGAAGGCACCCGGGCGTTCCTCGACAAGCGAAAACCAAAATTTGAAGGTCGTTAGCCTGAGCCCCATTTGGAAAAGAGTCCCTTGAAACCTATATTGCCATCGAGCTCGGAGGGAGCAGGCGGCATGACCACACCCGGCGCCTACCGGGTGAATCTGCGGCCTTTGAGGATGATCAGCGCCCTCAGGGTCGTGATCGCGGCGCTGTTAGTCGCCTTCGGGGTGCTGCTGTTCCTCAGCTTCGGTAAAAAGGAAGAGGGGGCGGTACGAATTCATCTCGCTCAACCCCCGAACGCCGGCGAGCAGGTGGTGGATCTCTCCGAAAAATTCGCCATTGTTGGCACCAAGGGGGGAAGGGAGGCCTTCCGACTCCAGGCAGACCAGGTCACCGGCCTCGTGGGGGAGAAGAAGATCCTCCAGGGAGTTCACCTGGAGGTATACAGTGAAGATGGAGACCGGCTGGCGTTGAGCGGGGACACCGGTCAGTTCGACATGACCGACAAGAAGGCCCAGCTCACGGGGCAGGCTCGCGTGGAAGGAAAGGACGGTTTCGAGCTCACCGCCCCGAGCCTCAGTTTCGACGGGGACCGAGACATGATCTTCACGCCCGAGGAAATTGCCTTCAAGAGTCGGGGACTGTCCGGCACCGGCAAGGGATTGAACTATCTCATTGCCGAGAAAACCCTCAAGCTCCCGTCTCAGGTCCGCCTGACGATGCTGCCCGGCAGTCCGGGCGAGCCGGAAGCGACGGTGACCAGCTCGGAGATGACGCTCTCCCTGACCGGGAATGACGTGGTGTTCAACGGATCGGTCCAGATGACCCGGGGGGGAGAGTCCTTCACCGGGGACTACCTGCAGCTCGTGATGGACGAGGCCCACCGGAAGCCCGTGTCGGTGAAGGCTTACGGCCAGGTGAAGGCCACAGTTCTGACCGGTAAGGATGCGACGCCCGCCAGCCTCGATTCCGACAGCGTCTTGGGTACCTTTCGGGCGGACGGGAGTGGCCTCGATCGAGTGGAAGCCCAGGGCAATTGTCGGTTGGCAAGCGCCGGGATGGAAGGCAGCGGCAACAGCATCCTGGCCGAAGTCCCGGAAGACCGAATCGCCCTGCGGGGCGATCCCGTGGTCGTGGATTCCCGCAGCCGCATTGCCGCGCAGGAAATCGACCTGCATCCGTCGGCCCGAGGGCTCGAGGCCCGCGGTGACGTCAAGACCTCCTTCCAGGGCAAGAATGCCGCAGGTCGGGAGGCCTCTCCCGCCTACTTCAGCGGGGAGGAGCCGACATTCTTCCAATCCCGCAACCTGGCGGTGGAGGACGGTGGAGAGATGGCGCGCTTCTCCGGGAGCGTTCGTGGCTGGCAGGGCGATGACTCCATCCAGGCCGAAGAGATCATCTTTCGCTTCGACGACCGGAGCATGAAGGCCTATCGAAACGTATTCTGCCGATTCGTGACCCAGGAGAGCTCCTCCACCCCTCCCGTCCCGGCGTCGCCCCCCACCCTCATCATGGCCTCCGCCATGGACTACCAGGAGGCAGAAGGCATCGTCCATTTTCGCGATGCGGTGAAGCTCACTCGTGAAAACTCAACACTCCTTTCCGATCGGATGCACGTGAGCCTGACCGATCCGCAGAAGGGGCGGCGGCGAGTCCGCGAGGTGCTGTCGGAGGGGCATGCGCGGTTCTCCCACCTCACCAACTCGGGGAGCGCGGATCGGCTGACCTACTTTCCGGATCAGGAGCTGGCTGAGTTGCAGCAGGATGCAGGACTTGCCGAAGTGGTGGATCACACCAACGGCAGAACGATCAAGGGGAAGACCCTGAAATTCGACTTGAAGGGGAACCGGGTCTTGACGGAAAGCTCCGACGGTGGGCGAACCTGGATAACCCTCAACCCAAAGGACAAGGAAACCCCCGGTCTTGAACCGAAGATTGGACATTGAGGAAATCAGCAAATCGTATCGGGGCCGTCAGGTGGTTCGCAATGTCACCCTGCACATCCAGAGTGGAGAAGTGGTGGGGCTGCTCGGCCCGAACGGCGCGGGGAAGACCACGACCTTTTATTGCATCCTGGGTCTGGTGCGCCCCGATCGGGGGAGAATCCTGCTGAGCGGCCACGACATCACCAAGCTCCCCATGTATCTGCGGGCTCGCGAGGGGATCAGTTATCTGCCGCAGGAGGCTTCCATTTTCCGGAAATTGACCGTGGAAGAGAACCTCATGGCCATCCTGGAAACGCTGAATCTGAACCGCTCGGAGCTCAAAGAGCGGGCGCGGGCCATCCTGGAGGAGTTGAAGATATCCCACCTGGCCCTTTCCCCCGCCTATGCCTTGTCGGGTGGTGAGCGGAGGCGCGCCGAAATCGCCCGGGCCCTGGTGCTGTCGCCCTCCTTCATCCTTCTGGATGAGCCGTTTTCGGGAATCGATCCGCTGGCGGTCAACGACATTCAACGCATCATCCACCAGCTTCGACAGAAGGGAATCGGCATCCTGATCACCGACCACAACGTGATCGAGACTCTGCGGATCACCGACCGGGCCTACATCATCGCCGGCGGGGAAATCTTCCGCAAAGGAGCCCCGGACGAATTGGCCTCCGACGCGAAGGTGCGCGAGATTTACCTGGGCGACAATTTCCGACTGAACTGAGGACGGGTCATGGCGCTGGAACAAAAGCTCAACATGCGACTGGCGACCAAGCTGGTGATGACGCCATCGCTCCAGCAAGCCATCAAGCTCCTCCAAATGTCCAAGCTGGAACTGGTCGAGGAGATTACCCAGGAGCTCACCGCCAACCCGGTACTGGAAGAATCGCAGGAGCCCCGCGAAGGCGAGGCCCCCGAGCCCGAAGTCCGAACCGATGAACCGGCCCCGGCTGCCGAGACTCCCCAGGATGGAGTGGGCGACTCCTTCCAGGAGATCGACTACCAGTCCTATTTCCAGGACTATCTGGATGCCGGCTACCAGCCGCGTCCCCCGACCGAGGAGATGGAAGCTCCGCCCCTCGAGAACACGCTCACCAAGCCGCAAAACCTGTCGGAGCACCTCCTCTGGCAGCTGGCGATGAACCTCTCCGAAGGGAGAGATCAGGAGATCGGCAGAGCCATCATCGGCAACCTGGACGCGGCCGGCTACCTGAAGGCCACCCTGGAGGAGATTCAATCCATGGGGAATTACCCGGCCGCCGACGTGGAAAGGGTCCTTTCCCAGATTCAGGATTTCGATCCCACCGGCGTGGCCGCCCGGGACCTGCAGGAATGCCTCATGATCCAGATTCGCGCTCTGGACATGGAGGAGACTCCGCAGGAGACCATCATCCGCGATCACATGGAGCTGCTGCAGGGACGACGGGTCAAGGAGCTGGCGCAGGCGCTGGGATGCTCCCTGGAGGAGGTCCACCGCCACTTGGAGATCATCCGCCATCTGGATCCCAAGCCCGGGAAAAAATACAACACCGACCGCTCCAGTTACGTGGTTCCCGATGTCTACGTTCTCAAGGTGGATGGCGAATACACCATCGTTCTGAACGAGGAAGGGCTCCCCAGGCTTCGAGTCAGCTCCTTTTACCGCCGCATGGTGGATCGATCGAACACCGACGTCACGCGCGAAGCACGGGACTATGTGCGGGAAAAGCTCAGCTCGGCCTTGAGACTCATCAAGAGCCTCGAAGAGCGCCAGCGCACCATCTACAAGGTGGCCCGGAGCATCATCAATTTTCAGCGCAATTTTCTGGACTACGGCTTCGAGCACCTCCGGCCCCTGGTCCTGAGGGACGTTGCCGACGACATTCAGATGCACGAATCCACCGTCAGCAGGGTGGTCAACAACAAATACATGCACACCCCCCGCGGGCTGTTCGAGATGAAGTTCTTCTTTCACTCGGGGATCGCATCGGTTCAGGGGGAGGATGTCTCTTCCCTGGCGGTGAAGGAGCGAATCAAGAAGCTGGTAGCCGAAGAGAGCACCGCACGACCGCTGTCGGACTCAGCGCTGGCCAAGATCCTCGGGGGGGAAGGGCTGCAGATTGCCCGGCGAACCGTCGCGAAGTATCGAGAAGAGCTGCGCATACCATCCTCGAATGAGCGCCGTCAGGGGTTTCGATGAGGAGTGATCGCACCATGAAAATTCATTTCACCGGCAGACAGATTGAAGTGAGCCCGGCACTGCGGAAGGTCGCGGTGGAGCGCCTGGCCAAACTGGACAAGTTCCTGGACCACCTGATGGAGGCGCACGTCATCTTGGCGGTGGAAAAGCGCCGTCACCGCGCCGAGGTGGTGGTCCACGGCCGTCATGTCACCCTGTCGGCGACGGGAGAGACAGCCGACATGTATTCCACACTTTCTCTGGTGGCGGATCGCCTGGAGAGCCAGGCGAAGAAGCACCGCGACAAGATCAAGGTGAAGAAAAAGCGTGACGGCGCCCGGAGCTCCCCCCGTCGTGTCGCCAGTGCCCAGTCGATTCCGGATGGGCCCCGCGTCGTGAGTGTCGACTCCTCGCCCCTCAAGCCCATGTCCCTGGAGGAGGCGATCCTTCAGCTCGGCAGCACCGAAATGGAGTTCCTGGTGTTCTGCCAGGCCTCCTCCCGCCGGGTGTCGGTTCTTTACCGGCGGAAGGATGGCAACTTCGGACTCATCGAGCCCGAGACCTAGGGTCGGAGACGCCGTCCGGAGCGGTTGACAGCCCTTCGACTGCGTTGCTATCCTGCAACGACTTACAAGCCGTGAACCCATCGACCTCGACCTCTTCCCGGGGCCCGTTCGGGCTCCCGATTTCCCGAGCGGCAGGTCGCAGAAACATCGCGTGCGGAGTCTCCTCACCCCAGGCGACACGGAGGACGGTTCATGAACCTGGAGCTGACCGCGGAGCATCGAGCCATCCAGGAGATGGTTCGGGATTTCGCGCAGAAGGAAATTGCCCCGGTGGCGGCCAAGTACGATCGCACCCGGGAATTTCCTTACGAAAACGTGCGCAAGTGCGCCGAGCTCAACCTTCTGGGCGCCATGGTCACCGAGGAGTACGGCGGCTCGGAGCTCGACTCCATCAGCTACACCCTCATCGTGGAAGAGCTGTCGCGGGCCTGCGCTTCCACCGGAGTCATTGTTTCTGTGAACAACTCGCTGTTCTGCCATCCGGTGGAAAAATTCGGCAGCGAGGACCAGAAGCGCCGCATTCTCGTGCCCCACGCCAAGGGCGAGAAGCTCGGCTGCTTCTGCCTTTCGGAGCCCGAGGCCGGCTCTGACGCGGGAAACCAGCAGACCACGGCGGTGCGCAAGGGCGACGAATACGTGCTCAACGGCACGAAGAACTTCATCACGAACGGTGTCGCAGCGGATACCGCCCTGGTTTTTGCCGCCACCGACAAAGCCAAGAAGCAACACGGCATCTCGGCCTTCCTCGTGGAGAAGGGCACTCCAGGATTTCGCCTGGGGAAAGACGAAATCAAGCTGGGCATCACCTGTTCCGGATCGGTGGAGATGGTATTCGAAGATTGCCGGGTCAAGGCTTCCAACCTCCTGGGTCAAGAGGGGATGGGGTTCAAGATCGCCATGAACACCCTGGATGGCGGCCGCATCGGCATCGCGGCCCAGGCGGTGGGAATCGCCCGGGCCTGCCTGGAAGAGTCCAGCCGCTACGCCAAGCAGCGCAAGGCCTTCGGGAAGGTCATCGCGGAGTTTCAGGCGATTCAGTTCATGCTGGCGGACATGGCCACCGAGGTCGATGCCGCCAGGCTCCTCACGCATCGGGCGGCCTGGGCGAAGGACCAGGGGGGGCGCTTTTCCCTCGAAGCGGCGCAGGCGAAGCTGTTTGCCTCCGAGGCGGCCATGCGCTCGGCGGTGAAGGCGGTGCAGATTTTCGGTGGCTACGGCTATATGAACGACTACCCGGTGGAGCGCTACTTCCGGGACGCGAAGATCACCGAAATCTACGAGGGAACCTCGGAAATCCAACGCCTGGTCATCGCCGCCTCTCTCTTGAAGGACTGAAGATCGATGGACTTCTCCCTCTCCGAAGAGCAGTGTCTGCTGCGGGATTCCCTGCGGGAATTCGTTCTTCGGGAGGTCCTGCCCGAGGCCGGCGAACTCGACCGCGCCTCCCTTTTCCCCGCCCGGGCCGTACGCCGGCTGGCCGAGATGGGGCTTCTGGGGATGTCCATTCCCGAAGCTTACGGTGGCGCCGGATTGGACGCGCTTGGAGCGGCCCTGGCCATCGAAGAGATTGCCCGGGGGTCGGCCTCGCTGGCAGTGACGGTCAGCGTGACCAATTCGGTGTGCGCCGGACCCATCGCGCGTTACGGGAGCGAAGACCAGAGACGCCGGTATCTTCCCAGGCTCGCGAGCGGCGAAATCCTGGGAGGCTTCTCTCTCACCGAGCCGGATTCGGGCTCCGATGCCGCGCACCTGCGCACGCGGGCGCGCCGCGAGGGCGACGCCTATCTCTTGAGCGGCGACAAGGCCTGGGTGACCAATGTGGTGGAAGGCCAGGTCTTCGTGCTGGTGGCGGCCACCGATCCTTCTCAGGGCGCCCGGGGATTGACCGCCTTTCTGGTGGAGAATAGCTTTCCCGGTTTCACCTTCGGGAAGGTCGAGGACAAGATGGGGCTGAGGTCCTCGCTCACCGGCAGCATCCTGCTTCAGGAGTGCCGGGTTCCGGTTGCCAATCGTCTGGGGGAGGAAGGGCAAGGCTTCAAGATCGCCATGACGACCCTGGACGGTGCGCGCATCGGGATTGCCGCCCAGGCCGTGGGCATCGCCCGGGGCGCCCTCGAGGAGTCCATCGCCTTCTCCAAGCAGCGCAAGGCCTTCGGTCAGCCCATCAACCAGTTTCAGGCCATCCAGTTCATGCTGGCGGACATGTCTACGGCCATCGAGGCGGCACGCCTGCTGGTCCACCGCGCCGCCCGGCTCCGGGACCTGGGGAATGCGGCGTTCACCCGCGAGGCTTCCATGGCGAAGCTCTTCGCCTCCGAGATGGTCAATCGAGTCGCCTATCAAGCCGTGCAGATCCACGGAGCCTGCGGGTATTCGCGGGAATACCCCGTCGAGCGCTATTACCGGGACGCGCGGGTCACCACGATTTACGAGGGGACCTCCGAGATTCAGCGCCTGGTCATCGCCCGCAAGCTGCTGGAAAGCGTCTAGGAGCGAAAGGGAAGAGGGACATCGCATGAAGCAGGATCGGACTGGGACCAGCGTGCTGACCCGACGCCGAGCCCGGCGTGAATGGGAAGATGAAGTCTTGAATCCGGCGCTGAAAAAAACGCCCGAGAGGATGGGGGAGTTCACCACCCTCTCAGGAATTCCGGTGGAGCGGCTCGCTACTCAGGAGAACCTGGAAGGCTGGAGCCCTGACGAGAAGCTCTCGCTGCCGGGAGAGTACCCCTTCACTCGAGGTCCGCACCCCACCATGTACCGTGGGCGGCTCTGGACCATGCGCCAGTTTTCGGGATTCGGCACCGCGCGCGACACCAACCGACGTTACCGCTACCTCCTGGATCATGGACAAACGGGTCTCTCCGTGGCTTTCGACATGCCCACGCTCATGGGACTCGATTCGGACGATCCGAGATCGGAAGGCGAGGTCGGCCGTGAAGGCGTAGCCATCGATACCCTTGCCGACATGGAGACGCTCTTTCATGAGATCCCCTTGAGCAGCGTCTCGACCTCCATGACCATCAATGCGCCCGCGGCCGTGCTGCTGGCGATGTACCTGGCGGTGGCGCGCAAGCAGGGCGTCCCCTGGCCGGAAGTGCGCGGGACCATTCAGAACGACATCCTGAAAGAGTACATCGCGCAGAAGGAGTGGATCTATCCTCCCCGGCCGTCGCTGCGGATCATCGTGGACATGATCGCTTTCTGCACCCAGCAGGTGCCACTCTGGAACACCGTCTCGATCAGCGGGTATCACATCCGCGAGGCCGGCTCGACGGCGGCGCAGGAGCTGGCGTTCACCCTGGCGGATGGCATCGGCTATGTCCAGGCCTGCGTGGAGGCCGGTCAGGATGTGGACGCCTTTGCGCCCCGCCTGTCCTTCTTCTTCAATGCCCACTCGGATTTCTTCGAGGAGATCGCCAAGTTCCGTGCCGCCCGGAGAATCTGGGCCAAAGTCATGCGGGATCGATTTCACGCCAAGGATCCCCGTTCCTGGATGCTGCGGACCCACGCACAGACGGCGGGATGCTCTCTCACGGCGCAGCAGCCGCACAACAACATCGTGCGAGTGGCGCTGCAGGCGCTTTCCGCCGTGCTGGGGGGGACCCAGTCCCTGCACACGAACTCCATGGACGAGACCCTGGGGCTGCCCACCGAGCAATCCGTGACCATTGCCTTGCGCACGCAGCAGATCCTGGCGGAAGAATCGGGAGTCGCTTCCACCATCGACCCGCTGGGAGGTTCCTACTTCGTCGAGTCGCTTACCGATACCCTGGAAAAGGAGGCCCTCTCCCTGATCGACGCCATCGACCGAATGGGGGGCATCGTGGCATCCATCGAGCAGGGATTCCCGCAGCGCGAGATCGCCGAGGCCTCCTTCCGCTACCAGCAGCAGCTGGAGCGGGAGGAGAAAATCATGGTCGGGGTGAACCGCTATCGCGAAGGAGGCGAGGCGCGGATCGAGGTGCTGAAGATTCCTGCTTCCGTGGAGCCCACGCAGATCCGTCAATTGAAGCAAGTGCGCAAACAAAGAGATTCGGCCGCCCACCGAAGGGCGCTGGATGAGCTGCTTCGGTGCGCCACGGAGGGGGACAATCTCATGCCGGCCATGGTGAGAGCGGTCGAGGCCTACGCCTCGGTGGGAGAAATCTGCACCACCTTGAAGGCTCCTTTCGGCGAGTATCGTGAAGAAAAAACCTACTTCTGAGGCCACGGAGATATCCTCCCATCCCGCGACGGGGACGCGCCTTCGCCTGCTCGTGGGCAAGGTGGGGCTCGACGGCCATGATCGGGGCGCCAAGATCATCGCCCGCGCGCTGCGAGACGCGGGGTTCGAAGTGATTTACACAGGGCTGCACCAGACCCCCGAGATGGTAGTCGCCACGGCCCTGCAGGAAGACGTGGACGCCGTGTCCCTGAGCATTCTCAGCGGCGCGCACAACACGCTTTTTCCGCGCGTCATCGAACTGCTCAAAAAGGCGGGGGTTCCGGTGCCAGTTTTCGGCGGGGGAATCATTCCTGAAGAGGACATTGCCCACCTCAGAAAGGCTGGGGTCAGAGCGGTCTTCACTCCTGGCACTTCGACCCAGGAGGTCATCGAGTGGGTCAAAACCCATATTCGGCCTCGAAGCTCCGAAATCGCCTCCCGCCCGGCCCGGCGTTCCGGCCCTCCGGCTTCCGGCCGGCGTCCTACGAGCGGACGGCGCAAGACGGCCCGCCGATAGCCCGATCTTCGTCACGCCTTCACCTTGACACTCCTGAATCCATTCTGCTAAGTTGAGCGGGCTCAAGACGAAGGCTCGGCTCCTCCGGAAAGGCTTCCAGGGGGGCCGCGACCTACCCGGTCGGGGACTTCATGCCGAAAAAAATCCTCCTTGCAGACGACAGCATCACCATCCAGAAGGTCGTTGAGCTGACCTTCTCCGAGGGCGATTACCAGGTCTTCGCCGTGGGCAACGGAGCGCTGGCCCTGAGGAAGATTCAGGAAGTGCGACCCGACATTGCGCTTCTGGACGTCATCATGCCCGAGGCGAGCGGCTATGAAGTTTGCGAGAAAGTAAAGCGTGACCCGGTGACTTCGCGCATCCCGGTTCTCCTGCTGACCGGCACGTTCGAGCCGTTTGATCGCAAGCGTGCCGAGGCAGCCGGCGCCGATGGCCACCTGACCAAGCCGTTCGAGTCCCAGGTGCTCATCGCACGGGTGGAAGAGCTCATTGCCTCGGCCCTCCCTTCAGTCGGTGAGGTGCCCTCGTACGAGACGGGGCCGGAGGCGGATTCCCGTGAGGCATCACACCCTGCGGGAATCGAGGAACCGGCCGTCTTGCAGGAGGAGGTTGAAATTTCCATCGTTCCGGATCGCTACGATGACTACCCGGCAGTCTCTACCCCGCTTGCGCTCCAGGAGGAATCGGCCGTCCCCGCTTTTGAGTCGCTTTCCCCTGAGGCAGGCTCACCTCCCGAGGATGCCTTGACGGGTGATCCGATGACCGAGACCTGGGACGAGCTCGCCAGCGGACTCGCCTCGGCTCCCGAGACTTCCCGCTTCCCGGGGGAGGAGGCGATTTCACTTGAGCCTCCCGCATCCGTGGAGAAACTCGCCGCATCGGGCGCCGGGTTGTCCCTGAGGAACGAGATCGCCGCCGAATTCTCAGCCGTGTCCGCTCAGGCAGCCTCGGATGCCAGCGCACGATTGGGAGGGGTGGAAATCACTGCGGAGCAGATGGATCACATCGCATCCAGGGTGGTCGAGCGGCTGTCCGATCGCGTGGTCCGAGACATCGCCTGGGAAGTAATCCCGGAAATCGCCGAGAATCTCATCCGGCAGCGCATCCGGGAGTTGGAAGAGAAAATAGCCCGGGAAGGTTAAACTCTCTCCCCTCTGAACAGCTCTCAGTCTACGGGCCCTCGGGCCTGTTCTGCATTTCCGGGAAGGGTCGCGCTCAGGCGCACCGGCAGGATCCCGCTTTGCCCAAGGAGTCGTCCCCATGGAGGTCCCCAAACGATTTGAGCCGGCGGCCGTGGAGAAGCGCTGGCGCGAATTCTGGCTGAAATCGGGCTGCTTCACACCCACAGCAGCAGCCGGTAAGCACCCCTACTGCATCGTCATTCCGCCTCCGAACATCACCGGGCGGCTGCATGCCGGGCACGCTCTCAATGCAACCCTCCAGGACATACTCATCCGATGGCGTCGCATGCAGGGCAGGGACGCGCTCTGGCTCCCTGGCACCGATCATGCGGGAATCGCCACGCAGATGGTGGTGGAGCGCGAGCTGCAGAAAGAAGGCAAGAGCCGTCACACACTCGGGCGGGAGGCCTTTCTTCAAAAGGTCTGGGCCTGGAAACAGGAGCACGGCGACGCCATCGTGGAGCAGTTGCAGAGACTGGGGGCTTCCTGCGACTGGTCGCGCCTGCGCTTCACGCTGGACGACGGATTGTCCAGGGCGGTCCGGGAGGTTTTCGTCCGATTGTTCGAGGAGGGGCTCATCTATCGCGACAAGGCCATCGTTAACTGGTGCCCCCAAGACCTGACGGCGCTGTCCGATCTCGAGGTTGTCCACCGTGAGGTCGCCGGCAAGCTCTATCACTTGAAGTATCCAGTCAAGGGAACTTCGCAGTTCATCACGGTTGCCACGACCCGCCCGGAGACCATGCTGGGGGATACGGCTGTTGCGGTCCACCCGGAGGACGAGCGCTATCGAGAGCTCGTGGGAAAGAAGGCGGTTCTTCCTCTCCTGCATCGCGAGATACCGATCCTTGCGGATGACGCGGTGGACCGAACCTTTGGCACGGGGGCGGTCAAGGTGACGCCGGCCCACGATCCCAACGACTTCGCCATGGGTCGCCGCCACAACCTGCCGGTGGTGGTCGTCCTGGATGAGTCGGCCCGCACCACCTCCGAAGCCGGTCCCTATGCCGGGATGGATCGCTACGCGTGCCGGAAAAAGCTTGTCGCCGATCTGACCTCGGATGGGACGCTCGCGAAGATTGAGGACCATTCCCATGCCGTGGGACGCTGTCACCGGTGCGATACCGTCGTGGAGCCGAGACTGTCGGACCAGTGGTTCGTGCGCATGGTGCCCCTGGCGCGGGAAGCAGTCGCCGCCGTCGAGGATTCGCGCATCCGCTTCATTCCCGATAATCGAAAGAACGACTATTTCGAGTGGATGCGCAACATCCACGACTGGTGCATCTCCCGTCAGCTCTGGTGGGGACACCGGATCCCGGCCTGGACTTGCGGTTCGTGCGGCCACTTGACGGTGTCGCGCCAGGATCCAGCGGCTTGTCCCGCCTGCGGGGATGCGGGCTTGGTCCAGGATCCCGATGTTCTGGACACCTGGTTCAGTTCGGCGCTGTGGCCATTTTCGACCCTGGGATGGCCCGACGAGACCGCGGATCTCGCCCGCTACTATCCCAACGCCGTCCTGGTGACCGCCTACGATATCCTTTTCTTCTGGGTCGCCCGGATGATCATGATGGGCTACAAGTTCATGGGAAAGGCGCCGTTTGAGCAGGTCTATTTCAACGGCTTGGTGCGCGACGAAAAGGGACGGAAGATGAGCAAGACCCGAGGCAACACCGTCGACCCGCTGAATCTGATGGATCAATTCGGCACCGATGCGCTGCGCTTCACCCTGGCGGCGATGGCCTCTCCCGGCGCCGACACGGTCCTCGACCTGAAACGGGTGGAGGGCTATCAGGCATTCTGCACCAAGCTCTGGAACGCCGCGCGCTTTGTCCTGATGAACCTTCCGGAGGGAACCGAGGCTACCAAGCCGGAGTTTCGCTCCTCCTCGGAAAACCTGTCGCTCACCGATCGATGGATTGTCAGCCGGATCAATGCCGTGAGCCGGGAGGTGGATCAGTCGCTGGAGGCTTTTCGCTACGACGAGGCGGCCACCACGTTGTACCACTTCGTGTGGCATGAGTTCTGTGACTGGTACATCGAGATGGTGAAGCCGTCTCTCATAGGAGATTCGCGGGACACGCCCGAGGCACGTCGCAGCCGCGCCATTCTGCTGCGAGTTCTGGACCGGGCCTTGAGGCTGCTTCACCCCTTCATGCCATTTCTCACGGAAGAAATCTGGCAGCGCCTACCGCATCAGGGGGAAACCCTGGTCCTGGCTGACTACCCGCGATTCCGCGCCGATGAGGAGGATTCCAATGCCGAAAAAGAGGTGGCATTCCTCATGGCCGTGGTCAGCAAGCTGCGAAATCTGCGCTCCGAGAGCAATCTCGCCGCCGGCGTGAAGCTCGAAGTACTTTTTTACACCGATTTGGCCCGGCCACGGCGGCTCCTCGAATCGCACGCCGCGACCCTTTCCACCCTGGCGCGCCTGTCGGGCTTCCAGTTCGTGGAGGAGATCCCGGGCGATCTGGCGACCGCCCGCGGCATGGTCCCGGGGCTGGAGATGGCGCTCCTGCTGGCGAACGCCTTGGATCCCCGGGAGGAGAAGCGACGCCTGGAGCGGGAGATCGACAAGGCGCACAAGGAGCTGGCAACCCTGGAAGCCAAGCTGGCCAACGAGTCCTTCACCGGGCGGGCCCCCAAAGAGGTCGTAGAAAAGGTTCGTGAAGCTCGCGGTGAGCTCGCTGAAAAGATCGAAAAGCTTGCCCGTGCGCTATCGGAGCTCCCGGTCGCGGGACTCTCCTCGGGACCGGGGTAAGCTGCGCGGAGCGCGCCGGGCGATGCGAGCGAAAATTCCCGAGATTGCCAGGCTGGTTCGTCAGGCGCTCGACGAAGACGTCGGGGCCGGGGACCTGACCACCCGAATCGTCGTCCCGGCCGCCCGTTTGGCTGTTGGAACGATCCTGGCCAAGGAGTCGCTGATCCTGGCCGGCGTGCCACTGGCCAGGGAAGTCTTTCGGCAGGTGGATCCCACGCTGCGATTCGATGCGTTGCGCGGGGAGGGGAAGCGGGTGGGGCGTGGGGCCCCCGTGGCGCGAATCCGCGGGCGTGCCGCCTCCATTCTGACCGGCGAGAGAACGGCGCTGAACTTCCTCCAGCATCTCTCCGGGATCGCAACCTACACGGCGCGATGCCTCACCGCAGCGCGGGGTCGCTGCAGGGTGCGTGACACGCGGAAGACGCACCCCGGCCTGCGGGGAATCGAGAAGTATGCCGTCCGGCTCGCGGGAGGGCAGAACCACCGGTTTGGCCTCGATGACGGGATACTCATCAAGCACAACCACTGGCGGGTCGCCGGGGGAGTCAAAGCCTCCGTGGAGCGTGCGCGGCGAATGCAGCGCCACAGGAATTCCCTCCCCATCCAAGTGGAAGTATCCACCCTTGCGGACCTTCGAGAGGCGCTGGAAGCAGGCGCCGACAGCGTACTGCTCGACAATCTCTCTCCGCGGCGCATCCGGCGCGCCCTGGACTTGATCCACGGCCGGATTCCCGTGGAGTTGTCCGGCGGCATCACCCGGAGCTCGATGGCGCGGTTCGCCTCGTTCCGACCCGATTTCGTCTCGCTGGGCGCGCTCACCCATTCCTCAGGATGGGTCGATCTTTCCCTGCATCTGGAGGGGGCGGGAAAGTGAGCTCCGTCTGGAATGAGCCGACGCTGGCTCGCGAGCTCGCCGGCCAAAGATTCGGACGACGGGTCCTTTGCTTCGATAGCCTGGAGTCCACCAACGACAAAGCGCTCGAGCTTCTCGAGCAGGGAGAGCCGGAAGGGGCTCTGGTCCTGGCGGAGGAGCAGACTCGAGGCCGCGGGCGTCGCGAGCGTTTGTGGGACTCGCCAAGCCGGCTGGGGATCTATGCGAGCCTCGTTCTGCGACCGACGCTTCCTCCTGGTCTGCTGCCTCTCGTCTCCCTGGCATTTGCGGTCGGCACCGCCGCCACGCTCAGGGGCGAGGGGCTCGAAAAGGTGGCGCTGAAATGGCCCAATGACCTCCTGCTTGGCGAACGGAAACTGGCGGGGATCCTGGCGGAAGCGCGAAGTGATGGAGCGCAGCGAGGCCTGGTGGTGGGATTGGGCCTCAACGTGAATCAGGACGAGTCAGATTTCCCGGTGACGCTGCGGGCAACCGCGACCTCCCTGCGACGCTCGAGCGGACGACCCTGGGACCGTGTGAAAATCCTCAAGGGAGTGTTGCGGCGATGCGAGGCGGAATATGATGATCTGCAGGAGAATGGTCCCGAAGATCTGCTGCTTCGCTACGAGGAGCATGGAGCGTTCCGGCGGGGGAGCGAGCTCGAAGTCGATTCCGGAAGCGGGGTGTGCAGGGGTCGTTTCGCCGGACTGGGGGCCTCCGGTGAGCTCCTGTTGGATACGGGAGGTGAGGATCCGGTGGCTTTCCACTTTGGGGAAGTTCGCCGTGTAACGAGGCCATGACGATGCTGCTGGCTGTGGATGTGGGAAACACCGGCACCGACCTAGGTGCCTTCCGGGGGGAGAAGCTCCTGGCCCGCTGGTCGCTCTCGACCGATCGCGGCAGGACCACCGACGAGTACGGAGTCCTGATCCGCAGCCTGTTCGCGGCAAAGGGCCTTCAGATTGAGGAGGTCCGGGCCCTGGCGGTTGCCTGTGTCGTGCCTCCTCTGGAGTCGGTGCTGGAGGAAGTGGCGAGACGCTACCTGGCGGTGGAGCCCCTTTTCGTGGCTCCCGGGATTCGCACCGGTATGCCGGTGCTCGTCGACAACCCACTGGAGGTGGGGGCCGATCGTATCGTCAACGGGGTGGCGGCCTTCCAGAGGTTCCACAGGGCCGTGATCGTGGTGGATTTCGGAACCGCCACGACGTTCGACGCCGTGAGCGGCAAGGGCGAGTACCTGGGGGGCGCCATTGCACCAGGGCTGAAAATCTCCGCCCAGGCGCTCTACGAGGCGACCGCAAAGCTTCCGCGCATCGACCTCAAGCGTCCGGAGCGGGCCATCGGAAAGAATACCGTGGCCAGCATGCAGGCGGGAATCCTGTTTGGCTATCTGGGGATGGTGCACGGGATACTGGATCGGATGCGCGCCGAGATGGGTGGGACCCCCGCCATCATCGCAACGGGGGGGTTGACCCCCCTCCTGGAGCCGGATCTCGGCGGGTGGGTGGATGAGGTGGATCCGGACCTGACCCTCACGGGACTTCGAATCCTCCACGAACGGAACGCGTGAGCCCCTCGATGGAAGACTCCGCGCCGGCCCCGTCCGAGGAAGAGAAGAGCTATTTTCGCGCGGTGGAAGAGCGGTTTTGCGCTCTACGAGGCGCCGCACTGCTGATCTCACCCAGAGACTGGGTCCTGATTGCTTCCTGGTGGGAAGAGCGCGTGCCGCTCGCACTAATCCTGGATTCGCTGGAGGAGGTTTTCGCCGCGCGGGCGCGGCGCGGCGATGCCGCCGAGGATATCGCGTCCCTGGCGTATGTCCGTTCCGAGGTGCAGCGACGATTTCGTCTGCACCGGGAAATGGTGGCCCTGCGCCGCGGAGAGGAAGAGGAGAGCGCCCGGCTGCGTCGGGAAATCCGCCTGCACCTGGGACGCGTCGCGCGCGGATTGGGCTTCGCTTCAGATTTGGCGAGGGAGCAGGGGCATGAAGCGCTGGCCCGCGCTCTGCTCGTTGGATCCGCCGAAATCAAGGCAGCGAGGCGATTAGCCGGGGAAATCGGCTGGAACCCCACCTCCGCCGAAGCGCGGCTCGAGCAGATCGAATCTGAAATCATGGACTCCGCCCGGGGCGCTCTGAGCCCCGAGGAAAGAGAGGCCTTGCAGTCGCGCGCCCGGGATTTGGTTTCTTCCCGCGGCCTTCGCATGACCCAGGAAGCCTTCCAAATTACCCTGAATTCCATCGAACAGGATCTGCTTCGGCGACAATGGCGCATCCCTTCCATCGCGCTGCTTGCCGAGGTTTGATGCAGATCCGGATCCCGTGCTACATTCCGCACCCTGGAGAGCCGAGCCGCTCAGGGAAGCGCCTCGTTGCTGGCCAAGTCTCCCCCAACGCTCACCCTTCCATTCGGTAGTGCATTAGCCTTCGCGGCCGGAATCGGCGCGGCGCACTGCCTCGCCCTGCCGGCAGACGTCTGCGCATCTCTGTCCCTGGTGGGAGGAACCGCGTTCCTGGTCATGAAGGCCAGGGGAGGGCCGAACACTCCACGCCAGACCTTGTGGCTCACGGCGGGATTGGTCCTGGCCTGGTCCGGTGCCGGAGCGTGGTCGGCGGCTTACCAGCACGCGCGGTTTCTCAGTTCTCCGCTGTTCCAATCCGTCGATGTCCACAGCGGGGATCCTTCCCAGATCCTGATCGTGCAAGGCTGGGTTGCCGGCGATCCCATCCGCCGGGCCGATCGCCTTCGCTTTCTGTTCCAGGTTGAAAGGATGGAATTACAGGGGATCCCGCGTTCGGCTCATGGCCTGGTGCGAGTGTCGCTGCGCGACCCGGCGGGGAGCACCGTGGTCCGATACGGGGATCGCCTGGAGATGCCCTTACGGCTGCGTCGGGCGAAAAACTTCAAGAATCCTGGAGCTTTTGATTATCAGCTCGCTCTCGAATCCGACGGGATTCACCTACTGGGAACCTTGAAGAGCTGGAGACTCGCCAGGCGGCTTCCCGGAACGGGGGGCCTGAAGATTCTGGCCTTGGCGCACCGCATGCGAATCCATTTGCTTCATCGCCTGGCCAGAGCCTTTCCGGGGACGAATGGCGAAGAGTCCCGTCGCTTCCTGTCTGCCATCCTCCTGGGGGCGCGAGACGGGGGGGAGGAACATCTCGACTCCGTCATGCGCCAAACGGGTGTCTACCACATTGTTTCCATTTCGGGACTGCATTTCGCCCTGCTCATGGCCTTGGTCGGTCGGGTGGCCCGTCGGCTTCCCGGCGGAGGGAAGCTCGAGGCTCCGCTGCTCCTGTTGGTCGGAGGCCTGTATCTACTGCTTTCCGGAGGGGAGGATCCCATCCTCCGCAGTGCCCTGGCGGGAGTCACGCAGGCGTTGGGCCGATGGACCGGGCGCAGAGTCAGCGCATGGAACGCCCAGTCGCTGGCGGGATTGGCCCTGCTCTCCGCCAGCCCGCTCCACCTGTTCCAGCCCGGATTTCAGCTCTCCTTTCTCGCCACCCTGGGGATTCTCGCGGGGAGAAAACCCCGGTGGGCGAGACTCCGCGAGCTGCCTCTGATCGGGCGGCCACTGGCCATTTCCACGAGCGCCTGGATTGCTTCGACGCCGGTGATGGCCTGCACTTTCCTGCAGGTCTCCCCCGTCGCCCTCATCATGAATCTTGTCGCGGGGCCGTTCTTGACGCTCTCCCTCGCGGGCGGGGTATTGCTTCTCGCCTTTCCCTCCGAAACGCTCGGGGGCGTGTTCATAGAGTGTGTGCATCGATTTGCGATCGCCTGTGCCTTGGCGCTGCGGGTCCCCGGTTCATTTCTCCGCGTTCCCCCGCCCTCCTTCGCCCTGGTGGGGGGTCTCGCGGCGCTGCTCCTGACGAGACTCTTTCTGAAGGAGGGCGCGAGTCCGAGTGAGCACCGTCTTCTCGGCGGTGCGGTTGTCGGAAGCCTTTTTCTGATTCTGTTTCCTCCTCCACCTGCAATCCCCGGGGACACGTTAAGCGTCACCGCTCTCGACGTGGGCCAAGGGGATTCGCTGCTCCTGGGGCTTCCGGGTCGTCACTGGGTGCTGGTGGATGGGGGAGGGTTCTCCGCCAGTGAGTTCGACGTGGGGGAGCGGGTGGTCCTCCCGGCGCTTCTGACGATGGGAATTCGCCAGCTCGATGTCGCGGTGCTCACGCACGCCCATCAGGATCATGGGGGAGGGCTCCGGGCGGTTTGGGAGGCCATCCCCCCCTCGGAAATATGGCTCGGCAAAAGCCCTGCCCGATCCAACCTGGTTCGAAGGATCTCCGATTTTGCCGCAGAGAAAAACATCCCTTTGAGACACCCGACGCGTGGAAGCATCAGGTGCTTTGGAGAAACATGCCTGGAAGTGATCCACCCTCCGGCAGGCTATCGAAGCCAGCAACCGGCTGCCAATGACGATTCGCTGGTGCTGCGAGTCACCTACCGACAGAGCGAGGTTCTTCTCACGGGTGACGTGGAATCAGAAGGAGAAATGCTCATGCTGCGCTCCGGACTACCACTTTCGGCTCAGATTCTGAAAGTGGCGCATCATGGGAGCGCCTCGTCGACGTCCCAAGGCCTGCTCGCCCAGGCCGCGCCGATCCTGGCAATGATCTCCGTGGGAGAAGGCAATCCCTGGGGGCACCCATCCCAGGAAGTGATCGAACGGCTGCGGCTCAGAGGAGTTCGGGTCTTGCGCACCGATCGAGAAGGTGCGGTACAGGCGTTCAGCGACGGCAAGCAGTGGGGTTGGCGCGCGCTAGATCCTTAGTCTGGTCAGGATAGGATCTCGATCGGAATGGGCATGAAGCTGAGCAGGAATATCACCAGCGCCAGAATGGCGAGTGCCCTTCTTCCCTTCGAGAGAGACTCCGACTCATCGAGAAGCGGCGGATGACGCTCTCCCAGAAGAAGGAGCGCGACCGCCCACACCAGCCAGGCGCGGTGTAGGGCTCCGAGCAGGATGACTCCGATGAGGGTCGCGCGAGACATTCTCGCGTGTAGCCGCCTGGAGATTGCATAGCAAAGGTGGCCACCGTCCAACTGGCCTGCCGGAAGGAGGTTCAGGGAGGTCGCCAGCATTCCGACCCATGCGGCTGACAGGTAGGGGCTCAGGCTCAAGACCGCCCCCTCGGGGAGATGGGGGAAGAACCAGCGCAGAGCAGCCAGCAACACCAGCGGGAAGCCGAGCAGAAACTCGCTATTCGCGGCCTCGCCCGGTGAGAGGATTTGGGAACGGCTCATTCCGTAGAGTATGAACGGGATGGCCACCACGAAACCGGCGAGTGGCCCCGCGATTCCGACGTCGAAGAGCGCTTGGCGATTGGGAATCGGCCCGCGGATGCGAATGAACGCACCAAAAGTACCGAGGATCGGAAGCCCAGGCAGAAAGTACGGAAGACTGACCGGAATCTTATAGTAACGGCAGGCCCAGTAATGACCCATTTCGTGGGCCAGCAGGATCGACAGGACGCTCAAGGCATAAGGAGTGCCCGCCAGCCACCGGGCAGGGTCCATCACCAGGCTGCGCCATTGCTCGGCAGGAGGTGAGTTTTCGACATGAAACAGGGCGCCGGCCACCATCGTGGAGCCTAGAGTCGCCAGAAAGAGGACTAGGTGCAAGAAAGGGCGATCGGTCCGCTCAGGTCTTACGCCGGGAAAGGTGAGGTGGGGGTAACCGAAATCATCGCGGGATTGGCTTGAGCTCATCGGGTGTTTCAGGCCACAAACTATCGCGGTTTAGATAGTTGCACAGTTGAGAAGTCCGCGTGAAGGGAGTCGTTGGAATGCTATAATCTCGGCCCGATAGGGATGTGGTCAGGCCTCACATCGCTGGGAGCCGGCTGGAGTGCGGATTTCCCGAGAGCGGAACGGGACCAAGCCGCTGGTTAAAATCTTGGGATTACTTCAGATTTCTCAAGTTCTTGCCGGGCTTGAACCGAATCGTCTTACCGGGTGGAATGCGTACCTCATAGCCGGTACGGGGATTCCTGCCGATTCCCTTCTTGCGGGGTTTTACCTGAAAGACACCGAATCCCCGCAACTCGATACGCTCCCCGCGCTTCATGGATTCCTTCATGGCGTCGAGCACAGCCTCGACGGCGGTAACCGCCTTGATGCGGGTGATGTCAGCCGCCTTGGCGACGTTGTTGATGATGTCGGTCTTGATCATCCCCCGGACCTCCCCATTGGATTCGCGGCAAGCCGCTTTAAGTTGTTGCTATGTTAGGTAATACCGAAATGCGTGTCAAGCTAGGCAAGCCGCTGTGAACCTCCTCTAGGGGAAGCGAGACACACGTGGAGCCACCCAGTCAATTCGAGCCGATAGCCCCAGCATTCACCCCTACAGCCAAACCTCTGGTGGCCATCGTAGGCGCCCCGAATGTCGGAAAGTCACGTCTTTTCAACCGTCTCACGGGAGGTCGCTCGATTGTGCACGATCGGCCGGGAGTCACCACCGACCGGATTGAAGGGGAATGCGAATGGGGCGGGCGACATTTTCGAATCCTCGACACCGGGGGACTGATCCCAGGCGATCCGGATGAGTTGACCCGCGCCGTCCAGAAGCAGGTGCTCAAGGCGGTTGGGGAAGCTCATCTTCTTCTGTTCGTGGTCGATGGTCGCAGGGGCATGACTTCCCTGGACCAGGCCCTGGCTCCCATCCTGCGGCGCACGGGAACCAGCACGATCCTGGTTGTGAACAAGGTGGACGTGGAAGGGCTGGAGGGTAGTCTTGCGGATTTTTTCCCTTTGGGAATCTCAGAGGCGGTCACGGTCTCGGCGGAAGAGGGCAGAGGCATCGGGACTCTCCTCGATCGGATGGGAGCCGTGCTTCCGGCCGGAAGTACGGAATCCAGTCCCGGTCCGCATGAGGAAGTATCCGGCATACGGCTGGCGATCGTAGGACGACCGAACGTCGGTAAATCGACTCTCTTCAACCGCATATCGGGCGAGGAGCGCTCGGTCGTCAGCAGCATGCCTGGGACGACACGCGACCCGGTGAAAACCGCGTTTAACCATGCGGGTCGGCATTTCCAGATGATTGACACGGCCGGGTTGCGCCGCAAGGCCCCTTCCGAAGGGGAAGATGTGGAGATGCAGAGTGTGACGCGGGCCCTGGCGTCGATCCGGGAAGCGGACTTAGTCGTGGCCGTGCTCGATGCCTCGGAACCGGCGACCCATCAGGACTTGGCGGTGATTGGGGTCTGTCTGAGGACCCGCCGGCCTCTGCTGGTCGTGCTCAACAAGATTGACCGACTCCGAGATGTGGGAGGTCCCGACGCAGCCATCCAGCGAGCCCGGGATCGATTGCACTTCTCCTCCGATGTGCCAATCGTCGGCGTGTCGGCGCTGGAAGGCAGCGGCGTGAGCGCCGCGCTCGCCCTGCTGGATCGCCTCGCCGAGGAGAGCTCGCGGAGGATTCCTACCCCCGACCTCAACTCGGCTCTGGAGGAAGCAGTCCGACGGAGGACACCCTCGGCTCGAGACCGAGTCCCACGCTTTTACTACATTACCCAAACGGGAACCTTTCCACCGTCGTTCGTTGTATTTACCAATGGTGCGCGGATCGACACTCCGTACCGCCGCTACCTCGCCCGGCAAATCAAGGAGTCGCTGGGGTTCGATCTCGCCCCAGTAGCCCTCCGGTTTCGTGAGCGCACTTAGCGGCTCGTCGCTGCTAAAGGTTTAGAAATCAATACATTGACCCATCCCGCGGCCCCATGATATGGTGCGCGCGGCGTTGCGGGTTGCGTCCAGAGCAACAGACTCTTATGTTTATGGGGTTGAAGACCTTCGGGAGCCTGCATGGTCCTCTTTAACTACACCACGAAAGAGCTCACCGCAAAAATCGTCTATTACGGGCCCGGGCTTTGCGGAAAGACCACCAACCTCCAGTTCATTTATGACGGGCTTCCGGCTCACGTGAAGAAGGGGAAGATGCTTTCCCTGGCCACGAAAACGGACCGCACTTTGTTCTTCGATTTTCTACCCATCGAGCTGGGCCGCATCCGCGGCATGCGCACTCGGGTCCAGCTCTACACGGTTCCCGGACAGGTTTTCTACAATTCCACGCGAAAGCTCGTGCTCAAGGGGGCCGATGGGCTGGTTTTTGTCGCCGATTCCCAGCAGAAAATGATGGAATCCAATATCGAGAGCTACAAGAATATGGAAGAGAATCTCCTTGAGATCGGGCTGAAGCTGGACGAGATGCCGCTGGTGATGCAGTTCAACAAGAGGGACCTCCCCAACCTGGCGTCGGTGGAGGAGATGAACACCCTCATCAATCGGCACAATGCCCCCTTCTACGAGGCCGTTGCGACCACGGGTATCGGAGTCGAGGACACCCTCAAAGCGGTCACCAAGCTCGTGCTCAATCATCTCGCCGTCAAGTATCACCTGGGCGCGTCGGGCCCGGAGAAGGGTGACGTTCTGACCGCCAAGCCGTACGTTTCCCCGGCTCCTGCCCCCGAAGTCTCATCCCACGCTCTACGGGGATCGGTTGAGAGGGAGGCGCCTCTGGAATCGGTGTCGAGCATGGATTTCGGCGCGATGAACAGCGAGGAGAAGCCCGCTGGGTTCGGGGACCTTTCCGCCCCTTTCAACAAGCGCAACGAAGACCCGTCTGGCGCGGAGGATCTGGAGATTCTCGACCTGGAAGACGAGTTGGGGATGGACAGTTCGCCCGCCTCTATCCCCACCGGAGTCGCCACAGGGTTCGCCTCTCCGGAAGACTTGAGCAGTCTGCTGGAGGAAATCCCGGAGGACGGTCCCGAGGAAGTTCTGGAAGTCCTCGAGGAACTTGCACCGGGGCCAACACCACCGGTTTTTACAAAATCCTCGCCACCCAGGGAAGTCAACCTGCAACAAGCCAGCCCCGCTGCACCACCCACTCTTTCCCCTGAGTTTCGGCGTCCGGCGGTCCAGTCTCCCAGGGCAACCGATGCCAGCTCGCAGGACCCTCTTGGAATCATGGCTGCGCGTCACGCCGAATTGCCCGAAGCGCCGACGATTCAAATCGGCGCCGTGACCCCCGGCAAGCAGCACCAGATCACCGTCCCGCTGGAAATGTCGGTGGAAGGACGCAAGGTGCGCCTGCAGCTGCGGATGACGCTCACTCTCTCCAACTCATAGGGCTTTGCAAGGGGCCGGGTGCCCAAGGAACGCGCCGGGGCCCTGGGAAGGGCCCCGACATCCTGTCTTTCGGTTGAGGAGGGTAAGGACAGCAAGGGGTAAAGAAGGCAGGAGCTTGCGCTCCTGTCGATTGCCAGCATCTTGTCGCAATATCCGTGCAAGCCCGCTCTGACACCAGCCTTTCCCTGACAACTCAAGCTCACTCAGATTGTTGAGAGATTTCCCTCGGTCGGCGGGAGGGAATCCAAGTTACGCCTGGTGGCGAATAATGTAACAGGAATTACGAATGCGGAAGTGCGATGCGTGCTAGGCAGCGCTTCCAGCTCACCTTCAACGCTGTGCTATACTTCCGCTCCATTCCAACGCCGAGGAGGTATTGCCCTGATGCGAAGAAGGATGCTTGTTTTCATGGGGTTGTCAGGACTGGCACTATTTCTGACCATCTCGCCCTTGCGATCCCAGCAAGAGGAGACCGCCGCGAACCCGACCGCGCGGTTCGTTTCGTACCCAACCTTTCGCCCCAGGTTTCACAACGCGAGTGAGACATTTTCGCTGATCGCCAATTTCTATCTGGTCAACGCCGCCGCCCAGAGCTTGACCAATGTCTCGTTTCGACAGCCCTTCCCGGTGGAAATGAAGCCCAGCCTTGCCCCCCAGGAGCTCCAGGCGCAGCTGAGTTATCCGCCAGAGTTCACCCAGAAAATTGAGAATGGCGTTTATTCGATGGTTCTGCCGAAGCTTGTCCGTCGCCAGGCCGCAGTGATTCTGACCGAGCTCTTCCTGGAGCGGCGGATGTCGACTTTTACCATTGCGCCCACCCAGATCGATTTCATGCTTCCCGATGCACCCGGGAAAGAGGAGACACTCCCAGTCTCGATCGATGTCACGGATTACGCCAATCACGTGGGGAATCTGGAGCGGTTCTTGCGCAAGAAGGCACGCGTCGGATTGGACGTCTTGGTGAGCGGACGGGATGACTGGGAATTCGCCCCTCCCGATGCGGTCGCGACCGGGAGGAATCCCTCGGGAATCATCGGGATTGAGACGCGGGATGATGGGTATTCGGGAAACTACCGACTGCACAATGGCGCTCCCGGGAACGCTCTGGACATCCTCGTCGTCTGGAAATCGATATCCAAGGCTGAGCGGATCCAGGACGAGAAGGCTGCCAGGAGCTCACTCGCAGATTATCTGAAATGGACCGGTCCATTTCGGTTTGATCCGGACAATTCGAAGATCAGCCAGGGAAAATTCAAGAAATACGAGGGCTGGATCCTGGAAGGGCGCTGGGTGGATTCCATACCAAAGCACCTGGGCTCGGGTCCTGCCAAAGCTCTGATCTTTTTCTCCCCCCGGGAGGACGTGGAATACACCATCGTGCTTACCGCCCAAGGCAGAGGGGCCGGACCCGAGAAGTGTGACACTCCAGCTCCCGAGAAGGAGCAGGAGCTCCTGGGAACTCTTCAGAAGATTCTGGATACCTTCAAATCCGACATCGTCCCGGTATCGACCCGCTAGAACCCCATGGCGCTGAAAGCATGCGCTGCTACGGTGCGCGGCGAATCAGGGAACGACCGCCGTGAAGAGTTCGGGGTGCAGGGGCTGGACGGCCGTCCCAGGTGGAACGACCCTGAACTGGAGGGTTACTTCCTCCTTCTTGGGAGGGTAGCACCGCTGGCTCGTGCAGGCCTGATACTTGAGCAGCCCGCGCGCCTGCTTGGCTCCAGGGGCGGTGCCTTCCGCGACCTTTAGAGATCCCCGGACGACAAACGTACCCTCGTAGACGCTCAGGGGAACGTCTGAATAGGGAAATCGCTTGTTGGTACCCTCCGGGAAATCCCAGGTCTTTGCGGCGAAGCCTTCAGGCGCAACCAGATCGAAACTCGTCGGAATGAGGTACTCCGTCGAAGGAACGTGGCTGTTGACATGGAAATCACCCGCTAGGGATACGCGGACCGCTACTTGCAGCTGCTGGCCGGCTTGGACCCCGTCCTGCCCGGCGAGAAACTCGAGTTTCTTGATAGGAGTGACGCCTCCCGGCTGGCCGGCTCCCAAGCTCCCCGCCAAGCAAATCGCCATGAGCCAGTGGAGCCTTCGTTCGAGTCTTTTCAGAATGGCCTCCATCGGGTGCCTCCCAGGCCGTTCGGCATGGTGCCCGCCGAACCTCTTTCAATCTAATTTATCATACGGTTCATCAGGACCAGGGGCGAATCAGGGGGTAAAAACCGTCTCTTGACAGCGATCCCCCCTGTGCTAGAATCCCCGCTTTCATGGAGGAAACGAGCAGATGAAACCGGCGGACGTCCTGAAGATGGCGAAGGAAAATGGTGCACGGATCCTGGACATCAAGTTCATGGATTTCCCTGGACTCTGGCAGCATTTCTCCGTTCCCATTCACGAGTTGAGCGAATCAAACTTCCAGGACGGCTATGGCTTCGACGGATCCAGCATCCGAGGGTGGCGTTCAATTCACGAGAGCGACATGCTGGTCGTACCCGACCCCGCCACCGCCGTCATGGATCCCTTCTGTGATATTCCGACGCTTTCGATGGTCGGGAACATCTCGGATCCAGTGAGCAAGGAGCGTTACGGGCGGGATCCCAGGAACATCGCCCAAAAGGCAGAGGCATACCTTACTTATACCGGGATTGCCGACACCGCTTATTTCGGCTCCGAAGCCGAGTTTTTCATCTTCGACGACATTCGCTTCGATCAAAACGAGCACTGCTCTTATTACTATCTTGATTCCGTGGAAGGGCGATGGAACAGCGGACGCGAGGAGCGGCCGAACCTGGGCTACAAGCCCAGGTTTAAAGAGGGCTATTTCCCCGTTCCCCCCACCGATCAATTCCAGAACCTGCGCAGCGAGATGGTCGCGATCATGGAGCAGTGCGGACTCCACATCGAAGCTCATCATCACGAAGTGGCCACCGCTGGTCAGATGGAAATCGACATCAAATACAGCACGCTGACCCGCACCGCCGATTCCCTGATGCTCTACAAGTACATTTGCAAGAATACGGCTCGGCGTCACGGCAAGACCGTCACCTTCATGCCCAAGCCAATCTTCGGTGACAACGGCTCCGGAATGCACACCCATCAGAGCCTCTGGAAAGGAGAGAAGCCTCTCTTCGCGGGCGACAAGTACGCCGGACTCTCCGAAATGGCGCTTCACTATATTGGTGGCCTGCTGAAGCACGCCGCCTCGATTGTCGCGTTTGCCGCGCCCACCACCAACTCCTATAAGCGCCTGGTTCCCGGCTATGAGGCGCCGGTCAATCTTGCCTACTCGCGTCGAAACCGCTCCGCGGCGATTCGTATCCCCATGTACAGTGCCAGCCCGAAGGCCAAGCGGGTGGAATTCAGACCTCCCGATCCGTCCTGCAATCCCTACATCGCCTACGCCTCCATGCTCATGGCAGGCCTGGACGGCATCGAGAATCGAATCGATCCCGGGGAGCCGCTCGACAAAGACATTTACGGGCTCTCGGCAAAGGAGCTTCGCAAGGTCCCTTCCTTGCCGGGCTCGCTGGAGGAGTCTCTCAAGGCCTTGGAGAAGGACCATGCTTTCCTTCTGAAGGGAGATGTGTTCACCGAGGATGTAATCCAGACCTGGATCGAGTACAAGATGGAGCGCGAGATCGAACCGCAGCGCTTTCGTCCCACCCCATCGGAATTCTCCCTGTACTTCGACATTTGATCTTCCTTCGCGAGGGCGGCACGAACGCGTGCCGCCCTCGGACATCCCGTTGACCCCTCCCGCCACACGCCGATAGAATCCCAGCATGAGTCCATCCGGGAGCGGTGATATCCCGCCCATGCCTGACCCCCTTCCGGCTCCCTCGGGAGATGAGGAGTTCCTGCGGGAGCAGATCGCCGCCAGTCCGGATCCCTCGTCACTCATCCATTTTCTTACGCGTTATCAGGCGCGAAACGGCATTCCAGCCGATCGTCAGCAGCTCCTGATCCTCACGACCTTGTCGGGGCAGAGTCCTTTCCTCGGCGAGCTCGTTCTGCAGAATCCCGATTACCTCCCCTGGGCCGCCGCGCATCTGGCTTCGGAGGAAACTCGCACCGCTGAGGACTTGCGCGAAGAGCTGGCGCGCTTTCGGTTCACCTTCTCTCAGCTTTCCGACGCGGCCGTCCTGCGGCGTTTCAAGTACCGCGAGTACGTGCGGATCGCGCTGCGGGACTTCCTTGGAAAATCCGACCTCACCCAGACCACCGGAGCGCTCTCGCTTCTGGCGGATGTCCTGCTCGAGGAGGCCTACGGTCTCACGATGGGAGAGAACCTCAACCGCTATGGCATGCCGCAATACCACGATGATTCGGGATGGCTTTGTGAAGCCACCTTCACCATTCTGTCTCTGGGCAAGCTGGGCGGTGGCGAGCTCAATTACAGCTCGGACATTGATCTGGTCTACGTGTACAGCCGTGAGGGGCAGACGGCGGGTTCCGGGAACGGGACGGACAGTGTGATTTCCAATCGCGAGTTCTTCTCAAGAGTAGGAGAGGGGATTACCCACCGGATCGCCGGGATTTCTCCGGAAGGGCAGGTCTTTCGAGTGGACCTCGGTCTCCGGCCAGGTGGCGCCGATGGCGAATTGGTCAGCTCGCAGCGGGCGGTCCTTTCGTACTATCGGACCTGGGCCCGGACTTGGGAGAAACAGGCGCTCATCAAGGTGCGGCCCTGCGCCGGCGATGCGGCTCTGGGGGACGGGGTCACCCGGATCCTCAAGGAGTGTGTGGACCCTCCCGGGGGCTCCGCTCTGGTGGCGCTGGAAATCAAGGAGATGAAGGATCGAATCGATGAAGACCTGGCCCGCAAGGGACGCGGAGATGTGGACCTGAAGCTCGGCCGAGGCGGCATTCGTGAGCTGGAATTCGCGGTGCAGGCTCTCCAGATGACTCATGGCCGTTCCGAGCCTTGGGTCCACGAAGGGAACACGCTCCGGGCGCTGCACCGACTGGCGGACAAGGACCTGGTGACCTATGGCGAGCACGCGAGTCTGGCGCAGGCCTATACCTTCCTGAGGCAAGTGGAGCACCGTCTCCAGCTAGAGAGGAATCTTCAGACCTATCAGCTTCCCAGCGAAGAGGCGCCGCTGCGGGCCCTGTCGCGGCGGATGGGATTCCTGGAGCGGGACGGAGTCGAAGCCTTTCTGGGAGAGCTGGACCGGCACCGGCGTGTCGTCCGAGAATTCTATGACCGAGTCTTTGGGAACCTGTCCCAGCCTACGCTCGAGGCCGCGGAGCCGGATCTGCTGCTGGATCCCATCCCCGAAAGCGCGCTTCGCACGCTCTTCGGTCGTGAAGGCCCCAAAAGCTCCGGGGAATCCATCCGCCTCTTCAAGCGGATCCGCCGCCTCTTTTCCGCGGAGCACATTGGCCCCCTGGAACGACGCCCGGTAAGGCGAGTCTCGTCGGCCATCCTTCGGGAGGTCGTCTCGGCTCCAGGACCGGAACGGGCTCTCGTCAACCTGGAGCGCTTTCTGTCTTCCATGCTGGTGGAGCCTTCCGCGCGCCGTGCTTTCTTCGAGAAGGCAGAATGGATTCCTCCGCTGATTCAGCTCTTGGCTCAAAGCGAGCACTTGAGCTCGGTCCTGACCCGGCATCCACAGATATTCGAGGAATTGGGCGGTATTCCAGTCTCGCTGCACGACGTCGGCCCTCGGCAGCTCGAGGAACGTCTGCGGAAAGCGCTGGGAGAATTGCGATCGCCGCGAGCGGCAATGGCCGCCCTGCGGCGTTTTCACCAGCGGGAGGTCCTATTCACCGGATTGCGGGATGTCCATCATCAGGACAGCTTGAGCCGGACGCTCGAACGACTGACCCTTCTGGCTCAGACCTGTCTGCAAGGCGCGGATAAGGCGGTGGCGAAGAGCCTGCCAACCACGGAAATGCGCTTCTGCGTTCTCGGCCTGGGCAGGCTGGGCTACCGCGAGCTGGACTACAACTCCGATCTCGATCTGATCTTCGTGACGCAGCCGGGAGCGGATCGCGCCGCCTCCGTCGATGCCGCGCGGCACCGCGCCGAAGCCCTAATCCACCTGCTGACCGCCATGACCCGAGAAGGGTCGCTGTACAGTGTCGACCTCCGCCTGCGCCCTGCGGGTGGGGAAGGGGAGCTGGTCCAAGCCGGGGCCGGGCTGTTGGAGTACTTCACTGGTGCAGCTCAAACCTGGGAAAAGATGGCTCTCCTGAAGGCGAGACCGGTCGCAGGGGACATCCCGTTCGGCCGCAGCCTCCTCCGCAAGGTCGAGGAGGTGATTTTCCGTAGCACCCGCCGGGACACTCTGGCAAAGGAAGTGATGGAGATGAAGGAGAAGCTGGAGCAATCCATCCCTGGGAGCGATACAAAGGGAATCCCTCTCAAGCTTGGACCTGGCGGACTGATGGAAATCCATTTCTTGATTGAGTATCTGCAAATCTCCCACGCCGTCCCAGGGGCTCCGGAACGGGATACGCTGCGAATGCTGAGTGATCTACATGCCCGGAAACTGCTTTCCGACGCCGATTACCCGACCCTCTACGCGGCCTATCTGTTGCTCCGCAGCCTCGACCATTCCCTGCGTCTCCTCTACGATCGTTCCGGGGATTTTCTCCCCACCTCCTCCATGGTTCTCACCCGCCTGGCACGACAGGTGAGCTTTTCTTTCTCATCCTCCCGCCAGGCTACCGCCGACTCTCTGGTGCGACTGGTGCAAGAATCCTGCGCCTCCGTCCGCGAGTGCTTTCTTCGAAGCCTCGGAGAATGACGAATTTCACTGCCGGCTCCCCTCATCAGCCGCCCCAGGTCGCCTGTTGAAAACCTGTGGAAGATTGCGTCCCTTGCAGGACCCGGGGCATCTCGATCTGAATCTCGCCTCTCTTGCCCTACGCGCGTGATCCTTCTGCAAAGTCAGGAAGATAGGAAGGGATGGCGCGGCAGTTATTTCGACCCACGAGGAAAAAAACAGACGGCGGGAAGATTTCGACAGCCTTGCTGTGGAATGCCTGCGGGTCGCTGCTTCTAGCGAACCACCACTGTGAAAATGGCGTCTTCCGTGCGGTTTCCCGAGCGATCCTCGGCCCACAGCCTCAGGCTGTGACTTCCATTGGAGTAGGGAGCGGTGGGGGCGCCGACCGACCATCCGCGATCCGGATCGTACTCCATCTCCAGCTCCCGTCCGTCGACGGATAAGTGAACTCCGTCGTAATTCAGGCCCGAGCCCTCGTCTTCCACCCGGATCACGAAACGGGGCCTGGCGGCAAGGCTCCCGGATCCAAGCGATGGCTCGACTCCGACAATGCGCGGGGGGGAACGGTCCTCCAGGAGCGCCCAGGTATCGAAACGTCCCACCGGAATGGTGATTCCTGCAGCGGTGAGGTCGCCTCCCAGGTAAGCCCAGTCGTCGCGAAGCGGATCCAACCGATAGACTCCCAGTCGTCGCGTCCGTTCCACCCCCGCCGGGATGGAAAAGGTGACCATGGCCTTGCGGGAGAGGGGCGTGCCCCCCGGCAGCAGTTGCACCGCCCGACTTTTCAGGTCCAATCCCACCACCGCTGGAAGCGATCGCACGTAGTCAGCGCAAGCGACGGCCGTGGGAGCAAAAACGGAGCCTGCCGGAAAGCTGACCCTCAGGCCGCAATCCTCCATCTCCAGGGGTTGCTCCGGAGTCACCACATGGGAGACCAGAGGCAGGACGTCGAGCGCCGGCGCGCCAGGTGTGTCCCACTCGGCTTCGACCTTCTTGGATCTGAGCCATCGTTCCAAGGGAACCGAGGCCAGCAGAACTCCCGGCTCGCGCTCCGTCAGCTCCAGCCGAAGCGCGCCCGAATCATTCTCGAGCACCAGCCGCACCGGAAGGAACCGATCGGAGGCGGTGAAACGAACCTCCAGATCGACGAATCCGATGCCCGGAACCACCTGAGATTGCAGGTGGGGGGGCGATTGGCCCACGGGCAGCGGGAACGGATGAGTGGCTCGCGCCACCGCAGTCCCGTCCACCATGGCCGTGCCGGTCAGCCCCCGTGCTCCTGACAGGACTTGAAAAGTGCACGATTCGCCATCGGGCAGCAACTCGCGCTCGCCGCACGGCGTGACCTTGTCCTCTCCAAGAATCGAGTAAACGATTCGCGTCTTCTCCTGGACATTCCCTGAGGCGGATTCAGCATGCAGCGCCAATCGTAGGCCACCCTCCGGGGCGGGAAGCTCCTCCCATCTCAGCCGCGGCGGAGAAACGACTCGGAAAGGAATGGTGCTCTTGGCAGTCCCTCCCAGGGCGCCGAATGCCTCCCATTGCAATTGGTGGAGGCCGGGCGCCAGGGTCGGCCACGGCGCCTCGCCTGGAGGACCATCGAGTCCCAGGTGATTTCCCGGCAACCTGACCAGACGGTATGTAAATTGGGAAGGGGAGAGCCGGCTCCTGGCGTGGTCCAGCAGGAGCCCGACCTGCGGGTATTGATCGAAACGAAACTCCTTGAGAACGGTGCGGTACACGAGCTTACCGTCCAGCTTGATCGAGAGTCCCCGAACCCCCAGGCGATGCCCGTCGGCATCGTCCGCAGCGATTCGCGCTTCCGGCACGAAGGGACCCGTCACCACCACGGCTTTGCCGGGCACGTAAGTGCCTGTCCCGTCGCGGAGCAGGCGGAGCTCCGATGTCCGCCCGCCATCGATCCAGACGCCCGCTTCCCCGGGGAGCAGCACGAGCACCTCCGGACGGGGAGGCTCTCCGGGAGGCAATCGTCCCAGAACAGCCGCAGGGTCGCCGGGGCGCTGCTCATCTTTGCGAAGCTCCAAGTGCAGGTGTGGCAAGCCCGCACCGCTTTCTCCCGAAGTGGCGATCTGCTGTCCCCGGCTCACGGGAACGGGTGGCTCAAGATAAATGTCACCCGGATATCTCGACCCGGTCGCCTTCCTGGCCTCCTCGACCCGAGTCTCCAGCTTCAGTCGCGCTTCGTCGAACCCTTCCAGGTGGGCATAGACTGAAATGCGGCCGTCGGCATGGCGCAGGTAGATGGCACGACCGTATCCCCTCCATTCCACCTTGAGCCGGAATATCTCACCCCCCATCACCGCGTAAACGGGAAGTCCCGTTCGTCCCCCTGTGGAAAGGTCGACTCCCGGATGGAGATGATCCGGCCGGTACTCGGCGAAGGAGGCCACCAAGGCGGGAGCGCCCTGCATCGGCGGATGAAACGAGGAAGAGGATCGGGACGCCATCACGACCGCGGAGGCGGCCGGGAGTAGGGCCCAGAGAAGGAGTCTGCGGGCTCGCATCACGGAGCCATTCTAGGGACGCTGCTCCCCGGAAGCAATGCTCGCGAATCCTTGACACGTCCCCGCGGCCTCGATATTCTCTGTCCCGCTGTTTTCACAATGATGTCTCGAATCACCTTTTTTCCCGCTCAAGGGCATCCGTGGTATCACACCCCCTCAAGGATTTTATTGTCCGATTCAAGGCCGGGGAGATCATCTTCCGGCAGGGTGACGCAGGCTCCGAGATGTTCATCGTGCAATCCGGGGCGGTGGAAATCTATCGCGACCACGCGAGCCAGGCTCAGGTTCTGGCGGTCATGGAGAAGGGAGACTTCTTTGGGGAGATGTCCGTCCTGGAGGGCTCGCCGCGAACCGCATGCGCCCGGGCGGTGGAAGATTCGGAAGTCATCGAGATCACCAGCGCCATCTTCGATCGGATGATTCGGGGAAACATCGAGATCGCAGTGCGCATGCTTCGAAAGCTTTCCTCGCGCCTGCAGGAATCGCAGGGGAAATCCAACATCCCACACGCCGACGGCGCCAGTGAGGCGCCACAAAGCGCGAACTTGAATCGGTCGATGCCTCTGGTTCGCGACGCTCCGGCGCCGGCCTCCCCCAAGGCTGCCAGGGGAGGGGGAGCCGTGCCGCTGCCTCCTGACTGCATGGGAGCGCTGATTCTCGGAGAAGGCGAGCAGGTATTTCCCATCCGGGGGGAAGTTTGCCTCATCGGCCGCTATGATCCCGTCACGGGGACTCGGCCGGAGATCGATCTCACCCCCTTCGATACCAATCGTTCGGTCTCCCGCCGGCATGCCCGGGTGACGGCCAATGGGTCCAAGCTATTCATCAGTGAGGAAGTCGGGGCCCTCAACGGCACCTTTCTCAATGGAAAACGGTTGATTCCCGGGAAATCGGAGCCGCTTCAGAGCGGCGACACCCTCGCCTTGGGAATGGTCCTGTTGAAACTTCAGGGGCGGTAAGGCTCGCTGGCCTGCCTGCATCCATCAGGAGAGCAAGAGTATGGGAAGTTTTATGGGAGGCTCGGCTTACGCGATGTCGCGCGATATCGCGGAAGGCTACGTGCTCCTCAATGCGACTGTGCTCAAGAGTTTCACCGAGTCAGAGCTGATGCAGCTCCGGCAGCAGCTGGAAAAGGTGCAGCGGGAAATCCGCGCCGACCAGCCCGCTACCGACGATGTTCAGGCCATCCAAAAACGGGGTCGAAAAATCTCCCGCATCAGCTCGGCCTTACTGATCCTGGATACCAGGCGCAAGCGCTGAAAAGGCCGCCACGCATGAGCACCCAACAGCGAGTTCTCTCGGGCTTTCGACCTTCCGGTCCTCTGCACATCGGCCATCTGGTGGGGGCCCTGCAGAACTGGGTTTCCCTCCAGGAGAGTTACCGCTGTTTCTACGCGATCTGTGACTGGCATGCCCTGACCTCCGAATACGCCAACACCGAGAATCTGAAAGAGTACGTTTTTCAGATGGCGCTGGACTGGCTGGCGGCTGGACTCGACCCCGAGCGCTCGACCTTGTTCGTCCAATCGAAGGTGAAGGAGCATGCCGAGCTCCACCTGCTCCTTTCCATGATTGTCCCGCTGGGTTGGCTGGAGCGGGTCCCGACCTACAAGGAGCAGCAACAACAGATGGCCAACCGCGATCTGACCAACTACGGCTTTCTCGGATATCCGGTTCTGCAGACCGCGGACATCCTGGTGTACAAAGCCCAGTGGGTCCCCGTTGGCGAGGATCAGATCTCTCATCTGGAGCTCTGCCGGGAAATCGCCAGGCGCTTCAACGCCCTCTACGGAGAGGTGTTCCCCGAGCCCCAGCCGAAGACCTCCCGGGTCCCGCGCCTGCCGGGAACGGACGGGAGGAAAATGAGCAAGAGTTATGGCAACGCTGTCTATCTTTCGGATCCGGAGGTTGAAGTTCGAAAGAAGATCCTGACCATGGTCACCGATCCGGCCAGGGTCCGGAGAAGCGATCCCGGCAACCCGGACATCTGCCCTGTCTTCACCCTGCACAAGGCCTTTTCGACGCAGGCCACTCAGGATACCGCCGCCCTGGAGTGCCGGAGGGCCGGGATCGGGTGCATCGACTGCAAGTCGATGCTCCTGGGCCACCTCAATCCCGTCCTCTCTCCGCTGCACGAGCGCCGGGCGCATTTGGCGCAAAAGCCGGAGCGAGTCACCGAGATCCTGGAGCTGGGCGCCGAGAAGGCCCGTCAGGTCGCCTCGGCCACGCTGCAAGAGGTTCGTGATGCCGTTCGAATCTGATCCTTCCGTCACCTCGGGGGGTGACACGCCGACGGAGGCGACCCCTGCTGCCGGCGGCGCCGATTCGGCAGCTGCGCCCGCCGGCATCGGGTATCGGGTCCGACTCCCGGCGTTCGAGGGTCCGCTCGACCTTCTGCTCCACCTGATCCGCGTCAATCAGATCGACCTCTTCGACATTCCGATCATGGACATTACCCGCCAGTACAACGAAACGCTGGACCTCATGCGGGAGCTCAACCTGGAAGTGGCAGGGGAGTATCTGGTCATGGCGGCGACCCTGCTGCACATCAAGTCGAGAATGCTCCTCCCCCCGGATCCGGCTGTCCTCGCGACCCCCACCGAGGACCCGCGGACCGAGCTGGTTCGTCAGCTCGAGGAGTATCAGAAGTATCGCCAGGCAGCCCAGGTACTGTCCCAGGCGGAGTCGGAGTTCGCGCGGGCGTGGGTGAGGCCCGCTTCCCTGGTAGCGGAATATGAGGGAGAGGCGGCGGTCGTGGCCGATCTCTTCGGCCTGCTCACCGCCTTCAAGAGAATCCTGGAGACCATGAGCCGCCAGGAGCAGTTGGCGCTGAAGCGGGACCGGATTTCCCTGCTGGATCGGATACACTGGGTCCTCGAAAAGCTCCGGGTGAGCCGGCGAGCTTCGTTTACCAGTCTCTTCGGCGGCTGCTCCACCCGTTCGGATCTCATCGTGACCTTTCTCGCCCTGCTCGAGCTGGTTCGGCTTCAAGTAGTGGGGGCCCTGCAGAAAGAACGGTTCGGTGAGATCGAACTCCTCCTGCTGGAGGATCCGGACCAGATTCACATCGACTCGGAGAGGGTCCTCGATGCCTGAGCCCAAGCTGACCTCCGAAGATATCAAGGCGGTGCTGGAGGCCTTGATCTACGTATCCGAGGAGCCCCTGAAACAAGAGGAAATCTTCTCCACCTTTCCGGAGGAGGAAGAGGCCACGGTGCGCCGCTCGCTGGATGAGCTGATACTCGAGTATTCCGCACTGCCGCGCGGCATCCGCATCGTCCAGGTGGCGGGCGGCTACCGCATGCAGACCCGGCCGGAGCACGACTCCTGGATCCGGGCGCTGTATCGCCAGCGCAATCGAGTCCGGCTCTCCCGGGCCGCCCTTGAGACTTTGGCCATCATCGCCTACCGGCAACCGGTGACGGGACCCGAGATCCAGTCCCTCCGAGGGACCCACCCGATGGGTGTGCTGCAGACCCTCCTGGAGCGTCGGCTCATTCGGACCCTGGGAAGGAAAAAGGTGGTGGGAAAGCCCATTCTTTACGGCACGACGGAAGAATTCCTCATCCACTTCGGGCTGAACAGTCTGACAGATCTCCCCAGCCTGGAGGATTTTCCGGGAATCGCGCCGGGAGAGCCTTCCGAGGAAACCGCGGCAGGAGCAGGCGACGAGATGCAGGAAGGAATGCTCTCCAGCGGTCCCGAAGTCCGCGCGGAGCCATTGACGGCAAATCCCGGGGATTCTGGTGGCTGGGATGAGGACAGAGTTGTCGAATCCCTGCACGCAACGCCGCAGGCTGATGGACGGCCCCATGACGAGGAAGAATGAGCCAGTCCACCCCGCGGATGGCGAGAGATTGCAAAAGATCATCGCCGCCGCGGGATTGGCCTCGCGGCGCCAAGTGGAAGTATGGATTCGGGATGGAAGGGTCACCGTCAATGGGCGGGTAGTCACCCAGCTGGGGAGCCGCGCCCGCATCGGCACCGACACCATCCGGGTGGACGGCCGCAAGCTGGGTTCGCCCGAGCCTCCCGTATCGATTCTCCTGAACAAGCCTCGGGGGTACCTCTCCACCTGCGCGGACCCGGGCAAGCGTCCCACGGTGCTGGATCTCGTCTCGGGCGTGAAGGCGCGGCTGTATCCGGTGGGGCGGCTGGATTTCAATTCCGAGGGACTGCTCATCCTCACCAACGACGGGGAGCTGGCGCTTCGCGTTACCCATCCCAGGAATTCGTGCCGAAAGATCTACCGGGTGAAGGTGCGCGGTGTACCCACCACCGAGGCGCTGCAGCGGCTGCGCAAGGGCATCGTTCTGGACGGAAAGCGCACGGCGCCCGCGGGAATCACCATCGTCCATGCTGAAAACAACACCTGGCTGGAGGTCGTTCTCGCCGAGGGAAGAAAGAACCAGATTCGCGAGATGTTCAAGCGGGTGGGCTTTCCGGTGGTCAAGCTGAAGCGGATCGCCATTGGCCCGGTGGGCGATCGCGGACTGGCACCGGGTGCCTGGCGGTTCCTTACCGCGCACGAGATTCGCTCCCTCAAAGGGGAGGCCCGATGAGCCCCCCCATTCCCACCCATCCTCAGTCCGGGTTCGGCCCGTACATGCCGGGAACCCCGGAGGAGGAAATGCCAGCCCTGGAGGGTGGGGAGAAACCGCTGAAGCTCGCCTCTAACGAAAACCCGCTGGGTCCTTCTCCCAAGGCGCTGGAGGCGGCCTACAAGGCCCTGCAGCAGACCCACCGATATCCCGAGGGGAGCGGCCGGAAGCTGCGTGAGGCCTTGTCGAGCCGGTGGAAATTCCCAGCTGGGCAAATCCTGCTGGGCAACGGGTCCACGGAGATCGTGGAGATGCTGGCGCGGGTTTTCGTCGGCACGGGCGGGTGCGCGGTGGCGGCCACGCCGAGCTTCGTCATGTACCGGATCGCCGTACTCGCCGCCGGCGGTCTGTGCCGGGAAGTTCCCTTGAAAAGCGACCACCTCGACCTGCAAGCCATGGCCAGCGCCTGCGGCGAGTCCCCATCTGTGGTCTACATCGCAAATCCGAACAATCCCACCGGCACCTATGCCACCAAGACGGATCTGGAAGATTACTTTCGGGTGGTTCCCGACTCAGTTCTGACGGTCCTGGATGAGGCTTACGGGGAGTACCTGGACCGCCCTAATTACCCCTCTGGAGCGGAATTCCTCCGGCAGGGGAGGCGAATCATCGTTCTTCGCACGTTCTCCAAAGCTTACGGCCTGGCGGGGATGCGCATCGGTTACGCCCTGGCTTCCCGGGAAGTGGTCGCGGATCTGGAGCGCTGCCGGTCCCCCTTCAATACCAACCGGGTGGCGCAGGCCGCGGCCCTGGCGGCCCTGGAGGATGAAGAGCACCTGCGGCGCTCGCGGGAGTCCAATCGCCAGGGATTGCAATTCCTGCAGCAGGCCCTGGAGAGTCATGGGATCCGGTTCACTCCCAGCGTGGCCAATTTTCTCCTGGTCCATTGCGAGGGAGATGCAAAGCCCGCCTACGAGGCGCTGTTCCGGGAGGGGATCATTACCCGCCCCATGGAGCCCTATGGCCTGCCCAACGCGCTGCGCATCACCGTCGGAACCCAACCCGACAACCGCCGTCTGCTGGCAACCCTGCTTCGGGTGTTTTCGTAATCCCCGGGGTCCTTTCTAATTTCATGAAAACAGGACTTTTCGCTTGACAAGGCAGGGCCAGCTTTGTAACATTAGCCACTCATTTGCTCTCATGGGTTCGATGATAACGCAGCGTTTCCCGCCCTCTTGTTGAAGAAGGTCCGAGCGCTGCTGCTTTCGAAACTGGCTTCTTCCGGGCCAGAGGCAATCCGACTGAGGCCGAAAACGACGGTACTCCTGGGATGAGCAAGGCCGGGAGACCTGACGCACGAACGAATGAAGGAGGATTCACCCCGTATGGACTTGCAAAAGGACTTTGACCAGGACGATTTTTCCCCCACCGGGGGGGGCAGGGCTGAGCGGCCCCGTCACACCCCTCGGCCGAAGCTGGAGGCCACCGAGGCGGCCGGCGCCGAGATGGATCGCGCCGAGTATGAGCAGCTTCTCGGCCTGTATGACGACAGCTTCAGAAACCTGGCGGAAGGGGAAGTGGTCAAGGGCCGGGTCCTCAGAATCCTCCCCAACGAAGTGGTGGTGGACGTCGGATACAAGTCCGAAGGCCTCATCGACATCGACGAGTTCGCCGATCCCAGCGGCAGGGTGCACGTCGAGGTAGGAGACATCATCGACGTGCTCCTGGAGAAGACCGAAAACCAGGAAGGCTACGTGGTCCTCTCCAAGGAAAAAGCCGAGAAGATGAAAATCTGGGAGGAAGTCGAGCAGGCCTACAACGAGGGGAAAATTGTCCGCGGGGTGGTCAAGGAGAGGATCAAAGGCGGACTGGCGGTGGATATCGGGGTCCGTGCCTTCCTTCCTGGATCCCTCGTCGACCTCCGACCGGTCAGAAACCTCGATGCCTTGAGGGGTAAAGAGCTGCGTATGCGGGTCATCAAGGTGAACCGCAAGCGGGGCAACATCGTCCTCTCCCGCAAGGCCGTGCTGGAAGAGGAGAATCAGGAGAAGAAGAAAAAGACCCTGGCCCTTCTCGAGGAAGGGAAAATCCTCAAGGGAATCGTCAAAAACATCACCGAATACGGCGCCTTCATCGATTTGGGGGGCATCGACGGTCTGCTGCACAAGACGGACATGTCCTGGGGCCGTGTGAACCACCCTTCGGAATTGTTCGTGGTGGGCGATGACGTAGAGGTGGTGGTCCTGAAATTCGATCCGGAGCGGGAGCGTGTGTCGCTTGGCTACAAGCAGAAGAGCATGGATCCGTGGCAGAAGGTGGCCGAGCGCTATGCGAAGAATTCCCGGGTGCGCGGAAAGGTCGTGAGTCTGACCGATTATGGCGCCTTCGTGGAGCTGGAGGAAGGGGTCGAAGGGCTCATCCATGTCTCCGAAATGTCGTGGACCAAGCGGATCAAGCACCCTTCGAAAGTCCTGGCGGTGGGTGACACGGTCGAAGCCGTCGTACTTGACGTCGATCAGGAGGCGCGCCGGCTGTCCCTGGGACTGCGCCAGACGGAGCCCAACCCCTGGGACGTCATCGCCGACAAGTATCACGTCGGGGATCGGATCAGCGGCAAGGTTCGAAATCTGACCGATTTCGGGGCGTTCGTGGAGGTCGAGGAGGGAATCGACGGACTGGTGCACATCTCGGACCTCTCCTGGACTCGACGGCTGCGCCATCCCTCTGAGATGCTCAAGAAGGGCGACACGGTGGAGGCTGTGATCCTCAAGATCGATTCGGAAAACCAGCGGTTGTCTCTGGGGATCAAGCAGCTCTCGCCCAATATCTGGGAAGAGTTCTTCAGGCTCCGTCAGGTCGGGGACGTGGTAACCGGTCGCGTGGTCCGCTTGACCGATTTCGGGGCATTTGTGGAAATCGAGGAGGGAATCGAAGGCCTCATCCATGTCTCCGAGCTCTCCGAGGAGCGGGTGGAGCAGCCCAAGGACGTCTTGTCCACGGGAAGCATCGTCAAGGCCAAGGTCATCAAGATGGAGCCTGCCGAGCAGAAAATCGGACTTTCCCTGAAGGCAGTCGCCCAGGATCTGACCCAGGAGGAGTTGAAAGCCTATATGGAGATCCAGAATCGGGACTCGGGAAGCACCCTGGGTGACGCCGTGGGAGCCTTCCCCCCGATGGAAACCCTTGCGGATTATGACGGAGACGACGAGAACTGATCGGGCCACCCACAATCGGGAGGAGGGACCGCAGATAATGACCAAAGCCGAACTGGTCGAGGAAGTCGCGCGTGTCGCCGAGCTCACCAAGAAGCATTCCGAGGTCATCGTCAACACGGTGTTCGACTCCATCATCGAAGCCCTCCAAAAGGATGAAAAGATCGAGTTGAGGGGATTCGGGAGTTTCCGGATTCGTCAACGTCGATCGCGACAGGGACGCAACCCAAAGACGGGCGACAAAGTGGACGTGCCTGCGAAGAAGATTCCGTATTTCAAGCCCGGCAAGGAGCTCAAGGAGCTCATCAACTCCGACTCCCGGCCGGAATCGTAGTTCTACCTACCATGCAGAATCTCTTCACCCCCTGGCGCTATGCCTATCTCTCCGGCGGCAGGCGGGAAAAGGGGTGTATTTTCTGCCGGGCCCGGGACTCGAAAGACGACCGCTCTCAGCTCGTGGTGTTCCGGGGACGCCACAATTTCATCATCCTGAATCGCTACCCATACAACAGCGGCCATTTGATGATCGTGCCTTACGAGCACCTGGCTGAGCTGTCGCGCGGCACCCCCGAACAGCTGCGCGAGCTGATGCTGTTGGCGGCGCGCTGCGAGTCGGCGCTGGGGGAAGCGTACGCCATGGATGGCATGAACCTGGGGATGAATCTCGGTGCTTCCGCCGGAGCGGGTGTGCTGGGACACTTTCACCTGCACCTGGTTCCCCGCTGGAGCGGCGACACGAATTTCATGACCGTGACGGGGAAAACGCGGGTCACTCCGGAAGCTCTGGACGAGACCTACCGGAAGCTGTACCCACTTCTCAAGGCAGGGGGAAAGAAACGGACATCCCGCGATGTTCCGCTTACCCGGAGAGGCAGGAGGGACTAGGACCGTGCGCTACCTGATCCAGACGTGGGGCTGCCAGATGAACACCCACGACTCGGAGAAGCTTGCCGGCATCCTTGAGGATCTCGGGCATCGCATTGCCGAGGACGTGCGCTCGGCCGATCTGCTTCTCCTGAATACCTGCAGCATCCGCGAGAAAGCCGAGGAGAAGGTCTTCTCCCACCTCGGAAGCCTTCGACCGCTCAAGAAGCTTCGACCCGACCTCATCATCGGGCTGTGCGGGTGCGTGGCCCAGCAGAAAGGGGAGGAGGTTTTCAGCCGCTCCGATCTGGTGGATTTCGTGCTCGGCCCGCGGGCCATCGCCTCGCTCCCTGGCATCCTGGAAGAGGTGAGGAACCGCCGCAGCCGCCCCCTCGATCGGCAGCGGCGAGACGACAGCATTCTCTACGACGCCTCCCGTGCCCATCGCGCTCCGGGTCCGCGGGCCTTCATCACAGTCATGGAAGGATGCAACAAGACCTGCACCTACTGCATCGTCCCCACGACACGCGGCAGGGAAGTGAGCAAACCGGTGGAAGCCGTCCTGCGCGAGGCGGTGGCGCTCTCGGAGGCGGGTTACAGCGAGGTGGAGCTGCTGGGACAGAATGTTAATGCCTACCGGGATGGCAAACTTCATTTGGGTGGGTTGCTGCTCCGATTGCAGGAAGTGGAAGGGATTCGCCGGCTGCGCTTCACCACGTCGCATCCGGCACACTTGAGTGATGAGATCATCACCGCCATGCGGGAGTGCCCGGCGGTCTGCAACGCGTTGCACCTTCCTGCCCAATCAGGCTCCGATTCCGTTCTGGAGCGGATGCGCCGGGGCTACACCTGTCGGCGCTACCTGGATCGAATCGAGCGGCTCCGGCAGGCCATTCCGGACATCGGCCTTTCCACGGACATCATCGTCGGATACCCCGGAGAGACGCGCCAGGAATTCGACGACACGCTGCAGCTCCTGCAGGATGTGGAATTCGATCAGGTTTATTCTTTCGTCTTTTCTCCCCGGCCGGGGACCGACGCGGCGCTGCAGGCCGATGTCACGGATCGCCGCGAGAACGAGGAGCGGCTTCAGGAACTGCAGTTCCTGCAGCGGGAGATTCAGCGTCGCAGGAACCAGGTTTTCGTGGGCCGCGTCGTGGAAGTGCTGGTTGACGGACCCTCACGAATGGGAGGCTCATTCCTGAAGGGAAGAACCGGGACGAACCGCGTCGTCAATTTTCCGGGACCGGCGTCTGCCGTGGGCCAGTTCGCCAGCGTGCTCGTGCAGGCAGCGGGTCCCAACTCTCTGGAAGGACGCTGGATCGAGGCGCAACGGCCTTGACTTGCCGGGATTCAGAGGATATAAGAGAAACGAAAATTCCGGAGGCATCGGTGGAAATAGAAATGAAGATCAAGGGGCTGATGATCGACCCCATCAGCAACATGCCGATCATCATTCTCCGTGATCCAAAGACGAGTGCCGTGCTTCCGATCTGGGTCGGCATTTTCGAGGCCAATGCGATTGCGCTGCAAATCGAAAAGATTGCCACGCCGCGACCCATGACTCATGATCTCCTGAAAAACATTCTGTCCGGAATTCATGCGACGGTTGAAAAAATCGTCATCACCGAGCTCAAGGACAACACCTTTTATGCGTTGGTCTACTTGCGTCAGGGCGAGAAGGTCCTTCCCGTAGACTCCCGGCCCTCCGATGCCATCGCGCTGGCTCTGCGAACCGAGTCACCGATATTCGTCGATAGTGAAGTGATCGAAAAGGCCAAGAACACCGAGATGACGAAAGATGCAGGGGAGTCCGAGCGGATTCGAAAGTGGCTGGAAAACCTGGATCCTGAAGAGCTCGGCAAGTACGAGATGTGATAGCTCGCGTCGGAAACATTGCGTAACGTATTGATAATACACAAGTTACAGTATTATCCTGAACCATCACTTCAACATCGCTCTCACACTACCCAGCGTTCCTAACCGCTCTCTGGCAACCTTGAGAACAGGCTGAATGATCCTGGCCATCGCCAATCAAAAAGGAGGAGTCGGCAAGACCACCACCGCCATCAACCTTGCCGCTGCTCTTGCCCACAAGAAATACAAGACACTGCTGATTGATTTGGACCCGCAGGGGAATTGCACCCTCTGCTTCGTCGATCACCAGCAGATCAACACAACCGTTTACGAAGCGCTCACCGAGCCCGACCTCAGCATCAAGGATGCGGTGCACGCCACACACACTCCCAATCTCGAGATCATCCCTTCCCGAATTACCCTGGCCAAGTTCGAAAGCAAGATGATAGGGGAGCTGGACAGCCACTTTCGAATGAAGGACCGTATCGCTTCAGTACAAAAGCAATATCAGTACATCATCATTGATTGTCCTCCCACGCTTGGCCTCCTCACGGTCAATGCGCTGGTGGCTGCTACGCACCTGCTGGTGCCGATTCAATCTTCCTATTTCGCGCTTGAGGGCACGGACGATCTGCTCGAGACGGTCGAAAAAATCAAGGCTCGGCCCAATCCGTCCCTGGAGTTTCTGGGGGTGGTCATCACACTGCATGACAAGCGAACGGTGCTCGGCAGGGATATCAAAAACCACATCAAAGAAGTGTTCGGAAACAAGGTGTTCAAGACTATCATCAGCCGCAGCGTGAGGCTCGAGGAGAGCCCCGCTTACAAGGAATCAATCTTCACCTATTCCCCGAACTCAACGGGGGCTCTCGAATATTACAAGCTTTCTGAAGAGGTCATCGGACGTGTCTAATCCAAAAGGTAGGGGACTACCCCTCGAAAAGCGCATGCGCCACGACTACCACTTTGTCGACAGCCTGGCCCGGGGCACCCTCACGCCTATTGGCAGAATGATATCGCTGGAGCAGATTGACACCGTGGCGGAGCAACCTCGGCGGCAGATGGGGGACCTGAAGGATCTCGTGGCCTCCATCAAGGAGAAGGGAGTTCTGGAACCAATCCTTGTGCGTCGGCAGGGTGCTCGATTCCGCATCATCGCTGGAGAGCGTCGCTACCGCGCTTCCAGGGAAGCTGGACTGACACAGATTCCATGCATTGAGATCGATGTCGACGACAAGGGGACGCTTGAGATCTCGCTCATCGAGAACTTGCAGCGCCGGGACCTGACCGCGATCGAAGAAGCCCACGGCATCAAGCAACTGTGCGACAAATTCCTTTACACCCACGAGGAAGTCGCCAGGAAGCTGGGGAAATCGAGGTCCGGGATTACCGAGATTCTCAGCCTGACTCAAATGCCGGAGGAGGTGATCGAGTACTGTCAGGAGTATGGAATCACTTCGAGGTCCCACCTGTTGGCCATTGCGCGACAGGGTGACATCGAGGGGATGCTGGCGCTTGCCGAGCAGATTCGCACTCAGAACCTCACCCGTGATGATGTCCGGAACCTCCGTAAGCCAGCTACCGATGAAAATCGACCCGGGCGTCCGAAGCATTTCGTCTTCCGGTATCGCGCACAGGATCGTCGGTTCGCATTCAGCCTTCGCTTCAGCAAAGCGGAAGTTTCCCGCGAGGAAATAATTCACACGCTTCGCGAGCTCCTCGAAAACCTACAGTCCGAAGCCAGCTAGACACACCACGGCTAGTCAGCACAGTTTCCCAACTCATCCCTCGCCAGAGCGATGGGGTTTTGTCGGTCCTCGCTGTCACTAGTATCAACCGAAATTTGGAGTCCTGAATAGGTAAGGATTGTCGGCCGGCCGACAATTCTTCGCAGGGACGCGGCCAGGGACGGTTGACGCCTGTCCCAGACGAAGATTCGACCAGGCCTTCGTTAAACCGCGAGAGCCGGAGCAGGTAGAGCTGCCCATCAAACTCGGCAGTAGACTCCTGCCGTGAGCAGCGATGTTGGGGTCGCCGACAAAGTTGATCCGGGTCGAGCATTACGATGGGCGCAGGCGCCTCGAACCTAATCGGACAGTAAGAGTACCTCGATTCATGCACTAGGGTGAAATGAGAGCATGGATGAAGATCCTTGGAAGGCAGGGATTGGTCTAAAGGTTCTGGCGCGGCGAGGCTCTTGCTTCCTGGAATGACTCCCAGCGTTCTAGGCCGAGCTCCATCGTTTGGTTTACATAAGATTTCTTATCGGACGTTGTGAGGATCGTCTAATCCAGGCCGCCAGCTCGAGGAAAGCCACACCAGACACGGCGGATTCCCTTCTTGACTTGGACATGAGCCGCCCCTAACATGGCGTGGCCAGCGGAGATCCTATTGTCCCGACTCTACCGCTACATCCTGCGAGAACTGTTCTCTCCGTTCCTTCTCGGCCTGTCGATTTACACCTTCGTCCTTCTCATGAATGCCATCTTCAACGTCACTGAATTTGCCATCAAGCGAAACATCCCTACTACGTCCGTCCTCAAAATCATCGCCCTCTCACTTCCACAGCTGCTGGCTCTCACCGTTCCCATGTCGGTCCTGCTGGGGGTTCTTATAGGGATCGGCCGGCTCTCTGCCGACAGCGAAATGATTGCCCTGAAGGCTTGCGGCATCGGTTATTGGCGGGTCCTGGTACCGGTACTCAGCCTGGGTTTATTTGGATGGGTTGTCTGCAGCGCTCTGGTCATCTGGGTCGAGCCCCAGTCGAACTACCTGAGGCATCGACTGACCTCAAGGATCGTGCTCAGCTCGGATCTTCGTAAAGAGTTAAAGCCCCGGGTGGTCTTCGAGGAAATCCCGGGGCTCTTGCTTTACTCCGACAAGGTCTATGCCGGTGGGAGCAGCCTGGAAAAGGTGATCTTGTTCCAAAGTGACTCCGATGCCAGGGATCTTCTGACCACAGCGCGCCGGGGAAGACTCGAATACGATTCCCGCTCCGGGAAGCTGCGGCTTTTTCTGGAGGATGGGGTTACGCACCGTTCTGACCCGCTGCAGCCTGAGGATTACCAGGTCTATGGTGCCGACCGGCAGATGGCCTTGCGGGAGCCCGACGCCGGGTTCAAGCTCAGAACCAAATTGCTGAAAGAACCGCAACAAAAGAATTTTCGAGAGCAGTCTCTCAAGGAGCTCAGGTTAGCTCATGAAAAGGCAGGATCGCTCGAGCATGAGCCGACGCGCCGGCGGTTGCAGGCAGCCATCGAGGTGATCAGGCAGGAGAAGTTTGCCCTTCCGCTGGCCTGCCTGGTTTTCAGCTTTATCGGATTCCCCTTGGGTGTGTTCAATCGCCGCGGTGGCAAATCATCCGGAATCGCCATCAGCCTCGGAGTCGTCCTTGTCTACTGGCTAATGCTCAACGTCGGGGAGCAGCTTGCAACCGAGGGCAAGGTCTCTCCCCTGGTGGCTCTCTGGTCGGGAAACCTGATTTTTACTCTCTTCGGGGTCTTCCTCATTCGTCGCCGGGAGAGGCAGGAAACCGGCGTCGGCAGGTTTGGCAAGGCTGCCGCTTTCGCCCGCCCGTTGCTGGCGGCCGGCAAGAGAGTTGCGGCGAAATGGAGTCGCGACGTGCCAGCCGCTGCAACTGCCGCCGGCGGAACCACACCCGTAGCCAGTGAGACCCGGGGCAGTTTTTCCGGGGGACCGGCATTCTCCTCCATCCTGGATCGCTATGTGTTGCGCAGCTACCTGCGCTACTTTCTTGTGACCAGCCTGTCGATTTACGTGATTTTCCTCGTCGTGGATTTTCGCGAGATGATTGACGACGTCATCAACAGTCGCATTCCAGGCACGCTGGTTCTGAGCTTCTTCAAGTACCGGACTCCCTGGGTGATTAATCAGACCCTGCCCGTGGCCTGCCTCATCGCTACCCTGCTGTCGTTCGGGGTGCTGTCGCGATTCAATGAGATCACCGCCATGAAAGCCGGGGGGCTCAGCCTCTACCGGATCTGTCTGCCGGTCGTGGGAGCCACGCTCTTTCTTTCCCTGTTCGCCTTCGGTGTTCAGGGGTATGTCATGCCCTTCTCGAATCAGCGTGCGAGTCAGATCCGGGATCAAATCCGCGGTCGACCCGGCCGAAGCTATGCGCAGCCGCAGCGGCGCTGGATTCAGGGAGACGATGGGGTGTTCTACTCTTTCAAGACTTATCAGCGGACGACTCCCGGCTTCTTGCCAGGATCGGGGGACGGGATTTTTCAGGGGTTCAGCGTCCTCCGACTGGATCCGCATAGCTATGCCGTGAAACAGAGAATCTACGCCCGGGAGGCGCTTTGGGGAAAAGAGGGTTGGATTCTCCGCAACGGCTGGGAGCGATCCTTCACTTCCGATGGCGGGATTGGCTCCTTTGAAGAATTCAAGGAGAAGCAGGTATCCCTGCCGCTGAGCCCGGCGAAGTTCATGGGGGACGTCCGGACTCCCGATCAGATGAATTATTCCCAGCTCAAAGCCTTCATCGCAGATCTTCAGAAGCGGGGTTACACCGTCCAGGAGCTACTCATCGAGCTGCATGAGAAAATCGCCCTGCCATTCGTGTCGATGGTGATGGTCATCCTCGGGTTACCGTTTGCCTTTCGCAGCGGAAAGAAAGGATCGCTGTATGGAATTGGCCTGGGGATCGGACTCGTGGTGGTCTATTACTCCACCTTTGCCGTTTTGAGCGCCCTGGGACAAGTCGGGCTGTTTCCGCCCTTCCTCGCCGCCTGGGCACCCAATATTCTTTTCGCGGGATTGGGGGCTTATATGATGCTTTCGGTGGGACAAACTTAGGGCTGACGCTGACTATCGACCGGCTTCTGGTTTTTCTTCGACGCTTGACCCCTTCGCAGTAGGATCACCTTGGCCTCGAATCGCACCCCCTGAGCGGCGTCCTGATCCGCCACGACCTCGAGCGTCGGCAAGACCTCTTCGCCACTCCAGCTTCCCAGCGCTTCCACGGCTGCCAGCCGAGCCGGCTCGATGGGGTCATTTCGCGCCACCAGCAACACTCTTGACAAAGCATCCTGGACATCCTCATCCGAGAATTCTCCAGGCTTGAGACTCCGGAAGAGACTGCTCAGTAGCTTCAAGGCCTGAGATCTCCTCCCGGGAGCCGGATCTTGCAGGTAGGAGAGCACCACCGGGAGGAGGCTCCGATCCATGAGATCGAGGCGAAGCGTCTCCTTGAGCCCGGTCTCAGCCAGGATCGGATTGGGACTCCCCAGCATTCCCCGAATCTGTGCATAGAGCTTGCGATGGTCTTTCTCGGCCGTCAGGGCGGCGAACACACGCAAAGCTTCAAGGTAAATCTCGTCACCCTCCCTGGGAAGCGTCACCTTGCCGAAGCGCCCGCGATAAAGCGTGTATCGGTCGTCCCCCTTTCGGACTCCCTCCCAATTGACCTCCGGCAGTAAAAAGAGGATCTCCGTCTCCCCGTCAATGAAGGCGACGCGATCCTGTTTGTTCAGGTCCAGATTCAGATCCCGGAAGGCGATTTGAAGGCGCTGGCCCGCACGGACATCTCCTCGGAACACTTCGCCGACCTCCACTTGCGCCAACTTGACCTGCCCGGACAGGACACGCGCCGTGACGACCAGCTCCGAGTGGGCCGTCAACTCATAGAGCGTCGGCAGCTCCTCCCCTTTTGCGAGCCCCCCGACCGACTGTGCCAGTGCCGCCGGAGCCATGCACAGGAGAAGGGTGAAAATGAGGATTCTCCATTTCATGGCGACTCTCCCACCGAAGCCGCTTCCAGGCGGGCGGCCACTTCGGGCTGGTAGGGGCTCAGATCCAGGGATCGACGGAAGGAGGCAATGGCGCCAGTCTTGTCCCCCAGCTGCCAGAGCGACTCCCCTTTCAGGTTCCACAGCGACGCATCATCAGGATGAGTCGAAAGCGATGCTTCACACAACTCGACCGACTCCCTGGCTCTTCCGTTTTCCAAGAGTAGTCTCCCCAGCTCCAGACTAACACGGAGATTCCCCGGGACGACTTTTAGAAACTCCACCAGCTCATGCTCCGCTTCCGGCGTTTTCCCCTCGGACTCGCGCAGGCGCGCCAGGTTGAGCCTGGGCTCGGGAGATTCCGGATCCAGCGATACGGCCTGCCGGAACTCCCCTTCCGCCTGTCGCCCATTCCCCTTTCGCAACAGGACCGCTCCCAGTCCGTTATGGGGCTCCGCGTAGCGGGGCTTCAACTGCAGGGCACGGCGAAACTCCGATACGGCCTTGTCGAGCTCACCTTTGCGCAGATAGAGGTTGCCTCGGTTGTTGCTCACGGCCGCATCCTCTGGAGCGAGCGCCAAGGCTCTGTCGAGGAGCTTTTCGGCCTCCACCCAATCCTCGCGGTCCATGGCGGAGGTGGCCAGGTTACTGATTGCCGCATAGTAGGACGGATCCGCCTCGAGCGCCTTGCGGAATCGGGATTCCGCTTCTTCGGGCTTGCCTTCCCCCTTCATTAAGATACCCATGGCGTTCTGGGATTGTGCGTCGTCGGGATCGATGGAGAGTGCCTGCAGGAACTCGGATTGGGCCCTCGCCACGTCACCCCGGGCGAGAGAGATCTGACCCAGGAGGCGATGCGCCGCACCCATGGAAGGATTCTGCTTGAGCAGATTCCCGAGGAGCCTCTCCGCCTCCGATGGGGCGCCTTGTGAGATTTCAATCTCTGCGAGCACCATCGCAGCCTCGGGAGAGCGTGGGTCCAGCCTGAGGGCTCCATCGATTTCCTGCTTCGCCCTGGAGGTATCTCCCTTGATAAGGCAGGCCCGCGCGAGATTGATTCGCGCCAGGAGGAGACTTGGGGTTTCCATGACCGCTCTTTCGAACTCGCGAATCGCAGCATCCACTTTTCCCTCGGCGAGCAGGGCGTTCCCCAGGTTGTTGGAGGTGAGCCTTCCTTCCCGGCTCAGGTAACCGAGCGCCAGCAGCTTTTCACGGATGGCCTGATCTCCTTGAGGATCGGCGAAGGCCTCCGCAGCGGCGGGCGGCATCTGGGTCTCCCAGGAAGGACGATACTTGACGGGATGCTCCTGAAGGAACTGTGGCTGGAACAGCTCCGTCATCGGCCTGCCCTGCATGTCCTCCCCGACGGGGAGACCAAAGTAGGCCAGAATGGTTGGGGTGAGGTCCAGGATGGAAGCCTCCTGTAGCGTGACTCCGCTGCGAAAACTGCCTCCGGAGGCAATCAAGATTCCTTGCTTTCGGTGCCACGTCGCGGCCGAGGCATAGTTGATCCGGGACTCTCTCTCAGGCCGGTCGGTCTCAGACTTGAAACCATGATCCGATACGATCAGGATTCCCGCCGTCGGATCGGCCCTGGCCAGGATTGCGCCGAGAATCTCGTCCTGACGAACATAGAAAGCGTCCACAGCTGCGGAATAGGCGCTGAAATCCACAGAGGAGATACCGGGACGCTGAGGTGGCCGAAACGGCATGAAAAGGTGTGATACGGTATCTATTCCTTCGAAATAAATTGCCTCAAATGAATTGAAGTGGTTCGACGCCATTACCAATGATATCGCCTCGTAGGTATTTGTCGAGGCGAGAACTGTCTTGAGCTCCTTCTCACGACTCTGGAAATCGGACGGAGAAGGAGATCCATCCTCAGTGGAATACTTCAAGTAACGCTTTAGCTCGGCTTTTGCGACGCTTGCGGGCGACTGGATCAAGGGTCGGATTCGCTGATAGAGATCCGGAGGGAAGGTTCTGCCTCGAATGGAATCTCCCGATGAAAAATCTTGTCCGAAAAGCTGATAGGCCACGCGATCGGAGACGATGTAGCCGTCCACGTATTCGGCAGGCCAGGTGGCCCACCAGGCGATGATCCCGACACTGACACCGGAATCGCTGAGCAGATTCCAGACCGCCTTGACCTTGCGGTGCCGGCTGGTCACAGGAACGTCCTTTCCGGTCCGCTGGTCGCGTACCAGGAAATCGAGGATCCCGTGCTCCGACGGCAGGAAGCCGGTGGCCGCAGTCGTCCAGATGACGGGAGAGAGTATCGGCTCCACGCTCTTCAGCCGGGCGCGAACCCCGCGCTGGATCAACCTGGCCAGGGTCGGGAGCTGGGCACGACGCAGCAGCGGGTCGATGACGTGCCAGTCAGCCCCATCCAATCCAATGACCAGGAGCTTGGACCCGGGAATCGGCTCGGCGGATGCGGCAGCACCCGGCTGAGCCATACGCACCGAGTCGATGCGCACCGCAAGCAGGTTCAGACCGAGGCCTCTGAAGCGGGCGCCCAACGCGATCCTCAGCGATGCCTCCAGCTCGACGCGGTGGGCCCCAGAGATTCGGGCGAAGCTCGCTTCTCGTACCTCGTCCGCCACCGCCTCTCTCAATCGAGGGCGCAGGAAATCGGTGATCGGCCTTCCGGCCGTCAGCTGATGGATGCGCGAGGCCGAATCGCAAGGAATTCGAAAGGTGACGGCGCCGCGAACCCGCGAGGCCACCCCCTCCCGGCTGACCGGCGCCGCCGCATCAGGCTCGGGAAGGTTGAAGGGCAGCTCTTGAGGTGCGGTGGGATAGATGGTGTCTCGGCAGAAGCCCAGGGGTGAAAGGTGCCAGCCTGGAGGGAGGAGACTTGGAGACGAGGCGCCCGGGCGGCAGTCCCGGATGACGCACTGGCCTTCAGGCGGAACGACTCGAAGGGAAAGACACAGATAGGCAACCAGGGCCAGCGGCCCCAGGCCTATCAGGATGCGGGTGCGCCGCTGAAGCTCCGGTAAACGCCCCAAAGGCCCCCCGTCAGGTTCCCTCCGTCCAGCTATTGAGGTAGCGCTCCTGCTCGTCGGTGAGGTGGTCGATGCTGATCCCCATGGAAGCCAGCTTCAGGCGGGCGATCTCCCGGTCGATTTCCTTCGGAACGGAATAGACTCCCTTCGCCAGGCTGCTCCCCTTAAGCACCAGGTGCTCCACCGCGAGCGCCTGATTGGCAAAGCTCATATCCATCACCATGGCGGGATGCCCCTCGGCCGCCGCCAGATTGATCAGCCGCCCATCCCCGAGCAGGTGAATCCGCTTACCGCCGGCGAGCGTGAACGATTCCACGTACTCGCGCAGCCGACGCGGCTCGCCCGAGAGAGCCCGCAGGGCCGGAATGTCGATCTCCACGTTGAAGTGCCCCGAATTCGCCAGAATGACGCCGTCTTTCATGGCGGTGAAGTGCTCTTTGCGCAGCACGTGCTTGTTGCCGGTGAGCGTGACGATCACGTCGGCGCTGCTCACCGTCTCGGCCAGGGTGGAAACGGTGTAGCCGTCCATCACCGCCTCCAGCGCCTTCACGGGCTCCACCTCGATGACCACGACATTCGCGCCCAGCCCCCGCGCGCGCAGAGCGACCCCGCGCCCGCACCAGCCATAGCCGCACACCACGAACTTGAGGCCGGCCACCAGGAGATTAGTGGCGCGGATGATCCCGTCCAGGGTGCTCTGCCCCGTGCCGTACCGGTTGTCGAAGAGGTGCTTCGTGTCGGCGTTGTTGACCGCGATGATGGGATAGGCCAGCGCCCCCTCTCTTGCGAGGCTCTCCAGCCGGATCACGCCGGTGGTGGTTTCTTCGGTCCCTCCGAGGATTCCCGGGAGGAGATCCCGCCGCTTGGTGTGGATCATCGACACCAGGTCGGCGCCGTCGTCCATGGTGATCTTGGGCTTGCTGTCCAGCACCGATTCGATATGCCGGTAATAGGTCTCGTGGTCCTCTCCCTTGATGGCGTAGGTGGCGATCCCGTGGTTCACCGCCAGGCACGATGCCACGTCATCCTGGGTGGAGAGGGGGTTCGAAGCGCACAGGGAAACCTGCGCCCCGCCCGCGGCCAGGGTGGCGGCCAGCACGCCGGTTTCGGTGGTCACGTGCAGGCAGGCCCCGATGGTCATCCCGCGAAGCGGTTTCTCCTTTTCGAAGCGCTGCCGGATGGAACGCAGCACCGGCATGTTCTGCTCCGCCCACTCCATGCGGTCCTGACCCTTTCCGGCCAGAGCCGGGTCCTTGACATGAAACTCAGCTGCCTTGCCAACCACGGTTGAACTCCCCTTTCTGGATGGGTTCCTAGAGACCCGCGTCCCGCCGGATGGCGTCCGCTTTGTCGGTTTTTTCCCACGTGAAATCGGCTTCCGTGCGTCCGAAGTGCCCGAAGGCGGCCGTCGCCTTGAAGATGGGCCGGCGCAGATTGAGGTGCTCGATGATCTCCTGGGGCTTCAGCCTGAAATGGCTGCGCACGAGATCGTGAATCTTTGCCTGGGGAATCTTTCCGGTCCCACTGGTTTCCACCATGAGCGACACCGGTTCGGCCACTCCGATGGCATACGCCACCTGAACCTCGGCCCGCTCCGTCACGCCGGCTGAGACCAGATTCTTGGCAATGTATCGGGCCATGTAAGAGGCCGAGCGATCGACTTTGGTGGGATCCTTCCCCGAAAAGGCGCCACCGCCATGGTGCCCCCAGCCCCCGTAGGTGTCCACGATGATTTTTCTTCCGGTCACCCCGGTGTCGCCCTGGGGACCTCCCACGACAAAGCGGCCGGTGGGGTTGATGTGGAAGCGGGTCTTCGAATCGAGCAAATCCTCCGGGAGGTTGTTCAGGATGATCTCCCGCTTGATCTCCTCACGCAGCGTCTCGATCTTCACCGCCGCATCGTGCTGACTGGAAACGACCACCGTGTCGATGCGCACCGGACGGAACCCTTCGTACTCGACGGTGACCTGGGACTTTCCGTCGGGCCTCAGGTATGCCAGGCGCTCGTCGCGGCGGGCGCGGCTCAGGGCGCGGGTCAGGCGATGGGCCAACATGATGGGAAGGGGCATCAATTCCGGGGTTTCCCGGCAGGCGAACCCGAACATCATCCCCTGATCACCGGCGCCTCCCGGATCCACCCCCATGGCGATGTCGGGAGACTGCTCGTCGATGGCGGTGACCACCGCGCAGGTCTGATAGTCGAAACCGAACTTGGCCCGGGTGTATCCGACTTCCTGGATGGTGGCTCGGACGATTCTCGGGATGTCCACGTAGCTCTTGGTGGTGATCTCGCCGGCCACGAAAGCCAGGCCGGTGGTCACGAGAGTCTCGCAGGCGACGCGCCCCACGCTGTCCGTCTCGAGCACCGCATCCAGAATCGCGTCCGAAATCTGATCCGCAATCTTGTCCGGATGTCCCTCCGTGACCGATTCGGACGTGAAGAGATACTTACCCTGGTTCTCCATTCGCATGCTCCTATGATCGTTTCAAACCCGTGGCGGGCTTCCCGCCCTTCCGGCGGGACGGCCGGGTCTTGGGATGCCTCTTCAGCATTGCGTGAAGGAGTATTCTAAGAAGGACGGCGCCCTTCTGTCAACGATAGGAGACGGCACCCTTCCCCAGGACCCGCTCCAGAGCCTGCGTCAGGCGGGGGTTGGGTCCGATGCGCAGGGGAATCTGCGGCCGGACCGTCAGACGATACCCGCCCGGCTGGACAACCTGGATGAGGACCGTGCAGTCTCCGGGGTTCTCCTGGAGCAGCCGGTGGACCTCCCGCGCCCGCTCCTCCGGGAATCCTTCGGCGCTGACTTCGAGGATCAGCCGGCTTGCCTGACGCTCTGCCGCCCCCGCCAGGGGTGAGATGTCCTCCGCCACCAGCCTGAAACGCCCCTCTTCCAGCTCCGCCTTGCCGCGCACCACCACGGCGGACTCGTCGCTCAGGCGCTCCTGGCAGGCTTTGAACAACTCCGGGAAGACGATGACCTCGACTCCCCCTTCGAGGTCTTCCAGGATGAATGTCGCCATCCAGTCTCCGCGCCGCGTCTTCCTCTTCTTCAGGGAGGTGACGAGTCCTCCGACGTTCTGCGTCTTGCCGGACATTTCAGGGGTCAGGCCGCGGCTGGTGATCCCGCGCATGGCGGACAGCGTGGCCTGATGCTCCCGTAGGGGGTGTCCGCTGATATAGAAGCCGAGCGTCTCCTTTTCGAATGCCAAACGCTCGCGAGAGCCCCATTCCTCAGTCACCAGGGTGGCCTGCGGGGCCGTTTCCGCCGGGTGAGAGGCACCCTGAAACAGGCTGGCCTGTCCGGCCGCCTGATCCCGTGATTCCTTCTGGGCCGAGGAGACCACCGTGTCCAGGGAGCGATACAGGCCGGATCGCGTCGAACCGAGGCCGTCCAGGGCGCCGCTCTTGACCAGGGATTCCAGGGCCTTCCGGTTCAACGTCCGGCTATCCACCTCCCGGCAGAGCTGCTGGAGCGAGGAAAAGCTTCCGGCGCGCTCGCGGGCCGCCAGCAGGGCCTCGATGGTTCCATCCCCGACATTCTTGATGGCGCCCAGCCCGAAGCGAATCGCCTCGCCTTCCACAGCGAAATCCAGCGCCGAGCGGTTCAAATCGGGCGGCAGCACGGCGATTCCCATCTCCCGGCACTGACCGATGTACTTCACCACGTTGTCCGTGACTTCCTTCTCCACCGTGAGCAGCGCGGCCATGAACTGCACCGGATGGTGGGCCTTGAGAAACGCCGTCTGGAAGGCCACCAGGGCATAAGCCGCGGAATGGGACTTGTTGAACCCGTAACCCGCGAAGGTGGCCATCAGCTCGAAGATCTTGACCGCCTCTTTTTCCGGGACGCTGCGCTCCTTGGCGCCTTTGACGAAGACACCGCGCATCGAGTCCATTTCCTTCTGCTTTTTCTTTCCCATGGCCCGCCGGAGCAGGTCCGCCTGTCCCAGCGTGAAACCTCCCAGGACCGACGCGATGCGCATGACCTGCTCCTGGTAGACGATGACCCCGTAGGTCTCGTCCAGGATCTCCTTCAGCCGGGGGTATGGATGGGTGGCAGCCTTGCCATGTCTCCCGCGAATATAGTCTTCGATCATGCCGCTCTTGATGGGCCCGGGCCGGTACAGCGCGTTGAGCGCCACCAGATCTTCGAAGCGATCGGGCTGCAGCTTGCGCAGAATGTCCTGCATGCCGCTGCTTTCAAACTGGAAGACGCCGCTGGTCTGGGCCCGGCAGAAGAGAGCGTAGGTTTCCGCGTCGGCGAGCGGCAGCTCCGCCAGATCGATGGCAACGCCCCGGTCTTTCCGGATGCGCACCAGGCAATCATCCAGCAGGGTGAGGGTCTTGAGCCCCAGGAAATCCATCTTGAGCAGGCCGATTTTCTCGATCTCATCCTTGGCGTACTGGGTGATGACCTCCGAATCCTTGGTGACGCACAGAGGGGCGAACTCGACGATCGGGCGCGGGGAGATCACCACTCCGGCGGCATGCGTGGAGGCGTGTCGGGCCAGTCCTTCCAGCCGGCGCGCTACATCCAGGAGCTGGCGGATCTTCTCGTCCGATTCGTAGGCGGCCTTCAGCTGCGGCACGGACGCGAGGGCCTTGTCCACCGTGGCCTCGAGCTCGGCGGGAACCAGCTTGGCGATCCGATCCACCTCGCCGTAGGCGATGTCCAGTCCCCGACCCGCGTCGCGGATCACGGCCCGCGCCGCCATCGTGCCGAACGTGATGATCTGCGCCACGTTCTCCTGGCCGTACTTGTTGCGCACGTAGTCGATCACTTCCCCCCGCCGGCGCATACAGAAGTCGATGTCGATGTCGGGCAGCGAAACCCGCTCCGGGTTCAGGAAGCGCTCGAACAGCAGGCCGTACTGAAGTGGGTCGATGTCGGTGATCGCCAGACAGTAGGCGACGAGCGATCCGGCGGCGGATCCGCGGCCGGGCCCCACCGGGATGCCCTTCTCCCGGGCGTAGCGGATGAAATCCCAGACGATGAGGAAGTAGCCGGGAAATCCCATCTCCCGCACCATCCGGATCTCCCCCTCGAGACGCTGCTGGTAGGTTTCCAGAGTGTTGCGCAGCAGACCCTTGGAGAGCAGCGACTCCCACTGCACCCGCCTCCGGTCGAAGCCCTCCCGCACCACCTTCTCGAAATACCCGTCCACTTCTTCCCCGGCGGGCACGGCGAAGCGCGGCAGGTGGTTCTCCGACAGCCCCATATCGAAATTGCAGCGCTCGGCGATCTCCAGGGTGTTTTTCACCGCTTCGGGCAGATGCCTGAAGACCGATTGCATCTCCTGGGGCGACTTGAAGTAATGCTCCTGGGTGTATTTCAGCCGATCGGGATCGTTGACGGTTCTGCCGGTCTGGATGCAGACCAGCACCTGGTGGGAAAAATGATCGTCGCGTCGCAGGAAATGACAGTCGTTGGTCCCCACTCGAGGAATCCCGACGCGCCGGGCGATCGTCTCGAGCCCCTGATTGACCTCTACTTCCTCCGGGATGCCTTGATCCTGGACCTCCAGAAAGTAGTTCTCCGCGCCGAAGATGTCACGATAGGCCGCGGCGGATTGCTCCGCGCCTTCGAGATCATGCCGGAGGAGTTTCGAGGCGACCTCCCCCCCCAGACAGGCCGAAGTGGCGATGAGCCCGCGGGAATGAGCCGCCAGCAGCTCTTTGTCCACCCGGGGCTTGTAGTAGAAGCCGTCCAGGTAGGCTTGGGTTACGAGCTTGAGGAGATTCTGGTACCCCTCGCGGTCCTGCACCAGGAGAATCAGATGGTGGTAGGGCTTCTCCCCGTCCCTGGGAGGCGTGCGATCGGTGCGGCTCTTGGGGGCGACGTAGATCTCGCACCCCAGGATCGGCTTGATCCCCTTCTCCTTGCACTTCTCCACGAACCGGATGGCCCCGAACAGGTTGCCATGATCGGTGATGGCCACGGCGGGCATCTTGAATCCCACCGCCTGATCGACCATCTCCTCGATGCGCTGGGCGCCGTCCAGGAGGGAGAATTGGGAGTGGTTATGGAGATGGACGAAGGAATCGCCTGGCATGGCGAAGCCGGTCTCCTGGTAAACCGTTGCCCGAGTGGGGAGCGCGCGCGGTTCTGCCGCCCTGCGCCGTCAGATCCTAGCAGATTCAGAGGTGATTCCGGAGCATCAATTCCTTGGGGTGCCAATGGAAGTAGATCTGATTTTGGAGAAATTCGATCCGCTGACGCTCGATGTGATGCTTAAGGAGGGTCAGGGGGACGACCAGAGGAACCAGGTGGCGCCGGTAATCGTCCAGGACTCTCTGCAGGTCCTGTTTGTCTTCCGCGTGCAGGATGTCCCTAAAGTATCCGGCGGCGTGCTGCAGCACCTTGAAGTGCCGCGCCACCGTGGCGGGACTCCGCAGCGCCTCCATGAACCGCTCTCCGTAAATCGCTCCCAGACGCTTTCCGGCGTGCTCCTTGGCTCCCGCCACGAGCCGGCCCAGCTCCTGGTAGCTCCCGGGGCTGTGCGATAGGAGGAGATATTTGTGCGCCGTGTGAAACAGCACGAGATTTCTCCGGCGACATCCCGAGTCCAGCAAGTCCTTTAACCTGCGATAGGCGAAAACGCGCTCGATGAAATTCTCCCGCAGCCCGGCATCCTGCAGCCGACCCTCTTCCTCCACCGGCAGCAGAGGCATCCGAATCTGCAGCTCACGGGCGAACAGCCCGACCCCCTTGCGAGAAGGCCGGCCCTTGCCGGAATGGACCCGAACCCGCTCCATGCCGCATGAAGGAGAGTCTTTCTTGAGCACGTAGCCGGAGAGATCCAGCGCCTCAAGCTGGCGAACCCTGGAGCGCGCATACTCCCGCATGCCCGCCGTCCAATCCTTGCCGGTGTGGATTCCCACCATGCGGGGCACCGCCGAGTCTCCGACGAGGCGCACCGCTTCGCGTGGCACTCCCATCCCCACTTCCAGCTCCGGACAGACGGGGACGTATTCGACATGACGCGACAGGTGTTCCGCGATGAACCGGTCACGCTTATGCCCGCCGTCCCAGCGCACCTCCTCGCCCAGCAGGCAGCTGCTGATCCCTAACCGGAGCATGTCCCTACCTGACCCCATCACATTTCGCCCCTTCGTCCCGGATCGGGATGCTAGATTCTTCGCGCCAGTCCCGCTCCCCGGAAGTATGGCTTCCCCACCTCGCTGCGACGCACAAAGCTCCACTCAGGCCAGTGCATCGTATGCCTAGCGAAAAAGAGAATCTAGTTTCTCACCACCCTATGCGGATGGAGCAAATTGCGCCAATTCCCATCGCAGATGGAGCACTCGGCTCCATCGACTCATGTCTTTGATATGTCTTGAATTGTAAATGGTTTGCACTGAACCGGGAGTCAGATTTGCCTGGCACCACTCTTGCCTGTGTGTGGGGCAAATCTTGCTCTTGACTCGACCGATTCGGTACAGCTGTCCGGAAGGGTTGCTACCCGCGGGGTGCGGCGAGCGTCCAAGGGTCGTTTCGGGAAGCAATTCACATGTGGGGTGTCCCTGATGAAAAAACTTGTCGTTCTGCTCTTTATCCTGGTGCTCAGCGCAGCGTTTCCAGCACTGACACAAGCCCAATCACAGGACTTCCCGAATAAGATAACAGCTGGCGTCTGCGGAGGAGTTGCCTACAACGTTCCGTCGGCGGCCTCCGGGACGTTGAGAAGCAAAATTAAGCTCTCCAGCATCAGCACTCTCATCGATTCGGGCGCCCTCGTACCAGCATCGTGCGCTGTGGGCGAAACGGTAGCAATCAACCAGGCGAACGCTCTCTGCGCGGCGGCCGATGCCATTCCCGGAATCGTGTGTGGATGCGCGTTCGGACCTTGTGTCGGCCCTTGTACGATGACCGCGGGGGCCTTCGAAGTCCTTAGCTGCGGCACAGGAGCGCTTGGCACAAGCCCTGGATTCACCTTAAGCCATGCAGCTGGTGGCGCCATCTCATTCAGCATCTCCGGGCTCTTGGGCACAGACAAGCTCAAGAACAACACCATCTCCAATACCGGCGTAGGTAATGAAATTGCGACGGATCCACAGCCTTTCTGGATCTTCGAGGCGAATCCACCCCCGCCGGCCGGCATCATGACCTTCAAAGTTACTCACGCGTGCGGCGGCGCCAACCCGAGATCGTTCACCGTCGACACGACTGGCAAAGATACCCTGGCCATAGCAACGGCGATCGCGAACGGTTTCGGCGGTCTGGGCCTTGCCCCGCCCTGCAATCTTTCGGCCAGCGTTCGCGCACACGATGAGCTAAGCATTTACACCTCCGATCCCAGTGAATTCCATTGCCAATATGCTGTCGTGGTTGCTGGTGCCGATACCGTGCAGGAGATCAGTGCTACCGGCCTGCCCGGCCAGGTTATCGTCGCCCAGGGCAGCGACGGCCTAGGAGCCGGTATTCCCACTCCTGCCTTGAGTCCCTGGGGCATGGCCGCTTTGGTGACAGTGCTTCTCCTCACCAGCCTTTGGTTCCTGCGTCGGCGAACGCGGACAGCGTAGGAGAGTCTGTCCAAGGCTCCGCTTAAGATGCTCTAAGAGTTTCTCGAGAGGGAGGGGAAGCAATGGCTCCCCTCCCTTTTTCCAAGTGTCTTGCGGGCGCCGAATCTTGCACTCTTCCAATAGCGCCGGATCTCCTCATAATCGCGGTTCCGATTCTCCTTTGCGAGTGCCGGACCTGGCCAAAACGACGCTCAATTTCGCTGGACCACTACAGTCCACTGGATTTCAGATTTGAGATTAGTCTTCGGGTTTGCGTAGTTTTCTTCGAAGCGTTGAGCGGTGGATTCCCAATGCCTGCGCCGCTTTCCCGCGATGACCCTGAGCGGTACGCAGTGCGTCGAGAAGTGCCTGACGCTCTAAGCTTCTGAGGCTCCCGCCAGAGGCGATTTTCGCGGGCTCAGGCGAAGGCTTCAGGCTCGATTCCTCGGCTCCAGGCTCAAGCACGCGCGTGCCCACTGCTCCCAGAACTCCTCTTGAAACCGGGGTAAGCGATAGGTCTCGATTACCGATCATGGCTCCGGACGCCAGAGCGCGTGCGCTCTGAAGCGCATTTCGAAGCTGGCGGACATTGCCGGGCCAGTGAAACGCTCTGAGGGCATCGAGGGCCCCGGAGGTGAGGATCTTGCCTGTCCCGGACAGGAAGTGCTCGGCGAGGCGGGAAATGTCCTGGCGGCGTCCGCGGAGGGGCGGAAGCTGGATTTCAAATCCTCTCAACCGGTAGTAGAGATCCTCCCTCAGGCTTCCATCGGCCAGCATCCGCTCGGGTTCGCGATTCGTGGCGGAGAGAATCCGGACCGCGACCACACGATCCTGCTCGGATCCCACCGGCTGGATCCGACCGTCGTCCAGAAAGCGCAAAAGCTTGCCCTGGTGCTGGAGACTGAGGCATTCCAGCTCGTCCAGAAAGAGCACTCCCCCGTCGGCCTGCTCGAGCAGCCCCCGATGATCGCGATCGGCGCCGGTGAAGGCTCCGCGGCGGTGTCCGAAGAACAGGCTTTCAAAAAGGTCCTGGGGCGAGACGGCGCAATTGTGGGCAATAAACGGTCCCCGGGAGAGACTGGAGAGTCGGTGAATGGCACGCGCGACCAGCTCTTTCCCAGTGCCGGTTTCCCCGGTGATCAAGACGTTTACGTCGCTGCGTGCCGCGAGGCATACCAGGTGTCGTGCGCGCACCATGCAGCGGCTGGAGCCCAGGATCTCCGGAACCGAGCGGTCGGCTGTGGTCCTCGAAGCGCAGGTGGTGGCCAGGGCGCGCACGGCGATTGAGCAGAGGGACGAGGGTGAGACGGGTTTCGTGAGGTAGTTCGTGGCACCCCGCTGGACGGCCTCCACCACCGTGGCGATCTCCTGTTCCACGGTCACCAGAATCAGCGGAACCTCGGGCCAGCGCTCCTTGACGAGCTGCAGGAGTTCCAGCCCGTCCATGTCCGGCATTCGCAGGTCGGTGATGACCAGGTCGGGGACGGAGGCTTCGAGGGCCAGAAGCGCCTCGATTCCCCCCGTCGCCGTGCGTACCTGTGCGAACTCTCCGCTCAGAGCCAGGCGCATGAAATCGAGCGAGCAGCGATCGTCGTCAACCACCAGGACGGAAGCATTTCGCACGGCGCCCTCAGCTCCTCTCCAGAGGAATTCCGATGGAGAACACGGCACCCCCTTCTCCACCGGGGATCGCTTTCAGGAAGCCTCCGTAGGATTCCATGACTCGACGCGCCAGGAAGAGCCCGAACCCGGCTCCGTCCGATTTCGTCGTGTAACCGGGAGAAAACATCCGCCTCAAGTCCGAATCGGTAATCCCTGTCCCCTGGTCTCGGACGGCGATCTCCAGACTCCCATTCGCGACCCGGCATTCAATGGCCACATCGCCTCTTCCCCGCATTGCTTCGGCGGCATTGCGGGCGAGACTGAGCAGGACCTCATGGGTGATGGACGGCGGGAGCGTCGACAAGGGAAGCGGCTCATCCACGTGCAGGGACCAACGGATCTCGGGATACGAAACGGTCACTTCGCCGATCACCTTCTCGATCGCTCGACGAATCCCGGCTCCATCCGAGGTTCTCTCCTGACCTCCCGGAGACTCTGGATGGCCGAAGGTGAGGCTGACCACCTCCTCCAGCCGCTCGATGCACGACTGAAGCCCGTCCAATGCCTGGCAGCTCCCCTCGCGCCCATCCAGCCTCTGTTGAATCAGGGCCGTGAATCCGCGCATGGCGTGAATGGCGTTCTTGACCGAGTGGGCCAGGCGCGCCACATTCTCCCCAGCCATTCCCACGCGCCGGACTGATTCCAGCTCGCGCTCGAGTCGCACGAGCCGGTCGTCCAACTCCCCCTTTCGAAGAGAAAACTCCCTGTGCGCCGATTCCCACCTGAGAGTCAGGAGAAGGGCCGCGAGTCCCATGACGGAAAGAAACCCACACTGCAGGAGGAGGATCCGGAGAGATCCGGGAAACCCGTGGAAGGCCTGCTGGACCCAGAGGGCCAACATGGAAACCAGGGTGATGATCAGCGTCCCGCGGGTGGAGAAAGCCAGGGCCGAAAGAAGGATCTCCAGCCAGAAGCCCGTGATGAACGGGGAACGGACACCTCCGGTGAAAGTGGCCAGGATGGACCAACTCGCTATCCCGAGCGCCGGGGAGAGCAGGCGCACCCAGGGGGCCAACTTGTGACGATCCCAGAGAAGCGCGAGGATGAAGTTGAGCAGAACGGCAAGGGAGAAGAGCCAGACAACGCCCTTCTCTGCAAGGAGAGAGTCCTGGTAGAGATAGGCGGCGACGGCTCCCGCGCAGATGGCGAGATGCCGCACCAGGAGTGTCGTGTCCACTCGGCGTAGCAGCGAGAAAAACCGAGCCATGGGTCCCCCCAACTTCGGCCTTGCCGGGAAGCCCCCTCTCGTATTGGCCCCAACTCATTCTTAGTTGTTCGTGAGTCCCCTTACTCTTACGATTGTGACAAATCGGTGTCAAGAAAAATCGTACGTTTGTTCGCCTAAAATCCCGGGACCTCTCGATGTGGAGTTCCAGAGCGGCCTTTAATGCCGTAATGACAATCAGCGAGTATCCCTTTGATCAATCTGAGCCTGCGGCGAGCAGTGCCGGCGCAAACGAGAACTCCCGGCCGGAGTCTGCAGTCGCCGACGATGGCGCGATAGTCTCGAGCTGAAATCGCTGGGATATAATCCGGAACATTAGGACATCACCGAATAGCAACTACTTCAGCGCGGACGTACCGGCCCTTCCGAGCTTCACTGGATTGTGGAGCGAGTGGTTAACGGAAGCTGTCCAGGAGTGAACCCGCATGAGCAAGGCGCGACTCTCCAGGAAGAATCGCGGCGCGGCGCCGAGGGCGGATTCGGAGTTGCGAGGCCGCGGTACGACCAGCGTCTCAATCCGTTTCGCCTTGACCTTTCTGTTCCTTGTCCTGGTCTTCGCGATCCTGACCGCTTCCGCCACGGCGGACCGGCGGCTTCACCAGCCGCTGTCGCGACTCACGGTCTTTATTGCGGCGCCCATTCTCGGAATCTTCGGCGCCGCATCGCGCTCCGGAACCTCCATCACCTTCAATGGCTTTTCCGCCCTCATCGTCGAAGCCTGCGACGGGGTCCTCCCCGCTTACATCTATCTCTCGGCCGTCCTCGCCTTCCCGAGCCGGATGGATCAGAAGCTGTGGGGGATTGTCATGGGCATCCCTGCAATTTTCACGATCAATCTCATTCGCGTCATCACCCTGATGATGGTCGGCGCTTACTGGCCCGACCTTTTTGAGCGGGTGCACATCTATGTCTGGCAAGCCCTCGTCGTCGCGCTCTCCATGGCAGTCTGGGTCCTCTGGGCGGAGGTATTTGTCCGGCCCGGCGCTGCGCCGGGTCGGTAAGCTCACTCTTCGCCTGGCGATCACCTATGCACTGCTCTACGCCGCCTGGCTGCCGATACAGGGTGGATACGTCCGCTTGCTGTCCGACTCTGCATCCCGGGTGCTCTCCCTGACGGAGAATCCCCCGATCATCACGGGCCTTTCTCCCTCCGGCAACACCATCAAGCTCGAGAGCTACGTCTCGGGACGCCGGGCGCCGATTGCTTCCTGGAATGCCGAGAACATCCACATCTTTGTCGTGGCGTCCCTGGCACTCGTCCTCTCATTCCCCGCCGGCGGGTGGAGGCGGATGGCCGTGCGGGTCTTTGGCTCAGTGCTCGTGGTATTCCTTTACACCCTTACCCTGACCGTGGTGCAGCTCCGGACCGTAGCAGGAGGTTACGCGGCCGGGCACCAGGGACTGAACCTTTACACCCCCTCGCAGGTGGCCTTCCTCGACTGGGCCAACCGAGGATTGATCATGGTGGGAATGCTGCTCCTGCCAACCTTCCTGTTTCTGACTTCCTACATGTCCAGCTGGGCCCGTGAGAGGTGGACTGCCCCTGCCACTCGGACATCACCAGAGACGCATCGTCCCGGAAAAGTGCAAAAACCCCCACGGGAATGGAAGGCTCTCGCGCTGGTCGCGGCAGCGGGCGCTGCCCTTCTGGCTTTCCTCCTTACTCCGCCGCAAGACGCCACGTTTGAGGAGGTGCGTGAAGGGCTGGAACGAATCGTGGCGCTGAATCCGGGGTCCCCCGACGCATACTTTGCCCTGGGCCTGTTCCTCGAGGATGGAAAAAGGCCTTCAGAGGCCCTGGCTTCTTACGAGATGGCGCTCCGCTTGAATCCACAGATGATTGCGCCCAGGTTCAACCAGGGAAACATCCATTCCGTCCGGGGGGACTTCGCCGAAGCGGTGCGCTGCTACCAGGAAGTGATTCGTCTGAATCCCCGCCACGTCTCCGCCCTCAACAATCTGGGATTCGCGCTGTTCAAACAGGGGCTTTACGACCAAGCGGCAGAGGCCTACGGCCAAGCGCTCGAAATCGACGAACGACACGCCTCCACGCACAAGAACCTGGGTGAGACGCTTCTCCTGCTGGAGCGACGCTGTGAGGCGCTGGTGCACTTGCAGCGCTCGGCCGAGCTCGATTACGGCTTCTCGGCGGATCGACGATTGCAGGCCCGGATTGAAAGGCTGAAGGGGGAATGTGGGGAGAGTCGGGAAATCGTGCCGGCTGCCGTTCGGGCGAAAAACTGACCTGTCACTTGGTCTCCCCTGAACATTCCGTTCCCGCTCGGGGCCTTGGCAACGCCTAGACTCCTGGCTCGCCAGGACGGCCATTCACGGGGATGGGGTCCACGTGGGACGACTCGCGGGAGTTCGATCGTCGACCCGACAGGCGCCGAGCTGGTCGCCGTGAGCGAGGTGGGCAGAAGCCGCTGAGGCATCAACCACCAGCGTTCTGGCCCCCAGTGGATTACCCGGGGACACGTGGCAGAGGGTCACCGTCCTGGGACCGTAGAGCTCCTGGGCCTTTGCCCAGGCGTTCCTGCCAATCCGGGATCCGGTGATTCTTGAAGGATAGTCGTCATAGTAGGGATGGATTCCGCCGAAGCGACGTGAGATGCCCGCCTGATCGGCTGCGTCGAAATAGGTCGCCCACTGCAGCTCGATGCTTTGGCTGGGACCGTTCTCGATGGTCAAGTACTCGTCTTGCGTCGCGGTGAACGTCCCCAAGCCGCCGGGGAAGAACGGTGTACCCGTGACGGCGGCCAGCACCTCCGCGGCCGACCGGCTGAACGTGCTGTGGCCCGAGGTGTAGCCGGGAAAGGGAGGGGTCACGAAGTTCTTCGGCATGTAAGTGATCCACTGCACGCCGCGCTTCCAACCGACACCACTCACCTGGGTGGCCGGATCGGCCGGACCACCAAGCCAGGCGCGTATCGCGATCTGACCCTCGAAACCCACGAGATTTGCGTGCTTGCCGCCGGGTGCCGTCGTTTCGGGTGTGATGACCTCGATGAGGTCCGGCACCAGGGTCAACCCATCCGGGTGATACGCTGGTCCGGAAGGATCCGAGGACTGGCCGAGTCCGGCCATGTAGCGAATCAAGGTGATGGGCCGGGAGGAATCGTACACATTCTTGTTCCCCCAGGCCCAGATGGCTGCGTCGTGCACGGCCCCGTTCAGCGCCAGATAGACCTTTACGTCCCACTCGAGGTCGTTGACGATTCTCCCCTTTCCGCCGATGCGCTTGTGTTGCCGCATCGAGGGGTGGTCGGAAACGTAGTTGGCGACGACATTCCAGTGCCCGGGAGGGGTCTCCGACCTCGGACCGTCGGCCCAGAACTCGGTGACGACGCGCTGAAAATCGGCACGGTTGACGAGGTTGGGCTCGTAGGGCCGGTTCGTGACCGGGTTCTTCGGGTAGCCTGCACCATTATCGGAGCCCAGCGGGTTGTTGAGAATGGCCCCAGGCGAGATGTCGATGATTTGATTCTGCGACGTGTCGATCCGGCTGCTCAATCGGATCAGCTCCACCATGGCGTCTTTGACGACGCTGTCGCCCGCGTAGCGCAGCTGTGGTGGCGGGCCCGGATCCAGAGGCAGGCCCGTTTCCGGATTGACGTCTTCAGGTCGAAGCGCGAACGATCTCACATCCGCCCATCCTACGCCGACGAACCTCTGGATGGACTGGCCGATGGGAATTCCGTTTTGCGTCACGAAGAAGTCGAACGCCAGTGGTTGCCAGCGGTTCGGATCGATGACGGTTCCCGCGCCCGGGAGCTTGAAGATCTGCTCCGGATTGATCGGGAAATAGCCGGTGTCATCCGGATAGCAACATCCCACTCCCTCGTTCGAGCCGTCGCTCTGACCGTAGGCGATCAGCGTCGCAGCGATCCGGTTCCCGAGCGCGGCGGCAGAGTTCCCTTCGGTGGAAATGAAGGTTGTGTCGTAGCCGAGCGCATCCATCTGGTCGTCGAATTCCGCCTGCGAGATCGCGGCGTTCGGGTGGCACGGCTTTCCATCAATGTCCAGGTAGCCGACCGGGAAGCGATACTTCAATAAGCGGTAACTGGCGTAGCTGATCGCCTCGGCGCGGGCCGCCTCGATGTCCATCGCCGTATGCTTTTCCTTCACCACATAACCCACCGCCGCTGGAGCGTAGGCCGCCCAGGCGTCCCACATGGCGACCGACAGGTGGAAGAGATTGCGGGCGTGCGCCGGCGGCTTGGGGATATCGATGCGGATGGCGTCGAGCAACTGCTCGTCCCACAGGCGGGCAACACTTAGGCCGGGATTGCGGATCCGACGGACGTCAGGGGCTATCGAGTCCTGACTTTCCGCCCTCGGGACGGGGACACCGTCGTCAACGACTCGTTTGACCTGCGCGGATTGCTCCGAGGGGGTGCAGGTCAGAATCAAGGCGAGCACCAAAATCCTGGTGCCTGAAGGTCCAGGCCGTTGGCTCATCATCAGACATCCCCCAGCAAATTCAGCTTGGTACTGATGGTTTACTGCGACGGCCTGGCAATGCGCGCAGATTCAGCCTGCAGCGCGCAGCCGGCGACCGAAACGGTACATTTTTGCCTTTAATACTGTGCGCATCGGCAATTTGCAAGGGGAAAGAGTGGGGCCCTTTCCGAATGTCTTGTGGCGTGCCGGCCCCGAACTTGGCCGCGAGTGGTCCGAAATGTCTTTCAAATGAGGGAGGAACTACTCCCACTCGATGGTGGAGGGGGGCTTGGAGGAGATGTCGTAGACGACGCGGTTGATGCCGCGGACTTCATTGACGATCCGGGTGGAGACCCGCGCCAGGAAATCGGCGGACAGCCGGGCCCAGTCGGCGGTCATGTAGTCTTCGGTGGTGACCGCCCGCAGAGCGCAGACGTTTTCGTAGGTCCGGAAATCGCCCATGACTCCGACGCTGCGCACCGGCAGGAGCACCGCGAACGCCTGGGCGACTTGATCGTAGATTCCCTCCCGCGCCAGCTCCGCGATGAAAATGGCGTCCGCTTCCCGCAGCACCGCCAGCCGCTCCCGGGTAACTTCCCCCAGGATGCGCACCGCCAGCCCCGGCCCCGGGAACGGGTGACGGCCCAGGAGAATCGCCGGGACGCCCATTGCCGCCCCCAGACGCCGCACCTCGTCCTTGAACAGCTCCCGCAAGGGCTCCACCAGCTTCAGGTGCATCGTCTCCGGCAGTCCTCCCACATTGTGGTGGGTCTTGATCACCGCCGAGGGTCCTGCGAACGAGGTGGACTCAATGACGTCGGGATAGAGGGTCCCCTGCGCCAGGAAATCCACGCGTCCGATCTTGCCCGCCTCCCTCTGGAACACATCCACGAAAACCTTGCCGATGCGCCGCCGTTTTTCCTCGGGATCCTCGACGCCCGCGAGGGCCGCGAGGAACTCCTCCGAGGCGTCGACCCGCGTCAGGGGAATGCCCAGCCCCTGGCGCAAGGCCCGCTCCACCTGGTCGCCTTCGTCCTTGCGCAGCAGCCCGGTGTCCACGAAGATCGGATGGAGGCGCTCCCCGATGGCGCGATGGATGACCGTGGCCGCCACGGTTGAATCGACTCCCCCCGAGATTCCCAGAACGACTCTCCCGTCACCAACCTGTTCGCGGACCCGCTCCACCAGCTCGTCGGACAGGGAGGACACCTGCCAGTCTCCCCGGCAGCCGCAAATCTCGAACAGGAAGTTGCGCAGGATCTCCCGCCCGTGGACGGTGTGGGCCACCTCGGGATGGAATTGAATGGCGTAGAAGGAGCGCTGCACATCTGCCATGGCAGCGCAGGAGGTGTTCTCGGTCCTCCCCGTGACCACAAAACCGTTGGGAGGCATTTCCACCGAATCGCCATGGCTCATCCAGACCTGCTGGACCCTGGGAAGGTCCTTGAACAGGGGAACCTGGCTGACTACCTGGAGATTGGCGCGACCGAATTCCCGGCCCGCCCCACCGGCCACCTTGCCTCCCAGCACTTTGCCCATCAATTGCATGCCATAGCAGATCCCCAGGACCGGTATCCCCAGGGCCGTGGCGAGACGCGGATCCATCTGCGGAGCGCCTTCCCGATAAACCGAGTCGGGCCCACCCGAGAGGATGAGTCCCTTGGGAGCCGCTTCGAGAACTTTTTCGTAGGGGATGGTACAGGGGACCAGCTCGCCGCACACGGAGAGATCGCGCACCCGCCGGGCGATCAGCTGCGATGTCTGGGATCCGAAATCCAGCACCAGCACTTTCTCGTGAACAGGCGTCGCGGCGCTCATTGAAGCCCCCGGTGCTTTCCGGCCGGTTGCACCACCTCCCGCGCCAGGTCCAGGACGAGCCGCTCCAGCACTGCGGGCGGTTTGCCGCTGCCGCTCTTCAGGGCCCGATCCGCGGTGAGTACCAGACGCAGCGCCGGCCCTCCTGCATGCGGCGGAAAGGCGCGGATTTGCCTCTGAATTTTGTCGATGAGGAAGGGATAAGGGGGGATTCCGAGCGCCTGCGCCAGGTCCCTTCCCTGCTGCCCGGATTGCATGAGGGAGTGGCCCAGCACCAGGGTTCTCAGGTGGCGCGCCAGCAGGAACAACAGTCTGGGGGGCTCCTCTCCTTCCGAGAGCAGGCCACGCAGCAACAGCACGGCCTCCTCGGTCTGCCCCGCTCCCGCCCGCTCCGCGAACTCGAAGATCGACCCGGCACCCGCCGATCCCAGCGTCTCGCTCAGGACGGCAGCCGTGAGGCGCTGCGAGGGAGCGGCGAAATCGAGCGCCTTGCGCATCTCCTGATCCATGCGCAGGAGATCCGGGGCGGCGTGCATTTCCAGCAGCAAGGCGGCTTCGTCGTCTATCTGGGCTCCGAGATCCTTGGCGCGGGACCGGATCCAGCGCCCCAGAGCGGCTCCCTTCAAAGGCTCGAACTCCAGCAGCCTGGCGCCGCGCTGCAATGCCTTGAAAACGGCCTTGCGAAAATCGGGTTTTCCGCCCCCGGCGGTCAGGAGGATACAGGCGCTGGGAGCCGGAGCCTCCAGATAGGCGCGCAGCGCCTCGGGGTCCGATTCTCGCAGGCGCTCCGCATCCCTTACCCAAACCAGGCGCCGGGTCGAGAACATCGGCAGGTCGCGAGCCGAGTCCAGGACCTCCGCGAGGCTACAGGCGTCTCCTTCCATCACACTCAGGTTCCAGGACGACGCCTCGGCGTCGGCTCCCAGCACCGCCTCGCGGATGCGCCGGGCGGCTTCCTCCTTCAGGAAGGTTTCCTCCCCGTACACCAGGTAGACGGGATCGATCCGGCCGGCCGCAAGGTCCCGCTGCAGGGTTGCGAGATCCGCGCCTCGACCGGCCATGTCAGAATCCCTCGAGGATGGAGGCCACCACGGCCTGAGCGAAATCATCGGACACCAGATCCAGGGCCGCCTGCTCCTGGCTGACGATGCCGCTGCTGATGGGTGAAATGTCGTACTGTCTGCGAAAGACGAAGTGATCGTCCTGCCAGAGGATCTTGTCGTCGGAGGTCTGTACCATCGACACCTTCGCGTTGATCAGGATTTCGTAGCGGCTGGCTCTCCCCTGCGCGTTGAGGGTCACGGGAGTCAGAATATAGACCAGAATCTCGCCTTTCACGACCGCGTCCACGCCCTCTTCCGACGAGGTGATCTGGTACCGGCTGCGGGTGACGAATTCGCTGATGATGCGGGCGGTGAGCCGCTGCTCCAGGTCGGGACGATCGGTCTTGTTGGTGAAAATCGGGATGCCAATCTTCTTGATGGAGGGGGGAAGAGAGGTGGAGTGCCCTTTCAGATGGTAGCCACATCCGCACACAGCCAGGAGCAGCACGCCGGCGCAGACGAGCGGCCCGCGCTTCACTCCCGCACCACCAGGTTCAGGAGGCGGTCAGGCACGAAGACGGTCTTCAGCAGCGACTTCCCTCTCAGATGCGCCTCCACCTTGGGGTCGTTGCGGGCGCGCTCCAGAGCCTCGGTCTCAGCCGTTCCTTTTTCCACGATCACCTTGCCTCGCAGCCTCCCGTTCACCTGCACCACCAGCTCCACCCGCGGCTCCTCGGCGAGGGCCAGGTTTGCCTGCGGCCAGGCAAGGTGTACGAGGAGATCGGTCGAGCCCAGCCGCTCCCAGACTTCCTCGGCAAAATGGGGAGCAAAGGGATTCAGCAGTCTTACCACCGTGCCCAGGCCCTCGCGGAAGCAAGCCTGTTCGGCTACGGATTCCGCTCCGCCGAGCTGAAACGCGCTGAGCTCGTTCACCAGCTCCATGATGGCGGCGATGGCGGTGTTGAAGTGCATTCTCCGGTCGAGGTCTTCCGTGACCCGGAGAATGGTCTGATGCGTCTTGCGCCGCAGAGCCGTTTCTCGGGCCGAGACGGGCCCCTCCGGCATGGGGGCGGGCGGGGTCGAGAAATGGGGGGCCGCCAGACGCCAGACCCGCTCCAGAAAACGATGGCATCCCTCTACGCCCTGCTCGTTCCAGTCCATGTCTCGCTCCGGCGGTGCGGCGAACAACGAGAAGAGCCGGCAGGTGTCGGCGCCATAGCGGCGAATCATCGCGTCGGGCTCGACGACATTTCCCCGCGATTTCGACATGGCCGAGCCATCCTTGAGGACCATTCCCTGGTTGAGCAGGCGGACCACCGGCTCGTCCAGCTCGACCAGCCCCAGGTCGCGCATCACCTTCGTGAAGAACCGGCAGTAGATGAGATGGAGGATGGCATGAGTAATGCCGCCGATGTACTGATCGATGGGAAACCACTGGGCGGCCGCCTTGGAATCGAAGGGAGCGGATCCGTTTTGCGGATCGGTATAGCGATAGAAGTACCAGGAGGAGTCGAAAAACGTGTCCATGGTATCGGTCTCCCGGCGCGCCTTTTGCCCGCAGCGCGGACAGCTCACCAGGAGAAAGGTCGCAGAGGTGGCCAGCGGCGAGCCACCCTCGCCGCTCAGCACCACGTCCTCGGGGAGCAGCACCGGGAGGTCCGTTTCGGGAACCGGGACCACTCCACAGGCCGGGCAATGAATCATGGGAATGGGAGTGCCCCAGTAGCGCTGCCGCGAGACTCCCCAATCGCGAATTCGGAATTGCACCATCCGGCTGGCGACCCCCTTTTCCTCCCCCAGCTTGAGCAGCGCTTCGAAGGCCTGGTCGCTGCGCAGGCCGTCGAAGGGGCCCGAATTGATGAGCACGCCTGGCTCGGTGTACGCCTGATCGGCCGGAGGCGCCTGGGACGGATCGGCGGGACGCACCACAGGGAGAATGGGGAGATCATAGCATTGGGCGAATTCGCGATCCCGCTGGTCATTTCCCGGCACCGCCATGATGGCGCCGGTGCCGTACTCCATCAGGACAAAGTTGCCCACCCAGATGGGCACCGGCTTGCCGGTGAAGGGGTTTTCCGCGTGCCGCCCCGTAAACACCCCTTCCTTCTCTTCACCCAGCTGGGCGTCCAGATGCACGACGTCCCGGCGCATCATCCGGCTCACAAAATCGCTGACCTGCGCCTCCTGCGGAGTGCCCGCGCAGAGGCTGGCGACAGCGGGATGCTCCGGGGCCAGGACACAGAAGGTGGCGCCATGAATGGTATCCAATCGGGTGGTGAAAATCTCCAGGGGATCCATCCGGGGAAGTTCCACAATGCGGAACTTCACCAAGGCCCCCTCGCTCCGGCCGATCCAGTTCTTCTGCATCTGGCGGACCCGTTCCGACCACCCGGCCAGCTTCGGGAGGAAAGCGTCCAGCTCCTCTGCGTAAGCGGTGATGCGCAGGAACCACTGCTCCAGCGATTTGCGGGTGACGACCGTGGAGCAGCGCCAGCAGACTCCCCCTTCCACCTGCTCATTGGCCAGGACCGTCTGGCAATTGGAGCACCAATTGACCCAGCGATGGGCCCGATAGGCGAGCCCGCGCTCGAACATCTTCAGGAAGAACCACTGATTCCAGCGGTAGTACTCGGGGCGGTGGGCGGCGATTTCTCGGGACCAGTCGTAGGAATATCCCAGCTGCTTCAATTGCTCCTTCATCTGGGAGATATTGTCCTCGGTCCAGATTCTCGGGTGAATTCCCTTTTTAATCGCGGCGTTTTCGGCCGGCAGGCCGAAGGAATCCCAGCCCATCGGGTGAAGCACTTTGAATCCCCGGGCCGACTTGAAGCGCGCCACCGCATCGCCGATGGTGTAATTGCGCACGTGTCCCATGTGGAGCCGGCCGGAGGGATACGGGAGCATCTCCAGGCAGTAAAACCCGGGTCGCTGAGGATCCGGCCGATTATCGACCGTGAAGGATCGCTCTTTTTCCCACCGCTGCTGCCACTTGGATTCGATGCGGGTGAAGTCGAACTCGCCCAAGCCAACTCCCGGCAGATCGCTGCAAATCCTTGAAAGGAAGGCGAAAGTTAGCATCCTTGCCTGGGGCTGTCAACGGGGATGCCGTACGGTTAGCCGCTGCGATCGAGGCGGGAGCCAAGGGGGTCGGCCGGCCTGGGAACGGCTTCGCCAGTCGGCGGTGCCCTAGGGCCGCCGTCCCTCGGCCCAGGAGATGGCGTAGTAGATGGCGGCATCCGGACGCCCGCCCCAGTCGCGCAGCGATTGCATCGCGGCATGGAATCTCGGAGTCGCGATCAGGTCCTTGGAGAGCAGGGTCTTGCGCGCCGAGGCGAGCACCTCCGTCAGGTTCTCCAGGAACAGGGGGAATTCCCGATGACCTGCGCAGCTCCCGAAGAAGATCCAGGTGTTGCGCGTCGGTCGCGCGCCGGAGCGGTGCAGAAGCGCAGGGAGCTTTCTGCCGATGAGCGGATCGTTTCCAAGGACCCGAAAGCTGCTCATGTAGGCGCGCCACAGCGCCGGGAAGCCCGCGGGCGACGGGTGGAGCCGCAGTACATCGTGATCGTCGTCCTCGAGGACGATGCGTCCTCCTGGGCGCACCGCGCGCACCATCTGCCGCACCGCGGTCAGCGGGTCCCGGAGATGCTCCAGCAGGAAGCGCGCATGAGCGACGTCGAAGGATCCCCACTCCCGCGGCCGGAGGGGGGGCGAGAGCGCGTCTCCCCGGCGAAATTCGACACGGCTGGCGGAAGAAGTCGGCCTGTGCCGGGATTGCTTGAGCTGGCGGGCGCTGCGCTCGATCCCCAGAACCCTGCCACGCCGCCCCACCTGCCTGGCGATTTCCCGCGCAAAGTCCCCCAAGCCGCTCCCCATCTCGAGAACCCTCTCCCCCCCGCGCAGATCGAGCGCGCTGAGCGAGCCCCGGTTGACCAGTCGGTTGAGAAGCGACAGACGGCTCTGCTCGGAAGGGGAGGTTCCGTGAAGATAGGAGGACGCCGATTTCATCGGCAAAGTATACGCGAGCCCGACTCGGGCGCCACGCGACCGGGGCAGCCTACTCTCCGGAAGCCTGCCGCCGTGGATTTTGCGGGCGGATGCTCGACAGGGTGTCGCGGATTCCGGCTGCGAGCAGCTGCACTCGCGTGGACAGATGGCCATACCGGTGATCGAGGATTTCCTTGCCTTTTCCCAGCTCTTCGGCGAAGGCTTCGAAAAAGGTCCCCTCCCGCAGGGCGCGGCTGAATTTCTCCGGGTGGTACATCTGAATGTCGGAGACCATGATGCGCGCCAGCCGGCGAATCTCCTCCTCTTCGCGGCTGGGGACCGACTCCGCCATCACGGATGAGGACGGGCGGGTCGCGGAGACGGCCCCAGACGCTACGTCGGCGCGCAGATTCGGGACCCAACGACCCACCCGCTCGAGCAATTCCTGCCGGGTGATGCTGGTGGGAAGGAAATCGTCCGCGCCGTAGAGCCCTCGGGGCAGCCCGCCCTCCTCCTGGCGCACCAGGGCTCCGATGAGCAGCACGGGGGTGTCACGCGTGGCGGCCTCACTCTTGAGGCGCTCGCAGACGTTGATCCCCAGCATCCGTCTGAGGTAGACATTCAACAGGATAATATCGAAGGAGTGGCCCCCCGCCAGCAACAGGGCCTCCTCGCCATTGTCCGTCATCCCGACTTCGAAGCCCGATTCCCGGAGCACACCCGCCACGAAATCGCGAAACTCCCGCGGCTCATCTGCCAGGAGCGCCGTTCTCGGCGGTCTGGAGACCGTCGACGGGAAACCGCCTCCGGGGCCGGTGGATGCCGGTCCCGCCGGGGCGATCGCCGCGGCGCCAGGAGCCGGTTCCTTGCGTGCGATGAATACTGCCTGACATTTTGGACAACGCAGCTTGACCGAGTCGCCGGTGACGCGGGAATCCTCCAGCCGGTAGCGCACCCGGCATTTCGGACACCCGATGATCATGCCATCTCTTTCCCGGGAGCCGCTTCCGGAGGACGCCGGAGGAATCTCTCCAGAGCCATCCCGACTTCTCCCAGGAAAATCTCCAGCCCGCGCGTGTCGCCGACGGGAGCCGAGCTCTTCCCGTTATCACCGTAGAGTACGGCGACCACCTGGTCATGGCTCATCAGCGGCAGGAGCACCCCTTCGGCTGTGGGATCTCCCCCCAGCTGATCCAGCAGGCGCTTCTCCTCGGGATGCTCCAGGGGGCCGCGCACCATCGACTTCTGCTCCACCACTTCGGTGAACAGGGCGCCCGGCACCAGGGGCAGGGCGAAGCCGCGGTATTTCCCATTGGCGTTGGCGGCTCCTCGGGCTCCTCCGAAGCCTCCCAAGCCCCGGACTTCCTCCTTGCCCACCTCCAGCAGGATGCCGCGCTCGAAGTACTCCGATGCGAGGCGCAGGACGAGAAGCGGGATCTCCATGTCGCTTCCCGGGCGGCGAAGCTCACCCAGCAGGGCCCCGAGCAGGGAAAGCTGATCGACGACCCGGATGGTCTCGGTTCGTTCCTCCGCGGGTGCTTCATTCAGATCGGCATTTTCGTCGCGTAGAATGCGCGCCCCGCTGCGCGCCAGCTTCTCCAGCGTCTCCCGCAGGGAGTCGCCGTCGGCCGGCAGCACGGTCGGCTTTTGTAGAATGGCCCGGGCACCCAGGGAGCGGGCCGCCTCCTCCATCGTGGGATCCATCCCTTCCGACATCAGGATGACCTTGGCGCCGGGAAATTCCTGCCGGGCTCGAATGAGCAGCTCCAGCCCCCCGGCATATCCGGCGCCGCCGGTCTCCGGCACCACCAGATCGGTGACCAACGAGACGGGAGCGCCGGTTTCCGACAGCAGCGCGAAGCGCTGATAGCCTGCTTCGGGAGACGTGAAAGTCTCGACACGAAAGCCTTCCTTCCGCCAGGTTCCCCCCAGCAGCTCCCGGTAGACGCTGCGCTCATCCACCAGCACCACCGATGGCGCACCGTCTCCTTTGGGAGCCTGGCCCGCGCCCCCCTGCACTTCATCGCGGGGAGCATCACTGGTCGCGAGGGAGGCAGCTCCCAGATCTGGCAGGAAGAAATGATGCACGGATTCAGTTCCGCGGGCCTGCATCTCCTCCAGCAGCATCTCGCGCGGATCCAGCCCTTCTGGAATTCTCAGAAGCGTACCTTCAAGGGAAGTCTTTCCCCGGCCACGCTGCTCGGCATCGCGGTTCGCCCGGGTGCCAGATTCTCCCTCCCCGGCAATCTCGAAGCGAAACTCCCCTTCCTTCCAACCCAGGAGGCGACGAATGATGTTCCGGACTTCCCCGACCACGACGCGACGCACCTGCTCGGGATCCAGATAAGTCTTGGCCGCCAGCAACTGGAGCAGCGAGTCGGTCGCTCGCCGGCATTCCCGGATCGCCTGCACCAGGACATCGTCCGGCACCAGACGTTCTCTGCGGATGCCTCGAATCAGGGGAGACTCCTCCCCCGGCATGTCGATGCCAAAGAGCAGACCTTCCCTGAATCGCAGGATCGCCAGAGAATCTTCCTGTCCCAGATAAAGGGTTCCGGAGCGCCGGCTCAGGCAGAGGATCTGCAGAATATCGGAAAAGGGGAGATCTTTGAGGCTTCCCACGAGGCTCAAGGCACAATCCTCCGATGGCGATACCCCGGAGAGGGGCACGATGGAGGAAATATAGGAACGAATCGGGAATATGCCAATTCATTCTCATAAAAGGAGATAGTCAAAGAGTTTTCGCTAAAGTACTGCCTGAGGTTCCTGGGTGGGACTGTGGATATCCCGTTTAATTTAAGTAAGTTGCTTACGTTACTCGGCAGGGGGTGGTGGAGGGGGCTCGAGCTTTTTCCGGATGCCGTCCAGGACGCCATTCACGAAGAGGCCCGATTCGTCACCCCCGAAGCGCTTGGCCAGCTCAATGGCTTCGTCGATGACCACAATCGGAGGGGTCTGGGGGTGCTGGAGGAATTCGAACACAGCCAGGCGCAGAACGCTTCGGTCGACCGCCGCGATGCGCGGAAGTCGCCAGTGCTCGAGTCCCTGGCGCAGGATCGAATCGATCGACTCGAGATGCTCGAGGGTTCCGGAAACCAGCTCCTGGGCGAAGGACCTGGCCTCCGGAGTGGGTTTCTTGCCTTCCCAGAACGTGGAGAAGGTCTCCATCTCCTTCCCGCCGCCCATGTCGATCTGATAGAGCATCTGCAGGGCAAATTCGCGTCCCTGTCGGCGGTCACCCATGCTTCATTTTCCTACCCGACGACGTCCCGGGCGGTGCGGCAAGGGGCCGGCACGCCCCCTTGGCTTTCGGATCTGGCGGAACAGCAGTGCCATGCGTACCGCCGCCTCCGCCGCTTCCCAACCCTTGTTGGTCCTTCCCTCCCCCGCCCGATCCCTCGCTTGCTGCTCGGTGTCCACCGTCAGGACCCCGAAGGCCACCGGCACTCCCGTCGAGCAGCCGATCGCCTCCAGGCTTCTGCACACCTCGCGGGATAGCACCTCGAAGTGAAACGTGTCTCCCCGAATGAGGACCCCCAGGGCCAGAATGGCATCGGGCGCAGGATGGGAGGCGGCAAGCAGCCAGGAGACGGCCTGCGGTATTTCGAAGGCGCCGGGAACGCTTACTTCCGTCACGGCATCTGGCGGCACGCCATGCGCCCTCAGGCAGCCTCTTGCCCCTGCGAGCAGAGCCTCGGCGAGGCTCGCGTGATAATCGCTCACGACAATTCCCAGCTTGAGGTTCGCGGCTTTCGGAAGCGGCGGGACCAGCTTTGCGCGGCGCACGGACAAGACGGCAATCCTCCAACACTTGCGGCCGGACGCCATCTTAGGCGAAGCCGGAAGCCGCGGTCAAAAACCTCAAGAGAGTGGAAAGAGGCAGGAGCGCAGGAGCACGCTCCAGCGCGGGGCCAGGAGCATTTTCAGCAGCACATCCAGGAGGAGGCCACTCCCGGCCAGCACCAGCCAGATTCTCCTTTCGTCCCAGCGAAACGGCACGCCGGCGAAGCGCCTCAGCGCCGGACCTGCCAGAACCACTCCCAGCAAGACAAACGACGCCACGCGCAGGATTGCCCAGGGCGGCCATCCCGCCAGCAGGGCCAGCGAAGGAACCCGGGCGATGCCGATCAGGCTGCCCACGTAATAGCTCATGTAATTCATCAGGATCGCCCCCAGGAGAAGCGACAGCAGGCTGCCGGAGGCCAGCGACAGGAGAATGAACAGGGCCAGGTGAAACGCGTGCTCCGGCAGGAACTGCCGCCAGGAGCTCTCAGGGCCGATTCCGGTGCGAATCCAGGCGATCATCTCGTCGCGGTAGGCGCTGCCGCGGAGCACCGAAGCCTCGCCCCGCTGGGGAGCATAAACCGCGAGAATCTCGATGGTGACGGCAATCAGCAGCGCCCAGAAGAGCATCTTCAGAGCTGCGCTTCCGGGCCGCTCACGGCGCAGTTCCTGGAACATCACGGGATAGGCGGGGATCAGCTGCAGCAGTGGCAGGAGCCAGGGCATGCCGGAAGCGTAGCCGAGCGCGGTCAGCAGCGGAGTGGCAACGAGCAGAACAATCCAGGACACGAAATTAGGTCGGATCCGCGAACAGGGTCATCCGGCCGAACTCCTTGAGGCGTGTCCGAATCTGCTCCGGCCGGAGGGACTGAAATCGCCGCAGGCTGAAATCCTCGACGCAGAACGACGCCATGACGCTCCCCACGACCAGAGCCTGGCGGATCGTCGCCTCGTCATGAGCGCCACGCCGCGCCAGGTGTCCCATGAACCCACCGGCGAATGAGTCTCCCGCCCCGGTGGGATCCACCGGATCCAGGAGCGGGTAAGCCGGAACCGCGAAATGGGAGTGGCTGCTGTAGAGCGCCGCACCACACTCCCCGCGCTTGATGATGAGCGAGCTGGGTCCGAAACCCAGAATCTTTTTGGCGGCCCGCACGGTGTTGGCATCCAGAGCCAGCTGCCTCGCCTCCTGATCGTTGATCAGCAGAACGTCCACCCCTTTCAGCATCTCCAGCACCGAGTCCCGCTTGCCCTCAATCCAGAAGTTCATCGTGTCGCACGCCACCAGCTTCGGCCCCTTCATCTGCTTCAGGACCGAGCGCTGCAGATCGGGATCGATATTGGCGAGGAACAGGTACTCCGCCTTGCGGAGCCGTTCCGGCAGCACCGGCTCGAATTCCTGGAACACATTGAGTTCGGTGGCCAGGGTGGTGCGCTGGTTGATGTCATCTCCGTAGACGCCGCTCCAGCGAAACGTCTTGCCTGGCAGGTGCGAGAGACCTCCCAGATCGACGTCCCGGTCCCTGAAGATCCGGGCGTTCTCTTCGCTGAAGTCCTTGCCGACCACCGCCACCAGGTGTACCGGCGCGAAGAAGGAAGCCGCCACGGAAAAATAGCTGGCGGATCCTCCCAGGACGCCTTCGGCCCGGCCGGCGGGAGTCTGGACCGTGTCGAAGGCCACCGACCCGACCACTAGAATCGACACGTCCGCCTCCTATCCCGGAAGGTATCGGCCCAGAATCGCTTCCAGCCGGCGGCGTGTCGCCTGCGGGATGCGTTCCGGGTCGGTGAGAATGGCATTCTTGAGAGCCGAGGCGCACGGGCAGGTTCGCTGCGCCGGAAGCGACGCCACTGCCAGCGCGATCGCCTTCTGCGCCGTCGCGGCATTCTGGTGGAGCCTTCCGACCACCACTTCCACGGTCACCGGCTCCTCCTCCTCGTGCCAACAGTCGTAGTCGGTGGCCATCGCCAGGGTGGCGTAGCAGATCTCGGCTTCCCTGGCGAGCTTGGCTTCCTGCAGGTTGGTCATCCCGATGACCGCCGCTCCCCAGCTGCGGTACAGGTGCGATTCGGCCCGCGTGGAGAAGGCCGGGCCTTCCATACAGAGATACGCTCCCCCCTCGTGAACCCTCACTCCGGTCTGGCGCGCCGACCGGGAGAGGGTGCCCGCCAGATCCGCGCAGATCGGATCCGCGAAGGCGATGTGCGCCACCACCCCGTCGCCGAAAAACGTCGACACCCGGCCGCGCGTCCGATCGATGAATTGATCCGGCACCACCACGTCCAAGGGGGCGATCTCCTCGCGCAGGCTGCCGACGGCCGACACCGACAGGAGGCGCTCCACGCCGAGGCGCTTGAAGGCGTAGATGTTGGCCCGGTAGTTGATTTCACCGGGAAGCAGGCGATGCCCCTCTCCGTGGCGTGCCAGGAATGCCACGCTCACACCGCGCAGCTGTCCCACCCGGATGGCATCCGATGGGGCTCCGAAAGGGGTATCGACGTTTACTGGATGAGACTCTTCCAGCTCCGGCATCTGGTACAGGCCGCTTCCGCCTAGGACCCCGATTCTTGCTTGTTCCACGCCGGTCCTCGAGTGTTTCGCTGCGGTGAAAACGGCGCAAAGCCTAGCACAAAGCCTGGCGGCGCTCCAGCACCGCTGCCTCGCCCCAACGCACCAGATCGGGGGCATGGCGTGAGCGGAAGAAAACCGTGCCGGCGCCGTCGACTCGTGGCTGGAGCCTGACAATTCTTCCCGGGTGCTGGCGCTCCAGGCGCGGCCAGCGCTCCGGATCATGCTCCCGAAAGCCGCGGCGGACCTGCAGGTCGACCACGACGATTTTCGCCGCGCTGAAGGGGGGTGCCAGGGCACGCTCCACCGGCAGGGAGTGGCTCAACCCTCCGTCCACCAGGCGGACTACACCGCCCGTATGTTCCTGTCGTACCCAGGGAAACAGCCCGGGAATCGAGGCGCCGCCCAGGGCCACCGCGCCCGGGGAGACGGGGGAAGCCTGACCCGAAGCGGCGAACACTTCCCTGCCGCTGGAAAGGTCCAGGGCCAGCAGTCCCAGGCTGCGAATGCCGAAGTGCAGGTTTTCCAGGTCGAGCCGCCGCAGCTCTTCCAAAATGCCGCGAAAAACGCCGACGACCGTCGAGTCCTCGGAGCGCGGCTTGCCGCCGCGATACAGGGACCATCCCAGGCCGAAGATGGCCGTCGTGCTCAAGCCCGAGAAGCGGCGCTCCAGCTCCTCGGGGCTGTACCCCAGCCCCGCGTGAAAGGAGGCCACCAGTCCTCCCATGGAAACGCCGATGACGGATTGCACCGCAATCTGCAGCCGCTGCAGACCCCGCAGGACTCCGACGTGGGCCAAGCCGCGAAAGCCCCCGGCTCCCAGGACCAGGCAAATGCCTCCTCCTGAATCGTCGCTCAAACGCTTTCCGCGAGGGAAGCTGCGAGGGTCAGCACCGGGCCTCGCTTGCCCGCCTTGAGCGTGACCTGGACGCCCGCTGGAGGGCGGGAGGGCAGTAAGGCCTGCAGGCGTGCGCGCGCGATCAGTCCGGCAGGGAGATGGAGCGTCATGACGAAGCGGCTCGAGGAGCCCCGGATGACGAGCTGGGCGCCTCCGCTCCGGGTCCCGTTGCGCGGGCAGGTTCCTTCGAGCACCCTCCTGAGCATCCCCACGCTGTAGGATGCCATCGGGCGCGTCATCCCGTAGAGCTTCAGATGGAAGCGTACCGAATCGAGGAGCGCGAACGAGAAATCTCGACTCAGGGGAACGCGGAGGCGGGTGGTGCTATGGGAAAGTCTCGCCAAGAAAACCCTCTTCGCCCGGGCGCGAGGGGTGTCGCGGCCGGGCACTTGAGCATCTTATCCAACGGTTTTTGGCACTGTCAACGCCAGAACGCTGTGTAGAAACTGGACACAGCAAAATTGCCACCCTTCCGCACCTTGCCGGCTTCCGGGGTCGTCCTTATATTCTCCGGCAATGCACCCGTGTCAGGAGATTGCCGGATGAACGACAAGGGCTCTACCGAGCGACCCGCTTTCACCGCGTACGCGCTGGCCCTGGCGCTCGGTGGATTGCTGCTGGCCGCGATGGCCCTGCGCGAGACCGGGGATCTCCTGAGCACTCACCTGGAGCCGGTGGCCTGTTTCGCTTTGTTCATCGGGATGGCCTGGCGATTCCCCTTTTCCATCCTTCCTCGCGCGCGCATGTCCATGGACTACGTCTTCATCATTGCCGCGCTGGCGGTGCTGCCGCAGCCGCTCCCCTACGTTGTCGGCGTGGGTGCCGCCTTCCTGGGCGTGCTGGCGCGGCACGGGGAATCGATGGGAACCCGTCCGACACTGGCGCTGAGCTGCCTGAATGCGGGGGTACTTCTCATCACCCTGGCCTTGGGCGATCAGGTGGTCTCCCTGCTGGGAGGGGCCTGGGATTTCAGCCGGCTCACCTGGCAGAACACGCTCGGCGTCATGGGTATGTTCCTGAGCTTGAATCTGCTCAATCTCGCGCTGCTCTCCATCGCGGTTCGCCAGCGGGGAGGCTCCGCTCGCGACTTCGCCAGGCATCATCTGCTCTACATCTCCCCCATGGAGGTTTTCACCATTCCCTTGGTGCTGGCCCTGATCTCCCTGTACGTCGATTCGGGACTGGCCCCGTTTCTCTGTTTGGGGGTTTCTCTCCTGCTCGTCAGCTACCTGTTCCATCATTTGAACCGGGTGGAAGAAGGGGTCCGCCGCGTGAACCAAAGCCTGAGCGATCGGACCGCGGAGCTGGCGGCGCTCAATTCAATCGGCAAGGAGGTGAGCTCCAGCCTTGATCCGGCGATGGTATGCGCCGTCGTGGCACGGCACTGCCGGCAGGTCTTCCCGGCGGGAACTTTCTTCATCGCCATGGCGGATCCCGAGAAACGGGAGGTCATCTCGCGCTTCGTGCATCGCGGCGACCAGCTGCAGATTGAGGATCGCCTGCCCGTGGGTCCCGGCTTCGTCGATTGGACCCTGAAAACGCTTCGCCCGCTGATGATTCACGATTTGCTGGAAGAAGGACGCACCCTTCCCTTTGCCCCCACCATTCACGACTCCACCATCCGCTCGGTTCTCCTGGTGCCCCTGATGGTCGAGAACAAGGGAACCGGAGTCATGGGGATGGTGGAGCCCACCGCGGGAAAATTCGACATCGATCGGCTCTCGGTGCTGACCACCATCGCCCAACAGGCCGCGGTCGCCATCGAAAATGCGCGCCACTATCAGCTGGCCACCGTGGATCAGCTCACCGGATTGTACCTGCGCCACCATTTCATGCAGCGCCTGGCGGACGAAAGGACGCGCTCCCAGCGCTACCGGACCCCCTTCGGCGTGCTCATGCTGGACCTGGACACCTTCAAGGAGATCAATGACCGGCACGGCCACAATGTCGGCGACCGCTTCCTGCGGCAGAGCGCTGATGCGATTCGGCAGAGCCTGCGAGGATCCGATATCGCCTGCCGCTGGGGAGGAGACGAGTTCTGCGTGCTGCTCCCTCAGACGGAGGTGGAGGCGGCGCGGGCCACGGCGGAGAGAATCCGCAAGGGGATCGAAGCGCTCTCGCCGAGTCTCGTCGGAATCCGCGCCACCGCCAGCGTGGGGATCGCGACCTACCCCACCGACTTCGATGGGAACGTGGAGGACCTGGTGAAGCGGGCCGACCAGGCGCTGTACCGCGCCAAGCGCGAGGGGAAGGACCGCGTGGAGATCTACTCCCTGAAACGAACCGATCCGGTCGGCGCGGCTTCCTGATTCATCCCGCGATCTCGATGACCGCTTCGAGCAGCGTCGAGCCCATGCGGATGCGGTCGCCGTGGTTGAGCTTGGAATAGGCGATCAGCCGATCGTTCAGGTAGGTCCCGTTGGTGCTGGCCAGATCCTTCAGCACGATGTGATGCGAGCCGTACACTTCGAAAGCCGCGTGCTTGCGCGATACCAGGGGATCGCCCAGCAGGATCTCCCCCTCTTCCCGACCCACGGTCACCCGGCTGCGGGTCACCTCGAACACCTTTCCCGGTTCCGTTCCCTCAAGGACCTTGAGCGCGAACCGCAACTCCTCCGGAACCTTCCACTCGACCCCCGGGATCCCTCCAAGGCTCACCCCCGGCAGCGTCACATCCCCCACGGGGGGGGCGTCGGGAGGCGCCTCCTCCGGAGCGGCAGCGGCCGGCGCGGGGGGCTTGCGGGCCGGCAGCACATACTCTCCGTCGCAGCGGGGACAGGTGTAGTGCCGGCGACCTCCTCCGCGGGGGTCGGTCGCGGCTTCCATTTTCGACTGACAGGATGGACAGAGCACTTCCATGGCGCCCTCTAGCCTTTCTCGTCCAGTCCCAGATAGGCATGCAGGCTTTCACCCGATTTCCCCTCGAAGCGCTCCCAGAGGGACGGAATGTCGCCTGCCGGCATGTCCAGGAGAATCTTTTCCACGCGCTGCAGTGGAAAGAAAACCAGCGACGGGGTAATCCGGGCCCCGGTCGAATCGTCCAGCGATCTCAGCCAGTCGTCGAAAGCCATGAGATCCACTCCCAGCACCGATGTGCCGGTGGCGTCGAGCGAGCGCATCACGCCCCAGAAGCGCTCTTTGGGATCCTTCAGGTAAACGATGACCACGGCGTCGGGGCGGATGCGGTCCACCTTGAACATCGTCCTGTCCTCAGAAGGGCATCGTTTTGAGCGTCTTCTCGTCCACCCGAAGCTGGGCCTCGGTGGACTTGCGCACCTGATCCACGCCGAGCTCCGGGGCGATCTCCGAGAGGACCAGGCCGGTGGGGGTCACGTCCACCACACCCATGTCGGTGATGATCCGGTGCACCACCTTGACGCCGGTCAGGGGAAGCCGACATTCCTTGAGGATCTTCGGCTCTCCCTCCTTGGTGGTATGGGTCATCATCACCACCACCCGCCGCGCTCCGGCCACCAGATCCATCGCGCCGCCCATCCCCTTCACCATCTTCCCGGGCACCATCCAGTTGGCGAGGCTCCCGGTTTCGTCCACTTCCATTCCTCCCAGGACGGTGAGGTCCACGTGTCCGCCCCGAATCATGGCAAACGAGTCGGCGGAGTTGAAATAGGCCGCCCCGGGATTCTCGGTAATTGTCTGCTTGCCGGCGTTGATCAGGTCCGGGTCCTCCTCCCCCTCCCAAGGAAAAGGTCCGATCCCCAGCAGGCCGTTTTCCGACTGCAGTACGACGGTCATCCCCGGCGGGATGTAGTTCGCCACCAGGGTCGGCATTCCGATCCCCAGGTTGACGTAGAAGCCGTCTTTAAGCTCGAGGGCCGTTCTTCGGACGATACGTTCTCTGCTCGATACGCTTTTCATAGTTCGAGCCCTGGAAAATGGCGTCCACGTAGATGCCCGGCGTGACCACCGCGTCGGGATCCAGATCGCCGACCTGCACCAGATGCTCCACCTCGGCGATGGTGAAACGCGCGGCCGTCGCCATGAGGGGATTGAAGTTTCTGGCGGTCTTCCGGTAAATCAGGTTCCCCTGCGGGTCCCCCTTCCACGCCTTCACGAAGGCGTAATCCCCGTGCAGCGCCTGCTCCATCAGGTAGCTGCGCCCGCCGAACAACCGGACCTCTTTGCCCTGCGCCACCAGCGTGCCGACACCCGTCGGGGTGAAAAAGGCGGGAATCCCCGCCCCGGCGGCCCGCAGGCGCTCCGCGAAGGTTCCCTGCGGCACCAGCTCCACTTCGAGCTCCCCCGACAGGCACAGGCGCTCGAACGTCTCGTTCTCCCCCACATAGGTCGAGATCATCCTTTTCACTTGGCGGGATTGCAGGAGGACTCCGATGCCGAAATCGTCGACCCCCGCGTTGTTGCTCGCAACCGTGAGATTGCCGGTCCCCCGCTCTTTCAAGGCCGCGATGAGGTTCTCGGGAATGCCGCACAATCCAAAGCCTCCCATCAGGATCGTGGATCCCTCGGGAATCGCCGCGACCGCCTCCCGAGCCGAGGCAATGACCTTGTTCATGGCTCCAGCCCCCTCGTTTCCCGCAGCTCGATCAGAACTCCGCCGGTGTCCTTGGGATGCAGGAAGGCGATGCGCGTGCCTTCGGATCCGGCGCGGATCCCGCCCACGACGCGGTAGCCCGCCGCCCCCAGTCGATCGCAGGTCGGCTCCAGCGAGTCTACCAGGAAGCAGAGATGGTGAATTCCCTCCCCCCGCTCTCGCAAGAATCTGCCGACGGGAGAATCCTCGTCGGTGGGCTCCAACAGCTCCACTCGTCCCGCCCCCTCTCCGAGAATCGTGACCCGCACTCTCTCTCCCGGAACCTCCTCGGTCTTCGCCACGGTAAGTCCCAGCAGATCCCGGTAAAACGGCAGCTTCTCATCAGCCTTGCGTACCGCCAGGGCCACGTGGTCCAGCCGCCCGATCATCGCCGCTTTCCATGGGGAACGGATTTGCGCCGCGTGGTGGGGAATCGTACACGACCCAGCACCTCCTCGGCCGCGCTGTAGGGGTCCGTCCGGCGCCGGGCCAGATCCTCGGCAATCGATTCCACCTCGGAGTTGTCGAGGCAGGCAGCGCGGGCCCGTCGATAGAGCCCTTCGCGGAACAGCTCCAGGAAGCGCTCGCGGCTGCGCCGTCGCTCCTTCTCCCTGCGGGCTTCGGTAGTTTCCTTGCGCCGCCGACGCAGGTCCACTCCGGCCATCAGCTCCTCCACTCCCTGGCCGTTCGTGGCAATGGTCTTGAAGATCGGCGTTCTCGCCGTCTGCGGGTCGGGAGACAATGCGAGCATGGCCCGCAGCTCCGAAGACAGGCGGTCGGCGCCCTCGCGGTCCGCCTTGTTGATCACGAACAGGTCGGCAATCTCCAGAATCCCCGCTTTGATGGCCTGGATATCGTCTCCCAGTCCCGGCGGCAGCACCACCAGAACCAGATCCGCCACCTGAACCACCTCGACTTCGTCCTGGCCGACGCCCACCGTTTCGATCAGGATGATGCCGTAACCGGCCGCGTCCAGCAGGTCCACGACGTCGCGGCAGGCCCGGGAGACTCCGCCGAAGTGCCCGCGGGTGGCCATGCTCCGGATGAAGACTCCCTCATCCAGGCAATGCTCCTGCATGCGGATGCGGTCTCCCAGAATGGCGCCTCCGGAAAAGGCCGAAGAAGGATCCACGGCAATGATCCCCACCTTCTCGCCGCGCTTTCGCCAGGCCGCCACCATTTTGCTGACCAGGCTGCTCTTCCCGGCGCCGGGTGGCCCGGTGACGCCCAGGACCAGGGAGCGGCCGGTCGTCGGGTAGACTGCCTTGAGGATGGCGCGCCCTTCGGCGCTCTCCGACTCCACCAGTGAGATACTACGCGCCAGCGCCTTGGCATCGCCGGTCACGAGTCGGCGCACCAGGGGCGGGGCGGAGGGTGCGGCGTTCAAGCCGGCTCCAGAATGCGCCGGGCGATCACCAGACGCTGGATTTCGGAAGTGCCCTCGCCGATGGTGGTGAGCTTCGCGTCGCGGTGAAATTTCTCGACCGGGTATTCCTTGACGTAGCCGTAGCCGCCGTGAATCTGAATCGCCTTGTCGGTGACCCGCATCGCCACCTCCGACGCGTACAGCTTGGCCATCGATGCGGCCAGGTTGATATCCTTTCCGGCATCCTTCAGCGCGGCGGCCCGCAGCGTCAGCAGCCTCGCCGCCTGGATTTCCGTGGCGCAATCCGCCAGCATCCACTGGATCGCCTGGAATTCGCTGATCGGCCGGTCGAACTGGCGGCGCTGCTTGCTGTACTTGAGAGCCGCCTCGAACGCTCCCTGCGCGGTTCCCACCGCCATCGAGGCGATGCCGATACGCCCTGAATCGAGCACGCGCAGCGCCCCACGAAATCCGGCCCCCTCCCGGCCCAGCAGCTGGGATTCGGGCACCCTGCAGTTCTCCATCACCAGCTCTGCCGTGTCCGAGGCACGGCAGCCCATCTTGTTCTCCCGCTTTCCGGGTCGGAATCCTGGCATACCCTTCTCGAGGATGAAGGCGGAGATTCCGCCGTGCTTTCCCGCGGCCGCATCGGTCACGGCGAAGACGACGGCGATGTCGGCGATCGATCCGTGCGTGGCGAAAGTCTTCGAGCCATTGAGAAGAAACGAGTCGCCGTCCCGCTCGGCGCGCGTCCGGGTTCCCCCGGCATCGCTTCCGGCGGTCGGCTCCGTAAGACTCCAGGTGCCCAGTTTCTCCCCTTTCGCGAGGGGCACCAGGTATTTCCGCTTCTGCTCCTCGGTTCCCTCGAGATAAATGTGATTGCAAGGGAGCCCGTTGTGGGCCGCCACGGAAAGGCAGACTCCGGGGTCCACCCGCGCGATCTCCTCCAGCACGATGGTGTAATCCACCATGCTCATGCCGGAGCCGCCGTACTCGGTGGGGAAGGTCACGCCGGTGAGTCCGAGCGCCGCGAGCTTCTTGAAGATGTCGAATGGAAATTCCTGGGTCTCGTCGAGGCGGGCGCTGCGGGGGGCTATTTCGGATTCCGCAAACTCTCGCACCATCTGACGCGTGAGCTGCTGTTCCTCGCTGAAGGAAAAATCCAAGAGCCCTCCACAGAATCTCACTAAAGCCAGATTTTCGAGAATCTTATCGCAGCCATTCGAAGCCCGTCAAGAAAAGCGGGGGATCGTGCTATGCTGCATGGCAATCGGGAGGGAGCCAGGCCCCCTCCCCGCCTGCTGCAGACAGCCGACACTGAACCACCGGGGAGGCCGAGGATCAGTCATGACCTCCGAGCCCGCCCAGATCCTGTCCCACTACCGTCTCCTGGAGAAAATCGGGGAGGGGGGAATGGGTGTGGTCTGGAAAGCCCAGGATACGGTGCTGCACCGCATCGTCGCCATCAAAGTTCTCCCCGGCGACACCGCTCCTGACGAGCAGCGGCGGCGGATGTTCCTGGAGGAGGCTCGTCTCGCCTCCTCCGTGAGCGATGCCCGCATCGCGCAGGTTTTCGAGCTGGGGCGCCAGGGCAACCTCGACTTCATCGTGATGGAATACGTCGAGGGGAAGCCCCTCAGCCAGATCCTGCACGGGCGGCCACTGCCGCCGGAGAAGGTGGCCTCCCTCGGAGAGCAGGTGGCCCGCGCTCTGTCGCGCACCCATCGCAAAGGGCTCCTGCACCGGGATCTCAAGCCCGCCAACATCCTGGTCACCCCCGAGGGCGATGTCAAGGTCGTGGACTTCGGACTGGCCACGCTCTACAGCCAGTCGGATTCCTCTCTGAGCACCGAGCCCGCCGACGCCCCAACACCGACTCCGGCGAGACGAGCCATCGACGGGCACGGGTTCGCCGGAACTCTCGCCTACATGTCTCCGGAGCAGGCCAAGGGCATTGCCCTGGACCCGCGCAGCGATGTCTTCTCGTTGGGTGCTGTGCTGTACGAGATGACCACCGGACAGCGCCCCTTCAGCGGCGCCAGCCGGGGCGAAACGTTGCGTGAGGTGTTGCGCGCCCACCCAGTGCCGGTGCACGAGCGCGTCCCGAAAGTGCCGCTGGATCTGGATCGGATCATCGCCAAGGCCCTGGCGCCGCAACGCGAGGAGCGCTACCAGACGATGGAGGATCTGGCGGTGGACCTGAAACGACTGGGCCGCGAGCTGGAAACGGGGCTGTCCCACTCCTATGACTCGGTGGTGGAGCCCTGGGCGCGAACCCGGCGCCGCCGCGCCCTGGCGGGAATCGGCGGGGGCTTCGCGCTGGTCGTCGTCGCATCGGTCATCGTCGGGCTGTGGCGCCATTCCGCCAATCTGAGAGGCCCGGCGGACGGCCGCACGATCCTGATCGCCCCCCTGGAGGTCCTGGGCCAGCAGGAAGAAGCGGATTACGTCGGCCGGGCGTTTGCCGAGGCCCTGGCCGCCAATCTCGCTCCAGCGCGCAATCTCAAGATCCTTCCGGTTCCCGCCAAGAGTACCGACGAGCCTTCCGACCTTCTCGCCCCGTCGCGCTCGGCCCGCTCGCTGGGCGCCGGCCGCCTTCTCACCGGCTCCATCACCTGGCAAGGCAAGGCAATCAAGGCGAGCCTCAGCCTCGTGGACACCTCGGAAAGCCGCATCCTCTGGGGCGCTCAGCGGGAAGCCAGCGAGGATCAGATACCGGTGCTCACGTCAATCCTGGCCCGCGAGGTGGGTACCGAATTGGGCGCCGACTTTCCCAGGCTCTACGACATCCCGGAGGACTCTCAGGAGAATCCTGAGCTGGCGGCATCCCCGCTTACCACACAGGCCTTGGGGGCCTTCCGGCGAAACGACTGGCCGCTGTTTCTGGAGGCTACCGCTAAGCTGGTGGCGGTCTATCCCGAGGATCCGGATGCTCTGGCCCTGCGAACCGACGCGCTCATGAAAACCTATGAGAATCGCCCGACTCCCGAAAACCGCCAGGCGCTCGACCATGCCATTGACGATTTGTACCGGGAAGATCCCAATCATTTTTACTGCCAGTCCAAGCCGGCCTATCTCATGGGTCGCGATGGAAATTCCCGCGAGTCGGTGGACCGGCTGTCGGCGATCCTGCGTCGCAAGGACTTGACGCCCTCGGCGCTCTCTTACGTGCTGGGTTTGCGGGGGCAAGCCAGGGGGATTGCCGGGGACTCCGATGCCTCACTTGCCGATCTGGAGGAAGCGGTTCGTATGAGTCCGGCTCGGGCGGGGTTGTTTTGGAAGCTCGCGGAAACGCTGCGCAGGATGGGTCGCTATAACGAAGCCCTGGTGAAAATCCAGCAGGCGGTGGCCCTCAACCCCTCCAATCCGGTCATCCAATCCACCTTTGGGCTGATCCTCGCGGAGATGGGTCGCACCGAGGCTGCGCTGGGGCCCTCGGCCAGGGCGTGCGAGCTGAGCCACAGCCAGCCCCTTTGCGCCGGCTACGCCATCACCCTGCAGCGGACCGGCCATGTCCAGCAGGCGGCCGAGGCGTATCGCTCGGCCGCGGCGCTGACCGAGGACAGCGACGGAATGTACAACCTGGCCTGTTACATGGCGCTGACGGGAAACCGTCCGGAGGCGATCCGCCTGTTGCGCCGGGCCGTCGACCTCGGGGATGTGGACAGCTATATCGGTCACGATCCCGATCTGGCATCGCTGCACGGCGATCCGGGCTTCGATGCCCTGGTGGCGGAAGTCGCCGGGCGTCTCCAACCCCGCCAGCCCTGACGGATTTCTTTGGCAATACTCCGGGCGCTCAGGAACGGCCGATACGGCGGGCGATGTCGATGGCTTTCAAGATTTCCTGGCGGGAGACGTCGACGTGGGTGACCATGCGGATCTGATCCGCGGACCAGCAGAGACAGAGAACTCCTTCGCTGCGAAGCCCCTCGGTCAGGTCCTGAGGAGTTTTCCGCCGGGTGCGGAAGATGACGATATTCGTTTCCACCGTGGCGGGATCGATCTCGAATCCGGGGACCTCGGAGAGTCCCTCCGCCAGCAGCCGCGCGTGGGAATGATCTTCCGCCAGCCGGTCGATCATGAAATCCAATGCGATGATCCCGGCGGCGGCGAGAATTCCCACCTGGCGCATGCCTCCCCCGATCCGCTTGCGAACGCGAACCGCCTCCTCGATGAACTCCCGCCGACCGGCGAGCAGCGATCCGGCGGGTGCGCCGAGCCCCTTGGATAGCGTTACCATCACGGAATCGGCACCGGAGGCGAGATCTCGCGCCGGGACGGCCGATGCAATGGAGGCATTGAAGAGACGTGCGCCGTCCAGGTGAACCGCCAGTCCCCGGTCATGGGCGATCCGGAGCACCGCCTTAAAACGGTCGCGGGGATAAACCCCTCCCCCCTGCATGTTGTGAGTGTTCTCCAGGCACAGCAGGCGGGTGCGGCAGTTGTAGTAGACCGGAGCGCGAATCGCGCCCTCCACCTGCTCGGCAGAGGGAAAGCCTCGTTCACCCTCGATCGGGCGCGGCATCACGCCTCCGAAAGCCGCCATGGCGCCAAGCTCATAGTTCATGATGTGGCACTGCGCATCCAGGATGACTTCCTCACCGGGCCGTGTGTGGACCATGATCGCCACTTCGTTCCCCATGCTTCCGGTGGGGACGAACAACGCCGCTTCCATGCCGAGAAGCTCGGCCACCTTTTCTTCCAGGCGGCGCACGGTGGGATCCTCGCGATAGACATCGTCCCCGACTTCCGCCTCGGCCATCGCCTGGCGCATGGCGGGGGTGGGGCGGGTGACCGTGTCGCTGCGCAGGTCGATCAAGACTTTCCTCCAAGGAGAATCGGATTATAGCAGGCGCCGCCTGGGCGGTCGTTCGGCGGCTTGACTATAATGATCGCCGCCCATGCGCCCAACCCGGCCGATCTCAACATCGCACCCTTCGCACTCCCGCCGCGCCTGGGCCTTGTGGCTGCTCGGCCCCGGATGGCTGCTCCTGACTGGTTGCGCGGGACCACCGCCGCCGACCAGTCTTCTGCTCGTCACCGTCGATACCATGCGCGCCGACCACCTGGGGGCCTACGGCTACCGCCGATCCACCTCGCCCCGTATGGATGCTCTTGCCCGGGAGGGGGTGCTGTTCGAGCGGGCCTACACCACCGTGCCGCGAACCACGCAGTCGGTGGCGAGTCTGCTCACCGGTCTCTATCCCAAGCAGAACCGCGCCCGCGGGCTTTTTTCCGTTCTGCCGCCGGGTAATACGACTCTGGCGGAGATCCTCAAGAGCAAGGGGTACAACACCTGGGCCGTCGTCTCCAACATCTTTCTGCAGCCCGGCAAGGGATTCGAGCAGGGCTTCGACACCTACTCCAACCCCAGGAGCCGCTTCGAGGGGGACAGCAGCACGCAGATCACCGACGAAGCGCTGGAAACGCTGCAAGGCGCAGGGGCGCGTCCGTTTTTTCTCTGGGTGCACTACCTGGACCCCCACTGGACCTACGCGCCACAGGGTGAATTTGCCACGAAGTTCGACCCGGACTACCGACCCACGCCTGCCATGCAGGAGCTGGAAGCGGGAAAGCTGACGAAGGGCGACATCATTTTCCACAACGACCTTTCCCCGGGTGACCGCCATCATCTGGAAGCGCTCTATGACGGCGAAATCGCGCAGGTGGATGCCGCGATCGGCCGGCTTCTGGATGGGATTCCGCCCACGGTGCGCTCCAGGCTGCTCGTGGTGCTCGCCTCGGACCACGGGGAGAGCCTTTGCGAGCACGATTACTGCTATGCGCATGGCGAGAACCTTTACGATGACACCCTGCGCGTGCCACTGATCCTCGTGCTCCCAGGCAGTATCCGCCGTGGACAGCGCTTCGCCGGCAACGTCTCGCTCATCGATGTGGCCCCCACGATTCTGCGCCTCCTCGGAATGGGTGACCGCCCCGGGATGGACGGGATTCCTCTTTTCCCCCTTGGCAGCGATGTACCACAGCCTTCGCCGGGGCGCGAGTTCCTGTTTGCGGAGACCGATTACCAGCTCATCCACTCCGCCAATCCGCGGTTTTTCATTCCTGGGGTCAAGGGGCGCTGGAGCGGCGCCCGGACGGACGCTCAGAAGCTCATCCGAATCCCCCATCCGGACGGCGCGCTCAAGGAAGCGTTCAATCTTGCCGTCGATCCCGGCGAGCGGAATCCCCTGTCGGTGAGTCAGATCACCCAGGGGGAGGCCCTGTCGGGGGCCCTGGAGGGCTGGACCGATTACCAGGAAGGGGCGGGCGAGAACCTGGAGGACTCCCTCACACCGGAGCAGCGCGACAAGCTGCGTTCCCTGGGATACCTGCAATGAGATGGCACGCCACGAGCCGCGCCCTGGGCACGGTCGCACTGGCGGCCGCCTCGCTCTCCTGCTTCGAGCAGCCGGTGCGCGAGCGCCTGGTGCTGAAGTTCCTGCACGGGGACGCGGTCATGATCGCCGTGAGCGTCGACCTCGCCGCCGAGGAGGCCTTCGAGGAGAACCGGGCGGCCCGCGAACGCATCCAGACGCTCCGACGTGATCTCGAGCAGGACAAAGACGCCTGGGCGCGGCGTATCGCCTCGGTAGAGCCGACTCTGGAGCGCACCCTCTGGGATCGGCAAGATGGGAAGCTGCAGAGCGTTTCCCGGCGCATCGTTCTGGAGCATGCGGCAGATTTGAGACGCTTTTTCTCCGACACCCTGATTAGCGCCCAGATCGCCCAGCGGGAAGCGGAGATGGAGCTCACGCTAACTCCCGGAGCGGGCAGCCGCTCCAGCCGCGCCCAGCGGGAGGAGTTCGAGAAGAGGCTAAGCGTCTGGCTCGCCTCCTACTCCCGCTATCTGCATGACATGAGCGAGCTCTACGCCACCCTGGAGGACCATCCCTCCCGTGCCGCTGTCTGCTTTGCGGCAGTGTTGGCTGAGGAAGCGGGAGACGAGAAGCTGGAAGAGCTCGGGCCGCCGACCTCTCAGGAGCAGGAAAGGGTCGATGCGGTACGCAAGTCGATCGAAGAGACCCTGAGCCTTTTCTCCCTTCCAGAGCAATCCCCGTATTCCCTCGAGGAGCTTTCCCGCCTGGTCTACGACCCATTCCCGGCACCGCTGACCGTTCAACTGCCGGCACCTGCCCTGCAGAGCGAGGGGTTCGTCGACCAGGGCAATCAAACCTTCGAAATTCCCACCAGGAGCCTGTGGGAAGCCCTTGGCGCCCTGGGGGATCGGTGGATCCAGCCCGATCTCCTGCGGGTGAAGTACCGGCTCGAAACTCGGCACAAGCCGCTGGACCTTGACGCTCTCGTGGACGTCAAGCGCAGCACCACTTCTCCCCCGACCGCCGCGGAGCTGGAGAAAGCACTGCAAGAGCAGCTCGCCCCCGCCCGTCTTTACCTGGTCCGTTGGAGCACGCGCAATCTCCAGGAATTGGACCCGAGCGAAGGGATCGAGAAACTCTGGCAAATCCCCGCTCCGTCACAGGATTGACCCTTACCTGAGGGGAACCTTTCTCCTTCACCTTCCGTATTTACTGCCAGACGCCGGAAGCGGCAGGATGAGGAACATGGCCGAGCACACCCTTCAAGTCCAGGATCTCCAGAAAACCTTCAAGACCGGCTGGAACCGGGAGCCGGTGCGCGCCCTGGACGGGATCACGCTGACGGTGGGTCGCGGCGAGGTCTTCGGCCTTCTGGGTCCCAATGGGGCCGGCAAGACGACCCTGGTCAAGGTGTTGCTGGGAATCACCCGGCTGGATACGGGGACGGCCGAAGTGCTGGGTCGCCCGGCCGGCGACGTCGAGACCCGGACCCGCGTGGGCTACCTCCCTGAGGGGCACCGCTATCCCCTGCATCTCACCGGAGAAGGAGTCCTCCATTGGTTCGCGCGACTCTCCGGAGTTCCCCGCGCCGAAATCCTTACCCGGGCCCCCAGGCTGCTCGACCGCGTCGGGCTCTCCCGCTGGGCCGGTGTGCGTTTGCGGAAGTACTCCAAGGGCATGGTGCAACGCCTCGGGCTGGCGGTCTCCCTCATCCATGAGCCGGAGCTTCTCTTCCTGGACGAGCCCACCGACGGGGTGGATCCCCTGGGCCGGGCGGAGATTCGCAGAATTCTCCTCGAAGAGCGGGAGCGTGGCACCACGATCTTCATCAATTCGCACCTCCTCTCCGAGATCGAGCGGATCTGCGGACGGGTGGCCATCCTCTCGCACGGAAAGATTCTGCGCGCCGGGACGGTCGACGACCTGACGAATCAGGGCCTCGCCTACCGGCTTGATGCCGGGCCGGTGCCGCCGGAGGTGCTGGAGTCGATCCGTCAGCTGGCCACCTCCGTCACGGCCAACAACGGCAGCCTGCATCTGCGGGTGCCGAGCCTCGAGGGGCTGAACGCCTGCCTCGATAAGCTGCGCGGCGCGGGCCATCTAATCCGTCACCTGTCGGAGGAGAAGAGCAGCCTGGAAGAGAGTTTCATCAAGATCCTGGAGGGTGAGGAGACGCGCCCATGAGCAAGCTGCTGGCGGTGGTGGACGGAACGATTCGGGAATCGATGGCCAAGTACACGTTCCTGGCCTTCATGCTCATGTCGACGCTGATGTTGATGCTCCTCACCTTCGCGGTCAACCTGGATGTCGTTGATGGGGTCCTGGCGACGGCCCGCCTGTTCGGGCAGGACATCCACCTGGGAGGGCAATCCGTCTCTATCGATCAGCTGGTGACCGGCTTCCAGACAACGGTCGCGGGGCTGCTGTTCGTTGTGGGGCTTTTCCTCTCCATATTCGCCACTGCGAACCTGGTGCCGGTGATGCTCGAAAAGGGATACGTGGACCTGCTCCTCTCCAAGCCGCTGTCGCGTCCGGCGCTGTTTCTCGGCCGGTACCTGGGTGCGCTCAGCGTGGTCGGGATCAACCTCTTCTATTTGGTGGTAGGGGTCTGGTCCGTCGTGGGTATCAAGACGGGAGTGTGGAGACCGGGTGTGTTGAAGGCCGGTCTCATTATTCTCCTGACCTACGGAGTGATACTCGGGTTCATGATGATGATCGGGGTGATCACGCGCTCTTCATCCATTACCATCATGCTCACCTATTTCCTCTTCCCGGTGACCCTGTTCCTCGCCTTTCGCGAGGGCCTCACCGTCATGCTGACCAAGAGAGTTTTCGTCTACCTTTTGGACGGCCTGTACTGGATGCTCCCCAAGACGAAAGATGTTTTCACCATCATGGCATCACTCGCCGCGGGCAAGCCGGCTGGATCGCTGGCCCCGCTTCTGACTTCCGCTCTCTTCGGCGCCGGGTGTCTGGCGCTTGGCACGTTGTACTTCACTCGCAAAGACTACTAGGGACTGTCCCTGGATGGAGGTGTTCATGTTTCGCCGATTCAATGTCCGCTTGTTGCTGGAGACTCTGGGCGGATTCCTGCTCGCGCTGGTGCTTTTGGCGATGTTCTTCGCTTCCTTCGCTACCGCCGCGCCCCGCAAAGGCGTAGCTCATTCCCTGGCGCTGCTTCCGGGAAGCGCTGAGTTCGTGGTCTCCCTGGACACTTTCACCCTGAGAAAGAGCGACCTGGTGGCGGAGATGGAAAAGCACTTCGACTCCATTCCCGAAGCGGCGCAGAACTACCAGCGCTTCGTCCAGGAAAGCGGCATCGATCCCCGGCAGGACACCGATCAGGTTCTCCTGTCCATGCGCCGCGTCGACGGGCGGACCGAGTCGGGCTTCCTGCTCATTGCCCAGGGGCGCTTCGGCTCCAGTCGTCTGGTTGATGCAGCGGTGGAGAAAGGCGGGAAGGCCGTGGTGCTCGAGGACGGGACAAAGATCTGGATCTCCCAGTCAGCCACGACCGAAGCCGAGGGTACGTCGGCCGGGCCCTCGGGCAAGACCGTCGCCCTGGCACAGCCCGATCCCGGAACCCTCCTGTTCGGGGAGCAGTCGGAAGTGGTGAGGGTCCTGGATGTCCTCAGCGGGCGGACCGCGCCTGAGCCCAAGGATGCCAAGCTCCGCGACCTGCTCTCCGGAGTGGATCGCCGCGCCCCGGCCTGGGCCATTCTCAACTCCTCGGCGCTGGCCGGACGGCTGTCCGCCGAGGTCGGCCAAAACAGTCAGGAATGGAAGGCGGGCAGCGCCATCTCCAAGGTCGAGTCGGTGACCCTGATGGGATGGGTGGGGAAAGACGTGGATTTCAAAGCGCGAGTGGCGGCGCAGGACTCCGAAACGGCGGGGCTGGTCGCCGACATGGTGCGCGGCGCCCTGGCGGCCGGAAAGCTGGCGGCCAAGGACCAGGATCCGGAGCTGCTGAAGATCCTTCAAGATACCAAGCTCACCCAGGAAGGGTCGACGCTTGAGCTGGAGGCGCGCATTCCAGCCTCCCGCTTCCTGATCCAGGAGACCAAAGCCTCTGCAGAATAGCAATTCCGTGGAAAGCTCAGTGGACCGTTTTGTTATGGGGAGCTACCTTGCTAGGGAATGGTCCGCCTCTATTTTCCCCAGTGGAATAGCAGGGCAGGATTGCACTTGACTCCTGTGGCTGTGAACTCCACCTTTCCCCCATCGGCACCCGATACACCCGGATGGAGCTCCACCACGAACTTGCCTGTCTCGGACGCCTTGGTCTGATTCTCTTGCGACAGTCCCTGTGTTCGAGCGGTCCAGTTCACTACCTCACCCGGCGTGTATCCTTCCCCCTGGATCAAATAGTCACCAAGATCTTCCGATATCGGTTCCGCTGACAGGCGACATCCCCCCTGGGTGAAGTCGATCGGCAGGGGCACGGCGCGCGCAAACGCCTTAACGTCGCCGTCCTCCGATAGGATGGCCGCTTGGAAGGGTATCCCCTTTCCTTTGGGAGTGAAAACCGTCTCAAGCTTCTCGAGGTCGTACGGACACCTACGATCTCCCTTGGCCGCTACGGCAGGAGGAATGGGCTCGTCACATGTCAGCCGCCCAGCTGCATCCGCCGAGAAACCACTCATCATGAGCCAACCGTCGGCTTTGCCAAAGGTCCACAGATAAAACAAGTATCGGTGTCCTTGAGGGAAACCGGCCGACAGCAGGGAATACCCGATTCGGAGCGTTCCGGATTTCTTTGTCCGGTAGTTTTCCCGAATCTCCAGCTTGACTCCGGGAGTGCTTTCCTTCCACCGCCAGAGCGGTCCGCCTTCCTCCGAAGCGACGCGCGAGATCTGGCTCCCAAAACACAAAGCGAGCACACCGTAGCGGGTTATACGGGCAGATGCGTTCACTTCGTGACGCGCTTCACGAACTCGCCGCTGCCCGTGTCCACCATGACGCGCTCGCCCGCCTCCAGGTAGACCGGCACCCTGATGACGGTGCCGTTGGAAAGCGTGGCGGGCTTGGTGACCTTGCCGCTGGCCATGTCGGAGCGCCCTCCGGGACCGGTTTCCACCACGTCCATCTCGATGAATTGCGGCAGCTCGATGCCGATGACCCTCGATTCGAACACCACCGAGCGCAGTGTGACCCCCTCGATGAGCCACTTGGCCGCCTCCCCCAGCATCTCCCGGCCGAGGTGAAACTGCTCGTAGGATTCCTCGTCCATGAAGTGAAACTCGTCCCCCTCGGCATACATGAAATTGATCTTTCGCTTGACCAGGTCGGGCTCCTCGAAGCGGTCGCCCGACTTGAAGGTCAAATCTTGGAGCCCCGACGTCAGGACATTGCGGGCCCGCACGCGCACCAGGGTGGCGGCGCCGCGCGCCGAGGGCGTTTGAACCGTGAATTCCAGGATGACGTAGGGGACCCGCTCCACCAGGATGGGCAACCCCTTTCTGAAATCGGTGGTGAAAATCACAAGGCCTCCGAGAATCCGAGCCTCACCTTTGGAGCGGCTCGAAGATGAGATAGTACTGATAGGGGAGGATGTTCTTCTCCTCGATCAGTTTCCAGCCCGCCTGCTCCATCTCCTGCGTCACGAAGGCGGGGTCGAGCTTGTGCTCCGGAGGCGGTCCCACGGGCAGCGGTCGCTTCTGAAAATCCACGATGGCGACTCTGCCTCCCGCATGCATCGCCTGGCGCATGCGTGAAAAATACTCCAGCCTCGAGTCGATGTGGTGGTAGGTATTGACGATCAAGACCCGATCGACGCGGCCCTTGGGCAGGAACGGATCGTCGGGCAGCGCCAGCACCGGCACCAGGTTGCTCAGCTTTTCCCGGCGGGCCCGCTCGCCCAGGTGCTGCACCATCGAAGCCTCCACGTCGATGGACAGGACCATCCCACCCGGCGATACCGCCTCACTGAGAAAGCGGGAAAAATACCCGGTGCCCGCACCCAGATCCGCCGCCACCATCCCCGGTCTCAGGCCCAGGGCCTGCACCACCTCGGCCGGCTTCTGCCAGCCGTCGCGCTCCGGGTCGTCGAAGGTCTTCGACCAGCCTTCGGCGTCATGGAAGGAGTGGTGCACCGTGGCGTCGTGTGATTCCGAAGGTCCCTTGGGCTGCGTCTGAGTGGACGGTGGCGAATCCACGGCGGCTCCGGCCAGGAACAGCCCGCAGAGACCGGCAATCAGGGCAGCGCCCGGCGTTGTGAACATGCAATCCCTCACGATGCTTCGGCTGAAGCGTACCTGACCCGATGCGTCGGGATCAACAGCTGGCAGTGTGAGCAGGCGGTTTAGACGAAGACCTGAAATATCTCGTTGGCGATGGGATAGCTCCGGCGGGTCAAGCGCAGGCGGCCCCCCTCGAGACTCACGAACCCCGCTTCCTCCAGGTCCCGCACGGCCTGGCGGCGATCCCCCAGGGGGTCTTCCACCCCGTAGCTGCGCCCCAGATGCTCCAGGTCCACGCCGTCTACCAGCCGTAAACCGGCGAACAGGGCTTCTTCAATCCGCTCCCGCGCATCTCCCTCCATCGCTTCCCTCTTGGGTGGGGTCTTGCGGCGCACCGCATCCAGGTACCCCTCCAAATCGGCGCCTTCGCGAAATCGTCGCCCTCCCAGGTAGGACCAGGCGGATGGGCCAAAACCCACGAACGGCTGGTCGGTCCAGTACTTGAGATTGTGCCGGCACTCCTTCGCCGGGACCGCGAAGTTGGAAAGCTCGTAATGCCGGAACCCGGCCCGGGTCAGGACGGATCGGGTCAACTCGTACATGTCGGCCGCTTCATCCTCCGTGGGGGGCTTCAGCTCGCCCCGCTCGATGCGGGCCCGCAGGGCGGTCTCCTTGTCCATCTCCAGCAGGTAGGTGGACAGATGATCCGGAGCCAGGCCCACGGCGGTGTCCAAGTCCCGCCGCAGGATCTCCAGGCTCTGTCCGGGCAGTGCCAGCATCAGATCGAAGCTGACGTTCGCGAAGCCAGCCCGGCGAGCCTCTTCGAAAGCCTGCCGGGCCCGATCGGCGGAGTGCGCGCGGCCGAGAGTCTTAAGTATCGCCGGCTCGAAGCTCTGCACCCCGAGACTCAGCCGGTTGATTCCGATCGAATGAAAGTCCGCCAGTTTTTCCAGCGTGACGCTCTCGGGGTTGCATTCGATGCTCAGCTCGGCGTGCGGGTCGAGTCGGAACGTCGACTGGAGGGCCTTCATCACCAGCTCCAGGTCCGACGGGCTCAGCAGGGATGGAGTCCCTCCGCCAAAATAGACGGAGTCCACCAGCCGCCCATCCACGCCAAGATCCTGCGCCGAAAGCACCAGGCCAGCCGCCAGCGCCTCGGCGAAAGAGCGAACCTGGGACTCACCGTTGAACGCGCGGGTGTAGAAATCACAGTAGGTGCAGTGTGAGACGCAGAAGGGGGAATGGAGGTAGACCCCCAGCGCAGCGTGTTGAACCAGCGAGGCGTTAGATGACACCCAGGGCCTCCCCCCGCAGCCAGCCGGAGCGCCCATCCGAGAGCGTAACCTGGGTCCACTCGTCCCGACGGGCATGAATTCTGACCTTGGTGCCTTCGTGCACCGAGGCCAGCAGGGTGTTCTCGCTCCCCGGCCCGCTGTAGACCTCGAGCTTTTCGGACAACACGATGGCCTCATCGGTGGCGTTGCGCGTCTGGGCCTGAAACACCATCCAGCCGCCCGCAGCCAGCGCCGACAGGAGGAGCACGGCGCTCAGCGAGGCCACCGGAACCGACCAGCGGGTTCGCCGTAGCCCGATCCAGGCGGCGAGGGCAGCCATCGCCACGAGGTAAAGGAGGACAAATAGCTGAGTCACCCGCTCCAGGCTCAGCAGATTCATGGCGCGAGACAGCAGGGCGATGAGGAAGGGGGTGGCGTCGGGTGGAATCCGGTCGCGGATCCTGAGACTGGCGAAGCGCAGGTTCTCTCGGGCGTCGGCATCTCCCGGCTCCAATCGCAGCGCCTTTTCATAGTAGAGAATGGCATTGCCAATCTCGTTCCTGCGGAAGCACGCATTTCCCAGATTGTAGTAGACGCGCCAGTTGCGGATTCCCAGAGCGACAATGCCGTTGTAAGCTTTCTCCGCCGCGGCGAAATCTCCCTTTGAGTAGGCCTCATTCCCCTGCTGGAAAAGCGACTCGGCCCCCGGGTTCCCCTGTTCCTGGGCCGATAGCGCTGCCCCGGGAGCCGCCAGCAAAGCCGCGAGCACCAGCAGGAGTGAAGCAAACGAGCGCCTCATCCGGCCTTCACGCTCCCTTCCAGCGATTCCACCACCGACTCGGCCTCGGCGAATGCCTTCTCCATCTCGGCAGGCTCGGAAGCGGCAGGCGCGAACCGGGCGAAATCGCAGGTCTCCAGGCAGCGGCGGAACTGGCCACGCAGGCCGGCTTCAACACCCCGCAGCTCGAGAACCTCTTCGATCCGGTCATAAGTGAGACCCGCCGCAGGCACCCCGAGCTTGTCGGCCAGGTAGGAGGTCAAGGCCGAAGCCAGCTCTTGATAGAAATCCCGCGAGCGTTCTTTGGAAAGTCGTCCCTGCGCCCGCGCCAGCCGCTTGCGCGCCATCTTCCGCGCTCGCCTCTGCCGAGCCATCGCTTCGCTCCCCGCGAGCTTCTCCCGGCGGCGCAAAACCACCAGCAGCGCGATGTTGAAAAGCGGCGGCACCGCCACCACCGCCAGGAGCATCGGCGAGTCATAGAGCGTCTTTCCCTGGTCGAGGAGTCCCTCGCCGCCGAGATGGATGTAACGGATGTCGCTGCCCAGGACTGGAATGTCAGCCCGCGAAGGAAGCGAAGGCATCGGCAGGTCGCCCGCTTCCCCCCGCGCCACGCGCAGTTGGATCGGCGCGCTCTCCAGCACCTCGTAGCGGTCGGTCTGCGGGTCGAAGAAGGCGAACTTGACGGGCGGGATCTCCTGGGATCCGGGGGCGAGCGGAATCAACACGTAGTTCCAGGTCTTGCTCCCCACGAGCGTGCCGGAGCGGGCGTGCATCTCCTCCACCACCTTGGGATCGTAGCGCTTGAAATCCGGCAGCGACGGCAGCGAGGGATTTCCCAGGGTGTTGATGTTGCCCTGCCCCTCCACCTCCACCTTCAATCCCACCGCGTCGTTCACCTTGGTGTCGGAGCGATCGGCCGAAGCCGAAAGCGTGAATCTTCCCACCGCGCCGTTGAACTCGGGAGGGCGCCCCTGCTCGGGGAGCTCCCTCACCTGGATCTTCACTTCCTTGCTGGAGCGGAAGACGCTCTCGGTGGGATTGAAAAAAAACGAATCGAAGGGATCCCCGCCGCGCTTGCGGATCACGAAACGAAACGTCAGGGGGGGGATGGTCAGCGTGCCCTGGCTGTTTGGGAAGAGCGCCTTCTTGAGCACCGTATACTCGGTGAAGGCCCCTTCCTTGCGGGATACGGCCTTGGCCTCGTACTTCTCATCGGCTTTGATGTCCTCCACCCAGAAGCCCTGATAAGTGGGCTGATCATTCAGGGACATCTGGACGATCTCGTACTGGGTGTAAACCCTGTAAATCAGCGTGATCTGCTCGCCCGGATAGGCCTGGGTCTTGTCCACCCAGGCTTCCACAAACAAGCTCGCCGGCGAGTCAGGAGGCGAGGCCAGCCGTCGACGTGTCCTGGGATCGTTGAAGGTCGAAGGTGGTCGGTTGTCGGGAGGTGGAGGGGCCGCGCCGCTGCCGCCCGCCCCTGCCTCGAACACGTCCACCCGCACCATCGGCGAGTGGTAGACCTTTCCCCCCATGGAGATGGCCACGGGCGGAATGGTATGGGCTCCCGTGCCCTGGGGCAGGAGCGTCCAGGTGTAGGTTCGCGACGAGGTAGTCCGGCCGTTCACCCACTGAAAGTAGGAGGAGAGTGACGGCCCCGCCGCCACCACGAATCCGGGAATCTGCGGGAGGCTGGGAGGCTCGTCCGGCTGCTGGCTGCCTCCGATAATCTGGATGGAATACTCGACCTCGGCTCCCTCCTCGACCCGGCTGGGCTCGGCGGAGGCGCGGATCTCGGCCTCCTGCGCGAAGACCCCGGAAACCAGGGCCAGCCCCAGGGCGCCGAAGCACAGCAACCTCGGGATGCTCATCTACCAGTCCTCGTCCACCGTCTGTTGCTGTTCCTGCTGGGCTTCGAGACGTTTCTTCAGGTTGGCTTTTTCGTCTTCCTGCAGGGCATTGAGGATTCTTTCCGCCTGCTCCTTGGTGAGACCCCCCTGGCGGGGGCGCTCTCCCTGGCCTTTCTGCTGATCCTGCTTGTCTTTCTTCTCGTCGGAGCCCGAGGGGTTCGGCTTCGGCTCGTTTTTCTTCTGCTTGTCCTGGTCGTCTTTCTTATCCTTGTCCGAGGACTGCTGCTGCTGTTGCTTCTGCTGCTTCATACGCAGGAGCGCCAGCTCCAGGTTGCGCTTGGCGTCCATGTCCTTGGGAGAGAGCTTGAGGGCTCTTTGGTAGGCATCCACCGCTTCCTGGTACTGCTGTTGATTGAAAAAAGTGTTCCCCAGATTGTAGACAGCCCGGGGATCCAGGGACTTGTCGGCGGCCGCCAGGGCCCGGCGGTACTCTTCCCGGGCCTTCTCCACTTCTCCCTGGCGGAAGAAGACATTCCCCAGATTGTAATGGAGCTGCGGAGAATCGGGCGCCGCAAGCTGGGCCTCGGTGTAGCGCTTCAGCGCTTCGGGATACTTCTTCTCCTCGTACAGCTTGTTCCCCTCCTGGTTCTTGGAGCTGGCGGAAGCCCGAGCTTCCGGGATCAGGGCACCCATCGCCAGGCTCGTGCCCAAAAGCAGAAGGGTCAAAAGGGCGGATTTCCCCGCCGTGGTGCGCGTCCGATGGATCGACCTCATGCCTTCCTCGCTTTTCCGGGAAACAGCCTGCCGCCGATGCCCGCTTCCAGAATCAAGGCTCCTAAGGCGACGGCCAGGGGAATCTGGTAACGCTCCTCGTAGGTCGTGATATATCGGGAACCCACCTGACGATGCTCCATGAGCGCGATGCGATCCTGAATCTCGCGGATTTCCCGTCCCTCCGGCGTCAGCGGAAGGTAGCGCCCACCGGCCGCCTCGGCGATTTCCGCCAGCTTCACCGGATCCAGACGGGAGGTGACAATTCTTCCTTCCCGGTCCTTCTTGTAACCACCGACGCTGCCGTCCGCCTCGCGGACCGGAATCGGCGAGCCGCTTCCCGATCCCACTCCCAAGGTAAAGATAACCACTCCCGCGGCCGCTGCTTCCTTGGCGGCGGCGACGGCGTCCTTCTCATGATCCTCGCCGTCGGTGATGATCACCAGGACCTTGTAGCGCTTCTCCTTGCTGCCGAAAGCCTCGGTGGATTTGCGGATGGCCGACGCGATGGCGGTGCCGCCCACCGGAACCAGCGCCGGATCGAGCACGTCGAGAAACACCAGGGCGGCGGAGTAATCCAGGGTGAGCGGACAGGCGACGGTGGCTTCCCCGGCGAAAGCCACCAGGCCGACTCGATCTCCATCCAGGGAATTGATGAGGGTCGCGACTTCCTCGCGGGCGCGCGTCAGGCGCGACGGTCTCACGTCCTCCGCGAGCATGGAGTTGGAGACGTCCATGGCGATGATCACATCGACCCCCTTGCGGCGCACCTCCTCGATCTTCGCTCCCCACTGAGGCCGGGCGAGCGCCAACGCCAGAAAGGTGCCCGCCAGGAGAATCAGGGCGACGCGAATCGCCCAGCGTCCCGCGCCCGGCGCCTCCACCAGCCGCGCCACCAGCTCTTCCTGCCCCAGCCGCCGGAGCAGGCGCCTGCGTCGCAGGCGCACCAGCCCCAGCAAGACGCCGAGCAGCGGCACCAGGAGCAGCAGGAGCAAGGCGCGGGGCTCACCGAAAGGCATCTCAGCGCCTCCTCATGGCAGCCGGCGCAGGCGACTCTGAGACAGAGCCACTTCGGTCAGGAAAAGCAGGGCGCCGGGTATCAGGAACAGTGGGAAAAGCTCCTGAAAGCGGGTGTATTTCTTCACCTTGAGTTGCGTCTTCTCCATCCGGTCGATGCGGCGGAAGATTTCCTCCAGGCTGCGGGTATCGGTGGCGCGGAAATAGAGCCCTCCCGTACTGGCGGCGATCGATTTCAAGCTGTCTTCGTCGATGTCCGCCGGAAGATAGACGTAGCGCTTGCCGAACATGCCGTCGTCCACCGGATAGGGCGCCTGGCCTTTGGAGCCGACTCCGATGGTATAGATTTTCACTCCCAGCGCCTCGGCCAGAGCCGCGCCCGTGGCCGGATCGATCGACCCGCGATTGTTGCGGCCGTCGGTGAGCAGCACGATGACCCGGCTCTTGGCCCGCGAGTCCTTCAGTCGGTTCACCGCGGTGGCCAGCCCCATGCCGATGGCCGTGCCGTCCTCGCTGCGCGGTGCCAGCGAGACGCCGGCGAGCAGCGTCTGCAGCACGTCGTAGTCCAGGGTCAGCGGGCAGCGGGTGTAGCTTTTCTCGGCGAAGCTCACCAGGCCGATGCGGTCGTTCTTCCTGCCGCTGACAAACCTGGATACCGTCTCCTTGGCCACGAACAGGCGGTTCTTCGGCTTGAAATCCTCCGCCGCCATGCTGCCCGAATTGTCCAGCGTTAGCATGATGTCGATCCCTTCCGTCAGCACCTCCTCTTCGGTGTGGCCGGACTGCGGACGGGCCATCGCCACCACCAGCAGCGCCAGGCAGATGCAGCGCAGAGTGAAGGGAAGATGCCGCCAGCGCAGCGTCCAGGCCGGGCGAATTTTCGCGAACAGAGTGAGATCAGAGTAGCGCAACGAAGACTTGCCGCGGCGCTGCAGCCACACGTAGATCCCCAGCAGGAGCGGCAGGAGCAGGAGAAGGTAGAGCGCCGGAAGAAACTTGAATTGCCAGATCATCCGGCGCTCCCTGCAACCAGAGTGGCAGGCGCGGCCTCATCCTCGGCGGCCTCCGGTGCCGCGACCAGCTTGGTCAGATCGACCAGACGGTAGGCCCGATCCACGCTGCGGCGAATCTCATCTTCCACGGGGTAGTGCTTGGCGAATTTCACCAGATCGGTCTCGATGAAGAACTCGCGGGCCACCGCCAGCGGCTCGGGGCCCACCCGGACTCGCTGCAAATCCTCCATGACCTCCGTGCTGGTTCGCTCCAGAGTGACGATGGTGAAGCGGGCCGCAAGATAGCGCTTCACGATCTCGGCAAGCTCGACATGGAACTCCTTGACCTTCCCTTCCCGCAACAAGGAGCTCGCCAGCAGCCGCTCCATCTCACGATAGGCCTGCTCGTGGGCCGGAAGTGCCGGCACCACAGGGGCGGGCAGCGCCGCCACGGGCTTTCGGCGCCGGCGCAGCCAGACGCCCAGAGCCACGGCAAGCGCCAGCAGCCCCGCACCCAGGCCGGCCCACAGCCAGGGGAAGGGCGGGCCGGGAATTTCCGCGGGGGGCTTCAGATCGGCCGGCGTGTCCTGGGGCCCCTTGAGGACCGAGATGATTTCCACGGGAATCGGCTGGGATCTGGCCGTGCCTGAGACGCCATCCGCCTTTGTCCATTCCACGCTCAGCGCGGGAATCTTCTGGGATCCCGTCTCGAAAGCCTGCGCCTGGAAATAGAAGATGTTTTTCGGGGGATCACCGTCCGCTGCGGGAGGCTTCACCGGCTCCAGCGTCAACGACGGGTCTTCTCCGGCCACGGGGACCGGCGGGTTGAAGCGGGTCCCTGCGGGAGCCAGGACCTCCACACGAATCAGCAGGCGATCGCCCACGGTGGCGCTGTTGGTGCCGGGGACCACCCGGAGCTGTACCTCGCCTGCGCCCTCGGCCAGGACCCAGCCGGCCCCCAGAAGCCCGAGCAGAGCGCCCAGCGCCAGGCGGGATCTCATCGCATCCTCCGGGCCCGTTCCTTGAAAAACCGGATCAGGGGAACGTCGTAAGGCAGGGCGGTGGAAAGCTCCACGAAGTCGACCTCGTTGCGCCGGAACAGCCGCCGGCGCAGCTCGCTGCGCTCCCGGCCGTGCTGGGCGAATTGCTTGAGGAGCTTCGGGTCCCAGGTATCCACCAGGATTCGCCGTCCCGTCTCGGCATCCTCCAATTCCAGGATGCCCACGGCGGGGAGCTCCATCTCGCGAGGATCCGACAGGGCGAGGGCGATGACGTCATGCTTGCGGTTGGCCATGCGCAGCGCCCGCTCGAAATCGGCGCCCATGAAATCCGACACCACGAACGCCACGCTGCGGCGCCGGATCCCGCGGGCGAGCGATTCCAGGGCGAGCGTCAGATCCGTGCGGTGCCCCACCGGCTCGAAGGTCAGCACCTCCCGGATCACCCGCAGAACGTGATTGCGCCCCTTGCGCGGCGGCACGTAACGCTCCTCGCGATCGGTGAAGATCAGCAGCCCCACCCGATCGTTGTTGCGGATTGCCGAGAAGGCCAGCAGCGCGCACACCTCCGCGGACAGGGCCCGCTTGGTGCTGCCCACGGTGCCGAAATCGCCCGATGCGGAAGCGTCCACCACGAGCATGACCGTCAGCTCCCGCTCCTCCACGTACTTCTTCACGTAGGGATGGCCCATTCTCGAGGTGACGTTCCAGTCGATGGTGCGGATGTCATCTCCCGGCGTGTACTCCCGCACTTCGTCGAACTCCATGCCCCGCCCCTTGAAGACGGAGTGATACTCCCCCGCCAGGGACTCATTCACCAGGCGGTTCGTGCGGATTTCGATCCGCCGGACTTTTCTCAGGATTTCCTGGGAGCTCAGGGGCATGCGTGCTTCTCCCGGCCGGATCGCGAGGCGCCTTAAGGCACTTCCAGGGTGTCCAGAATGCGCTGCACGATGGATTCGGGTGTTACGTCCTCGGCTTCGGCCTCGTAAGTCAGCAGAACGCGATGCCGCAGGACGTCGAAGGCGATCGACTTGACGTCTTCCGGCGTGGCGAAGCCCCGCCCCTTGATGAAGGCGTGGGCCTTGGCCGCCAGAGTGAGAAAGATGGTGGCCCGGGGAGAGGCGCCGAAAGCGATGAGCGGGGCGATGTCCAGCTTGTAGTCCTTCGGAGCCCGGGTGGCGAACACGATGTCCACGATGTAGTCCTTCACCCGGTCGTCCATGTAGATGTGATTCACCACGTCCCGCGCCGAAAGAATGTCCGCGGGAGAAACGACCCGGTGCACCGAGGGGACTTCCGCCCCGGTCATCCGATCCAGAATGGCCCGCTCTTCCTGCTTGTTGGGGTAGTCCACCTTCAGCTTCAGCATGAAGCGGTCCACCTGGGCTTCGGGAAGCGGGTAGGTTCCCTCATGCTCGATGGGATTCTGCGTCGCCAGGACCAGAAACGGCGGCTCCAGCGGGTAGGTCTTGTCCCCCAGCGTGACCTGCCGCTCCTGCATGGCTTCGAGAAGCGCCGACTGGACCTTGGCCGGCGCACGATTGATCTCGTCCGCCAGAATGACGTGAGCGAACAGCGGTCCCTTCTTGGCGGTGAAGACGCCGTCCCGGGGATTGAAAATCATCGTGCCGATGAGATCCGCCGGAAGCATGTCGGGGGTGAATTGGATGCGCTGGAATTTGGCGTCGATCGAATCGGAGAAGGACTTCACCGCAAGCGTCTTGGCCAGCCCCGGAACTCCCTCGAGCAGAACGTGGCCCTGGGTGAGAAGCCCGATGAGCAAGCGGTCCAGCATGTAACGCTGGCCCACGATGACCTTGCGAATCTCGGTGAGGAGCGGCTCCACGAAGGAGCTTTTTTGAGCGACGAGATCGTTGAGGCGTCGGATGTCTTGTTCCATGTCGAAACTTCGCTCCCTTGGGAGCCGGCCTCCCGGTTCAGCGGGGGGCTGGCGTTCTAGATGGCTTATCCGGTGAACGAGGCCCGCCCCCGCCGGATGGCGAGGGGGCAGCTATTTTAGCAAGAGGAGTGCCAGGGGGAAACCGCCTAACCATCACTAAAGCATGATACTGCAAGAAATTGCAGATCCAAGTTTTCAGCGTGAGAATCCGGGCGCCAGATTGTCACGGCCCCGGGGTCGACTCCCGGGAGAACCCGGCCAGGGTGGCGCGGGCGGATTCAGCCGCTGCGCCCGTGGTTTTTCCGAGGCCTGTGGCCGGAGCCCGCGCCGACGCTTTTACGGGACGCCTGCTTGTGTCTCGGCACCCAGCGGTAGGCTTCGAGGTCCAGGGTCTGGTTGGGCCGGAAGTCCACTCCTTCCGCCCGCAGCAGCGCCTGCTGAAGTCCCGGCGCCAGGTTGGGCATTCGCTCGGTGGAGCAGCCTCCCGACGCGTTGACCACGCGATGCCAGGGAACGTCGCGCGGACAACCATGCAAGGCCCACCCGACCGCACGCGGTGAGAGCCGACTTCCCAACAGCGTGGCAATCTGGCCGTAGGTCATCACCTTGCCGCGGGGAATGCGGCGGGTCACCGCGAAGACGCCTTCCCAGGCGTTTTTCCTGGGCCCCTGCACCTCCCCATGCAAGCGCACCAACCCCGGCAGACTTCGTCGGGATTTCGCTCTTGCCGGCACCTGGAGATCCCTCCCCCGCCAAGATCCCAATGGAAAGGGCGAGTCTACTTCACTTTGCCGGTACCGTCAGGGAAGCGCTTTCGAGGAGCATTGACTCCACCGGGAGACCGTCCCATAATGCGCTGGATCTGCATTCTCGTCGGTTGGGTTCTCAACCTCTTCGGAAAAACCTGATGCCGCGCAGCGTGCTCCTGGTGGACGACACCGCGTTTTTGCGCTCCATGCTCCGTGAGATCCTGGAGCAGAGCGGAGCCTACCGGATCGTGGCCGAGGCTTCCGATGGCACGGCCGCCCTCACGCTGGCGCCGGAAATCCGGCCCGACCTCATCATCACCGATCTGATCATGCCGTCCCTTGACGGAGTGGAGCTGACCCGCGCCCTGACGCGCATGGAGCCCTCCCCGAGAATCATCGTGGCCGCCTCGGCGGATCAGGAGGGAGCGGTGTTGAACGCCCTGGCGGCCGGGGGCAGCGACTTCATCACCAAACCCTACTCCGTGCTGGAAGTTCTGCGAACTCTCGGGGGCACGCCTCCGACCCCTCCGCCGGGCGAAGAGACGCCCAGAGACCTGCTGCTGCAGATCGCCCTGCTGGAGGACACTCCCCTGCCGCGCGCCCGGATTCGGGTGCTGCGCTCCCTGGTCGCCAGGATTGGTGAGCTCCTGGAACAGGAGGGGGAGGTCGAAGCGATGTTCGCTGCCGATGCCCCCGCGACCCTGCAGCTGACGCTGCGGACGCGCCTGTCGTCCGAGGACGCGCGCGGCTGGGTGGGCCGGCTGACCGGGGTGGCTGACGTGATCGTGAGCCCGGCCTTGACCCGGGAGCATGGCGTTTCCGAAAAGCTCCCGTCGCGCTCGGCTTCGGCTCTCAACGGATCGTTGCGGGTCAAGGCTTCTCTGCTCGACCGCCTGCTGGATCACCTGGAGCAGATGGCGACGGACCGGCAGGAGGTCGTCCGGCATCTGCTTCCAACGAACGGCTCCGCCGACCATGCCGCCCTGGATCCCATCCTGCGCCGCATCGATCGAGGCATTTCCCGCATGCGCGCCGAGATCTTCGCCGCCCGGCTGGTCCCGTTCGATCGCATCGCCTCGCGCCTGCTGCGCTGCACGGAGGAAGCGGCGAAAGGCTCTTCGCGGCGGGTTTTGCTGAGGATCCAGGGGGGTGATGCCCGGCTCGACCTCGCCCTTCTCGAAGAGGTCGGCGAAGTCCTGGAATCGCTGCTGCCGGGAATCGTGGAGGCGGCGGTCGGCCGCGTGGACATCCTCCGCCAGCTGGGCAGACCCGAAGAAGCGGAGCTGCAGCTGGCGGTGACGCGCAACGCGCAACGCCTTTGCCTGACCCTGCAGCTTCCCGAGTCGGCCGACAAGCCCGCCGTGGCGGCGATGGATCGTCGGCTTCAAGAGAGCATGGCCAAGCTCGGCGGCTCCGCGGCGCTGAGCACGGACAACGGATGCTGGAAGCTGGAGATGATCCTGCCGGCCGGGGTGAGCCTGGTACGGTCCTATCTCTGCCAGGCTGGAAAGCATCTCTTCGCCATTCCGGTGGCGAGCGTGGAGCGGGCGGTCGAACTGGCCGCTTCGCACATCCGTATCAGCGACGGAAAATCGTTCTGGCAGGAAGATGGCAATGAGCCGATGCCGCTGGTCCGCTTCCCGAGGATTCCCTGGGCTCAGGCGGATGGCACTTCGCGGACGGGGTTTCCCGGCTTGGTCTACCGGGTCGGGCCGCAGCGCTACGCTCTGGCGGTGGATGCCGTGCTGGGTGAGACCGACGTGGTGTTGCGGCCGCTGAAGGAAGCCGGCAGTGGCGGGCAGGTCGCCGGTATGGCCTTGATGCCGGATGGCGGGATCGCCGTGATTCCGGACCTTCCCAACCTGGCCCGCACCCGCTGAGCACCGGATTACAGGTTGTGGCGCTCGATGAGCCTGGCCAGATTGTCTTCCGAGGTGGTGCCGACCACTTGCTCCACCACCTGCCCATCCTTGAAGAGCAAGATGGTCGGTATGCTCAGGACCCCATAACGCGCCGCCAGCGCCTGATTCTGATCCACGTCCACTTTTCCAACTCGCGCCGTTCCCTTGAACCGGGTGGCGACCTTGTCGATGATCGGGAGCATCAGCCGGCAGGGACCGCACCACTCGGCCCAGAAATCGACCAGGAGCGTGCCGCTGCCTTTTTTCCCGAGCTCCTGCTCGAAACTCTTGCCATCCAATATGAGCACATCCTGGCTCGTCGCCATGCGTTCTCCTGAAAAAGTCGCGTGCTTATACCATACGCGGCCGGGGAGCGGCAAATCTAGGAATCGCGCCGGCAGGCCCTTTCAACGATGATTGAGATGCCGTGACGGCCGAAAGGATACAAGGCTGATGCCGAGACCTTCCCGCTCCCGACGCCAGCGCCTGGGACAGCATTTCCTGACCCGGCAGAGCGCGGTGGATCGTGTGGTGGCGGGCATCGCACCGCTCCCGGGAGAGCGCTTCCTGGAGGTCGGTCCCGGGCGCGGCGCCCTGACCTTTCCCCTGCTGACCGCAGGGGCCCGCGTTCTCGCCGTGGAGCTGGACGCTTCCCTGGCCGAGCAGCTCTCCCGCAGAGTGGCTCCGGGAAGCTCCTTCGCGTTGAGCGTGGGGGACATCCTGAAGGTGAATCTCAGAGGCCTGGTGGAGAGCCCGCTCCTGGCGGGCCCGGGGGTGCGCGTGGCGGGAAACCTCCCCTATTCGGTCGCCTCCGCCGCGGTCGTGCGGCTCCTGCACGAGGGCGGGCTGTTCGCCGACTGGACCCTGATGGTGCAGCGGGAGGTTGCCGATCGGATTCTGGCCTCGGAGGGCAGCCGGATTTTCGGGGTGCTGACCCTGCTGTGCGGCGCGCGGGCCACCTGCCGCAGGGTCCTGGACCTCTCTCCCACCTGCTTCACCCCTCCACCGGCGGTGCATTCCACCCTGCTGCACTTCGCGCCGCGCCTCTCCCCCTTCCCCTCCGCCTCCGACGAGGCCGACTTCGAGCGGGTGGTGAAGGCCGCTTTCTCCGCTCGGCGTAAGATGCTCCGCAACACCCTGGCGGCGGGGCTGCGCATCGAGGTGGCGCTGGCGGATGAGGCGGCGCGCGCCACCGGCATCAACCCCGAGGACCGCCCGGAGCGCATCCCGCTGCAGGGATACGTCGAGCTGACACGGCATCTGAAGGGCCACATTCTCTGATATAATCCGCCGCGCTCGCGCGCCGAAAGAGCGCAGTTCCTACCCCGGCAACACCCTTTTTCAAATGGTCGGATGAAATCTTCTGAAAAGTCTTCCCACCACGCACCGCGCCACCACCCGCTGGAGATCCTTTTCCTGGGGGGGTGCGGCGAGTTCGGGCTCAACTGCACCCTGCTGCGCTACGGGGAAGACATCCTGGTGGTGGATGCGGGGCTGATGTTCCCCGAAGAGGAATTCCTGGGGGTTGATTTCGTCATTCCCGACATTCAGTACCTTTTCGAGCGGGCCAACAAGGTGCGTGGAATTCTCCTGACCCACGGCCACGAGGATCACATCGGGGCCGTCCCCTACCTGTACGAAGCCGTCCGCGCTCCCCTGTTCGGAACCGATTTCACCCTGGGGCTGGTTCAAGCCAAGCTCACCGAGCACCAGCTGGACGCCCGCTCCGACCTGCGCGTCGTCAAGGCGAGGGACGTCGTGGACATCGGTCCTTTCAAGGTGGAATTCATCCAAGTCACCCACAGCATCCCCGCGGCCCTGGCTCTGGCCATCCGCACCCCGGTGGGACTGGTGATCCACACGGCTGATTTCAAGATCGACCAGTCGCCGGTGGACGGCGCGCTGTTCGATTTCCCGCGCTTCGGGCAGTTTGGCGACGAAGGGGTGCTGGCGCTTTTGAGCGATTCCACCAATTCCGAGCGCGAGGGATTCACCCCGTCGGAGCGCCGTGTCGGGGAGGCGCTGGAGCCGATTCTCAGACGCGCCCACAAGCGGGTGCTGGTGGCCACGTTTGCCAGCCACATCCACCGGATCCAGCAGATACTCGACATCGCCGACGCCAACAAGAAGCGGGTCTGCCTGGTGGGACGCAGCCTGTTGCAGAATACCAAGGTCGCGGAACGGCTGGGCCATCTGACGATTCCCGCGGGCGTGCTGGTGGAGCCCAAATCCGCCTCCCGCGTGGCCCCCGAGCGGCTGATTCTGGTGGTCACCGGGAGCCAGGGGGAGCCCATGTCGGCCCTCTCCCGCATCGCCCTGGACGAGCACAAGGAAGTGAAGATCGGGCCGGGAGACCAGGTGATCTTCTCGGCCAGAACGATTCCGGGAAATGACAAGGCGATCTCCCGGGTGGTCAACCACCTCCTGAAGCGCGGCGCGGAGGTGATGCTGGACGACTCGTCGCCGACGGTGCACGCCTCCGGGCACGCCAGCCAGGAAGAGCTGAAAATCATGCTGAACCTGACCCGCCCCAGGTATTTCGTCCCGATCCACGGCGAGTACCGCCAGCTGCACCGCCACGCGCGGCTGGCGGAGGAATCGGGAGTTCCTCCGGATCGCATCCTGCTCGTGGAGGACGGCGACCGGCTGGTTTTCGGCAAGGACCGGGTGAGCCGCGGCGAGCGCATTCCCACCGGCCGGGTGTTCATCGACACCACCCTGGAGGAGGTCGAAGAGGTGCTGATCCGGGATCGGCGGCACCTGTCGGAGGACGGCATCGTCACCGCCGTTGTGGTGATCAACAAGGCCAGCGGCGAAATCGAATCGGACCCGGAAATTGTCAGCCGCGGATTTGTCCTGGAGGAGGAGGAGAACCACCTGCTGCAGCGCGCCTCCGGCGTGGTGCGCTCGACGGTGGGCGGTTCCACCCTGGAGGAGCGCGGTGACACCCACGTGATCCAGGCAAAAATCCAGACCGACCTGAAGCGCTTTTTCCGCCGGGAAACGGGACGGCGTCCCATGATCATCCCCGTGGTGATCGAAATCTGATGGCCAAAACCGCGAAAACGAAGCCCGAGAAGCGCCGCAAGCCCCGCATCGACTGGGGGGCGATCCTGCGCAGCCGCCTGTTCGGAGAGGCCTGGGGAATTCTGCTTCTGGTGGGCTCCGCGCTGCTCCTCCTCAGTCTGTTGTCCCACAATCCCTCCGATCCGACGTTTTTCGGTCCGGGGCGGAACGGTCATCCCCCGGGAAACCTGGTGGGAAGCGTCGGCGCCAACCTGTCGGAAGGATCGCTGCAATTCCTGGGATTCTGCGCCTACCTGCTTCCCTTCATGCTGGGCTGGTCGGGCTGGAAGCGCTTCTGGAACCGCGCCGGCGAGGGGCACACCTTCCGCTTCTCAGGAACCATGCTGATTCTGCTTTCGGCGGCCTCCCTGCTGAGCCTGCTCCTGGGGGAGCGGCGCATCGGCGGCTCCCCGTACAATTCCGGCGGGTGGCTGGGGGATCTGCTCTCTTCCTACCTGCGCAACAATCTGGGCGCCGTGGGGACCGCGCTGGTCTGCCTGGGGTTGGTCGGTGTGGGAATCCTCATGGCGACGAGGCTTTCGCTGGCGAGCCTGTTCGCCAAGCTGCGAAGCCTGACCCAGGAAACCTCCAGTCGCTTCCTGGTCGCCTGGGTCCGGCATCGCGAAGCCAAGCGCCGGGAGGCGCTGCGCAGCGAGGTGATCCAGAAGCACGCGCGGGCCAAGGTGGAGACTCCCAAGAAGGTCATTCCGGTTCCTCCCGAGCCGGCGGCCCCCCCGAAAAAGGCCGAACCCATCCGCGAGCCCAAGAAAGAGACATCCCAGCCTGGCTTCCCGTTTCTCAGCGCTCTGGCCGGATACTCCCCGCCCCCGCTCTCCCTGCTCAACGAGGCCAAGGAAGAACATGGCGTGGATGACAAGGAGCTGATGGAAACCGCCAAGCTCATCACCGCGAAGTTCCTGGAGTTCCAGCTACAGGGGCAGGTGGTGCAGATCCATCCGGGTCCGGTGGTCACCACCTTCGAGTTCAAGCCCGACGCGGGAGTGAAGTACAGCAAGATCACCTCGCTCTCGGACGACCTCTGCCTGGCCATCCAGGCCGAGTCAGTGCGCATCGACCGCATTTCGGGCAAATCCACCGTCGGTCTGGAGGTGCCCAACAAGCACCGGGAAATCATCGCCCTGCGCGAGCTGCTCTCCTCCGAGAAGTACCACTCCTCCGGCGGTAAACTGACGCTGGCGCTGGGGAAGCGCATTCACGGCGAACCCTTCATCGCCGATCTGGCCAAGATGCCTCACCTGCTGATCGCCGGGGCCACCGGCGCGGGAAAGAGCGTCGGCCTCAACACGATGATCACCAGCATCCTGTTCAAGTCCAGCCCCGAGGAGGTGAAGTTCATTTTCATCGACACCAAGCGCCTCGAGCTGGGGATTTACGACTCCATCCCGCACCTGCTCACGCCCGTGGTCACCGAGCCGAAACAGGCCAGCAATGCCCTGAAGTGGGCCACCTTCGAGATGGAGCGCCGCTATCGATCGCTGGCGGAGTGTGGGGTGCGCAACATCGATCAGTTCAATGCCCTGCTCGCCCTCTCGAAGAAAGAAGGGAAGCCCCTGACCCATTCGACCACCGGCTCCGATGGGATGCCGCGCGAGGAGCCGGTGAAGTCGCTCCCCTTCATCGTCGTGGTCATCGACGAGCTGGCCGACCTGATGATGACCGCGGCGGCCGACGTGGAGGAGTCGATCACCCGCCTGGCCCAGATGGCGCGCGCCGTGGGCATCCACCTGATCCTCTCCACCCAGCGCCCGTCGGTGGACATCATCACCGGCGTCATCAAGGCCAACTTCCCGTCCCGCATTGCGTTCCGGGTCTCGTCCAAGGTGGACTCCCGGACGATTCTCGACACCAACGGCGCGGAGCAGCTGCTCGGGAATGGCGACATGCTGTTCCTGCCGCCGGGATCCTCACGGCTTATTCGCCTGCACGCGCCACTGCTCACCGAGGTGGAATCGAACCGGGTCATCGCCTATCTGCGCAAGCAGGGAAAGCCGGAGTTCAACCCGGCGGTGACCAAGGGGGTGGAGGCGAAAAAAGAAGGGATCGATGACGAGGTGGACGAGGTGTACGACCAGGCCGCCCGGCTCGTGGTGCAGACCGGGCAAGCTTCGATCTCCCACCTGCAGCGCCGCCTCAAGCTGGGATACGCCCGCGCCGCCCGCCTGGTCGACATGATGGAGCGCGACGGCATCGTCGGGCCGGGCGAGGGGGCCAAGCCGCGCGAGATCCTGGTCAAGACCGACTATTTCGATGAGCTGGAGCGCCACCGCCAGGCCACCGAGCCCGACGCCTAGAACTCAAGGGCAGCTCGACACGACGCGCCCGGCTCCCCCCTAGCTACTTCCCCCAGAACCCAATCAGTCCCTGGGCCTTGGTTTCTGCTTGCCGACTCCCCCACCGGCTGTCGGCATGTTGAACTCCCTGACATGCTTCAGGGGTACCACGACCACGGCGCTTACGGTCGCCACCTGGCCACCGGCATCGGTTGTGCGATAGGTGACGATGTAGGTTCTGCCAGATCCCAACCGGTCACGCTCGGCCCGCAGCGCGAACGCCGTGTCGGAGGTTCCCGGGGCCGCTCCCTGGATGTCGTCCACCGTGGAACCATCGCTGGTTCCCTCCGCGTCATCCGGCTCGCTGCTGGTAATCGAGACCAGCACGAAGCCGATGGGCGCGTGGCAGGCGTCGAGCGCCGTGACGGTCGCGACGATGTCGACCATCCTGTGATTCATGGGTTGTAGCAGATTGGGAGTGAGCTGCACCGAAATCGTGGGAGGCGCAGTCGGGATGCCGCCGCCGCAAACGCCGGAGAAACACATCTGGCCGCTGGCACAGCCGTCCGGTGTGGCACAGGCGGATCCGTCGGGCTTAACCGGGTTGGAGCAGACTCCGGTGAAGGCGTCGCAGGTCCCGGGGTCGTGGCAGGAATCGACAGGCGAGCAGGTCACCGCGTCGGCACCGTGGCACACGCCGGCGAGGCAGGAGTCCTGCTGTGTGCAGGCATCGTCGTCGTTGCAGGCCGTGCCATCGGGAGCGGAGGAGTGAGAACACCCGTTCGCACCCGTGCACTCGTCCACCGTGCAAGGATCCTGATCGTCGCATGCCGCGGCGGGGGACTCAGCCACGCCGTCACAATCTTCATCCAGGGCGTCGCAGGTTTCCACGGCGCCTGGATGTCTGGCCGCGTTGCCGTCGTCGCAATCCCCATCGCAGGCGCTGAAGCCGTCCTGATCCAAATCGAGGTTCACGGTGTCGCCGAAGTAGCGTCCGCCGTCGGTCAGACTGGAGCCTCCTCCCCAGATAAGCATCTGCGAGCCGGTCCAGACCGCCACGGGGCCGGATCGTTGCAAAGGGGCGTTGAGGGTGGTGATTGCCGTCCAGCTGTCGGTGACCGGATCGTAGCGGCTCCCTATGGGGAGAAGGAACGTGTTACCGCCCCATACGAGCATTTGGATGCCGTCCCACACCGCCGTGTGCGCGGTACGTCCCGTGGGGCCGACTGCGGTGGCGGTCCAGGTGTCAGTGGCCGGATTGTAACGTCCGCCCGCCGTGGGATACGTTTGGTTGAAGTCGTTGAACCCACCCCAGACGATCATCTGGCTTCCGGTCCAGACCGCGGAGTGATACAAGCGAGCGAAGGGCGCATTGATCGTTGACGTGGGTGTCCATTGATCACTTGCAGGGTCATAGGATCCGCCGGTGGCGAGAGGCGTCCCCGACTCGCCGCCCCAGACGATCATCCGGCTTCCCGTCCAGATTGCCGTGTGCGCGAATCGCACGACGGGAGCGCCAAGGGTCGTCGTGGCGGTCCAGGTATCGGATTCGGGATCGTAGCGTCCGCCGGTATTGCTGCCGAACGGGCTGTTCAGGATCATGCCTCCCCAGACAATCATCTGGCTCCCCGTCCAGACCGCCGAGTTAAGGAACCGTCCAACCGGGGCAGGTGCGGTGGGCAGCCAGGTGTCGGCAATCGGGTCGTAACGACCCCCGCTGTTCAAGTACCCATTGCCGCCCCAGATGATCATGTAACGTCCCGACCAGACCGCAGTGGGGCCCTGGCGGGGGGCAGGGGCTCCCACGATACTGATGGGAGTCCAGCTGTCGGTCAGCGGGTTGTAGCGTCCTCCGAGCACATTCCCGGAAGCATCGGCCCCCCATACCAGCAGAAGGTTTCCGGTCCAAACCCGACTCGTCCCATAGCTGGAAGATAGTGGCGGCGCATTCACCGAGCTCATCGCCTCCCAATGGTCGACGGCACACGTTGACTCCGGCGCCGGAACCGAATCGATCTGAAGCGGCGCTGAGTCCTGAAGGCTCGCACCGGAAAGCGGAGGCTGCGCCGAAAGCCTGTCGACCAGCGCAGGCCGAAAGAAGCACTCGCGAATGCGCAATGGGTCGTTTCCCAGAGCGTCGTAAATCTCCCGCAACCGATCCGGATAGCGGCCGTCGCGCTCGATCCGTTCTTGCTCACGCTGCAGCATCTCCTCGCTGATTGCTCCCGCCCGCTCCAGGGCTGCCGATTTGGCGAGCGTGTCTTTGACCTTGGCCTCCAGCAGCGCGCGTGGCACGGCCTTCTCGAACGGCAGCACCGCACCCGTCTGGTGGGAGTAGTGAACGCGCTCGATGGCACGCTGTGCTTCCACCCGTTCCTCGAAGCTCAAGGTGCGCGGAGCACCCCAGGCCAGGGCGACCGCGAAGAGGGCGAACGATGCCAGAGTGACTTTCAGGGTGACTCCCATGCTGACCCCCGACGAATGAAAACGATGGAGTGGATCCAACGGGATGGAGAGACTCGCGGCGCCATGGTCTTTTCCCCCCTCAGCCGTCAGCCATGCGCACTTAGGTGTCTATAGACCGCATATACGCCCAATGTGAATGCCTGTCAATGACTTCCTGTCGAGCGGTCCAACGGACGATCCGCGCACACCGGAGCTGCGCCACACGCACTGAAGTATCGAGAGCGACGGGGTACATGGACCAACCCCTGGAGGAATCCGTCTTTGGAGATCCAAATCGAACCAGACGTGGACGAGGTGTACGAGCAGGCCGCCCGGCTCGTGGTGCAGACCGGCCAAGCCTCGATCTACCACCTGCAGCGCCGGCTCAAGCTGGGCTATGCGCGAGCGGCGCGACTGGTCGACATGATGGAGCGCGACGGCATCAACCTCTTTTAGCTCTCTCCTAGCTCGTCAGGTGGCTACCTGGCTCAACAGACCCGGGTGCCGGCTCCCGAGAAGCTGAAACCGGCACAGCCCCTGGAGAACCGCCATCCCACCACCACCGCATCGAGACGGATGGCAGGTCGGAAGTCGCATCTGAAGAGAGGGATGCGACAGAGTATAATGACCGGCTCTTGGGAGGAGCCTGATCGATGGAAATCGAGACCCTGGAAGCCCCGCCGGTGGAAAGCACGTCGCCACCGGTCCCCGCTTCGCCACCTCCTCCACCCCGTCGTCTGGCCGCCTGGCTTGCGGAGAATCCCAAAAGGTGGGTCTGGATGGTGGCGGGCCTGGCGCTGGTGCTTCGCATCGCCTACGTTTTCCAGCTCTCGAAGACCCCCTACTACTATCCCGACCGGCTGGATCCCCTCTTCTATTTCAGCTGGGCCCGCGAGATCGCCGCCGGCCATTGGATCGGCGATCGGATCTTCGTCCAGAGCCCCCTGTACGCTTACCTGGTCGCGGTGTTTCTGAAGCTCCTGGGTGAGGGGCGACTGTTCCAATGGGCGCTGCACGGCTCCCAGATCCTCGTGGGAGTCGGCACCTGCCTGCTCATGATCCGGATCGCCCGGCGGGTCGCCTCCGAGCGGGAGGCGTTCTTCACCGGATTGCTGGTCGCCTGTTACGGTCCATTCCTGTTCTACGAGGGGATGGTCATGAAGACCTTCCTCTCGACGTTTCTCACGGTCTATCTCGTGGATCTCCTGCTGCGCTCGGAAGGGACGCGCAGCCGGCTGGTGATCGCGGCCGGATTCGTTTTCGCGCTGACATCGCTGGTGCGCGACAATTTCGTCCTGCTGTTCCCGCTGCTGCTGGCCGGGTTCTTCCTCGCTTTTCCTGCCTTGAATCTGCGGCAGAAAGCGAAGGCCTGCGCCTGCTTCACCCTGGGGGCCGCGCTGGGCATCCTGCCGGTCACGGCGCGCAACTACGCGGTCGGGAAGGAATTCGCCCTGCTCACCACCGGCGGCGGCGAGGTCTTCTACATCGGCAACAACGCCGACGCCAACGGCCGCTACCTGCCGCCACCCTTCGTGCATGCCACTCCAAAGGAGGAGCACGAGGATTTCATCGCCAAGGCGGGCGAGCTTTCGGGGCGCAAGCTCACCGCCGGGGAATCCTCCACCTTCTGGCTGAAGCAGGGGCTCCAGTGGATCGGCGAGAATCCCGGAGCCTGGCTGAAGCTTCTGGGGCGCAAGCTGGTGATCTTCTGGAACAGCTACGAGCTTCCCGACAACTACAACTACTATGAGATTCGCAAGGTTCTCCTGACCCCGATGAGTCTCTCCGGTCTGCTCCTGTTCCTTCCTCTGTACGTCATCACCTTCAGCGCGGTGGCCCCGCTCGGCCTGCTCGGAATCGTCTTGAGCTGGCGGCGCTGGCGGGCCCTGGTGTGGATCTACCTCGTGCTGTTCGGCTACATGGCGACGGTGCTGCTGTTCTTCAACTTCTCGCGCTTTCGCGTGCCCATCGTCCCTTTTCTCTGCCTGTTCGCCAGCGCCGTACTGCTGGCGGCGTGGGACGAGGCGCACCGCTGGTTCGACCACTACGCCAATCGCCCCACCGATGGAGAAGCGGAGATCTCCCCCGCTTCCCTCCCTCCACCCTGGACCAGGTATCGGGACAAGCCCTGGCTCGTGGCCCTCCCGGTGCTGGGTATCGTCCTCTGGCTGATGATGGATCTGGTGGGAACCGGAGGTAAGGGAGTCTTCCCGACGCTGCAGAGCAAGCTCAGCCTCGGCGATGCCTACCGCGGGCTGGGACGCTTCGACGAGGCGGAGAAGGAATACCAGGTGGGGCTGAAGATCCTCGGCGACGAGCCGATGGATCCGGCCACCGCCGCCGCCCTGGGGGTTGATCCAGGAAGAATGCGGCAGGAGGTGGAGACGGAGCGCATGGCCCAGGGGGTGAATTTCGGCTCGGTGCGCGCCGGCCTGCATTTCGGCCTGGGCGCCGCCTGGATGGATCATGGAAAGGCGCTGCTGACGACCGACCGTGGCCGCGGCGAGGACATGTTGCGCCGGGGTGTCAAGCAAATCGAGGAAGCCGCCAAGCAGGTTCCGTATCCCCCCTACCTGCGACGCCTGGCAGAAGGCTACTCGGCGCTCGGTCAGAGCGAACAGGCCGAGAAGGCCTATCGCGGCGCTCTGCTCATCGCCCCCGAGGACTTCGGCTTGCACTACGACCTCGCAGGATTCCTCTATGAGGCGAAGCGCTATGACGAGGCCCTGGTGGAAATCCGCGCCACCCGCAAGCCGGGAAAGAACCTGACCCCACCCGAGCTGGCTGATTATCACTTTGGCATCGCGTTGGTTCAGCTGGACGGTATGCAGCAACAGGGGCAGGCGCTGTATCATTTCCAGGAAGCGATCCGCGTTTACCCGCAACATCGCGAAGCCAAACGCATCCGTGAGCTGATCGCCGACCTCACCGGCCGCGGCGTCAAGCCCGTGCCAGAGGACTAGGTCAGGAAGTTTCCCGCAGAGCCAGAAGGATCTTGCGGGCGGCGGACTGCTCGGCGGCTTTGCGGGTGCGACCCCGACCCTGGGCGGCGATTCGCCCCTCGAGCACCAGTCCCACCTGGAAATTGCGGCGATGGGCGGGGCCGCTCTCCTTCAGGATCTGGTAGCGCGGCGTCGGCTCGCCGCGCGCTTGCAGCAATTCCTGTAGGGCCGTCTTGGCGTCGCGCTCGTCGGCCAGCCCGGAGCGCGTGAGCCCCCGGATGTCGGCGGTGAACTGCCGGTCCAGGAAGGCGCGGGCCGCCTCGAATCCTCCATCCAGGTAGATCGCTGCCACCAGTGCTTCGAAGGCATCGGAGAGGAGCGATCCCTTGGTGCGCGCCCCCACCCGCTCGGCGGTGTTGCCCAGCAGCAAATGAGGTCCAAGCCCGAGGCGGCGCGCCTTGGCGGCCAGGATTTCAGCATTCACCAGGGAGGCCTTGTACCTCGAAAGGTGCCCTTCGTCACGGTCCGGAAAGCTGCGGAAGAGCCGCTCCGAGATCAGGCACCCGAGCAGTGCGTCCCCGAGGAATTCCAGCGGCTCGTTGTCCAGGTTCCCTCCAGCCACCTCGTGGGCGTAGGAGGAGTGGGTCAGCGCCCGCGTCAGCAGCAGGGGGTCGTTGAAGTGGTAGCCCAGGCGCTGTTCCAGCTCCTGGGGCGATTCTCGGGTGTGCCGGCTCTTCACGGTTTTTGCAGGTATTCCATAATGGCCTGGCGCTGGGTGCGCGCCGATTCTGCAAGACGGGTCTTCAAGGCCTCCCCTGCCTTGCGCTGCTGGTCGGCGAGATCGGGAAGCTTGAGTCCGGTGTAGACGTCCGCCAGCGCGAGATGGACGTCCGCCTCGACGGCGGTCAGACGCCCCTGCTGATAGCCCCACTGCAGATAACGGCGCAGGAACTCCGCCGCCCCGGTCAGGTTTCCCTTTTCCTTCTGAATCAGCCCCAGGTAGTACAGCGCCAGGGGTGCGCCCGCATCGCCTTTGAGGGTAATGGCGCGCGCCAGATCGCCCTCGCTCTCGCGATAGCGCTTGAGAAAGTAAAACACACGGCCGCGCGCGAAGCTGGCGGACGGGTCGTCGGGGTTAATTCTCAGGGCCTGGCTCAGATACTTTTCGGCTTCCGCGAAATTGCTTCGATCGGTATTGAAATCGGCGAGGCTCATCAGGGCATTGACGTTTTCCGGATTTGCCTGCAGCGCCTTGTGCCATTCCTCCACCGCCTTCAGCTGCTCGTGCTCAATCGCGCAGGCATCTCCCAATACCTGATGACCATTGGAGGCGTCGCCCCGGGCCAGAAGCGCTTCCCCCAGGTCCGCGGCGCGGATCGCGTCGCGCGCCCCAAGGGCCGATTCCGCCAGGCGAAGCAGCACGGCGTTGCCGGCGGCGCCCTCGGGAAGGTCGGCGAGCCGGGCCGCGAGGCCGGTGGAATACTTATCCATCTGCTCGAGCGGCTGATCCCCTGTCGGGGTTTCCCCCGCCCGGTAGCCGGCCCACGTGGGCGGAGCCGACGCATCTGCATAGACCAATCCGGGACGCGAGAACAGGCTCGCACCTTCACCGGAGAGGCGATAGCGCACCACGATGGAATCGGGATCGGTCACGCCAATTCTGGTCAGGTCGTTGCGGATTTTCTCGTCGGCAAAACTCTTCCCCATCTCCTCCAGATTGAAGCGGATTTCCTGGTTGGAGGCCAGGAACAGCAGCTCGAAGTAATAGGTCTGCATCACGATCACGTCCTTGAAGCTCGACTGAATGGTGCGCAGGAGGGAGGTCACATCCTCGGTATCCATCCCCTGCAGCGGTACCACCTGGGCGAACAGACCACCCGGCTTGAGCCGGGCCGCGGCCAGCCGAAAAAACTCCCGGGTCATCAGATAGCGTCCCGGTGCGGCCTCGGGATCGGAGGGACGCGAAAGGATGACGTCATAGCTCGCAGCCGGGCGCGACTTCAACACCTGACGCGGGTCTTCATGGAAGAGCCTGAGTCGCGGGTCGGCGCGCGGGATCCGATTGGCCGGCTCGAACTGCCGGGACGCCTCGACCACGGCAGGCTCGGGCTCGGCAACATCGAGGGACTTCAGCGGGTGGAGCAAAAGCGATCCCGCCGGAACGCCGCTGCCGTACCCGACGAGAAAGACGTCTCGAGCCGAGGGACGCATCAGCAGCGGAATCTCGGCGGAAAGCACCTGCGGGACCAGATCGTAGAAGGTGGTGGCCGCCAGCGCTCCATCCACGGTGATGGCCAGGATCGGGCTGGGATCCGCCACAACACTCTCCACGGCCACGGTGGACTCGGCCCCCTCGCGATAAAAGGGCACGTCGGCCTGCAGTCGTTTTTCACGATACAGCTCGGCGGTCTTGTACTTCTCGAGAATCTCCGGCCAGTAAAGATAGACGCCGCTGGCGAGGAGCTTGGGATTGCCGCGCGGCAGCTCCAAGCCCACCCCCAGGGTCCCGATCAGACAGAGAAAGATCCCGGCAGCCTTGCCCCATTTCGAGGCGCCGGCCGCCCGGGAAAACTCCCACGCCGAGTGGGCCAGGAGCAGGACGGCCAGAACGCACATCCATCGCTCATAGCCCAGCGAAGGGAGGCCCCAGAATGCCACCAGCGGGGCTGCCAGCAGAACCCCCCCGGCGGTGGAGGAAACCCAGGAGCCTTGGTTCGCGACCCCGGCTCCGGTCTCCTGTGACGGTCCTGGCTGGGACATGAGAGTCGCGAGCATCGCTCCCATTCCGGCCGCCACGGGCGCCACGATAAGGCCGCCTACGCCCCAAATCCTCAGAGCAAAAGAAAGCGACTCCGAGGGGACGGCAGCGGCGATCGACAGAAACATCAGGGGAAGATTGTTGAGAAGCGTCAAGGACAGCGCCAGGGCGAAGCCGGTGAACAGAGCGAGGATGGGCAGCCGGAGTCGAGAAGCTTGCGGATAGGGCCACAGCGCCAGGGCCAGGCTCCCCAGGGCGCATCCCCCCAGGAACATCGCCAGGGTGCGCGGGAAAAGCTCCGGAAAAGGCCCATAGATCGGCACCAGCGCCTTCTCCCAGGCCAGGAGCAGGCCGAGGGCCACGAGTCCCCACAGGATCAGGCCGCGGGAATTGAGGGGCGCGAAGCTCCCCGGCTCCTCGCCTGGACGTGCCGACGCCCAGCTGCGGGAGAGACCCGAAAAAACCGCCGCGGCGAACAGGGCGAAGGCGCCGGTAAATGAGACCCACGCATCCCCTCTCCAAGGCAGCAGCGGAAAGCCCGACAGGACGGCTCCCAGGGAGGCTCCGGCGCACAAAACCGCGGTATTCAGAGCCGCCATCCTCCAGAGCCTCGGCGTGCTTCTACTCTCCGTCAGACGGGCCAGCGCGGCTCCGGCGCACCACCCGGGCACGGCCAGGGCCGGAAGCGACAGAGCCATCCGGGCCAGGAATCGCAAGGCTGGCCATCCGGCTTTTCCAGGAATTGAGCCCAGGGGTGCGAGCAGGAAACCGAGAAAAGGAAGCAGGACCAGGAACACAGCGCCCGCCAGCAGGGGCACCCCCACCCTTCCCGATCCCGAACGGCCGCCGAATCTTGCGGCCAGCATCAGCGTCGCCACCAAAGCACAGCGGGCCGCCAGGTTGGCGCCGAAAGCCGCCGACGTCAGGCCCAAGACGGCCACGAATGCCAAGGCGAGCCCGGCTCCCAGCGTGAACAGCGTGGCGAGTCGACTCCAGCTCAGGTTCTCGGGTGCGACGGCGGTGGCGGAAGCTTCCGTGGGCAAGTGGCTCCTTATCCCAAACAGACTTCAAGCAATATGGGAGCGGCGCATTATAACGCAGGCGGATGACAGGCCCCCCCATCCCGCGGACAAAAAAGAGCCACCGGCTCGATAGCCGGTGGCTCTTGCAGGTGCTGGTCCTCGATCTTCCTAGCTGGGGATCGGCCCTTTCTCGTTAGAAGCTTGCCGGTCCGAAGCGCTCGCTGGAGCCATCGAGCTTTACGAGCTCGACGAAAAGGGAGCTGGAGCCCTTCAGCTGTCCTGCGTCGAAAGTAACGGAGTAGCTGGCTCCCCTTCCGGTCGTCCCTTCCTTGGCAGGGATGAGCGTGGCGTTCAACGTGGTCTCGCTGCCATTCATCTTCACGCTGATCACGTTGAAGCCCCGGGTTGCCATCTCGATCCCGGTCTCCCAGCTGACTGTCACTTTCTTCTGGCTCTTGCTGGCGGTGATCGTCGTCACGACATCTGCAACCGGACTTGCGAGCCCGGCGCGGATCGGGGTCGGGTTCACCGAAACCACCGGAAGAAGAACCATCTCACCGAGAATGCTGTTGGTCGGAGGGTTGACCGAGAAGTGGTTGTTGTCCACGCCGATGGCCAAGCCGAGGAAAATACAGTCGCTAGCGCCCGGGACCGCGGGAACCCGGATCGTGGTCGAGGTCGCGCTGGTGCCCGGAATGACGAAGGGATCGAGCCCGTTGTTCAGCGTACCGCCGTTGCTGCCGTCCTCACCCGCATCCAGGACGTTGTTCAGGTTTTCATCCTCGATGCTGAACATCGTCCAGTTCGGGGCCACGTTGAGTGTCCCAGATGCCGGCTGGGGGGGATACGTCCAAACCCGCCGCTCACCGGCGGCAGCGGAGCTTGTGCAGGCCCCGTGCTTGTAGACCAGCACACGTCCAGGGTCAAGGTTGCGCGGGCAGTTGGTGGCCTTGTCTTCGGCGATGAGGCAGTCGTCCAGGGTCGGAATTTCGGCGGTGGAGCCGATGCTCAAGCTGACGTTCTGGCCTCCCGTCGCGGGGCTGAAGCCGGTGATCGTCGGGATCGGAATCGCAGTGCAATTGACCGGATTCGGATTTCCAGAGAGTGCATCTCCCCCGAGGCAATTGCCATCCACGGCAGGGGCGCCGGCATTGTCGAGCAGCCAGCCCCCAAAAAAATCGTTGAAGTCGACCGAGACCATCGCAACACGGCCAACGTTGGGATTAGCAGGATCGACCCCGCCGATGGCGTAATCGAACACGCCGAAATCCGGCGAGCCCGCGACGCAGCCAGGGCACTTGCAGGAGCCCTCGGTAGTGTTCCTCAGGCAGCCGTCATAGCCGAGGTTCATGAAATCGGTGTTGCCCTGGTAGGAGCCGTTTGCGGCGCCGCCCGGACCTTCGGTCATCATGCCCTCGGCCATCGTTTGCAAGTTGCCGCTGTCATGCCCGGCTGGCCCTGCGGCAGCGCCATTGCCGCCAAAAGCGATGGTCCGCTGGACGGCGCGGCCGTGGAACCAGGCGAACGCGACGGCGTTGGGTCCGCATTGCTCGAAGGAGTTGGTGATGCCGTGAAAGATAGCTCCGTCGCAGTTCGCATAGGCGCTCCCGGCGGGCACCACCAGGCAAATAGCCCCGGAAACAAGCAGCGAAAGACTCCTGATCCATTTGAAATGCATCGTGTCCTCCTACTGAGGATCGAGAAGTTAAGCCAGGGTCGGGTTCACCGAGACGTCCGGAAGCAGACCCATCGCACCGAAGATGGTGTTGCTCAGCGGGTTGACCGAGAAGTGGTGGTTATCCACAGCGATGGCGAGGCCGAGGAAATTACAGTCGCTAGCGCCCTGGACCCGGGGAACCCGGATCGTGGAAGGAGCTGGTGATGCCGTGAAAGACCGTGGCATTCGGGGTACTTCCATCTCTAAAGCAAGAGGGCCACCAGCCGGTTGGCCAGTGGCCCTCTGAATCGCTGGTCTGGTCCCCTTTAGCTGGTGATGGGACCAGTCGGACCACAGGTGTCGTTGCTCTTGGAGCAGGTCACAGCCCGTGCCTCCACCTTCTCGCTGTGGATGATGGCGGGCTTCTCGTAAGGCTTCTTCATTATCCAATCCCCCTCTCTTATTAGAAGCTTGCCGGGCCGAAGCGCTCTTTCGAGCCATCGGTCTTGACGACTTCGACGTAGACGGCGCTGGAGCCCTTAAGCTGGCCACCGTCGAAAGTGACGCTGTAGCTGGCTCCCTTGCCCGTCGTCCCTTCCTTGGCGGCGATGAGCGAGCTGTTCAGCTTGATTTCGCCCCCCCCGCCCTTTTTCGTGCCGATCACGTTGAAGCCGGCAGTGGTCATCTCGATCCCGGTCTCCCAGCTGACCGTTCCCTTCCCCTGGCTCTTGTCGGTCTTGACTGTCGTCACGATGTCGGTGACCGGGGTTCCGGTCCCGGCGCGAATCGGAGTCGGGTTTGCCGAAACGACCGGAAGGAGGACCATCTCACCGAAGACGCTGTTGGTGGGCGGGTCGACCGAAAAGTGGTTGTTGTCCACACCCACTCCGACGCCGAGGAAAACGCAGTCAGCGGCGCCCGCAACCGCGGGAATCCGGACGGTGGTCGAGCCCGCACCGGTGCCCGGAACGAAGTTGGGATCGAGCACGCCGTTGGTCGTGCCGCCGTTCGTTCCGTCCTCACCAGCATCGAGGACGCCGTTCAGGTTTCCGTCCTCGGCGCTGTAGATGGTCCAGTTCCCGACTACGGTGAGATTTCCGGCGGCCGGCTGCGGAGGATAAATCCAGGCGCGGCGCTCAACCGTGGGCTGGAGGGCGCCGGGACAGGGGCCGTGCCGGTACACCACCACCTTACCCGGGGCGAGGTTGCGCGGGCAGTTGATGTTCGCGTCCTCGGCGATGACGCAATCGTCCACAATCGGAATCGCGGCGATGGAGCCGAGGCCCAGGGTGATGTTCGCGCCGCCGGCAACCGGGCTGGAGCCGGTGATCGTCGGGATGGGAATCGCCGTGCAGTTCACCGGATTCGGATTTCCAGAGTTGCCATTACCTGAGATGTTGCAGATATTACCGTCCACGTTAGGGGCGCCGGCGTTGTCGAGCAGCCAGCCCTGATAAGCCTCGTTGAAGTCCACCGAGACCATCGCTACCCTGCCGACGTTGGGATTAGCAGGATCGATCCCGCCGATGGCGTAATCCAGCACCCCGAAATCGATCGCGCCCACAGGGCAAAGCGTTGCGCACTTGCACGCCCCCTCGTTGACGTTCCTGACGCAACCGTCATATCCGGGGTTGTTGAAATCGGTGTTGCCGGCGTATGAGCCATTGATGGCGCCTTGCGGACCTTCGGACATCATCGATTCTGCCAGGGTTTGCAGGATACCGCTGTCGTGCCCGGCCGGCCCTGCCAGAGCGCCAGCGGTAGCGTTTTGAATGGTCCGCTGGACCGCGCGGCCATGGAACCAGGCAAACGCAACGGCGTTGGGCCCGCATTGCTCGAAAGAATTGGTGATCCCGTGAAGGACCGGGCCTTCACAGTTGGCGTAGGCGCTCCCGGCGGGCACCACCAAGCAGAGAGCCCCGACTAGAAGCAGCGAAAGACTCCTGATCCACTTCAAACGCATCATGAACCCCCTCTCAAAATTGAGTAATCCATACATTTCAACCTCTCTATCCACGTTCGTCCCTTCAGGAGGTGCGTATGATACCACACTCTAGAAGTGAGGCGGAGCCACGGGCGCGACGTTTCCAGCCGGCACCTTGCGAATCCGGATCGACTCGCCGATGACCAGGCTGAAATTGACGCCGATGGAGGGACACGTCAGCGTGCTGGAGGCACCTGTATTCGATTCAATTCTCGTGATCGTCGTCCCCGCGCCCAGGCCAAATGTCGTGCAGACGTCTGAAGCTTTCGTCCAGGTGGTGTGGTACGGGGGGCAGATCCAGTTGTCGCCCTTGGGAGCCGCGCCGAGGGCGAATCCCCCGATGATGGTCGGGAAGAGGGCCGTCTCGTTGCTGGAGCCGACGATGACGACGTTGCTCGGAGAGCAGGTGGCACCGGGGCAGGCGCCCGTGCCGCCGATGCGGATGCGCACGCCCGATGTGGGGTTGATGGCGGTGCCGCTGCCGATGCTGCAGGCCGCGCTGGTGGTGGCTCCCGTGGAGGAGTTGATGGTGGCGATCGTCACGTTCGCCTTCGCGGCGCCCTGGGCGGTGAAGGTGTTGCAGAAGTTCGTGAACGTGGTGTTCGGGTTGTTCCAGGGAAGACAGCGCCAGTTATCGCCCGTCGGCGCTGCTCCGAGGGCAAAGTTGTTCTTCAGCGACGTGTTGATCTTGAAACCCATGTTGGAAGCCATCAGCAGTCCGCCCGATGTGACAAACAGGGCAACCGCCGCTCCCAAGATGACCCATGTCTTCCAGTTCGCCTTGCTGATCATTGATTCGACCCTCCTCCGCCTCTTTGAGTTGGCTGCCCCTCCCCCGAGGGACATACCTAGATTGAGAGAGATGAACTTGTTAGATACCGTCAAAAATCCGATTGTCAAGCCAAAATCTGATGCAAAAAACAGCTATTCGACCTTGTAGTAGGTAATTCCCGTTCCTCCGGGGCTCGGGTCGGTCCAGCGATTGCCGCGCACGCGGAAGCTGGCCGCCTTGCTGAAATCCCTGGGATTGTCGCTCTTGAGAATCCGATAGGTGCGCTGGCTGCCGTCCCGCCATTCCAGGGTGATGTGCCCGGAAGCATCGGGGCGCAGCGACACCAGCTGGACCTGCGACTCCCGCTCGGCGTTAACGGGCTGAACCGCAGACCTTTCCGAGAGCATGACCGCCGTGACGCCCAACAGGACCAGCAGGCCGAAAGCCGTGGCCATCGCCGTCTGCGGGACCGGGATAGCAAAAACGCCGCGCAGCCAACCCAGCAACCCGGCAGGAGAAGAGCTCGCCACCTGGGCGCAGCGTCGCGCCAGCTGCGTCCGGTACGGTGCTGACATTCCTATCTGTATGGATTTAAGAGAGTTGATGGATTCGTCGAGAAGTTCGTCGGTCGACTGGTGATGTTGATCAGACATTCCCGATCCCTCCCTTCACTCTGTAAATACTGGCGCTGCGGGAAGGGTGTTCAAGCCAATCTCTCCGGAGCCGGATTTTGGCGCTCTCAAAGGCAATCCCCCGAGGCGGCCACGCGCGGTTTTCCCAGGGTCGAGCGACCATAGGAGCCTTTCACCAGAGCGTCCTGGGTCCTGAAGAGGTAGAAATAGGTCGTCCCGAGGGGGGGAGTCACGTTGTCCTCATTCCCCACGTTGTCGGTATTCGGAGAGTCGTTCTCGATGCACACGACCGGGCCGAGGCTGACCTGGGTTGCGGTCTGGGTAATCTGGGCGCGGTCGCCGCGAATCAGATCGTAGGAGGAGGCCTCGAAGAAGGCCGACCAGGACGCCTGGGTTCCGCCGGCCGCCTGGGTGATGTTGAGGATCGGACTCTGGCTGGAGTTGAGCAGGATCGACACGGTCCCATCTAATTCGTTGGTGACGGCGACATCGGGCTTACCGTCGGCATTCAGATCGGCCACGGTCAGGTCTCTGGGAACCGCGCCGGTGCCGAATCGGACCGGCACCCCGAAGCGACCCGTCCCGTCTCCCAGCAGGGCCTGCACAGACCCCGCCGTGATCCCGGCCACGATCAAGTCGTCCCAGCCATCCTGGTTGAGATCCGCGAGGGACCCCTTCCAAGGCGATCGGACTCCCATCACCTGGACGACCGGGGCGAAGCCACCGGCATTGTCTCCCAGGAAGGTTGAAACCGAGGAGTCGTCGAAGTTGAGCGTCACCAGATCCTGATCGCCGTCTCCGTCGAGATCCTTAAGGAGCGGGGTTCGCGGCCCAACGCCGGTGGTCACCGTGCCGCTCGCGGTGGGAAAAGCGCCGGTCCCATTGCCCGCCAGGTAGGCGGAGCGTGCCAGGGCATACTCACAAACGACGACATCCCGATTGGTGTCGGCGTTAACCAGTCCCACCGCGGCGCCCGAGGGGGCAATGGTGCAGGTGCCTGGGCCGGGATTGGAGCAGGTCTGGCCCGTGGGGCAATCGGTGTCGAGGTTGCAGGGGGTCGCGGTGGCGATACTGCACCTTCCCGAGCAATTGGCATTGGTGGTGCATGGCAATCCGAAAGCCACCCCGCCCGTGCAGGTGGGACTTCCTCCCCCGGTGAAGCGGGTGGCCGAGCCGAACCCCCCTCCGCTCTGCAGGAATACCGATATTGAGCCATACGGAAAGGAGCCGTCACCGGCCGAGTTCGCGACGATCAGATCCGGGTGGGTGGTATCGGTGTCATTGAGCGGACCATCCGCGAGCCCCTCCGGATTGACGCAGCCCACCCCGCTGCTCTGATTGCAGCTGTTTCCCAGTCCATAGTCGACCCGGCTGCCGAACGTGCCTGGCCCGGTTCCCGGGAAAACCGAGATGGTTTCCAGGGCGCCGTTCATGGCGACGATGTCCAGCAGGCTGTCCGAAGTGAAATTCCGCACGAGCACGTCAGTCGCGGAGGCATCCCCCGGCTGGTTGCCCGGCAGTATCAGGGTGGGGCCGGCCGAGAAGGTGCCCGTGCCGCTTCCCACCAGGACGTCGACATGATTCTCGTCCGTGCGGGTCACTGCAAGGTCGGTCTTCCCGTCGGCATTCATATCGGCGGAATCGAGGGCGCTGATCGAGGCTCCGGTGGCGATGAGGTACGAAGGGGTGGAGGTAAAGCCGGCCGCACCATTGCCAAACAGCAGCGAGAGCGAACCGGCGCCTACGTTCGTGGTGACGAGATCAAGAGCCGCCGTGCCGCCGATATCCTGCCCCGCAATGCCTCCGGGAAAGGAGCCAACGGGGAAGATTGCGCCGGCTGTGAAGGCTCCGAGCCCATCGCCGGTCAGCACCTGGATCGCCCCCTGCCCTTGAGCCAGCTCGAGCCCGACTGAAAGGTCCTGCTTGGAATCGCCGTTCAAGTCGGCTACCCAGACTACCTGGGAGAAGCCGCCCACGGGAACCGACTGGACCGCAGTGAACCCGAAATCGGGGTCACCGAAAAGTACGGCGAGATTGTTGCTGGAGGTGCTACCGACAACCAAATCGGGGTAGGGGTCGCTGTTGAGCAGGCCGAAGGTAATGGACGCCGGGATGGGGCCGGCGGTGAAGACCGCAGGAAAACAGAAGCCGGTGGGGCAGCCATAGGCGACGGTAACCTTGCCGTCAGGCGGAGGAATTGGCGAAGTGTCCAGCTCGCTGACCACCGCCAGATCGAGCTTGAAATCACCGTCCCAATCTCCCAGGACGAGATCCACGGGACTCAGGTCGACCGGGAGCGTGCTGACCAGCGAGAATCCTCCCAGGCCGTTCCCCTGGTAAAGCCGGACGGTGTTCGATCCGTTCAAGACCACCGCCAGATCGTTCTTGTTGTCCAGGTTGTAGTCGAGCACCGCCAGAGCGATCGGGTGGCTTCCCACTCCTGTGGAAAAACTTGTCGCCGAGCCGAAGCCGCCGGCGCCGTTGCCGGGGAAGAATTGCACCTGGTCGCCCACGAAGCAGGCCACCGCCACGTCCAGCAGGGCATCGGTATTCGAATTGAAGCTGGCAACCACCAGACCATTGGGGAAAGCGGCGGTGGTCTTGCGCACCTCCGGCTTGAAGACCCCTCCACCCGCGCCGAGCAGAATGGAGAACGAGTTCGAAGATCCGTTGGCCGCGACGATGTCCTTTTTGCCATCGGCGTTGAGATCGGCGATGGCGACTCCGTGGGGGGTGGCTCCGATGGCCAGGTCCCGCCGGGCGGCGAAGTCCAGCTGCGCCCACAGGGACGTGCAGCCGGCCAGCAGAATTCCGGCCAGGGTCAAGACAGATCGAGCGGGTGCTAGGAGCTGAGTTGTTTTTCTCACCGGTTGGCTCACGCTTCCGCGCGACGCCCCCCTCACGGGGTCCCTCTCCCGGCGGGCGTGCAGGAATCAAAAAGGGGCCACCCGGCTTTGGAGTTCGGGTGGCCCCTGATAGGGCAGTTAACTACGAGACATCAATGGACTCGGGCGGCCAATCTGAAGACGGGTCTCCCGACTGCTGTCTTGTAAACCGGCGTGTTGCACGCGTTGGTCAGCGACCGGTTCGCGAGCACCAGGATGTTGTGACCGCCATGGCACTTCGCGATGTTTGCGCCGGTGCCGCCGTAGAGGACGTTGCGGTTGCCGCGGGTGCAGTTGGTGCACGCAGCCGCTACACCGGTGTTCTTGTCACCAGCGGCGGACCGGTAGATGACCGAGAAGGACGGGCAGTTGAACTCCGCCGAGGTCCTCCAGGTAATCGTGCAATTGCCGAATCCCGAGTCAGCACCGCGCGGAATCACGGTAGCAGCGCTGAACTTCTCGTCGCACACCGCGCCGTATCCATCACCGAAGCCCGAGGGGGCCTGGTTAGTGTTGGGGATCGTCGGGCAGTTGTCGAACGTCGTGCCGAGCGTTCCGGGGCAGTTGCCGGCATTGAAGATGGCGACGTCGCAGGCACACTTGGTGTCGCCGTCCCCGTCATTGTCGAATTCATAGGGGCAGGCATCGCAAGCGTTGCCTTCGCCATCGCCGTCGGTATCCACCTGATCGGGATTGCCATTGCCAGGGCAGTTGTCCACGGCACCGCAGATGCCGTCACCGTCCGCGTCATTCGAAGCATCGTTCGGGCAGGCGTCGCAGGCATCGCCCAGTCCATCCGCGTCCGCGTCTGCCTGGCCGGGGTTGGCAATGGTCGGACAGTTGTCCACGTCGCTGCAAACTCCGTCGAGGTCGAGATCGGTGTTGCCGGCGCTGCACGAGTCACAGACATCGCCGCTGCCGTCATTGTCGGAATCGGCCTGGCTGGGGTTCGGGGCTGTGGGACAGTTGTCGCAGACGTCGCCGACGCCGTCGCCGTCACCATCGCTGTTACTCCCGCTGGCGGTAGTGGGGCACTTGTCGGTCAAATCGGGGAACGCATCGCCATCAGCATTGCCGCCTCCCCCGAGGGGACCGGCCTGGGCAGACAGGAAGCGACCCTCAAATCCATTGTCCCAAACCGGGCTGATCGCCACGAAACGGCAGCCACCCGGGGCAGCTGCTGAGATAGGCACCGTCACGCCGGCATTGGCACCGGTCGGAAGCGTGGCGCCTTCCAGCGTCCAGGCGCTCCGATCGCCGGTGGTCGTGCCGACCGTGCAGGGCGCGCTCTTGCTGTAGACCTTCCAGCCGGTGTTGGCGACACGGTGAGGGCCTGGAAGGGAGCAATCGCTGGCAAGATTGATTCCCGGGTTGGTGCTGCAATCGTCCCGGGCGGAGACGCCGCCCCAGCTCAGAGAAACCGAGAAAGGCCCGGAGCCGCTGGAGCTGCCAATAGCAGGCGCCGGAACCGGATTGCAGCTCATGACGGTCGCGATGTTAGCCTGGTCCAGGTTGTAGGCCTGGTACAGCTCGTCCAAATCAACCGTCAGAACGTTATAGGTGCCGGAGTGCGCCGGGGTTCCCTCGCCGAGGCCGTTGTTCAGCAGCACTCCCATCGGGCCGACGGTCCCGTCACCCTGCAGGCTGGCTGGATCCACGGGGCAGCCGTCAACAAAGGTGTTGCCCCAGTCCGAGCTGAAGGTATTGCCGAAACCAGGCAGCGGGTCCAGGAAGAAGAGTGTGGTGGCTCCAGCGTCGACCCCGACGCCGGCGGCAGGATCCGACTTGCCCACCAGCCAGAAGGTCATGAACGGGGCTGATCCGCAGCTAACCGGGTCGTAAGAACTGCCCGGGATGCTGCCCGTTTCAACCGTCCCTCCTCCCTGGAAGATGGGAATCCCACCTATGGCGGCGCAATTGGCGCGCACCAGGGTGGTACCGAGCCCGATACACAGAACCCCCGCCAACAGGACTGGCAGGGCAACCCTAATCACTTTACTCATAGCAGCTTCCCCCCTGAAAGGTCATCCGAGAGCCTCCAGACTTCTCCCTTTAGAAAATCTCTAACCCCTCAACTGACAAGATTTTAATTTGAATCATGGCATTCCGACATGAGACAAGTGACTCCGAGAGCTCCTGTGTGGAAAATTGCTTTTGACTTAAGTACGGCCAAAGAGAGAATTGTCAAGGAGAAATCGCCTTCCTCCTCTGCCGAATAATACTCCGAGTACCTGAAAAATGTTCAGATAAGTTAGCAGGAATTCTTCATGGGGCACCCCTGCCGCGCTCCATGGCTTGCCGGAGTTTGTGCCGGGCCGAGGCTCCGTGCCGGCGGACCGTGATGGTCGAGATCCCCATGGCGCGCGCCACTTCGGCCGTGTCGAGATCCTGCAATTCTTTCAAAACAAAGACCATTCTTTCCTGTCGTGAGAGCGCTTCCAGGTTCTTGAGCAGCTGCGCGCACAACTGTGAGTTCTCCAGGTGGAGATGGATACCGCTCGCCTGGGAGGGCTCTGCGGCCCCGCTCTCCAAATGCGCATCCCAGGAAACTTCGCCCCGATCCCGGCGCTTGCGGAGCTGATCGTAGACGACATTGACGGCGATCTTCCAGATCCAGACCTCGAAATTCTTGCCGCTCTGAAAACCCGAGAGGTAACGGAAGACCCGGAGAAATACCTCCTGGCCAGCGTCCTGGGCATCCTCCGGACGCAGGCCCATTTGAACAGCCATCCCGAGAATCCGCCTCTCGTGGCGCCGGATGATCTCCTCGAAAGCGTCCAGATCCCCCGAGTGGATCCTGTCGATCAGCTCCAGGACTTCCCGGTTCCGCCTGTCGGCAGCCTCCAACACCGAGGCATCTGAGATGACCACGACTTCCTTTCAGTAGGGGCTGACGTTGCCGCGCTCGTCCACCACGACGACGCTGTAATAGTAGCGCGTGACCACCGGGTCGGGGACGTCAATGAAGGTGGAGGTGATGTTGTCCTGAAGCAGGTTGGCGGCCGAGAGCGACTGCCGCGGCACGGGAATCGTGGCTCCATGGAGCTTGTAGTGGCTGATCCGCGCCGCTTGACCGGACACGGTCAGTCCCACCGCGGGCCAGGAGAGCCGGATCATGCCGGGGGTGGTCGAAGGCCGGACGTCGAGAGCCACGATGCCCGCGGGCAGGTCCGAGCCGAGCCCGGAAGAGAGCCCGTTGCTGTCCACCGCCGAAACCAGGTAGTACCCGTTGTCGGGAGTCACGGCCCCGCCGAGGTGCGTAAACGTGGGAGAGCCCGACGCCGGCACCTGACCCAGGAGGTTGAAGCCGTCGGAGGGGACGAAATCGGGGAAATTACCCCGATACACGTTGTAATGATCCACCACCGTGGGATTCCCGTAGATGTTCAGGGTCACTGCCGACCAGGTCAGGATCACGTTGTTGGCGGATTGACTCAGCATCAGGGTCTTGATGGTGGCCGGCGGCGCCACGCCCACGAAGACGTGCGGCGTCCCGGCGACCTCGGGGCTGTTCGCCCCCTGGATTCCTGAGGTGTTCACCGCATAAACGATGACGTAGTAAGGAGTCCCCAGGGTCAGGCCGCTCAGGAATACCTGGGTGGAGAGCCCCACGTTGATCGTCTGGGGGTGGCTTCCGGGCGAGGTTCCGTAGGCGACGACATAGCGCTGCAGGTCCGATTCCGGGTTGGCGAGCCAGCTGACATCGAGCGTGGTGCCGATACCGGTGTCCCGGACGTTCAGCCCTTGTGGCGCGATGGGAGGAACCAGATTCTTGGGCTGGGCGCGGCGGCATTGCGGTCCATCCGGGGGGCCGGAGGGGCCGCAATCGGCGTTGGTGTTGGTGACCGCACCTTCGAAGCCGGCCGCATCCACGGAAACGGCGCGGTAGAAGTAGGTGCTGCCATTGGACACGGTGGTGTCCGAGAAGGAGGTTCCGGTCACTGCCGATCCGTTGACTTTGACGTAAGGCAGCGCGAGATTCTGGGTACGGTAGAGGTTCGTGCCTACGGAAGTCGGATCCGGGCTTGGCGTCCAGGAAAGATCCACCACCGCGTTCCCCGCGGTCACGGCAAGGCTGGCGGGCGGCTGCGGCGCCGGAAGGACCAGCTGCAGGGATGGCTCGCCCACGAAGGCGAATCCTTGTGCGTCGGCGATTGCCCCCTGCTGGAACAGGGCGCCCCGGGCGCGGCCGGTGAGCGTGCCAACCTCCCGGAACTTCTCGGGGCCGAACAAATCCGCGAACAGCTGCCCGCTCACCGTCGACGCGAAGAAAGTGAACGAAAGCCCCGCCGGGGCGAAATAGCCGATGGCGCCTCCCGTGGCGGACTCGAGGAAGGCTTCCGCCATCGAGTCGACTCCCACCGCGTGAAAGCCGGCGCTCAGGCAATCGGAGTTATAGAAGAAGGGTTGGTAGGCGCCATTGGTGAGCAGCGCCACGTCGGCCGGGCGGAAGAACAGGTCATTTCCCAGAATGTCGAAGGCGCCGTGCCCGGAGTAGCTGGCGATCACCGGATGGGAGCTGTTCCAGTGGCTCGCGAAATCGGCCTTGAACTGCGCCACGGGGCCGTTGCCGCCCACCGGCGCATTGTAAGGAGGACGGGCGTAATACTGCTTGGTCTGCGTCCAGGGGGAGGTGAAATTGGCGGCCACCGCATCCTCCTCCCCTTCGAAGATCTGAGTCTCCTCCGGAACGTTTCCAACATCGGCCAGGAAGAAACCGTCCGATCGCCAGGCCCCCGTTGGGGGGGACTGGGAATAGGCGAGAACCTTGGCGAAAACATTCTCGGCCTGTGCCGGGGTCCGCACCGGGATGCGGCCGTGCAAGATGTCCGGAGAGTGATCCGCTCCCAGATAGGAGGCCAGCCAGGTATCGGCGGAATAGAATTTCAGGATGGACTGGTCATAGAACATGATCACGGTGGGAACCAAGTTCGCCCAATCGCCGCGGTTCAGATTGTTCTTCGGGTCCCACACCGTGTCACCCACCAGGAGGAGATAGGCGGGCGGCGGCGCCGTCCCGGAGGGGCCGACCCAGTTGGCGTGGGCATAGGCCAGAAACGAGCGAATCGCCTCGGGATCCTCGATGGAATCGCTGAAGGCGTCATAGATCTCCTGAATGTAAACCAGCCTGACCGTGAACCCGCGAGTGGTGGCGAGATAGCTGACGAACTGACTGTAGGCGCTTGCTGGAGCCGTATCGATGAGGCTGGGATGGGCGATGATCAGGTAATCGGCTTCATTGCTGGAGTCGAGGAGATTGTTGGGCTGGCGCGGCGCGACGAAATCGGGAGCGCGGTACCCTCCGGGCCCAAGCACCAGGAAACGCCGGGTGCTCCCGGTGGGCGGCCCCTCCCCTGCCACCTGAAACGTCAAGCTGGTGGCCCCGACCGCACCGTTGATCACCAGACGCGGCTCGCGCGTGTCGGCCGTGCCCGCGAGGATGCGGCTGACATCGTAGGCGAGAATCGTCGAGGCAGAGAAACCCTGCACGAGGAACTTCGCGGCCTGGTTGCCGAAATTGAACGTCAGGGCATCGGAAACAGCCTGGAACTGGCGTCGGTAAGTGATTTCGGCGAAGTCCACCAGGACTTGATCCACGCTGATGCCGGCGTCTGCGAGAACCTCGACTTTCACGGTCGTCGGATTCGTCAGGATGGCCTGGCTGGCCGAGGTATCCTGATCCACCACACTGTCGCCGTCCCAGTCCAAAGTGACCTGCGTGGCGCCGGCCCCGTTGATCGTCACCCGGGTCTTGTGGTCAGGATTGACGAAATCCAGGGTGCTCACACCGCGCAGACGCACCTTCACAGGGGCCGTAAACGCCACCGAGGCCAGTCCCGGGAGCGGAACGGAAAGATCCCGAAATACCGAGGTCCCGCTATCCGCGGTCAGGGTCGGCAGCCAGTAAAAAGGATCGTGATCCGCCAGCGGCAGGAACCGGTCGTTCACCTCCACATGGGCCGCATCCTGGAAGTTCGCTTCCGCCGCGAGTCCCCCCGGTGTGCCGCTCACGCTGGCCATCCTGAGACGCCCGGCGCTCCCGGGAGCGTCCAGCAGATAGACGTTGGTGTCGGTGAAATCCGCCGCCTCGTAAATCGGCGAGGCGCAGGTGGGAGGGCCACAATTCAGGGTGGTGAAGGGATCGTCATGTGGCTGCCCGTAGAACTCGAGGATGTCCCCGAGATCGAACGAGGCGTCCCCTCCCCCGACGACGCGCATCGGCACTTCGACCCCTTTGAGACGCAGCCGGAAGGTGGCGGGATCCACCCCGATGAGATCGGGCACGGCGCAGGACGGAAGGGAGGCGCAGGTGATGCGGTAGATTCCTTCCTGCTTGGCGCCGATCCGATAGACGGTGGTGGTTGTGACGGCTTCAAGCGATGGTGTCTGACGCGCCCCAGCGGAGTCGGTCGGCTCGCGGAGTGTGCTTTCCGGGTCGAGCTGAGCGGGATTCAGGAAGGCATCGCGATACATCGCCTGGCCGCGCGGGTCGCTTCGACCCGACTGGTGGCGGCGGCCTTGCGCGTCTTCCTGGAGCGTGATCTCCAGCTCGATTTCCTCGGCGATGCGCGCCGTCCCGCTCCGAGGATTCACCTGGAGCGGAGTGACGATCAGCTCCACGTATCGCTGGTCCCGCAGATACCCCACCTGTCCCAGCCTCACCAGCTCGCCAGGATAGTCGTGATCGCTCTTTTCGAGGGATGCGTCGGCACGGTATCGGGGCGGATAGACGGGGGGACCTTCGGGATCGCTGGCGGGCCCGTGGTCCGAGCGCGGATTCCCGGGCGCGGGCACCGACTCGAGGCGCAGTCCCGGGAGCGGCCGCATGCGAGCGTGGGTGATGCGCAGCTCCGGCGTGCCGGTTGCGGGAAGGGCGACCCGCTCGATGCGTATCGGGACCGAGGGGGCCCCTGCCCTGGGAAGAGTTCCGTATCCCTCCAGCTTCACCTTGAAGCGTCCGGGCTCGACCTGGCTGGGAGCAAGATTCTCCACCGGAATTCTCAGCGTGGTCCGGAAGTAAGCGGCGGAGGCGCCGCTGGCGGAGGATGCGGTCGTCAGGGCCGCCGACATGCCGATGAGCAACAGGGAGCAGACCACCAGGCCGGCCTGCGTACCGCGCCGACTGACAGGACCTCCCCGCCGACCCGCTCCGCGGGGGGAGGAGCTGCGGAGATTGTGGGGGCTAATGGCGACACCTCAAATCCGCCGCCACTCGGGAGCGCGCAATCGATTCCCCCCGAAGCAGGGAACCCTCCCGACGGTGGCAGCGAAATTCATGCAATGCTTTGGGCACATGGAAATATACGGTGTGGAGGGGGGCTAGTAAAGCAATTTATCCTTGGCTCAAGGCTTCGAGAGAGCCTGGAAGTCCTCCTCCATCAGCTTCTTGTAACCCGCTGCTCCCCGGAGAGATTCCAGGTCGGAGTCGGAGGCGATGAGCTGAGCGTCCCGAAAACCCAGGCGGATGGCCTCGCGAAGCTGTTTGAGGGCTTCTGTCTTGTTCCCGTTCCGGGCATAGGCACAAGCCAGGTCGTAGGTGATTTCCCCCGGATAGAGGGGTCGCAGCCCCAGCGCCGTCTTTAAGTAGAAAATGGCATCGTCCCAGTGCTTTTCGGGAAAGGCCAAATGACCGAGCTGGTGATAAACCTCCGGCTCGAGAGGATAGAGCTGCTGGGCGGTCTTCAATAGCTCGCTGGCCTTCGCCAGTCCATCCCCCCCGGCGATGATGTTGATGGCAGCCACGCTCAGCAGCGTCAAGCGAGCTTGCGGATCGGCCTTCAGGACGGACTCCTGGATCTCCTTGAATACCACGCTTCCCATAACCTCCTGGCGAAATGCCATCTCCTCGAGGAGAAGCAGGGAGTCGCGGAATTTTCGGGGATCCGGCAGGGAACGGGCGAGAGCCTTTTCCAGAGTGGGTGGAGTCAGTGCCATTTTTTTGAGGCGAGCAGCGATCGCATCGGAGGGGGCCGGTCCAACTTGGAAGTGGGCCGGGGGAATGGAGGCTCCGTGGGTGAGCTGCCGCAAATCGCTTTTCAGACGCGACACTTCCTCGGGGAGCGAGCTCCCGAGATTACGCGTCTCTCCCGGGTCGGCTTCGACGTCATAGAGCTCGGTCTCCGGCCCGAGAATCAGACGCCATTTGCCTTGAGCCAGGGCCTCGTTTCCGGCCCAGCCGAAGGTTTCCCGTCCGAACAGCGCGGAAGCGTGGTAGCTGGGAGGTTTGGCCGGAGCCTGAGCGAGAAGGTTTCTACCGGAAAGCCCGGGCGTGGCGGGAATCTCCAAGAGCTGCGCCAAGGTCGGATACAGGTCGATCGATCCGGAGAGTGGGCTGACTCGGGCTGCCTTGGTTTCATCTCGCGAGGGGGCACGGAGGATCAGAGGAACGCGCAGCGTGCCTTCATACAGGAAGACCCCGGCCCGGGACTCGCCGTGCTCCCCCAGGCCGAATCCGTGGTCGGCGGTGAGTGCGATGGTCAGGCTCGGGTAATCCTTGGTTTTCTTGAGGAGATCGAGCAGGACTCCGACCTGACGGTCCACCACGGCGAGGTGTTCCAGATAGGCCTGCTCCAGATTCGTCGCGGGCTGCTCGGCGGTCCCCTTTCCAGGCACGATGGGATCGCAAAAGTGCACCCAAAGGAAAAACGGTCCCTCGCCGCTCGCCTCCAGCCAGCTCCGGACGCCGGACATGACGGTTGCGGCCGAGCGCAGCACCAGGCTCCAGGTCCCCTTCGACGGGCGAACGTAGCCGTCCTGGAAGATGTCGAATCCCTGATCGAACCCGCGGCCCGCGGCGGCCATGGAAGTCCCGAGAAAAGCCCCGGTGCGATACCCCTTCGCCTTGAGCTGCTCGGCGAGCGTGACCTCCTGGTCACCGAGGTGATTGCGGTACTCGTCGTCCCAGACCTGGTGTTCGAAAGAGGTTTTCCCTGTGAACAAGGTCGCGAGCGAAGGAAGGGTCGAAACCGAGGAAGTGACCACTTGATCGAACAGACGGCTCTCGGCGGCGAGGCGATCAAAGCCGGGGGTCGGCTTACCGCGCCCTTTGCCGTAGCAGGAGAGATAGTCCGGCCGGAGCCCTTCGATGGTGATCAGGACCAGGCTCTTGGCCGGCGATTTCTTGACCGGGGGAGCCGAATCAGGGCCGGCGGCATGGGCAGCGCTGCCGCCGTGCAAGAGCGCGAAGAGGCCGAGAAGGCAGCCAAGCGAGAGTAATCGTGCGGACACGCGAGAGAGTATGGCTGGATGAGCGGGCGCGTGGAAGCGCCCAAGGATGGCAGGAATCACTCGCCGCACTTCTCGAAAGTCTGGTCGAGGCCCTCGATGATCTCGCCGGCGGCGGCCCGGGCCTGCAGCTCCACGTAGGTCTTCTTCCGATAGCGCGCCAGCACCTCAGCCTGCGGGTACATCTTGGTGGGATCCCCGGTCTGCAACCAGGCCACGCCGGCACAGAAGGCGGTGAACTCGCCGACCTCGGAGTTCTTGAGCGTGGTTTGGGGAATCTCTTCGGCCACCCGGCGGATTTCCTTGAGGACCGAGGAGCCGCGCCAGACCTCTTTCATGGACGGAATCTCCATGATGTTCGCCACCCGTCGCCGCCACTGCACGCAGGGGTAGATGTTGCCGTAGGGATCCAGGGCGAAGCCGCTCCGGCCGGTGCCGCAAACGGCTGAAATCTCCTTGTCGTCGCGGCGCATCGGGACTTTTTCCTCGCGCACGTCCTTGAACTCGTCGGACCACCAGCGCTTCATGAAAGCCTCGTCGGCCCCCAGCTCCAGCGGCTCCTGGTCGCCGTCATCCTTGGGCGTGATGACATTGTCGAAGTGCAGCTCGCTGTCGAGCTCTTCCGCCAGCGCCCTGATTTCCCTCACCTCGCCCATGTTCAGCCTGGTGATAGGAGTCTTGAGCAGGACTTTCATGTCGCGCTGGCGCAGGGCCTTGACCGCGTTGACCAGCTTCTGGAACGAGCCCGGCACGCGGGTGAGGGCTTCGTGGGTCTCGGGCCGGGCGCCGTGCAGGCTGATCTCCAGCTCGAACGGGTGGACCTCCTGCTTCAAGCGCTCGGCCATCGCTTCGTCGATCAGAAATGCATTGGTGTAGATGCGGATGGCGAAGTGGAGGCGCTGGGCCTCACGGGCGATCTCGAAGAAATCCTTCCGGCAAAGGGGCTCACCCCCGGAAAGGGTCAGGAAGAGGACTCCGAAATCGGCAATCTTCCGCAGAGCCTCGAAGACCTGTTGCGTGTTGAGCTCCTTCTGTCCGGTGGGGCAGTTGTAACAGAAGGAACAGGCATGGTTGCAGATGTAGGTCAGCTCGAAAAGGGCCGAATAGGGAGTGGCCGATTTCCAGTTACGCGCGATGATGGCCTGGTAGGCGTTCATGCTGCGGTTCTCCCGAGTATGGGAATTGCGGCCTCTTTTCTAGCCGAGCATCCGGTTCGCTTCAAGGGCTGCGAGGAACTCACGAACATCTTTTTCGGCCACGTCGCGGGTGATCTCGAACTCTTCGCAGATGAGATCCACGATGTCCGATTCCGTCCTCTGGCCGTTGAGCAGATCCCAGACCCTCGAGCCTATTTCGTTCAGAACATGAATGTACGAACCATCGGGCATGACGATGGTGGCCTGCCCCTCGAAAATCCTGAATCCCGCGGTGGGATGCCGCCGAGGTGTGCCGGTGGCCGCTGACGATTCCGTCATCCTTCTCTCTCCCCTACTGCAGCAGTCTCCAGAAGTCGGCTGACTTCCGGAAATGCAGTCGCCGGACGGGCAACGCTCGCACCAATCGGCTGGTCGTTTCCAGCGCTTCGCCGCCTCGACCTCCCTCCATCACGAAGGGAAGGCTGCCCATCAGCTCGGCGCTCCCCAGCGAGGGCGCCAGGTCCACGAGAAAATCATCTCGATCCTGCACCAGCCGGTAGAGCCCGGCCAGTGGATACGCCTGGTCCGTCTGAGGCGGCTCCCGATAGAGCCCGCGAAACGGAACGGCGCAGGCCTGGAAGCCGGACTTCGTCTCTCGCAGGAGCACCAAGTCATCACCCAGAATCAGGTCGGTCCCCGAGAGCAACGTCACCGTCGTCTTGCCCGATCCCGAGGGGCCGAAGAACAGGTGCGCCCGACCCTTGCGGACTACGCCGGATCCGTGAATCAGCAATCCGCCCCGTCGCAAAAACCAGTGCGCCGAGACGACCCGCAGGAAATTCTCCACGGCGCGATGCAGTGGATCACCCTGATCGGGTGCGATGGCGAGCTGCCCTCGATGACTGCCGAAATCGAACCACCCGGCGAACTCGTAAGCGTAGGCGGTCAGCCGCTCGCCGCTCCAAACCTGCTCGAGGCGATAAACCTCGGGAACTCCGTTCTCCAGATGCCGGCTGCGCAAGAAACCCGGCACCTCGGCCTCGACGACCCGAATCCTGCCGGCACCCTCCGGCTGCCCATCCGCCACGAAACTTCCGTAGCGGGCCCTTATCAGATTCCGATCTGCTTCGGCGAATCCCTCGAAAACCAGGTTGAGTCCGGACAGAGAAAAGCCGAGCGAATTCCCTCCACGGGGTTGGCTCACCCGGGAGAAATAATCGGGACCTGGATGGAACTCACTTTCCTGGGCAAGTACTGGAATGACCCCTCTCCTAGCTCGCACTCTCCGCCCTGACCCCGTAGCCCACAGACCGCCGGCTGGCGAGTTTCGTCAGGCGAATGAAGAGCACGCCTCTTGGCTGGTCTGCCGAAATATACGCCAAGAGACCGGGGCTGTAAAGGGTAACTTCGCAGGGGTTTCAGCGAATATAGCCCAGTGAGCGCAGCTTTTGGAGCACCTCCGGGTCGAACTCGGACGCTGTACGGGAGGGCTGAGGGCGCTGCCCGTAGGTGGCAACGGCGGCGGGACTGTCCCTGGCAAAGGGAGAATCGGGCGGGAAACATTGGAGCAGAGGCCGTCCCTGCATTTCCTTGGAAAGCGGAAATCCCAGCAAGCGCAGCAAGGTAGGCGCCACATCGAGCAACTGTCCGGAAGTTGACAGGCCCGCCCCGATTCCCGGTCCCGCCAGCACCAGGAAGCCGGAGTCATCCTCGGAGGAATCACCTCTGCCGGGATCCCCCTCCACCACGATCATGTCGTTCTCCCCTGCCGCCTGAAACAGGTCCGCGATTTTTCCATCCAGACGGTCGAGATGGTCGACCAGCCACCCGTCCCGGATGATGCGCCCGGCCCGATCGGCTGGGGAAACGGGCGGCCTGGCCAGCAGATCGGGTCCATTGAGGTAAACCGCCACCAGGGGCCACCGACCTTCCTTCCAGGCTTTGCCCGCTTGCGTCATGTGAAACTCATCCATGATAGGCCCCTCCCCCGCTTCGGCCGGGAGCCTGGCGTCCGGGCCGGCTGGTGCGCCCGGGGCGAAATGCCGGAGGAACTCCGCTTGAAGCTGGGTCATTTCCTCGGGAGGGAACACTTCCCTGTCCGGGGCTCCTCCGGATTCCAGCCGAAAGAACGCCCGCTCGCTGATGCGGATCCCCGGGCCCTCCTCCGCCGGCCAGGTGGCCCACCAGTTCACCACGGCAGAGGGGAATCCCTTCGCCGCCAGGATCTCCCAGATGGCTTTGTCCCTTCTGTGGATTCCCGAGCGCGGCACCTCTCCCACCCGGCCCACCCAGGGATTGAGAAGGCTCGCGGCTCGGACCAACGGCTGGGTCCATGGTGACTCGGCCAGAGGGGTGGCCACTCCCGGAAGAACCGCCGTTTCCACTCCCGAGACGCCGTGACGCCGGGGTGGGAATCCGGTCGCTGCGCTGACCCACAGGGCGGGCGGGTCGGCAGGTGGCAAGGAAAGCCGGGCCTGGCAGCCGCGCTTCGCGAGGTCCGAGAGTTGCGTCAGATGCCCCTCGCTTTCAAGACCGCGCAATAAATTCCCGCCCAATCCGTCGATGCCAATCCACAGAACCCTCCCGGCTCGCGGAGTCACGGAGAAGCCCGGCGGGTTCGCACCCCGCTCAGGGACCCGGGACTTCATCCAGGGAACGGCGAGCACCGATACAACCAGGAGGATGCCGAGAAGCAGGATCCGCCGTCGCCGCGCAGGCGTCGCGCGATGCGGTGGGCGGTCCACCTTCACGAGCGACAGGAGTGCCGTCAGGCTGGTAAGGCGACCGATGCCGAGGCTGATCACCAGGATGAAGGTCAGGACGGCGACCCGCGTTCCCAGAGCGCGCCCGCCTTCTTCCCGTCCACCCCACCAGAGCGACAGGTAAAGCGCAAAGCTCAAGGCGGTGACGCTTCCGATGCCCCAGGCGAGCTTGCCGGGATCGGGGCCGCGCCGACCTAACCCCATCGAGATGATTCGGCCGACTCCCGCGGCGGCGAGCTCGACCAGCAACGTGAGCAGGCAGCAGAGAATCGCCAGGTAGGTCCCGAGCAGCAGGATGTCCCGGGGAGCGGTAATGGGAGGACTGTTTTGCACGATCAAGATGAGGAGAAGAGGGAATGCCAGAAAGACTCCGGCGGCCAGCCCCGCCTTCAGCGCTCCTCGGAGCCAGGCGTGGGGCGATCCGGCACTGCTCAATATCAGCCGATCTAACCGATTGTCCAGGTAGCCTCGATCCCGCAAGGCTTCCCGCAGGCTGTCCAACGAAGGGTCGGCGCCGGTCTCCATGGCGATCTAGCGGGTGCGACCGGTCAAATGGAGGGCAAGCCCGCGCAGCAGCGCGCCCCGAGCGCCCAGGACGGTAAGGTGATCCAGGGCGCAGTCGGAGAGCTCTTCCGCAAGGCGCCGAGCTCCTTCGACGCCGGAGAGTGACACGAAGTTGCCGCGGCGATCGCGGTGGCTGTCCTTTCCGGTTGCGCCGGCTTCCGAGGTAGCGTCCAGGAGGTCATCCACGATCTGATACGCCAATCCGAGATTCTTGGCGAATTGAATCAGGGCCTGGCGCTCCGCCTCCGGGGCTTTTCCCAGAAGGGCTCCCAGCTCCACGGAGGCGATGAACAGACTGCCGGTCTTGCGGCTGTGAATCTGCTCCAGCTCATGGAGATTCCTGCCCGCCGGGGAGGGCGTCAAATCCAACGCCTGTCCTCCAATCAGCCCCTGGGTTCCCAGCGCTTCGCTGAGCAGCGAGGCCACTCCCGTCCGCATTTCATCCGACAGAGAAGGATCAGCGGCCACGATGCCGTAAGCGAGATTGAGCAACCCGAACGCCGCGAGAACGGCTCTGTCTTCGCCGTAAACCCGATGGCTGGTCGGTCGACCGCGCCGCAGCTCCGCATCGTCCATGCACGGAAGGTCGTCCAGGATGAGCGAGCAAGCGTGGACCATCTCCATCGCGCAGGCGGTGGGCATCGATCGGGAGGCGGGAGCCGAGTAGCTCTCCGCCACCGCCAGAAGCACGACCGGTCGAATGCGCTTTCCGGGAGAGAGGGCCGTATAGCGCATGGCTTCGGCGATCCCTCCATCCGCCGCGTCCGGAGGGGGCAGGTAAGCGTCCAGCGCCTTGCCCACCGCTTCCGCCTTGGCGCTGAGGTACTCGCGAACGCGGCTGGGTTCCGCCGCCGGTGAAGATGGGTCTCGAAAGTGGGTCGATGAAGGCACGCTGTTCGGCCTCGTGGTGGGCTTTCCCAGGGAACGACGACGGCGGGAAAATTTTATCACAGGGATCGCCTCCCCCCATTCAGGGGGAGGCCCGAGGAAGGTCGCAGTTCAGCGGATTCGCACCTGAATCGCCCCGGGAGGGGGCTCTTCCCGAACACGAAGATAAGTGCCGAAGAAACTGGAAATCGCCTCGGAGTATCTGCGTTTGTCCTCATCGTAAATCTCGGACAGCCCGCTTTTCTGAAGCTCCAGGAGGTTCTTGTCCGCCTGCCCTCCTTCGGGGAGCGAAGCGTAGAGCGCTTTTCCGGTGCTCGCCGATTCGGGCTTCGAGGTCGAGACGACGAACAGGAAATTGCGATCGCCCATCTGGGGGAGGGTGTGGGCCATGGTGGCTTTGGTGAGCTTCCATTGGAAATAAGGCGCATAGAAGATTGAGGCAAGCCCGGTGACTTTGGAAGTGGACGGCGGGAGGCCTTTGAACAGCACCTGGTTCAGGTAACCGTCCACATCGGGGTAGAGCGAGTCGAGAGCCAGCGCCACGACTTCTTTCCGCTCGGCGGCAGCCAGCAGTCCGGCGTAGGCTCCCATCCCGATTCCCCACACTCCGATGCGCTCGGCGGAAAGATCCCGGCGGGTCCTCAGGAAGTCGATGGCCCCCAGGACATCGTAGCGCTCCTCCACTCCCAGGGTGCTTCCATTTCCTCCGCTATCACCATGCCCACGGAAATCCATCAAGAGCAGGTTGTACCCCGCGCGCTGCAGCGAGACCGCCGGATCCAGGAACGTTGCCTTCGACTGTCCCAGGTCATGGCAGAGGATGATGGCGGGAGCTTCCCGCTCTCCGTGAATGAGCCAACCCGAAAGAGAGACACCGTCCGTGCTTTGGAAGCTGACCAGGTCGGCCCGCAGCAGCAGATCGCCTGGGTTGACCACGTCTTTGACCCGGCTCGGGTGCGTGACGGTATGGATTTGATAGGAGACCATGGCGCCCGCACCAACCAGGATCACCAGCGGCGTGAGAATCAGAATTCCGAAGCCACTCTTGAAGAATCGACCGATCATGAGCTTTCTCCCACGGGCGGAGGACCGCGCCGTCCCGGGAGAATATAGGCTCCCGCGTGGGCTCGTGCAAGGCTAGTTTGTTCAATGGGTTACGGCTCAGCGTCCGCCCTTGGACTTAGCAGGGGGGCGCGATGCCTCGGACAGATGCTTGCGGATTTTGCCGGCGAGCGAGGGCCCCACTTCCCGGGCGAGATCCTCATCCGTGGCCGACAAGACGCCGCGCACGCTGCCGAATTTTGTGAGCAGCCTACGAGCCTTGAGGGCCCCCACCCCCGGCACGTTTCTCAAGGAGGTGGTCAGGGTTCGTTTGGAACGAAGCCGCCGGTGATAGGTGACGGCGAAGCGGTGCGCTTCGTCGCGGATTCGCTGGATGAGATGCAGGGCGGCGGATGCGTGGTCCAGCTCGATCTCCCCCTTCCTGCCCTGCAGGTAGAGGAGCTCCTCCCGTTTGGCGATGGAAGCGACCTGAAGCGTCACCAGATCCAGTCGGGCCAGGACCTCTGCCGCAGAGCGCAGCTGCCCTTTTCCTCCGTCGATCAGGACCAGATCGGGCAGCTCTTCCCCTTCCCGGAGCAGCCGCGCGTAGCGGCGGCCCACCACTTCCGCCAGGGAGGCAAAATCGTCGGCGCCCTGGACGGTCCGGACCCGGAAGTGACGGTACTGCGCCGGCCGCATCTTGCCGGCCTCCCACACCACCATCGAGGCCACCGAGTCCGTTCCCTGGGTATTGGAGATGTCGAACGCCTCGATACGCAGCGGCGGCTCCTCCAGGTCGAGCGACTCGCGCAGCGCCTCCGCTTCCTCCAATCCCTGCGAGGCCGCTCCCCGGAAGGCCTGCTCGAACGCCAGTCGCGCATTCTCCGCGACCGTTTCCAGGAAAGCCCGCTTCGGCCCGCGCCGGGGGGAAAGAATCTTCACGGCTCTGCCTCTTTTCGCGGAGAGCCATTCCTCCAGGAGCTCCCGGTCGGTGGGCTCCACGCTCGTGTAGATTTCCTGCGGCACCTCGCTCACAGAACCGTAGTACTGCTGCAGGCAGGCCGCCGTAAGCTCGTCCGGCGCTTCCTGCACTCCTTCCAGAGTGAATTCCCGCCTCGAAGCGACCACCCCGTCGCGCATCTGGAATATTTCCAGGGTCGAGCGCTCGCCCTCGCGATAGTGGGCCAGATAGTCCTGGTCCTCCAGCCCCACCGACGCGAAGCGCTGGCGCACTGACAATCCCTCCACGGAGCGAATCAGATCCCGGTAATGCGCCGCCGTCTCGAATTGCTCCGATCCGGAGGCTTCTCTCATGCGCTCCTTGAGCCTCCCGAGAAGATCGCGGTTGCGTCCCTCGAGAAACAGTCGCGCCTCCTGCACCTGCTGGCGGTATTCGTCCTTCTCCACCAGACCCGCGCAGGGTCCCGTGCATTGATTGAGCTGATAGTAGAGGCACGGGCGGGGACGGGACCCATCCAGCTTTTCGTGACAGATGGCAACGCGGAAAAATCTCGCCACCATGCGCAACGCCTTGCGCGCGCTGCTGGCGGGAAGGAAGGGCCCGAAGTAGAGGTTGCGATCGAGGCGGGCGCGGCGCACCAGCACCACGCGGGGGAAAGGGTCGCTCACGGTCATCTTCAGGTAGGGAAAGTTCTTGTCATCGCGCAGGAGAACGTTGTAACGCGGGCGCTCCTTCTTGATGAGGTTGTTTTCCAGGATCAGGGCTTCGCGCTCGGAGCTGGTGAGGATCAGCTCCAGATCCCTCACCTCGGAAACCAGCGCCTCCGTCTTGGGAGGATGCTGGGCGCCTTTCTGGAAATACGAGCGGACGCGGCTTTTGAGGGATTTCGCCTTCCCCACGTAGATCACCCGCCCCCGGTGATCGCGGTAGACGTAGACCCCGGTGGAGTCGGGGAGCGAGGTGAGTTTCTCCTCCAGGGTGGAACCCGGGGGCAGGGTGAACTCGGGGGTCATCTCGGAAAGGCTCTCACGCGCTCAGATCGATTTTCTCAAGGAACCGGATTCGATCCCTCAGCTCCGCCGCCCGCTCGAAATCCAGCTTGGCAGCCGCCTGCTTCATTTCCGAGCGCAGATTCTGGATCTCCCGCTCGAGCGCGGCCCGATCGTCGTATTTCGCTCCGGCCTCGGCGACTTCCAGATCTACTTTCAGATAATCGGCCTCGTAGACGCTCCCCAGCACTTCGTCCAGGGCCTTTACGATGGATTCCGGCGTGATGCCGTGCTCCCGGTTGTAGGCCTCCTGCAGAATCCGCCGCCGGCGCGTCTCCGAGATCGCCCGCTCCATGGAGGCGGTCATCCGATCGGCGTAAAAGATCACCTGGCCGCGCACGTTTCTGGCGGCGCGCCCGGAGGTCTGGATCAGCGCACCGGCGGATCGGAGATAGCCTTCCTTGTCCGCATCCAGAACGCCCACCAGGGACACCTCCGGAAGGTCCAATCCCTCGCGGAGGAGATTCACTCCCACCAGCACGTCGAAGTCACCGCGTCGCAAGTTTCGAAGAATCCGGACCCGCTCGAGAGTCTCCACGTCGGAATGCAGGTATTCCACCCTCACGCCCACATCACGATAGTACTGAGTCAGCTCCTCCGCCATGCGCTTCGTGAGCGTGGTGACCAGCACTCGATCTCCCAGCTTCACCCTCTGCCGAATCTCGGCCAGCAGATCGTCCACCTGGGTGCCGATGGGACGGACCAGGATCTCCGGGTCCATGAGCCCGGTGGGGCGCAGGACCTGCTCCACCACCTCGCCGCCGGTGAGCTCCAGCTCGTAAGGGCCGGGGGTGGCCGACACATAGACAAGCTGTCCAGTCCTCGATTTGAACTCCTCAAAGGTGAGAGGCCGGTTGTCGACCGCGGAAGGGAGGCGGAAGCCATATTCCACGAGCGTTTCCTTGCGGGAGCGGTCGCCCCGGAACATGCCCTTGATCTGGGGAACGGTCACGTGACTCTCGTCCAGGATCATCAGCGCATCGGCGGGGAGGTAATCCAGCAGCGTGGGCGGGGGCTCGCCCGGCTTCCGCCCCGTGAGGTGCCGGGAGTAGTTCTCGATTCCTTGGCAGTAGCCGATTTCCTGGATCATCTCCAGGTCGAACTGGGTGCGCTGGTGCAGCCGCTGCGCCTCCAGCAGCTTCTTCCGCCCCTCCAGATCCGCCAGCCTCTGGGCCAGCTCCGCCTTGATGGCCTCGATCGCCTCCACCAGGCGATCTCTGGGCGTGACGTAGTGGGAATTGGGATAGATGGGAATGCGTCCGAGACGCCGCAGCGGAATCCCACGCACGGGATCCAGAGCCTCGAGAGTTTCCAGCGTGTCGCCGAAGAACCCCGCGCGGATGGCGAATTCCTCGTAGGCAGGAAATATCTCGACCACGTCTCCGCGTACCCTGAAGCCGCCGCGCTCCAGGTCCATGGAATGGCGCTCGTACTGAATCTCCACGAGCTTGCGGAGCATGACGTCTCGATCCAGCGTCGCCCCCTCTTCCAGGAAGACCATCATGCCGTGATAGGCCTCCGGCGAGCCCAGGCCGTAGATGCAAGATACCGAGGAGACAATCACCACGTCGCGCCGCTCGAACAGCGAGCGGGTGGCCGAATGGCGCAGCCGCTCGATCTCGTCGTTGATGGTCGCTTCCTTCTCGATGAACGTGTCGGTCTGCGGCACGTAGGCTTCCGGCTGGTAGTAGTCGTAGTAGGAGACGAAATACTCCACGGCGTTGTCCGGGAAAAATCGCCTGAATTCCTGATAGAGCTGCGCCGCCAGGGTTTTGTTGTGGGAGAGAATGAGCGTCGGGCGATTCACCGCGGCGATCAGGTGCGCCATGGTGAAGGTCTTTCCGGAGCCGGTGACACCCATGAGCACCTGGTGCTGGCGACCCTGGTTAACCGATTCCACCAGCTTCTGGATGGCCTGGGGCTGGTCGCCCTTCGGCTGGAAATCAGAAGCCAGTCGAAACCGTCCCTCCTCGGCACCGGGCCGTGACGGGCGGCGGATCTCCCCTTCCGAAAGGCCCTTCGGGGGGGCTGCTTCGCGGGGTTCAGGGCGCGTTGTTTTTCGGGAGCTCATGGTCTGGATCCCGGCGAGGAACCTGGGTTGTCTTCGTGGGACGCTGTGTTATACTGCGCTGCGATGATAGCAGATGTAAATGATGACAGCAAAGGAATTGACCACCCAAAACCGCCCCGACGTCTCTCCTTCCGCATCACTGTTATTCTGCTGATTCTGTTTGCCCTGGCAGTAATTACCGGCTCCGTTACAGGCTATTTCCTCACTTCGGACATCCCCGAAGTCTCCCGCCTCGAAGACTGGAGACCCCCGGTCGTCAGCGTGCTGTTTGCTGCGGACGGGTCACCCACCTACCAGTTTGGCGGCGAGAAGCGAATCCTGGTCGACTACAACCAGATTCCTCCCCAGTTTATTCAGGCCATCATCGCCACCGAGGACTCGCGCTTCTACCATCATTTCGGGGTGGATCCACTGGGAATCTCCAGGGCGCTGCTGCGGGATATGGTTCACATGAGGATGAAGGAAGGGGGCAGCACCCTCACCCAGCAGCTGGCGAAGTTGCTGTTCCTCAAACCCGACAAAACGCTGCGCCGCAAGCTCCAGGAAGCGGTGCTGGCGATGCAGATCGAGAAGACCTACACGAAGAAGGAGATCCTGGTTTACTACTGCAATCAGATTTATCTGGGTCACGGCCGTTACGGGGTGGAGACCGCCTCACGTTTCTATTTCGGAAAGCCGGCCAAGGACATGACCCTGGCGGAGTCCGCTCTGCTCGCGGGAATCGTCCAGCGGCCGGAGGCTTATTCGCCGCTGCGCAATCCGGAGCTGGCGCTGCGCCGCCGGGACCATGTCCTGGATCGGATGCGGGACGAAGGGTACCTCACCGCCGAGCAGGCGCGTCAGGCGCGCGCCGAGACGTTCCACCGCATCCAGCCGCGTGAGGAAAGCGAGCTGGCTCCCTATTTCGTCGAAGAGGTGAGGCGATACCTGGATCGCACTTACGGGGAAGTCGCACTCTACCAGGAAGGCCTTGAGGTATACACCACCCTCGATCCCGCGATGCAGAAGGCGGCGAATGAGGCCATGAGCCGCGGGCTGCGGGCCGTCGACAAGAGGCAGGGATTCCGTCCCATCCAGACCAACATCCTGCGGGACCCGAAGACGACCCTCGAAGCCTACAAGCACCCGGACTGGGCGCGTCCGCTCGAGGTGGGGGATCTGGTCCACGGGCTGGTGACGGCGGTGGATCGCAAGAGCGCCACGGTGAAGGTGGGGCCGTACGAGGGTAAGGTAGGGCCTCAGGAGATCCAGTGGACGCACGCCACGGCACTCTCCTCCATCCTGCACGTGGGAGATGTAACCCTTTTCCAGATTCAACAAATCGAGCGCGAGGCGCATCGTCTCAAGCTTTCGCTCGATCAGGAGCCGGTGGTGGAGGGATCGCTGCTGGCCCTGGACCCGGCGACCGGTGAGGTCAAGGCCCTGGTGGGGGGCTACGATTTCAGCCGCAGCGAGTTTGATCGGGTCATGCAGTCATTCCGCCAGCCGGGCTCCGCTTTCAAGCCGTTCGTCTATCTGTCGGCCCTGGATTCCAACTACACGCTGGCCGACACTCTCTTCGACGAGCCCACCGTGTTTATGGACAGCAAGACCAACGTGGAATACCAGCCGGAGAACTACACCCGGAAATACTACGGAACGATGACCCTGCGGACGGCGCTGGAAGAGAGCCGCAACATCGTCTCGGTCAAACTGCTCAACCAAATCGGCTACCGGAAGGTCATCGACGTGGCCACACGCATGGGCATTAAGAGCCACTTGAATCCTTACCCGTCCCTGGCTCTCGGGGCCGCCGAGGTCTCCCTCTGGGACCTGGTGTCGGCTTACTCGGTGTTCCCCAACCAGGGGATCCTGGTGGAGCCACACATGATTCGCCAGGTGTTGGATCGGAGCGGGAAGGTCCGCGAGCAGGCGCACCCTTCCGTGGAGGAAGTGCTCAAGCCTGACATCGCCTACCTGATGGCTTACGCATTACAGGGGGTCACTGAAACGGGCACCGGGGCCGCCGCGCGGGTCCTGAACCGACCGATCGGCGGGAAAACAGGCACCACCGACGATCTGGCCGATGCCTGGTTCGTCGGATTCACTCCCAGCCTGGTGGTTGGGGTCTGGGTCGGCTTCGATCAGCGCAAGAGTCTGGGAGTTGATGAGACCGGGGCCCACGTCGCCCTGCCGATCTGGATCGACTTTCTTCAAAACGCCCTGAAGGATCACCCTCCGGAGAAATTTCCACGCCCCTCCAGCATCAGCTTCGTTCCCGTGGATCGCCGGACAGGGCTCAAGGCCAGCGTGGAGACCCACTGCCAGCCCATCATACTGGAAGCCTTTTTGCGCGGAACGGAGCCCACGGCGCTGTGTTCCGAGGCTCAGCACTTCCGGGTGTCGCTCCCCTACTACCTCCAGCGCTATCAGTTCAACCGGAAAAACGAGCTGCGCATCGACGGCGAGGGGTTGCGCCAACTGCTCCAGCAATCCGGTGGAGAGCTGTCTCTCGATGAGGCGACCCGATCCTTGGTGCTGCACCGACCCGAAGGAGACTGGGTGATTGCACTGGACATCGGGAGAAGGGACATTCGGGAAATCATGGATGAAATGGCAGGCGCAGGCTCGGGAACCGACACGCAGGCTGAGGGTCTTTCCCCTGTATCGCCGCCCCGCCGGGTGGGAATCGACGGCCGGGAGGCCACCATGGTCCTGATCAAATACGACTGAGCGTCGAGCTGCCGCGGGCGGTCCAGTGAGCATTGAGGTATTTCCTGGCCCTCAGACGCTGCGCCAGGCGATCCTCCAGCGGGGCTACATCGCCCATTTCCCAGTTCACCGAGAACGCCGCTCCCAATCCTCGAGCCAGCGCCAGAGCCACTTCCTCGAAATCAGGGCGCCTTCCCAAAAGCTCCCGTAGCGTGGTCCAGCCTCGGCGCTCCTCGCGCTGGCCTCCGGTAGCCTCGTCGAAGAGCCGCCCATTGGCATCGAGAAGGATGGATCCGTGCTGAAGCGAGGCGCCCTTGCGGCGCACCTGGGCGGAGCCCACTACCTTCTTCCCCGCAAACGTGATCTCATAGCTTCCGGCCCGGGCGAAGCACTGCGCGGGAGGGGCGGAGCCGACTTCGACGCGGGCCCTGCATCCGGGATCCGGAGAAAGGCCGAGCAATGAAAGGCCCTCGGCGATCCCGGCTGCGATTTCTTGGTAGGAGTCGAGAATGGAGCCGCAGAAAGGCGGCTCTCCCGTGGGGCCCACCAGGCAGTAGGTCACTTCCCGATCGTGCAGCACGGCCGCGCCTCCTGTGGGCCGCCGCACCACGGGGATGCCGTGGTCCCGGCAGAACCCCTGATCCACGGATCGCAGGGCGTCCTGAAATCTCCCCAACGACAGTGTCGGGACGTTCCAGCCGTAAATTCGCAGGACCGGGTACCTGAGCCGGCTCTCGCCCTCGCGGCGGCACGCCTCCAGCAATGCCTCGTCCCGCGCCATGTTTTCGAATCCGTCCTGAGGGGGGTCGCAAATCAGTCTCCAGGTCTTGAAGGAGGAGTTCATGCCAGAATGCTCTCCAGCGCCGAATGCGGCAGGCCCTGGGAGGCCGCCACAGCCGGATGCACCACTTTTCCCTCGAACACGTTGAGGCCCAGCGCCAGAGTGGGGTCCTTGCGCAGCGCTCCCTTCAGCCCTGACTGGGCGATCCTGAAGATGTAGGGCAGGGTGACATTGGTCAGGGCGTAGGTAGAGGTGCGAGGAACCGCTCCGGGCATGTTGGCGACGCAGTAGTGCACCACGCCATCCACCACGAAGACCGGCTCGCTGTGCGTGGTGGCGTGGGTCGTCTCGATGCAGCCTCCCTGGTCCACCGCTACGTCCACGATCACTGAGCCGCGCTTCATGCTGGCGATCATGGAGCGCTTCACCAGCTTCGGTGCGGAGGCACCGGCGATCAAGACGGCGCCGATCAGAAGATCCGCACGGGCCACCGATTCAGCCAGGTAGTAGGCATTGCTCATGAGGGTCTCCACGCGCCCCCCGAAGATGTCGTCCAGATACCTCATCCTCGCCGCCGAGCGCTCCAGCACCGTGACGCGCGCCCCAAGGCCCAGCGCGAGCTTGGCGGCGTTGGTCCCCACCGTTCCGCCCCCGATGATGACCACCTGCCCGGGCAGCACCCCCGGCACTCCGCCCAGGAGAATCCCCACCCCTCCCTGGGTGCGCTGCAGGTAGTGGGTTCCCACTTGGATGGACATTCTGCCGGCGACCTCGCTCATGGGTGTCAGCAGCGGCAGGGAGCCATCCGCCTCTTCGATCGTTTCGTAAGCCATTCCCGCCACGCCGGCGTTCAGGAGCCCGCGGGTCAATTCCGCGTCCGGTGCGAGGTGAAGGTAAGTGAATAGGATCTGCCCGCGCCTTAGACGCGCCACTTCCTCTTTCTGGGGCTCCTTGACCTTGACCACCATCTCAGCATCCGCGAACAGGGTCGCCGCCGACTCCACCAAGGTGCCGCCGGCCCGAACGAATTCTTCGTCGGATACGCCGCTCCCCTGGCCGGCCTCCTTCTCCACCAAGACCCGATGCCCGGCGTCCGTGAGGCTCTTCACCCCGGCCGGCACCATGCTCACCCGATATTCGTTGTCCTTGATCTCCTTGGGGACGCCGAGGATCATGATCGCCTTTCTTTTGAACTTTCAGACTCACACCTAGCTGTCGATCTGGGCCTTTTGAAGCTTCCCGCTGAAATCCACGTACACCGACTTCCACTCGGAGAAAATGTCCAAAGCCGTGTCCGCCGCTTCACGGTGCCCGTTACCGGTTTGTTTGGTCCCGCCAAACGGAAGCTGTACCTCGGCCCCCGTGGTGGAGGAGTTCACGTAGAAAATTCCGGTGAAGAGGTCCCGCATGGCGATGAAGGCCTTGTTCACATCCTGCGTGAAGATGGCCGAGGAGAGGCCGTACTTCACTCCGTTGCCGATCTCGATAGCCTGGTCCAGAGAATCGCAGGGGATGATCGAGAGCACCGGGCCGAAGATTTCCTCCTGGGCCAAGCGCATGCCGGGTTCCACATCGGAAAAAACCGTGGGGGCGAAGAAACTCCCGCGACCGAATTCCCCCTTGGTCAGCCGGACGCCTCCGCACAGGAGGTTGGCTCCTTCGTCCCGGCCGATCTGAACGTACTCGGCGATTCTCTTGACGGCCGCCTCGTTGATCACGGGGCCCATTTCCACCGATTCGTCCAGGCCATCTCCAATGCGCAGATTCTTTGCCCGCTCCGCCAGCTTCTCCACGAATTCCCCGTACACCTTCTTGTGCACCACCACCCGGCTGGTCGCGGTGCACCGCTGACCCGAGGTTCCGAAGGCCCCCCAGAGCACGCCGTCCAGCGCCAGATCCAGCCTGGCATCCTCCAGGACGATGATGACGTTCTTGCCCCCCATTTCCAGCGAGCAGCGCTTGAACAGTCTCGCGGTCGTCTCGCCGACCTTCCCTCCTATCTCGGTGGATCCAGTAAATGAAACCAGGTCCACGCCGGGGTGCTCCATGAGCGGTGTACCCACGGAGGCTCCCGACCCAGTCACCAGGTTCACGACTCCTCGGGGAATCCCCGCTTCCTGACACACTTTCACCAGATGATAGGTGCTCAGGGGCGTGTCGGATGCTGGCTTGAGAACCACGGTGTTACCACAGACCAGTGCGGGCATGAGCTTCCACGAAGGTATCGCCATCGGGAAATTCCACGGCGTAATGAGAGCGCATGTCCCGACCGGCATGCGCATCGACATGGCATATTTGTTCGGCAGCTCGGAGGGGACCGTCTTCCCGAACATGCGGCGTCCTTCTCCCGCCGTGTAGTAGGCGATGTCGATACCTTCCTGCACGTCGCCGCGCGTCTCTTTGATCACCTTGCCCATCTCCCGGGTCATTTCCCGGGCGTACTCTTCCTTGCGGCGAATGAGAATTTCGCCGACCTTGTAGACATATTCGGCGCGCTTCGGAGCGGGAGTGAGGCGCCATTTGCGGTGCGCTTCTCGGGCCGCTTCCACCGCCTGTTGCACGTCCTCTGCCGTGCTGTCCTGGAAAACCCCGATCATTTCACTGGAGTCCGCCGGGTTTCGGTTCTCGAAGAGCTTTCCCGAGGTCGAGCTCACCCATTCGCCGTTGATGAAATTCCGGTAGGTCTTCGCTTCGGTCATGGCTGAATCTGCCTTTGCGCCGGGCGAGCAGGCGCGCTGAGTATCTCGTTTGTTTTATGGCAATTGCAGTCGGCACCCTATCAAAAGCGATGCGCTTGTGTCAAGGGAGAACCGGACGCCCTGCGGGACAAGAAAAGAGCGCCCGGCAGCCGGTGCGGGCGATTTTGCTCTCTCTCTAAGGTGGGGGGGTAGGGTAGGAAAAGGGGGAATGGCTCTTCCCTACACCAGCTGCCGGAACTTCATCACTTGAGATTCGGAAAGAGTGAACAGCGATTCCATTTTTCACTTCAATCCGAACGCTTGCACTGGTACCTAGCAACTCTCCTGCCAAAAAGCGTCAGCCTCGGAAGTTTTTCCTGCTTTACGTGGATATCACTTGAGGGCGTGAGAGTTACGAGGTCTTCCGAGTCCCCATGCAACGACGGCTGGTGCCTGGGAAGGGGGATCGGTGTTTCCCTTTTGGCGCAGGATGTCCTCCGACCAATGCGAAAAAGACACCCCGACCGAGCCGACCACCGATCGAAACGGAGCCGAGGCCAGTCGACTCAGCCAACCCGCTTCCTCAGCTCGCGAATCCTGGAGGCGACGTCTCTATAGTTGGAATTGATGCCGTAGACTTCGGAGAAGAGTGAGAGAGCCTGGGAATGCTCTGAGCGCTCCAGGTGAAGCTCCGCCAAATCATAGCGCAGCCCCAAGGTTTTCTCCTCGGGATGGCCGGTCGATGCGAGCGCCTTCCGGTACCACTTCACAGCCAGCTCGGACATGCCTTTTTCGCGAAAGCAGATTCCCAGAATACTGCAACATTCCATGAACAGCTTGGGATCACGCGAAGCGTATTGAAATTCTCCGATCGCCTCGTCCAGAAGGCCCATTTCCTTGTACGCGATTCCCAGATTGTAGCGAGTCTCGTAATCCTCTTCCTCGACCTGCTGGTCCACTTTCTTGCGGAACGCCTTGAAGATTTCGTCGATGCTCTCTTCTTCACCCGAGGTCAGCCCGGTCGGTCCTTCTCCCGGCTCTCCTGGAGTGCTGTCGACGGCATGCGCGCGCAATTCCGCCGCCAGATCGAAGAAACCATCTTCACCGCCTCCCACCTCACCCGGCGAATGACTCGCAGGGAACCCGCCTTTCTGCGGCGCTCCGCCGAAGGCCAGCTCCACGTCCATGTCCAGGTCACCGCCCGCGACGGGCAGCGGCGGAGCCGGAGAAGCCGGGCGGGGCGCCTTGATCCTGGCCCGGAGCCTGGCCAGATCCGGATGAGTTGGCGCCGTTACCTCCAAATTTCGAAAGATCTCCTCAGCCTCCTCCTGCAATCCCTGTTGGAGAGAGAATTCCAGCTGACTGATGCGGTCGGAAATGAGGCTTTCATCCGGCTCCCCTGTCTCGGTCTCATCCACCAGATCGATGGTGAGCTCTTCTTCAGGTGAGTCGGCGAGCAGCCCCAGCGATCCATCCAGATCGGAGGATTCGGACAGCCCGTTCCCGACGGAGACCTCTTCCATGTCCAGACTGAGTTCCTCCAGCGAATGTCCCGCAGAGCCTTGACGAGTCGAAGCTGCGGCAGCCTGTGAAGGCTTCTTCAGGGGCTCGCTTGATTCACTCTCGCCCCCACCGCCGGAGGGATCGAGTTCCCTGGCCTGCTCCTCCCAGTCCGACGCTTTTTCCGATTCCCCCTTCTCCCGAAACAGCTGAGCCACCCTGAGAGAGCACCGGGCCGCGTCCGCTTTCCTTCCTTCTTCTACGTGGACCTCTTTCATCTTCATCAGCGAAGGAAGGTGATCCGGATAGCGGTCCAGAATCGCCTGCAGCTGCTCCCGGGCTTTCTCCACGAGACCGTACTTGAGAAAGACCTCCGCCTCTGTAAGGTGCTCATTGAGAAAGTCCTCGTCCAGGTCCGGCTTCGCAGGGTCTCCGCGCATCTCCTGGATGACGCTTTTTCCCGAGTAGGCCTGCTCCTGCTCTCCGATGACGACGTCATCCTCGGTAGCGACTCCCAGCGGATTCGGCAGGGAATCGATGGAGGGGTCACCCAGCTCGATTTCGTCCGCCGGAACCTCATCGCTAAAGCTGAGGCTCTCGCCGAATTGGGAATCGTCATCGCTGGCGACCTCTAGGTCGACAACCTTGTCAAGCTCATCCAGCGTCGGAACGGCCGAATCTTCCTGGGCGGAGGAGCTTTCACCACCCGCCATCCCTGCGAGGTTGGCGGCGAATTTTCCGCGGAGCTCGCCGGCCACCGCACTCTCAGGCGCCAGGTCATTCAGGCGATCCAGATAGAGTCCGGTCTGCTTCCAATCTTCACGCCGCGCATGCAGCTGGGCCAGCCTTTCAATCGCGGACACCATCCCGTCGCGGTGCGTCGCCTGGCTCCAGATTTCCAGGATCCGGTCGAGGAGATTCGCGTCATCCGGAGTGATTTGATGGGCCTGCTCCAGGAGTGAAGCGGCCCGCTCGCTGTTGCCCCCCTTCAGGCAGTCCTCGGCCCCTTCCTTCAGCTTTCCTACGGCCTTTCCCGGCTCATTCCGGGTCGCGAGAAAACGCGCTTCAACCTCCAGCAGCCCGATCTTGGGCTCCCCGGCGGCGGCAGCGACGAGCTTCTGAAAATCGTTGACTTTCCCAGCTCCCAGATACGCTTCTCCGAGAAGGTGCAGATTTCGCTGATTCTCCGGATCGCCGTGGTGCAGTGATTCCAAGACCCCCAGGACCTCCTGCGAGTTCTTGCCGGCCGCCTGTAGCAATTCCGCCATTTGACTGAGCACTTCGGGGTGGGAGGACTGGAGCCGCGAGGCCTTCTGCAGAACTTTCAGGGCCTCCTCGCCCATGTTTCGCTTCCTCAACTCGGCCGCGACTGTCAGGAGCCCTTCCACGGCCCGCGCTGGATCTCCTTCACGGGCGTGCATCTCCGCGACGTGCAGCCGAACTTTCACGTTGCCAGGCTCGAGCACCAGGATTTTCTCGTAAATTCCCAGCGCCTTGTCCTTCTGTCCTGCTTTGAGGCACTGCTCCGCCAGGGCCGCGTACTGGCCTCGGGCTTCCGTGACAAGTCCCTGCTTGCCATACATGTCCGCCAGACGCTCGTTGGCCTCCAGGTGGGTCGGCTCGAGCTTGGTGATTTTCTTGTACATGGCGATGGCTTTCAGGTGAAATCCATCACCGGCGTAGAAGTCGGCAATTCGCATGAATTGACGAATCGCCTCCTTGTTCTTGCGCAGCCGGACGTAGAGATCTCCGATTCGGTTGATGGTGTTGACGTCGCGCGGGTTGTCCTCGGAAAGGACCAGGTAGTGCTTGATGGCGTCATCCAGCTTGCCCTGGCGGACCAGCTTGTCGGCAGTCTCCAGAGCCTTGGCCCGGTTCAATGCCATCTCAGGCTCCCCCGTCGAGCAGCGGCCTCTGCACGGAGAAGGTTCGTCGGTGCAAGGGCGATAGTCCCACCGCAAAAATGGCGCGGCGATGCTCCAGGGTCGGATACCCTTTGTTGGTGCGGAACCGGTAGGCGGGGAATAGGGAGTCGAAATCCTTCATCATCTCATCGCGGTAAACTTTAGCGAGGATGGACGCCGCCGCAATCGACAGGCAACGTCGATCCCCGTGAATCAGGCATCGCTGAGGTAAGTTCACGGCCGGCAGAGAAACGGCATCGATCAACAGTACGTCGGGTGGCTGAGAGAGCTGCGCCACCGCCTGCCCCATCGCCTCGCGCGTTGCCTGGAAGACATTCACTCGATCCACCCTGTCGGCATCGACGATTCCAAAGCCATAGGCCTTAGCCGAGAGCACGATCTGGCCAAACAACCGGCGGCGCACATTTTCCGAAAGAAGCTTGGAATCCCTCACACCCGACAACCGGGATCCGCGCTCCAGTATCACCGCTGCGGCAACCACAGGCCCCGCCAAAGACCCACGGCCCACTTCATCCAGACCGGCGATGAAGCGGTGCCCGTCTTTCGCCAAGGCATTCTCATGGATCCAGCGCAAGTCGGACGGTCCGATTCAGACGTACTTCTTTTCCTGGATCCGGGCCGCCTTTCCGCGCAGTTCCCTCAGGTAAAATAGCTTGGCGCGCCTTACACGGCCCTGTCGGACGACTTCCACCTTGTCCAGAATGGGAGAGTGAAGCGGGAAGATCCTCTCCACACCTACGCCGTCGGAAATCTTCCGGACGGTAAAGGAGGTGTTGACGCTACCGCCCCGCCGCGCAATCACCATGCCCTCGAACACCTGGATGCGCTCTTTCTCTCCTTCTTTCACTTTCACATGCACCTTCACGGTGTCGCCTACCGAGAAAGCGGGGACCTTTTCCCGCAGCTCCTTCGCTTCCACCATCTTGACCCAGTCCATGACGCCTCTCCATTTCTCGTTGAAATTGTTTGGTTCTTCAGACCCTACTCTCCCCCGGAGCCTCGCCTCGCGCCGCTCGTCAAGTCCGGCCGTTTGGTTTCGGTGGCCTCCCGAGCTTTCTGGCGTCTCCAAGCAACGATCTCCGCATGATTTCCGGAAAGGAGAACCTCCGGCACCGGCTTGTCGCGAAACATCGCCGGTTTGGTGTATTGCGGATACTCCAACCCACCCTCGGCGCTGAAGGAATCCTCCTCCGCGCTTCGTAGACTTCCCAGAACGCCCGGGACCTGTCGGGACACGGCATCGATCAGGACCATGGCCGGAAGCTCCCCGCCGGTCAAGACGTAATCGCCAATCGACACTTCCTCATCCGCCAGAAACTCACGAACCCTCTCGTCGATCCCCTCGTAACGCCCACAGATGAGGATGAGACGATCGAAATCTCGAGCCAGCTCCCGGGCCCGCCCCTGGTGGAACGGCCTTCCCTGCGGACTCAACAGAATGACCTGGCTGCGCGCCACCGGGAAGCGCTCCCGAATCGATTCCACCCCTTCAAAAACGGGCCCCGGCATCAGAACCATTCCGCCGCCACCCCCATAGGGAGTGTCATCCACCTGACGGTGCCGGTCGTGAGCGTGGTCTCTCAAGTCGTGCAGCCGCACCTCGATGAGTCCCTTCTCCTGTCCCCGCTTCAGAATGCTCTCCGTCAGCGGTCCAGCAAACATCCCCGGGAATATGGTGAGCACGTCAAACTGCATCAATCTCCAGGAGCCCCTCGGGAGGGTCTATCTCGATGACGCCGGCCTCCAGGTCCACCTGCCGGCAGATGGAGCGGGTAAAAGGTATCAGGTGCTCCCGATCTCCTTCCCCCTGAACCAGAAGGACATCGGTTCCGCCGGTGCGGAGAATGTCCGCGACCTTGCCTATCCGGCCTCTCCCCGGCGCTCGAACCTCCATTCCCACGAGGCGGAAAATATAATAGGTGCCCTCGGGGAGGTCAACCAAATCCTTACTTTGGAGGAAGATATCGGAGCCAACCAGGGGTTCTGCGAGGCTGGCGGAACCTATGCCTTCGAGTCGTAGGATCACCCGATCACGGTAGTGCTCGGCACTCTCGATACGCAGATCCCGATAATGGTTCTTGCCGCGGAAGCGGAGCAGCTGTCCCGTCTTGAAGGGCTCCGCGGCAAAAGGCGCCAGTCGGGCCGTGAGCAGGCCTTTGGCTCCTCTCAACCGGGCGCCGCGGCCGACCAGTATCCAGCCCTCGTCCTGTGGGGGCCCCGCTTCCCTGGTCATGCCTATTCCAGGATTTGCAGCAGGGTGCGCTGGTGCAGCTTTTCTCCAGCCAGACCCACCAGAGCGCGCAGGGCACGTGCCGTCCGCCCTTGTCTGCCGATGACTTTTCCCAAATCCTGGGGGTCCACCTTCAGCTCGAAGACGAGGGTGTGGGAGCGAGCCCCCCCGGAAACTGCCACGGCCTCGGGATGATCCACGAAGCCCTTGACTAGAGTCTCCACCATGGCCCCGACGAGGCCGGCATCCTCAGTCACCGCACTCACCCCCTCTACGGCTGTCCGACCCGCGCCCGCTCCAGCAGCTTGCGCACCGTGTCGGAAGCGTGAGCCCCCTTGCGAATCCAAGCTTCGGCACGTGCTACGTCCACCTTGACCTTGCTCGGCTTGGTCTTGGGGTCATAGTGACCCAGAGTCTCGACAAAATCCCCTTCGGGGCGCAATTCGGAATCCGAAACCACGATTCTGTAGAAAGGCTTGCTGCGCGTCCCCGCGCGCCTCAGTCGAATCTTGAGCATTCCTGTTCCTCCCGAAACATGCCTTGGCTCATCGCCGGTTCATCGTTTGAAATTCCTGGCCAGAGACTTCAGGGACGGGCGCGGCCCGCTTCCCGAGAACATCCTCATCAATTTCCTCGCCTGCTTGAACTGTCGCAGCAGCTCGTTCACCTCCTGCACCGAAGTTCCGGAACCCAAAGCCACGCGCCGTCGCCGGCTTCCATCCAGGATCTGGGGCGCGGAGCGCTCCCGCGTGGTCATGGAGCGAATGATCGCTTCCGTGCGCGAGATGCGCTTTTCATCCACTTCTCCCGAAGCGACCCCTTGCAGCCCCGGAATCATTCCCACAATCTCCTTCAAGGTTCCCATACGGCGGACCTTGGCAATCTGCTCCAGGAAATCCTCGAGAGTGAACTCGCGCTTCCGGATCTTGTGCTCGAGGGTTTCGGCTTCGCCTTCTCGAAAAGTGCTCTGCGCCTTCTCGACCAGGCTCAGGACATCGCCCATCCCCAGGATTCGTGACGCCATCCGATCCGGATAAAATGCCTCCAGGTCGCTGGGCTTTTCTCCCGTCCCCACGAACTTGATGGGAACCCCGGTCACGCTGCGCACGGAAAGGGCGGCGCCGCCCCGGGCGTCGCCGTCCAGCTTGCTGAGAATGACGCCGGTGAGCTTGACCCGCTTGTGAAACTCCAGCGCGCTCCGAACCGCGTCCTGACCGGACATGGCGTCGGCCACGTAGAGGACCTCAGCAGGCTGAACACGTTCCACGACCCGGGCCAGCTCGTCCATCAGCTTCTGATCGATCTGCAGTCGCCCGGCACTGTCCACGATGAGAAAATCGCACCCGGCCTGGCGCGCGGCATAGACTGATCCTGCCGCCAGAGCCACGGGATCCTCGCCCGCCTCCTCGAAACAGCGCACTGAAACCGCCCGGGCCACGGTGGCAAGCTGCTCCCGCGCCGCCGGCCGATGGACGTCCACCGAGGCCAGCATGGGCAGGTGACCGCGCTCTTTGAGCAGGCGACCCAGCTTTCCGGCCGTGGTGGTCTTTCCCGAGCCTTGAAGTCCGCACAGCACCAGCGTGGTGGGCGGCATTCCGGAAATCTTCAATTTCTGCCCCGGTCCCGTCAGGAGCGCCTCGAGCTCCTCTTTGACGATGCCGACGAGATGCTGCCCGGGGGTGAGGCTTTTCATCACCTCGTCTCCCACCGCCCGCTGCCGGACCCGGGTCAAGAAATCCTGCGCCACCTGGAGGTTCACGTCAGCCTCCAGCAAGGCAAGCCGCACTTCGCGGAGTCCCTCATTCACCGACGCCTCGGTCAGATGACCCTGACCCCGAAGTCGCCGCAAGACTCCCTGAATTCGGTCGCTGAACTGCTGGAACATGGCTTGTCCGTGAGCGAAGTCTATGAAGAAACGGGGGATTTTAGGTTTTTTGGGGGGTAAGTGTCAACGCCGGAAGAAGCGCCTCACACCAGGGAGAGGATGTGCCCCATTTTTTCCTTCTTGGTCTTGAGGTAGCGCAGCGTGGCGGTGGAAGGAGGGATCTCCAGGGGAACCCGCTCCACGATTTCCAGGCCGTAGCCATTCAGCGCGATGAATTTCACCGGATTGTTGGTGAGCACTCGCAGGCGCCTGGCCCCCAGATCCCGCAGGATTTGTGCCCCCGTGCCGTATTCCCGGTAATCCGCTTTGAAGCCCAGGCTGTGATTGGCCTCGACCGTGTCCTCGCCGCGATCCTGGAGCTCATAGGCTTTGAGCTTGTTCACCAGCCCGATCCCCCTCCCTTCCTGACGCAGGTAAACGATGATCCCTTTTCCTGCCTGGGAGATGACCTCGAAGGCCTTCTCCAGCTGGGCGCCGCAGTCACAGCGGGTGGAGGCGAACACGTCTCCCGTGAGGCATTCGGAATGCACCCGGACGAGTACCGGCTCGTTGGGAGTGATTTTCCCCAGCACCAAGGCCAAATGAGTCTTGGGCTCGAAATCGCTCTCGTACGCGATGATTCGGAAGTCACCGTATCGAGTCGGCAGCTTCGGCTGGGCCACGCGGCGGACGAGCCGCTCGTGCTGCATGCGGTAGGCGATCAGCTCGGCGATCGTGAGGATTCGAATGCCGTGCTGCCGGCTGAAGCGCTGCAAGTCGGGAAGGCGCGCCATGGTGCCGTCTTCCTTGAGGATTTCGCAGATCACTCCTGCAGGACGCAGCCCGGCAAGTCTTGCCAGATCCACCGCCGCCTCCGTCTGGCCCGCCCGCTTGAGAACGCCTCCTTCCATGGCCATCAGGGGAAACATGTGACCGGGCCTTGCCAAATCACCGGGCTTCGACCCTGGATCCACCGCCACCCTGACGGTCTCGGCGCGGTCGGCGGCCGAAATCCCCGTGGAGACCCTTCTTCTGGCCTCGATGCTCACGCAGAAGGCAGTCTGGTAATTGGAAGTGTTCTCCTCGACCATGAGAGGAACCTCCAGCTGTCTGAGCCTCTCGGCGGTCATGGGAAGGCAAATCAATCCGCGGCCGTGGCGAGCCATGAAGTTGATGGCGTCCGGAGTCACCTTCTCCGCCGCCAGGGTCAGGTCACCTTCGTTTTCACGATCCTCGTCATCCACCACGATGACCATGCGACCGGCACCGATGTCTGCAATGGCTTGCTCGACGGTCGCGAACCGCGTCCCGCGGCCCGCGGCCGCGGGACGTGTGGCGCGGCGCTTCTTTTTCCGCTTTGAACCCGTCATCAGATCTCCTTCCGATCCCGTCCGGTCACGATGTAGGGCGCCAGCAGGGTCTCGACGTACTTGGCTACCACATCCACCTCGATGTTTACGGGGCTGGCGGCGCGCCACTCTCCCAGCGAAGTCACTTTCAGCGTATGGGGAATCAGCGCCACTTCGAACTCCGGCCCATGCAAGGCGGCGATGGTCAGGCTCACGCCGTCCAGTGCCACCGATCCTTTGGCGACGAGATAGCGCCGCAGTGTTTCGGGAGCCATCAGCCGGGCCCGCCTTCCGTCTCCCTCCGGCACGATTTCTGTCACGGTGCCCACCCCATCCACGTGCCCCTGGACCAGATGGCCCCCGAGCCGATCGGAAAGGCGCACCGGCCGCTCCAGATTGACCGCACACCCCTTGGTTTTTCCTGCCAGGGTCGTTCGACCCAGGGTCTCGGGGGAGATCTCCACCTCGAACCATCCCGGACCCGTCCGGATCACGGTCAAACAGACGCCGTCCACCGCCACGCTGGCCCCGATGGTCAGCTCGGCCGCCAGCTCCCCGCAGCCGATGCGCGCCTGGGCTCCCCGCTCATCTCCCGTAAGGGACTCGAGGCATCCGGACCGCTCGATCAATCCGGTGAACATTTTGGACCATCCTCCTCGGTCCTACTGGCCAGGCGCCCCTCGATCAGCATATCCGAACCGATTTCCCTGCAGCTCCATTCCATCACTGGAACCGCTTCCGTGAGATCGCGGCTCGGGAGCCCGTCGAACACGCCAAGGCTCGAATTTCCAAGGATGCGTGGGGCGATGAACAGCGCCAATCGATCGGCCACGCCAGCCGCCAGCGCACTCCCCAGGATCTGTCCTCCACCTTCCACCAGAACCGACATGATACGACGCTTCCCCAGATCTTCCAGAACTCCCGAAAACTCCACGCGTGCACCGCTGGAGGGGATCGGAACCACCTCCACACCAGGGCGCCTCAGAAGCGAACGCCTGGCGGCGGCTGGGGCATCGGGCAGGGTATACACCAGCGTGCTGCCTCCGTCCTCGTTGGCCAGCGCACGGCACTCCGGTGGAGTTCGCAGGCGTGAATCCAGGATGGCTCTTGCCAAGGGTTTGCCTGAGGCCCAGCGCGCCGTGAGCTGCGGATTGTCGGCGATCACGGTGCCCACTCCCACCAGGACCGCATCGTGCGCGTAGCGCAGCCGTTGCGCCTCCTCTCTCGCCGCATCCGAGGTGATCCACTTCGAGCTTCCCCTGGCCGGAGCGATCTTGCCGTCCAGCGTCATGGCGGCTTTCAGCGTGACGAACGGCCGTCCCGTCGTGACGAACTTGACGAATTTCTCGTTCAGCGCCAGGGCCCGCTCCCGGAGCATCCCGTGAGACACCTCGATACCAGCCGCCGCCAGCTTTTGAAAACCCCTGCCGTTCACCCGCGGGTCCGGGTCGATCATGCAGGCGATCACCCGGGCCACGCCGGCCTCGATCAGGGCATCGGCGCAAGGCGGCGTGCGGCCGTGGTGCACGCACGGCTCCAAATTCACGTATAGCGTGGCGCCTCTGGCCTCGATCCCGGCGCTGCTGAGAGCTTCCACCTCGGCATGAGGATCGCCGGCGCGGCGATGATATCCCTGGCCCAGAATGCGGTTCCCCTTCACCAGGATCGCGCCCACCATGGGGTTGGGGCTGGTCTCGCCTTCACTCAGTCGCGCCAGATCCAGGCAGGCGGAGAGAAAGCGATGCTGGCGCTCGGACACGTCCTGGGATCCCGGATCTTCGCCATGCTCATTCATGCGGAAGCGCGCTCCTGGAAGATTCCGTCCACGTAGGCGTCGGCATCAAACTCCACCAAATCCTCGACCGTTTCCCCCACTCCCACCCAGCGCAGGGGAATCCCCAGCTCCTTGGCAATTCCCAGAGCCACTCCACCCTTGGCGGTGCCATCCAGTTTGGTGAGCACCAGCCCGGTGACTCCCGCCGAGTGCAGGAAGCGCCTGGCCTGGGCCACGCCGTTCTGTCCGGTGGTGGCATCCAGAACTAAGAGCACCTGATGCGGGCCTTCGGGGATGCGCTTGCGGATGACCCTTACGACTTTCTCGAGCTCCTGCATCAGCGGCTCACGCGTGTGCAGCCGCCCCGCGGTGTCGATGATGAGGAAGTCACAACCTCGGGCCAGCGCCGCGTCCATCGAGTCGAAGACCACGGCGGATGGATCCGAGCCTCCCTGATGACGGATGAGGCCGACTCCGGCCCGCTCGGCCCAGATGGCGATCTGCTCGACGGCCGCGGCTCGAAAGGTGTCCGCGGCGCACAGCAGTCCCCGGCGGCCCTGGCGCGCCCAGCGCGCCGCGAGCTTGCCCGCCGTGGTGGTCTTGCCTCCCCCGTTCACCCCCACGAGAAGGACCACTTCGGGACCCGCCGCCGGGGCCTCGGGCATCTGGCCCCGGGCGGAGGAGAGAATCCGCTTCATTTCAGTGCGCACCAGCCCCACCAGCTCTGACCAGTTCTGGATCTGGCGCCCCGAGGCAGTCTGTTTCAAGGATTGAATCACTTCGCTGGTGAGTGTCGGGCCCACATCGGAGAGCAGCAAGAGGGCCTCGACCTGATCGAGCAGGTCGGCATCGACGCGGGCCGGCGATTGGACGAGATCCTTGAGCCTTTCCACCAGGCCGTCGCGCGTCCGGCTCAAGCCTCGAAGGAGCCTGCCCAGCGTCCCCCCGGAGGGCTTCGGCGGTGAAGCATCTCCGGAACGATCCTCGGAGGAACTCATGGGCTGCCTACTATCCTTTCGCGGCCCCCTGGCTCTTTACCAGGGCCTCCTTGGCCTTGGCGGCCTCGGGGCTGGACGGATCCAGGGCGATGACCTTTTCGAAATTCTTGGCGGCTTCTTCCCGGCGCCCTGAAAGCAGCAGCGCCTGCCCTAGGCCGTAGTAGCCCTTGGCGTAGCTGGCATTCGCCTGCACGGCTCGGCGGAACGTCGACTCGGCCTCGGCGATGTGCTTTTCGTCGAGCTGCAGCGTCCCCAGGTTGTACAGGACCTTTTCCGGATGCGCGTAGGTCGTGTCCTTGAGACACTCCAGGAATTCCGTCTGGGCCTCCGCTTTGCGCCCGGTCTTCATGTACACGGCGCCGAGCGTGTTCCGTGCGTCGGTCAGGTAGGGGTTCAGCTTCACCGCCTCCTGCAGCGACTTCTCGGAGGTCCGATAATCGCTCAGATACAGGTAGACCAGGCCAAGAAAGGCATGGACATCGGCATTCTTGGGGTCCAGGTCGATGGACTTCTTGGCATGAGTGATGGCGTCCTGGTTCTTCCCCTGACTGAAATCCAGCTGGGCCAGCCGATAAAGGCCCTCTGCCTGGCGGCTTTCTTCCTTGCCGCGGGACTGGGTGGAAGCACAACCCAGCAGTGCCGCACACACCAAGGCCGCGAGCCCGGCGGATAGTCGTGGAAAGCAAATCATCGGGGTTCTCCGAGTGATGGCCACGCGTGCTGGCGGTGGTGGATCCTGGCTGCGGAAACGCATTCTAGGAATGGCTCCTGTCTTTGTCAAAGTCGCTAGGGCCGGTTCTTTCCGCGAAGCAGCGCCCTCAGGCGCTCCATCAACCCCTGCGATTCGGTGGGAGTATCGGAGGGCAGCTCCCAGGGCTCCCACTCCAGCCCGTCGCAAACGGCGCGCGGGACTTCAGAAACCAAAGCCATCGCCCGCTCGGCTCCCACCACTTCCGCCGCGGCGTCCCGCGCCTTGGAAAGCACAGGGGGACGATAGACCGTGTCGTGGGCATCCGACGAAATGATGTGCACCAGCCCTCTCTCGAGCATCCGAAACGCATAGTCCTTGGCGCGATCTCCAAAGCCGCCGAGGATCGCTGCGGCGGTGACCTGGGTCAGACACCCCAGGCGGACCAGGGTCTCGAGCCGTTTCATGTCGGAGGTGAAGAACGCGATGCGCTCGGGATGCGCCAACACGGGGGTGATCCCGTTGAGCTTCAGCTGAAAGACGGTCTCTTCGGGACGAATCGGGAATTGCTGGTAAGGGAACTCCAGGAGCAGGTAGCGGCCGGCCGCGTTGATGGTGGTTACCTGATGCTCCTTGACACGCTGGATCAAGTCGGGAGCACAATAGACTTCCGCCCCCTCCACGATCTCCATGGCCACTCCGGCCTCACGAAGAGCCTGCTGAAGCTCCAGCACTTTAAGGTGAATGGCCTGGGGAGGATTGTCGTACTGTCCCGGCTTCTGGTGCGGTGTCGCCACCAGCGTCGTGACCCCGTCCGCCAGCGCCACACGGCAGAACTCCAGAGATTGATCCAGACTCTCGGATCCATCGTCGATCGCCGGGAGCACGTGGCAATGAAGGTCCACCATCATGGCCTCACCATGCTTCCTCTCCCTTGAGCGGCCGTTTCATGAGGGAGGAGACGGCATCGCGCGCGGAGATCTTTCCGGTCAGAAGCGCCTGGACTCCCGAGGTGATGGGCATGTCCACCGAGTGGCGCAAGGCGAGGGTCAGCGCCGCGGAGGTGGTGGGAATGCCCTCCGCCACCATCTTCATCCCGGCCAGGATATCCGCCAATGGCTTTCCCTTCCCCAGCTGCACCCCGACGCTTCTATTTCGGCTCAAGCTCCCCGTACAGGTCAGCACCAGATCGCCCATCCCCGCCAGTCCGGCGAAGGTGGAGGGAGATCCGCCGCAAGCCACGCCCAGACGAGTGATTTCCGTGAGGCCCCGGGTGATCAGTGCCGCGGACGTATTGGAGCCGTAGCCGAGACCTTCGACAACCCCGGCCGCGACGGCGATGACATTCTTGAGTGCCGCGCCGAGCTCGACACCCACACAATCGCGGTTGGTGTAGAAACGATACGCTGCGTGGCTCAAATCCTCCTGGAGCCGCTCCCCTTCCGAGGAATCGGCGCAACCCAATACCCCCGCGGTGGGATCGCCTCGTGCCACTTCCCGGGCGAATCCCGGCCCTGCCAATGCCGCCAGGGCGCGGGGCGGCTTTGCGAGACTTTCCAGTGCCACCTCCGACATTCGCTTGCCCGTTTCGGGTTCGATCCCTTTCGTGGCGATCACCAGACGGGCTGAGGCGTCCAGACTCGCCGCGGCGCTACGGAAAAGTTCCCGGCAGAATCGCGCTGGGACCACCCAGACCACCAGCTCCTGTCCGCGTAGCACCTGGGAGAGATCTGAAGATGGATGAACGGCCTCTGGAAGCTTGAAATCCGGCAGATAGGTTCGATTCTCACGCTCCGAGACCATCTCGTGCACCCGTTCCGGATCGTGCACCCAGATCCGCACGTCATAACCGCCCGCCGCCAGGTGCAGGGCCAGGGCGGTGCCCCAGCTGCCCCCTCCGATGACCGCTGCCGATCGACCGGATGGCGTCATGGCTTAGGCGCTCCCAAGCGTGGCTCGGTGCCCTGGATGAGGCGCAGGAGGTTGCCGCGATGACGATAGACGATGAGCAGGCAACAAGCCCATGCAGTGGCCACGATCCCCTGCGGCGCGTCCCGATAGTGGAGTATCAAGGGAAGCGACAGACAGCCCAGCATGGAGCCGACCGAAACCCGGCGCGTGGCTCCCACGCCGGCAAGAAACACCAGGGCGGCGACGGCCGTCGCACGCGCATCCAGGATCAGGAAGACACCCAATCCCGTGGCCACTCCCTTGCCACCGCGAAAACCCAGATAGACGGGAAAGATGTGACCGAGAACTGCCGCCAGGCCGGATAAGCTCGCTCCAGCCGGCCCTCCCAATGCGCCTCCCGCCCAGGCCGCGAGCGCGCCCTTGGAAACATCCAGCAAGAGCGTCAGCACCCCCGCCGCCGGCCCCAGGGAGCGCGCCACGTTGGTGGCGCCGATATTGCCGCTTCCGGCGCGCCGGATATCGGCGCCTCTGAAGGCTTTCCCCACCAGGAGCCCGAAGGGAACGGCTCCCAGGAGATAGGCTGCGACGGGTACGACCCACCGTGGCCACTGTTCGTTCACGAAGCCCCTCTGCCCAGCAGCGGAAACTCCGCGAGCGCCTCATAGCGGGACCCATCGGGATGCAGGTGGCTCTGATAAATCTTGAACCTCTCGACTTCAATCACTTCACGGGAAAGTTCCTGCGAGATCTCGAGCGGCTGAGGGGCCCGGGGGTTGTCTTCGGTGCGGAACCTGCCCAGCGTCAGATGCGGATGAAAACGACGAGACTCGAGTGGGATTCCGGCGATCTCGCAGCGCTTCCCGACCCAGGACGCCAGATCTTGCAGCTCTGCAGACTCCGACAGGGTGATCACCAGAACTCTGGGCCGGCCGCGCGGCGGGAAGGTGCCCAGCTGCCTGAGTTGGGTGCGGAACCGAGCCATCGGCGCCCCCGGCGCTAGAGACTCCGAGAGCAGCCGCACCGTCTCAGGAGGAATCTCGCCGCAGAATCGCAAAGTCAGGTGAATCCCTGAGGGCCGAGCCCAACGGATGCCCCGCAGGCCTCTCCCGGAAAGCAGATCCTGGAGCCTGGAAATCTCCCCCTGGAGCCGCTCGGGAATGTCCACTGCGACGAAAACTCGCATTCAAGAACGGCGCTGACCCTGGGAAATCCGCAGAAGCGTCCGACGCACCAGGTCCAAAGCAATGCAGGAAGCGTGGGTGCGAACCTTTTCTCGATCTCCAGCCAGATGTCTCATGAGCGCCGCTTCCCCTCCCGGGTAGGCCACCGCCCAGTGAACCGTGCCAACCGGCTTGCGGGAGGAGCCTCCACCAGGTCCGGCGATTCCCGTCACGGCGACCGCCATTTCCGTCCCGAAGGTCCGGACGGCGCCGCGAGCCATCGCTAGCGCGACGACCCGACTGACCGCCCCGTGCCGGAGCAGCGAAGCTCGCGGCACTGCCAGCATGCGCTCCTTGGCGCGGTCATTGTAGCACACGGCTCCGGCGTGAAAGACCCTGGAGGAGCCCGGCACGCGCGTCAGGCGCGCCGCAACCATCCCAGCCGTGCACGATTCGGCGGTGCTCAATTGCCACCCCATGCGGAGCAGTCCGCTGAAGACCACTGCTTCGAGGGGCTCCCCGTCGGCTGACACCAGGTCCGTTCCCAAGACCCGCGCGATCCAGCGGCGGCAACGCTCCACCCTGGTACGCGCACCCCCTCCCTGAGAGCGCAGCTGGATGGTCACCTCCCCGGGCGAGGCCAGGGTCGTCACCTCCACCTCCGGGAAGCGCCTCGCCACAGCCCGGATTCGGTGATCGATGCGCGTCTCACCGACTCCCGCCGTGCGCAGCATCAGGGTGGCCACGGGAAGGTGCGCCAGCCTCTTGAGCCGCGGCAGGAGGTGCTGGAACATCGCCTGCATTTCCGACGGAACCCCAGGGAGCGCGATAACCAGGCCTTCGCCCCGCTTCACGCAGAGGCCCGGGGCGCTTCCGACCCGGTTGGGTAGGACGGTGGCGCCCTCGGGAACCAGCGCCTGGCGCATCTGGGCTCGGGTGAACGGGAACCGGTGCCTGCGGCACCAATTCTGCACCTGGCTGTGGGCGCGGCGATCGCGAACCAAGGGACGACCCAGCCGCTCTGCCAGGGCCGCACGCGTACGGTCATCGCGCGTGGGTCCGATCCCACCGGTCACCAGCACCAGGCCCGCCTGGGAAAAGGCATAGTCCAGTGCCCGGCCGATCCTTGCAGGATCGTCGGTGGCGATGACGCGAGACACCACCTCGAATCCCTCACGCTCCAACCGTGGAGTGATCCAATCGCTATGGGTTTCCCGAAATCCGGGGCGCAGCAGCTCGCTCCCGATGGCCACCAGGCAGGCCTTCACCGGCCTCCTCCTTGAGTCGGATAATCTCCGCGACCAGGCGCGAGGAGAACCTCTCCAGGTCCGCCCTGTCCCGTTTCGCACCCGCGCTTCGCTGAAACTGCAAGGCTTCTCCGAAGCTGACGGTCACCCGGGCGGGTCGCGGAAAAGCCTGCCCGGGAGGGAGCGATTCGAAGGCGCCCTGGATGGAACAGGGAATGACCGGGGCGCCGGAGAGTGCTGCCAGCAGTGCCACCCCCATTTTCCCCTCGCGCAAGATTCCGTCGCCGCTGCGGGCCCCTTCCGGGAAAAGTCCGACCACCTGCCCGCGCTTGAGCCGCCACAACGCCAGCCGGATGGCTCTGGGATCTCCCTCTTCAGCCCTGACCGGAATGGTCTGCATGCCCCAATAGAACCAGCGCAAGCTCCACCAGTCGTACATGAATTGCAGCACGATGAAATGGATCAACCTCGGACAGGCCGATCCCAGGACAATGGGATCCAGGAACGAGGCATGGTTTGCCACGACGATGGCGGGACCCTTGGCGGGCACCCGCGTGCTTCCTCGGACCTTGAGGCGCAGATAGATTCTGACCAGGGGAGCGAAGAACAACTTGACGAAGGCGTAGAACAAGCGCTCCTCAGCGTGTTGCAGGGTTAGGAGAGGATGGGATCATCTCGGGCTCGGCTCCCCAGGCTTCAGGCATGACGATTCCTCCTGAGACCACGTTCTTCCGGAGATCCCGGCCCAAATCGACGGGGTGCCCGGCTCTCATGGGCTACTGGGGAGGACGCCCCGGCATCATTCCAAGCTGCCGGGAAAAACGCCGGAAATAGTCGACTGCGGAAAGGATCGCGAGGAGCACCACAAACCAGAGCGCCACCAGGCCCAGGATTGCAGCCTTCCCCAGAGCGGCTGGGCCCAGCAGGAGCAGGACGACCGCGACCACCTGGCTCACGGTCTTGTATTTTCCCCAGGGGGAAGCGGCGATGGCGATCCCCTGGCTGATGGCGATGCTCCGGAGCCCGGTCACCGCGAACTCGCGACCCACCACGATCACCACCATCCAGGCCGGGGCAACTCCAACTTCCACCAGGGAGATGAACGCTGCCGACATGAGGAGCTTGTCGGCGATGGGATCCAGCAGCTTTCCCAGAGTAGTTTCCTCGTTCCGTTTGCGCGCCAGATAGCCGTCCAGGAAGTCGGTCAGGCACGCGGCGAGGAACACGAACACACCGATGTGCTCATTCTTGGTCAGGATGACCACCATCACGACCGGGACCAAGAAGATTCGGCTGACGGTCAGCCAGGTCGGTAGGTTGAGCACGAAACCTGTTGAAGGGATGGGATCCTCGGGGTAGAATGCGCTCGCCAAACACCGCACGATCCGCTCTAAAGGTCTGACAACTTGGAAAATAGCACAACGCAGATCCGGGGGTCAATGGTGAAGACGACGCTCGGGGGATCGCCAACACGCTCCTTCGCGGACTCGCCGCCCATTCGCTTCGGTACCGATGGCTGGCGGGGAAGAATTGCCGATGAATTCACCACTGCCGGCGTGCGACGGTGCGCCGCCGGGATCGCGGCACACCTGCACAGGGTTGGGCGGGAGTCATCCCCCGTGGTCATCGGATACGACGGGCGATTCCTGTCGAGCCGGTTCGCCCGAGAGGTGGCGCTGCACCTGGCATCGGAGCGCTTCGTTCCCGTGCTCAGTCCCGCGGCGCTCCCGACCCCCGCGCTCTCCTGGCGAACCGTCACCGCCGGGGCGTCACTGGGGATCATGATCACCGCCAGCCACAATCCTCCCGAATACAACGGGCTTAAGCTCAAGAGCTCCGACGGGGGCACTCTGGATTCAGAGGAGACCGAGCGCATCGCGCACCTCATTCCCGCCAGCGACCCGGGGCCGTCGGAAGAGGAGGATCTGGCGACGCACCCTTCGTTTCTCCCCGCTTATCTGAAAGCGATCAAGGACAGGGTCCGTATCAAGGAGATTCGAGCCGCCCGGATAAAGCTGGTTCATGACGCCATGCACGGCATGGGTGGAGATCTCCTCGTCCAATTGCTCTCCGGCGCGGCGGCGAAGGTCATCCCTCTGCACGGGGAGCCGGACCCGCTGTTTGGAGGAATCCACCCCGAGCCCATCGCCCGTAATCTGGCTGAGCTGTTTCGTGAGGTTCGCAAGTGTCGGGCGGCGGCGGGATTTGCAACGGACGGCGACGCGGATCGAATGGCGGCCTGCGATGAAAAGGGCAGGTTCCTGTCGCCCCTGACGCTGCTTCCGGTGTTGGCGCTGCACCTCATCGAGGTCCGCGGTGAGCGCGGTGGCATCGCCAAGACTTTTGCAGGATCGCTACGCATGGAGCGCATCGCCAACCGTCACGGCCTCCCCTTTCATGACCTGCCCGTGGGATTCAAGCACGTGGCCTCCCTGCTGCGCCGCAAGGAAATCCTTCTGGGAGGCGAAGAGAGCGGCGGCTTCGGCTTCAGGGGATTTCTCCCCGAGCGCGATGGCCTCCTCTCCTCGCTTTTCATTCTGGAGGCGATGGTGCTGGCGGACCTGCCGCTCTCGGGCTTGGTGGCCCGGATGGAGAAGGCCTACGGCCGGTTCGCTTATGACCGGATGGATGTGGAGAGTGCTCCCGAGGCAGGCAGGCGCAAGACCCAGTCCCTTTCCGCCGCTCCTCCGAAACAGATCGCAGGAATGCGGGTCACGGGTGTGAACCGGCTGGATGGGGTGAAACTCCTGCTGGGTGACGAGGGCTGGGTGCTGTTCCGACAATCGGGCACGGAGCCCGTGTTGCGGCTTTATTGCGAGGCTCCCAATCAGGCCACCGTGGCCGCCGTGCTTCGCCAGGCCAGTCGACTCGTCCAGCGATAATCATTCCCCCCGCCATGTGAGCCGCCCGACACGATTCCTCGTTACCTTAAATAAGCCACACAGGACTAGGGAGTGGGCGTCGCCGCCGCACCGGGGAGCTTTCCGCGCGCCGCTTCCCGCAGGTAGATGGGCACCTGACGCTCCACGATGGCCAGGTTGGAGGCGAAGAACAGGATCAGGCAAGAGGCGAGGGTCGCGTCGCGCACGCGCGCCGCCGCCGCAGACGGTCTGAGCATGACCCAGACGGGAGCGGCGGAAACCAAAAGCAGCAACAACAGCACCCACAGGCGCGAAGACTCCATGGGAGCAGGAAGCGCATAGCTCAAGCTGGCCGCCAGGCCCGTGATCCCGAACAGGAATCCCCGCGACAGATCCTTCTCCCGCCACCACTCCGCCAGGAAGAGCCCGCCGGCCAGACAGAGGAACGGATACAGGGGAATTCGATACCAACCAAACACAGCCCGCGTGTCGGCCGTGAGGCCCAGAATCCCGAGGTAGACGGCCGCCGGAATGAGCAGGGCCCGATATTTCCCCGACGCCATCCAGGCGAGGGCGATGGCGAGCCAGAGGTACCATCCGGCTCCGAACTGCAGCTCCACCACGCGGGAAATCCCCGTGATGTCCAGCAAGGTGCGCAGCGCCACGCGCTTGGATCCCTGTAAGCTCAGGACACTGGTGAACAGCTGCCAGCCAAACAGGGCCCCATAGACCAGGTAGAGCGTCACGGCCCCAGCGGCAGCTGCGGCGACCACGCTCATGGCCCTTGCCTTGCGGTGCCGGGCAAGCACCAGAATGGCTGCCAAGGGCGCCGCAATTCCGGTGGCTTTCAGCCAGATCGCCAGGGCGCCGCCGGCGGCGACTTTGAGGAGGCACTTCCGGCTGCTGTTTGCCAAGTATCCTTCCAGCCAGGAGACCTGCGCCAGCAGGAGAGGCGCCAGGAGATTCTCCGCCTTCACCAAGCGGTTTCCCATGACGATGATCGGAAGGGTGGCGTAAAGGAGCGCCGCCAGCGTTCCGGCGGAACGATCCGGGAAGAACTTCCACCCCGTCCTCCCCACGAGGAAGATGGTGAGCAGACCGGACAGGATCGGAACCCACCGCATGCGATGCAGAGTACACTCCAGCATCTGGCCCGCGCCCAGCACCGTGCAGGCGGCACCCACCAGGAGCGAAAAACCAGGGGGGTGGTCGAAATAGGGCCTCGCAAGGTAATAGGAATCGCCATACCACCGAAATGGGGTGATGTTCTCGGGCGGATAATACTGAGGATAAAAGGTCCAGGCTGCGGGCCTTCCTTCGTGCAGCAGTGTCCATCCCTCCCAGCCGTGCTGATACTCATCCGCCGTTTCGTGATGGAAGGGAATCAAATCGTATTGATGCACTCGCAGAACCGCCCCTAGCACTACGATCCCCGCCAGCGCCATCGCATGCCGGTGCTGCAGCAGGAATTGACCCATGGATTCGGGCCTGGTCCTCCGCCTCCAGACAACCCCGAGCGCCGCGAGCCAGGCCGCCAGCAGAAAAATCCCTGCGGCGGCTCGAGGCAGCCGGCCGTGGATGGCGGCCTCCGTGGGCGCCAGATTGCTTTCGGTCAGCAGTGTCATCGCCGACCCGGGGGGCTGCCACAAGAGGCGGATTCCTGGAGCTTCGTCAGCGTTGCGGTAGGTCAAATCGAGCGCGTGCCACCCGGGAGTCAGATTGACGAAGGCGCCCGGCGGCGCCTGCCCGGGCGGCGGCGACAGTGGCTGGCCATCCAGCAGCAACCGCACGCCGCCGGCGGATTCGACTAGGAAACCATAAGTCCCGTCCAGCGGCGCCTTCACAAAACCCGTCCAGCGGATTTGAAAGGCCGGGGGCGAGCTGGGAACGGGAAGCCGCGAAAGATCCCAATGCTGGTAGAACGGGCTCAGGAGCACTGGCGGCGAGGTGAAATCCACCTCACCGTCCAGGCGCGTGGCGAGAATCACCTCCACCCCGGCGGAGTCCGGCGACGAATAGACCCCGCGAAGGCCCCGCTGCGGAATTAGGAGAAAGGCGGCGCCCACGGCCCACGAGCTCAACAGCAGCCATGAGCCCAGGTGAACCAGCGCCCTGCTTCGCTGGCCACCAACCCCTGACTGGTTGTCTGAAACTTTCGCCATATTCCGCGGGGCCCTCCCGTGGGCCGCGATTCTATCTCAACTTATTTGGCTTGCCGCTCGGCCGGGATGGCCGGTTTCCGTGGAAAACCGCCGGCGCGTGCTGCAAGGCCTTCCAGGCGATCGCCGCGCTTCGCTCCAGGCCGGTTGAACCTAATAGGCTTCGCTTCGCCGACGTGGCTAGAAATGAGGCACGCACCCCTTCCCTCTGGATTTTGAGAATCGCCGCCCTTCCCAGACCCAGCCTCAGCCGAAGCGCCTCAAACTCACCCTGCAGGGAGGTGCGGAACAGCGCCGGATCGTCGGTGTTCACCGTGACTCGGATTCCCTCGGTTACCAGTCGGGGCAGCGGATGAGCGCGCCAGCTCTTGACCACTCCGGTTCGCAGATTGCTGGTGGGGCAGACCTCCAAGGGAATCCGACGGCGGCGCAGCATGGCCAGCAGCATGGGATCCTCGCTGGATCGAATCCCATGGCCAATGCGCTCCGCGCCCAGCAGCTCCACCGCCTCCCAGACCGACGCGGGCCCGGCGAATTCACCAGCGTGGGCCACGGTTCGCAGTCCCAAGGACCGGGCCGCCTGAAAGAGCGAAGCAAAGGCCTCTGCCGGAACCGAGCGCTCGTCCCCGCCGATTCCGATGCCGAGGATTCTTCCGGGTGCCAGGGCGGCGCATTTCAGGTTCTCTTCCATGCCTGCCGGGCCCCACTGGCGCACACCATCGAGGATCCAGGCGATCGCCGGCCCACCTCGGGCCTTCTGCCGCGACACCGCCTCATCCATGGCATCGAGCAATTCCAGGAACGGCAAACCGCGCCGCGTGAGAATCACCGGTGAAAAGAAGACCTCCGCGGCGACCACGCCTTGCCGTTTCAGCTTGCGGCACAGATCGGTGGTGATCTCGGCCAAGTCCTCCGGGCGGCGAAGCGCCTTGGTGATTTCGGCGAAATGCTGCAGAAACTCCGGAAAGCTCCGATGGCGGTACAGGCTCTCCGGGTTCGAAGGAAGCGATGGGTCGCGGCCGGATGAAGCCCAAAGGGCCCGCAACCTCGCGGGCGATATGCTGCCCTCCAGGTGAACGTGGATTTCCACCTGGGAATGGGGGATCCGCCGGGGCCGACGGGGGCGATGCGGACTCACCCGGACGCCTGCCTCCACCGATTGGGGGTTCAGTCCTTGACGTCTTTCGAAACGGGGGTGTCGCTGAACACCAGCGTCCCTTCTTGAGACACGGTGCTGTAAATCTGTGGCTTGGGCCTCACCGGCACCCTGGGCGCGCCAGCCTTCGCGGCCCGGGAGGGGTTCCCGCGGCCATAGCGGGCGAGCACCCGGTCGACGTACTGTCTCGTTTCCTGGTAGTTCGGCACTCGCCCGAGGCTTTGCACCACTCCCTCGCCGGCGTTGTAGGCCGCCAGGGCCAGCACCAAGTCGCCTCCGAAGAGATCCAGAAGATGACGCAGGTACTGGGTGCCCCCTTCGATATTCTGCGAGGCATCGTGCACGTTTTGAACGCCGAACCGCCGTGCCGTGCCGGGCATCAGTTGCATGAGTCCCCGAGCACCCTTGGGTGAAACCGCCCAGGGATTGAAGTTGGACTCTGTGGCGATGACCGCCTCCACCAGGTAGGGGTCGAGGCCGTAGCGGCCCGAGGCGCGGCGGATTTGCTCGGAGTAGCGCCCCGTGGATACCCATTCGGAATCCGACGCTCTGCCCGTGGACATGAAGGCGTGGTAGCCTTTTTCGTCCGGAGCGTTCGTGAGGCGAATGCTTCCGTCCTTATCCACCTGATAGTAGATGGACTCCGCATGCAGCGTGCCGACGAATGCCGTCCCTTCCATGAGGAGCAGCACCAGCCCGAGCAGACCCCAACCTCTGGAGAGCGGCTTCATGGCTTGGCCGCCTCCATGTGTCGCAGAACCACTTCACCGGCCCGGTTCAGGGCGCGGCGGATCCCCGCGGCGTCGGAGCGACCACCCGCCTCTGCCAGGTCGGGGCGTCCGCCGCCACGGCCTTCGAACTCCCGCGCCAGCTCACCCACGATGGAGCGCGCGTCCAGCGTTCCGGCCAGATCCCGGCTGACTGCAACCAGCAGCATTCCCCGGTCCGGCTCCGGGTTGGTGCCCAACGCGACCACTCCCCGTCCCACCTGTCCGCGGTGCCGGTCGGCGAGCTCGCGCAGCGCCTTCTTGTCGACGCCCTCCACGTAAAGCGGCAGGACCTTGATGTCTCCCACCTCCTGCACGCCCATTCCCCCGGTTGTCTCGCTCGCGCCCGCCAGGCGGATGCGCAGTTTCTCCAGCTCCCGGGTCAGGGTACGGTTCTGCTGCAGCAGTTTTTCGACGCCCTCGGGAATGGCCGCCCGGTCCACGTTGAACAGCTGCTGGAGTTGGGTCAGGATGCCGGCGTCCTCCCGCACCCGGCGCAGGGTCGCCTCCCCGCTCAGAGCTTCCACGCGGCGCACCCCCGAGGACACGCTGCGCTCCTGGGTCACCTTGAAGAGTCCGAGCTCCCCGGTGCTTTCCGAATGGGTGCCGCCGCAAAGCTCTTGGGAGAAATCGCCGATCCGCACCACCCGGACTCGGTCGCCGTATTTTTCCCCGAACAGCGCCATGGCGCCGCGCGACAAAGCTTCATCGAGGGGCATTTCCTCCACCCTCACTTCCAGGTCGGAGCGCACCACGTCATTCACCAGATCCTCGACCTGACCCACCAGAAGGGGTCCCATGGCAGCGAAGTGGCTGAAGTCGAAGCGCAGGTGATCGGGCGCCACCAGCGATCCGGCCTGCTTGACGTGGGTCCCCAACACTTCTCTCAACGCTGCGTGCAGCAGATGCGTGGCCGTGTGGTGCCGGGCGGTCTCCGCCCGCCTCACGGCATCGACCTGCGAGGAAACCAGATCTCCGGCCTTGAGGGCTCCCGACTGCATGCGCACGACGTGGAGTCGCACTCCGGGCGCGGCAAACCTGCAATCCAGGACTTCACCGCGCCCCTCGGGGCCCAGCATCCAGCCCAGATCCGCGACCTGACCGCCCGCCTCGGAATAAAACGGGGTCGCATCCAGAAGCACTTCTCCCGTCTCGGCTTCCAGCAGCGCCGGCACGGGCTTTCCCTCGCGGCGCAGGGCCAGCACTCGGCTGCCTTCCGCGGCGAGGCTTTCGTAGCCCAGGAATTTCGTGGGAGGAGCTGAAGCGAACTCACCTGGAGCCGCTTTCACGGCGGAGCCCCCCTTCCAGGACTTGCGCGCCCGGGTGCGCTGTTGCTCCATCTCGCTCTCAAACCCCGCCTGATCCAGGCTCACACCCAGGCTTTCCGCCTCGTCCACCATCAAATCCAACGGCAGTCCAAACGTGTCGTACAAACGGAACACTTCCGCGCCGGGAACTTGCGTCTGCCCGGTTGCCTTGAGTCGAGTCACCAGCTCGTCGAACATTCCGAGAGCCACGCTCAGGGTGGAGGCGAATCGTTCTTCTTCCTTCAGGCAGACCACATCCACGAACTCCCGCGACTCCGTGAGAGCCGGATAGGCGTCGACGTTCTGCTCCACCACGCGACGCGTGAGCCGGTGCAGGAACGGCTCGGTGGTCCCCAGCATTCTGCCGTGGCGGATGGCGCGGCGGAGGATTCTTCGCAGAACGTAGCCCCTCCCGTCGTTGGCGGGAATCACTCCATCGGCGATCAGAAACGTGACCGCCCGGACATGGTCGGCGATGACCCGGAGCGAGACATCGGAAGCCGGAGAGGCGCCCGGACGCGTGCCGGTCAGTCGCGCCCCCTCTTCCAGGATGTCGCGGATGAGATCGGTGTCGTAGTTCGACTCGACCCCTTGAAGGACCGAGGCAATGCGCTCCAGCCCCATTCCCGTGTCCACACCCCTGGCCGCCAGCGGCTGAAGCGTCCCATCCTTCTGCCGATCGAACTCCATGAACACGAGGTTCCACAGCTCCATGAAACGGTCGCAGGCGCACCCGACGCGGCAGTCGGGCTTTCCGCACCCGTGGGCCACACCTCGATCGATGTGAATCTCGGAGCAGGGGCCGCAGGGCCCGGTGTCTCCCATGGACCAGAAGTTGTCTGCCTCGTCCATGCGCGCCACGCGTTCGGCGGCCACTCCCGACGTCGAGGTCCAGATTCGATGCGCCTCATCGTCCTCACGGAACACCGTGATCCAGAGGCGCGACGCGTCCAGAGCGTATACCTCGGTCATGAGCTTCCAGGCCAGGGCGATCGCTTCCTCCTTGAAGTAGTCACCGAAGGAGAAATTGCCGAGCATTTCGAAGAAGGTGTGATGCCTCGGGGTCCGCCCCACCTGCTCGAGATCGTTGTGCTTTCCCGAAACGCGCAGGCACTTCTGGGAGGAGCAGGCGCGCCGGTAGGGGCGCTTCTCACTCCCGAGGAAGACTTCCTTGAACTGGTTCATTCCGGCGTTGGTGAAGAGCAGGGAGGGGTCGTTGGTGGGAACCAGGGACGAGCTGGGCACAATCTGGTGACCTTCCTCCTGAAAGAAGCGAAGAAAGGTCTTGCGGATTTCCTGTCCTGTCCAGGGGCCTTTTGGTTCTGACATCGCTTCCCTTCTCCCGGCGTGCTCGGGGAGGTGCCGGGCGCCGGAGCGCGACGCTCCGTCTCTCCCCGGGCACCTTCGGGCGCGCCTTGAGACGGGTCACGGATCGCGGCTCGGACTTCAGCTCTTCCCGAATTTCGCCCGCGAGAGCTCGAAGGGTGCGGCCGGTCTGGGACGCTCGTCGCCGGCGCTGAGCGTGCTCTCCATCTCGGCGCGGGAACCCTCGGCGGTCGACTCGATCCCCTGGAGCTTCAGCTTGAACTCGTCGGGGTTCGTGGCCCGCCGCAGCGCCTCCTCCATGGTAATGAGCTCGCGCTTGTAGAGAGTGTAGATCGATTGATCGAAAGTTTGCATCCCGTACTGGGAGGTGCCGGCCGCGATGGCGTCACGGATGAGCTTGGTTTTCTCCTTGTTCTCGATGCAATCGCGGATGTATCCGGTGGTCCGCAGCACCTCGATCGCCGGGACCCGGCCCCGATCGTCGGCCCGGGGCAGGAGTCGCTGGGAGATGACCGACTTGAGAACGGCTGCCAGCTGCAGGCGTATCTGCTTCTGCTGGTGCGGCGGAAAGACCGAGATGATGCGGTTGATGGTCTCGGTGGCGTCGAGGGTGTGCAGGGTGCTCAACACCAGATGCCCGGTTTCCGCGGCGGTCAGGGCCGTTTCGATCGTTTCGTAGTCGCGCATTTCTCCCACCAGGATGACGTCGGGATCCTGCCGCAGGGCGGATCGCAAGGCGCCGGCGAAACCCTTGGTATCGACCTCCACTTCCCGCTGATTCACCAGACTCTTCTTGTCCCGATGGAGAAACTCGATAGGATCCTCGATGGTCATGATGTGCTCGGTGCGGGTGGAATTGATGTAATCGATCACCGCCGCCAGGCTGGTGGATTTCCCCGAGCCGGTGGTGCCGGTGACGAGAATAAGGCCGCGGACCTCGTTGGAGATGGTCTCGATGACGGGGGGCAGCAGCAGCTCCTTGAACGTCAGGATTTTGGCGGGAATGACTCTGAGCACCATTCCCACGGTGCCGCGCTGCTGGAAGACGTTGACTCGGAACCGGCCCAGGCCGGGCACCGAGTAGGCGATGTCGATCTCGAAGTGATCCTTGAATTTTTGCTTCTGCCGGCCGCTCATGATGGAAAACGCCATGGCGATGGTGTCTTCCTGGGTCAGGCGGGCGAGCTCCGCCAGGGGAATCAACTTTCCATTGACCCGGATCACCGGGTGGCTCCCGACCTTCAGGTGGAGGTCGGATGCTTTCCGCTCTGTGGCTATCTTGAGCAAATCATTGATTTCCATCCGGTCCCTCCAAAGACACGACGAGATTCGCTTCGGTCAATCTAGGGTCCTGGGTGGTGAAAATCAACAGACTTAGGCCTTTAAATTGATGGCGTTAGGCTGGTCGTGGGGGCAGGCTGCCCGAGCCACGGCCCAGGTCGCCCGCGCAAAACTGCAACATTCCCGCAGCGATGATGGCGGCGGTCTCGGCCCGCAGAACTCGCGGCCCCAGACACATTCCTCTGAACCCACCACGCTCAAGCAGCTGCAGCTCGTCAGGGCTCCATCCCCCTTCGGGACCCACCGCAGCCAGCAGGGAGGCCGCGCCGAGAATGAGTGCGCCCTGCAGCAACCCAGAGGCGGGCTCCCCGTCGGGATGCAGAAGCAGACGGTGGGCCGGCAGCTGGCGCTCGAGGAAAGAACTCAGGGCGACAGGAGGGAAGATCTCGGGAATGCGGGTCCGGCCCGACTGCTTGCAGGCCTCCAGAGCGACGCGCCGCCAGCGATTCAAGCGGGACTCGGCGCGCTCCGAATCGAGCTTCAGATCGGAGCGCCGGGTGGCCAGCGGGTGAAAAGCGAAAACCCCCAGCTCCGTCCCCTTCTGGACCATCAGGTCCAACTTCTCACCCTTGGCGAGTGCCAGACCAAGGTGGAGCTCAAGGGGCGATTCCGGGGATGGGAGCTCCTCCGCCCCGACCTTCAGGACCGCTCGCTGCCGATCCATCTCCACCAGCGAAGCCTGAAAGCCTTTGCCAATCCCGTCGAAAAGCGACAGGGTGTCGCCCACCTGGAGCCTCAAGACGTGGCGCAGGTGGTGGAATTCCTCTCCACTGAGGACCAGGTCCTGACCCGGGGCTCGGACTTCCGGAGCGTGGAACCGGGCGCGGGACGTCACGCGAAAAGCCGGGCGCACGAAGGCCGGCCGGCCGTCATGCGAAGAAGTCCTTCACCCGATCGATCAGGTCGCGGCCTTCCAGGCTCGGCTCGTCGCCCTCCAGCTCCGCGAGCTGCCGGAACAGCTCGTTCATCTTCTTGCCCTGTTTTCCGGGGCTTGGAATGACCACTCGAAGGACGACGATCTGATCCCCGCGGCCTGAGGAGCCGGGGGTGGGAAGTCCCTTTCCCTTCAACCGGACGACATCCCCGTTCTGGGTGCCGGCGGAGACCTTCACCTTGTGGCTGCCGTCCAGCGTCTTCACCGTCACCTCCCCGCCCAGGTAGGCGCGCGAGACGGTGATGGGAATTTCGCAGTAGAGATCCCGGCCGTCCCGCTTGAAGAACTCATGCTCGGGGATGTGGACGACCACATACAGGCTTCCCGGGGGACCACCGCGCGAGCCACCCTCGCCCTCTCCGGTGATGCGAAGCTGGGATCCCTCTTCCATGCCCGCCGGGATGCGCACGCGAAGCGTCTTCTGCCGGCGAATCCTGCCGGCTCCCTCGCACTCGGCGCACGGATTGCGGATGATGCGTCCCGACCCGCGGCATCGATCACAGGTGCGCGTGAAGCTGAAGAAGCCCTGCTGCAGCGTCAAAGTCCCGCGCCCGGAGCAGAGATCGCACAGGGTCTGGGCCGAGGGGTCCGCCGCCCCGGTGCCGCGGCACGTGGCACAGGTCTCCAGCCTGGGGATGTGAATCTCCCTCTCGACTCCCCGGGCCGCCTCTTCCAGGGTGATTTCCACGTCGTAGCGCAAATCGGCGCCGCGGCGCGGCTGCTGGCTCCGGCGCGCCGACCCGCCGAAGAGATCTCCCAATCCGAAAAGGTCCCCGAGCACGTCGCCGAAATCCGAGAAGATTTCCGGGTCGAACCCCGAGAAGCCTCCCCCGCCGACCGCGCGGTGCCCAAAACGGTCGTAGCTCTGCCGCTTCCCGGGATCCGACAGGACTGAGTAGGCCTCGGCGGCCTCCTTGAATTTCTCCTCAGCCGCCTTGTCGGTGGGATTCTTGTCCGGGTGGTATTGGATGGCCAGCTGCCGGTAGGCCTTCTTGATCTGTGCGTCGTCGGCATCCCGGGACACACCCAGGACTTCGTAATAGTCGCGCTTTTTCAATGTGGAAACTCCCGAAACGACCCCCCGATCGCCCCCGCGATCGGCACTGCAACCCCCTCCCGAGGCCCTCCGGGCCGCGGGAAGAACCCGGACCGCCCTAGACTTCTTCCGTGGGCTCCGGCTCGCCGCCTGAGTTCCCCGTGGCGAGCTTGCCGCCGCCCTGGGGCGTATAGAGAATCACCTCGGTGAGGATGGCTGAGGCCTCACCGAGCTTTTCGAGGCATTTCGTGCTCTCGGAAATCGAGGATCCCTGGAGCGCCCGTCGCGCGTTCTCCAGAATGCGCCGGACCGTCCCCTGTTTGTCCGCATCCAGGAGGCTTCCAAATTCGTTGAAGCTCTTGAGATTGGACTCCAGAAGCCCCTCCAGACGCGCCTGCACCCGATTGAGCTCCGCCTTGCGACGATCCGACTCGGCGTTCTTCTTGGCATCGTCGATGATTTCGGTGATTTCCTTCTCCGACAGCCCGCCCGAGGGCGTCACCACGATCTTCTGTTCCCTGCCGGTGGCCTGATCGCGCGCCGATACGTGGACGATACCGTTGGAATCGATGTCGAACGTGACCTCGATTTGAGGGACCCCCTTCGGGGCGGCTGGAACGCCCACCAGCTCGAATCTCCCAAGTGACTTGTTGTAGGAGGCGATCTCGCGCTCGCCCTGAAGGACGTTCACCTCGACCTTGGCCTGGTTGTCCACCACCGTGGTGAAGATCTTGGCCTTGCGCGTGGGAATCGTGGTGTTGCGATCGATAAGCTTGGTGAACATGCCGCCGCGCGTCTCGATTCCCAGGGAGAGGGGCGTGACGTCGAGGAGCACCATGTCCTTGACCTCGCCTTGCAGGATCGCGCCCTGGATGGACGCGCCGATCCCCACCACTTCCTCGGGATTTTTGTCGCGGCTCGGCTCGCGTCCGAAGATCGAGCGCACCGCTTCGATGACCTTGGGAGTCCGGGTCTGCCCGCCGACCAGCAGCACCTCGTCGATCTCCTCGGGCTTGAGCCCCGCCATCTTCATCGCATCCAGGCAGGGCTTCTTGGTGCGCTCCACCAAATCCACCACCAGCTCCTCGAACTGCTCCCGGGTCAAGACGCAGCTCAGGTGCTTCGGCCCCTTGGCGTCGGCGGCGATGAAGGGAAGGTTGATCTCGGCGCGGCTCTCCAGGGAAAGCTCGCACTTGCTCTTCTCGGCAGCCTCCTTCAAACGCTGCAGCGCCAGGCGATCACCCTTGAGGTCGATCCCATCCTTTTTCTGGAATTCCCCCAGGAGCCAGTCCACGATGCGCTGATCGAAGTCTTCGCCGCCGAGAAAGGTGTCTCCGCTCGTGGCCTTCACCTCGAACACCCCGTCTCCCAGTTGAAGGATCGAGACGTCGAAGGTGCCCCCGCCCAGGTCGTACACCACGATTCTCTTCTCGGCCTGCTCGTTGAGCCGGTAGGCCAGGGAGGCGGCGGTGGGCTCGTTGATGATGCGGCTGACCTTGAGCCCGGCGATCCGTCCCGCGTCCTTCGTGGCCTGACGCTGGCTGTCATCGAAATAGGCGGGGACGGTGATGATCGCCTCGGAGATTTCGTCTTCCAGAAACTCCTCCGCCATTTCCTTGAGCTTGGCCAGCACCATGGCGGAGATTTCAGGGGGAGAATAGTCGCGGTCCCTGACTCGGATGCGCACGTCTCCGTTGGCCGCCTCGGTCACCTCATAGGGGAGAAAGCGCAACGCGTTCTGAACCTCCGGAGACTTGAACTTTCTTCCAATGAGGCGCTTGACCGCGTAGATCGTGTTGCGGGGGTTGGTCACGGCCTGCCGCTTGGCGATCTGACCCACCAGGCGCTCCCCCTTCTCCGTGAATCCCACGATGGACGGAGTGGTGCGGCCCCCGTCCTTGTTGGGAACGACCTGCGGCACACCGCCTTCCATGACGGCGACGCAGCAGTTGGTGGTTCCGAGATCGATGCCGATGACCTTGCCCATGTTAGCCGCGGCCTCCCGGTTCGTGCCTTCTAGGCCTCACCTTCGCGACGCCTGCTTGCCTTCGCCGAAACCCTTACAAGGCTCGGCCGGAGGAGCTGGCCCTGATAGCGGTAACCCCTTCTGAGATCCTCCAGAACGATCCCATCCTCCAAGCCTTCCACCTCGCGGGTCTCCACGGCCTCGTGCAGATGGGGATCGAAATGCTTCCCGGTGGCTTCGATTTCCTCCAGTCCCTCCCGCCTCAGAAGCTCCTGCATCTGCTGGACGGTGAGAGCCACCCCCCGCCGGAATGAATCGTCTGCTGGTGAGGAAGTCTCCCCGAGGGCCCGGTGGAAATTATCCAGAATGGGAAGAAACCGCTGCAGCAGCTCCATGGCCAGCCGCTGCCGGGTCTCCCGCTTGTCCCGCTCCAATCGCTTCCTGGCGTTCTCGAACTCCGCTTGCTGGCGGAGCAGCATGTCGTAGAGCTCCCGCTTGGCATAAGGGATCGAGTCGATGCTCTCTCCCTCGACTTCCGCAGCAGCGGCAGGCTCTTGGGGCTGTGTGGCAACCGCACCATCCGGATCCATTCCCACGACTTCCAGGATCTCGATGGAGTCCTCCCCACCCGTTCCGCCGTCGTCTCTGGCGGAGCCGCTATCTCCCGCTCGATCACCACTTTCCGGCCTAGATTTAGCCATAAATATAGATGACCCGCGCGCAAATATAGGTCAGGAGGGGGGGACGGTCAATATTCTGCTGAGGAGTTTGGAGATATAGCCAACCAGGGCCATGGCGCGGGCGTACTCCATGCGGGTCGGGCCCAGGACCCCCAGCATTCCGGCCGGCTGATCTCCGACTTTGTAGGGGGATACCACCAGCGCCAGATGCGCCAGCGCCGGGTCGGGGTGCTCCGAGCCGATGACCACCCGCAATCCTTCCGATCCAACCACTTCGTCCAGGATCTTGACCAGCTTTCCCTTGGCCTCGAAGGTCTCGAAAATGCGCCGCATTTCTTCCATGTCGGAGAAATCGGGCTGTTGCAGGATGTTGGATGCGCCCTGCACATAGACCTGCTGGTCGGCTTCTTCCTGGGCCTTGAAAAACTGAGTCCCCAGGGCGATGGCCCGGGAGAGCAGTGTGTCGAAGCGTGCCTTTTCCTCCTTCATCTTTTCCAGGAGCGCCTCGCGGATTTCCGTCAGGTTCTTGCCCTGATACTCGGAGATCAGGAACTTCCCAATCTTGTCCAGCTCATCCTGGGAGATCTCCTCGGAGGTTTCGGCCACCCGATTGTGGATGACACCCGAGCGATCCACCAGAATGGCGAGGATGCGCTTCGACCCCAGCGAGATGAACTCGATGTGCTTGAGAATCGCCCGGGTGTGATCCGGTGAAACCACGAATCCCACCTGGTGCGTGATGCTGGAGATGACTCGCGAGATTTCGGCAAGCACCTCGGGGAGCGCCCCTTGTCCGCGAACCGCTTCCGCCACCCGCTCCCGGTCCGAGCGTGGGACCTCGATTCCCTTGAGCAGGGAATCCACATAGTAGCGATATCCACGGTCGGTCGGGACTCTCCCTGCGGAAGTATGGGGTTGCATCAGGTACCCCATTTCCTCCAGGTCGGCCATGATGTTGCGGATGGAGGCCGCCGAGAGGCCCTCCGGGTGAATCTTCGAGATGGTTCGGGAGCCCACCGGCTCTCCGGAATGAATGAAGTTCCGGATGATCTCGCGCAGAATCTCCCGACCCCGATTATCCAGTTCCATTTCCAACACTTAGATGTGCTCCCACACCTGGCACTCTCCAGGGTTGAGTGCTAATCTAACAATCTATCGGGGTTCCGTCAAGGCAGTGGAGGATTGAGCCTCGCGCTTCTTGAGCAGGAAGCCACGGATCAGGTCGTCAAGATCGCCGTCGAGCACCCGATCCACGTTGCCGATTTCGATGTTGGTTCGATGGTCCTTGATGAGACGGTAGGGCTGCAGAACATAGGAACGAATCTGGCTCCCCCAGGCGATGTCCTTCTTCGCCCCTTCCACGACAGCCCGCTTCTCCTCGCGCTCCCGCTGGGCCATCTCGTACAGACGGGACTTCAGGATTTTCATGGCCACATCCCGGTTGCGGTGCTGGGAGCGCTCATTCTGGCAGGAAACCACCAGACCGCTGGGAAAGTGGGTGATGCGGACCGCTGAGTCGGTGACGTTGACGTGCTGGCCCCCGGCTCCGCTGGACCGGTAGGTATCCACCCGGAGATCCTTGTCCTCGATCTTGATCTCGATACGATCCTCGATGTCCGGGCTCACATACACCGAGGCGAAGGAGGTATGCCGGCGAGCCGCGGCGTCGAAAGGGGAAATCCGCACCAGGCGATGAACCCCGGTCTCGGATTTGAGGAATCCGTAGGCATGCTTCCCTTCCACCAGGAGCGTGGCGGATTTGATCCCGGCCTCTTCCCCCTCCTGGTACTCCAGGGTGCGGACCCGGTAGCCCTTCCTCTCGGACCATCGCAGGTACATCCGGTAGAGCATCTCTGCCCAGTCCTGGGACTCGGTGCCCCCGGCTCCCGGATGAATGTTGAGGATGGCACTGGCGGAATCGTTCTCGCCGGAGAGCATCAAGGAGGTTTCGGCCTCTTCGATTTCCTTCTCCAACACCTCTACGCAGCGACGTAATTCCTGCTCTACCGGCTCGCCCTCCCGGGCGAGCTCACGCGTCACCTGGGCCTCTTCCAGGCGGGAAAGAAGCTTCTTCCCTTCCTCAATCTCTTCTTGAATGCGGGTACGTCTTTGTAGGGCTTTTTGCGCGGCGGCGGGATCTAGCCAAAAATCGGGGGAGCCTGCCTTCTCTTCCAGATCCTTCAGTTCTGCGGATTTTTTTTCGAGCTCAAAGGTGCCTCCGCAGGCCATCCACCGCAGCCGAGGCTTGATCGATGCGCGTCGAGAGCTCGTCGAGCTGCAGCTCATTCATGTTCCGTCAAGCCCTCCGCGTCTCTCGAAATTCGCTTGAAGTGCGCCGCCAGAGCAGCGGCCGCGAGTATAGCACACAGGATCGCGAAGACATCTCCGTGCCGGGTGTAGAAGGTTTTCGCCTGTCGCGAAAAGATCCGTCCCTCGAGGATGCGCTCCTCCATGAGCTCCGTATGCGCCAGCACGCGCCCTTGGGGATCCACCACGGCGCTGATCCCGGTGTTGGCAGCCCGCACCACGTAGCGCCGATTCTCCACCGCGCGCATCCGCACCATCTGGAAGTGCTGGTAGGGACCCGAGCTGGCTCCGAACCACGCGTCGTTGGTCAGGTTCACCAGCAGCGTGGCGCCCGACTCGGGGAAGCGTCGCACCAGTTCCGGGAAAATCATCTCGTAGCAGATGGCCGTTCCCACGCGCAGCGGGCCCACGCTCACCACGACCGCCTGGTCACCCGGCGCGAAATCGCCGATGGCACCGCTCACCATTCGGTTGACGAACCCGAGAATGCCCGACAGGGGGACGTATTCCCCGAACGGCACCAGGTGCATTTTCGCGTACGTCTCTCCCCAGCTCCCGTCGGAGCGGATCAGGGCCGCGGCATTCACCGGCCGAATCTGCCCCTTGATCGGGCGGTAGTCGACGGTGCCGAACAGCAGTGAGATGCCGAGCCGCTTGGCCAGAAATTCGAGCCGTTCCCGGTACTCGATGTTGGATCGGACCTGTCCGCCCGAGGCGGACACCGGTATCGCAATGGGAAATGGCGAAGAGGACTCCGGCCACAGGATGAGAGTCGCTCCAGTCGCTGCCGCCTGCTCGGTCAACCGCTCATGTTGCTCGATAATCGAGCGCGCCCAGGAGGCATTCCACTTGCGGTCCTGAGGCACGTTCGCCTGGACCACGGCGACGCTCGTCCCATCTTCACCGGTTTGGAGCGACCGAAGTTGCAGCGATCCCCACCCCACCACCACCCCGATCAACACGACGGCCGCCGCTTCGCTGGCCAGGAAGCCGCTCCGCGGCCGGGGAATCCCCCGTATCCATCCGGCGACCAGGACATTGGCGAGAACCACCAGAAATGACACGCCGTAGATTCCCGTGAAGCTGGCGATCTGGATTCCCGCCAGGAACTCGGTCAGCGCATAACCCAGGTTTCCCCAGGGAAAGCCCGACAGAAAATGACCACGACACCACTCCAGCGCCACCCACAGGCAGGGCAGAAGCAACAGTCTCCAGGCAGGAAACCGCCGCTGCCAGCGCGCTGCCATGAGGCAGAACAGCGCGGGGTAGAGAGCCAGATAGGCCACCAGGATTGCCAGGAGAGTGAGACTCAGCAGAGGATTCAACTCGCCGTAGCGGTGAAAAAAGCGATACAGCCAGCTCAGGAGACAGCCGAAGTATCCGAAGCCCCAAAGCAATCCCGCGAGCGCCGGCGCCGGAGGTTTTCTCCCATCCAGGGCGAGCAGAAGGGGCACGAGGCCCACCAGGATCAACGGCCAGAGAGCGGGTGCGGGAAAGGCAAGAGCCGTGAAAGCGCCGGAAAGGAAAAGGAGTGTGGAAGGTAGGATCCGCCTCATCCGGCGGTGCGCCCCTCGAGCTGCAGCAGGCGCAGGGGCTCGCGCACGTCGACTTCACCGGCGGCAGCCCGCGCCAGAACCCCGGCATAGAGGGTCCGCACGCCGGAGCGGATGCCCTCCCTGCGGATGCCGCCCGGAAGTGATGGACGGGTGAGACGCTCCCAGATCGCGGCGTCACCGGGAAGAAACTCAAAGGCCGGCTCCAGGTCCACCACCCCTGCCCCCCTGCAGGCCCGGCAGCCGGTGTTCGCGAAATACAGACCTCCCCCGCTGGGTTCCGCCAGCAGATTCGGGAATTCCTCCAGCAGATCGTAGCGCCGCCGGCAATGCTCGCAGATGCGCTCCACCATGCGCGCGCCCAGAATGCCGCACAGGCGCCCCTCCCGCACCCGGGAGAGCAGCCCCATTTGATGAATCCACTCCAGCGCTTCGAAGGCGTCGGCGCGGCGCACTCCTGTCACCACCAGGCGCTCTCCCGCGGCCTCGAACAGCGCTTCCGCCTCTTCCCGGTTCTCGATGCCGTGCACAGCCAGGAGATCGGGGCGATCCTTCACCGCGGACTCGATGGCGTCGACCAGGGCGTGGGGCCGAATCTCTTCCAGCACGCGGGCGTCCATTCCCGGGACGGGCAGCGAATGCGGCCCTGCCAGGAAGATGCACCGGCCGGCTTGCCAGCGCACCGACTGAATCAGCGCCGAGAGAATCTTCTCCCGGTAGTGCCCCTCCGGCATGGCCAGGATCAGCACCCCCTTCCTGGCCGCGACCGAGGACTCCAGACCCACGCGCGCCTGCGGATAGTCCTCCAGCATGTCCTCGAAGGTTTCCTTGCGGATGCGCTCTTCCACGATCCGGAGGTGGTAGGCATCACCATTCAGGCTGGGGAGCGAAGTGACCAGGACACCCAGGCGGCGCTCTCCATGGCGCAGCCGGAAGCGCCCCTCGCGGGGAACCGTTCGGCCGCGAGTCGCCATCTTCGAGAGATCCTCGAGCACCAAGCCCAGCCCGATTTGAAGCGCCGAGGGAAGCATCCGCAGGCTGTCTCCACCCTCCCGCTGGCGGAAGCTCACCTTCAACCCGGTTTCCACCGGCTCGAGCAGGATCTCCCGGCAGCGGCGCTTGATGCCCTCCGCGATCAGCGAGCGCAGCCAAAGCACCGGGGAGGCGCTCTCCTTGAGCGCTTCCAGCGTGAGGGGCTGGATTTCCCCTGCCGGATCAGAGAGCACCAGGAGTGAGTCCTCCAGAACTCGGCGCACGACCCCCGGCTCGTCATCCGTGGCGAAAAATCTGGCCAGGGACTCCTGAATGAGTCCCGGCGGGCAGATCACCGGCTCGACCCGCAGGCCCGTGAGCTCCTCGACCGCGGGAATCAGACTCGGGTTGTCGACGTAAGCCAACGCCAGCAGAAGCCGGTCCCCTTCCTTTCGCAGCGGCACCATCTGATAGAAGTGGGCCAGTCGAGCCGGGATGAGATCTACCAGGGGCTCTTGACGGAGGATTTCCAACAGGTCGGGCGCGATGATGCCGAAATTGTCCTGGAGGAAGACGAAAAGAGATCCGGGGGTCACCTTTCCCAGACGCATCAGCTGATAGCACAGGCGCCCGCCACGCAACCGCTGCTCAGCCAGCGCCGCGTCCAAGTCCTCACGGCGGACGAGTCCTGCCTCCACCAGAAGCTCACCGAGGAGTCGCCGCTCGCCCATTCGGTTGGCCTCAGCCCTGCACTTTCACGATCCAGGCGCCGACCTTCTCCTCTTCACGCACTTTCTCGGCCACCTTCTCCGCGAGCTCGCGCTCGGAAAAGTTCCCGATTCTCACCTTGTACTGCGCCTGTCCCTCCGACCCCTGGGTCGTATCGATGCTGGCCGCGTATCCTTTTTTGCGCAGCCGATCCACCAGAACCCTGGCCGACGCCAGGTCGCGCGTCGAGGCCACCTGGACGCGGAACCGCTCGCCCGCATCGGATGACGCTTTCACCATGGAGGCCGGCGCTTGTTTCGCGGGGACGGGAGCGGGGGTGGATGCGGTGGCTGCCGGGAGCTCCGCAGGTGGCTCTTTCCGAGACGCCGGCGACTTTGCCGACTCCTGCAGGCCGGGAGTCACTCGCTTTCCCAGGGTCTCATAGAAGGTCAGGTCCTTGGGCGCTGCGGCAGGGTCCGAGGCGGCCGCAGGGGTAGGCGAACTGCCGGTCGCAACCGTCTCGACGGGCTGATTCTCCGGCCGCCCCAAGCGCTCGCTCCAGCGACCGAGAAGAAACAGGACCAGGCCGAAGAACGCCAATCCCGCCACGGCCAGTGTGAGATGGCGCCCGCCCAGCTGCACCTCCATCGAAGCTTCCGGATTTTCCTGGCGTTGAGAATCAGATCCTTCGTTCGATTCCGGCATGGGCTTTGTTCTCCAGGGTTGAGGTCGCGCCTATCCAATTCCCACATTCACCGTCGGGTCACCGCCGACAGCGATGGAGTTCTTGCCGGAAAGCTTGACCCGGCTCATCGCCTGGTCCGCTGCCGACATCAGGCTGGCGGCGGAATCTCCATGGAGTGGAAAGCAGGCGACTCCCAGACTCGCCGTAAGGGAAGCCTCGCGACCCGAGTCCACTTCGAAAGGCCGGGCGGCGATGGTCTGCCGCAGTCGTTCCGCCAGCTCGTACGCCCCCACCGCGTCGGTTTCGGGCAGCACGACACAGAATTCATCGCCGCCGTATCGGAACAGCTTGTCGCTGCCACGAATGGCCGCCATGACGCGCTTGGCCAGCTCCCGCAGGGCGCTGCTGCCCGCCGCGTGTCCATACATGCTGTTGATTTCCTTGAGATTGTCCAGGTCGAGGAAAATCACGGAGAGCGCCGTTCCGTAACGGCGTGCCCGTTCGACCTCCTCGCTCATAAAGGAATCCAGGTAGCGCCGGTTGTAGCTCTCGGTCTGATCGTCCTTGATCACCAGCTCGCGAACCCGCTCCATGCGCAAGGTGTTGGCAAGTCCTGGAAGGCAATCTCCCAAGAGGCGCGCGGTGATTCGCAGGGCCGATTGCTGCACCTCGGCAGCCAGAGGAGAATCGAATCCGATGAGAAGGCGGCAGCGGCAGTCGGATTCCTCTCCAGCCACGGAGATGATCCATTGGAAGCCCAGGGCGCTGAACAGGGCCGGCGAGCGCCCGCCTTCCTGCTCGGAATTGTGGAAGCCCTCATCCGCCAGGGCCTTCTCCAGACGCACGCGGACCAGGCCTTTCCGGCGGGAATCGTCACTCCCCACGTGGCCTCCCAACAGAAGGTACTCGACGCCATCGGAACCGCGAAGATAAAGAAGACCGCCCGTTCCCCCGGTCAACGCGCAGGCGGCGGCGACGATTCCCGTGGCGTTCTCGGCAGGCTCCACCAGGCGGCTGATCTCGAGCGCCGCACGCAGAACCTTCAGCTCGAGGTCCTTTGCCTCGTCTCGGGTCCTGAATTCGGTCTCATCCGGGCGATCTTCGATCACCGTTTCACGAGCCCCGAAATCATGTCGATGGGAACGGGGAAAATGATCGTGGAGTTTTTCTCGGCGGCGATCTCGGTCAGCGTTTGCAGGTAGCGCAGCTGAAGCGTGGTGGAGTTCACCGAGATGATTTCCGCCGCTTCGGCCAACGCACGGGAGGCCTGCAGCTCGCCGTCGGCGTGGATGATCTTGGCGCGCTTTTCCCTCTCAGCCTCGGCCTGCTTGGCCATGGCCCGCTGCATCTCACTGGGGAGGTCCACATGCTTGACCTCCACCATCGACACTTTGATCCCCCAGGGATCGGTGTGCTTGTCTAGAATGGTCTGGAGCTCCTGGTTGAGCCGCTCACGGCGGCTCAGGAGGTCGTCGAGCTCGACCTGGCCCAGGACCGAGCGCAGTGTCGTTTGAGCCAGCTGGGAAGTCGCGTAGTGGAACTGCTCCACCTCCACCACCGCCTTCATGGGCTCGATCACCCGGTAATAAACCACCGCATTGACCTTCACCGAGACGTTGTCCCGGGTGATGACATCCTGGGGCGGCACGTCGTGGACGATGGTGCGCAGGGAAACCCGCACCATGCGATCGATGACGGCGAAGACGAAGACGAAGCCCGGTCCTTTCGGGATATGGATGAGACGACCCAGGCGAAACACCACGGCCCGTTCATACTCGTTGAGGATTTTGATGGAACTGACGAGGTAAAGCGCGATGACGACGACTGCCACCAGCAATGGGAAGGAGATCGCGCCCGAAGGAGTCATGCCGTCCTCCTCGAAGGGGGGTCCGCCGGAGTGCGGAACTCTTCCACCTCGAGCATCATACCCTGAACGCGCATCACCTTCACCTGCTTTCCGGTGACAACCGGGGAAAGGCTCGTGGCGTTCCAGGTTTCGCCGTGCACGAATACCCGTCCGGTGGGATTGAGATCACTCAGAGCTTCTCCGAGAGCCCCCAGCATGCCTTCCGATCCGGTCGTCACCGGCTGCCGATGCGCCCAGAGAATCCGGTGGGTCAGGAAGGCCATCAGCAGGGCCGCCGACAGGGCCAGCCCACCCGCCGACCAGAGCGGCACCTCCAGTCCTTGCGCCTCTTCTCTGCGGAAGAGCATCAGGGTTCCCAGCACGAGCGCCGCGATGCCTCCGACGGTGAGAATGCCGTGGCTGACCACCTTCAGCTCCAGGATGAACAGGGTCACCCCCAGAAGCACGAGCAGGAGCCCCACATAATTAATGGGCAGGATTTGCACGGCCGCCGCGAAGCAGAGCAGGCAAAGCGCCCCGAAGACCCCCGGAAAGATCAAACCCGGGTGGGTGAATTCGGCATACACCCCCAGCACGCCAAGGATCAGCAGAAAAAGGACGTACTGCGGGTCGGCGATCCAGGAGAGAAAGCGATCCCTTGCCGACATGCGAATCCGCTCCACCCGGGCCCCTGCCAGTCGCAGCTGGACTTCCTCCCCGCTGAACCGGCGGATGGTCTTCCCTTCGAGCTCCTTTAGGATCTCCGCCTGGGTTGGGAGGATGTAATCGATGAGCCCTCCCTCCAATGCCTCCTGCTCGGTGAAGGCGCGGCTGGAGCGGACCGCCTCCTCCGCCAGCGTGACATTCCGGCCTCGGTTCTGGGCCAGCGTGCGGATCCAAGCCGCCAGATCGTTCTCCGCCTTTTGGAGCAGGACCGCGGCCTCCCCTCGCTGCTCTCCCGCCCGGAAAATCCCGACCGGATGCGCCGCGCCGAAACGGGTACCTGGGGCCATCACCGCCACGTCCGCGGCGAGGGTGATGAAGAAGCCGGCTGAGGCGGCGTGCGAGCCCGAGACGAAGACCACCACGGGAACCGTCGATCCGGTGATCGCCTTGACGATTTCCTGAGTGCTCTGGACCAGCCCACCGGGAGTGTCCAGGCTGAGAATCACCAGGGCGGCACGTTCCCGTTCCGCTTCCCGGAGCGCCTGTTTCAAGTACTGCGCGGTGACCGGCTGAATGGCATCGAACAACTCAAGGGAAATGACCCGCGGTGCACCGGCGGGCTCACTGCGGGCGGGCGAGCCTCCTGCAGAGGAAACGAGAAAAGCCAGGAGGATGGCTGCTTTCCAGGAAGGATGACATCCCTCAGGTCTGGCCAAGGGTCACTCCTTCAGCCCTCACTGCCAATCGCAGCGAGCGTGCGACATTCCTGCAGTCGGCGCAATCCCTCCTGGATGAGGCTCTCCTTCACGGCGTAGGAGAGTCGCAGGTGCCCATCCACCCCGAAGGCCAGCCCCGGAACTGTCGCGATGCCCAGGCCCCGCAGGAGTGCCCGGGCAAGATCCGAGGAGTTCGCGACTCCGAATCGCTGCATGAAGCCCTGCATGTTGGGAAAGACGTAGTAGGCGCCCTCCGGAGTCCTGCAGCGGATCCCTTCGACCCGGGACAGCCCCTGCACCATCAAATCGCGCCGGCGCCGGTATTCCTCGCGCATCGATTCGAGGACGGAGAGCGGAATCGACAGCGCTTCCACGGCCCCCTTCATGGCGAAGGAGGCAGTGTGGCTGGCATCGTGAGATTGAATCTTGATCATCGCCGCGATGAGCGGGCGCGGGCCCAGCGCATAGCCCACCCGCCAGCCGGTCATGGCGTAGCTCTTCGAGAACGAGCCCACCAGAACCAGCTGGTCCCTGAGCCGTGAGGCCATGGGGGCGAACGATGCGAACGGATGGCTCCCGTAGTGGAAGAATTCATAGGTCTCATCCGAGATCAGGAGCAGATCGTGGCGGCGCGCCAGCTCGGCGAACCGCTCGACCTCCTCCTGCGGAATGACCGCGCCGGTGGGATTACACGGCGAATTGAGAATCACCGCTCTCAATCCCCCGTCGGAAACCGCGCGCTCCAGAACCTCGGCCCGCGGCAGAAATCCCTCCTCCTCCCGCGTGGGCAGGATCACCGGCTGGGCCCCGGCCAGCCTGACCTGGTCGGGGAAGGAGACCCAATAGGGCGCGAACAGGGCCACGCGATCTCCCGCCTCGAAGGCGGCCTGGGCCAGGAGAAACAGGAGGTTCTTTCCGCCGCACCCGATCATGACGTCCTCGGGGGCGTAGTCGGTGGCATGGTCTCGCCGAAAGCGCTCCGCCAGCCCGGATCTCAGCTCCGGAATCCCGCCGGTATCGACATAGTGGGTGAAGTTTTGATCCAGGGCGCGTTTCGCGGCGTTCTTGATGGGCTCGGGAGTATTGAAATCCGGCTCCCCCGGCCCGAAATCGATGACGTCGATTCCCTCCCGCCGGACCTTCTCGGCATCGGATTTTGCCTGGAGGGTGGCCGACGGAGTCAGCTCCCTGACCCGCCGTGACAGTTTCATGATCGACTCCTTCGTTTCGTCCTGGTCGCAGACTTGCGCGATGATTTCTTGCGACGGCTTCCCACGCGCGCCCCCAATCGCAGCTCCACTTCGGGAGGAACCAGCCCCGTCACGCTGCCCCCGAGCCGCACCACTTCCTTCACCAGGCGTGAGGAGAGATAAGAATAGGTCTCGCTGGGCATCATGAACACCGTCTCGATGGAGGAGTCCAGGCGCCGGTTCATGAGCGCCATCTGAAACTCGTATTCAAAATCGGAAAGCGCGCGCAGCCCCCGCACGATGACCTGGGCCCCCTGCCGGCGCGCATAATCCACCAGGAGCCCGTCGAAACTGTCCACGCGGACATTGGGAATTCCGGCAGTGGCCCGCTGCAGAATCCTTCGGCGCTCCTGCAGTCCGAACAGCGGCTCCTTCTCGGGATTGCTCAGGATGGCGATCACGATACGGTCGAACAGGCGGCTCCCACGGCGGATGATGTCCAGGTGGCCGTTGGTGACCGGGTCGAAAGAGCCCGGGTAGACTGCCAGAACTTTCACTTCGCCTCCTCGACGCCGCGGTCCGTCCCCCGGCTCAGCGACCCCGCTCCACCATCTCTTCGGCATGGCGCAGGGTCAGCTCCGAAATCCGCTCACCGCCCAGCATCCGGGCAATTTCCTGAACCGCGCCCTGGCGATCGAGGCTCTCCACCCAGACCTCCGTTCGCCCCTGCCGGGAGCGCTTGCTCACGCGCAGATGGTTGTGCGCCAGGGAGGCAATCTGCGGCAGGTGCGTCACGCAGAGAACCTGCCCGCCACGGCCCAGGTCCCTCAGTTTCTTGCCGACCGCCTGCGCCACCTTTCCTCCCACGCCTGCATCCACCTCGTCGAACACGCGCAGTGTCCCCTCGCTCTCCTGTTTCAGAACCAGGTGGATCGCCAGCATGATCCTGGAAATCTCGCCTCCCGAGGCGGTGCGTGAAAGCGACTGCAGATCTTCCCCCGGGTTCGCCTGCAGGAGAAATTCTACCCTGTCCCACCCCGTCGAGGTGCAGGCCACCGGGTTTCCATCTCTGAGCACCGCGCCGCCCGTCTGGCTCTCCACTCGAAAATCGACGCGAAAATCGGTGCCTCCCAGGGCCAAGTCTTGCAGCTCCTGCTGCACCGCCGCTTCCAGGGATTTGGCGCCTTGTTGTCGCCGCGCCGAAAGCTCCGATGCCTGCCGGGCGCAGGAGCGCGCCAACTCGTCGATCTTGATTCGCAGTCCCTCCTCGGAATTCTCCGCCGACGTCAGGCTCTCCAGCTCCGCTTCGCACCTCCCAAGAAATGCAAGCACGGCGGCCTCGTCGGGACCGTACTTCCTGAGAAGACCTTCCAGCTGCGCCAGTCGAGCCTCGATCTGCTCGAGCCTTTCGGGTCCATCGTCCTCACTCCGGGCGGCTGCCCGCAGGGATTCAGCCAGCTCGCGAAGCGCCAGGCGCGCCTCCTCGGCGGCAGGCAGCGCCGCAGCCACTTGCGGATCGAAGGACGCGAGATCCCGCGCCGCGAGCAAGGCGGTCTCCAGAACACCCAGAGCGGAAACCTCACCTTCGTAGAGCGCCTCCAATCCCGAGCGGGCAAGCTCCAGAACCTTTTCCCTGTTTCGCGCTCGCAGCCGCTCCGTCCGCAGGTCCTCCATCTCCCCCGTCGAGATCTTTCCGGAGCGGATTTCCTCCGCCTGAAAGGCCAGAATATCCTGACGCCGGGCCAGATCCTGTCGATCCTCCGCCAGGGCCATTCTTCGAGACAGCGCCAGCTCCAGCTCCCGGACCAGGGTGCGCATGCCCTCGAGGAGCCTGTCGTTGCCGCAGAAGCGATCGAGAATCGGCAGGTGCTCTGCCCGCCGCAACAGCGATTGATGGTCGTGCTGCCCATGCAGATCCATCAGCGCCTCTCCGATCCTGCGCAGATCCGAGAGGGTGGCGAGCTTTCCGGCAATGAACGCGCGGCTGCGCCCCCCGGAGAGAATCTCGCGGCGCAGGATCACCTCACCGTCTTCCGACTCGAAGCCGCACTCCTCCAATATCGACGGCGCGACTCCTGGGCGCGGCAAGTCGAAAACCGCCTCGACCGACGCGGAGGTGGCACCCGCGCGCACCCGCTCGGGGTCCGCCCTCTCCCCCAGGAGAAGTCCGAGGGAATCCACGAGAAGGGACTTCCCGGCGCCCGTTTCTCCGGTGATGACGGTGAGGCCTGGCAGAAATTCTAGGGAAACATCGCGGATGATGGAGAGGTTTTGGATTCGCAGGTATTTGATCATCCGTCACGCGGCGGAAAGCTCGTCCGGCTCCCGCGGTCGGATGCTAGCATTCGCCCTCCGGGGAGTCAAGCATTTCCGCTCCCAGCCTCGATCTCCTATCTCTTTTCCTGACCGGGCTTTGACTTGGGGATCCTACTGTTCTATATTACCGCTGGCTGAATCGAAATTCCCCGCGCGGGCGGCCCCTCCCCCGGTCGGCGCCCGCCAAACATTTGGCACTTCTCACCTGGTCTCCAACACGGAGGGATTCTTGACCGCTTCGATCCAAAGCTGCCTGGCCTCTCTGATCCTCCAGGGTTTTCAAGGTGATGTCCTGCACCTGATAGCGAGCTCCGGTGCGGTCGCACGGCTGGTCCTGGGAATTCTCCTGGTCTTCTCGGTCCTGGCACTCTCGGTCATGATCGATCGGTTCCGAGTCTATCGTCGCGCCCGCCGGAGCAGCCTCGCCTTCCTCGCGGCCCTGGATCAGACGCGCAATCTCGCGGATCTCAGGGATCGGTGCGACCGTTTCACGGGAAGCCCTCTGGTCACCCTCTTCAAGGCCGGATTCCGTGAGATCACCTCGCAGGCCGTGGGAGGCGACGACCGCCGCTTTCCGGTCGCCGGGCCGCTCTCGGAGGCCCACGTGGCGCGCAGCGTCGAGCGAATCCGGCGCGTCCTGGATCGGGTGACCGTCTCGGAGAGCGAGCGCCTGGAGGCCTTCCTGCCGGTCCTCGCCACCACCGGAGCCGTCACCCCGTTCGTCGGGTTGTTCGGCACGGTGTGGGGGATCATGAATGCCTTCACGAAGATCGGCGCCCAGGGTTCCGCCAGTCTGGGCGCGGTGGCGCCGGGGATCTCCGAGGCGCTGATCACCACCGCCGCGGGCCTCATTCCCGCCATCTCCGCCGTCATCGCCTACAACTATTTCCTGGGAAAGCTCCGGCAGCTCAATTCCCTCATGGACGAGTTCAACCTACGCTTCATCGCCATCGCCGAACAGCATCTGGAGACCGCCTCGGTCCCCGGACCGCTGGAGGCCAGCAAGCGGAGGATGTGACCATGGCCATCTCCGCTCCCGGCCCCTCCGGCATGCGACGGGGCCGGCGCCCCGCCCTGTCGGACATCAACGTCACCCCGCTGGTGGATGTCGTCCTGGTGCTGTTGATTATCTTCATGGTCACGGCCCCGATGATGCAGCGCGGCGTCGACGTTCGACTGCCGCGGGTGGAATCCTCGTCGGATGCCGAGGAGCAGCGCTTGGTGGTCACGGTTGGAAGAGATCAGAAGGTGTACCTCAATGATCGGCTGGTCGGAGTTAGCCAGATCGGGGAGCGGGTCCGGGATCTTTCCAAGAGCTCCGGCGTGGATTTCGTCTTCCTGCGCGCCGATCGCGAGGTCCCTTACGGGCGCGTGATGTCGGTGATGGACGCCATCAAGAAGGCCGGTATCGAAAAGGTCGGATTGGTCACCGAGCCGGGCCCCGCCCCCAGGAGAGAGCGGTGACCGTGGTTCGTCTCACGCTGCGCTCGCCGCGGGGTCTGTTCATGCACTGGTTCTCCCTCCTGGGAGCCTCCTTCCTGGTGCACCTGACCCTGATCCTGGCGCTCGTTTTCCTGCCGAAGGTCTTCAGGCCGCGGCTGGCTTTTCCCGATGTCTATACGGTGAATCTCGTTTCGCTGCCCGCCGGATCTCCCGGCCCCACAGCGTCCGCGACCCCGGAGCCGAAGCCAGCCGCGCCGGCCCCGGCTCCCGCGCCTGCACCCGCCCCGGCCAAGGCCAAGCCGGCGATAAAAATTCCGGAGAAACCCACTGCCAAGCCGCCCAAGTCCAAGCCGGCGGTCAAGCCAGTCTCGATTCCCAAGCCCAAGGTGGAAGAGACGAAGACCGACACGAGCGAAACATCCAAGGAGACCACCGAAGCAACGGGAAAGGAAGCAAGCCCGACTCCCGCTACGGGGCAGGGTGCCGCGCCGGCCGCAGGCCTCTCGGCGGGGGGGGATGGATCCCAGGGTACCGGAGCGGGCGGTGCCGGGGGGATGCTTGACGATGCCACCTTTCAATATGGATGGTACCTCTCCAACATGAGCTCGATCTTCTCGCGCAACTGGACCCGCCCCATCAAGCCGGATCTGGATCGCACCCTGCGAGCGGTCGTCCACTTCAGGATTCAAAAGGACGGACAGCTGACCGAGATCGTCCTGGAACAGCCCAGCGGCGATGCATCACTGGATCGCTCAGCGCTGCGCGCCATTCAGGATTCCAAACAACTCCCCCCGCTTCCCCCCGGGTACGGCAAGGATTCGCTGGGAGTGCGGTTTTTCTTCGACCTCGTCCCCGACTGACGGGGATCCATTTCGGGAGCCTTCGAGCTTGAACCGACACCCACTCGTCGCTGCGATTCTGCTGGCCGGATTATTCGCGGGACAGCCCGCCACGCCCCAATCCTCGGACGTCACCCTGGGCATCTCCGAAACGGCGGCCCGGCGAATTTCGCTGGCCCTGCCCGATTTCGTGCCCGCCTCATCATCCGAGACACGCAAGGCGGCTGGCGAAATCACCAAGACCCTGCGGGACGATCTCTCCTTCTCCGGCTATTTCGATGTGGTGAAGCCGGGGCTCTATTCCGACATCATCGGCTATTCGGAAAAGAAAGTGCTCTACAAGGATTGGCTGGACATCGGTGCCGAATCCGTCGTCCTCGGAAAGGTGCTCGAAGAACCGGGGAAAATCTCGGTAGAAGGAAGGCTGTACGACAACAAGCAACAACAGCTGGTCATGGGCCGGCGCTACCGGGGCGAGCCGGACGCCGCGCGCAGCATCGCCCATCGCCTGGGGAATGAAATCTTCAAGCAGTTCACCGGGCAGCCGGGCTATTTCCTGACGCGCATCGCCTTTGTCTCCCAGGTCGGTCGCGGCAAGGAGATCTTTGTCATGGACTATGACGGGGAGCGCATCAAGCGTCTGACCAACAACGGGAGCCTCAATCTCAACCCTTCCTGGTCGCCCGATGGAAAGGAGATCGCCTTTCTCTCCTATCGCACGGGCCGTCCCGAGCTGGTGATCCTTTCGAGCGGCGGCGAGCTGCGCAAGGCCTTCCCTCAACAGAAGGGACAGCTGAACCTGGCGCCGGAATGGTCGCCCGACGGGAAGCGAATCGCCTTTTCCGGGAGCCGGGACGGGAATTCGGAAATCTTCGTGCTGCGGGTCGCCGACGGACAGCTCACCCGCCTGACCTCCAATCCCGCGCTGGATACTTCGCCCTCCTGGTCTCCCACGGCGCGGGAAATCGCCTTCGTCTCCGATCGCAGCGGCACTCCCCAGATTTACATCATGGACGCCGAGGGAACCAATGTGCGGCGGCTCACCTACGAGGGAAGCTGGAACGACCTTCCGGCCTGGTCGCCCAAGGGGGACAAGATCGCCTATTGCTCGCGTCTGGAAGGCCATTTCGACCTGTTCGTCCGCGATCTGGCCTCGCAAAACTCCACGCGACTGACACAAGGACCTTCCAACAACGAGGACCCACGCTGGGCGCCGGACGGCCACCACCTGGTCTTTTCATCCGACCGCAGCGGCAACTACGACATCTACGAGATGTTTTCCGACGGAACCGCTGTCCGGAGGATCACCCAAGGAGGACGCAGCTTCAATCCTGATTGGTCCCGCTGATCCTCGGCGGGCGCCACCGTTTCGAGCGGATTTCCTGTGCTATAATCCGCCCGCCTTGGTGCTCCCCGGAGACTCACGGCGCGCTGACACAGTCGCAGACAACCCAATTGTCCGTTCGGCCCCCCATCGTCGACCGAATCCTTCTGGAGGAGTCTGATGTCGAAGTGGTTTCAGAGAGCTTTCTTCGGTCTGATCATTCTGCCGCTCCTCGTCTTCGTGGTGGGCTGCCCCAAGAAGCCGCCCCCCGAGGCACCCGTGACGACTCCGCCACAGACCACCGAAAAGGCTCCCGCTCCTGAAGAGGTCAAGGACACTTCGGGCTTCGGCGATACTTCGGAAGCCCCCGGCACCTCCCTCGAAGATCAGATGACTGAGGAGATCCGCAAGCTGAACGAGCAGAAGCCGCTGGGGACCGTCTACTTCGAGTACGACAAGGCGGACCTGCGACCGGATGCGCTGGACCAATTGAAGAAGAACACCGCCTGGATGAAGGCCAATCCGGTGTACCGGATTCTGATCGCAGGTAATTGCGATGAGCGGGGAACGGTCGAATACAACCTGGCGCTGGGGGAACGAAGAGCCGTGGCGGCGAAGAACTATCTCGTCACCGCAGGCATCGATGCGGGCCGGATCGAGACCATCAGCTACGGTGAAGAGCACCCGGCCGACCCGGGCCATAGCGAGGCCGCCTGGGCGAAGAACCGGCGGGACGATTTCACCATCACCGGAAAGACATCGAGGTAGGTCTTGCGTGAGAGATTGCCGGGGTGGCGCATTGCCCCGATGCTCGGATTTCTGGTCACGGTAGCGGGCTGCGCCACCACCCAGACTCCCGATCTCACCCAAGACGTCGCCTCTCTGAATTTGCGGGTGGCGCAGCTTCAAAAGTCCGTCGAAGAGTTGCGCGCCTCGGTACATCCGGCGGGATCGCAAGGCAAGGGCGAAGCCGTGCCCGGCACCGACCTGGCGGCTCTGGATGCCAGGATCGCGACCTTGGAGGAGCAGATCGCCGCGCTGCGGCAGCGGCTGGATGATTCCACCGCTCGGGTGGATTCCCTGTCGCAGGATCTTCAGGCGACGCGCGAGCTGGCGATGCGCATGCAGCCGGCCCGGTTGGCCCCCACGCAACCGCCGCCGGGAGACGGAGAGGAGCCCCCGTCCGAAGCTTCCACCACGGGGTTGGAGGATAGGCCGGATGCCTCCGCAGCCGTGGAGGACACTTTCAGTGCGGCCTATGCCGACTTTGCCAAGGGGAATTTCGCCCTGGCCCTGGCCGGATTTCAGGACTTCCTGAAGAAATATCCGAACAGCGAATTGGCGGACAATGCCCAGTATTGGATCGCCGATTCGTACTATGCTCAGGGCGATTTCGAGACCGCGGCAGCCCAGTTCGATGTGGTCGTTCAAAAGTACCCCAAGGGCGACCGGGTACCCGCGGCGCTTCTCAAGCGCGCCCTGTGCCTGATTGAGATGAACCGGACGCCCGATGCGGTCGTCCTTCTGCAGTACTTGATCCAGACCTATCCTTCCAGCGAAGAGGCTTCCCTGGCGAAGCAAAAGCTGGAGGCGCTGGGTGTCAAGCCTTAACGAGGCAGGGAGAGAGGAAGTTGGCCAATACCAAGAGCGCCATCAAGAACGTGCGAAAAAACCAGCGCCGCCGGGAGATCAACAAGACCCGGAAAGGGACGCTCAGGACCCAGATCAAGAAACTCAGGGCCCTGGTGAAGGTCAAGGATGTCGAGGGGTCGGCGAAGGAGCTCGTGAAGACCATCTCCGTCATCGATCGGTCTATCCGCAAGGGAATCCTCCATAAGAACACCGCGGGGCGCTACAAGTCACGGCTGTCGCGCTCGGTCCGGGGACTCGGCAGCTCGCGCGCCTGACCGGGGCTCCTTCGGACGCTCACCCCTTGATCACGCCGGTGGGCACCAGCTTGGCCACCTTCCTCGAAATGCCCGCGCGGTGGCAGATGTCCACCACGCGGGCCACATCTTTATAGGCCTCCGGCATCTCCTCCAGAAGGGTCATCCTCCCCTCCGAACGCACGTGAATTCCCCTCTCCTCCAGCTCGCGAACCAGGGAGCGGTTCTTGCCTTCCCGGCGGGCAGCCGCCCGGCTGAGCACTCTTCCGGCACCGTGACACGTGGACCCGAAGGTCTCCTGGTAAGCCCGCTCCGTTCCGACCAGGACGTAGGAATAGCGGCCCATGTCGCCCGGGATGAGCACCGGCTGGCCCACGCTGCGATAGGCGGCCGGGGTTTCCGCATGCCCCGGAGGAAAGGCGCGGGTGGCCCCCTTGCGGTGCACGCAAAGACGCTTTCGCCTGCCGTTCAGCTCGTGCTCTTCCATCTTGGCGATGTTGTGGCAGACGTCGTAGACCAGCGAGAGTCCCGTTTCCCGGGGCGACATCCCCAGAACCGCCTCGAAGGTCTGGCGGACGAAGGCGGTGATGACCTGGCGGTTGGCAAACGCGAAGTTGGCGGCAGCCGCCATGGCTCCGAGGTAACGCTGTCCCTCCTGGGAGAAGATCGGGGCGCAGCACAGCTGCCGATCGGGAAGGTCGATGCCATACTTCGAGGCGGCGCGAATCATCTCCGAGATGAAGTCATCGCAAACCTGATAGCCCAAACCCCTGGAGCCCGTGTGGATGATGACCGTTACGGAGTCCAGCTCCAATCGCAGGGCCTTGGCCGCGACCGGATCGAAGATCTCCGCGACGTAACCGATCTCCACGAAGTGATTGCCGGAGCCCAGGGTTCCGAGCTGGTTGCGCCCGCGCTCCATGGCACGCTGCGAGACTTGCTCGATATCGGCTCCGCCGATCCGACCGCCCGCCTCGATGGTGTCGAGATCGGCGCTCGCTCCGAATCCCTGGGAGATGGCCCAGGGGGCTCCGCGCTCCAGGACTTCCTTGATTTGCGCCGGCTGCAGCCGCAAATCCTTCCGGTGGGAACCCACCCCGGAAGGGACGGCCCGGAACAGGCTCTCCACCAGCTCTTTCATACGGGGCCTGACGTCGTTGCGGCTCAGACCTGAGCGCAGGAGTCTCACCCCTCAATTGATGTCGTAGCCAACTCCCCCCGGCGAGACCACTCCGTCATCGGAATCGAAAGCCGCCACACCCCCGATGGGAAAGCCATATCCCCAGTGGATGTCGGGCATGGCAAAGGAGGCGCGCACGATTCCCGGCAGGTGTGCCACGTTCGCCACCTGCCGCAGGCTCATCTCGTCCACCATTCCCTTCATCATCGCTTCGTCGGCGTAGACCATCCCCGGCACCCGCATGCCGGGCACCGGTCCCACCTGGAAGCGGCACTCATCGATCTGCTTCAACGGAATCATCCTGGGCTCGCTCATAGTCTCTCCCTTCACACATCGAACAGGACCCGCGCCATCAGTCCCTCCGCAACCGCCTCAACCCGAAGCTGGTGATAGGTGGCCGCCTTCAGCCCGCTGCGCACCCGGTGACGGGACGCGTCGAAAGGCTCGCCGTGCAGCCGCGCTCGCACCCGTGTCCGGGAAACCTCCACCTCCACCTCCCGCCAGAGAAAATCCTCCACTTCCCGCCAGCCGATGAGCTCGTTGAGCCAGCGCACCAGAAGCGTCTCGCCCTCGACGAGCTCCAGCTGGACCTCCCGGGACATGCGCTTTTCCACCCGCGCCGGATCGTACTCGAGATCCGCCAGCGCCAGCGCGCTGCGCGCCAGCAGGTCCGCCCAATCGCGTCCCTTCACGGCGATGCCCAGGTCGGCGGTATGCTCCGTCAGCTCATAGTCCACCGGAGCTTCGCACCTCGCCATCACGATCGATCCCTCTTGCGAGCGGAGCTGATGCTGGGAATTTCGGCCGGGGAGAAATCGACCCGGCGCTGCGGCTCATTGACCCGATCGAGACGCACCCGGAACGGGGCGCCGATGCGGTAAACCATCCCCGAGCGCTCCCCCTTGAGAATGTGCTTTCGCTCGACAAAATGATATCGGTCCCTGGGAAGCGTCGAGATGTGAACGAGCCCTTCCACGAACAGATTCGTAAGCTCCACGAAAAACCCAAACGGCGCCACCGAACCGATGAATCCCTCGAACGTCTCCCCGACCTTTTCGGAAAGGTAGGCGAGCTTCTTCCATTCCACCACCTCATACTCCGCCTCGTCCGCCGTCCTCTCACAGCGCGAAGCGCGGGAGGCAATATCCGGAAGCATGGCGCGCAATGCCTCCAGGCGATCCTCCGGCAGGCGCTTTGTGCGCAGGTCCTCCTTCAGAATCCGGTGAACGACCAGGTCCGGGTAGCGGCGAATGGGCGAGGTGAAGTGGGTGTAAGTGGAGGCTCCCAGCCCGAAGTGGAGGCCCTTCTCGGCGCTGTAGCGCGCCAGCTTCATGGCCCGAAGCATCGCCCGGGAGAGAAAGCGGAACTCGGGCTTGCCCTCGAGGTGATCGAGCACTTCCTGAAAGTGGGAGGGATCCAGCGCCTCGTAGGGCTCCGGCAGCCTGGTCCCGAATGCCATCAGGAGCTCGTTCAGCTGCGCGATCCGCGCCGGGTCGGGCCGCTCGTGAATGCGGTAAAGGGATGGCACCTTCCTGGCGAACAGGTGCCCGGCCACCGCCTCGTTGGCCGCGAGCATGAACTCCTCGATAATCCGGTGTGCCACGTTGCGCCGCAGCGGAACGATTCCGGTCGTTGCCCCCTGGAGATCCAACAGGATTTCAGGCTCCGGAAGATCGAAGTCGATGGTTCCGCGCCTGCGGCGCTTCTCGTTCAGGACGCGGCACAGCTCCTCCATGAGACGGAAGCGCTCCACCAGAGGGGCATAGCGCCGCAAGGCAACCTCGTCGCGTTCTTCGAGAATCTTTGCCACATCCGTGTAGGTCATCCGCTCGACGCTGCGAATCACGCTCTCGCTGAATCTCGTCGCGACGACTCTCCCGTGCGCGTCGATATCCATGAGGACCGAGACCGTCAGCCGGTCCACCCCCGGGCGCAGCGAGCAGAGATCGCTGGAGAGCCCGGGTGGAAGCATGGGGATGGCGGAGCCGGGAAAATAGACGCTGGTTCCGCGCGTCAGCGCTTCACGATCCAGCGCCGAGCCCTCCCGCACGTAATGCGAGACGTCGGCGATATGCACCCCCAGCCGGTAATTGCCACCTGGAAGGCGATCCACCAGCACCGCGTCGTCGAAATCCATGGCCGTCTCGCCGTCGATGGTGACGATCGGCTGGGCGCGGAAATCCTCCCGGGCCGTGATTTCCTCCTCGGGCACCGGGTTCGGCTGCCGATCGGCTTCTTGCACGGCCTCTTGCGGAAAGATCTCCCGCAGCTCGTACTTCCGGACGATGGTTCGAATGTCCATCCCCGCCTCGTCGGGGAGACCCAGCACCTCCACGACGCGGCCGCGTGCCGGCTGCTTCGCGGAAGGCGGATGGAAGACTTCCACTCCGACCACTTCTCCCTCCCGCGCTCCAGAAGATTCGCCACGCCCGATGAGGATGCCAGCGGCATAACTGCGGTCGTACGCCTCCACCTCGTCCCCGCCGGATCCGCTCCGGAAGACCCCCATCACCCGGCGGCGCGCAGGCTCGATGACGCGCGTGATGACGGCTTCCGCCCGAGCCCCTTCCCGCCGCTTGACGATTCGTGCCTGCACCCGGTCGCCGTGAAAGATCGAGTCGAGATTTCGTGGGTGAAGGTAATAGTCCTCCGGTCCCGAGTCGGGCACCAGGAATCCGAAACCGTCCGGGTGCCTCTGGACGCGTCCCGTTACGACCCCTTCGTCCTGCTTGGAAGGCGTGGCGTATTCGTGGTTACCCACCCGGATGAGCTCTCCCGACTCCACCAGATCCCGCACCAGCCGCTTGAAGGCCATCCGGTGCCGCTTGTCGACTTTCAGCCTACGCAGCAGCTCTCTGAGGCTCGCAGCGCCAAATCCGGCCCGACCCATGACCTGGAGCACCTCTTTCTTCTCCGGTGGCGGCGGGATCGCAGTGACGAGGTGGGGTCTGCGTGAGCGGGACATGGGTCACTCTCCCAGGGGACGGGCAGCCTCGGAACAGCCCTGACATGCGATTGTAACATTCCGGAGCGCTGCGTCTGGCGCTGGAAAAGTCCTTGTGCCCCCACACTTCTCCATGCTATAAGTGGCAAAAGTTTGCTCACAGAAAAAAGTAGCTGAATCCGTTCGTAGGGCTGCACGAGAGGGAACCAAGGCACGACGGGCCGTCGTGCCCGCCACTCTTTCTTCCAGGCCTGGCCACGACACCCGGAGAGTCCCATGGCACTGCTGCGCCGAACTCCGCTCCGATTCCTTTCCTTCTTCACGCTCATCTCCCTGTCGCTGGGCAGCCTCCTGCTGACGCCGGCTTCTCCTCCCGGCGGAGGCCATGGGAGCCCCCCTTCGCAGCTGGCTCCACACGTCCCCGGTGAGGTCCTGATCCAATTCGATCACCAGGCAGGTCCTTCCGAGCGTGCCATCGCTCGGGCGCAGGTTGCGGCGCGGAAGGTCCACCAGTTTCGTTCGGGTGCGGAGCACTGGAAGCTGGGGCAGGGTGTGAGCACCGAGTCGGCGCTACAGCGGCTGAAGGGCAATCCTCACGTCCTCTATGTGGAGCCCAACTACCGAGTCGGAATCGACCTGGTTCCCAACGATTTTCGCTACCCGGAAATGTACGCTTTGAACAATCGCGGGCAGACGGGGGGAACCCCAGGCGCCGACATCGATGCCGAACGGGCCTGGGGGGTGACCACGGGCAGCCGCAACGTTCTGGTCGCGATCATCGACACGGGAATCGACTACACGCACCCGGACCTGGCCGCCAACATCTGGACCAATCCGGGCGAGATCCCCGGGAATGGACTGGACGACGATGGCAACGGCTTCATCGACGATATCCACGGATGGGATTTCATCAATCACGACAACAACCCCTTCGATGACCATTTCCACGGGACGCACGTGGCCGGCACCGTGGGGGCCGTCGGCAACAATTCCCTGGGGGTAGTCGGGGTCAGCTGGCAGGTGAGCCTGGTGGCCCTCAAGTTCCTGGGTGCTGACGGATCCGGCAACACGGCGGATGCGGTCGTTGCCATCGATTACGGCACAGCCCTGGGTGTGGACATCATGAGCAACTCCTGGGGAGGAGGAGGGTTTTCCCAGACGCTGCTCGATTCCATCAACGCTGCCGGAGCGGCGGACATCCTGTTTGTGGCCGCCGCCGGGAACAGCGGCCTGAACACCGACAATTTCCCGCAATACCCTGCCGCCTATAACGCGGCCAACATCCTCTCCGTGGCGGCAACCGATCATAACGATCATTTGGCCGGCTTCTCCAACTTCGGTCCCACCACGGTGGACCTGGGCGCGCCGGGAGTCGACATTCTGAGCACCCTGCCCGGCGCCAGCTATGGCCTCCTCAGCGGAACTTCCATGGCCACCCCGCACGTGTCGGGAGCGGCAGCCCTCATTCGATCCATGGCCCCGGGGATCGGCGTCACAGAGCTCAAGAATGTCCTTCTTGCGCAGACGGACCGCATCCCCGCGCTGGCGGGAATCACGGTCTCGGGCGGGAGACTGAATGCATTTCTTCCCATCGCCACCCCCGACACCGATCCTCCGGGTTCCATCGGCGACCTTTCCTCTGTGGGAGCCACCGGCAGCTCGGTGACGCTGCAGTGGACGGCCACGGGAGACGACTTGGATGTAGGGACCGCCAGCGGCTACGACATCCGTTATTCGACCGAATTCCTGGATGAAGCCAACTTTGCCACTGCGGCCCGGGCCACCGGTCCGCCCAACCTGCTCCCCAGCGGATCGGTCGAACAGGCCCAGGTGAGCGGCCTTGACTTCAACACGACCTACTTCTTCGCCGTGAAGGCAAAGGACGAGTTCGGCAACGCAGGCCCGATTTCCAACATCGCGAGCGCGACGACACTGGGTCCACCCCACTTCGAGATCGCCCCGAGCTCCGTCAGCGCCGACCTGTTCACCGGCGGGACGGCGGTTCGCACGGTCACGGTCCATAACTCTGGAGTCAGCGAGCTCATTCTTTCAGTCAAGGCGGAGGGTGCCACGGTGGTCCCGCACGGATTGCCGGGGCCTACGATCCAGCCCTTCCCAGGGACCGGTGTCTCGTCGAATTCCGACCCCGGCGAGCCCTCTCCACCGGAGTCGGATGCCTATGCCGCCGGGCACGCCGGGCGCCGGCCGCCCCTGCAGTCTCTCGAGACCCCTCCCACGCATATCAACGCGGGCAGCCTGCGGGTTGTGATTCTGACGAGCGGGGCAAGCGTCTCGGAGCTCCAGACCCTCCTGCGGGGCTTCCCGGATCTGACGACGGTGGATGTCCTCAGCATCCAGAGCTCCGTCCCGAGTCTCGCCACCCTCGCCGGATACGACGCCGCTTTCGTGGTGATCAACAACCTTCCTTCCAACCCGTCCGGCGTGGGAGACGTCCTCGCCGATTACGTCGATTCGGGCGGCGGCCTGGTGCTGACTCTGGCTTCATTCATTCCGGGCTGGGAGATCACCGGCCGGCTGCGCTCCGGAGGATACGTTCCGGTCGTCGGTATCGGTGGTCCCATCGGATCTTCCTCGCTGGGCACCTTCGACGCGCTGCATCCCATCATGGCGGGGGTCACTCATGCCTCGGGCGACCTGATCGGAGACGTTACCCTGGCCGCCGGGGCCCAGCTGGTAGCGAGCTGGACCAATGGAGAGCCGTTCGTGGCAACCAAAGGGTTCCACGTCGTGGCGGTCAATGCCTTCCTGGCTGATTCCGGCTACTGGAGCGGAGACGTGCCGCAGCTCCTCCACAATGCCGTATTTTGGAGTCGGAACGCAGTTACCTGGCTGTCGGCCGCGCCAACCTCTGTCGTGGTGCCCGCAGGGTCCAGCCTCGATCTGGCGGTTACCTTTGACGCCACGGGTCTGGACGGAGGCGACTATGACGCCTCGGTCGTCCTGGACACCAACGACCCCTCCACCCCGAGGGCGACCGTGCCCGCCCACCTGCACGTCACCGGCGCTCCCGACATCGACCTCTCCGCTACCTCCTTCGATTTCGGACCGGTCTTCATCGGCGGCGTCGCATCGCGAACCCTCCGGATCACGAACACGGGGACCGACCTTCTGACGATCGCTTCGCTCGGCGTGAACAACTCGGATTTCCTCGTCAGCTCCGCCGGTTTTTCGCTGGCGCCCCGCGAGCGACGCGACGTGGTGCTCGAATTCCATCCCCATTCTGCGGGACCCTTGTCGGCCACCCTTACCATCGACAGCGACGATCCCGACGAAGCGTCGCTGGTGGTTCCGCTGCAGGGCGCAGGCCTCGTGCCTCCGGTGATCGGAGCATCGCCCCCGGGCTTCACTCAGACGCTGTTCACCGGGGCCTCGGCAGTCCAGACCCTCAGGATTCAGAACACCGGAGGAAGCTCTCTCGACTTTCAGATTGCCATCCGTAGCGCCGGGGCGGCCCTAATACAGGCTCCGCCGGCTGCCGGACCGGCCGCGACCGACGCTCCCACGGTGCGCACCCACGGTCCAAGCTCCAGCGGACCTCCGGGCCCGGGCTACGCCGTGCAGGCGACCGGTCCCTCGATTTCGGACAACGCCCGGGTTCTTCTGGTCCAGGACGCCGCACCCTGGGGGACCAACGCCAACGAGACGATTCTCACGGCCAACGGAATATCCTTCGATCGAATCACCGTCTCTCAGCTCGCTTCGACCGAACTCCGGAATTACCGCCTGGTCATCATCCCGAGCGATCAGACGACCTCTTTCTACAGTACCTTGAGCGCCGGATTCTCCCGCTTGGAGACCTTCGTCAGCAGCGGAGGCATCCTGGAATACCATGCCGCAGGCTGGGGATGGCAGTCAGGAGACGCTTCGCTCGTAACGCTCCCCGGGGGGATGCATATCAACCAGTACATCAGCGACACGAATCGGGTCCTCGATCCTTCCCACCCGCTCGTGGCGGGCGTCCCCGACCCCTTCACCGGTAATGCCGCCAGCCATGCCTATTTCACCTCGATCCCTGCGGGCGCCGCGGCGGTTGCGTCCGACGACACACTCCGACCGAACCTCGTGATGTACCGATTTGGTCTCGGTACCGTCATCGCGGGCGGCCAGACCTTCGAGCACGGCTATGCCAACGGATATCCCGCCGGAACGATCCTGAGGAACATGATCCCGTATGCCATCAGCCTGACCCCTGTCTGGGTCTCCGTTGAGCCCGCATCCGGGAGCGTGCCGCCGGGGGGAAGCCTGGACATCACGGTCCGATTCGACGCCACAGGCCTTGACGGTGGACTCTATCAGGCCTTCCTGGACGTCGAGAGCAACGACCCGCTGACTTCCCTGATCTCCGTGCCCGCCGCGCTCACGGTCATCGGAGCACCCGATCTCAGGCTCAGCGGTGAGACGGTGACCCTCGAGTCCCGGCTCGCCTATTTCTCCGACGGCGCCAGCACCACTCACTCCCTCCCCGTCACGATCGTCCCCGCGGGCGGCGGAACGCTAGAGGTGGTCGTGGACGGTGACTACGATTTCACTACAGAGACCGCCACGGTCACGGCGGAGGGAACCACGCTCGGCACGGTGGGAGGGCAAGGGCTCGAGTGCGGGCCAACCGCCCGCTCCTTCACCATCGGATCCGACCTCTTGGCCGCCCTGACGGCGGACGGGCACGTCGGAGTCGTCATCCAGAACACCCTGGACGTCAATCTCTTCTGCAGCGTCAACGAGCACACCGTGCGCCTGCGCTACGGGGGTCCCGCAGATCATCTGGATTTCGGAGAGCTCTTCGTCGGTCTCAGCAAGACCATGAGCCTCAAGCTTGAAAACTCCGGGACGGCGGCGCTCGTGATCCAGTCGATTGTCACCGACTCTCCGGCCTTCATCCCCTCGGCGGCCGCACTGACCCTGGCGCCGCGCGCCTCTACCACTCTGACCATTACGTTTGCGCCATCCGGGGTAAGTGGCTTCGAGGGCAACCTGCTCCTTTCCAGCAACGACCCCGATCTCCCGCAGGTGAGTCTACCGCTCACCGGCGCGGGGGTGGATCCTCCGGTGGCGGCGATCCAGCCCTCGGCACTTCAGGCGACCCTCCATACGGGCAACCAGGAGACCCAGAGCCTGTTTCTCGCCAATTCCGGAGGGAGCCAGCTCGTATTCTCGGCGAGCGTCGTTCCCCGTCTCAACGGAGGAGGAACCTGCGTACCCGCGCAGGCCTACGTCAGCGAATTCCTGAGCGGGGTGCTGTCGCGCGTCGATCTTGCCACCGGGACTGTCACTCACGTCGCGAGCGCGCTGTCCTATCCTATCGGTGTTGCTGTCAATCCTCTTGCGACCGGTCAGGTCCTGGTGATCGAGAGGGACAGCGGCGAGCTTTCGTCCGTGAATTCTGCAACCGGGATTGTTACTCGTGTTGCTTCCGGCCTCAACTACCCATTCGGCCTGGCTCTGAGCCCATCAGGCCAGACGGCCTATACGGGAGAGCTGGAGTCCGGCCGCCTGATGGCCGTGGACCTGGCCTCGGGGACGATCCATCAGATCGCCTCGGGACTCAGCCGTCCCACCGGCCTCGCAATCGATCCCTCCGGCACCACGGCGTACGTGGCGGAAGTCGACTCCGGTGAGCTCTCGGCGGTGAATCTTTCCACCGGCCAGGTCCAACAGGTCGTCGGTGGCCTCGGACGGCCCCACGGCGTGGCGCTCGATGGATCCGGGACCAAGGTCTTCGTGAACGATTACGGCGGTCGGATCCTCTCGGTAAACCTGATCACTCGCGAGGTGGTCCTGATCGCTGGAGTTCCGAGTGCCGAAGGACTCGCTCTGAGCCCGTTGGGCGACACCGCCTACCCGACCGATTTCAACGGCGGCCGATTGCTTGCCCTCACGCTCGCAACGGGATCGTTGCGGACCATCGCCACTGGACTGGGCGGCCCCACCGGTGTCGCGCTGAATGCAGGCCCGGGCTGCAACGGAGGATTCCTGACGGTGTCTCCTGTCGCCGGCTCGGTCGGGCCCGGAGGGACGCAGGAGCTTCACGCCGCTTTCGATACCGGCGACCTTCTCGGGGGGGATTACGGAGTCGAGCTTCGGATTCAAACGAACGATCCGGCCCATCCCGTCCTGGTCGTTCCGGCGGACCTCACGGTGATCGGCGTCCCCGATATCGCCATTCTCGGCGAGGAGGTGCTGCTCGAATCCCGGGAGGATTACAACGTACCGTCAGCCCGTACCTTCCATCATCTCCCCGTGACGCCGCCGCCTGCCGGGGGAGGCACCGCGGAACTGGTGGCCGACGGCGATTACGGCGATTCGTCTGAAATGGCCACGCTGACGATGGAGGGCCAGTCTCTGGGAAGCGCGGGTGCTACCGGAGTGGACTGCACCACCGCGTCTCAGAGTTTTGCCCTGAGCGCCCAGCAATTGGCCTCGTTCGCGGCCGACGGACAGGTGGATGCGGAGGTGCAGAACTCATCCGCCGTCGACCTGTTCTGCGGGGTCAACCGGCACACGGTGCGGCTGCGATACCGCACTGCGGCCGATCATCTCGACTTCGGAAGCCTCTTCGTCGGCACTAGCCGCACGCTCTCGCTTCGCCTGGAGAACCTCGGGACCGGAGTCCTGCACGTCGGCCTCGTTTCGGATCTGGCGGAATTCGTTCCGTCTGCACCGGGTCTGACGATTCCACCGAGGAGCGGGATGTCGATCTCCGTCGCCTTCACCCCCTCCCAGGCGCAGGCTTACAGCGGCTCGCTGACCTTCACCAGCGATGACCCCGACGAAAGCTCACTGCTGGTTCCGCTGCAAGGTGTCGGCGTGCTGCCGCCGGTTGTCGGTGTATCGCCCCCGAGCTTCTCCCAGGCGCTGCGCAGCGGGGCATTGGCAACCCAGACCCTCACGATCCGGAACACCGGCGGGAGCTCTCTCGACTTTGAGATCGACCTACAGAATGCCGGGGCGGCTGCGATGCACACCCCGCCGATTGCCGGGTCAGCTTCGCCAGCACTTCCTAGCGTGCCTGCTCCCGGTCCCAGTTCCAGCGAACCACCTCCAGGTTACTCCGTGCAGGAGACCGGTCCCTGGATTTCGGCCAACGCACGAGTTCTCCTGATCCAGAATTCCGCACCCTGGGGGACCAACGCCAACGAAGCGATTCTCACGAGCCATGGCATACCCTTCGATCGAATCACCCTCTCTCAGTTTCCCTCGATCGACCTCCAGAATTACCGCCTGGTCATCGTCCCGAGTGATCAGACGACCTCCTTCTACCTCAGCCTGAGGGATCAGTTCTCCCGGCTGGAGAGCTTCGTCAGCAGCGGCGGCGTCCTGGAATTCCATGCCGCGGGCTGGGGATTTCAGTCAGGAGACGCTTCGCTCGTGACCCTTCCCGGGGGAATGCATATCAACCCAGGCGGCAGCAGCACGAATCGAGTCCTCGACCCCTCCCACCCCCTCATGGCGGGCGTACCCGATCCGTTCACCGGCACTTTCGCCAGCCATTCCTATTTCACGTCGATCCCCGTTGGGGCCGCGGCCATCGCTTCCGACGATGCTTCCCGGCGGAATCTCGTGGTGTACCGGTTCGGTCTCGGAATCGTCATCGCGGGCTGCCAGACATTCGAATACGGCTATGCCAATGGACAGCACCCCGGTACGATCCTGAGAAACATGATCCCGTATGCCCACGACCTGGCCCCCGCTTGGCTCTCCGTTGTTCCCAAATCAGGCAGCGTGCCTCCGGGGGGCAGCCTGGATGTCACCGTCAGCTTCGACGCCACCAGACTCCCCGCGGGGCTCTATCAGGCCTCCCTGGAGGTCCAGAGCAACGACCCGGTCACGCCCAGCCTGAGCATCCCTGCCAGCCTCACGGTCTACATCGATTCCGACGCAGACGGCATCGGGGATCCTTTCGATAACTGCCCGCAGGCTTATAACCCCGGCCAGGAGGATGCTGACGGGGATGGTCCCGGGGATGTCTGCGATGCGTGCACCGACACGGACCTCGACGGCCACGGCAACCCGGGATTTCCGGCAAACCTCTGCCTCACGGACAACTGTCCGAGTCTCTACAATCCTTACCAGGAGGACGGAGATCAGGACGGACGGGGTGACATCTGCGATGCCTGTCCCCTGGATCCGCACAATGACCAGGATGCGGACGGTCTGTGCGCCCAGTTCGACAACTGTCCCGCCGTATCCAATTCGGACCAGGCGGACACGGACGCGGATCTGGTGGGGGATGTTTGCGATAACTGCCGCATCGTCGCCAATCACCTCCAGGAAGACGGGGATGCGGACGGCGTGGGGGACGCGTGCGACTTGTGTCCTCTCACCTCCAACCCTCTCCAGCAAGACGCGGATGGAGATCGCATTGGGGATGTCTGCGACAACTGCCCTGCCGTTTCCAATCCAGGTCAGGAGGATTTCAACGGCGACGGATCGGGCGATGCCTGCCAGCCCACCCTTTCCCTTTCCAGCATCCTGCAGAACGGGGGAAGCGCACTGGAAGTCCGGGCCATCGCCACGGACCCGCAGCGGGATCCGCTTTCCGGCCGCTTCACTATTGTGCCGTCCTCGTTCGTCGAGCTGAGGCTTTCCGATGCTTTCCTGGACCCCAATGCGTGTGAAGCAGGGTTCCATCCGGATGGAGTGCCACTCGAATCCATCGGCTACGCGAACGAGACCCTGGGAGAGCCCTTCCTCTTCGATCTAGATGCGGTGGTGTACTGTTCGGATGGAGTAGCTGATTTCGAGATGGCGCTGGGCTCGTGCGCGGCGCCTACCGGAACCTTCGACTACTTTGTCCCGCTCACCGGCCTTGCGCTTCCCTTCGATGTCTGCGTTCGCCGGATCACCGACCCTTCGTCCCTCACGGAAATCACGGTCACTTCCTACGACAGCCGCACGCTGTCACTGAATTCCGGTGAAGGCGGCACCTTCATTCTTCCCTTCACTGCGTGGCCTCCCCGAAACCTGCCCTTCACTCCGGCCCCGGAAGTGGGCAAATCGTACCGCATGACGCTTACCGTCACGGATGGCTCAACCGAGCCCATGCAGGCTCAGGGGATCTTCGTCTACCAGGGAGAGTCGGTTCTGGCCGTCAACAATCCGCCTGCTGCCCAGGCGGCGGCCCCGGCGGCCGTGGAGTGCCAAGGGCCCTCTGGGGCCGGCATCGTCCTGGATGGCTCCGGCTCGAGCGATCCTGACTCTTCCCCGGGAAGCCAAGACGACATCGTGTCGTTTGACTGGTACCGGGACTTCGGCCTTCCCACCCAGACTCAACTGGGGAGTGGGCCAAGCCTTCCCGTCACGCTGCCGCTTGGAGCCCATCAGCTGACCTTGAAAACCACCGACCTGCTAGGGGAGACGAGCCTCTCGACGGTCGCGGTCGGTGTGGTGGATACGACGCCCCCCGCTCTTACCTGCCCTGCCTCTCCCACGGTGGAATGCACTTCCCCGGCGGGAGCCGTGGCGTCAGGACTGCTCGCCACGAGCGCGGATCTATGCGGCGCCGCGGTGATCATTCAGAACAGCCGTAGCGGCGGGCCTGACGCATCCGGCGCCTATCCCCTCGGATCCACGCCGGTCACGTTCACCTCCACCGACTCCAGCGGAAATGTGGCGTCGTGCGAAACGCAGGTCACCATCCGGGACAGTGTGCCACCCGTCCTGTTGGGCACGGCGGCTCCCAATCAGCTGTGGAGCCCGAACCATCGACTGGTGCCGGTGCAGGTTTCCTTGCAGGCCTCGGATCTCTGCAGCGCGGCGGCCCCCATCGCCCTGCGCTCCGCTCTCAGCTCCGAGCCGGATGATGCCCCGGGCGATGGCGACGGAGCGACGACGGGGGACATCAGCGGAGCGGATCTCGGCACCGCCGACGGCCAGGTGCTGCTGCGCGCCGAGCGCTCCGCGAGCGGCAGCGGCAGGACCTACAGCCTGGTCTACGAAGGAGTCGATGCCGCGGGCAACGTTGCGCAGAAAACGGTCACCGTGACCATCCTCCATGACATCGGCGGGACGGCGGATCCGCTTCAGCTTCTCTTGGATCCCGATGGGGGCTCGCAAAAGGCGCACATCTCCTGGGGTTCCGTCCCCGGCGCCACCAGCTTTGATCTGATTACCGGCGACCTGTCCAGTGTGGTGAGATTGCCGAATCTGCTCTCCCTTGGCAACGTTACCGTTCTCGCCGCCGGGACGACCGGAATCGATTTCCACGAGGGACCCGGAGTGGGCGTGGTGCCCCCGGTGGGGCACGTCGTTTTCTACGTCATGCAAACGCGCGCGGCGGATGGCAGTCGAGGGGGTTACGGCAGCGATTCGGCGCCGCTGCCGCGCGAGCCGGCGTCCTGCGTGGGAGGCTGCCCATAGAGCGGCTTGCACAAGTCCCGGCTTTGTTGTAAAAGATCGTGCCCTTCCGCCTGGGAAGGGCACCCCGAGAGACTTGTGCCGAAGTGGTGAAATTGGCAAACACGCTAGATTCAGGGTCCCCCCGGCCGAAACCCACAACTGTCAAGCTCTTCAATAAGATTGCCTCCAGAACCCGCACCTGGCGTGCCATTGCTGAGATTCGCTGAAACCCGCACATTTCCTCACTTTCCCTCACCAACCTTCGGACTCGTAGTCACACTGTAGACACCGATGTCTTCTGAAATAATCGGACGATTGAGTTCTCTACCAGTCCGGGCACTATTCCCACCAAATGCCGTGTAACTCTTGAATTTCAAGGAAAGAAACCTAGAGAATTTTGCATTTCGCACCTTGTAACATTCCTGTTACGACGCCACAATGCCGCGCAGTGAGAGGCTGGGATCGTACCCAGTGTTGATGGATGGTTTAGGAGAAGTGATTGCCAACCCACGACTCGTTCGAAATGCCCGCTCGGGCTCATCTAAGTGTGAGTTGTCTTCTAGACCTGGATGGTGTCGCTTCGTTATTGGGCGTATCTCGGTCCACCGTCGAGCGGCTTCTCGACAACGGCCTCCCCTGCCTGGATCTCGGTTTCCACCATCCCAAGCGCCGCAGGAAACGTCTACTCAGGTTCGAGCCCGACACGGTCCTCGATTGGGTGCGTAACCGTGCGGGGAGAAACTAAATGGAGCAAATCTCCAGCGACAAATTGATCTCACTCGTTGACTTACTCACCGCTGCCATTTCGGGCGACAGAAATGCTTGCGTCCGGCCATTACCGATGGCAGGGAACGAGCTAACACTGGTTCTATCCACGCCAAATGGCACAGGACGCCTGCTGGGCCGCCAAGGCGAGACGTTCCGGGCTCTACAGAGGGTGGTAAGCGCCGCCGCCTGGAGGACCGGGTATTCATTCAGGCTTGTGATCTGTGATCCGCGACTCGAAAGGGGGGCAGTAGCGAAAGGTGATGAGCGAAAAACAGCAAGTTCTAGCGACATCCAAGGTACTTTCTAATCAAACGAAGTATGCCACACACCATTCGGACAACGACCACTTGGTCGAGCTATTTCGATCGAGTAAGGGCGAACTAATCTTCTGTCACAGGGACCGGTCAGGCTCCACTGAGTATGGCGAGAATGTGAGCATAGATGGTCTGACAATCAAAGCGCCAAGTGATCTTGTCTTGGGAGGTCCCAGCATCGTTCTTCCTCCCTCTCCTCATTCAGATCCCCAGGAACCGGACAAATTGTTTTTGGATGTCCTGGGGTTCATGGAAGATTTCGTTACATGGACCCCGGAGTTTGCAGTAGGTGCAGCTGCATATGTTTTGGCGAGCTGGGTTCACGAGTGCTTTCAGTTTATGGGATACCTACAGTTCATTGGTCCCCCGTCAAGTGGCAAGACTCGATCGGTAGACGTCCTGAACCAGCTCTGTTATCACGCTGCCCTTATGAACTGCCCTACCTCTGCCATCCTCTACCGAGTGATACAGGCTTATCACCCGACGCTAATCATCGACGAAATGGATGCCGATTCGGGCTCAGTGTTTCGTGACATCCTCCGCAGTGGAACGAGTCGGGATGGGTGCGTCTGGAGATGTAAGGGTGATAATCACAATTACAAAGCCGAATCGTTCTCTTGTTATGGCCCCAAAGTTTACGCTGGGCAGCACCCTATCAAGGATGCGGCGCTGCTTACTCGACTAATCACTGAGAACATGAGCAGGGTCACTCCGGCCAATCATATCCCTGACACTCTTCCGGCCGCCTTTTATGAGCGGGGACGCGAGTTGCAGTCTAGGCTACTGCGGTTGAAGATTGATAAATTCTGGAGCATTAGCGAGAGACTGCCTTCTTTGCCAGATCGCCGACAGCGCCAGGTATTTATCCCGCTTTTCACTGTTGCACCAGAAGCCTTTTACCCAGACTTGATTAAATTGGCTGGCAGGCAGCTGAAAAGCTCACAAATAGCTATGAGGGACACAGATGATGGGGAGGTGGTCGCTGCCTTGAAGGAAATGAGAGCCCCGGAACAAATCCGCCCCATTGAGGTAGCGAAGACCGTCTGTGCGATGCGCGACCTGAGATACGAAGAAACGCGCCATCCCGATTGGATGAGTGCAAAGACGGCTGGCTTGATTCTCAAGCGCCTCGGTTTCGAGGAAAGCACCAGGGACAGAGCCGGAGCCATCTATTTCGCTACCACCGATCAGTTTGAAGCACTATTTAGTCGATATCTCCCCGAAGAAGAGGATGGTCCCGCTAATAACTAGTTGCGGGCTAAATGTACGCGTGTAGATGTGTAGGTTGGAGCACGTACCACGAGCCGAGCGAAAAAGTCTGTTACTAACTGTACTTATATTTCAGTTACTAATTACTTAATTTGAATGGTTACGATATGCACACCCCCAATCATCTACACATCTACACGGCAGCAGGCAAAGAGTCAGACATCGAAGGGCCAGCGCTTACTTCTCGGTGTCGGGAGTTCCGTCCCACTCCCCTCCAGCTCGCCTTCGCCCGAGCATACCTGTGGACGGGCTCAGCAGCCGAAGCAGCCCGCACTGCTGGCTATACTGGGCGCTTTCCCGCTCAAGCAGGGTACAAGCTGCTCAAACGAGTAGGCACGAGGGCAGCCATCAATGAACTGCTGGAGCTGGAGCGGCTAAACCTGAGGAAGTACATCCTTCGAGGACTAAGCAAAACCCAGGCGGCTGCCCGCCCTCACGAGACCGCCCTCCGCACGCTCGACTTCTACGCGGGCCTGGTGGCTTCCATGATGCGGCTGATAGGGCTCGGGGAGGAGCGCTCGTGCAAGGTACTCGCTTACTGGGCGAGAGAGACTAGCCCGCGACTGCGGCGGCTGAGGCTTTTGGGAGGGCAGGAAAGTGTCAGAAAGGTGTGAGAAAGTGTGAAAATCGGTAGCGACAATCACATAGTAGAAATCGGATGCGAGGGCTTAACTCCAACTCCACAAACATGTTGAACAGCTCCGTTGGGTTGTGCATCAAGGGTGCAATATCCATTTAAAAATGGCTCAATGTTAGCAATATCTCGACACATAGCCGGGCTGATTAAAGCCCAGCGAACTCCCATGGATGCAATGTTTACCTTTCTCAGTGACCCCCTAGAACGCTGGCCCGAACGATGCTATTGCATTCATATTCGGATTTCATAGCCCCCTGCGCTGACCTGTATCGGCTAAGCAGATTGTTTTCGCCCCGCTCTCACTCACTGCACGATGAAGTACGGGCAGGGTATGCATGCCTGGGAGCTGAGAACAAGAATCTCGGATTTGGCGGGGGGCGATTAATCTGTGGCTCTTTTCGCTGGCGCCTGTTCAGCCCAAAAGCTGAGAAGTACTGCAAGTAGCAGAACTAGCCCAGGCACTGAAATACCATTCAAAAACCAAATGATGGTTTTGTGAAGTCCGAACCAATCGTCAGGATGAAGCAACCACTCCTGATAAGAGGTAGTCCTGGGCATAAAGCGCAAAAGAGCGAGTTGGTCTTCGGTTAGTATCACCTTCTCCGTGTTGGAACGAATGAACAAATGGCTTGCTGGAAGAGAAGGCCAGACGCCACTTCTTAGATACAAGATCACTTGGCCGCAGAACAAACATGTAGCGTATGTCATCAATGCACCTCCAAGTAGGGCGCAAAGAATCCGTGCACGTTCTTCGACGTTGTCTGAAAACCTACGGGATGGCTTGTGGTCTGTCACGGGATTGTCTCAAAGGAACGGGCTGGACAAAACTCTCCTTCCTGACAATCAATCGCCCTGATGGTTTCTCCCAAAGGCCTCCTCCACCTCCGCCAGCCTCACATCAGTGGTGAAGGAAAAAGTCCACAATGACTGTAAAGTAGGCGTCCACGGGCTTGTCGTCCATAAGAGCAGGCTTGTACTTCCACTTTTTCACTGCTTTGATGGCTGACTCTTCGAAGCCGTACCCTCCTCTTGGCGCCTTCACGACGTGGAAGTCTCCTACTGAGCCATCCTTAGTAACTAAACAGAAAAGGCTTACCTGACCCTCGACCATCGCTTTGGCTCCTTCCTCGGGGTACTTGGGGAGCACCTTGCTCTTCGGCACCAGCTGCGGGTTCGTGACGCCACCGCCACCAGCGAAATAGTGCCCAATGACTTCAGGAGTCTCGGTGGCGCCCTTCTTTCCAGAAGGAAGAGTGGCCAGATCATAGAGCGTGACAATGCGCCGGAAATTGTCCAGATCTCCTTGGAGTAATCTCTGCTCCTTCGACTTCTGCCAGGCTGCTCCGATTCGTGTAACTGAGACCTGACTCGCTCCTCCGATGAGTCGAATCAAGGATTCTTGATCTTCAAGCAGGAGAGTTCCCATGAGACCCGATGCGGAGGGATTCCCGCGTATCAGGTGATCGGCGCGATCTACCGGGATTTCCCGAGGTTCATTATCAATCACCAAGCTCAGCTGCTTGGCGAGCAACACATCAAGTATCGGCCCAAAGAGGTTGAGGACCATTGTTCTTGTACCATTGTCACGCACACCAAGGGCCGCGAAGATCGTGTTCCCCTCAAATGTCTCGCCGATCTTAGGTGTGTACCAGGTAGTCTGCTTCGGTGTTTCGTAGGAGACGGAAATGTGCTCCATGAGCTGGTCAATGGTCTCATCTGCGAGGGCGGTGGTTGTGTCGCAGGAACCGAGGGCGGCGATGAGCCAGACCCAGACTACGAACGCCAATGAGCGACACAACTTGCTCTCTCTCCCAAAGGCGATGTTTTCGTATTTAGGTGAGCTTCTCAATGGCTCCTCGATGCAATAGGTGCGGCGCATGCGTACCTAATCTTGTTCGAAGGCCCCCTCCACCGCCTCCAGCAGCGCATCCTCGCTCGGATGAGCATACCTCTGAGTCGTGCTGATGCTCTGGTGCCCAGCCAGCGCCTTCACGATTAGCGGATTGCCGATGCGTTCAGCCATCCTCGTCACCGCGTAATGCCTAGCGGAATGTAATCGGTATGTCTGCTCCCACCCCGCCTCCGCCTGCCAGTGCCGCCAAGCATGCTGGAGCGCACGGACAGTCATGAATTCGCTTCCCTTGCGCGAGGGGAATAGCGGCTCACCCGGCTTCCCGTCTCGCTCCTTGAGGTAGGCGTCCATTACCTCCCTCACGCTCCGACGCAGCGGTACGGTATAAGCGTATCCACCCTTTACAATTTCGGGGCGGAGCCTTAGCCGCTTCCTACACTTTCCCGCGCTATCCCTCACATCACCCACCGTGAGCCCCGCCAGCGTTCCCGCCCTCATCCCGGTCTCTAGCGCCAGCATGAAGAGCGGATAATCCCTGAAGGCATCACTCCTGCGCTTCAGCAGCCCCAGGAGCCGCTTTACTTCCTCGCGTGAGGGAATCTCCGCCGCCTTACGACGCTTGCGGCTGCGGTCAGCACGCTCATAAATGGTGGGCTTGCGATGGGGCATCTCGACAACCTCACTTGGAACAAGTGACAGGTCGCTCATGGTACACCTCCTGGCGCTCGGAGCGCCTCAGCTCGTGGCGAGCAGGAATGTACCGCGACTTCCGAGGCTGTCAATGGGAAAGACGACATTCATTTATGCGGTCCGATGACTCTTCCTCCCTCTAGAGTCAGGACGCGAATGTCGTGATCTATGGGATAAAGACGACATCCACTCAAGGCGCTGAGTTCCGCCTCGCGCCGATCTGACACACTGGCGCAGACCCACCGGGGTAGATCCCCCCAGCGCATTCGGTCGGAGACGGTTAAGGCTGTCGAGAAATTTTCCTGTGGATTTTGGAGGGAACCGATAATCAGGGAAGGGAGGGGGGGTACCCTCCCCCCATTGAGCGTCATCGATGTCGGTAAGGACCTCCGAAAATTTGCGAAAACTCCTGCGCAGGACCTGCATTTCAGCCATAATTAGCGCAATCTCTCAAGGAGAAACCAATGAGGAGGCGTCTAGCGTTGGGGCTGGTTGTGGCAGTTCTGGGGGCGGGAGGAGTGTGGGCACAGGAGTGGCTCGACGATTCCTTTGAGCTATTGGACCCAAACCTCACAGTTAGCAGCACGCTCACTTCGCCTGAAGAATTAGTGCTGTACAACTCGTTTCTGGACACCAATGGTATCCCTACACAGTGGGGGGCGGTACCGGATAGTCGCGCGATGCATGACGCGGGTGGAGCTGTATATTCCGTTCATTTGAGATATGCGAGGCCAGACGAGGGAGGGAGTGGCAACACTGTTGTCTATGAAATCCAGCGCAACTGGGGCACCTCAACTGAAGTGGTCGCAAAGGTTGTTAAGTCGCGAATTCTCTGCATCTATCAAGGGACGGAGTGCAGGCCAGGATGCGGCGGTTCAGAGCTAGTCCAGACTACGAACATTAAAAACTTGGAAATGGATGACATCAATGGCCGCATCCACTTAAACGTTGAGTCAATTCGAAATTGTGGAGGTGGATTCCATGAAGTTGCGAATGGAATCGTGACTTTATCTGGCCTCCCTAGCATCCTCGATGTAATCCCCGAAGGTCCGCCAGGATTGGATGGGATGCCCGGACCTCCTGGTCCCCCAGGACCGGCGGGTCCTCCAGGCCTACCCGCAGACACGTCCGCCGTATCATTACTCCAGCAGCAGGTGGCGACTCTTCAAGTGCAGCTTGCCAGCCTCCAAGCGCTCGTACAGCGACTCGCAGGCCTTCCTGGGAACCAACCGCGACTGAACAACCCTAGACCGCCAAAGGAGACTCGCCCCTAGAAGCGATGAAACAACCGGCAGCACACGTTGTCCCTTTGCCAACGCAACGCCGCAGAGCGGCGAGAGTATGGGAGCAGGCAATTGAGAAAATCACTTACTATTCTTTCCTTGTTGGCATGTTTCCTGGCTGTCACGCCAGCTCAGGCAGGTATTGTCTTCCCATCATGGGCAAAGACTTACGATGGGCCAGGCACCGTTTACGACTTCGATGCGATTGAAGCAAGCACCGTCGATGAATCAGGCTATGTCTATGTTACGGGAAGAAGCATGGGATTTGCATCTATTGGTCCAGAATACAACGCATATGACTGGGCTACCATCAAGTACGATTCAAAGGGCAATGTGCTCTGGGTAGCGCGATACGCAGGAGCTGCGGGCTTGGACGACCGGCCTGTTGGAATTGCAATAGCTTCTGACGGAAGTGTGTATGTTGCGGGGAAGGAAACAACTGCAGCATACCCTCTCAATCCAAGGCTAGAGTCCACATATGTCACAATCAAGTACGCAAGTACCGGGACAGCACTCTGGATCAGGAAACACCGTACGTTGCTCGGCGGGGCATTCGACGGCATTCCTGATGAGCCTTCAGCCCTTGCTCTCGATAAGCGGGATAATGTCTACGTTACGGGGAACACTGACACAATCAAGTATGATTCGGAAGGAACTGAAAAGTGGCTTACCAACATAACAAGCAAGGTCGGTAACGTATTCGTCGCAAACTCATTGGTTGTCGATGAGAAGGATAATGTTTTCATTACAGGTAATTTCGATCCTGACTGGCTAACCGTTAAGCTTGATCAGGACGGGCACATTGAATGGAGCGATCCGTTCGACGGTCCGCTACATGATACTGATCATGCACAAGCTATTGCTCTAGGCCATGACGGTGCCGTTTATGTGTCAGGCCATACGGACTACTGGAGTTCAAATACGATAATTAAGTACAGTTCGGAAGGTAAGAGGCTTTGGATAAGAACACTGGGAACAGATGGCATGCAGCAATTGAACCCACAATCACTTGCCGTAGATTCGAACGATAACGCATTCATATTGTCACATCGAGTCTTTCCTGAGAATGGCTACATCACGATCAAGTACGATACCAACGGGAAAAAACTTTGGGAACGTCTTATGAAGAGCCCAGCAGGCACAGATTGGCCGCAAGCTCTCGTAGTTGACAAACAAGGAAGCGTCTACATCACAGGGTTCAGATCGGAAAGCGGAGACATGTGGTGTGGAACAGTGAAATACGATTCTGAGGGATACGAAATCTGGAGAAATTATTCAAATGGAGCGGAGAGTTTCTGTTCCACGCTTGCCGTTGACAAGGATGGCAATGTCTACTCGTGCGGTCTCACTAACTATGTGTTCAAGGCCGAATCATCGTCAGACTATATGGTCCTAAGAATTGCTGCAGACTCCCTTAACCTTCGGATGGTTACCCCAAACTTCGGCTTCAATTCTGAGAAAGTCCAAATAATGATTACCGGAGACAATATTGGACCGGGAACTACTGTAAATCTTCTTAGGAAAGCAAGCGAAGAGCTCCCGTGCCTGAACGTGATTATTGATAGCTCTAGCTCTTTAGAGTGTACATTGGACCTGCGAGGTTTATCCGAGGGTGCTTGGGATTTAGAAGCAAACTCTTCAGATGGGAGGGACTCAATACTTCCCCACGGCTTCTTCATTGTCAACCCAGCGGAAGCAATTGAGATGCTTATTGAAACAATCCGCAGCTTCAATCTCGGGCATGGAGCAGAGACCTCCCTGACAGCGAAACTCGCAGGTGCTCGCAATAATCTTCAGAATGGGAATGCTCGTGCCGCACAGAATCTGCTTTCCGCTCTCGTGAACGAGATTCAGACACGAGAAGGAAAAACACTGACGCATGAACAAGTGACGTACCTGATTAACTCAGCGGAACGTACTGCAGCTGCCATGCAAGCGAACTAAGATGGTGTTTCCCAAGTCCAACTGATCTGGTCTGGCACAGGGTGAAACAATCACCTCGCAATCGTTCCCGAAACCTCGCCCCTTACAGGTTTATTGGCACCACCTCATTGCTGCACGCACGCTGGCAGCGGCGCCGGATTCCTTCCTGTCATCGTCGGCCCGACAAGCTGTCTCCCGAAGCGCCGCTCGCTCCCATGAGTAACCGCTGTCACGATGTAGTTAGCTTGGCCTACCAGAGGGGTCGGAGAGGTATCCGCAACAGTCAGGAAGTCTCCCACTGCCGGTGGGCTCGCAGGGTATCCACAGGCCATTGGCTGCGCTTGAGTGAAATCGGGAAGCGAGGCGACGTTACCCCAATAGGTGTCGAAGTAGTCTGCGGACGCGAGACCTTCGGGCATAGCGGGTACGGTAAAGGTGAGCCCGCCCGCTACCGGAGTATATGTTTGAAAGATATCAAATAGCTTAGGAAAGCCGTCAATTGCCGCAATCCACCAGCCCCCACCATATCCAGCAGGGCAGTCATTCCCTTGATCGGTGAGGCAGTAACTTTGCAATGGTATCAAGAACCGGCCATTGATCGAATCGAATGTAAGCGTTTGTGAAAAATAGTTCTCCGTCGTGGAGCAGTTGTTTGCTCCGCCGTTGCAGTAGCTATTTGTTGGACGAACATGATCATTCTCACCAGACAGTGCTTGCCCGACTCGGTCCAATATGTACGCGACGACGACCTGTCCCTGCCCATCATATCGACGAAGCTCCACAGCACCGAGGTATTGAGGGCCAGGTTTGGCGTGACCGCCAGTGGAAAGCCTCAGAGCAAACATGCGACCGGTGTTATCAACCTGAAGGTTAGCGCCCTTGTCGAGGAAATTCGAGGAGGGTTCACCATCATACTGCTGGCCCTGCGGGAAGCTTCCCAAAGCAGCGAATACAGTGCACGCATGCCCTGGTTCGGAAAAGACCATGTCACTGCAATCCAGCGGCTGCCCCGGCTGACTTGCCTTAGTCGCGACGGGCATCATCGACAGCAATGTCATGCTGAGCAATAATCTTCGCATCACATCCTCCAACTACAACCTGCAAGTGTCATTTTGTTTGCCTGTGTGCCCTTCTACTTGTGCCCCAGCTGCGTGCCCTCTGAAGCGCCACTCTTAAATGTCTTGGGGGCGGGGTGAGTGACTTGCGGCAGGAGGGTTCGTGTAAGTCGCGTTTGGCCGGCAAATACAAGCCAACTCCACACAGCAAGGATGATTAGTGCTAAGACAATAGTACCCACGCACCCGCCCAGATCGCTGGAGGAATTGGCTTCTGCTTCGGCCGTACTTCTGCCAGGAATGGAAGCAAGGTCAACGAGAATTGCCTTTCCACAGAATGCGATGAGGATTGCAGTGGAAGCGTAAAAGACCAGATCATGCGCGGACGCGAAGAACTCTGCACTCAACCGCCGAGGAGGAGCAAGGTACATCACCAGGATGGCGGAGAAGTTCGTTAGGGCGATGAGAGGGATGGAGGCGAAGAAGGCGGTGATGTCGTGCTTACGCGCAATGGCGCGCAAGAAAAGCGACGCCGCAACGGTAACTGCCAAGAAGTAGGCAACAACAAGGAATACATTGCCCAGGAAGAGATCGCTGGGTTGCGCGCTTGTCGCTCCAGCTGGGAGTGCAAATAAAGGGCCGCTTCGATACTGAATCAGAGCCAAACCGAAACTGAGTGCAGCTATGGCAACTCCGGCCAGGCCGGAGATTGTTGTCACGGGTGACCGTCGCAGCTCATCCACAATACTGCTTCTTAGCGACATTTCGGAACTAGCACCTCGATGCTTGCGACGATCATCGTTGCACGGACCGACAGATTAAGCATCGTTAGACAGCGGATCGCTCATCGCTCTTTCAGCAAGCTCGCCCGCCAAGAACGCAACGACCGGCGCCGTTCGGTCGGAGCAACGGTACACGTCGAGGCTTCATTTCAAGAGGTCAATGGGAGAACTTCAACATGCGGTTACGGATTTCGAGATCGAGTCACCAGCAAAACTTTACCTTTCTGCAGGTCAATCCGCAAGATTGCCAAAGCTTCTCCGGGAGCCTCTTAATCCCTTCTAGCTTTCGCTCTTAGAGCAGGAGAGCGCACATGCCCACAAGATGGCCTTTTCCCCTCGCTCTCCACAGGACATGTAAAGCCAGTGGCATTGAAGTAACTTGTAGTCATAATAAAGCATTATAATCGAGCAAGTTAGGTCATGGCCCAATCGTGATTATTTTGATGGAATTGGCTTGAAAATATTACAATACCTGTTATATTATCTAGCATCATGAGTGGCGCAGAGCTACGGAAAGCAAGACTAAGCGCTGATTGGACCCAGAAGCGACTAGCAAGCCATCTGGGCGTTTCGCAGGGCTATTTGTCCCTAATGGAAATAGGAAAGCGTCGGATGCCGGATCGCGTTGCTAGGCGAGTAACTTCGCTCTTTCAATTGCCTCCAACCCTATTGCCCACATCCGGAGAGGTTGGATCTCGCGTAGCCGTGACTGAGGAAAGAGTCGAGCAGGATCTTGCCAGGCTTGGTTATCCTGGACTTGCCTATCGTAAGAAGCCGGGAAGACGTCGGAATCCTGTAGAACTTCTGCTGATGGCTCTTTCGCTGGAGGATCTAGATCCCCGGCTCGCCGAAGCGCTACCTTGGCTTTTGGTCAATTTCGAACGCGTAAGTTTTCAAGATCTAGTCGAAAAGGCGAAGACAAAGGATCTACAGAATCGACTCGGATTCACTGTCTCCCTTGCGGAGCAAGTCGCAGCACGCAATCCCGATTTTGTTAAGAATTCTAAGGAACTTCACCAAGCTAAGCAGATGCTAGAAAAATCTCGACTCGTACTGGAAGGTACCTATGGACGGAGAGAAACTAGCGATCGCATGCGGGCTTGGTTGCGCGAAAATCGGTCCCCGGAGGCAAAGCATTGGAATCTCCTGACTGACCTCAGGGTGGAGCATCTTCCTTATGCAGGTACAAATACCCGAACCCTGGATTAGTTTCCTAAGAGACGTTGACAAAGCACTCAAGGAACCAGTCGAGGTGCATTGTCTGGGTGGTTTCGCGCTGAGTGTCTTGTATGGTCTCCCGCGTCCTACCGGTGACGTCGATTTCATTGTGATAGAGCCCGCTACCGCCAGTACTGACCTCATTGAAATTGCCGGCGAGGAATCAGAGATAGGAAGACGACACAGCTTACATTTTCATCGGGCGTCGGTCGCTGAGTATCCTGAGGGTTACAAAGCTCGGCTAACCGACATCACGCCAAAGGACTTTCGAAAGCTACGACTTAGTGCTTTGGAAGTCCATGACATCGTGTTGGCAAAGGTTGCGCGAAATAGTGCCCGCGACAGGGCCGATGTGGAATTCCTTGCTGATAAGGGAGTACTTAACCGAAACCTGCTCAAGGAGCGATTCGAGAACGAGTTGCGACCGTACCTCCAAAAGGAAGAACCTGGCGTTGAAACAATGCAGCTTTGGCTAGAGGTAATCCTGGGCGAGGCGCGAGAAAGGGAAAGAAGGTAAGCCTATGGGCCTCTACAAGCGCGGCAAGACTTGGTATATAGACTACTACTACCCTCCCGGCAGGGCTGGCGAGAGAATCCGCGAAAAGGTCGGCCCAGAGAAGGATGAGGCCCGCATCCTTCTCGCCGAGCGGCTATCGGACATCAGGCAGGGACGCAATCCGGCACTCAGGCAGATTAAGCCAATTCTCTTCGAGGCCCACGCCAAGGAGGTGTTGGAGCAGCACTACAAGAAGCAGCGATCCTATGCCTGGGCCAAGATCGTCCTAGATAAGCACCTAGTCCCCGTATTCGGAAGCGAAATGCTGGCAGCTATCTCTCCCAAGAAGATTTCGAGCTACGTCAGCGGACGTCTTGCTGCCGGGATCAGTCCAGCAACCACCAATCGTGAACGTGCCGTACTCGGGAAAGTCCTCTCGTTGGCGGTGGAATGGGGTCGGTTAGGCGAGAATCCCGTGCGCAAAGTCAGGAAGCTGGAAGAATCGAAAGGGCGATTGCGATTCCTTACTGATGCCGAAGCTTCCTTGCTGTTGGAGAAGGCCCCCAAACACCTCAAACCGGTGATTACTTGCGCTCTACACACCGGCGGGCGGCTCTCGGAGATTCTTGAGTTGCGGTGGGCAGAGGTTGATATGGGCAATGGCCTCCTCTACTTCACACGTACCAAAAGCGGCAAGGTTCGGGAGATCCCCTTGGATGCGACCTTGACTGCCACCCTGAAGGAACGGTATAAGATTCGCTCCCTGGCTGGCGATGCTCGTCAGTTCGTATTCACCCGGTTCGGGAAGCGCCTCAAAAATGTACGCACGGGCTTCCAGGCCGCGTGCTTCAGAGCGAAGCTGGACGAAGTGACCTTTCACACGCTTCGCCACACCTTCGCGTCCCAGTTGGTTATGAGGGGCGTGGATCTGAGGACGGTTCAGGAGCTTCTGGGTCACGAGGACGTTACGATGACGCAGCGTTACGCTCACCTGAGCCCGGACCACAAGAAACGAGCCATCACACTCTTGGATCACCCGCTCCCGAGCACTGATTCTGAAGCGGTAGGCACAAAATAGTCACAAACGGGCGAGGATCCTGAACCTCGTTTCCGTAACCCACTGAAAACAAAAAGTGCCGAAGTGGTGAAATTGGCAAACACGCTAGATTCAGGGTCTAGTGCCCGCAAGGGCTTCGGGGTTCGAGTCCCCGCTTCGGCACCAACACCCTCTCAGCCTGCCTCCCCCCCGCTCGACCTTTCGCAGATCTTGAACCTCTCAGGCCGATTGCAGTAGACTTCCGCCGAATGGATTCTGAATACGAGGAGTGTCGCATGGTGCAATGGAGCGAGAAAGAGCTGCAGGAATTTTCGGCGCTGATCAAGCGCGAGCGAGAGGCGTTGAACGAGTTCGAGCACTTGATGCGCCTGGTGCGCGATCAGTCGGAATCTCTGGACAATATCCAGCCGCGCATCCAGGAGCTGCTCAAGACGGTGAGCGAGACGACGGGAAAGCTCCAGGGCTTTTTGAGCTCGAGTTCCAAGTAAACCGCAAGCCTGGATTCAGTGGGCTTTGAGAAAGGCCTTTACCGCCGCTTCTGCTTCTTCTCTTTTCCAAAAGCCTTGCCGGAAAACGGCCTCCGCCGAGCCATCGGTGCGGGGCAGTTGGTACACCCTGACATAAAAAGCCCCGCGGTACTCGGTCTGCAGCACCTCGAAGGTATTACCGGCCGAGGTGCTGACCTGCCGGCGGCGCGTCGCTCCACCTCCCAGATTCCTTTCCTCCACCTCGGGAGGCGGGCCGGAAGGGGCCTGGACCGGGGTGAGGACGGGAGCGCCTGCAGCGCCCTTGGAAGCGTGGCCGGAATCCACCTTGGCACCGATCGTGGTGAATTCCACTCCCATGCCACCCCGCATGTTCCGCCGGAAGGCCGGCGGCAGATCCTTCGACCAGCGCACGATGCCGCGCAGGGTGATGGTTTTTTCCGGGTATTCGATCTGGATGACCAGCACGGAGTTGGGAGGATAGATGACGTTGGCCAGGAGGTAGAGACCGCTGTCCGAAACGTCCTGCGTGTAGCCGCTATGAGCCAGATCGCCCGGTCCGAAGCGAACGGCGAAGCGCTTCCGGGTTCGCGCATGCCGGCGCCGCTCCGCGGCTTTGCGCTCGCTCAAGTCCGCTCCAGAAATTTCTTGACCCGCGTCATCCGACAGGGCATATTGTGCCTCTCGATTCGTCCCCCCCATCCAACCGAGGGATTGGCGCCGTGACTCTCTACCGTCTGGCGGACAACCTGGCCATCCGTGTCGGCCGCGATGGAATCTGGATATGGGCGCCCGATGTCTCCGACCGCCCGTTCCACCTGGACTCGAGGACTCTCACGGACATGGGGCTGCACCTGGGTGAGAGAGATGCGAGCGGGCCGCCCGCAGGCCCCTCGGGTCCTACTCCCCCTCCGACGGATCCGATCCGAAACGCCTGAGCCAGTATTTCATCTCGTCCGCGGAAGGCGCCGGGGGCTTCTCTCGATCCGCCGCCACCGCCGGCTTCGCGGGGCGCCGCAGGCGGCGGAGAAAGCTCTCCGAAGAAATCCAGCGGACTCCCTCGGCCCGTGCGATGCTGCCGATGTCCTTCCGGTCGGAACTGACCACCGTCAGGGAGGCTCGCCTGGGCTCCCGCTCGATCAGATCCAGAATCAATCGATCCGCGGTTTTCTTCGAAGCGGAGAACCTGACCTGAACACCGGCGCGACCCGACGGCGAGTTTGTCGAGGAAGCCCCCGCTCCGTCGAAAACCACGACAATCTCCATGGTACGGGTCCGATAGGCGGACAAACTCTCCAGGAGCCGTTCGCGCGCTTCCTCCAGGTTCTTCTCCGCCAGTTGCTTGAGGACCGCGTCCCGGAAAATCAGGTTGTATCCGTCGATCAAAAGCTTTTCCATAGCGGCCGCCTTATAGCATGAGGCCCGACCGGTCGCAACCCTCGCGCTCCTTGACTCGAAGGCAATCCTCCCCGTAGAATCAGCCCCTCACTTTGGGAGGGGGCTTTGGCAGATTCGAAGGGTCAGCGGGGAAAAGCGGGGAGCCAGCAGTCCCCGGCGAAGAAGGAGCCGGTGGGTGATCTGATTCCTGCCAATCCTCTCAGCGGTCGGGAGGCCCTGTTTCAGGTGGTTCTGCTCCTGGGCATTCCTCTGATCCTCCTGCTCCTCGCCCGCGTCCTCCTGAGACAGTTCTTCCCCTCTCTGGGCTACTGAGCAGATCCCCATCTCGAACGCACCCGGTACCAAAGAGTCTTCTTGACAGCGCGGGAAGCGTTTGATTAGCATGACCCCGCCTGTCGCTGAACCTGCGACCGGGCGGGAGGAACCGACTTGTCCCAGGAAACCGCCGCCACCTCCGCTCAGCCGGAGGGCAATTCATGGGACAAACTTGTCGCGCATTTCAAAGACGGTGTCATCTCCCGCGGCTTCTCGCGGGATTTCCAGCCTGAGAACGAAGTCTTCCATCTCATGTCCGACGAGGAGGGAATCACCTCTTCTCGCCGAATCCACCGCGAGCAGCTCAAGGCGCTCTTCCAGGTGAAGACCTGGGGAACCCCCGGCGGGCACGCCGATCGTCGCAAGGGGTTTCCCCCGGAACCTTCCGAGTGGCCCGCTCCCAGGACCATCGTTGAGTTCTTCGACGGAGAGGAAATCTGGGGTTACAGCCAGGGATACCATTCCGAAGCTCCGGCCTTCTTCCTCCTGCCTGCCGATCCGGAAGACAACAACGCCCGGATTTTCGTCGTGCGCTCTTCCCTGGTGAAAATCCATTTTCTCGATCACTAGGCTCCGGATGGCCTTCCGTCCCAGACGAGCCGCCGGCCTAGCGTTGCTCTTCCTCGCGGTCCCCTGCTTCGCTGCTGCGGAGCCCACCGCTCCAAAAGCGCGCGGTTTCGAAGTTCTCCTCCACTTCCGCCTCCCGGATGGAGCCGAAGAGACCAGCCGGCTGGAGGAGTTTCACTTCATCTACTACGATCGGCGGTTCGTGAAAAAATCCACCGGGTTCGGCAAACCGGGAAGGGTCGAGATCCGTGATGTTCCTCATGACACGACCTGCCTGCAGCGCGACGATGGGAAGAAGCTGAAGTTCAAGAACCTTCGGAGCGTGCGCTTCGAATACCAGGGCGAGGCGGAGAATCGACGCCTGGTTCTGATCGCCGCCTTCAAGAGCACGAAAAAAGCCGACGTGACCTGGCCGGTAATGGACTTGCGCAACACTCACGTCGCCGAGATTCCCCATTTCCGTGGAGAGACCGACGGAAAGAAGCTGGACGTGGCGCTGCCTCCGCTCGTCGAGGGCGAGGCTGCGAAACAGAAGATCCTGGTCGCGCTGGAGTTCCAGTTCGCCGGCCAGAAGAAGCATCGCGATTGGTTTTGAGCATGGGGAGGCCTTCCCGGCGCCCCACCTTTTCGAGCCTGCTCTCCTGCCTGTTTCTCATCTCAGGATTCTCGTCCCTGATTCTGGAAGTGACCTGGGCGCGACAGCTGACGCAGCTGACGGGAAGCGGTGTCCGGGCCACGGCTTCGGTCGCGGCCGTGACCCTCGCGGGGCTCGCCCTGGGAGCCTGGCTGGGTGGCTGGCGCTGCGACCGGCTGGTCGCTCCCCTGCGCGCTTACGCCTGGGTGGAGATGAGCATCGGCGCCTGGGCTCTCCTGACGCCCGTGTTGTGCGCCTGGTCGATGCGCCTCACCCCTCGAGTTCAGGCCTTCAGCTCGGGAAGCGTGGAGAGTGCCGCAGCTCCCCTGCTGGCTTCGATCCTATTGGTCCTGCCTGGATCTCTCCTGATGGGCGCCACCACTCCCCTGATGGTGCGCGCCGATTTCTCCCTGGCCGGCTCTCATCGTGAGGACGAATCGGCTGGCCTCCGGTTGGGAAGGCTTTATGGCTGGAACACGCTGGGAGGCGCCGCCGGAGCCCTAAGCGCCGCCTTCCTCATCCTGCCCGCCATGGGACTGCGCTCCACCAGCCTTCTGGTGGCCGGCATCGACATCCTTTTGGCAGCGCTCGCTCTGGCCCTGGCGCGAGTTGGGGCGAAGCAACTCTCCGACAAGGATCCCCTCCTCGGGGCAAATTCGCGGCGAGGTTCAATTTCCCACCCGCCCGATGGGCGCAGGATCCTCGTGGCGCTCTTCCTGGCCGGAGCCGCTGGCGCGATCTGCCAGGTGGGATGGACGCGCCTTCTGGTCCTTTATTTCGGCTCCTCCGTGCAAGCCCTGGGATTGACCCTCGCCGCCTGTCTGGCCGGGCTGGCGCTCGGATCGGCTGGCTGCGCCGCGGCCCTGAGACGAAGCTCCACTCCGGAGCGTATCAGCTCGATGCTCTCCGGCGCAGGCGCGGGCCTCCTTCTCGTCAGTCTGCCCTTGTGGGGAAAATTTCCTGCGCTGGCGGCGATGGCGCAGGTTTATTTCGGCACTTCCTTCGCAGGGGCGCTGGCTGTGCAGGCGGGACTGTGCGCCCTGCTAATCCTGCCGCCCGCTGCGGCCTTCGGCGGCCTGCTGCCGGCGCTGACCGCCACCCTGCGAGCGGGAGGGGCATCAACCGGTCGGACGGCCGGCACCGGTTACGCCCTCGATTCGGCCGGTGCCGTCGTTGGCGGATTGACGGCAGGTTTCGTGCTGCTTCCCCGCTGGGGCGTGGAGGCGCTCCTGCGCTGGGCCATCGTGGCGGGCGCGCTGCTCCTCGTTCTCCTGGCCCTCTCCTCGCGGCGCAGCCTGCTGGCGATGGCCCGCGCGAGTACGCTGGGTGGAGTGCTCGGGTGCGCGGCCATCCTCCTGCCGTCCTGGGACCCGGTGCTCCTCACCTCGGGACCATTGCTCTACTCCACCGCCTACGTTCGTGCGGGAGGCATGTCCTGGAAGGGGGTCCAGGAGGCGATGCGCCGGCGCGGCAGGCTCCTGTTCCTGGACGAAGGTGCCGATGCCACCGTCAGCGTCCGCCGCACACCGGCGGGCAATCTCTCGCTCCAGATCAACGGGAAGACCGATGCCTCCGACGGAGGGGATCTGCCGGCTCAGATTCTCGCGGGAGAAATCCCCGCGCTTCTCCATGCAACCCCCTCACGGGCCCTGATCATCGGCCTGGCCAGCGGAACCACCGCCGGCGCGCTCGCCGATCACCCGGTGGACCGCCTGGAATGCGTCGAGATTTCCTCGGGAGTGGCCCGGGCCGCCCGGCTGTTTGAAACGGCGAATCGCGGCGTGCTCTCGGATCCGAGATTCCGCCTCCTGCTCGGGGACGGCCGAACCTACCTGCAACAGAGCAGCGAAACCTTCGACCTGATCGTGTCCCAACCGACCAATCCGTGGATTGCCGGCGTGACGAATCTCTTCACCAGGGAGTTCTTTCATACCGCCCGCGAGCGCCTGTCGTCCGGAGGGGTGCTGGCGGTGTGGGTGCAGGGGTACGCGATGCACCCCGATGATTTCAAGAGCATCGTGGCGACTTTTCAGGAGGTCTTTCCCGATTGCCAGCTCTGGGAGGAATCGGCCGGAGGAGGCGACTACTACCTGCTGGGCCGCAAGGGCGGCGGTGCGCCCGATCTCCGGGCGGTGGCTGAGCGAATGGAAAGCTCCGCCCCGCTGCAGGCCGAGCTGGCTCGAGCGGGAATCGGCGGGATGGCCGATTTCCTGGATCGATTCATTGCTTCCGGCAGGACCCTGCAGCAATTCTCGCACTCCGCCCCGCGTATCAGCGACGACAATGTCCGACTCGAGTACACCGCCCCAAGGGAGATTTGGAGCCATCGGCTGCCTGATCTGCTCTCCTCCCTGGAGGCGATCCGGCAATCCCCCGCTACGATTTTCCCGGAGATTCTGGATCCGGCTCACGCGGATCTGCGATCCTCTCTGGCCGATCGGGAGCGCGGGCGGCGCGCGCGCATCCGCCTGGCGCTATCCATCCGGCCGCAGGACATGGAAGCCCTCGGCTCGCGTTCGCTCTCCACTGCCTTGAATCTCATCCGCATGGGGGCGCCGGAGAAGGCGCCGCCTCTCCTGAGACTGGCCCGCCGGGAGGCCCCGGGCGCCCCGGTCGTGCCGGTGCTCCTGGGTTGGATTCTCCTCAACGACGGGAAGGTGGGGGAAGCTGAGCTCGCCTTCCGGGAAGCGCTCTCCCTGGATGCCCGATCCGCCGGGGGCGCAGAGGGCCTCGGACTGGCGCTGTACCGTCAAGGACAGCTGGAGCCTGCCGCCAGCGCATTCCATGATGCGGTGACGGCCGCGCCCGGTGATGCGGATCCGCTGGCCAACCTAGGAGCCGTCCGGGTGGCACAGGGCCGCTACCGCGAAGCACTCGAACTGCTGGACCGGGCGCTGAAGACCGATCCCCGGCATGTCTCGGCCAGGATCAACCGGGGCGTGGCGCTGGCTCGTCTGAGCCGGGTGAATGAAGCGATTCAGGAGTACGAGAGGGTCCTGCGGCTGGATCCCGAGAACGAAGATGCCCGCTACAATTTGCAACGCGCTCGGGAGCGGCTGCAGGGGAATTAGTCCTGCGAGCCTGAGGCCACGCGCTTAATGCTTGGAGGGAACCGCCGGCTTCGGCGGGCTTTGAGTCGAGGTTTGAGGTTGGGGCTTTTCCAGAGCAACCTTGCCGATCTGCTCCAAGGCTCGTTGCCAAGTCGACTCCTGGACCAGAGCCACCGATGGCCACGGAACTTCCCTCATGTAGACTTTTCCGTGCCCGTCGGACTTCCCCACCTCCAGCACCACCCCACTGGCGCTCTCTTCCCCCTGCTTGCGAAACTCGAGCTTGTGGGAGGGAGCCTCAAGACCGTAGGTGGCGAGCTTGGGAGACGGTTTGTCCAGGAATTCCTCCGCCTTCAGATCCGTCAGGCTGCGCAGCAAGGTGTCGACCGGCTCGTCGGGCAGAACGCCTGGATCCGGAGAAACGCGGTCCCACTCCTTCTCTCCCTTGCGCTTCAGCTCAAGGCCTGGTGAGGCGCCGGTGATGCGGAGGCTGGCCAGATCCCAGCGCTGAATCGGCATCAGGTTTTTCTTGCGCAGATCCCCGGGGGAGCTCTTCAGCTTGACCTCGATGCTGTCCGAAACCTTCACCAGCGCTCCGGATGCGGGATGGAGGGCATACAGACTCCCACCATCCGGCGTTCCCAGGCTCAGCTCGGGGTCCGCTTTCCACTCCTCGCCATGCAGGGAAACCCTGATTCGCGGCGGCGCGAGTCCATGTTGGGCCAGAGCGTCAGGGGAAGGCTTTTCCTCCACGAACTCGGTCACCGTGAGCCGCTCCAGGGAGTAGACCAGATCCGACACCGTCGACTCCTCAGCGGGAGCCTTGACGGGCGACTGCAGGGTCCAATTCCCCTGCTGCTTCTGGAGGGCGACTTCCTCCTGGCCCCGATGGAGCGTCAAACCTGCCAGCTTGGCGGGATCGAACTTGAAGAAGGTCTTGTCGCGCAGGGACAGGAGCGTGGCGGAGCGCACGGCCTCGGTTCCGGAAGCCACCAGAATCTGGCCGTCCGGTCCAAGCCGCGCATAGGCGCCGCCACCCGTGGGCGAATCGTCTCCGACGAACAGCACGGGGAGCTGCTTGCCTCCCAGGGCCGTCAGCTGGACCGAGACCGGGGGATTGCGAAGATTGTAGACAGACATATCCGCCTGCCGGCCCAGCTGGTGGCTGATGCGCATCGCTTGGAGCGAAGTCAGAAGGCGCTCCACCGCTTCCGCATCGGGAGCTGCGCTGAGCGGTGCCTTGATTCTCCAAGCCCCGCCGGATTTCTCCAGCTCGATGGCTCCGGATGGATGGCTGATGGTGATGGCGGTGATCTGATCGTTCTGGAAAGCCAAGACCTTTTCGCTGGCTTCCTGCTTTTTCTGCTTTTCCTCACCGCCCTTGATCTCGAAGAAATAGACGTAGGCCGCAACGCCCACGAGCATCGCCAGGGCGATGAGGATGCGCCAGCGTCTCACAGCTTCCGTCTCCGGACCCAGATCATCGTCCCCGCCAGCAGAATGGTCGCGGGGGCGATGAAAATGGAAACGATCCAGATGAAGCTGGCCTGTCGCTGGGAAAGCGTGACCAGCAAGGGAGCGCGGGACTTGGCGCCGATCGCTACCAGGTCCTCCTGGCCGGAGAGCCAATTCACCACGTTGAGAAACAGCTCCCCGTCGCTGGTGCCCCCGAAGTAGGCATTGCTGGCAAAATCGGAATCGCCGAAAATCGCCAGCCTCGTTTCGGGTTGGGACTTGCCGGGCTCCGCCGGCGGGGAGCCCGGAGCGGGCGCCTCGCCGATCTTTTTCGTGGCCACCGCCGCCAGCACCAGGGGGCCCTGTTTGTCCTTGGCATCCATCTGGAGCTTACCGGTGGGGGCCTCGACCTCATAGCTCACCTCGCCCCAGGAAAGCTGGGTGGTTCGGGCCAGGGCCTGCAATTCCACGCCCGGGGGAGCGGGGGACGCCAGGGTCAGGGAGGTGGCCAGTGGATAGAACGTCTGATAACGGAATCCTTTTGTGATGGCGTGAGACTCGTACCCGTCAGCGGGCACCATGGGAATGTCCGGCTTTCCCCCGAATAGACCCGAGACTCGATCGATGATCACGTCGTGCCCCGGAGTCACGCCGTATCGGGACATCAGCGCATCGAGCCCCGAGTCGACTCCCGGATCGAGAAGGAGGGCCGCCTTCCCTCCCTGGTCCAAATAAACCTGAAGCTTCTCCACCTCGGCGGGAAGCCACGGTTTCTGCGGCCCGGCCACCACCACCGCCGCACAATGAGCCGGAACTCCCAGGGCCGGCGAGAAAGTCTCCACCTTGGCCTGCTGCTTTTCCACGCTTCCCTGGAACGCCGAGAGTCCCTGCTCGGTGCTGTCTTTTGGATCGCGCTCCCCGTGGCCGATGCTGAGGCACAAGGTCTTGATCTGATCCCGGGTAACTTTCAGGATACCGTTGGTGATGGCCTCCTCGTCCCCGGCCACTACCGTCGTGGAGTTGGCGCCCGACTTGATCACCACCGACTGCTCCTGCGTCACCGAGTCCGCTTTGACCTGTGACGGGTTCTTGAGCGGATCGATGAAGTGGACGGAGAATTTGTCCTTTCCCTCGTAGACATATTCGTCCAACAAGTCCCGCATCTTGGTCTCAGGCTGGGTCCCCGGGTAGTAATAGGCCGTGACTTCCACGGTTCTGGGCAGGTTGGCGAGAATCTTCTTGGTTTGATCGGAAAGACTGTAGGTTTTCCCTTCGGTCCAGTCGTAATGGCCTTTGTGACGCGCTGCCAGGAAGTTCAGCAGGCAGAGGATCACCGCCACGATGATGACGTAGGCCACATCTCCGCCTCCTTCCCTCACGGCCCTTCCTTTGAGCCGATCCAGAAAGGAGGTGAAATTCAGCATCAGTCCGAGCAATACCAGGACGCCTCCCGTCCCCAGCAGAACACTCACCAGGTTGGAGAGCTCCGGGACGATGAGGTAGGTGGCCAGACTCGAGAGCAGAACCAGGAAGCCTGCCGGGGCTGCGAAGCGCTTCAAGATCCTCATGGAATTACCTCCACCGGTGCGAGTCCACTACCCTCTGGGCGACGAAGAGGGAGAAGACGATGATGGAGAGGTAATAGGCCACGTGCTGAGTGTCCACCACGCCCTTGGTGAAGTCCCCGAAATGCTCGATGACCGAGAGATTCGAGAGGAACGCGGCAGCGCGCTCTCCCAGGCTCTCGTTCAGGGAATTGCTCTTGGAGATCCCCGAGAGGAACCAGAGGACCAGGAGGACTCCCACACTCATGACGTAGGCGAGCACCTGGTTGTCGGTGAAGGCCGAGAGGCAAAGTCCGATGGCCAGGAAAGTGGCTCCCAGGAGGAACACTCCCAGGTAGAGGCTGGCGACGGTCCTGAGATCCGGCTGGGAGACCGTAGCCAGGACGCCGATGAAGGCGAGACTCCCGGCCAGCATGACCAGGGACACCACCAGCGCCCCGAGGTACTTGCCGAGCACGATCTGCGCCGAGGTGATCGGGGAGGTCAGGATCAGCTCGGCCGTCCCTTGCCGTTTCTCCTCGGGGAGGAGGCGCATGGTGATGGCCGGAAAGAGTATCAGCAGGAACACGGGGACGAAACCGCCGAACAGCGGCCGCACCACCTGCTCGTTGACGTTGAGCTGCTGCAGGAAGTAAGGATTGTTTCCGTAGATGAGGCACTCATTGGCGAACGCGATCAGGTTGAGGCAGAAGGAAAGTCCCACCACCAGCACGAACACCGCCAGGATCAGGTACGCCAGGGGAGAGACGAAGTAAGTGGACAGCTCTCTCCTCGCGATGGTGAAGATGCTTCTCACGACATGACCCCCCGCTCCTCTCCGGTGAGCTTCAGAAATACCTCTTCAAGGCTGGGCTTCAACGCCGTCACCTCAGCCAGCGGCCAGCGCTCTTCGACGGCACACTCGAAGATGCGGCGGGAAATCTCCGAGCCCACCTTCGCCTCGACCAGGAAACGGTTTGGCGCGCCGTCCTCCTGGACCACCGAGCGGACACCCTCCAGCAGCTCCAGCCTCCCCTTCAAGGGCGGGGCGAGCTGGGTGAACTGGACGGTAACTCGCTCGAGCAGCTCCAGGGCGGAGCCGATCCTGGCGCGATCATCCAGCGCCACGATGCGCCCCTCGTTGATGATGGCAATCCGGTCGCACAGCTTCTCCACCTCGGGAATGATGTGCGTCGAGAGAATGACAGTCTTCTCGCCGCGAAACGAACGGATGAGATTGCGAATCTTCAGGATCTGCCTGGGATCCAGACCCACGGTGGGCTCGTCGAGCACCATCACTTCAGGAGAATGAACGATGGCCTGCGCGATGCCCACTCTCTGTTGGAAGCCTTTGGAAAGATTCTGGATGAGACGCCCCGCGACCTCCTGCAGACCACACCTTTCCAGCGCCGAGCCCACACTGGTGCGAATCTGCCGGCCGGCGACCCCTTTGATGCGCGCCACGAACCCCAGATAGGAACGAACCGTCATCTCTTTGTAGAGGGGGGGATGCTCGGGCAGGTAGCCGATCCGCCGCTTTACCTCCCGCGGGTGAAGCATCACGTCATAGCCGGCTACGATGGCCTTGCCGGAGGTGGGCGGCATGAACCCGGTGAGAATCCTCATGGTGGTGGTCTTCCCGGCCCCGTTGGGTCCCAGGAAACCCAGGATTTCTCCCTTTTCCACCCGAAAGGAGATCCCCTCCAAGGCCACGCGCTCCCCGTAGAGCTTGCGAAGATCCTGAACCTCAATCATGGGGGATGTCTCTTGAGAAGGAGTTAACTTCTTTAGGTTTAACGATATCTGGCAAAACGGCGGCTACTATAGATCAGGGGTTCGCTGTTTTCAAGGCGCTTGCTCCCCGCTTCGTCCCCGTGCTATATCCTCAACGCTTCAGTGAACTTTCTGCTTTCTTCTTCCGTTATGCAGAGTTGAAGGCGGTTCGACGGGGAGTGCCGAATCCTTGGCCCCTACGGACAACGAGCTGGTGGTCCGATGCCTCCAGCGGGACGAAGTGGCCTGGCAGTTGTTGGTGGAACGGCACTCCAGAAGAGTCCTCAACATCGCCTACCAGTTCACCGGCAGGCGCGACGAGGCGGAGGAGCTGGCCCAGGAGGTGTTCCTCCGGGTGTTTCGGTCGCTGCACCAGTTCGACCTGACCACCCATTTCGTGCCCTGGCTAGTGCGCGTCAGCCGGAACCTCTGCATCGACGAACATCGCAGCCGGGCGCGGGAGAAGGCGGCCCTGGTAGCGGATGAAGTGGACCCGGAACGAACCGAGGATACGGGAGCCTCCCCCTACCGGAACCTGGAGGAGAAAGAGCTGGAGCAGCGGGTCCGGCGTGGGCTGGCGGAGCTGGGAGAAGAGTTGCGGACCGCCCTGGTATTGCGAGATCTTCAGGGGCTTTCCTATTCGGAGATCGCCGAAGTGCTGCACCTGGCAGTGGGAACGGTCAAATCGAGAATACACCGGGGAAGGCTGGAGCTGGCAACCGTGCTCTGCAAGTCCCGGGATCTGAATAAGGCGGGCTGGATCGAGCCTGGGGAAACGGCTGAGGAGCCGGAGTCATGACACACGAGAGTTTCCAAGCACAGCTCGGGGATTACGCCGAAGGGATCCTCCCGGTGGGACAGATGCGGGCGTTTCGTCTTCACCTGGCTTCCTGCCCGAGCTGCGCTGCGGTCGCCGATGCATACACTTCAGCTCTCGCCGATCTCCATTCCTTCCCTCGCATCGAAGTACCCGATGGATTCACGCTTCGAGTCTTGGAGAAGACCACCCGAAGGCCCGCACCCTGGGAGGCCTTCTGGGCCTGGCTTGGCCTGCCCCGCTTTCGCCTCACCCCGGCTTCGGCGGGCGCAATCCTCTCCATGCTGATACTTTTCCTGGCCGGAACCTCCGATGGAAAGCGGGTGGCGCGCGAGATCAATATGGCCACCCATCAGACCTATAGCAACGCATTGCGCCTGTACTACCGAAGCTCGGATCTCAAGGAGACGGCCGCGGCGATGGGGAAAAAGCTTCCCGGGCGGCTCGAAGGCTCCATGGACTGGATTCGCCAACGGCTCGAGAAGCAGCCTGCAAGCGAGCCCCGTCCTGCGCAGCCGGAAGGAACTCAGAGCAGCAGCTCCACGCCTGAAGGAGGCTCCGCCGCCTGAGCCGCCGGAACCATGGAAACCATCCAGAGGAGAAACGGATGAAATGCCACTACCACCCCGAGATCGACGGCCTGTCGGACTGCAGGCTTTGCGGCCATTCCCTGTGCGCCTCATGCGCCGTTGAAATCAAGGGAATTCCTTACTGCCGTGAGTGCCTGCAGAGCCGCGTGGAGCAACCGCTCGCCGCTTCTGCGCCGGCGCCGCTTCCGGATAAGCGATCAGTAAAGGTCGCGGGATGGCTGTCCTTCATGCCGGGACTGGGACTGGCGTATCTGGGGGAGTATTTGAAGGCCCTGACCGTGGCTTTGATATTCATCGGGGCCATCCATGCCGCCGACCACTCCGAGGTGGGAGGCTTCTTAATCCCGATGGTTTGGTTCGGTCAGCTCTTTTACACGATTCAGGAGGCGCGGCGCCTCAACCGTGAGGAATCCGTCGAGGCTGTGGTCACTCCCGCTGCCCCGCGCAGCGACAAAGATTCCCCGCTCTGGGGAGGCATCCTGATTGGGATCGGGTTTCTCTTCCTCCTGGACCAGTTCGAAATGCTTCACTTCGGCGAGATCTTCGAGCGCTTCTGGCCGGTCCTGATCATCGTACTCGGCGCACAGATAGTTCTCCGAGGACGCCGGCAGAGCTCCCGCTCGATGATCTCCTGAGCAGCCCGCGGGTGGGATCTCAGGGTGTCTTTTCTTCCGTCTCTTTTCCACCGGACACCAGGACGTAACCGGCATCGGTGACCATCAGCTGATAAGTCTCTCCCTGCGCGGCAAGCCAGGGGGAGGTTCGCAGGGCGGTTCGAGCCATAGGGACCCATGCGGAATGCTGGTGAACCAGATACCAGGGTGCGTAGGTTCCCGCCACCGGGGCCCGGCTGTCCCCCGGGCGATCAGGGTCGCCGGTCGCCTGAGCCGATCCGAGCGCCGCCGTTACGCGATGGCCATCTGCGAAGCCGAGCCAGCCGGGGGCTCCCTGCCAGTGAAGGTATTCCCCTTCCAGGGCCCAGCGAACCCCCGGCAGATCCACTTCCATCCTGCGGCGCGTCGGATGCGTCTCTCCGAGATCGAGCGTGAGATGGATCCGGCCCTCCGACGGGGACTCCGCCAGAACCGTCCCGATGACCCTCGTCCCCTGAAATTCCTGCAAGCCGCTTTGCAGGATCGACCCCGCCACGAGCAGGCTGCCCGCCAGCGTCACCGCCAGACTGCCCAGCGCAAACCAGAGGTAATCCGAGGCGGATCCCTTGAGATAGGGACGATTCTTGCGAAGCTTGCGATAGACCAGGCGAAGGAAGCCGGAGAAGAACCGGAGGGTGAAGTAGATTCCGGGAAGGAACAGCAGGGCCCCGATGAATGTCAGCCGGCTGGGGGTCAGCAGGATCATCGGCCGGGAGGAACGCGACGCGTCACGCCGAGCAGGCGCGAAATCGCGGCTGTCCAGCGCCGGGACAGGGCCTCGTCGCCGATCGCGCTGGCCGCCTGCAGAATCTCGGGAGGAAGCTCGGGGGAGTCGGGCTGCCGGGGGTGGAAGGGGGTCAGATCCTTCACTCGAGGCGCCGCGGGCTCCATCACCACGATGATTTCCCGGAGCTGATCCATCCGCCGCTCGCGGCGCAACCGCTGCATCAACTCCTCCCGGCGCGATTCCAGCTCCCGCAGCCAGGAGCGATCCGGCACGACCAACTCCAGGCGCCCATCCTGATAGCTCGCGGGAAAGGCGGCGCGTGACATCGCAGGCCCCGCGGCATTACACCAGGCGCGTACCACCGCCACCGGATCGGGCTCGTCATGAATTCTCGGCAGCCGCATCCCTTCTCCCGCTCGCTACCAGGCCGCTTCAGAGTCTATGAATCGACAACCTGCCTGTCAACGACTCGAACCCTTGCCTCGATGGCGCCTTGACGGGAGGGGGGCATCGATCCCATGATCCCCTGCGCCTGCCCCCTGGAGGAGAGATGACATCCGAACCGAGTGCCGTAGATCGCTGCCGCTTCCTTTCCAGCCTCGGTGGCGTCCACCATTGTCCGGATCCCGCTTACCGGGAAGGATTCTGCCATTTCCACTTCGAGGCCTTCCTCCGGGGGGAAGTGCTCGCCAACGGACAGCTGAGCGAGCGACTCACCGATCAGGATCGCCGGCGTGCTCTGAACTATCACGGGATTCCCCTCGAGCCCGCCGCCAATCACGATCCCTTTCATCGCTGATATCGATCCACCGCCTGGTTGTGCTCTTTAAGATTAGTGGAGAAGGTGTGCCTTCCATTGTTCATCGAGACGAAAAAGAGATAGTCGGACTTCTCCGGAAACAGGGCCGCCCGGAGCGCCTCGCGGCCCGGATTGGCGATGGGCCCGGGAGGAAGCCCGCCGTAGGCATAGGTGTTGTAGCGCGAGTCCAGCCGCAAGTCGCTGCGCGTGATGACGCCGCGATAACGGTCGCGCATGACCAGAGCGTAAATGATCGTCGGATCGCACTGCAGTTTCATGCCTTCGCGCAGCCGGTTATGGAAGACCGAGGAGATCAGCCCCCTCTCCTCGCCCTGTCCCGTCTCCTTTTCGATGAGCGATGCCAGGGTGACGACCTGCCGGACATTGAAACCCTGCGCCTGGCCCTCCTTCAGCCATTCCTCCCCCCAGAGAAGGCGATGGTTCTGCACCATCTGGTCGACGATTTTTACCGCAGTGGTCCCCCGAGCCAGGGCGTACGTGTCCGGGAAGAGATAGCCCTCCAGGTCGGCCGCTTCCGGATCCAGGTCGGCGATCCGTGACACGTTCAGGAATTCCCGCTGAAACTCCGCTTCCGATCCGAAGCCTTCCTTGATGAACAGGTTGAAAATCTGCCCGCTGCGCAGCCCCTCGGGGACGGTGACGCGGTGATAGTAAATGTCACCCTTGACCAGCTTCCTGAACACTTGTGGAGCGGTCATCGGCTCTTCGAACAGGTACTCTCCCGCCTGGAGCTTGGTCGCACGGCGCGTGATGGCCAGGTAGACGCGTCCAAACGGACCCTCGCGCAAGACTCCCTTTTCCTGAAGCAGGGTCAGGATTTCTTGGACCGATTCGTGGGGAACCTCCACGATGATGCTCGATCCCTGATAGCCGCGGTAGGGTACTTCCGCCCAAAGGTAGTAGAGCACCAGCCCCATCACCACGGGGACCCAGAGCAGGATGCCGATGAAAATGAGGGAGGTCTTGAGCCAGGAGCTGCCCTTGGATTGCTCCCTGGACATTCTCCTCCTCGGGGCAGCCGGGCGGCTCAACGCGGGGCCCCTCCGGCATTGCGGTAGTCGAGGTAACCCTGCAGGATGAGGCAGGCGGCCATGGAGTCGATGACCCCCCGTCTCTTGTCGCGTCGCAAGTCGGCCTCCACGAGGATTCTCTCGGCCTGCACCGTGGTGAGCCTCTCATCCCAGGTCTCCACGGGGATGGAGACGGTCAGGCGAAAGTGCGCCACGAATTCCTGGGTGCGACGCGCCATTTCTCCCTCGGTGCCATCCATCTGAATGGGGAGCCCGACCACAACGCGCTGGACCTCGTGCTCGGCGATGAGGGAGCGCAGCGCCGCCTGATCCTTCTTCCAGCCGATCCGCTGCAGGGCCGCAAGCGGCCCTGCGGTCCACCCCAGGGCGTCGCTGAGGGAAATCCCGATGCGCTTCTCACCCAGGTCCAGCCCCAGGCACCGCTCCATCGATCTCCTCCTCCGATGCGGCCTCCGCGCGGAATTCGACACCAGCATTATGGCCCAACCTCCACCCTTCTTGACAGGCTGAAGCGGCAGGCTAGAATCTCGCCATGATCCTGCGAGCGCGCCAGGCTCCCCATGAAAAACTTTCCGTACTGCTTGCGGCACTTCAGGACGCGCTTCGCGGCAACGGCTCGCTCTGCGGCGAAGAGGCGTGCCGCCTCCTTTTCAAAACGGACCGTGTCCACCCCGGGATCGCCCGAAGACTCCTGGAGGCGGCGCTGGAGGGAGATCGCAGATTCTCCCTGCTGGAGGATGGCTCCGTTTGCCTGGCGCCACCCGCAGCGCTTCCCTCCTGGGACCTGGACCAGGGATCGTTCACCGTGGTGGACCTGGAGACGACGGGGGGATCCGCCGCGGATCGCATCCTCGAGGTGGGCGCCGTCCGCGTGGAGCAGAATCGCCCGACCCGGGAATTCGCAACGCTCCTGAATCCTGGCATTCCCATCCCGCCCTTCATTTCCTCCATGACCGGCATTCGGGATGCGATGGTGGCGGATGCGCCCAGCTTTCAGCAGATCGCCGAGCGGTTTCTGGAATTCGTGGGCGATTCAGTCCTGGTCGCTCACAATCTTCCGTTTGATCTGGGTTTTCTGAACCGCGAATTCTCCCGCAGTCACCGCGTGGTGCTCACCCATTCCGCCCTGTGCACGGTGCGCCTCGGCCGCCGCCTCCTTCCCCACCTGCCCAACCGCCGCCTGGACACGGTGGCGGAGCATTACAAGATATCCATCGAAGCGAGACACCGCGCGCTGGGGGATGCGCAGGCAACCGCCTGGATCCTGATTCGCTTCCTGGGCGAGCTGGCGGAGCTAGGCATCCGGAGGATGGATCAGCTGGAGGCATTCCTCGGCGAGCGGCGGGAGGAACCGGGCGACGAGCGGCTTAGCGGGACGAGGCGGAAGCGCCGTCCGTCGCAGGCTTCTCCTGCCAGTGTCGAATCTTGAGCCGATAAGCGGCATCGTTGAAATCAGGGCTGTTCGTGGGAGTATGGCAAGTGACGCAGAAATCCTGGGCTACCTTGCCATAACCGGCTCCGAGCACTTCGGGGTGCCGACTGCCCGGACCGTGACAGGATTCGCACTGGACATTCTCCAGGTCGGCAGTGGACTTGGCGTTCATGAAACCCGTCGGCCGCCGGAAGCCGGTGGTGTGGCATACGACGCACTCGGGGTTATAGTCCTGGTGCTTTTCCTCGAGGATGTGGAACGCACGGGCATGCGTGGTTCCTTCCCAGACTTGAAAGGCGTCCTCGTGGCACGATTTGCAGGCCGGTGCCCTCACGAAACTCTCCCCCTCCCACACCGCGCGCAGCTTCTCCCCGTCGACGAGAGGGGCTTCCTTCTTGTTGATTTCATTGATGGCAATCCGGTTTTTCTCCACGAGATCCATGATGGAGGGATCGTCGGGAATCTGGCTTCCCAGGATGACCGTGTTGTTCTCGAGCTTTGTCAGCCCGGGCTCCGCCGCCGGGACCCGGATTTCCCCCACCTTCTTGCCCTGGTTGCCCACGTAAGTGATCCGACTCGGTCGGGTCCCCGACGACCCCGGGTCCGCGGCGATCTCTTCGCTAAGCTCCAGGGGTCCGAATCCGCCCAGGATCAAATCGATCCCGGCAACCTGCTTGGCGAGATCCCTGGCTTGAGCGGGCTCCAGAGTGACGAGAACGATGAGCAGGTCGCACTTCTTTCTCAAGGGGGCAACGAGCGCCTTGGCGGTCTCCAGGGGATCCGCCGTGACGATTCTGCGGTCGCCCGGTGCGGGAATCGACATCCCGGGATTCATCCGGGCCAGCCCCAGGATGCCGACCTTGAGCTTGCGCTTGCCGGCGGGGCCGCCGAGAGTCACCGTCTTGAGCATCGAAGCAGGAAAGGCCGGAAGTCCGGTGTCCTGGTAGACGAGATTGGAGCTGAGGAGAGGCACCTTGGCCTGCTTGGCCCACTCCTGCAGGCGATCGATCCCGAGGAGCAGATCCTTCTCCCCCAGGTTTGCGGCCGAGTAACCGAGCCGTCCCATTCCCTCCAGCAGCGTCTGAGTGTTACGCAGCCCCGCCGGAGTGTTGTCGCCGGAAAAATCTCCCGCATCGAGCCACAGCAGCGAGGTGTCGGGGTAGCTCTTCAGGAACGCCTTCTCATATCCCGCCCGACGGGCGAGTCCCCCGGCGGGGTGCTTGGGTCAGCCACAGGGCTCGGTCCAGCCAATGACTTCGCCGGTGAACAGGATCGCCAGGGCGGGAGGAGCCCCCGGTTGAACCCCGGGTGCCAGGGAAGCCGGGGCGGGATTCGCCCCCTCAGCGGCGACGGCCGCGGGAAGTGCAAAGGCCACGAGCCCTCCTACCGCTGCTGTGACCAGCAGGCAGGGAACGAGCGATCGAAAAAGGGTCCTGAACGACGAAGCCATCATGGTTGGAGGCGATTATAATGTCCCGGATCGACGAGATCAACGACCGATTCACAGGCGCCCCATGAAGTTGGGATGGAATCTCACCGTGAATCGCAGGATCGCAGGGTCCCCGGACGGGTCCGCGGGTCCCTCTTGTTGTTGACGTAACGCGAGTGGTTTGAGGCTGGCATGCTGCCCTTGGATCGCCCTCTCCTCCTGGCCTCGGGCTCTCCCAGACGCGCCGAAATCCTCCGGAAGCTGGGAGTGCCCTTCACCCAGCAGGCGACGAATCTGCCCGAGGAGATTTACCCGGATGAGCGGCCCGAGCAGTTCGTCCTGCGAATGGCCATCGAGAAGGCGAGGGCAGGGGCGGCCACGGCCCCGCCCTGCTCACTCGTCCTGGGATGCGACACCGTGGTGGTCTCGGGGTCCCGGATCCTGGGAAAACCCAGGGATCGCGCTGCAGGACGTGAGATGCTCCATTCCCTCGCCGGACGGTCTCACCTGGTCTTGAGCGGGCTGGCCCTCCTCCTTCTGCCGGAGAATCAATGGGCCACAGGGGTCTCGGAGACCCAGGTACGGTTTCATCCCCTTCCGGCGGCGGCGGTCGAGGGTTACCTGGACACCGACGAGTACCGTGACAAGGCGGGGGCCTATGCGCTCCAGGGCGCGGCAGCCCTTTTCGTCGATCGGATCGAAGGCAGCGCCACGAATGTGATTGGCCTCCCCCTGGATCTCTTTCCCCATCTCCTGCGCCAGCTGGGACTCTGGTTTCCCGAAGCCTGATCGCCTGTCATTTTCCCGACGCCAACCCTCGAACCCAGCGCGACGATCTTGCATGTGCGGCTCCCGGAGCCCTACATTCACCTGGGAGACTCAGCATGGACTCCACCCTGTTGGACGACTACGATAAAGAGATTCGAGTCCGGATTGGAGGCCGGGAATTCCTCGTGCCGAATAACAACACGCTTCTGCGAATTCTCCAGCACCTGGCCTGTGAGATTTCCTACAGCCGGTTTTGCTGGAATGGTGACTGCCATAACTGCATCTTCTCTTACCGCGCCGGAGCGCTGGAGAAAAAAGCCCTCGCATGCCGGGTCAAAGTCGCGGAAGGCATGGAAATCACCCACCTTCCCGACGGCATCCAGTTCAACTGAATCAGGCGTGAGGCATCCGCAGCGTATCGCCTGTTCAAATCCGCTCCTCAGGCGATTGCCTGCCCTGCGTTCCTGAGCCCTGGGTGGATCTCGATGGGTGAATCCCGACGCAAAGCGCTGTTCACCGTCCTGCTCGTGTGTCTGCTTCTCGCGCTCGTTGAGCTCGGGGCCCGCCTCATCCTTTCCTACCCGCCGGTTTTCCGGAGAGTGGCGCGTCAGAGCGATGCCGCCTGGCGCCTCGAGTGGGCGAAACGGCATGCAGCGCACGTATCGTCGCGCTATTCCTTCGACCTGTATCACCCGACGCGTGGATGGTCTCTCAAACCCGGCCTGAATCACTACCCCATGGCACGGGGGAAAACGCTTACCACCAATTCCACGGGGATTCGCGGCGCGGCGGAAGTCCCCTATGGCAGGCGCTCCCAGGGACAGCGCATCCTCGTCCTCGGCGATTCATTCACATTCGGGGAGGATGTTTCGGATGACGAGACCTATTCCTCCGCGCTGGGCAGATTCTTTCCCGAAGCCGAAGTGCTCAACTTCGGAGTGCACGGATACGGACTGGATCAGATGCTCCTCTACCTTCAGGAGGAGGGAGTCCGCTACCGTCCCGACTGGGTCATCCTGGGCTATGTGGATGAGGACCTCTATCGCGGCCTGCTGGGATTTCGCGATTACGCCAAGCCACGATTTCGCCTCGCCGAAGATAAATCCCTGCAGCTCGAAGGAGTGCCCGTGCCTCCCCCGGAGCACTTTCTGTCGCGGGAGTTCTATTATCCGAGGACTCTGGATCTCTGGCAGGTGCTCTATCAGGCGCAGCGGTGGCGGGCAGGAGCCAACCGGCGGGACTCCGAAGCCCTCGGCAGGGCGACCCTGCTCGAGATGGTGCGGACCATTCGGGAGGCTGGAGCCACGCCCGCCCTCTTTTATCTTCCAGTGGAAGATGAGCTGGGGGACCGCAGCGTCGCACTGAGTCGGGGGGAGACCTATCTCCGGTCGGTGTGCCTTGCGGCGGGGGTGAGATTCCACTCGTTGAGGCGAGAGCTGGCCGCGGCCGTGGAACCGGGCGATCGGAGGGCGATGCTGGGCCATTGGCCCGCCCGCATTCATCTCAGAGCGGCTGAGCTCATCCGTGACACGCTCGAAGCTGAAAAACTGCGGAAGGAGGAACGCTAGGAGCGGGGTTCTTCAGAAGCAGGGCTCCAGCGCAGTACCGGCCGACGTGCCGCTGCCGCTTCATCGAGTCTGCCCACGGGAGTGGTATGGGGGGCCGAGCGGACCATCTCCGGATCTTCCTCCGCTTCCTTGGCGATCCGGAGCATCGCGTCCACGAACGCGTCCAGGTCCTCAATGCCCTCGCTCTCGGTGGGCTCGATCATCAGCGCCCCCTTCACGATCAGCGGGAAGTAGATCGTGGGCGGGTGAAATCCGTAGTCCATGAGCCTCTTGGCCACATCCAGAGTTCTCACCCCGTGCTTTTCCAGATGTTTGTCGGAGAAGATGACCTCATGGAGCGAGGGCGAGGCGTAGGGGAGGTGATAAACTCCCTCGAGCCGCTTGCGCAGGTAATTGGCGTTGAGCACGGCGGCCTCGGCCATCTCCCGCAGCCCTGCGGCTCCATTGGCGAGAATGTACGCCGCCGCCCGGACATGCATCCCGAAGTTGCCGTAAAACGAGTGGACCTTGCCGATGCTCTCCGGGAAATCGGCGCTCCAGCGCCAGCCTGACTCGCCCCGAACCACCCGGGGCACCGGGAGAAAGCGCGCCAGGAAATCCTTCACGCCCACCGGACCGCTCCCCGGACCTCCGCCGCCGTGCGGTGTGGAGAAGGTCTTGTGGAGATTGGAATGCATGACATCCACTCCCATGTCTCCCGGTCGGGCCACACCCACGAAAGCATTCAGGTTGGCGCCATCCAGGTAGACCAGACCGCCTCCGCCGTGCACCACCGCGCAGATTTCGCCAATCTCACGCTCGAAGACCCCGAGGGTGTTGGGATTGGTCAGCATCAGGACCGCCACGTCGTCCCGCATGCGCTCCTTCAGGCCCTTCAGATCGACGCAGCCCCTGTCGTCCGAGGCAATCTCCTCGACCCTGTAGCCGCACAGGTGCGCCGAGGCTGGATTGGTGCCGTGGGCGGAATCCGGAATGAGAACCACCTGCCGCGGATTGCCCCGGCTCTGGTGATAGGAGCGCACCATCCGGATGCCTGTGAACTCCCCTTGGGCCCCGGCCGCGGGTTGGAGGGTAAAGGCGCTCATTCCAGTGATTTCGCATAGATATCGCTCCAGATCGGCCATCACTTGCAGGCACCCTTGCGCGGACTCCGGAGGCAGCAAGGGATGAGCCTCCGCAAAGCCCTCGAGGCGCGCGATCTTCTCATTCACCTTCGGGTTGTATTTCATGGTGCAGGAACCCAGCGGATAGAGTCCTTCGTCGTTGGCATAGTTCAGCTTGGAGAGGCGTGTGAAATGGCGCACCACTTCCCGCTCGGAGAGCTCCGGAAAGCCGGCAATCTCCTCGCGCAGGTAGTGCGAATCCAGAGCTTCCGGCTCCGGCCCGTCCCACAGGGGTGCGTCGCTTCCCCGCTTGCCGGTCACGCTCTTCTCGAAGAGCAGCCCCTCCCGGCGCTTCGCCGGACTTCGCTCCAGGCTCACAGCGCTTCCCTCAGCTCTGACGCCAATCGGTCGATTTGAGCTCGACTGTTCATTTCGGTTACCGTGATCAGCAGATCGTTCTTGCGGTCCGGGAAATACTGCTCCAGCGGCAATCCAGCCACGATCCCCTTACCCAGAAGCTGACGGTGTATGGCCGATGCCGGGCGCGGAAGCTCCAGGACAAATTCGTTGAAGCCCGGGCCTGGATGCGGCAGCCGGCAACCGGGGATTTTTTTGAGGGCGGCCTTGGCATACTCCGCCCGGGCGCGGTTCTGCAGAGCCAGCTCGCGCATTCCCTGTTTTCCCAGCGTCGCCATGAAGATGGTCGCCGCCAGCATGCAGAGCCCCTGATTCGTGCAGATGTTGGAAGTGGCCTTCTCGCGGCGGATGTGCTGCTCGCGCGTCGCCAGCGTCAGGACGTAGCCGGTTCTCCCCTGGACATCCTTGGCCTGCCCCACCAGCCGCCCGGGGATCTCCCGGACGTATTCCATTTTCACCGCCATGAAGCCCAGGTAGGGCCCGCCGTAGGAGAGGGGCACGCCGAGAGACTGCGCCTCACCCAGGACCACGTCGGCGCCGAGACTTCCGGGCGCCTTCAGCATCCCCAGGCTGACCGCCTCATTCACCACCACGATACACACGGCGCCCGCGCGATGGGACGCTTCCACCAGGGGCGCGATCTCCTCGAGACGTCCCAGGAAGTTGGGCTGCTGCACCACCACGGCCGCGGTCTGCGGAGAGAGCTGGGTGGCCACACGGTCCGGTTCGCAGGCGCCGCTCTCTCCGGCGGGAATCGACTTCAATTCGATTCCAAGGGTGGTGACCAGAGTGCGGACGACTTTCAGGTATTCCGGATGCACCGGCCCCGCCACCACGATCTGATTGCGGCGCTTGGCGCGATGGGCCAGGAGGATTCCCTCGGCCAGGGCGGAAGCGCCGTCGTACAAGGAGGCGTTGGCGGCATCCAATCCCGTCAGCTGGCAGATCAGGGTCTGAAACTCGAAGATGCTCTGCAGCGTTCCCTGGCTGAACTCGGGTTGATAGGGTGTGTAGGAGGAATAAAACTCCGCGCGCGAGATGAGATGGTCCACGACCGCCGGAATGAAATGGCGGTAGGCCCCTGCACCGAGGAAGAGGGCGGAATCGTGGAGATCCAGGTTCTTCCGGGAGAGTGTGCCCATTTGCTCGATCAGATCCGCCTCCGGCAATGCGGGAGGCAGATCGAGAGCGCGCTTCAGACGGAAAGACTCCGGGATGGTGTCGAACAGCCGATCGATGCTCTCCAGGCCGAGAACCTTGAGGAGCTTCTGGCGCTCGGTCGGGCTGGAAGGAATGTAGCGCACGCTAGTGTCCTCCCTCCTCCACGTGGCTCTTGTACCCCTCCGCCGACAGGAGCTTCTCGGTCTCCGATGGCTGGGTGAGCTTCACGCGAAGCAGCCATCCCTCGCCATACGGATCTCCGTTGACCCGCTCCGGGTGATCGCGCAACGACTCGTTGACTTCCAGCACCTCACCCGAGAGCGGCGCATAAATCTCCGAAACGGCCTTGACCGACTCGATGGTTCCCAGTTCCTCGCCCGCCGCCAGGGCCCGCCCCTTCTCCGGCAGATCCACGAATACCACGTCTCCCAGCTCCGACTGGGCATAGTCGGTGATTCCCACGGTCCCCACGGTCCCCTCCACCCTTACCCACTCATGCTCCCTGGTGTAGCGAAGGTCGCCTGGAAATACCGACTTGCTGTCGCTCATGATGGCCTCTTGTAGAAGGGAGTCTTGACGATTTGTCCGGACACCGCGTTTCCCCGGATCACCACTTCGATGGTTTCGCCGATGCGCGCCGACGCGGCTGGGAAATACCCCAGGCCGATGCTTTTCTTCAGGCTGGGCGAGAAAGTGCCGCTGGTGACGCTGCCCACCTCGCGCCCCCCTGCCCTCAAGGGATACCCATGCCGCGGGATGCCCCGGTCCGTCAGCTCGAAGCCCATGAGCTTCTTTTCGACTCCCCTTTCCTTCTGGCGCCGCAGAATCACGGCGCCCAGGAAGTCCCCCTTATCCAGATGGACCATGAATCCCAATCCAGCTTCGAGAGGCGTGACGGTCTCATCGATGTCATTGCCATACAGTGGCATGCGAGCTTCCAGCCGCAGCGTGTCGCGCGCCCCGAGCCCGCAGGGAATGAGCCCGTCTTCCCGGCCCTCCTCGAGAAGGGCCAGCCAGATCTTCTCCGCGCTTTCGGGCGCCAGGTAGATTTCGAAGCCATCCTCTCCCGTGTAGCCGGTGCGCGACAGGATCGCGGGTGAGCCCAGAACGCTCCCTTCGATGAAGTGGTAGCTGGGAATCGATCGCACCTCCTGGTCGGCGATCCGCCCGAGGATGTCGGCGGCGCGTGGTCCCTGCAGCGCCAGCTGAGCGTATTCCGAGCTGGCATCTTCTACGCGCACCGCGCCCCCGGCATTCTCCCGAACGAAGCGAAAGTCCTTTTCAACGTTGGAAGCATTGACGCAGAGCAGGAAACGCTGCTCGTCCCTCCGGTAGACGAGGATGTCGTCGACAAAAGTGGCCTGCGGGGTCAGCAGCGCCGTGTACTGGGCTTGTCCCGGGACCAGCTTCGCGACATCATTGGGGGTCAGCTTCTGAAGCAACCCCAGGGCATCGCGTCCCTCGACTCGGATCTCCCCCATGTGACTCACGTCAAAGAGCCCGGCGCGCGATCGTACTGCCAGGTGCTCCTCGAGAACCGAGCGGAACTGCACCGGCATCTCCCAGCCGGCGAAGTCCACGAGCTTCGCACCCGCTTTGCGGATGACGTCGATCAGAGGAGTCGTTCGAAGGCCGGGGGCCTCCTGCTGCAAGGCGCACCTCCAGGGGATTTTCGGAAGGAGGCGGCATCGTACCGCAGCACTCAGGAGGTGTCAATCCTGCGAAAGATCGGCTCCAAGAGGCTCATGACCACCTGTTGGAGGCCATCGGGAGCTGTCACGAAAATGCCTCCGTTTCGTCACGGAGGCGCAAACCTACTGCCCAAGACTGATTTAGTACGGGTGACCTATAATCTGATTGAGCTGTTCTTGAGGGGAGGAGATTTTCCGGATGCCCCAAACCGTCCTGGTGGTGGATGATGAGCGGGATATCCTCGAATTGGTGCGCTTCAATCTGGCACAGGCCGGTTTTCGAGTCCTGACCGCCACCGACGGCCGTCAGGCCCTGGAGACGGTCCGGCGAAATCCGCCCGATCTGATCATCCTCGATCTGATGCTCCCAGCCATGCCCGGCACCGAGGTCGCCCGAGCCCTGAGGAATGACGAAAAAACTCGCAAGGTTCCGATTCTGATGCTGACGGCCCGAGGCGAGGAGGTCGATCGGGTGGTCGGCTTCGAGCTGGGGGCCGATGATTATGTCGTCAAACCCTTCTCTCCGCGCGAGTTGATCCTCCGGGTGCAGGCGATTCTCCGCCGCGAGGTGTCCGAGGAGAGCGAGAAGCCGATTACCTTCCCGCCGTTGCTGATCGATCTGGCGGCCCACTCCGTGAAGATCTCAGGGCGGGAGCTGGATCTCACCGGCACCGAATTCAAGCTTCTGCATCGCCTGGCTCGCCGTCCGGGGCGGGCGTTCAGTCGAGATCAGCTCCTGAGTGAGGTCTGGGGTTACACCGAGGACGTGGAGAGCCGCACGGTGGATACGCACGTGAAGCGCCTTCGGGCCAAGCTGGGCAAGGTCGGCGATTGGATCCAGACCGTGAGGGGCGTAGGCTATCGCTTCCGTCCTGACGGAGTGGAAGCCTCCGAGTGAGGAAAGGTCCCGCCTGAGAGTTCAGAACCGCCTGAAGCTTCAGTATCTCCTGGTGGCAGGGGTATCCAGCCTCATCGCCGGAGTGTTCCTGCATTGGTCCATCGGGCGCCATGTGGCCGATCAGGTGGCGCAGCGGTTGACCCAGGACGCCATTCTGGCCGCCGACTACTATCGTTCCGATCCGGATCCCGAAGCGCGCGCCGATGCACTTGCCGACCGGATCGGGAGGGACCTTGCCATCCGCCTCACGATCGTGGATTCCAGCGGAAGGGTCCTGGGGGACTCCGAGCTGAACGGGGAAGCTCTGGCACAGGTGGAGAATCATGCGACCCGGCCGGAGATCCGCGAAGCTATGGCCAACGGTCAGGGGCGATCCACGCGCCGCAGCACCACGCTGGTCGAAGACATGCTCTATGTCGCCCGGAGAATCGACCCGGCGGATCCTTCCCGCGGTGTAGTGCGAGTGGCTGTGCCACTCACGAGTGTCCTGAGCGCCCAACGTGAGATCCGGCTCCCCCTGCTTACCGCGACGCTTCTGTCGCTCCTGGTTGCCTGGCTCGTGGGCCGGCCGGTGGCGCGCCGCCTGGCCGGCCGCCTAGAGGAAATGTCCCGGACGGCATCCGAGATCGCCGGCGGCAACACCGCGGCACGGGTGATGCCCGCAGGCCGGGACGAGATCGCCCGATTGGGACGCTCGCTCAATCGGATGGCGGATCAGCTGGACGAGCGGCTGTCACTCCTCTCGCGGGAACGGAACCAGCTGCTGGGACTGCTGGACACGATGGTGGAAGGGGTTCTGCTGACCGACGGGTCCGGAAAGATCCTGCTGGCCAACCGCGCCTTCGAACAGATTTTCGCGGCCAAGCCACCCCTGCAGGGCCTCCGGCCCCTGGAAGCGGCCCGGGTTCCGGCGCTCCAGGAGGCGGTGGAGGCGGCGCTCTCCGGAAACGGTCCCTCCGTGCGCGAAATCGTCCTTCCCGGCCCCGAGGAGAAGATCCTGGGAGCCAGCCTGGTCTCCATACGGGACAATTCCAACACCGTAGGAGCGGTGGTCGTATTTCACGACGTGACGGAGCTGAAGAAACTTGAGAAGGTCCGGCGGGAATTCGTGGCCAACGTTTCGCACGAGCTGCGAACCCCGCTCACGGCCATCCGTGGCTATGCCGAGACGCTGCGGGACGGCGACCTTCTCGATTCGGGACGGGTGCGCGAATTCGCCGACGTGATTCACCGTCATGCCCGCCGCCTTCAGGCCCTCATCGAGGACCTCCTGGACCTCTCCTCCATCGAGCAAGGGCAATCCCGCATGAATGTAGGCGCCATGCACCTGCATGAAGTCACCTCACAGGTCGAGGCGATGGTGCGTCCCCTGGTCGCCGGCAAGAGCCAAATCCTGAGCGTTGCGGTGCCAGCCACGCTCCCCAGGATGCGGGCGGATCGAGATCGACTGATTCAGGTCCTGATCAATCTCCTGGACAACGCGGTCAAGTTCACGCCCGTGGGCGGGACGATTGTGCTGCAGGCGCAAGCCGGGCTTGGCCGGGTCGTCATCAACGTCAAGGATACCGGTGTCGGAATCCCTCCCGAGGACCTGCCGCGCATCTTCGAGCGCTTCTACCGTGTGGACCGCTCCCGGGACCGCCGCGAGGGGGGCACCGGGCTGGGTCTGGCCATCGCCAAGCACCTGACCCAGGCCATGGGCGGCACCATCGAGGTGCAAAGCACCGCCGGGAGCGGGACGGACTTCCAGCTCACCTTTCCCACCGCATGATACCAGCCGAAATCCATTCATCTTTCCCGGCTGTCACACGAGCGTCACCTTTTCGCATCCGGGTCGTCACATGACCGTGACATTGTGACGGAGAGCACGGGAGATATCCGGTCGCCCGAAATCGATTCCGGGGCTAACTCGCGGGAATGGCCCCTCACTTAAAGGAGGAAGGATGGATTGGGAAGCGTTCGACGCACCAGCGCGCCGGCTCAGAATCGACCTTTCACCATCCAGCCACAAGTTCAGTACACGGTCGTCACCATCCCCCGCTAAAGTCGAGCTGTTGGACCCGGGCCTGAATGGGATTAAAGGTTCGTCCGTTGCATTTCGGATCATGCCTCGCGGCGCCTGCGTCGCCCTCGCGCTCCTCGCCAGCGTAGCCCTGGCGCCCTCGGGCTGGGCGCAGGTGACTCCGGCCGAAGGCCACGCGGCGGCGGACGACACGCCCGTCGTCAAGGTCGGGGGAACGATTTTCGCGAACTATACCTATCTCGAGGAGCCGACCATCACGGATGTCGACGGCAATGAAGTCAATGCCAACTCGTTCGACGTCACGCGGGCCTACATCAACGTGACCGGGTCGATCCACCACCTGGTGAGCTTCCGCATCACGCCGGACATCCTGCGCGAGACCGCCGGGGGCCTGAACGTCGCCGGCTCCCTGGTGCTGCGGCTCAAGTACGCTTATGGGCAGTTCAACCTGGACGATTCCTGGACCCGTGGATCCTGGGTCCGTCTGGGCCTGCAGCAGACCCCCTACATCGACTACGACGAGGGTATCTACCGCTATCGCTACCAGGGGCCCACGTTCACGGACGTCGAGAAGTATCTGACCTCTTCTGATTTCGGTTTGAGCCTGCACTACAACTTTCCCGGAAATTACGGCGACCTCCATGGCGGGATCTACGACGGTGACGGCTACTCCAAAGCGGACGCCAACGACGAGAAGGCGCTGCAGATGCGGGTCAGTTTCAGGCCCGTCCCCAATGGCGGGATCATCAAGGGACTCCGGCTGACCGCCTTCTACGATGCCGACCACTACGCCAACAACGACGCGAAGACGCGGTTCGTCGCCAACGTCGCCTTCGAGCACCGCTACGTCAACGCGGCGATCGAGTACCTGAATGCCTACGATCAGCCCACTGCGCTCGACCCCGAGGTGCATGGAGAAGGCTACTCGGTTTGGGTCACGCCCCAATCGACGATTGGCATTGGAGGATTGCTGCGCTACGACAGCCTGAAGCGGGACACCGATCTGGACGCCCGAACCGAGCGCCGGATAGCCGGCATCTCCTACTGGTTTCCCATCCAGAAACCCGCCGCGGTTTCGCTGATGCTGGACTATGAGTTCGTGACTTTCGACGATCCCCTCAAGGCGAATGAGATGCGCTACGCGCTGCACTCCCTGTTCAACTTCTGAGGATTCCAATCCACCCCTTCGAGGTGCAAGGACCATGAGAATCGCACGCTTCCTGCTCGGCGCCGCCCTGACCATCCTGCTGGTGGCCTCGCCGGCTCTCTCGCAGACCATCCAGATCGACGGAGCCGGCGCGACGTTTCCCTACCCGATCTATTCCAAGTGGTTTTCCGAGTACAACAAGCTGCACCCCAACGTTCAGATCAACTATCAGTCGATCGGCTCGGGAGGGGGAATCCGCCAGCTCTCCAACCAGACGGTATTCTTTGGCGCCACCGACGGACCCATGACCCCCGATCAGCAGCTGGCCGCCCCCGGCCGCGTGCTGCACTTCCCCACGGTCCTGGGCGCCGTGGTTCCGATCTACAACCTTTCGGAGATTGGCTCCGACTTGAAATTCAGCGGCGAGACCCTTGCCGGCATCTTCCTCGGCAAGATCACCCGCTGGAACGATCCGGCCCTGACCAAGGACAATCCGGGCGTCACGCTGCCCGATGCCGAGATCACCGTGGTGCATCGCTCGGACGGCTCCGGCACCTCCTACATCTGGTGCGACTATCTCGCGAAGGTCTCCCCCGACTACAAGAAGACCGTGGGAGTGGCGACCTCCGTGAACTGGCCCGTCGGACTGGGTGGCAAGGGGAACGAAGGAGTCGCCGGACTGGTGAAGCAGACCCCGGGCTCCCTCGGCTACGTGGAGCTGATTTACGCCTCGCATAACCAGATTTCCTACGGCGCGGTCAAGAACCTGGAAGGGGAATTCGTCAAAGCGTCGGTCGAGACCGTGACCGCCGCGGCGAGCTCCGCAGCCAGCAAGATGCCCGCCGATTTCCGAGTTTCGATCACCAACGCGCCGGGGAAGGGGGTCTACCCCGTCTCTTCGTTCACCTGGCTGTTGTTGTACGAAAACCCCAAGGACAAGGAGCGCTCGCGCGTGATGGTGGACTTCATGAAGTGGGCCCTGGCAGACGGCCAGAAACTTGCGCCCGAGCTCGGTTATGCTCCGCTCCCACAAGGGGTCATCGACCTGGAGCTGCCGGCGCTGGCCAAGGTCAAAGTGAAATAACCCGTGGGAGTTGAGTCGTCCATGCCCGCCATCCGGACGAGTCGCTCACGATCCGACGAACGCCGCTGGTTCCCTGTCGGAACGGGTCTGGTCGCTTCCCTCAGCGTGCTGCTGGTGGCGGGCATTGCCCTGACGATGGTCGAGGGCTCCTGGCTCTCGATCCAGAAGTTCGGCCTGAGCTTCTGGCGGACGTCCACGTGGGATCCGGTGGCGGGAGAGTTTGGGGCGCTCCCCTTTCTCTGGGGCACGCTCTACTCCTCCTTCCTGGCGCTGCTGATCGCCACTCCGGTCGCCCTCGGGATCGCGATATTCCTGTCGGAGCTCTCGCCCTTTGTGCTGCGCCGCCCTCTGATCTTCCTGACCGAGCTCCTGGCGGCCATTCCCTCGATCGTTTACGGCATGTGGGGCATTTTCGTGCTGGTGCCGTTCGTGCGACAGCTTCAGGGCCTGTGCCCCGAATGGCTGAAAGCGACGCCCTTCTTCAAGGGCCCGCCGCTGGGCATCGGCCTGCTCGCGGCGGCGCTGGTGCTGGCGGTGATGGTCGTCCCTTTCAGCGCCAGCGTGGCACGGGAGATACTGAAATCGGTGCCCTTCTCCCAACGGGAAGCCGCCTACGCGCTGGGAGCGACCCGATGGGAGGCGATCCGGATGGCCCTCTATTACGGCCGGACCGGAATCATCGGCGCCATCATGCTGGGACTGGGCAGGGCCCTCGGTGAAACCATGGCGGTGACCATGGTCATCGGAAACAACCCTCAGATTTCGCTTTCCCTCTTCGCTCCCCAGTACACCATGGCCGCGGTGATTGCCAACGAGTTCACCGAGGCCGCGGATGATCTCTACCTGCATGCCCTGGTCGAGATCGGACTCGTCCTGTTCGTCGTCACGATCCTCATCAACGCGCTGTCACGACTCCTGATTTGGCGGGTCGGCGGAGGGAGGGGCGAAAAAGTCGCGCTCCCGGCTGCCCCGGTGGCGCGTTGACATGAGCCACCGCGGTCACCTTCGCAGAAAGATCGTTTCCGGAGCCTTCGTGGCTTTCTGTGCCCTGGCCGTGGTCGCCGCCCTGGTGCCCCTGGGCTTCATCCTCTTTTTCGTGGTGAGCCGGGGCATCTCCGCCCTGGATCTGGCCTTCTTCACCCAGACTCCGAAGCCCGTCGGGGAGCCGGGGGGCGGCATGGCCAACGCCATGGTGGGGACCTTGATCCTCATCGGGATGGCCGCCCTCATGGCCGTGCCGGTGGGCATCCTCTCCGGAATCTACGTCTCGGAATACCGCCGCAGCGTCTTGGCCTCCGCCGTTCGCTTTTCCGCCGACGTGCTGAACGGAGTGCCCTCCATCGTGATCGGCATCTTCGCGTACAGCCTGGCGGTGCTCCCGTTCAAGCGATTCTCGGCCTTCGCCGGTTCGCTGGCCCTGGGAATCATGATGATCCCGATCATCATCCGCACCACCGAAGAGCTTCTGGCCCTGGTCCCCCCCACGCTCAGGGAAGGCTCCATGGCCCTGGGCGCGACCCGCGCCGGGACAGTTTTTCGGGTCATCCTCCCCGCGGCCCTGCCGGGAATCCTCACCGGGGTCCTGGTGGCACTCGCGAGGATTGCAGGGGAGACCGCGCCGCTGTTGTTCACCTCGTTCGGCAACCGCTACTGGTCCACCCGGCTGGATCAGCCGATGGCCTCCCTGACGGTCCAGGTTTACACCTACGCCATTTCCCCTTACGATGATTGGCACCGGCAGGCTTGGGCCGGGGCCACGGTCCTCATCGGCTCGGTGCTGATATTCTCGATACTGTCGCGCTGGGCCACACGGCGTTTGGAGCGGATGCACCTCCCATGATCCGAACCCTTGCCCCAGGAAAAATGATGGCCGCCAGTCCGGAGGCGCTCAGCGAGGCGCGGGAGCGCCGCCCCGAGGCGCCCGCCTCCACCACGCCCAAGGTGGAGCTGCGCAAGATGAGCTTCCACTACCCGGGTCGCCAAGCGCTCCAGGATGTCAATCTGAGCGTTCCGGAGCGCCAGGTGACCGCCATCATCGGACCCTCCGGATGCGGCAAGTCCACCCTGATCAAGTCCATCAACCGGATCGCCGAGATCGGCACGAACGTGCAGGTGGGGGGAGAGGTCCTGTTCGACGGACGCAACGTGTACGCCCCGGGCACCGACCTGGTGGACTTGCGACGGCGCATCGGGATGCTGTTCCAGAAGCCGAATCCTTTCCCCAAATCGATCTTCGACAACGTGGCGTTTGGGCCGCGCATCCATGGCACCCAGAAGCGATCGGAGCTGGAGGCGATCGTGGAAAAGAGCCTCAAGCAGGCAGCCTTGTGGGAAGAGATCCAGGATCGGCTGCACACCTCGGCGATGGCCCTGTCGGGAGGCCAGCAGCAGCGGGTCTGCCTGGCCCGCGTGCTGGCGGTCGATCCCGAGGTCATCCTCATGGACGAGCCCTGCTCGGCGCTGGATCCCATCTCTACCGCCCGGATCGAGGAGCTGATCGAAGAGCTGCGCAGCCGCTACACGGTGGTCATCGTGACCCACAACATGCAGCAGGCGGCGCGGGTATCGGATCGTACCGCCTTCCTGCTGAGCGGGATTCTCGTGGAAGTGGACGAGACCGAGAAGATATTCACCAATCCCTCGGACCGCCGGACCGAAGACTACATCACCGGCCGGTTCGGCTAGCGCGGGATCAACGGACAGAAGGAGAGCCTGACTTGGAGCATACCAGCCGGCAATACGAAAGGGAGCTGCAGCAGCTCAAGGAGAAGATCCTGCTCCTGGGCGGCACCGTGGAGCTGATGATCGCTTCTTCCATGAAGTCGCTCTTGAGCCGCGATTCGGATCTGGCGAAGAGCGTCATCGCCTCCGATCCCAAAGTCGACGCCATGGAGCTCGACATCGACCACCTGTGCGTCAACCTCCTGGCCCTCCGGCAGCCCGCGGCCTCCGATCTTCGCTTCATCACGACGGCCTTGAAGATCGTCACCGATCTGGAGCGGATCGGCGACCTCACCGTCAATATCGCCGAGCGCTCCATCGAGCTGAACGAGGAGCCTCCCCTCAAGCCCTATATCGACATTCCGCGCATGGCTTCCAAGGTGGCCGGCATGGTCCATCAGGCGCTGGATGCCTTCGTGAACCGCAACCCGTCTCTGGCGCGCGAGGTGCTGGGGGAGGACGATGCGGTGGATCGGCTCAATGTCCAGCTGTTCCGGGAGCTGCTCACCTATATGATCGAGGAGCCCAAGAACGTCGCCCGGGCGCTGCGCATCACCTTCATCGCCAAGTACCTGGAGCGCATCGCCGATCACGCCACCAACATCGCGCAGATGGTCATCTTCCTGTGCGAAGGCCAGGACGTCCGGCACTCCCCCGCCGGCCGGGGCTCGGAGGCCTAGACTGTGCCGGACCGCCGGAGCGCTCGACCGTGGATCATCGGTTTGGGGGAGATTCGGAAATTGGATGGCAGGGGTCGAGCCGACTACTGGGAACGGGAGAGCTTCTCCACCTGTTCTAGATAGCGCGCCACGTCATCGCGCGGCTTGATCTCCTGAACCCGCTTCAAGAGAGGCACCGCCTCCCGATAGCGCCCCTGGGTTGCCAGGATTCGCGCGTGCCGGAGCCGGGCCTCCGCCTCGAACGGCTCGAGACTTTCCGCCCGCTCGTAGCAGAAGATTGCCCGCTCCGTATCGTTGCTCTGGGAATACTGCTGACCCAGCAGCAGCAGCGCCTCGCCATCCATGGGATCCAGGGCCACGATGGCTTCCAGCGCTTTCGACGAATCCTCACCTTTGCCCTGCGCAGCGGACAGCCGCGCCTCCAGGCGCAGCAGCTTCTTCGTCTCCTCCGGCTGGAGGTTCTTTCCGAACGTCGCGCGAATCGCTGTCAGATAATTCATCGCCTGCTCGGTGGCGCCGCCCTGGAGCAGTACTTCCAGGTTGCGCAGGGGCCGCTGTACCGGTTGGCCGGGATCCTTTTCCAGCGCCTCCCGGTAGGCACCCTCGGAGAGAACCCAAAGCCCCTCGTGGGCGTAAAGATCCCCCAGGGCGTTCAGGTTGCCGACCGAGGCCTTCCCCATGCGCCGGACGATCTCGTAGTTTTCCGCCGCCTTGCGAGGCTCGCCCATCCCCGCCAGCGCCCCCGCTTGCATCAGCCAGAGATCGGCGCGCTCCGGCATCTTCTTCAATAGCTCATCCGCGAGCGCCACGGTTTCGGGAAATTTCTGCTGTCTGAGGAGGCACTGAAGGAGTCCCATTTTCCAATCCAGAGACTCGGGCTGGAGCAGCGCCGCGCTGCGGAAGGCAGACTCGCCCGACAGGAACTGGCTGGTCGCCAGGTAGGCATGCCCCACCAGGCCGTAAGTGATGGCGTCGCCTCCGCCCAGATCGATGACCCGGCTGAATTCCCGGATGGCTGCCTCGTATTGCTCCGAGCGCGCCTCGACCAGCGCCAGATTCTTGTGGGCCCGGCGAAAATTGGGAAACTTTCCCACGGCCGTGGAGAAGCGCTGACGGGCCTCAGCCATGTTGCCCGCCTGAAATGCCAGGTTCCCCAGGGTGAAATCGAACAGCGCGCTGGCTTGCGGCGTGGCCGCCTTCTCCAAGGCCTTCTTCGCAGCGGGCGTGTCGGTGGAGAGAAGCGGGATGATTTTTTCGAGCTGTTGCTTCTCGACGGCGCTCAGCCGCGGCTCCAGCTCCGACAGCACCCCGTAGGAGCCTAGAAACTGTTTCTGAAACTCGGGATCGCTCCAGAAGTCCTGTCCCCCGGACGGGGCGGCTTCCTGGGCAATTCCCCCACTCGCAGCGGCGAATGCCATTGCCGTTGCGAGCAGGGCAACCGGAAGTTGCTTGAGGAAGTTCATAATACCTGGTTACAGCGGGACGGCTCGGCGCCTCATCCCGCGGAAAAAGTGATGGGAACGCGCATCTTGAAGCGCACCTTCTTGCCTTCTTTCGTGCCCGCTTCGAATTTCCACTGGCGCACCGCCTCCAGTGCCGGCTGGTTGAACGCTTCATTGGTGGTCTTGTCGACTTTCGGCTCCATCACCCGGCCATCGGTGTCGACCAGGAATACCACTTCCACCGTCCCCTGAACCTTGCGCCGGCGCAGCTCACTGGGATAGCGCGGCAATACCTGCTGGAGCGCTTGCGGCCGCTGGTCCAGCTCCGACAGGGCGAAGCTCGCGGGCCCCTGCTCCGATGCGGATGCCGGGTCGCCGGTACCGCCGATCCGCCCGCCGGAGCTCAGTGAGATCGCTTCCTGCAGGCTCCCTCCGCCGCCGCTGTCCGGTCCCAGAACGCTTTCCAGGTCGCTCAGGCTCAGCGCCGCAAGCGCCGGGGCGCTGGCGGGGCCTTCAAGCCGGGCCACCTCCTGCATGTCGGGAGCCTTCTCCTGGGCAGCTTGCAAAGACTCCTCCGCCTCTGCCTCCTTCGTTTCCTCCTCGGGAGCCGGCTTCTCCTTCTCGGGAGCCTTCTTCTCGTCGGGTGTTTCCACCTCGATCAGCTCCGCTTCGCGCTCGGTTCCCTTCGCGGGGCCATTCCGAAACAGCAGGAGCCCGCCGAACAGCAGGATGGCGGCGTGGATGAGCAGCGCCGCCGCGAACGCTTTCAGGCGGGAGGAAATCATCTCTTGGTGGTGGAGATGCCGACCTTGGCGATGCCTATCTTCCGGGCTTCGTCCAGTACGGCCACCACCTGCTTGAAATCGGCATCCGAGGCGGCATTGACAACCAGCTTCGGGTCTTTGCTGGAGGCCTTGTACGATTGCAGCTTGAAGGGAAGCTGGGCGGGGGTGATCTTCTCCTTGTTGTAGTAGATCTCCCCGGTCTCCATGACGGTCAGCGTCAGGGCCTTGTCCGTGCTGTCCTGGACCTGGGAGGTGCTGGCCGAAGGGAGCTGGACCTGCATCCCCTGGCTGCGTGTCATGGACAGGGAAACCATGACGAAGGTCGCCAGGAGGAAGAAGACCACGTCGATCAGGGGCACGATTTCAATTCTCGCCTTCCTGTGGGCCCGCGTGGTGATTCTCATGCGTAGTCCTTCAAAGAGTTCCCCGGCGGGAAGACCATGGCCGCGTTGGCCATGACGCCCTCGGAGAATTTGGATTGGAATGGTGTGTTGGCCTGCCGGGCTTCCGACTCCATGATCGGCTTCATCAGCAGCTCCAGATGAGTGGCGGCGTCCTCCATCTCGTGGCGCGCATCCTCGCTCTTGCTGTGCAGATAGTTCAGCGGGACCAGGCAGGTGATGGCGATGCCCAGCCCGAACGCCGTGGCGATGAGGGCCTCGGCGATTCCCCCGGTGATCTGCGCCGGAGCGGATAGCTCCGCCCCGCCCAGCATGCCGAAGGAGCCCATCATCCCGGTTACCGTTCCGAGCAGACCCAGCAGCGGGGACATGGTGATGACCGTGTCCAGGATGGAGATGCCGCGCTCGAAGCGCACCAGCTCCTGCGCCGAAGAGCGCATCAGGGCGTTGGACAGTGATTTTTCACGGTGCGCCAGAGCGTACACCAGGGTCCGCGCGACGAAGTCCTTCGTCCCATGCCCGGCCCGGATGGCGCCATCCACGTTGCCCGCTTCGATGTTCGACATGATGCTCTGCACCGCTTTGGGATCGCGGTTCCTGCGAACCCCTCCAAGGAAGAACAGGCGCTCCAGAATCACCGTGCTCGCCAGCAACGACGCGAATAGGAGGGGGTACATGATCGGTCCCCCCTTCTTGAAGTATCCAAGCAGGCTGCCGCGGCTGATCAGCTCCCGCAGCGCTCCACCCAGGCTCGGATCGAGCGGCAGTGGCCCATGACCCTCCCGCACGACCTTGGCGACGTCCGCTCCGGTTTCCTTCTCCATGGGGCGCACTGCCGGAGTCGCGGATCCTGCCTGGGCAATCGCCAAACCGGAGGGATTCCCGTCCTTGGCGGCGAACAGAACTACCGGCCCGATCATGGCGAAGGTGCCATCGGCGACCTGGCCTGAAGGATCCACGGCCTGACCCGGGTAACGCGCCCCACCCAGCAGATCCTCGAGCCGTCCCAGCGAGCTCTTCAAGACATCCACCTGAAGCGTAGCCCTTTGACGTGCGGAGAGGTCCTTGTTGAGCGGCGCGAGCTTGGCGGCATCCAGGACCGGCGTATAGCGGGATATTTCGCTCACGTGCAGCGTGCTTTCGAAATTCCTGGCGTATTCATCCAGGAGATTCGAGACGTAGGTCGCTTCTTCACCACGCAGGCGGACGGCCTCCTTGAGCTGGCCCACCTCCAGAATCATGCCGTCGTTGGACCGGGAATCAGACTCCTGCGACTGCCGGAGATCCCGCAGCTTCGCCTCCAGGGCGCTGAGCTCTTTCGCGAGCGGCACTTTTTCGGCTTCGATGGACGCCCGCAGCTCATTCAGCTGCTGCACACTCTTTTCCAGGTCCTCACGAACGCTGCCCGCTACCGGAGTCAGCGGCGCCGATCCCGTGGCCTGCTGTGCGGATAACGAGCCTCCAAGAACCGCGAAGCCGAGCACCATCCCCAGAAGTCCCATGCTTTTCCCAGCCCTTTTCATCGGAGATCCACCGGAAGCGCCACGAATTTCGGCTTGGCCTTGCTCTGGAGCATTTCCACCACTTCCTGAACGTGCGGAGCGATGCTGTCGTCGGTCTTCCATTCCCAGCCCGTGGCCGCCGGACGCCCGATGCCCGCCTGGCCCTGGGATCCCACGAAATAAGCCTGACCCAGTCCGACGTAGACGACGCGCACTTCCGCCGGCTTGCCGTCGGAAAGGGTGCGGATCTCGCTGGTCACCGTGATCTCCCCGTTGAACTTGTTGATCTCGTTGAGAATGCCGGCGATGTTCTGGAAGCGCTCGGCGGGGGAGGCCGCGCTGTGCGCCGAGTCGGCGGGCATGCGCGAGTAGAGAGGACCGATTTTCTCTTTCAGAGGGTCCGGCAGCTGCGGCTGCAGGGAGCGGATTCTTCCTTCCATCTCACCCGCCAGTCGTGCGAGGTCTTCGGAGGTGCCCTTCAGGGCCTCCGCCTCGTTCAGCAGCTGCTGCCTCTCATGCCGGATGTCCTGAGTGCCTTTGGACGCCTCGGTGCCCTTCCCTTCCAGGGCCGCCACTTCACCCTTGAGCAGCTCGATGCGGGAAATCAGTACTTCCTTCCCCTGCTTCCACTCTTCCCGTTCCTTCGAGAGTATTTGCTGGGTTTCGGACCACTTCGTCAGGAGGGCGCGGACCGACTCGGGCGACTCGGCCGGCGCCGGCGTGTCGGCGCGGCCGAGCGCGGCTCCCAGCAGCAATAAGGGCAGGGCCGCGAGGCTCGATTTTCTTCGGAACGCGTTGAAGTTCATACCGCTAAGCTAGCCTGGCTGCGTGACAATTTGGCGACAGTTTTGCGCCAGTTCCGGAGCGACTCCAGTTAGCTCACCAGCTCCAGGACAGGGCGACTCCCAGGAGCCTGGCCGATTCGCGCTCGGTTTTCACCGCCTCTTGTCCTGCAGGGGTCCGATAGATGCTCTGAACCGATTGGGGTTTCAGGTTCTTGGCCTTGAAGGCCAGGGTGAATCCCTTGCCCAGCCGCTGCGCGATGGTCATGTCCAGCGTCTTGAATGGTTCCAGGTAAACGTTGGGAGTTGCACTGTCGAGCCCTTTGGCTGCGGCGGTAATCAGACTCTCACCGGAGAAGTTGTAAAAGATTCCGGCGGAGGTGCCGGAGCGCTCCGAATCGAACGTCAGGTTGACGTTCCAGATCTTGTCCGGCTGACCGATCAGCCTGACCGTGGGCTCCTCGAGGTCGTAGGGGGCCAGCGCGGCCTGCTCCGACTCAGGAACGTCTGCCTCCGATTGGATGGCGGCGTAGTTGAAGCCCATGGACAGCCCTTGAAGTGCGGGATGAGCCCATCCAAAGCTGCTGCGCGCCTCCAGCTCCAGCCCGGACACCTTGCCGCTCGGGTAGTTGACCGGCTGGATAAAGGAGCGGTTCGCCACGCCGAAGTTGATGACTTCGATCGGCTTGCGTATTTGCTTGTAGAAGCCGCTGGCTGACAGGACGATTCCGGATTGCGGAAACCACTCCCAGCGCAGGTCGTAATTGGTAATCTTCGAGATCACCAGGTCGGTATTGCCGACATATTCATCGCCGAAGATGAACTCCTCCGTCGCCACCGGCGCCAGCTCGCGAAAGGTGGGACGGGCCAGGGTAGCGCTGGCGGTTGCCCGCAGCGCCATGCCCTGCCGGATGTTCCAGATGACCCCCACGGAAGGGAGCAGAGAGCCTTCCTGAATATCGGCAGTGGCTTCTGCTTCGGGCACCGAGTTGATTTCTCGATCGCCGCTGGGATTGGTGACGATGACCTCCACTTTGCCCGTGGCATCGTTCTCGGGAACCACGGAGATGTCGGTGGTTTCGAAGCGCACCCCGGCGACCGCCCTGAAATTGGGAAGAAACGGGAACTCCACCATGCCGTACACGGCATCGATTTTTTGATCTCCCGTGTAGTCCACATCGGAGGCCAGGGGCTGAATGTACCAGAGGAGCTGATCCGGTGCGGGGTAGTGCTGGGGGGTGGAGATCACGATGTTCGGCGCCAGGCCGATGAACTGCGAATCGGTAAAGACATCGGTCCACAGCTGGTCGGGGCCGGTGGCGTGAAATTTATCCTTTTCCTTGTTTTCATTGACGGCGGCACCCGTGCCGACTTGGGTCTGGAAAAAATAGGTGAAAGAGCGTTGATCGTACGTCCTGTCGGTACGATCCAGCCGGAATCCTCCTTGAAACGTGGCTGGCAGATCGCCCCAAGTCGGAAACGACTTGCGCACGTTTGCGGCGGCCTGGGTGTTGCCTTCCTCCACGTCTCGCCAGATTCGCCGTGTTCTCTCGGGTGCGGTGGTACCATTCGGCATCGTCCCCTCCAGCGTGGTGAAGCTGAAATTGTTGCGGAAGAAACGGACGTCGGGCTCCTCCTGGCGCGTGGAGTTCGAGGCGTAGAACCAGTCGAGGGAGAGGTCCTTGACGGAAGGGAAATGCTGCTCTCCATGCAGCTGGATCGAGGTGACCAGACGCTGGGTATAGTGCAGGCTCTGATTCTGTTGCTGCGAAGCGGCGCCCAGGTTTTGAAACTGAAACCGCGCCTGATCCTCGGCCGCCTGATTCCCGATCAGGTTGAGGCCATAGCGCTGGTTCTCCCCGGGGCGCACCTCGAAGTTGATCAGCAGCCCCGTGAGCGATTCCTCCGCCCCTTGGCTGTCGTCCCGCGTGGCGCCATTGAGAGGGTCGCCGGGGTTGCTGATGAATTTGCTGCTGTTGATACCATTGGCATAAAAGTCGTACTTGTGGACGTAGTTGAGCGCCCCGAGAAGCCCCAGGGTCACACCGTTTCCCACTTCCCAGCGATTGCCTCCAACAAATGCGAAGCCGCTGTTGTAGCCGGGAGTCGACTGCGACACTCCCATGGCCGGGGCAAACGAGCGAACCAGCTGGTTCAAAGTCTGGGCATTCGCCATCTCGTCCGGGGGGGGTTTACTTATATTTGTGCATACGAGACGAGTGTCGGAGGGCGTGCACGGTACGAGTCTAGGTGTCGGCGCAGGCGGAATCGGTTGGTTCGCTTCCCCGGGCAACGACCGATCCCGAGCGTCAGGGCCGCCAAAGGGAACTCCCCCCCCCTCGTAGGTCAGGTAGTCGTCATTGTGCGTGGCCAGGCTGTTCGACTCGGCGGCCATGGAAACGGAGAAGGTCAGCTTTTCCGGAACCGATTTCGTGCGGATGTCCACCCCGCCTCCGGTGAAATCTCCCTGCAGGTCGGGGGTGAAGGTCTTGGTGACATTGAGGCTCTCCACCGTGCCGGTAGGAAACAGGTCCACCTGGACGGCCCGGCGCCGGGGATCGGCGCTGGGCACCCTGACTCCGTTGAGGGTGGTTCCGGTGTAGCGATCGCTCAGGCCGCGGACGGTGGCGTATTTCCCCTCAACAATGCTGGTGCCCACGACGAACTTCAAGGCTCCGGCCACGTCGCTGGCGCCCGCCTTGCTGATCAGGTCGGAGGAAATGGCGTCCTGGAATGAAACGGCTTCCGAGCGCAAGTCCAGAAGCCCGGTCTCCTCCGCTGGCTCCGCCTCCCCGCCGCTGACCACCAATTCATCCATCTCGACCACCTCGATCCCCATTTCCACTTTCAGCTCCGTGAGCCTGCCGGCGTTCACGGTCACCGAAGGGATGACCTGCCGCTCGTATCCCCCTTTGCTGAAGGCCAGGGAGTAAGTTCCCACCGGAACCTGGGAGATGAGGAAATTGCCCTGGGCGGAGGTAAGCACCCCCACGTTGGTGCCCACCACGACGACCTGGACGCCGACGAGCGGCGCATTCAGCTCCTTGTCCAGGACGGTGCCGCGAATTCCTCCCGTCGGCTTTTCCTGCGCCACGAAGCCGATCGACGGGAGCAGCCGGACGAGAAATAGCATGGCGAGGAGGATGATGGCATTCCGGGAGAAAGCCGCGGCGCACCTTCGCAGCCGTCGCGTGAGGCATGACCGAACGTTCGTGGTATGGGGTTCATCGCACGGCGCCGAGGCTCGAGATTCGCCGGAATCCCGGTCCCGGGGCGGTGCTATGAAGCAGCCGGACGGAGAGCGCCTGTCCGGAAACGCAGGTTGCCTCACCCGAGAGACTCCCGCGGGACACTTGCGTCGGTTGAATGCCTTGGCAGCCGCCTCGTCAGGACCCGGACGCCCGTCACAGCGCCCGGCGAGGTCTCACCAGGGGTCTTTCAAGTTGGCCAGCAGCTGTTCCAGTCGACTGCGTGTTCCCGGGTCGGGCTCAACGCCGTCACGGCCCAGGGATCGGCAGATCTCAACGGCGGAGAGGGCCCGCGGGCGCGCATTCCGAAGCGCTTCGGCGGAAGCGATCGCCAGGGCCATGAGGCGATTGGCCTGCTTGGCATCGCCGAGGGCCCGCCACCCGGAAGCAAGTCGCGCGTAGGCCGCGGGACGATCGATGTCCAGTGCGTTGGCGGTGGAGGGCTCCGCCTCCTGCAGCAGGGCGCGGGCCCGGGATTTCTCTCCCGATGCGGCCCATCCCAGGGCGACCTGCGCCATCAGCGGAATCTTCCCCGCAGTGCTGCCCGGAAGCCCTAGGGCGGCTTCTTCGGCCTGCTTCAGAGCACCCACCGAGCGATCTCTCCGGCCCGCGTCGAGATAGAGCTGGGCGATTTCCGTCAGGACGCCGACTTGCTCCCAGGAGGGAAGGTTTGCCGCGGAGCGCCCGGCTGACTCCAGCGCCGTCAGACGCTGCGCCGCCGTGAAGTTTTTCACTTTCGCGATTCCCAGGTAACCACTGGTCCGGGCCCCGGCCACTTCGACGTCCGTGTCCCCCTTAACCGGGGTCAGTGCTTCCATGGCTTTGTCAAAACTGCCCAGCGCCGCCTGCGCCTGGGACACGGTCGCGGCGGCCCTACCGGAGTACTGCCGGGGATCGGCGGCGGCAAGGCCGGTGGCCAATTGCTCGGAGGCAGCCAGGTCTCCCAGGGCTGCGAGTGCCGCAGCTATCTCGGAATCGACGCGCGGCCCCTCCCATCCCGAAACCTCGGCTCGCACGGACTGGGCCTTGGCTATCAGGTCTCTGGCAGTCGCCACGTCCCCCTGCGCCGCCCGGCGCCCGGCCAGCTGGGCGTAGAGGACACCTCGACGCCATCCCTGGACCTGCTCGACACGGCTGGCGGCCTGCTCCTCCGCCCCCAGGAGCAGAAAATCGCGCAGCACCGCTTCCTGCGCTTTCGATTGGTCTCTGGGGTCGGTGCGGATCGAGCTGGCGAAACGAAAAGCGAGATCGAGCGAAGTGAGACCCGCGGTGAGGTGCCGGCTCGCAAGGGTTGCGCCCTTACCCGACGTCGCGACCGACGAAAGACCAACACTCAGGAGGATCGGCAGGCTGCCCCGAAGAATCTTTACATGCATTGGAGTGCCTTCCTATGACTGGTCCCAGGTGATCGGTTTCAGTATTGATGGGGGCGGGAGAAGCCTAGGCTCCTCCCGCCCCCCGCCAGGACCTCGCCCCGTCCCGGAATCCCCTCTCACCCACTGGCGAAGCCGTTGGCGACTGGACCGGCACTGGGTGGGTCGATGTCTACGGGCAGCTCGCGGCCGGCCGGTTCGTGCCATTGCTGAAGTAGCCGATGGTCCCTTCCCCGCAGGGATTCCCGGCGCGCACGGTGTAGAAGAACACCTGGTTCACCAGCGGATTGCTGGCGTCGAGGGCGGTGTTGTCACCGAGCTGATCCACCTCGCCTGCCAGACATCCACCTCCGGTGAAGTCGACGTTGGCGGCTGACTGGGGAGTGACGACGCCAACCTTGCGCAGCACGTCGATGGCACCCCCGTACGGCGCAGGCGGGGGCGTCCAGGTCAGGGTGGTACCGGTAGCCGCCAGGTTGAGGTCGGTCACTTCACCGGGAACCGACAGGGGCGATGCGCTGCTGCACACCGCCAGGAGTCCGGTTCGCGACATGTTGCTCCAGCCGCTCATCCAATAGGAGCCCGACGCGAAGGCGCCGTTGTAAGGAGCCGGCGAGAAGAAGCCGTCGTTGGGGGGAATCCGGCTCGGCGCGCCGCCCGGCCCCGCGAGGGGACCTCCGGGAATGGGACGCGGATCCAACGCCGTGATCGGATCGGGTGAGCTGGCGCCCCCAGTGCCCCGAATCAGGGAGCGGATCGGCAGGGGATCCGAGCACCGGGTGTATTTGTTCTTCAGCGTCGTCACACAGGTCTCGCCAACCGGGCACTCGCTGTCCTGAGTGCAGGCGGTCGCCACGGTCACGCTGCAGTTTCCGTTGAAGGCCGGATAGGCGTAGTGCGACTTGCCGGCGTCGGCGGGAGCCGCTCCGAAAACCGTGCCGGGATTGACGCAGGTCTCCCCAACGGGACAGTTGCTGTCCTGGGTGCAGGTGGTCGCCACGGTCACGCTGCAATGCCCGACATCGGGCACGACATTGCCGTTGCCAAAGCACCAGAAATCGTTGTCCTGCAGCTCCAGCTCGAAGGAGGAGGCCGGAGGCAGATAGTGCAGCACGCAGACCTCGCCTCCGGGACATCCGGCGTTATTCACGCAAGTGGTCGCCGTCGTCACGCTGCAGTTCCCTGAAGGGGCGGAGTAGGCGGCCACGGTTCGCCCCGCGCTGGTGTTCGCGGCGGTTCCCACCACCGGGAAGTTGCCGCTCTCGATGAGCATCGTGGCGCCCCCGAAATCGCCAAAGAAGCCGTTGTACTCGCGCCCGCCTCCGTTGTCCCGGAAGTGCAGCGCCGTGTTCATCAGGTGGTCGGTGTACGCCTTGGTGCCGCCCAGGCCGATATAGGTGCCGTTGTAGATCGTCGGGATGGAGCGCGGCTGGCTGGCGTCTCCGGCGTTGCCGCCATCCCTCTCGGAGCCCTTGTCCGACTTGTCCGATCCGGGCGTTCCCTGGACCACCAGCATGAACTGGACCTTGCCGCGCCACCCTTCGTCGTAATCGAGGCCATCGTCGCCTCCGTTGAGCATGGCGACGTTCTTCAGATTGGCGGCTCCGCCGAACAGCTCGATTCCGTCGTCCTTGTTCTGGAAGACCTCGATATGGTCGATATCGGTGCTCCGGCCTACTCCGCCCAGGGTCAAGCCGTTGATTTCGTTGTTGGCGGCGAGGTTGAAGCCGCCATAGCGGATCGACAGGTAGGACAAGGATCCGCTGTCGTCGTCATCGCAGCTTGCCAGGGGAATGGCGGGGGATGCCCCGGAGCAATTTCCATACAGGCCAAGGCTCCCGATGGCAGTCAGCCCCTCGATCTGGATTTCCCGAGCCGGGTTCGGCCCCGCCACCGTGTTGTTCGACACGTAGCCTCGCCCCAGGACGATCAGGCCGCCCCAGGTTCCGGTGATTCCGGAGGCATTCACCGCAGTGTCGTAGGGAACGCGACCACCGTTCTGTCCGACGTTGTCGTCATCCTGGTTGGTAAAGACGATGGGCGCATCGGGGGTCCCGACCGCCTGAATCTTCGATCCGCGCGTGATGATGAGAGTTCCAGGATCGTTGAATCCCGGGCTCGATTCCCCTTCACCGCGGACGACCGTTCCGGGCTGGATGGTCAGGGTGGCGCCGCTGGTGACGTAGATCGGCTGGGTCAGCAGGTAATCTTTGTCGGAGGTCCACAGCTGGCTGGTCGTGATGTCGGCGTTGATCGACTGGACCGGCTTCGGCGGGAAGTAGTGGACGCGGGACAGCGCCGTCCAGCCATCGGCCCAGTTGACTCCCGGAGCGAACGCGCCGCGATAGGGCGCCGGCGTGAAAAAGCCGTCATTGGGAGGAGTGCGATTGGTGGTCAGAAGCGAGCTTCCCGCCGCGGGACGCGGGTCGATCACGTCGATCGGGTCGGGACTGGTAGCGCCTCCAGCCGATCGGGTCAGCGACTGGATGGGGAGAGTTGTGCCGCAGGCGAAGTAGTGGTTGTCGAGCCCCACATTGGTGAAAGCGGCGTAGGCATAGTGCGATTTTCCGGCGTCGGCGGGAGCCGCCCCGAAAACCGTGCCGGGGTTGACGCAGGTCTCACCGACCGGGCAGTTGCTGTCCTGGGTGCAGGTCGTCGCGACCGTCAGGCTGCAATGTCCCACGTCGGGAACCACGTCGCCGTTGCCGAAGCACCAGAAGTCGTTGTCTTCCAGCTCCAGCTCGAAGGACGAAGCGGGCGGGAGATAGTGCAGCACGCACACCTCGCCTCCGGGGCAACCGGCGTTGTTCACGCAGGTCGTACCGGTGGTCACGCTGCAATTCCCCGCAGGGGCGGAGTAGGCGGCCACCGTGCGGCCCGCGCTGGTATTCGCCGCCGTTCCCACTACGGGGAAGTTGCCGCTCTCGATGAGCATCGTGGCTCCCCCGAAATCGGCGAAGAAGCTGTTGTATTCGCGTCCCCCTCCGTTGTCCCGGAAGTGCAGCCCCGTGTTCATCAAATGGTCCGTGTAGGCTTTCGTTCCCCCGAGCCCGACATAGGTCGCGTTGTAGACCGTCGGAATCGAGCGCGGCTGGCTGGCATCGCCGGCATTGCCGCCGTCCCTCTCGGATCCCTTGTCCGATTTGTCGGAGCCCGGCGTCCCCTGCATCACGAACATGAACTGGACCTTGCCGCGCCATCCCTCATCGTAATCCAGCCCATCGTCGCCGCCGTTCGCCATGATGACGTACTTGAGATTGGCGGCCCCGCCGAACAGCTCGATCCCGTCGTCCTTGTTCTGGAACACCTCGATGTGGTCGATGTCGGTGCTGCGGCCTACCGCTCCCAGCGTCAGACCGTTGATTTCGTTGTTCGCAGCCAGGTTGAACCCGCCGTAACGAATCGATATGTAAGAGAGCGTTCCGCTGTCGTCGTCGTCACAGCTCGCCAGGGGGATGGAGGGGGAGGCGCCTGAGCAGTTGCCGTACAGACCCAGACTGCCCACCGCCGTCAGCCCCTCAATCTGAATCTCTCGTGCCGGATTCGGTCCCGCCACGGTGTTGTTCGCCACATAGCCCCGACCGAGCAGGATCAGGCCGCCCCACGTCCCGGTCACCCCCAGGCTGGTGCTCTTGTCGTCATAGGGGGGAGTGCCGATGTTCCCGCCGATATTGTCGTCGTCCAGATTGGTGAACACGATTGGCTTCAGAACGGTGCCGAGGGCATTGAGTTTGCTGCCCCGCGTGATGATGAGCGCGCCCGGGTCGTTGACTCCGGGAGCCGACTCCCCCTCGCCGCGGATGACCGTGCCGGGCTCGATGGTGAGCGTCGCGCCACTGGTGACGTAGATCGGCAGGGTCAGGATGTACTCGTTGTCCGCCGTCCAGGTCTGGCTGGTGGTGATGTTTGCGGTGATGTTGATGATGGCGGCTTCAGCGCGAGGAGCAGACAGCGTGAGAGCCAACGCCGCCGCGCCGAGAATGATCGAGGTTCGAAGCGCTTTCAACATGAGTGCCCATCCTCCCAGGATAGAAGTCTGTGAACTAAGCGCCGTCGGAGTGCAGGGTACCCACCGATTGTGACGGCCCAGGGACCCCTTTGTGACGATTGCGAGAACGAGCCAGAGCCGCTCAGGCCGCGGAGGAGCGGTTCGGAAGGCGAGGAATCTGAAGCGATCGGCTCGATGCCTTGGGAAAGGGGCGTTCCAGCAGCAGGCAGAAGCCTTTGGCTTGAAGCCGCAGGCACATCGAAGCGTTGAGCCGGCTGATGGTCCACCCTTCCCGGCCCCAACGGGACATGGCATCGAGAATCTGCCCGGATCGGGTGCCCCAGGTGGGCTTCGCCTCTTCGACGAACGAGACCGTGCCGATGCGATACTGCAGGTCTGTCATGACTCCCCTCCCTGTGGAAATTGGGTCTCAGCCCGTGGATTCACCGCCGGCTCCAAGGACTCAGGATCCGATTCATGCGCGGCGTCCGGGGCTCCACGCGCCGGTGACGGCGGACGGCGCGTGGAACCCGAAGACGGGCGATTCCGGCAGGCCTTCGGCGGATCCCAACTCCAGGCGCGTCCTCCGCAGGCGATCCGGTCACCGTCGATCCAGTCGGATGAGGGCCAGAGTCGACGGCCAGCGCTCCCGGATTGTCAGCTTTCCGCCGGCGGCCTGCCGCCGCCAGTGTGGAAGGTGCCATCGGTCGGAGACGATTGCGTTGAATTGCCGAGACAATCCGGTGGCGGCGCGGCCGCGCGAGGGCGGCGCCCAACTTCAGGCTGGGGCTGGAAACGCTAGGACTTGCCGCCTCCCAGGCGACGGAGGATGCGGGGGGAAAGGTGGTAGATGAGCCGACCCGACCCGGGCTGTGGCGTGTCGGGAAAATCAATGCGGCACAGCGCTCCTTTTTTGAACTGGAGCAGAAGGTCGGCACCGGGTCCGCCGATCAACAGGCTCGCAAGAGACGAGAGTCCTGGCTCGTGACCCACCAGCAGGACAGAAGTCGACGAGGGCAGCTGGGCGATGGCGTGGATCAGCTCGGCGGGGGCAACACCGGGTTGCAGCGCGGCGAGAGTGCGCAGCGTCGGGCGGGGTCGGAGTCCGGTGACCACGATCCGGGCCGTCTGCCGGCAGCGCACCAGCGGGCTGCACAGGACCAGATCGATGCCGATTCCCAGCTCCCGCATCCCCTGCGCCCCGAGGCGCATCTTTTCTCTGCCCTCCGCCGTGAGGGGACGGGCTCGATCGACTCCGGGACGGCCGGAGCGGCGCAGCGAAGCGATGGCGTGACGCAGCAGATGGATTTGCAAGTGGGTCGTCCCGGAGCGTTAAACCCCCGAGGAGGGGGCGGGTGTGCCGCGGGCTCCGGCGCTCTCCAGTCCGCCGCGCGGCTTCTCCGGCTCCGGATCGAAGAGCAGCGGGCGGATGGTCTCCAGGCTTTCGGTGAGGGCGCGAATTTTTCTTTCCTCGAGGAGGGCCTTCACTCGCGCGCGCACTTTTTCCTGGATGGCATCGATGGGGAGCGTGGCATCGAGATCGACGAAGCCGAATTCGCGGGACATGCGGTTGTACTCACGGATCAGCTTGCGCTGGTAATTGCGGAACGAATCGTAGGGATCCGAGCCCAGGTGCATGTCCATGCCCGATTCCCAGTAGTCCATCCGGCGCCCGCGCAGGACCCGTGGGATCAGGGTGTCCACGTCGATTTTCAGGTGCAGCACCAGGTCCGGCACCAGGGCGAATCCGAAAACGCTGCGGATCCAGCCCGGGTCTGCCCCCCGCACCACGCTGCGGGCGAATGCGGTGTACATGTAGCGATCAGCCAGAACGACAAAGCCGGAGCGCAACGCCGGAATCACGATTTTCTCCAGACGATCGGCGAAGTCGGTGGCATACAGCAAGCTAAAGGTGAGCTGGTTGAGGTTGTGCCCCGCCTTCGCGGCGCCGATGGTTTCCGACATGAGCTCGGATCGCGTCCATCCGGTCTCGATGACCCCGTACCCTTGAACCTCGAGCCATCCCTTCAGAAGCCGTACCTGCGTGGAACGGCCCACTCCGTCGGTTCCTTCCAGGGTGATTAGAGTTCCGGTCAGATCGCGGATGTCGCAATAAGGAAGTCCATGGCCAAAATAGCGGCGGGGTTTCGAAGCAGGCGTCATGGCGCCTCCAAGGCCGGGACGCCATCGTACAGCTTGCCGACCACCGCCCGGACCTTTTGCTGCTGGCCGTCGATGCTGCGGGTCCCGTCCATGACCTTGAATTGGTATTCCGGCGCCATTTTATCGTACTCCTTGAGCACCCGCCCCTGGAACAGCTTGAAGCTCTCCACCGGATCGTTGCTGAATCCCAGGTCCATTCCGGCCTCGTAGAATTTGATCTTGGAGCGGGTGGAAAGAATTCTTGCCGTCGCAACTTCCAGCGGGACACGGAAGTAGAATACCGCATCCGGGGGCACGGCAAACGAGTAGAGATCCCTCACCCAGCGCGGATCCACTCCCCTCGCAATGTCCCGGGCGAAGGCTGTGTAGATGTATCGATCCGCCAGCACGGTCATCCCGGCCTTCAGATACGGGAGAATGTGGTAGGTCAGGCGGTCGGCAAAGTCGGTAGCATGCAACAGGCTGAAGGTGCTCGGGGTTAGAAGATTCTTCTTCTTGCCGCGCTTGGTAGCTTGCCGGACGAGCTCGGAAGAATTCCACTCGGTAAAGAACACCTGCTCGCCCCTGGCCTCCAGCCATTTCAGGAGGAGCTGGATCTGGGTGCTCTTCCCCGATCCGTCAATTCCTTCCACGACAATGAGTTTCCCCTTGCGCGGGGGCTTGCTGGATTTCATGGATGTCCTTGGAGGTGAGTCGCCCTCTATTATACTTAATTCCGCTAAAAAGCCAATGTGACGAACCGGTGACAAATCGACCGTTCGCCTTTAGTAAGTGCAATCAATCATTGACGAAACCCACGCTTCATCCACTATTCTGTGCCGTGCATGCATCCGAGGGACCCTCGTCGTGGAAAATCCTGTTTCCTGGTCGGCCGATCGGAACGAGCGGCCACTCTGCCGCAAGCTGCTTGAGCCCTACTGTCGGGAGGTGATGCGCCAGAGGAACCGTGTCCGGCGCGGTGCCGGCGCGCGTCCGGTGCACGAGCTGCGGGTCGCCAGCCGCCGCCTGCAGGAAGCTCTCGAGTTTCTCGCGCCTTACCTGCCCGAAGGCCCCCGCAGGAAGCTTTACCGCCGCGCCCGGCGGGTACGGCGCTCCCTGGGTGAGCTGCGCAATGCCGATGTGATGGTGGAGCTGGCCACGGACGTGATGCGCCGTCTGACCGCTTCCGAGCGCACGGTGCTTCGACCCTTCCTCTCCCGGCTGCAGGCCGAGGCCGCGGGGCTCAGGCGCCTCGCGATCCACCGCCGAATCGTACCCGTTCCCGGAGTTCGCAAGCGCATCGGACGACTGTTGAAGAATCTGCGCGACTCCTCGGCGGATTCCCTGGACTCCCGCGGGGAGGAAATTCTGTCGGAAAGAATTCGCGAGCTCCAAGCGGCGCTCTCGAATGTCGGACCGGGGGGACCGACGGCCATGCACCGCCTGCGGATCACCGTGAAGCGCTACCGCTACGCCCTCGAGTTTCTGGAGAGAGCGGGCCGCAAGGAGCTGCAAGCCTCCATCCGGGAAACCAGAAGGCTGCAGGGCGAGCTGGGCCACCTGCACGACCTCGATGTCCTGCTGGAGATCCTGCGCCGGGAGAAACCGACTCCCGCGACCCGCCGTCTGGCTCTGCGGCTGAGAGCCGAGCGGAAGAGCCAGCTCGGGAAGACACGCACCGTTCTGGGAGCCTCCCGAGATCTGCAGGCACGGCTCTCCCCCCACGCTCAGATTCGGAGCATGCCATGAAGACCCGACAGTTGGCGGTCATCGACATCGGATCGAACACCATCCGGTCGCTCATCGTGGAGGTTCTCTCCGACGGCAGCTACCGCGTGCTGGATGACGAGCGCGAGGTGGCGCGCCTCGCTTCGGGACTCAACCGGCGAAAGCGGCTCTCTCATGCTGCCATCCAGAAGGCGGTGAGCTCGCTCAGGCGGATGGCAGACATCATCCGGGCCCGGGGGGTGAAAAAGGTTTCCGTGGTGGCCACCAGCGCCATCCGGAACGCCTCGAACCGGCGCCTGTTCCTGGACCGGGTCCAGGCGGAGACCGGTCTGCGCGTGCGGGTCATCTCCGGCACTGAAGAGGCGAGGCTGGCTTTCGAGAGCGCCGCGGGGAGCTTCGAGCTGGCGGGCCGCTCCTGCGCCGTGGCGGATGTGGGGGGCGGAAGCACCGAGGTGATTCTGGCGCTGGGAAATCACATTCGCGGAGTCCACTCCCTGGCTCTCGGGGCGGTGGCCCTCACGGAGGAGTTTCTGCGCTCGGATCCGGTGAAGGGGAAGGAGTTCAAGGCCCTGCGCGCGCACGTACGCCGGCAGATCGAGCAATCGGGCATGGAGCAGGACCCGGCGCCGCAGTTCCTCATCGCCTCGGGCGGCACCGCCACGAGCCTGGCGCAGATGGCCCTGGCCCGACAGGGACTGTCGGGAAGAACGGTGCAGGGATACGAGATGACCCAGGCGGAGCTGCTGCACCTGCGGCAAGCCATCCTGCGCCGAAACCTTGAAGAGCGGCGCAACATGCCCGGCCTCTCCCCCGACCGCGCCGATATCATTCTCGGCGGGGCCACGATCCTCTACGAAATCCTCGATCACTTGAAGGTCAATACCCTGAAGGTCAGCACCCGCGGGATACGCCATGCCTTGCTGAGCCGCCTCATCCAGCGCCATGGCTTTCATTCGAAAGGAGCCCCGGTCCTGCGGCAGCGCCTCAAGGCGGCAGACTCCTTCGGGCGATCCCTGGGATTCGAGCAGGAGCACGGAGTACAGGTCCAGCAGCTCGCCATGGGAATGTTCGACGGACTGATGACCCCGCTCGGCCTTGAGCCTGGATCCCGGGACCTGCTGTCGGCCGCGGCGCTGTTACATGATGTTGGCTACGTGGTGGGGTACCGGCAGCACCATAAGCACAGCTACCACCTGATTGCCCATGCCCATCTGGACGGATTCACCCCACGGGAACGGGAAATCATCGCTCTGGTCGCGCGTTACCATCGCCGGTCGGGTCCCAGGAAGAAACATTCGGAATGGGCCAAGCTCCAGAAGGAAGATCGTCAGCTGGTGCGGCAATTGAGCGCTCTGCTGCGCATCGCCGACGCGCTGGACCGCCGCCACTCCCGGGGAATCCGCGAAATCCACTGCCGGGTTCACCGCCGGCGCGTGCTGATGGAGCTGGTCTGTCCCCGGGATGTCTCCGTGGAGATTCACGGAGCCATGGAGAAGTCGAAGCTGTTCGAGGAAGTCTTCGGCCGTGAGATCGCTTTCCGGGCCGTCGCCTCGCGCACCCGGGCCCTCGCAGCCGTGCCCTCGTCAGGCGGCGCATCCGTCCGCAGCAAGGCGGGCTGAAGGGTCACAGGCATGCGAAACCGTTGGAGTCCCCGCGGATGAGGCGCTGCGCATCGATTAGCCGGACGGCGATGACTGGCGATAGTGCTCCGCGATGGCTTCGGCGAGATCCTCGAGCGTGCTTCGAGCGGAAACGATTTGTGGCTCGAGCCCCAAAGTGCGCGCCTCGTCCGCGGTGACTTCGCCCAGGCAGGCGACCTTGACGTCGCGCATCAAGGAAGGAAGCTCGGCAGCTCCAGCAAGCTCCACGAAATGGCGCACGGCAGAGGCCGCGGTGAAGGTGGCGACATCCACGCTCCCGCGGCGCAGGGCCTTCAGCAGCGGTTGCCGGCTCTCATCGACCAGCACGTTGCGATAAACAGCAACCACGGTGACCCGCGCCCCGTGCCGGGTCAGCTCCTCCACCAGCAGCTGGCGCGCTTCCTGGGCGCGCGGCAGGAGGATTTCCCGACCCGCCAGCTCGAGCTCCGAAAGCGCATCCAGGATTCCCTCGGCTCGGAACGCCTGCGCAACGCGGTCAACGCCATGACCCCAGCGGGCTACCGCCTGCGCCGTCCTGGGCCCCACGGCGGTGATACTGAGCGTTTCGGGGAAATTTCCAGCCGCTCCCTGGCGCCGCAATCTCTCGAAGAACCGATCCACGGCGTTCGCGCTGGTGAACAAAAGGTGATGAAACGTGGCAAGGCGGGTTAGCGCCGAATCCAGCGGCTCCCAGGAGTCGGGATCCTCGAGCCGGATCAGAGGGACCTGCAAGACTTCGGCGCCGCGCTCCTCCAGCAGGCGACCGAAGCGATTCCCCTTCTCCTCCGCCCGCGTGACCAGGATTCTCCTGCCGGCGAGCGGCCTGGGGGAGAGTTCGCTCACGAGCGCGCCGGTGGAGGAACCGACTCCAGCAGCTGTGCGGCCCCCGCCGCCAGGAGCCTTTCGCCCAGCTCGACACCCATCTCGATGGGAAGAGCCGAGGATCCGCGAATCGAGTCACGTAGAATCCGCCGGCCGTCCGCGGCGGCGACGACCCCGAGCAATTCCAGGGATTCTCCCGAGACGCGGCCCAGGGCTCCCACCGGCATCTGGCAGCCCCCGCCCAGGGTCTTGAGCAAGGCCCGCTCAGCCCTGACTGCCGCGGCCGTGGGCGGATCGTCCAGGAGCTCTTGGAGGATCTTCCCGAGCGGCTCGTCGCGGGAGCGAATCTCCACCGCCAGGGCCCCCTGCCCGGGAGCCGGCAGCATCACCTCCAGCGACAGGGGGTGCGATCCCGCCTGCGAGACGCCGAGCCGATTCAAACCGGCCAGGGCCAGCACGAGCGCATCCACGTGTCCCGCCGAGAGCTTCCGAAGCCGTGTGTCCACATTGCCGCGAATCGCCGCGAATTCCAGATCCCGCCGGAGTGCCAGAAGCTGGCCAATCCGGCGGGGGCTCCCCGTCCCGATCTTTGCCCCGGGGGGCAGCTCCTCGAGCCTTCTTCCATCCCGCGTCACCAGGACGTCGCGCGGATCTTCGCGAACCGGTATCGCCGCCAGCTGCAGGCCCTCCGGCTGAGCCAGCGGCAGATCCTTCAGGCTGTGGACCGCCAGATCGATTCGCCCGGAGAGCAGCTCTTCCTCTATTTCCCGAACGAAAAGACCGACATTTTCTCCCGAAGCAAGCAGGGCGCCGGTGGCCCGGTCCCCGGTGGTTTTCACCACGTGGATCTCCGCCAGCACCGGCGGGAGGGCGGAGCGCAGGCGCGCTTCGATCCAATGGGCCTGGGCCAGGGCGAGCTGGCTCCCGCGACTCCCCAGGATCAGAGACCGGGAGGAGACCTCAGGTGTGCCTTCAGGAGTCATCCTCTCCACGCTTTCTCGCCGTAGGCTCCGCGCCGGCCTCCTCCGAGGGATCCGCCGGCTTTTCATCGAGGCCGAACACCTCGCGGAAAAAGCGGGCCCGATCGGGTCCATCCGGAAGCTGGGCCGCGCGCTTCAGGGCCTGGATGGGATGATGCAGGATCTTGCTCATCAGGCCACCGGTCAGCTCTTCGACAGCCTGCCGCTGCTCCGCCGTCAGGGTGGAGAGGCGCGTGCGGTGCCGCTCGAACTCCAGGGCACTGAGATGCTCCAGCCGCTGCCGGGTCGCTGAGATGAGTGGGGAAAGGTCCTGGCTCCGGGTCCAGGATTCGAAAACCGCGACTTCGCGGCGCACGATTTCTTCCGCCCGGGTCGCCTCCGCTTCACGCTCCGTGCGTCCCCTGGAGACCAGATCCGCCAGATCGTCCAGATCGTAGAGATAAACGTTGTCGATGGTATTGACCCGGGCTTCAATGTCGCGCGGCACGGCGATATCGATGAAGAAGATCGGCCGGTTCTTGCGCGCCCGGATGAGTCGCGCCACGTCGTCGTAGCGCAGGATCGGCTCCCCGGCGGCGGTGGAGGAGATGACGATGTCGACACGCTCCAGGGTTTCCACGAGTCTTTCGAAGGGTTCGGCTTTGCCGCCGAAGCGCTGCGAAAGCTCGAGCGCCCGGGGGAAGCTGCGATTGGTGACCACCACCGAATCCGCTCCTCGCTCCACCAGGGCCCGCGCCGTCAGCTCGCCCATCTTGCCGGCACCGATGAGCAGCACGCGCCGCCCTCTCAGCTCCTCGAAAATGGTGTTCGCCAGGGAGACGGCGGCGCTGCCCACCGAAAGAGGATGCCGCGCGATGCCGGTCTGGGTGCGCACTTTCTTGGCGACTCCGAAGGCCCGCCGCATGAGGGGATCCAGGACGGACCCCAGGCTGCCCGCCTGCAGGGCCGCCTGATAGGCGTCCTTGACCTGACCGAGAATCTGGGCCTCTCCCAGCACCATCGAGTCCAGCGACGCGGTGACGCGGAACAGGTGGTGCACCGCATCCCGATCCATCATCCGGTAGCAGTAGCGGTCCAGATCCACCGCCGGGAAATGCCTTTCCTCGGACAGAAACCGCTTGATGGCTTCGGCGCCCTCGAGGCTACCGCGCCCATCTGCGTGCGTCAGCAGCTCGGTGCGATTGCAGGTGGAAAGGATGAGGCCTTCCTGGAAAGGAGGGATGCCCATCAGCCGATGCAGGGCGTCCTGCAGCCCCTCGGCGGGAAACGCCAGGCGCTCGCGCACCTCCAGTGGCGCGCTGCGGTGATTCACTCCGAACAGAACGATGCCCATGTCCCTCAGAGAACGACCCCGATCATCCGGAGAATGAGCGCCGTGAAAGCCAGGATCGTGAGATAGGCCGCCTTGCGCCCCCGCCAGCCTCGGAAGAACCGGGCGGACAGAATGACTCCCAGCAGGGCCCAGGCGAGGAGCGCAAAGGTCTCCTGACGCTCCCAGATCGACGGACGCTCCCGGAAATTGGCCGCCCAGACACCTCCGGTGATGATGGTGAGCGTCAGGAGCGGGAATCCCCACATCATCGAGAGGTTTCCCAGAGAATCGCATTTCTCCAGCGACGGAAGCGGTCCTCCTCTTGCCCCCGCCTTCTTGAGCTTGATGCGTCTCTCCTGGACCAGGTACATGACGCTGGCAGCGAAGGTCAGGAACAAGGCCGCTGCGCCCAGCACCGCGATGGAGATGTGAAAGTCCAGCAAGGCCCGCTCCAGATCCCGGGAGACCGGCACCACTTCCGCCGGCAACAGGTCGGAGATGAACAACAGGACGAGGACGAGAGGGAGGATCACGGCTCCCAGGACTTCCAGCCGGGTGCGGAGGTAGGCGATGAGATAGACCGCCACGGCGGCGCAGCAGAGCACGGACACCACATCCCGGTACTCTTCCAGAGGCGGCCGGCCGATTTCGAAGCCTCGGGCCAGCAGGTAGCCCAGGTGGGCGAGAAGACCCGCGCCGGCCAGGGATACCGCAAAGACGCTGACGCGCCGATCTTTCAGGAAGAGCGACGAGAAAGCTGAAGCTGCGGCAGCGATATACATCAGGACGGCAATCCGCAGGAGCAGAACGCTGGCTTCCATGACCGTGGAGTCTAGCATCCGGCGGGAACCCGCCACAACAGGCGGGATCCCCGCGGGCCCTGCGGGATCGGGGCCTCGCGGGGATTTCGGGTTGTCTGGATTCGGACGGTGGGAGACTTGGGAGGGATTTATGGGAGGGACGGAATCCGCGCGTTGAAGCCTCGCGGTCCGGGTGGTATTCTCCCCGCCCCCTGAGCCGGGAAACGGAGAGACAAGCCGTGATCCGATGCATCCTTTTCGATCTGGACGGGACTCTTCTGGACTCCTATGAGCCGATCACCGAGAGCCTGAACGCCGCCCGGGCGGCCTTCGGGCTGGCATCCTTCACTCGAGAGGAAGTGGTCCGCATGGTCGGGCACGGGCTCGAGCAGCTGATGGCGCAGGCCCTGGGAGAGCCCAACGTGGCGGAGGGAGTGCGGATTTTCAGGGAGAGATACCAGATCGTTTCCCTTCCCAAGAGCAAGCTTCTGCCCGGCGTGGAGCCGACGGTCAAAGAGCTCTCCCGGCGCGGATACCGCATGGCGGTGGTTACCAACAAGCCCGCCGTCTTCAGCCGCAGGATTCTCCAGCACCTGAGTGTTTCGGACCTGTTTCCCGTTCTCTACGGTCCGGACCTCGCACCGGCCAAACCGAATCCCGAGATGATCTTCCGCTGCCTGCAGGATTTTGCCTGCGACCCTCGGGAAGCGGTATTGGTGGGTGACATGCTGGTGGACCAGGAAACGGCCCGCAACGCCGGCATTCCTTTCTTCGCCGTGGCCACCGGCTCCGAGAGCCGGGAAACCCTCCTCGCCTCCCGGCCCCAGAGGCTTCTGGACAAGTTCGAAGATCTGCTGCTGCATCTTCCGGCGCTTTCGCAGTAATCCGGCGACGACCATCAGCTCCCCCCTCGCCAGCCGCTCCGCGAGTCGTAATGATGCAGTCGAATCCTTCCGGTGGGCCCATAGACGACCACCGCCGCCACTCGCGTCCCATCGGTGAGGTAAAGCGTGCCACCCGAGACGGAGCCCGAGGGGGAGAAGCTGATGAGATCGGTGTTGCCAAATTTCACCGGATCTCCGGGAGCGGGGATGATTCCCGCGCCGGGGGGAATCTGCGGAATCGGCGCGTCGGGCAGTCCGATGCGGATGCCCTCGAAGCGCGTGGCGGGATCGTCCGGCCCTTCGACCCGCCGGTCCGTTCCCGAGAGAATGTCCACGCTCCTTATGCCGTTGCCGTTGCCATCGCGGTACAGGGTGTAGCTCCAGCTCGATCCCGAAGCCACGAAGCGCAGCCCCAGGGAGCATCCCTCGCTCACGGCGCGCTGCCGCAGAGCGCGAAACTGCACGGCGGATTCCAGAGACGCCGCAAGGAGGCGCTCGCGCGCCACGGTCTCGGCCAGGAGCGGAACGGTGAAAACCAGGAGGATTCCGAGGATCGCCAGGGTGATCAGCGCCTCGACCAAAGAGAAACCCCGCGCGGGACCTGACGGTGGTGCCGCGTGAGACCCGCCGCCCTGCGCGCCCCGCGCGGGAAGCACCTTATTTCCCCGACGAAAGAGTGATTCGGTCGCGGATTTTCTCGAGCGTCTTCTCGCCGATTCCCTGCACGTTCAACAGGTCTTCCACCCGCTTGAACGGGCCGTTCTTCTCCCGGAAATCCACGATCCGCTTCGCATAGGAAGGACCGATACCGGGCAAAGTTGTCAGGTCGTCAACCGTTGCGGTGTTCAGATTGACCCGGGTGATTTTCTCTTCGCCGGCCGCACCCAGGGCGGGGACCGGGGCCGCGAGGACGAAGAGGGCGATCATGGCGGGCAGCGCCAGCAGGGCGCCGAATCGTTGCAGCATGCGCATGGACAGTTTCTCCCATAAGTGAGTTGATTGATGTTGGAATTGCCGATTTATGGCGGGTCTCGATCCTGAGAAAGCTCTCCGGCCACCTCCTTTAGAAAAATACTTGGGGGAGGGGGGATCGTCAGATCCCCCTTCCGCGCCCCGCAGAAACCCTCCGAGCGATGGAGAGCCGATCGGTTAATGGGATTCCTGCGCTCCCCCAAGCTTCGAAACCTTTTCCCCGGACGCTCCCACTGACGAACCCGCCAGCCGCTCGAGCTTTGCCTGCAGGCTGGAGAGCCCCAGGCAGAGAAAGAGAAACCCGTCCGATTCATCGGCGATGCGGAAGAGAGGATCCACCGTGAGGGTGTAGCGCCGCCCCCCCAGGAGGAGCGAGACGCGCTCCCCTGCCATGGCGCGAACGACGAGGAGCTGAAGATCCTTTCTTGCGAGCTGCGGTGCGTCCATTGCCTTCTCCATGGAGCGGCTGCATCGCAACCGGGATGCCAGGCTGTGCGGGAGCGGCCGAGGAGGCTGGGAGCATCGGTGCAAACGCCGGGGATTCAGCGCGTTGGAATCAAGTACCGGTGTGACGGGGAGCAATTCAGAGGGGCGAGGGCGAAGACCAAGTCGTCCGGCGGGGGACGCGGCTCGAACGCACTGTTACGGGGAATCAGAGTCGAACGCTCTCCGCCCAGAGGATGCCGTGAAGGGAACGGATCCGCTCGAGGAGGCTGGAATCCACCGGGGAGTCGAGATTGAAAATGGCGATCGCCTTGCCCCCCGTGTGATCCCGGCCCAGGGACATGCTGGCGATGTTGATGCCGGCCTCGCCGAGGACGGTGCCCAGAATCCCCACCATGCCCGGTCGATCATCATTGGAGCAGAGCAGCATCTCGCCTCCCGGCAGCGCCTCGAAGCGGAAATCATCCAGCCGCACCATGCGCAGATCCCGCTTCCCGAAAAGCGTGCCCGCCAGGGTGCGGGAGCCGGAGGGGGCCGCGAGGGTGGTGACGATGAGGGAAGTGTAATCGGCCGGATCGGAAGCGCGGACTTCGTGGACTCGCAGTCCCATTTCCTTGGCGAGCAAGGGGGCATTGATCAGGTTGACCGGCTCGGTAACGACCCGCTCCAGGTATCCCTTGAGAAATGCCGCGACCAGGAGCTGCACCGGATGCTCCAGGATGGCGCCGCTGAATTCCACCGTAGCTTCCCGAACCGCGCCCCGGGTCAGGTGCCCATGAAGCCTTCCCAGCCGCTCGGCGAGATCCAGCCAGGGCCCGATGGCGCGGAAAACCTCCGGCTCGATGGAATCCACGTTGACGGCACCCGCCACGGAGCCTCGCTGAAGATAGGCGACGATCTGCTCGGCGATGCGCACCGCGACTTTCTCCTGGGCTTCCACCGTCGAGGCCCCCAGATGGGGCGTCGCCACCACCTGCTGGCGCACCACCAGCGGGTGGTTCGGGCCCGGCGGCTCCTTCTCGAACACGTCCAGCGCAGCGCCCGCCACCCTGCCGTCATCCAAGGCGCTCGCCAGCGCCGCTTCGTCCACGATGCCCCCCCGAGCACAATTCACCAGCCTCAGGCCCGGCTTGCAGCTCTGCAATTCCGCTTCCCCAATCAGGTGACGCGTCTGGGTATTCAGCGGAACGTGGAGGGTTAGAAAATCCGACTGGCTCACCAGATCCCGCAAGGGCCATAGAGTGAATCCGAGGCGGGAAGCCACCTCCTCGGGAAGGAAGGGGTCGAAGCCGCGCACCTCCATCCCGAAAGCCCGCGCGCGATACGCCACTTCCCTGCCGACTTTTCCCAGCCCTACCACCCCCAGGGTCTTGCCGTACAGCTCCACGCCGAGAAAGCGCGTCCGCTCCCATTCACCCGCCTTCAGGGAGCGATCGGCCGCGGCAATGTTGCGGGCCAGGGCGAGCATCAGGGAGAGAGTATGTTCCGCGGCGGCGATGGTGTTCTCGCCGGGGGCGTTCATCACCACCACCCCGCGCCGCGTGGCCGCCGTGACGTCGATATTGTCCACGCCGGTCCCGGCTCTTCCCACCACCCGCAGCGCGGACGCGGAGGCCAGCACCTCCTCGGTGACTTTGGTTTCCGAGCGGACCACGAGCCCGACCATCCGAGCCAGTGCCGCCTTGAGCTCCGGCAGCGCCAGGCCGGTTCGCTCTTCCACCGTCAAACCGGCCGAGCGGAGAATCTCGCCGCAAGCCGCAGACACCGGATCGGCAATGAGAATTCTTTCGCCGCTCATGCCTCCAGCACCTCATCCATGGTTTTCAACAGCCCCTCGATGCCCTCCAGGGTATGTTCCCCCATATGGCCGATCCGAAAAGTGGCTTCCTTGAGGTTGCCGTAGCCGTTGGAAATCTGATAGCCGCGGCCCTTGAGCTTCTGAATGAATTCGGCGACCCGAATTCCCCGCGGGTTGGTCACGCAGGTCACCGTGTTTGACTCGAACCCACGCTTCGCCAGCACACCGAAGCGCTCTCTGGCCCAGGCGCGGACGCGCTCGGCCATGGCGGCGTGGCGGGCGTAGCGCTTCTCCAGCCCCTCCTGCAGCATGATTCGCAGCTGCACCCTCAAGGCCATGAGGTGGGAGACCGAAGGCGTCGCCAAGGGCTGGCCCTTCTCCGAGGCTTCGGCCAGCCGGGCGAAATCGAAATAGTAGCCTCGCCCCTGCATCTCCCGTGCCCTCGCCAGGGCCCGGCTTGAAACGGCGCACACGGAGTAGCCCGGTGGCAGCGCCATCGCCTTCTGGACCGAGGCGAAGCAGACGTCGATTCCGTTCGCGTCCATGGACACCGGGATCCCGCCGAGGGAGCTGACGGCGTCCACCATCAGCAGGACGTTTTCGTGTCTTCGCACGACCCGGGCGATGGCGGAGAGGGGGTGAGTCACCCCGGTGGCGGTTTCATTGTGGGTCAGGCAAACCGCCTCGTAGGCGCCGCTCGACAGCGCTTTTTCCACCGCCTCCGGGGTGAATGGATCTCCAGGCTCCACCTGGAGGGCCTCGGGGTCGCGACCGCAGTCAGCCGCCACCTGGCGCCAGCGCTCCCCGAAGGCCCCGGACACCAGATGCAGGCAGCGCCGGCCCACACAATTGCGGATGGATCCCTCCATTAGGCCCGACGCGGAGGAGCTGGAGAGCAGGATGGCCTCCCGGGTTTCAAACAGGCTTCGAACTCCCGGAAGGATCTCCTGGATCAGCGCAGCCATCTCCGGACCACGGTGGGAGATCACGTCGGAGCCGAAGGCCTCGAGAACCTCGGGGCGCACTTGCGTCGGTCCGGGGGTGAAGAGAATCGGCGGGCGGCTCAAGGATTGCTCTTGTTCCCCAGCAGACCGAAGACGGTCTGCAGGGCGTCGCGCAGCAGGCCGCTGTTCTTGGCGATGTCCAGGTAGATGATGGCCCCCATGAGGCCGATGAGCAGGTAGAAGCCCGTCTGCATGACGCGTTCCTTGATCCTCAGGCTGAGGTCGCGGCGCAGGAACCCCTCGATGCAGATGATCAGAATGTGACCTCCGTCCAGTACTGGGAACGGCAGCAGGTTGATGACGCCGAGCTGGAGGCTCACCAGGGACATGATCAGGAAGAAATGCGTCCACCCCTCCTGGAACTGCTGTCCCGAGATCTTGAAGATGTCGATGGGGCCGGACATCATCCGCGGAGAGATCTGGGCGGTCAGGAGCTTTCCCAGTGTCGTGAACAGCAGCCCCGCGTTGTCCCAATTCCATTTCGCGCTTTGCACCACCGCTTCGGGAAGCGGGTACTTGCGAATGGATTCTTCCGCCGCCAGATTCCAGGCGATGCCCAGTCTCCCCTTCCCATCCTGCTCCTCGGGGACGACCGTAAGGTTCAAAACGCTGTTGCCCCGCTGAACGTCCAGGGCGAGCGCCTTGCCCGCCGATTGCTGGAACAGTTGCGTCGCCCGCGCGAAATGGACGATGGGTTCGCCGTTGATTCTCACCACCCGGTCCGCGGCCTGCATGCCGGCCTTGTCCGCTGGCAGCCCCGGCTCCACCTGGAGAATCTGCGCCGGCATCTCGGGAAAGATGCCCGCGTAGCCGTACTGGTAGTCGGTCACCGATTCCAGGCGGATTTCCCTGGTCAGGGTTTCCCCGCCGCGCTGCAGCGTCACGGTAACGACTTGACCCGGACTGAAGGCCACCTTGGTTTGTAAATCGTTCCAGTCGCGAATCTGGTGACCTGCAAAGCTGAGAATCCGATCGCCCGTGCTCACACCCGCCTTGGCAGCCGGGGAATCGGGATCCACGGCCCCCACGATGGCGGGCCGTGACAGATAGGCGGGCTCCGGAATGCCAGCCTGGTAGACGCCAGCCATGATGACCAGAGCGGCGAAGATGTTGGTGGTCGGCCCCATGAAAAGAACCGCCAGCCTCTCGCGCTTGGGCCTCGACAGGAACTCCCGCGGGTCGCCCTGCAGGTTTTCATCGGGATTCTCTCCGAGCATCTTGACGTAGCCGCCCAGGGGCAGGAGCGAGAGGCGGTAGTCCGTATCGCCTTTCCTGATTCCGAAGAGGCGTGGCCCGAAGCCGATGGAAAACACCTCCACCTTGATTCCCAGGATCTTGGCAACCGTGAAGTGGCCCAGCTCGTGGATTAAAACCAGCGGCCCCAGCAGAAGCGCGAAGGCCAGCAGACTCTCGGGATTGAGGAACGGATTCATGCGGCAACACCTTTCATGAGTATCTCCTCGGCCCAGCGGCGAGACTCCTGATCGGCCTGGAGCACCACCGCCAGAGAGTCGGCAGGAATGGGAGCGTGCTTTTCCAGCACCTTCTCAATAGTCCTGGGAATGTCGAAAAAGCGTACCCTGCCGGCCAGAAAAGCCGCTACCGCGACTTCGTTGGCGGCATTCAGAGCCACCGTCGCCGTTCCCCCGGCTTCCAAGGCTTCCAGGGCCAGGCCCAGACAGGGAAAGCGCAGAGCATCCGGCTCGGAGAACTCCAGGGGAGGGGCCGCAGCCAGATCCAGTCGCGGGAGCGGCGATTCCCAGCGATCGGGGTAGGTCAGGCTGTAGAGGATCGGGCCGCGCATATCCGTGGTTCCCATCTGGCAAATCACCGAACCGTCCCGCATCTCGACCATGGAATGGACCAGACTCTGGGGATGCAGCAACACTTGAATCCGGCTCGACTCGATGCCGAACAGCCAGTGGGCCTCGATGATCTCCAGCCCCTTGTTCATCAGGGTCGCGGAGTCGATGCTGATCTTCGGACCCATGTCCCAGGTGGGGTGCTTCAAGGCCTCCTGCGGCCCCGCGGCCTCCATCTCTTCCCTGCTGGCCAGGCGAAAGGGGCCACCGGAGGCAGTCAGAATCAGGCGGCTGACCTCCTCCCGCCTCTCGCCGCGCAGGCACTGGTGCAGCGCAGAGTGCTCGCTATCCACGGGCAGGAGCAGCGCATTGTTGCGCTGGGATTCGGAGAGCATGAGCTGTCCGGCCATCACCAGAGTTTCCTTGTTGGCCAGGGCCACGGTCTTGCGCCCACGGATTGCGGCGAGGGTGGGCTTTAACCCCGCCGCCCCGACGATGGCGCTGAGGACGCGGTCGGCTTCCGGATGGGTGGCCGCCTGGACGAGCCCCTCTTCCCCGACCACCGCAGCGATTCCCAGGGGTTCGCAGATCGCCTGCAGAGCTGAGAGCTTTTCCTCCCGGGCCAAGGCTGCCAGGCGGGGGCGGAAGCGTCGCACTTGCTCCCCCAGGAGCTCCAGGCGTGAGCCGGCCGCCAGCGCCACCACCTCGAAACGATTGGGGAACTGGGCGATGAGGTCCAATGCCTGGACTCCCACCGAACCGGTGGAGCCCAGGATGGCGATTTTGGTCCTCTCGGACATCGGGTGCGTCTTCCTCAGGGCCTGACGAGGCCGTCTCTCAACCCATCCAGTGCAGGAAGTAATAGTAAAGGATCGGTCCGCCAAAGAGAAGGCTGTCGCAACGATCCAGAATCCCGCCGTGCCCGGGGACCAGCGCAGCGCTGTCCTTGGCCCCCGCACCCCGCTTCCACATCGACTCCACCAGATCTCCCAGGATGCCGCTCAAAGAGAGGAGGAGTCCGAGGATCCAGCAGTCCGCGGTTCCCATCTGGGGAAAGAACCAGGCGCGCGCCAAATGCGCCGCCAGCAGGCTCCCGAGAACCCCTCCCACAGCGCCTTCCACTGTCTTCTTCGGGGAGACCTTGGGGGAGAGGAAGTGACGTCCTGTCGCCGAGCCCACATAATAGGCCGCCGCATCCCCCGCCCACACGACCAGGAAGAGAAAGAAAATCAGATCGCCTCCCAGCTCATCTCCCAGCTTGCGAAGTCCCACCATGTAGCCGAGCAGTATGGACAGGAAAAGAGCGCCGAAGACGGTCGCCGAATCGGAGAAGAGACACTCCTCCAGGGGGCGCCTCCCTAGGAGCGACAGGGTCGGAATGAGCATGATTCCGGTCACCAGGACGGCGGCGAGAGGCCAGGCGGAGTCGTAGAAGGTCAGGAGGATCGCCATGGCCAGGACGCATCCCGCCGGCCGATTGCAGCGAACTCCCCGCAAGGATGCCAGACGGTAGAGCTCGAGCAGCCCCAGCAGGCAGGCCGCGGCGATGAGCAGGGTGAAATAGATCGGCGGCCGGCGGACCAGCAGATAGAACACCGGCAGAAAGACGACCGCCGAGAGGATGCGCTTCATGCTTTAGAAGGGGGGCAAGGAATCAGGCTCCGACCTTCGCCGGAGCGCGGGAGACAGCCGCCTCTTCCTGGACCCGGCCGTAGCGCCTTTCCCGCTTCTGATAATCCACGATGGCCTGTAACAACTCCCGGCGCCGGAAGTCCGGCCACAGAGTCTCGGTCACCCAGATTTCGGCATAGGCGATCTGCCAGAGAAGGAAATTGCTGACCCGCAGCTCGCCGCTGGTGCGAATCAGCAGGTCCGGATCCGGCTGGCCGGCGGTATAGAGGTAGCGCTCGAAGATCGATTCGGTGACTCCGTCCCATTCGCACTTCCCCAGCCGGCAGTCGTCCAGCATCCGTTGGCATGCATCGACAATTTCCGTCCGGCCGCCGTAAGAGAGGGCGATATTGAACAGCAGTCCCTGGTTGCCCGAGGTGGCATCGATGGCTTTGCGCAGCTCCTGCTGGACGGAAAGGTGCAGCTCGTCGAATCGTCCGATGACCTGAAAGCGGATGGAGTTCTTCTGCAGCGTGGCGAGCTCGCGGTTCAGGAACTCCTTGAGCAGCTCCATCAAGGTGTCGATTTCGCGTCGTGGACGCTTCCAATTCTCCACCGAGAAGGCGTACAACGTGAGGACCTGGATGCCCAGCCTGGCGGCGCTCTCCACCACTTCCCGGACCGAGGTGATTCCGGCTCGATGCCCCGCCACCCGCGGCAAGCTCCGGGCCCTGGCCCACCGTCCGTTTCCGTCCATGATGATGGCGATGTGTCGTGGGAGTCGGCCGGGGTCGATGGCCTGCAAGAGGCGTTCCTCTATCGTGCCTCTCTCGACGAATCCTTCCAGATCTTTCATCCGAAGATGCTCCGCCGGCGCGGCTTCGCGTGGAGCGAGGATGCTATCACACCCCCTCGGGGGTCGCAAGAATTCCCGCCACCACCGGGTAGTGAACGCGCTCCAGGGTCAGGCCTTCGGGCGGTGCCGTGGGGCCGGCGCGCCGCCGATCCTTCGACTCGAGAATCGCGGGAATCGCCGCCGCATCCAGCCTCCCCCGCCCGACCTCGAAGAGAGTCCCGACCATGGTCCGGACGAGGTGCTGCAGGAAGCCGTTGGCGGCCACCCAGTAGGCCCAGACATCCTCCGACTCCGGGAGAATCTCGGAGACGGTCACTTTCCTGCGGGTATTCTTCAGCCGTCCTTCAGGACCGCAGAAGGCGCAGAGGTCCTGGTCTCCGAGAAAATGCGCCGCGGCCTCGGCCATCTTCGTGATCTCCAGAGTCCCCCGCAGCGCATGCACCGTCGGGGAGAGGAAGGGTGAAAGCACCCTGGTGGTGGAAAATCGATAGGCATAGTCCTTGGAAATGGAAGCATGACGGGCGTGAAATCCCGCGGGCGCCTCCTCCACCGCCATGATGCGAATGTCCGCCGGAAGGAGGCCATTGGCTCCCAGGAGGATGCCGCGCAGCGGGATGGAGGAGCCGGTGACGAGGCTCGCCACCTGTCCCCTGGCGTGAACGCCGCTGTCGGTGCGGCCGGCCCCCACCACCCGGACCGGCTCTCCCAGCAATCTTCCCAGCGCCTCCTCGAGGCTCCCCTGCACCGTCAGGCGATGGGGCTGAACCTGCCATCCCTGATAGCGGGTCCCGAGGTATTGAATCGTCAGCTTGAGTGTGCGCACGGTTTGAACGCAGCGTCAGAGTGAGCCAGGGGTTGATCTCCGGGCGGGGGAGTCCTACGATGCCGTCAAGAAGCCTCGCCAGTTCGAGTTTAGATTCTCGCAGTCGTCCTGTGCAAGGAGACCCCGATGCGACGCCGCCATCCAGCCCCCCCACGGCCGCAGCCATCGCAGCGTGGCAAGTCGATCCAGGGAGGCCCGGCGTGAGCAGGCTCGGGTCATCGCGCCGCGGGACGCTCGGTCTGCTCCTGGCCCTGTGGGGGACACCCTGTCTGTCCGCCGTTACCTCTCCCCAGCAGGAGCGATCCCAATGGAACCGCCCGGTCCCCGAGTGGCACCAGGGGCCGGTGCACTATGCCCTCACCGACGAGGAGACCAAGACCTACCGCTCGCTGAGCCAGCTGCTTGAGCGTGCGGCCTTCATCGCCCGCTTCTGGGCCTCCCGCGATCCCGATCCTCGCACGCCCAGAAACGAGGCTGAAGAAATCTTCTGGCAACGGGTCTCCGCGGCCGATGAGCTGTTCGGCGCTACCACGCTCGCCGGGTGGCGCACCGATCGCGGGCGGATTTACATCATCCTCGGGCCGCCCGATGAGATCTCCAGCTACAACACACCGTCGGTGGCGCAGCTCGACCCCACCCACTTCCAGGACGGGCTCAAGCGGGGCCCAGAAAGCGATCTGCGCCTGGGCCAGCGCGGGGCGGTGGAGTGGACCTATCGGAGCCTCCCTTCCCGCCTCGCCGACGCGGGCCAGAACATCACTTTCGTCAAGGACGAATCGGGGGAGTTTCGTCTCTCCAGCCGCCTGGCATCCAGCTTCCGGTTCGAAATCCAGCAATTGGCGCCAGATAATTTAGGGAAAGCCGTTGCACAAATGATGGGCAAATCAGATCGGAGACTCCAGATGGAGTATCTCTCTCCCACCAATTCCAACAATTACAAGGCCAACACCTTCGAGGGTTCGATGCGCTCGGTGGAAGATTTATTCAGCTGGGGCCAATCCAGCCTCTTCCAGAAAATGGAGCCCAATGCGTCGGGGCCCGGGACGGTCTCGGCCTCGGAGTTTTTCGGCGTCATTCCGGTGCGGCACCAGCTCGCCTTTTTTCAGGGAGTCGCGGGAACCAGCACCCTCCTGACGCTGGGAGTGCCCTTGGACAGCCCGGCCGATTCGGGCGGTGCCGCCCCGGCGACGGAGGTCGAAATCTTCGGAACCCTGGAAAAGGTCGGAGACCCGACTCATTCCTACCAGTTCTCGTCCAAGCGCCAGCTCTCCGATTCCGCTCCAACCCAGAGGGTCTCCGGCGTCGAGCACCGATTGATTGAGATTCGCGGGGTGGTGCCCCCGGGGGAATACCGGGTCAACTTTGGGGCGCGCCTGGGGGAGCGCGTCGGCACTGGGGGTGAAACCGTTGTCATTCCTGATTTCCAGCCGGACACCCTGAGCCTGGCGGGACCGATCCTGGCCGAGCAGGTGGGACCCCAGGAGCCGGATGGAGGAGATGCCTTCGTCCTGGGACAAATCAAGATGATTCCGAAACTGGATTCCTCCTATGCCCCGGACTCCGACTTCGGATTCTATTTCCAGGTTTACCACGCGCGCCTGTCCCCCACCGATGCCAGGCTTCACCTCAACATTGAATACAGTGTCGCGGTCCGTGTGAAGGGGGTGTTCCGCCCGCTGGGCAAGCCGCTGTCCCTGGTGGACAACCCGGCGCCGAACCACGCCTATCGGGTGCCGCTGAAAGGCTGGTCCCCCGGCGAATATCTGTTGACGGTGACCGTGGGCGACGGGGTGGGAGGGGAGGTCGTGGTGGGCAGCGCGGCTTTCCAGGTGCAATAGCCCCGACTGCCCGCGTGGATTTTCGCCCGCCGGATGCCTATAATCCTGGCCTTCCAGAGTCATGAGTCGGACCCCGAACGCGCTCCGGAGGTTCCGACAGCCTCTGGAAGCCCAATTCATCTTCACAGCGAGGTAGAACCGATGCTCATTCGGCGAGCCGTCCTGACCCTGGCAGGAGTCCTGTTCCTTGGCCAGCTCTGCCTGGCGGTGGATCCGCGACAGGAGTGGGACCACCCCAGCAAAAAGTGGAACAAAGGACCCGTCAGCTGCCTGATGACGCCCGAGGAAGAAAAGCAGTTCAAGGCCTTGAAGACCGACGAGGAGATTGCCCAGTTCGTGAAGGATTTCTGGGCCCGCAGGGATCCGACACCCGGGACGCCGGCGAATGAATTCGCCGATTTGTTTTGGAAGCGGGTGGGCGAGGCGGACAAGCTCTTCGCGCAGCCCACCGACCCGGGCGCGTTGAGCGCTCGCGGCCAGGTTTACCTGCTCCTGGGCCGGGCGAGCAAAATGCCGAGCCCGGGTAAGACCATCGACTGGATGTACGAAGACCTTCCCAACGTCACCCCGAGCACCTTCACCGTGCAGTTCAGCGCTGCAGGAGGAGGCAATCCGCTCCTGCTGGGGAGGAAAGGGCTCGAGCAGATCATCGCCGCGAATGAGTTTCTCCGGGGGCTGGGACCGAAAGCCGCCCAGATTTACGCGCCGAAGCCGGCGGTGCAGGAGCTTCCCGCCGCCGTGGAGGTGGCCACTCCGGTCGAGGTGGCAACCGCCGAAGCCAAGCTCCTGGACGATAATACCCTCAACGACACCCTTCCCGAGGCGATCCACCTCAAGGTGCGCACCGACCTTTTTCAGGCCACCAAGGGAGACAGCTTCCTGCTGATTACCCTGGCGGTGCCGAAGCAGGAGGCGCCCTCCGCGGCGCTCGTCGGTTTTGCCCGACTCATTCCCTACGCCGCCGACATGAAACCCGTCACTCTCGCCGCTGCCGACAGCTTCGGGGGCGCCGAGCCGGAAAACTCCGATCCGGCCGCCGCCTTCCTCCTGTACCAGGCAGGTGTGGGAGCGCACCCCGGGAAGTATTCGCTGCTGGCGGGAGTCCGAGACCCGACTTCTGGAAAAATCGGCATGGTGCGCCAGCCTTTGGAAGTCGCCAGCTTCGCCCCGGGCACCTTCCAAATGAGCTCGGTGGTCCTGGCGTCGGACCTGAAGGGGCCGGTGACTCCCCCGGATTTGGGCGAGGGGAAGCGGGCCCCTTTCTACCTCGGCTCCTTCCGCTTCGTCCCCTCCCTGGACGGCGTGTTTCATCAGGGGTCGCATCTGGCGTGGTATTTCCAGATTTACAATGCCGCCCCGGATCCGGCCACCGGAAAGCCGAATCTCACCCTGGAATATGACTTCCTGCTGAAGCAGCTCGATAAGGTCGATAACCAGTGGAAATTCCTGCCGGTCACCAAGCCGCAGGTGAAGCCCAACCGATCCAGTCAGGTCGAGGCCTTCTCCTTCGAGCTGGTCAAGCCCGTGGAAGGCAAATCGGGATGGGTGGCCGGCGAATACCAACTTTCGATCAAGATCACCGACGAGGTGGGGAAGAGCACGCTGACTCAGCCGGTTCCGTTCACCGTCGTCCCCTAGCACCGGGTGAATGGCGGAGAAGAAGCGTCGTGCGGGGTTCCCCCGCCTGGAACGAGAACTGCGCTCAGGCGATAATTTCCAGGCTGGCGAGGCGGGTGTTCAGTCGAGCCGGAAGATGAAGCGGCAGGGTCACCTTCCCCGCAGCGTGGCCGGCGGGAAAGTCGATCACCACCGGGAAATCGGTCCCCTGGAGATGATCGCGCAGCATTTCCTTCAATGAGAGCGCCGGCGCCCCTTTCTTGGGCGAGCAGCGCTGTAGCCGGCCCACGATCATCCCATTCAGGTCCTTGAATTTTCCAGCCATGCGCAAATGGTTCAACATCCTGTCGATCCGATAGGGCTCTTCGTCCACTTCCTCCCAGAATAAAATCGCCCCGCGCGTGTCCACGTCATAGCGCGTGCCCACCAGGGAGACCAGGAGGGAGAGGCAGCCGCCTACGAGCATCCCCTCGGCCGACCCGCCCCGAAGCACTCCGCGCCGGGAGTACGAAAATCGGTTCCACCCGGGCCGGCGCTCCAGAACCGACCAGAGCGAACCCTCGCGAAATTCCTTGCCGGGAGCATTGAAGTTCAGGATCATCGGACCGTAAAAGCCGGGGATTCCCGTGGCCTGATGGAGCGCGGCGTAGAACGCGGTCAGATCGGAATAGCCCAGGAAGAGCTTGGGGCGGCTCTTGAGCGGTGTGAAGTCGAGACGGTCGAGAATGCGGGCGCAGCCGTAGCCGCCGCGAGCGAAGATCACCGCCTCCAGCGTCGCATCGGCCATGGCGCGATTGAGATCCTCGGCCCGCTGGGCGTCGGTTCCAGCCAGATAACCGCGACGCGCGCGCAGGTGCTTTCCCTCCGCCACCCGGTAACCGCGGCGGGACAGATACGCGAGCCCTTCGCGAAGCAGGGACGGCCGGACTGGCCCGGCCGGTGCCACCACTCCGATTCGCGCCCCCGGATTGAGCGGCGGCGGCAGGAGTGGCCTCACGCCCCGCCCTTTCCCTTGCTGTCCAGCAGCTCCTGGCGCGCCGCCGCCACCGCTTCCGGTCGGGCCAGGAGATCAATAGCGGTCATGGAGAGGGCCTGGACCGCGAGGAGCAGCCCCTTGCGCCCCGGCTCGGACAGGGTGGCCTGGGCGAATTCCCTGGTGTGCAGGGCGCCGGTGGATGGCGCTATCGCCACGTAGGCGTGCAGGGCGGGCACGGTGTGCGAGACATTTCCCATGTCCAGAGAGCCCATCCGGTCCCGCGGAGCGTCGTTGGTCTCCTCCCCGAGCGCCTTGAGGTTCTCCTTGAAGAGTCTCGCCAGAACCGAGTTGGTGAGCATCTCATCATAGGTTTCATCCATCCGGCGGATGGCAACGCGAGCCCCCGAGGCCGCCGCCAGACCGTGAGCCAGTCGCACAATGCGATCGAGAATCGCCTCCACGGCATTACGGTTTCGGGCGCGAATCGAAAATCGCCCCACCGCCCGCTCGGGAACGAGGTTGGCGCGCTTGCCTCCCTCCACGATCACCCCGGGAATCCGCACTTCCGAGGTGAGGCTCTTGCGCAGGGCGTCCACCCCCACGTAGAGCTGCACCAGCGGATCGAGCGCGTTGACCCCCCGATCCGGCGCCGCGACCGCATGGGAGGTCTTCCCCTCGAAGGTGACCTCGATCGATTGGCACGCCAGGGAGGTGGTGAAGACACGAAACTCGGTGCCGGGATGAATCATCATCACCGCATCCAGGTTCTCGAAGATTCCTTCCTTGACCATGAGGACCTTCCCCCCCACGGTCTCCTCGGCAGGCGTGCCGATGATGCGAATCTCCCCGGGCAGCTGGTGGCGGAGCCGGCCCAGGACCATTCCCGCTCCCAGCGCCGAGCCGGCAATCAGATTGTGCCCGCAGCCGTGCCCGACGTCCGGCAGGGCGTCGTACTCGGCGAGAATCGCCACCGCCGGTCCGGGCCGGACGCCCCGCGCCACGGCCACGAAGGAGGTGGGAAGACTGGCGACTCCCCGGGTGACCTGGAAGTTTTCCCTGGACAGGATTTCCGTGAGGCGGCGGGAGGCGCGGATCTCCTCCAGGCTCAGCTCGGGATCGTCGTACAGGGCCCGGCTGAACTCGAAGAGATCATCGGAAAGCGAGGCGGTGAGCCGCCCGACTTCCTTCTTGAGATGGCTGGAATCATCGGAGGATGGCATTCGACCCGCGGCGCCCGCTGGCGCGTCAGGAACCACAATCTAGGACCGGAGCAAAAAATAAGCCGGATTCTGTCCCCGGGCCTCGCGGTCCGGGTGACGATCATTCCTCTACCGGCGGAATTACTCCCGCCGGGGAGGGTGGATCGCTCCACCTTCCTGCGGCCTACCCGGAAGCAGGAGGCGGGCCACCCCATGCGCTTCCCTATTTGGCCTTGCTCCTTGCGGGGTTTACCAAGCTGCTCCAGTCACCCGGAGCACTGGTGCGCTCTTACCGCACCTTTTCACCCTTACCGGAGCCGGCGCCAGACCTTGCGGCCCGCGCCAGGACGCGGCCCTGGCGGTATCTTTTCTGTGGCACTTTCCTTCGCGTTGCCGCGACTGGGGATTACCCAGCGCAATGCCCTTTGGAGTCCGGACTTTCCTCCCCCCTCTTGCGAGGGCGGCGACCGTCCTTTTTGCTCCGGCCGGAGCGCAACGTAACACAGGCTCTCGGGCGGGTCAACGACCCGGTCGCAAGGGTGGCAGTGCGCCTCCCGGAGCGATCCGCCGTGAAGCTCCGCGGCTTGCGAACTGTGCTATAGTGACCGTCCTTCGGAGAGCGCGATCACGCCACCGCGGCGATTCGACGAAACTCCCACGACGCGACCGATGGCCAGCGATATCACTCTCGAGAAAAACCTCCCCCACAACGTGGACGCCGAGCGCTCCGTGCTGGGATCCATCCTGATCGAAAACCAGGCCATCAACCGGGCCCAGGAGATCCTGCGGGAAGGCGATTTCTACCGCGATACCCACCGAAAGATCTTCAAGGTGATGGAGACCCTCTCGGAGCGCTCCACCGCCATCGACGAAATCACCCTGATGGAGGAGCTCAGCCGCCAGGGCGATCTGGACGCGGTGGGAGGCCCAGCCTACCTGGCCTCGCTGGCGGACGGGGTTCCCTCCCCTTCGCACATCGAGTACTACGCTCGCATCGTCAAGGAGAAAGCGGTTCTACGCGGGTTGATCAGCTCCGCCTCGCGAATTCTCACCGACTGCTACCGCGCTGAAGAAGAGGTGGGCGAGATCCTGGACCGGGCCGAGTCTTCCATCTTCCGCATTGCCCAGGACTCGCTCTCGGGCGGCTTCCTGCCCATCCGGGTCATCGCCGATGCAGCTCTCAAAGTCATCGAGGAGCTCACCGAGAAGCGATCGCTCCTGACCGGGTTGGCCACGGGCTACGAAAAGCTCGACGAGTACACGGCAGGGCTGCAGAAATCGGACTTGATCGTGGTGGCCGCCCGTCCGGCCATGGGAAAGACGACCCTCTGCCTGAACATCGCCCAGAACTCGGCGGTGCTCGACAAGAAGAAGATCGGCATCTTCTCCCTGGAAATGTCCAAGGAGCAGCTCTTCTTGAGACTACTCTGCTCGCTCGGAAGAATCGATGCGCACCTGCTGCGCACCGGACGGCTGTCCAAGGACGACTGGAAGAAGCTCACCGAGGCTTTTGCGCGCCTGTCCTCGACCTCCCTGTTCATCGACGACACCGCCGGCATCACCGTGCTGGAGATGCGGGCCAAGGCCCGCCGTTTGAAGAGTGAGCACGGACTGGATCTCATCATCGTCGACTACCTGCAGCTCATTCGCGGCCGGGCCAGCGCGGAGAACCGCACGCAGGAAATCTCCGACATCTCCCGCTCGCTGAAGGAGCTGGCCAAGGAGCTTCAAGTTCCGGTCATCGCCATCTCGCAGCTCTCCCGGGCCCCCGAGACGCGGGGAGGCGATCGCCGGCCGCAGCTCTCGGACCTGCGGGAATCGGGCGCCATCGAGCAGGACGCCGACGTGGTCCTGTTCATCTACCGCGAAGAGGTCTACAAGCCCACCGACGAGAACCGCGGTAAAGCAGAGCTGATCATCGCCAAGCAGCGCAACGGCCCCATCGGCATGGTGCCCCTCGCCTTCCTGAAGCACTACACCAAGTTCGAGACCAGGGTGGACGACCCGGAGTGGCGTCCCGAGTGAGCTTGAGCAGCGCCGCCGAGCTCCGGCCCACGCGCGCGGAGATTTTCCTGGACGCGCTGGAAGCGAATTATTCCGCCATTCGCGACCGGGTGCGCCCCCGTGCGCTGCTGGGAGTCGTCAAGGCCAACGCTTACGGGCACGGCGCCGTTCCCGTGGCCCGCTGCCTGCAACGCTGCGGCATCGACCACCTCGCCGTGGCCCTGCTGGAAGAGGCGGCGGAGCTCAGGGAGAGCGGCATCAATACCCCCATCCTGGTGATGGGTGCGCTGGAGCCCGACCAGATGGAGGCGGTGGCACGGTGCGAAGTCACTCCCGCCTTGTTCCGCGAGGATCAGCTGGTCGCCTTCGAGCGCTGTGCGTCGGCCGGAGCTCGAAAGCTCCCCTTTCACCTCAAGGTGGACACCGGAATGGGGAGGCTCGGGGTCCAGTGGGAAAAGGTGGAAGAATTCCTGGAAACCTTGAGCCGGTGCCCCCACCTGGAGCTGCAAGGGGTTTTCTCCCACCTGGCGTGCGCCGACGACCCCGATCATCCGCTGACCCGGACGCAGATGGAGCGCTTTCAGGCAGTCCTGAAGGTCATCCGCAGCCGGGGCCACGCGCCGGTGATGTGTCACCTGGCGAATTCCGCCGCCGTGCTGGACCGTCCTCCCGCCTGGTTGACGCACGCCCGCCCGGGGCTGCTCCTCTATGGATACCGGCCCTCGGGAAGAAATCAGCCGATGCCGCTGCGCCCGGTGATGCGGGTGGCGAGCCGGATTGTCTATCTCAAGGAGCTGCGCGCCGGCGAATCGGTCGGCTACGGGGCTACTTTCACGGCCGGCCGGCTCACGCGCATCGCCACGGTCGCAGCGGGCTACGACGACGGTGTGTTGCGGTCCCTCTCGAATCGGGGCCACTTTCTGGTGCGCGGACGACCGACGCCGATCGTGGGCCGCATCAGCATGGATCTCACGACGCTGGATGTCACCGAGCTCCCGGAGGCGAAATTGGGTGACGAGGCCGTTTTCATCGGGGAGCAAGACGGCGTTTTCCAGGGGGCCGACCAGGTGGCGCTCGCAGCCGGCACCATCGCCTGGGAAATCCTCTGCGGGATCGGCTGGCGGGTCCCCAGGATTTACCACCATGGCGGGCGAATCCTGGAGGTTCGCAGCCGCTTCTCTGCGCCGGCGACGCTCGCATGAAGACCGCCGTCTACGTCTGCTCGGCCTGCGGCGGCGAGAGCCCGAAGTGGCTGGGCCGCTGTCCCGTCTGCCAGGAGTGGAACAGCCTTTCCGAGGAGTCCCACCGGAAGCTCGCCGGGCCCAGCATCTTGCGCGGCGGCACGCCCGCTCCCCGGCTTCCGCTCGCGAGCTTCACGAACGATGCTGCGATCCCCCGAATCGCCACCGGAATCGCTTCCCTGGATCGGGTCCTGGGGGGTGGCCTGGTGAGCGGCATGGGGGTTCTCATCGGCGGAGAGCCGGGTATCGGCAAGTCGACGTTGCTGCTGCAATGCGCCTGGGCTCTGGAGAAGGGCCGGCGAACCGTGCTCTATGCCAGCGGCGAAGAATCGGGCGCTCAGATCGCCTTGAGGGCCCGCCGGCTCGGGATTGTCTCGGAAAAGCTGCAGATCCTCCCGGGTCATTCCTTGGAGCAGATCCTGGAAGCCGCCGAGCAGGATCCTCCCGACACGCTCATTGTCGACTCCATCCAGACCATCGCTTCGGAGGCGCTGGAATCGCCTCCCGGTAGCCTGGGCCAAATCCGGGAGTGCGCCGTCCGGCTGCTGGAGTGGTCCAAGCGCAAAGGCTCGCCGCTGCTGCTGGTCGGTCACGTGACCAAGGACGGCTCGCTCGCGGGACCGAAGGCCCTGGAGCACCTGGTGGATACCGTCATCTATTTCGAGGGGGACGGGAACTTCACCTACCGGATGTTGCGCACTGCCAAGAACCGCTTCGGGCCCGCGGGAGAGCTGGCGGTGTTCGAGATGGCGGAAAGCGGGCTCGTCCCCGTCGAGAACCCTTCGGCCCTGTTTCTCTCCCAGCGCAAAGGCGATGCCGCGGGATCGGTGGTGTTTTGCTCCCTGGAAGGATCCCTTCCCTTCCTGGTGGAAATCCAGGCGCTCGTCCTGGGAAGCGGCGCCGGCTCCGCCCGACGCTGGGCCACCGGTTTCGATCCCATTCGAGGTGCGATGCTTCTCGCCGTGCTGGAAAAGCGTGCCGGCTTGTCCCTGTCCCAGGAGGACGTGTTCATCAACGTGGCGGGAGGAGTTCGTCTCACCGAGCCCGCCGCCGATCTGGCAGTCGCCTGCGCCGTGGCCTCCAGCCTCCTGAACCGCCCGGCTCGATCCGATACGGTGGCCCTGGGGGAATTGGGATTGGTCGGTGAAGTTCGGGCCGTGGCCCGCGTCGCCGAGCGGGTGCGCGAGGCGCATCGACTGGGCTTTTCCCGCTGCGTCCTGCCCAAAGCAAACCTGAAGGACTTCCCCAAGGGGCTTCCCCTGGAAGCCAAGGGCGTCTCGACGATTTCAGAGGCGGTGGAATCGTTGCTATAATCCACCGCGGCTGGCGTGTTTACTCTCGGGAGGCACACGACACAATGATGCAGTGGATTCTCAGGGCCTTCTTTCTTCTCTTCGCGCTCGTCGTTTCGATCCAGGTTTTTCCTCCCAGCCTCTCACCTCCGGATCTCCGTTTCCTGGCGGTCGCCGCCCTCGTCGCCGGCGTGGGCCTCGGCCTGGAGGCGATGGCGCGACACGTGGAAGCGCGTGTCCTGGCCGGAACGCTGCTGGGACTGTGCGCCGGAGCGGCGGTGGGGGCCTTCCTCTGGAAGCTCGTCCCCGAGGGGGAGATTTCCGGCGTGAGCCCCGTGATTCTCCGCCCGGCGGTGCTCCTGGTGGCTCTTTACTTCGGAGCCGCCCTGGGGGCCCGGAAAGCCGAGACCGTCTCCTGGGAGTCGCTTCGTTCCGGGAGCCCGCGGCCCGCGGCCGATTCCCCGAGCAAGATCCTGGACACCAGCGTCATCATCGATGGGCGCATCGCCGATGTTTGCGAAACGGGCTTTCTGGACGGCATCCTGCTCGTTCCCCAGTTCGTGCTGAACGAGCTGCAGTACATCGCCGACTCCTCGGATCCGCTCAAGCGCAACCGCGGCCGCAAGGGCCTGGACATTCTCCAGAGAATTCAAAAGGGGGTCCACGTGAAGGTCGTCATCACCGCCGCCGATTTTCCCGATGTCCGCGAGGTCGACCTCAAGCTCATCGAGCTCGCCAAGCAGACGAGCTCGAAAATCCTGACCAACGATTTCAATCTCAACAAGGTGGCGCAGCTGCGGGGGGTGGAGGTTTTGAACATCAACGAGCTGGCCAACTCCTTGAAGCCTGTGGTGCTCCCCGGAGAGTCCATGAAGGTTTTCATCATCAAGGAGGGGAAGGAGCCGAACCAGGGGGTGGGCTACCTGGACGACGGGACCATGGTGGTGGTGGACAACGCCAAGCGGCTCATCGGCAAGACCGTGGACATCGTGGTCACCAGTGTCCTGCAGACCACCGCGGGAAAAATGTTCTTCGGAAGGTTCGAGGCTCCTCTGTCCGACCAGGGCGACGAGACCGAGCGCATGCGGAGGAACGGTTGAGCCCCCGGCGACTCCGTCGCGGCGCGCTTCGGCTGGTGGTGTGTCTCCTCGCCGCGACCGCCGGCACCACCGCGGAGCCGGCGCACACCTATCTCATTCTGCCATTCGAGGACTCGGCCCCCGATGGATCCCGCGACTGGCTTCAGGAAGCCATGGCCCTGTCGCTGGCAGACTATTTCCTGGGGGCGTCGCAGCGGGTGGTGCCGCGGGAGGACCGGCTCTCCGCCATGGAAGAGCTGGAGCTGCCGCCGGGCGCTCCCCTCACGCTTGCCACGTCACTGCGGCTCGGCAGACGCTTCCGCTCGGAAACCGAAGGCCTGGTACCCGATCGGCTGGTGGTGGGAAAGTTCACACTGGATAAGGGCCAGTTGGCGATGGTAGCGCGGGTCCTGCGCCTGGACGCCAACAGCGCCGCCCCCTGGCGGGAAGAATCGGGTAGCTTGAAAGACCTGCTGAAGATGCAGAAGTCCCTCGCCCATGCGCTGCTGCGCAGTGACGGAATGACGGCCTCGAAGCTGGCTTCCCACGCAGACAACGCCGACTCGGGAGCCGCTTTCCCCCTGGTGGCCTATGAGAGCTACATCCGCGGGCTAATCGATCCTTCCGCCGCCAAGCAGATCTCCTACCTCCGCAAGGCGACCGAGCAATCCCCCGGCTACCCCAAGGCCACGTTCCAGCTGGCGCGCATCCTGGCGCATTCGGGAAAGGGGGGGGAAGCGGAAGGCGTGCTGAAGGGCATTGCGGGCGAGCCCGATCCCTATGCCGCTGAATATTACTCGCTCAAGGGAACCCTGGAGCTGGAGGCGGGACGCCTCTCCGAAGCCGAGGCGCAGGCGCGGCTGTCAATGGCCGCGCGGGAAACTTCCGAGGTTCACGTCCTGCTGGCCCGGATTGCCAGGGCACAGGCCGATCCCTCGAGAGCGCTGCAGGAGTTGAACCGGGCCGAGGCCCTGGATCCCGACAACCCCGACATCGCGCCGGTTCGCCGGCAGATCCAGAAGGACCTTCCTCCCCGCTCGTGAGGATCGTTCAGCCTCAGCGCGCCGAGTAGCGGCCCACCAGGTAGGCGTCGTACACGCTCAGGATCCAGATCATGCTGGCGAAGAAAAAGAGGCAGAGCTCCACCACCTCCCCCCGCGTCCGGATCAGACTCTCCAGTCCTATCTGCGGAAAGAGCTGAAAGAAGCTGGTCAAGACCAGCAGCGCGACGAAGTAGATTTGCGCCAGCACGCAAAAGATGAAGAAGAGTCCCTTCCCCAGCTGGGCATTGAGCAGTTGACCCCATCCCGGGACCAGGAGCGATGCCAGTCCCGACACCATCGGAACTCCGATGCCGTTGAACTCCCCCGAGCTCGATTCCCCCTGGTGATACGCCTGGGCGATGTTGTAGAGAAGGAAGAACACCAGCAGGAAATCCCCCGCGGCCAGAGCGAGGAACAGCTCCTCCTCGGATACGGCGTAGATATGGGCGATATCCCGAAAGAAGGGCCAGGCTCTTACCACACACCAGTGCCCGGCCAGTGCCAGAACCTCCGTGAGGAAAAGCAGTATGCCGAGCTTCCACTGCCCATTCGCTACTTGACCGGCGCCGCAGATGAACAGCGAAAGGGAGGAAGCCAGCGGCGCGCCGGGGCCCCCCCGGCCGCGGGAGCCGCGTCTGGAGGCGCGAACCGTGGCATCCAGACCACGCAGGGTCCCGCCCGCCTTCGTTGACGCGCGCTGCAGCCGCCGCACCGGCTCCAACAAATCGTCTTCTTCAATGATGTAGCAATCGTCTTTCTGGCTCATGAAGCCTCACCTCCCGATCAGGGCATCCCGGACGGCGCCAGCCATCGCTTCCGGGGGAATATAGGGCGCCGCGCGGCGTCCATCCACGAAAACTGAGGGGGCACGTCAAAAGGTGGGAGCGGGGGGTGAAATGTCCCAGCCACTGCGAGTTTGTGATCGGTGCCGGACTTCAGCGCCGCTGCTCGAAGGCGAGGATCAGGTCTCGGAAGGCGTCGAACAGGCGAAACGAATCATGGGGTCCCGGGCTTGCTTCGGGATGATATTGGACGGCCAGGATGGGATGGCTCCGATGGCGAATCCCCTCCACGGTCCCGTCGTTGAGGTTGGTCTGAGTCACTTCCAGATCCGGCGGGAGGGAATCAGGGTCCACCGCATAGCCGTGGTTCTGCGCGGTGATGAGCACCTTGCCCGTGGCCAGATCCTTCACCGGCTGGTTGCCCCCCCGGTGTCCGAACTTGAGCTTGAACGTCTTGGCCCCCAAGGCGAGGCCGAGAATCTGGTGTCCAAGACAGATTCCGAAGATGGGAAGCTTTCCCACCAGCTTCCGGGAGTTCTTCACCACCTCGGTGGCCGTGGCCGGATCGCCGGGGCCGTTGGAAAAGAAAACGCCGCGCGCGGAGGAGGCGAGAACCAGCTCGGCGGGGGTGGAGGCGGGAACCACCGTCACGTCGAATCCCGCCTTATTCAGCCGTCGCAGGATGTTCCGCTTCATTCCCAGGTCGTAAGCCAGAATCGGGATGCGGGAGGCGCCCCCCACCGGATGACCGGCCTCGGACTCCTCCGTATAGCGATAGGTCGAGGCGCAGGTCACCATTCCGACCAGATCCAGCTCCTCGAGGCCGGGGGCCGAGCGTGCCCTTTTCGCCAGGAATTCCACGTCACCCCCGGTGGGGGACAGGATTCCCTTCATGGCTCCCCGGGACCGAATGTGGCGTGTCAGGGCCCGGGTATCCAGCTGGGTGAGACCGGGAATTCCGGACTGTACCAGGTACTCCACCAGACCCCTTTCCGCCCTCCAGTTGCTGGGTGAGGCGGACAGGCTTCGAATAATCAATCCTTCGACTTGGATGCCGCCCGACTGGGGATCCACTCGGTTGACTCCATAATTCCCCACTTCGGCCACCGTGAGGGCCACAATCTGACCGCGATAGGAAGGATCGGTGAGGATTTCTTGGTAGCCGGTCATGGAGGTGTTGAAGACCACCTCGCCGGTACGAGCCACGCGCGCCCCGAACGAGCGGCCGGGAAACGCCCGGCCATCCTCCAGAACCAACAAGCCTTCGCTCATGACTCCTGCTCCGAGGGCCTAAACGTGACTTTTCCCGAATCCTCGCGCAGCACCCCGATCGGCGTCGCGGGCTCGTGAACCAGAAGCAGTTTCCACCCCTCCCTGAGCACCCTCGGGAGAACGCGCTTCCTGGTTTCCAGCGTGGTCAGGGGAAGCACATCGTAGCCCATGATGTAGGGGATGGGAAGATGGGCCACGGTGGGAATCAGATCCGACGGGAACAGCGCGGTCCTTCCCCCTCCCCGGAGGAGGACACCCTGCAATCCGGGCGTGTGGCCGGGCAGGGGGATGACGGAGATCCCCGGAAGCACTTCCTGCTCTCCCTCGAGAAGCCTGAGCATTCCCTCCTGGTGCAGCGGCTGGAAGTTTTCCGGAAGGTAGCTGGCGCGCGTTCGCTCGTTGGCGTGCGTGGCGAACTCCCATTCCTCTCGCTGGACAAAGTAAGTGGCATTGGGAAAGGCCGGAACCGCCTCTCCGGGGTTCCGGGCGACGGTGGCGCCCCCGGCGTGATCGAAATGGAGGTGGGTCAGGATCACCACGTCGACCGAATCAGGATTGACGCCTCGCCGGCGAAGCTCCTCCGGCAGCCCTCCGGTGGATCGCAGCGCGTAGATCTCCCGCTCCTTCGGGCCCCATTTGTCTCCCATGCCGGTCTCCACCACGATAGTCCGCTTACCGTCGCGGATCAGCAGGCAGTTCAGCGCCAGCTCAATACGGTTCTTCTCGTCGGGACGCGCCACGCGCTCCCACAGCACCTTCGGCACCACACCGAACATCGCGCCGCCGTCCAGGCGAAACACTCCCGTGGGGATCAACTCCACGGAAAGGCCACCCAGTTGTATCAAAGGAGGGGTTCTCTAAAAGGTCCGGGACACGAGGGGCGCCAGCGCACGGATCTCCCTCACGAGCTCGGCGAATTGATCCGGGAACATGGCCTGGGGGCCGTCCGAAAGGGCCTTTTCGGGATGATCATGCACTTCCACCATGATCCCGTCGGCGCCCACCGCTACCGACGCCCGGGCCAGCGGCGCCACCCGATCGCGTCGCCCTGTCCCGTGGCTGGGGTCCACCAGGATCGGGAGGTGGCTGAGGTGCTTGACCGCCGGCACCACCGACAGATCCAGGGTGTTGCGGGCGTGATCCGAGAAGGTTCGCACTCCCCGCTCACAAAGCATGATCCGATAGTTTCCCTCTGAGGCGAGATACTCCGCCGACATGAGCAGCTCTTCCAGGGTGGCGGAGATGCCCCGTTTGAGGAAGACCGGGAGCTTGGAGCGGCCCGCTCGCTTGAGGAGGGAGAAATTCTGCATGTTCCGTGCGCCGATCTGGATCACGTCGGCGTACTCCTCCACCAGCGGGACCGACTCCGCATCCATCGCTTCGGTCACGATGGGCAGCCCGGTATTCTCCCGGACTTTCGCCAGGATCTTGAGCGCCGGCTCACCCAGCCCCTGGAATGAATAGGGAGAAGTCCGCGGCTTGTAGGCGCCGCCACGGAAGAAATTGGCTCCCGCTTTGGCGACCAGCTCGCCGATGGCAAGCGCCTGATCCTCATTCTCCACCGCACAGGGCCCGGCGATGATGGCCAGCTGCTTTCCGCCCACCTCCCGGCCGCGCACCGAAATCACCGTGTCCTCGCTTTTCACCTCCCGGCTCACCAGCTTGTAGGGCCGGGTCACCCGGATCGCCTCTTTGACCCCCGGCATCGACTCGAACTCCTCGCTGTCGAGGGGTGCCTGGTTTCCGGTGATGCCGATGGCCACTCTCTGGGCGCCCGGGATGGGATTGGCCTTGAAGCCCATCTGCTCGATGCGCTCGATGACGGCTTTGACCTCGCGGTCCGTCACCCCCTTTTCCATCACAATCAACATGACTTGGCATCCCATCTGTCAGAATTTGGATTGATTTGCGTATAATACCCGAGCCTCCGGAGGGCCGCAACGCCGGTCTTCCGCCGATTCCGGCCGCGAGTGGATCAGGAGAAGGTTGACAGTCTCTGCGCAACCCATTTACACTGAGCACTTATCGAAGCTTCCGAATCGAGCGCCTCGGCGTGATTGAGTCGGGCGGTGGAATTGCAGGCGCGTAGCTCAGGGGGAGAGCACTTCCCTGACACGGAAGGGGTCAGCGGTTCAAATCCGCTCGCGCCTACCATTTGTCACGACTTTTCGAGGTCCGAGGATTCCTCTGATCCAGGGGAGGCCAGGGGAATCCCCCCCCTCTCCGGGAGATTCTTCGAGTAGCATGGAGCAGATCCGCATCATCCTTCCCGACGGCAGCGCGAAGACATTTCCGCGGGGAACTTCTCCTCTGGAGGTGGCACGATCGCTGGGCCAGAGGATCGCCAGAGACGCCCTGGCGGCGAAGGTGGACGACCGTCTGGTGGACTTGAGCACCCCCTTGCAGCGGGACGGCGCCCTGGTCCTGCTGACCGATTCCCAGCCCGAGGCGCTGGAAGTCTATCGCCACAGCACGGCCCATCTCCTGGCCCAGGCGGTCCAGGAGCTGTTTCCCGAGGCGAAGGTCGGCATCGGACCGGTGATCGAGGAAGGCTTCTATTACGACTTCGAGAAGGAAAAACCGTTCACGCCCGACGATCTCGCCACCATCGAGAAGAAGATGCGGGAGATCGCCCAGCGGGATCTGCCGATTCTCCGAAAGGAGATCCCGCGCCGTGACGCGCTCGACTACTTCCGCCAGAAAGGCGAGCACCTGAAAGTGGAGCTCGTCGAGGAAAAGGGCGGCGATCCGGTTTCCGTCTACCAGCAGGGAGAATGGATCGATTTCTGCCGAGGACCGCACCTCCCCTCGACCGGGAGAATCAAGGCCTTCAAGCTCCTGTCGATCGCCGGGGCGTACTGGAAGGGAAGCGAAGAAAACCAGATGCTCCAGCGGATTTATGGCACCGCCTTCTTCAAGGAAGCGGATCTTCAAGAGCACCTGAAGCGCCTGGAAGAAGCGAAGAAGCGGGACCATCGCAAGCTGGGCCCCGCGCTGGATCTCTTCAGCGTGGAGGAAGACGCGGGTCCGGGGCTCATTTTCTGGCACCCCAAGGGCGCCATGGTCCGGCAGGTGATCGAGGATTTCTGGAAAGAGGAGCACCACCGCCGCGGCTACGAGCTGGTGACCACTCCGCATATCGCGCGGGACAACCTCTGGAAGCGCTCCGGGCATTTCTCCTTCTACAAGGAGAACATGTACACCTTCGAAATCGAGAAAGAAGGGTACGTGCTGAAGCCGATGAACTGCCCAGGGCATTCGCTGATTTACAAGTCCCGGCTGCATTCCTACCGGGACCTGCCGATTCGACTGGCGGAGCTGGGAACCGTTTATCGGTACGAGCGATCGGGCGTCCTGCACGGGATGATGCGGGTGCGGGGATTCACCCAGGACGACGCGCACATCTTCTGCACCGCCGAGCAGGCTCCGGCGGAAGTCCTGGCGGCGGTGGATCTCTGTCTCTTCATGCTCCGGACCTTCGGCTACAGCGAGTTTCAGGTGGATCTGTCGATTTGGGATCCCGCCCAGAAGGACAAGTACGCCGGAGATGCGGCGGGCTGGGACATGGCGGAGAAGGCCCTGGCGTGGGCCCTGGAAAAACTGGGATTGTCCTACCGGCGAATCCCGGGGGAGGCGGCGTTTTACGGTCCGAAGATCGACATCAAGATGCTGGACGCGCTGGGACGGCCGTGGCAGGGGCCCACGGTGCAGTTCGATTTCAACCTGCCGGAGCGCCTCGACATCCACTATCTGAATTCTGAATCGAAGGCGATTCCCGTGGTGATGATTCACCGGGCGGTGCTGGGCTCGTTGGAGCGCTTCTTCGGCTCCCTGGTCGAGCACTACGCAGGAGCGTTCCCTTTCTGGCTCGCGCCGGTCCAGGGCGTGGTGCTGCCCATCACCGATCGGGCGGCGGCCTACGCGGCCACCTTGCGGGATCGATTGCGGACGGAGGGCTTCCGCGTCGAAATGGACGACCGCAACGAGAAGATCGGCGCCAAGATACGCGAAGCTGAAATCCAGCGCATTCCCTTCATGCTGATCGTGGGCGACAAGGAAGCCGCCGAGGGAATGGTCTCCGTCCGCCTGAGGCAGAAGGGTGACCGCGGGTCCCAGGGGATCGAGGCGCTGGTGGAAGAGATGCGCCAATTAAGCAGGTCCCGGGCCATGGCGCTTTGAGCCGTCTCCGGGCCCTGAACAGGCATCCAGGCCGGATGGTCCGGCCCAATTTCCGGGGTGTGCATGGATAGTGAGTCCATTCGCAAGACGCGGGTCAATGAGCGGATCAGGGCCCGGGAGGTCCGGGTCATCGGCTCCTCGGGAGCGCAGCTGGGAATCATGACGCCCGATGCGGCTCTCAAGCTGGCGGAGGAAGAGGGACTGGACCTTGTCGAGGTGGCGCCTGAGGCCGCGCCCCCCGTCTGCCGGATCATGGACTTCGGAAAATTCCGGTATCAGCTGAACAAGAAAGCTCAGGAGTCCCGGAAAAAGCAGAAAGTCATCGTCATCAAGGAAGTGAAGTTTCGACCCAAGACCGACGAGCACGATTACCAATTCAAGAAGAACAACATTTCGAGGTTCATCAGCAAGTCCAACAAGGTCAAGGTCTCGGTCATGTTCCGGGGCCGTGAGCACCAGCACCGCGAGATCGGTCAGAGAATTCTGGAGCGGATCCGCACCGAGCTCGAGGAAGTAGCCATCGTGGAGAGCTCCCCCCGCATGGAGGGGCCTTTCCTTTACATGATGATGGCGCCAAAGCGCTGAGCGCCCACCTCGGGCGCCCCTGACGATGCCGGGAAACTCCCGGCCGGAGAGCCACCATGTCGAAACTGAAGACGCACCGGGGCGCGGCCAAGCGCTTCCGGTTGACCGCCAGCGGTAAGGCCAAGCGGTCGCAGGCCTTCAAGCGACACATCCTGACCAAGAAGACACGGAAGCGAAAGCGACATCTGGATCAGGAAGTGAACGTGTGTGCCGCGGATCTTCCAAAGGTCCGCAAGATGCTTCCCTACGGATAACCCCGCTTCGCCGGGGAGATGACGCAGAGAGGCCAGGGGGGGCGCTAGCCCCTGTCTCACGAATGGATGAAGGAGATTCCCGATGCCGAGGGTCAAGCGAGGTACCAAGAGACGCCAGAAGCGCAAGAAGATACTAAAGCTTGCGAAAGGATTTTACGGGGCCAAGGGCCGCCTCCACCGGATTGCCAAGCTGGCGGTGGAGAAGTCCCTGGTTTCCGCTTACAAGGATCGCAAGCGCAAGAAGCGCGATTTCCGCAAACTGTGGATTACGCGCATCAATGCGGCCGCGCGGCTCCATGAGATTTCTTACAGCCATCTGATGGCGGGATTGAAGAAGGCGAACGTCGGGCTGGATCGGAAGATTCTGGCGGAGCTGGCCGTCGTCGATCCCCAGGGATTCGGCGAGGTGGCTTCAGTGGCCAAGAGGGCGCTCTCCCGCTAAACGGTGATCCCGGAGTCCGCGGAACCCTCCGCGCATCCGGGGCGCCCTTCGCCCGAGGCCGGCCATGCAGGATCGCCTCCAGACCCTCCGCGAGCGCTTTGACTCGGAAATCTCGGCTGCCGCAGACGCTGCAGCCCTGTCCCGGATCCGCGCGGGGTACCTGAGCCGCAAGGGGGGTGCCCTCTCGCAGCTCCTGCGCTCCCTCAAAGAGGTGGACCCGGCCGAGCGACCCGCGGTGGGTGACTCCCTCAACAGCCTGAAGCGGTACATCGAGGAGCGACTGGCCCTGGCCGAAGGCTCGCTGACGGCGACGCCGGCGGCGCAGCGACTGGACGTCTCCCTCCCCGGCCGCATGCTCCCCCTCGGCAGCGCCCACCCCGTGAACCAGGTCCGCAGGGAGATTGAGGAGATCTTCCTCGAGATGGGATTCTCTCTCGCCCAGGGACCTGAAGTAGAGACCGACTATTTCAACTTCGTGGCGCTGAATTTCCCGGTCGACCATCCCGCCCGGGACACCCAGGACACCTTCTATCTGGAAGGCGGCTTGCTGCTGCGCACCCACACCTCTCCGGTGCAGATCCGCACGCTGCAGGCCCGCAAACCGCCGCTGAAAATCATCGCCCTGGGAAAGGTATACCGCCGCGATTCGGACGTCAGCCACTCCCCGATGTTTCATCAGGTCGAGGGACTGGCGGTGGCCGAAGGCATCACCTTCGCCGATCTCAAGGGTACGGTTCTGACCTTCGCCAGGAGGATCTTCAGGGACGATACTCAGGTGCGCTTCCGGCCCAGCTACTTTCCGTTCGTGGAGCCCGGCGCCGAGTTCGATCTGAGCTGCGTCCTGTGCAGTGGGAAGGGATGCGCCACCTGCAAGCGCTCGGGCTGGTTGGAGATGGGAGGGGCGGGCATGGTCCATCCGGAAGTCCTGCGTCTGTCGGGGCACGACCCTCAGAGGGTCTCGGGGTTCGCCTTCGGATTGGGAGTGGACCGGATTGCCATGTTGAAGTTCGGCATCGACGACATCCGGCTGCTGTTCGAGAACGATCTGCGCTTCCTGAATCAGTTTTCGGGGGCCTAGCTTGCGATTCAGCGATCAATGGCTGCGCGACTGCGTGGAGACGCAACTTTCCCCCCAGGCCCTGGGTGCGAGGCTGACCGAGGTGGGAATGCCGTTGGATTCCCTGGAATCGTTTGGCGACGATACGGTGTACCACTTCGACGTCACGACCAACCGGCCTGACTGCATGAACCACCTCGGATTGGGCCGCGAACTGGCGGTGGCCGAGGGCACCCGGCTGAAGGAGCCCCCCGTCCATCGCGACGATTCCCCGCGTAACGCGGCGCCCCCGGCGTCGCTGGCGGTGGAGGCACCGGAGCTGTGCGGCCGCTATACCGCCCTGGTCATCCAGAAAGTGAAGGTGGGAACCTCCCCACCCTGGCTGGCGCGCCGCCTGGAAGCGATTGGCCTTCGTCCCATCAACTCGGTGGTGGATGCCACCAACTATGTCCTTTGGGAGATGGGCCACCCGCTGCACGCTTTCGACCTGGACAAGCTGTCGGGCCGAGCGGTTCGCGTGCGGCGCGCCAAGAGCGGAGAGCGCCTCACGACCCTGGACGGCGTGGAGCGCAAGCTGGCGCCCGAGATGCTGGTCATCGCCGACGATCGCAAAGCCGTGGCCGTGGCGGGGGTGATGGGTGGAAGAGACTCGGAAATCAGCGGCGCCACCACCGAAGTGCTCCTGGAAAGCGCCCACTTCCAGGCGGCCTCGGTGAGAAAAACCTCCCGGACGCTGGGCCTGCACACCGATGCTTCGCATCGCTTCGAGCGTGGAGCGGATATCGAGGTGACACTCAAAGCCGCCGCGCGCTGCGCCGCGTTGATTGCTGAAGTGACCGGAGGCATGGTGGCCCCCGGAGTTCTGGAGGATCGGCAGGCGCCGGCCACACGGCGTGAAATCGTGCTGCGCCCGGAGCGGGTTCGCGGGCTTCTCGGCCTGGACATCGCAGAGCCGGTCATGCAGGACCTTCTGCAGCGCCTGGGATGCGGCGTGAATCGGAACTCCGGACCGGCGTGGCGGGTCGTCCCGCCCTCGTTTCGCGGCGATCTTTCGCTGGAAGAGGATCTGGTCGAGGAAATCGCCCGTCACCACGGCTACGAGAAAATTCCGGTCACCCTTCCGCGAGTCTTCCTGTTCCCCGAAGGGCGCTCGGAGTCGGAAAAGCGCCTGGATCGGATCCGCCAGGGCGTCCGGCACTGTGGCTTCAGCGAAGCGCTCAACCTCTCCCTGGTCTCGGAAGCCGACAACCGGGCTTTCGGTGATGCTTCCGGAGGGATTCAGGTTCTGAACCCCCTGAACGAAAGTGAGGACCGCCTTCGTTTTTCGCTCATCCCCGGGCTGCTGCGCAATTTGTCCCACAATCTGAACCGTCACCTCAACGAGGGACGGCTGTTCGAAGCCGGTCGGGTGTTCCGCGCTCCGGCCACCCCGGGCGAGCTGCCGGACGAAGAGGAGAAACTGGGGCTGGTCCTGGGGGGCAGGTTCGCGGCCCGCCACTGGAGCGAGCCGGAGCGACAGCCTGACTTCTTCGACCTGAAGGGGGCTCTAGACCTGGCGGTGAATCTGCACGGGATTTCCCAGGTGGAATGGAAACCGGCGCAGCGCTCGTTTCTGGTACCGGGTCGCGGAGCGGAGATTCGCGCCTCGGGCCGCCTCCTCGGATGGGCCGGCGAAGTAGCGCCCCAGACCGCCTCCGCCTGGAGCCTGGATTGCGTCGCGCTCGCCGGAGAGATTTCCCTGAGGGAATTGTCCACGGTACTTCCCGAGGGCGCCTCGTTCCGGCATACTCCCCTGGCCCGCACTCCCGGGGTGAGCCGGGATCTTTCGCTGATCCTGGATGCGTCCCACTCCTACCGGGAGGTGGAGGCTGCCATCCGAAGTGTGGAGGGAATTCCCGTCGCCTCCATCGAATTGTTTGACCGGTATGAGGGCGCCCCGATTCCGAGAGAAAAGATTGGCTTGTCGGTCCGCGTTATCTTCCGCGCTCCGGGCCGGACCATGGTCTCGGAGGAAATCTCGGAGTTTCTCGATCGAATCATTCACCGACTGCGCGATCGGCTCGGAGCCGTGCTGCGCGGCAACTGAGGGAGGGATCCTTGGCCTCGGAATTGGAAGTTCTGGAACTGCTGGAAGAGCGCGTCCAGCGCGCCACCGAGCTCATACGCGGCCTCAGAAAGGACAACCTGGAGCTGAAAGCCCAGGTGAAAGACGTGGAAGTGCGTCTCCAGAAATCCCAGGAGACGATCACCAAGCTGGAGGAGCAAGGCCACCAGCAGGACGAGGTCACCCGTCAGCTGCAGCTCCTCCAGGAAGAACGGCGGGAAATCCGCGGGAGGGTGACACGAATGCTCGAGACTTTTGCGTCGATGGAGGAAATCCCCTCCTCCGGACACGCGGACAACTGAGCCGCGACACCCCTCGGAAGCGGGCGGGGGCGGGAGACATTTGATGGACAAGAACGTGAACCTGGTGCCGGTGGAGATCTATGGTCAGACCTACAATCTCCGAGGCGAAGGAGACACCTCCTACATCACGGATCTGGCCGCTTTCGTGGATCGAAAGATGCGGGAGGTATCGGACACCACCGCCACCGTGGACTCTCTGAAGGTGGCGATCCTGGCGGCCCTGAATATCGCGGACGAGCACTTTCAGATCAAAGACGCTCATCAGGAGCGTCACCTCGGCACGACGCAGCGGCTGCAGCGCCTCGTGGAGCTGCTGGACCGGGCCTTGCCGGGGAAGAAGGAAGCGTAGCATCACGACGTCCGGCGGGACGCGGCAGCGGGTCTGTCTTGACGGCGCAGGGGTCGAGGGCATAGCATCTCGGCGACCTCAAACCCCTGCGAGGTTGGTGTTGGGGCGGAAAATTTGAGCCAACACTGTTTGAATGGGGATCCGGGTCTGCTCACGGTGTGCATCCTCTGCGAGGGGGAAGCCTGAAGTGGGAGCAGGGTCCCCTCACTGGCCCAGCCAGGTTCAAATAGCCCGCTCCACACGGCCAAGCGGGGGTTAACCGATTCCCCCCGAGCCGTTCCCCATCCCCATCTCTGCCGGACCACGAGCCACCGAGGCGAAAGGCATCGCCTGAGGGAACTCCCTTGGATTTGATTCTTGCCATCGTCATTGCGGTGATCGCCCTCCTGGCGGGAGCGGAGTACCTCTTTCACCGCACTTTCATCCGCCGTAAAAAAGCTGAGGCGGAGGGGCGCGCCCGCGCGCTGGTGGACGACGCCGAGCGCCAGGTGGAACTTCGCCTGAAGGAGCTGGAGATCGAGGCCCGCGAGAAGGCGGACGCGACGGAAGCGGCCTTCGAGCAGGAGATCCGGAAGAAGCGGGCGGATCTCCAGGCGGCCCGGCGACAGCAGGAAGATCAGGAGCGCCTCCTGGAGCGTAAAGCGGCGCTCCTGGGCCAGAAGCAGAGTGAGGTGGAGTCGAAGGAATCGGCGCTGGCCGAGCGGGAAGCCGCCCAGAATGCGCGGCAGAAGGAATTCCAGGCCCTGGTGGAGGAGCAGCGCGCCCGACTGGAGCGGCTTGCGGGCATGAGCGCGCAGCAGGCGAAGCGCGAGCTGATGCGCGAGATGGAATCTCAGGCCCGCCAGGAGGCCGCGACCATCCTCAAGCGCGTGGAAGACGAGACCCGCGAGCGCGCCGCCTCCGATTCCCGGCGGATACTCGGCGCCGCCCTGCAACGGGTGCCCGTCGGTCAGATCGTGGACCTGGCCTGCTCTCTGGTGACTCTCCCCAACGATGAAATGAAGGGACGCATCATCGGGCGCGAAGGCCGCAATATCCGGGCCCTGGAAATGGCCACTGGGATGGATCTGATCGTCGACGACACGCCCGGGGCCATCCTGTTGTCGGGATTCGATCCGCTTCGCAGGGAGATCGCCCGGGTGTCCATCGAAAGGCTGGTGGAGGACGGGCGCATCCACCCGGGGCGCATCGAGGAAGTGGTCCAGAAGGTCCGCGAGGAGCTGGATCAGATTATCTTCCAGACCGGCGAGACCGCCGCCTTCGAGATGGGTATCGTCTCCCTTCCCGAGCAGCTGGTCAGGCTCGTGGGCAAGATGAAATACTTCATGATATCGGGATACAACCTCCTGCAGCATTGCCGGGAAACCGCGGTGCTGGCCTGCAGCATGGCGGCCGAGCTGGAGCTTTCCGGCGACCTGCTGAAGCGGGCGGGACTGCTGCACGGTATCGGATGGGTGGCCGACTCCGGATCGGACACTCCCCCGCTGATCCTGTCCTCGGAGATTGCCGGGCGGCTGGGCGAAAGCCCGAAGGTCGTCCAGGTGATCCGCAGCCTGCATCCGTCGGAGACCGAAACGTCGGTCGAAGCCGCGCTGCTGCGGATGGCCCGCAAGATCTCCCTTTCGCGCCCCGGAATGAGACGCGAGAACATGGAAATCTGGATGTCGCGAATGCGCGATCTCGAGCAGGTGGCCATGAGCTTCCCCGGAGTCTCCCGGGCCTACGCCATGCGCTCCGGGAAGGAGCTGCGAGTGCTGGTGGAGACCGACAAGGTCGCCGACGCCGACGTTCTGTGGCTTTCCAAGGACATCGCCTCGAAGATCGAGCGCGACATCAATTACCCCGGCCAGGTGCGGGTCAACGTGATTCGGGAGACCCGGGCCGTGGATTTCGCCAAGTGATCGCGTGAACCTCCTTTTCATCGGCGACGTGAACGGGCGGGCCGGACGCAATCTGGTTCAGGAGCACCTCGATCGCCTGGTGGACCGTCATCATGTGGATTACGCCGTGGCCAACGTGGAAAATGCCGCCGAGGGCTTCGGCGTCACTCCGGCCCTGGCTTACGAGCTGGAGGCCATGGGCCTGCACGTGATGACGTCGGGGAATCACATCTGGGACAAGGCCGAGATCCTGCCGTACATCGAAGAGCATCGCAATCTGCTGCGGCCGCATAATTTCCCGGCCGGCACACCGGGGATCGGCATCCACGTCGGAAGCACGGCCGGCGGCGTGCCCGTGGCGGTTGTCAACCTCATGGGCCGGGTCTTCATGAACATGCTGGAGTGCCCCTTCCGCACCGCCGATCGGATCCTCGAGGAGCTGAAGGAAAAAGCCCGGGTCATTCTGGTGGACTTTCACGCCGAGGCCACCTCCGAGAAAGTGGCTCTGGGGTGGTATCTGGACGGGCGGGTCAGCGCCGTTGTCGGCACCCACACTCATGTCCAGACCGCGGACGAGAGGATCCTGCCTCAGGGCACCGCCGTCATCACCGACGTGGGAATGACCGGCGCGAGGGACTCGGTGATCGGAGTCGAGAAGGAGCTGGCGATCCGCCGCTTCCTGCAGCAGATGCCGATTCGTTTCGCCTGCGCCAAGAAGAACCCACGCCTCTGCGCCGTGGTGGTGGAGGTGGATGAGCTCACCGGACGCGCCCGTAAGATCGAGCGGCTCGATCTCCCCGGCGCCGAGTAAGGCCGGAGGACGCCCCTGCCGTGGAGCAGATTCCCCTGAAAGCCCTGGAAGAGAGCCGGCGCGTCTACACCGTCTCGGAAATCAACGCCCTGGCGCGCGACTTGCTTGAGTCCACCTTCTTCGACCTCTGGGTCGAGGGTGAGGTCTCCAATCTCCGCTCTCCCGGATCGGGGCACCTCTACTTCACCCTCAAAGACACCTCGTCCCAGATAGCCGCCGTGCTGTTCCGGGCTCAGGCATCCCAGCTCAAATTCACCCTGGAGGATGGCCTCAAGATACTGACCCGCGGCCGCATCTCCTTGTACGAGGCACGGGGCACCTATCAGATGATCTGCCAGTGGATGGAGCCCGCGGGAGTCGGATCCCTGCAGCTCGCCTTCGAGCAGCTCAAGCGCCGCCTGCAGGCCGAGGGCCTGTTCGATCCGGCGCGCAAGCGTCCCATTCCGGCCCTTCCACAGCGCATCGGCGTCGTCACTTCCCCCACCGGAGCGGCGCTGAAGGACTTTCTTCACGTGCTGGGGCGGCGCTACGCGAATCTGCAGATTACCATCCACCCGGTCCGGGTCCAGGGGAGCGAGGCTGCTCCGGAGGTGGCCGCAGCGATCCGACGCCTGAACCGGATGGAAGGATTCGATGTGCTGGTCGTTTGCCGGGGCGGCGGCTCGCTCGAGGATCTCTGGCCCTTCAACGAAGAGATCGTCGCGCGGGCGGTGGCGGAATCCCGTATTCCCGTGATCTCCGCCGTGGGGCACGAGGTGGATTTCACGATCTGCGATTTTGTCGCCGATTTCAGGGCCGCCACGCCTTCCGCCGCCGCCGAGCTGGTCATCGCCAGTAAGGAGGACCTGGAGCATCGAATCACCTCCCTCTCGACCCGCCTGCGATCGGCCGTTAGGATTCACTTCGGCGATCTCCGCGAGCGGATCGCCCGCCTGGGAAGGAGCCGAGCCCTGCTCTCCGCGCAGGCCCACGTGGAGTCCCTCTCGCAGAGGCTGGATGACTCCCATCAGCGCCTCCGGGAGACGTTGCGGGAAATCCTGGAGGCGCGCAAGAAGCGCCTGCTCCAGTCGCTCGAGACAATTTCGCCCAGGCTTCTCTCGGCCGCGGTCGCAGCCCGCCGCCAGAGCCTGGAGCATTCCGTGCAGCTCGGCGAGCGGGCACTCGTCCATCACATCCAGGCCCGGCGCGAGCGCTGGCGGGCCCTTTCATCGCTGCTCGATTCACTCTCCCCGCTGGCGGTGCTGGATCGGGGCTACGCGCTGTGCCTGGATCCAGAGTCCGGCTCGCCGGTCACCGATACCCGCCGCCTCCCATCCTCCCGGCGGGTTGAGGTTCGGCTCCGGAGAGGCCGCATCGGCTGCGACATCCACGAGGTGATTCATGTCCAAGACGACGAAAAAGGGGTCTAAGGAAATCCGCTTCGAAGAGGCCCTGACCGGCCTCGAGAAAATCGTCGCTCAGCTGGAAGGGGGTGACCTTCCGCTGGACGATGCCTTGAAACTGTTCGAGGAGGGGGTGAGGCTTTCCCGATTCTGCAGCGCCAAGCTGGACGAAGCGGAGCGGCGCATCGAAATCCTGATGAAGGGGGCCGACGGCGAGTGGCAGGCCGTCCCCTTCCAGGGGGAGAACGAGGAGAACGTTGAAGACGGCACCCGGCGCGAAGGGGCCTGACGCCGCGGCCTTTGGGCGATACCTGGATCGGCAGCGGAGCGAAATCAACCGGGAGCTCCGCCAGCGGCTGACCGTGCCCCAGGCGGCGCCGCGGGACCTGCTGGGCGCCATGCGCTATTCGCTGATGGCCGGGGGCAAGCGGGTGCGTCCCATTCTGCTTCGCGAAGCGTGCCGGGCGGTGGGCGGAAGGGACGCCTGGGCACTGCCGGCCTGCTCCGCGCTGGAGATGATTCACACCTATTCGCTGATTCACGACGATCTCCCGTCCATGGACGACGACCGCTGGCGGCGCGGCCTGCCGACCGCCCATGTCAAGTTTGGCGAGGCGCTGGCCATTCTCTCCGGCGACGCGCTTCACACCCTGGCGTTTCAAATCCTCTCCGAGGAGCCCAAGGGGGATCGACACGCCGCCCGGCGTTCCCGGGTCCTGTCGGAGGTGGCACGCGCTGCCGGTGTTGCGGGAATGGTCGGGGGGCAGGTTCGGGATCTGCGCTCGGAGGGAAGGCCCGTCTCACCCACTGCGCTGGCCCGCATTCACCAGGGCAAAACCGGGGCGCTCCTAACGGCGGCGGTGGTGGCAGGGGGAATTCTGGGAGGGGGCACCGAGCGGGACGTGGCGGCATTGCGGCGTTACGGTCGATGGCTGGGTCTCGCTTTCCAGATTGTCGACGACATCCTGGATGAGGAAGGGACCCGAGACGATCTCGGCAAATCTCCGGGGAAGGACCGGGCCAGGAAGAAGGCCACCTATCCGATGCTTTTCGGCCTGGCGGAATCCCGGTCGATGGCGCGTCGAGCGGTAGTCTCGGCACGCCGGGCTCTGGTCCCCCTGGGTCCGCGCTCGATGCGCCTGGCCCAAATGGCCGAATTCATCGTGTCCCGGGACAACTGATCCGATGGCCCTGTGCCGGTGGGCGCCACGTTGAGGAAACCGCCGTCGGAAAAGGTTCGCCTGGACCAGCTCCTGGTGGCGCGCGGTCTGGCGGAAAGCCGTGAACGAGCCCAGGCTCTGATTCTCGCGGGGCGCCTGGAGGTGGAGGGGAGGCGGGCCGCCAAGGCCGGCGAGCGGGTCGACTCCTCCGCTCGACTGATTCTCCTGGGCCCGGATCACCCCTTTGTGAGCCGGGGCGGGGTAAAACTCGCCGGCGCGCTGGTGCGCTTCGAAATCGAGCCAGCCGACCGCGTGGCCCTCGACGTGGGCGCTTCCACGGGGGGATTCACCGACTGCTTGTTGCAGCGCGGAGCCCGGCGAGTCTACGCCTTGGACGTCGGAGCCGGCCAGCTCCACGACCGCCTCCGGAGGGACCCGCGGGTGAGGGCGCTGGAGCCGATCAACGCCAGAAACCTGAAGCCCGAAGACCTTCCCGAGAGCGTCTCCCTGATCACCGTGGACGTTTCCTTCATCTCCCTGCGGCTCATCCTTCCGGCCCTCGTCCCGCTGCTGGCAGCGGGCGCTGACCTGGTTACGCTGGTGAAGCCGCAATTCGAGGTGGGAAGGCGAGAGGTGGGAAAGGGAGGTATTGTCCGTGACTCCCGCTTGCACCGCCGGGTGATCAATGAAATCCTGTCGTTCGGTGCGACGGTGGGGTTATCCGCGATGAATCTGTGCGCCTCGCCCCTGGCCGGAGCCGAGGGAAATCGCGAGTACTTCCTGCATTTTCGCACGGGCGAGACAGGCGCGAATCCAGCCCTGCTCGAGCAGCGGCTGGCGGAGGCCACTTTACCGTGAGACTCAGTCTGGAATTCAATCCGGTCGGCATCGTGACCAAGTCCCGTGCGGCGGGAGCCCGGGACCTGCTGCGTAAGCTCACGCGTCTCCTGCGACGCCGCGGCATCCCCTACCTTTGCGATCCTTCCACCGCCAAACTTCTGGGTGAGCGTGGAAAATCACGGACCCTTCCGGTCTTGACCGGCTCCGTGAAGCTCCTGGTGGTGCTGGGCGGAGACGGAACCCTCCTGGGGGTGGCGCGGAACATGTCCCCCCTCCCGGTTCCGGTGCTCGGCGTCAACCTCGGAAAGCTAGGCTTCCTCACTGAAACGGCCCTGGGAGATCTGGAGGCGGTGCTCGGCAACGTTCTGGACGGGAATTTCGAAGTCGAGGAGCGCATGATGCTCCAGGTCCAGGTCCTTCGCGGACGAAAGACCATCGCGAATTCCACCCTCCTGAACGATGTGGTCATCAACAAGAGCGCCCTGGCCCGTATCCTGGAGCTGGACGTTCGCATCGATGGGCAGTTCGTGGCCATTTATCACGCCGATGGGCTCATCGTGTCCACTCCCACCGGCTCGACCGCCTATTCCCTCTCCGCCGGCGGGCCCATCGTGCTGCCGGGACTCAAAGCCTTCTGCATTACCCCGATCTGCCCCCACGCCCTCACCAATCGCCCCCTGGTCGTCCCCGACTCGGTGAGCATCCAGGTCACCCTCGAATCGCAGTCCCCGGATGTCTACTGCACGATGGACGGTCAGATCGGCCTCCCCTTGAAGGCCGGCGATCGACTCAAGGTGCGGCGAAGCGGTACGTCGCTTCCGCTCATCGTCCCCCACCCGCGCAACTATTTCGATGTGCTGCGCAAGAAGCTGCGATGGGGCGCCCGCTGAGGGAGTTGGCTACTTGCCGGGAGGGGTGTCGGGGGGCGGTGGAGCTCCTGAGACCATGACCTTGGAGCCGTACTTCTCGACCATGGCGGAGTCGATCTCGGAGACCGACTTTTTCTCCGCCGCGAGCCGATTCAACGTCGATTTCATCTCATTGGATCCCTGGTCCCGGGCGCAAGTGCACTTCCCCAGAGTGTCCGAGCACTCCCCGCACAGGCAGTTGTAGCGATCCGCAACGATGCCGGCTTTGGCCGACAGCAGCACCGGAGACCCCGGAACCAGCGTCGCCGGGGCTGGCTGGGTGGCGGAGAGGGGCTCGCCGGGAGCGGCGGTGAACCTTTTCACCAGGAAATATCCCGCCACTGCCGCAAGGGCCAACCCGAGCAGAATGTGAGCCCATTTTGGCTTGGGCCGGGAAGGCGTGGCAAGAGTGTCTTGCGGATCCATGCGATCCTCCTGAAAACCGCGGTATTATAGGGAACCGCCGGGGGAGAGTCAAAAGCCTGTGGCACATGAGGATCGGGAAAGGATTCCAATGCTCCAACGCTTGCAGGAGGATCTGAAGCTGGCGATGAAGGCCGGCGACAAACTGAGCGTCTCGGTTCTTCGCATGCTCCTTTCTGCGCTCAAGTACTCCGCCATCGACGAGAAGCGGGAACCGAGCGAGGACGAGGCGGCGGCTCTCATCCAAAAATCAATTCGCAGCCGCAAGGAGTCCATCGAGGCGTTCCGGAATGGGGGGCGGCCCGAGTTGGCCGAGAAGGAGGAGGCCGAGCTCAAGATCGTCGAGCGCTACCTCCCGGCCCAGCTGGAGGGGAGCCAGCTCGAACGCGCCGTGGACAGCCTGCTTTCCGAGATGAACATCACCCAGAGGAAGGACATGGGACGCGCCATGAAGGAATTCATGGCGCGCCATCGGGGAAAAGCCGACGGGAAAGCGGTGAGCGCTCTCATCGCCTCGCGGTTGAACTGAGCCGCGTCCCGGGCGGTTGAAAGGCCTGAGGGCGGCGGCTATACTGCCTCACCGTAGGTTCCTCACTTGACCAGAGGGTCTCACCTTTTGCGGATGATCCGCCCAAGCCAGCTGCTCCGGCTCCTGTTGACCGCGGGGGCGCTTTCGCTCCTGCCCCTGTCGGGGTGCGGCAACGGAGGCGAGGATCCCGACATTCACATCGTGGGCCTAGTTCAAGCCAGCTTTATTCAGACTCCCCCGACGCAGACCGACCGGGTGGTCTTCATGAACAACGTCAACGCCGCCGGAGACATCATCAACGCCGACCTGGTGGTGAGTGACAGCACGGGGACCTTGGATATGGACGACGTCGACGTGGTGCTGCGCTACGACGCGACGTTCATGCAGGTGATTTCCGTGCGGCCGGAAACCCTGTTCGGGAATTGCGGAACCCTGAATGCCGCCTGCAATCTCGTGAGCCCCGTCTGCCTGAACGACCGGTCCAGTGCCAATGCCGGGGGCACGCACTATTGCCGGATCAATGGCAGTACCCTCTGCCTGAAGGACGACGACTGCCCTGCTCCCAATGACGCCTGTGGGAATTTTGGCAAGCTGACGATCTCGCTCGCCGTCATCACCGGCCCCAAGACCTGTTCCAATAAGACTTCCCAGTCGTGCCTCCAGAGCTCCGACTGCAAATTCTGCACGTCCAATTCCTCGATACCCTGTGTCGACATTTCCGATTGCACGGCCGCCTGTGTGGCTTCCCTGTGCTCTGGAGGGTCCTTCGCCGGGCAGTCCTGCGCCAATAACGCCGATTGTGTGGACACCTGCGGCTTGGGCATCTGTTCCGGCTGCCCCGCCGTGCTGGTGAGCGGCACGACCCGCATTGTGAACCTCACCATGCGCGTCATCTCGACCGGGGTCAGCGACGTGCGGTTCGTAGTCTCTGCCAATCCGCTCGACGAGGCCTCCTTTCTCCGCAAGGACACGGCGGATTTGAGCGGAATCCAGTTCTGGCCCTCGGTGGATTCGACGGATCCCTCGCTGGTTCAGGGCTCCTTCACCGTAACGGGAACGAAGTAACGGCGCCTCCTGAGGGCGCCACGAAATAACGGGGGGAACATGGAAGAAAAGGTGGTCGCCCATTACAAGAACGGCAAGACCCTGCGTGGGCTCACGCAGGACTTCACGCCGGGCTCCGAGTCGTTCTATCTGCTGCCCAGCGAGGGAGGTGGCGTTCCCAGCACGGTGCGCATCGAGGACCTCAAGGCTCTCTTCTACGTCCGCGAATGGGGCGCTGCCCGGCGCTCCGTGGAGCGCGCCAAGCAATTCGCCATGGAATCCGCATTGGGGAAAAAGACGGTGGTGGAGTTCCACGACGGCGAGAAAGTGTGGGGGTTTTCCGAAGGCTACAGCCGGGAGCGGCAGGGTTTCTTCTTCTACCCCGCCGACCCCGCGGAAAACAATGTCCGAATCTACGTGATCAACAGCGCCGTGAAGGACATTCGCTTCGAGGACTGATCACTTCTCGTGCTCGCGGATGTAGCGCAGGACCACGTCGTCCAGCGTGTCGTCCTTCTGGATTCGCTCCTCCAGGTTTTCCCACCCCATGTAGTCTTCCAGCGCCTTGCGGGTGGCGGCGTCGTAGCGGCCATCGATGGGCCCCTTGTAAAAGCCGCGCCGGGCGAGCATCTGCTGCAACTCGGTGGCCAGCATCGAGTCGATGTTGTGGACCCGGGATCGATCGGTGCGCCCGAAGTAGAGATGGTGAATCTCCAGCAGTCGCCTCATCTCCCGCAAGGGCTCCGGATTGTCGTCCACCCTGAGATCGACCCAGCGGTCTCCCTTTCCGCCGTAACCCGCACCCTTGCGAACCACCAGAAGAGCCGCCGATTCGCGACCGCGGCGATCCCCGCCGGCCGCCTGGCCCGCATCCAGCGCGAGCAGCAGGCGATCGGCCAACTCCCCCTTCGAAGCCTCGAAAGACTTCGCCATGGCCTCCACGGTTTCGGGCCCCACGAGGATGTTGCCTTGCACGGCATAGTGCTCTCCGGTTTTGCCGCCGGCCCATGTAAAGCAGTTCTTGCCGGTGAACGTGGCCGCTTTGCCTTTGGCGTCCACCATTCCCACCTGCCGATCCTCACGACCCGCATCGGCATGCACCACTTTCTGGAGCGCCGCCTGCGCGCTGAGGCCCCGCGCCATCAGCTTCAGACCCTCTTCACCGAACGCCAGATTCGCGGCCGCCTGCGTGGCCACCGCTCCCACGCCGGCCTTGGCCCAGGGCACACCGCTGCCCACGGCCGGGAATTTGGAGGTCACCGCCACTCCCAGATCTCCCGTGGCGGGATCGTAGGCCACGATGGAGAAGGTGGCGATGGGTGGACTTCCCTTGAGCAGGCCGGTGACTGCGGCCGCGGGAAGCGCCCACAGGCTCACGAACCAGGCGAGTATGCAAACGGCGGAAATCCGGAGCCTCACCATGTCCCTCCCTTGAGTGTGGCCTCTGAGGCTTCATCCAGGGGGACGAAGCGGACCTGAACGCCCGCGGGATCCCCCACTTGCAGCAGAGCCACTGTCCTGGGAAGCGAAAATCGCCTGGGCCCGGCGGCACCCGGGTTCAGGAATCGCACCCCTCCCACCGTCCGGTCGTGAGGAGCGTGGGTGTGACCCGATACCACCAAGGTGGGACGATACGCTGCGATTCTTTCCGCGGCCTCGGGAGAAAGGCGCTCGGGATGCCCGATCTGGTGCGTCAAGGCGATGCGCACCTCCTGCAGCTCGAGGATCTCCCAGGCTTTCAGCTTGGACGCCAGCGGAAAACCGTCCGTGTTGCCGTAGACGGCGGTGACCGGCGCCAGGCTGCTCAGCTCCATCAGGATTTCCTCTCCACCGATGTCCCCGGCGTGAAGAATTCGCTCCACCCCATGAAAGATCTCCAGGACGCTCGAGTCGAGTCTGCCGTGTGTGTCTGAGAGAAGGCCGATTCGCATGAATTGTGTCCCCCGGAATTCTCTTCCTCCCCTCCCGCCCTGTCAACAGACTGACGATTCCTTGCCCGTGACTCACCCGCGCCCTATATTCCCGGGGTGTTTCCATCGGAAAGGAGATTTGCAATGAAGCGACTGCTGTGGGTATCAGGAATGGCCTTGCTTGTCTCGTTCGGCACTGTGCGAGCCAGCGTGGGATTCGACGTGGCGGTGGGCATGAACCTGAACGAGGACACGCGAATCTTTCTCAACGTGACCAATCAAACGTGGCGACCCGCAGTCCCCAACACGCTCATTCAGGGATGCGCCGACCCGGAGGATGATTTTCCCGTGATCTCCTTTCTGTCCTACCACTCGCACCGCAGCCCGAGCTTTATCCTGAATCTCCGAAGGGAGGGGTACGGCTGGTCGGACATTTTTTTCCAGCTCAATGTACAGCCCTCGGTGCTGTTCGTGGGGATCGACCGGGACCCGGGGCCTCCCTATGGGAAGGCCTGGGGCTACTGGAAAAAGCATTATCGTGCCGGAACCAGGACGCGCTACCGAATTGCGGATCGGGACATCGTGGGACTGGTGAAGGTGCAGACGGCCTCCCGGCATTTCGGCGCCAGCCCGTTCGCGGTCATCGACGCGCAGCGGGACGGGAGGCGCCCGGAGGTATTCACCGCGAATCGCTGGAAGCAGAAGAATGGACGACAGACCTGGGCCACCTCCGCGAACCGCGGGAATGGCCAGGGGATGTCCGTGGATCCCGTGAAAGCCAAGAACTCGCCGGGACGCGGGAATTCCAAGGGCAGCGGTAAGGACAGCGGTAAAGGCCACGGTAAGGGCCAGGGTAAAGGCCACGGGGACGATCGAGACTGACGGACGACGGCTCGAAACCAAGGGCGCGGGGTGCCAGGCCCCGCGCCCTTTTTGTTTGGCGGTCGGACGGGTGGAGCCTAAATCCCATCCACCAGCATCATGTTGCACCGCGCGGCTCGCTGCCGCAGATCGCGCGCCGGGCGGTACGCCTTCGAGTCCCACCAGGCTCGCGCCCGATCGCGGTCGCGAAACTCGAGAATGACCAGCCGCCGGGAGGGCCACTTCCCTTCCAGACATTCCGACGGACCCCCGAGGACGATGTACTTGCCCCCATAGAGCTCAATGGAATGCGGCGCCATCCTCTTGTACTCCTCGTACCCGACAGGATCCGTCACTTCGATCTCTGCGAGAATATAGGCAGCCATCAGAAACCCTCCGGAAGATCCAATTGAAGGATGGCGGGGAATTGCGTCTTTTCGGGGCGCATCGTACTCTGCGCTGAATCAAACGCATCCCAATCGCTGTTGGACACGACAAAGAACCGGCTCTTGTCCAGCGCGCCCAGGGTCGGAGCGCTGAGAGCTTCCGTCGCGGATTCCAGCACCGCGACCCGATCGATTTTCTTTCCGCTCCGGGAAAGAGTGAGTGCGAGGACCCGGTTGGGCTGCGTGCCGTTCTGGACGGCCACGATTCCCGCACCCCGAGTGTAGATCCCATCGATTCCCAGCAGCGTCGAGTTCTCCGGAGAGTCCAGGAGTGAGACCCGCTTCGTGGAAAGCTCCACGCTGAAAATCCCGGACGAATAATCCGCCACTAGGAGCGCTTTCCCGTCCGCCGAGAAATCCAGCCCCTGTGGGGAAGAGAAGGGGCCAGGCACCAGATAGGGACGCAACTCCTGCTGGCCCGCCGGCAGCACCCAGAGACCCGGTGAGACACTGTCGCTGAGGTAGACGGTTCCCTGAGCATCGACCGCCAGATCTCCGAAGACATGCTCCCCGGTTCCTGCAGGGGCGAGGTGCCTGCCGAGCAACTTTCCGGATTTCAAGTCGTAGCCGAACACCCCGGCCCCGCCGCTCTCCCCTTTCTTGAACCCCTCCATTTCAGCGATGGGAGAGCTGCACGCCCACAAGACACCACGCGCCGGATCCACCCTCATCCCGAAGACTCCCGCAAGGGCGTCCGCCGGCGCACTGAAATTCCGCACCTGGAAAGTGCGGCCGTCGATTCGCAGGATTTTCCGCTGCCGCACGCTTCCCAGGAAAAAGTCGCCGGAGACGGGATCACGAGCCAGGCCCTCGGGAATCAGCCCCTTCTCATGGACGCGGAACAGCGAGCGCCCCTTCCCCACCGGCTGGGCGTTTTGTTTCAGCTGCTCCACTGCCTTTGCGAAGCCGGCAGTTCCTCTCAGGCTGGTGAAATCATCGTCCTGCGCAGCCGGAAGCGCCATGCCCATCGCCGCGACTCGCTGAAGCCACTTCAGAGCCTCTTCGGGGTGTCCCGTCAGGGCTTCGGCGCCGGCCAGATTGTAGAGGTAGGTCGGCTGCCGGGGCCGCAGGCGGACCGCCTCGACCATAGCCTTCCGATAGGCCTGGTAGTCTTTTTGGAGATAGGCGCTCTGGGCGCGCTGAAATGCGCCGCGTCCCTGTGTCACCGCGTCCTCCGGCACCTGCGACGTGCCTTCGGCAATCGACAGTGGAATCAGCAGCGCTGCGGCCAGGATTCTTGTCTTCATGGGGCTCCTGAAGTCTGAAGTTGGTTTGCACTCCGAAGAACGCTTGGCTATTATCCGAGAATTGCCATCCAAAGTTTCTAGAGGAGAGTCCATGGGTTTTGCCACCGATGCCATTCATGCGGGTCAGGAGCCGGATCCCACCACCGGCGCTATCATGACCCCCATCTACCAGACTTCCACCTATGTTCTGGAGGCGCTGGGAAAGAGCAAGGGATTCGACTACGCCCGCACCATCAACCCCACCCGGCTGGCGCTGGAAAAGAACCTGGCGGCGCTGGAAGGAGGCGCCAAAGGCTTCTGCTTCGCATCGGGGATGGCCGCCATCTCCGCCGTGATGACCCTGGTCCGCCAGGGCGATCACATCGTAGTTTCACGCATGACCTACGGCGGGACCTTCCGGCTGTTCGAGCAGGTGCTGAAGGGATATGGCCTTGAGTTTTCCTACGTCGACACCGGGGATCTGGCCCAGGTGGAGGCGGTCCTGCGTCCCAACACTCGAATGCTCTACGTCGAGACTCCCACCAATCCACTCATGGGGCTCACCGACCTCGCCGCCGCCGCGACCCTGGCGCGCCAGCGCTCGCTGATTTCCGTGGTGGACAACACGTTCATGTCCCCCTATTTTCAGAGGCCGCTTTCATTGGGCATCGACCTGGTGGTCCACAGCACCACCAAATTCCTCAACGGGCACTCGGACAGCGTCGGCGGCTGTGTGGTCACCACGCGGGACGAGCACACCGAGCGAATCGGCTTCGTCCAGAACGCCGTGGGCGCCATCCTTTCGCCCTTCGACTCGTGGCTCGTGTTGCGTGGAGTCAAGACCTTGCACCTCCGAATGGCCAGCCATGACGCCAACGGACGAGCGGTGGCTGAATTCCTGGCCTCGCATGCGAAGGTGCGGCGCGTCCTCTATCCCGGCCTGCCAACCCATCCCCAGCACGCCCTGGCAAAGAGCCAGTGCAGCGGTTTCGGAGGAATGCTCTCCTTCGATCTGGGAAGCTATGCGGCCGCCAAGGGATTCCTCGATCGGCTGCGGCTGTGCGCCCTGGCGGAGAGCCTGGGAGGCGTGGAGACTCTGATCTGTCACCCCGCTTCGATGACCCACGCTTCCATCCCCGCACAAGAGCGGGAGCGCCAGGGCTTCACCGACGGGCTGGTGCGGATTTCAGTGGGAGTGGAGGACGTGCAGGACATCCTGGAAGATTTGCAGACGGGCTTCCAGGGGATTTGAGAGAGGGAGACTCTAGAAGCGCTCGCGGCCGCCCTTCACCGAAGAGCCGATCCAGTTCAGGACGTTCTTCTCCCCGTCGTCGACCTTCACCGCCAGTACTTCCGGCAGCTCGTAGGAGTGCAGATCCTTGAGGATCTTCTTGATCTCCTCGAGCTGCGCCGAAGTGGTCTTGATGAAGATCATGTTCTCCACTTCGTTCCAGATCTTGCCTTTCCAGCGATAAATCGAGCGAATGGCAGGGATGATATTCACGCACGCGGCCAACTCCTGATCCACCAGGGCCTGGGCGATGGTGATCGCCTCTTTCTCGGATGAGGCGGTGGACAGGACGAGCATGACGTCGTTATCCATGAGAGCTGAAGTCTCCAGGAGCTACGTTTCAGGACGATTGAAGTATAGTGCCCGGCCGGGGGGGTGTCAAGGCTGGAAAACTCTCCAAATCCTTCGCTTGTCAGGAGATCCTGCCTGTGCTATAGTCGCGCCGCCTCGGGGGAGCGAGGCGGAATTCTCTCTCCGCGCCCTGGGGTTCCCAACAACCTTGGAGAGTTCTTCCCAACATGACGCCCACACCCATCGCCTTCGGCACATCCGGCTGGCGGGGGATTCTCGGCGATGAATTCACCTGCTTCAACCTGCGACGCGTGACGCGTGCCGTGGCCCGGCACTTCTGCCAGGAAATCCCCGACCGCCAGCCGATGATTTTCGTCGGTTTCGACACGCGGTTTCTCTCCGAGCATCTCGCGCATGAAGTGGTCGCGGTGCTCGCGGCGGAGGGAGTGAAGCCGGTCCTCTCCACCACCTTCACCCCGACCCCGGCCCTGGCTCACACGGTCCTCCACCGGAAATTCGACGGCGGGATCAACCTGACCGCCAGCCACAACCCCGCGGAGTACAGCGGCATCAAGCTCTCGACCAGGGATGGCGCTCCGGCGCCTTCGGAAGTCACCCGACGAATCGAATCGCTGCTGAACGAGATCCGGGACGGCTCGGCTCCCCCTCCCCTGCCCGCGTCCAAGGTGAAGACCCTGGATCCGGCACCCGAATATCGCAAGGCGGTTTTGAAGCACGTGCGCTCCAAGGTAATCGCCCGCGCCAGGCTGAAGCTCGTCTGCGATCCCGTGAACGGGGCGGGAAGTGGCTACCTGCCGCCGCTGCTGTCACCCGCGAAGAGTCTGTTTACCATTCGCGCCCACCGCGATGTCACGTTCGGAGGGCACCCTCCGGACTGCACGGAAAAGGAGCTTTCGCCGCTCATCCAGGAGGTTCGACGCCGCCAGGCGCACCTCGGACTTGCCACGGATGGCGATGCCGATCGCTTCGGCGTGGTCGACCGTGGCGGCCGGTTCGTGCCGCCCAATTGGGTGTTGGCGCTGATCGCCGACTATCTCCTGGAAACCCGCGAGCCGCGTCTCGGGATCGCGCGCACGGTGGCCACCACGCGCCTGCTGGACGACGTGGCCGCGAGCCACTCGGTTCCCCTTTTCGAAACGCCGGTTGGGTTCAAGCATTTCCGGGACCTCCTGGTGAACCGCAAGGCCCTGGTGGCCTGTGAGGAGAGCTCCGGTCTCTCCGTCGTGGGGCACGTGCCGGAGAAGGACGGCCTTCTGGCGGCCTGCCTGGTGGCCGAGATGGTGGCTTTCCGCCGGAAGCCTTTGCATCACCTCATCGAGGATCTCTTCCGCAAGACCGGACCGCGCTACTCCCGGCGCGAGGATCATCGCCTCAACGCTGAGCAGATGGACGAGCTTCGTGCCAGGATGGAAAGCCCGCCGGAGTCCCTGGCCGGCAAAAAGGTCATGGAGCTGCATCGTAAGGATGGGACCTATCTCGGCTTCCAGGACGAATCCTGGCTGCTCCTCAGGCTCTCAGGGACGGAGCCTCTGGCCCGTTACTATGTGGAGGCCAGGAACCCGCGGGACGTGGGACGGCTGCTGGATGCCGCCCGCGCCATGATTCCAGCTCGCTGAGGCGAACGCATGGCTCATCGGAACCGAGATGCCCAAGATTGATACGCTGATCGCCCGGGAGATTCTCGACTCGAGGGGGAACCCGACCCTGGAAGTCGATGCCCGGCTCTCCGACGGGGCGCGCGGACGGGCCGCCGTTCCCTCCGGTGCTTCCACGGGATCGCGGGAGGCTCTGGAGCTGCGGGACTCGGATCCGTCGCGCTATCAAGGGAAGGGCGTGATGCGGGCGGTGCGCAACGTCACCGAAATCCTCCTTCCGAGGTTGAAGGGGTTGGAAGCGCTCGATCAGGCCATGGTGGATCGGGTGATGCTGGAGGCGGACGGAACCCCGACCAAGAGCCGTCTGGGTGCCAACACCCTGCTCGGAATTTCTCTGGCAGTGGCCCGCGCCGCCGCGGCATCGGCGGGAATTCCCCTGTACCGCCACCTGGGCAAGGAGAACGGCGTGGAGCTTCCCGTCCCCATGCTGAACATCGTCAACGGCGGAGTCCACGCCGACAACAATCTGGACCTGCAGGAATTCATGATCGCTCCCGCGGGGGCATCCTCCTTCCGGGAGGGACTCCGCATGGCCGCCGAGGTCTACCAGAAACTGAAGGGGGTTCTGAAGAGCCGGGGCCTGTCCACGGCCGTGGGAGACGAAGGAGGATTTGCGCCCCGCTTCGAGTCGCACTCCGAGGCCCTCGACTGCATCCTGGAGGCGATCCGGGCCTCGGGGTACGAGCCGGGAAAGGATCTGGTGATTTGCCTGGACCCGGCGGCTTCCGAGTTCTTCGAAGACGGATTCTACGTGCTGGAGGCGGAACGCCCGCCGCGTCGCTCCGCTGCGGAGATGGTGACCTTCTACGCCGACCTGGCCGGGCGCTATCCCATCGTCAGCATCGAGGATGGGCTGGCGGAAGGTGACTGGGACGGATGGTCACTCCTGACCCGGGAGCTGGGCGGGAAGCTGCAGCTGGTGGGGGACGACCTGTTCGTGACCAATCCCGCCATTCTGCGGGAGGGAATCCGCAAGCGAATCGCCAATTCGGTCCTGATCAAGCTCAACCAGATCGGCACCCTCACGGAAACCCTCGAGACCATCCAGACCGCCCGCGACGCCGGCTACAGCTGCGTCATTTCCCATCGCTCCGGCGAGACCGAGGACACGACCATCGCGGATCTGGCGGTGGCGCTCAATCTCGGTCAAATCAAGACGGGGGCTCCGGCGCGCTCCGAGCGCGTGGCCAAGTACAACCGGCTCCTGCAGATTGAAGAAGAGCTGGGACCGAGAGCCCGCTACCGCGGGCATGCGGTCTATGCGCGTGGCGGAGGGGCCGCGTGATGACCCGACGGCGAGATTCGGCGCGACCCTCCTCTTTGAAGATGCGCCTTCTCTTTACCTTGTCGATCTGCGCCATTCTGGCCATGGCCGGCCGCTCGCTGGTGGGAGATCGGGGTCTTTTCGAGGTCTGGAGGAAAAAGGGCGCCTACCAGAAGCTGGCTGTGGAGGTGCAGGCGCTGCGGGTGGAGAACGTCGGGTTGAGAGCTGAAATCCAGGCCTTGCGCTCCGATCCGTCTGCCATCGAGCGCATCGCCCGGGAAGAGCTCGGCTACTCTCGCCCCGGGGAAATCAGTTTTGTCTTTCGCGAAGATGAAGGGTCCCGCCTCAGTTCCGTCCCCCTTCCCCATCGTTGAAGCCATCCAGAGGACCGGAGGAGGGAGGTGGGTCCCCGCCCACGTAGGCAATCCGCCTCGAGACGCTTACCCCGGCGCTCGGCGTGTTGGTGCCCGAGCCCTGGTTCAGGGGGGTTCCCGTGACCGAGATGTCATACGAGCCATAAATGCCAAATCCCGCTCCGTGGAACGATTTGATGAAATAGGGCCCGGTGGTGGCAGCCGTGAAGTTAATGAGTGAGGATTTGTCCAGGGCGCTCCGGTCGTCATTGGAAAAGAGAACCGTGGTTCCGTCCGGAGAGATGACCGAGATCGAGGTGTTGGCATCGCCCACCAGGGCGGTGGTCTGGATCTTGTAGACCTGGCCGACGATGGTAAAGAACTTGAAGAAGTCCTGATCGACGCCGCCCACCCCGTTTCCCTGATCCTTGAAGTAGCTCGCGTGGAAAGGCCACCCGTTGCTGGCGAGCTCCAGGGCGGTCGCTGAGGCTTCGTTGGGCTCCGCCAGGTCGTTCTTGAAGTCCATGCCATGCTGGCTGAACATGGTGATCATCGAGCCGAGGAAGCCCTGGTTGCGAATGAACCAACCGTCCCAGAAATCCTCGATGCTCTTGTTGGATGCGGAGGGCAGGTAGTTGCGCATCACGTCCCAGACCTGGACTCCGGCCGATCCCAGCCCGTCCCATGATTCTTCCATACCCGGCGTGTCATCGGGGGTGGAGGCCGAGTCCACGACGTCCCAGAGCGCCGAATAGACCGTCACCTCGCTGGCCCCGCCCTTGCACGTGAACGGATCCTCGTCCTCGACATCAAAAAAGAAATCCAGGTTCCCGGCACCCGCCGCCCCGGTGGTCTTCACATAGAGCTGCGGATGGGACAGGCCGAAATGCAGCCGCACGCTCTGGCCGAAGTAGGTGGCGTATCCCTCGTCGAAGGCCAGCCGAAGGTCCTGGTTGCAATTCGTGAGGTGGTGGACCCCGCCGGGACTGTCACTGGCGGCGAAATTGTAGATGGCGTAGTGGCCGGACTCGTGCTGAATCACGGTGTCGTTGTAGGGCGAGAAGTCCGCCACCTGCACGATGTTGGTTCCGAGGTAGCTGTTGACGAACACCCCGCCGAAGCTCTCCCACTGAAGCTTGAGCTCCTGGGAGGAGCCGGGCCGCGTTCCGTTGAGGAACTTGAGATACTCGATGCTGTTCAGGCCGACGTCGTAGACATTGAACGCCTCGGCTCCCGCCCCGATGAGCCCGGTGAAGTTTCCTGCATTGAGGTTCTGATTCGGCTGGTGGGATAGAAAGAAGCCCGTGGTCACCGCGTAATTTACCTTGGACCCGTTGACGTTGGTAACTTGCAGGAAGAGATCCGGAATTCCCGAGGCGGTCAGGACGCGAATCTGAATGTCCCGAACGGTCGTATCGTTCAAGACATCGATCGAGTAATTCCCGTTTCCGTCGGTGGCCCCGGTCGCCAGCAGCTGCGTCCCGCCGCCCTGTTTGAACCGAACCTCCACCTTGGCGAAGCGGATGGGCAAGGAGGGGGTAACACCGGTGAATCCGTTCTCGTCGAACTCGCGGTCCTGATACTTGAAGGAGCCGTTGGCGGTCCAGTTGAATGCCAGAACCGGTCCAGTCGCGAACAGGGTTACGATCGCTGTCAGCAGTAAGGTGAATAATCTCGGGGTATGCATTGGGAACTCCCCAGTGTGGGGGGTGAGCCGATGGGTAACATTTACATGAGTGGGCAGCCCGGGTCAAGCCAATTGTTGTCTGAAAAACCGCTGCCGCGCGGGCATCCGCGCTTCCCGCCAGGGTTGCCACACGCCCGTTGCCTTGACACCCTGTCCGCCTGCCTCCTATAATGCGCCCTCTTCGTCAGCGACGCGGGGTGGAGCAGCCTGGTAGCTCGTTGGGCTCATAACCCAAAGGTCGCGGGTTCAAATCCCGCCCCCGCTACCAACATAGAAGCCGGGCAACCGGCGCAACGAAAAGGGCGACCTGAGGGTCGCCCTTTTTGCGTTCCCGGTCCGTGACATAACTCACAAATCCGCAAAATCCCGACAAACACGCGACATTTTCGAACGGTCTTCCGGCTTTCATACGGCAGGCAAGCGGCAGTTTTTGGCCCCAAAAACTCGCCTTGTGACACCTCTTGAGGCGACGAGATTGCTACCTCTGCCTTGATGGGCGCGGTTTCCGGCGACCCGGGGTGGTGCAACCGCAAGCGACAGGGACCGTTTTTCTCGAAATCGATGCCGCATGGGAGGCCTTTTCCGGGGGTCCCATGCCGCATAAAGCGCCCTTTGGGGAGGGTCGATGCCGCAAGAATGACCCTTGGCCGGGAGTGGATGCCGCATAACAGCCCCTTTCGGGAAACCCGATGCCGCATGGATGCCGCATAAGTACTGCTTGAGCAGGGGCAGCATCCTCACTCTCTCTCTAGGCCGATGTACTTGATCCTCGGGAATTAGCGTGCTAGATACTGGGCGCGATGAGTTGACGGTCCACCCTGGACTACAGCCGCCTCATGAAGACGGTTCGGAGGTTCCGAGTCCAGGTGGAAATCGGTGGCAGCAAGAAGAGGAAGCCACCAAGGAGATTAACAAGCTCCTCAAGAAACTGAAGGATGGAATTGAGTTGCAATAGAGCCGCAGCGAACCGGCTCGAGCTGAACTTTCCTTAAGTGTGGGGACCCTTGGAATGTCCATTACCACAGCGCAAATCCAGGCAGCCCAAGCAATTCAGCATGCGGCTGCGCACGATACCTCCTCCCAAGTTCGTGTCGTGGCCGGTCCCGGAACCGGGAAGTCTTTCACCATCGAGGAGCGTGTCTGCTGGCTATTGAGCCAAGGAGTCGCCCCTGAACAGGTTTGTGCCGTTTCCTTCACTCGAGCATCTGCACTGGATCTGCGACGCCGGATTCAGAGTCACTGTTCGCAGAACGGCCAGCCCACGGTTTCGCGTGCTCGCGTCAGTACTCTTCATTCCCTCGCATTACGGACCTTGCGCACGGCTGGGCTGCTGACGGCATACCCGGCAGATCCGCTGGTTCTAGACCGTTGGGAACTCGAAACGGTTTTCGACGCGGAGTTCGGGAATACACGCAGCCTCGGAAAGACCCGCTGTGAGGAAATCAGACGAGAGCATGAGGCGTTCTGGAGTACGGGCCAATGGGGACCCCCGAACTACATCCCCCCGAACCCAGGCATCTCGGCTGCCGAACGCAACGACTTCCGGCATTTCCACAGTCCGAGAACCCAAACCTATTCCTGCGTCCTGCCCGGGGAGATCATCCGTCGGTGCGTTAGTCACATGAACGCAGGGACACTTGATCCGGTTGCTCTCTTGAACATTCGGCACCTGATCGTTGATGAATACCAGGATCTGAATCCGGTTGATCTCGAGTTCGTTGATCGCATGGCCGCCGGGGGTGTGGTTCTCTTCGTCGCAGGAGACGATGACCAGAGCATCTATTCATTTCGATATGCCTCCCCAGCCGGTATCCAGAGTTTCCCGACGCGGTATCCTGCGACTGGACTGCACACCCTGTTAGAATGCTTCCGTTGCACGCCAGCTGTTCTGGTTACAGCGCAAGCGGTCATCGGCGCCAACCCCGGTCCGTCACGAATTCCGAAGAACCACGTCTCTCTGTATGCTGCGGCAACGCCTCCACAGCAGGGCATAGTTCACCGTTGGAGTTTCGCAAGCGGCGTGGCCGAGGCCCGTGCGGTGGCGGAGTCGTGTCGCGACTTGATCCAGGCCACAATCAACCCGCGCGAGATACTCATTCTACTCAGCAACACACCAACGCTCGGCCCTGTATTAAGTACAGAGCTCCAGACTGCCGGCGTGCCATTTGAGCCACCGAGGACAGAGACCTTCCTGGACTCTCCATCTGGGCGTCTCGTTCTCGCCATCGTGCGGATCGTGTGCGACGTCGACGACTACGTTGCACATCGCGTGGTGCTCGGCCTTTTCCGTGGGGTGGGGGTTGGTACGTGCAACACCATCGCCCAGGCGGTCGTCACGAGCAATCTAAATTTCCGCGACATCTTTCGTCAGCCTCTGCCGTCCGGTGTCTTCACCGGCCGGGCGCTCACGGCGGTGAACCGTGCTAGAAACCTGGTGAACCAGCTTTCCACATGGCAGACCGGGGACACGATCGGCCAGCGGACGGCGGACGTAGCGGGAATCGTTACCGCTGTAATCGGCCCGCAGGAAGCACAAGCCTGGGAAACATTCGCGGCGACGCTGCCCCAGGCGGCCACCTTGGAGGAACTTCGGGACTTTCTGTGGGCCGATACGGACGAGCAACAGAGCGCCCTCATTAAGGCAGTCTATGATCGGCTCAATGAACCAGTCCCGGATGGCGGGCTTCTTCCGGATCGCGTGCGGGTGTTGACCATGCATGGAGCAAAAGGTCTATCGGGGAGAGTGGTCTTTGTGCCTGGACTCGAAGAGCAGATATTCCCCGGCCCATGGCGTCAACCTTACCCAGGACTCGTTCTAGAGGCGGCTCGCCTTCTATACATGTCGGTCACTCGGGCAAGGGCCGTGTGCATCATCAGTTACGCACGGACCCGAATCGTGAACGGCCAGTTCGGTCAGCGGGCTCCTTCGCGGTTCTGCCCTCAATTGGGCGGAGGATTTCTAGGAAGGAGTGGTGGGTTGTCGGGCCAAGAGGTGCAGCAAATCGGCCAAGAGCTGACGACATTGTGAGATCGTCGAAGCAATCAACTCAGAGTGTTCGGGTTTTCTGCTTTTCGATTTCTCGGCGGAGGTAGGTGAGGAAGCCTCTTGCCCCGGTCTGGTCGGAGGCGGAGAGCCAAGCGTAGGTGAAGGCGAGGGAGAAGTGGTTCTCGCCGGTGCGGATGTACTTGTAGCTCTGCGTGCCCGTGTCTGGATCTTCTTCGAGGATTCGGGCGTCCTGCGTCATATGGTGGGCGAAGAGCTCAACGATCGGCATTCGCCTGGGGAGAACCACCCGCCTTCGCCGGATGGCCGCCCGTGAGGCGTCAAGGGCCTCGGTGCGGTTCACCTGGACCGTGCGCGCTTGATGGTCCCACCTAGCGGCGCCGCGTTGGTGAACGTTGAAGAAGTTCATGTAGACCTTGCCGGAATGATGGCCCGCAAACTCGCGCGTGGCGTGCGTCTCCGGGAGGCCATCGATCACGCATCGCTCGACCTGGAACCGCTCCATCAGCGCGTCCAACTCAAAGAAGTCGTGGCAGGCTGCGAGATAGACGAGGTGATACTTCTCGAAGTCGTTGGGATCCTCCCGGAGGATCACGACGTGGAGTTGCTTGCCGGTGTCCACCCCCATGGTGCAGGGCCTTTCCGACTTCTCCTCCAGCAACGCCTCGCTGCACAGGGAGAGGACTGTCATCGTGTCCAGCTTGTTCTCCAGGTCCGTCCACGGGATGCCGATCTTCAGGTTGTAGAAACGGGCGGGGAATCGTGTGGTGCGATACTCCCTCAAGATATCTCCCGGGTCTACCTTGCTGGAGAAGAGCTGGCTGATGCGGTAGCCGTGGATGGGCCGATCCCGGAGCGTGGCCACCCACTCCCCTCTTTCAAGGTCCAGCTCGCCCTCGCAACGCGGGCACGCTCGGTAGCAGGTTCCATCCTCCCGCTCTCGAAGGATCCTGACCTCCTCTCCCAGCTTCGTAGGGAACACAGTGTCCAGAGCCGTCCAGGTGCCACATGCGGGACATTTTAGGGTCCAGTGGCGCTGGTCGGACTTCTCGAATGACTCGTCGATGCCGTAGCCCGGGAGGCTCGGGTTGGAGAGCTCGATGACGCGCTTGTAGTCCGAGTGGGCGAGGCGCTCCAGGGCCCGGACCTTTGCATCCGGGGTCACCTCGTCCAGCTCATCGAACACCACCATGTCCGCCGGGACGCTTTTCAGTCCGACCGGGGACTGAGTCCCTCGCAGGTACAGGTAGGCTTCGCCAATCCGCTTGAGCCCTGCCGTGTCGGTGTCCTTGACGCGTCGGGCGAGGAGAGGGTTGTCGCCAATCAAGGGCCCCACCCGGGATTTCGAGAATTCGATGACGTCGCTCCGGGTCGGGAAGAAGTAGAGGACGTTTAGGCCTTGCATGCACGTGTGCAGGCTTCGGAGGATCGCCCAGACTGTGCCGCCGATCTGGGCCGCCTTGGAAAGCACGACGTGGGCGGCGGTGTCGTCGTAGAGGGCCCGAAGGTAGGCGTGGCCCTCGAAGGAGAAGGGCTTCCCTTCGAGACGGATGTTGCGCAGCGCCCAATCCCCCAGGGGATCGTTGGCGGCCCGGGTCTCTGGCCGGGCAAACTCTGAGATGCGGCCCCGCAAATAGCCGCGGAGGTTTGGGGGAATTCCCCTCTTCTCAATCTCCACGTCAGCCCTTCCCTGCCGGATTTTCCTCCACCGGGTCGTTGGGGATACGCTCCAGAATGGCGCGAGCGATCCGGTCTCGGAGGCCGGGGTCCGGGATCTCCTTCTTCACGATGTCCACGAAGAAGTCCACCAATTTCCTGTTGTCCGCGGCGCTTTCCGCCCGGATCTGCTCCTCGGTCTGGCCATCCAGGGAGAGGCCGCGCGCCAGCCTCTGGCCCTTCTGGGTGCGGTCCAGAATGGCCGAGACGCGCTCCAGGTTTTTGATCTTCTCGTCGGACCCCTCTGATCGCAAGACCTCCACGAGCTGGGAGACCACCACACCCCACAGTTTGAAATGGTTGGCGTTGAGAGTGACCCGCTCGTTCGCCAGCTCCTCCACCAGTTTCTCGGCAGCCCGCTTGTCGATCTTCAGCCGCAGCCCGTCCCAATCTTCCCGCCGGCGCCACTCCCCTACCGTGTGAGGCTTGACTCCCAGGCGGAGGGCGATCTCTGCATTGCTGGATAGTTCGCCTGCCAGGAACAGCCGCCTGGCTTCCTCACGAACCTTGCTGGGGGCCTTCGGCATCGGATCGCTCTTCGAGGAAGTGGCGCGCCAGATTGGTCAATCCTCTCGCCTTGCGGTCCCGACCTGGGGTGCCGTCCGAGGCCCTCTCCACCGCTCGCTCGATGAGGGCTTCCTGCTCCGGAGTCACCACGAACGACATCACCCGCGGGAGGATCTTCTCTTCCTGTTCGGCCTGCTCCTCCAGGAACGCCGCCACCTCTTCGGCTGGAAACTCCAACAGCGCGTGGAGCTCCTCGAGCTGCTTCTCCGTCTCCGGAAGCAGGCCTGCAAGGTCCACAGGGCTGATATCGCTCAGAAGCTCGTGGATGAGTTGAGCCCTGCGGATGGGCTGATCCTGGCCCTGCAAGCGATTTAGGGTCGCGAGCAGGAGCTTGGCTTCCCGGTCGTCCACGTCCCATACGTCGCACCGGGCTTGCCGGTGCCCGAGGCTCTCCAGGACCGCCACCCGATGGTGTCCGTCCAGTACCTGGAACTTGCCCGGTTGCTCCGGGTGCGGCCGCACCACCAGAAATGGGTACCGCCCTGTCCGCTTGATGTGCGCCCGCAACTTAGCCTGCAGGTCCTCGGACATCACGTTGCTGTTCAGCGGATGAGCCACCAGGTCCTCAAGGGGAACCATCTGGGCCCCGATTCGCGCGCTGGCCAGCGGTCGCGATCGTCTCCTTCCCTGTCCCTTCTTTCTCACGCTGCCTCTCCCTTGCTCACGAGCTTCGCCGCAGGGTCCACCCCAATGACGAGCAGTTCACGGTTGGTCGCCTTCTTCTCCTCGGTGGCGACTGCCGGAAGATGCTGGTATTTGAGAGCGATGGCCTTCGTCCTCCGGCCGTGGCGGAGCATCTTCGCTTCCAGCTCGTCGGGGCCCACGACCGCGTTGCCCAAGCTGAGAAGCCAAATCGGAATGTGGGCCGCCCGCTCGAACAGCGTGTCGAGCATCGAGGCGCCCGTCTTGGCGGTGAAGGGGCTAGTGGCGCGGGACGCCCCTTCGAAGATCTCGTCGATGACCTTGTACTCGCGCTCATAGCTCATGACCCCGGGGTAAGGGGGGTCGAAATAAGCGATATCGGCTTTCAGTCCGGGCAGTGCTTCAAGCACGTTTTGCTTGATCACCTTTCCCCTGCCCTCAAATACGCCGACGTTGACTTGGTGGGCCAATTCCCACAGCTTTCCCGGCGTCGCCAAGCGCAGCCCATCGACGTAGTGATAGAGGGCCGATTCCGTGATGCTCTCGAAATCGCCCGTCGTCACCCGATGAATGGTCCCCTTCCGGACTTGCGAGTAGGCGTGGCACAACAGCGCCACCCTAATGGCCAAAAGGCGGATGAGGGCGGCCTTCGATGGGTCCGGCGTTTGAGCCGCGATCCGCAACGCCGTGTCGATGAACCGGGCTTGTCTCTTGGTGAAGACCGAGGGTGCCATCGTGGACTCAACGCGTCCGGGCAATACCTTGACATCCGCCAGCAAGCGCAGCACGTCCTCCCGGAGCAGCCGCACTCGGCTGTTCTCGATCAGGGCCTTGCCGATGACGATGGACCTTTCGGCGATGTCCGTGGCGATGACCTTGAACCCCTGCGCCTTGCCGTAAACGCTGACGCTGCCGCCTCCCAGGAACGCGTCCAACAAGGTGAGCTCGGGCCACCTCCGTCGCGGCACGATCCGATCGATCTCGCGAAATATCAGTGGGCAAAGCCTGCGCTTGCCGCCCAGGTAAGGGGGCAAGGCCGACCAAATCGAGAGTTTCTTTCGCGATCTCAGCATGCCTTCACCCCCAGGTTTGGTGCCAGAGCCCCCATTCGCGCCCCTGAGGCGGGACTTATCTTAGAAAGTCCCCCGGCTTGCTGCCCGCCGCCACGAGACGGAGTCCTGTGGCTCAAAAGCCACGGCGTTGGCAGGCTTACCGAGGCGTTTTCTCTCGCGAATTGCCTTGATATTCGCGCCCCTTCAGCGCACTGCTTGTGGCCGGCGCGGGCAGCTCCCGCGGGAAAGGGGGGATCAACATGCGAGATCTGGAAGCACCACAAGGACAAGGCGAGGACCGAACCCAGCCGACCGAATCGGTTTCGCGGCCTGACAACGTCCTCGCGGCATCCGGCAAGGAATTGGGGCAATGCGAAGTCGGGTCTTGCCGTGCCGAAGCCAGCGTCACCTACCTCGGCCACGGCATCTGCGAGGTCCACTGGAACGAGCTGACAACGGAGGAGGCGCCGCCCGATGCCCTCAGGAACGCCCTGGGGATCGACGTGCCCGCCGTCCTCCCGATGGAGGAGACAATGAAAATTCCCACAACCAGCAAGACGCGGAGCGGAAAGCGGACGGGAGGCCCCAAGCCTCCGTCGAACCGCCAAACCAGGAAGGAGGCCAAGACGAAAAAGGAAAAGTCGCCTGCGGAGCCACAGGTGGTTTTCGCCTTCCGCCTTAGCGAACCGGATCGCGACCGAATCCACGCCGCTTCGGGCCCCGGCGGAGCGACACAGTTCGTGCGGACCGCAGCGCTGGCCGCGGCGAACGGAGATGCTGCGGCTTTCGAGTCCCTGGTCGCTCGGGCCAAGTCCCACCTCCGGAAGTAAGGGCCCGACTTCCCCGCCCCGAGAGTTCAACCTCGGGGCGGTTCTTCGGTGAGGCGAATTCACTGCTCCAACTGAGTTCGATACCAACGGTCGCGACACCAAACCCCCCTTATTCGGTCTTTCGAAGGGCATCAGAAGCGTGGGGGTACTTTTTCAATTCCCTTCGGAGCGCCTCTGCGACAATTTCGGACATCTCCTTGCTGGTCTCAGCTGCCGCGATGCGCAGGCCCCTCAGGACGTCTTGAGGCAACGAGAGGGTGACTTTCTCCCGGATGGGTTGGAGCTGGATCGACTTGATCATCTCTGTGACTAGATCCATTCGCAGCCGCCGGGAAGTGGATTGGTCGATTTGCCCTGTCTGTTCAGCAATCGACAGCAGATCGCCATTGAGCTCTAGCGCTTTCTGGAAATCTTGGGCCTCGATGGCTTTCTGGATCTGTTGCACGAGTTCTTGCGCCTTCTTTTCCCAGGTTTCTTTCACAACATTCGACCTCCTGACTGGAAGTTTCCGAAGGCTCAAATCGCTTGGAAGTATACCAGACGTATGTACGTATCTAGAATGTAGATTTTCAAGCTGTCCTTGCTGCTAGACTATGCCTTTATTTTGCCGATATTTACGTGGCTATTGCCTCAATGATTTGCCTTGACTTCCCCCCCCACAAAGGGCCTCCTTGTCGCTAGAAATGGGAGCCTGACTTGTCTAACCCGCATGCTCGGCAGGACGACTTGAAGGTCGGGGTAGGCTACCTTCGCCGGTCGACCGACCGTCAGGAACAGTCCCTCGAGGATCAACGCCAAGCCGTCGAGACCTACGCCGATCTCGAGGGGTTCAGAATCGTTAACTGGTTCGTGGACGACGCGATCTCCGGCACCTCCACGGAGGCCAGGAAGGCGTTCCGAACCCTGATCGAGGCCGCCCAGAAGCCCGACTGCCCTTTCCGCTACGTCCTGGTCTACGACGTCAAGCGATTCGGGCGTGTAGACACCGACGAAGCGGGCCACTACCGTTATCTCTTGCGCCAGGCAGGAGTGGAGGTTGTTTACACTTCGGAGGGATTCAACGGCGGAGACTCCGACGACCTGATCCGCAGCGTCAAGCAGTGGCAGGCCCGCGCCGAGTCCAAGGACTTATCCAAGGTGACCATACGCGGTCAGGTCTCGCTTGTAGATAAGGGATACTGGGGCGGCGGCGTGCCTCCTTTCGGGTATGACCTGCTCTATGAAGACGCTGCCGGGCGACCGATCCGACGGGTCCGATTCGCTGTCGATGGTGGCAAGGAAGAATTCGATGCCGAGGGAACTCTCGTTCGAGTCCATCCGCGAGGCACTAGGTTGGCTCGACCCAAAACCGACCGCCCTCGTCTCGTCCTGAGTGATCCAGGACGAGTGGCGCTCATCCAACGCATCTTCCAGATGTACGTCGCGGACCGCCTCGGGTACCGTTCCATTGCGAATAGGCTAAACATCGAGGCAATCCCCTCGCCAAGGGACGGTCATTGGTCAAGCGCGACGGGTGCAGCTTGGGGTATCGGCACTATCCGCGGCATCCTCATCAACGGAACCTACACGGGCGATACATATTGGAACCGTCGTTCCTTTGCGAAGTTTCACCGAATCTCCGGCAAGCATGCCCACGAACGGCCTCGTCATCGAGCAGACAAGCCGGACTGGAATCCTCAGACTGACTGGATCGTGGTCAAAGCTACCCACCCAGCTATCGTTAGCCATGAAATGTATCAAGAAGTTCTGCGAAGACCCTGGAACAGCCGGAGCCGGAATGAGAAGGTAGTGGAGTTGCGCCCCACCGCCAAGCGTTCCGACTTCGTGCTCTCTGGCCTCCTGCGTTGCACCTGTGGGCACGCTTTCAGTGGCCAAGTCGTTACCAAGGCGAAGAGAAAAAGCTCGGGTGAGCCAGTCAGGACCGCTTACTATTTGTGCGGTAGGTACTCTCAGAAGGGCAGGAACCAGTGCGTCCGTTGTGCGATTCCCAAGGAGGAGATGGAGACACGGGTTTGGAAAATGGTCGAATCCCGGTTGGACGCTGTCACCGGTCATGCCCTGAAGAGGGATTGCAGCACAGGGTTATCGACCGCACCGAGACATCGCGCTCTAACGGATCCTCAGAAAACCGAAGGCCCTGTCCCGGACCGATATACGAGAATCCGCCTCCACGGCACATCCGATCAACAAAAGAACCTTCTCCGAGAACTAATCAGCCGGATCGTAGTATTCCCGCAGGAATCCCGAGCCGTAGTCTCGTGGCAGACCCGCCAAGGTTATTGAATCCATTCACCTTTCGTCTCCGGATTGACGCATCAAAGCGAGTTTCGTAGACTCTCGCAACGGTTCATTGACCCTAGTGAGCTTTCCCTGTCTGCCCGGGGTCTGACTGAATATGGCCATCGAAGAAGGCTGGGTCGGCGTCCAGCAAGTGGCCGCCCATCTCCGGGTCGCCAAGGAGTCGATCTACCGGTGGATCGACTCGAAGAGCTTCCCCGCTTATCGGGTGGGCCGCCTGCTTCGCTTCAAACTTTCGGAAGTGGACGAGTGGGTCACGGCCAGCGGCGGAGATGATTCCGGCTCTGCCTCATCGGGGAAGACGACGGTAGCGAAGGCAGCAGGCCGAAAACCGAACGAGAAGCAGAAGAGCAGGCATGGCTGAAAATCGCCTTTCAACGGAGATCAGACGGCAGATCTCGCTACCCGTGCAATTCGACGTCCCCGTCCTTTTCGAGGACGGCAGGGTTCTGGGCGGGGACGGCTGCGCCGGCTACGGTTGCGGGACTTCTGAAGGCGCTCCGACGACGGATGGGCCTCACCCAAGAGCAGTTTGCGCGGGAGGTCGCGGTGACGTTCAGAACGGCGGGCCTGTGGGAAAATCGTCTGAGCAGCAACCAGCGACTCAGCAAGAGCGAAGGGCAGGACTCAAACGTGGGCGCTGACATGCGAAAGATGTCCAGATTGAGCGCTTTCGCGAGTTCATTCCCATGCGCGTGACCTCTGTTCGGTACGACTCTCTGACTAAAACCTACCGCCTTGCCAATCAGCGGACGCTGCAGACTCACCGCTACTGCTGTCTCGGTCCAGACGACAATGTCGTTGTCGTGAGTGCGAACGAGGTCCATGTGAAGTGTCACAACGGGCGTGCCGAGATTCTTCCGGCCTATACTGCCAAGGATTCCCTGCCCATTGGCACGCGAGTTGTCCCTCTTGTCGTGAAGGAAGTCGAGACTCAGGACGAGCTCGCCGGCTACCACCAACTCGAGGAGTGCCACTACCGCGGGAAGGTGCTCCATGGACGTCGCGTGCCGCTCATCGTTCGCTCCGATGATCCCATGCTGCCTCTTGTTTTGGGGTACATAGAACTCTCCACCACCTTCATCATGAACCGCCCCAGAGCCGTTCTCCTCGATACTTCGTTTCATAATCGCAAGGGGAAAATCTCTTGGACGACGTGGAAGAAGGCCGCCGTACGCGAGTACACCAATCTCGTTGTTCGCATCGCCAGGACCGTTGTTTCTCCCGAATTCAGGGGACTAGGTCTCGCACGCATCCTCGTCAAACACGCGGCTCGCTTCGCCCGCCGACACTGGCATGTTGGGAAGCTCAAGCCCCTCTTCCTCGAAATCACCGCGGACATGCTGCGGTACGTGCCCTTTGTCGAGTCCGCCGGCATGCACTACATCGGTGACACCGAGGGGAATCTCGCCCGCGTGAACAAGGACATGAACTACATCCTGAAGAACTACTCTCGCGTTAAGAAGGGCGAGATTCTAAAGGAAGAGAGTGCTGGGATCGTAGACCTACAGGTCTTCTATGCCACGTGCCTCAAGCAAATCGAAAGGGAGCAGGGCGTTCCTCGCGAACGTCTGCTCCGCCTCCTTCTCCGTTCTCCGCAGCGCCTGTCTGACGAGAACTGGGCGCTGCTTCACCGCATATTCCGTCTGCCCAAACCGACATTCTTCATGGGGCTGACGCCGGTGGTGGAACGGTTCGTGCGCAAGAGAATCCGCGAGCTAGGACTTCCCGGGCGCTACCCGGCGCGGCGTCCACCTGAACGTTCTCCCGGTCTCTCAGATCCGATCGAAGTTCGGCAGTGTACGCTGGCGCTCTCGTCGCCCTTGATAAGAACGCAGGCGACGAGAAGAATCCAGCAGGCCTTCGGCGTCAGTCGCGACATGCTGACCACGACGCTGTTCGCTAGTCTTAACTTCACGATTCGTCCAGGGGACATTGTCCTTATCTGCGGCCCGTCGGGCGCCGGAAAGACAACGCTTCTGTCGCTCCTCGCGAAGAGGCTCGTTGATCCCTCCACCGATCCGCCGGGGTTGACGGGTTCTATCGAGGTTCCGCGCGCGGTCAGGATCAGCACGCTGGGCACGCTGCCAAGCTCGCGTCCCCTTATCAACTCGCTGGGACAGCGGTCATTCGAGAACTCACTTTTTGCGTTGAACGTGTCCGGTCTGGCAGAGGCTCACCTTTACGTGAAGCGTTTCCGCGAGCTGAGCAACGGCCAGCGATACCGCGCGATGGTAGCCAGGCTCATTGCGTCCCAGGCAGATGTGTGGGTCGCGGATGAATTCTGCGCCACCCTGGACCCGATGACGGCAAACATCGTCTCGAGGAACCTCCGGCGCTGCGCGAAGGAACTCGGGGTTACTGTCATTCTCGCGGCCGCAAACTGGTCCGAGTTCATACACGAGTTGCGGCCGGATACGATCGTCCACTTGCGTGCACCCTGGGACTATCGCGTTTTCTCGTGGACCGTGTTCCAGCAAGCAGTGTCTCGATCCCATGCCCTCGGTGTCCGGGACCAGGGACAGTCCGGTCATAACGGACGCAGGGAGACGTGAGTAATGGAGCTGGACCTTCGCCAGGTGCGTTCCGCATTCGACGCGCTTCTTCTCGCGTCCGATCCGACATTCCGTCGTGTCGTGGCTGATGGGAAGCTCCGGCACACGTGCCGGGAAGGGGCACTCGACCTCGTTGACGAGCTGAGTGCGAGGCTCATGTGTTCCGCTCTTGGCGCCGGTACGGGTGATGCGATCCTGGTCGTGTTTCCGGATGGACTTGAGCGTCGAGCGCCCCTCTTGTTCTCGGCGGCGCTCATCATGGACGGCTTGGCTCAAATAGAGTCCGGAAAGGTTGGCCGCCGCGTTCTCTACGTCTCGAGCTACGCGGGCATCCGATCCCAACTGGCCAGCGTTCGGCTCGGCTCCTTTACCCTCGACGGTGTCTTTCCTCAACAGTATGGCAGGGGAAGGGGCGATGAACTGACGACCGTATCCTTGCCAGGTGGGAACAATCTGCCAACGGTTCTCTGCATCTACTCTCCCGCAGACCCAGCCGCTTTGCTTCGTCATCACAAGCCCAAATGGGTCGCCGTCGACTGTGGGGAGAGCCATGAGATCGGGTGGCTTGCCGGTCTGCTCTCGGAAGCGAGGAAGATGGGCGTCCCTGTCCTCGGATGGACGACCAGACCCTTCAGCGGGGCCGTTGCCCAGTGGCTGGAGGCAGGAGGCGGCGTGTTTCGGTGGCCCCGACTTCGGCGCGGGGCCACTACACGTATCCTCACACTGGAGCAGCTCACCCAGGGGGCTCTCGAAGCTGAAGTGACCGCTCGCGTTCTGATCGGCGAGCACGTCATCCAGATATCCAAGGCATTCGCCTCCGCCGCAGAGGCATTGCTGGCGGCCCGCGAATTCCAGAATGGGCGTCTTTCTACGGATGCCGTGATGCTTGGCTGGAAGTACTTGAGGGCGATGGAGTCGGTCCCCGTACCATTAGACGTCTACGAGCGAGAGGCAAAGTCGTACTGGGGGATCCGTCGAATCTCGGATCTTCGCGACGATTTCGCCCGATTCATGGATGCTGTTCAATCCCACTCCCTGAGGCTTCACGCGACGCTTCAGGACGCGGCGGCTGCGCTCTCGTCCGCTCACGACCTGCTCGGCTCATCCGAGTCGCCCCTGTGGTTGGGCTTGGCAAACCTCTGCGTCGAGTCCATCGGTCAGCGCCGAATCGTCTTCGCCTCTAGGTCGAGGCGAGAGATGTTCAGCTTCTGCCTGCTGGCCCGATTCAACATCAGCGAGGACGATCTAAAGGACATCGGGGTCGAGCTGGGTTACTTGAAGGAGGCAGCTGATGTCGATCCGGGCGCTTTCGAGGAGACCCGTGGCAGGCCCACCGCGAGCAACCCATCACCGCTGTTGGTCGGCATGCCGAGCCGATTTGCAGAGAAACACCTCGACTCCCTCCTGGAATCAGGGCAGCTTGAGGTCCTTCTCTGGCCTCACCAAGAGGCGATCCTCGAACGGCGGGTACGCCATCTTTCCTCCGAGCTGAGCCTTGCCTCGCGGAATCTCGGCCGGCTCCTTCCAGTCCTGGACGAGCAGGAAGAGAGCGCGCTTGAACGGCCCACGTCTCCGCGACGCGTCCTGAGGCTTGGCCGACGGCGAGAAGCAATGGCAGGGGCTCTTGGCGAGGAACTTCGTCGCAAGGCCGAAATGGAGAGTCTCTGGAAGCGCCCGGACGCGTCGGAGGCGGTCGCAAGGCTCTTCGGCACGGCGCTTCCAGTTGAAGACGACGAAGGCTACACGCCTCAGCCTGTGCTGGACGAAGCTGCCGCGGATCGCGAAACCCAGCTGGCCTCCGAGAATGCCTGGGTCCAGGAAGCGCTTGAGATCTCACTGGAGGGCGGATCGCACGTCCTGTTTCCTACTGATGAGACTGTCAACGTCATCGTCCGAGTTCCGGGAGGCGCTCAGATCGAACAAAGGTACGGGCGCTCATTGCGGGCCGGGGATGAGATCTTGTTCATTCAGGGCCAGAAGCGGCAGAGCCTATATGAACTCCTCGTCTCGAGGGTTCATCGCGACCCCGTCATCGCACAGTACCTCGCCCTCGTTCGACGGTGGCAGGATGACCTCGTGCGCGCATTCTCTGAGAGCGAGCGGCGAGGCAGCATGAACCCGGATATCTTGCTTCAGGCGCTGCAGGTGAAGGGCAGCGCATTGACTTCGTCATCTACCATTCGCATTTGGTTGCGTCGTCTGGTGCTCGCGCCCAACGACGCGGAGGATCTGAAGCGCATCGCCGAGGTGCTGTCCTTGGGGTTCGTGGCCAACTACTACAAGCAAATAGATACGGCGGGCAAACGCCTCAAGGGTCTCCACATCAACCTCTCAGCCCGCCTCAATCGCTGGCTCGCATCAAGCGGCGCGGGTACCGTAGCTGCTGGCGGGACCGACGAGGTCATCGATGCTGAGCTTGAATTGACTGTCGAGGACTTCCGGCACTCTCTGCTCCGACTCAGAGTCTTTGATGTGAAACAGCAGCGCGGGCTGTTCTACCGACCGCACATGGGGCGACTCGAGGGAGGGAGATCATGACATCCAGGAGTCCCGACTGGGCGACGCGTGATGAGGAACCCCGCCTCGCCGAGTACCTCGTGACGCGGGTATGTGGACGTGCTGCGGGGACCTTCGAGGCCGAGTGCACTCACAATGCGCCTCGGGACAAGTATTTCATTGGATCGCTGAGACCGTCTCCGCCCGATCCTGAGCCGGAGCCTGGAGTAGCGGTTCACCGTGGGGGCTTTCTCGACGAACTCCTCACGAAGTTGGCTCCGATGGCCTTCGGTGCAGAGTTCCGGGTGAAACCGGAGGCCTCTGAGTTTCTGAGCCGCGTCCGGATCGAGTGGAGTTGCTACTATCGCGTGTTTCCAACCCTTGAAGAACAGCGCGAGCACCAGCGTCACTCGACAGCGGTCGCGGTCCCTACAGCGTCGGCAGAATCAAGTCAGCCGACAGAGGCATCAGAGGGGAGCGCGACTGACGCTGCACAGGAGTCCGACGGAGATCCTGATGTCCCCGCTCTGAGTCCAGCCAGCTCATCTCCCACGCCGCCTGCCCGGCGAGGCCGTCGGCCCACGGACGTGCTCTTCCCGAAGTACCGCAAGATCCGATGCTCTGCCGAAGGCTCGATAGCGATTCGGAAAGCCGGCGCCGCAGACCAGCCGTGGTCCGACGACGCGGGTGAACTTCAGCGAGCAACGGATCGCGAGTTCGCCCGCGTACGTGATGTCATCCTGGCCGACCCCGACCATCTTCGGACAGGACCTGACCCCGAAGAAAAGGTTCGAGTTCCTCCGGAGGCGCTCGAGTCGGCTACTGCCTATGCAGAATTCAAGGATCGTCTTGCGACTGATCTTCTGCCGCCATGGCGCTGGGCGGTTGCAGTACAGCTCAGGCCAGCAGACGAGCGGAATGAGCTCGTCTTCGTCTTCGAGGTGACCAACGCCTCCCCAATCGACGCCCGTGCTTGGCATAGCGAGGGCTTCTTTTTCGACGTGAGAGCAACGCTGACCTTCGAGCATGCAACCGTCCTACCGTTCGAGATCGAAGTAGCGCCGCGGAGCTTCCGATACGATCGCCACCTATGGGGGCGCGGGTTCAACTGCGGGGTCATAAGAAGCCAGCGCGAGAACAGCCGATGCGTCTTCGAAACGGCGAACGCGCCAGTCTATCTGCAAGCTCGCTACAGCACGAACACGGAGCCACGCGCATCGTTCCGAGATCTCGGTGCCGATCCCATCCCCGTGCTCCAGCGTGTTCTCAACGCGATGCGGGACTACGATCGCGAGTGGATTGCCCAGCGGGCGCGGTACATCGCCGAAGATGCGACTTGGGAGGCTCGACACGGCGAAGAGTATGACCGCGATCACCGCCTGTTCCGCTCTGAAATCGAGGGGTTCGCTCATGGGTGCCGTCTTATCGAGCAAGACGTCGAGACTCGTCTCGCCTTCCAGCTGACGAATCAGTCCTTCGCACTCGGAGGGCAGAAAACTGCGTGGCGGCTCTTCCAAGTCGTTTTCATTGTGTCTCAGATCCCTGGCATCCATGCGCTGAAGTCTGGCGATCAATCAGCCATGCTCGACCGAAGCATCGTCGACATCATCTACTTCCCAACAGGCGGCGGCAAGACGGAAGCTTACCTGGGGGTCATCGTCTTGCACTGCTTCTTCGATCGCTTGCGGGGGAAGGCGGCAGGGGTCACTACATGGACGCGCTTCCCACTGCGGTTGCTTACGCTGCAGCAGACTCAGCGTGTGGCAGATGTAATCGGCGCGGCGGAGCTCATCCGACGATCGCACGTCGACCCTCGCCTCTCTGGGCGTGAGGTTGACGGTTTTGCCGTCGGATACTTCGTTGGCCAGGAGTCGACGCCGAATGAGCTGACCCCTCCGCGTCGCGGTGAGCCGCCGGACCCCAGTTGGAGCACGGCTAACGATCCGGACGCTCGTCAGCGCTGGAAGAAGATCGTCAAGTGTCCAGCATGTAGGACCTCGAGCGTCGTGCTGGAGTTCGATCCGACGTCGGTGCGGCTGATCCACCGGTGCTCGAACTCAGGTTGCAGGTTTGCCGGGGGGATCCTCCCCGTCTACGTGGTCGACAATGAAATCTACCGATTTCTCCCAGCAGTGGTCGTGGGCACCATCGACAAGCTCGCTGGCCTTGGGAATCAACGGAAGCTGTCTCTCATTCTCGGTCAGGTTACAGGACGCTGCGTACAGCACGGGTACTACAACGCCAAGTGTTGCCAGAAGGAGTGTTCGGATGCCCGCCGGCTTCGCCGCGGCGCTCCCGCCGGCGTGACTGGCCCCACCCTGTTCATCCAGGATGAGCTGCACCTTCTGAAGGAGGGGCTGGGGACATTCGATGGACACTATGAGACCTTTCTCCAGACTCTTCTCCAGACCTACGGTCAGGAGGCACCGGTCAAGATCATCGCGTCCTCGGCAACGATCGAGGCGTTCGGTCGTCAAGTGCGCCATCTATACGGCAGAGAGGCTCGCGTTCACCCTGGTCTCGGCCCGACACTGACCGGATCATTCTATGCCAGGACACTCGCGTACCCGCAGCGCCTCTTCGTGGGCTTGCTGCCACATAACAAGACGATCTTCAACGCGGTCCTGGAGCTCGTGAACTACTACCATGAGGAGATCGAGACGCTGGTGCGGTTGCCGGCGGCGGCCCCGAATCCCTTCGGCGGGCAGAGCAGGCCCGGGACTCCAGACTGGCTACGGCTGGTTGATTCCTATGCTACATCACTCGGCTACTTCTCTGCGACGCGAGAACTGAGCTCCATTCGTACGGACATCGATTCTCACGTGAACAATGAGCTTGAGAGGGCCGGCTACTCGCCCCTGAGGATCGCCGAGCTCTCCGGGAGTACGAGCACCGACAACGTTACCCGAATCCTCGAGCTCCTTGAGACCGCGCAGCCGGGTCACGCCACGGCACCGAACACGATCCTCGCCACAAGCATGATCAGCCATGGAGTCGACATCGACAGGCTCAACTGCATGATCTTCTACGGCATGCCAAAGCAGAACGCCGAGTACATTCAATCCTCGAGCCGAGTCGGTCGATCCCACGTTGGCATCGTCTTCACGTGTCTCAAGCCGGCTCGCGAACGAGACCAGAGTCACTTCGCGTACTTCGAGAAGTACCATGAATTCCTCGGACAACTCGTAGAGCCGGTCGCCATCAACCGCTGGTCCAAGTTCAGCATCCAGCGCACCTTGCCTGGCCTCTTCATGGCGATCCTCCTTCAACGAATCGCAAACAGCTCTGGGCAGGACAATCCCAATCGCTACTACATGGTTGATTTCGTGAAGAGACTGATCAGCGAGGGGAATCTTCGTCCCGAGCACTTCCTCGGGATGCTCGACGAGGCGTACCTGATCGATCGCTGGCCAGGGCCAGGCGCATCGGCGTTCCAAGAGGAGATCGCGAGGCGTGTCCGCCAGTTCCTGGACCAGATCCTCGGGGCCGGGGGCCATGCCACATTCGTATCCGACGCGCTCGTTCCGAAGCCGATGCGTAGTCTGCGAGACGTCGACGAGCAGATTGAGATCGAGCTGGACCCAAACGGCAGTGCATGGGCTTTGAGAGCGGGACAGTAGCCGAGGAGCTTAGGCGATGGGTCGACGGATGAACCGCGGAAAGCAGCAGGTCCTCCTGAACTATCTGCCAGGGAAGACCTTTGACTTCGAGAAGATTGGCACTATCGCACGAGTTGATAGGATTCGGGGCGTTCCAAGGTCGGATCTCAACACGCGTCTGATTCTGCGAGCGGTAGAGGAACAGGCGCGTGCGTGGTCCGAAGAGCATCGTCCGGTCTTCCGCGATCTGGAGCGAGCGGCTGATCGCTTCGTGTTGGTCGAACCTCGAGGCGTAGAGGCGGCGATGTTCCCGCTGGTGTTCTGGTGCCAGAATCCTCGGTGCGGAGTCATCGTTGAGCCTCGAGACGGCGTGCCGAACTCCGAGACCTGCAGCAGCTGTCGCGGTGGACGCGTCGTGCAGCTCCGTTTTGTGAGGGTCCATCGCTGCGGTGCACTGGAACCCCTGTCAAGTCAGCACTGCAGTAAGTGCAACGCTCGCCAGAGGATGGCCCTGGATACTCGAGGGAGCGAGCGCGTCTCCGATTTCCAATGGGTCTGCAGATCCTGCGGCGCAACCGCGTCGGTGTTCGCGGGCCGATGTTCGTGTAACTGGCCCGGCGGCGACCCTACGCTGAAGAACATGAGCGTCGAGGTTCATCGCGCTGGCAGGACCTTCTATCCCCACTACACGGTCCTGCTCAACCAGCCGGGCAGAGAATTGAGTGCGTTCCTGGGGATCTCCCACTGGCAGGCTGTTGCAGCTTCGGCGTTCCTCGGAATGCCGGAAGCGAGAGGACGTCGCCTGATCGACTTTGCCGCATCGGCGGCAGCGCCAGCAGGTGCTCCATTCACTTTAGGCGATGCCGAGCGCGCACGCCTCCGAGCACAGGGGACAAGCGAGGAGATGATCGCGCAGTTCGAGAGGATGCAGGCCCAGCTCCAAGCATCCCGAACTGAGGCCGAGGTCGCGGGTTCGCCACAGGGGCTGGCGGCTGCACTGATTCGACGGTCCGGAGTCCCGTGGGATGTTTGGGAAAAATCTGGGCAAGAAATGCTAGAGGCGGTCATGCCTCTTCAATCAGGAAACGTGACGGAGTTATTCGCACAGCAGGAGGAGGAAGCTGAAGACCGCAATCGTGCGCGCGAGACGGCGCGCCGTCTTGGTTTGGGTAGCGTGACGCTCGCAACGGACTTTCCCATCACTACCGCAACGTTCGGGTATAGCCGCGCTGACTACCAGCCCGATGCATGCCGGCTCAATCCTTTCCCCGCCGACCCGGACCATGGAGGAAGGTTCCCGATCTTCGTGGATGTCGTACAGGCGGATGCCATCTTGCTTCGGCTGGACCACGACGCGGTCCTCCAGTGGATGTCAACGAATGGTTTCGCCCCTCGAATTCCCGGCGGCGAAGATCCTGCCGTGAGCGCGAGGGCGTACTTCGTCAACCTCCTCGACGGGGTTTCGCTGCGCCAGACGATTGAGGTCCCGGAGGCACGGCTCGTCTTCGGTTTGCTCCACACCTTGAGCCATCTTGCGGTGAGGCGTGCGTCGCTCCTCTGCGGTCTGGAGGGGACGAGCCTTTCCGAATACATGCTTCCGCGCACTCTCACGTGCGCGCTCTACTGCAACCACCGATTCGGTGCGACGATCGGTGCACTATCAGCCCTGTTCGAACAGTCCCTGGCCGAGTGGCTAGCGGAGGTGCGATCCAGCCGGAGATGCGTGTACGACCCGGTCTGCATCGACAGAGGGGGTAGTTGTCACGTCTGTTCGCACCTTGCCGAAACAAGTTGCCGGTTCTTCAACTTAAACCTCGGTAGGCCCTTCTTATTCGGCGGTCCCGATCTTGTCCTCGGAGAGATCCGGACTGGTTTCCTCGACTTCGTCGCAGGGAGATGACGGCAAGTGGCCCCTCGACGATTTGAGATGCAAGCTGAAGTCGTCGTGACGGTACCGGAGCCGTTCGGGGCAGAACTTGCTTCTCGAATCGGCGTGAGGACCACCTTGGGTGTCCTGACCGAGCTTCTGGCATCGGCACAACACCATGTCGTCCTGGCGGCGCCTTTCATCCAGGGTGAGGAAGGACTCCACGCAGGACCCCTCGGCATGGCTTTGATCGCGGCCCTCAAGAGGGGGGTGCAGGTCGATGTTATCAGCACCGGTGCAAGTCTAGCGGGTCTGCTCCTCGAGAATCTGAAGGAGCTGCCGAGAGCACGGTTCCGCACCTTTCAGCCCCGTGGAAATGTCGAAGATCCTCGCATGCTCGGATCTCATGCGAAGTTCTGCCTGTGCGACGGCCAGCACGCATATGTTGGGAGCGCTAACATCACCCAGAAAGGGATCTCGGGCCACTTCGAGGTGGGGGTCCTTCTGCACGGAAAGCCGGCACAGCAGGTCTTTGGGCTTGTTCGAGCACTCACGGAATCCAACTACTTGGTAGAGATCTTGGCGTGAGTATCGATGGAAGCCAGCCTACCAGGCTTACCTGGCAAATCTCCGCGACCAAACCTGGTCTTGCTCCGACCCTCAGCCGGTAAAGGTTCAGCGCCGGAGGTAGCGATCGAGCCCCACTGCGCTTCCCTTCCCTCGGATTCCTCGGCAGTAATAGCATTCAGCAACCGGAGGGTCAATCGAGACAAGAACCTTGCCTATTTCACCCCTATATTCTGCCAGGCCGACCGGAGGCCTGAGGCCGGTTATAGCTGCGAAGAACTCAGTGACCGCGTAGGATGCAACGACGCCATTGATGGAAACCACCGAGGGCCCGGCCCCGCGGAGGGCTTTCTCCGGCACCCCATAAACTGCCTCCCGATTACGCTGCGCTCCCGTGTCGGCAAGTTCAGCTTGGGCTTCTTCAACATCAATTTGTCCGCGACAGGCAAGACAACCGGTTCCATCCCAAGCTACACAGATCCGGCCCCCGTAAACTGGTGGATCTCCGAGGCTTATGTCTGAGGCAAGGTCAAAATAGGGTTTGGCATGGGCGGCGGAGAACTCGTTGAGAACTAGCCGGGCACCCTCATTGTCGAGGCAACCGAAGATGTAACCGACCTTTTCCAGAACCGAGAAGGCCTGTTCGCTGATGAAACTGTCCCTGATTTTCACTGGCCGGATCGCTGGATCGACGCTCTGAATTAGCCGCTCGCCGATATCTACCTTCGGAGTTCCTGAAATAGGATCATCATGCCGCGCCCCGACGTACCGGTTCCGATTGGTGGGGTCAAGATCTTCGGGGTCGATTAGCACGAACATTCCCACGCCGAGGAGCGCCAGCTGTTGCACCACGTGGGTCCCGAGCCCGCCGATACCAATGACAGCGACGTAAGCAGTGCGAATCCTGTCCTGTCCCTCGTTGCCGAAAAACCGGATCTGTCGATCGAAACGATTACTCTTTTGGGTCGTCATGATGATGTCCACGAAGGGAAGTCAGACCCGTCGCCTGCACAAAACCCCCACCGACCAGGATTCCTTGGAGTCGCTCAGGCGATTCAGGGTTCTTGCGCCAAACCAGCCCGTCGAAGCTGTCTCGGGAAACCACCACGGCAGCGTATGGGCGGCCCCGCAGCCGCCACCACACATGAGGTACGAATTCGGTGAAACCATCCAAGTCGCTGGGCGAGAAAGCTGCTGGCCAGGCTCCTGTGTGGGAGTGGAATTCGATGAGCGAGGCCCCTAGATCGTGGGCTTGCTTGATGACTTTCGCTCTACTGATATCGGCCAGCTCCAAATAGACGTCGGAACGGTATTCGAACCCCACCTCGGGTATAGGAACCCAATCCAGGTATCCGAATCGGGCTGAATCGCCATTGCTCTCCAAGCGTGCGAAAACGAATGCGGCCTGCTCCGCCTCGAGGCGTTGCGGCAGGAGATGATCCCATAGAGCCCGGTGCACCTTTTGGGGTAGTGCGAGAATAACCTTACTCATCACCTTCCCTCCCGAAAGCGATCCGCAAACCCGAGGACCCAGTTCAGGAGGTTCGGTCCTGAATTGATATTCGCCGTTGGTCGCCACTGACCATCCACCAGTGCCCAGGAGAAGACACCCCACATACCAGGGAAAGGAGGTTGTGCCGGCGCTGGTTCCGTATAATTCTCCGGTTGCGTCCCACAAAACTTCAAACCGGCCACCGTGTATATCCCGTACGGTGGCGTACCCGGGTAGCCGACCGGAATCTGAAAAGCCACCTCTGTTGATTGCTTGCTCCAGCCTGCAGGTAGAGGATAGGAAGGGATCCTGAGCCAGTGACCGTCGCCCTTGTATTCTAGGTCGGGGAACCTAATCCGAAGGACCTCGAGTTCCTGTCCGATGCGCTCCTCCATGGCTATCCCCTCTTGAACCGCACCTTCTTAGCGAACCCCATACCGGGCTTTATTTCGATTGCCTCGCCGGGCTGGAGAGTCCGCTCGTTGTTTTCCTTATCAACGAGGATCGCCCCCTGGGAAGGATCCCACTCTCCGAGGGCGATGACCTCCTCGGTGGTGATGGTATCCTTGTCCCACGGTTTCAGAACACCTTCGATGTCTAGGAGGAACTTCGGTCCTTGACCCTGCTCGTCATTCATCTATATCTCCTTGCGTCTTGATGAGTTAGCTGCAACTTGCCACAGTGCAATGGCTTGCAGGCGCCTTCATCGTCGTCACCTCGTCACGCCAACCCTGGGCGTTAATGCCCCCTATGAATAAATGCGGCTCGGAAGGGGTCACTTTTCCATCGGACGGTGGAAAAATCGGGCGTTCTGATTCGCACTTCAGGTTGCGGGACGGTTTTCCGAGGCCTCGATGGCTGACCTTGACCTCAGCGGAGTAGACTTCAACCAAGTCCTGAAGAGGCTGACGCTTCACGCGAACAGGCTCTTTTTTGCCCTCGTCGGCTTGGCAGGGAGTGGTGTCCTTTCCGGCTTAGGAGTTAGTCCCAGCGATCTGGCCATGCAGACCGTCCTCAAGTTTATCGACCCGGAGGACCATACCGTCGCTTGGAAGAAACAGCACGATACCCCCTCGACAGATGCGGTACTGAGGTTCCTTCGCAAGGTCCTTCACAATGATCTGCTCGATCTCTTGAGGCTCAGCGCCCACGAGACTACGATCATCCTGGATGCACAACCGCAGGAGGAAGAAGAGGAAGGCACCCAGCGGAAGCTTTCACTCGATGAGTTTGCGAGCGCGCTGGCAAGTCAGGAGGGACGAGTCATTCGTGAACAGCAGCACGCTCGCCTTTTGTCCCGTCTCGACGACGAGCCCGAGTTAAGGGATTTGCTTGCTGTCCAACTCGACCCGGATGGATACATGGCCCGAACGAACCAGGAGGTCGCGCAACTGCTTGAGACGACCGTCAGCGACATTGAGAATCGTAAGAAGCGCCTGAACAGACGCCTCCTCAGAATTTGGCAGGAGACGTCACAGGATTCCGCATCATAAGGAGGCTGGCCATGGCTAGGAAGCAATTAGAGCAGCTACTGGCCGAGGCCGCGGCGCTTGCCGAGCGCCTGGCCGACAACGAGACCACGTCAAGCCCTCATGAGGTGGACGAGTTACTTAAGGAAATGGGATACGAGCCCGACGATCTCCGTCGACAATTGCATGAGGGTGTCAAGGGAATAGCAGCCCGGATGGAACGTGCTGGTGAACAACCACCCCAATATCTAATGCAGATAATCGGGGCCACAGCACCGTTTGGGGAATTGGCCGCTAAGAGTAACAAAGCGGCTCTCGACAGGATCCGTGAGAGCTTCAGGGCTTTGGTCTCAGCAGCTGCCGCTGACACCGTGTTCTCCTCAGAAGCGCTCGCGACAAGCCGTGCCTATCGGAAGACGTCTAGGATCTCGGACCAGGACTCACAGTTGCTCGACCGTCTGGAAGCCGAGTTGAAGTCCCGGGCAGCGAATAACAAAAGGGGTTAGGTCGGTGGCCAGCACGCAGAATGACATCGTAGTCCTGGCAGCGAAGGCTTTCTTGGAGGAATTTGGCCTGGATTGTGGGATCCGATTAGAGGAAGTGGCGTCCCGGCTCGGATTGCACGTTCAGGAGGTTGAAGCGACCTCGTTCGATGGGGCTCTCGTTCGCATCACCGGCAGTCCGATCGGTACAGTCGCGATCAGAAATGACATCCCTGAAGTGGGTCGCAAGCGCTTCACCCTCGCGCACGAAATCGGACATTACATCCTTCCCAATCAACAAGCGGACATCCCGACTCCGTGTCGACCTTTCGCCATTGAGTCCTGGGATAGCTCACTAAGCTCCCCTGAAATCGATGCGAATCGATTCGCCGCCGAAATCCTGCTCCCCAGGGAGCTCCTCAGAGATGAACTGAAACACCAGCCCACGTTGGACACCGCCCGAAGGGTGGCAAGCCGTTTCGGTACCTCCCTCACGGCCGCCACATTTCGGCTAGTAGAATTGTCCACATACCGCATCGCTATGGTGATCAGTTCAGAAGGAAAGGCCAGATGGTACCGCCCATCGGATGAGTTCGGTCGTGCCGTGCGTACCGGCCCACTTGATAGGCGCACGCTAGCTCACGATCTCTTCGCGGGTAATGTCAGCACTGTGTCGGCCTGCGTACCTGCGGATGCTTGGCTCTTTGAGCACAATCTCCGTGAAGGAGCCTCTATCTGGGAGCACTCCATCTTCCTTCGTTCCTATGATCAAGTCCTGACGCTCCTTGAGCTCCGAGAACGCGTAGAAGTGACCACCGATTACGATGAAGACGAGGGCGAGGATCTCGATCCCGAGGACTTCACGTTGAGTCGCAAGAGATGGCCCCGCTAGGAAGGGCTACTGCCTGGAGACCTTGAAGTAGCCGAGCCCAGTCATCAAGCTGACTCGGAACTAATCGAATAAGCGTATCCTGTCCAACAACAAGAACCGTGAGGAATCCAATTCCAAAGTTCTCCATTCCAGCAGCCCGAGACAAGAAAGAAGCCGGACAGGTCTATTCCGCCATAAAGTCCTTCGCCAAGCGGACGACGGGATGGCGAATAACCAGGAGGCGGATTTTCAGAATTGCATATATCCACGACGGAAAGCATTACGATGCGCAAGTTGGAATGAAGGAAATGGCAACGGGCGAGCAACTGGTGGCGATACTCGAATCCAACGCTTATTTGCTGTGCACGATGAATCGTGGCGTGGCGCGAGGAGAGCCCATCTTGGTCGGGAAGAGTGAAGTCGTAAGGATCGAAGATTTCAACGCTGACGCGTTTTGACGATTGTTCAGGAAGTGTCCAGGACCCGACATTGTTCCGAGCCTGACAACCTCGGAAACCAGCATGGATAGGTGACGAGCAAGGCGAGATGAGCCCAACTAAGCGCCGCAATCACTACATACCCCGCATGCTGCTCAACCGTTTTGCATCGCGTAGCCAGGCAGAGAAATTCTGGGTCTGGCAAGTTTGTAAGCAGGGGGAGCCCAAGGAAATTAGCACCAAGGATGCGGCCGTGAGTTCCTTCTTTTACGGAACTTCGGACACAGGCGTCGAAGAGGCACTTGCCGTTCTCGAATCACGCGTGGCACATGCTTTGGAAAGAATTGAGGCTGGAGAGCCCTTTACACAATTCCAAGAGGAGCTCCGACGATTCGTCTATCTGGTATTTATCCGGACTCGCGCTCTGCGGGAGCACTTCATCGAGACAGGGCAGCGTGCCATTGGAGCCTTCGCGAGGTCCCTGCGGCCAGACATAGTAAGGAAAGCCGTGAAACGCGAAATGGACGGGTCCTTCGACAATCTTCTCATTGAAGCCGCTACTATCCTCCCGCCACCACAGAGGGAAGCCATGCTCTCGCTCCTGAAGATGCGTCAAGTGCGAGACTTTCTGCTTCATTCTGTGGCACGGGAGATAGACTCTACGGATATTACCTCTTTGATACGCGGGTGCCTTGACGCTCTTCAGGAACGCAGGCTGTTGTGCAAACCGGCGAGCGATGGCCAGATTCGAGGGCTGGCGCGTTTGCTGGAACAATCCCACATCCCTGAGTCATTCAACCCGCAGAAATGGAAGCTCGCTCGTGCATCTTCCAGTCCGTTCGTGCTGGGTGACATTTGTGCATTCGCCCAGTCCCACGATGGAAGATATGGTTCATTGCTACGGTTTGGGGACGATTGGGATGCAGTTTTTCTCCCGGTGTCGAGGTGCAGCCTGTTGATAGGGACCAGAAATGAATACTCTCTGCCTTTCGATCTCGGCCTGACCAACAAGATCTCCGCGGAGCTTTCACGAGATTTCATTTTCGCATCGGAAGTCACCGATGGCGTGCGAATGCTCGCAGGCTCCATCGGTAGGGGGAGCGTCCTCCTGAGCGATGAGGAGATCGATGTCACTATGGAAGAGGTCTGGAGCGACCTGAAGTAGTCAGGTTCGAAGTAATCCGACATCGCGAAGCAATCGACAAAGATCCCTTAGGTACGCCTTAGCTCATTACGGCCCATTCGTCGATTCTTAGCACACGCCCATCGTTAGCATCGATGAGCACTATTCGACCAGAATTCTCGTAGAGCTTGTTGGAGATCCCCCAAATGTAGGACTCGAACCCACTGTTCCACCCAAATTTTGCTCGCCATTCCCCACGTCCCGGCTCGAGTCCAGCCTCCGACGCGATGCCCCGGGCGGCCCGCTCGTCGATGGGGAATTTACATTCGCGGGGATGAGTAATGCAATTCGGTGCGCCGAAAAGCTCCCAGACCTTCAGGTCGCGGTCAACAATGCACGAAATCTCCACGTCCACGAAAGGAATCTCCGGCATGTGGAACCTAAAGGTAACCATTGCATAAGGCTTTCGGACAGCCTCCGAGCAACTCTCAGGCTTCTCAACACAGCCTGGCATCGGCTCGAAATACTGTGCGCTGCCCGGCGTAACATACTTCTCCACGATCTCCGCCCCCATCCGCGACACGATGGCTGCTTTGCCAGTTGGGTAGACTTGCCTGGGGTCGAGCCCGTTTGATGTGGCTTGTCCTTGATCCAGGGCGCCTCCCTTGGTGCTCCACACGGCAAGGAACCTCGTGGCCCATCGACCCTCCGGCGATGCTAGATCTTTCTCAAGCAAGCGCAGCTCCCTCTCGCCCAGTTCCTTCTCCCCCACACGGATCTGCGCGAGCGCGACTGACAAGCGCAGCCTCCGGGCAATGGCGGGTTCTGGTTGCGTGGCGAGAAGACGCTTGCCTGTCTCGATCTGCCATGTTGCCAAGTCTTGGCCAGAAAGCCTTGCCCAACCGTCTTGGCCCTTTGGATCTGGAATGGATCGGTCGCCTGGAAACGTGCGGGCCGCTAGCATCGCTTTCACGGTTTCAGGATCTTGCAACGCTGGCGCCACATATCGGCACAGGACGGTTATGGCATAGATAGATGACGAGAACCGGTTCACCACCTCCACATCGAGAGGGTTGTGGTGGTTTTCAAGCGCCCAGTTGAGCGCCTCGGCGTCGATTCCCAATGCCTGGCGGACTTCAATTGTGACAGCGTTTGAAGTTACTGAGCCTCCAATTGCGTCTGTGGAAGTCTTCTCCTGCCTGCTAGAGGGCATTGCCTGCGCGGACGGGGCGAGCATGTATTTGACCTGGATCCGATACTTGCCTGGCACCTGGGTCCAGTCCTTGAAATCAACCGAAGCATTTTCTCCGTTTCCAGGACAGCTGAACGGACGAAAGCTCAGTTCGATTTCGCCACGCGGTGGGATGCGTCGCCATTCTCGAGGCCCAGCTCCAGGTGTCAAGGATAGGCTGCTTCTGCAGTCGACCCAACCGTCAGACCGTTCAATCCTCCACTGGTCCGTTGACTCCATCGGCCGAGGAACACTGGCGGCTCCAAACCCCCGATTCACCAGCACCAATTCGAAATCCGGCGGTTCGAAGACCACCTGTGTTTGCTTTGTGACTCGGAGTTCGAGCTCGACCTCCTGCCCAGCGCCCAGAGCGCGGCTGCCAACCAAGAGCATCGTCATCGCTACCGCCATTCGATAGTTCATCGGGCCTCTCGGAGAGTATGCGGCAAAGGGTGAGAGACTCAGGGCTCCGTGCCGCGCGGCCAATGCGCGAAGCGACCGCAAGCCTGAACCACATCGCCACCCTCCCCCGGCGAGGGCCCTTCTTCACCTTCGAGGCCACAGACGAGGTCCGGGTAATAAACCTGATCCTGCACCCCATCTTCACCGAAACTAGCAAGCACGAACGTCGCTCCGTTGTTGGAGTACAGGATGGGCCTTCCCCAGCCATCCAGCGTGGGAAGGTCGTGGATATAAATGGGGACCAGTTCCGGCATCAGGGCCGAAACAGCCTCAAATGTAATGGCAATGCCGGGATATCGATTGTTGTCCACGGCGAACGACGCGCTGGCGTTGAAAATAGCGTTGATGGCATTGATCGTCGTGAACTCTCGGGAACGATTGCCGAACGGCCGGCGCACAAAGCGACCGTTCTTCATGACGAGGTCGTTTCGAGGATCGGGACTGTCCACAATCTCCTGATGCCTTCCAGAATACAAGCGCTCTGCCCCATACTCACTATCTGCTTTCCCGTCGGCACCGTAGCTGATCAGCTCCTGGACATACGGGTTGGCTCGATACCAAAGAGTGCGTCCCCATGCGTCCAGTGCGTCGTCGGGGCCAGGCTTACCGGGGCCTGAAGCGAAGACTTCACGAAGTGGGTGCAGAATCCCATCGGCAAGAGGATAGGAGCCCGCCGTCCGTCTCTCGTCTTCCAGCAACGTGCTCGCCAACCTCATCCTCCTCATGGTCTGTGCAACACGATCGGTGGAACCGGAGAACGACTGCGTCGAGTCCCCACCAAATGTGAACCCAGATAAAGATGCAAAAAGGACTAGGCACGGGATAGTGCTATATCGCCTCATACCCTTTGCCCTCCGAGGACTGCGTCTGCTCCCCCAGCGCTTCGACGGCCCTTCAATCTGTTCCTGGCGACGAGTCGAAGCGTCTCGATGGAATTTCCCATCTTGACCTCCATTCCTACCTTACCTATTGCAAACGTTCGAGCGACCGTCCAGTGCCTGGCGCTCATCAGATTCGTTCAGTGCGCTGAACTCTTGGTTTTGTCGGATGGCTGAGTAGTGGGCACGCCCTCGACGTGGGCCACCTTGGCCCATCCCTTTCCTGCGACCGTCGTAATAACGCCGCTGCGAGCGTCGACACGCCGGATGCGCCCATTCACCTCATCGACAATGAATAGGTTCCCCTCCAGATCAATTGCAATGCTTGTCGGGGTGTCGAGCTTTGCCTCCGCTGCGGGTCCGCCATCGCCGCCGAATCCCGGCGCTCCCGTGCCAACCACGGTTGTTATGACCCCGGTCTGCAAGTTCAGCTTCCGAATCCGGTGGCTATTCGAATCTGCGATGAGCAGGTCTCCACCTGGGCTGATAGCAATTCCGACTGGATTCGAAAGGCCTGCGTTGCTAGCCGGACCATTGTCCCCCCCTGAGCCCGGTGTGCCGGTGCCAGCTACCGTGGTAATGACTCCTGTCGCGGCAGATACCAATCTGATGCGGTGGTTCCCTGAGTCGGCGATGTAGAGGTCGCCGTTCTTAGCCACGGCCACGCCATAAGGATCCAGGCTCGCGTTCGTGGCGAGGCCCCCGTCGCCGCTAAAGCCTCTCGTTCCGTTCCCAGCTATTGCAGCAATAGCTCCCTTTTCACGATTGCAGCGAAAAACTCTAGACGCGCCGCTGTCGACGACGAGTAGCTTGTCATCTTTGTCGAATGCGAGTCCGGTGGGCTTGATGAGGTCCGCAGCACATGCATTCTGACCCTGGGGCCCGGAAGCACCCTTGCCGAAGGCGGTCGCGATAGCGCCCGAGCCTCTGTCTACGAGCCTGACTCGGTGGTTGAACGAGTCGGAAATGAATAAGCTGCCGCCAGAATCGAGTGCCAGGCCCCAAGGAGCATAGAGGCTGGCGTCCTTCGCAGTTCCTCCGTCGCCCCCAAATCCAGCCTTGCCATCCCCAATGAAACCGCGAATGTTCCCTTGGGCGTCAAGCTTGAACACGCGGTTCTGTCCCAGGGCGGCAACATAGAGGTTGCCCTTAGAATCCACTGCGATTGAGGTGGGATGCTCGAGTTCGGTCGGCGAAGCTGCTTCAGTGCGGCTCGTGGCTTTGGGGTCGCCTGCGACCGACGCGTTCGACAGCGCATTCCCAAGAGGCGCGAGGACTGTCAGGAGCAAGACCACCGCTCGGGCAGGCATCTCCATTCCATTACTTGGGACGCTGCTCGTCTGTGATGCGACGATCACCGCCAACCCCAAGCTCACATACCTCCCCCGGCTTTCACGGAGTCGAGGTTTCCCATTTGCTGCCCCGAGAAGTGTGCCCGTCCTATTTCATGAGCCTTCCGAAGAGGTCCTGCCGTTTACTCCAAGGGACTGACTGCACTTGCTCAAACCGATGGTCTGATGCAGACCACTTGAAGACGGCACAGTTGCTGGGCTCCTCCACGGTCTTGCCATTTGAGACCAAGTGCCTGCCGGAGGTCAGAATCAATTCACTCTTCCCATCGCCATCGAGATCCACTACCTCAGGAGCCTGTTGAAGCCCCTTTTCCAGCACCAGCCCAATGCCCGTAGAACTGGGCGCAAAGATTCTGAGGGTCATCGCACTGCCGGTGCTCCAGAGCGTGCCACACCATTCCCCGTTGTCCGGCCAGAATCCAAGGAAGGCGTCTGGTGTCTTGTATTCGAATTGCGCCGAAGCCTGGCCCTTTGCTATCAGACTAATTCTGCGAACTGGAATCTTTGCCAGAGAGTTTGACTCCTGGACAACCGCAAAGTAATCCGCAGACCACCCAGAGAACCTGAACGGGGCGGTGGCGATTGTCTTCTGAGGGCCGTTCTGCTGCACCGCGTTCGGGCTGGCGCATCCACTCGTCCCTCCAACCAGCATGAAGAACCATAACCAGATAGCTACGACTTTCGTGAGCCTCATTTTTCCCAATAGTTGCGGGAGCCGACTTTCCAGGAGCAGTTCACTCCCAAGCATAGTAGTTGGTTGGGTCACTACTAGGTGGTGTTCAATTTCAAGGACACGACAGGGTCGTATCGACGATGTAGAAATAGTTGGTTGCGTTACTGGCTGCTCCAACATCCGTGTAGGTCGTTCCCGCCTGAATCGCGCACACTTGCGCGGGATTGAAATTCGAAGGCATAGGGCCGAGAGCTCGTTTGACACGGTAATACTGCCGTTGCTCCACGTCCGACCAGTTCAGGACAACATCCGCGCCACTCCTCGTGACGCTTATGTTTACCTCTTGACCGGGCCCTATATAGGTATAGCCTCCCGGCAGAGTGTTGGCACTGGTGAGGCTGTTCTCCACTCTCACGTCGACCGCTCCGCCAGAATGGGCCGGCGTAGTACATTGGATCGTGTTTGCACTCTGGAAAATCACGCCCGTTGCGGCGACGCCCCCGAAGTACACTTTGGGATAGGACGACACCGCATTCGAAAAGTTGAAGCCGAACACGGTGACAGACGTTCCCCCGGCGGTCGAGCCGCTGCCGGGCGTCACCTTGGTCACCAGGAGATCCGGTGAGGATTCCGTGATGCTCAGGAGCTGATTAGCAGCCACACGGACAAAGCCCCTTTTTAGACCACTGCGGGGCCAGAAGACATTCACGCAGTCCACCTCTCGCGCTTCGATCGGCTGCGATGCCAGCCCAAACTCAAGCTCGATAGAATTCTGGTCGCGAGAACCCCCAATCACCTGGAGATGCCGAGCATTTCCCGACCCATCCGCCGAAAGGCAGCTAGCCTCATTCGGGTTCGCGCCGAGGTTGGGTATTACTGAAACTCGCGTTCCAATGCCGAGCTTGTTCTGGACAGTGCCGATGAGCCGCACCGTCAAGCCCTGGTTCGTATTCGATCTGTTCTGCCAAAGGAAATCAGCGTCCACCTCTATTCCAGTCACCAAGACATCCTGATCGAAATCGTTGTCAATATCTGCAGCACCGACACCATACGCGCTCCTAGGAAAGCCAGCCTCGTTCACGCCAGAAGCGATCGCTACATTGGTGAAGAAGGGCGGGTCCGCCGCGTTGTTTTCCAGAAGCCGGTCGTCATTGTCACAGCCGACGTAGAGATCTATGTCTCCGTCGTTGTCCTTATCGAACGCAGTTATCGCTCCTCCAAACCCTGAACAGGTTGTGTCCTGCACACCTGAGCTGGCCGACGCATCGACGAAAGCTCCGCTTCCGGCATTGATCCAGAGGCGGAAGTTCTGTCCCGGGGCGCCGGTCACGCTGGAGCAGAAGAGGTCCTGGAACCCGTCATCGTTCACATCAGCCCAAAGAGCGTTCCAGCAGTGGAAGTCCTCGACGATTCCCGCAAGCGACGTAACATCCGTAAACGTCCCGTTTCGGTTGTTGTGAAGAAGCTGGTCCGACAGGCCTTGCAGATTCACAAGGTACAGGTCGGGGTACCCGTCATTGTCGTAGTCAGCCCACTTGCAGTGCTCCCCGTATTTCTGAAACCCAACTCCTGCGGAGGCCGCCACATCCGTGAAGGTGCTGTTTCCGTTGTTGCGGAACAGCTGATGGGACCGCAGCGACGCACCGCTGGACTCATAAAGGAGCATGAGATCGAGGTCGCCATCGAGATCGAAGTCCGCCCAGGCCGCATCGCTGTCATTTGGTGATCCCGTTGCGCCACCGACTCCCGCTGCCGCAGCGATGTTCGTGAAGGTTCCGCTCGGTCCGTTGTTCCGGTAAAGCGCATTCAGAGCGCTCGTGTAAACGATGTAGAGATCGATGTAGCCGTCGTTGTCGTAATCTCCCCAAGCGCAGCTCCGCTGGTTGAGGCCGGTGGTATCGAGGCCGGCAGTCGCTGTCACATCCTGGAAAACACCGCCGCCGTTGTTGCGGAGCAGTCGGTATGTGGTCACTCCAGACGTGGGGCGGAAGACATCCTGATCGCCATCGTTGTCATAATCACCCCAGCAGATGCCTGCCCCCTCGCCGATGAAATCACCGAAGGCATTAAGGGTATTGTCTAAGAAAGTCCCGACTCTCCGCGGTAGATACTCGAACCCGTTCGCTAGACTTCCATTCCCACCGCCGAGATTCGTCACCTGAACGGTGACCATCCCAGGGGCGTGTGCCGGGACCAGCACTTTGATTACGCGGCAGTCCGTGGGCGTCTGGCAGCTCTGCACGTCGATCTGGCTTCCGGCAACCCCGCCGAAAGTAACTCCTGCTCCAGGGATGAAGTTTGTGCCGTTTACGCTGACAACGATGCCTCCGTCTTCGGTTCCCTGTCCTTGGACGACAGATGTCACTGTTGGGCTCGCAAATGGACCCACGAGTTCGCGGATGGAAAGGTCGAAATACGCGCCCGCCCCTTTCGTGTCGGGCTGGCGCTGACGAGCTCGCACCTTCCTTACTGCATTGGCTGCCTCGAACGTAACGATTCGTGATCCGTTATCCCCCTCGAAGCTATTCCTGAATGCATTCGAAGCGAGCGGTGCCGGATACGGCGGCGAGGTCGCGCTCGAGTCGTACAATTCAAGTTGGGTCGCCGAATGGGCCGCGGCGGCTCCAGAATCAGTCGGTTCCAGTCCAAGGTTTCGTGTTTCGATCACATAGAGGCGCCCCGCAACCGCGTTGTAGGTGACCCAGTCTTCGTCACCGACGAGGGGAGCCGAGTCCCAGCTATGGTGAATCTGAGCTGATCCGTCCAACGCGATTGGCTTGGCCGTGCTTCCGGTGTCGTCATCCTCGAAGGGGTCGTTGACATTCCCGCTGGCGGAGACTGAGAGATTGATGTTCGGGGTGTCCGCGCCCGCATTGACTGTCACAGACGTTGCCGAAGACTCCGATGCTGTGTTCATGTACAAGATGCTCAGGAAATTCACGTCGACATTGCTGGAAACCTGATAAAAGAGCGTTTGTGTGACGGCATCGGAGTTTGAGTACGGCTGAGCCCGAACCTGGTACAAGCCTGGCGGCAAACGCCGAATTCGGTAGTTGCCCGCCGCGTCAGCCATGGCCCCAACGATGGCCCTGCCTCCCTGGAATGCGGCCACGTAGGCCCGTGCAACGCCCACGCCCGCGCGTGTGACCTGGCCGCTGATAGATGATTCCGCAGGGGCCCCAGCTGAGGGATACACGAAAACGGCGGCGGACAGCTCATCCTGGCTCAGTGATCGAGGAGACGTGTCTCCCACATACATTGTGGGAAACATCACCGACATTGAATTAGTGACATGGTCGAGGCCAATGAAATGACCGATCTCGTGAGTCACCACCGCCTGTATATCAGCAGGGCCCTTGAGAGATGAAAAGTTGTCGTTCCCCGAAACTGACCATGAAAACGAGACGCCGTTCATCGCGATATCAGCTGAAACAATTGCCCCCGACATTACGTTGAATCTCACATCTGTCAATGCCAGGAGGTCCGGCCGCCCGACCACGAGTGTATTGTCCGAAGCATCGTCCATCCACAGAATTGTGCTCATTCCGTCCATTGGGTCAAAGCCTGCCGATGTCGTGCCGCCATTGAAAGCAAGATTGCTATTGCTGATGGCACCCCAGGTCGCGAATGCGGCATCGACAGCGGCGCGTTCTGCAATCCCAGGCACGTCGGGAGTTCCCTTTTCGTTGATGCCGTACTGAATTGGAAGCACGAGCCTTTTGAGGGCGACGCCGCTGTCTGTTGTCTTCTGGACAAAACCAAACACGCTGCCAGCAGAAATGCAGAATGCAACGAGAGGAACTAAGCTCTTCAGCCGTATCACGGCGATTTCGGCCCCTGGCCAGATTGAGGTGGCTTGCGCTTCAAATTTAATGCCTTGTCAACAGTTTCTTTGAGAGCGCTGAGTGGTACCCGCTCTACAACAGCCGGCCTGGGTTCATCGGGAGCAGGACGCATTTCCTGAAGGCGCGCCACGCTCGCGGGCGAAAGGAGATCCTGGTTGCGGATGAGAAGGCCAACAAAGCGTTCCTCGCCTTTCTCTCCTTCTTGAACGCGAATTATTCCGTGGCTGGCGGAGTAAATCATGTAGGCTTCTGTTCCACCGAAAGGAATGAGGAAGAGAAGTACTTCAGTACCGACTTGGGGCAGTTGTGGTTCGCCACCGTAGGTCACGGCCTCGTTACTTGATGTCCCATCCTCCTTCATGACTTCTCCGCCAAACGTCACGACCTCGATGTCGGGAGCGGAGCCTTTACCCTTTAGGTACTCCTCGACATGGACAACGTTGCGCCGGTATACGTGGTGGGTTGTGGAATCGTAGACGGCCAGTTCTGGAATCTTGCTGACTCGCCCAAGCACGATCACTTTCGCCTGCGTCGCCACCTCCTCGAAGGTCATTTGAACCACCAACGATGACGAAACTTCGGAGTGGCCGACAAAACACAGCAGGACGAGCGTGGCCGCCCGCAGGGACAAACGACGAGAATCTTTCATGGCCCTATCCTCTTTCCTGTGGCTGCGCGGGATCTCACCTCTCCGCTTCCCCCGTAGCTCCAGGGGAACGAAAACCAGCGAAAAACCGTCTCCTGCCCTTCTTGCGCACTTCATTGCCTTGTTCCTCCAATACGCCCAATTCGCCTTGATTGTCAAGACTAAACCCGGCAGTGCTCGTAAACAAAGCGGGCCCCTTACTGCGCCCCACGATCCACCATTAGCATGCCAAAGCAGCGCACGCCTCCTGTCATGGGGCGAGTCTTCTGTGTGGGTCTTGTGGCTGGCTCGTGTATTTCTGAATAGCTCGGGCAATTGCTGCCGGGGCGTCTAGGAATCGCTGGCTGGCAATCAGCGTATGTTGATCTGGGCATTCGAGATGGACTATGGATTGCTATCCTGACAATCGATTGATTGGAGCCTGAGGCTGGCCCGAGCTTGCAACCCACGACTTGCGATCGTCCGAGGCGATCCAAACTCCTAACTGCAAGCGGCGCAATCGGTTGATTGCAGCCTAAGGCGGGCCCGAGCTTGCAACCCACGACTTGCGATCGTACGAGGCGATCCAAAATCCTAACTGCAAGCGGCACAATCGGTTGATTGCAGCCTAAGGCGGGCCCGAGCTTGCAACCCCTGTGGATCGCTCCTGAGCCGGACTCCGACTACTCGCTTCAGTCGGCGAGCCGCATCTTCCTGAGAAGCGGCGGCCATCTCGGGTCTGCCCTGAGATTCGCCAAGTCCGGGTCGGTCTTCAGCCATATGAGATTCAAGTCATGCTTGACATAGGCCCGATCCAGCCACGCGAACGCCTCGTCCACTTCACCGCGGACCGCATGAAGGCACGCAATCCCGTAGGCCGAAGCGCCCTTCAGTTTCGCATACTCGGCCAGGGCCCCGTTGGAATCGGCCTTCCGGCCGAGCACGTGATAGACCTGCACGAGTCCGTACAGGCGGGATGGTTGCGAAGTCTCTTGCAGGAACTCCTGAAGAGCTGCATCGGTCTTGTTCTGTGCCAACAACACCGATCCGACTAAGGCGTGGGCACCTTCCCGCTTCGCGTCGAGATCCAGGAGAATGCGGGCGTTCGCCAGCCCCTCTTCCAGCCGACCCTCAGCGAGGAAGTTCAATACGCTGCTTCCCAGAACGAGCTTGTTCAACGGGTCGATCTCGAGGTATTGACGAAGGAGCTCGCTCGCATCCTTGAGCCTGCCCCGCACGGTTGCGAGCTGGGCCGTGGTATGAAAGACGGCAAGGTCTCGCGGATCCAGCGCCCGCGCCTTGTTGAGCTCCGCTTCGGCTCCTGTCCAGTCCCAATCGTAAAACATTTTCTGGAACCCGAGCTGCGCATGTGCCCCGGCCTGTGAGTCGTTCAGCGCCAGGGCACGCTCCGTCGCATCGCGAGCCAGGCGGCTCCCCTCCTCGGGGCTGAGCGTTCCCTCGCCGACCATATTGAGGTAGGTCCATCCGAGCATCAGCCACGCGCGCGCGTTGCCAGGTTCGAGCGCCAGGGCCCGCTTGTACAGATCTCGAGCTTTTTCGAGGTCCCCCGGGTTAGATCGCCACCAGAAGTAATCTGCCCTGAGTCTAAGGTTGTATGCCTCAATGTTTCCTGTGCGCTGTCCAGCGGTGCCGGCATCCGGCAGGCTCGCCTTCAGCGACGACATCACGGAGCGCGTAATGTCGTCCTGCACGTCAAAGATATTCTCGAGCCGTCGGTCGTAGGTCTCCGACCAGATGTGATAACCATCGGCTGCGTTGACCAGCTGGACGGTGATCCGCACCTGGTCGCCCTGCTTGCGGACGCTCCCTTCCACGATCGACGCCACGTTGAGCCGGCGGCCGATCTCCGCGACGTCCACCTCCTTCCCCTTGAAGGAGAATGACGACGTGCGCGCCGCAACGTGCAGAGCCGGGTTCTTCGCAAGAGCGTTGAGCAGCTCTTCGGCCATTCCATCGGAGAAGTACTCGTTGTCCTTGTCGCCGCTCATGTTCACAAAGGGCAACACGGCGATCGAGGCGACCGTGGTCTCTCGAGCCTTCATCGGCTCGCTGGCGGGCTTCCCCGCTCCGGCGCCTGAATCGATCCGCCGCCCGTTCCAGGCCAGCCAGACGACCACGACTCCCGCCAGAAGCAGGACACCCGCCGCGATACCCGCCCAGGCCCCCCATCGGAGCGATCGCCGGGATCCGCTCGAGGCGACGCCCGACGCTTCGTCAGAGGCCAGCGATTTCGTCGCGGCGTCGCCCGCCCGCCTCAGGCGACCGAGATCGGCGACGATCTGGTCGGCATGCTGATACCTGTCCCGGACGTCCTTTTCCAGGCATTGACCGATGATTCGTTCCAGATCGGCCGACACCTCGGGGTTGATGCGCGAGGGCGGCACCGGCGTGTCCCTGATGATAGCGCTCAGCACGTCGGCGCTCGTGCTCCCCTTGAACGGGAGGGTCCCCGTCACCATCTCGTGGAGCACGATCCCGAACGAGAACAGATCCGTGCGGGCGTCGAGCGCTTCTCCGCGTGCCTGCTCCGGCGACATGTAGGCTGGCGTCCCGTATATGGTCCCGGCCCGCGTCGACTCCACCGACATCGTGCCCGCTTGGCTTGAGCCAGACGCCCGGTCGCCGCGCACCTGCTTGGCCAGGCCGAAGTCGAGGATCTTCGGGTGGCCGTCCCCGTCCACAAGGATGTTGGCCGGCTTCAGGTCACGATGGATCAGCCGCGCGCCATGTGCCCTGGCAAGCCCGTCCGCGATTTCCGCCCCAATCCGGATCGCCTCCTTGATCGGCAGCTGCCGCCCGCCGATCAGCCCCTGGAGGGTCTTCCCCTCGACTAGCTCCATGGCGATGAAGATCAGCCCTGGTCCCTCTCCGGAGGCTTCCGGCACCTCGCCAACTTCGTACACCGTGGCGATATTCGGGTGAGTGACGGCGGCCGCAGCGCGCGCCTCGCGCAGGAACCGCCGCCGCCGCTCCTCGTCGCCGACGAGGTTGGGCGGGAGGACTTTGAGTGCGACGGGGCGCCGGAGACGCTCGTCCTCGGCGCGATAGACGACACCCATGCCGCCCTCGCCGATCTTCGCGAGGATACGGAAGTGCGAGACGCTCGTACCAATCAATTGGGGTTGGTTGCCGGGGTTCAGTTGTCGGGCCTCCAAGGGGTAGATGAAACAGGCTGTACCCTACGCCCGATGAGGGTCATTCTATCAGAAGCCGAGTCGATAGATGGGACAGCTCTTCTCATCGTTCTACAAGGTCGTGCAGGGAATCGTCCATAGGGCGGCATCCAGGGCCAGGCCGAGCGAGTCCGGGATACACATGCTCGGGCACACACCTTCTGCTCGCACCTGGCGATTCGAGAAGCTTCGGCTCGTGCCAATCTGGAGCTGGCGGACCACAAGGGCCTTCTCACACCGACCACGCTGGAACAAGCGATCCGTTTCCTCGAAGGAGAAGTTTCTGGCGCCGGCGGTAGAGGAATCATGGAGGCAGCGGGAGTCGAACCCGCGCCCGCCAATGGTTTTGATGAGGACTTCTACGCGGAAAAACACGACTCGGTCGATCGCGGCGGGGAGCCCGAGGCGGGCCCGAGCTTGCAACCCACGACTTGCTATAGGGCTGGAACGATCCATCCACGAACTGCAAGCGATGCAATCGGTTGAATCGGAGCCTGAGGCTGGCCCGAGCTTGCAACCCACGACTTGCTATCTATCGAAGACGATCCAAAATGCTAAGTGCAAGCCACGCAATCAATTGATTACAGCCTGAGGCGGGCCCGAGCTTGTAACCTACGACTTGCTCGCGAGCGGATCCCGTGGCGGTTTGGAAGTGCAATCGGCGCAATTGGTTGATTGCAGCCTGAGGTGGGCCCCCGCTACCAACATAAGCGCCGGATAACCGGCGCAACGGAAAGGGCGACCTGATGGTCGCCCTTTTTGCGTTCAGGTTTCGTGACAAAACTCACAAAATCCGCAAAATCCCGACAAACACGCGACATTTTCGATCCGTCTTCCGGCTTTTATCCGGCATCCAAGCGGCAGTTTTTTGCCCCAAAAACGCGCCTCGGCTCGCCTGTCCAGGCGAGCAGATTGCCACCTCTGCCTTGATGGACGCGGCTTCAGGCGATCGAGGTGTTGCAAGCGCAAGCGGCAGGGGTCGGTTTATCCCTAATTCGATGCCGCATGGGAGGCCCTTTTCGGGGGTCCGATGCCGTATAAAACCCCTCCTGGGGAGGGTCGATGCCGCAAGAAAGACCCTTGGCCGGGAGTGGATGCCGCATAAACGCACCTTTCGGGAAATCCGATGCCGCATGTCTGCCGGATCAAGGGCAGGCTTTCAGCTATGGCACCTCCGAGCGTCTCTTGATCCCTGGCAATCTGCGTGATAGATAGTGTGCTTCCCCCGATTCGGTGGACGGTTTAGTTACGCTGCTTGGAGCCGACGTGGTACGTCGCAGTCACGAACGATTCGACGAAGGGAGGTTTCCAACGAACAGGATGCGAATCCTCGCTCTTTTCGTGCTCTTGGTAACGGGCTCGAGCATCCTAGCGGCCCCTCCCAGCTACCGAGTGGAATTCCTGCCAGTTCCACCGGGGTGCCGATCGTATTCACTTCTTCATGGGCTTGGGGAGCAAGACCACATCGCGGGCGTGCTAGTGTGCGAAGGGTCGGCACAGCGGGCCGTCATTTGGGATCGGGGTGTTATTGCCGAGCTGGGGAACTTCGGCGGATCTAGTTCGTTCGCGTATGGCTTGTCGCCACAGGGGAAGGTTGTGGGTGCTGCGGAGACTCCCGAGATCTACTCCGATACGGATCATGTCCAGCGCCCCTTCCTCTGGGTGGATGGAACTCTACACGACCTCGATACGTTGGGTGGACCGCTTGGGGGAGCAGTAGCGATCAATGCCAGTGGCACGATTGTCGGTACCTGCCAGCCCGCACACCCTGACCCCCGACTTGGTAGACTTCCCTACCGCGCCTGCGTTTGGGAGAACGACGTGGTCAGCGATCTTGGTGACCTCGGTGGCCCTGACGCTTTCGCGCTAGATGTCAATGGGCGGGGCTGGATCGTGGGCAGTTCGAATACCACTGAACCGCTGCCATCCGGTCTCGGGTTCGTAGAGCATGCCTTTCTCTTCGACGGAAGGACGATGCGGGACCTCGGCACGTTGGGTGGGCTAGTCAGCGGTGCCTACTCCATAAACGAACGGGGGGACGCGGTCGGCTTCTCATCCACGGAGGAGCCTCGCCCGCAGACATATCCGGTCATCCATGCGTTCCTGTGGCGAGCTGGAACGCTTCATGATCTGGGAACACTCGGTGGGCCGTTTTCTGAAGCCTTCGACATCACGACCGCGGTCAGATTGTCGGCTGGTCATTGGTACGCACGGCCAACGGAGGCGTCGACCGGCGAGCGGTAATGTGGGACGGTAACAGGATCATCGACCTGAACGACGTTGTTCCAGATTCCGGAAGTTGGGTGTTCCGGCAAGCGACCGCCATCGATGAAGGTGGCCGGATTCTGGTGAATGCATCGCAAGGGAGTGATTGGCGTATTGTGGTACTGATACCGAGACCGCAGGAGTGAGAAATGTGCTTCTCCCGATTCGGTGGACGGTTTAGTTACGCTGCTTGAGTCCGTCTCTCATACTCTGCCGGGTTGACCTGTCCGATGGTCTTCCCCTCTTCCAAAACCAGCCGAACTGCTCCTGCCTTGAACTCAGAAGAGAACCGTCGTCGTGGTCGTCGACCTGCTGTTTTGGTTTGCATGTTGGACATCATATCCGCCTTTCAGATAGTGTCCACCAAAGTGGGGGAAGCCCACTTCTGGTGCAACGGCAACTCCGGTGCAGCAAGCACACCTACTGTTGTACCCTGTGCTATGATTTCATAACACAGAAGTCGTTCTGCATCCACTGCGGAGTCTGGGTCTAAGGTGGATCAATGAAGAGCTCCATCCTCGTCGTGTTGCTCATCGCCGCCCTGGTGGCACCAGCGGTGCTAGTTCTCGCGACTCCCTCTCAAGCTCAGCCGTTCGGCATCTATCGCCTGCCAGCCAAGAAAACCATAAAGGACAGCCGCAACAGCTCGTACCAGCTGGGTCGGCTGTACTGCAGCGACAAAGACGGCTTCTGGTGCAACAGTAATTGCGGCTCCGCAACTCCGAGCTACTGCTGCTCTCTCTGCTACGATCCCGAAACGAAACGGTCATTCTGCAGTGGATGCGGAATCTGGGTCTAAGGAGGAAACGATGCAGAAAGCAATCCTCGTCGTCGTTTCACTCGCCGCACTTCTCGCCCTTCCGGCATTCGGCCAGGAAGCTTGCAAAGCGGCCCTGCCGCACTTCGAGCAACAGCTTGGCATCGATGTCACGTACGGATGCTTACTCGAGGACATTCAGCCAGGCAGCCTGGCAGAACAGCAGGGGTTGGCTCGACGCGATCTTGTGGTATCCATGAACGGCAAGGACTTCAGGGACTTCCCCAGTACGAAGGAATTCGCGGTGGACACGCGTGGCGCTGCGGCGAGCGACAGGGCGATCCTGAAAGTCCTGAAATTTAATGGACACTCCTACAACAAGAACCCGCAGGTCGTGCAATTCACGATGAGCCCTGTGCAACTGACCGAGAGGATCGCCCTCGGTTTCAAATGCAAGGGACAGGCCGTCGTCCTGACCATCGATGGTGATTCACCCCTACGCGGAACCGATATCAGAGCCGGAGACATCATCCTCGAGATCGCCGGCACTGAGCTCTCGGGATTTGATCCGGAACACAAGGAGCAGCTCATCCCCAAGCTGGATAACCCGTTGATGATCGACCAAGTCGTGAACGACGCGTTCACTTCCGAAGGGGAGGTCATGTCCTTCGTATTCGGGCGATGGACCTCCTCCGACGATGGCATCCGGCGCCTGGACACCCGCCTCGTCGTCCTTCCCAAAACCGACCTGCTCGCTCATCGCAATTAAGTCTCCAGATCAGCGATAACACCGGTGCCAAGACTCGTTCTTTAAGGGGAAGCACCGCGCGGCACATTGGCGAACCGTCGACCGAGGACGGTGGCTACGCTGCTCTCGGCGCGACGAGCAGGTGAGCTTCCAATGCAACGCTCCAGACGACGATATTTCGCTGCAACTGCTCGAAGTGGGCCCAAGATTGCAACCCACGACTTGCTGTCCACTCCTCCCATGGCATATCTCAGCCTCGGCGCGCGAGCCAGCGAGCAGGCGGCCCCGAAGGCACGACGAACCCGAAAACCGTTCGTGTTGTCGTCAAATCGCCGTTGCAATCGTCGAACCTCTGAGGATCCGCTTGCCTTTCCTCCGATGCCCGGCGGAGAATGTCGTCAGGCCGCTGGCGCGACCGGAGCTAGACGAGGGTGATCCGCCGGGCTGAACGATCGGCCTGATTCAACCTACCGCTTCCGGCCTTCGGTTCACCGTCTCGGCCGACTCTTCTGAGGAACCTGTCATGCGACGATTCCCGAATCGTTTGCTCGTGCTCGCTTCTTTCGGGATACTCGGCCTGTTGGGCTGCGGCGGAGACGACGAGGTCGACTGTGGAACCGACGTCCTCAACAACTTCGATTTTGTCGATGTCACGGTCCAATTCACGGGCTTCGACGAGCACGTCGGCCAAGTTTTCAAGATGCGGATCTACGACCTGGACCTTTCCGAGGAGATCTCTCGTAAGACCCTCGACCCGATCCTCGGCCCTGCTTTCACCTTGAGGGACAACGGTGTTTGCGGCGGACATACGCGCATTGATTTCTACGCTGACATGAATGGGAATCGAAGGTACGATCCACCGCCGGTGGATCACGCGTGGAGGATCTTCATCGGAGACCCCGAAAAGGACATCACCGTTAGCTTCGCGCATGATTCGAATTACGTCGACGTGCATTTTCCCGATTGACCCTGCGATCCTCGTTCTCCTGCTGGGGGACAATCTGTACGCCGGGCTCGAGCGGGCCCCCGCTACCAACATACAGGCCGCGCAAGCGGCCTAGCGAAGAGGGCGACCTCATGGTCGCCCTTTTTGCGTTCAGGTTTCGTGACAAAACTCACAGAATCCGCAAAATCCCGACCGACACGCGGCATTCTCGATCAGTCCAACCTCCACGCAGTTGAATCCGAAGCTCTCCTAGACAACAATCCACGAACTGCGCTCTTCTGTTTCTGAGTTCGGCCTGACTCGCCTAACGCAATGACGACCATAACCGCACTTCCTCTCCCTCGGGAGGGACCGTGAAGAGACCAACCCTGTTGCTCCTGTTCGTCCTTTGTCTAGCTTCTGCCCTACATGCTCAGCCCATGACGCGCGAGGCGACGCCCGAGCCGCTTCGGCCCTGGGTCGACTGGACCCTTTACGGCCACGAGAAGGAGCGTTGCCCGTTTTTCCAGGGGGAGCTGCAGGATGAGGAAGAGGTTCGCCGGGAGTGCGCCTGGCCGTCGCGCCTTTCCCTGGACCTCGGCGACCGCTCTGGGCGCTTCAGCCAGGAGTGGCTCGCGTACGCAGAAGTGTGGGTAGGCCTGCCGGGTGACGCTGCCACCTGGCCGCTCGACGTGCGGCTGGACGGCCAACCGGCCGCGGTGATTGCCAGGGACGGCATGCCGACGGTGCGGTTGTCGAAGGGGCGGCACACGCTGAGCGGCGGGTTCGTCTGGGACGCTCCGCCCCCGCTCATGCCGGTGCCCGTGGGCACGGGACTGCTGCGCCTCATGCTTCGCGGGCGACCGGTGCCGTTTCCGGCTCGGGACGAACAGGGGCGCGTCTGGCTCGAGAAAAAAGCTGGCGGCGCCCGGGAGGAGAGCCGGCTGGAGATCACGGTGCTGCGGCATCTTCTCGACGAGGTGCCGCTCATCCTGGCGACGCGCATCGATCTGGCAGTTTCCGGGGAGAGCCGTGAGGAGCTGCTCGGCCGCGTCCTGCCGGATGGGTTCGTGCCGCTTTTGATGTCGGGCCCGCTGCCCGCGCGGCTCGAGCCGGACGGCCGCCTTCGCCTTCAGGTGCGCCCCGGCCGGTTCACGGTGGAGATCGTGGCGCGCCACGAGGGACCGACAGCCGCCACGGCCATTGCCCGGCCCGATCCCGGCGGGCCATGGCCCGATCAGGAGGTCTGGGTCTTCGAGGCGCGGCCCGATCTTCGTCTCGCATCGGTCGAAGGAGTCCCAGCGATCGACCCGCAGCAGACGACGCTTCCCGACGAATGGAAACGGTTGCCGGCTTACCTCCTGAAGGCAGGTGAGAAGCTCACCCTCGTCGAGAAGCGCCGCGGCGACTCCGACCCATCTCCCGACCAGCTGACGCTTCAGCGGAGTTGGTGGCTCGATTTCAACGGACGCGGCGGCACGGTGCACGACACGATGGGAGGCTCGCTGTCGCGCGGCTGGAGGCTGGAGATGCAGCCTCCCGCGGTTCTCGGCCGAGTGGCGATCAACGGGCAGGACCAGTTCATCACGCATTTGGGCGGGACGGAGGCCGCCGGGGTCGAGGTGCGGCAGGGCAAACTCCTCCTCCAGGCGGACAGCCGTTACGTGGGGAGGATGTCCGACCTGCGGGCTGTCGGGTGGGACGAAGATTTTCGGCAGGTTTCCGGCACCCTTCACCTCGGTCCGGGCTGGCGGCTGTTCCACGCCTCGGGAGTGGACGACGTCTTTCCGACCTGGATCTCATCCTGGACGCTGCTCGACATCTTTCTTGTCCTGATCCTGGTCCTCTCGGTGGCGCAGTTGTGGGGGCGTCGCGCCGGAGTGCTGGCGCTCGTGGCACTGGGCCTCACCTGGATCGAGCCGGGGGCGCCGCGCTGGACCTGGGTGGCGGTAATGGCCTGCGTGGCGCTCGTCCGCGCCTTTCCGGAAGGAAAGTTTCGCAGGGCGCTTCGGGTGCTTCAGGGTATCGCAATCGTCTGCTTGGTCGTTGTCGCAGTCCCCTTCATGGTTCGTCAGTCGCGCGCCGCGATCTATCCGGCTTTGGAGGAGCCCTTCGCCTCGAGCGCGGCGTACGGTTCCGGGGGCTTGGCGGCTTACCAGCCTCCGCCGCAGTACGAAACCGCGGCGGCGTTGGATGAAGAGGAGAAGGTTTTGCGGAATCAGGCCGACGTTGCGGGCGGCGTGGAGGGTGGAGTTGTCGGCGGCTTCGTGGGCGGGGCTATCTCGAAGTCGAGCGTCGCCGCGGAAATGCCGCCGCCGGCGAAATCCGATTACGCGAAGCTCTTCAACCAGGACCCGCGGACCGTCGTCCAGACAGGGCCGGGGCTCCCCTCCTGGGGCTGGCGCGAGGTGACCCTCCGATGGCGCGGTCCGGTGGAGCGCGCGCAGCGCCTGCGGCTCTTCCTCGTCCCACCGGCGGTCAACTCCATCCTGGCATTTCTCCGGGTCGGCCTCATCCTCGTCCTGGGGCTCCTGGTCGTCGTACGCCGGGGTGAGGGATGGCCGTCGCTGCCTGGTGGGTGGACCACGCGTGCGGCCACCCTACTGCTCGTCCTTGCCCTGGCGCCCGCGACGGCGCGCGCCGAATTCCCCTCAAACGAGCTTCTCGAATCGCTTCGCGCCCGGCTCCTGGCGAAACCTGAGTGCCAGCCGGAGTGCGCCTCCAGTCCGCGCCTGCTCTTGGAGGTCAAAGGATCCGACCTGCGCCTGCGGATCGAGATTCTTGCTGCCGCGGACACGGCCGTGCCGTTACCGGGCGGAGGCGAGGAGTGGCCGGAGCGCGTCCTGCTCGACGGCACTCCCGCGGGGGGACTTATCCGGAATCCCGGAGAGCATCTTTGGATCTCCGTCGGCCGCGGAAGCCACCAGGTCGTCATGGAAGGGCGCCTGCCGGACCGCGACACGTTTGAGATACCGCTGCCGCTCAGGCCGCACCAGGTGACGGCGCGCACACAAGGGTGGCGTCTTCTCGGCGTGCAGGCCGGCGGCCGCCCTGAGGAAACGCTCCAGCTCGTGCGGGAGAAGGGCCACGAGGGAGCCGGGCGTTCCCTCGAGCCCGGGTCACTCCCGCCGTTCGTGCGCATCGAGCGCGACCTGACGCTGGGGCTCCGGTGGGAGGCGCGAACGCGGGTGGCCCGCATGAGCCCACTGGGGTCGGCGATCGTTCTCGAGGTTCCGCTGCTTCCGGGCGAGTCGGTAACCACGGCCGAAATTCGGGTCAAGGGCGGAACGGCCTTTGTGAGCCTTGGTCCAAACGTTTCGGAGATCTCCTGGGAATCCTCCCTGGCCGAGGCGCCCGCCATCGCGCTGCGTGCGCCCGAGAAGGTGTCGTGGACGGAAATCTGGCGGGTGGCGGTCGGCGCCACGCTGCATGCCGAGGTGGAGGGAATCCAGGTAGTGCACCGCCCCGAAGAAGGGCCGGCAAGGCTGCGGGAGTGGCACCCCTGGCCCGGCGAGAAGGTAACCGTCCGCGTCACTCGTCCCTCGGGGGTACCGGGACGAACTCTCACCATCGATCGGAGCATCTTGAGCATTTCGCCGGGGCTACGGGCCACCGACACAACGCTGCAGATCTCGTTGCGCAGCAGCCGCGGCGGACAGCACGCGATCACCCTCCCTGAGGGGTCGGTTCTCCAGTCGGTGTCGATCAACGACAGCGTTCAACCGATCCGGCTCGAGGGGCGCCGGCTGACACTGCCGATCTCTCCGGGCGCGCAGCAGGCAACGATAGTCTGGCGCGAGCCACGCGGGATCGGCGGATTCTTCCGCGTGCCGGGAGTGAACCTGCGGGAGGAGAGCGTCAACAGTCAGGTCACCGTCGCGATGCCGGCGGATCGTTGGACGCTTCTTCTGGGCGGGCCCCGCCTCGGGCCGGCCGTGATCTTCTGGAGCTTCCTGGTCGTCAGCCTGATTGTCTCGTTCGTTCTCGGGCAATCGGGCCTGACGCCGCTTCGGTGGTACCACTGGTTCCTGCTGAGCCTCGGCATGACGCAGGCGCCGCTCCCCGTCGCGCTCATCGTGGCGGTCTGGCTGTTCGGGCTGGGTGCCCGGAAGGCGCGCGGCGCGGCGGCTGGCGCAATCTGGTTCGACCTCGTTCAGGTTGTCCTGGTGGGGTTGACACTCGCCGGCCTCGTCGGCCTCTTCTGGTCGATCCAGCGGGGACTTCTCGGGCTACCGGAGATGCAGATCACCGGGAACGGGTCGAGCGCGTCGATGCTCCACTGGTACCAGGACCGCTCCAACGGGATCCTCCCCCGCCCCTGGGTTCTCTCCGTGCCGCTTCTTTTCTACCGCCTGGCCATGCTTCTCTGGTCGTTGTGGCTGTCGGTGGCAATGCTCACCTGGCTCCGTTGGGGCTGGTCCTGCTTCAGCGAGGGCGGCCTCTGGAAAAAGCTCCGCAAACCGAAACCGGCGCCCCCTCCCGTCGTGAGCGCCAGCCCTTCTTAGTCGAGTCCGAGCTTGCAACCCAAGACAGCGGATGACGAGCTATCAAAAGCATGGGAGCGTGGGTGGGTGATCAGAACCCGCAGGCTGCGAGACGCGATGGCGCCAGCCTGAGGGTGAACCGCCAGGTGCCATCGCCGCATCCTTCCGACATGTCGGCGGCCTCGCAGAGGTCGTCTCGCAGCGGCAGGACCACCAGGTTCCGGTCTCCCAGCATAGGCTCCAGGCACCAGGAGTAATCTTCGACGCAAGCCGGGCCGAAGCTGTTTTCGTAGGCAGCGGTCGATGGACCATTCCATACCGCCGATCCGGTGCGGTACCACTTACTCCAGGCGCCCGAGGAGGCGCTTCCCCCGGTAAGAGCGAAGGCGACGTAGGAGTTTCTGTAAAAGTCGGCCCGCTGCAGACACCCCGAGAAACTCCCCGCGGCTGGGCCCTCCAGTGAGAAGAACAGGTAATCCGCCGGAGCCGCCGGGTGCGCCGTGAAGAAGTCGAGAAGCGACGCGCTAGCGATGTCGTCGCCACTCGAATCGACGAAGCTGAAAAGTGCCGCCTGGCAGGAAGCCTGGGACAGACAGTCGGGATCCTCACAATCCGTCCGGCCGTCCGTATCATTGTCAATCGCATCGCCGCAGAGCGCCTCCCCCCCGCACAGTCCGGTTCTCTCGATCCCGCTGGAGCGCGCCCCCCAGCTGCCCACGTGGGGGCCGGCGGGGCGGATCAGGTAGTAATAGGCCTGGCCCGGCGCGGGTGTGCCGGAATCCTGCATGCAATTCGAGGCCACCAGGGTGTTGGTGCAGGTTGAGGAGAAGAGAGCCCCACCGGATCGGACGGTCTCGTACAACCCCGCCCCCGACTGCACCGGCCAGCAGATCTGCGTCGGGTCGTTGGGATTGGGAAAACCGGCGGTCTCCCCGAGCTCGTCGACGAGAGCATAGCCGGCCCCACCGGGGCACTGATTGTCCTTACCGTCGTTGATCTCGACCGCACCCGGGTGGGTGGCGAAAACAGCATCGTCGCAGTCCCCCAGGCACTCGGTGTAGGAATCGGCATCGTCGTCGAACTCGTTGGTGCCCGCCAGAGAGGGCCAGCCCGGAGCCAGGCAGTTGTTGTTGAGACCATCGCAAGTCTGCGTACCGCCCGGCCGGACGGCGGCCCGGCTGTCGTCGCAGTCCCCCTGACATTCCGAGTAGGTGTCGCTGTCGTCATCGAACTCGGTCGTGCCCGCCAAAGAGGGCCAGCCCGGAGCCAGGCAGTTGTTGTTGAGGCCGTCGCAGATCTGGCTTCCACCCGGCCGGACCGTGGCCCGGCTGTCGTCGCAATCGCCGCCGCACGAGGTGAATCCGTCGGTGTCCTGGTCGAAGCCTTCGTCCACCAGGTTGTCGCACTCGTCATCCACACCGTTGCAGATCTCAGTCACGCCGGGATGGATCGCTGCGTTGTGGTCGTTGCAATCCACGTTGTTGTAGTAGCCGTCCGAGTCGGCGTCCTCGACGGCCTCCACCGACCAGGTGGCCACGTCCATGTTCCCGCCGTACTTGGAGGGCTTGACGAAATTCGTGTCGGCCACGACCTCACAGGTGAGCGTGTAGGTACCGATCGTCGAAAAGGACCTGGAATGGCTCGTAACTCCGGTGGCCACCACGGTGGGCGTGGGAAATCCAGGTCCCTGGAGCTTCCAGGTGATGGTATTGGTGACGCCCGGCCCGACGGCAAAGCGCGTGGTCACCGAGAAGTTCTGTTGAGTCCCGATCGGGGCGACCAGCGGCGAGGCCGGGGCCGCTGCCTGGACGGGTGCGGTAGGCGCGACGCGGCCGTGGCCGAAGATCGACAGGGCCCAGCGTTGATTGCAGACGCTGCAGTACTGCGACCCGAGGGAGCGCATGGTGCAATCGAACGCCGGCCGGTAGATGCACTGGGTCCAATACTGAGCTCCCTCCCAGGGAGGCCCCAGGTCGGCGATCCATTCGGGCCAGGCGCCGCTGATCGCATTGGTGGAGGTATTGATGCCTCCCACCTCCGACCCGCAACCGTTGGAGGTCGCGTACTCGTCCGCCAGGCTCGCCAGGCTGTGGCCCAGCTCGTGGGCGGCCACGTCGGTGGCGGAGGCATTGGCAGCGGAGAAAACCGCCCGCTGGCCGCCGCAACCTCCGTAGCGAGCCGTGTTCACCATCACCACTTTGGCGTCGCTGAAGGGAGCCCGCAGCTCGGCCGTGGCGATATGGGCGCTGGTGTTGGTGTCACAGCTGTAGCCGTAGTAAAGGCAGCGGTTGCCTTGGTCTCCGCACGGGTATCCGGCATTGGGAAAACCGGTGCTCATCGCGGTGTTCGCCACGATGGAGCAGTCGCACTGGTCCGTCCCGCTCTCTACTGAATAGGCATAGACCAGGATGTAATTGATCAGGTTGTCGTGCTCGCGATACGGGGTCGTGGCGCGAAAATGCTGCACCATCTGAGTGGCATGAGTCAGCATGAGCGATTTCTGTGCATAGGTGTAGCCGTCGGGCACGATGGTGATGTTGATCCTCCGGTCGGACTCCGCGGCATTGCCGAAGATGGTCGTGATGTCGGGATCTCCCAGCTGCTCGGGCCAGATCACGCTACCCGCCGTTTCCGGCTGTGGAGGCCCCGCCGCCTCCGGCTGCCCGGCGGCGAAAGCCAAGTCCCCGTAAGCGGCGTTCCCCCCGGATCGGTTGAAACGTGACGATTCCAGCGGCAGTGAGCCAAGGAGCCTTCGACTTCTGTGTCCCGGCTCTCCCTCCTCCCTGGCGACCTCGATCCGATCCAGGCCCTTCACTTCCGGAAATTCCACCACGACCGAGTCCCGGTGAACCCGAATGGTATCGCCCTGGATGTGGGGAGGGTCGTCGGGTCCGTGCTCCAGGCAGATTCCCGAAAAATCCAGGAGCTGGGTATAGCGCAGCCCCGGCGCGCCCACGAGTGCAAACTCGAGCTGCGCGGCGCTCCCCTGCCCCATTATTCCCGGGCGGTCCGCCGCCAGGGAGCGGACGAAGGGGCGATCTTTGAGGGTGAAGGAAATGAGTCTGGCCTGCTCGCGATCCACCGTCAGGGCGACGACAATGGTGCGCTCGGAATAGGTACCGTAGCGCTCCCCCTGCAGGTCTCGGACTCCGGCCGGACGCAAGGGAACCAGCTCTCGGACCGTTTCAGCCGGAGTCATGCCGCGACTGACGGAGCCCAGCGACAGCAGCAGCAATCCGGCTGCCAGGAGCCACTTCGATGGCGCAGAGTTCGTTTCAGACGGGCTGCCAACAGGGTGGACCGGGGGCGACTGTGACACGGTTTCTGCCCACTCAACAAACTGATCGTTTACAGGAGGGATGAGCTTTAGCATCGTGCCATACCGCTGCGGTTTTCGCAACAGAGTCGGCGAGCTCACCCGACACGGCATGCCGGAAACCGCCCGGGCACGGATGCGACGTCGGGAACGAGGTCCGTTTTCGTCCAAATGCCCCCGCCACCTCGTGGTATAAGACTCGTCACAAGGAGAAGGCATCATGATGTCAGCCACGCCGATCCTCGACACCGATGCCTGTTACCGCGCGGTGTGCAGCCGCGACCGGCGCTTCGAGGGGCGTTTCGTCGTCGCGGTGACCTCCACCGGCATCTATTGCCGCCCCGGCTGTCCGGCGAAGGTTCCGGCCCGCCGGAACATGCGTTTCCTTCCCAGTCCGGCCGCCGCCGAGCTCGCCGGTTTCCGCCCGTGCCGTCGTTGCCGCCCTGATGCCTCACCCGATTCCGCCGCCTGGCTCGGTACCGGGGCGACCATCGCGCGCGCGCTCCGGCTCATCGACGAGGGCTCGCTCGACCGTGGCGGCGTCGACGGGCTCGCTGATCGGATGGGGCTGACCGCGCGGCACCTGCGCCGCTTGTTCGTGCAGCGACTCGGCGCTCCCCCCAAGGCGGTGGCGCTGACCCGGCGGGCCCACTTCGCCCGCCAGCTGGTCGAGGAAACCGATTTCCCCATGAGCGATGTGGCGATGGCCGCCGGGTTCGGAAGCGTGCGGCGCTTCAATGACGCGATCCAGCGCACCTTCCAGCGACCCCCCAGGCTGCTACGGCGAGGCACGATCGGCGCCCATCGAGGCGGAAGTCTCGAGCTCAGGCTGCCGTACCGCCCGCCTCTGGACTGGAGCGCCAGCCTGGAGTTCCTCGCCACACGGGCGATTCCCGGCGTCGAGCGGGTCGAATCGGGCCGCTACCGCAGAACGATCCGAACCCCTGCCGGCCCTGGGCTGCTGGAGGTCACGCCGGCCAGCGATGGCACCGCGCTCCTGTTGCGCGTCGATGCACCGCAGGGGCGGGGGCTCGAGCGCCTGGTTCGAAGGGTTCGGCGGCTGTTCGATCTCGACGCCGACCCACTACGGATAGGAAACGATCTGGCGCGGGACCCCATGCTCGATCCGGTGGTGCGGGCCCACCCGGGGCTGCGCATTCCCGGCGCCTGGAACGGCTTCGAGACGGCGGTCCGGGCGGTCCTGGGACAACAAGTGAGCGTGCGCGGCGCCACCACCCTGGCCGGACGGCTGGTGGCGGAGCACGGCGAGGCGTTTCAGTCCGGCGAGGCGGGGCTGACGCATCTCTTTCCCGAGCCGGAACACCTGGCACACCTGGAACCGGCCCGGCTCGGTCTCACGCGAGCCCGGTCGCAGTGCCTGGTCGCTCTCGCCCGCGCCCTCGAATCGGGATCCTTGAGTCTCGATCATGCCGTGTCGCTGGAAGACGCCGTGGCTCACCTTCAGGATCTGCCCGGAATAGGACCCTGGACGGCTCACTACATCGCCATGCGCGCGCTTGGAGAGCCCGACGCTTTTCCTGCGGGAGACCTCGTGCTGCAGCGCGAGACTGGGCTCAGCCAGGCCATGCTTCTGACCCGTGCGGAGCGCTGGCGGCCCTGGAGGGCCTACGCAACCTTGTATCTATGGCGCAGGCACGGCGACGCCGCGGCGGGTGCGAGCCGGCCGAGGCGTGGAGGGAAGCTGGGATGAGGCTGCTGAAGGCCGCGATCAAGTCCCCCATCGGGCGACTGACGATGATCTCGAGAGACGACGTACTGGTCAGCGTCACCTTCGAAGGTGAGGATGCCTCGGGACAGCGCTGGCTGGCACGCCGTTTCGGACAGCTCCGGTTGGAAGCTCATGAAGATCCGGCCGGCGCCGCATCGGCATTGCGGCAGTATTTCGACGGGGATCTGGCGGCGCTGGAACGGGTTGAGGTCGACACCGGCGGCACCGAGTTCCAGCGCGCGATCTGGGAGGCGCTCCGGCAGATCCGAGTCGGAACGTCGATTTCCTATTCCAGCCTCGCCGCCCGGGTCGGGCGCCCCCTGGCCGTGCGCGCCGTCGGCGCCGCCAACGGAAGCAACCCGATCCCCGTGATCATCCCGTGCCATCGCGTGATTGCCGCCGATGGCACGCTTTGCGGCTATGGGGGTGGACTCGATCGAAAGCGCTGGCTCCTGCACCACGAAGGGGCGCTGCCGAAGCAGGCGGCGCGGGACTCGGCGCGTTCCCGCCAAATGCCCCTCTGGTAGCTTTCCCGCTCTCTCATCATCCCCGCCCGAGATTTCCGCCGCTGGAGACGCGCGAGTCGTGATAGCTTTTCCGCATGCGCCGAATGGCAGGGCTGCTGCTGCTCACCGCTCTGGGACTCTCCGACGGGTGGAGTGCCGGGGGCGGTGCGTCGTGCGAGCAGGCCAGGCGAAAGAACCACTGGTGCGCGGCGGGAAACGTCGGCTATGTGGCGGGACTGGAGATTCGCTCCCGTTTTCTCTATGAAGTTCTGGACCCGCACGGCCACACGATCATTCTCGAGGAGGTCCAGTGCGACACCTGCCGGGAGGCTTTGAAAAGCCACGGATTCTGCAGCGCTCACCGCATGGGTTACGTCGGCGGGCGCGCCTACCTGACCCCGCTGACCTACTACCTCGCCCGGGGGAAGCCGATCGATCCTGCTTCCCTGAGCTGTCCGATCTGCCGGAAGCACACGCAGGGGATCGGCTGGTGCGACAGGGACCAGCGGGGAATTGTGGGTTACACGGCGCTCGACGACCGGCAGGAGTTCGAGGAGCTGTCCAAGGCCTATCAAATCCTCCAGGCGGCCATTCAGAAGTCGGCAAGCTGCGAGCGCTGTGCCGGCGCGATGATGGCCGATGGCTACTGCGCCATCCACCGGATCAAGTACAAGGACGGCTCCCCCGTGCCGGGCTTCGGCACCCAGACGAAGTAGCCCTCCGCTTCAGGGACCGGAGTGGCCGCAGGTGTTGGTCACGTCCTTGAGGACCGCGCAGTTCCCGTCAGCGCCGTTGTTGCCCGGGCCGATGCGCTCGCTGCCGTTCTTGTCCTTGCCCCACGATCCCTCAATCCCGCTGGCATTGGTCGCCACCACGAGAAACCAGATCAGCCCCGAGCCGTCGCTCGCCTGGGGGACACTGGACCAAGTGTAAGGGCTGGTAGTTCCGATGGCGCACAAGCTGCCGAACAGGCTGAAGGTGCCGCCAAGGACCGCGGGCAATCCACTGCGCTGGCCGTACAGAAGGTGATGATTCGCGGCGTTCGTGCAAGTCCCCACGTTGAAAGTCACCTGCAGGCTCGAGGCATCCGGATTGAGGGCCGCCACGGTCATGGGCGTCGTCCCTCCCGTTCCATCGGGCACGCCGGGCGGGCCCGACGAGGCGTTGACCGAGCCGCTGACGTCGCCGAAATTCGTCGGCGAATTGGAGGCGGTGAACGTGGTGTCCGTCTCATCGTTGGGATCTTTGTTCAGCGATGAGGTGCCGTTGGTGGGAAGCTGGCCGGCGGAAAACACCAGCGTGTCATAGACGTCAAAGGAAATGACATCCGCGGTGGTCGAAAAGAAGTTGTTTGGGATGATGTGATCGGGTGTCGGGGCCCCCGGCAGCGCGGCGAAGCCGCTGGTTGCCAGCAGAATGTGCTTGTTGAGAGTCGAGCCCGTCAGATTACCGGGGAGGGGGAAGTTATGCGCGTTGCTGCTGATCACCTTGCTCTGGGTAAAGATTTCACCCGTCGAGCCGCAGCAAGTGGCCAGCTCGATGAACTGGATGGTCCCATCCGCGTTGCTGAACACCTCTTTGACCCGCCAGAGATGAACGCCGCTGAAGGCCGGGACGCTGCCGAACAATAACATCAGGAGACCGAGCAGAGCCGTGGACGGACGTGGAATGGATCGCATGGGGCCCTCCCACCCTGAGTTTTGAACCGGGAACCCGTAGGGTCGCCCCTTTCCTCCTCGGAATCCGTGACCTAAGTCACCAAGCCCTGAATTCACCCGCCTGCGAGACCTCCGAAATCCTCCCATCCCAGTCTGCACGCCGAGCGGAATGACTTGAACCAAATCTCGCGGAGGATGGGCTGGCTCAGAATGAATAGCCGATGGAGGTCACCAGGCTGAGGTCGTTTTCCGCCGCGTCCTCGGTGGGAGGGTTGGAGTCGTAGCTCTCCAGGATGCTAAAGCCGAAATTGAAGTTGTTGACGATTTCCCAGTTCGTCTTGAAGTTGAGCTGAACCTTCAGTCCGGGCGTGTCGGTGATATTCGTGAACGTATTCAGGCTGAGCGTGATGACGCGGGTGTTCCCGGCCCATCGGAAGCTGCCGTATTCCAGCCCGAGCAGCACCTCCGCGCTGTTATCCACCTGGTCGGATCCGGTCACCTGTTCCCGGTCGTAGACCAGGCCGGCGCTCAAATTGAACAACTCGTGGTTGGTGTGGATGAAGGCTTTGCCGGCCCCTCCACCGACGTCCGACCGCAAGCTGAAGCCTTGATCCGGGTTGGATTGCAGCTGGACCAGCCAAAAGATGTTGCGCTTCTTTTTCAGGAATTGAGTCTGCCTGAAGCTGGAGTAGTGCTGGCTGGAGGCATCACCACCTTCCTGATTGTTGTAGATGGAATTGATTTGCAGAGTGCTCAGCCGCTTGAGCGTGCGGTTTCGGACATCGGCGCTGAAGCTGTACTGAATCGCCTGGTTGCTCTGGGTGAAGCTGAGCCCGGCGTCCACCGAGCCGTCGAGTCTCTTCCAGAATCCGTGCTCGATGGGCGCAATGCCCACCACGTCCGCCAGCTTGACGGTCTTTACGTCCGACCCGTCGACAATCCTCAGCTCGCCCTCCTTTTCCCCGGGCTCGAGGGAGCCGAAGTATCGATCGCCGCTCACCATCTCCAGCTGAAACGTGGAAACGCTCTTCAGGCTCACGACCTCGACCCACTCGACGGATAGAGTGCCGGCAGCGTTGGTGCTGAACGTGAGAATCGCCGTCTCGACGCTCTTGATCTCGCCGGTGATCCGATCGCCATTGGTAAGCACGATGATGTCGGTTTTCGGGTTCTGAAGCGCGGGAAGGCTCGTCCATAGAAACAGGAAGACCCCGCCGACCCACCGACGGAAGAACCGGTTGGAGCGGCTCAGCCTCAAGGCTCTGATGGATCCCTCGCAGCTTGCAGCGTGCATTCGGGAAAATCCTCACGAGCTCGCCGGGTGGAACAAGCCGAACCGATGGCCCATGCTCAGGTCGATTCCGGTGTCGAAGCCGGCAAATCCTAACCGATCCCTCGGGCCGTTTGCTGAGCGGATTCCCCTTCAGGCGCTGTCAAAAAAGACCAAAACATTCCATTTTTTTCCCCCCGACGGAGGCGAAAGGGTCCGAGGCGGGGTAAAATGATGGCCTTCCATGGAATTCCGGTCGGCGCTTCGCGTTTGGAAGGGGATGGCGGAAGCTATCCCGGGGTTCAGGAGAAAGATAAGCCTTCGGCCTGCCCATTACGGAGATTCGTTGACATGGCAAAACGGATGATTCTCATGCTCCTGGCGATGGCCCTGTTCCTGTCGGCCATCGGCCTCGTGAAGTACCGCCAGATCCAGGCCGCCACCTCTCAATCCGCTTCCTACCAGCCTCCTCCGGAGGCCGTCACCACCATCGTCGCCAAACAGGAGCCCTGGGAACAGACCCTGGGGTCCATCGGTACGGTCTCGGCCATCAACGGGGTCACGGTGACCGCCGATCTGCCGGGAGTGGTGGAGCAGATCAGCTTCGAATCGGGCCGATCGATTCGGCAGGGTGAGGTACTTGTAAAGCTCGACACGCGCCAGGAAGAGGCGCAGCTCACGGCCGCCGAGGCGCAGCGGGACCTGGATGACCTGAACCTGGCGCGCAGCCGCGGATTGCTCGACCAGGGCATCACCTCGCAGGCGGATTACGATCAGGCCGTGGCCGAGGCCAAGCAGGCGGCGGCCCGGGTGGGCGAGATCCGCGCCACCATCCAGCGCAAGGTGATCAAGGCCCCCTTCACGGGAATTCTCGGTATCCGCCTCGTCAACCTCGGCCAATATCTGCAGGGCGGGGATCCGATCGTGCCGCTGCAGTCGCTGGATCCCATTCACGTGGACTTCGGCATGCCGCAGGAGAACCTCGGCCACGTGGCGGTGAGCCAGTCGATCCGGGTGTTCCCGGAGGGCGAAGCCGGCGCCGCCGCCGAGGGCAAGATTTCGGCCATCGACTCCCTGGTGGACTCGGCCACCCGCAATGTGCACGTCCAGGCCACGCTGGCCAACGGCGAGGGTCGGCTGCACCCGGGGATGTTCGTCAAGGTCAATGTCATCCTTCCGGCACAGGAGAGCGTGGTCACGCTGCCCTCCTCCGCGGTCCGCTACGCTCCGTACGGCAATTCGGTGTTCATCGTGGAGGATGTCAAGGGCCCCAAAGGCGGAACCTATCGCGGCGTCCGCCAGCAATTCGTCAAGCTCGGGAGTGAGCGGGGAGATCAAATCGCCGTGCTCACAGGGGTCAAGGCAGGAGAAGAGGTGGTCACCTCGGGGGTCTTCAAGCTGCGCAACGGGGCCGCGGTCCTCGTCAACAACGAAATCCAGCCCGGCAACAACCCCTCACCCAAGCCTGAGGACAGTTGATGTCGATCACCGATCTGTTCATACGCCGGCCCGTCCTGGCGGTGGTCGTCAACCTAATCATTCTCATCGCCGGGCTGCAGGCGATCCGCACGCTCACGGTGCGGCAGTATCCGCGCAGTGACATCGCCGTCATCCAGGTCAGCACCGCTTACGTCGGCGCCAACGCCGACCTGGTGCGGGGCTTCATCACCACGCCGCTCGAGCGGGTCATCGCCAGCGCCGACGGTATCGATTTCCTCGAGTCCTCGAGCGCCCAGGGCGTGAGCAGCATCACGGTCCACCTGAAGCTCAATTACGACACCAACGCCGCCCTCACTCAGATTCAGACCAAGGTGTCCCAGGTCCGCAACGACCTGCCTCCTGAAGCCCAGGCCCCGGTCATCGAAATCCAGACGGCCGACACCGAGTTCGCCGGCATGTACATCGGGTTTTCCTCCGAGAACCTCGACCAGAATCAGATCACCGATTACCTCACTCGCGTGGTCCAACCCAAGCTCAGCGCCATCAGTGGCGTGCAGCGCGCCGACATCCTGGGGGGACGCACTTTCGCCATGCGTATCTGGTTGAAGCCGGATCGGATGGCGTCGCTGCAGATATCCCCTTCCGACGTGCGCGACGCGCTGGCCAAGAACAACTATCTCTCGGCTCTGGGGCGCACCAAGGGATCGATGGTGTCGGTGAATCTGGTCGCCAACACGGACCTGAAGACCCCTGAGGAGTTCCGGCAGCTGGTCATCAAGGAGGAACACGGCGCGGTCGTCCGGCTCGGCGAGATCGCCGATGTCGTCCTGGGCGCCGAAAATTACGAAGAGGATGTCCGCTTCGGCGGGCAGACCGCCACCTTCATGGGAATCTGGGTCCTTCCCACCGCCAACTCGCTGGACGTGATCCACGCCGTGCGCGCCGCCCTGCCCGACATCCGTGCGCAGCTGCCCGCCGGCATCAAGCTCGGAGTCCCGTACGACTCGACGCTGTATATCGAAAACGCCATCGACGAGGTGCTGAAGACGCTCGGAGAGACTCTCCTCATCGTCATCATCGTTATTTTTCTGTTTCTCGGGTCGTTCCGGGCCGTGCTCATCCCCGTCGTGGCCATCCCGATCTCCCTCATCGGCGCGGTGTTTCTCATGTTCGTGGCGGGTTTCACCATCAACCTGCTCACCCTGCTCGCCATCGTGCTGTCGGTTGGCCTGGTGGTGGACGATGCCATCGTCATGGTGGAAAACGTCGAGCGGCACCTGCATCTGGGCGATAGCCCCCTGCAGGCGGCCTTGAAGGCCGCCCGGGAGCTGGTCGGACCGATCATCGCCATGACCATCACCCTGGCGGCGGTGTACGCTCCTATCGGCATCCAGGGCGGGCTCACCGGCGCCCTCTTCCGCGAGTTCGCATTCACCCTTGCCGGGGCGGTGATCGTCTCCGGCATCGTCGCCCTGACCCTGTCACCCATGATGGGCTCGAAACTGCTCAAAGCCGCCGACACGGAACGGGGCTTCGCGGGGTTCATCAATCGCCGGTTCGATGCCTTTCGCCAGTTCTACACGCGCCTGCTGGCGGGAACACTGCAGTTCCGCCCGGTCGTCCTGGTGCTCTGGGTGCTCGTCTTGGCGCTCATGGCGCCCTTCTACATGCTTTCTCAGAAGGAGCTTGCCCCAGCGGAAGATCAAGGCGTGGTCTTCGCAATCGTGCAGGCGTCGGCGAATTCCACCCTGGATCAAACCCGCCTGTTCGCGGGCAAGATGAACGATGTATTCAAGTCCTTCCCGGAATCGGCCAACACGTTTCAGATCCTGTCGCCCACCGGCGGCTTCGGCGGGATGGTCACCAAGCCCTGGAGCGAGCGCCAGAAGACCTCCGAGCAGCTCCGCCTGGAGGCCACGGCGGCGCTCGCCAAGATCCCCGGGGTCCGCTTCATTCCTCTGACGCCACCTCCCCTGCCGGGCGGCGGTGGCTTTCCGGTCGATGTGGCCGTGGCCTCGACGGCCGAGCCGGCGCAGGTCGCCGAGTTCGCCGATCAGCTGGTTCAGAAAGCGTTTGCCAGCGGCTTGTTCATGTACGCCGACACGGACGTGAAATTCGATCAGCCGCAGACGGAGGTCGTGCTGGATCGCGATCTGGTACGCTCCCTGAACGTCAATTTGAGCGAGACCGGGGCAGACCTGTCGACCATGCTGGGCGGAAACTACGTCAATCGATTCAGCATCCAGGGGCGCAGCTACAAGGTCATTCCCCAGGTGAAGCGGGACCGGCGGCTCAGCGCGGATCAGCTGGAGGGGATCCACGTGAAGGGACCCGGAGGGAAGCTCGTTCCCCTGTCGACCTTTGCGACGCTCAAGACCACGGTGGAGCCGCGCGAGCTCAAGCGCTTCCAGCAGCTCAACGCGGTTCGCGTCCAGGGCGTCATCCCGCCGGGCGTGTCGCTCGATCAGGCGCTGAGCTTCCTGGAAACGGAAGGTCGCAAGTCCTTGCCGCAGGGCTTCACCTTGGACTATGCGGGTGAATCGCGCCAGCTCCGCACCGAGGGGAGCAAGTTCATGGGAACCTTTCTCCTCTCGGGGATCCTGATTTACCTGGTGCTGGCGGCGCAGTTCGAGAGCTTCCGGGATCCGTTCATCATCCTGGCGGGCTCGGTCCCCCTGGCCCTTTCCGGGGCGCTGCTCTTCTCATTTCTCGGATTCACCACCCTGAACATTTACAGCCAGGTGGGCCTCATCACCCTGGTGGGACTGGTCTCGAAAAACGGCATCCTGATTGTTCAATTCGCCAATCATCTCCAGGAAACGGGGCTCGACAAGCTGCAGGCGGTCATCGAGGCGGCCGGCACGCGGTTGCGCCCGATTTTGATGACGACAGCCGCGACGGTGGTCGGCCACCTGCCGCTGGTGTTCGCCACCGGACCCGGCGCCGGAGCACGCAACAGCATCGGCATCATGCTCGTTTCCGGCATGATCATCGGCACCTGTTTCACCCTGTTCATCGTTCCTTCGATCTATGTGCTCGTCGCCCGCAAGCACAGCCTCGCCGGCGACGCCGAGCCGCCACAGGAACCCGCCTACCCCCATCCCCAGCCCGCCGGCGCCTGAAGAACGGCGCGATCAGGCCAAGTCTTCCGTTGCACACCCGGCGAAGCAGTTCGCTTCTATCCGTGCTCACCCACCCTTCATGTAAAGGACAAGCAATTGCCAAAGCGATTACAATTCAATTGCGTTGCTGCGAGGACTAGTTGGATGACTGCGTGGACGCATTGTTTGAGGGCATGACGAAGGCGATCACACGGTCGATTCCGACGGCCAAAATGCTCAGCTCGCCGAAGGGTCCGAGAAGATGCGTCCTTAAGGGTACGACAATGCCCTGAGTTGACTGCCCAATCCTGACGAGGTTGACCCAATACCCACGATCGGACACCAAAATCCAGCTTATAGTTCCTATCCGCAACAGCCCTGGCCGTTCCTGCTCACCTCGGCCTGGGGCGTGCTGATCTTCTGGCTGGCGCCACATCCACCTATGATCGATCTGCCGCAGCACGCGGCCCAGGTGGCTCTGCTGCGCGACCTGCTGCTCGGGCAATCGCCATGGGGAGACCTGTTCCGCATTAACCTTTTCACCCCTTATCTGCTCGGCTATGCCCTTGCGCTCCCCTTGTCGTTCGTGATGCCGGTCGCGGCGGCCTTGAAGCTTCTGCTTTCTGTCGCGTATGTGGCCTACATATTTATGTGCGTCCACCTGCGGCGGCAGTTTGGGGCCGATCCGCGTTTGGATTGGCTCTGCTTGCTTGGCTTTTTCGGCTTCGCTTGCGACCTGGGGTTCTTCACCTTTCTCCTCGGCGTGCCGATCGCGCTTGGGTTCATCCTGGCCACCGAGCGCTATGTGCATCACCAGAGCATTCCACGAATGTTGGGCCTCTTCTTCCTCGGACTGGTCTTGCTGGCCTCGCATGGGCTGCTCTTCCTGTTCGCCTGGACGGTGGGACTGGGAATGCTGGTTCTGCACGTCCGCGGGCTCTGGCGAGCCCTCCGGTCGATGCTCCCCTTTGCGGCCCTCTCGCTTGCCTTCGGCGCTTATTTCCTCGTCAACCGCCAGGTCAACAAAAGCATGCAAACGAGCCTCACCACGATCACAAGGTGGAACGGAGGCTTATGGCGCCTGCCCAGGATCCTCGTCTACGCGCTCACGGGGAACGCTCGGGGTTGGACGCTCATAGCCTGGGGAGCGGTAACTGCGGCGCTGCTGTGCGTGCCTTGGCTGTTGGGACTGCGTGTCAACCGGCGGCCCGAGTCCAGCTGGGTCGTTCTCGTCGCCCTTCTCCTCATCTTCGTGCTGGCGCCCGGCAATGCCGCCGGCACGGTGTTTCTCTATCCACGATTCGCGCTGTTTCTTCTCCCGGCTTATGCCTGGTTGTTTCGGCACGAGCCGATCCCTCCCGAGAGCGAACGTCGCTTCCGATCGGTGCATGCGGCAATGCTCGTCCTGCTTGTGATCCTCTGCTGGGGCATCCTGGGGGTGCACACTCTCCGTTCATGGCGCTTCGCACAGGAAAGCGCCTCGTTCGACGCCATCTTGGAGCACCTGGAGCCCGGCCAACGGGCGCTGGCGCTCGTATTCGACCCGTACAGCGATGCCGATGGCGGCCTGTGGGCCTACCTCCATTATCCCGCCTGGTATCAGGCCGAAAAGCAGGGCCTGGTCGACTTGAATTTCGCCTGGGCTCCCCCGCAGATCGTGCGCTTCAGGCCTGACCGTCTTCCCGCGGTCGAGCCTGGCTTCGAATGGCATCCCGAGCGCTTCGACTGGGCCAGGCATCACGGCAGCGACTATCGATACTTTTTTGTGCGCTCAACCAAGCCCTTGCCCGACGCTCTGTTCAAGGGCGCGGATTGTCCTCCCACGCTGGTCCAGAGCGCCGATGCATGGCGTGTTTTCGAATATCGCGGCTGCCCGTGAAAAGACCGGGCAGGGATCCAGCAGCGGCATGCCGCCACGGAAGTACCTGTAAGGCTGGTGCCATAGTTCCTTCTGTGAAGCGGCGCTTTCTCCTCCTTTTTTGAAAGGGCCAGCCATGCCGATGGGGCTGTATCGCAAGTGGCGGCGTTTTCGCCACGAACGAAAAAAGCGGCGGCGCTTCGCCGACGTCGAGCCTGAGTTCTGGGGGCTCTACAAGAAGTGCAAGCCTTTCACGATGACCCGCACCGAGCGGATCTACGCGCTGTACCAGGCCATGCGCTACGTAGTGGCGCGGGGAGTCCCCGGAGACATCGTGGAATGCGGGGTCTGGAAAGGCGGGTCGGCAATGCTCTGCGCCCTGGTTCTGTCGCAACAGGCCGAGGATTCGCGCTCGCTCTACCTGTACGACACCTTTGCAGGGATGGCCGAGCCGGGGGAAATGGACGTGAGCGTCGAAGGGAGCTCGGCCCGGGAGGAGTGGCAGCGTCACAGGCAGGGTGAAATCACCGACTGGGCCTACTCGCCCCTGGACGAGGTCAAAAGAAACCTCCTATCCACCGGCTTCCCCGAAAAGCGGGCCGTGTTCGTACCGGGAAAAGTAGAGGACACGATTCCAGGAGTCGCTCCGGCCCGAATCGCGCTTCTTCGCCTGGACACCGATTTTTACAGCTCCACCTATCACGAAATGACGCATCTCTTTCCCCGCCTCTCGCCCGGAGGAGTCTTGCTCGTCGACGACTACGGCACCTGGAAGGGGGCGCGGCAGGCGGTGGACCAATATGTGTCGGAGAATCGCCTCACCCTCCTGTTGACCCGGGTCGATCGCGGCGCGCGGATCTGCGTCAAGGTCGACTGACTGCAGCACGACCCGCACTTCGGCGCAGGGGTCATTCGGCGTGCGGCGTTACGAGCATTCCTGAAGCTGCCGGCCCGCACATCGAATAGAAAAACCGACGAAACTCGGCTTTTAGCTTGCGGGCAGCTCTCCCAGCTCGGCGGCCGCCGGGGAGCGGCGCCCTGCCAGGGTGGAGCGGAAGGCATAGAGCGCCACGCCCGCCGTCACCAGCAAGGTTACGATCGTGGGAGTGGCGTACCATGCGGAGAGATCTGGAGTCAACGGCATCTGCCGGAGCAGATCGGCGAAGGAAGTCGAGGCAAGAAGGCCCAGGAACCCGAAGCGGAACAGGGCCACCAGGAAGAAAGTCACCTGGATCACGAAAAGCGCCATAAAGAGCCCAACATTACCCGAGCCGGGGTACAAGGCAAGCATACCGATGACGGTCGTGATGATCACCGCAATCCAGGTCCTCTTCAGGAGGAGCCGCACGATGAGCAGGAACATCATCGGGACGAGAGCATCCAAGACGCTCTGCGTGTGAATCGCTATCACCGCCCCCAGGGCATGCCGAAGCCCACGAAGCGACTCCAGAGTCCACAGGCTCGCAACCGGTGGCGGCGGCGCCAGGCCCGTGCTGTAGCTCAGGGATGCGGAGATCGTGCCCGCCAATACCGACGCCACGCCGAGCAGGCATCCGAAGAGCGCATCCCGGCCGACTCCCGGATCGCGGAATCGGCCGTTCAGAAGCCGCATCCAGGAGACCAGCATCCTGGGCCACAGCCGCCGGGCATAAGGCTCCAGCGCCAGGTAGAAGAGGGCTACCAGGCCGACGCGATATAGAGACCATGCCAGATGGCCCACGATCATGTTCAGCTCCTGATCCGGCGGGAGGTGGTGGGCGCACAGAAGCCAAAGCAGGCGCATGATTCCCAGGTAGACAGCGAACCTCAGGGTCCCTCTGCGGTCCCCCCTACCGAGTCGGAGATTCCGCGAAGCGACCACTATCGCCATGATGAGCGAGGCCAAAAAGACCAACCCCGGGATCAACAGCTCAAGGCGAATGCGATTACCCACCTTTTCCTGCTTTGACGCTCCTTTCAATTCCCAGGGCTCAATCACTCGCAGCGTCACCACGCGCCCGTCGAGGGAGGCAGCTTCGACTCGGATGGGGGTTTCCGGCATTGATAGATAGGCCCCCTTCCATGCCTGCCGCCGATCGGCGTAGAAGGGCGGCGTGAACTCAGGCTCGTCGCGAGCCAGGCCGTCGAGCGCAAGCCCCGTCGCCGAAAGCAGCTTGCTCCAATCGGGCTCGCGCAATGTCGAGGAGGAGGCGGCGTGCCGATCCGGCACCCGGGTGAACCCCAGGAGCCGTCCACGCGTGTCGAGCGTGACCTCCGTCATTCCGGGGGTCGTGTTGGGAGGATCATCGAACCAGTCCCCAATGGCACCGAAGTTTCTTCGCATGAGCGGTCGGGGACTTTCACGATAGCGAAAGCGAATCACCGCAGGGTGCTCCTGCCCCACCGTCATCCAATCCACCGGGACGCGCTCTTCCAGGAGCGACTGCAGATAGTCCGAGTTGAAATCGAACGCGGCCAGGCTGTCGGCGGGCGGATCGGTGAACCCCGCTTCCTGAAGGATCTCGCGCGCCTTCTCGAAAAGCACCTCGGGGGGCTTTTGCAGCACTCCGGGACGCACGAACTGGGTTCGGGGAGCGAGAAAGACCAGACCTGCCAGACCGATCAGAATTCCTCCCAGGACTGCGGCCGCGATGGCGGGTCGCAGTCCTTCGGACCCTCCCGCGGCCGCCACCAGCTCGGGCGAAGGGGTTTCCCCCGCGGCCAGCGCCGCCGCCAGCGGATCCCCACCAGGAAGAGCGGAGGCCACCAGCAGCGCCGAGGAGGGCCGCCGCGCCGGATCCGCTTCCAGGCAGCGCAGGATCAGCCGCTCCACCACCGGGTCGATCCCCTCGATGACGCTGGAGTGAGAAACCGGCGAGCTGGTCGTCTGCTGGCGCAACAGATCGGCCGAGCTGGAAGCCTTGAAAGGGGGCCGGCCGGTGAACAGCTCGTACAGAACCAGGCCCAGCGAATAAAGGTCGCTGCGCTGCGAGACACCCTTGCCCGCGATCTGCTCGGGGGCCATGTAGGCAGGGGTCCCGGAACGGATTTCCTCACCTGGGACCGCCCCCGAGATGGCCGCCAGGCCAAAGTCGGTGATCCGGGCCCGCCCCCGCCCGTCGATCATGATGTTCGAAGGCTTCAGATCGCGGTGCAGGATGCCGGCATCATGGGCTGCGGCCAATCCGGCGCTCACCTGCCTGGCGATCTCAATGCCCTTGTCAGTGGGAAGACGGCCGATGCGGCGCAGCAGAGAGCCCAGATCCTCCCCATCCACATATTCCATACAAAGGAAGTGATGCCCCTCGACTTCTCCGACGTCATACACCCGGCAGACATTCGGGTGGGACACCTGGCGCGCCGTCCGCACCTCATTCAGCAGCCGCTCGAGTCGCTGCCCATCCCGCTCCACCCCTTCCGGAAGGAATTTCAGGGCCACGACCTGCCCGAGCTTCAGGTCATCCGCCCGGTAGACTTCCCCCATCCCACCCTTCCCCAGGGGCGCAACGATCCGGTACCGGCCGGCGAGAAGCACCCCGGGCAGGAAACGACCATGGTCCACTCCCGGAGCGGAGGAAGAAGAGGAAGCGGAGCCGATACGGGTGGGAATCTCCGAGGAGGAGACCAGAGGATTGCCGCAGTCCGGGCAGAACCGACCTTCGGGCACTTGTTGATGGCAGGATGGGCAGCGGGGCATCAATCACTCCAACCAAGCCCTGCGAGAGGCACGTTTCTGCGCACCCCGGCGGCGGCATCCTACCACCGTGCACTGAGGAATTTGAACCGTCTCTAGGGTTCCGCAGGGTTTATGCCGGCCCCGCCGACCGGGTCAGGGCGACGGGTCGGCGTCCTAGCACCGCCATCGCCACTCCACCCAGAATGGCCGTCGCCGAGACCAGCAGGCGCAACGACGGAGTCTCGGACAGGAATAGAACACCCGCGGCGGCGACGAGCACCGGCACCGACAGCTGCACGATGGCGGCGCGTGTGGCCGTCAGTCCCTTCAAGGCGGCGAACCAGATTACATAGCCCAGACCGGAGGCGCCGGCCCCAGAAAGGATCGCCAGGATGATCCCGGTGCTCGACCCGTGTAGGTTGGGAGCGCAAATCAGGCTCACGCAGAGCGTCGGCACCACGGCCCGCATGAAATTGCCCCGTGTCGCCACCACCGGATCGGCACTCCCCCGTCCACGCAGCGAGTACCCGCCCCATGCCACGCCTGCCAGTCCCATGAGCGCGGCTCCCGAGGCCGGTGGAGCGGTCAGGCCCGGCCACACCAACCCTAGCAGACCACCGACCGCCATGAGCCAGCCGGCCCACTCGCGCGACGCGGGTCGCTCCCCGGATCGGAGGCCCGCCGCGATCATGGTGATTTGCACCGAAGAGAAGAGCACGAGAGCGCCCGTTCCGGCGCTCAGGCTGCGGTATGCGAAGGAAAATGCGACGGCATAGAGAAAAAGGAGGAAGGCCTCGATCCAGCTCCCGCCCCTGGAAGCGACCGATCCGCGGCGCACCCCGCTGACGAGCACGAGCGCGAGGGCCCCTGAAACGATGCGCACCGTGGTGAAACTGGCGGCATCCAGGGCTCCCGATCCAAGCGCCAGGCGGCACAGAATGGAGTTGGCGGCAAATGCGGTCAGTGCCGCGGCGGTCAACGCAGCGGTGTGCCCCCGTGACGATGTCGCGGAAACCACCGCACCACCTTCTCAAGCTTCGCGTGGCACATCATCCCGGGGACTTCCACGAGGGAGCCCGCACCTCGGGTGCGCGCCCGCGCCAGGCGCGCGACCCGATTCTATCCTGCTTCGCTCGTCGGCATTCAGGAGGTCTTGGGCCTGGTGCGCGGCGACACGAGGATCCGGCGCTTGAGCTCCTCGCTCCGCGGTTGGATCAGCCCCACCAGCACCAGTTTCTGCAGGAATTGCCACGCGGCTTCGGGTTCCCGGCCGCGATCAACGCTCCGTCTTATGGGGATTAGTCTGTCCGTTGCCGGCCCCACCTTTCTCTTCCGGCCTGTCTTGCTCATGGCCCGCCCTCCAATCGAGTCTCTGAAGTTCAACTTCCGCCTCGATGCGAACTGCCCGCAGACGGCTGACATCATCTGCGCCCGGATCGTCGCATCACGGAGATCGGGGCCCAAGCCTCGATAGAATAACCGGCGCCGGCCGCAGCGGACCATCGGGTAGATACCCGAGGCCGGGGGCAGAAAGACCCGACCCCCATGAGGAGCATCGAACCGGCTCGCAATTACCCCGCTGTCCCGACGCGATTTGTACGCCGGAGCCCGGGAGAGGATAAAATTACCTCCCTTTCGGTACTGGAGACCGTGCCCGACGTCGAGTCCCCCTCCCGAGCCGTCCCCCGATCCGCCGCGCCGCCGCGCGGACCGGGAGTTCTGCGGGCTTTGACGCACCGCAACTTCCAGCTCTTCTTCGGCGGGCAGCTCATCTCACTGAGCGGCACCTGGATGCAAACGGTCGCGCAATCCTGGTTGGTGTACCGGCTGACAGGTTCCTCGGTGCTGCTCGGAACGGTGGCCTTCGCAAGCCAGATTCCCGTGTTCCTCCTGTCGCCCATCGGCGGCACCCTGGCCGACCGGCACAACCGGCACCGCATCGTGATCACCACCCAGATTTCGGCGATGTTACTGGCGGCCATCCTGGCGGTCCTGACCCTGACCGGCAGGATTCAGGTCTGGCACATTGCCGTCATGGGGACTCTGCTGGGTGTGGTGAACGCTTTCGACATCCCGGCTCGGCAGTCCTTCCTGGTGGAAATGGTAGGCAGGGACGACCTCATGAATGCCATCGCGCTGAACTCCTCCATGTTCAACGGGGCACGTGTCATCGGGCCGGCCATCGCGGGCATTCTCGTGGCGGCCATCGGTGAAGGATGGTGCTTCTTGGCCAACTCGGTGAGCTATCTGGCGGTCATCGCCGGGCTGCTGTTGATGCGGCTTCCGCCGCGACACAGGCCCGACCGGACGGCCTCCACGCTGGAAAGCATCGTCGAGGGGTTCCGCTATGCCCGGCGCACCGGGCCCATCCGTGCGCTGCTGCTTCTGGTGGGTCTCGTCAGTCTGGTGGGAATGCCGTACACGGTCCTCATGCCCGTCTTCGCCGATGCCATTCTCCACGGCGGCGCCAAGGGACTCGGGATTCTCATGGGTGCCACCGGCTTGGGAGCCCTGTTCGGAGCCTTGACGCTTGCCAACCGCGACGGCCTGAAAGGGCTCGGCAGCTGGGCGGCGGCGGCCGCGGCCGGATTCGGGGCCGCACTGATGCTGTTTTCCGTGTCGCGATGGTTCTGGCCTTCCGCCGTCATCCTGATCGCCACCGGTTTCTGCATGATGCTTCAGATGGCCTGCACCAACACTCTGCTCCAGTCCATGGTACCCGACCGTCTGCGCGGCAGGGTGATGGCCCTCTATTCGATGATGTTCATGGGAATGGCGCCGTTCGGCGCCCTGTTCGCGGGTTTGGTGGCGAGCCGTCTGGGCGCCCCGATCACGGTCACCACGGGAGGGGCCGTCTGCGTCATCGGCGCAGGTCTCTTCGCCAGCCGCCTGCCCCGCCTGCGCACCGAGGCGCGCGAGCTGATCCTGGCGCAGAGGATGATCGCGGCCGAGCCTCCGGAAGAGATGATCGGGCGGGGCGCTCCCCGCGAGGGCGAGGGAGGATAGAACCGTTTGAAGAGCCGTCTGTTCGCCAACGGAGTACTCATCGCGGCGGCGCTGCTGGCATCCTCCGGCGCGCTGCTGGTCTCGCCTCTGTTGGATCCCTCGCGGCCCGATGTCTCCCGGCAGTGGGTGTTTTCCGCAGCCCTGCTCGGCGTGGCGGCACTCTTCCTTCTCTGTCTGCGTCTGCCCCTCGCGGCGCGCATCAGCCTTTCGGTGACCTTGCTCTCAGCCGGCTTGGGGCTCTACGCCATGGAAGGGGTTCTGCGCTGGCAAAACGACTCGCGCGTGCGCTACGCCGCCGCGAAGCTGGGAAATCGCTACGACTCCCGCATGCGCCTCGAGGTGCTGCAGGATCTCCGGCACTCGGGCGTGGAGGCCTGGCCGCTGGTTTTTCCCGCCGACTCGACGGGCCGGGAAGCCTCGCCCTCCCTGTATCCCCTGGGTGGCATTTCGAATGTCACCACGATCCACTGCAATGAAATCGGTCCTTATCTTATCTACCGCAGCGACGAGCACGGCTTCCAGAACCCTCCGGGGGTGTGGAATCTCCCGGGGCTGGATGTCGCTCTGGTGGGCGATTCCTTCGCGCAGGGCAATTGCGTGGCATCGGAAGACAATGCGGCGGCACGCATCCGGGCGATTTTCCCCGCCACCTTGAACCTGGGCATGGAGGGCAATGGACCCCTGTCGGAGCTGGCCGGAATCAGGGAATTCCTGCCTGAGCTGCGCCCCAGACAGGTGGTGTGGGTCTTCTGCGCGGCCAACGATCTGGTCTTCGACCTGCCGCGCGAGAAAACGGATCCCATTCTGATGAAGTATCTGGAGCCGCCCTTTCGCCAGGGATTGAGGGGGCGCCAGGAGGAAGTCGACGCCATCTTGAAGCAGCGGGTTGTCGCGCTGATCGACGAGCAAACCATGATTCGGCGAAAGTCCCAGGCGAGCTGGGATCAATTCCAGGGATGGCTGCGGCTGCGGATGCTGCGCCACAGCGTGGGGCTTCGTTTGACCCCGCGCAAGCCCTCCGCGGGCGCCGACCTCGAACTGCTCCGGCGAGTCCTGCAGGAAGCGCGTGACTCGGTATCCAGCTGGGGAGGGCAGCTGTATTTCGTTTACCTGCCGTCTCAGGAGGTCTTCCTGGACCCGAAGTTCGCGCGGGAGAACGAGGCGGAGCGCCAGAGCATCCTGAGAATCCTGGAGGAGCTGAACATCTCTTTGATCGATCTCCTGCCCGCGTTCCAGGCCCAGAAAGACCCGAACGACTTTTACGCCATCCCTGGAGCCCATTACAATCCCCAGGGTTATCAGCTCATGGGGAAAACGATCGCCGACGCTTTGAAAGCTGGAGCGAAATGATTCAGGCTGGATGCCTCGCTCCTTGCGGGATCTCGGATGGCCCGAGGGTGGTTCCTAGAGTTTCCCGCAAGCATTGGATGTTCACAGAAAACCATCGACCGGTGACCTGAAATGAAACGACGAATGGGACTTGCGAGCGCCCTGGCCATCGCCCTTCTGGGGCTGAGCCCTCCCGAAGCTCGCCGGCTTCTGGTCATCTGCTCTCCTGGTTCTCCCGGGAGCACGGCGGAGGCGCAACCCACGCTCGATGCCTTTGCTTCGGTGCTGGAGAAGAGTGCCGGCTGGCCGGCTTCCAGCCTGGGGGTGGTCTATTACGGCGCCGCCGAGCCGGGACGCGAGAAGATCGCCGCCGAGGAGGCCGCCTCGGCGCTGGTTTCCCCCGCCTTTTACTATGAGTTCGCCGCCGCGCTTTCCCTGCAGGCGCGGCTGGAGGCGATCCCCTCGTCGGGCGCCGGCGAAGTTTACAGCCTGGTGGCGCGCAAGGGGCTGGTGACTTCCGCCGCTTCCCTGGTGGGGTGGGAGATCACCGGCAGTGCAGGATTCTCGGAGGGCTTCGTCCGGGAAGTGGTGCTGGGCGACTGGGGCCGCCTTCCCTCCGACGCCCGGATCACCTATTCGGCGCTCCCCCTCTCGGCGCTTCGCAAGAGCGCTTCGGGGGAGCACGTGGCGGTCCTCCTGAATCGCGAGCAAGCCGGCGCCCTGAGCACGCTCCCATTCGCTTCGCAACTGGATATCCTGCACAAGTCCGGCAGCTTTCCTGCGGGGCTCTTCTGCCTGGTCTCCAATCGTCTTCCAGCTGCCCGGGCTGAGTCTCTGGCTCGCGCCTTGAAGGACTTGAATCAGAACGATACCGGCCGCGAGGCCCTGAAATCGATTCGCCTTTCCGGGTTCTCCGTGCTGGACAAATCTCGGCTCAAATCGCTGACCCGCCCGTCGCCAGCCAAGGAGAAATCCGCACCTTGAGAGCGAAGGCGCTCTTGCCGGGCTGCGCCTTGGCGCTCGCCTCCACCTGGGGCTGCGCCCATGCGCTGAAAGAACCCCCCCCTCTGGCCCAGCTGGGCATGCCCCAGACTCCTGGATCCGGCTCTGCCGACGTCGAGACGCTTCTCCGACAGGGGGAAATCCTATATGCTAGGCGCTCGCTGGAGGCGGTCCAGGACGCTTCAGGCGTCTATCTGCAGGCGGCCCAGGCCGATCCGACCCGGATCGATGGTCTGGTGGGCGCTGTGAAATCTCAGATCTGGATCATCGACCATGAGTCCGACCGGGCCAGACGATCAGCCGCTGCGGTGCTCGCTGTCCAGGCTGCCCAATGGTGTCTGCGTATCGCTCCCACCAGCCCGGTGTGCGACTACTGGCTCGGAGCGGCGCTGGGGGTGCAAGCGCGGGAGCGCTCCTCTACCGCTCTGGACGCCTTGCCGCGTATTGAAGAATTCTTCCGGAAAGCGGCCGCGGGGGATCCGCAGCTGGAGGAAGGCGGGCCCGCTCGGGCGCTGGCCCTGCTTTACGCGCGGGCCCCGGGCTGGCCAACCGGCCCTGGAGATCCTGAGCGTGCCCTGGCCGAGGCCCGAAAGGCGGTGGCGTTGAAGCCCGAATACCCACCCAATCAACTGGCCCTGGGGGAGACCCTGGATCTCAATGGAGACTCTCAGGGAGCTCGCGAGGCCTACTCGAAGGCCCTGGACCTCGCCAGGAGCCGAGAGTCCATCGGCGATCCAGACGCCGCAGAGTGGATTCGAGAAGCTGAAAAAGCCCTCCACCATGAGTCACCTATTTCTCCATAAGGAGTCCCATGCTCCGCCGAATCATCTCGACTCTTCTCCTGTTGGCGGGGATCGGCATTTTCCCTTCCTACGCTGAAAACATCTCACATCGAAAGGTCCGTCTGTTTCGCGTCAATCCGTCCATGGCGCCATTGGATCTCACCCGGCCCGAAGGCAAGAGCCGTTGGGACCTGGCGGGCGCCGGTCGCGAAGAGGCTTTCTTGCGGACGCTGGATTCGGGGGAGGGACGCGTCACGGTGGTCGAAACGGGCGCTGGCAAGAATCGTCCCGATACGACCCGGGTGTATTCCGATCCCTCGGGGGGCGCGGCGGCCTATGAATGGTTCTTTCCGGATCGGGAGCCCACCCGGCTTCGCGCTGGAACCGTGGCCGACTTTGTCCTGAATGAAGAGGAGTCGGGCATCAGCCACCGCCTCAACATTCATACCGAGATGGTGGGCATTGGGTGGGCGCACCTCCCCTCTCAACCCTTCGAAGTGACCTTGCAGCGTTGTCTGATTCAGCGCGACGGCCCCGGGGGAAATCAAAGTGAAGTGCTGTACCGCTGGATCAGCAACCTTTCGGGGGTGATTTCCGAATCGCACGCCCCCGCCGCCGGTGGCGGAAGGGGCTCCCTGGTTTCCCAGGCGGGCGTAATCCTGGATGCGGTGATCGAGGGCGCGGACACGACTCGAATCTACGTAAGCCAGATCTACTCACCGCCATTCAGCGACATCGGCTATGGCTGGGACCGCACGCCCAAAGCCTGCTCCGTCAGCACCGGCACCCCGTGCACCAAGAATTCTGACTGTCCCGCGAGCGAGTTTTGCTCTTTTCCCATCTCGTCTCTCACCTCGCCCAGCTATGCCACCATGGGCGACCTTATTGCCCCGAGCACCTGGGATTTTTCCGTGAACAACAGCGGCACGGAAATCAGTGGGACTACCGTCAACATGAGCGCTTCGGAGACCTGCAATTCCGCCCGCTGTGGCTACACCGGTGTCGGAGCGGTCCTGGAGCGGCTGGACAGCAATTTCCCGAACCCCGCCAGCACCGTCAAGAACAACGATGTAATTGTCCTGGAAAACCGACCCACCGACACCACGATCTGGGTCCGAGGTGGCGCACAGAAAGAGGGAGTGAGCGGTTCGCTGGGGAATGGGGAGAGCCGCTTTTGTTACGAGACGTTTAGTGGGGTCACCCGAACTCCCGTTCCCCTTTATCGCTTCACGCACCAGGACGCGCCGGGGCAGGAGTATTACATGATCGCAGGCGACACCTGGAGCAGCGGCGTTTTCAATTGCGAGCAGAACATCTTCAACCAGGTTTGCGGAGCGTCCCAACTTTTCGACATTCTCTATTCCAAGTCCTGCACGAATGGGGGTGGGCACACCGGGACTCAGTCAACCACCGCCCTCAAAGGGGGCGTGGTCACAACCCCCTCCGGGCACACGTTCAATGCGCTTCTATTAAGGGTAATTGCCGATTTCTGCGTTTACGGAGGCGCGAGTTGCGGTATTGCCCTGGACCAAGTTCGGACGTTCACCTATCTCTGGCAGGTCCCCTTTATCGGCACTGTCGCCCGACTCACGTCCGAACAGAACGCGGCCAACGGGACGACTTTCACCAGGGTCTCGGATACCGACATCCGGTTCGGGCTGTTTCCTCCGCGAAGCATCTCGGTGACGGGCCAGACCCAGATGACTGTTTCCCTCTCGTGGGACCCCGGCCTGGATACGCATCGGATCAACGGTTACAAAATTTACTGGGACACCGATTCCGGCAGCGGCTCTCCCTACGCCTTCAACTCGGTGGCCAATGCGGGGCAGGTCAGCTTCGCGGGCACCACGGCCACCATCTCCGGGCTGACCCCGGGAACCAATTACTACTTCACCGTCACCTCCCTTTCGAATTGGACCGACCCATCCACCCTGGTGGTCCACTCTTACGAAAGCCTTCTCTATCCAACCCAGGTGTCGGGCGATCCGGCCTTCATCTATCCGGTGGAGGTTCTCGGCGCCACCACGCCCAACACCTGCATTCCCACGGCGGAAGTAACCGGGCTCACCGTGAGCTACACGGCCGTGCCGGGCGAGGTTCAGGTTTGCTGGAACCCGGTGGTGGACGCCTGCCTGACCGGCTATCGCGTGCTTTCCGGCAACTCCGCCTCCTCCGATGCAGGGTTCCTCCCGGCCGCTAATGTGGGAGCCGCCGCCACCTGCTGGACCGGGTCTCCCACAGAAATCTTCTATCTGGTGGTGGCCAACGGCACCGGCGGGACCGGTCCCTGGGGACACTACGGACATTGAGCTTCACGGGTCCTCTCCGGTGGTCCGTCGCGATCGTGCTTGGGATCGCCTTGGGCGTTGCTCCGGCCCGCCCACAGTCCGCGTCTTCCACCCTCAAGGGAATGGTGCGCGACAGCACCGGAAAGCCCATCGCCAAGGCGGTGGTACAGGCACGCTCCCAGGGCACCGGAGTGCTCCGCCTCGCTGATACCGACACCCAGGGGCGCTACCAATTCGACCTGCTCACCCCGGGCGAGTGGGTGGTGGTGGCGCAGATGGGTGACGGTCGCAGCAGCGCCCCCAAGGTCGCGTCGCTTCGCCTGCAGGAAATCCTGACGCTGGATCTGACGCTGGAAGCCGCCCTGACGGAACGGGTCAGCGTAAGTGGTGAAAGACCCCAGGTGGACACGTCGCGCATCGGTGGTGAGACCCACATCGGGGGCGAGGAGGTCGACAGCCTGCCCATCGCCGGAAGGGCCGCCATCAATCTGGCCTTGCTCGATTCCTCCGTGCAAGCCACTCCTCCGGGCGATTTCTATGGGGAGAGGGGCACGGTCTTCGTGGTGAACGGCCAGTCGGGCCGCTCCAATTCGTTTCTCGTCGACGGCGTGGACAACAACGACCATGCCAGCGGGACCACACTGAATTCGTTCTTCTCCCAGCAGGTCATCGGTGAGTTCGTCTTCCTCACGCACCAGTACTCCCCGGAGTTCGGCAGGGCGGGAGGGGGCATCATGAACATCGTCACGCACCGGGGAACCAACGAGCGCCAGGGAGGCGGGTTCGTGCAGGGGAGCTTCGCCAAGCTGAACAGTCCCGGTGACTTCGTTTCCGGGCTTCCAGACTCGGGAAGCTCCTCCGATACCGGCAGCGCCAGCCAGGTCGGCTTCAACCTGGGAGGCGCCTTTCAGCCCGACAAGTCCTTCTACTTTTTCGCTTTCGAACACCAGCAATCGGATGACCTGACCCCTTACACCGGCGTGGATCAGAACGGGGTCCCCGGAGGCTGGGTCATTGCTCCCAATCGCAACGACAGCCTTTTCTTTCGAACCGATTTCAACCTCAGTGACTCCAATTTCCTCATGGTCCGCCTCTCCGGGAACGAAAGCATCGCCAGTGACGTCAACGTGGCGGGCATCACCACTCCCGACGCGGGATTCCACCTGGAAGAGAGGGACGTGCAGCTCGCCACCACGTTCACCTCCGTGGTTTCCTCCGACATCCTGAACGAAGAGCGCGTCCTGGTGTCGCACTCGACTTTCGATCAGCAGGCCAACTCCGACCTCACCGGCGTGGAGCACCCCTCCGGCATCTTCGGAGGGAACAACTTGAACAGCCAGGCGCGGGAGGAGTCGCTGATTCAGCTGGTGGACAATGTCACCTGGAGAATCGGCTCCCACACCACGAAATTCGGCATCGACCTGAGCCGCTCGATCACCGATGTGGCCACGTCGTTCAATCCCAACGGCAATTTCCTTTACAACACCGATGCCCCTTTCGAGCCGGGCGATTGCGGGGACATCATTGCGAGCCAGGCTCGCCAGCACTGCTCCCTGGATGCGTCGACCTCCTGCCAGTTCGACTCGGACTGCCCCGGCAAGGGATTCTGCCGCTACGACCCGGTGCCCTGTGCGGGGACTCCCGGGGTTGACGACGACGGCGACGGCCAGATCGACGAGCCGGGACTTCTGGAGACTTACCCGGTGGTTTTCCAGGTCATCGAGGGATCCCCGGCGGCCACGCTCGACGACAAGCGCCTGGCCTTCTTCGCACAGGATACCTGGCAGGCTTCAAATAAACTGTTGTTCAATTACGGCCTGCGCTACGATTACAGCTCTTACCATCTTCCCGATGAGGCCCGCATCCCCTCCACCATCCCCAACGGCGGAGCGGGCGCCGACACCAACAATATCGCGCCGCGCTTCGGCTTCACCTACACGCCGGTTCCCGGGCGCGTGGTGATCCGGGGAGGCGCCGGCATGTTCTACGACAAGCTGGTGCTGGGATTCCCCGCGGTGGCCGCCATCACGTCGGGAACTCAGATTGGCCTGATCTTCCCGCAGGGCCTGACCTACGAGCTCACCGAAGACACGGTGGCGCAGTACGGCATCGACGCCATCAAGCAGGAGCTCATCTTTCCCGAGAATCTCGTGCTCCGGTTCTCGACGGGCACCACCCTGGAGACACCCTACGTCAATCAATTCAACGTGGGAGCGGAGTGGGCGCTCGGGGCCCACAACACCGTGGAGGTCGACGCCGTTCGGGCGCTGGGCTATCACATCCCGCTCATGCGGGATCTCAATCCGGTGGTGGGGAAAACCGCCCAGGGGGTGCCTGTCCATCGGGATGGAACTGTTGGGTCCATAGCCGCCATCGTCACCGTGGGCAGGAGCTGGTACTCAGGCCTGGATTTGGGCTGGAAGTGGCAAAATGGCAGAGTCTGGTATGCCGCGTCCTACACGATCTCCAAATCGGAGGACTATGGCTCGGATCCGCTGAAGGGGGGAATTTCGCTGCCTCCCGACTCGGACGATATCGCCGGTGAGAAAGGGCGCTCGGACGCCGATCACCGGCACCGGCTGGTGCTTTCCGGAAGCGCTGCACTCCCCTGGTGGAACCTGTTCGCTTCGGGGGTCATTCAGCTGGCTTCCGGCGCGCCCTTCAACGTCACCACCGGGCGTGACGGAAACCTGGATGGGTTCACCAATGATCGCCCGCCGGGAGTGGGCCGCAACACCGGAGCCGACACCGATCTGGATGCGGTCAATGAGCTGAGGGCCGCGGAAGGCCTGGCCCCAGTGGATTCCCTGCGGGAGCCTACCTTCTTCCAGGTCGATATCAGGGTCTCCAAGCCGTTCGGGATGGGAGGCGATCGGGCGGGCGAAGCCTACCTCCAGGTCTTCAACCTCTTGAACCGCTTCAACGGCGGCCCCATTGAGGGCCGGGCCACTTCCCAGGATTTCGGAGAACCCGTGGGGCAGGCGGGCCCGGCCCGCATTGTCGAATTCGGCGTCCGGCTGGATTTCTAGAGCCCCCTCAACCAGCCAGGGATCGCAGCAACGCGGCGAGGGCTTCCACCGCGGTGTCTTTGCTGGGCAGGCCCATGACCCGGGTCGTCAGCTTCAACTGGAGAACGATTCGCGGACCGGCCCCACCGCCGCTCCACCGATCGGTGCGCGCCGCGCTGAGCGCTTTGCGGATCGATTCCACGTCCGCCTCTCCGAGAGTCTTCACGTAGGTCTTCCGCCCACCTGCCAACTTGAACAGCTGTCCATCTTCCTGAACCATCCAGCCCTGCTCGGCCGTCTCAAAAAGAGTGATACGCGTGAACGCCGGCCGAAGCTGCGCGGCCGGCACCTCAGCCGCCGCTGGCGGCTCGACCTTGGAGCTTTCCTTAGCGGCCCCGGGAACGGCCGGCGCCGAGTCTTTCCGCGCTCCGAAGACCCGGCTCGACTGGTTGGCGGCATCCTCTTCTCTTGCGCCACCGAGGTACCCCAGGGTGGACATGGCAACTCCGGCGGCGTCGGAGCGCGGATAGATCTGCTGGACACTTTTCGCTTTGACCTCTGCGCCAAAGATCCCCCCATAGGAGACATCCTCGGGCACTTCCACCGGTACGGAAACGGAGGAGGACCTTCCCGTCCAATTGGAAATCTCGCTGTCCACCGCCACCAGCGAAGTGTAGGCCGTCATCAGTCGATGAGTGAGTCCGAGGGTGGTGATGGCTTCCACTGCTTCAGGACGCTCGCCATCGTGGAGCTCACGCTCGAGCTGATGAATCCGCGCCAGGGCCCAAAGGCGACCCAGGGCCTCATGGTCCTCGGCCGCCACGGGAAGGGTGACGACGCTTCGGTAGATTTGGCGGCGCCCCTGACTGATGCCTTCCAGCTCCACGACCCCCATTCCTGGGTGGCGGTATCTCCCGCGGAGAATCAAGGGCTGCCCCGCGAAGAGGTCGGGAATCTGCTCCGGAAGCTGATCCATTACTTCCAGATCGCTCCAGGTGATTCGGACATCGGTGAGCAGGGGCGTGGAAATCCTCTGCACGAATCGCTCCACCATCTGCTCCGGGGTCTCTCTCGGCCCCAGAAACGCCGCCTCTCCCCTGCCCTCTTCGGAGAGCCCCCCCAGGAGGTAGCGGTTCACCGATGACCCGATGCCGAACGAGAAGAGCCGCGCCGAGCCGATCCGGCGACGGACTTCTCCCAGGATCTCCCGCTCATTACCGATGTAGCCGTCGGTCAGGAAAGCGACGATGCGAAGTCTTTCGGGATCTGCCGGAAATGCCAGGGCCGCGCGGATTCCCGAGATCATCTTGGTGCCGCCCTCCCCATGTAGGGAATCGAGGAAGGCCATGGCCCGGCGGAGATTCTCAGGGGTGGCCGGCAATGGCGTGGCACCCAGCCCCGAGGCCGAGTCGGAGAATCGAATGATCTGGAAGGTGTCCTGGGGTCGCACCGAGCCCAGCGCCCGGCGGACCACGCTCTTCGACGCCTCCAGGGGGACGCCCATCATGGAGCCCGAGCAATCCAGCACGAAGATCAGCTCACGTGGTGCTGCTTCCTCCTCGGCCGGGTCCCTGGAAGGCTGGAGAATGACTGTGAAGACACCAGGGTCGGCTGGGCGCCCTGGATCCCGCCATGCCATCACCGCCACTTCAGGTCTCTCCCCCCCGACCTGCCAGCGGAGCCGAAAATCTCGATTGAGGATTTCCTGTCCCTTCCCGGAGAGCGAGATCCCCAAAGATCCTCTCCCCCGCTTCTCGATCGAAATGGCATGCGACGGTGATTCCAGATGGTGAATCGAGGCACCCGCTTCCAGATCCAGATCTATCGAGAAGTGCTGTCGCGTGGTTTGCCCTTGCGCCACGACGGGTGGATCGATGGCGCCTGGATCGCTCTGACGCAGCGGGATGAATCGCGGCCCCACCACGGTGGGGAAGGAGTACTCGCATTGGGAGGCTTCGCAGTGGACCTCATGATCCAGGGAGATGACGACCTGTATCCGCGCACCCGGCAGCAGGTTCGCGATCCGCTGTGCAAAGATGTTGGGGCGCTCCTGGTCGAGCAGTCCCGCCAGCCGCCCTTCGCGACGTGCTGCTTCAAAGACCCGGCGAGCCTCCTCCCGGCGCCGCATCTCCCCTCGAATGACGCGCTGCCCGATCACGAGCTTCAGATCGGTCACGGCGGCGGTCTCGGGCAAGGGGAAGATGTAAAGGCCGTCCACCGGCTCCCCATTGGGATTCTCCCAGCTTTGGGTGACTTCCACGTGCGCCACCGGGCCGGTGATCCAGCCGCGAACGGAAGTCGCCGTGAGCAGAAACGGGGAGAGAGCTTCACTCGATTCCGCGGCGCGGAGAACTCGAGGGTCTGCTTCGCGCATGGACGCAAGCGTTGATACGGTCAGCAGCAGGATCGCCGGAGCCAGACGGGTTAAGTTGCGCATCAGAGTTTCCTCCTTGAGGTGGGCTCTTGCCCCCGTTACCCTGGACAGGAGGATTGGTCGGGAGTTCCGAGGGATATTCTTGAAACCCCGGGAACCCGCGCGGGCTGGCGCTGTCCAACTCTGTGACGGAAAGGGGGGCGAGAGACATTTGGGCGGCGGCGTGGCATGCTGAAGGCGATGGAACCTCGACCGGTGGAGCAACCAGAAAGCGAAGAAGAGCTGATCGGACGGGCCCGTGAGGGAGACTCCAGGGCGTTCGACCGGCTGGTTCAGACCCATCTTGGGGCGGTCTGGAGGGTGGTCTGGCGAATCCTGCGGCACCGCGAGGACACCGAGGATGTGGTGCAGGAGGTCTTTATCACGGCCTTCAAGGCCCTGGCTGGTTATCGGGGAGAATGCCGTCTATCGACCTGGCTGCATCGGATCGCCGTGACCCGCTCCCTGAACCATCTGAGATCTCGAGGCGAAGTGCTCCGCAGGGCCTCCCGGCCACTGGAGGTTGCCACCGAACTGACTTTGGCGGCCCCGGATGGGATCGAGGGCCATACTCCCCTGCTGGCCCTGGAAGCCAAGGAGCTGTTGCAGAAGCTGGCGAGCTGCCTCGAGCAGCTCCCCGCCATCTGGAGGGCCGCCGTGACGCTACGAGATGGAGAAGAAATGTCCTATGAGGAGATGGCCGATGTCCTGGGGGTGGCGGTGGGCACCGTGCGGTCCCGGCTGGCCCGGGCGCGCGTGGCCTTGCGCGAGTGCGTCAGAGGAGTGAGCCGGTGAAACAAGAAACGAATCCGCACCCGCACGAGCTGCTTTCCGCGTTCTCGGATCAAGTCTCCACACCCGAGGAGGCGGCACGCCTGCAGGACCATCTCAAAGACTGCGCCGAGTGCCGCCAGCTGCTCCACGACCTCACCGCCCTCGCCACGGCAATCGGGGAGGAAGCGGTGCCTCCACCCCCGCCACAGCTGGCAGAAAGGATTCGACAGAAGATTGAGGCGGGCAGCTCGTCTCGGACCACTCCGTCACCTGCCTCCTTCTGGCGCTCTCCATTTCCTCCGGCGCTGGCCGCCACCTTGCTCATGGCGACGACTCTCTTTCTGATCTGGCGGCGCGAGCAAGTGGTGCCCACTCGGATCCAGGTGCCCTCCACGCCCGTTGCGAAGAGCGAAACGGCTCCCGGCGTCGCCGAGCCGCTCGCTCCCCCGCCACCGCCGGCGGAGAAGTCGGACATCGCAAGGAACGAGGTCCAGGATCGAGAGCTCAAGAGCCAAGGCAGCATCAGCGATACCACCCAGCGCTCCACCGACGAGGAAGGCTCCGCCAAGACCGCGGCTGACGCGGCAGCGCCGAGGGCCTTCGCACCGGCTCCAACGCCGGCTAGGCAGGATGCCTCACTTGATGGGCACGAAACAGCCGAGCCGTCTGCCGCACCAGGCTCCGAATCGCAGAGTCGCGACTATCTGGATGTCATCACCGCTTCGGGACTGACCGGGGAGGACTACAAGAAAGCCATGGCGAAGAAGGCTCCCGCTGAGGTGCCCAAGGCAAAGGACAACCACCCCTCCGCCTCGGCACTATCCGACGGAGCCTCGCCCGGGGCGCTGAAGGAATCGGCGCCGGTCGTCTCGGCTGAGGAGGCGCGCTCCCTCGCCTACGAGGGGCCCGGTTTCTCCGCCACCTTCAGCGAAGATGGGCTGGTGACCCTCATCGCCCGCGGCTATGCCTGCTCGGTGACCGTCCCCCCGTCCCAGGCAGCGCCGGACGGCGCACGAGCGCGCTCCATCGACGATCTGGCAAGCCTCTTCCGGACGGCCTCCTCGCGCGAATTCCTCGCCGCCGGATCGACGCCTGAAGACGCTCCGACCGCGATGGCGGCACCCGCTGTCCCCGCCACCTCCAGCCTGGAGTTGCGGAACGCGCAAGGTGATCCGATTCACTCGGTCCCGTTCAACGAACCGCTGTCCCAGGAATCTCCCCAGGTTCTGCGCACCCTCAGCCAGGGAATTCACTCGCTCATCTTCCAGCGTTACCGCAAGGAGCTCGAATCGCGCTGCGGCCCGCTCCCGGCGACTCTACTCCCAACTCCCTGAAGGACCCTCCCCTGGAAGTCACGCTCTCCGGATGCGCCAGGCGCGGCGGGGTGCTAGACTGCCCGCCTCGATGGGGAGGAATGCTCATGGCTGATTTTGTGAGAGTCGCATCGCTATCCGATCTGCCCGCCGGCTCGGCGAAGACGGTGGAGGTCGGCGGCACGGCGATTGCCCTGTTCAACGTGGGCGGGCAGGTGCATGCAACGACGAATACATGTCCACATCGGGGTGGGCCGCTGGGTGAGGGGGTCCTGGGAGGCGAGGTCGTGGTCTGCCCCTGGCACGCCTTCGAGTTCGAAGTGACTTCCGGCCGCTGCCTCAACAACCCAAATCTCCAAATCCCCTGCTTTCCCGTCAAGGTTGAAGGCCAGGACATCCTGGTGCAGGTCTAGTCAAGGATGTCTCGAGTCCCGCAAGTTCGATCCCCGGCACACGGGTGACCCGTTCGGAGGGATCGTTCTCCGGGGTGTCTCGTGGCGAGGCTCATCGTCTGAGTTAGCAACAGGGCGGGTCGATGCGAACACTCGTTGTGTGGTCGTTGGGGATTGCCGCCGGAATCTTCAGCTTTGCGGCCGGCGCGGGGCTGACCGGCTCCATTCCGATCGCTCTCGCCCTCGCCGCGGTGACAGCCGGTCTCGTCGTCCGGTTGGGGCACAAGCATTCGATTCTTGTCATTGAGGCATCCTCCTGCCCGCGCGGGCTCAGGGCACTTTCCGGGATCGGCATCCTCGTCGCACTCGTCCAGCTCTCCCGCCTCGCCATTTTCATGGTGGATCCGTCACAGGTCGGCTACTCGAGCCTGCCCTCAAGCCAGTGGGAGGTCCAGCATTCCTGCCTGTCCGCCTATTACGTCGCTGCACAGGCCGCCGACACGGCGCCGAATCTCTATGACGATTCGCTCTACTCGCTGCCTGCCGAAGATCCGACGGCCATCCGCAAGCCGCGCATGCTTGGCCCTTTCCGAATCGATGTTTTCGAATACCCTCCTCCGTTCCTGCTCCTGCCGCGCGCCCTGCTGCGCCTCGCACCGGAATTCACGCATCTCCGCGCCTTGTGGTTCGGCCTCAGCGGCGGCGTGATCCTGCTCACCATACTGGTGATCGCCAGGAGCCTGGGCCCGTTCGCCGGAACCCGAGCTCTCCTGCTTTCACCATTCGTGTGGATGGCGCTCCCCTCGCTGAGCAATCTTCAAAAAGGCAACGTCCAGGCGCCGGTGATTGCAGCATCCATGCTGGCGATGGTGCTGTTCGAAAAGCGCCGCTGGGCATCCGGTGGAGCCCTCCTGGCTTTCGTGACCGTGAGCAAGCTTTACCCGGGCCTGCTGGTGCTCTATCTGCTGGCGCGACGCCAGTGGCGGGCGGTGGGATGGACCGCCATAATGGCCGTCGCTTTCTCCGCAGGGACTTTGCTGGACCTCGGATGGGCGCCTTACGCAGCCTTCCTCGATCACCTTCCAGGCCTCGTCGGAGGGGAGGCCTTCCCGGCGTTCCGCAATCCCGCCGCGATGGCTATCAACTTTTCGATCCCTGGGCTGGTGTTCAAGCTGGGGCTCTTCGGAGTCCCGGGCATGTCCTTCGGTGCGGCAAAATTCGTCGGGTGGGTGTACACGCTCGTCGCGATCGCGGCGACGGTGGCCGCCGCACGGCGCAGTCTGCCTGACAGCGAGAAGCCCTTGGTGTGGATGGCCATTCTGATCCTTGCGACGCTGCGCAGCCCGTTTCTCCCGCAGGGTTACGCCGCCTTCCCCCCGCTTTGGCTGCTCACCTTGCTGGTCGCGGGCTGCGCCCCCACTTCCAAGACGCTCGTGCGGTTCATGCTGGCATGGGCGGCTCTCAACGTGTACTGGCCGACCGATTGGGCGATCGATCCCAGGCTGCTCGCGGCGGTGAATCTGGTGCCCCAAACTGTCACCATCCTCCTCGCCGTGCTGGCCTTTCGGCGCCGGCCGGAGATGTCTCCAGCATGAACCCCTCGTCGACCAAGCGGGGACTGCAGCGCCGCCTGGAACTTACCCGGATTACCGCCCTGACCTCCTGCCTGTTGGGCATGCTCCTACCGTCAGCCGGCGCGGTGGATGAGGGAGCTGCGGCCCGTGAGTTGAGTAATTTCAAGGCCTGGCTCGAGCGCGAGCATCCAGGTTACGGCTGCGACGAGGGACCCGCCGCGTTTCAAAACCAGACCGTCGAAGCAGCTTATGGAGGGCGGCGGTTCTACTACGTGTTGACCTATACGAGAGGGATACCCTCACCCTTCAAGAACTCACTGTCCATGGTTGTCCAGGTTTCCGAAGACGCCGAGGTGCGGCCTGTCGATTCCTCTTCTCCCGCCAGTTTGCAGCCGGGCCTGATGCGAGTCACCTCAGTTTCCAGTGCCCAGCGAGCCGCCGCAGCGGTCCTGATTCTGGCGATGGGGGATCCGGGAGAAAGGCGCTGGCGGTTCAGCGAGAGCCTCATTTCGATCAGGAAAACCCGGAAAGGGTGGGTGTGCCGCTATCAGCACGGAGATGAATCTCACACCTCTCAAGTCACGTTCGACAAGTCCGGTAAGCTGTCCGGCATTCAATGCAATCCTCCTCCTGTTCCCTAGAGTCAGGCGCGGCCGGGACCCATCCCCCCAGCCAGGCGGTGGCTCGCGAACGGCATGCCCTGACGCAGGCCCGGGTTGATCCCCGGAACGGAATCATGGTACGAATCTCCCGAAAGCACCCAACGCTCGACTCGAAAGGCTCGGGAGGGACTCGCCATGGCGCTGCCAGCACCGTTCAACCTGAAATCCTGGATCGAGGAACATCGCCATCTCTTGAAGCCTCCGGTGGGCAACAAGATGGTATGGAAGGACTCGGAAATCATGGTGATGATCGTGGGCGGCCCCAATCGCCGCAAGGACTACCATGTCGATCCCGGCGAAGAGTTCTTCTACCAGATCGAAGGCGACATGACGCTCAAGATCATCGAAGACGGCAAACCCCGCGACATCGTGATTCGCCAGGGAGACATTTTTCTGCTCCCCCCCTGGGTCCCGCATTCGCCGCAGCGCTCGGCCAACACCGTCGGCATGGTGGTGGAGCGCCACCGGGATGACGGCGAAAAGGATTCCCTGCGGTGGTATTGCGAGCAGTGCTTCGAAGTTCTCTACGATTCCAGCTTCCAGCTCGAGGATCTGGGAACCCAGCTCAAGCCGATCATCGAAAACTTCTTTGCGGACGAAAAGCTTCGGACCTGCAAGAAGTGCGGCACCGTGATGCAGCCTCCGGCGCCGGTCAGCTAGCCACCTGGAGCGCCTCCACTGAAGATCGACCTCCACACCCACATCCTGCCGGAGACCTGGCCGGACCTGAAGGAGCGGTACGGCTACGGAGATTTCGTCCGTCTGGAGCGGCTCAATTCGCAGCGCGCGCGGATGATGCTCGGGGAGAAGTGCTTTCGCGAAGTCGAATCCAACTGCTGGGATCCTGCCGTGCGCCTCGAGGAGTGCGACCGGTCGGGGGTTCAGGTGCAGGTGCTGTCTACGGTTCCCGTGATGTTCAGCTACTGGGCCAAGCCCCAGGACGCCCTGGACCTGAGTCGCCTGCTCAACGACCATCTCGCCGGCGTCATTCGCGATCACCCCAGGCGCTTCGCCGGGCTGGGAACGGTGCCGCTCCAAAGCCCCGACCTGGCGGCCCGCGAGCTCGAGCGCTGCGTGTGCGATCTAGGCCTGCACGGCGCCCAGATAGGGACGCACGTCAACGAATGGAACCTGGATCATCCGGCACTCTTTCCCTTCTTTCAGAGCGCTTGTGAGCTGGGCGCCTGCCTCTTCGTGCACCCGTGGGACATGCTGGGCAAGGAGCGGCTGGGAAAGTACTGGCTGGCATGGCTGGTGGGCATGCCGGCGGAGGTGTCGCTGGCGATCTGCTCGCTGATTTTCGGCGGCGTGCTCGAGCGCCTGCCGAAGCTGAGGATCGCTTTCGCGCACGGCGGCGGCTCGTTTCCCGGAACCCTGGGCCGTATCGAGCGCGGCTTCGTGGGCCGCCCCGACCTGGTGGCGGTGGACAACCCGGTCAACCCGCGGGCCTATCTCGGGCGCTTCTATCTCGACTCCCTGGTGCACGATCCAGAGATGCTGCGCCACCTTCTGAAGCTGGTCGGCCCCGAGCGGATCGCCCTGGGAAGCGATTATCCTTTTCCGCTGGGAGAGCCGGTTCCCGGCGAGCTCATCGAATCGCTGCACGAGCTGACGCCGCCGATCCGGGAGCGGCTTTTTTCCGGGACCGCACTGGAGTTTCTCGGCGCTTCCCGCGGGCAATTCGAGCCGTGAGCCGGATGGCAGATCACACATGAGCCTTTCCTCTTCCACGCCTCTACCCTTCGCCCCGGAGGCGGAATTCGCGCGCACGCTGGACGAGCGGGATCCCCTGGCACGATTCCGCGACCATTTTCACATCCCGCGTGACGCGGACGGCCGAGAGCAGATTTATTTCAGCGGTAATTCCCTGGGGCTGCAGCCGCTCTCGGTGCAGGGGCTCGTCGCGCAGGAGTTGCAAGCCTGGGCTGAAAAAGCCGTGGCGGGACACTTCGAGGCCGCGACCCCCTGGTACGACTATCACCGCAGGCTCACCGAGCCCCTCGCCACCCTGGCGGGAGCCAGACCGGGCGAGGTGGTGGCCATGAATTCCCTCACGGTCAACCTGCACTTGATGCTGGTCAGCTTCTACCGTCCCACCACCGGGCGACACCGCATCCTGGTCGAAGACTGCACCTTTCCTTCGGACACCTATGCCGTCAAATCCCAGATCGCTTTTCATGGCTTCGATCCGGCAGGATCGCACCGGGTCGCCAAGCCGCGGCCCGGCGAGGAGACGCTGCGCACTGAGGACCTCCTGTCGCTGCTGGAGGAGCAGGGGGAGGAGATCGCCCTGGTCTTTCTCGGCGGAGTGAACTATTTCACCGGGCAGGCCTTTGATCTTCGGAGCATCACCGAAGCGGCCCATCGCCAGGGGTGTCTGGTCGGTTTCGATCTCGCTCATGCGATCGGCAACATTCCGCTTTCGCTGCACGACTGGGGAGTGGATTTTGCGGTCTGGTGCTCCTACAAGTACCTGAATGCCGGGCCGGGAGCGGTGGGAGGCTGTTTCGTCCACGAGCGCCACGGGAACGATGCCGCGCTGCCGCGCTTCTCCGGATGGTGGGGCAACGACCCCGCCACGCGCTTCCGGATGCACCTCCTGCCCGAGTTCGCACCTGCCCCAGGGGCCGAGGGGTGGCAGCTCAGCAATCCGCCCATTCTGTCGATGGCTCCCTTGCGCGCTTCGCTGGACCTTTTTCAGCAGGCGGGAATGCAGGCGCTGCGCGAGAAATCCAGGCTCCTGACCGGATACCTCGAATACCTCCTGCACCGGATTCCCGCGGGAGCCTACCGCATCATCACCCCGGACGATCCTGCCCAGCGAGGGTGCCAGCTGTCGGTGTCGACGAAAGTCCCACCCCGGGCGCTTCTGCAGGCCCTGCAAAGTCAGGGAATCGTAGCGGACTTCCGCGAGCCCGACGTCCTGCGATTCGCTCCGGTGCCGCTGTACAACCGCTTCGTGGAAGTCTGGCGGCTCGGCCAGGCCCTGTACGCGGCCGCCGCTTCCTCGTGACGGGAATGGGCACCGGCATGGCAGCAACATCCGAAAAATTCATCGTGGTGGGGGGCGGCCTTGGGGGCGCCCTGATGGCCATCTACCTTGGAAGGGCGGGGCAGGAGGTGGAGGTCTACGAGCGCCGCCCGGATCCCCGCCGGGGAAACGTGGCCGAGGGGCGCTCCATCAACCTGGCCATCTCCACGCGCGGGCTGCACGCGCTGGAGCGGGCCGGCCTGAGGGAGCGCATCCTTTCCATCGCCATTCCGATGCGTGGTCGCATGCTCCATTCTCCCACCGGCACGATCCGGTTCCAGCCTTACGGCACCCGCCCGGAACACACCATCAACTCCGTGTCGCGCGCCGCTCTGAATGCGGCGCTCCTGGATGCCGCGGAAGCCCTGCCCAACGTCCGGCTGTTCTTTGGCAGGCGCTGCGTGGGCGCCGACCTGGACACTCCCTCGGTCTATTTCGAGGACCGGGAAAGCGGGTCGACGTCTGCCGTTCAAGGCGACGCCGTGGTGGGCACCGACGGCGCCTTTTCGGCCATCCGGCTCCAGATGCAGAGGCTGGAAGGGTTCAACTACCGGCAGGACTACCTGGAGCACGGCTACAAGGAGCTGGTCATTCCGCCGGCGGTGGAAGGCGGCTTTCTGATGGAGAAAAACGCCCTGCACATCTGGCCGCGGGGCGGGACCATGCTCATCGCGCTTCCCAACTTCGACGGCTCCTTCACTTGCACCTGTTTCTGGCCGCTGCAAGGGCCGCACAGCTTCGCAGTCCTGAACAGCCCCGAAGCGCTGCAGGCTCATTTCCGGGAGCAATTCCCCGACGCGCTGCCGATCATGCCGACGCTCACCGAGGACTACTTCGGCAATCCCGTAGGCTCGCTGGTCACCATCCGCTGCAAGCCCTGGCACTATCGGGACAAGGTCGTCCTCCTGGGGGATTCCTGCCATGCCGTGGTACCGTTCTACGGGCAGGGTGCCAATGCCGCTTTCGAGGACTGCGTCGTGCTCGACGAGTGCCTTCGATCGGGGGTTTCCGGCCGCCAGGAAGCCTTCGCCCGGTATGAACAGCTGCGCCGGCGCAACACCGACGCGCTGGCGGATCTCTCACTGGAGAACTTCGTCGAGATGCGCGACAAGGCTGCCTCCACCCTGTTCCTGATGGAAAAGCACCTGGAAAAGGCGCTGCACCGGATCCTTCCTGACTGGTTCGTTCCGCTCTACACTCTGGTAACCTTCACCCGAACTCCCTACGCGGAGGCGGTGGCGCGCGCCGGGCGCCAATGGCGAATGGTCCAAGGACTCGCCGCGGTCCTGGTGTTCCTCGCCGCCGTCTTCCTCACGTTATGGATGGGCCCATGGGATTGAACTACCCCAAGTACCTCAAGCTCGACCAGCTCCTAAATCTACAAGAGCCGCTTTCCGACCCCGAAGAGCACGACGAGCTGCTGTTCATCGTGATCCACCAGGTTTACGAGCTCTGGTTCAAGCTCCTGCTGCACGAGCTGGAGGGGATCCGGCGCGACTTCTCCGGGAACAATCTGTTCCACGCCATCGCCGGCTTCAAGCGAATCCGGACGGTGATGAAGACGCTGGTGGGACAGCTCGACATCCTGGAGACCATGACCCCCATGTCCTTCTCAGGCTTTCGCGAAAGGCTGGAAACGGCCTCAGGCTTCCAGTCGGTGCAGTACCGCGAGCTGGAGTTCGTGCTGGGATACAAGCGTCCCGAGCTGCTGCGGTCCCAGAGCGCCGGATCTCCCGGGTTCCTGCAGCTGGAGCGCCGCTTGAAGGAGCGCTCCGTGATCGATCACTTCTACAACTTTCTGGAGCTCCGGGGAGTAGAGATCCCGGCGGATATCCGAAACCGGGAGATCACCCTGGGAGCCGTGCCCGACGCGCGGATCCAGGAAGGGATCTTCCGGCTTTACAAGGAGCAGCCCGACGTGGCGATCCTCCTGGAGCTGATGACCGATTTTGACGAGGGACAGCAGGAGTGGCGCTACCGTCACGTGAAGCTGACCGAGCGGACCATCGGCAACAAGATCGGCACGGGGGGATCTTCGGGCGTCGACTTTCTGAAGGCGACACTGTTCAAGTCGTTTTTCCCGGATCTCTGGGCGATTCGTCACCGGTTCTGAGGCGATGATCTACGACATCACTCCCTTCATCTCGCCGGCCCTCAGCGTCTGGCCTGGAGACACGCCTCCGGCCAGGGAAGTGCTCCTGGACATGAGACGGGGTGCGAATCTGACCCTGTCGACCCTGCGGGCCACGGTGCACCTGGGGGCCCACGCCGACGCGCCCAGCCATTACGGCGCGGACGCCCCCTCCATCGAGGCGAGGAGCCTGGATTTTTATCTCGGGCGCTGCCAGGTGATTCGGGTGGCCGCCGCCCGCGGAACGAGGATCACCCCGGAGGACGTCACCCCGGCCATCGCCGCCGAGCGCATTCTTTTCGCCACCGGAACCTATCCCGATCCCCAGTGCTTCAACGAGGACTTCGCGGCCCTCTCCCCGGAGCTGATCGATCGACTCAAGGGGCAGGGGGTGATCCTGGTGGGACTCGACACGCCCAGCGTCGACCTCTTCGATTCGAAGGATCTCCCCTCCCACCAGGCCTGTCTGCGACACGACATGGCTATCCTCGAAGGAATCGTCCTGTCGGGCGTGCCCGAGGGGATTTACGAGCTCATCGCGCTGCCCCTGAAGCTGCAGGGCTTCGACGCCTCTCCGGTTCGCGCCGTGCTGCGCGCGCTCTCCGCACCCTAGCTCGGGACTTCAGTCGATCGTCGCGATGACTTTCAGCTCCACGGCGATCGGCGTGGGAAGGGCCGTGACCTCGACGGTGGTCCGGGTGGGACGATTGGTGACGAAGTATTCGGCATAGAGGCGGTTGAAGGCGGCAAAGTCCCGCTTCATGTCGGTGAGGTACACCGAGACGTCGACGATTCGCTCCCAGGACGACCCGGCATCCTCGAGGATCATCTTCACGTTGTCAAAAACGGAGCGACACTGTTGTTCGATGTCGTAGGCGGTCACGTTGCCGCTCGCGTCCAGGCTCACACCGGGAATCTGGCTGGCTCCGCGCTTCCTGGGACCGATGCCCGACAAGAAGAGGAGGTTTCCGACCCTCCGGGCATGCGGGTAGGCACCGACCGGCTCCGGAGCCCGCGCGCTGACGATGGCATCATCTTGATTCCGCTCACCCATGATTCTTCTCCCCCTCCCGGCCCGGTCGCCTCTCTCCGCTGACGGCTGGAAGACCTTGAACCCTCACGAGGCCGTGCCGCCGCCCGGGTCGACCGGAAACTGGATGCAGACGTTGCGCGGCTCCGTGAAGAAATGCAGCGCCTCGAGTCCCCCTTCCTTTCCGACTCCGCTGCCCTTCGTCCCACCGAATGGGACTCTCAGGTCGCGTAGCATCCAGCAGTTGATCCAGAGCGTGCCGGATTGGATTCTCTCCGCCAGGCGATGCGCCCGGGAGAGATTCTGGGTCCAGACCGAGGCCGAGAGCCCGTAGGGGGTGGAGTTGGCGCCGGCCACGACATCATCTTCGGTGTCGAATGGGGTGACAGTCACCACCGGCCCGAAAATCTCCTCCTGGTTGACCCGGCTGTTCACAGGCAATCCCGTGATGACGGTGGGCCGGATGAAGAGGCCGCCACTGCAGCGCCCGCCAACCGCCGGCACATCGCCCCCACACAGGACCCGCCCGCCTTCCTGTCTCGCCAGCTGCAGATAGGACATCACCTTGTCGAACTGCGCCCGGGAGACCAGCGCTCCCTGTTCGGTGGCCTCTTCCAGAGGATCTCCCACGATCAGGGCCTTCGCGCGCTCCACGAAGCGCTCCAGGAATTTTTCCTGGATGGTGCGCTCCACGAAGATCCGTGAGCCGCTCAGGCAGATCTGACCCTGGTTGTCGAAGGAGGAACGAATGCTGACCGGAACCACCTCGTCCAGGAGCGCGTCGGCGAAAATGATGTTCGGGTTCTTGCCGCCGAGCTCCAGCGCCACTTTCTTGAATGCAGGGGCGCAGACGCTGGCTATCTGCGCGCCGGTCTTGGTGCCTCCGGTGAACGAGATGGTCCCCACCTTGGGGTGCCCCGTGATGGCCGCGCCGACCTTCGGCCCGGTTCCGTGCACGATGTTCAGAACCCCGGGTGGCAGCCCTGCCTCGCGGCAAAGCTCCGAAAGACGATAGGCGGTCATGGGGGTGATTTCCGAAGGCTTGGCCACGGCGGTGTTCCCAGTGGCAAGGGCCGGGGCGATCTTCCAGGAAAGCAGGTAAAGCGGCAGGTTCCAGGGCGAAATCAGTCCGGCAATCCCCCGCGGCCGGCGCAAAGTGTAGTTGATGGCCCGGTAATCGGTCGCATGCGATTCGGAGGCGAAGTGCAGGATGGCCGTCGCGAAGAAACGGAAATTGCTCGCCGCCCTGGGAATGTCCAGACTGCGCGCCAAGCGAATCGGCTTGCCCGTGTCGATGCTCTCGGCGTGAGCCAGCTCCTCGGAATTCTCCTCGATCAGCTCGGCCACGCGCAGCAGCAGGCGCGAGCGCTCCGAAGCGGGAGTGCGCGACCAGGCGGGATAGGCCTCCTGCGCCGCCGCCACCCCCTGTTCCACATCGCTCGAGTCGCTGTCGGGCACTTCGGAGTAGGGCGCTCCGGTGGCGGGCTCGAGGTTGGGAAGGTAGGCACCGCCGGCCGGGGGGACCAGCTCACCGCCGATATAATTAAGGATGCGCGTCATGGAAGGTGGGTTTCTCCTTGCGGGCGTGCCGGATCATAAGGCCGAGGTCCGGCCACCATCCACCGGGAGGCTGACCCCCGTGATGTAAGCGGCCCGGGGCCCGGCCAGGAAGCCCGCGGCGGCGGCAACCTCCTCCGGGCTGCCAATCCTCCCTGCGGGAATCTCGCGGATCATCTCCGTTTCAAGCTCCTTCTCGCTTCGTCCGGAGGCCCGGGCGCGCTCCCGGATGATCTCGCTCAGCCGGTCGGTGCGCGTGGCGCCCGGAAGCAGGTTGTTCACCGTAATGCCAAAAGGAGCCAGCTCTACCGACAGGGTCTTGGCCCAGCTCGCCACCGCTCCTCGCACCGTGTTGGAAACCCCCAGTCCCCGAATCGGCTGCTTCACCGACGTGGAGACGATGTTGATGATGCGCCCATAGCCGGCTTCCTTCATCCCCGGCACCACGGCCTGGGAGAGGACCTGGTTGCACAGCAGGTGACTCGTGAAGGCCGAGAGAAAGTCCGCGGGCGTCGCCTCGAAGATCGCGCCCGAAGGGGGTCCGCCGCTGTTGTTGAGGAGGATGTGGATCGGTCCGACCCGCGCGACCAGACGCTGCACCGCCTCCTGCAGCTTGGACGGCTCGGCAAAATCCGCGGCCAGAATCTCATGCTCCCCGGGGCCGAGGCTTTCCCTTGCGGCCGCCAGGGCATCCCACGAGCGCGCCACCAGGATGACCCGGGCGCCGAGGCCGGCGAATTCGGCGCCGCAGGCCCGGCCAATGCCCCGGCTGGCGCCGCACACAAGAGCCGTTTTTCCATCCAATGTCCTGTTCGTTTCGGTCATGATCGCCTGAAGCCTATCCTCCCTATGTTTTCGCCGTCAAGAGATCCGACGCTCGCGGTGCGCCGAGGCTCCCTTGACACTCCTCGACGGCTCGTGCTGACATGGCGATTCGGCGAGAGCAGCTGCCCCTGCGGTCAGCGGGGGGCTGCCTCCGGGAGAGGAGTTTTATTGCGCATCCGCCTTGGTACCCATCTCCAGCTTGCCGGGATCTCCCTGCTGCTGTTCGGAGCCGCCGCGGCTCCTTCGCCGGCACCAACCGCCCCCACCCCGACGAGTCTCGTCCTCATCAGCATCGATACCACCCGCGCCGACCACCTTCATTGCTACGGCTATCCCCTGCCCACCTCCCCAACCCTGGACCGGCTGGCCTCGGAAGGATTTCTCTTCGAAAACGTCATCACCCAGGCGGTGAATACCGGGCCTTCCCACGCCACGATCTTCACCGGGCTGCTGCCCATGGGTCACGGAGTACGCTTCAACGGGATCCCGCTGGGCGTGGAGTTCGAAACTCTGACCACGCTGCTGGCGAAAGCCGGATACCGCACCGGGGGTTTCGTGTCCGGGTACACCATGATCGCTTCGCAATGCGGCCTGCAGCGAGGCTTCGAGGTGTACGACGACCAGGTCCTCAAAGAGGCGCGCCCGGCCGGCGAGACGGTGGATCGCGCCCTCGTCTGGTTGAAGGGTCTCCCGCCCGATAAGCCCTATTTTCTTTTTCTCCACCTCTTCGATCCGCACGGGAAGTACGACCCGCCGGCCGGCTACGCTGAGAAGTTCCGCACGGGAAAGTACGATCCCATTCCCAACGCCGACCTGATTCCCGACTATCAGAGGCAGGAGCTGCCGGACGGCGAGATCAGCCGGGACCCGCTGGATTACATCTCCCGCTATGACGGAGAGATCGCCTACGCCGATTCGCAGATCGCCCGGCTGCTGGCCCAGGTAGGAAACAAGGCTGTCGTGATCATCACCTCCGATCACGGGGAAACCCTGGTGGAGCACGATTACTACTTCAGCCATGGAGCCCGACTCTACGAAGAGGCGCTGCGGGTGCCACTCATCGTGCGGGCTCCGAGACTGTCGTTGAAAGGCAAGCGCATCGGCGGTCTGGCAACCTTGGCGGATGTCCTGCCAACGGCGCTGACCCTGTTGGGGCAGCCGGTGCCGCGCAGGCTGGCGGGTCGCAATTTGATCCCGTTCGCGCGGCTGGGCGCCATCACCGCCGGATCCGCGGCCATTACGGAGGCGCGGGCGGCACCGATGAGCCTGGCGGGAAGGCAGCTGACCTATCCGCCGCGCGGACTGGTGTTCTCGGCCCATGGGGACCGCTACAAGCTCATCGATTACCCGGCCTCCGGGGGAACCCTCTACGAGCTTTTCGACCTGGAGAAGGACCGCGGCGAGAAAAATCCGACTTATGGGGCCGAGGCGGCCCGGCAATCGCCCGTGTACCAGGCGCTCGACTTTTATCTAGTGGGAGGCCGCTCCCCGGAGCCTCCCGATCTGGACGAAGAAGCCAAGAAAAAGCTGCGCTCGCTCGGCTACTTGAACTGACCGCGGGGAGAACAGATGATCCATTCTCCGACCGTTCGAGTGTTTGCATCCCTGGCGATTGCGCTCCTGATGGCTGATTCGACTGGCTCTGCAGAAACGCCCCAAGCTGGCCCGGCAACCGATCTCGCTTCAGTTCTAGAAGATTTTCGAAGCGTCTCTCTCGCTGCAGAGGGCTGCCGGATTCAGAAACGCTCCACCCGAATCGGCCACTTGGAGTTGGAATTCGAGGAAGGGGTCGTTTTCCCTCTGAGGACAAGCGCCGGTGAGACTCTGGGTCTGCTGTTCGAAGGAGGAGGCCGCATCGTGTACCGGTCGGATGATCCGGCCGATGCAAAAGCGCTGCTCGACAAAGCGGCGCGCCTCCATCCGTCTCCAGTCATGACCACCTCGTCCATCTCGAGCTCATTCACCACGTTGCTAGCATTCTTCACCAGCCCGGTCCTCACGGAGGTTTGGAAAGCGGAAGATCTCGTCCCAACGGGGAGCATTCCCTTGACCGACAAGGCCAAGGCCGATTTTTCCCGTATCTGGACCAGCATGAACCGCCGGAATCTGGGTCCCGAGCACCTGGCTGCGGAAGCGCGACTCAACTCAGACTCTGGACAGTATCTCCAGGTACAAATCGAGACCCCCTCCGGAAGCCTGGATTATCGTTTTGATACGCAGCGCCAGCAGCTCGAGGGCCTGGGTCTCTCCACAGTCAATGGAAAGGACCGCCAGCCCACGACCGACCCTCTGAGCCTAATGGAGTTGAATGGTGGGCCTTTTGCGCCTCATGGAGCCATGTACCTTAGGGATGCCTCCTTCGAGATCCATGCTCAGGAACCCAAGCACGCGGTGATATCGAGTCGCTTGGGGCTCGAAGTAGCCCGCGACGGAACCGCGGTGGGAGTCTTCTATTTCCAGAATCATCGCAATCCAGACGCCGTGGATTGGGTATCCAATACCTCCACACTGGTACTCAAGAAGGTGACCGACTCGGAAGGGCGGAACTTGGCATTCTCTCATCGCTACCATGAAGTTTTGGTCCAACTACCCAGGGTCATGAACCGGGGGGAGGTCACTGAGCTAAGTTTCCGCTACGAAGGCGATTTATCCGATCCTCGGGGAGGTCAGGGCGCGCCCAGTTTGGCGCTTTGGAGCGGCTCCTGGTATCCCACTCCAACCGGGAGAAGCCCGGACGGCTTCACCTACCGACTACAAATGGAGACCAAACAGCCGGATCTCCCAGCGGCATCGGGCGAGCGCGTCAAGTTCAGTGAGGCGGCAGGTGTCTACCAACTGTCCGTGCGCGCGACCCATACGGTGAGATCCATCGCCGCCTTTGCAGGACCTTTCGTGGTCACCGAGAAAGATGTGGACGGTCAACCGATTCGGTTCTACACGCGCCGCGCCTCTATCCCGAAAAGCCTGGCAGATTACCTGGGCAGCGCTTTCCTCACCCTGAGGAACATACTGGGCCCGCTGCCTCGACAGGACATCCAGATTGTCCAGATTCCGATGTCGGCATGGGCACGCAGCGTGCCCGGCATGATATTTCTTTCTACCGATGCCTTGGATTCCGGCCAGCTCTATTCCGGCTCGGATCCCCGGACTTGGCCTGCCCAGCTCATCGCTGAAATCCTCGCCACCCAGTGGATGGCCCGCCAGGCGTGGCCGAAGTCAACTCACGATACCTGGCTCACAGAGGGTGCCCGACACTACACCGCCGACCTCGTGACCTCACTCATTCTGCCGCCGGAATCGCGCGAAACAGCCCTCTCATCTCTGAATGCGGCGCACCGAAACTCGGTGTTGCAAGACTGCGCCGAAGGGACTCCGCTCCGCATGGTGGGCAGTAGGTCATTCCTGGAAGGGACCTCCCTCGACCGCTGCTTGATGGGGGATCGGACTTCCCTCACGATTCAAATGCTCCGCCAGGCCGCCGGTGATGAGGCCTTCTTCGGCGCCCTCCAGGAGATGTTCGGCACCGCCGGGCCGGATTTCGTTTCGACGGAGGAGTTTCGCCATCGTTTGGAGGAAGCGTCCGGGCGGGACCTAGGGTGGTTCTTCGAGGATTGGGTCGAGCGCGACGGCGTTCCCACCATCGAGGTCAAGTGGAGCACCACCCCGGTCCAGGGAGGATTCCAGGTGAGCGGCGTAGCGTTGCAGCCGCAAAACAAAGAATTCAAGCGCCTGGTGATTCCGATGGTGTTCGAGTATGGAGACGGGAGCAAAGAGCTCCACCTGGTGTTTCAGGCGAAACCCTCGACTGAATTTCGATTTCCGGTACTTTCGCCGCCCAAGAAGATCACGATCGATCCAGTGCATTCGACCCTGGCGAGGTATTTGATTGGCCGACCCGGGTAATCGACCATACGGCCTCGAGGCTCACTCCCGGCGCAGCGAGATGACAGGGCAGTAGAGGCCTTTCATGTCGCGCCGCCACCAGGCGCCATCTTTGCGGCGCTGCACCTCATCCGTGAAGTGGTACTCGTAAAGCACGGCGCGCAGGTAGCGCGGGGGCGATTCTGGAAAGGGGTTTTTCTCCAGCAGCGCCAGGACGTCCTTCGATCCCTGGAACAGACGAACCAGGAAGCTCTGAAACCAGGGGTTGGATCGTAAATTCCCCAGGGCCGCGAACCACATCTGCCAATCGAGCCTGGGCTGATGCGGCGCCACGAATGCCGGTCGGCGCTGCAGATCTCCCGGCTTCCACTTGAACTCGTACGCCAGCCAGGTCTCTCCATCGTTGCTCCCTTCCACGATGATTTCCGGCCGCGTCGTCGTCATCCGGCTGAAAAGTCCGTATCCAGCCACCACGCGGAACGGGAAGACCTCCTCCTGCCACCGCTCCAGGGCATCGGGCCAGGGAAGCGGCCGCCGCAGGCAGCGCGAGAGCGCCATGCACTGGAGCGGCAGCATCAGCACGAACAGTGTTACGACTACCGCGGCGCGCAACCACCGCGTCACCCCCGGGCGCTTGGGCGCCTCGGATTGGGCCGCCATTCCCGCCGGAAAGAAGCGCACCAACAGCGTGTCGTCCAGCAACAGAACGCAAAGGACGATGGTCAGGAGATTGAAGAAGCAGTAGTTGCCCGTCAGCGCTATGAGGATCTGAAAACTGACGAATCCCGCGAACGCCAGGAGCCGGCCGCGGCGCGGCAGAAAGATGAAGAACGGCAGCACCAGCTCCACGAGAAACATCCCGGCGGTGCAGGCTTGCAGAGCCCACCCGGGGAGTTGATGGGCGTACCAGCCGATCCAGGTCGGAAGCGGCTGCGTCTCGAAATGCACCTGCAGCGCCGACAGATTCCACCAGGTGGGATCGTCACTGGCCAGCTTCACGACCCCCGAGGCGAACATCAGCCGGAAGAGGAGAAAGCGCAGCAGCCAGAGGGCGCCAGGCGAAGGCTGGGTGTCGCGGTAGATCCCGGGCAGGATCTTCCAGGGCGCGAAGAAGATGGAGAGAAATGCCGTTTCCAGCAGGAGAATGTCCCACTGGAACTCCAGGAACACCCCGGCGAGACTGGAAAGGGACAGATAGAAGGCCCACAGGAGCACCAGGACGGGCCCGGGAGCCGCATCCACGATGAGCAGCACCGAAAGCGCTGCTCCCCCCATCCAGAGAAGCTCCACTCCGGCATTGCCCGGGCTGAGCCAGGAGAGCGTCGGAAACTTGAGGTAGCGCTCCGGCCCCAGGGACTCGGCCACCCTCTCCAGAGTGTTCTCCGCGGGTAGGATGCCCTCGGGGCCCACCAGGCCTTTGGCCTGGATTCCGAAGGAGACGAAGGCGATGAAGAAAGTGACTCCCAGCAGGCGCAGATAGAGCCAGCGGGTCAAGAGGTAGGAGGGTCGCTCGACACTGGCTCCCCAGAACCATCGAGTCAGTCGCGAGAAGCCAATCCGATGCGAAGCGACGACTCGGTAGAAACGCTCGGCGATGGGAGCGGCGAGCGGAACGTGGCGGTAGCACCAGTAAGGCAAGCCTCGCCCGGGCGCATAGGCCAGCGAGCGAAACACCGCCTCCGCCCCTTGGGTGACACTGCCATCGGTCTCGACCAGCTGAACCGATCGGCGGAATGCCTCGGGGGATATGTCCGGGAACAGGACCGCCACTTCCTGGTAGGGAGCGTATTCAATCCGCTCGCCCGTCAACTGCCGCCAGCGGGCTATCCAGCGGCGGCAAAAGTGGCAATCGCCGTCGAAGATCAGGAGCGGTCGGTCACGGACTCGCACGTTAGCGGGTGCGCCGCATCTCCAGAGCCTTTTTGATGGCCGCCGCGACTCCGCGCTGGGCGCGCACCGCCCTCACTTGGGCCTTGGCGCGCGGCGACAGGTTGCGGATGAGGCCGATGTAACGCCCGTGGATGCGCCGGCCGGGCGACGCCTTCCTGCGGCGTCCGCCCGTCGAGCGGGCCGCCTCCTCCATGAGCTCGCGGGTGAGCAGCCGGAATCCCCGGCTGACCCGCCGCAAGCCTGCGTGGATCTCAAGGACTGCTTTCGAACGAGATAGAGCGCCGGCGCGCTGCGGCATGGAATCCTCCTGCGTAAGCTCGTGTCGGGCGGCCAGAATGGCCTCCGCGGCACACGAGAGTCCCTCTCAAGACGCCTAACCTTACACTCATAGCCAACGAATTCAAAACAGCCCCGCTGGAACCGAGGGGCGTTCCGTTCTAGACTTAGCGTCCTCTGTTTCCCTGGGGACCTGACGTTGTCACGAGCTGGGAGTTGCCTCTGCGCCGCCGGCTGTTTACCCGATGGATCTTGTCAGGCCTGGCGCTGATTCTCATCGCGCTTGTGGCGGGCCCATGGCTGTTTCAGATCTACTGGGCGCGCCGATCCTCCAATCCCGTGCGCCGCGGCGTGCAGAGGGCCGGAGAATTGGGCTGCTTCTCCTGTCACGGCAATCTGGGTACGGCCGGTCTCAAGGATCCGGGGGGAGAGAATCTCGAGGTGCCGGCCTGGAACGGTGGGATGTCGATGATGTACGTGAAGAACGACTCGGACATCCACCACTACATTCTCGAAGGCAGCATCCCCAAAGTGGAGAGCCCGGACGCCGCCGCCGGCGGGACGCCTCCCAGCGCTGCGGTCGTGATGCCCGCTTTTCGCAGTGTTCTGAGAGGGAGCGACCTGGAGGATCTCACCGCGGCATTCAAGGTCCTCTCCGCCATGGTCTCCCCTCCCGCCGGCAGCCCGGAGGAGCGCGGCACCAAGCTGGCCCGCACCTGGGGCTGCTTCAGCTGTCACGGCCCGGGCGGCTCCGGAGGACTCCCCAATCCAGGCTCCTTCGCCGGCTTCATCCCCGGCTGGTACGGCCCCGATTTCCGCGACACGGTCCGGGATCGAAACGAGTTCGATGCCTGGGTGCGGGAGGGGCGCATCTCCCGGTTCGAGAAGAACCCGGTGGCGGCGCGCTTCATGGCCCGGCAAAGGATTCAGATGCCGTCCTACAAACGGTTCTCATCCGCCGATTTGGATGACCTTTGGGCGTACACGCGCTGGCTGGATGAGAGCGGCGGCGGAACCCGACCCGGGAAGGATTCGAAGCCATGATGCTGGCCATGCTCACCGCGGTGATCTATGGAAGTCTCGTGCTGGTGGGAGGCATCATGGGTTACCGCAAGGCTCAAAGCCGCGCCTCCCTGGTGTCCGGTAGCGCTTCGGGGGCGATCCTGCTGATAGCGACTATCCTGATGTTTCGCGGGGATTCCAGGGGCGCCTTGCTGGCGATGGGGGTGGCCTTACTGCTCCTCGTGTTTTTTACCATGCGGTGGCTGAAAGGTGGGAAGTTCATGCCGGCGGGGATGATGGTGCTGAGCAGCGCCATCGCCTTGGCCCTGCTGGCCTGGGGTGGTTCCTAACACCGTTCGGGAGGTGAGACCGATGGCCGCCAGACAAGACCCCGGCGCTGCGGCGCGACACAAGCTGTTGCTGTGGATTCAGGATCTCCTGGAGCTGAAAGAAGCTTCCTGGACGGCTCCCCAGCTGGTTTTCCTGGATTCGCTGCTGCAGGGCCAGGAGGGAACCAAGACCCTGGCGGAGCTGGCGGTCACCAGCGCCCGGATCCGTGGCAGCGGATTGAAGCCGGAAGAGCTCGGCGCCTTGAGGGAAATGCACGAAGCCATTGAACTCTTCTGGAACAATCCATGCCACGAAACGTATGAGAACCTGAGAACCGTCGGGCAATCCCTGGAATCCGATCCGTAGAGCAAAGGAGGTCCTTCTTGATCCGCGTACCTCGTCGATCGATACGCACCTCGTCTATCATCTGCGCGCTCACCATGGCCCTCGGCTTGATGCCGTCGACTGCAGCCTCCCGCAAGCAGACTCCGCCGGCCGCGAGCGCCGCTCCCGAAGCGAAAAAGTCGTTCGACGAAGTGGTGAAGAACCACGAGAAGCTGGAGGGGATCTTCACGATTTATCGGAGCCCCGAGCATTTCTACCTGGAGCTTCCCAACGAGTGGCTGGGAAAACCCCTGGGCCTCGCGGGGCTCATGGTCAAGGCGCTGGGAGACTGGTCGGTGCGGGGCGGCAGCATCGAGAACCAGGTGGTGGTCTTTCAGAAGGTCGGGGAGCGGATCATCCTTTCCAAGCGCAATCAGGATTACCGGGCGGACGAGTCTTCGCCGTTCCGGTTCGCCGTGGATGCGACCTTCCCTGACTCACCGGTGTTCTCCGCCAAGATCGTTCCCATCGCCGGCACTCGGAATTCGGTGCTGGTGGATCTGACCGGCTTGTTCACCCCCTCCCTGATGGAGACGCTCTCATCGCGAACCGGCTACACTCCCAGCTCGGAAGACTCCTCCATCGCCGCGGTCATCGATCACCCCGACAATCTCACGGTCCGAATCGCCTACCGGTTCAACCGCCGCGAGTCTCCCGGAGGGGAAGGTGATGAGAACCCGATTCGGCTCAATCGGCAGATCGCCTCACGCCTGCCGGACCCGCGCTTCCTGGAAGCGCTGGTGGATTACAACTTCTTCCGACTGCCGGAGAACGGCTTCCGCCCGCGGCGGGCGGACGAGCGCATCGGCGGCTTCGATTATGGGTACAAGGATTACACCGGAGTGGACCACCGGGATTCGGCGTTTCGCTACAACTTCGTGCGGTGGAACCTGGAGAAGTCGGATCCTTCCGCGCCCCTCTCCGTGCCAAAGGAGCCCATCATCTTCTACGTGGACAAGGCAACGCCCCCCGAATGGCGACCCCGGGTCAAGGAGGCGGCACTCTGGTGGAACAAGTCGTTCGAGAAGATCGGCTTCAAGGACGCCGTCCGAGTTATCGATCAGCCCGACGATCCGGCCTGGGACCCCACCGACATCCACCACTCGATGATCTACTGGAACCTGAGCGACAACCTGATGTTCTCGGGAATGGCGGGACCCCAGGTGGTCGACCCGCGATCCGGGCAGGTGCTCAAGGCCAACGCCTACCTGAACGGCGAGTTTCCTTCCTACACGCTGCATCGCTACCTGGTCTATGCCTGGTGGCGCGCCCCCCAGTGGGAGCGCTTCCAGGATCCGTTCATGCTGCCCTCCACCGGCGTGATGGACCTGGCAACGCGGATGCAGCTCCAGGGCGAGGCGCGCTCCATCAATCACATCGGTTGCGACCGCCAGAATTCTTTCAGCAGCCAGATCGCCTTCGCCCGGCTGGTGCTGCAGTCACGGGGAATTCTGGGGAGCAGCCCGGTGGAGTCGGACCGCTTCGCCCGTGAGGCGTTTGCCGAGCTCGTAGCTCACGAGGTGGGGCACGCGCTGGGCTTCTCCCACAATTTCAAGGCCAGCCTGATAGCGACGGAGGCCGACATCACCTCCGGGATCACCACCGGGAATCCAGATAACCACCCGCTCACCGGATCGATCATGGATTACGACCCGATCAACCTGGCCGCGCCCGGAAAGCCCCAGGGCGATTACTTCATGCTCGGGGTCGGACCCTACGACGATTTGATGCTGGAGTACATCTATCGCCCCTTCCCCCACCTGACGGTCGAGGAGGAAGCCAAGGAGCTGGACAAGATCGCCAAAAAAGCCGAAATCAAGCCGGGGTACATGTTCGACGACGGCTCCCTGTCAGATGCCGATCCGCGCTCCAGCACCGATGATCTGGGCGACAACCCGCTGGCTTTTGCAGAGTCCCGACTGACGATGATCCAGAAGGAGCTGCTCCCGAAGATCGGAGATCTGGTGGTGGCGGAAGGACACGACTACAACCGGATCCGTCAGGCGCTGGATGCGGCCGTCTTCTCCGTGTCGCTGGATTACATCGACATCGCGGCGCGCTACGTGGGCGCCCAGACCCTGCGACGGATCGTCGCTGACGGCAACCCCGATCCCAAGATTCCCCCGGTGGTGCCGCTCGATCCGGCCATGCAACGCCAGGCCCTGGTGGTCCTGGACAAGACGCTCTTCGATCCGGCGGCGTTCCAGGTATCGCCCGAAGTGCTGTCGCTCCTGAAATCCGACTTCCTGTACGACTGGAACTACCCCTACCGCTATTACACCGACTACAGCGTCGAATCGCGCGTGTCGTTCCTCTACGACTCGGCCCTGGATGCCCTGTTCAATCCTCGGCGGCTGGGCCGGGTGCTGGACAATCAGAAGCGCTCCCCCGGCAACGCGTCGGCGCTGACCCTTCCCGAGCTGTTCGGCCACCTGACTTCCACGGCCTTCACCGGCCTGGAAAAAGCCGGAATGAGCCGCGCCAGCTCCACCCATCCGGCGCTTCCGGGAAGGCGGCGAGTCCTGGAGCGCTTGCTGGTGAACCGGATGAGCGACATGGTCCTGGCTCCTCCCAAGGGCATGCCCGCAGAGGCGGGCCAGGCCGCCCGGGCGACCCTGGTGGGAATCCGATCGCGTATCCGCAAGGTGACGGCCAACCCCGAGCGCAACTCGGCGTTGGATGAGGACACCCGCGCTCATCTGCTGGACCTGGACGCCACCATCTCCCGCACCCTCGATGCCCGCGTGGAGCTGAAAGCGGCGAGCTGAGCCCCAGCCCGCGAGACGGTTTCCCGAACGCCTTGGGTGACGCTATACTTCCAGGCGCATGAGCGTCGAAGTTCCGCCTCCCGGTCGTCCAAGCTGGCTGGAGCGCCTCGTCCTTGGGGCGTTTCTGTTCCTGCTGCTGAACGGCGCCTACCTGGCCGCGTTCGCCGCGCCGACCCTCCTCTACTATGGAAACGTCCTCCTGCATCTGGTAGCGGGACTCCTGTTCCTGGCCGGATTCCTGTGGATTGGATGGAAGGCGGTTTTCGCCCGGGATGCGTCGGTTTTGGGACGGATCGCGGCGGCCCTGACCTATCCCCTGATGGCAGGGGCCGGCGCCGCCGGAATCTACCTGATGCTCTTCTTCACCATCCGCCCACACCTCTGGATCCTCCATCTGCATGTCTCCCTGGCCGTGGCGGGATCCGTGACCTGGGCGGTGGCGATGTGGCAGCGGGCCCGCTCCGCTGCCGGGGCATCCCCGAAGGCGCAGTTCGAGCGGAGTGCCTGGCGCTCGGCGGCGACGGCGGGGGTGCTGGGGCTCGCCCTGTTCGGGAGCGTACGCCTCTACGTGTCGGCGCGACCGGATCCCCGGAATGTCATCGTCAACCCCGACTCCCCACCGATGGACATGCAGCAGGAGGCCATGGAGGGTGCCAAGGGCCCCTTCTTTCCGTCTTCGGTCCACACCACGACGCAAGGGAAGATCCCGTCCAATTTTTTCATGCAGTCCACCTCCGAGACCTGCGCCCGCTCGGGGTGCCACCCGGACATCTATGCGCAGTGGAACTCCTCGGCGCACCATTTCTCCTCCTTCAACAACCAGTGGTACAGAAAGTCGGTGGAGTACATGCAGGAGATGGTCGGGACGGAGCCGTCCCGGTGGTGCGGCGGCTGCCACGATCCGGCGGTGCTGCTCAACGGCATGATGGACACGCCGATCAAGGAAATCGTCCAGCGCCCCGAGGCGCAGGCGGGCCTGGGCTGCACCGCCTGCCATTCCATCATCCAGGTCGGCAGCACCATGGGGCAGGGGGATTTTCTGATTCAATATCCACCGCTGCACGATTTGGCGGTGAGCAAGAATCCGATCCTGAAAGGGATGCACGATTACCTCATTCGGGTGGACCCGGAGCCCCACCGCCGCACCTTTCTGAAGCCATTTCATGTCAAGCAGCCCGCCGAGTTCTGCTCCTCGTGCCACAAGGTTCACCTGGACGTGCCGGTCAATCATTACCGCTGGTTCCGTGGCTTCAACGATTACGACAACTGGCAGGCCAGTGCCGCCTCGGGCCAGGGGGCGCGCTCGTTCTATTATCCGAAGGATCCCTCCACCTGCGTGACCTGCCACATGCCCCTGGTGCCCTCCACCGATCTGGGGAACCACGACGGGCTGGTGCACTCGCACCGCTTCCCGGCAGCCAACACGGCGCTGCCGGTGGCGAATGAGGATGCCGAGCAGCTCAAGATCGTCACCGATTTCCTGACCGATCGCCGGCTGACGGTGGATTTATTCGCCGTCTCGACCGCGCCTCCACCCACCTCGCCGGTCGCCGAAAAGCGCCCGGCTGAGGGACCGGAGCTTTCCAGCTTCTTCGCCGTGGGAGAAGAGCAGGCAGCCGCCGTGGGCACCGGAGCCGCGCCCGGATCCGCCGTGGGCCCGGTGCTGGCACCCCTCGAGCGCCTGGGGAAGGTGGCCCGGCCAGGGGACTCCGTACGGGTCGATGTCGTGGTGCGGACACGGACCGTCGGACACTTCTTCCCCGGCGGCACGGTGGACGCCTTCGACGTCTGGACCGAGCTGAAGGCGGTGGATGCCAAGGGAAGGGTGCTGCTGTGGAGCGGCTTCGTGGAGGACGATGGCAAGGGCCCGATCGATCCCTCCGCCCACTTCTACAAATCCTTGATGCTGGACGCCAACGGGAACCCCATCAACAAGCGGAACGCCTGGGCGGCCCGGGCCATTCTCTACGTGAATCTGATTCCCCCCTCCGCCGCGGACACGGTTCATTACCGCATCGCCCTGCCGAAGGACGTGGCCTCCCCGGTGAAGCTCACGGCAAAGGTTCAGTACCGGAAGTTCAACTGGTGGAATACCCACTGGGCCTATGCTGGAATCCGCGATCCGGATCAGAAAAACTTTGCCTCCAGCCCCGACTACGACGACGGCCGATGGGTCTTCGCGGGAGACACCGCCACGGTCTCCGGAAAACTGAAAGAAGTGCCCGTGCTGCCCATCGTGACTCTGGCGACGGCTGAAGGCGAGCTGAAAGTGGCCGCCCCCGGAGAAGCCCTGGACAAGACTCCGCCGGCGCCCCTCCCCGCGGATCGCGAGCGCTGGAATGACTACGGCATCGGACTGCTCCTCCAGGGGGATTTACGCGGCGCCGAGGCAGCGTTTCTAAAGGTGACCGAGATTGAGCCGGGCTACGCCGATGGCTGGATCAACGCCGCCCGGGCCATGATCGTGGAAGGCGATCTGGATCAGGCGCAGGCCATGCTGGATGAGGGGCTGAAGCGGGGCCCCGACCTGGCCAGGGCTCATTTCTTCCAGGGGCAGGTGTTGAAGAGCCGCGGGCGTTACGATGAGGCTTTGAGTCACTTCCGCCGCGCCCACGACCAGTATCCACGAGATCGGGTGGTCCTCAACGAGATGGGCCGCGTGCTGTTCCTCCAGGAGAAGCACGCCGAGGCTATCGAGGCACTGAAGAAGGTCATGAAGATCGACCCCGAGGTCCTCCAGGCCCACTACAACATGATGCTGGCCTATACCGCCCTGGGGAAAAAGGATGAGGCCGAGCACGAGCGCAAGCTCTACCTGCGCTTCAAGGCCAATGAGTCGGCCCAGGAAATCACCGGCAATTACCGGCAGGCCCACCCCTTCGACAACAACGAGCGGCAGCGCATCCACGAGCACTTGTCGCACTACCGCGCGCCGGAGCCGGCCCCGGCCGCCTATTCCGGAAGCGCCGGCGGCCCCTGACTCGCACCACCAACGGCCGTACGTGAACTACTTCCCCGCGCGCGTGCTTGCCAGCTTCTCGAATCGCCTGGCCATCTCCAGATCGTTCTCGCTGATCCCGCCGGCGTCATGCGTGGTCAAATCAATCTTCACGGTGTTGTAGACATTGAACCACTCGGGATGATGGTTCATCGCCTCGGCCACCAGCGCGCCGCTGGCCATGAAGCCGAAGGCCTCCACGAAGCTGGCGAATTGGTACTCCCGGTGCAGCTTCCCATTCACCACCTTCCACCCTTCCAGCCCCTTCACCGCAGCCTGGATTTCCTCCTCATTCAGCTTTGTGGGTCTCGCGCTCATCCCCGTCACCTCCTGCGGTGTCATATCACAATCCATGACAAGCGACCATCGCGATAGTGGGTCACCTTTGCTTGAACGCGTCTTCGACCTGTTTGCTGATCGCCTTGAAATTCTTCGACAGCAACTTTTCCTCTTCCGCTGTCAAAATCCGAAATGGCACGCGGATGAGAGTCTTCTCGAACTTTAAATTGAGCCAATGCTGGCCATACTGGATGCCGCCCGGCACGTGGAAATAGAGGCGACCTAGGCATCCGCGGCTGGGGCTCAGCTCCACCGTGTCCCACGCCGCCGCGCGATTCTCCAGGTCGGAGAAGAAACCAATACGACATGCCGCGGTCGCGCCCGGCGGAAAGTAGTTGATGGTATCGTGGTGGACCTTCGCCCGATTCTGCACCGCCTGGGTGCTTCCCGCCCGCATCTCAATGGACGAAGGCAGGGGAAGCGTCTTGCCGTCGGGCGTGTCGAGTGACAGCGCGTCGCGAGTCAGCTTGTAGTCCGGGACTCCCTTGCGGAGCGTGACGCCGATCTCGAGGAGCATCCATTCCTCACCGACTGAGCGGTCGGCGGCCTGGTATCCCAGGATGACGTAGCCCTCGTTGTTGTACGCGACCCGGATGAACTTCCCCTCGATTGTGAGAATTTCCGGGACCCCGGGTTGGGGTATCTGGACGGTTGGAGGCTCCTGCGCCTGAGCCTCGATCGAAGCGACCGGGACCCACAGCAAAAGCAGACCGACGAGAACCAGGGATGGCCCTTTCGTGTTTTTCACCCGTAATCTCCTCAAGAAGGTCTGGAAATAAACGGCTCAGGGACAGAGGGGGTTGGGACGAAGCGCGGCATCGCTCGCGACCCCCAGGGTCCCGGGGCCGCAGGCGTTGGTCCCGCGAGCCAGGTAGTAAAACCCCGAGTTCACCGCGGGGGAGGCCGCATCGGTTCCGGTGGGTGCGGGCAGAGCACCGAGGAAACAGCTATGGTTGTAGATGAACCCCGTCGGGCCCAGGCTCCCCCGCAGCAGGTCATGGGCTGAAGCCCCGGGCCCGGCGTTCCAGGTCAGGGTCGTGGTGTCGGCCGCGAGCCCGAGTCCGGATGCCTCGCCGGGCACCTGTATCGCGACACTCACAGAGTCCTGGCTGAAGACGTGCCCGTCTCCCACGGTGAGCTGGAAAGCCAGAGTGGCCCCACCCGGACTCACGGGTGCCGTGAACGAGGCAGTTGACGTGCTCGCTCCCGTGAGGCTTACGGCAGGCCCCGAGATCTGCACCCAGGAGTAGGAGGTGATGGGCTGATTGTCGGGATCGCTGCTGGCGCCGCCATTCAGCTCGACCGTAGGCCCCTGGGAGTCACAAGACACGCTTTGATCCGCTCCTGCATTCGCCACCGGCGGCTGGTTCTTCTTGATGGAAATACTGCGGCTGTCCGACAATCCTGTGGAATCGGTGGCCGTCAGCACCAGCTCATAATCGAACACCTCCCCGGCGATGCCGTGGTCCACCGCGAGGAAAGACCCCGAGTCGCCGGTGGAATCCTGATAAGCATGCTCGTGATTCCCGTGATGCAGAATGACGGTCCAGCGCAAGGCCGCCGCACCCAGCGTCCCTTCATCGGGATCGGTGGCGGATCCGGAGAAGGAGATGGTCTCGCCGGTCACGTAGGTCTGATACGAGGGAGGTGAGAGAATCGTGGCGGCGGGAGGCAGCGATCCCACCGTGATGCTCACCTTCACCTCACGGGTCACCAGCGCGTCGCTGGCCTGCAGGGTCGCCACGAAGGTGCCGTTGGCCGCGTAGCTATGGGACACCGAGAATCCATCCGCTTCCGCTCCGTCACCGAAAAGCCAGTGGTAGCTCAAGGGGTCCCCATCCGGATCGAAGCTTCCTGCGGCGCTGAAGGTCACCGCCAGCGGCGCGTATCCCGAGCTGGGCGACCCGGAAGCCACGGGGCGCGGGGCATGGTTGCCCGCGCCGACGTAGAGGATCCGGTTGATGCTGCCCGAGGGAGTGCTGAAAGCGCTCGCGATGTTCAGGTAGTGCAGGTTTCCGTCGGGAGCCAGTGCGAGGTCCACGGGCTTAAACGGATTGTCGCCCGAGGCGATGTCCTGGATGGAGGAGAAGGTCTCCCCAGAGCCCAGGGTGATCGCCTTGATCCAGTGCTGCGTGTAGTCGGAGACGAAGAGCCGGCCCGAATACGCGACGGGATAGTTGGCCCCCTCGAAAAACGCCCCGCCGGTGACTGCAGCCCCAAAGGGGCTGATGTGTGCGTAGGAATAGAGGGGGGCCGTCCCCGTCACCCCAGCACACTGGGCAGGAAACGCCGCCTGATACTGCGGCTGAGGGGCGCTACCTTCGAAACAGGGCCAGCCGAATGAAGCTCCCGCACCTCCGACGTTGACCTCCTCCCAGGTATTCCATCCCACGTCTTCGACGTACAGCGCCCCCGTGGTCGGGCGGAAAACGGTTTTGAAAGGGTTGCGAAGTCCGAATTGCCAGACTTTCGAACGAATGGCGGTGGGAGTCGTGTAGAAGGGATTGTCGCTCGGAGCGCTACCGTCCGGGTTGATGCGCAGGATTTTTCCGACCAGCTGATCGATATCGAGGGAGCGCAAGGCGAGCGAGCTCACGGAGCCGTAGTCGGCGCCGTCTCCGGTTGAGATGTAGAGCTTTCCGTCGGGGCCAAAGCGCATGGATCCCCCGGCGTGCGAGTCGATGTCCGACGGGATGTTGTCCACCAGGATGAGTTCGCTCCCCGCGATCGCCACATCGCCGTTCGCCGTCATCCGGGTGATTCGGTGAATCCGGGAATAAGAATTGATCGGGCTGGGCGGAATGAGGTTGGTGGTATAGGCCAGGTAGACGTAAGGGGTGCCGGGAAAATTCGGGTGCAGCGCGATGCCGATAAGCCCGCGATCATTCTCGGTGTTGACCGAGACCGTGGCGAAGGGAGTGGCGAGCAGCTGTCCCGAGGCGCTTACCACCCGGACGCGGCCGTCCTTCTCGGCGATGAAGATCCGCCCGTCAGCGGCATAGGCGAAGGAGGTGGGCTTGTTCAACCCCGCCACCACCACCTCCTCGTCAAAGCCAGCAAGCCAGCTCACCGAAGCGTTGGCTCCGCCAGATGCCAGCAGGCAGCCGATGGCGAAGACGGAGATTGTGAAGCGTAGCCCTACGGGCATGAACGCCCTCTTTTCAGCGTCAGGAGGATCGAAGGATTGTCCTGCTTGCAAGTTATGTTATCACACTTGATTCGATCGTCTAAGGGACACGTTGGGTGTTGGGCGCGGCAGTCAATCCGCCTAAACTCTCTCCAGATCCCTCAGCCGATTTGACGCTCACCCAAATAAGCTGGCACCCTTGCCGGTAGAAGGTGCGTGGCCGCAGGAGCAGACCATGACGGAACGCCTGTTTTACGACGATAGCTTCTTATTCGAATTTGACGCGCAGGTAACGGAAGTCATTCCTACCCGCGAAGGAGAGGCACGTCCGGCCGCCATCCTCGATCGCACTGCTTTTTATCCCACCAGCGGAGGCCAGGTTTTCGATACTGGGTGGATCGTCCAAGCGGATGCTTCCGGTGATGGCGTCCGGTGCATGGTGGTCGAGGTGAACGACCGGGAGGATGGAGCGATCCTTCACTTCGTGAGTGATGCTGCGTCTCTTTCACGGGGAGTGCGGGTCCGTGGGAAGATTGATTCGACGCGACGTCTCGATCACATCCAACAGCACTCCGGGCAACACGTGCTCTCGGCTGCGTTCGTCCGCCTGTTCAACGCGTCGACTGTTTCCTTTCACATGGGCGATGACTACTGCACGATCGATCTCGACACCAAAGCGCTGGCACCGGAACAGGTCAAAGCTGCCGAGCGGTTGGCGAACGAGATCATTCTGGAAAACCGGCCGGTGGAGATCCGCTCCGTAACTCAGGAGGAAGCGCAGCGCTTGGGCCTGAGGAAGATTCCCACCGTCGGTAGATCTGAGTTGAGATTGATCTCGATCCAGGACTTTGATCTGACCGCCTGCGGGGGAACCCACGTCCGCAGCACGGGCCAGATCGGGTGCATCCTGCTGCGCAAGACCGAGAGGGTCCGGCAGGGAGTGAGGCTGGAGTTTGTCTGCGGGCAGAGGGCCGTAGCCACCGCCCGGCGTGATTACAGCTGCCTGTCCGAAGCGGCTGAATTGTGTTCCGTGCATCTCTGGGATGTTCCCCAGCAGATCCGCAAAGCACAGGAGGACGTGAAGGCGGCGCACAAGTCGCGCGAGCGACTCCTGGAAGAGCTGGTTGAGCAGCAGGCCCTGCGCCTGGTGGCGGAGACGCCGGTCGAGAACGGACGGAGGGTCGTGATTGGCGCGTTTGCCGACCGCGACCTGCCGTTCATTCGGCTGCTGGCCCAGAAGTGCACGCGCGGGACGGACAACGTTATCGCGCTTCTGGCGAGCACATCCGGTCCCACCGCGCTGGTGTTCGCCCAGTCACCACGACAGCCCTTCGACATGGGAGCCCTGATGAAGGAGGCCCTGGCGAAGCTGGGAGGTCGAGGTGGCGGCAGCAGAGACCTGGCGCAGGGAGGCACCGTGGAATCCAGAGCAGTAGAGCCCGTGCTCGCGGAGGTCAGGGAAAAGCTGCGCAACACCGTAGACATGAAATCGTAACTCCCGCAAGCCAGCCTCGCCTACCTTCCTGCCATCCATTCGGCATTCTCCCGACCCTTCGGCATTCCTCCCATAGAGCATCCGGTGCCGGCCAGGACCCTGCAGCAGCCCAACTCAATTCCATTCATAGACTTGTGTCCTAAGCAACGGAGGTCCGATCGGATTGGCACTGTGCATGCGTTACTGGCTGCTGTCGTGCGAGGCCCATGGTGGGATGCCCGACGTCCCAATGTGTGAGGAGAGGAGAGAAAACATGAATCGAATAAGGCAGGCTGTCACCTGTTTCTGTCTCGCAGCCACTCTTTCCGCTTCGGCAACCTCCCCGGCGGTGTCCGAGGAGGTTTCTCAGGCGGCGGAGCCAGCAGGCGCCCCGATGGTCCACCCGGCTTCCAAGCTGGACCTCTCGCGGTTGAAAAGCATGGCAGCGTGGAGCGCTCAGTCCATCGCATCGCCTGAAGCTCCCCTTCCCGTGAAGGTTCAGATGCAAACGAGCCAGGGTGGCTGGTCCAGCTTCAGTACCGCCAAGAAGACTTGGATCATTGTAGGAAGCGTTTTGGGTGCCGGAGTTCTGGTGGCGGCGGTCAGCAATGGTGGTGGCGGCGGTGGTGGTGGAGGCTACTGAATCGCACCCTAACTTCCCCACTCGTCCCGCATGCAGCGGGAGCAGTCCTTGGAGGTAGCCAGCTGGGGGATGAGTGGCCGGCGCCCCGCACGGTGGCGAGGCGCCGGTTCCTCTCTTCAGATTAAGGGCAGGGACCCGTGTGATTGATGTTCACTCCCGCGGCAGCCGCGAGGCACCCATTGTCGTAGGTTACCGCGTCGCAGCCGCAGACAGGGACCACGGTCGTCGGACAGCTCCCCGGGAGAGGGGCGCACACGCCCGCGGTGTCGGCAACAGCGCAGGTTCCCGGCGGTTTAAGGCAGAATTGGCCGGTGTCGCAGGTCAGGCCCCCGACTCCGCCGCACGCTTGAACCGGCACGCACACACCCTCGTGGTCGATCGCAACCCCGGCGGAATTGGCGACGCAGGCATTGGCGTAAGTCTTGCCGTCGCAACCGCACACGGGGTCGATCGTCGCGGGGCAGCTCGTCGTAGTGGGCTGGCAAACTCCCGGGACCGCCGCATCGCATCCACTCCCCGGCGGGCGACTGCAGAACTCTCCGGTCGGGCAGGGGGGTGCGGCTCCGCCACAGGCCAGTACGTCAGCCGCGCACTCACCGGCGTGATCCACCCCTACGCTGGCCATGTCGGCCAGGCAGGCATTGCCGTAGGTGGTGCCGTTGCATCCGCAAACCGGCGAAGACAGCTTCGAGCAGACCGGGGGAATGGGGGCGCAGGTCCCGGCGGCACCCACCGTGCACTCTCCCTCCGGAGGCTTGCAGAACTCCCCTGTCGCGCAGGTTGCGCCGCCCTGCCCGCCGCAGGCCACGCCCTGAGCGCACGCACCGGTGTGCTGCACCGAGACTCCGGCGGAGGCGGCAAAGCAGGCATTGTCGTACGTCTGCTCGTCGCACCCGCACACAGGCGCTATGGTCGTGGGGCAGGTCGCCGGGAAGGGCAGGCAGATCCCTTCGGCGTCGGCGCCGCAGACGCCGTCCGCCCGCTTGCAGAACTGATCGTCGTCGCAGGTGTTGCCGGCCGTCCCGCCACAGGCCTTCGGCTCACACGTCGAAACCGCTGGGCAGGCGCCGAGCGTGTCCCCGTGGGCGAGATGGGCGTTGACGGCGGGCGTTCCCACACAAATCGTGTGGGCGTTTTCGGGGTTTCCGGGGGGAATGTGGCAGAGACAGGTTTTGCCTTTGGCCTCTGCAGGCATGACGCCAAAGACGAAAATCGCGATACAGCGCAGAGAGACGGAACAGACGGCTAACGCGCGCGTTCTCATAGGGCCTCCAAGGTGTGGGTCTGCAAATCGCTGCATTATTACACCCCCTCCGGACCTGGGAAAATGCGTAAAAACCCGTAAGGGAATTCATGTACTTCCGGCCCAAAACCTGGTGGATGTCGTGGTAGCGGACCTGGTGGATGCGGGCGGGACAGGCGTGTCCGCCGCCGGAAAGCCCGCCACCCCCGCCGCGCAGTCCGGATTCACTCCTGCCACAGGTTGCCCGTGCTCACTGGCGTAGCATAGAATTCCGCGCATGAAATCATTCTCCAAGCCTTGCGGATACCGCCGGCGGAGGACCCGCGAGGTCCAAATCGGCGACGTGGGCGTGGGCGGATCCCATCCCATTCGCGTGCAATCCATGACCACGCCCGCCACCCACGACGTCGGCGCCACGGTGGAGCAGATCCATCGGCTGGTCCAGGCGGGGTGCGAAATCGTCCGCGTCACCGTGCCCAGCACGCGGGATGCAGAGGCTCTGCCGGAAATTCGCAGGCGGCTTCAAGCCTCCGGCATCCGCGTGCCGCTGGTGGCGGACATCCATTTCTCCCCTGCCGCTGCCATGATGGCGGTAGAGCACGTGGAGAAAGTGCGGATCAACCCCGGCAATTACGCCGACACCAAGCGCTTCAAGGTCTGGGAGTACACCGACACCGAATACCAGGCCGAGCTGGAGCGCATCGAGGAGCGCTTCAAGCCGCTCGTCCTGCGCGCCAAGGAGCGGGGTGTATCGCTTCGCATCGGCACGAATCATGGCTCGCTCTCCGACCGCATTCTCAATCGCTACGGCGACACTCCTTTGGGAATGGTGGAATCGGCCCTGGAGTTCGTGCGGATTTGTGAGCGGCACGGCCACCGGGAGCTGGTCCTCTCAATGAAATCAAGCAATCCCATGGTCATGATCCGCGCCTACCGCCTCCTCGCCGAGAGAATGTCTGCCGAGGGCATGGACTATCCGTTCCACTTGGGGGTCACCGAGGCGGGCGACGGGGAGGATGGACGCGTCAAATCGGCGGTGGGAATCGGCGCCCTCCTGGAGGAAGGGATCGGAGACACGATCCGGGTGTCGCTCACGGAAGATCCGGTCGCGGAGATTCCGGTCGCCTTTTCTCTAGTCGAAAAGTACAACCGTTGGATCCAGTCGGCCGAAGCGCACCCGGCAGACCGCCTGGCACCTCTCGGATTCGCCCCCGGCGACAGCTACGCGCGGCGTGACAGCTACCGACTCGAGGTCGGCAAGATCGCGCTCGGTGGCGGCGAGCCGGTGCGGGTGGAGTGCCGCCTGCGGGCCCCGCTGGCAGATCTTGCGGAGGTTGAGCGCGAGCTTCGATCCCTCCAGGCTCCCGCTGCCACCCCCGATGCGCGGGCCGAGATTCTGGAGGTGGATGTCTCCCGGGAATCCGACATCCCAAACCTGGAGGAGCTCTCTCGCCGGCTCCGAGCCCTTCCCGATGCTCCGGCCCTATCGCTGCGCTTGAGCCCGGTGCTCGCCACTCATGCGAGCGTCCTGGACCTCGCCAGGCTGTCCCGGCTCTGTGACCGGCTCACACTGCAACTGGATTCATCCTTCCCCGATAGCAACCCTTTGCTCGAGCCGATGCTGCAGGCGGCGCGGGCTCACGGTATCGCCCTGCACCTGGAGTTCCATTCAAGAGATGGGGCATCGGATGCACCGGACCACCTGGTCCGGCTGTCCGAGCGCTGCCATTCCGAGACCGGGCGACTGCCGATGCTCTCCCTGGAAAGCGCCGTGGGTATCTCACCCGTCGTCCCCTATCAGTTACTGGCCAGGACGCTTTCGCGGGCCGGAGTGGCTGCCCCGCTGCTGCTGCGGGTGGACGTGACTGACAGGCTGGAAGACCCACTGCTCTTTCCTTCCGTCTATCTCGGCTCGCTGCTGTGCGACGGGCTTGGTGATGCGGTGCGCATCGAACATTACGGATCGCCGGCGGACTCCCTGCGCCTCGCCTTCAATATTCTGCAGGGAACTCGACTCAGGCTGTTCAAGACCGAGTTCATTTCCTGCCCCTCCTGCGGACGCACCCAGTTCGACCTGGAGGAAACCACCCGGCGCATCAAGGCCCGCACCGCGCACCTGAAGGGGGTCAAGATCGCCATCATGGGTTGTATCGTGAATGGGCCCGGGGAAATGGCCGACGCCGATTTTGGCTACGTGGGATGGGGGCCCGGAAAGGTCAGCCTGTTCGTGGGCAAGGACCTCATCGAAAAAGACATTCCGTACGCCGAGGCCGACGAGCGCCTCGTGGGCCTCATCAAAGAGCACGGTCGGTGGACGGAACCTCCCCTCTCCGGGACTCCCGCCGCGCTTCCCGCGGGCGGGGTGCGCGACTAACCTTGCACGGTGCATTCCGACGCGAAGCAGTCTGCGGATTGCTGCTGAGCTTGGCTCTTGCGGCGCCCGGAATCGCAGACACTCAACATTTCAGAACCGACGTCAAGACCTCCCGCGGCGAGTACTCGCTTCACATCTATGAGCCGATTCACGATCGCAATCTTCCGCTCTTGCTGCTCATCTCGGGAGAAGGCGGATGGCGAAACTTCGACCAGCGCCTCGCCAGCTACTTTCAAAAGGACGGCTTCTGGGTGGGTGGAGTGGACTGCCTCAAGTATTTCTGGAAAGCCCAGGACGATCGCCGGGCGCTGGCTTCGGACATGCGCGCCTACGCGGGGACACTGGCCCGGGCCGCGGGCCGGGCAGAGGACTCCCCGCTCATCCTGGCAGGCTTCTCCTTCGGGGCGGACCTGGCACCCTGGGTGGCCGGGGGCGGAGGTTGGGACAACCGAATCGCCGGGCTCATCATGCTGGGACCGGACGATGTCGGCAGCCTGCAGTTCCGTGTCCTGGAGATCATGGGATTCGAGCAGCACGACCACGTTTTCCAGGTCTCCGAAGCACTCAGCTCCAGCCGAGGGATTCCGGTCCTATTCATCCACGGTGGCGACGATGAGGATTCTTCCGCCCCCCAACTGGCCGAAGCCGTCGTCTCCCCGAAAAAGCTCCTGACGGTCCCCAAGGCGGATCACCATTTCAACGGCAGAGAAGCCGAGCTGCGGCACAGCCTCTTTGAGGGCGTGAAGTGGCTGCTGGGGCTCGACCCTCCGATCCCGCCGGATGCAGCGGTGTCACCTTGAAGCAAACCGGGGAAGAGCCGAGCCCCGATCCCCTCGTCGAAACAACCCCAGATTCCGAGGATGCCATCACCGGGGAAGCGGAGCGCTCCTCCCTCTTCCTTTCCGCGCTTCTCCTCAAGCTCCGGCCCTTGTGGCCCTGGCTGGTGGTCGGCCTGGTGGGGTGGATTGGGTGGAGCGAGCTCCGGCAGGTCGACCTCCTGCAAGTCCGCTCGATCCTTCAGGACACTCCTTCTTCCATTACCCTGCTGCTTCTGCTCTTTACCGGCATGAACCTGGCCGTGGCCGGACTGTATGACGTGACCGCCCTCGGGAGTCTGAGGCAGGCTCCACGCTTTTCCGCCCGCTGGAGCGTGGGAGTCGTGACGTTCGCCTGGAGCAATTTTCTGACTCTGGGTCCCCTGGCCGGGCCGGCGTTGCGACTGTGGCTGTACCGTCCCCTGGGGGTGCGGGAAAAGCGATCCCGCTCGGCCTTGAGCGCCATCCTGGCCGCCTTCACTCTGGCGCTGCTGGGATGGTGCGCAGCGGTCCTCACGCCCTTGCCGTCAGGAGTGCCCCGGATGGCCGGACGGCTCACCCTGGGAATTCTCGCCACCGGACTCATCGCCTGGCTTCTGCACGGGCTCCCCCGTCTTCCCATCCTTCCCAAGTCTTTTCGTGAATGGGAGGCCGACACCCGGCTCCTCGCCGCTGTCGCCGCCGCCGACTGGCTTCTGGCCTGGCTGGTGTTTCACCTGGCCGTTTTCGGGGCGCACGGCTGGGCGGATTCGGAAATCTCCTTGAGGTCCTTTTTCATCGGTCAGATCATCGGACTCGCGAGCTTGATTCCCGGCGGACTGGGTTCGGCGGACGCCTATTGGGTCTTTTCACTGGGAGGCCTGGTCGGCGGGCACGATCGCATCCTGGCATCGCTGATACTGTACCGCGCCGTCTACTACCTGATTCCCTGGATCTTCGCCACGCTCTTTCTCATCGGGCGCATGGTCAAGACGGGGCGCAGGACGCGGACTCTGGCGCGCCTGGCGATGGCCTCCTACGCGTTCCTCTGCGGCATCGTCCTGCTCGCCAGCGCCGCAACCCCATCGCTTGCCGATCGGCTTGCCTCACTGCAGCGCACCGTTCCTCTCGCGGTGGTGGAAATCTCTCACTGGCTTTCGGTGCTGCTGGGTTTCATGCTCCTGGTCATTTCCCGGGGCCTGAGGCGCGGTTACCGCAGCAGCCACCGCGTGGCGCTCTCCCTGTTCCTCGCTGGAGCGCTGACCACTTTCCTCAAGGGATTCGATTTCGAGGAAGCCCTGCTGGCACTGGGAGCCGTGGCCTTCCTGATCGTTTTCCGCAGCGACTTCCGGCATGCCGGGCGCCTCCACCCACCCCTGGAATTCATGATTTCCGTGGGCCTTTTCGCCGTCGTCCTCTTCGTGGTCATCGGCTTTGGTTCGTTCGAAGTCCCAGGGCTCGCCGCCGTGAGCCATTTCGACCCGGCCGCCCAACCTGCCCGATTTCTCAGAGGACTCATCGTGCTGGTGCTTGCGGCACTCGCGGGGGCCTTTCATTTCGTGCAGCGCGCGCTACCCCGGGATCGGCTGCCCAACGCGGAGGACATTGCCCGGGCCCGGGACCTCTCAAGGCACTACGCTCGCAGCACCAACCCCCTGCTGGCGGCCACCGGAGACAAGACCCTGTTCTGGCTTCCCCCGACACCCGCCGGGAGCGCATCGTCTTCGCCGGTCGAGGGCTTCATCGCCTATCGCACCTCCGGGAGGTTTCTCATCGCCTACTCCGATCCGGTCTGTCCCTCAGGAGAGGAGCACCGCCTCCTGGCTGCATTTCTCAATTATGCCGCCGATCAGGATCACGACGTCGTGCTTTACCAGCTATCAGCCTCCATGATTCCAGTGGCCCACGACTTCGGGTTCTCCTTCTTCAAGCTGGGGGAAGAGGGGATCGTAAACTTGTCGCGCTTCGACCTGAAGGGGAACAAGGCCAAGAAATGGCGCAACGCGATCAATCGCGTGGAAAAGGCGGGAGGTCGCTTCGAGATTCTTCAGGGAGCCGCGCTCGCGGCGCTGCTTCCCGAGCTCCGGCAAGTCTCCGATGCCTGGCTGGAAAAGAAGCACCAGTTCGAGAAGGGCTTTTCGATTGGCCGGTTCGACGAGGTCTACCTGTCGCGATTCCCTTGTGCCGTCGTCTGGGATGCCGCGGGGCAGGTAGCCGGATTCGCCAACCTGCTGGAGGGGAGAAGCGGTGAGGAGCTCTCCGTGGACCTGATGCGCTACCGACCCGAGGCCGCCGAGGAAAGCGGCCTTGGGGATGTCATCGAGTATCTTTTCGTGCGGATCATGATGTTCGGCAAGGAGGCGGGATTCACCCGCTTCAACCTGGGGATGGCTCCCCTCTCCTCGGTGGGTGAGCTGCGCTGGGCCCGCTCCTTCGAGAGGCTGGCGCACCTCTTCTTCCGCCACGGAGAGCACTGGTTCAATTTCCAGGGTCTGCGCCGCTTCAAGGAAAAGTTCGAGCCGGTATGGGAGCCGCGCTACATGGCTTACCCAAAACCCTGGGACTGGCCCGCCGCGGTCACCAGCACGGCACTGCTCATCGCGGGAGGTTGGCCGGCCCTCCTCTTTCCTCGCAAACGATCCGTAGGATGAGGCGCCTCCTCCTGGCCTCGGGCATCACCCTCGCCATGGCCTTTCAGGCTGGCGCACGCACTGAAGATCGATCCGCGGATCCCCCCTTCCTGGAAGAATCGATCAGGATTCCCGTCCTGGGCCAGGTTGCTGCGGTGCGGCCACGGGATATTCGCAAAGTCCGGGGGGTCGTCCTGTTCATTTCCGGCGACGGAGGCTGGAAGCTGGGAGTCGTGAGCATGGCACGCCGCCTGGGTGATGAGGCTCTGGTGGTTGGGATTCCCATGCCCGAATGGCAGCGGATCGCGGAGAAGCGCCCGGGCAGCTGCTGGTATCCGGCGGGCGAGCTGGAGGCGATGGCGCAGGCGGTGGAAAAAACCTACAAATTTCCCCGTTATGTTCCGCCCATCCTGGTGGGCTTTTCCTCGGGCGCGACCGTGGTCTATGGTGTCCTCGCCCAGGCCCCCGCCGGCGCATTCGCGGGAGGAGTGAGTCTCGGGTTCTGCCCCGACCTGGACGTGCGGCGCCCCCTTTGTGCCAAGGGGGATTGGCATCCCTCCTTCGACGGCAAACGGGGAGCCTCTCTTCTCCCTGTCCGCCCCGACCTGCCTTTCCACGCTTCCAGCTCCCCTTCCTGGATCGCCCTGCAGGGCAAGCTGGATCAGGTGTGCGATCCCGAGGCGGTGGAGCGCTTCGTGGCTAAAATCCCCGCGGCGCAAGCGATTCTGCTTCCCAAGGTCGGGCACGGCTTCGGGGTAACCCGAAACTGGGCCCGGGAATTCGACGGCGCCGTGGAATCCTTCCTCGAGGCGGGCTCGATTTGGGAGCCTCCCCGGGAGGCGGAGATTCCTTCGGCCCCGAACCTGGCCCCCGACGCCATCCGGAACAAACTCGACTCTCTCGATCTCCCTCTGGTGGTGAGCTGGCCCAGGCAGGCGGAAAGCATTCTGATTTTTCTCTCGGGAGACGGGGGCTGGATGGAGCTGGACCGTGAAGTGGCGGCCCACCTGCACCGGGACTCCGTGGCTGTAGTGGGATGGAACACGCTGCGATACTTCTGGGAAGCCCGCTCGCCGGAGCAGTTCGACGTCGACCTGTCTCGAGTCATCGAGGCGCTCCCTGATTCCCTGCCGATCTTCGCCGGCGGCTTTTCTTTCGGCGCCGAAGTCGTTCCGGTGAGCCTGGCGCGCCAAACGCATCCATCGTCACCTGTCGCCCGGCTGGGCGGATTGGTGCTGCTGGCGCCGGGGCCCTACGCGACGTTCGAAGTCAGTCCCCTGGATTGGATCTTCGAGAACAACTCACCCACCCGATTTCCGGTGGCCGCGGCCCTGCGGCAAGAGGAGCGCCTGCCGATTCTCTGCCTGGAGCCCGCCTCCGGGGAGAAGTCGGGCTGCCCGGCGAGGCCGCAGCCGAATCTGCGCCACCTGCGCATGGCCGGATCGCACCATTTCGGCGGTGATTACGCCACGCTGGCTGAGACGATCCTGAAATTCGTGCGGGAAGTGGGGGGCGAGCGACGATGATTAGTCCCGGGTCGGATCGGCCGTGGAGGGAGAAGGATCGGGAGGTACCGCAGTTCTGGAATCCGAAAGGAATTGAGACTCCCCGTCGTCCAGGAAGAGGGGGGACATCTCGCTGCAGGCATTGTGTCCCAGGCTTGCGTGCACCTCGCGCTCGCGCCGCGCCACCCAGAGGGAGAGCCGGTTGGACTCGACCCGATCGGGCTCGGCGATGGCGAATCGCCGGGCCATGCGCGAGGCTAGAGCCCAATCCTCCGATCGGACTGCCGCCGCCGCGATGAGGGGACAGGCTCCCCGTTCCAGCCGGCGCAAGTCGACAGGCTTTCCCACCGTCGACCCGGTCAGATTCAAGACCTCCTCCGCCTCGGAAACATGGCCTGACTCGAGGATCGATTCGATTCGCTTGAGGGCCGCCGCCAGGAGACGGTCCCGGGCCGTGGTCTGACCGGGAAGGATCTGAATGCCGATTTCCGCGATGCGGTAGGCATCCTCGAAATTTCCTGCCTCGTAGGCCACCCGGAAGGCTCGAGCCAGGAACATGCCCAGGGTTTCCGAGGGAGTGGAGCCCGCCGGCTGCAGCCTCGATTCCTCCAGGAAGGCCCGGGCCGCCCTCAAGGCTTCTCCCTCCTCCAGAGCACGGCGCCCGCGGTTGTGCCATAGAAATCCCACCGCCCGCTCCAGGTCCACACCCTCCGGGAGGGTGCCGGAGAGCGGGGGGAGCACTCCAGCGCCGGCAGCGTTCGAGCCATAGCCGGGATCGGAGAGGCTGGTCGTTCCGAGGTCTAGCTTCGGGCGCAAATCAAAGCCGGTTCGGGAAGTGGATTCCACCTCAATCCGTCGCTGGTCGACGAACAGCCGCACATAGACGTGGCGGGGTATTTCCACGACCTGAACGTCCAACCCGAAGGACCGGGCAACCATCCCGTAGAGCAGGCTGGCTGACAGGCAGTTGAATTCACCGCGCTCCAGCACGGCGTCCAGACCATCCGCCGTGGACACGTAGCGCCGAAGGATTCTCTGGTGCAGCGCCTGGTGCAGTTTTCGGGCACGGCGATAGGCGGAGTGAGTCCGTCCTACTTCACGCTCTAGCCCGGACACCAGCTCCAGAAAGGACGTTTCGTAGACCAGGCTGCGAGCGGGATCCGTGACTCCCGAGGCGCGCAGAGTCTCCCGCAAGAGCGTCAGGTCGGGCTTCACGGCGTCAAACCCCCGAGTTCCCGCTGCGGAGGGCGCTGCGAGGAGGCCTGACGGCCAGAATCCACTCAGCAAGAGAAGGAAAACCGCCAGAAATCTGAAATGGATTCTCATGAGGGGAGAATTTTCTCGCGCTGAATCGTTTGAGGATCGTCCAGGGCGGCCGGTAAATGAAAAAGCAGTGGCTTCAGGACCGACCCAGAATTTAGGTTCGGCCCCCTCGACGGTCAACTGCCTCGGCGAACATTTCTGAGGGATTACGACAATGGAATTTTCGGAGGAGTGATTGTCACCCTTGGTAGCACGATACCGGCAGGTGCAGGCTCATTGGAGGGCGATTCTCGAAGGTCATCAGACGTATTGCACTTTTTCCAGGAATAGGCCAGAAGGCGGTGCGACGCTTTCGTCCGGTACCGGCCCCTTGCCTTCCAGGAATTCCTGAATTCGCTCCGGCGGGAAGTCGTGGCGGCCCACCCGGACCAGAACTCCGACGATTCGGCGCACCATTTTCGGAAGAAAATGATCCGCCGCAATCCGGAAGTTCAAGAGCGGCAGCTCCTCCTTCAGGGATGCCTCATAGACTTCCACCATCGGCTCTTCCACCGGCCGCCCGCTCGCGGCAAACAGCCCGTAATGGTGCCTCCCCACCAGATAGGCGGCGGCGATGCGCATCATGGATTGGTCGGGAGGATCCTTGAGCCACCAGGAGTAGGGCTTCAGGAACGCGCTGCGACGAAGGGCAATCTGATAGCGGTAGCGGCGCCAGGCGGCGTTGTGCCGGGCGTGGAAATCCAGCGGCACATCCTCCACCCGGAGCAGGTTGATATCGTAGGGAAGCTCGCGATTGACCATCTCCAGGAGGCTGGCGGCCGGCGTGGGAGTGTGCGTGCGGAAGTTGGCCACCTGGGCCTCGGCATGCACCCCCGCATCGGTCCTTCCCGCACCGAACAGGTTCACCCGCTCCCGCAGGAGCCCTCCGAGAACGTCGGTGAGCACCCCTGCCACCGTGCGCTCTCGGGTCTGGATCTGCCATCCCCGATAGCGCGATCCGTCGTACTCGACGGTGATTCTCAGGTTCCTGAGCCGGCCTCCGCCCTCAGGCTCGGGGCGGGGCGGCATCGGCATCGGTTTCCTCTCCTTGCGAAACTCCTCGTGCGGCCGAGCCGGCCTTCGCCCTTTGGAGAATCCGCCCGAACGCTGGGCATCGAACCCTCCCGGCTTACGGAACCCTCCTGGTCTGCGGGAACCGGGCCTTCCCTCCTTGGGAGAATCGCCGGACCGAGGAGCGGCCGGACCGCCTGGCTTTGGTTTTCCGAAGCCCCTGGATCCGGCTGGCCCCCCGGAGCCTGGCTTGCGGGAATCCCCGCGGGGGGGCTTCAAGGCTTCTCCCACTCGGCCAGCATGGCTCGCACCGAGGGTTGAACCGGGTCCAGTTTGAGCGACTGCTTTAGAATTCCGATGGCCTTCTCCTTTTGCCGGGCCTGATAGTAGGCCATCGCCAGTGCGTTGTAGAGGGCGGGGGAAGAGGCTCCCAGCTTCTCTCCTGCCTCGAGCGTAGCCACGGCTTCGGCATGGTTTCCCTGGATGCTCAAGGCCGCTCCCAGGCTGACGCGGGCTTCCAGGCTGGTCGGATCTCGGGCGAGGGCACGCTTGAAGAGCGGAATAGCCTCATCCAGCCGGCGCTGCCTCGCCAGCAACGCTCCCAGGTTCACGAGGGCCGCACCATGCTCGGGGTCGGCCTTCAAGGCACGGCGATAATAGTCCTCGGCCTCTCTCCCGTGTCCGGTCTGATCCAGGGTCAAGCCGAGAAAATTGTTGTGGAATGCCGAGTCGGGATTCTTTCCGACGGCCGCTTGCAGGGCCGGTAACAAGCGATCGAGCTTCCCTGCCTTGCGGTAGAGCGGGAAGAGGCGCTGGATCGGCTCCTGGGCAAGCGGGTCCAGCTCCAGCGCCCGCCGGTATTCCGCTTCCGCGCCGATGCCGTCTCCCGAAGCCTCCTGCAAAATTCCCAGAGCCGAGTGCAGATCGCTCTCCTGTCCCATGCGGGGCAAAGAGTCGCGCAAATCGGCCAGCCCGTCCCGGGGCTTCCCCAGGGAGACGTAAAGATTGGCGACGAGAAGGAACAGCCCGCTCTGCCGGTCGGGACTGTTGCTGGCGGCAGCCTGGCGGGCCAAGGGTAGCGCCGCGTCGTAGCGCTTTTGCTTTTCGTAGACTTGAGCGAGATAAACCAGTGCCGGAAGATATCCCGGCTCCAGCTTCAAGGCTTGCTGTGCTTCCTTCTCCGCCTCGGACAGCTTGCCTTTCTGGAGATGGATGCCGGCCAGAGCGGCGTGCGAGAAAGCCGTGCCGGAGGACTGGGGTGGATTGCCACCCCCTCCGATGTATCCCAGCGATCGCAGATTCTCTTCCATGGCCTGGGCGGCGCCCGCGGAAGACTCATCGTCGGTCGAGGCGGTGGACCGCCCGGCCATCCGGCCCTGCTCATAGGTGGGGATTCTCTGCTGTGGCAGCGTTGCGGCGAACGTGGAAGTGAACAGGTCGGTGCGCAGCCGTCCCGGCATGTCCGCGGCGGGCGGAAGCCCCGCGGCGGCAAGGACCGTTGGGGCGAGGTCCAGCAGGGACAGCGTGTCCTTCTCGCCCGGCGCCACCATCGGCCCCGAGGCGAGAAAGACACCGTAGGGTCGGTGCCACCTGGCCGGCTGGCCTTCCAGGTCTGGAGGATGGTCTCTGGGGCGCGACGTCCCGCTCTTGAATCCGTGGTCTGAAATGACGACCACCAGACTGGCCGGATCCACGCGGGACAGAACTTCGGAGAGCAGATGATCCTGATAGATGTAGAAAGCTTGCACCGCATTTCGGAAGCGGGCGTGATCCGCTTCGCTGACCATGTCCATCTTGGGATCGGCGAAGTGAGCGAATCGGTGGCTGACTTCATCAATGCCCTGGTAATACACCGCAAAGAAGTCGCTCTGGCCGCGCGATAACAGATTCAGCGCAATCGCTTGGTAAGTATCCGTCCCGGCGAGGATGCGCGTCAGGTGCAAAACCGGATCCCTGGCGGAGAATCTTGGATCGGTGGCGCCCCTGGCGCGAAGCTCCCGCAGCTCGGGGGCCGAGATTTGCACGAATGGGCGGAGGTCCTCCGAGCTGATGCTGTCGGCGGACACCTTGAGCCTGGCAATTTCTCCTGCGTAAGAATCCGGAAAGACGACCCCTCGGGGAGGAGGTCCACCCTCCACGGAGAACAGTGAGTAGGCGACCCGATCGGAAACCAGCGTGCCATTCACCGCCTCCGCCGGCCAGGTGGCCCACCAGGCCACGACGTCGCACGAGAGCCCGGCGGCGCTGAACAGGTTCCACAGGGCGCGCACCCGCCGGGAATTCGAGCTGACCGGCGACGGTTTGCCGGTCTCCGGGTCGCGCACCATGAAATCCATCACGCCGTGCTCTTCGGGGGGCTTGCCGGTGGCCAGGGTGGTCCACAGCAGCGGCGAAAGCATGGGGTCCATCGATCTCAAATTGGCCCACGCACCACCGCTCTTGAGCTTCGCCAGGGTCGGAACCCGGCCGGCGGCAATGAGCGGATCCAGAATCTGCCAGTCGGCGCCATCCAGCCCCAGGAGCACCACCTTCACGCCGGTGCTGCGCACGGAGGGTGCGTTGTCTCCCGCCGCGGGAGCCGACGAGCCGGGCCTGCTGGCTACCGTGAGGGATTTGATCTGAAACCCCTTGGCGCGGGCCGCAGCGCGAAATCGGTCGCCAATCTCCAGGGGTTGGACGGGAAGCTCGCTGGCGGATTGCTGGGAGGCCCACTGCCGGATCCAGACACCCAGATCATCCCGCACGACCGTGGGACCATTCCGGGCCGCCGCGCGCTCCGAGAACTGCAGAAGGCTCTCGCGGACAATCAATCCCTCGAAATGCACCTCCAGGTCAACCCCGATCCCTTCCCGTGAAGTGGCACTCCAGGGGAAGTCGAGCTTGAACAGCCCGAGGGGGTAGAGGAGGAGCCGCTGCAGGAACGGTATCCTGAAATGCAAGCCGGGATCGAGCACGAACGCTCTGCCGCCAGCGGCTCCCTGGAGAACTCCCAAAGTGCCGGATTCGACATGGATGAGACTGGCAGTAAACAGGAGAACCCCGAGGACCACGGGCAGAATCCAGCGTCGCGACATGCCCGGATTATACCCGTTCCCCTCGGGGGAAAGTCGCCGTGGGAGATTGAAATCCAGCCATCCGGCCATTAGATTGATAGGCAGCCATGTTGAGCGCTTCGGACCTCGTTGTATTTCTTCTCGCCGCCTGCGGATTGATGGCTGGCGGGTACCTGATCGCGCTGCGGCGCGTGCTTGCTGAGCGCCGGCGCGTCGCTGAAGCAGAAGCCCGGGCCCAATCCTTGTTGACTTTGCTCCAGGCTCTCACCGGCAACCTGGTGCCCGACGCGACCCGCGGGCTTGGGGCGCCGCTCGTATCGGAGATAGGTTCTGCCGCAGGGATTGGAAGCGGAGCCGCACGTCCCCGCCCCGCCGCGGAGTCCCGCTACCTGTTCGTGAGCTTTGAAGAGGAGATCCGCCGGGCCCGGGAAAGGGGAATCTCCCTGACCCTGCTGACCCTCTCCCTGCAGAACTCCCCCGACGAGCGCATGGATGGCGGCACGAGTGGTGCGGAAAGGCTGCTGAGGAGCGTGGCGCACGCGGTTCGCGGGCAGATGCGCGGCTGCGACACCTGCATCCGATATGCGGCCAACGAATTCATCTTGATTCTCCCCGGGGTGACGCACGACGAGGCGCGTCGCGTCGAGGGGAGACTGAGAGTCGCGCTTCAGGGAGTCAGCTACGAGGTGCGCCACGGGGTGAGCCTCCGACCGCGGGCCTGTCTGGGGAGCGCCACCTTTCCAGAAGATGGTGGCTCCTTCGACCAACTGCTGACCCTGGCGGACTCTCGCCGCCTCCAGGATGGCGCCGCACCCCTCCCGGGACTGCCGCCCCCTCCCGGCTCCGCCATTCGTTTCCGCGTCCCTCCCCCGGCCCTCAGCCGCAATTAGCTTCGTCCAGCCGCCGATTGTTGCGTCGCCGACACGACGCGTGTACCTTATTGCCCCCGAATGGGGCTCACCACCCTGAGGAGGAGCGAACATGTATTGTCCCGGTTGCGGAAGGGAGACTCCGGCGGAGTATTCGGGACCCATTTGCCCGTCATGCGGCGCCACGTTACCTCACCCGGAGGGGGCTCGGAGTGGGCCAGCCGGGATTCCCTGGGAAGATCGCGGCCGCCTAGGTTTTTTCCAGGCCCTGCTGTCCACCTTGCGCCTGTGCCTTGCGGATCCGACGCGGTTTTTTTCCGATTTACCCAAGCGGGAAAACCTGGGCTCGGCGATTCAGTACCTGTTGCTCCTGACCTGGGTGGGAGGGATCGGCGGGATCGTGTGGAGCCAGGTATTGCAACCGTCCCAGATGGCACTGCTCAGAAGCCTGGGCATCAATGTGCCGGAGCAGGGCTGGCCCGCCGGCATGCGAGGACTTCTTACGGTGGGCTTTGCGGTGCTCATTCCGATTGCGGTCCTGATCAGCACGTTCATCTGGACTGGAATCGTTCATGTCTTCCTTTGGATGCTCGGGGGCGCTAAGGAGGGTTTTGAAGCGACCCTTCGAGTCTACGCCTACTCCCGCGGCAGCACGGCGCTGTTCGAATGGATCCCGTTCTGCGGCGGACTGGTGGCTTTCGTCTGGTCGTTGATTCTCCAGATCATCGGACTCGCCCGAGTCCACGAGATCGGCGGAGGCAAGGCTGCTTTGGCGGTCCTCCTCCCGCTGGCCCTCTGCTGCGTCATCATCGCGGCTATCGTCTTTGCCTTTCTTGGAGCCATCATGGCGCTCCTCGGCCTATCGGCGAACGCCTAGTGAAGCTCGAGAGAGTGGTCCGAGACCCACGGGCCGTTCCCTTCCCGCTGGTTTTCGGCGCCGTGGGAATCTTCTGTGCGGCGGCCGCCGCCATTCTGCTCAGATTCCCAGAGGCGATACTGCCGATTCCCCTGCGCTGCCCGTTTCTGGCTCTGACGGGCCTCCCCTGCCCTACCTGTCGCGGAACCCGCGCCTTGGCGGCGCTGGCCGGTGGGGACCTGTCACGAGCGTTCATGCTGAATCCTCTGGTGACGACGACGGCCCTGGGGGCAGGCGCTGCAGCCGCCGCGAGCCTGTGGCGTCGATGGACGCATCGACCGGCCTTGCGTTGCTCGCTCAGCCGCCTTGAGGAGATCGCCCTGCGCGCCAGCGTCGCCACGGCCGTGGCGCTGAATTGGATTTATCTCATGCTTGGCCGCTGAGGAATGGGTGCGAGGTCGGCATGGCAGTGACAGGCCTCGCGTTGACCGCTTCAGATGAAGCGGGTAAACTTTTCCCTCTCAATCGAGTAGCACCTCTTCACTCGGCTTCCTCACGGGAAGCCTTCCCTGAGGGCTCCAGTGCCGACGGAAGCGCCGAGATCCAGCGAACCTTCCCGACCGGCCCCCGAGCTCGCCTCGCTGAAAATCCGCCGTGACACCCCAACGCCGCGACGCCCGATCCCCTGGCTCCTGGCGGGCTCCGCGGCCGCCGTGGGAATCGCGCTATCCGCCTACCTGGTGATTTCGAGCTACCTCTCCACCGTGCAGGTCGAGAAAACCGTGGCTTCCCTGGTCACGCAGGGAGAGGCGCTGATGGTCCTGTCCGTGGCGGGCTATGTCGAGGCGGAGACGCGCGCCGACATTTCCCCCAAAATCACCTCGCGCGTGACCAGCCTCAACGTCACCGAGGGCAGCCGCGTGAAGCGAGGCGACATCCTGGCCCGGCTGGATCATACCGACCTGGACGCCCAGCTCCACGAGACCCAGGCGTCCTGGGACAACGCCACCTCGGATCTCAAGCGCAAGCAGACCCTCTACGAGCAGGGACTGTCGACGCGCGCCGACCTGGACGCCGCCGTGGCCGCCGAGAGCAGCACGCGGGCCAGGGTGAATTACATCAAGGCCCTGCTGGATTACACCATCCTGCGCGCCCCTTTCGACGGAGTCGTGGTGGCCAAGCGCGCCCACGTCGGCGAGGCGGTCTCCCCCTTTGGATCCCCGGGTCAGGGCTCCTCCAATGGCGGCGCCATCGTGACGCTGGTGGATTTTTCATCGCTTTACGTCGGAGCCGATGTGAACGAGAGCAATCTCTCCCACATCAAACCGAATCAACCCGCCGAGATCACCCTGGATGCCTACCCCGATCACGTCTACCACGGCGCCATGCGCCAGATCATCCCTTCGGCGGACCGCCAGAAGGGAACGGTCAAGGTGAAGGTGGGCATCACCGACCCCGACGACAAGATTCTCCCGGATCTTTCGGCCCGGGTGAATTTCACCTCGGAGCCCACCCAGGGCCAGGAAGCCAAGACCTCGGTTCAGGTCCCGCAGAGCGCCTTGACGAGCCTTGCCGGAAAGAGCGGGGTCTTCCTGATTCAGGGTGACCGGGCGGTGTTCCGCCCGGTGGTGACCGGAAGGACCTCCGCAGGAATGGTGGAGATTCAACAGGGGCTGGTGGGAGGAGAGAGCCTGGTGGCGGGAGCCACGGGACTGTCCCTCTCCGACGGACAAAAGGTTCGTGTAAAGCCCTAGCTACCGTTCGAATCCTCCCAACGGCCGCCGACCGGGAATATCGGCCATTGACGGAAAACCGGTTGGGTCGAGCCCTGCCATGTTGTAGTCTGGCCTCGCCCGCGACTTGAGCGGCAAGAGACGCCACACCGCCTGGAGGGAAAGCTGTGAATCAGGCACAGATTCAGATCGATCGCGTATCCAAGGTCTACCATCGGGACTCCATCGAAATCCCGGTTCTCAGGGACATCACGCTCACGGTCAATCCCGGCGAGTACCTGGCGCTGATGGGCCCTTCGGGCTCGGGAAAGACAACCCTGCTCAACTTGATGGCGGGCATCGACAAGCCCACCTCCGGCCGAATCCTGGTCGGCGACCAGGAGGTCTCTTCCATGGGCGAGGGGCAGCTGGCGCGCTGGCGCGCCGATCACGTGGGGTTCATCTTCCAGCTCTACAACCTGATCCCGGTGCTCACCGCCTTCGAGAACGTGGAGCTGCCGCTGCTGCTCACGCGACTGAGCCGCAAAGAGCGGCGCGAGCATGTGGAGACGGCCCTCTCCATCGTGGGGCTGGCGGACCGAATGGAGCACTACCCGCGGCAGCTCTCGGGGGGCCAGGAGCAGAGGGTGGCCATCGCCCGGGCCATCGTGGCCGACCCCGCCATCCTGGTCGCTGATGAACCCACGGGTGATCTGGACGCCAAGAGCGCCGACGAAATCCTGGAGCTGCTCAAGCGCCTTTCCGGCGAATTTCAGAAGACCATCGTCATGGTCACGCACGACCCGAAGGCCGCTGCGGTGGCACGCCGCATGGTGCATCTGGACAAGGGGGTGCTCTCAGCTGCCGAACCGCGTGAGATGGCGGATGTGAGAGGCCAGAGGTCATGAAGTACTTCCGGCTCGTATGGAAAAACGTCTTCCGGAAGAAGACCCGGGCCTTCCTGACCATGGGATCCATCGTCCTGGTGATGGTCCTCATCGTGGTCCTGGTCTCCCTCCTCAACGCCCTGGGCGGAGAAGCGGCCCTGGGAAGCCTCGGGGCTTCCCGTGCAGTCGTCCAGCACGCGACGGGCCTGGCCAACTTCCTGCCCCTGAGCTACCGGCAGAAGATCGAGCAGATCCCGGGAGTCCTGGCCGCGGCCCCCGAGATCTGGTTCGGGGGCACCTATATCGACCAGCGACCCGAGCATTTCTTCGGCCAGCTGTCCACCGACCCGGAGGCCTGGCCGATCATCAACGCGGACGTGGAAATCGATCCCGCGCAGCTCAAGGCCTGGCAGTCGGAACGGGACTCCTTCATCGCCGGACAGCAGCTCATCGATCGTTATGGCTGGAAGCTGGGAGATCGGATTCACATTCAGGGCTCCTACATTCTCATCGACCTGGATCTGGTGCTGCGCGGCATCTACAAGGGCCGGGACGAGTCGAACATCTTCTTCCACAACAAGTACCTGGAGAATTCCTGGGCGGGGCGCTCCTCACAGACCGGCATCTACTTCCTGCGCGTGAAGTCGCCTGACGACGTTACGCGGGTTACGGAAGCCATCAACCAGATGTTCGAGAACAGCGATGCTCCGGTGAAGGCCATGCCCGAGAAGGAATTCAACCTCCAGTTCCTGGAGATGATGGGAAACGTAAAGCTCCTGGTGCGCTCCATCGCGCTGGTCGTCCTGTTCACCGTGGTGCTGATCGTGGCCAACACCATGGCCATGAGCGCGCGGGAGCGCGTCACCGAAATCGCCCTCATCCGGGCGCTGGGATTCCGGCGCGGCCAGGTCCTGGGGCTGGTGCTTTCGGAGGCCGTGGTGCTGTCGCTGCTGGGCGGCGTCGCCGGAGTCCTGTTCGCTTACCCTTTCACCGCGTTCCTGGTGGAAGGGATGAAGCACTCCCCCGTGGCGCCGTTCGCCTACAACTTTCGGGTGGCGCCGCTCACGGTGCTGGCCGCCATGGCCATCTCGGTGGGCATCGGGACCCTCTCCGGCTTCGTGCCGGCCATCCGATCGTCCCGCATCTCCATCGTGAATGGATTAAGGCAGGTGGTGTGACATGGCCATTCCACTGAAGTACAACTTGCGCAGTCTGCTGGTCCGGAAGGTTTCCACCGGAATGACCATCCTGGGCGTGGCTCTGGTGGTGACCGTGTTCCTGCTGGTCATGTCTTTGGCGGAGGGAGTTCGGAAGACCTTTACCACGGCCGTCTCGCCGCTCAACCTGCTGGTCATGCGCGTGGGCGCCCAATCCGACGTGCAAAGCTTCGTGGAGAAGGAGAAGTACGAAAGCATCCGCACGCTCCCTGGGATTGCCCGCGACGAACAGGGACAGCCCCTGGCCTCGCCGGAGGTCGTCGCGCTGATCAACCTGCCACGCAAGGACGGCAAGAAGACCAACGTCATCGTCCGGGGAGTGGAGCCGGTAGCTTTCAAGCTTCGCCCACCCATTCCGATCGTCGAGGGAAGAATGTACCGGGACGGGACCAATGAAGCCATCGTGTCCCGGCGGACCCATGAGCGCTTTGCCAGCACCAATGTGGGGGACATCGTTCAGTCGGGCTCGCAGAAGTGGCAGGTGGTGGGGATCTTCGACGCCGCGGGCTCACCCTACGATTCGGAAATCTGGGCCGACCTGCACAACGTGCAAGGGCAGACCCACCGGAACACCGGCTATTCCATCGTGCGTGTGAAAGTGTCGGACGCCGCCGCCCGGGATCTGTTTGTTGCGGGAGTGAAAGGAAATCAGCAGATCAAGATGGACGCCAAGACCGAACAAGCGTTCTACGAGGAGCAGATGGGAACCGCCAAGCCGATTCAGTTTCTGGCCTATTTCGTCGGTATCCTGATGGCCATCGGCGCTTCCTTCGGAGCCATGAACACCATGTACGCCCAGGTGTCGGCTCGCATTCGCGAAATTGCCACCTTGAGGGCGCTGGGATTCCCGCGGCGATCGATCCTGCTGTCGTTCATGCTGGAGGCCTTCGCGCTGGGTCTGCTGGGTGGAGCACTCGGGGCGATCCTGGCCACCATCACCGTCAGCTTCATCCTGACCGCTCCCACCGGCACCCAGAACTTCAACACCTTCGCCGAGATCCTCTTCAACTTTCAGCTCAGCTGGAGCCTGATCTTCTCCGGAATGATTTTCGCCGTGGCGATCGGCCTTTTCGGAGGGTTCTTCCCTGCCGCGCGGGCAGCCCGTCTCAAAATCATCAACGCCCTCCGTGAGGTCTGAATCCAGGTCAGAATTTTTTCCTTGACAGCTTCGGCCCGCAAGGCGAAACTAAGGCGAAATTCAGGAGCCTTGCATGGCCGGCCAGCTCTCCTTCGACACGCAATGGAACCCGCCGTCAGGCGCGAACCCTGGACCTGGAGCCGCAGGACAGCTCCTCGGGGAGCGACGCGGAGTCTCCTTTTTCGAGCTTCCCTGCCGATCGGTGCTCAACCGATGCACCAGCGAACGCATGCCCTTCCAGTGGACGATCAACCCCTACCGGGGGTGCGAGTTCGGCTGCACTTACTGCTACGCCCGCTACAGCCACGAATTCCTCGGAATGGAGAACTGGCTGGATTTCCAGGAGAAGATCCTGGTCAAGCGTTCGGCGCCCGCTCTGCTGCCCAGGGAGCTGACGAGCGAAAGGATGGACGGAAAGGCACTGGCTATCGGCACGGTGACCGACCCGTATCAGCCTGCTGAGCGGGAGTTTCGCATCACGCGAGGCATTCTCGAGAGCCTGGTCCTGGCCAGGAATCTCACCCTTTCGATCACCACCAAATCAGCGCTGATTACCCGGGACCTGGAGCTGCTCCAGGCGATTGCTGCGCGCAGCCGTCTCTCCATCAACGTCTCCCTGATCACCCTGAATCGACGGTTGGCGCGGATTCTGGAGCCTCGCGCCCCTACACCTGAAAGACGGCTGGCCACGGTTCGCAAGCTCACCGAGGCAGGTTTGAAGGTGGGGATCTTCTCCATGCCGGTCCTGCCTGGGCTCACCGATTCGGCGAAGGGCCTGGAGGCGCTGGTGAAGGCCTCCGTCGCCGCCGGAGCAACGCATTTCGTGGCGCAGATGCTCTTCTTGAGAGGCTCCGCATTGAAGGGTTTTCTGCCGAGACTAGAGAAGGACTTCCCGGCCCTCGCCTCGCGCTATCGTCGGGAATATGCCCGGAGCGCCTACCAGAGCCAGGTGGTCCGGGAGCGACTCGCCCTCCTGGTCTCGGAGCTCAAGCGAAAATATGGTCTGCGCGCTCCCCGGCCGAGCTCAATCCATTCCGGCGAGAAGCAGGCCGCGGGGCGCGCGAATCCGGTAGTGGAGAACGATCTCCTTTTTCGCTGACCGGGGCGCCGCGAGAGCCCAGGTGAGTATTCCCGGCTCGTTGGGGTCGCGCGTGAACCCTGCGGTCGTGTCCTTCTCGTCCAGGGTCACAGTGATACGCTCGTCCCCGGAAACTGGGATGCGATCCTTCAGCTCGATGCTTGTGTCCCGGCCCAGGTGGTTTTCCAGGGTGATCAGAAACCTGTAGTCGGTTTCGACGTCCTTCCCCTTCTGCTCCACCTTGCGCCAGATTGACTTGCGCTCGGCCTTCAGGCGGTCGTCCGGACCGAAACTCAAGGGAAACTCTTCGCCCGCCGCGTGATCCACCATCCAGGAGCTGCCCACCAGGTCAGGTCCGACGAAATGCTGCACCCGGCCGGGAAGCAGGGGGATGTCGCCGCTGAGCGGCAGTTTGGAGACGAGGAAGACTGAAGGGTTCAGCCTGGGGATCGTGCGGTATTCGGTTTTCCCTGCCAACTCGCGGGAAGCTACCCGATGCCTGTGGGGCTGGGCGTCGCTCGGGATGTCCAGCTTCCCGGGCAGCTCGAAGGTGACCGCCACGTCCCGCCGTGACATGCCTGCTTCCGCGATATTCACGGGAACCGGCGGGGGCGGAGGCATGATCCCCACGAATCCACCTTGGGCCCGCTCGTAATTTGCTTCCGCGCCGGCGGTGATCACTTCGATCTCGTCGACGCTTAGAACATCGGTGCTCTCCGTCGAGACCCCATCGGTGAGCGTTCGAGCCTTGTCCTTCCTGGCGTAGGGTATTGGAGCAGGGGCCAGCGTCAGGCTCGTCAGGTCAGGCAAATCGATTCCAGCCGACGGGCGAGTGGTGGAAAGCGTTACCCCCACCGCTTTCCAATCCTCGCCGGTGTTCTGAGTGACCTGGACCTGCCAAATCATCTCCACTTTCCCCGATGCAGGATCGAGGCGGGCATCGTAAACTGGAATCCACGAGGCGCTGTTGGCCAGATACATCGCCTTCAGCGTCATTTCCCCTCCGTGGGGCGCCGAAATCAGCACCGTCGCCGTCCATCGCTGGATGCCACCCTGGGAGGCGAGGTGGCCCAGCTTCTGGCGAGCGATCTCAATTCTCTCGGTGAGCTCCTTACGCTTGGGCACCAGGCTGTGCTCCTCCGCCGAGAGGTCGTTGAGCCGGTCCGAGAGGAACTGAAAGGCTTTCTGCCAGGAATCCACCGCAAATCCCCGGGTGAGCAAGTCCTTGGAGGATTCCGCTCCGGCCGAAGCCTTCAGACTGGACAGGAATTCCCTCAGGGCATTGATGGATTTCTGTCGATCGTCCAGCGAGCTCATCTGTCCCATCAGATCCGACAGCTCTTTCTCGAGCGTCTTGTAATCCGGGGTCAGATTCGCAGGGCGAAAGTCCTGCGTGACCTCCACACCGCCAATGGTCATTCCCCCGGTGCCCACCCCACTCACCCTTACCGAGTTGGGATCCGCCACCGCAGGAATCTCGTGCAGTACGATGCGGTGGTCTCCCGCGGGCAGCGTGACCTTGGCTTCACGAGTCACCAGCGCACCGTCGCGGTAGACCGTCAGTTCGGTGACCTTCGAGTCGGGAGAGAACTCGGCGGCCAAGGATGCCCCTGGGAGCATTCCAACCAGGAGGCAAAGCGAGATTTTGAACTGGCGCAATACGAAGTTGCTCATAAGCCCTCCTCGGTTGTCGCTCTCAAAGGGAAAGTACGTCCTCCCTGTTAGAGGGACAATGGGCGAAAAAGTTCCCCGCGGCTCAGGCGTCGCGGTCGTCTTCGTCCAAATCGAGGTGGTAACGGTGAAGGAAACGGTGCACCAGGGGGGCGATCATGACGGCCACGGACGCTAGCAGAATCACGCCGCTGAACAGGGCGTATGCGGAGGCGAATAGCTTAGCGCGGCGGGTGGTCAGGATGTCCACCGGGCCCATCCCGCCCAGAATCATGGAGGCGTTAAGAAGTGCGTCGACCCAGGGAAGCCCGGCAAAGCGGTGGTAACCCAGCACTCCCAGGCTCAGCGAACCGCCGATAATGAGGCTGGCGAGCAAAAAGGTGCGGGCGAGTCGCCGCAGAAATACGGGGTGCGGGGGGAGTTGGGCGCGGTACTTTTCTCGCATGCGCGCGAAGGATAGCGAGTCGCGCCCTGCGAATCAAATCGCTTCGACCTTGAAGTTGTTTCTCTCGAGGAGGGACTTGAACTCCGTCTTGGCCATGGACTTGAAGTAGGCCTCCTGCGGCTCCACCAGCCCCTTGTGAACCAGCTCCAGCAGGGCATCATTGAGCATGGTCATCCCCAGTGCCTTGTTGGTCTGCATCAGGGACGGAATCTGGAAGGTCTTGCCCTCACGAATCAGGTTGCTGATGGCGCCGGTGACATAGAGGATCTCCAGGGCCGCCACCCGACCGGAGCCCTTTTTCTTGCAGAGAGTCTGGGAAATGACACCCCTGAGCGACTCGGAGAGCATCGTTCGAATCTGGCTCTGGCGGTCGGCGGGAAACTGGTCGATGATCCGGTCCACGGTGGAGGGAGCAGTGTTGGTGTGGAGCGTTCCAAAGACGAGGTGTCCGGTCTCCGCCGTTTCGATGGCGATGGCGACCGTCTCCAGGTCCCGCATTTCCCCGACCAGGACGATGTCGGGATCTTCCCGTAATGCGGCTCGCAAGGCCTGCTTGAAACCCTCCGTGTGGGTGCCCACTTCGCGCTGATTGACCAGGCACTTCTGGTTCACGTGGACGAACTCGATCGGGTCTTCGATGGTGATGATGTGATCGGTGCGGTTCTTGTTGATCCAGTCCACCAATGCAGCCAGGGTCGTGGATTTCCCGCAGCCAGTCGGTCCCGTGACTAGGACGAGCCCCTTGTTGAGCCGGCAGAGCTGCAGGATGTGCTTGGGGAGCCCCAGGTCCTCCACGGTGGGGATTTTGGCCGGGATCACCCGGAAGACGCCTCCGACTCCCAGTCGATCCATGAAGAGATTGCAGCGGAATCGGGCGACGTTATTTATTTCATGGGCGAAATCGGTGTCATGGCAACGGTCGAACTCTTCCTGGTTACCCGGAGAAGCGATGGAGAAGACCAGTTCGCGGAGCTGACTGCTGGGTATGGCCGTCGTGTCGCCCAGCGGGACGATTTGTCCGTCCTTGCGAAACAGCGGCGGGTTGCCGCTGCAAAGGTGCAGGTCCGAGCACCCCTCCTGCACCAGCTTCCTCAGGAGAAACTCCATGGCTTGCAACGCCCGCGGGTTGGCCTGGATTGCCGAACTCGCTCGTGGAAGCGCCGCCGGGGAGGGAGCCGGAGCGGCCACACGGTCCGGGCGCACGGAGGGCGGATCCTCTCGCGCCTCGTCCAACACTGCGCCGCCGGACTCCGGCTCGCTCGCCCCTGAAGAGTAATTCACTCCCTCAGAATCTTCCCCGAGCGCATCGGAGGCCTTGGTCATCCCCTGAGTCGGCGCCGGGGAGGATTCCGAGTCGGCGACGGAAGGATTCGGGGCACTGACAAGCGACGCAGGAGCATCGAACACTCCCGGAATCGCCAGGATCCTCAGGAGTGCGCCCTGACGCCGGATTCGCACGCGCACCGGACCTGCCGGGGATTCGTATCCGAATTCGTGCTCCCCTTCCTGCGACAGCGCGGGCGCCAGATGCGACGGTACGATTTCTTTCAGGAGTCCTTCGAGCTGCTGACGGGTAGCCGATTCTGCGCTCACCGGCTTCCTGTCGGAGCCGAAGCAAAGCGTCACGCGCTCTCCGGAGGCGGCCGTCAGCTGATCGGCCCGGAACTTGTAAAGAGTCTGAACGAAGCGATCGAATTGGGCCATTGGCTATTTTCCCGGCTCGTGCCCGAGGATGGAGACCCGCACGATGGCTTTCTTGTTGATGAGCTGGGCCACGGCGCCCTCCCTGACGGCGAAGAAACGCTCCGGCAGATTAAGAAAGTCGACCAGTCGCCGCCTCCCTTCCGGCATCACGAATCCGACCTGCCCTTTGATTTGCGTGCCGTCCTGGAGGGTGAACTCAGCCTGCACGCCGCTGCCTGCCATGGGCACGCCCGACATCTCTTCGGCCGGGAATTCAGCATTGGCGGACGCCGTCAGGACCATCAAGGCATCTTTGTTCAAGAGCACCACGCTCTTGTGAAGCGGCTCCACCGCTGGAAGGAACTCGCCGGGACTGTTGAGCAGATCACTCAGACGCTCGGCGCCGTCGCGCATCTGCGCTCGCTCGCTCAGAAAGAGGTGGACCACCGCCCGCTCCCCTCGTCGCCCCCTAATGAGCTGGATGACTTTGCTGGACTGACTGAGGAGGGTAATTTCCACCGAAATCTCGCGCTTGGGAATACGGTACTCGGCGGCAAGCGAGGCAAGAACCATGGGGGATTCCTTATGTGCTGGCGGCGCGACCGCTGCGGTCCCGCCGCGCGTGTTAACTTAGTGCCTTGAAAGGAGTCGTGCCACCCGGCGCGCCAATCTGGAGCCGGGCGCTCGGACGGTGGGTCGCACCCTGATTCAGGCGCCTAACTTCCTGATTACATGCTCGATACCCCCTTCGAGCGGCCCGCAGGCGTGCGAAGCCCAACGCATTCCATGGAGGAATCGATGCATCGCGTTCTCTTGATCAGCAGCTCCAGGGTCCATGGCGGCGGCTATCTGGATCACTGCGAATCCGAAATACGGAGCTTTCTGGGCAACGTGGGGCGGGTGCTTTTCGTCCCCTTTGCCCTCGGGGATCAGCCGGCCTATGCGGAGAAAGTGCGGGAGCGGCTGGGTCGAATGGGGCTAACCGTGAGCTCGCTGCACGAAGCTCGCGACCCGATCGCTTCGCTGCAGCAGGCGGAATCGATCTTCATCGGGGGAGGAAATACCTTTCGCCTGCTGGACGCGCTCTACCGGGAAAGGCTGCTGGAGGCCATTCGGCAACGGGTGGAGGCGGGAGCACCTTATATGGGCTCGAGCGCTGGATCGAACGTCGCGGGCCCTACGATCAAGACCACCAACGACATGCCGATCGTGCAACCGCCAAGCTTCGACGCCTTGAGGCTCGTCCCTTTCAACCTCAATCCCCATTACCTGGATCCGGATCCGCTGTCCACCCACATGGGCGAAACGCGGGAGGAGCGGATTCGCGAATTTCACGAGTTGAATGACCCGCCGGTGGTGGGGCTCCGGGAAGGAGCCCTGCTGCGCATCGAAGGGAAAAGTGCCGTGCTGCGGGGCAGCGTGGGAGCCCGCCTGTTCGTGAAGGGGGGACCCGCCAGGGAATTCTCTCCTGGAGCTGCTCTCGATTTCCTGGTCGAATAGTTTCAGCTCTTCAACCCGGGTGGACTCGACAGGCGCTCGATTTCCTCGGTCACGACGGCCCGGATATCCTCCGGGAGAAGGCCCGCCTGTCGCATCCGCTGAAGCACGGCACGTAACTGCGAATGCAGGAATTGTGAAGTCCTCTCTTTGACCGTCGTTGAAGGGGACGCGACGCACACCCCTCGCCGCCTCTGAATGGTCACAAATCCTTCCTCTTGCAGCAGGCGGTAAGCGCGGGCCACTGTGTTGAGGTTGATACCCAAGTCTGTGGCCAGGGTTCGCACACTGGGTAACAGGGCTCCGGCTTGCAGGGCTCCCGACCCGATCCCGGTGCGGATCTGCCGTGCAATTTGCTCGTAGACCGCCTCGTCGGACTCCCGAACCACCTTGACCACCAGCACCATCGGACGCTCCACTCTGTATACCATATCGTATACAGTATTCACCACGAGCAATCAACCGGTCATCCTCCGCCCGTCGCTTTGACACGAAAAACCGACGCTGATAGACTCCGCCCCCTTCGGAGGGACGCCACCTCGTCCCACACCCCAAACGTTAGACGCCTTGCGGGTTGATCGACGCTTCCAGGGGCCCATCGATGTCCTCGCGCAGCCGACCCAAAGTTCAAACCGGCCTAGAGGTTCTCGCCCACTCTCGCCCCCGCTGGCTCAAGGGTCGGCGCGTCGGGCTGCTCATGCATCCCGCCTCCGTAACCTCCGAGTTCATCCCGGCCCGAGATATCGCGGCGGAGATTTTCGCCAAGAAGCTCACCTGTCTTTTCGGCCCGCAACATGGATACGGCGGCGAGAAACAGGACAACATGGTGGAATCACCCCACGGGTTCGACACCGAATTGATGATTCCCGTGTACAGCCTCTATTCGGAGACCCGTAAGCCGACCCCGGCCATGCTGGACCACCTGGATGTGCTCCTGGTCGATCTGCAGGATGTCGGAAGCCGGGTTTACACCTTCGAGTGGACAACCGCCCTGGCCTTGGAGGCCTGTGCCGCCGCGGGCAAGGAAGTCGTGATTCTGGACCGTCCCAATCCTCTGGGAGGGGAGGTGGTAGAGGGAAACCTGGTTCGCGACGGCTACCGCTCCTTCGTAGGCCTCTACCCGGTTCCGATGCGCCACGGATTGACCCTGGGAGAGATGGCGGCCCTGGTGAATGCACGGCTGGGAAATGGGGCAAAAAACGCCCGTCCCAAGCCGCGCGGGGACGGACTGGGAATCCGCTGCCCCGGGGCCTGCAATTTGACCGTCATCCCCATGCGCGGCTGGAAGAGGAAGATGCTGTTCCCCGACACGGGGATCCCTTGGGTGCTCCCCTCCCCCAACATGCCCGCGTTTGACACGGCGGTGGTCTATCCAGGGCAGGTCCTCCTGGAGGGAACCAATCTCTCCGAGGGAAGGGGTACGACCCGGCCGTTTGAAATCTTCGGGGCTCCCTACCTGGACACCAGACGATTCCGAGCAGCGTTTGACACCAGGAAGCTGCCCGGCGTGGCGTTGAGGGAGCAGGCCTTCCAGCCCACCTTCCAGAAGTGGAGCGGGAAGATGTGCTTCGGCTTTCAGATCCAGGTCACGGATCGAAAGACCTTCAAGCCGTACCTCACGACCCTCGCCATCCTGCAGGATGTCCTGGCAGAGCATCGCCTCGACTTCATCTGGAAACAGCCTCCCTACGAATACGTCACCGACAAACTCCCGGTGGACGTCCTCACGGGCGATCCGGCCGTACGAAAAGTGCTGGAGTCGGGGAGCAGCCTGACAAAGCTGGAGAAGGGATGGCACAAGGAGATCGCGGCATTCGTTCGGGAGTCCCGGCCGTTCAGACTTTATCGCTGAGACTCAATCCAGATCGAACGGGCGCACAGGCAGGGGTGATTCATCGTCTTCGGCTTTCTTCATCGCCTCTTCGAATTTCCTATCCATAATCTCGCTCTTGTGCTTCTCTTCTTCCATGGCCCTGGCCAGCTGGTCCTTGGCCTGCTTCTGCCGGGCGGCGGATTCCCGTGCAGCCTCCTCGAAGGATTTGACCGGACCCTTCCTCGGACGTTCGTCGAGAAGGACTGCACCCGTCGCGGGGTCGAGGTGCAAAACGGTTCCACAACAAGGGCAAGCTACGATTAAGGACTTGTCGGATTTCGTCACGCCTCTCTCCTGTGCACTGACCTCTACTTTTATCCTCAAGAGCTCCTCTCGTCAAGGGTGCCTGCCCCCCTCCTGACACCATCCCGATCTCAGGCCAGGAACATTCGTCTCATGCACTCCCCGTCCAACCGTTTGCTAAAACAGCATTTATTGAGCCGATAGTCTCAAGAAACCGCTTGATCCGGCTCATGGATCGTCGTAGACTTCCGCACTGAATCCCCAAGTGAATCTACCGATGGAGAAGCGCCCTGCCCGAGGCCGGCGTCGTTCTTAACCACCGCTACCGTGTCCTCCGCCCTCTTGGGGAAGGTGGAATGGGGCAGGTGTTCCTGGTGGAAGATCTCCTCAACGGCGAGCAGCTTCTGGCCTTGAAAACCCTCCGCAAGGCTCTCCTTTCCCAGGAAGGTGAAGATCGATTCAAGCGGGAATTCCGCGCCATGACCCGGCTGCGGCATCCGAACCTTGCCCGTGTGTTCGACTACGGAATCCTAGACGGAGCGGGAGAGCCCTTTCTGACCCTCGAGTATCTGGACGGGAAGAATCTGGCCGATTACACCCCCGCCGAGATCCGCCCCATCCTTGGAGAGGTTCTGGCTCAGCTCTGTCGTGCTCTGGATTACATTCACACCCGCGGCCTCCTGCACAATGATATCAAGCCGCAGAACATCGTCCTGTTAGCGGCTCCACCGAACGAGCAGGGGCCCACGGTCCTGGCCAAGCTCATGGACTTTGGCCTGGTCCATTTCCTGGACCAGGAGGAGCCCTCACGGCGCAGTGGCACCCTCCATTATTCCGCGCCCGAAGTGCTTGCTGGCGGCAAGGTAGACCCTCGATCGGATCTCTATTCGCTGGGAGTCGTGCTCTACCGGCTGGCGACCGGAGCCCTCCCCTTCACCGCCCGAGACCCCATCGCGGTCATTCGCGCCCACCGGGAATCCGCACCCCATCCACCCAGGACTCTGGATCCCTCCATACCGGCGGCGCTGGAGCGCTTGATTCTTCATCTCCTCGAGAAAGACCCGGGAGATCGCCCCCGCAGTGCCGCGGCGCTGTTGCGCGAGGTGAATGAGGCCCTGGGCACCGGCCATGTCCTGGAGACGAAGGAGACGCGGGAGAGCTATCTCACCGGGGCGAGCCTGGTGGGGCGCGAAGAGGAGATGCAGGTGCTTCGGGTCGCGTTGAAATCCCTTTCCGCTCCCGATGGCGGGCCCCGGCTCATCCTGATTGGCGGTGAGAGTGGCGTGGGAAAGAGCCGGCTGCTCCGGGAGTTCCGCACCCTGATTCAGACCGAGGGCGTGCAATTCCTTTCCGGCTCCTGCTACGAGACGGCCGGAGGAATCTACCAGCCCTTCGTCGAGGCCTTTCGCTTCCTGGCCCCCGCCGTGCGGAGCTCGCTTTCAGAAGCGGAGTCCGGAGGCTTGAGCGCCATCAGACCGGCGATTCTGGCTCCCCTTTTTCCGGATCTGGCGCCCGCACCTCCCCACGGTGCCGACACCCTGGCAGCCCGGGAGTCCAAGGAGCAACTTTTCGAGGGTGCCGAACAGATCCTAAGGGAGCAAAGCCTGAAGCGCCCTCTGGTCATGTCCCTGGAGGATCTGCACTGGGCCGATAGCCTGACCGTGGAGTTCCTGAAGTACCTAAGGGATCGACCGGACGATGCCCCCTATCTCATCGTGGGAACCTACCGCGACGACGAGCTGGAGGGGCGCCCCTTCGAGACACTGGCGACTTCCTCCAAGACATCGCCCCGACAAGTCGTACTACGCCTTGAACGACTCGAGGCGCCCGAAATCGCCCAGCTCATTCGCTCCATGATGTCGCTGGACGAGGACCCTTCCGAGCTGGCACTGATCCTCCAACGACAGACAGCCGGAAACCCGCTCTTCATCGAGGAAATCCTCAAGGCCCTGGCAGAAGAAGAGGCTGTTTCTCGCCACGATGGCGAATGGGAGGTGGACCTCGCCCACCTCGACAGGCTGGAGGTTCCACGCAGCATCAATGAGACCCTCAGCCGGCGCCTGGCACGCATCACGGAGGCTCAGCGGCGTCTGTTGCGCGTCCTATCCGTGTTTCATCGCCCCATTCCCCGATCGATGCTGGCTCAAGCCGGAGGCTGGGACGGAGAGGCGATGGCCACCGAGCTGTCCCCTCTTTTCCATCGCGGTCTGCTGCGCCGGACTCAGGAAGGAGGGGAAGAAAGAGTCGCCTTCGCGCATGTCCGAGCGAGGGATCTTGTGTATCGGAGTTTGGGTCCTGATCGTCCGCGGCTGCACCTCGTGGCCGGGGAGCTCCTGGAGCAGTTTGCCCTGCCGACGCTGGAAGAGGCGCTGGAGGAGCTCGCCTATCATTTCACCCAGGCGGGCGAGCGCGTCCGCGGTCAGCAGTATTCCGAGAGGGCCGGAGACAAATGCGCACGCCTGTTCGCTTACGGCCCCGCTCTGCAGTTCTATCAGAAGGCGCTGGAGCTCCTGCCGCGAGGTGACGCGGCCCGGCGCATGGGCCTATTCAGCAAGATCGCGAAACTGCATGCGGGGACGTCCGATTACGCCGAAATGCAAGACTACCTGAACCGGGCGTTGAAGATTGCCCGCACTTTGCAGAATCGATCCGAGGAGGGACAGATTATCGCCTCCATCGCCTACGGCCACCTGCTGCAAGGGCACCTCGATCTGGCGGTGCGCAGCGCCCGTTCGGGACTGGCGCTCTTGGAGCCCCAGGGGGACCACCTGGGGATTGGACGCGCCAAGAACTTCATCGGAACCGCGTACGCCCGGATGGGACAGCTGGATGAGGCGGTGCCCTACTTTACCCACGCCCTCGAGCACCTGGAGTTGGCCGGGGACCGCTGGCAGACGGTCAACGTCAGGACCAACCTGGCCACAGTCCATGGATCCCTGAATCGACCCGAAGAGGCTCTTTCTCAGTACCGTCAGGCCCTGCAGGCCTGGCTCGAAATTGGAGACAAGCGCGGCAGGGCCATGACGCTGACCAATACCGGGCTGATCCTCAAGGATCTGGGGCGGCTGGAGGAAGCTGCTGCATCCGCGGAGGAGTCATTGTCGCTGTTCCGCCAAACCCGCGACCGAACCACGCTCGCCATCAACCTATGCGCGCTTACGGAAATCGAGCTGGCCCGCGGCCGCTACGACCGCGCCATGGCGCTGGCCGAAGAATCGCTCCGCCTGCGCCGCGAGATTGGGGAGAGGGCCTTGCAGCCTCTTTCACTGGACTTGCTGGGAGCCGCGAAACGCCTATCAGGAGATGTGACAGGAGCCTGGGAGTGCCACCAGGAAGGTCTGCGCATCGCGCGGGAAGACAAGAATGAGCTTCAGGAAGGGTTTCTCCTCCTGGCTCTCTCCAGGGATGCCTGGGAGGAGGGGAAGTCGAAGGAGGGCGCCCTGTCCGCTGAAAAAGCCCTGCTCCTGGGCCGGCGCCTACGCAATCGCAAGCTGCAGTCGGTAGCTTTGGAGGTGCTGACCTCAGTTTCGCTGGGCACGGGGCAGGTGCGAGAAGCGGCGAGCCGAGCCAGGGACCTCGATGCCCTGGCCAAGAATGGGGGCAGCACCGAGGATCGCTTGCGGGCCCTGATCGCGTTGGGAGCCAGCCGGCTCGCGGAAGGGCAGTTGGAGGAGGCTCGAAACCACCTGGAGGGTGCGCTCGAACATTCGCAGGCTCTGTCCCGTCTGGACCGCGAGGGGGAAGTCCGGGTCGCCCTGGCGGACCTGGCGGAAAAGTCGGGTCGCCCGGACCGGGCCCTCGATTTCCTCCAGGGTGCCGCGCAGGTCCACGGAGCGATCGCCTCCCACCTCCAGGACACGGCCTTGCGGCGTCGCTACCTGGCCTCGGGGTGCCGGGACCAAATCAGGCGCCGGATCGAGAGCCTTAAACCGTCGACCGGCGAACCTCATCCGGCGCCTGCGAGTCGTGTGCCCCCGATCAAGATGCTCGCCACGATGTACGACATCTCCCAAATCATCAGCACGCTCCGGGACCTCACGGAGCTCTTGAACCGGGTGTTGGACCTGGCCATCCAGATTGTCGGGGCGGAGCGGGGACTGATTTTCCTGCGCGAGGAACCGACCGGAGAGTTGAAGATCAGGGTTGCCAGAAATCTGGACCACGAGACCATCCGCGACGCGGGTGAATACAGCCTGCGGATTCTGAATGACGCGGCGGCAGGCCGTCCCATCGTCACGTTGGATGCGGGATCGGATGAGCGCTTCGAGCGCTACGACAGCGTCAGCCTCTACAACATCCGCTCTCTGGCGTGCGTCCCGCTGAAGCTGCGCGATCGAATCCTGGGAACCGTGTACCTGGACAGCCGCAAGGGAGACGTGCTTTTCGGTGAGGAGGACCTTGAGTTTCTCACGGCCTTCGCCAATCAGGCGGCCATCGCAATCGAAAACGCCCAGCTGTATGAGGCGCTCCGGCAGGAGAATCTGTATCTGAAAAAGACGGTGGAATCCCGCTACGGCTTTCAGAACATCATTGGCACCAGCCCGGCCCTGGCGGGAGCGCTGGAGCGTCTTGAAAAGATCGCCGACAGCAGCCTGCCGGTGATCATCCAGGGGGAGAGCGGAACGGGGAAAGAGCTGGTAGCCCGGGCCATTCACTTCAATTCTCCCCGCAAGGACAAGCGATTCGTAACGGAAAACGTGGCGGCGCTCCCCGAAGCGCTTCTTGAAAGCGAGCTGTTCGGCCACGTTCGCGGCGCCTTCACCGGGGCTGAGCAGGACAAACAGGGATTGTTCGAGGTTGCGGACGGAGGAACCTTGTTCCTGGATGAAGTGGGGGAGATGGGACTTCCCATGCAGAGCAAGCTCCTGCGAGTCCTCCAAGACGGAGAGATCCGGCCCGTGGGCGGCAGCAAAGTTCGCAAGGTGGATGTCCGCATTGTGGCGGCCACCAACCGGGACCTCAAGACCATGGTGGCCGAGAAGCGGTTTCGCGAAGACCTGTTCTACCGGCTCAATGTGGTCACCCTGTCGCTTCCCCCGCTGCGACAGCGCAAGGAGGATCTCCCGCTGCTGATTGATCACTTCCTGGAAAAAATCGCCCGCGAAAGAGGGACGAAGCCTCTAAAAGTCGATGCCCACGTGCTCGCGATTCTTTCCCGCCACCGGTGGCCGGGAAACGTCCGGGAGCTGGAAAACACGGTTTCGCGCCTGGCACTTTTCGCCGAAGGCCCCATTCTGAGCCTGGTGGATCTGGCCAAGGATCCCGAGCTGGTGGATCGGATTGCGGACCTTCCGGGCGGCAGAAAAGTGCCGGAGCCCGGCCTCAGCCGCACCGAGCTCCGCAGGGCGCTCAAGGCGGCGGCGGGAAATCGCGCTCAGGCCGCCGCGCTTCTGGGCATCTCTCGGGCGACTCTCTTCCGCAAGATTCGGGAACTGCGCATCAAGGACTGAAATGACTGCCCGGACGCCCAGGGCCGATCCGCCGCTTTGGGAACGGGAGCGTGTCGGCGAAGAATTCAGGCCTGAGCCTGGGGCTCCGGAGGTCGAGGGGCGGGCGGAGGCATCTCGATCGACATCGGCCGGTTGGCTCTTACCTCGACTTCCTTCTCACGGTCCACCTTGCAAACGCTGCAAAGAGAGATTTCTCCGATTCGGTTCGTGAGAAATTTCCTGCGAATCTCCGTGGCCACCTCTCCGTTCCAGACGTCGTAGAGGCTTTTGTCCTGAATGTTTCCCAGAATGATCTTGGCCTCGTAGTCGGTGCAGCAGAGCACGAGATCTCCGTTGAACTTGATGTAGGCCTGCTTGAAGAGACGCGTACAATCGCTGAAATAGTCCATCTGCTGGTGGTGCGCGTATGACTGCGCGTCCACGATGTTACCGCCCCGGTTTTCGAGCATGGTGTACCGGGCATTCACTCCCCGCGATCGCCAGTACTCCACCGCCTTGCGCGCGTCGATCACCTCCGTATCGACCATGGTGATCCAGACTGCCGGGCGAGTGGCCTGCTTGCGGCGCATTTCCGAGAGGAGATGATCCACATTCGTCATGGTCCGGTCGAACTTGAGCCCGCCACGCATCGTCTTCTCATACGCCTCGGGATCGATGCCCTGAATGGAGATGGCCAGCTCGTGCAATCCATCCCCCAGGTCGATGACTTGCTCCACCACGGCGGGGGTCAGCAGTGAGCCGTTGGTGGTGATGATGACCTTCGCTCGGGGGTTGGCCTCATTGATGTAACGAATCCTCCGGAAGATGTCTTTATCGACGAAGGGCTCGTTCATCAGGTAGGGGCTGATTCGCCGCACCCTGTGGTGGGCGCTTTCATCGACAATCTTGCGGAACAGCTCCCACTCCATCTTTCCCTTGGGCTGATCGTCGGCGGTCGCCCCATAGGGGCAGAAGATGCAGTCGGCGTTGCAGCCCGTCTGGGTCTGAATCTGGATATTGCGGGGAAAAATCGGCACCGGCCGGCGGGTGAGGCGCTTTTTCAACCTTGTGAGGAGGTCATCTTCGGGAAGTATCATGTAGTAGCGATTGATTTTAAGGTTACCGTGCTTCACGCGCGTCGATCCTCCAGCAATTTCCCATAGAGCGATTCAGTCTGATCGAGCCAGCGGTCCACCCCGAAACGGCCTACTCCATCGTGCCCGAGGCGACCGCATTGTATTCGCAGGGATCGATTCGAAGCAAACTGGAGAATCGCAGCGCCCAGGGCCGTGGCATCCCCCGGGGGCACCAGAAGCCCTTCCTGGCCGTCGTGAATCACCTCTCCGACTCCTGAAATCGCCGATGCTACGATGGGGATGCCGCAGGCCATGGCCTCCTTCAGGACCGCCGGGGAGCCCTCTCCCGAGAGGGAGGGTAAAACGAACAGATCCAGGGCCGGAAGAACGTCGGCGACCTCCTCCGAGAATCCCATGAGGCGAAATACCCTTTCCAGATCCAGAGCCTTGATTTGGCGGCGCAGCGACTCCTCCTGCTCTCCTGTCCCCACGATGAGGTACCGCAGGGAGTCATGCTCAGCGGCGAGCTGCGCCGCAGCCGCGACGAGCACGGAATGCCCTTTGTGCTCCGCAAGATGGCCCACGGTTCCCACGACGAAGTCACCCGGGCCGTAACCCATCGTGCGCCGGGTGTCCTGACGATCCCGCAACTTGCGAAATCGATTAAGGTCGATCGCGCTATGGATCACCACGATCCTTTCTTGCGGAATACCCCGGGAAATCAGAAGCTTTCGGATACCTTCCGAAACGGCGATAATCCGATCCACTCGCTGCGTGTATTTCCATTGCGCCAGCGGATTTCGCGAGAGCGGGAACGACACCCGGCGGCTGGCCACCGCCGGAATCCGGCCTGAGATGAAAGAGGCCAAGGTCCCCAGAGTTATGGCGTGAGACGTGTGGTAGTGAATCAAGTCGGGACGAAACCGGCGCAAGAGCTTCGCGAGCGCCAGAACACCCAGCGGATCGAACTCGCCTCTCGAGGCAATCTCCTCAACCGGAACTCCGGCCTCCCGGGCCTTGGTCACCAGCGGCGAGGCTGGCGGGGCCGTCACGAGACAGTGGTGACCGCGCTCCATTAATCCGCGAGACAGTAACAGGGTCTGCACTTCGCCTCCCCGCCAACCCCTCTCGGTATTGACGTGGAGCACGCGAGCCGGCCTCACGGTTCCGGAGCCCTGCCGTGATGCAATCCCAGCTCCCAGAGCTTGGCGTATTTCAGAAAGACCGTAAACGCTCCGAGCATCGAGAGAGCCAGACCGTGGATCCCATCGAGAAATCCTAGGCGAATCAGGTACATTTTCAGAAAGCGCTGGAGTGGCCGGAGTCCGATGGAAACCCATCCGGCCCGCTTCCCCTCCTTGTACATCTGGCTGGCACCCCAATCGGAGTAGAGTTGCATTTTCTTCCAGTACTGCGAAAAACTGCGGAAGGAATAGTGGAGGAGTGGATGCTGCAGAACCGGAAGAGGGCCGGGGAGCTCGATTTCGGCGTGGACTTCCCTATCTTCATAGCGGCCTTTGTCCCGCCGGAACAGGCGGATGACCTTGTCGGTCTCCCACCCGCAGTGATTCATCTTTCTCCCAAGGAAATGGTTGGTCCTGCGGATCCAGTATCCCTCGTGGCGGGGCCCCCGCTGGAGGATGCCACGAATCTCTTCACCAAGCTCGGGCGTGACCCGCTCATCGGCGTCCACCAGAAGCACCCAGAGATGACTGGATTGCGGAATCGCCCAGTTTTTCTGCGCCGCCGAATTCACATACTCATGTTGAACGACACGGGCTCCGAATTCGCGCGCGATGTCTAGGGTCTTGTCGCTGCTGAAAGAGTCCACGACGAAAACCTCATCCACCCACCGAAGCGATTCGAGACAGTCCCGGATGACTGCCTCCTCGTTGAAGGTTGGGACGAGAGCCGTGAGCTTTTCAGTCATCCCTTCTCGATCTCCTTGAGTCGAGCCTGGGCCTCGTGGATGAATTTCCCCTTGGGATACTCTTGCACCAGTCGGACATAGTAGAGACGTGCCTCGTCGGGGTTCAGGGTAAACACCAGACAGTTCGCCAATCGAAACAGCGTCTCTTCGGTCTGGGTGTATTGGGGATATTTGTCCAGGATGACCCGATAACGGTCGGCGGCGCCGAGAAAATCCTTCCGCTTGTAATAGAAATTTCCTACGAGGAAATTGTGCGCGGCTAGCTTTTCCCGACACTTCAGAATCTGATCCTGCGCCTTTCCCACATAGTCACTGTCCGGGTAGAGGCGCTCTACCTTCTCGAACTCCGTGATGGCCTTGAAGGTCAGCTCCTGGTCACGATCCGGCGCTAGCACCTGTCCGAACAGTGACATCCCCACCTGGAATTGTGCGTACGCCGCCTCCTCCCGCTGAGGATAGTAGGTCAGGAAATTGCGATACGCGGTGAGCGCTTCCCCGAGGTTCAGAATTCCACCGCTGAGGTAGTAGGAATCGGCCAGCTTGAGTTGAACCACAGGCAGCAACTCCCGATCTTCTTGCGGGATTCTGGCCTGGAGGGTCTGAAAGAGAGACCGGGCCTGGTAATACTTTTTTTTCTGCATTTTTTGCAAGGCAGTTTGGTATAGCTGGTCGATGGGTTCGTTGAGGGCGGCGTTCTTCTTGTGGCAGGAACTGATGCCCGGAATGAAAAGCACAAGGACAATCAGCAAATGACGGACCGCGAAGTCGGACCGGGCCTGAAGCGAATTCATCTTCAGGGCCGGCTCAGAAGATCCCGGTATTCCACCGGCAGCCGAATGACCTCTCCCTCTCGATTGACCGTGGCGTGGACCGTTCTCCCCTCGGCCAATGGGCGGTCCGTCCCTTGCCGGTGCAGACTATAGCGAAAGGCCACGCGCGAGGCGGAAACTTCCTCCAATGCGGTTTCGATCTCCAGAACTTCGTCGTATCGGGCGGAGGCACGGTATCGGCACGCCGCCTCTACCACGGGCATGAGGATCCCGCGGCCTTCCATCTCATCGTAAGTGCACCCCAGCTCCCGAAGCAGCTCGGTCCGGCCCAGCTCAAACCAGACAAAGAAATGCGTATGGTGGACGACTCCCATCCGATCCACTTCCGGATATCGAACTCGCACGGAAGTTACCGACTTCCTCAACTTTCTGCCCCGCGCATCCTGCGTAGCAGTTCCCGCGCGTTTTCGGCTGGATCGCCTTTTCCGAAGATGGCATTTCCAGCCACCAGGATGTCGGCGCCGGCCCGGATCAATTCGGCCGCGTTCTCGGGGCCAACCCCGCCATCCACCTCAATCCTGGCGCTCAATCCGCGGCTCGAAATCAGCTCCTTGAGGTCACTCACTTTCGACAGCACCGTGGGAATGAACGTTTGACCTCCGAAGCCAGGGTTGACAGACATGAGCAGAATAAAATCGACGAACTCCAAGATGTCATGGAGAAGCAGGATTGGGGTTGCGGGATTGAGGACCACCCCTGGGCTCGCACCGAGCTCCCGAATTCGCGTGACGGTTCGGTGCAGGTGCGGCACCGCTTCGAAGTGCACTGAAATCCAGTCGGCACCCGCATCGCGGAAGGATTGCAGATAGCGATCCGGCTCTTCAATCATGAGGTGCACATCCAGCGGGAGGGCAGTAATCCGATCCACCGCCTGGACGATCGCCGGGCCGATGGTGAGGTTCGGCACGAAGTGGCCGTCCATCACGTCCAGGTGAATCGCAGCGGCACCTCCCTGTTCGACGGATTTGACTTCGCTGTCCAGGCGGGCAAAGTTCGCGGAGAGGATCGAGGGGGACAGCTGCGACTTTCCGGTGGGGCTAGCCATGATCCTCAGCCTCCGCACTCACGACCAGGCTGATGGAGTCTCCCTCTCGAAGAGGATGACCTGACGGAGGGTATTGCTGAAGAATGACGCCGCTTGCGACTCCTTCCCGGGGTGCTTCGCGGCGCACATTCGTGATTCGCAACCCCGCTTCGCTGAACAGACGGGTGACCAAGACGAGACTCCTCCCCTCGACGTTCGGCATGACCCAGACCTTGGCTCGGCCCCCTTTGCTGACCAAGAGGTCGACGGCTCCTTCGCGAATCCGCTGGGTTCCTGGCGGCGGCTCCTGTGCCAGGATGCGGTCGGCGTCGGCTGCACCGCTTGTGGCGTAGGCAATCTGGCCCAGCTTGAGACCCGATTGCTGCAGGCCAATCTGCGCACGCCTTGCCGGTTGTCCTACCAACTCCGGCACCTTCAGGACTTCCCTTCCCAAACTCACCAGAACGCGTACTTTCCTGTTTCGTTTGAGCCGCGAGCCTTCAATGGGATCTTGGGAGACGATCATCCCCTCCGGAACTAGTGGATCCATCTTCTCGCCGCTCTTTTCCACCAGAAGTCCCTCATGCTGCACGCGTTCGTTGGCCTCCGGGATCGACATTCCATGAAGCGCCGGCACCGTCACTTCGCCGCCTCGCACTGCCTTACGCATGGAGAGATAGCCGCTCAGCGCTGCCGTAGCAATCAAACCGGAGCCCACTCCCGCCCATTTGAGTGCGGACATGAGCAGGGATTTGGGCCTGGACTGCTCCCTAAGGGGGCGGGGCTCAGCGGGTGTGTTCATTTAAGTGATTGAAAAATCGCCACTAATGCCGGTTCAAGGAGCGCCGAATGCTAGCATAGCGTCGCGGGTGATTCAAGGCCCTCTAGGTGGGTGTACGGACTCAGCAGCTCAAGGTCCTATCGATCGAAACTCTCCCTGGATGACCAGTTGGGTAGGCCATCGTTCAGTGGGGGGGGCGACGAGCTCGGCGTCAGGCGCTGGCATTGGATTCTCCGAACCGGGCGCCTGGCTCAAACCATCTCCCCCGCATGGCTTCCTCGCCAGTCACTCGACGCCGCCCCTCAAGTTGAACTTCCCGAACTTCGATGCAGGTATTGGACCCACAAACCACCCTAAGGGCGCCGCTAGCCTCCAGCAGAGTTCCCGTGCGAGCCGCTTCTGGGAGCGGGCCTGGATAGGCGTCGGCTTGCCATATCTTGACGTTCATCCCTTGGTAATTCGTAAACGCTCCGGGACGCGGGTTAAGCGCGCGAACCTGGCGGACGATGGCGGGTGCATCCGCTCCCCATCGAATCCGTGCAGCTTCCAGATGAATTTTCGGAGCATAGGACTCCAGATCGACCGCCTGGGGGCGCGCCACCAGCGTGCCTCGCTGCAGGCCTTCCAGAGTCTGTACCAGCAGCTCAGCACCCATTTGTGCCAGGCGGATTTCAACCTCCCCTGAAGTCTCCCGATCCCCGAGCGGTGTTTCCCGCTGCAACAGGATGGGTCCGGTGTCGATTCCTTCGTCCATGAGGAGCGTAGTCACTCCCACCACACGCTCGCCATGAAGAATCGCATGAGCTACAGGCGATGCGCCCCGATAGCGCGGGAGTAGAGATGCATGAAGGTTGACACAGCCGCTGGCAGGGATTTGCAAGAATTCTCGAGGGAGGATGAGTCCGTATGCAACCACCACTGCGACTTCAATTTCCTCTGCCGCCACCTGCTCCTGCACCCGCTTATCCAGGCGCTCCGGCTGGACGACGCTCAGTCCCAGGGAGAGCGCCCGTTCTTTGACTGCGCAAACGCGGGTGCGTCGGCCCCTGCCTGCCGGGCGATCGGGCTGGCAGAGTACCAGACGCATCGAGTGTCCCGCCTTGTGCAGCTGGACCAGAGAGGGAACTGCAAATTCCGGAGTGCCGAGGAAAACCAGCCTCAAGCCCCGACCCCAAGCCACTCTCCGTCACGAATGAGCTTTTGAATTTTTTTGCGCAACAGTCGACGCTTGAGGGGGCTGAGCCGCTCAAGAAAGAGAACCCCGTTCAGGTGATCGATTTCGTGCAGTAGAGCCCTCGCCATCAGCCCCTCACCTCGGATTCGAAACAGTTTCCCATCAAGGTCGAGCGCCTCCACCTCGGCCCGCAGCGGTCGGGGAACCAATTCGGTTATGCCCGGTATGCTGAGACATCCCTCTTCATCCACCTGCTGCCCCTCCGTGGAATGGACTCTAGGGTTTATCAGAACCACCAGCGCGGCTGGGTCCTTTCCCACCGAGAGGTCAACGACCGCAACCCTGAGAAGAACTCCAACTTGGTTCGCCGCCAGGCCAACCCCAGGTGCAGCGTGCATGGTCTCAATCATGTCCACCACCAAGCGATGGACCTCAGCGTCGACGGAGGACACCTCATGGGCTCGCGTATGTAGCAAGGGGTCGGGGTATTTAACGATGGGGCGAAGAGCCATGAGGAGTTGAGGCTTTCCGAGAAACCATCGGCTCCTGGAGACCCCGGGGGTCTTCCTCAGGAGCCGGTTGAAAGCTAGCACGCCAATTCCTAAGCTGTCAAGGTCCTCTCAGGGCTTGTCCTTCTTCTCCTTGGCTGCTTCATTCGGCTTTTTCGGGGGAGGCGGCCGGGTTGCTTTCGAGTTCGGAGCTCGACCCTGAATCGGCGAGGTCACCGGCGCTGGGTGCGACCCACTGTTTACCCCCGGGCGCTCGGGGCCGCGTCCCTGTGCTTGTGTGGTTCCCGACTGCTGACTCGTAGGCGGCATCCCATCCTTTAGAATCCTGTTCAGGACCCGGCGGGAGGGATCGTCCGAAATCGAAGGGGCCCGGGGGGGAGGTGGCTTGACCTCGGCGCGGGGCTGCCCACGTGGATGGGAATTCACTCCACCAGGATTGGTCGGGTACCGCGGATTTCCAGGCTGCGCTGAGCCACGTCGCGAGGGAACCCCTCGTGGTGATACAGAACCCTGAGGGCTGATCGCCGACGGAGCAGACTTTTCGCGACCATACACCATTCGCGGGGCAGATGGAGTGGGCCGTCGGGCGCCGGTCGACTCGCGGCGATCCGACTGCCGAAAAGAGGAGAAACCCCGTGGATTCCGCTCTGAGGGTCCTGGTGTGTCGATGCTGCTTCTGACTAGCTGTTGCACGACCTCGGGCTGAACACGTGCCTGACGTTCGTCGAAATGGGGAAGACTTCTAGTTGTAACGGCCCCTTGCAGCCTTGGAACCCGATCGGCTCGGACGATCTCACGATTCAGGTTACGGCCGCCCCAGCGATTCACCGGCAAGAAGTTCCACGCACCACCATATTGATTCACCGTCACGTTGGTGTAGTTGAGACTCACATACGCGGGACGATTGTAGAAGTCGAGGGGGCACCAGCCGACGTAGGCGGGTGTCACCGCCCAGCTGACCCAGGCGCCGGAATAAACCGCTCCGGGAATCCACACCCATCCCGGGCCCGTAACCCAGCTCCAGCGGCCGTAATGATAGGGCAACCAACCCCAAGGCTCGTACGAGACCCAGGTCCATCCGCGAGGACACCATGTCCAATAGCCACTGTAATAGGGTCTCCATCCCACCTGCAGCAGGGTGGGGCGCCAAACCCATCCAAAAGTGTCGAGGTAACGCCATTCACCATAGTAGTCGAGCTCTGAAACGTAGTGTCTGATCGGGCGAGGCACCTCCTCGGCGATTCCACTCTCAGCGGCACTTGATTCGGAAACGTAGCTCTCGGCCCGCTCTTCGCACCATTCGCCAAAGGAGTCCCTGCGAAGTGTATTGACCGGCCACGGCTCTTCGGGCGCTTCCCCGGACTCCACTCGGCTCTGCTGACCACTTCGTACCAATGCGGAGCCCTCGTCGCCAGCCAACTCGACCACGCCGCGATAAGCGGTGACGGTGGTCGTGCCGAGTGCCGTCTCGACCCGGAATCGGCCACGACTCATCAGATATACCGATGACTCCGGCGTGTCGATCCGCATCTCTGCTTCCTGGCTTCCCTCGCTCACCAGCTCACCCTCGAGAATCCCCTCTTCCAGTATGAGCACGGTTCCCTCTCGGGAATCGTCACTGGAATCCTTCACGGAAAGAAGCTGAATGCGAGCCCCGGCATCCAGCCAGATAAGGGAGCCGTCTGGAAGTTGCAGCTCCAAGGGGCCCCCTCCCACGTCGATCCTATCCCCTGGAAAAACAGGGGTGTTCACCGTGGCAGTAATGCGATCCTGTTCCCGCTCCCTCTGTATCGTGGCTGAATCCACCAAATCACGGATTCGCGCGGGAACGGTGGCGTTGCTGTTAGGGGCTTCGCTATTGTCTGCGAGGCTGGGTAAGAACGAAAATGGAAGGCATATCACGAGGCAGGCCAACCTTCGACCTGCTTTGCTCCCGATCATCTTCCAACTCCTCTTCCGGTACGCAAGCGATTGACGTACCACGTCTGGATTGCTCGAAACACTGAGCTAGAACCGTGCCAGGCCTCCACCCTACCTAAGGTGAGCCATTGCAGGAGCATGATTCTGTCCCTGGGAACCTTGGTGTGCCTTAACTTGTCACATTTGGTGTGATTTGTCCCATGCGGTGGTCAAACCGCACCGCCCCTTCGGGCGTCCTTGACCTGGCCTTGCGGCAAAGCGTAAAGTCTTTCCGGGTCAAAGTTCTACAGGTCACTGTATGCTTCCAGAATTGAAACCACCTGACAACCTCCAAGGTCCTCTCCTCGGGTTTGTTGCAGCTGGCTTTCTTCTCTCGTATCTCCTGGTGGCACCTGGATATGCAGGCAGCAATACACCTCAGCAAGACACCCTCCGCCAGCCGAAACTGGCGCTAACCTCAACTCCCGCATTCGGATTCGCCCCCATGACGGTGCAGCTAGTAGCTACGCTGACCGGTATCGATTCCAAAGATCCAAATTTCTGTCATGCTGCGGTGACCTGGGTAAGGGTCGATCCCGGGGCAGCTCCCGAAAAAGAGACCCGCGTCACGGAAGCTCCCCGCTGTGTGCATGATGAGAACGAACCCTCAGTGGCTACAACCTATAGCAAATCCTTCGACCTGTATCAGGCGGGGTCTTACCTTTATCGTGTCTCTGTGTTCGGCAAGAACGGCAAGGAAATTCGGTCCAACTATGTGACCGTCAAGGTGCTTCGAGTACCATGACTCACCCGCAAAAACCCCTTTCGGGCCGAGTTGAGAGGCAATTGCCTGGGTTCAAGGGGTGGGTTTTGCTTGAGAGCTTTGTTTTTCGGAAGATTCGTCTTCGCTAAACTGCAGCGACCGAAAGCGGGCGGTTGACGAAATGGGGGCAACCGATTCCAGACACCATTCCGATTTGCCAAGCGATACCGGGGTCCAAAGCCACCCCAACTCCACGGATTCCAGGACTCGTCGTTCCGGACCTCGAACCTTTCCAACTTTCAGGGAAGTTACCGTTCCCAAGGGTTCTCCGAGCAGATAGAGAACCGCCCCCGCGGGAAATGCCGACCCATCGATGAAATTGATGGCAGCGTAGTCAGGCCTTACCAAAGTCCTGAATTGCAGCCGGTGCGACTCCCGCAGCACATTGAGAACCTTGAAATAGCCTCCTCGACCCAGAGTAGCCAGCTTAATCACCTCCACTCCATCCTCGGAAAAGGTGACCTCTCCGCTCCTCCTCGTTTCCTCGTAGTCGGCCATCCGGGCCGACAAATCCCGCTCCACCCATTCGGGATGACAGTTCAGAAAGAAATCGTCGTAGGTCGGCTGATGCAGGCTCTGAATGCCCTCGGAGTATTGAAAAACCAATTTTTCCTCCGGCGCGACACTGGGATTGCTGCACCCCATGGCAAGCGGTAGAAGCAGGCCGACACCGAGGCAGACTCGAGCTTTCTCCTGAATCAGGTCAAGCATGTTTTGGCGAGCTCCACTGTTCGAATTCTAGGAAGCGGATAGCAGAGTGTCAATGCGCCCTGACACGGTTTGACAGCCGACCAGGCTGCCGCTAGCGTGATATGGCAACTGGTGAGGACCTCTGATTGAAAATTGTCGCCCTTCACTCATTCAAGCTTACCCCACCCCGCGCCATCGCCCTCCAAGCAGACCTTTCGTCGAAAGTGTGTCTCCGCCCACTGAAAGGACGGATTGCAAGCGTGGCCGGGGCCGATGTGTCCTACGATTCTGCCACGGGTCGTTACTTCGCCGCGGTGGTGCGTCTGTCATGGCCCGGCCTCGAGGTTCAGGAGGTCGCCCGGTCCAGGGGCACCTTCGACTTTCCCTATGTCCCGGGTCTCTTGAGCTTCCGAGAGCTACCCCCACTTTTGAGAGCCTTTCGCCGACTGACTGGGATTCCAGATCTTGTCATGTGCGACGGGCAAGGCCTGGCGCATCCACGGTTCATGGGGCTCGCATGCCATCTGGGACTCTTCCTGGGAATTCCCACGGTTGGATGCGCCAAGAGCATCCTGGTCGGCCATCACACCAAAGTCTCCCGCCACCGGGGGGCACGCGTTCTCCTTACCTACCGGGGTCGCCGCGTTGGAATGGTACTGCGGACTCGAGAGGGTGTTCGCGAGATGATAGTCTCTCCCGGTCATCTCATCTCCATCGGCCAGTCAGCCGAATGGGCGATGCGGTGCACCCTCCGCTTTCGAATCCCCGAGCCCACCCGCCTGGCAGACCAGGAAGTAACCCGTATGCGCCGGCAGGCGCTCTCGAGCGACCTGCGACAGTGCCCTCCAGACGGCCTGTGCTAGAATTCGCACGATTTCAATCAAAGCCCTCCTGGAGGGATGCGTGGAAGACGGCGCGGGATGGGAGGAGACGCGATTTGCCCAGCTCAGACATCGTATGGTGCAAACCCAGTTGGTCTCCAGAGGCATCCAGGATACCCGAGTCCTGGATGCAATGAGCCGTGTCCCACGCCATCTTTTCCTCGACCCCGTGCAGCGGGAGGCAGCCTACGAGGACTCACCGATTCCCATTGGCCTGGGTCAGACACTCTCGCAGCCTTACATTGTGGCCTTCATGACCGAACAGCTGAATCTGACGGGCAGGGAGAAAGTTCTGGAAATCGGTACTGGGTCGGGCTATCAAACAGCAGTGCTCGCGGAATTGGTCGGGAAGGTGTTTACTCTTGAGGTTCTTGAGCCACTCTCGCAGGGCGCACGCCGGCAGCTCGGTCGCATGGGTTATCACAATATCGAGTTCGCTGTCGGGGACGGGCGCCTGGGCTGGCCGGAGGAGGCACCCTTCGATGGCATCCTGGCTGCCGCAGTCGCGAAAGATGTGCCGGCGCCCCTGCGAGATCAGCTCGCGGACGGGGGCAGAATGATCCTCCCCTTGGGAGAGGACCACCAAGAGCTTTGGCAGTTCCACCGCTCCGGGAAAGACTTGGTCTCCCGGCGGCTCCTGCCGGTTCGCTTCGTTCCCCTGGTGCATGGCGGCCCAACCTCTTCGTAGGAGTGGATGGCGCGTATGTCCAAAGTCATAACCCCCCGCAGCGAGGATGCTGCCCGCTGGTACACCGACGTGGTCTTGCGATCGGAGCTGGCGGACTATTCCCCGGTGAAGGGTTGCATGGTGATCCGGCCCCAGGGCTACGCAATCTGGGAAAGGATTCAGGCCACGCTGGATGCTCGTTTCAAGGAGACCGGCCACCAGAACGCCTACTTCCCGCTTTTCATTCCCGAGAGCTTCCTCCACAAGGAGAAAGCCCACGTGGAAGGCTTCTCCCCCGAGTTGGCCGTGGTGACCATCGGAGGCGGTAAGGAGCTGGAAGAAAAGCTCGTGGTCCGACCGACCTCCGAAACCATTATCTACAGCATGTTCGCCAAATGGATCCGGTCCTACCGGGATCTCCCCCTCCTGCTGAATCAATGGTCCAATGTCGTGCGCTGGGAGATGAGAACCCGCCTTTTTCTGAGAACGACCGAGTTCCTCTGGCAGGAGGGCCATACCGCCCATGCCACTGAAGCAGAGGCCGAGGCAGAGACCCGTAGAATTTTGGATCTCTACTACGACTTCGCCCACAATCAGATGGCTCTCCCGGTTCTGAAGGGGCTCAAGAGCGAGCAGGAAAAATTCGCCGGCGCGCTGCGGACCTATTGCATCGAAGCCCTCATGCTGGATGGAAAAGCCCTTCAGGCTGGGACTTCCCACAACCTCGGTCAGAATTTCTCGAAGGCCTTCGACGTGAAATTCCAGAATCGGGAAGGGGGAATGGAGTATGTGTGGCAAACGAGCTGGGGCGCATCAACCCGGCTGATCGGTGCTCTGGTGTTGGGACACGGCGACGACGAGGGGCTCATCCTTCCACCGGCCCTGGCGCCAATTCAAGTCGTCATCGTTCCTATCTGGAAAACCGAAGATGAAAAGGTCACCGTAGGAAAAGCTGTGGAGACGATTCGAGCCTCTCTGAATTCCGTGGCTCGGATTCATGCCGACCTTCGCGAGGAGGTTTCCCCCGGATTCAAGTTCAATGAGTGGGAGCTCAGGGGCGTCCCCTTGCGGATCGAAGTTGGTCCCCGGGATCTGGCCAAGGGTCATGCCATGGTCGCCTCACGACTGGACCGCAAGAAGGTGCCCGTGGCCCTCGGAGAGCTGGAAGCCCAGGTTCCCCAGCTCCTGACTGATTTCCAACGCGCATTGTACGAGCGGGCGCTCAAGTTCAGAAACGACAATACAAGACCGGCCGGTACCTATCCCGAGTTCAAGGAGCAGATCGAGACCCTAGGCGGCTTTTTCGAGGCCTTTTGGTGCCAGAATCCTCAATGCGAGAAAAAGATCAAGGAAGAAACGAAAGCTACAATCCGGTGCATCCCGCTGGAGGGACAGGACAGCGAGGGAGCCTGCCTGTACTGTGGCTCTCTCTCGAGGACACGGGTGATTCTGGCTCGCGCGTACTGACGGACCTCCGGACTCCAGGGACCCTCCGACACTTGCTACTTGCCCTGAGCCTTGCCTTGGCTACCGATTCCCTGTCTGCAGCCGAGGACATTTCGGTTCGTTTCACCGCGCCCCCTCCCAATCGACCTGTTGCCGGTGAAACTCGTGTTGCCCTCGAAGCAAATGCCCCCGAGGGAATGCGGGTTGTACGGATCGAAGTCTTCATCGATTCACAGAGGGTAGCGGTATTGGACAAACCGCCCTACGAGTTCGTCTGGAATGCGGGCGAGGAGTTCCTTCCCCACACCCTGACCGCCAAAGCTGTCGACAACAATGGACACGCCGTTACCGTGGTTCTTGAAACCCCTCCGCTGCGGATCGGCCAGCGGGAATCGGTGAGCCTCGTCGATCTCTATCTCAATGTTTTCGACGGGCACAATCGCCCTCTCACCGATCTCTCGCGGGGCGATTTCAGAGTCTTCGAGGATGGCAAACCGCAAATCATCGACCGTTTCACCGCCGCGCGACAGCCTCTGAGCATCGCCCTGCTAATCGACGCTTCCAACAGCATGGGGACGGGTGAGCGGATGGAAACTGCCCGTCGTGCCGCAGCGGATTTCGTCAAGCGGATGCTCGCGTCGGACCAGGCGATGGTCTTCAGCTTCAGCGATCAGGTAACACTGCTCCAACCCTTGACCGCGGACCGCAAGAAACTGGAACGAGCCATACAGTCCATTGCCCCCGCGGGCGGAACGGCCCTCTATGACTCGCTAGTGCGGGTCGCGGAAACCATGAAGAATCTCGAGGGGAGGAAGGCGGCGATTCTGCTCTCGGACGGAAGAGATCAAGCCTTTCGGGAGAATGCTCCCGGAAGCCTGCATCTCTTCGAGGAAGCCGTGGACTCCGTGGTGCGCTCCGAGGTCGTGATCTACGCAATCGGGCTGGGTGCACGTCTGGAGGATGAGACCGACCTGGCACAGCGCCGATCCCTCAAGGAAATCCTGCAGACATTCGCGGAGAAAACCGGCGGACGCTTCTACAATCCGGAGCGTTCGAGCCAGCTGTCCGGAATCTATCAACAGATTACGGAGGACCTGGGCCGGCAGTACTCACTCAGCTACAACCCCACGAATCAGTCCCACGATGGTCGATGGCGGGAGATAACCGTAGAGGTGAACATTCCCGACGCCCGGGTGGTTACCCGGCCCGGCTACTTCGCTCCCTCTCCGTAATCGAGTCCACTTCATGGGCCCGATAGGAAAGCCTGCGCCGTTGCATCCACTTCACCGCCATGAGATCCGTGATCGGCCGCAGGAGTCTGGACGCGGGACCGTACTTGGAGCGTCCCCAGCGCCGGGGCCGATGTCCGACGCCGACCTGTCCGATTCGGAAACCCTCGAGCACTAAGAGGGCGGGCAAAAACCGATGCATTCCGTCCCGAAGGCTCAGCCGCTTCACGCATGGGCGGCGAAACACCTTAAGAGAACACCCCGTATCTCGAATCGACTCTCCCAGAACCCCGTTTCGAATGGCATTGGCAAGCCGGGAAATGAGCCGGCGCGAAAGCGAATCACAACGCCGAATCCGATAGCCCACCAGTGCATCCAAGGTTCCCAGAGCCTCAAGCATCATCAGCATATCGGCGGGATCGGTCTGCAAGTCGGCGTCCATGGTAACGATCAAATCGCCACGAGCGGCTCTGAATCCAGCATCCAGGGCTGAGGACTGACCTGAGGGCTCTTCAAGATACAGCACTCGAACCTGAGGATCCTCTCGCGCGATATCGACCAGTGCCTCCCGACTACCGTCCGTGCTCCCATCGTCAACGAGAATCACCTCGAAGCTCTTGCCGCTGTGCATCAAGCTGTTTCTGAGCTCCTCCCAGAGCGGCCTCAAGTTCTCCCGCTCGTCGCGAAGGGGAATGACGATGCTGAGGTGCGGTGACGTCATTTGAAGATCCAGAAACGTCTCAGGAACGACATCCTACGGAAGGCATGGCGTTCCGCCTCACTGAGTTGCCCCGGCGCCAAGGCGGCTTTCCACTTGAGGAAGCCGAAGTGATCGATCTTCCTCAGGGCCGGGAGAAACCAACGAGCTCCTCGGCTTCCGGGATCGAAGCGAAAGGAAGCATTGAAATCGATAATGAAGACCTCCCCGGAGGGGCTGATGAGGATGTTGTCCCGCTTGCGAAGGTCGATGTGCACGATCCCTCGGGCGTGGATCGCCTCGATGAGGCCCCAGAGGCGCGTGAAAAGCTCGGGCGGCAGCTCACGCCGTCTCCAATGGGAGATTCGCTCCCCCTCCACGTATTCGATCGCCATGGCATTTTTCCCGATTCTGCCGAAATAACGTGGAACCCCCTGGATGCCGGCTAGTTTTCGGTAGATAGAGGCCTCACGGCGAATCTGCCATCTCCCGTACCACCGAACGGGCAGCAATTTTCTGCTGAAGTCCTTGACGATGGCCTTCCGCGAGGGCGACTCCAGAAGCAGAATATCCGCCTTTCCCCAGCCCCCCTGCTGAAAGATCCTGGCTGCAGGACCCCGGAAATCCGCTTCCGAGAGTGCCGATGCGGTTTCCCAGTCACCCGCCATGGATTGAGGGGCCTTCGTCACTATGATATTCTCCCCGCCGCCTAAACAATTGGTCTATCGTAACATAACGAACCAGCGACCGAGGCCGTCATGCACGCGCCGACCCGCGAGGCGCTCCGCGCGCGCCCACCTCTCAGGTTCCGCGTCGGTCGCAACGCTACCAAAGCGGACATCTTTCTCTGGGAAAGGGACGGAGCCCGACTGATCGTCAAAGATTATGCCCCACGACCGGCCTGGATCCGATTCACCTTGGGAAGGACCATGGTCCGCCGCGAAGTTCGCGCTTATCGCCAGCTTCAGAACTTAACGGGAATCCCGCGCCTCGCCGGGCAGGTGGACGCGCTTGCGTTTGCCGTCGAGTTCGTGGAGGGTCGGGACCTGTCGCACTTTCGACCCGGCGAGGTTCCGGTCGACTTTTTCCGGAAGCTCCTGCTCTTGCTCGAATCGGTCCATCGAGCGGGAGTCGCCCAGGGAGACCTTCACCATCGGGACATTCTGATGGGCCCCGGAAGTGAACCCTTTCTGGTGGATTTCTCGACCGCCGCCTTCCGGGAGGGCTCCGAGGGATCGTTGCGGCGACGCCTCTTCGCTATCGCCTGCGGCACCGACCACCGGGCGGTGCTCAAACTCAAACATCGCCACGCGCCCCAGAGCCTCACCGAGGACGAGCGCTACGAGCTGAATCATCCACCCGCATGGTATCGGCTCGGCAAGCGCATTCGATCGATCTGGAGGGGAGGCCGCAAGACCTAGGCGGGCTGCGCAGCATTGACACCCTCCCTTGGTTCCCCTAAGCTTTCGCCCCTTCGAGCCCACGAAAGGAGATTCCTGTGGCCTCTCAGCGGAGCAGAATCCTGGGTTACATCCGGCTGGCCGTTGTCTACCTGTTCGTGGGAACCCTCGTCTGGTTTTCGAAGCCCACGCCGGGGCTCTTTGCGGCCGGCGCGATCATTGTGTTCCTGGGAGAGACCGTCCGAATCTGGGCCGCTGGCCATCTGGTAAAATCCCTCGAGCTGATCGACTCGGGCCCCTACGCCTTCACGCAAAACCCTCTCTACCTGGGGCGGCTGCTCATTCTCACCGGCTTTTGCATCATGGCCAGGAGCCGCTGGAACCTGAACTGGGTGGCACTGGCTCTGGGTTACGCAGTGTTCTTCGGCTATTACATCCCCCGCAAGCTCCGCGTGGAAGGCGCCCGGCTGCACAAGATGCACGGCGATTCTTTCTCACAATACAATGCCGCCGTGCCGATTCTCCTGCCATCGCTGCGACGCTATCCTGGCAAGCGCTCCCCTTGGTCGTTCGAAAGGGCAGTGAAGAATCAGGAGTATCTGGTTCTCACCGGCGTGCTCCTGGTGCTGGCTTTCTTCGCCTGGAAGACCTGGGCCTAGCTAAACCCTCTTCGGGTTCGGCTTTGTCTCGCGGGCTTGCAGCACTCGACGGTATGCCGAGAGCGTGCCCTCCGCCAGGCGTCGAATACTGAACTCGGAACTGACGCGGCGTCGCCCCTCCTCCCCCATGGATCTTCCCCGATCTTCCCGCTGCAGGATCTGTTTGATCGCTTGCGCCAGCGCTTCGGAGTCCCGCGGCGGCACCACCAGCCCGGTTTTGCCGTGCTCGATGATTTCCCGCGCGCCGCCTATGTCGGTGGCCACCACGGGCTTGCCCAGTGCCATGGCTTCCTTGAGGACCGCGGAGGAGGCGTCGCAATCCACCGAGGGAAGCACGGAGAGATCGAGGGCCGCCGTGATCTCCGGAATGTCCTCTCGAAACCCCAGGAATCGAACCCGATCCGATAGTCCGAGACTCGCCGCCTCACCGCGGAGTCGCTCCTCCTCGGTGCCTCGACCCACGAACAGGAATCGAGCGGAGGGGACCTCGCTGGCGATTCGCGCCGCGGCCTTCAGAAAGAAAGAGCCTCCTTTGTCCAGCACCAACCGACCCACCACCCCCACCAGGAGAGCCTCCTCGCCGCTGACGCCCAGGTCCCCGCGAATGGGCGCCGGTTTCACCCCCGGATGAAACCGCTCTTCCCAGTAGGAGGAGTGAACCACCGAGATGCGCTCCCGTGAGAGATCACCCCGTCTCAGGAACGGTTCGTAACGTTCCAGCACCGACGCGCTCACCACAATCAGGTGATTCACCAATCGTCGATACAAGAAGCGGTTCAGCGGGTGAAAGGCGACTCTCTTGGTGTTGTGCCGCGTGTAAATCAGGGGAATCGCATGGCCTCCGAGCCTCAGGGCAGCCGCAGCTGCCCACAGATCCTGGGAGCCGTGAGCATCCAGCAAGTCGAACCGTCGGCGCTGCAACAATCGCTGCAGGCAGGTGACGTCCCGGATGGCGGACGCGACGTGCTTGGATTTGAGAAATCGAGGCTCTTCAAACGTCTCCAGATTCCATCGACGCGCCCTTTCGGCGAGCATGGATCCTGAAGGAGCCGCAATGACGACCTCATGGCCGCTTTGCACAAGGGACCTGGAGAGCATCAGGATACGTGCGGGTTGCCCTCCCCAGCCCTGGTGAAAGTTGGTATGCAGGATTCTCAGTCTGGAAGGATCCACGGGGAAGTCTCCGGAGTTGCCGGGAGGGCGGGGTGGCCGGCTATGCTATGATGCCGCGCGTTGAGGCGTCAACCCTGCTCTTCGAGCGGGCGCACCGAGCTGCGGCGCCGTCCGCCGGCTGGACGAGGCAGGGTTCCGCGGAGCCGAGGTGATGGTCCCTTTTCTGGTTCTCCAGACCCTTCCCAAACCCAACGTCTTCAGCCCCCGAAACGCGCTTCTGACCCTGGCGCGAAATCTGGACCGTGCCCGGTTCACCATGGTCGTGGCAGTACCGCGACCCGGTTTGCTGAGTGAGGCGTTGGAGAAGGAAGGGATTCAGGTGGTGCGAATCACCGGGCTGAGGACCTATCGGCGTCATGATGCTCTGTGGCGATTGCCCGCGGTGGTCCTCAGGGTCGCGCGGCTCGCTTCGCGGATGCGAGCACGATTCCTGGTCAGCAATCATGCCGAGCTGGGACCGTTCGCCGACGCGACTGCGCGCCTGAACGGAATCCCCTGGATCTGCTTCCTGCGACAGGCGGATCGACCGGAGCGCTATTATGCAAAATACCGGGTCGCCCGGGCCGATGCGGTCGCTGCGGTCAGCGAAGCGGCTCTGAGTGGCTACCGCGGATATCTCGTCAAACGAGGATTGGCTGCCAACCCAATGCGAGTCATCCCCACGGGCATTGAGCTCCCCCCGGGCGGGGATTCCCATCGAATGGCGACCTCCAAGCCTCCGGATCGTCAGGCGCGCGTTCCCACCCTGGGAACCGTCGGGCTGAGAGACGTCAAGCGTCCGGAGTACCTCCTGCAGATTTTCGCCCGTGTCCGAGAACAACTCCCATCGGCACGGTGCTTGATGATTGGCAACACCGAGCCCGAAGAGCGGAGCCGGTTGTGCTCCCAGGCGGCAGACCTGGGGATATCGGACTGGGTAGAGTTCCCCGGGCAGCAGCGCGACATGGATTCCTGGTATCCACTCCTGAATGTTTACGCGCACACCTCGCGCAGCGAGGCACTTCCCAAGACAGTCCTGGAGGCCATGGCTCATTCCCTCCCCGTGGTGGCATTCAAGGTTGGCGGAATCGTGGAGGCAGTGGCCGATGGCCAGAGTGGATTTCTTTGTCCGGAGGGCGACCTCGACCGGTTCTGCGACGCCTTGTTGCCGCTGCTTCAGGACGAGGCCCTCGCAAGACGGTTCGGAGCTGCCGGCCGTGCCCTCGTGGAGCAGAAATTTTCCCCCCGGAACATGGCCGACGGGATGATGGCTCTGTTCGATCAGATCCTGGGCTCACGAGGAGACGAGGTCGTTCCTGTGCCCTCGAATCTGTGAGACCCGTTCGGGAGTCAAGCGCGTGTCATTTTTTCAACAGCTGAAAGCCCGGTGGCAACGTGCCAACCCGCGTGGATTCTGGGAGCGGGAATACGCCGACGCGGGGGCCGACGAAAAATGGGCCTCCGACGCCCGGCTCGGGTTTTATGATTTCGCCGCCGAGGCGCTGCCCAAAGAGCCTCTGCGAATCCTCGACATCGGCAGCGGTTTGGGCCACGGTGGCAGGCATTTGATGGCGCTCTGCCCTCTCTGGATCGTGGAGGGATTCGAGGTCAGCCGCGCCGCGGCCGGACAGGCGGTGATTCCCACCCGCTGCGGGGATTTGCTCAAGGATCCGCTGCCCGATGGCTTCGATTTTTTCCTGCTGGTCCAGACTCTCGAGCACTTCCGGGACACCGGGGTAGTGTTGTCGAGGATTCTCCACGGTCCGGCGCGGGGAGTGGTCATCACCGTACCCTATCGCGGTAAGCTGAATCGAAAACACCTTGCCTCGTTGGACGAGGCCTCCTTCGCCGACTACCCGAACGCCGTCATCCAATTGCGTCAGCGGCGCTACGCGAAGGATGGCTCCCTGAAGACCGACATGAGAGTGCTCCTTCCCGCCGCCACGATGAACCCGAAGTGAGAATCGTATTGACCACCGACTCTTATCTCCCCCGGCTGGGAGGGCAGGAGATGGGAGCTTTTCGCTTGACCAAATACCTGCAGCGACGCGGCAATCCCGTGCGCCTCATCACCACCGAGAGACACCCGCTCTCCGGCGCGGAACCGGGAGAATTGGACGTTTTGCGTGCCCCCCATGCGTTCGGCCCATGGTCGCGGCGCTCTCTGCACCGACTGCTGGAAATGGAATTCCGTAAAGCCGAGGTGGTTCATTCGCGCTACTGTTATCGACTGGCGGCCATTTCCGCTCCCGTGGCCCGGCGGCTATCACGCCGTTTCGTCGTTTCACTTCATGGGCTCGGGCTGCTCGACAATCCTCAGGACTCGACCTTCCGGAGGTGGAGTCATCGACGATATCGACGCTCCTCGCTGGCTCTCGCTGATGCGGTCATCGCCACCAGCCGTGAATTCGCCCAGCTGGCGGCCGCTTACTGTGACCCGCGCAAGATCGTGGTCATTCCCAACGGCGTGGACACCGATGATTTCAGCGCCTCGCGAGCGGCTCCCGAGTCTTTGAGCCGAAAGTATCGATCGGAGCAGGTGGTCCTGGCGGTTCGCCGATTGGTGCCGAAAAACGGGATTCAGTACCTGGTGCAGGCGGCCCCGAGAATCCTGAAATCCTGTCCGGAAGTCCGATTCATCATCGGCGGCTGGGGCTCACAGGAGGCGGAGTTGAAGCGCCTGGCCGAAGGGCTCGGGGTGGCTCCACGTTTCGATTTCGTGGGCGCCATCCCCAATGCCGAAGTCCCCGACTACCTCTCGCTGGCGACGCTCGTCGTTTTCCCGTCCTCCATGGAGTCCACCAGCCACGCGTGCCTGGAAGCCATGGCCATGGGGAAACCGGTGGTGGCCAGCCGGCTGGGGGGGCTTGCGGAGCTGCTGGGTGAGGAGGGAAGGGGCGTGCTGGTGGACCTTTTCGACTCCAGAGGATCCAGCTATCACGCTCCTCCGGCCCTCAGCCGGGAGGCCTCCGATCGATTTGCCGACGCCATCATCAGCCTGCTCCGGGACTCCTCCCGGGCCCAGAAACTCGGGGCAGCAGGGCGCGAGTACGCCCTCGCCCACTTCGACTGGAACGTTCTCGTGGAGCGCATTCTTTCGGTTTATCGTGGAGACTCGGCGGCCTGAGACTTCAGCCCATCGGCTGAGGGTTCCATTCCCACCAGAGCGTAGCTCCGGTGTCCAATTGAAGCTACGTCGATTACTTGAAGAGGAAGAGTTTCCTGAAGGGCCGAAACCCGCGCCTTTGGGACGACGCAGAGGGCCCCATCGGAGCCGCGGACCAGCGCCTCGAGCCCGCCGGGGGTCCGCACTACCTGCAACCTTCGGTGTGTGTAGTAGGCCACGGAGGGAAGATAGTCGCCGTAAACTCCCAGGGGACTCTCGCCGATCCGGGACAGGATACGCTCACTGAAGGCGCGTCCAGATTTGTACGAATTCAGCCAGGGAAAGATGGCACCTACGATCCAGAGGTAGGCGGAGGCCGTCGCGGCGATGAGGGTGAGGATCACCGCCCCCCTCCTGCCTCTTCGCTGCAACCACAACGCCCCCACGCAGGCCACGCCGAGAAAGAGCCCCAGGGGCATGATTCGCTCCCGAAGGCCGGGATAATGCATTCCCCGGTCGGCCAACCAGAGCGATCCTGCGAGGCATCCCAGGCCTCCCAGTGCGATCGGCCACTCGACCCACCGCCTCATCTCCGAGACATCGAAACGGGTCAAGTACCCGTCGAAGAAACACCCAACCAACAGAGCCAGGGCCGGAAAGAGAGGCAGGAGGTAGGAGGGACGCTTTTCTGCCACCAGGCTGAGAAGGCACAATTGGCCCACGACCCAGCCATAGACGAACAGCAGGCTCCCCCGCTCCCGCCGATGGGTGGCAGGAAATGTGAACCTAAAAACGGAGGGGAGGAAAAGGGTCCAAGGCAGAAACTCAAGGGGAAGGGAGTAGAGGTAATAGGTGAAGGGGCGTGGATGGTGCACGCCTTCCTGAAGCCGCTGGAACACCTGCCTGTCCACCACGGACCAGGGGTCGACTCCCGAAAGCCGGGAGCTGGCGTAGAGCCATACCGCGACCGGGAGAAGACTAAGCGGCACCCCCCAAAACCAACCGCTCCGCTTCAGGCGCGACAATTCCCCGGTGGAGGCCAGAGCGACGAGCACTCCGGCGGCCGGTAAGACCATCCCAAACGGCCCTTTAGCCAGGCACCCCAGCGCCATCCAGACATACATCCAAATCCAGCTCCGGCGGTTCCCTTGGAGTGCCGTGTAGGCGCTCTCCATGGCGAGCACCACGAAGAGGGTGAGGAGCGTGTCCATGTGGACCCAGCGCGACTCGAGGAAGAACCGCTGACTGGTGGCCATTGTCATAGCCGAGAGCCAGCCGACTCGGGAGTTGAAGAGTCGTTGCCCCAGCCGATAGACCGCCACCACGCACAATAGGCCAGCGAGTCCGGCGGGAATGCGCGCGGTGGTCTCGCTCAGGCCCCCTCCCATCCGGGCGGCAACCGCCAGAATCCAGAAGAAGAGCGGAGGTTTGTGAGTGTAGGGCTCGCCATTGTCGGTGAGGCGAATCCACTCGTCGTTTTCCAGGATGTTTCGCGTCACCCCGGCATAGCGGGGCTCGTCGGGATCCCAGAAGTCGTGATTGCCGATCTGGAACGAGAAGAGTACCAGGCAGGTGGCCACGAGGGCCAGGAGCAGGCGGCGCTCCAGGCTCATCCGTGGGTCCCGGTGCCCTCGCGGAACTGTAGCTCGTAGAGGCGCGCGTAGGCACCACGTTTCTGGAGCAGGACTTCGTGGCTTCCCTGCTCCACGATCCGTCCTCCTTCCAGCACGGTAATCAGATCTGCGTTTCGCACGGTGGAGAGACGATGCGCAATGACGAATACGGTGCGTCCCTGCATGAGATTGTTGAGGGCCTTCTGCACCATCGACTCCGATTCCGTGTCCAATGCGGAAGTAGCCTCGTCGAGGATCAAGATGGGAGAATTCTTCAACAGCGCCCGCGCGATGGAGATTCGCTGGCGCTCGCCGACCGACAGGAGATGCCCGGCTTCCCCAAGCCTCGTGTCGTACCCGGAGGGGAGCTTTTGAATGAAGTCATGAGCGTAGGCGGCCCGGGCAGCCGACTCGACGTCTTCCCGGGGAACATCCTGACGGCCGTAGGCAATGTTGTTCCGGACCGTATCGTCGAACAGGAGAATCTCCTGAGTCACCAGAGCGATCTGGGAGCGCAGGGACGAAAGCGTTACTCCTCGAATATCCGTGGCATCGATGGTAACAGCGCCGCTGGTGACGTCGTAGAAGCGTGGCAGGAGGTTCACGAGGGTGGTTTTTCCCGCTCCGCTGCCGCCCACGATTGCCACTACCTGGCCGCAGCGAACCCGGAGGTTGACCCCCTCCAGCACCGGCGAATCCCGGTAACGAAAAGCCACGTCACTAAACTCGATGGTCGCCGCGAAGGGAGCCAGGGCCACGGCAGTGGAGCTCTCTTTCACGTCTACCTCGGCGTCCATCATCTCGAAGACCCGGCGCGTAGCGGCCATGGACTGCTGGAAGTCGTTGTTAATCTTGGCGAGGTTCTTCACAGAAGCGTAAAGCCAGCCGAGCGAAAAGAGAAAGCTGGAGAATTGCCCGGCATCCACGACTCCCTTGGAAATCTGGTACCCCGCATAACCGATGAGACCGGCCGCAGCCAGCGCACCTACCATTTCCATGATGGGAGGGGAAAGGGATACCAGCCGCGCCCCGCGAAGCTCCTGGCGCTGGACCTTCCTGAGAGCATCGGTGAAACGGCGGACCTCATAGTCTTCCATGCCGAATCCCTTGACGATTCGATTCCCGGTGATCGTCTCTTTCAGAATGTTGGTGACGTCGGCCATTTTCTCCTGGCTCGTCCGGCTGGTGATTTTCAGCCTCCTCCCGAATCGGACGATCGGGTAAAGAATCAGAGGAAGCACGAAGAGGCAGATAGCGGACATTGCAGGGTAGAGGAAGAAGACCCAAAGCACTTGTCCCGCAATGATGAACGAGAGACGGAACACGTCCGCCAGATCCCCCGAGACAGTTCGTTGCATGCGCGCAATGTCCGAGGTTAGGCGGGAAATCAAGAGTCCGGTGGGATTCGCTGAGAAGAAGGCTGGGCTTTGTCGCTGAATGCGACCATAAAGGTCCTTCCGCAGATCCAGAATCACTTGAAGACCGACCGCCCGGACGTAGTAGGTGCTGAAATAGGTCAGGAAGCCCTTCAGTAGGTACAGAATCAGAACCAGCACTGCAATGGTGAGGAAGGTCGTGCTGCGTCCCTTGTCCTCCAGCCTTTGCCCGAGTGAGGTATATCGCGCGATCCACCCCTCTCCGAGAATTCGGTTGGAATAATCGAGGACGCTGAATAGATCGCCGGCGCGATGGGACTTGCCATCGAGGGCCGCCGCATTGGGCACCGTGGGGAGAATGTCATTGACCAATGGGCGGACGAGACTGGCCAAGGCAACAATCGTCAGCGCCGCCAGGGCGGCACAGACGAGGGCTGCCGCCAGCTTCCCTAGATAGGGCCGCGCGTAGCGCAGAAGCCTGGCGAGATCCTTCATGCCTGGCGGCTCAGTGCCGGGGTAGCTCGAGGGAATTGAAGAAATAGCCGATCTCGAACTCAGCCGAGGCGGGCGAGTCAGAGCCGTGGATGATGTTCTTCTCAATGGAGGAAGCGAGGTCTTTGCGAATCGTGCCCGGGGCCGCCTTGGCAGGATCGGTGGCTCCCATCACGTCACGAAGGCTCGTGATGGCTTTTTCACCTTCGAGGACCGCCACCACCACGGGACCTGACGTCATGAATTTCATCAGACTCGCGAAGAAGCCTCTTTCCCGGTGGACGTGATAGAAGCCTGCAGCCTGCTCTTGTGAGAGATGCAGCATCTTGAGCGCCACTGGCCTGAGTCCGCGACCCTCCAGCCGCTTGATGACTTCTCCGACGAGCCCCGCAGCCACCCCATCCGGTTTGATGATCGTCAGGGTCCTTTCCATGCAGTCTCCTTGTCGAACAGGGGGAAAGCCTATCGAGGTTTTGACGCCAGCTCCTCGGCCATGGCTTCGCCGATGCTGGCGGGGCTTTCCACCACTCGAATCCCGGCTGATTGAAACGCCTTGGTCTTCTCCGCCGCAGTGCCGCTGCCACCAGCGATGATGGCGCCGGCATGTCCCATCCGCTTCCCCGGGGGGGCCGTCCGCCCAGCAATGAATGCCACCACGGGAATGTCGAGATTGTCTCGAATGTAGGTTGCAGCCGCTTCTTCGGCATTTCCGCCAATTTCCCCGATCAGCACGATGCCCCGGGTGGCCGGATCCTCCCGAAAGAGAGCCAGCGCGTCGATGAAATGGGTGCCGATGATGGGATCCCCTCCGATTCCGATGCAGGTGCTCTGTCCCAGATTCCGCGCGGTCAGCTGGGCTACGGCCTCGTAGGTGAGGGTTCCGCTTCGCGAGATGACGCCGACGGGTCCCGGACGGTGAATGGACCCGGGCATGATTCCGATCTTGCATTCCCCGGGGGTTATGATTCCAGGGCAGTTGGGGCCGATGAGCCGCGTTTTCTTGCCCTCCAGGTACGCCTTAGCTCGCACCATGTCGAGGGTGGGTATTCCCTCGGTGATGCAGACGACGAGCGGCAGCTTTGCGTCGGCCGCCTCCATGATGGCGTCCGCGGCGAATGCGGGGGGCACGAAAATCACCGATGCGTCCGCCCCCGTGTTGGTCACGGCCTCGATGACGGTGTTGAATACCGGAACACCTTCGTGAGTCGTGCCTCCTTTGCCGGGTGTCACCCCTGCCACCACCAGGGTGCCGTATTCCACGCACTGTCGGGTGTGGAAGGTCCCCTCCTTGCCGGTGATTCCTTGCACCAGCAAGCGGGTTTTCCGGTTGACCAGAATGCTCACGCGCCTCCTTGGGACAGGGCCACCACCTTGCGGGCCGCGTCCAGCATTCCGGCCGCCACGCTGAAGTTCAGGCCGGAATCGAGAAGTATCCTGCGCCCCTCTTCTACGTTCGTCCCTTCCAGCCTCACGACCACCGGTACCTTGACGCCCATGCGGGAGGCGGCGGCGACCACTCCCTCCGCCACGACGTCACAGCGCATAATGCCCCCGAAGATGTTGATGAGCACCGCCTTCACGCTGGGATCCGACAGGAGGATGCGGAACGCGTTGGAGACCTGCTCGGTGCTGGCGCCTCCCCCGACGTCCAGAAAGTTCGCGGGAGCTCCGCCGGCCAGCTGGATCAGATCCATCGTGGCCATCGCCAGACCGGCGCCGTTGACCATGCAGCCCACTTCCCCATGCAGCTTGATGTAGTTCAATCCGAAGCGCGAGGCTTCCACTTCCAACGGCTCTTCTTCATCCAGGTCTCTCAGCTCCCGGAGATTCGGATGACGGTAGAGCGCGTTATCGTCGAAACTCATCTTGGCATCGAGGGCCATGAGCTGTCCGTCCCGGGTCACGATCAGCGGGTTGATTTCGGCCATGGACGCGTCGCAATCCGCGAACGCCCGAACCAGGGCCGTCACGAGCTTCTGTGCCTGGTCCGCCTGCGCCCCCAAACCCAGCCCATAGGCGAGATTCCTGGCCTGGAACGGCTGGAGCCCGAAGCCGGGCCGGATGGGGGCCCGGAGTATTTTTTCGGGCGAACGGCGAGCCACTTCCTCAATCTCGACTCCCCCCTCGGAGGATGCCATCACCACCGGCATTCCCTGGGAGCGATCCAGCACAACACCCAAATACAACTCCGTGGCTATCTGCAGGCCTTCCTCCAGTAGGACACGCCTCACCCTTTTCCCTTCGCTGCCAGTCTGGGCCGTCACCAAGGTCATGCCGAGCATTTGTGCAGCGAACGACTCGGCTTCCGCCGCCGATTTGGCAATCTTCACGCCGCCACCCTTGCCGCGGCCCCCCGCATGTATCTGGGCTTTCACCACGTATGGGCCGGCCCCCAGACGCGATGCGATCGCCGGCGCTTCCTTGGCACTGAAGCACACCTCCCCTTTGGGGACCTTGACACCGAACTGTTTGAGGATGGCCTTGGCCTGGTACTCGTGGATTTTCACGTCCCACCTTCTGGGGGAGGCATTTTCACTGCAGGGGCAGGCTGAACGTATTGAATGCCGGGGGTTTATAGCATAGGGCGGCAGCCGAGTCAATCCACGCCTGACCAGGTCGCGGCTCGTGAAAACGAGGACACATCCAAGATTCCGGAGGAGAGCCTAGCTTTGACCCTCGTGCCAAGGTCTGCTAGCCTTCGCTGGCCATGCTGTTTACGCATTACCTCGCCCCCAGGGCGATTTTCCCGCTGATGGCTGTCCTCTTAGTGCTCACTCCCGGGTCTTCCCGGATTGCCGCCGTGAGCCCGACTCCACCGTCTCGTGATCTGGAGTCACGAATTCGCGCTGTACTGAACTCCGGTTGTATCGATCCGGGCAAGACCGGAGTGCAGGTGGTCGCGCTCAAGGATGGTACTGAGATATTCGCCAAGAATCCCGATCTGCCGCTCAAGCCGGCCTCCAACCAGAAGCTGTTCACCTCGGCCGCCGCGCTCGCGCTGTTGAAGCCCGACTACGTCTTTCCCACGGTTTTCTATTCCACCCAGCCGATACGCCAGGGCGTGCTCGACGCCGACCTTTACATCAAGGGCTTTGGTGCGCCGGATCTGGTGGGGGAGTTCTTCTGGCTGATGGTGCAGGAGCTCTATCGCCAGGGACTTCGCGAAGTGCGCGGGGATCTGGTGGTGGATGATACCTACTTCGATCCGGTGGAGCGTCCGGAGGTCTGGCCCAGCACGGTCCCCGAAGATTCGTGGGTGAATGCGCCGGTCGGGGCGCTCTCCTTCAACTACGACGTGGTGACCATCCGGATAAAGCCCGGACCCTCCGTGGGCTCCCGACCGCTGGTGGAGCTCATCCCGCTGGCAGGCTATTTCAAGGTGAACAATCGCGCCACGACCAGTTCGGGCCGCGGGAGGCTGGCGGTAGGCCGGGGATTCCAGCAGGGTGTGAATACGATCAATGTCTCAGGATCGGTCCGCCTGGGAAGCGCCCCGGTCGAAATCAACAAGGGGGTCGAGCAACCCGGTCTCTACGCCCTGGCCGCATTCCAGGAGCTCGCCGCCAGGCAGGGCATCGTCATTCGCGGGAAGGTGCGCCAAGCCCCCATACCCGCGGAGGCTCTCGAGCTTTTCCGGTTTGAGTCGAAGCCGCTCGCGGCGATCATCAGGGACATGAACAAGCACAGCAATAACTTCATTGCCGAGACGATTCTGAAAACTCTAGGAGCACAGTTCGTGGGAACCCCCGGAACCACAGCCAAAGGTCTTGAGGTGCTGCGAGACTTCCTGATCAGAATCGGGGTTCCATCGGACGGAATGCTGCTGGCTGACGGATCCGGGCTGTCTCACGACAATCGCGTTACCGCCCGGGCCCTGGTGCAGACGTTGCGGGCCATGAACGAGGATTTCGAGCTGTGGCCGGAGTTCCTGTCGTCACTCCCCATCGCGGGAGTGGATGGCACCCTGCAACGCCGCTTCCGAAAGGAAGACCTGCTACGCAAAGTCCGGGCGAAAACGGGAAAAATCTCCGGGGTGACCACCCTTTCGGGTTACGCTGTGAATGAGGCGAATGAAACGTTCGCCTTCGCAATTCTGCTGAACGATTACCGCTGCGGAACCGAGACCATGAAGCGTCTGATGGACCGGGTTTGTACTGCACTTGTGGAGAGCGACGTTCGGCTTCAATCCTCCACGGCCACTTCCAAAGCCGTGGTCCAGGCGCCCCGCCCCTGATTTCAGAGCTTCAGCTTGTCAACCAGTTCCTTCACCGCTGCGGCCGAGCCCTCGAGAGCCGACCTCTCAGCCTGGGTCAGGGGAATTTCCAAGACGGACTCCACACCCCGGTTGCCCAGTTTCGCAGGAACTCCGACAAACAGCCCACGAATGCCATATTCCCCCTCGAGGTAGGCAGCACACGGGAGGATCTTCTTTCGATCCCTCAACAGCGAATCGACCATTTCGACGATGGCGGCTGACGGGGCGTAATAGGCGCTCCCGGTCTTCAGATAGGCAACAATTTCCGCACCGCCATTGCGGGTCCGTTCCACGAGCCGCTCGATGGTGGCCGCCGACATGAGCTCGGGCAGCGGGATTCCCGAAACGGTGGAATAGCGTGGCAACGGCACCATCGTGTCACCGTGCCCGCCCAGCACCATGGCATGGACATTCTCCACCGAGACGTCCAGCTCTTGAGCGATGAAGGCTCGAAAGCGCGCCGAGTCCAGGACCCCGGCCATTCCGACGACTCGCTGTTTTGGAAATCCCGAGACGCGCAGCGCGGCCTGCGCCATGGCGTCCAGCGGATTGGTGACCACCACCAGGATGGCATTCGGTGAATGTCGGACGATGGGCTCAGTAACGCCTTTTACGATTTCAAAGTTCTTGAACAGCAGGTCGTCACGGCTCATCCCGGGTTTGCGCGGCAGTCCAGCCGTGATCACCACGACATCGGATCCGGCGGTATCCGAATAATCACGCGTGCCCGTGAGACGGCAGTCGAATCCTTCCACCGGTGCCGATTCCCACAGGTCCAGCGCCTTCCCCTCCGGTATCCCCTCCACCACGTCGATCAGAACGACATCCGCCAGGTGCTTCTCGGCGATTCGCTGAGCGGCGGAGGCCCCGACGTTTCCCGCCCCAACTACCGTGACCTTGTTTCTCATGGATTCCTTTTCTCGATGGGCTGGCTTTTCCGCGCCCAGGAATGGCTAAAGGGCCAGCATCTCATTCACAATGGCCTGTCCGAACTCGGAGCACTTTACCTCGACGGCACCCTCCATCTGCCGGGCGAGATCGTAGGTGACTCTCCCCTTTTGAATGGCCCGCCGCACACCCTCCACGATGAGGTCGGTCACTTCCAGCCATCCCAGGTATTCGAACATCATGGCGCCGGAGAGAATCAGGGAGCCCGGATTGACCTTGTCCAGACCCGCGTACGCCGGCGCGCTGCCGTGGGTCGCCTCGAAGAGGGCCGCGGCGTCGCCGATATTGGCACCGGGAGCCATGCCCAATCCCCCCGCCTGTGCAGCGGCTGCGTCCGAGAGGTAATCCCCATTCAGATTGGGGGTGGCCAAGACGCTGTACTCCTTCGGCCGAATGAGCAGCTGCTGGAACATGGAATCAGCAATCCGGTCCTTGACGACCACCTTGCTCTTGGGCGGCTGACTGATTCCAGCCTTCTTCAGGTCTTCTTCCAGTACCGTGTAGTCCGCGAATTCCTCCCTGGCCACCTGGTAGCCCCATTCCTTGAAGGCTCCCTCGGTGAATTTCATGATGTTTCCCTTGTGCACCATGGTCACGCTGTCCTTCTGTTTCTCGATGGCGTACCGAATGGCCTTGCGAACCAGGCGCTTGCTGGCCTTGGCGCTGGAAACCTTTACGCCGATAGCGGCATCGTCAGGAATCTCCGTTCCCATCTCCCGGTTCAAGAAGGAGATGACCTTGTGGCACTTCTCTGATCCGTCCCGCCATTCGATTCCGGCGTAAACGTCTTCCGTGTTTTCACGAAAGATCACCACATCCAGATCCATGGGTCGCTTTACGGGCGAGGGCACGCCTTCGAAGTACTTGACGGGCCGAATGCACGCGTACAAATCCAGCTGCTGGCGCAGCGAGACGTTGAGGCTGCGATAGCCGCCGCCGATAGGGGTGGTGAGAGGACCCTTGATGGCCACGGCATAGGCGCTGATCGCCTCCAGCGTATCGCCCGGCAGCCACTCTCCGTAGCGCTCCCGTGCTTTTTCGCCGGCATAGACCTCAAACCAGGCCACTTTTCGCTTTCCAGCGTAGGCCTTTTCCACCGCCGACTCAAAGACGGGGCGGGCGGCTCTCCAGAGGTCGGGGCCCGTACCATCGCCCTCGATGAAGGGAATGACGGGGTTGGCGGGAACCTTGAGCTTCCCCTCTTCCACCGCAATTCGCTGTCCTGTGGTTGGCAGATTCAGTTTCTGAAACTTCAAGGTTTTGATTCCTCCGATGGTGGGTCGCCGCGGATTTCTGCGGGCGCAGGGAAAATTCACCCCTGCGAGATTCGATATTCGGAAAGGTTTGAACGGCGGGGCAATTTATCACACGCAGGCGCTCGCTTCAACCCAATCGAGGCGTCGTCCCAGTAGGCGACGCTCTCAATACTGAGCGAGACTGCCCTCCTGTCGTGCCTTTCGAACTGCCAGCGTGAATCCGGCCATCCCGAGTGGCACGAGCAGAGCCACGAACACCATGAGGGCGAAGATTTCCGGTAGCAGATCCTGCAATCGCGTACCGGAAAGGAGAGACTTCCGAATCCCGCTGAGGGCGTAAGTGATGGGAAGCAACCGCCCTAGCTCCCCCAGGTGATGAGGCAACGTCTGGGCCGGGATGAAAACTCCTCCGAAAAGCGCTGAGGCGCTGGAAATCAGGAAATTGATGGGATCGCCACGCTTCAGATAGAGGATGAAGGCAGCCGACAGGATTCCAATTCCTGAAAAGGCCAGGATCGTGAGCAGGAGGATGATGAAGAAGGCCACCAGGCTGTCGAAGCGGAGCTGGAGGCCGAAACATGCCCCCAGAGCTAGGTACAGCACGACCCGGACGGAAGTCATGAAGAAATCCCACAAGGCTGAGGAGAGGATGATCAGCGGAATTGGGGTCGGCGTCATCAACATCGCCTCCAGTGTTCCGGTGAGCTGCTCTCCGCGCAATTTGGTAGCGAAGCTGCTCAGGGCCGACCAGAGGTAATGCGAAAAGGCGATACCCACCAGCACATAGGCGAAGTAAGGAACACCGGGGAATTCTGGGAGGGCCCCCTCCGGCGGCTTCAGGAAGCCCGCGATGAGATACCACAGGCTTACCGTGAGCAGAATCCCCCCGATCTGCATCACGAAGGCGGTCCGGTAACTCATCTCCTCCAGGAGATCCTTGCGAAAGAACGCCACCATCGTCCGCAAGCGAGTCAAGGGACTTCCTCCTCGATCCGGTCAAAGACCTCCTGCAAGGTGGGTTCTACTTTCGAGCACGACACCACCCGCCCTCCCAGGCGCAGCACCTCCGCGAGCAGCAGCGAGAGTTTTTCCCCATCTCTCCCGAATTCTCCCGCCGCCCGCAGCCGTCCTCCTGTGAGGCTGGTCCAGGTGATCCCATTTTTGAGGGAAGTCGGAATCTCGTTGAGGCCGGAGACGACGAGCACATAGGCTTCCTGACCCTTTCCCCAGGGGGGCAGATCTTCAACGCTTCCCTCGCCCAGCACCCGACCTTTGGAGAGCACCACCACCCGATGGCAAAGCTGCTCCGCTTCCTGCAAGTTGTGAGTCGCCAGAAAGAGGGTCTTCTTCTCACGCCCGTTCAGTTCTTCCGCTATGAAGCGCCTCAGGTGCTTGGCGGAAATCGGATCCAGGCTTCGAGTCGGCTCGTCCAGGAGCAGAATCGGCGGGTCGTGAAGCAGGGCGCGCGCCATCGCCAGGCGTTGCTTCATCCCTGAGGAATAGTCCCCAAAAGGCTTGTCCGCCTGCTCCCCGAGCTCGAGGCGGTCCAGGAGGTAGGCGATGCGGTCCGAGAGGGCTTTGCCGTAAAGCTGGTACAGGCTGCCAAAAAAGCGGAGGTTCTGCCGCCCCGTGAGCCGCCAATAGAAGCTTCGCTCGTCAGAAGAAACGAAGCCCAGGGCACGCTGAATGGCACCGTTATTTCGCTGGAGGTCGTGACCTCCCACCCTGACCGTTCCACCGGTGGGAAGAATCAGGCAGGATAGAATCTTCAAAAGGGTGGTTTTTCCAGCTCCGTTCGATCCCAGCAGGCCGAAAATGGCTCCCTCGGGCACTTCCAGCGAGACATCCCGGAGAGCCCAGGTCTCGGCACGCGGACGGGAGCGGGTCAGCAGCTGCCCCAGGGAGCGTCGGGGCTTGAAAAGTCGGCTGAGGTGCGAAATTTCTATGGGTGCAGACATGAACCGGTGTTCGTCCGGACGAGAAGGGCAAGTCGAATCGTCATGCTATCGACCCCTCGAAGCGCTGTCAACCACCGACGATTTTCTTTGACAGCAATTCGACCTATCGACTAAGATGTTCTCCCGTCATAAAGTTTCGAGATTTCCCGGAAGAGACTATCCCCGTGATGGAAGCCGTTGGAGTTATTCCTGCGCGCTACCGTTCGGTTCGATTTCCAGGCAAAGCCCTGGCGGACCTGCGCGGAATGCCGCTCGTGCAGCACGTTTACTCGAGAGCTAGCAAGGCTAGCAGTTTGGAGCGGCTGGTTGTCGCAACGGATGACGAGCGAATCTGCCAGGTGGTGAGGAGCTTCGGGGGCGAGGCGATACTGACCTCTCCGGACCATTCCTCCGGCACCGATCGCCTGGCTGAGATCGCGGCCAACATGTCCGCTGCGCTGTATGTCAACATCCAGGGAGATGAGCCTTTGGTAGATTCCCGCGACATCGACCGGCTCGTGGAGTCCCTTCGATCCGATCCGGGCCTGGAGATGGCAACGATGCGGCGTCGCATTGAGGACGAAGCAGACTTTCAAAACCCCAACGTGGTCAAGGTGGTGGTGGACGCTTCCGGCGAAGCACTTTATTTCTCACGCTCCCCTGTCCCGTTCAGGCGGGAGGTGGGGCAATTCACCGCTTATCGGCACATCGGGCTTTATGCCTATCGGAGGAAGTTACTCCTTGAGATTGCCGCCCAGCCGGTGGGAGACCTGGAAAGGACGGAGCAGTTGGAGCAGCTTCGCGTCCTGGAAATGGGGCGCCGCATCCGAGTGCTCGACGCCGTGGGGGATGGCATCGGGGTTGATACACCGGAGGATCTGGAAAGAGTCAGAGTCATTTTAGGCCGGTCGGTACGCTGAACGGTTCTTGACAGGTGTGAGGGAGATCCATGCCAACTAAATACATCTTCATCACCGGGGGGGTGGTTTCCTCCCTCGGGAAGGGCCTGGCAGCCGCTTCGATCGGGCGGTTGATGGAGAGCCGTGGGTTCACCGTCACGCTCCAGAAATTTGATCCCTACCTCAATGTGGATCCGGGAACCATGAGCCCGTACCAGCATGGCGAGGTGTATGTCACAGAGGATGGGACGGAGAGCGATTTGGACTTGGGCCATTACGAGCGATTCACTTCGACCCAAACCACCCGCGACCACAACTATACGACCGGCAAGATCTATGAATCGATCATCAACAAGGAGCGACGAGGGGACTATCTTGGAGCCACCGTGCAGGTCATTCCCCACGTCACCGACGAGATCAAGCAGGCGATCCGCAAGATTTCCAAGGATGTCGACATTCAAATCGTGGAGATCGGGGGGACGGTTGGCGACATCGAGTCGCTCCCCTTTCTCGAGGCCATCCGGCAGTTCCGGCTGGAAGTGGGCAGGAGCCACGCGATTTTCATCCATCTCACCCTCGTTCCGTTCATAGGCGCGGTCGGCGAGTTGAAGACCAAACCCACACAGCACTCGGTTCGAGAGCTACGCGCCATCGGCATTCAACCGGACATCCTTCTCTGCAGGACGGATCGACTCCTATCGGTGGAGATCAAGAAAAAAATCGCCCTGTTCTGCAACGTTTCCGAGGAGGCGGTGATCACCGCCAAGGACGTCGAATCGATCTACGAAGTCCCGCTGATCCTCGCCAAGGAGGGGCTGGACGCCATCATCTTGAAAAACCTGGATCTCCCCTATCGGGACAAGGACATGGGGGACTGGAACCAGGTGGTGGAGACCATCCGAAAGCCTTCCTGCGAAACGAACATCGCCCTCGTGGGCAAGTATGTGGAGTATGAAGATTCTTACAAGAGCCTCACGGAGGCACTGACTCACGGGGGGTTGGCCAACAAGGCCCGGGTGAATATTCGCTGGATTGAGGCGGAGGGAATGGAAAATGAGGCCCTCCGACAGGAGCTCTCAGGGATGGATGGCATCCTCGTTCCCGGAGGATTTGGTATACGCGGAGTCTCCGGGATGATTCATGCGATTCGCTTGGCCCGCGAGAAGAAGTATCCCTTCTTCGGGATCTGCCTGGGATTGCAGTGCGCGGTCATCGAGTTTGCGCGAAACGTTTGCGGCATGAGCGATGCCGACAGCACCGAGTTCAATCCCGAGACTCCCAAGAAGGTGATTTACAAATTGAAGGAGCTGGAAGGAGTAGACAGCATGGGCGCCAATATGCGTCTGGGTCGCTATCCCTGTTTACTGGAAAGCGGATCGTTTGCCCAGCGTGCCTATGGTGCGGATGAGATCTCCGAACGGCACCGTCATCGCTATGAAGTGAATCGAGCCCTGGCCGAGGATCTCGTCAGGCGGGGTTTGCGGATCACCGGCCAGTCGCCCGACGGCCGATTCGTGGAAATCATCGAGCTGTCCGATCACCCCTGGTTCCTGGCTTGCCAGTTCCACCCTGAATTCAAGTCCAAGCCGTTGGCCCCACATCCTTTGTTCCGGAGCTTCGTAGCCGCCTGCCTGAAGCATCGGAGTGATCTCAAGCGGTAGCGCCCGGAGATTCGATTTGGAATCGGTAGCCATCTCCCCCGGAATTCACGTCGGACCAGGGCGCGCGCCGCTGGTGATCGCGGGGCCCTGCGTGATTGAGGGGGAGGCCCACTGCCTGGCCCTGGCTGCGGCACTTCGGGACACGGCCCGGCAGGTCGGCCTCCCGCTGGTTTTCAAGGCGAGCTTCGACAAAGCAAACCGCTCCTCTATCCAGTCGTTTCGGGGGCCCGGGCTGGCGGAAGGACTACGCATTCTCGGCCGGGTCAAGCAGGACTTGGGCATTCCTCTTCTCTCCGACGTTCATGAGCCGGGGCAGGCGACAAGCGCTTCAAAGGTTCTGGACATCCTGCAGATACCCGCCTTTCTCTGCCGCCAGACGGATCTCCTGGTCGCAGCGGCGGCCACGGGCTTGCCAGTGAACGTCAAGAAGGGGCAATTCCTCTCCCCCTGGGAATCGAAGAACATCATCGACAAGCTCCGGTCCGCCGGGGGCTCGAGGATCCTCCTGACGGAGCGTGGAACCACTTTCGGCTATCAGAATTTGGTCGTCGACTTCAGGTCCATTCCCATCATGCAGAGCTTCGGCTGTCCGGTAATCTTCGACGCCACTCACTCTGTCCAGAGACCGGGGGCCGAGGGGTCCCGATCCGGAGGGGACGGAGAGTTCATCGAGACCCTGGCTCGCGCGGGGATTGCGGCCGGAGTCGACGGGCTGTTCGTCGAGGTGCACGACAATCCTCCGGCAGCCCTTTCCGATGGCGCAAACGCCCTTCCCTTGGCGCGATTCCGGAGCCTTCTTGAAGAGGTTCGGCGAATTGCGGAAGCGGTGGGAAGAAGATGGTGATTCGGGAAATCGGCCGCCAGGTATTGGAATCGGAGGCCGAGGCCATCCGCAATTTGATCCCGCGGCTCGACGAGTCCTTCGACGCGGCGGTCGCCGCCTTGGCGGCCTGCCGGGGAAGGGTCGTGGTGAGCGGCATGGGGAAATCCGGGCTCATCGGCGCCAAGATCGCGGCGACTCTGGCCAGCACCGGAACGCCCTCAAGCTTTCTCCACCCAGCTGAGGCCATTCACGGAGACATCGGGATGGTTGCCCAAGGGGATGTCGTCCTGGGAATCTCCTCCAGCGGGGAAACTGAGGAAATGTGCCGACTGGTGGAGCTCCTGAAGCGCCTTGGCATCCCTCTGATTTCTCTGACGGGGAATCTGGAGTCCACCCTGGCCCGCCACAGCCTCGTTGCTCTCGATGTGGGAGTGGCGAGAGAAGCGGGTCCCATGGGACTCGTCCCGACGTCCAGCACGACCGCCGCTTTGGCCATGGGGGATGCCTTGGCCGTGGCCTTGTTAGAGACCAAAGGATTCACCTCCAGGGATTTTGCCGTCTTCCACCCGGGAGGGCGCATTGGGAGGGAGATCCTGATGGTCGAAGACCTCATGCATGCTCGTAAGAATTGTCCTTGTGTGGCCAAGGGTGCCAGCATGCTGGAGGCCATACGAGAGATCTCGAACCGGAGACTCGGCATGACCTGCGTGGAAGAGGCCGATGGCACCTTGGCGGGCATTATCACCGATGGTGACTTGCGGCGATGCCTGGAGCGAGGCATGGACTTGTCGTCCTGCATTGCCCAGGACTGCATGGTCACTAATCCCGTGACGGTTTCCAAGAGCGAAACCGCTGCCCTGGCACTGAACCTGCTGGAGTCACGAAAAATCACCTCCCTGGTAGTAGTGTCGCTCGAGCGGCGCATCGAGGGCGTTCTGCACCTTCACGACCTGTGGCGGACGCAACTCTTTTGAGGAAGCCGCCACGTCCCCTTCCCGGGAGTCCCCGAACCTTGCCTGCTCGCGTATCCCCCCGCATCGCTGCCCGCACGGTTCAGCTTGTCCTCATGGATGTGGATGGGGTCATGACTGATGGGAGCATCTACTTTGTGGAGGGAAAGAGCGAGGGCCGGGTATTCGACGCAAAGGACGGCGTCGGAATATGGCTGCTTCGGCGGGCCGGCTTGTCGACGGGTGTCATCTCCGGTCGCGGTTCCGCAGCGGTTCGCCGGCGCGCCAAAGAGCTGGGAATGGAGGAGGTTCACCTCAAGGTCAGAGACAAGCGGAAGGTCTACCTGGAGATCCTGAAAAGACGCGGATTATCGGATGACGAGGTCTGCTTTATCGGCGACGACGTGGTGGATCTTGGAGTGTTGGCGCTCGTCGGGCTCGGTGTGGCCCCTTCGGACGCACACCCCGTGGTTAGGAATGCGGCCACCTGGATTACCCGCGCCCGGGGCGGAAAAGGAGCTGTTAGGGAGGTGGCGGACTTCATCCTCACCGCACAGGGGAAGCTGGGGAGTCTCCTGGAGGCTTTGCGCGGGCATCAACCATGAGCCTTCTCATCTTGATGCTCTGCCTCGTCTTCTTCGGTGGATTGCTCTTCCTGATCACCCAGAACGGACACCCGGTTGACGTAGAGTTTTTGTTCACCTCTTATCGGGAGGTCCCTCTTTCAAGAGTCATAACATTCTCACTCCTGGCGGGAATCGGATTTGCAGCACTGATCAGCTTTCTGGACGGGGCCCGTCTTCGCCTCCAGAATCGGAGGCTTCGCAGACAGGTGGAACGGCTAGAGGTTGAAGTCCAGCAATTGGGCCGATCCCGCAGCAACGCAGCACAACAAGAGATCAGCCCGGTCTCTCCCCCAAGAGATTACACAGTCTCCTGAATGGGAGGGTGCGGCCGGCCCTTATTGCTGGTCGGTGCTTTTTGGTTTCTGAAGAAGGGGGTCAGGACAGTTCGGGGCGCAACTGGGAGCCCGGGGACCACTACTCGAGGGATCAAGCTGTGAATCGGGGGGTGGAACCGGACCATCCAGTGGGCCGTTGCCATCCATCTGGACCGGTGCCAACGACAGATCCTGGAAGAGCACCGTCTGTCCCTTGGGGGTCGAGAATGTAAGGACGGCCAGATTTCCCTGAATTCGAAGGGAGGGAAATCGACTCGGGATGGAGGCGTCGGAGATGGGCAGCGGAGTGGACCAGGTGCCCTGACGGAAGGTGCTCAGATAGATGCGCGGAATCGCCTCATTACGCCACCAGGCAACCACCGGCTGGCCCTTCGAATCGAAGGCCAATCGTGGGTTCAAATCATCATAAGCATTGTCGGAACTCTCCAGCAGGGCCGGGCCCTGCCAGCGTCCGTTACTCCAGGTTGCGAAAGCGATTTCCCGATCCTTGCCATCCGCAGCGGACCAGACCACCCAAGGCTGGCGCGAGCCGGGCTGCTCACCAGTGACCGGCGCCCCATCACCCATTCGGTCACCGGAGGGGTTAAGCAGAAATCGGCTGTCGATTCCTCTACGTATCGCGCTCCAGTACAGCCTCTTCCCATCTTTCGCTTCACTGACCACGAGGATTCGAACATAGCGACCCTGGGAATCGGTGACTACGGAGACCTCGGCCTTCAAGGGAGCAAATGCCCAGGAAGCAAAGACCAGCGCAACGGTTGCGAAGAATCCGCGTCGCCAATTCTGGAACGCCCTAGGAGTGGGCTGCGCGCTCTTCACTGCGACCTCCCCTTTCGATATAGGCGTCGAATTGCCCCACCTCATCGAAGTGACGTTCCAATGAAGACCGAAGGTGGCGCAGGCGGCCGAAATAGACCTTCTCCTGTACAGCGTTCCCTTCTTTGCGTGCAATTTCCCAAAGATAAAAAGCCGATTGAAAGAGGATGTCCGTGTAGGGGCTATCGCCACTATGAGCCGCCGTCTCGGCCTCCTCGAAGTACTCTCGAGCGCGGCCAAGCTTCTCGTCCTTGTAGTAGACCTGCCCAAGAATCCTTAGGCAGTAGGCCGTCCCTCTCCGTAATCCTTCCTTCTTGCTCAAGGCCAGGGCTTCACGAATTTCTTTCAGACCCTTCTCGGTCCGATGGAGCATGACGTGGCAGTAGCCCAAGTTGGCCTGTAGGAGCACGATTTCCTGAGAACTGGCAGTTTCGCGGGCCATCTCGAGCGCCTGCCCATGGAATTCCGCGGCGCGAGTGTAATCCTCCTCCTCGAAACAGGTTCGGCCGATGGCGTGCAACGCATACGCTTGATCCGCTCGCTCGCCGGCCGCCCGAGCCAGATCGAGGCACCTCTCGGCTTCCATCAGGGCCAGATAGCGATCCCCCCGCTCATCGTGGACATTGGAGAGCATCAGGAGCGTGAGAAACCGAGTACGGGGTGAGATCTTCTGGTGGTCGCGGAGTATCAGCCTAAGCTCACTCTCGGCAAGGTTGATTTTCCCGAGGCGGAAGAGCGAAAAGGCCATCTTGTACCGGGCCCTCGCTCTAGAATCGTCCCGGTCAGGTCCCAGAGTCAATTCCGCGGCCTGAAGAGCCGACTCGAAGGCTACGTATGCTCTTCCGAAATTTCCAGCCTCCAATTCCGAATTGCCTCGGGTCTGAAGCTCTTCGAACCCCAATGAGTGGTGGGGCTTGAAGGTATCGAATTTCTCCATTTCGAGGACGTCGGAAAAATTTTGGACCGACACACTGAAGATATTGGCGAGGGTGCACAGCTTGTCAAAGGAGGGATAACAGCGGCCTCTCTCATACCGAGAGAGCTGGGAATTGTCGATTTCGGCTCCCTCCGCCCTGGCCTTGAGCTCAACGCGACGCAGGGAGAAACCATATCCGGTTCGTAGCCGTTTGAGATAGCTCCCGAGCCTCGTACTCCCCCGCTGCTGTTCCACTGGCGACTCCTGATTTTACGTTGCCGGATCCCGCCATGCCGAGAAAGGAGTGAGCGTTGCCCCGCTCCCGCGTTACCCGTCAATTCTTCTTACGGAACGATTTCTATTAACACAAGATCGCCATTCCTGGTTGGAAACTACCACCCAGAGGGAGTGGCGTCAAGGAGAAATTTCCAGGGGGGTGCTGCACGGGCACCGCAGGTGTGGCTGTTTATACAACCAATTGATGTGATTAAGCTTGGTCCGAAGAAACAGGTACAGATTACCCTCCGGTGTGCTCGGAAGCGGCCATGAGTTCCCGCGGGGTCAATACGGCGGTTCCGAGCTTGCCCACGACGAGCCCGGCCGCCAGATTGGCCAGTGAGGCAGCCTCAGGGAGTGAGGCACCAGCAGTTAAAGCCAATGTTAGCACAGCGATAACCGTGTCCCCGGCCCCCGTCACATCGTAGACTTCTCTCGCATAAGAAGGAATGCGAAGCGGATCCCCCGACTCCTGAAACAAAGTCATCCCCTCTTCTCCCCGTGTTAGGAGGACTGCTTGGCATTCGAGCGTCTCTCGGAGAGACCGTCCGATCTCCGAAACCTCCTGGAGAGTCCGCCCCTTCGATCCAACCATGGTCCGGGCTTCATGGAGGTTAGGGGTGATTACGGAAGCCGACCTATAGTACTTATAGTTGCCGGGCTTGGGGTCGATTGCTACCGTGAGTCCAGCCTTCCGCGAAGCCGGAAGGAGTTGCCCCAGCAGCTCGGGGGTGATGACCCCTTTGTCATAATCCGAAATGATAACCGCCTGGGAATTGGCCAGCATTTGGAGGGCTAGTGCGCAGATTCTCTCGGATACCTCGCTGCTAAGCGGATCCTGCGATTCCCTATCGATACGGACAACCTGCTGGTGGTGGGCAATAACCCGGCTTTTCACCGTCGTGACCCGGTCAGGCAACTCGACCACACCACCAGCGTCCAAGTTTGCCTCTTTGAGAAGCCGCCTGAACTCCGTCGCACCTTGGTCCTGCCCCACCACACCTATCAAGCTCGGGGCGGCACCCAGGGCCTGCAGGTTTCGCGCCACGTTTCCCGCGCCACCCAGGGCCGCCGTTTCGGAGTTCAAGTGAACAACCGGCACGGGGGCTTCGGGCGAAATCCGGTGGACCGAGCCCCAGAGGAAACGATCCAACATCAGGTCTCCCACTACCAGGAGACGGCAGCCGGACATGTTGCGCACCAATTCCTTGGCGCGAGTCGCCGACAAAGCTGCATTCAATGCGATTCCCCGGGGCCGTCGTTCAGTCGAGCTTCATCTAGCAACATGACGGGGATGTCATTCTCAATGGGAAAGACACGGTGACACTCCCTGCAAAGGAGTCCGGTGCCCTCCGAGGTCAGCTGGACAGGCTTCTTACAGGCTGGACAGGCGAGAATTTCCAGGAGCTTGGGATCGACAGGCACGGAAGTTTTTTAGCATAGCACCCAGGCGGTGTCAACGAGCCGTGCCTCTCCGGCGCCTTGAGGCTGGTTGGTATAATGAGCGGCTCTGAGAATCTCCGGAGGCGACTCCATGCAGCCATTCAAGGTCAAGAAGGGAGACGGCATACTCCTGCTCCGTTTGGGCGCCGTCGGGGATGTGATCCGTACTCTCCCCTGCCTGACCGCCCTGCGGAAGACTTACCCTGAGGCACGCCTGGCATGGGTGGTCGAAGCGGCGTCCGCAACCCTTCTCCCGGGAAAGCCTTGGCTGGACGAAGTAATAATTTTCCCCAGGAAGGCCTTGGGCCCTTCGGCCTTCGCGCGAAACTCGGTCCGTTCTTTCCGCGAATTGGGGACCTTCTTCTCGCGCCTGCGGAATTTTCGCCCGGATATTTCGCTGGATTTTCAGGGCAGCGCGAAGAGCTCCCTCATTGCGTGGAGTTCGTGCGCTCCGCTCAGAATCGGTTACAGCCCCGGCGCCTCCCGTGAAGGCAGCTTCATCCTGAACAACTCCCACGTGAAGCCTTCTTCGCCTCGAATCAATCGCATTTGGAAGAATCTTGAGTTACTGCAACCCCTGGGGATTTCCAAGGGATCTCCAGAGTTCCATTTTCCGTCGATCAGGACTTCCGAAGGAATCGCCAACTTCTTGTTGTCTTTGGGTTCCGCACACCCCATTGCCGTTCACCCGGGCACCAGTCAGAGGCAATCTCACAAGCGATGGCCTGAGGCCCGATTCGCCCAATTGATCCGTGGTCTCGCCGCGGAAGGTTTTCTGCCGATTCTAACTTGGGGACCGGGCGAAGCAGGAATTGTCCAGGCAATTCTTTCAAAGACCGGCGGAGCCGGGGCAGCGGCACCTCCCATGTCGCTCACCGAAATGCGTCAGTTCCTGACTCACTGCCGACTCTTCATCGGGGGTGACACCGGACCGATGCACTTGGCATGGACCCACGGTATTCCCGTAGTGGCCCTCTTCGGTAGCACCGATCCGAGCATCAACGGTCCACTGGGAAACCATCATCGCATCCTCGCGCCCGCCTGGAAGCCGGGAAGGGGCCACCCTAAGCGCGGTGATTCCACGCCGATGAACGAGATTTCTCCCGCAGAAGTGATGCAAGCAGCGATGGAACTGTTGCAGCCGACATCAATCTTCAATCCTCAAGCACCCCGATGTTGAACCAAGAAGAGCCCAACGGCTCCGTCGGGAAAATTCTGGTCAGGGTCAATAACTGGATCGGTGATGTCGTGATGGTTTCACCCGCCATGCGGGCGGTGAGGAAGGCGTTTCCCAGGGCGGAGATATCGTTGCTGGCGAAGACCTGGGTCCTGGATGCGCTGCAGGGCTCCCCCTATTACGACCATCTCATCGAATACGACCGAGACGGGGACCATGCTTCATGGGTCGGAAGGTGGAAACTGATCGAGAAGCTGCGGAAGGAGCGATTCGACTTGGCGCTTCTCTTCCAGAAGGCTTTTGAAGCAGCAGTGTTCGCGCGCATGGCGTGCATCCCCCGCAGGGTGGGATTTCAGAGTGATTTGCGAGGCTGGCTCCTGACGGATCCCCTTCCGCTTCCGATGGAGGGGCACCACGTGGACCACTTCCTCAAACTCGTCGAGGCCTTGGGCGCCGACACATCCGATCGCAGGCTCAGCTACCACCTTACCCCTCAAGCCAGAGATGCCGCCATCCGTTTCCTCCGAAGGCACGGGATCCTTCAGGGGACGCTTCGCATCGCCTTGCATCCAGGAGCCTCGAAGCCCCCCCGGGCATGGCATGCGGAGCGATTCGGCGAGGTGGCAGCCGCCTTGGCACAAGGCTTCGGAGCAACCCCCATCTTCTTCGGAACTGGGCACGATCTTCAGGCCATCGAGAGGATTCGCTCCCTGGTCGGCGGGACCTGCGTATTTCCCCCCGAAGGTCAGAGCCTCCAGGAAATGGCAGCTCTGCTGGAGCATTGCCATCTCCTCGTTTGCAATGACAGCGGGCCAATGCACATCGCAGCCGCCTTGCGAGTACCGGTGGTCTCCATTTTCGGGCCTGGAACACCCAACCGTACGGGTCCTTATGCAGATGAGAGGCTCTTTAGAGTTGTCACACGCCACTTTCCCTGTTCACCCTGCCGACAAAAATTCTTCGAAGAATGCCTCCCCGCTGCCTCCGGCAAGCCGGCTTGCCTCGAGGAAATTACCAGCGCCGAGGTTCTCGGGGCTTGTCGCGACCTGCTGGGTATCAACGCGATGGAGGGGGCAACAAGCGTCGAAGGCCATTGGAGAGATGGAAGCGAGCCCGCGCCAGAACCCAGCGTGCGCTGAGATACCGCCATAGGGCCCGGGCCTGCTCGCCATTTCCGGCGGCGTAGGCCTTCACAAATGTCCAGCGATCTCTCAACGACAGCGGCTCAGCCCGGCCCATCACCTTGGCCAGCGATCGATAGAGCCGCAGCAGATTGCTGCTCCGCGCTCTGATTCCCGGCGAGCTCTCCATGAAAGCGCCGTCCAAGTCCAGGACGAAGACCTCGTCCTTGACCAGGAGCAAATTGCTCAGATTCAAGTCGGGATGAAGACAGCCCACGGCGTGAAGGGAAGCCACCGTCAGCGCCGCGCGTCTGAGTACCCTGCGGCGCTCCGTGCTTTCAGGGAGGCCCGCCTCGACCCATCGGCGAAGGTTTTCACCGCCCGGAAGGTACCGGGTGAGAATCCACCCCCTGTATACCAGTCCCCCGGCACTCCGAAAATGGAGAGCGAGCACTTCCGGCGTTGGAACTCCTCGCTGCCGAATTGCCTCCGAAACCCGAAGCTCGGCAAGGAATCGATGCACACCCAGGAACCGGTCGCTGAGAAGTTTCCCAACCAGCCCACCGTGCCGAAAGCTTCGTAAGACCATCCCTCCCTTTCCCTGGGTCTCGATCAGGAATACCGGGGCTCGCCCGCCAGGATGGTCCAGCGCTTTCCCGTCAACTCCCCGAATCCACCGATCCCAGAGCTCGGCATCCGGGGCTGGTGAGGCACCCAGCCGTTCTACCCACGCGAGCCCTCCAGGTCCGCGCACCAAACGAAATCCCCCGGGAATTGCCTGGGATTCGGAGCGAAGCTCAGCCTCTGCGACCATTGCCTCGAGGTACCAGATAGGCAGCGCCGATCCCCAGAAGATAAAGCCCGACCATGGGAAGGGCGAAGACACATTGGGTGATGACATCCGGGGTTGGCGTGATGATGGCCGCGACGACGAATATGATCAGCACGGCATACTTGAGATTGTGCAGCAGAAAACCCGGGCTGACGACCCCAATTCTGGACAGGAGGAAGATCGCGACGGGCATTTCGAAGACCAGCCCCATTCCGAGAATGATCTTGCTCTCGAATCCGAACAGGCTCTTCACCGTCAAGGCGGGCTCGAAATCCCCTGCGATGGAGAGCAGGAAGCGCGCGGCATAGGGAAATGCCACGGTGTAGCCGAAAACACCGCCGGAAAGAAAAAAGCAGGTCGCGATGACGATGAACGGTGCAGCATACCGTCGCTCATGAGGATACAGTCCCGGAGAAACGAACCCCCACAATTGATGAAGGATGACAGGAGACGCGGCGAACACCGCCACCAAAAGCGAGACTTTCATGTAGAGGAGGAAGGGCTCGGTGATTTCGATGAAGACCAGTTTATGGCCGCCCAGGTAGGGCTGGAGGGGTCTCACGAAGAAGCTGAAGATTCTCGCGGACTGGGACCACGCCACCAGGAAACAGACCGCCAGTGCGAGTAGTGCCCTGAAGAGGCGAGTACGGAGCTCACCCAAGTGATCGAGGAACGACATCCTGCCTGAATCAGACAGGCTCGGTTCCAACCGACTTCCCGTTCGAGGTTACCGGCTCCGCCGGAGTTCGGGCCACCGTCTGGTCTGGAGGCGGGGAAATCACGGGGGGACGCTCAGCTTCGACCAGTTCACGCTCGAAGGTGCTCTTCAGGTCCGTCGTCGCCCGGCGGAACTCTGCGAAGCTTCTACCCAACGCACGACCCAGCTCAGGCAGCTTTTTTGGCCCGAACAGGAGCAGGGCGAGGACAAAAATTGCGACTAGTTCGGGCGCTCCGAGGGAACCGAACACCTGGCCTCCTGTAAATCCTCTGCCGAATCCTTCACCGACCGCCAAATTTCCGCCGAAACAAGCGGAACTGGACTTCGTATGCTAGTTGGGTGCCCCGTGCATGTCAAAGGCGAACCTCTCCTCGAATGCCCGGGACTCCCAGGCTCGAGGAAGATCTAGTATCCTCACAGGGTGTCCTTTACTTCCCCAGGTGGTCACCCTATACTTTATCCGTATTCATGGAGCGGATAAATTGAAGAACAGGCAGCTAGCGCTGGGTGTCGCTGTATTGGCCGCAGGATCCCTGACCGGAGGAATTTTTGGTCCCCGCCTGGATGCCGCGGCAGATCGCTCGAACGACCGGCTGAAGACATTCAGTCAGATCCTCGGCATCATTCAGGACCAGTATGTCGAGGAGGTCTCCCCGGAGGTGGCCATTGAAGGGGCCATCGACGGGATGCTCAAGACCCTGGATCCCCATACCCACTACCTCAACACCGCTGAATATCAAGACATGATGGAGGAACAGCACGGCAGCTTCAGCGGTTTGGGAATCGTCATCTCCAAACCAACCCTCGACAAGCCGCTCACGGTCATTGCGCCCATCGAAGGCACCCCGGCGTACCGGGCCGGCATCAGGCCGGGTGACATCATTTCCCAAATCGAGGGGGTCGACACCCTCGATATCTCAGTTGACCAGGCTCTCAAGAAACTTAGGGGACCCAAGGGGACCCAGGTCAACATCACCGTCGTCAGACCTGGAGAGGACGATGTGCTGCACTTCACCATCACCAGGGATGACATCCCGACCCGCTCCGTTCAATATGCCTTCATGATTCGTCCGGAGGTGGGATTCATTCGCGTGAGCAATTTCACTCAAACCACGGATCGCGAGCTCGAAGATAAGCTTCAAGTTCTCAAAAATGCTGGAATGAACCGCCTCATCCTCGATCTTCGCGGCAACCCCGGCGGATTGCTGGAGCAGGCCGTGCGCATGGCGGACAAGTTCCTTACCCGTGGCCAGGTTGTTGTTTATACACGCGGTCGCACGAAAGGGTCGGATCAGGAGTACACCGCTTCAGGAGCGGGCACACACATCGACTTTCCGGTCGTGGTCCTGGTGAACAAGTACAGTGCCAGCGCTTCAGAGATAGTCGCCGGGGCATTACAGGACCATGATCGTGCGCTGATCGTCGGAAAAACGACTTGGGGGAAGGGGTTGGTGCAGACGGTGTATCCTCTCAGCCACCGTTCAGCCTTGGCCCTCACGACGGCTCACTACTACACCCCCAGCGGCCGCCTCATCCAGCGCGATTACCAGTCCCTAGAGGACTATTTCTATCTCTCCAAAGAGGAAGACGAGGAAACGCCTGTCAACCACGAAATCAGGAAGACCGATTCGGGACGGGTTGTGTACGGGGGGGGAGGGATTACCCCGGACGTTCTCGTGGACAGCCTTCAGCTCGACAAGTTCCTCCGTCAATTGGAGAATGAGCAGATCTTTTTCGGATTTGCGGTGCAGTTCAACCTTCGCCACAAGGACCTAGACAAGAACTTCACGGTCGATGACGCGACCCTCAGCGACTTCAGGACCTATCTGTCCCAGCGCAAGATCGAGTTCACCGACGCGGACCTCACGAGCCACGAAGCTTATATTCGCGCTTCGATTCGCAAAGAGGTCTTCTCGGCCCGCTGGGGAAATGAGGAAGGCTTCAGGGTGTTTGCCGACATCGACCCACAGATCCAAAAGGCTCTCGAGGGATTTCCTCAGGCCCAGCAGCTTGCGCACCTGTCAGGGGAATCCTCGACTTCAGAGGGTGCCAAGCAGCCCTGAGCTCAGCGGATACTCCATCGATTCCAGGAATGCGCGCTGGCGGGTCCAGGACTGACGTGCGAATCGCCGCAGGATAGTCACTCTCTCACCGGCAGAAACCGTCTCCAGGCTCCGGATGAACCGGAGGGCCAATCGGGTGGCCGTTCGATACCGATGTCCCTGAGGCTCGGGTAGCCGTTCTCCCATCTCCCAGAAAAGCCAGTGCTGAATCCACTCTCGCTGTGCCGCGGTGAGCCGAACCCGCCGTGTGGCGCGGCCCAGGAAGTGAGCCAAGACGAAGTATTTGGTCACGTTCGCGTGAAATTCCAGCTCCAGCAGCCTCACTGACCTTTCGTTCCGGGCGCACCAAGCCAGCATCAGCAGGTGATCGAGCTCTTCGACCAGCAGAGAGAATGCCACGACATTCTTGTCGGAAATCTCGCGAAGGGGATTGATCTCCTCAAGATGCCTTACCAGGGCGTCAGGGTAGTAAACTCCCAGGGAGACCGGTCCTCCCCGCCAGGTCACCAGGGTACGAGGTCCCTCTCCCTCACCCGGTGACTCCTCAAGGATCTCCCGACCCGCGTAGAGGACTCTGTAGCCATGATCTCCCACCAGGAACGGAGCCAGGTTCTGGATGCCGGTGCTCCAGTCATAGGTGGTCTCGATGAGGCGCTGGAGGCGGCTCAAGAGAGGTGTCTGAGGGATCACTCGACCTGTTCCCTGTAGGAGAACTGCCCGTCGGAAAAATCCACCAGCAGGTGGGTGTAAGGAAGAGAATGCCTGGCCTGCTGGAGGACCGCCTGCTCCACTGCGTCAGCCTCGTAGGCGCGCTCCCCTTTCCTTATTTCCCTCAAGTAACGCACCGTGATTGCTAGGTTCTCCTTCCCTTTCAGCCGGTCCTGCTTGATGCGCCGACTCACCTCCACATTGCAGTACCGTCTAATCACGCTCGCCAGGTGCCGTGCCCCTTGTCCGGGACTAAATCCGATTTCCAACAACCGACTTCTCGCCGAAGCCGTGAGCGAGACCTCCAGCCCGTGGAGCTCCAAGAACCGCCGAAATATTTTTTGGATTTCCATGTCCAGAATGGCTTCCATGGAATGGGACGAAAGCGACGAGAAACGTATCGTCCTCAATCGCGCCAGGAATTCCGGGGAGAGGGCCCTGTGGAGGTGGCGCTCGGCGTCTCCACGCTGCCGCCGGACGCTCTCGCGGGAACCGCCCCGATAGCCTATCGGATCCGCGGGCGAGTCCGACGTGGAGTAGCCCAGATTGGAGGTGAACGCCAGCAGACTCCCTTCGAAACAGAGCTCCCGTCCGCGATTGTCATGGATGCTCCCGCGGTCCATGATGGAAAGGAAGAATTTCGATAATTGAGGGTGAGCCTTCTCAACCTCGTCCACCAGGATGATCGACAGGGGAGACCGTGAGGAGCGCTCGTGGAATTCCGAAAGGATTCCTGGCTCGTCGCTTCGAATGAACCCGCGCGTGGCGCCTCGGAGCTCGTGAACATCGGAAGGATAGGTATATTGGGGACCTTCGATGATTAGGAACGGGATTTCGACTCCCCAGTGTGACTCGAGCACACTCGCCAGGGACTCCATCAAATGGTTTTTACCCACGCCCGTCGGACCGACCAGAAAATAGGACTGTGGTGTGCTGCGGAGTTGAGTTCCGGTGGCATTCAGGAGAAGGTCGTCACACAAGGTGTCCACCGCTTCCTCCTGATCCACGACCCGGCGTTTCAATTCCCTGCGGACAGCCTCAATATCCGTATCCGCAAATAGCAGGATTCGCTCGTAGCGAGAGAGAACCTTATCGCGAGACTCCCCTGGAAAGCTCAGCCGGACGTCGGCTTTCGCGGACAGCGGCGCGTGGAGTGTCTCGAAGGCGTCGCCGACCGAGGCTTCCTCCAACTCCAATTCCCTGGGCAGGGGCATGGACATGGATACAGAAACTCCTCCCTCGTTCGCCGCGGGAGCCTCTTCCCTCAGGGTCGTGAGGAGTTTGGCGTGGAGACTGAATCGAGCCGCGCATTGACGCAGAAACGCCACCTCCTCCTCGATGGGCAGAGAGCGCATTCGATTGCGCTGAAATAACTCCCGCAGATCTCTTTCGTTGGCCAGAATCGACAGGATATCGGCGGCCATCCTGTAGGAGCGGACTCCCAGGGTCTCCAGACTCAACCCCCGGTAATCCCTGACGCCGGCCATACCGATGTCGTACAGGCATCTATCTCCGATTCCGCGAAGCTCCTCAGGAACACGGGTGACCCTTCCAAGTGGCTGTGTGGGGGGTGGAGAATCGGTGGGAAGCAGTTCACCTAGGGTTCGCGGTCGATGCACGATGCCCTTGAGTATCTGATCGAGGTTTACCGTTCGATAAATGTCCGAAATGGCCCTGGAGCAATGCTCCACGACCTGCACTAGATGCCACGTTTCCAGGTCATCAACTTTCTTGTCCGAGAACAACCGCTGGGCCACATCCCGTATCCGGGCCTCTAGTCGAACCTGGTCCAAATCCTCCAGTGGAGATCGCGGGTTCCCCAAGCGGTCCTCCTGGCCCCCGAAGTCAATCGCTGGGGGCCACATAGATATATACAGTCTCCTGGGATTTCTTCAAGCACTAGAGCGGAGAAAGCCCCGCCGAGGGTGGCACGGCATCAACTAATCATAGGCCAAACCGGCTCAAATCGAGATTTTACATTGCTGCGAGGATCCCCGGGAAAAGCTATTGACAGGCCGCATGGGCGCTGCTATATTGTCACTCGTCATAGGTGAGTGCTAACAACAGCCCGAATCTAACTCAATCCCATACAACACGTTCTGGAGGGAAGTCGATGAAAGTTAAGCCTCTGTACGACCGAGTCCTGGTCCGCCGTCTCGATTCCAAGGAAGAGGTTAAGGGGGGCATCATCATCCCCGATACCGCCAAGGAGAAGCCGATGGAGGGCAAGGTGGTGGCAATCGGTTCCGGCCGCCTGGACAAGGCCGGGAAAGCCATCCCCATGCAGGTGAAGGTCGGCGACAAAGTACTCATCGGCAAATACGCAGGTACGGAAGTGAAGATCGACGATGCCGAGCATGTCATCGTGAAAGAGGACGAGGTCCTGGGAATCATTGGCTAGGACGCTCAGGGCCAGCCCACCCCCATGTGGGCTTCTGAATCTTGGGTCCCTGGCGAATTCCCGGACCCGTCACAGGAGGATTTGAAGCATGGCTGCCAAGGAAATCGTTTACTCGGAGGATTGCCGTCACGCGATCCTGCGCGGCGTGAACAAACTCGCTGACGCCGTGAAGGTCACCCTCGGCCCGAAGGGCCGCAATGTCGTCCTGGAGAAGAAATTCGGTTCCCCCACCAGCACCAAGGACGGCGTCACGGTAGCGAAGGAAATCGAGCTGGAGGACTCCCGCGAGAACATGGGTGCGCAGATGGTACGCGAGGTCGCGAGCAAGACCAGCGACGTTGCCGGTGACGGAACGACGACCGCCACGGTTCTGGCCCAGGCCATCTACCGCGAGGGGTGCAAGGCCGTCACCGCGGGCGCCAATCCCATGGACCTCAAGCGCGGCATCGAGAAGGCCGTGGAATCGGTCGTGAACGACATTAAGGGGCTTTCCAAGAAGGTTGCCGGAAAGGCCATCGCGCAGGTGGGAACCATCTCCGCCAACAACGACGTGACCATCGGCCAGATTATCGCCCAGGCCATGGAAAAGGTGGGCAAGGACGGAGTCATTACTGTCGAGGAAGCCAAGGGCATGGAGACCTCGCTGGAAATTGTCGAGGGAATGCAGTTCGATCGGGGCTATCTCTCGCCTTACTTCGTCACGGATCCGGAGCGGATGGAGAGCATCCTGGACAATCCTCTGATCCTCATCCACGAGAAGAAGATCTCCAGCATGAAGGACCTCCTTCCGCTGCTAGAACAAGTGGCCAAGATGGGCCGTCCCCTGGTCATCATTGCCGAGGAAGTGGAAGGCGAGGCCCTCGCCACTCTGGTCGTGAACAAGCTGCGCGGCACGCTCCAGGTGGCAGCGGTCAAGGCGCCCGGTTTCGGCGACCGGCGCAAGGCCATGCTCGAGGACATCGCCATTCTCACCGGTGGCAAGGTCATCACCGAAGACCTCGGTATCAAGCTGGAAAACGTGAAAGTGGATGACCTGGGTGAGGCCAAGAAGGTCACCATCGACAAGGACAACACCACGATCGTGGAAGGGGCCGGCAAGTCCTCGGAAATCGAGGGCCGGGTCAAGCAGATTCGGACGCAAGTCGAGGAGACGACCTCGGACTACGATCGGGAGAAGCTCCAGGAGCGGCTGGCAAAGCTCGTCGGCGGCGTGGCAATCATCAAAGTGGGTGCGGCCACTGAGACCGAGATGAAGGAAAAGAAGGCTCGGGTCGAGGACGCCATGCACGCCACCAAGGCTGCCGTGGAAGAAGGTATCGTCCCCGGCGGTGGCATCGCCTTCCTCAGGGCTATCCCGGCTCTGGAGAAGGTGAAGGAGAAGAACGATGACATCCAGCTCGGCATCAACATCGTGCGCCGTGCCCTGGAGGAGCCGCTCCGCCAGATCGCGAACAACGCGGGCCACGAAGGCTCGATCATCGTGGCGGAGGCCAAGGAGAAGGACAAGACCATGGGCTTCGACGCTTACACCAGCAAGTGGGTGGACATGTTCGACGCCGGGATCATCGACCCTGCCAAGGTGACGCGCAACGCCCTGCAGAACGCCGCGAGCATCGCGGGGCTCATGCTCACGACCGAGGCTCTGATCTACGAACTCCCCGAGAAGGAGAAGCCCGCGCCGGCTCCCCATGGCGGCGGCATGGGCGGAATGTACTAAGCCCGTTACCTGCTTTCAACACCCCTCCGGCCGTTCTTCGGGAAGGCCGGAGGGGTTTTTTCTTTGAGATGAGTTTGGGGGCTGAGGCGCGGGATTCAGCGGCTCTGGCTGGATCCACTAAATCCGGAAAAGGTGCTGCTGATCTGGACGTCCTTGGGAATGTCGACGTCGAACCTGCCCTCGGCAATCTCGGGGTTGAGCCGGATATTCGTGAAGGAGAGGAGGGTGGAATCACCGTCCGATTCCAGGTACTCCAACTTTCGGGGAAGATAGGTCTTGCTGTCCACCCAGAATCGAACCAGTTGCAAGCGGTCCTTGACACGGCGTCGCTTCGGGGTCAGAACGAGCAAGTAGCAGTCTTTTTCGTCTCCCGAGTCAGACTGTGAGATGTCAAAGAATTTTTGCAGGTCTTCGGAAGTCTGCCCGATCCCGAAGACTCGGAAAACCCGTCTTCCCGCCAGCTTGCTCAGCGGAACCTCCTCGGCCCTCTTCTGATTCGGATAATAGGCCAAGAACCGATCCTCCGTGATCAGGAATACCCTCGGCTCGGGAGCCGAGTATTCCCACTTGATTCTCGCCGGCTTGGCATAGAGAAAGGTTCCGTTCGAAACCACGGGCTTCGCCAGAAGGCTCAGGTCTTTCCGCTCCGTAAAGGCGGCCGTAAGGCTTTGGACGGCTTGCTGGCGCTCATTAAACTTCTGCAGCAGTTCCGAGAGCGGGAGTTTAGGAGCCGCCGCGTCCTCAGAGCGGGAGAGAGTCGCAGTCGGCAGGCTTGCCAGCGACAACAGAATTACCAGGAGTGCGCGCTTCTTCATGTGGGGATTTCTCAGCCTTTCCTTGAACCGGGCAATCAACGCTCGCCGCCTTGACCTGTTATTGTACGTCTCAGCCGGCCGGGAATATAAAGAATCTGCTCGGTGGAGTCAAGAATTCGAGATGCAAGTCCCCCCGCCGGCACCTATGCTATGATTCGCGCGCTTTTCTCTCGGTGTCGGCAGCCTTGAGATCCTTCCTGCTTCGCAGATTCGTCCTTGTGCTCCCGGTGCTGCTGGGAGTGTGCACGCTCGTATTCGCCCTCATCCATCTCATCCCCGGCGATCCGGTTCAGGTCATGCTGGGAGAGGGCGCCACCGCCGCCGATCTTGCCGATCTCCGGGCCCGCCTCGGCTTGAATCAGCCGCTGCTCGACCAGTATGCCCACTTTCTGAGGCATCTCTTCATGGGGGATCTGGGGACCTCCTTCCGCTACCGGGAGCCGGTCCGCGAGCTCATATTCGACCGCTATCCGGCCACCATCCTCCTGGCGGGATCGAGCATGCTTCTGGCGTGTCTCATCGCTTTCCCCGCCGGCGTTCTCGCGGCAGTTCACCGGGGTAAATCCGGTGATCGGATCGCCACCACCCTGTCTCTGCTGGGCCTGTCCCTTCCCAGCTTCTGGGTTGGTCCAATCCTGATCCTCATTTTCTCGGTACGCTTGGACTGGTTCCCCGTTTCGGGGATGGAGGAGCCTCGAGCCATCGTTCTTCCTTCGATCGCCCTGGGGACGGCGCTGGCGGCTATTTTGACCCGAATGATTCGCGCCAGCCTGGCTGAAGAGATTTCCAGCCCCTATTGTGTCGCGGCCGCTGCGCGTGGCCTCGGAAACTGGGAGGTTGTCTTGCGCCATTCCCTCAAGAACGCGTTCGTTCCCGTCGTGACGGTGTTGGGACTGCAAGCGGGAGTTCTGCTGACGGGAGCCGTGATTACCGAGACGGTCTTCGGCTGGCCCGGCCTCGGACGACTTACGATTCAGGCGATAGAGACCCGTGACTACCCCCTGGTACAAGGGTGCATCCTGATGATTGCCCTCACCTACTTGCTGGTGAATCTAATGACCGACCTCGCATACGCGGTCCTGGATCCGCGAATCCGTTATGGTTGAGGCCCGCCGGTCTCCTCAGGCGGGCGGCTTGGTTTCGCTCTTCCGGCACCTTTGGAAAGACCCTCTGGGTCTGATCGGGATGGCCATCCTTCTCCTCCTCTCATTCCTGGCACTGGCGGCAACCTTTCTGGCCCCTTATTCCATCGGAGCCCAGGATCTGAGCCAGCGCTTTGCAGCGCCCACGCCCCTGCATCCCCTTGGGCTGGATGAGCTAGGACGGGACATTCTCTCCCGGCTCATGTTCGGTGCCCGCATCTCCCTCTTCCTGAGCTGCGTTGTGGTGTCCTTCTCCGCGTTGGTTGGACTGACGGTCGGAGCGGTGGCAGGATTCGTGGGCGGCTGGATGGACGACTTTGTCATGCGCGGCATCGATATTCTGATGGCCTTCCCGGGCATTCTGCTGGCCATCTCCCTGGTGGCCGTGCTCGGTCCGGGGTTGGGAAACCTGGTGCTCGCCCTTTGCCTGATTGGGTGGGTCGGCTATGCCCGGCTGGCCCGGGCCCAGATTCTCCGTGCCAGGGAGATGGAATATGTTCTCTCTGCGCGGGCAGCGGGGGCCCGATCCGAGCGCATCTTGCTTCTCCACCTCATTCCCAACATCTCAGGCCCGATCATCATCCAGGCCACGGTCGGCATGGCCGGCGTCATTTTGGCGGAAGCAGGGTTAAGCTTCCTGGGGCTCGGACTTCCGCCTCCAAGCCCCAGCTGGGGCAGCATGCTGCGCAGTGGAAGCCAGCATCTCTTCGACGCTCCCCATCTCATCGTCTATCCAGGAGTCGCCATCATGCTGGCCGTGCTGAGCTTCAATTTTCTGGGAGATTCCATTCGAGATTGGCTGGACCCGAAGCTGCAGAAGAGCCTCGAGCCCGGACGCGGCTAGCGGACGCGGGTGGGGTCGCGCCTGTCGGGATTCCGACGGTGCATGGCCTTCCACTCTTCCGGCGGAATCGAAAGGAATACCTGAACGACATCGGGATCGAACTGGATCCCGGAGTTCCGAATTATCTCCTCCCGGGCGGCTTCGTAAGGAAGGGCCTTGCGGTAGGGGCGGTCCGAAGTCATGGCATCCAGCGTGTCCACCACCGCAAAGATCCTGGCGCCGAGCGGAATCTCCTCCCTTCGAAGTCCCCTCGGGTAACCGGACCCATCAAATCGCTCCTGGTGAGCGATCACAATCGGAAGCGACGGCTCCAGAAACTTGATCCCCGAGAGGATGCGATAGCCGATTTCGGGGTGCCTTCTCATCTCTTCCCACTCCTCCGGCGTCAGCTTCCCAGGCTTGCGCAACACCGCGTCGGGAATGCCAATTTTGCCTACATCGTGGAGCAGGGCCCCTCGGCGGATCTCCGTCAACTCCGGGTCCTTCACTCCCATCCGCCGGGCGATGACGGTCGTGTATTCCGAGACGCGCATGGAATGCCCCTGGGTCTCCGTGTCCCGGGTGTCCAGCGCGGCCGCCAGCGCTTCCAGGGTGGTTTCGTAGGAGAATTGGAGCTTCTCGAACAGCTCCTCGATCTCCCGGCGCTTGAGCACCAGCTCCACGGTGCGCTCGGCCACCTTGGATTCCAGGTCCCTCTGGTACTCCCGGTTTTCCAGTACCAAGCGCCTCTTTTCCAGCGCCTTCTCCACCGTGAGCCGGACTTCCTCCAGGTTGAAGGGCTTCGTCAGGTAATCATTGGCACCCATTCGCATGGCCCGCAGCGCCACTTCTACATCCACCACGCCCGTGATCATGACCACCTCGACATCCGGGTGCGCATCCTTGACGCGCTGCAGCAACCGGACGCCATCCATGGTGGGCATGTCGATGTCGCTGAGAACGAGCGAGCATTGCTGTCGCTTGAGATGATCGAGGGCCTCGTGTCCATTGGATGCAACGCTGCAATGGTATCCCTGTCCCTTCAGGCCTTCGCAAAGCAGATCCCGAATGGCGGGCTCGTCGTCGACCACGAGGATTCCCGGAGGGACGCCCCAATCCAGTGCGGACGGGGCGGCTGGGGGGTGACCCTTTTTGTCAGTCACCTGGGACAAGGCGGCTCCTTTCACAGGGCCGGGAATGCGGCGCTTGGGATAATCTAGATCCTGGCAGGCCGGAGTCAATCGATCTCTCCGCCCGTGAGGGATTTCCCGCTATTTTGTCTCGAGCCAGCTCGCCCCCGAGCGAACTTCGGCCACCAGGGGAACATCCAGCGGGTAACATCCTTCCATGGACTCGCGCACGACCTTGGAAGCCCGCTCCACTTCATCTTCGGGGGACTCCAGTACCAGCTCATCGTGCACCTGAATCAGCAGGCGGCTGCGTAAGGCCTCCTCGCGCAAGCGTGTGTCGAGCAGCACCATCGCCGCCTTGATGAGATCGGCTGCACTTCCCTGCACCGTCGTGTTGACGGCCACCCGGATTCCCAGGTTGCGCTGGTTCATGTTGCGGCTGCGAATTTCCGGCACCATGCGAATTCGACCGAAGAGTGTCGACACTTGTCCCGTCCGCTCGGCCGATTCGATCACCTGATCGCGGTATCGCCGAACGCCGGGGAATCGCTGAAGGTATTCCTCGATGTACTGCTTGGCTGAAGCCAACGGCACTCCCAGCTCACGGGAGAGGCGGAAAGCCCCCATTCCATAGAGGATGCCGAAATTGATCGCCTTCGCTTGATGCCGCATCGCCTGGGTGACCAGATCGGGGGCCACGCCGAAGACCTGCGCCGCCGTGCGCTGGTGGATGTCCTCGCCATTTCGAAAGGCCCGAATCATCTCCCCATCCTGCGCAAGATGTGCCAAGACGCGGAGCTCGATCTGCGAGTAGTCGGCGGTCAGGATTCGCCATCCCTCCTGCGCGATGAAGGCTTTGCGAATCTGTCGGCTCCTCTCAGTTCGGATGGGAATGTTCTGAAGATTCGGGTCGCTGCTCGACAGCCGGCCGGTGGCCGCTGCCGCTTGATTGAATGACGCGTGAACGCGACCGGTCTCGGGATTCACCAGACCCGGAAGGGACTCTACATAGGTGGAAAGCAGTTTCGCGAGGCTACGGTACTCCAGGATCGCGGCGGGAAGTGGATGGGACGACGCCAGGCTTTCCAGGACGTCCACGCCGGTGGAGAACGACTTATCCTTCTCAGTCTTCCGCCCGGGTGCCAACCCCAGCCTTTGAAAGAGAACCTGACCGAGCTGCTTGGGAGACTGAATATTGAACTCTGCGCCCGCCAACGCGTAGATTTTGACCTCCAGATCCCGCAGCTCACGGGTCCACTGGCTTGACAGCTCCTGCAAGAATTGGGAATTGATCCGGACCCCCGTGAACTCCATCTTTGCCAGGATGGAAGTGAGAGGGAGCTCGAGTTCCCGGTAAAGTCGCTCGAGGCCGTTCCCCCGAAGGCGATCCCTCAAGGGCGCCTCGAGCTCCAGAAGCCTACGGCAGTCGAGGCACGCTTTCATCTCGCCGCCTCCCACCGGGGACGGGCTCTCTCCGCCGCCCGCCGCGGAGGAGCGCCCCGTAAAGGCGACCTCCAGCTTTTCCAGGCTGTAGTCCCTTCTCTCTGGGTCCAGCAAGTAGGCGACGAGCGAGCTATCCAGATCAGCGCCGCGCAGCGTTTTCCCATGACGCCGTAGATAGACTTCCAGGGACTTGAAATCTCCCGACAGCTTCGCGATGGAATCGTCCTCCAGCACGCTTTCAATCTCCTGGCGCAGTTCCGCCTCCCCCAGGACATCTGGTGTGCTCTCCGCCACAGTTTGAAAATCGGCGAAATGAACCTCTTCGGATGACAGGCCCATGGCCAACCCCTGCAGACGGGCACGCATCGGCTCCGAGTGCGAAAACCAGGGAATGACGGCCACCCTTGGACGGGCTTGGAGTGCCTCTCGGAAGCTCCGCCACTCGTTCCTGCCTCGTAGCTGCTTGACCGGCATTACAACGTCCATGAGACCCGGCGCCCCGGCCGCGCCGCTCTCCGTCGCCGCATTGATTTCCTCCACGATGCGGTTGAATCCCAGATCGGAGAAATGCTTGCGGGCCCGATCCGTCTGCATCTCACCCCTGCGGAACACTTCAGCCTGCCATTCCACGGGAGCGTCGCCGTGGATCGTCACCAGTTCCCGAGATAGTCGAGCCTGGTCGCCGTGCTTGAGGAGGTTTTCGCGATATGTCTTCCGGGAGATCTCCGCGGCGTGGCTGAGGCACTCTTCCAGACTGCCGTAGGTCGTCACGAGTTCCCTGGCCCCCTTTTCGCCGATTCCGGGGACGCCGGGCACGTTGTCGCTGGAATCGCCCATGAGCGCCAGCACGTCCACCACCTGCTCCGGATAGACGCCAAAACTCCGCTTCACCCCATCCCGATCCAGCAGCTCGCCACGGGAGGGATGCAGAACCTGCACCGATTCATTGACCAACTGAAGCAGGTCCTTGTCGGAGGAGACGAGGATGACTCTAAAGCCCTCCGCCACCGCCTTCCTTGCCAGGGTTCCCATCAAGTCGTCAGCCTCGAATCCGGCCAACTCCACCTGGGGAACCCCCAGGACGCGGCAGACCTCCTTGATGTCCGGGATCTGCCGGACTAAATCCTCGGGCGGCGACTGGCGATTGGCCTTGTAGGAGGGAAAGGCCAGGTGACGATGGGTCGGCTCGGGACGATCGAAGGTGACAGCGATGAAAGCCGGCTGCTTCTCCTGCAGCAGCTTCCGCAGCATCTGGGTGAAGCCGAAGGTCGCATTGGTGGGGCGGCCGGAGGGGTCGCTGAGGCCGCGGATCGCAAAAAAAGCTCGGAAGATGTTGGAAGTCCCGTCGACGAGATAGAGGACTTTTTCAGAGCTCGCTTCAGCCACGGGCCCCGGGACCCGCTTCCTGATATCCGGGTCGGCTGACCAGACTCTGGTAGAAGGGAAAACGGGAGCAGAGAGCCGACACATCCGCTCTCGCCTGCTCGACGATTTCGGGAGCGCCGGCGCTTTCCAGGACGTCCGCGAGGAGCTTGCCGATCTGCCTCATCTCAGCTTCGCCCATGCCGCGCGTGGTGACGCAGGGTGTCCCGATGCGCAGTCCACTGGCTTTCAGCGGGGGATTCGTGTCGAAGGGAATGGTGTTCTTGTTGACGGCGATGCCGGCCTTTTCGAGGATGGATTCCGCCTGTTGCCCCGTCATCCCCTTCTGGTAAACGTCGGTCATGAACAGGTGGCAGTCCGTCCCTCCCGAAATGATGCGAAAGCCGCGCTCCTGAAGGACTCCGGCGAGCACTCTGGCATTGCTTATCGTCACCGCCTGAGCGCTCCGGAAGCGCTCGGAGAAGGCCTCCTGGAAGGCCACCGCCTTGGCCGCAATCATGTGAACCAGCGGGCCGCCCTGGATCCCCGGAAAGACCGCGCGATCGATGTCGCGAGCGAAGCGCTCTCGGCAGAGAATCATCCCGCCGCGCGGGCCACGCAGGGTCTTGTGAGTGGTCAGGGTCACGAATTCGGCGTATGGCACGGGGCTCGGGTATTCTCCCGCGGCGATGAGCCCGGCGTAGTGAGCCACATCCGCCAGGACCATCGCACCGCATTCATCCGCAATGCGCCGTATCCTGGGAAAGTCGATGATCCTCGAATAAGCACTGGCCCCCACGACGATCAGCCGGGGTCGATGATCCCTAGCGGCGCGTTCCATCTCTTCATAGTCCAGCAGTTCCGTCTCCCTGGCAACACCATAGGGAATTACCTTGAAATAACTGCCTGAAAAATTCAGGGCGTGTCCATGGGTCAGGTGGCCTCCATGAGGAAGGCTCATTCCCAGCACCGTGTCCCCCGGTTTCAGTACCGCGAAATACACCGCCATGTTCGCCTGAGCGCCCGAGTGCGGCTGAACATTCGCATGCTCGGCACCAAAGAGCCGCTTGGCCCGATCCCGTGCCAGCGATTCCGCGACGTCGGCGAAGGCGCAGCCTCCGTAATAGCGCTTCCCCGGGTAGCCTTCCGCATATTTGTTCGTGAATACAGAGCCCATGACCTGGAGAACCGACTGACTCACGTAGTTTTCCGAGGCGATGAGATTGAGGCTCTGTTCCTGTCGAAGGATCTCGCCCTGCAACGCGCGATGGATTTCCGGATCGGTCTCTAGCAGCGAGGCGAACGGTGCCGCTTCCTTGTCGAGGTTCGCGGCCCCAGGCGGATTACGGGTTGCGGGAGTGTTCAAGGTTGGCGGGACTCCTGTTGGGAGGTGGCATCGTATTACATTGGACTCGGGGGATCAAGGAGCAATGAAAAGCGGCCTCAGAATGATGTTGACAATATTACACTCAACATTTATATTGTAGCTCGACTAAACTACATCAAACGAGGTAACTCTTTGATAAATCTAGACAAGTTCACCAACAAGGCCAGAGAAGCCATCCAGTCGAGTCAGGAGCTTGCCGGCTCCATGAACCACCCGGCGGCCACTCCCGAGCATCTGGTGCTGGCTCTCGTCACCCAGAGCGAAGGGGTGGTCCCCTCTCTGCTCGATCAGATGGAGGTGAATCGTCGCGCCCTGGAGAACGATCTCCGGCTGGCTCTGGGTAAATTTCCACGCATCTCGGGTGAAGCCAGCGAGCCAAGGATTTCACCGGCCTTCCAACGGATTTTGGAGTCTGCGGTCCAGGCGGCGTCACAGTTCTCCGACGATTTCGTCAGCTCCGAGCATCTTTTCATGGCGGTGGTGCAGTCACCCGGCGGTCTCAGCTCGGTTCTCAGGGACCACCGGATCGACCCGACGCGCTTGCTGGCCTCACTGAAAGCGGTGCGCGGATCGCAGCGCGTGTCGGACCCGGATCCCGAAGGGAAGTATCAGGCGCTGGTGCGTTACGGCAAGGACCTCACCGCCCTCGCCAAACAGCGCAAGCTGGATCCCGTCATCGGGCGGGACGATGAGATCCGCCGGGTCATCCAGGTGCTCTCCAGAAGGACCAAGAACAATCCGGTTCTCATCGGCGAGCCCGGAGTCGGCAAGACCGCCATCGTCGAAGGACTGGCGCTGCGAATCGTCAATGGAGACGTTCCAGAATCGCTGAAGGACAAGAGCCTGATAGCGCTGGATCTGGGGGCGCTCATCGCCGGGGCCAAGTATCGCGGCGAGTTTGAGGACCGTCTCAAAGCGGTGTTAAAGGAGATTCACGGGGCCGAGGGGTCCATCATTCTCTTCATTGACGAGCTGCACACCCTCGTGGGAGCCGGCTCCGCAGAGGGGGCCGTGGATGCCTCCAACATGCTCAAACCAGCGCTGGCGCGCGGAGAGCTGCGTTGCGTGGGAGCGACCACCCTCGACGAATACCACAAGCACATCGAAAAGGACGCCGCCTTGGAACGGCGTTTCCAGCCGGTCCTCGTGAAGGAGCCGTCCGTCGAGGACACCATCACCATCCTGCGGGGGCTCAAGGAGCGCTACGAGGTACACCATGGCGTGCGCATCCGGGACTCGGCCCTGCTGGCCGCCGCAACGCTCTCCCATCGATACATCACGGACCGATTCCTGCCCGACAAGGCTATCGATCTCATTGATGAGTCTGCTTCGCGCCTGCGTATCGAGATCGATTCCGTGCCCACCGAGATCGACGAAATCCAGCGGCGCATGGTGCAGATGGAGATAGAGCGGGAGGCGCTGAAGAAGGAAAAGGATTCCGCCTCCCGGGAGCGCCTGGAGAGGCTTGCGGCCGAGCTGGCCCACCTCAAGGAGCAACGTGACCGGATGCGGGCCCATTGGGAGGCGGAAAAGAAGATCATTCAGGAGATTCGCGCCCTGAAGGAGGAAGCCGAGAGCACCCGCACGGCTGCCGAAAAAGCGGAACGGGAAGGTGATCTGGGGAAGGCGGCCCGGCTGCGCTACGGAACCCTCCAGGAGCTGCAGAAGAAGCTGGAAGAGGCCAATCAGAGATTCTCAAGCCTCCAGAAGGAGCAGAAGATGCTCAAGGAGGAGGTGGACGAAGAGGACGTCGCGGAAATAGTGGCCAAGTGGACCGGCATCCCGGTCTCGCGGATGCTGCAAGGCGACGTGGAGCGGTTGCTCGGCCTTGAGGAACGGCTGTCCCGCCGCGTGGTGGCCCAGACAGAGGCCATCCAGGCGGTTTCCAATGCCGTCCGTCGCGCGCGCGCCGGCATCCAGGACCCCAACCGACCCATCGGCTCGTTCATTTTCATCGGCCCAACCGGCGTGGGCAAGACCGAGCTGGCTCGCGCCCTCGCGGAAAACCTGTTTGACGATGAGCGCGCCATGATCCGCATCGACATGTCGGAGTACTCGGAGCGTCATTCCGTCGCACGTCTCATCGGGGCCCCTCCCGGGTACGTCGGCTACGAAGAGGGCGGGCAGCTTACCGAAGCCGTGCGCCGCCGCCCTTACTCCGTGATCCTTTTCGATGAAATCGAGAAAGCCCATCCAGAAGTCTTCAACGTTTTTCTCCAACTTCTGGATGACGGGCGGTTGACCGACGGCCAGGGCCGGATGGTGGATTTCAGGAACTGCCTCGTGATTCTGACTTCCAACATCCCCCTTCCCTCCCCGGAGGGGAATCAGGGTGACGGGGTCGATCCCAGGGTGCTGGCAGAGTTGCAGAAGTATTTTCGTCCCGAGTTCTTGAACCGAATCGATGAGATCGTCAGGTTCCACCCCCTGACGCGCGACGACTTGAGCCGCATTGTGGATATCCAGCTCGCCCGGGTGGGGCAATCCCTGGCGGAGCGCAAACTCAGCCTGTCGGTGACTGAAAGGGCCAAGGAGCACCTGGCCAAGCTGGGTTACGACCCGGATTTCGGCGCCCGGCCCTTGAAGCGGGTCATTCAGCGCTCCATTTTGAATCCGCTTTCCGTGGAGCTCCTCTCGGGCAAGCTCAGATCCGGGGACCACATTCAGGTGGACATCGACCCCAAGAAGGGTGAATTCACCTTCGCAAAGGCCGCATGAGGGCTTCCCCGGCTGCACACAATTTGACCCTCCACATGCAGGTCGATACACTGCTTGGGTCCCAAGAGATTGAGAATCATCCAGGCTTCTATCCGTCAGGAGGAGTACCGTGAGCACGACCCGCGATTGGGTGGGTGAAAAGAGGAGGTCCCAGGAAGGGATGGCTCGATCCTTCCAGCCGTCTCCCGCCAGCGGCGCCTCGCCCCAGGCCAGGGCACCGTTGGGCATCTGGTCGCCTCCCGTGGACATCTACGAGACGGAGGACCGCATTTTCCTGCGAGCCGATCTCCCGGGGATTTCCATCGCGCAAATCGAGGTCAAGATCGAGAATGATCGGATCATTCTCAAAGGAGAGAGGTCCATGGCACCTCCGGGCCTGCGGGGAGACTTTCGCCGTACCGAACGGCCGCACGGGAAATTCCTTCGGACCTTCGTCCTTCCAAAGTCCATCCTTCAGTCGGAAATCCGGGCCGTGATGGAGAACGGTGTGCTGGAAGTGGTCCTTCCCAAGCACACGGGGGAGCGATCCAAGCCAATCAAGGTGGAGGTGCGCTGAAGGTGCCCTCGACCATTTTGGGGAGCCAAATCGAATGATGAACCTGATCAAGACTGCCTTCCTTCTCGGATTGCTCACGATGCTGATCGTGGCCGTGGGGGGCTATTTTGGCGGAAGAGGAGGGGCCGCGGTGGCACTGCTCCTCGCCGCAGGCATGAACTTCTTCTCCTACTGGTTTTCGGACAAGATGGTTCTGGCGGCGACACGGGCCAAACCGGTAACCCGGGAAAACGCCCCCCGGCTCTACGCCATCGTGGAAAGGCTCTGCGGTCGCACCGGAATGCCGCTCCCGCGGCTCTACGTGCTTCCCGAACAGGCACCCAATGCCTTTGCCACCGGAAGAAATCCGCAGCATGCCGCCGTCGCCGTGACGCAGGGAATCCTGGCATTGCTGGACGACGAGGAGATGGAAGGCGTGCTGGCGCATGAGCTCAGCCACGTAAAAAACCGCGATATCCTCATCAGCTCCGTGGCCGCCACACTGGCAGGAGCCGTCATGTTTCTGTCCAGCATGGCGAGGTGGGCCGCACTGTTCGGAGGTCTCGGAGACCGGCGGGACGGTGAGCGCGGAGGCGGGGCTTTGGGTCTGCTGGTAGGGGCTCTGGTGGCACCCATCGCGGCAATGCTCATTCAGATGGCGGTTTCGCGCTCGCGCGAGTACCAGGCCGATGCCACCGGTGCCGAAATGGTGGGGCATCCTCAGGGACTGGCGCGGGCCCTGGAAAAACTCGATCTCTACTCGAAGCGCGTACCCATGCTGGCGGCGGGAGGACCCACGACCAGCCACCTGTTCATCGTGAAGCCGTTCTCCGGAACGAGCCTGATGAGCCTGTTCAGTACGCATCCTCCCATCCCGGAGAGGATCCGCAGGCTTCTGGGGCGCTGATGAAGGACGTGGACGCCAAGGGCAAGGAGAATCCCGGCCGGGCCGACACTGCTTCGACTATCCGGGTAACGGACCGCCGGCACCGTTTCGACGAAGACACGGCCGCTGACGCGACCGAGCCGTCTCCCCGATATCCGGGCCTGGTGACGGAGCTGAAGGAGAGAGCCCTGGCTGCGGAGTCGAAGCTCAGCGAGGCCCTAAACCTGCTCCGCAAACGAGAGGCGGAGGCCGACGATTTTCGCGCCCGACTGCGTCGCGAAATGGAGCGTCGATCACGGACAGAAATGGAAAGCTGGCTGAAGGAGCTCCTGGAGGTCCTCGATTCTCTGGACCGGGGGATTGGCGCGGCCGGCCCGGGTGGTCCGTCGGTCCTGCGGGATGGCCTGGCGAAGATCCGAAACCAGTTTCTCTCCATCCTCTCCCGACACGGGGTGCAGCCCATGGCGCTCACCGGAACGCCCTATGATCCGCACCTGGCCGAAGCGGTTGCCCTCTCCCCTGCCGCCGCTCCCGAGGACGACTCGAAGATTCTCGAGGAACTCCGCCCGGGCTATTGGCTGGGAGACCAGGTGTTGCGGCCGGCCCAGGTGCGAGTGGCGCGCAGCTCCCCTGGAGTCGTCAGCGAACCGGATTCCGAAAAGGCTCCGCCCTCCGGGTCTTGAGCATGCCGGCGGGAAGCGATCCCTGAGCACGGGCGGAGGGACGGATTCCCAGAATCGCGCAGGCAAGCGAGTAGACGTTGACCGCCTCGATGTTTGCAGCTCTGATTCCGGCACGGAATGCCGGTCCCCTGCCGTAGAAGATTCCTCCCATGAGATCCTCCGTCCCGCGGTAGCCGTGCACGCCACCACCTTTCTCACCCAGACTATCGGGCTTGCCACCCAGCTCGACCCCCACGGGAGCCACCAGGACCAGGTCGCCGGTTCTTCCCGGGTATCCGTAATGTAGATTCACGGGAAGGTCGTCAGACGGGAAGACTTCGAGTCCGGTGACGCCCGAGAGGGCGCTCATCGCCCGGGCTCGATCCGATCGATTCGCCAGATAGACGTTGGCCGTGCCGCCGGAAGCAAAGCTGCGAGCGCGGATGCGCTGGCGAAACAGCGTGCCCTGAAAATCCAGCCACTTCCGTCTCGCAGCCATGCCGTGGTCGCTGACCAAGATGAGATTGACGCCCGCGCCGCCGGGAAGCCTGTCGAGGCTGTCCAGAAAACCATTCAGCAGCTCATCGAGAATCTTGATCTTGCGCTCCATCGGAGGCGAGTCAGGGCCGGCCTCGTGACCTGCATGATCGACACCTGCGAGGTAGGCCATCACCAGCCTGGGCCGACGGGAGGGGGATCTCCGGAGCAGCTCCAGCACTTCCCTCAGTGACTCGCGGTCACCCCGCGGAGTGAACCCGCTCAAGTGCACCGCGGCCTCCACCCCTTCCCATTTCCCAAAGGACCCCATCCAGTTCAGGACCGCCGTGGAAAGTTGCGCCCGCTCGGCGTTCACCCAAATCGGCTCACAAGCAAGCCACTCCGGATCGTTCTCCCGGTCGTAGATTCCCCTGCGGGAGTCCAGGAACCGGCTATTGAGAATCCCATGTCGCTCGGGGTAGCAGCCCGTCGCCAGGGTCGCGTGAGCAGGAAACGTCGAAGCCGGAAAAGGAGGAATCAGTCGATTGGCGCGAACTCCTTCCTTCTCCAGCCTCTGGAAGGCGCCCCCCTTCACCCGATCGGGATAGTCGTAGCGGACCCCATCGAGAGACAGGATGACCAGGGTCGACTGCGCCGGATCCTGCCGGGGCGGTCCACCCGTCACCAGGAGGAAGAACAGGACACCGAAGAGAGGAGCGCGAGGCTGACGACGTGAAGGCTGCGCTGAGGGGCGAGGCTCAAAAAAGGTAGGCAACTGCGAATCCCACCTGCGCCGACATCATCATCAGGTACATGTGGGTCCAGGACGGATGGTTTTCCGTGGTTGCCAGCTCCTCCGGACGCCGGATGACCAGGTAGGAGGTGAACACTCCCCACAAGGTCAGAACGCATCCGACGACGCTGAGTATCACGGGGCTGCCGGTGAGGAGCCGCTGCCCCGGGTGCATGGGATCGGGCAGAACCGCGCCCAGCGGCATCAGTAGCCATGGGAAGATGAAGAATGGAGTGATCATCCAGGCTGCTTTCCTCACGCCGTAGCGGATGGGCAGCGTGAGGCACCCGTGGGCCCGGTCGCCTTCCATGTCCGAGAAGTCCTTGGTCGTGCTGGCCCCCAGCAGAAACAACAGGAAGATAGTGCCGATGTACCAGGGCTCCAGGTGAAGGACACTGGCCACCATCGACCAGCCTGCTACTTTGAGCAGGCAGCCTCGAGGTACGGCGATGGTGACATTGGCCCAAAACCCGTTGCGCTTCGTCCTGCCGAACTGGGGCACCGAATACACCAGCGTCAGGAGCAGTCCGCAGAGATAAATGAAGAAGCATTCATGCCGATTCCAGGGTGCCAGGAGCTTTTCGGCGAAGTTGCGCTGCGGATAGACCACCACGAGCCAGGTCGGAACGATGGCCAGAAGGTAGAGGATGACGGAGAACCACCACGCCTCCGACAGCCGGATCGCCCCCGATACCAGGGGTCTGCCGGGCTTGTTTCGGCGATCGATTTCCAGGTCGTAGACCTGGTTGATTCCGTTGGAGGCCGCATTGAGCAATGCCGCGCAAAGCGAGCCCAGCACCACCGTGGCCACGAGGCTCAGGTCGACCCGTCGTTCTGGGTCCGGATTATGCGCCGAGCCGAATGCAGTCAGGGCGCCTGAAATGACTCCCAGCAGCGGAGGCAGGAGCGTGAATGGCCGGGTGAACGCCAGAAACGTCCGCCAGCGAGAGAGCGGGCTTGCGGATGCGGATTTCGTTGGAGGTCCTTCGCCCAGAGTGTCCGACGGTTTCAAAGCCCGCTCCCCACGAGCCGGAGGAGCGCCAGTGCCGCCAGCGCTCCCGCCAGGGTGTTGATGAAATTGATCGTCTCGCTATCCACCAAGTCCAGCGGCTCCAAAGTCGCTCCGAGAAAGGATTCCAAAAAAGTTCCGAAGAGGGCCGCGACTGGAATCAAGGCCACCCCGTGATAAGAAATCACGTGCAGCTGGGCGGCTACCAGGCCCACGCCAAGCGCCCCCACCGCCCCGGCCGCAGTTCCCAGCAACGAGACTGCTCCCGGGGTTCCTGCGGGGACCCTGCGCATGCGGGTGATAAGAAAGGGCTGCCCCGAGCCGAGCGGGCCTATTTCTGAGCCCAAGGTGTCGCACGCGGCCGTGGCCAGCGAGGCGACAAACGCCAGCCACAATCCTGGTTGCAGATCTGGCGGGAAGGAACCGGCCAGGAACGCCAGGTAGGCAGGCACGGAGCAGTTGGCGAGCGCATGCACCGCGCCTCTGGCTCCGCCTCGTTCCTGGGCGATGCCGCGCCTTGCTTTACCGGCGTATCCCAACCTGGTGGCAGCGCTTCCCAGCAGGAAAAAGAATGCCAGCACTCCGAATGCCGAAAGCCCCCCGAAGGTGGCGATGGTAATCCCCACCAGCAATCCGCCCGCGACTCCCGACCAGCTAACCGCTCCCAGTGCCCGCGCCGTGAACGCGAAGGCGAGATTGACCGCGAGTCCGACGAGGAAGTCGTGCCGGAGCTGCTCCGACGATGCCTGCCAGATAGCCGGATCCACCCGCTGGAGTGAGTAGATTAGGCCGGCGGCGAGAAACGGGACGGAAAGGTTGTCGTTCAGCTTCAGGGAAAGGCTCTCGACGATGGCGCATGCCAAGGCCGCGCACCCGGAAATCAACAGCATCTTCCTGAAGGAAGGGGTTGAAGACTGTGTGCCCGAGGCGACCCACCACCAGAAAGCTGCCCCGCCCAATGTGCCAGCGCCGAAGAATACGGTCGATCCCACCCAGGTTTTTCGAGAACTCCAGGGCAGCCTGGGCCCTCCAATCCCCTTGCCGGCGAGCGTGGCGAATCCATCGCCTAAAGCCAGGACTCCCCAGGCGCCGGCGACCACCTCCAGCCGGCGTGGGAAAATCAGCAGGAGCATGAGGATGGAAAAGGAGTAAAGCCACACTCCCGAGCGGAGCAGCGACTCCGTTTCGAATTCACGCATCAGAGCGCCGCCGCGCAGCCTTGGAATCCACGTGGCGTTGGAAATGACCGCACCCGCCGCCAGAAGAGCGGCGCCCCACCACGGAAGGTATCGAAGCAGGAGGGCGAACCCCCCCATCAGAATGTGGACTGACTTGCGCCATTCCTCGGAAAAAGTCCCCTCCCTCACGATTTCCCCTGCCGCAGGAATGCCACCGTATCCTCCAATCCCCGGGCGAAGGGCGTGACGCTGTAGCCGAGAGCCCCTTGTGCCTTCTGGCTGGAATAGGCCCACTCGTGACGATAGATGCGAACCACTTCATCGGTGATTTCCGGCTGAATTCCCAGAATCTGGGCCCGCCAGCGCTGCACCCGCCCCACCAGCTCGGCCGCCCAGTAGGGAACTCTTCTGTTCGGTGCCGGCAGTGAAGTCAGCTTTTCCAGCAGGGCGAACAGCTCCAGCATGGTCCGGTTCTCCCCTCCCAGAATGAAACGATCCCCATCCTTGGCATGCCGCATCGCCCGGAGGTGGCCCATGACCACGTCGGAGGCCAGGGCATAACAGAAGCGTCGGTCACCGTCGCCCAGCAATCCAGGCAATCGACGGGACAGGAAGTCCAGGACGGTTTTTCCCACCAGATTGCCGGCGGTCACGGGGCCGGGTCCGTAAACGACACCCGGGTAGACGATAATCAGGGGCGCTCCCCGCTGCGCTTCTTCCCGAGCCAGCCGATCCGCGACGGCTTTGGTTCTCTCGTACTCGTTGTAATAGGTGCGCGCGGGCGGCTGCCAGTTCTCGTCTCCGATCGCACCGTCGGTTGGACCCAGCGCAATGAAGGAGCTGGTGTACACGACCCGCGAGACCCCCCCCTCTTCCGCGGCCCGCAGGGTATTTCTCAGGCCGCCCACGTTGATGGCCTCGAAGCGGGCTGGATTCGGGTCCCACATTCGGACGTGCGCCGCAGCATGAAACACCCGATCACAACCCGTCATGCCGCGGCGCAGCGACTCGAGGTCGAGAACATCACCCCGAACCATGCGGACGGAGGGATCTGAAGCTTTTTCAGCGGTGGGATTGCGGGCCAGAATCACCACCTGTTCCCCTTCTTCGCGCAGCTTCGCCACCAGGTTCGACCCCAGATAGCCGGTGCCACCCGTGACGAATACCGACCCCACCTTAGCGTTCCTCCTCCTGGTGTTTCATGGCCCCTAACGCCTGCCGCCAATCGCGCAGGCGACGACCGCTTAAGCGGATGAAGCGGGAGGTGTCCAGCGCGGCGTTGCGGCCGGAGCCCTCCCAGAAGGAAGCCGGTCCGACGCCGCCGATGAATTCGGGCACCCTCGGAGATTCCAGCAAGCGGGCCATCTCGTCCGCCAGCTCCGAAAGCAGGCAGGAGCCGCCGTTGCCCAGATGCAGCACACCTCTCCAATCGGCTCGGAGAATGGTCAGCAGGGCGGCGATGAAATCCTCCATCCAGAGGGGGGTGACCCGTCGATCGTACCAGGGCAGGGATTGTCCGCTCTGGATGGCCTCCCGCATCGCCATCAAGGGGTCCCCCGCCTCGATGCCTCCACACAGCATCGACATTCTCACGATCAAGTGATCGGGGTTTTCCCCGGCCGCCGCGAGCTCCCCCAGATGGCGAAGCTTGCCATACTGGCTCGAAGCGTCGGAAACCGCTTCTTCGGCGTAGGGGGCCAGCGCACTTCCAGAGAACACATCCACGGTGGAGAGGTGAATCAACCGGCACCCCAGCTCCCGGCAGGCGCGGGACAGGGCGGCCACCCCGGCTCGGTTGACCTCCAGGTATTCCCCGGGATGCAGCTCGGCGGCGAGCGGATCGGTCAGAGCGGCGCAATTGATGGTCACGTTGGGTGCCGGGTCGAGTCGTTCCATCTCCATCGCCAGGCGCGCCGAATCCCTGAGGTCCAGCTCTTCCCGGGTCGCCGCCACCACCCGGTCGGGAAACCGCTCCTGAAGCGCCGCTTCCAGGCTGCGGCCCACCCGACCCGCAGCGCCGGCAATCAGGATCATCATGGAGCCATCTCGAGGAGGCTCGGCATCAGGCACGAATCGTCTCACTAAAAAGTGAGCGGAACCCCGGGGATGGGCGAGCTTCCGCTGTTCAAGTCCAGGACGTTTCCGATCCCCTTCAGGTTGATCATCAGGCGGAATTCCTGCTGGCTCACCCCGACGTAGTTCCGATCCAGGTACTCGAAGCTGAAACCGCAGCACTGCGTGTTGTAGCCGACCGTGATCCGGTGGTCCTGGAGCTGCTTCAAGATCAGGTCGTAGTGACCCTGGAACCCCAACAGCACCCGATGATCGAGCACCGAGGTTTGGGCGAGAAGCGTGAGCTGCCGGTTGTCCAGGCCGAAGGTGCCGAGCTGCTTCTGGAAGAACCAGGAGAAATCGATGAATCCCCAATCTGGATTCCGATAATGCGCGCTCAAATTTCCCGAGCGCACCTCGTTGCGCAGGATGTCGTAGGTGGCCTTGGCATCCAGGCTCGTAAAAAGGGTCGGATTGTATCTCAGGTTCGCGTCCACGCTGGAAAACTGACTGGTTTCGCAGCCCGGACTGCTCTGCGTCGCACCGTCCGCCACGACGCAGGCGCCTTCCACCTTGATGCCGTTGATCTCGATGGGGATGCTGCGCGTGCTCAGCGGGCCCAGGAAGGAGTAAGCCTGGCTCAGTGTGAAGGAAGCGATCTCGACGGGACTCAGATTCGGTTCTTCCACCTTCGGGTTCGTGGCAGGCGCCGGCAGCTCCTGGCCCTCCGCCACCTGGGGTGCCACCGGGCGGGACAGAGAAAAGGCCCCGGTCTCGGCGACGGCGGGCCGCGGCGACGTCCCGGGGCGCTTGGCAAACAATCTCGTCGTCAGCGAGTAGGACAATAGGTTGATGTTGCCGGCGAGCACGTCCTTATCGTCGAATCGGATGATTTCCGCGGGATCGTCAACCTTGGATTGGTAGAGATAGAAGATCCTGGGCTCGATGCTGTGCTTGAAAGCCGGCGAGAACTTGTTGTCCGGCGTCAGGTAGACGCGGGAAAACTGCGGACCGATGATTTCCAGCGAACCCAGCACGTTTTTTCGGACGAAGTCCTGATCCAGCACCTCCTGCTGCGTATCCAGCACGCCATTTGCCTCGCCGGAATCCCCGGTTCCCGGCACGCCGTCCAATCCGACATCCTCTTCCTGGTCCAGGAGGCCGTTCGAGTTGCGGTCCTCCGAGTCGAGCGTGCCGTTCCCGTTGAGATCCTCTCCGGGATCCAATATGCCATTGCCATTGGCGTCTTCGCGATCGAGTGCATTGTTGCCTTCCCCCAGATCGCCGGTTCCCGGAATGCCGTCCAACCCGATGTCCTCGGCATGATCCGGCGCCCCGTTGCCGTTCAGATCCTCCGTCAAAATCGAGCCCAGCCTTTTGGAATAGTAGGTGGCCCTCAATCCCAACGAGGGGTTTATGTCAACCCATGAAGCAAGGCGCAACGGCGCGGAAAAAGTCGGGAAGATATCGACGCGCTGGTAGGTGGTGCTGAACTGGGCGGTTTCTTTGTGGAAATTGTCCACCGAGCTCTCGAAGGCGAAGTAGAGGGGCGATTGGCCGAGCCGCTGCTTGCTTCCGCGCAATTCCACGGTCGGCTCGATGAGGTTGGTGAACGGCTCTTCGCAAACCACCAGACCGGCATTGCTTCCAGAGATGGCAACGCCGCACACTTCCGATGGCGCGGGAAGTCCGGGTAGCGGCGCGAACACGCTTTTGGGGACCTGGTAGAGCTGCTCCCGGCTTTCCGCGCGGACGTTGAAGCTGTAATTGGACCAGTTTCGCGTCAGGTAGGCGAAGGAGAGGATGAGCGGGTTGGTGGCCGTCCGGTAGTCTCTCTGGAAATCCAGATTGTATTCGAAATCGCTGAGCTGGTTGAGGCTCACCAGCAGATTGAAGTCATTGGGCAGCTGCTGCCGATGAACCAGGTTGAGGGAATAGCGATCCGCGTCCACGACCTGGTCGTGAATGTAGGCCCCGGTGAACTGCCCTTTTCCTCCGGGCGCGGGGACGTAGCGATATTCCAGTCCATAGCCGAGCCCCGCCTTGGAGTAATAGTCCAGGAAGAAGGTCGCATCCATGTTTCGGCGCATGGCCCAATAGAACGCGTTGGTGAAAACGAACCCGCGGGTCTGGGAATATCCGAATTCGGGAAAGAGCAGCCCCGTGGCCCGATCTTCCTTGATGGGCCACACCAGGTAAGGGGAGTAAAAGATCGGCAGCTTTTCCGCCCTGAAGGAGACGTGGTGGAGGTAGGCATAATTGTCCAGATGAATGGTTCCCCGGGCTACCTTGAAGGACCAATAGGGAACCGGCTGGGTGCAGGTGGTGAATTGAGCATCGATGATGACGTACCGGTCGGCATCGACCTTTTGGATTTCCGCCGCCTCGAAATAGAAAGAGGGCTCCATGTATCCCCGGGCGACGAAAAAGGTGCCAGTCTGGGAATCCAGGTTGTACTCGACACGTTCGGCGGTCAGCCGGGTCGGACCGCTGTCCAGCAGGACATTGCCCTCCGCGAAGCAATCCTTGGTCGCCGGCACGTAGCGGATGGTGTCCGCCTGCAGCCGCATGTCCCCGTAGTGAATGTCGACGTAACCCTTGAGGAGCAGCTCATCTTTCCCGAAAATCGAGCCCGCCCCAGCGGTGAGTTCCAGCACTTTCTCTCCCCCTGTACCGGCCTGACTGTATTTTTTTCTCTCCGGCGGGGGTGAGACGGGGGCACCGGCGTCCTGGGCCAGCAGGCTCCCGGGGAGCGAACCGAGACACACCGCCATCAGCAGGGTGGCGGGACCGAGACGGGGCCGGACCGGGCGCCTGCAGCTCAGTCCGGATACGAATGGGCGGAAAGCCCTCACGAAAAGACCATTCCGGCGTATCCGACGACTGAGGTGGAATCGCCACTCACCTCCCCTGAATGCGAGTAGCGAATCAGGCGGCCGTGGCGGGCGCCCAGCTCGTGGCCGGCCAGGAGCCCCGCCACCGCCGGTGCGTAGCCACACATGGAGATGCCTTCGTGGCGCACCACGCGATAGAGCTCCTCCGCATTGACGGCTTCCATCGCCGCCACCGCCAGTTGATCTTTCTGCGCCGCGACTGCGGCGGGCTCGTAATGCGTCATGTCGCTGCTGATGACAATCAGGACCTCATCCCGGACCCTGCGAATAGCCTCGGCAAGACCGCTGGCCAGTGCTTTTAGCAAATCGAGTTGGGAGCTGCCCACCACCACCGGGGTAATCCGGAGGTTGGACGCGCGGGCCTTCAAGAAGGGGATCTGTACCTCCAGGCAGTGCTCGTAACGGTGCGCGGATGGATCCGGGATGATCTCCGGGCACGAGCTCTTCAGGGCCCTCGCCAATTCCTCATCCACCTGAACCCGGGCGCCAGGGTATTCCCAGACTCCGCGATCCCACAAAGAGAATGGCGGCCCCATGCCCGTATGGTTCGGGCCCAGAAGCACCACTCGATCCGGAACCATGACTCTGGAGTACACGGCGCCAGCCACCGGTCCGGAAAAGACCCATCCCGCGTGCGGCGCTAAAAGCGCGATGGCACGTTGGGGTTCTTCGGCGCCGGTGTTGACGAGAAGTTTCGCCACCAGCCTTTCGAGGACTTCCGGCTCACCGGGGTAGAAGCGGCCGGCTACGGCGGGGGCGCGGACCAAAAGGCTCTCCGCAAGTGTGTGGCACACAGGTAAGAGACCGCCGCGGATTATAACTCAAGCGGCCATCTTCGCCGAACCAGAATGCCCGCTATCCTATGGTAGAATTTGGGCTTGGCAAATCAGCCCGGTAATTCAGCGTGCCTTCTCGCCGATCCCCGAGGATGAAACATGCGAGTTGCTTTAGCCCAGATAGCCCCCCTGTTAGGGAAGGTGGAGTCGAATTTGCAGACTCACCTCGAAATCGCCCGGAAGGCGAAGCGCGCCGGGGCCGACCTGGTGGTGTTTCCGGAGTTGAGTCTTACCGGATATCTGTTGCAGGACCTGGTGCCCGAGGTTGCACTACGCCTGCGAGGCTCCCCGGAGATCCGCGAGCTGCTGGCGCTCTCCCGCCGCATCGGATTGGTGCTGGGACTAGTCGAAGAGTCGGAGGATCATCGCTTCTACAACAGCGTAGTTTTCCTGTGCGGAGGGAAGATTCTCCACTGCCATCGCAAGATCTACCTGCCGACCTACGGGATGTTCGATGAGGGGCGCGAGTTCGCCGCCGGAGACAGCCTGGGAGCCTTTTCCACGCCCCTCGGCCGCTTCGGAATGCTGATCTGCGAGGACGCCTGGCACACTTCCTCCTCCTACTTGCTGGGACTGGACGGCGCCGACTACCTCCTGGTGGTTTCCAGCGGCCCGAGCCGGGGCATCGGCGCCGGAAGCGAGCCGGCCAGCCTCGGTGACTGGCAAGATCTCTGTCGAGTCACTGCCCGCTATCAAACGGCGTACGTGATCTATGTGAATCGAGTGGGGGTGGAGGACGGCATCCACTTTGGCGGCGGCTCACTCGTGGTGGATCCTCATGGACAGATCATCCGTCAGGCTCCTGCCTTGAAAGAGACACTCCTGCTGGCGACGCTTTCCCGAGCGCCGCTGCGGCGCGCCCGGACGGCATTCCCTCTGCGCCGTGACGAGCGACCCCACCTGCTGATGAAAGAGCTGGCCCGCTGGCTCGAGTCTCAGGATCTCAGGGATGCCAAGGACCAAGGCCGGGATTCCCTTCCGGCAATGCGCCCCGTCCCGGCGCGCGGGCGCCTGGGATGAAAATCCTGCTCGCCTATCGCTGCCAGTATGGCGGCCGCAATGATTTCTACACGCGCCAGATGCCGGTGGGGCTGGGGACCATCAATGCGGTCCTGAGGACCGATGGTCACGACGCCCGGCTGGCCAACTTCAGCCGCGCCCCCTGGGAGGAAGTTCGGCGCACCCTCCGGAAATTTCGCCCGAAGATTCTGGGAATCTCGCTATTCACTTTCAACCGTGGAGCGGTGCTGCGTCTGGCCCGCCTGGCGCGGCAACTGGATCCGAACCTTTTCATTGTCGCCGGGGGGCCGCACGCCACCCACCTGGCGGAGCATGTTCTTTCCCGCAACCCCAGTGTGGATGCCGTGGCTCTCGGAGAGGGCGAGGAGACCATGCGGGAGCTGGCCCGCACCCTGGAAGCCGGTGGTAATCTTCAGGGGGTCGCGGGCCTGGCCTATCGAGAGGGCGGTGGAATCGTACAAACAGCCCCCCGCCCGGTGGTGAGTGATCTGAACGCTCTGCCCCACCCCGCCGCGCACTATGAGAGCTTCGGTGTCGACCGCTTCTCCCAGTTTGAATTCCTCATCACGTCACGGGGATGTCCCGCGCGATGCACCTTCTGCTCCACTCCGGAGTTCTGGGGCACGCGGCTGCGCTACCGCAGCGTTGACCACGTGCTGGACGAGTTGCGTTTCCTTCAGGAGCGCTTTGGTCACGTCACGGTCTCCTTCCGCGATGACACCTTCACGGTGGACAAGAAGCGCACCGTCGAGCTTTGCCGGCGCATCCTCGACTCGGGCCTGCACCTGCTCTGGGATTGTCAGTCCCGGGTCAACGCCATCGACGAAGAGCGCCTCGTCTGGATGCGGCGCGCCGGCTGCCAGCACATCCAATATGGAGTGGAGTCGGGCTCCCGCACCATCCTCGACAAGCTCAACAAGGGAATTCAGCTGGAGCAGGTGGTTCAGGCTTGTGAGCTGACGCGGCGCGTCGGGATGGAGCTCTCCCTCTATCTCATTACCGGGGTTCAAGGGGAGACCGAATCCGACATCCAGGCGACCCTGCGGCTGATCCGCCAGGTGCGACCCCACGATGGCATCGTTTCGCCTCTGGTGGTTTACCCTGGCACTGCCCTCTACGAGGAAGCCAAGCGCCTGAAAGGAGTGGACGACTCGGTGTGGGAGCGCTCTCGGATGGAAGGACTCCTGGTCAGGGACGATCCCGAGAGCATCCTGGCCTATCATCGCGTGGATACCTTGCTGAAAGAGGTGGCGGTCTCGAGTACCTATACTCTGGACGAGCGTCGCGAGCACAAGCGCGTGATTGGGCCGTCCGTGGCGCCCGCACTTTCGTGCGGAGAGGCCCTGGAAGCCTCGGGAGATCGCCGCGGCGCAGAGGCAGAGTATCTCGAAGTCCTGGAGGCCCACCGCGGCAGTCTTTGGGGCCACCTGCGCCTAGGGAATCTGGCCGAGATGGCCGGCAACCCCTCCGGGGCTGCGGATCATTATCGCAAGGCGGTGGCCGCAGTTCCCCGCTATCACCTGGCGCATTCTCTGCTGGGCTCCGCGCTGCGCCGCATGGAAAAGCGGGCAGACGCCCTGGCGGAGTTTCGCAGGGCCCTCGAGCTCTATCCCGCCGATCGTATCGCGCGGCGCGGGCTGGTGCTTCTCCGACGGGGCCGGTCCGCCGGCCCGAAATTCGTTCCCTCCCTGCGCAAGAAACCCAGTACGGGGCTCACCGGCAGCTCCACCTGGCCTTCCTTCCTGCAACATCCGATTCCCGATGGGCAGTCCCGGCCCCCCGAGGCCGGCTCCGGCGGATCATGAGAAAGTCGCCTGGCTCCCTGGTCCTCATCGCCGGGGCGCCCGACGAAGGTGTCAGGCTGGACCGGTTTCTCAGGGAAAAAAGCGGCGTGCTGTCTCGAACCCGGGCGCGCGATCTGCTTTCCGCTGGCGGCGTGACCATCAATGGCCACAGGGTGAAAATTGCCTCGCGGCCCCTGCGAGCCGGAGATCGGGTCGAAGTCCATCCCCTTTCGGAAGAGCGGCGGTCCGGTGCGCCACCGGGGATCGAGCCCTTTCGTGTCGTCCACGAGGATGCCGCGGTCATCGTCGTGGAAAAAGCCCCGGGGATTCTCGTGCAACCCACACCCCAGGGAGACCGGGGAACCCTGCTCGACCTGCTCCGCCGACACCTGCGGAAACGCTACCCTGAGGTGAAGTCCCCTTATCTGGGGCTGCTTCACCGGATTGATCGAGAGACTTCCGGCCTGCTGCTCTTCTCAAGGCGCGGCTCCGCCAACCGGATTCTGGCGGAGCAGTTCCGCGGCCACACCATCGCCCGGGAGTACCTGGCCCTGGTTCGGGGGAGTCTTCCAGCCGACTCGGGCACCATTACCGACCCGCTGGTCCGATCCACCCCGTTCTCCCGACGCGCCTCGGTAGCCTCCGGCCGCGGCGAGGGGAAGGAGGCCATCACCCACTTTCGCGTGCTGGAGCGCTTTGACGGGGCAACGCTCCTGTCCATCACGCTGGAAACGGGCCGAACTCATCAGATTCGAATCCATCTGTCGGGTCGCGGTCACGCGGTGGTGGGGGACAAGATCTATGCCTCGAAGGAAGCGCTTTCACCTCACCCTCTGCTCGATCGCTTTCCACGGCAGGCGTTGCACGCCTGCCGCCTCGGATTCACGCATCCGGGGAGCGGAGCCTGGCTCGAATTCGAGTCTCCCCTCCCTGCTGATTTCGCAGCCCTGGTGGGTTCGCTGCGCCTTGGCAAAGGGGTCCGGCCACCCTCCCCTGCCATATTCTGACCCGCTTGGACCCGAGGGACTCATCGCGACACATTCACCAGGGGTCCGGACAAGACCGCACCGTTGTTTCTGTGGCATTCCATCTCGATGTTACGGCCTGCCAGCCGCGGGTCGCCACCTGCTCCCAGGGTGCAAGGTCGCCGCAGCAGAGGTATACTCACGCTCACGGGGCCGCAGAGTCATTGCGGCGACGCGATGTTTCAGCGATTGCGCGACTTTCTCAGGGAGGTGCCCATGAATGGGCGTCATTCCAGAATCATCCGGCCCCTGATCCGTGAGAACGGCTCTTTGAGGGCCGCCACATGGGACGAAGCGCTCGACCGGGCGGCGCTGGGATTTCGCAAGTCGGTGGATCGCCAGGGCGGGAGCGGCTTTGGACTCTTCAGCTGCTCCAAGGCGACCAACGAGGTGAATTACCTGGCCCAAAAGTTCGCCCGGACGGTGCTTCAGAGCAACAACATCGACAGCTGCAACCGCACGTGACACGCTCCCAGCGTCGTCGGTCTGGCGACGGTTTTCGGAGCGGGTGGCGGAACCAGCTCCTATCGTGAGGCGGAGGAGGCGGACCTCATTATTCTATGGGGCTCCAATGCCCGCGAAACCCACCCCATCTTCTTCCACCATGTTTTGAAGGGGGTGCGGCGCGGCGCGAAGCTGTACGTCGTGGATCCCCGCCGCACCGCCTCGGCCGCGTGGGCTCACGGCTGGCTCGGGCTGGATGTCGGCTCGGATATCGCCCTGGCCAATGCCATGGCCCGGGAAATCCTCCAGGCGAATTTGCAGCATAATAGGTTCATCGCGTCGGCCACGTCGGGATTCGAAGAATTCCGCGCCAGCGTGCAAAGCACGACGCTCGAGGAGGGAGAGCGTCTCACAGGCGTTCCGGCCACGCTCATCCGACAGCTGGCGCATGATTATGCCCGCGCCGAAAAGGCCCAGCTCTGCTGGACTCTGGGGATTACCGAACACCACAACGCGGTGGACAACGTTCTCGCGCTGATCAATCTGGCCCTCCTCACCGGCCACGTGGGACGTTATGGATCGGGAGTAAACCCCCTGCGGGGCCAGAACAACGTCCAGGGGGGCGGGGATATGGGAGCCCTCCCGAACAAGCTCCCGGGATTCCAGGACGTGGAAGATGCGGGGCTGCGCGGCAAGTTCGAGAAGGCTTGGGGAACCGCGATTCCGCCCAAGAAAGGGTGGCACCTGACCGACATGTTCGAGGCGATGCAGCGCGGCGAGCTGTCGAGCCTGTACGTAATCGGAGAAAACCCCGCCCAGTCCGAGGCCGATGCGCGGCACGCCAATCACCTGCTGGAGAGCCTCGACCACCTGGTGGTACAGGATCTCTTCCTGACACGCACCGCCGAGATGGCCCATGTGGTCCTGCCTGCCGCCTCCTCCTGGAGCGAATCGGAGGGCACCGTGACCAGCAGTGAGCGGCGGGTTCAGCGCGTGAGAAAAGCCATGGAGCCTCCTGGCGAGGCCCGGCAGGACCTGGAGATTCTGTTCGATCTCGCCCGACGTCTCGGGCACGATTGGGGTCGCCCTTCCGCTGAGGCCGCTTGGAACGAGCTGCGTTCCCTCTCTCCCATGCACGGTGGCATGTCCTATCGTCGACTGGAGGAGCTGGGCGGCATCCAATGGCCATGCCCCGACGAGAGTCACCCCGGGACGCAATACCTGCATGCCCGACTCTGGGCTGAGCCAGTGGAAGGACCGAGGGCACCCTTCAGCGTCGTCCGATTCGAGCCTCCCGTGGACGAGCTGACCGAGGAATTCCCCATCCGTCTCACCACCGGGCGCCGGCTCGATTCTTTCAACACCGGCGTCCAGACGCGCGCCTATGCGTCCCCCCTGAGGCGGGGTGAGACGCTGGATATCTCGCCTGAGGACGGCCGGCGCTTCGCCGTGGCGGAAGGCGAAGTCGTGCAGGTGTCTTCACGGCGAGGGCGGGTGCTCGCCCCCATCCGCTACGACTCGGGCTTGAGGCCCGGTCTCGCTTTCATGACCTTTCATTTTCCCGAGCAGGTCGAGACCAATCTCCTCACCATCGAGGCGAACGATCCCAAGTCCGGCACGGCAGAATTCAAAGCCAGCGCCATCCGGATCGACAAGCTCGAGGCAACCCCTGGCGCCGACCGGAGCGAGAAGGCATGGACATCCGCCTGAGTCCGGAACAGGCCTCCGCCGACGAACGGGAAGCGGTGGATTCGCTCCTGGGATCGGTGAGCCGTTTCCACGCGGGGCGATTGGGACGCGACCGCCTCCTCCCCGCGCTTTGGGCGGTGCAGTCGCGTGTCGGGTGGGTGAGCGAAGGAGCGCTGAACTACATCTGCCAACGGCTGGACGTGGCCCCCGCCGATGCCTACGGCGTGGCCAGCTTCTACCGGATGCTCTCCCTGACGCCTCGCCCGCACACCGTAGCGCACATCTGCGAAGATCTGGCCTGCCGGCTCAAGGGATCCGAGGAGCTCTGTCGGGAGGCGGAGGCGCAACTGGGTCCCCCGGCCACGGCGCATCAACCGAGCAGCACGCCCTGGCAGAGGAGCGCCTGCCTGGGGCAGTGCGACCATGCCCCGGCGATCCTGGTGACCCGAAGCGGCAAGGACGCGAAGGATCAAGTCCTCGGCGAGGCAAGTCTGCCCCAGCTCCTTGCCGCCGTTACCGGGCGCACGCTATCTCCTCCGCCGGCGACGACCCAGAAGATTCCTCAACAGGGAGAAAAGGACCTCCGGCTGCTGCGTCGGGTGGGGACCATCGATCCGACGAGTCTTGCCGACTATCGAGCCCAGGGAGGTTACCGGGCTCTCGCCAAGGCATTGGAGATGGGGAGCGAGGAAGTGATTCGTGAAGTGAAGGAGTCGGGGTTATTGGGGCGTGGAGGCGCGGCATTCCCCACCGCCAGAAAATGGGAGGCCGTTGCCCAGTCCCGGACCCGCCCGCACTACCTGGTCTGCAACGCCGATGAATCCGAGCCTGGCACGTACAAGGATCGAGTCCTGCTGGAGGAGGATCCTTTCAACCTCATCGAGGCGATGAGCATCGCCGCTTTCGCGACCGGCTGCGAGATCGGCACCATCTATGTCCGCGGCGAGTACCCGGCCGCCAGGGAGCGGCTCGAAAAAGCCTTGATCCAGGCGCGGGCGACGGGACTTCTGGGGGAGCGGATTCTCGCGACCGGGCTGACGTTCGATCTGGAGATCAGGCAGGGCGCCGGCGCCTACATCTGCGGTGAGGAGACGGCGCTGTTCAACTCGATCGAAGGCTACCGGGGAGAGCCGCGGAGCAAACCACCCTTCCCGGTCACGGCGGGTCTTTTCGGGATGCCTACGGTTATCAACAACGTCGAGACTCTTGCCAATATTCCCGACATCGTCCTGCAGGGGGGCAAGGAGTTCGCGACTCGAGGCACCAAGGAATCCACTGGAACGAGGCTGTTTTGCCTTTCAGGAAGCGTCGAGCGGGCTGGGCTCTACGAAGTGCCCCTGGGGACGACCCTGGGAGCCTTGCTCGAGATGGCTGGCGGGGTTTCCGGCCAGCGGCCGTTGCGCGCCGTTCTCCTGGGGGGAGCGGCGGGCAGCTTCGTGGGGCCCGGCGAGTTGGGCCTGCCCCTCTCGTTCGAGGGGACTCGCGCAGCCGGTGCCACGCTGGGCTCCGGCGCCGTCATGGTGTTCGACGAATCGGTGGATCTCAAAGATGTGCTCCTGCGCATCGCCGCCTTCTTCCGCGAGGAATCGTGCGGCCAATGCGTCCCTTGCCGGGTCGGAACGGTCCGGCAGGAGGAGATCCTGAGCCGCGTTCTGCATGGCGATGTCCTTCCGAGTGGGCCGGAGTTGAAAACGCTGTCGGAGATCGCCCAGGCGATGCGCGACGCTTCCATCTGCGGGCTGGGCCAGACGGCCGGCGCGGCAGTGCAGTCGGCCCTGGCGCATCTCGTGCTCCCGCCCAGAGGTGCCAGGTGACTGCCGGAACGCCGCAACCCACCGTGGAAATCACCTTGAACGGCAAGCGCCAGCAGGTGCTGCAGAGCATGACTCTGCTGCAGGCCTGTGCTGAGGCCGGGATCGAAGTTCCCACCCTTTGCTTCCTGCAGGGAATGACCCCTGCCAACGCCTGCCGAATCTGCGTGGTGGAGGTGGAGGGCTCCCGTGTGCTGGTTCCCGCCTGCTCGCGCCAGGTCGAGCGAGGCATGATCGTGCACACGGAAAGTGAGCGGGTGCAGCTGGCGCGGCGCCTGGTCATGGAATTCCTGGCTTCTTCGGTGGACCTTTCCCTTTCGGAGAGGGCGCAGGAATATCTGCGGCGCTACGCTGCCCGCCCCGGGCGTTTTGCGGAAGCAGCAGGATCTCCCCCCGCCACCGTGGCGCAGAGCGTCAAGGTGGACAACGATTTGTACGTGCGTGACCTGTCCCGCTGCATTCTCTGTTATCGCTGCGTCGACGCGTGCGGCGAAGAAGCTCAGAATACCTTTGCCATTACCGTAGCCGGGCGGGGCTTCGAAGCCCGCATCGCCACCCAGTTCGACCGTGCCCTTCCCGATTCGGCTTGCGTGTTCTGTGGCAACTGCATCGGTGTTTGCCCTACCGGTGCTCTCATGTTCAAGAGCGAGCATGACCTGCGTCAGCAAGGCAGGTGGGACGAGTCCTCCCAGGTGAAGACTGAGACCATCTGCCCCTATTGCGGCGTGGGCTGCGCCCTGACCTTGCACGTGCAGGACAATCGCATCGTGAAAGTCACCTCTCCCGCGGACCACTCCGTGACCCAGGGGCACCTCTGCATCAAAGGGCGCTTCGGATTCGAGTTTGTCCAGGCTTCGGACGAGAAGAGCTCCTGATTCAGATCCCGGCTGCACGCACGGGGTTCGCCAACGTGCCGATCCCCTCGATGCTGATCTCCACCGTGTCTCCGTCGGCCAGCGCCCCGATGCCGGCCGGGGTGCCGGTGGCGATGACATCGCCTGGAAAGAGAGTCATGACGCGGGAGACAAATGAGACCAGGAACGCGGGCGAAAAAATCAGCTCGCGGGTGCTGGAGCTCTGGCGCAGCGTGCCGTTGACTCTCCCCTCAATGCTCAGATCGGCGGGATTCAGCTCCGTCTCGATCCAGGGGCCCAGCGGTGCGAAGCTGTCGAACCCCTTGGCGCGGGTGAATTGGCCGTCTCGGTCCTGCAGCTCCCTGGCCGTCACATCATTGAAGCAGGTGTAACCGAGTATCGCCGCTCCCGCATTCGCCACGGCGAGGTTTTTCGCTTGGCGACCGATGACGATGGCCAGCTCCGCCTCATGGTCCACCCGTCCCACTCCAGGCGGCAGCAGGATGGGGTCCCCCGGAGCCAGCACCGCGGAAGGGGGCTTCAGGAAGAGCAAAGGTTCCAGGGGGAGCGGCTTGCCGCGCTCGCGGGCGTGATCCCTGTAGTTGAGCCCGATTCCCACGATCTTACCCGGAGTGCAGGGTGACAGAAGCTTCGCGCCTTCCAACCGATGGGAGGGACCCTCCGGCTGGATCACCGCGGGGAAATCACCCCGCAAGGGCCAGAGGCGATCATCCTCCACTTTGCCGGCGATCGGTTTTCCATGGATGAGATAGCGGGCTACCTTCAAGACACGGGCCTCCTCTCGGGGCATCTATACCAGAGGCCGTGCCGCGTCGCAAGAACTGCCGCAATCAGGAGTGGGGGTCGCGCTCGAAGACAAAAAAACACGTTCCGGACGAACCGAAGAGCCCCTCTTTCTTGCCGGGAACCACGCCCGCGAAGCGATATCCCTTGCCGCTCCACTGCTTCAGCAAGTCCTCTATCTGCTGCGCCCCGTTCCCGTCCAACTTCTCCCCTTCGACCCGGACGATTCGGAAATCCTGCTTGGAACGCTTCGCGCTGCCTAGCGAGGGAACGGTCTCGCGGATTTGGCCAGACTCGCTGCCCTTCTCCTGCTTCGCCGGGGGAGCCGGTCGCGGACTCAGGGAGGCATGGCTGGAGTTGGGGCTTTTCGTGCTCTTCTCACTCGCAGGCTTTTTCCCGGACTCAGAATCCGAAATCACCGGCGCCACCGGGACGGCAGCCTCCACTGGCGCCTTGGGCGGGGTGCCCGCAGCCCCCTTCTTGACAGCAGCGGGCTCCGGGATGGGAATCTTGAGAATGACCGTCTGCGCCCCCACCTCGGACACCACCGTTGGCGGCTCGGCTGCGGCCATGACCTCCGGCTCCACCGGAATCTTGGCCGCAGGAGGGATGGATACCGAGGCCGTTCGATCCTTGGGCGCTCTCGCGGGTACCGCCCGGAGCGGAACTGCCGGCACGTTCTCCCCTGGTGCCTCCAGGGATTTGGGTGGGACCTCGGAATGGGCGACTCTCGGCACCTCTGCCGCTTTGGTTTCCGGGGCATCGCTGGCAGACGGAATTTGAGCCGCTGCCGGTGCCGCATGCGGTACGACCACTCCCAGGACCCGGAACGCGAAGAACAGCTGGTAGACGCGAAGCGTGGAGAGTCCTGACTCCAGGGCGGCCTGCTCCATGCTGGTCGGCTTTGACTGCAGCAGGGTCAAGAGAGTCTTCTCATCTTCTCCCAGGGTCAATTCCCGCAAGGCCTCCCGAGGTTCGGGCGACAGCCGGTAGGGAAGCCTGATCTCTCCGGCCCCCTTCCGCAGAACGGACCATTTCTGCACCTGCCTGAGACCCGACAGAAAGACTTCCGCCGTGGAGAGGCGCAGTGTAATGGCCTCGCTCGAGGGGAAAGGTCCCGCTTCGAACCGGTAGTGCCCGTCGGTCCAGGAAAACAGGGAAAAGAGGATTTCCTTCACCTGCTCCCGGACCCAGCGCGGAAGGTCCTCGGCCGGAAGGATGCCCATCTCCACCAGGACCGTTCCCAAACGCTTCCCCGGACCCACCTGGAGGGCAGCCTCATCCAATTGCTGGCGGTGGATGATTTCCCGGGTCAACAGCAGCTCACCCAGCCGATCGTCAGGATCCTTCGATGCCGCGAAGACGATGCTCCCGCCCTGCAGGTAGACCGATTTGTCCGCGGTCCCACCACTCAGGCGCAACACACCGGTCTCGCGATTGTGGCAGAGCTCCGCAAGAATCTCGCAAAAGCCGACTTCCGCCAGGTTTCCTTCCCGTAACTGGGAAGTCTGCAAGTCTTCCTCCAAAATGGCGAAGCAACCCCCTCGAAGGGTTCACTCCGGTGGGCAATATAGGCTCCGTGGGGTGGAAGTCAATCCTGCCTTCGCTTCTAAGATACTGGCATTCAAGGGATACGAGGGCTGAGCCGCGGGTTGGACCAGCATCGCTGGGTCAAGGCGGTTGGCTTGACGCCGATCCAGCCAGCCGCTAGAGTTCGCTGAAATACTGGATCATTTTCTGTCGGCTGAATTCCTGGGAGAAACCTCATGGATAATCCGCTCTCCGCATCCCCCGCCGCACCCTCTCCCCTCCCGCAGCTGGATGTGGAGGGCGCGGTGCTGGATCGATACGCCCACGGCGCCTTGGCCACGGAGGCGGCGCTGTGCTCTCCCGTCGACTATGACGCGAGGTACCTCGAGGCGCTACCTGATGAAATCCTCGAGAGGGACTATGGGTGCGGCGATCCCACCCGCTTTGTCCGCCCCGGCGAGACCGTGCTGGATCTGGGCAGTGGAGGCGGAAAAATCTGTTACATCATGGCGCAAATCGTCGGCCCTTCGGGACGGGTCATCGGCGTGGACTTCAATGACACCATGCTCGCCCTGTCGAGAAAATACCTCGACGAAATGGGACTCAGGCTCGGGTTCTCCAACGTGGAGTTCCGCAAGGGGAAGATTCAGGACCTAGCGCTGGATTGCGAGAAGCTGGACGAATATCTGGCGGCCCAGCCCATCCGCCATAGCTCCGATCTCATGCGCGTCCGGCGCTTCGAAGAAGAGCTGCGTACCCGCTCTCCCCTCATTCCCGATCAGTCGGTGGATCTCATCGTCTCCAATTGCGTCCTGAACCTGGTCCGTCCGGACGACCGAAGCCTGCTCTTTCGGGAGTTGAACCGCGTGCTGAAAATGGGCGGCCGTGTCGCCATCTCCGACATCGTCTCGGACGAGCCCGTTCCCGAGCCTCTGAAACAGGACGCGGAGCTCTGGAGCGGTTGCGTCTCCGGAGCGTTTCAGGAGGAGGAATTCCTGCACGCCTTCGAGAGCGCGGGATTTCACGGCATGACTCTGGAATCGTGGAGCGCCAAGCCCTACCGCACGGTGGAGGGAATCGAATTCCGCTCCATCACCCTGACGGCCCACAAGGGAAAGGAGGGACCCTGTCTCGAGCGCCATCAGGCGGTCATCTATCGAGGACCCTATCGATCGGTCACCGATGACGATCACCACACCTTTCCCCGCGGCGTGCGGGTTGCAGTTTGCGAGAAGACCTTTCGACTGCTACAGAACGGTCCTTATCGAAAGGATCTGATCTTCATCGAGCCAAGAGCCGTGGACTCTGCGTTGGAGACCCTTCCGTTTGACTGCAGCCGAATTACACCGCGGCACCCAAGGGAGTCCAAAGGGTTGGACTATCGAGCCACGACCCCCGCAGAGGGAAACTGCTGCGAGCCGTCCTCGGGTTGTTGCTGAGCCATGACCGTGGGCATGGTCGCTTCGCCGCCTGGCATCGTGAAGGCACCCTCTTGAAGCCGCTGCACATCGCGGTTCTGGGCGCCGGCCCCATCGGATTGGAGGCGGCCCTTTATGCCGCCACCCTGGGGCACGACGTGACGGTGCTGGAGTCGGGGCACGTCGGCGAGAGCTTGAGGCGCTGGGGTCACGTCAAGCTGTTTTCTCCCTGGAAGATGAACCACACTCCCCTGGGCTTGCGAGCCCTGCGAAGCGCCGGGACCGGGCCCGCTCCTGCACCGGACGCACGCCTGACCGGCTTCGAGCATCTTCGGGATTATCTCCTCCCTCTGTCGGCTTGTCCCCCCCTTCGCGGCCGCATCTTCGAAGAGCACCGCGTCGTCGCGATCGGCAAGGACGGACTACTGAAGGGGGAGAAAATCGCCGATGCTACAAGGCTCGATGCACCCTTCCGCATCATGGTCCGCAACGCCTCCGAAGAGAAGCTCTTCCGGGCCGATAGGGTCTTGGACACCACCGGTACCTATGGCTGCCCCAATCACCTCGGGTCGGGCGGAATTGCAGCCCCGGGAGAGGAGAGCTCCCGGGGGCGGATTTCCTACGAGCTGGATGACCCTCTGGGCCGGCACCGCGAACGGTACTGCGGTAAGCGCACGCTCCTGGTGGGGTGCGGCTACTCGGCGGCCACCTCCCTGAGTGCGCTACGCAGGCTGGTTGAGGAAGACGGCAAGACCGGCGTACTTTGGGCCACCCGCAGCAGCGAGGAGCGCCCCTACCCGATGATTCACGCGGATCCGCTTCCTGGGCGTGCGGCACTGGTGGAGGATGCCAATCGCATCGCCTCGGAGCGCGCCAGCGGCATCCGGAGGCTCGCCGGCCGGGAGATCGAATCGATGCGCGCGCTCGAGGATGGCTCCCTGGAGGTGCTCCTGCATTCGGCGGGAGGTGAGGAGCGCCACCAAGTCGACCGGATTCTGGCGAACGTGGGATACCACCCGGACCGCTCGCTGTACGCCGAGCTGCAGGTCCACGAGTGCTATGCCTCCTCCGGCCCCATGAAGCTGGCGGCCGCGCTGTTGTCCCAGGGGAGCGCCGATTGCCTTTCCATCGTCGGCCAGGGACCCGAGACGCTGGTCAACCCGGAGCCGGGGTTCTTCATCCTCGGATCGAAAAGCTACGGGCGGAATTCGGCCTTCCTGCTACGAGCCGGGTTCGAGCAGGTGCGGGATGTCTTTCGGCTCATCCAGGGTCGCAGCGAATTGGATCTCTACGCCTCCTCCGCGATCAGCCAGGTATGAGCGAGGATCGTCGGGCGACCTGTCCCTCGGTTCCCTTCCTCTCACTGGACACCCTCTGGTTCCAGGTTGCGGGCACCCTCTGCAACCTGCGTTGCACCCATTGTTTCATCGCCTGCTCTCCCCACAATCACAGCCACGGCATGCTCAGCCTTGCAACGGTCCGCCGCTACCTGAAGGAGGCGGAAGCGCTGGGCGTGAAGGAGTACTACTTCACCGGCGGAGAGCCGTTCATGAACCGTGAGCTGCTGCCAATCCTGGAGGAGACGCTCCGGCTGGGACCGGCCACGGTTCTCACCAATGGACTGTTTCTCGACGCCAAGCGATGCGCCAAGCTGCAGGCGCTGCAGCTCGGCTCCGAGTACTCCCTGGACCTGCGCATCAGCGTGGACGGATGGGGGCCCGACGACCACGATCGAATCCGCGGGCCAGGGACCTTCAGCCGGACCATGGCGGGAGTACGCCGTCTCTGGGACGCCGGGCTGAACCCTGTGCTGACGGTCACCGAGCTGGCGGAGGGGGTCGCGTCTCCCTCCGGCAGGGAGCGCTTTCTGGAGCAGCTTCGAGGCATGGGAATCTCCAAGCCCCGCCTGAAAGTGCTCTCGCTGTTTCGCCTGGGAGCCGAGGAGCGCCGCCAGCGAGGCTACCACCCCTGGGAGCGCTTGGAGCCGGACACGAAGGTGGATCCGGAGCAACTGCAGTGCGGCAGCGGCCGGATGGTGACCAGCCAGGGCGTCTACGTCTGTCCCATCCTCATCGATGTTCCCGGCGCGCGCATGGGACAGACGCTTCTGGAGACTCTCCGACCCTTCGATCTGGCCTATCCCGCCTGCTATACCTGTCATGTGCAGGGCGTGACCTGTCGTACCTGAGGAGCTGCATGCCCGAGAGAATTGCGGTTTTCGGCGGGGTGTACAGCAATTATTTGGCGTTGGACGCGGCCTGCCGCGACGCGCTCCAAAGGGGCGCGGAGCACCTCTACTGCCTGGGTGATTTAGGAGCCTTCGGCCCGCACCCCGAGCGGGTCTTCCCCGTCCTGGAGAGTCACCAGGTCGTCACGATCCAGGGCAACTATGAAGAGTCCCTCTCCGCCAGTAGCCCCGACTGCAATTGCGGGTATACCGACCCAAGGGACAACTACTTCGCACAGATTTCATACGACTACACGGCGCGAAACACCTCGGCCGCCGCCAAGCGGTGGATGGCAACTCTGCCCAAGATGCTGCGGCTCGAGTTCGCAGGCCGGCGGGTCCTGATGGCTCACGGATCCCCTCGCCGGATCAACGAGTTTCTTTGGTACTCCACGTCGCCGGTCCCCTTTCTCTCCCGCATGCTCGAGGAGCATCGGGCGGATCTACTCCTGGTAACCCACACCGGGCTGCACTGGCAGCGCCGCCTGCCAGGGGACCGGGATGTGGTGAACGTGGGGGCCGTCGGCCGTCCTCCCAACAATGGAAGGACCGAGGTTTATTACGCCCTGTTGACCTGTCGAGAGAGGCTGGAGGTGGAGTTCGTGCCCGTGGCCTACCAGGCCGTCCGGCTGGCGCACGAGATGAGGGAGGAAAAACTGCCCGAGGAATTCGTCCAGACGATTCTGACCGGCTGGTGGACCACCTGCCTGGAAATCCTGCCGGCTAAAGAAAGGGCGGCCGGGCGCTTCTAGCCCAGTGAAGGAGAGCCGTTACTTGGCCCGCTCCAGGTATTTTCCCTCGGCGGTGTCGACGCGGATGGTCTCTCCCTCCGAGATGAATTGCGGAACCTGTACCACCAAGCCGGTCTCCAGGGTGGCGGGTTTGCCGGAATTGGTGGCCGTGGCTCCCTTCAGTCCGGGATCGGTTGCCACCACCTTCAAGTCCACCGTGATCGGCATCTCGATACCGACCGGGTTGCCATCGTTGAATTCCATCTGAATCTTGAGGTTGGGAGTGAGGTAGAAAACGTTGTCCCCCAGAAGCTCCTCGGTCAGCGAAAACTGCTCGTAAGATTCTGTGTTCATGAAGTGGTATCCGTTGGTGTCCTTGTAGAGGAACTCCACCTCGTGCTGCTCGAGGCTGGCCCGCTCCACTCGATCTTCCGACCGGAACCGGTATTCCAGGCTGTTGCCAGTCTTCAAGTTGCGGAGCTTGACCTGGACCATGCCGCGCCAGTTCCCGGGCGTGATGTGTTGGACCTTCATAACCCGGCAGAGGTTTCCTTCATGCAGGATCGCCATGCCGGGGCGCAACTGTGTGGCCGAGATCATCCGGTCCCATCTCCTGGAATCCGCTCGTTGACGAGAGAACGGGCATTATAGCGGTCGCATGGTGACGGCGCAATGCCTTTGTTGACAGCGCCCTGGAGAGGGCCCTAGACTCACCGCCGCCGTGAAGCACCCTACCGGGACCCAGGATCTTCCCATCCGCCTTGCCATTCATGCGGGTCTCACGGAGTCCCTTCTTGTGGACTTTCTCCGGCGGGAAACCCAGCGCGCCGATCGCCGTGGTGCGGTGGTCGGGGTGTCGGGAGGGATCGATTCCGCCGTGGTGCTGGCCTTGGCCGTGAAGGCCCTCGGACCCGGATCCGTGCTGGGCGCGATTCTCCCCTATCGGACGAGCCATCCTTCCGGCGCCCGGGACGCTGAGCAGTTGCTGCAGCGCCTTGGCGTTCGCCGCATTCAAAAGGACATCTCTCCCATGGTGGATGCCTATTTTCGGGAGTGCCGGGGGGCGGACCGCCTGCGCCGAGGCAACAAGATGGCACGTGAGAGGATGTCCATTCTCTACGATCTGTCCGCCAGTGAAAGGGCCCTGGTCCTCGGCACGAGCAACAAGACGGAGATGCTCTTAGGATACGGCACGCTGCATGGGGATCTGGCCTGCGCCTTGAACCCCCTGGGAGATCTTTACAAGACACAGGTGCGGCATCTCGCCCGGCATCTGAAGATTCCGCCGCGCTTTCTCCGCAAGGCTCCCAGCGCAGGCTTTTATCCGGGACAGACCGATGAGCGGGAGATCGGGTATCCCTATCCCCTCCTGGATCGTCTTCTGTATTTTCTGGTGGACCTGCGGGGCTCGCGGGAGGAGGCTGTGCGCGCCGGTTTTTCCGGGCCGATGGTCCGGCGCGTCCACGAGATGATCCGGCGTTCCCAGTACAAGCGGCGCATGCCGCTCATCGCCAAGGTCTCGCAGCGCACCATCGGCGTGGATTTCCGCTATCCCCGCGACTGGGGGACGTAGCGTGGCGGTGAAATCTGGAACGCTCTACCTGGTCGCCACCCCCATCGGGAACCTCGAGGACATCTCGCTTCGCGGCTTGCGGATCCTGCGCCAAGTCCCGCGCATCGCCTGTGAGGACACGCGTCAAACCGCGAAACTGCTCCGTCATTATGAAATCTCCACGCCCACCCTCGCATTTCACAAGTTCAACGAGCACCGGGTCCTCCAGGCGATCCTCCAGCGGCTTCTGGCAGGAGAGGACCTGGCTCTGGTGACCGACGGAGGAACTCCCGTCATCTCCGATCCAGGATTCAGCCTGGTGCGCGCCGCCTCGGAAAAGGCGATTCCGGTGGTGCCGGTTCCCGGTGCGTCGGCGCCGCTGACCGCCTTGATTGCCTCGGGGCTGCCCGCCGACCGTTTCCTCTTCCTCGGGTTCCTGCCACACCGCAGCTCCCAGAGACAGAAGCTCTTCGAGGAGCTACGGGATAGGCGGGAGACCCTGGTTTGCTTCGATTCGCCGCGTCGCGTCCGGCGAAGCCTGGAGGAGATGGCGGCCCACTGGGGAGACCGGCAGGCGGTGCTGTGCAGAGAAATGACCAAACTGCATGAGGAGTTTCGACGGGGCCGGCTGCGGGTTCTGGCGTCCGGCCTGGAGGAGCACTCCGTCAAGGGGGAGATTACGCTGGTGGTGCAGGGGGCGGGAGAGACGCAGCCGGTGGCGGAGGCGGATTTGGATCTGCGCCGGGAGGTGCAGGAAGCGATCGGGAAGGGACTCTCCCATCGGGACGCCGTCCGCAGCGTCGCCAAGCGCTTCTCGGTGCCGCGCCGGGAGGTCTATCGGATCTCCCGCCCCGGGCTCTCCAAGCGCGCGAGGCACCCTGCCGGGGAGGACGAATGAGAATCGGCCGGAATCTCAGGCAGGTGCCGGAGGTCGCGGCTCGGGTGACGCGGGCGCCTCTTTGCCACTGTGCTCGTATCGCAAGCAGCACATCAAGCGGCCGCACATTCCTGAGATCTTCGAAGGGTTCAGGCTGAGATTCTGCTCCTTGGCCATGCGAATCGAGACCGGAGCAAACTCCTTAAGAAAGCTCGAGCAGCAGAGGTTTCTCCCGCACGGCCCGTAGCCGCCCTTGACCCCCGATTCATCGCGCACCCCGATTTGGCGCATTTCGATGCGAGTGTGAAATCGCTGCGCCAGATCGCGCACCAGCTCGCGAAAATCCACCCTGCCCTCGGAGGTGAAGTAGAAGGTCAGTTTTCTGCCGTCCAGCGTATGATCCGCCGTGACGAGTTTCATGGGAAGGCCGCGCTGCCCAACGCGCTCTTTGCAATACCCCAGGGCTTCCTTCTCCCGGACCGCGTTCTTCCGGTCCATTTCGGAGTCCTGCTCGGTGGCCCGCCGGCGCACCCGCTTCATGCACCCCACGCCACAACCGCCGCGGATCCGGCTGGTGGCTTCTGAGACCGTCCCGAATCGCTCACCGTCGTCGCTGTCCACAACGACCGGGTCATCAATCTCCAGCTCGAATCCCTCCGAGCTGAAGTGCTCCGATTTCGCCAGATTGTGGAACCGGATTCCGACCACGGCAACTTCGCGGGCGCTCCCTACCGAGCAACCGCCGCATCCATGATCGGCACCTGCTTCTTCCAATTCCGACATCGCGCTACCCCCGCTTTCGCTCCTCGTGGCTGGCTTCCCGCCGCCACGTTCGCGCCGGAATGCAGCGACCGCAGCGACTTCTTGAAGTCATTCTTGTCCAGGGGAGGGGCACTGTCAAGGAAGTCGTGGCGGCTTTTCCGGCTTTTCGGTTACCCTAAGTCGCGTCCCGCCCCCGGGCAGCTTCGCGGGCGGGCCCTCGAGGGGACTCGTGGCAGAAAAGGAAGAGATCAAGAATCTCGCGACCCATCGCCAGGCGACCCACAACTATTTCATCGAGGAGCGGATGGAGGCCGGGATGGTACTCACCGGCACGGAGGTCAAGTCGCTGCGGCTGGGCCGGGCCAATCTCAAGGACAGTTACGCGATTCTCCGCAAAGGAGAGGTCTGGCTGCTGAACTGCCACATCTCGCCTTATTCTCATGGAAACCTGCAGAATCACGACCCCTTGAGGGAGCGCAAGCTTCTGCTCCATCGGAATGAAATCCAGAAGCTCGACCGGCGACGCAAACTCTCGGGGCTCACCCTGGTGCCTCTGCGTCTGTATCTGAAAAGGGGGAGAGTCAAGGTCGAATTGGCAGTGGCCAAAGGCAAGAAGCTCTATGACAAGCGCGAATCCATCAAGAAGCGCGATCAGGATCGCGAGAACCGCCGGGGAGAATAATGGGAAGGTCTGTGCGTATCTTTCTCCGGGAGGCGAGGATCTCCTGGACCAGCCGCCGAACCTCGTTGAGGTTGAAGGGCTTCTGGAGGTAGGGGGTGCGTGACTCCTGAAGAAAGCTTTGGGTATCCTGATTGGCCACGTCTCCCGTCGTGAAGATGATGCGGCTCAGGAGAGCGGACTCGGATGCCTGCAGATGACGGTAGAGCTCCTGGCCGCTCATTCCGGGCATTTTCAGGTCGGAAATCACCACGTCGAACGACCCAGAGCTGAGTTTGCTGAGAGCCAGCCGGCCATTGACCGCTGTTTCGATCTGGTGACCGTCCATCCGCAGAACATCGTAGAGGATGTCCACGATGGAGGGCTCGTCGTCCACCACCAGAATCCGGGCAGTGTCCCCCGTTGTGGTGGGCGGCGCCAACGCCGGTGCCGCACCGGCTTCGGCGGGTTTCTCCTCCGCGCCTCTCCCTTCCTCGCCCTGCACCGGGATCTCCAGATGAAACGTGGTCCCCTCGCCCAGGCGGCTCTCCGCCCAAATCCTCCCACGGTGCTCCTGGATGATTCCATAGCATATGGACAGGCCCAGGCCCGTCCCCTGTCCCACTTCCTTCGTGGTGAAGAAGGGGTCGAAGATGCGAGTCAGGTTCTCTGGGGCGATCCCCGGGCCGGTGTCGGAAATTCCCAGCCGGATTCTCCCCTCACGATACCGGGTCCGGACCGTTAGGACCCCGGAGCCCTTTTGCTCGCCCATGGCCTGTTGGGCGTTGTGCACGATGTTCATGAGGACTTGCTGGAGCTGGGAGGCGTCCGCCATGGTTCGAGGCAGGTTCCTCTGCAGATCCCGAGCAATCCGAACATTGTCGACCTTGAGCTGGTAGGCCTTCAGATCCAGCACGCTCTCCAGCATGGAGTTCAGGTCCACCGGGCGTTTCTGCGGCTTGTTCCGGCGCGCGAAGATCAGCAGGTTTTGCACAATGCGACGACAACGCTCTGCCTCGGACTCGATCTTGTCCAGGCCCCGCCGCACCTCCTCGGAGAGGTCCATCCTCAGAAGCAGCTGCGAGTATCCCAGCACCCCCGCCAGCGGGTTGTTCAGTTCGTGGGCAACACCGGAAACCAGCTGACCGACGACGGACATTTTCTCCGCCTGGACCAGCTGGTTCTGGGCTTCCTCGAGCTCTCGCGTCCTCTCCTGGACCATCTGCTCCAGCTGGAGATTGGTCTGTTCCAGCTCCTCCCGAGACTTCTGCAGCTTGAGGGTCATCTGATTGAAACTCTTCGCCAGCTCGCCTATTTCGTCTTGCGAGTCCACTCTCAGCAGCACATCCAGATTGCCGCGTGCGATTCTTCGCGTTGCCTCCACCAGCTGATGCACCGGGTCCGCGATGATCCGCACCAGCAGGACGGTCAGCAGGATGCCGATGGCGATCACCACCAGGGTGGCGAATCCCAGCGCGCGCTCCAGCCGCCGGATGTCGCTGCGCATGCCGCGGGTGCTCACCCCCAGGTAGATGGATCCGATCGCGTGCCGATCCCCCGCCCGAGCGGCGGCCGGTTCGGGGAGGAAGCCGATCTCCTCCCCCACATTGACCTTGCTTTGAGTGCTCACCGGAGTCTGCAGCAGATAGAACTCCTCGCGGCGCTCCGGCTCCCGATAGAGGTACGGCTCTCCGGCGCTGGCGTGACTTTCCCTCGATCGGTGCGCTCGGGCAGCTCTCAGACTGGACAGAGGTGGAACCTGGTACCCCTCCCGGGCGCGTGTGTAAAGCGGCTCCTCGTGATCGTCCAGGATCACCACAAAGGCCACATCCTCGTCCCGCAGGATTTCCTGTGAGAGGGAGGCCAGCGAGTCTTGATTCCTGGTGAATACCCCCAACTCGGCATCGATCGCCAGATTCCGAAGGATCAGTGAGCCTTTCTGAACCAGCTTCGTCGCTTCGTCCCTCACCTCCCGAACCAGGAATATCCATCCCAGCGCCATGGAGGTCGTGATGAGCAGGGCCGAGATGAGGAGGATGAACTTCCCCCTCAGCCCCTTGCTGAAGCTTGAGAGTCTCTGGACGACTCCGCCCATCATTCGAAATTCCTTCATCGCATGAATTCCACCTGGGACTGGAGCTTCTGCGAGATTTCCAGGTGGATGGCCCGGGCCGTGTTCAAGTTCAGGAAGAGCGAGATCCGCCTGGGATAGGCCACCGATACCTCTGCAGGGGATTTCCCCGAGAGGATTTCCAATGCCTGTTCAGCGGATTGGGAGCCGACGTCCTGATAGTCGCAGGAGAAGGAAAGCAGGGCCCCGGCCTTCACGAACGAAGGGGAGAGCCCGACAAAAGGAATGCCATCGCGCAGGGTGAGCAGCAGGATGGAGTCCACGCTTCGGGGCGTGAAGACGGTGCTGTCGGCGACTGACCAGAGCACGTCCACCTTCCCCTTCAGGCCCTCGACCTGCTGCAGCACCTCCGATTCATTGGTGACGGGAATCTCCACCAGCGTGAGACCGATCTCCCGCGCCGCCCGACGGGCGCCTTCGATCTCTCCCATGGAGTTCTGAGGGTTGAAGATGACCCCCACCCGCTTGAGCTCCGGAATGACCTCTTGCAGGCGCTGGAATTGGAGATTGATCGGAATGTCCATGGCGGAGCCGGTCACGTTGGCCGGTCGGTTCTGCAGCAGCGATTCGGATTCCTCGGAGAACAACACCAGCGAGAAGACGACCGGAGCGCGCTTGATGGTGCGGACCACCGAGAGCGTGGCCTGGGTTCCTACGGTGACCACCAGGTCGGGTCCAGATTTCTCGAGAGCCCGCAAGAAAGGCTCTTCCTTCGTAGGTTCCGATGGGAGCTCGACTTCGCGGATCTGGACGGCAAGGTCACGGGCGGCGAACGTCTTCTTGAGTCCCTCCACCGCCTGGTTGTAGGGCACCAGGTTGCGGCTTTTGACCACCACAACGGTCTTGATGGATTCGGGGTGAACGGAGGCCCCCGCCACGAGTAGGAACAGCAGGAGCGTGAGAAAAGCCCTTCCCCTGGGAGGACACATCTCGGGAGCCTCTCGTGAAAACGTGGACTCAAATCACCAGAACAAATATATGGATTATTGCCATTTCAGCAACACATGCTTAACGAATTGAAATTAAAAATCTTATAGGCTTATTACTGAGGACTTCAGTTGATGTACTGACCGCCAACACGCCGGAGTTCGGCCTCAAATCATCCCGCCAAGTACCCAAGTTACATTTTTGACAATGCGAATGTCTACTTGACTGATATTCATTTGCGCCTATTTATATTGTTGTCCTCGCGGGCTTGCCGAAGGACTGCTTCAAGGAAAAGACGAGGGACTCGCTAACAAGGGGGGAGGATTCCATGGTTTCCAGGAGCCGGATGGCTCGCACCTTTCTGGCCATCATCCTGCTCTTCGCAGCGGGATGGGGCACCAGGACCCTGGCTCAGGCAAACATCACCGCTTCAATCGACGGCTACGTTCTCGACGACGCCGGTAATTTCATCCCCGGTGCCAGCGTGGTACTCCTGAGCCCAGGCACCAACACCCGTAGGGAGCTCATCAGCAGCGGCGAGGGACGATTCGCCTTCTCCGCACTTCCTGTTGGCAGCTACATCCTGAAGGTCAATCTCATTGGATACCCTCCTTATGAAATGCAGGAAATCAAGCTGAACCCGGGCGAGAGCAGGATGTTCGACGTCGTGCTCAAGCACGGCATGCAGGAAAAAGTGGTGGTGGTGGCCGAGAAGAGCATGGTGGAGACCGACGTCACCTCGGATCGAAACGTCCTGGACGCTGGCTACATCAACAACATCCCCTTGATTGCCCGGCGCTACCAGCAGATCCTCACCCTGTTTCCTGGGGTCAGCAACGACCAGGGATTCAGCCTGGCGCAGTATCACATTCGCGGCAGCCGCACGACACAGAACGGGTTTCGGCTGGATGGCGCCACCATCAACGACCCCGTGACCGGCACCTTCGGCCTGAACGTCAATCAAAACTCCATCGAGCGATTCGAACTGGACCGGGGCGGATTCCAGGCCGAATATGGAGAGCAGTCGGGCGGAATCGCCAACATCGTGACCAAGTCGGGCACCAACGAATTCCAGCTCTTTTATTCGGGTTTCTTTCGCAATACCGATTTCGCCAGTAGCTTGAAGGACTACGACCAGGTGATCGCTGCAGGGGATTCCGACGGGATTTCCACCAACAACCAGAACCCCCGCCCCGAAACACAGCAATGGCAGGAGGTGGCGGTAGGGGGTCCCATCGTGAAGGACCACCTCTGGTACTTTTCGTCCTTCCAGTACTGGCAGGAGGATATCGGCTCCATATTCAACAACAGCATGAGCCGCGGGGATCGCTACAACTTCCAGTTCAAGCTGACATGGCAGGCGAGCCCGGACGACACCGTGGTCTTCAACCTGGCCACGGACCCGGCAAGTTTCAGCGACGTGCTCACCGATGCGCGCTTCGCGCCAGGAACCAATTACAACCAGACTCAGGGCGGCTACCTGTTTCAGGCCCGCGACACCCACATTTTCAGCGCCGAGGCGTTCCTGGAAAGCCAGCTTTTCCTGCACCATCAATACTTGACGGCTCGGCCGGTGGACCCCACGCTGGGTGCCTTCACCATCACCCTGTCCGACGGAGATCCCTCCGATGGCATCGGCAGCAGCAACTCCGCCCAGGGCTTCGCCGGTGCCTATCCCAACGATCAGGATCGCTCCACCCTGCGCGCCCGGGTGAGTGAGGCGCTGACCCTCAAGGTGGCAGCGTCCCACACCGTAAAGACTGGGCTGGACTACTCGTTCGTGGATTTCACCGGTGTGAATCGGGCCAATCCGACCTTCCTGGACATCACCGACTACGACCCCAACTTCGAGTCGGGGGGTGCCTATTTCGGCTATCGCGAATTCCTGAAATATGACTACCTTGCCCCCGAGAAGACCAATCAGAAGGACCGGGAAGTCTCGCTCTATGCCCAGGACAACTGGACGCCCAATGCGCACTGGACAACCGATGCAGGCTTTCGGATGGATTATCAGTCCCTGATCGGCGACAAGAACCTGGCCCCCCGGATCGGCGTCTCGTTCGATCCTCAGGGCAAGGGGAACATGAAGATTTACGGGAACTGGGGACGGTACTACGACAACGTCTTCGCGGATTTCGTCGATTTCGCGAAATCCGACGGGTACCAGACCACCGTGGTCATCACGGACGACATCAACAATCCGGGGACCTACTACCAGTCCGCGCCGCTGTACGTCTACGACTACGTGGTCGACGGTCCTCTCCAGTCGCCCTATCGGGACTCCATGACGCTGGGTTTCGAGAAAACCCTCCCGTGGGACCTGGCCATCGGTCTGTCCTACACCCGCTGGTCGGGAAGTCACCAGCTACGGAGCACGATCACCACCGACCTGACCGGACTCAACGTGGTACCGGGTGCTACTGCAGCCGTGGTGTTCGACAGCCAGGGCAGCTCGCGGTACAGCGGGGCGGAGTTGGTGTTTCGCAAGGCGTTCAGCCACCGCTTCGAGGCACTGGCTTCCTATACGCGTTCTCGAGTCGAGGGCGACACCGCCACCGATTTCGGCTTCGAAAAGCGCCAGGACGCCCGGTCGCTGGACTTCACCCGACTTCGCTATGACCGTCCCAACGTGGTGAATTTCTCGGGGCTGTGGAAGCTGCCGGCCCAGCTCGATTTCACGGTGATCTACCGCTACCTTTCCGGAGCGCTGTACAGTCCGACGGTCTTCTCTCCCGGGACCGGAATCGTGATCGATCCCAGCTTCGGCAAGAATTCCCAGCGACAGCCCCCGATTCGGAGCCTCGACCTCTCGCTGTCACGAAACTTTGCCGTCGGTCGCAGCCAGATTCGCTTGACGGGGCAGGTTTTCAACCTGATGAACAACCTGAATGTGGTGGGAGTAGATACGTTTGGCTCATCGGCGGGCCAGCCGGTGAACGTGGACTACGGAAGAATCTTCCAGGTCGGGCTCGAGTACCACTACTAGGTACCGACGGCCCCTGGCACCTTCGGATCCTCCCGGGGAGAGTCACTCGATCATCTGATCGATCGGACTGCTGGCTGCGGCATACTGCCTCTTCGGGATCCGTCCGGCTTCGAAGGCCAGCCTGCCGGCCTCCACCGCCAGGCGCATCGCCCGCGCCATGCGCACCGGCTCCCGGGCCCCAGCTACGCCGGAGTTCATCAGCACCCCGTCACAGCCAATCTCCATGGCGATGGCCGCATCCGATGCGGTTCCCACCCCGGCATCCACGATGATCGGTACGTCGCGAATCTCCTGGAGGAGAATTCGCAGATTGTTTTTGTTTTGAATCCCCAGCCCCGATCCGATGGGTGCTCCCAGCGGCATGATGGCCGCAGCTCCCAAATCACGCAGCTTTTTCGCCGTCACCAAGTCGTCGGAGCTGTAGGGCAGGACCGTGAACCCCTCCGCGACAAGGACGCGAGTCGCCTGGAGCAGACCCTCAAGATCCGGAAACAGCGTCTTTGCATCCCCGATCACCTCGAGCTTGATGAGGGAAGAGAGTCCCGCCTCGCGAGCCAGGCGGGCGGTGCGGATCGCCTCCTCGGCCGAGGTACAGCCCGCCGTATTGGGGAGGAGCGTGTAACGCCGGGGATCGATGAAATCCAGGAGCGATCCGTGGCCCCGCTTCGAGAGGTCCACCCGTCTCACGGCAACGGTGACGATTTCGGCGCCGGAGGCATCCAGCGCCGCCTGCATGATTTGCTCCGAGGGATACTTCCCAGTTCCCAGGAGGAGCCTGGAGCCGAAGCTGGCGGCGCCCAGGTGGAGCCTCCCGGATTCGGCATTCGGAGCTCCGGCCGGCGTGGGGTTCATCCTCCCCCCACGAAGCGGACCAGCTCGACGCGGTCCCCTTCCGATAGTCGCGTCTGAGAATGAAGTCTGAGCGGGATGATCTCACGGTTTCGCTCCACCGCGATTCGACCCTCGGGTAGCTCCAAAACCTGCAAGAGGTTGGCGACGGTGCTTCCATCCGGGAGCTCTCGCGACTCTCCATTGACGACGATGGTCATTCCCCCGGCCCCCCGGCATCCGCCACCAGCCATTTCAGCTCCACCCTTTCCTTCTCCAGGTTGGCATGGAGCAATACCGCGGCGCTACCACCCTCGACGGGAGGGATCGCCACGATTCCACGAAAGAGACCCTGCGAGTCGGTGATCCCTTCCGTCAAGAGGTGGGGCTTTTCCACAGGGGTCAGCAGGCTCACGGAAATGCTGACGTTCTTTACGGGGAGGGAGGAAAGGTCGCCCCGTGCCCTTACCACGAGATCGTGACGGGCCCCACCCATGAACTGGACCGGATTCTCGAGGATGATCTGCAGGGCCTCCGAGGCCAGTTCCTTGGACAGATAATCCAGCACGACTTCCTCGAATCCACGATCGGAGATAATCCCTTCACCGAAAGCCTTCACTCCATCTGGATCGTGGCGGCCCTGCCGTACATTGAGAATCATCCTCTGATGCTGGGCCTCCAGACGCGCCGTCAGGACTTTCGGATCGGGCCCTGTGGCGAGCAGACCCTCGTACGAGCTCCGGTGGGACGCGAGGATCTCGCCTCCCAGATAGATCAGAGATTCGATGGTGGGATTGGCAATTCCCTTGTCCTCGGTTTGGACGTGGTAAATCCGCCCGTTATGCTCCACATCCGTGTTGTATCCGGTGATCACGCCAATCCTCTCCCAATTCGCGCAAGAATAGCACGATCCAGGACGGGCTCTGAACGACGCGGCACCAGGAGCCGAGATTCCCTCAGTGCAAGCCGTACTCTCTTATCTTCCGTTGCAGCGTCCGTACCCCGATCTCCAGAATCCTTGCGGCGCGAGTGCGATTTCCGGACGTATTGGCCAGCGTCTTCTGAATCAGTTCCCGTTCCATGTCCCGCAGCGTCATTCCCGCCTCGACGGTGGGAAAGCTGGCCTCCAGGACCTGCTCTCCGCGGATCGCCGGCGGCAGATCCGCCGCTTCGATGCGCTGCCCCGGAAGGGTTACGACCAGGCTCTCGAGGAGGTTTTTCAGCTCCCGCACGTTTCCCGGCCAGGCGTAGCCTCTCATTAGAAACAGGGCCTCGGTGGCGATTTCCGGAACCGCGACACCATTGGTCCGGGAGAGAGAGTCCAGAAAGAATCGGACAAGCTCCGAAAAATCGGCGGCCCGCTCCCTCAGGGGAGGGACCTGAAGCGTGATGACCTGAAGCCTGAAATAGAGATCTTCACGGAATCTGCCCTGCCTGATTTTCTGCTGCAGCGACGCGTTGGTGGCGGCGAGCACGCGGACATCGATCCGAATGTTCCGGCTCCCTCCCAATCGCATGAATTCGCGCTCTTCCAGCACCCGGAGGAGCTTCACCTGGGTCTGGGGGTCCATCTCCCCCACCTCGTCCAGAAAGATGGTGCCTCCTTCCGCCATCTCAAATTTGCCGCGCACGCGTTCGACGGCGCCGGTAAAGGCCCCCCGCTCGTGCCCGAAAAGCTCGCTTTCGATGAGGTTGGCAGGGATGGCGGAGCAGTTGATCGCCAGGAACGGGCGATGGCGCCTGGGACTGTTGAAGTGAATGGCTTTCGCCACCAACTCTTTCCCGACACCGCTTTCTCCCAGGATCAAGACCGTGCTGCTGGCGGGCGCGACCTGGGAGATCCGCTGGACGACGCCCTTCATGGCCGGGGAGTGTTGGATGATGCTGGTCAGGGCATAGCGCTGCGTGAGGGCTGTTTGGAGGTGGGTGAGCCGATCGGCCAGATCTCTTCTTTCGAGGATCCTCCCCACACGACTCTTCAGGTCATAGGGATCCACGGGTTTCGAGAGGTAATCCTCCGCGCCTCCCTTCAGGGCACGCACGGCCTGATCCATGCGCCCCGAGTCGACCAGGGCCAGGAGCGGAACTCGGGGCGACACTTCCCTAATTCGCCCCAGGAGCTTTCGGGTTGGCAGGCCTGCCACCCCCAGCGCCACGACCATTAGGTCGTATTCCTGGCGCGCCATCAGCGCGAGAGCCCGTTTGAGGGTGAGTACGGCAGTGACCTGGAATCCATCCCTTCCAAGCGTGCGAAGCGCCTCTCCTCCCGACTCCTCATCGGGGTCCAACACCAGGATGCGTCGCGCTTCGGGGTTCACAGGAACCGGATTATATCGGGCGGGTCGTCGATCCCGCAAGACCAACTGCGCTATTTTGACCGAGTTTCACAGCCACTCGATCCGGCCAACATGGCCGAGTTGACTCTCCAACCCTCCTTCGAGGTTTCCACTCGAGCCCTGAGAGATGTTCACTAACTCGATGCATTGACAGGAGCTTAGAGGCCGATCCGCGGTGGAATGAGGCGGATCTCCCCCCTGGGCGGCGGGCTGGCAGAAGGATTGCTCCGGTCTTTCGCAAGACTGTCTTGAGGAGGCGATATGAAAAAGGGAACCACGAAGCGCTCCGTCCCCGTTTCCAGCATTGTCGAATTCGCCTACGACAACACGAGCTACCAGATCGACACCGAGAGCCGGAAGGTCTATCGCCAGTGGATCGAGGTGGAGAGCGCGCGGACCTATCGCATCATGAGTGCCTGGTCCGCTCTCAACATCAAGAAAGCCGTCTGACGCCGCTTCCCTGAGCGGATCCAGGGGTCGCTGCTACCCGGGAATCCCGAGAAAATTCACCTCCGGAAACGGGTGGGCCGGCTTGGCCAGTAGATATCCCTGAGCAAATCGAATTCCAATTTCCCGGACCGTCCGCAGATCTTCCGCCTCCTCGATCCCCTCGGCAATCACCGTGATTCCCGTGGTTCGTGAAAATTTGCAAATCGTCGAGAGCAGCTCCCGCTTGATGTCGTTGGCGTGCACGCCGCGGGTCAGGCTCATGTCGATTTTCATGAAATCCGGCCGGATCTCGGCGATGGTCTTCAACCCCGAGTAGGCGGAGCCGACGTCGTCCATTGCCAGGCGGAATCCTTGATTCTGGAAGTAGCGCAGTGCCTGCCTGAAGAGCGGAAAATCCTTCACGGCGGCATGCTCGGTGATCTCCAGCACGATTCGATCCGGCGTGATCCCGGTCTCCTTCAGCCGCCCGCCATCCATTTGGGCCCGCATTTCCGGATCATAGACGGACTCCGGCTCGATGTTGAGAAAGAGCAGCTGCTCCGGCTCCAGGGAGCTCAGGTTTTCCATCGCTTTTCTCCGGCACAGGCGTTCCAGGGCCCACACTTCCTCGCAGGCGTACGCGACCCGGAATAGCTGTTCCGGGTTCTGAAACTCGCTTCGCTCGGGTCGGGAAAGCGCCTCGTATCCCAGGATGAGCCTGCCCTCGAGATCCACCACCGGCTGGTAGACCGTCGAAATGCTTCCGAGGCGCAACAATTCCCGGAGCTGCCGCGTCTCTTTTCTCGCTTCCCGTCGCTGCTGATGGATGGCATCCAGGAACGCGGCATCGAGACTCTGATAGACGCTGCGCTCGATCCGGTGGGCGTCTCCGCCCCCCTGCAGGATGGCACACCCCATGGAGAGCTCCAGCTTCTGGGTTCCCAAATCGGAGAGTCGGCGAATCAGGAAAGGGCGCAGGTGAGCTTCGATGCGGCTGCGAACCTTGTCCATGTCCGCATAGGAGATCAACTTCTGGTCGCGGGGTGGCGCAAGCAGGATGACAAAGGCGTTGCCGCTGATCATCAGCTCCGAGACGACGTCTCCATCCCGCAGCACCACCGGTTTCATCTGCTTGAGAAATCTGGCAAGGTCCCGAATCAGGGCGTCGAATGCCTCCCATCCGAGGATTTGCTCGATCCACTGATTCTGGATGACGTTGAGGGTAATGAGGCCCAGCGCCTTGCTGCGTTTCAGCTCCCGCCGGATGCGGCCCAGAAACAGCGGCAGCGTGGGAAGGTCCGTGACCTGGTCGTAGAGCAGGTGCGAAATCAGCCGCGGGCTTTTCCGACCCAATCGAGAGGACTTCTTCTCGGGTGGACACACGGCTCTGGCCCGTGAGGACATCAGGACCTCCCCTGCTTCAGGCAGCTCCGCCGCGTTCATTGCCGAGAAGTGTCTCTTCGCCACCCTCGAAGGGGAATTTGGGCTCTGCTTGAAGGACTTTGTTTCTGCCCGAGCGCTTGGCGCGGTACAGCGCCTCGTCCGCCGCCCCGACAAGCTCCGACTGGGTGCGGCCGTCATCGGGAAAAGCCGCGACGCCGCCGCTCAGGGTCACCTTGCCGATGGGATCCCCGTCATCATCGTGAAAGACGTGCCGGGCCAGGGCGTCCCGGACCTTCTCCGCGGCCACCCAGGCGCCATCTTTGGGCGTCCCGGGGAGGATCAAGAGGAACTCCTCTCCGCCCCACCGGGCCGAGATGTCCCCCGGACGAATGGTCTTCCGGATAACCTCGGCGGTCTCCTTCAAGACGCGATCACCGGTGAGGTGGCCGTGCGTGTCGTTGAGCTTCTTGAAGTGGTCCAGATCGAAGATGAACAGCGAAACCGGTAAGTGCGTCACTTCGGACTTGTGGATTTCTTCGCCCAGCAGCTCTTGCAGATAGCGCTTGGTGATGAGCCCCGTCAGTCCGTCGGAGTTCGCCTTACCCCTCTGCTCGTCCATCAGCCGGCGATTCATGAGAGACATCGCTCCCAAATCGGCGATTATGGAGAGCAGTCTTTTTTCGAACTTCGGGTGCCGGGTGATTCCACCCACCGAGATCACCCCCTGGGTCTCCTGGTTGTTTCCCAGCATCGGCGCGCAGAGATCAACCTTGAAGCGGAAGTGTCCTGGCGCATCCAGGTTGGCGCCACCCGTGCGCATTTCCCGAACGAAGTCCTCCTGATCCATCGTCGTCTTCTCCTGCGCCACCCACCCGATCTTGCCTTCGCCGATGGAAACTTCCCGGGACTTTCCCAGATCCTTGGGAGCATTCTTCGCCTCCTTGAGGATCAGCTTTCCGGGCACATTCGGGTCGGTGAGAAAAATCAGGATCTGGCTTGGAAGGAAAATCTTGTCCGCGATATTCAGGAGCTGCTTCGGCAGGAGTGCAGCATCCATTTTTCCATCCAGCTCCCTGGTAAAATCGGTGAGTAGCTGGAAAAACTCGGAAAAAGCCTTGTTCTCCTGCTCCAGGCGGGCGTTGGAACGCTGGGTCTCACGGTAGGCATCGACGTCCACCATGCCACCCGAGTCCGAGGCAGGCGCGCGGCGGGTCGTCCCGTCGGAACGGCCCATTCGTGAGAGGAAATAGCCGAGGATGAAGGCAAAGACTCCGACTCCACACAGGGGCCAGAGCGTTACCTCGCGAAGGATCGATGGAGCGTCGTTCATAGAGCTCCAGACGGGCTCAGTGAGTTCCCACCCCGCCCCGGAATCCTGGGCAGGGAGTTAACGGCTTTCGAGCAAGAAGCGAGCCACGGAACGTCGAATCCGTCATGCGAATAACGCGCCCGTACGGGACTGCTTCCAGGGCAGTGGCCTCCGCCGAACTTTAGCTATGTCAGCAGTTTGGGTTGACAGAGCCGAAAATCTGAATGAATCAGGTAGGGGCGCTTCTCGCACCATTCCGGAGGGCGTCGGACCCGCGTCGGCCACAATTCGACACTCCGGGTGTGACAATTTTTGGCCCGCTTTCCGTTGACCCTGATGGAGGGGATCGGCTATAAGATCGAAGCTCCCGTAGCTTTTAACGACCCGCGCCGGAGAAACCCTGATGCCCCTGGGGAATCCGACTGCCGAAAGCGCCCTTCACACGCTTCTCGAAGTGGCAAAAAAGGCAAAAGCCTTCGTCTCGATGCCCGTCGTGGCGGGAATTACTCCCAGGGTCCTGTTGGATCCTGAGCGCTCCAGTCTCTGCGAGACGGCGGAAGGAATTCCGCGCAGGCATGGCGTGTTTCGACTGGACGAAATAGGACTTCCCCTCCTCGACCATGACATCCTCTATGGGGACGCCTGTTTCGAGGGGATTCTGATCAAGCACGGCCGCGTCTTCCTCCTGCGGGAGCACCTGGAGAGGTTTTGGCGCTCAGCCGGCCAGCTGGGCATCGAACTTCCGTACGACCATGTCGTTCTAACCCTGCATCTTCTCGAGACGATTCGGCAGGTGGATTTCGAGCCCCAGGACAATTCCTACATCCGACTGGTCGTAAGCCGTGGCCTTGGAGACCTGGGAATCAACCCGGGAAAATGCGTGGGGAGCAGCCTCTTCGCCCTCGTCTCAACCATCCGGCTCTATCCGAAGGAAGCCTATGAGCGCGGAATCTCTCTGGGAATCGCCAGAACCATCCGCAGGCCTGATGCCTCGATTCTGGATCCTCGCATCAAGAGCAACAACTACCTCAATAACGTCCTGGCGCTGCGGGAAGGCTGTAACGGCACCCCTCACGTTGAGTGTGTGATGCTGACCCAGGAAGGCTTCGTGGCGGAGGCCACGGTCGACAACATCTTCGTCGTGCTCAAGCAGGAGGGGTGGCGGAGTGATGCCGCGAGAGTCCGGGTCATCACACCCTCCGCGGCGTTCTGCCTGAATGGGATTACTCGAATGACCATCCTGAGACTCTCCCGTGAGCTGGGCTATTCCACGGAGGAGTCCCCGACCCTCTTGCCCCTCGACCTCGTGGGGGAGAACCGCGAGGTTTTCATGACCGGGACCGGTGCATTCGTCATGCCCATCACCAGCGTGGCTGGCCATCGGGTCGGCGACGGCAAGCCCGGTGAAGTCACTCGGATCTTGCTGGGGCGCATCACCGAGACCATGGCTGAGCCGAACTGCGGCCTCGAGCTCGGCGCTGGCCTGGACGAGGTACGCCGCTACCTCAGTGCGTGAGTCCACCTGTTGAACGCCACGCCGGAAACGTGCTGGAAAAGCCTCGCGTAGCGCCGCGTAATTCAGCCACTAAGCTGGCCGGAGTCCTGGCTCTGGTTGTCGGCCTCGGGCTTCGGGCTGTCTCATGGGCACAGGCCCAGCCCCTGCACCGGGTGCAGGACGACGTCGGGCGCCAGGTGAGCGTACCGGCTCATCCCCGACGAATTGTCTCGCTCGCTCCCAGCGTAACCCAGATGTTATTCGCCCTGGGTGCCGGAGAGCGGGTGGTTGGGGTCACGGATCAGTGCGACGATCCGGAGCAGGCCCGCACCCTGCCCAAGGTGGGCGGAATGGTGAAACCCGATTGGGAGTCGGTGCTTCGCCTGCGACCCGACCTGGTGCTGGCCACCACCTCGGGGAACGACGCGTCCCTGGTGTCCCAGTCGGAAGGGCTCGGCTTGCCCCTTTACTTCACGGATTCAGCCGATCTCAAGGGGCTCCTCAATTCAATGACTCACCTGGCGGATCTGCTGGGGACCGCCAAGAGGGGAGCCGAGCTGCGCCGGAATCTGGAGGCACGAATCGAAGCTCTCCAGGAGCATGCGGCGGCGGGGCATCGCCCCAGAGTCCTGTTCCTGGTCTGGATCGATCCGCCGGTGGTGCCGGGTTCAGGGACTTTTCTGAACGACGCCCTGCGGCTCACGGGACTGGACTCGATCACCGCCAACGCCCCGGCCGGATGGCCCACCTACGATCTGGAATCGATCCTGGAAAAAGACCCCGAGTGGATCGTGGCTGCAAAGCACAACGCTCCTGCCCTGGCGGGGCTCGCCGGCAAGCCGGGATGGAAAAACCTGGCGGCGGTTCGATCGGGACGAGTCGTGACCGTGAGCGAAGACATCGAGCGGCCTGCCCCTGGGGTCGTGGACGCCATGGAGGAGCTTCAAAGGAAGATTCTGGGCCGGGAGCCGGAATAGCGACCGCGCGGGAAACCCCGCGCGGTCTTGGGGGGATCGCCCGCCGCCCCTCCCATCCGTCATCAAGGGCGGCGGTGAAGGGGCTTACTCTTCGACCCCTCCACTCTTGAAGTATTCGACCAATCCGGTGGCCGGTCAACGACCGAGTTCCTGTGCTGCTTCATCCGTGCAGCATGCTGCAAGGATCGAAAACCCTCGATTCGAGACGGGAGAAACCGTGGCCGATTCTCAAGGCAAGGCAGAAGACAAATCGCCCCTTCCCGTTCAGGGGTTCGGGGCGTTCGCACTTCGTCCGGAGATCCTCTCGACCCTGGCGGCCATCGGATACACGGAGCCTACCCAGGTCCAGCTGCAGGCGATTCCGCTGGCCATGGCTGGGAAGGATCTCATCGTCCAATCCCGGACCGGCACCGGAAAAACCGCGGCTTTCGGGATTCGCATCGCCGAGGCGGTGGATGGGGAATCCCGGGCCGTCCAGGCCCTGGTGCTCACGCCCGCCAGGGAGCTGACCGTGCAGGTCTCAGCGGAGGTGTCCCGAATCGGGGCCGGGCGGGCTTTGAAGTGCGTCGCCGTCTATGGCGGCCGCCCGATCGACAGGCAAATCGAGGAATTGCGGCAGGGGGCGCAGACGGTGGTCGGGACTCCGGGTCGAATCCTGGACCATCTTCGACGAGGCACGCTGCGCCTTGACGCCCTGAGAGTCCTGGTCCTGGACGAAGCGGATCTCATGCTGGACATGGGGTTTGAAAAGGAGATGCGACAGATTCTGAATCACCTCCCGCCCAAGCGACAGACGCTCCTCTTTTCCGCCACGATTCCGCGCGCCATCGAAGCCATGGCCCAAAAATACCTGTCCAACCCGGAAAAGCTGCTGCTCAGCGAGGACTACGTCTACGTGAGGGAGGTCTCCCACGAGTACTACATCACCAACCGGATGCAGAAAGAGCGCAATCTCTGCAATCTTCTTGAATTCGAGGATCCCCCCGCCTCCATGATCTTCTGTAACACCAGGGAAGAAACTCGAGTGGTTGCCAACTACCTGGGACGAAAAGGGCTTCCCGTAGCCATGCTGTCCAGCGACCTGAGCCAAGCACGGCGTGAGAAGGTAATGGCCCGCTTTCGCAAGAGGGAGCTCCGGCACCTGGTGGCTACTGACGTCGCGGCCCGCGGCATCGATATCGAGGGGCTGACCCACGTGTTCATCTTCTCCGCTCCGAGCTCCCCGGATCAGTATGTGCATCGGGCCGGTCGCACCGGTCGTATCGGAAGGTCCGGAAAGGCCATCTCGCTGGTAGCGGCCCAGGATCTGGTGAACTTCAACAAGCTGGTCCGGGTAAACAACCTCGAATTGATCGAGAAGAACTTCCCTTCCCACCAGGAGGTAGCGGCCCGAAAATCCGAGCACCTGCTGAAGCGTCTCAGGGACTCGGCGCAGACCACCGCACCCGAAGACCTGCTGGAGCTGGAGCCGGTAGCCCGACACATCGCCAATGAGCCCGATCGGGACACCTTGGTGGCCATGCTCTTGCAGGAGCACTTCTGCCTGCCGCCGGTCGACCTGGATTCGCAGTCGGAGGAAGGCCCCTCGACGTCGCCGCCGGAGAACCATGGGCCGGGGACCGGTAGTGCCGGCGCCGGCAGCCGGCGCAGGCGACGGCGAAGGCGTCCGGGGGGCGGAAGTCAGTGAATCGTGGGAAGGTGAGGCTCGTCCCGATCCAGCAGTGCACGTCGCCCCGCGAATCCGTCGGGGATGCGGTGCCAGTGGTCGATCCGTGGCTCACCCGATTTCCAGCAGAGAAAAACAATCTCATTTCCCAAAAGACAGGGAAAATCGATGAGCCCCGCCTCCGGGCCGTTCACCACGCACCCGTGTGATTGGATGGCTTGAATGGTGCCGTTGATTTCCTGCAGCAGGCGCGGAGCAATCCCGCGCTCCTCCAGGTGCCGTGCGAGCTCCGAATCTCCGGGCTTCAAGCCGGCTTCGCCGGCGGCGGCCTCCACCTCGTTTCGGATCAAGCCGAAAGTCTGGAGCATTCGATCCACCAGCGGCCGGATCTTGTCCAGGACTTCCTGGGCTTCTTGTACCGTGAATAGTTTGGGCTCTTCGGCCTGCGCGCTCATGAGGCTCCCCTCGCGGCTTGAGTCTAATCGAGTCCCTGCCTCTGTTCAACCGCGACATGACCCATCTCAAGCTCGCGCCCCGTGGAATTGAACAGGGCCCTGCCCCGGTGGCCCGGCCTCGCCGCGCTCCTGATCACCCTTGCGGCTTTGGCGGCGGGACGGGCGCGAGCGCTTCCCACTTCGGGGTTGTTGAGCGCCGCGCTGGGAGTCTTCCTTATCCTCTGGGGCTACTTCGCCCTCTCCGATACCGGTGTCCAGAGACGGCTCGCCCACTGGTGTGAGAACTCGCGCGCTCGAGTCGTAGCCCTCGCCTGTAGCCCCGCTCTCCCGTACCTCGCCTATTCCCTACCACTGCACGGCTTTTCGGCGAGAGGGCTTTTGGCGCTGCTGGCCTACGCGATTCTGCCAGCCGTGGCTCTTCAAGCAAGCCACCATAAGGGAGATTCACCCTTCGCCGATTTTTCAGCCCTGCTTCTCATTTGGCTGCCATTGGAATTTGGAGTGTTGCCTTCCCTGTGGCTCTGGCCGCCCGGACAATCGGGTCACTATCTCGATGGCTTGCTGGGGGTCCTGGTGGCGGTTTACTGCTTTCAAATCGTCCGTGCCCTCCCGGGGATCGGCTATCACCTGATCCCCCGCGGCAGGGACTGGCTGCTCGCCGCAGCAGGCTGTTGCCTGTTTCTTCCCCTGGCACTTGGCGTGGGAGTTTGGACCGGCTTTCTGCATTTCACCCCTCACGACCCCAAGTTTCCCGTGATCGTGGCCCGCATCCTCGGGACCTTCCTGGTGACCGCCGTTCCGGAGGAGTTACTCTTTCGCGGGTTGCTCCAGAACCTGATTCTCCGCTGGACCGCTCGGCCTGGTATTGCCCTCGGAGTATCAGCCGTCGTGTTCGGCATGGCTCACCTGAACGTCGGAGCCAACCCTGACTGGCGATTGGCACTTCTGGCGACGCTCGCCGGCCTCTTATACGGCTGGCTCTTTCAGGTCTCAGGAGGACTCATGGCGCCCGCCCTGGCCCATACCTTCGTCAATACCCTTTGGATGCTTTTGTTTCGACCCTAGTGCAGGGTTGCCACCTCGCGCAGGCTGCGTATAATCACCCACGAGCCTGCTCGTGGCAGCGCCAAAGGATGGGTCCCGACCAAGATGAACCGAAGAGTCATCATCAACGCCGATGAGATGGGTATTGACGAGCCCCGCAGCTATGGGATTCTGGAGGCTCATGAAAAAGGGGTCGTGACCAGCGCCTCTATCATGGCCAATAGCCCTCATCTGGAGTCGCTGGCGGGATTGCTTCGCGAGCACTCGGGTTTGGGCGTGGGTGTCCACCTCAACCTCACCGAAGGCTCCCCGATTCTGTCCCATCCTAAGACTCTCGCCGATCGCCAGGGCCGTTTCTTCGAGAGAGCTGAAGCTCGTCGCCGGCTGATGGAGGGGCGGCTCGATCTGGAAGAAGTCCGGTCCGAATTCGATTTGCAGATTCGGCGCGTCAAAGACTCCGGCATCGAGCCCACCCATCTGGACTCCCTTCACCATATTCACGTCTACCCAGGAGTCATGACCGCCCTCGTCTGGGCAGCGCGTCGGCACGGAATCCTGAAGGTGAGGCTTCCGCGAGAGCCCGTGCCCCTTCCCGGCTCGGTGCCCTCCCAGATCTATTGGGAGCTGGTGCGGTATCAGGGGCTGGTCACCAAAGCCTCGGAAGTGCTGTTCGCTGAGGGAATGAAGACGTCGGATCACTTCCGGGGTATCGCCTTTTCAGGCGGGATTCACTTAGACCGATTCATGGACGTGATGGCCAAGCTTCCGGAAGGAACCACCGAGATCATGGTCAGGCCCGGGAAGCGGGAGCCCGGGGGGAAGAGCTTTGTCTCCGAGGACAGGGAGAGGGAGCTGCGCATCCTGACCGATCCGGAAATCCGCTCAGCGATCTCCAGATACGACATCGAGTTGATCAGCTATCGGAAGCTTTGAAAGCGCCCCTCAGTCTGAATCGTCGTCTCCGAAATTCCACCAATGGCGCTTGGCGTGCTTCTCGCAGCGCTGGGCGGGTTCGGTCCCTTCGATGAAGATCTCCTCGATTTCCTCAGGACATTTCCAGGTGGCCAGCTGACCCGTCTCGGGATCCACCTTCTCGCGGACCATTCCATCGGGCTCCGGGAAATCCGCGTCAGAGACTCGTCCTGAGCCCATCATGAAATCCACCCAGATGGGAAGAGCCGCCTGCGCTCCCGTGAGACCGAGCGCCCGGTTGTCGTCGTAACCGACCCATACGAGTGCCAGGATATCGGGCGTGTACCCGGCGAACCAGGCGTCCCGCAAGTCGTCGGTCGTGCCCGTCTTCCCCGCCGCCACTCCCGAGAAGCCGAGAGCGGCCGCCGACGCCGCGGTCCCGTGCGAGAGCACTCCTTTCAGCAGGTCGGTGATCAAGTATGCAGCCTGGGGCGAAAGAACCCTGGTGCTCGGGGTCTCCTCCGGTTCCAGCGACCGGCCTTGGCGATCGGTCACGGCCCGGATAGCGCGCACGGAGCTGCGGATCCCCCCCGACGCCAGTGTGGTGTAGGCGGCGGCCATCTCCAGGGGGGTGACCTCCGCCGTCCCGAGGGCGAGGGAAGGAACTTCTGGAAGCCGGCTCTCCACGCCGCAGCGCCTGGCCAGGGTGATGACGTGGTCCAGGCCCACCTGAGTTGCGGCCCGGATGGTCGCCACGTTGAGCGATTCTTCCAAAGCCCGGCGCGCGGTCACAATCCCGTGAAACTCATGGTCGTAGTTTTGCGGTGAGTAGGGCTTGCCCCCGGAAATGAGCTCCAGGGGCGTATCCTCCAGTGGTGTGGCCGCGGTGAATGAAAAGGTTGGATCGAACTGCGCGCGATCGAAGCCGGCGAGGTACACGAAGGGCTTGAACAGGGATCCCGGCTGCCGGTGAGCCTGATAGGTCCGATTGAACTGACTGACGCGATAATCCCGGCCCCCGACCAGGGCCAGGATCGATCCATCGGAGACGCGCAGCGCGACCAGAGCCCCCTGGAGCGACCCCGCCCCGTTTTTCCGCAGCACCGGATAGGAGCGCTCCAGCCGCTCCAGACCGGCGCCCAGCGCCTCCTCCGCCTGATCCTGCAGATCCGGATCCACCGTGCTGAAGATCCGCAATCCTGCCCCGGCAGGGGGGGAATCTGGAAAAGCCCGCCGAACCTCTTCTTCCAGAAAATCAACCAGGTAGGGGGCCCGGTAATTCACCGGGCGCTGGCGGGTTACCCCCAGATCCTTCGACTTGATCGCCTGAGAGACTTTCTCGGTGATGTCCTTGGTCTCCACCATGGACTTGAGCACCCGGTTTCGTCTCGCCAGGGCGGCCTTCGGGTGACGATAAGGATTGTACAGACCCGGGCTGCTGATCATCCCGGCCAGGAGAGCGGATTCGCTCAGAGTCAGCTCCGAGGGACGTTTTCTGAAATAGAAGCGTGAGGCCTCACCCATCCCGCTCACCGCCACCGGCCCCCGCTGCCCCATGTAAACCTCGTTGAGGTAGGCTTCCAGGATTTGCTCCTTGGTGTAGCGCGCCTCCAGCATCACGGCTGCGGCGGTTTCCAAGATCTTGCTGATGAGATCCCGCTGCCGGTTGGCGTACAGGTTCTTGGCCAGCTGCTGGGTAATCGTGCTTCCCCCCTGAACCGCCCGTCGCTTCGAGACGTCGACCACCAAAGCCCGCACCACCCCACGCGGATCCACGCCGGCGTGATGAAAGAAATTGCGGTCTTCCACCGAAAGCACCGCCCGGCGCAGCTCCTCGGGAAACTGAGCCAGGGAGTACCAGGTTCTCTCCTCCTGGAGCTCCTGATAAAACGTGGCGATGAGCTCGGGCTCGATTCGCACTTTTTCCAGATGCTTCCCGCTGTCCAGGCTGGTGATGCGCCGAATCTGGTTTCCACGGAATTGCAGACGGACTCTATCCCCGGGAAATTTCCCTTCCGGGTAGTCGAATTCGCGCAACGCAAGGCGCAGCTCCTTCCCGGCGAGGACGAATTCTCCGGGCTTGGCGGGCCCCTTATCGACCCTTCGGTAACCCAGTCGGGCCAGACGCGCCAGGAGCGTGTAGGCAGGCACCTCTTGCCCTTCTTTCAGCTCCATGATGTCCGAGTAGAGGCGTGAGGGAAATTGCTCCTGCCGGGCCTCGAACCGCCTCGTGACATCGAGATAAATGAGCCCCAGGGTGATGAGCCCGACCACGGACAGAAAGAGCAGAAGGCGAAGCAGCACCCCCCTCCCAGTACCCCACCTCGTGCGGGATTGCTTGGTACTGGACGTCCGCTCTTTGCTAGTGGTATCAGTCATGAGCCGCACCCCTTCCGGCGTCAATGGAGGTTGGCGCCCGCCGCGGGCTGCGGGCAGATTTGCTACAGAGCCCGAACGCGGGCGGGGGCATTCCACACGCCCTATCTCGATTTTGTAAATCCCTTGCAAAGGCCTGAGGCGGCTTCATATTGAACCCGAGAATTCGGCTCATCGGTGCATCTGTCACGGAGGATTTCTCATGAAAAGAGTTGCACTCGCCTTGTTCGGCGCCCTCTGCCTGTCCGCCGGATTCGCCCTGGCCGGCACGGCACCTGCCGCTCGAAAACCGGTGGCTCCAGCCATGGCTCATAGCTTCCATAAGATCACCATCGTAGCAGTCGAAGGCACGATCACCCCCGACGTGGTCCGGGTTCGGCGCGGCGACCTGGTGCGCCTCACCTTCCTGGCCAAGGACGGAACCTACGGAGTCTACATCCCGGTCCTCAAGCTGAAGGGAAAGGCGACACCGGAGCGGCCGGTGACTTTTGAGTTCGCCGCGAGCTCCGAGGGTGAGTACGAAATGCGCTGCACGAAATACTGGGGATTCAAGCACTGGTCGGAGAATGGTAAGATTGTGGTCGAATAGGCCTGGGCTCACTTTCCAGCCTCTTTCGCCACCTGCTTCACCAGGCGCTCAACCTCTACGACCTTTCCGGCGATGACCACGCGATCCACGGCTCGCAGGACCAGCAGGTCCTTGAGGGGATCGCCGTCCACCAGGAGCAGATCGGCCCGCTTGCCGATTTCCACCGTCCCCTGGTCCTGCAAGACTCCCAGCAAGCGCGCGCTCTCCTGGGTCGCGCAGCGAATCGCCTCGAGAGGCGACAAGCCCCCCTGGTTCAACAACTCAATTTCGGTGTAGAGATTGCCGTGAAAGACAAATCCGCTGCCGGCGTCGCTCCCGGCCGCCAGTAAGACTCCGGCGGCGTGCAGACGCCCAACTTCCTCCAGGAGTATTTCCATACGCTTCCTGCCGGCCTCCGCAACGGTCTGCCGTTTGGGATTGTGGGCGAAATCTTCGAGGTTCATTGCCAGAGTCCGCCGCTGCATGGGGGTGAGGCGCAGGCGCAACGACGGATCGTCGCTCCACGCCAGGGTTTCGGGGCCGTAGGTCTCGCCCACCTCCGCGGAGAGGGTGGGCACGATGGTGATGTGCCGCGCGAGGATTTCGGGAATCAGCCCCGAGGTAGTGTAGAGGGTGTCAGCACCCCCCTGGGAAATCCAGCTGCCCGGCATATGCTCGAGGCTGTCCACCCCGGCCATGACAGCGTTTTCCAGGTCCGCCACCGTGGCGGCGGCGACGTGCGCGGCAACGGGGATCCCTCGCTCGTGCGCGGCCTCCACAATGGCGCGGACCACCTCAGGCGCCATGGAAGGGATGGGCTCCCCCAGCGTTCGGCTGGTCACGGCGATTTTGATGACCCCGGCTCCGGCCCGGGCGGATTCTGCCACGAGCGCGCGCCCCACCTGCGGTGAAGCAACCTCCAGCGCGTACGGCGCCCCATATCCTCCGGGGGCGGTCAGCATGGGGCCGGCATAGATGAGCCGCGCCCCCAATGTCGGCTCCTGCTGCAGCTGCTTGGCTAATCTCCTCCCAACCTCCAAGGGCATGTGCAAGTCCCGGACCTGGGTCACCCCTCCCAGCAGCTCGGAGCGGAGGCTGCGTCGAAACACCTCCTCGGCATTGGACTGCGGGCGCGGAAAGGCGGAGCTGACGGCGCCGCTGGTGGCGAGATGGACATGGGCGTCGATGAGACCCGGAAGGATGGTCTCGCCCCGAGCCTGCAGTATGTTGGAACCACGCGGGACCGGAAAGCTCCCCGGCTTTCCGATCGCCTTGATCCGGTCTCCTTCCAGCAGAATCCAGGCGTGAGGAAGCGGAGGGTGACCTGTTCCGTCGATGAGAGTCCCACCTTTGATCAGGAGCGAAGAGGAATCGGCGAGAGAACAGTTTGGAAGGATTGGAGTGACGAGAACAAGCAGGCCCAATGCCAAATCGGCCAATGAAGGAGACCGCGGCTCCGTCCGGCCGGCTGGCTTCCTTCCGCGATGGCTTGGCGATCTCACAGGTCCGGGAAGGTTGCCGTTACAACGGTATGAATTCCGCCTCGCACCAGGAAATCTCCCACCACGCGTAATCGCACGGGGTGGCAGGCAGAAACCAGGTCATCCAAAATACGATTGGTGACCTCTTCGTGAAAGGCCCCCGCGTTCCGATAGGACCATAGGTACAGCTTCAGGGATTTCAACTCCACGCAGTGCTCCGCCGGCGTGTAGGTGATTCGAATCGTGGCAAAATCGGGTTGTCCCGTCTTTGGGCAAAGGCACGTGAACTCCGGACACTCGAAGCTGATCTCGTAATTCCTTCCCGGGCGCGGGTTGGCAAAGACTTCCAACGCGAGAGTGGGTTCCGTGGGCAAGAATTCCTCCTTCCGAACTCTCGCATTATAAGGGCGTGTCGTGAACGCGTCATCCCCCGTCATGCGTGAAGGGTGACTCCTCTCCGTGGCTTATCCTTTCGCCTCTCCCTGACAGGAGTCAATCCAGACCTCAGTAGCTCCTCCCATTTCCCAATTTTCCCGTGAGACGGCGAAATCCCTACCAGACATGCGCTGGAAAGTCTTACTTTATATTTAGTTACAAAATCTAATAAACATGACTAAGATTACTTGACAATAATGCACTCATAGTTTATCTTGTGCAGCGTAGTTGATGCCCCGCTCGGGGCCAACCAATCAAGGAGGCGGACAATGGCGCTTGTGAGATTCCAACCGTTCGTGGACGATTTTCAGACGCTGCACGACAGGTTCAATAGAGTTTTCCGGGATTCCGCGCTGGCGCAATTCGGCAGTGAGGAAGCCATGGGTTCCTGGGCTCCCCTCTGTGACATTTACGAGGAAGGAGACAACATCGTCGTCAAGGCGGAGCTTCCCGGCCTGGATCGAAATGACCTCGATGTCCAGGTCGAGAACAACGTGCTGACGCTGCGTGGCGAGAGGAAGCGCGAGAATGAGGTGAAGTCCGAAAACCTGTTTCGGACGGAGAGGTACTACGGAACCTTCACTCGCTCCTTCACGCTGCCCGTCACCGTGGACACCGAAAAAATTCGCGCCGAGTACAAAGACGGTGTCCTGCTGTTGACCATGCCCAAGGTGGAAGAGGCAAAGCCCCGCAAGATCAAGGTGCTGACCGCCTGAAATAGTCTCGAGTCCATCTCGATGCCCCTCGCGAGGAAACCTCCCTCGCGAGGGGTTTTTGCAATCCTAGGAATCAGTTCCCCGCTTCCAGCGCCGGCTCGCGCGGAGACTCGATCAGTCGCAGCACCGGGGGAAGCGCCGCGAACGCCACCCCGGCGCTGAGCAAGAAGAGCATCTGAGCGCCCACCTGGTCGTTAGAGTCTTCCGGCAACCATTCAATTCATGCCCCGCACAGGCGCTCCGACCCCGCGTAGACCTGCATACTGCGACCTCGAAGGAATCCCGCCAGCAGCATGCCCGCCTCTCGCGCCAGATCTACCGCCAGGCTCGACGCCCCCGAGATGCCGACCAAGGCCGGGATTCCGGCGATAAGCGCTTTCTGGGTGATTTCGAACGACAGCCGCCCGCTGACCAGGAGGACATGACCCCGCAGGGGAATTCCATCTTCCAGGAAGCGGGATCCGATGACCTTGTCAACGGCGTTGTGCCGCCCCACGTCTTCCATGACTTCCTGGAGCCTTCCTTCCCGATCGAACAGAGCGGCGGCGTGCAGGGCTCCAGTCTCGCTGAATACCCGCTGAGCGCTTCGCAGCAGCTCCGGCAGCGTGTACAAGGTCTCCGGGTCGAAGCGCGAAGCATCCGTCATCGGAGGGGTTGCCTGCCGAACCGCATCGATGCTGGTTCGGCCGCAGATGCCGCAGGAAGATGAGAGGTAGAATCGCCGCTGCCACCCCGCCTCCGGGCGGGGCGCCTCGGGAGCGGTGAGCACGTTCACGACATTGTCGGCACTCCCCTGCTCGGAGCTCGAGCAGCGGACGATGGAGCCAACTTGTCGTGACTCCTTGAGAATACCCTCCGTAAACAGAAAGCCGGCTGCCAGCGGAAAGTCTTCTCCCGGAGTCCGCATGGTCACCGCCACCGACTCGCCGTCCAGCCGAATCTCCAGCGGCTCTTCTACGGCCAGGAGATCCTGCCCCTCCTGGCCAAGCCCGCCGTCCCAGCGAACGGAATTCACGCGGTGAATGGGGCGCATCATCGATCCGAGAATTCCTCCTGCGACCGGCATGAGCATAGCACGCCGGCGAGAGCGCACTGAAGCACCTCCCGTGGAGTCATCCTTCGGAAACGAGCGCCTCCCAGAAATCGCCGTCGAGGTTGAAATGAAGGTAGGAGAGGGGGTGAACAGCGTCCATAGCCCTGAGGTTGGAGAGGATTCGCGGATCATGAGGCAGTTGATCCACGACGAAGGGAGCGGCAGCCAGCAGGTCGGCCACTGCGTGATTGCGGGGACATGGCTCCACTCGGTTGTGCGCTGACTTGAAGATACGGTACATGCCCCCGATGGGAAACGTGTCGCGGATCGGACGCCCCCCCTGGTAGGTTCCGCGGAAGGGGGTGCCTGCTACGTAAAAGGAACCCTCCTGCCGACGCACCAGGGTGAGATCGTCGCTGATTACCTCGCCGGAGCGCGAGGTGGCGGCGAGGGTTGATTTCCCGCTCCCCGAAGCACCGAGAAACAGGTATCCCTTCCCCTCCCGGGCGACACTTGCGGCATGCAGCAAGGCACCCCCTTCCTCGACCGCCCGCCAGGCGGTGCAGACCCGAAGATAGTTCTCCACGCACCAAGTCGACTTTTCGTATTCATCCCGCCCCAGGGCCAGCTCGCCGCTCTTCCTCTCGATCTCGATCCAGCCGGCGAATCCGAAGGACTGAACCAGGAGCACCTTCCCGTCCCAGCGGATGCTGAGGGGATGGGGGTTCCCCCACGAAACCACCTCGGGCGCCACGAAATGATCCCGTCCCGCGTCCAGCAGCCGAATCTGAAAGGCCCCCGATTCGTCCCCTCCCAGGAAATGAGAATAACGGGCGCTGAGGCTCTCCCTCAGCATCTCATCCGGACGGTTTATCTGAAACGCCAGCCCGCCGATATCCAGCACCAGAGAGGCGGCATTGCCTCGCTCGGAAAGGTCGGAAAAGAAGGAGCGAGGTGGGGGTGGATACCGGTTCAAATCCAAGGATTCACTCCGAGGGCGCAGGCAATGCGGGGGAGTTTAGGGTGCTGTCCAGGCGCGCGATCACCACGTAGCGCTCCGGCGCCGGCCCCACGAAGCCGAAGGGATAGCAGGTGATGAGGGTCAGGATCGGGTCGTGTCCGGGCTGCAGCACCTGACGCTGTGAGGGGGAAATGACCCGATGGGATTCCACCTCGTAGGTGAACACTTTCCCTTCCGAGAACAGCTCAACCCGGTCACCGGGACGCAACTCACCCAGGCGTCGAAAATGCAGATCTCGATGCCCTGCGAGAATGCAATTCTCGGATTCGCCCGGCAAGGCCGATCCCTCCAGATGCCCCGGAGCTTTGAGCAGATCCTTGGGGCGGGTTCCCTCGATGACCGCCACGTCCAGGCGAATCTTCGGAATCTTGAGGCGTGCCAGAGACGAGCCCGAGGAGAAGTGCTCTACAGGAATGACGGAGGGGGAAGCTTCGACAACTTCCTCAGCGTGGGTGGCTTGCCAAATCGGGGCTTGGAGATACCCGGTGAGCGCCACCGCAAGTGTGGCGGCGCCCACCATAATCAGACCGGCTCCGCCCAGGAATCTGGCATCTCTCCAGCGCAAGGGTTTCTCAGGCGGCGCGCTGCCTCAGCAGCAATGCTCCGCCTCCCACCAGGGCCAGACCCGTGAGCGCCAGCAGCGGCAAGGAGCTGCCAGTGGCGGGCATCTTAGGCTCCGTCTCGGCAGGGGCCGGCGCAGGAGCCTGGGCGGGCGCTTCATTCACCACGGGCGCCGGTGTTGGCTCCGGTGCCGGGGCTGCCTCGGCAACTTGTACTATTTCGGCGGACTCGACAATTGCCGGCTCCGCTTCTGCCACTTCTGCTCCCTCCCCCCACGGATAGTCTATCTCGTGGCTGGTGAGGGATTGAAAGGTTTCATCATCGAGGGTCCCGTTGCTGTTCAGCGCATGGGCCGACTGATACTGTGTGAGAGCTTTGCGCGTCGCTTCGTCCGTGACCCCGGAAATATAGGACCCTGGTGAAAGGTAACCATCCTCCACCAGTATTTGCTGGGCCTGGAGTATGCTCGCACCATTCTTGAATACGCCGCTGTCCTCGGCTCGAAGCGCAGTCGCCCCGGCGATAAGGAACAACCCGACGGCAATGGCCATGCCTGTCGCGATCCCGGTTCTTCTCATGTTCTTTCCTCCTCCTTCGGTGGATCTATCAGAGCGTGAAATTGAAGCCTTCACGCGCACCCCTTGATCCGATTGTGCGGTCCGCTTGGAAGCTAATGTATCACAATAGCAGTTCGAGGGTTCAACCAGGCCGGAACATGGGTTCGCTGGAGTGCGGACGGATTGTGGTAACATCCGCGCCCCTTGGGAGGAATTCATGGAATACGGAGTCATTCCCGATGCTCAGGCCCCGGACGACGAATCCCTAGCCGAGGGAAAGTCGTGGTGCCTGAGGTGCAATTGCCAGACCCTGCACCGGCGAACGGCGATCGAGTTTCTCGGGAACCCCGTGAAGGCCACCTACTTCTGCCTTCAGTGCGGGGAAAAGACACACCCGGGCGCGACGGACCGGGAGACGGCTCGGAGCCTTCACAAGGAGGGGCGCAGGTTGCGGGTTGCAGCCGGGCTCAGCTTTGGACTGATGCTGCTTCTCCCCTTGTTTCTCGTCGCCGCCCTCTGTTATCTCGCCTGGCGAATCCTCTGAGCCCGTCGTGGCATCCGCCCGCTCTAACTTGCTGGATGCGGGCGTGCCGCCGGCACCCGTGACAACGGTCGAGCACCAACGCCTCAGCGACCGTGTGGCGCCGCCAGCTCCCGGACACGTAGCGCGACATTTTCCGGGGTGAAGCCAAACTGCTTCATCAGGTCTTCGATAGGGGCCGATGCCCCGAACCCGCTCATACCCACGAAGCAACCCGTGGGCCCCAGGTAGCGCTCCCATCCCATACCGACTCCCGCTTCGACCGCCACGCGGCAAGACAGGGAGGGAGGCAGCACCCGGTCGCGATAATCGGCCGGTTGCCGCTCGAACAGCTGCCAGGACGGAAAGCTCACCACTCGCGTGGGCAGGGGCGAAGCTCCACCTTCGAGAAGCTTCTGGGCCTCCAGCGCCAGGGAGACTTCTGAGCCGGTGGCCATCAAGACAGCCCGGGGGTCCCCTCCTTTTGCTTCGGAGAGAACGTAGGCACCCCGCTCCAGAGCATCCGCTTTTGGAAAAATGGTTCGGTCTAGCACCGGCAGCTTCTGGCGCGACAGGATGAGGGCCACCGGTCCTCCCCGGTGACGCAAGGCGACCTTCCAGGCTTCCACGGTCTCCGTGGCATCCGCGGGCCGGATGACCACCAGATGCGGAATCGCTCGCAGCGCCGCCAGAGTCTCAACGGGCTGATGGGTCGGTCCATCCTCGCCCAATCCGATGCTGTCGTGGGTGAACACGTAGATGGGTCGGATTTCCATGAGCGCCGCCAGCCGGATGGCCGGCCGCATGTAATCCGAGAAAACCAGGAAGGTCCCTCCATAGGGAATGAGGCCCGACAGGGCCATGCCGTTCAGCATCGAGCCCATGGCATGCTCTCTCACCCCGAACCAGATGCTGCGCCCCTGGTAATTCTCAGCGGAAAAATCGGGGGACCCCTTCACGTAGGTCTGGGTCGAGCCCCCTAGATCCGCCGAGCCCCCGAGAAACTCCGGAACTTTCGAGCACAGGGCCGCAATCACCTTCCCCGAGGCCTCCCGCGTCGCCAACGGCTTGCTGTCGGCACCGAAGGCGGGAAGCGCTCCGTCCCAATCCTCCGGCAGCTTGCCTTCCCAAATCCGCTTCAATTCTGCGGCCTCCGCGGGAAACGCCTTCTCGTATCCTCGCCAGAGCTCCGTCCACTCCTGTTCGAGCCGAGGACCCGTTTCCAGAGCCTTGCGGAAGTGGGCGCGCGCCTCCGGCGGAACGAGAAAGCTGGAATCCTCCGGCCATCCCAGGTTCTTCTTGGTGAGTCGGACCTCCTCGGCACCCAGCGGCGCACCGTGCGCTTCGGCGGAGTCCTGCTTGTGGGGGCTCCCGTGGCCGATGTGAGTGCGCGCCAGAATGAGGGATGGGCGGGAGGTCTCCCGTGCCGCTTCATCCAGGGCGGAGCTGACTGCCTCCAAATCGTTCCCGTCGATGGCGCGGGTATGCCATCCATAGGCCTGGAAGCGCATTCCCACGTCTTCGGTGAAGCACTTGCTGGTGGGGCCGTCCAGACAAATCGAATTCTGATCGTAAAGATAGATCAGATTGCCAAGCTTGAGATGCGCTGCCAGGGATGCCGCCTCGCCGGAAATCCCTTCCATCAGATCCCCATCGCTCACCAGGGTGCAGATTCGATAATCCAGGATCGCGTAGCCCGGACGATGATATCGATTCGCCAGGTATTTCTGCGCCAGCCCCATGCCGACGCCATTGGCGAACCCCTGACCCAGGGGGCCGGTCGTGGTCTCCACCCCTACAGTGTGGCCATGCTCCGGGTGACCCGGGGTACGGCTCCCCCACTGCCGGAACCGCTGGATCTCCTCCATCGGCAGATCGAAACCGGTGAGATGAAGAAGGGAGTAGAGGAGCATCGATCCGTGGCCCGCGGAGAGTACGAAGCGATCGCGCGCCGGCCAGCCGGGATTGGCCGGGTTGTAGCGCATGAATCGCGTCCACAGCACGTAAGCCATGGCGGCCGCCCCCATGGGGAGGCCCGGGTGGCCTGATTTGGCCTTTTCGACTGCGTCCATGCTCAAGGTGCGCAGGGTATTGATGCAAAGACGATCCCGATCCAGAGTCGGTTGCATGCAGCGCTCCTGCCTGCTCGTGGAGGATGAAAACGGCGCCCATGGTAACACAGGAATCCGGTCCCACCCCCCAGGGGTGGAATTGCCAGAACTTTCCGATCGCCAACTCCGTAGGTTGGGATGGAGCCGAACCCATAAGGAGGCATTGATGCGCCGATCTTCACTCAGACTTTCTCCAATCTTGGTGGCAACCCTCATCCTGGCTACCCCGCTGTTCGCCGCGGAGGCTACGCGTACTCTGCGCCTGGAGGTCTCGCCCGCCGCGGGTCCCTTCGTGGTGGAAAACCTGGCCGGAAGCATGCGCATCGTGCCGGGATCGGGCACGCACGTGGTGGCCATCGCCACCCTGCACGCGGAATCCGAGGCCCTGGTGGACAAGATGCAATTCCAGCAGGTGACCGGTGAGAAAGGCCTCCCGACGCTGCGCGTGGAGTATCCGCTGGGGGCCCACGAGACCCTGCGTTATCGCCAGAGCTCCGATTCCGAGCACCACGGATTCCTGGGCGACCTTTTCGGCGGCGGCACCACCACCGCGAAGTATGCCGGCCGCACCGTCAAAGTGAGCAGCACGGAAGGGACTTCGATGTATGCCGACCTGGAGGTGCAGCTCCCCTCCAAGTCCGTGGAGGCGACCTTCCGGAACATCGTGGGCTCCATCCGTGGCGAGTCCGTGCAGGGCAAGCTCCTCTTCGACAGTGCGAGCGGCGACATCACCCTCGACAAGATCCGGGGAGATATCAAGGCAGACACGGGATCCGGTGACGTGAAAGCCTCCGCCCTGGAGGGGAAGTTTCAGTGCGACACCGGAAGCGGCGATTGTGATCTCACCGGCTTTCAGGGCGACGAGATTTCCTGCGATGTGGGCTCCGGCGATATTCTCATCAAGTCGGTCACTGCCAAGCTGCTGTCCGCCGACACCGGGAGTGGCGATGTCCGGGTGAAGGAGGCCGACCTGGAGTCCTTTGACGCCGACACTGGAAGCGGGGACGTGACGTTGGAGACCACAGGCTCCCGGCTCTCTTCCATCAAGGCGGACACCGGAAGCGGTGATGTCGTCCTGCGCCTCTCACCGCAGGCCTCTTTCGAGGCCCGGGCGGATCAAGGAAGCGGCGATCTGCGCATGGCTTACAAGGATGCCCAGCCCATCGTCAAGGGCCGCGAAGTAGTAGGCTACCGGAGAGGAGATTCCAAGATTCACATCGACGTCAGCACCGGAAGCGGGGACCTGGAGATCGCACCGCTTCGCTGACCCGGAGTTGAAGGAGCGCTTCGTGGAGATTCGGCAGGCCCTGGGCGAGGAGGAAATTGCCATCGCCCGGGGCCTGTTTCGCGAGTACGAGGCCGAGCTGGGCATTGACCTCTGCTTCCAGGGTTTCGAGCGCGAGCTTGCCGGCCTGCCGGGCGAATACGCGCCCCCTTCAGGCCGGCTCCTGCTGGCCTGGGTGGATGGCCGACCGGTCGGTTGCGTGGCGCTGCGCCGGATCGAGGAGGGCGTTTGCGAGATGAAACGACTCTATCTCGAGCCGTCCTCGCGCAGGGGAGGTTGGGGGCGCTGGCTCACTGTGACGCTGATCCGGGAGGCCAGGTCCATCGGGTATTATCGGATGCGCCTGGAAACACTTCCTGTCATGCAAGCCGCCGTGGCGCTCTACCGTACTCTCAGGTTCAGAGACATTCCCCCCTACCGGCACCATCCCATCGAAGGCGCCCTTTACCTGGAGCTGGACCTCGACGCTCCTGAAGCGCGGGCCGCGTCCCCGGAACTCCGCTGAAGGGCGTGCCGGTTTCCAGGCCGCCTGAGATCCATTGAAATCTTCCCCAGGATGTGGTCTCCTTCTCTGGCTCTCGACAAGGCTCGCTCCCGATCATGCGGCTTCACCTCCGGAGGTTGGACATGCGCCGCCCCCGCAAACGCTACCAGCTTCCCGGCACCGCGCCGGGAACGCTTCGCAAGCCTGAGGTCGCCAGGGTGTCCAAGGTCACGGTTCGCGTGCTGGATTACGGCCCGGAGACCGTGCAAGAGCGCCAATTGGATGCGGTGGAGGAGTGCTTCGCCTTCCGCGACACCTCCACCGTCACCTGGATCGACGTGAACGGCCTTCAAGATTTGGATCTCATCCAGCGGCTCGGCAATCATTTCAAGCTGCACCCTCTGGCCCTGGAAGACGTCGTGAACACCGGCCAGCGACCCAAGCTGGAGGATTTCGACGATCACTGCTTCATCGTGATGAAGGAGCTGCGCTTCGACGAAGCCGTGCAGACGGAGCAGATCAGCCTGTTCCTCGGAGTCGGCTGGGTCATCACGTTTCAAGAGGCGCCCGGGGACCCGTTCGAGCCGGTCCGGGAAAGGCTGCGCAAGGGAAAGGGGCGCATTCGCAGGATGGGAGCCGACTATCTGGCTTACGCCTTGATCGACGCGCTCGTGGACGGAGCGTTTCCCATCCTGGAAAAGCTGGGGGAGCATCTGGAGGATTTGGAGAGGGACCTGGTGAGAAGTCCCACTCGCAAGCTGCTGCAGGAGATCTATGGGCTGCGCCGGGAGCTCCTCTATCTGCGCCGCGCCACCTGGCCCCAGAGGGAGGTCATCCATGCACTGCAGCGGGAGGATTCGCACCTGGTCCAGCCCGAAACCCGAGTCTACCTGCGGGATTGTTACGACCACACCATCCAGATTCTCGATCTGTTGGAGACGTACCGCGATCTGGCTGCCGGCATGCTGGATCTTTATCTCTCCAGCGTGAGCAACCGGCTCAACGAAATCATGAAGGTGCTGACCGTCATGTCCAGCATTTTCATTCCACTGACCTTTCTCACCGGACTGTATGGGATGAATTTCAATCCCGCTGCCGGCCCATGGAGCATGCCGGAGCTCAACTGGGCGTGGGGTTACCCGGCAGTGCTGGCGGTCATGCTGGGGGTGGTGGGAGGGATGCTCTACTACTTCCGCCGGAAGCGCTGGCTCTGAGAACCACGCCGCGACTCATTCCTTGTCGAGTCTTTTACTGGTAGCCCACGCATCCAGGAACCTGGCGATATCTCTCCCCACATCCTTGGTATCGTCAGAGAGGAACTTGAAATAGTCCCCGCCCCCTATCCCGATTCCCGAGTGCTTGCGGTGCTTGAACTCGGCCAGGGTCTCTCCCGTGGCTCTGGTAATCTTGCCTTCGACACCCACGCCGCTCTTGCCCGCCCCAAAACCTCCCCAGTAGCGCTTGGCGCGGCTTCCGGGATCGAAGAGGACGAATCCCCCCTCCACCACGATGGCATTCTCTGGAACCGCTGCTCCCTCCTCCGTGATCAGCTCCTTAAAGACACCCTGGGCCTTCAGCTCGGCAGTCAGTGAATCCAGAAGGAGGTCCGGCGCCACCTTCTGCATGGCGCTGATCGCTTCCTTACGCTGAGGCGGTGCATCTTTTTCCTCCGCCGTTCCCAGGCTTGCCCCCTCAGTGCTGAGCTTGCGAATCACCACCGGCACGTCGGGCGAGAGGGTCGCCACCTTCAGGTGGATTTCGTCGAGAATTCCCCCCTCGATGTCCATGGAGCTTTTTTTCTCCTTGCCTGTTACCCAGGAGGGACTCAGCGACAAAGCCAGCAGAATCGCGATACCTGTCAATCCGACCGTTCGTTGCGGGTGATTCATATCTGCCCCTTTGGTCGACTGAATTCTCAGTCAGCGGGATCCTGTTTCGAATGCCTCGGCCAGCGACACCTCGTGCGGACTTCCAATGAACAGCGGCACCCGCTGGTGGAGCTCGGTGGGCTGGACCTCGGAGATGGATACCCTGCCGGTTGAGGCTCTGCCTCCCGCCTGCTCCACGATCATTCCCATAGGAGCGCACTCGTAGAGGAGCCGGAGCTTTCCATGCGGCTTCTTCGGATCCCGGGTGTCCGCCGGGTAGAGATAGATCCCCCCTTCCAGGAGGATTCGGTGGACGTCGGTGACCAGGCATCCACTGTAGCGGGTGGAGTAGGGACGCCCATCCGATGTCTCGGGCGTCTGCAGATACTCCAAAAACTTTCGGGTGTCGGGATGGTAGAAAGCTTTCTGTCCCTCGTTGGTCGCGTAGACCTTACCGCGGGACGGGATTCGCAGGGAGGCGGTCGTCAGGACGAACTCCTCGATCTCCGGATCCAGCGTGAAAAGGTGCGTGCCCGTTCCCGCTGACAGGACCAGGGTGGTGCCGGGGCCGTAGCTGAGATAGCAGGCAGCCGCCTGGGCGGACCCCTTCTGAAAGAGCGACTCCCGACTCAAGGCCCCGCCGCGTGGCGCTCGCTGCACCGAGATGATGGAGCCCACGCTGCCACCGCTGTCGACGTTGGAAGAGCCGTCCAGTGGATCGAAGAGCACGCTGTAGGGCACGCCCGGGGCAAGCGTCAGTGGATCCTCCATCTCCTCGGAGGCCACCTGGGCCGCATCCGCCGCCGAGCGAAACGCCTCCACCAGAATCTCATTCGCCAGGGTGTCCATCTTCTTGACTGCCTCTCCCTGAACGTTGGTCTCGCCGGTGCTGCCGGTCTCTCCCGACAAGCCGGCGCGTCGCAGCTCCCGGGAGATCGCGATTCCTCCTGCAGCCGCGGTGAGGAGGACCTTGACGAGCTCTTCGGGAGCACCTGAGCCGGTGAGAAATGAGGCAAGGCTTAGGTGAATCGGCATGTGCTGCATCTCCCGGACAACCGCCTCAGGACCAGTTTTCCCTGGGCGGTCGCTCCTGATGCCAGGAAGTTCTGTCCTGATACGCCTTGGCGATGGCCAGAATTCGGTTTTCTTCTCCCGCGCGGCCCACGAACTGGATCCCCAGAGGCAGATGATCCGCTCCGAAGCCCATGGGCACCGAGATCGCCGGAACACCACAGCAGTTTCCCGCTCCGCCCACGGGATCGTCTCCCGCGAAGACTTCCTCCAGGTTGGCCGCAAGCGGTGTCGCCACTCCCGGAAGCGTGGGAGCGACCAGGGCGTCAACCTTGGCCAGGACCTCATCCAGAGAGCGCTGGAGTTTGGCGCGCAGGCGCATGGCCCGCAGGTAATCACGCGCATAGACCATGGTGCTGGAATAGCCCCCCAGCCTCGAGCCGGGATCCGAAAGCTCCGCGACTCGTCCCGATTCGATGAGCTCCTCGAAAGCGCTGGCCACTTCCGCCACGATCAGCGTGCCCGCCGTCGCCCCGAACGGAAGGTCGGGAAGCGTCACGTCCTGCAGGTCGGCCATGCGGCCCAGCTCCTTGAGCGCCGCGTCAAAGGTCCCGGGCACCTCCGGCTCCGGCTTTTCCCAGGCCCTTCGAACCACTCCCAGGCGCCACTTCTCTTTCTTGCCGAACGGGGCGTAGTTCCAGGTCTTGGGAATCGTGCTGGGATCGGCCGGATCGGGACCCGCCATTTCCGAGAGCACCATGCCGCAATCGGTGACGGAGCGCGCCATGACACCGATCTTGTCCATGGTCCACGACAGCGCCATGGCGCCCTGGCGGCTCACCCGACCGTAGGTGGGACGAATACCAGCGATGCCGCACATGGATGAGGGTGTGGTGATGGAGCCCCAGGTCTCGGTGCCTATGGCGAACCCCACGAAGCCGCCCGCTACCGCCACCCCGGATCCGCTGGACGAGCCGCCGCTCCAGCGACCGGGGTTCCAGGGATTCTTCCCCGCTCCGGTGATGGAGGCGGAGGCGTAGCGGTACCCCAATCCCCCCGCCAGCTCCACCATGGCCAGCTTCCCCAGCAGAATCGCCCCCGCTTTCTCCAATCGGCGGATGACGGTGGCATCGTAGGTGAAGACCTGGTCCTTGTAGGGAGTCGCGCCCCAGGTCGTGGGGATGCCGTTGGTAGCCAGGAGATCCTTGGCGCCGTACGGAATTCCGTGGAGAGGCGAGCGAATTCTCCCGGCGCGAATCTCCTTCTCGGCCCTTTTCGCCTGTTCCAAGGCAAGATCCCGCGTGACGGTTACGACTCCGCCGAGCTTCTTCCCGGGACCCTCGAGCTTGTCCAGGTAGGCTTCTGTCAGCTCCACGCATGAGATCTTTCGGGCGCGGATTTTTTCGCCGAGATCGTGCGCCGAAGCGAAGAGAACGGCTTCGTCAATCATGCTCCCCCCTCCAGGCCCGGAACACGACCGCAAGCCCGTCGGAGTTCTCCAGAGGCATTTTTCGCAGCGTGGCGGCCGTCTTCAGACCCCCCTCCAGCGAGCGGGTGATTTCCTTCAGGGCTTCCTCATTCAACCGGGAGCCGTACCTCAGCTTCACGATCCCGGCCAAGGCCAGCGCCTCCTCGGAAGGCGCCTCCGAGGGAGCCGTCGCCGGCTTCCCGGCAGGCATTTCCGTCTTGGGATTCGGGCTCTGAAGCGCTGCCCCCATGAGCGAGGGAACCAGCGACAGACCCGCCACGGCAGCGGCCGCCTTCCCGAAATCGCGCCGGGACAGCGCCTTCTTTTCCGAGTCTCGCATGAGAGAGGCTCCTTGAAGGAGGGATCTGAGTCCAGCGAATGACTTTCCCTGGGATGTCGAGTGCGTCATCTTAGCAGAAGGGAGGGGCCGATTTCCTTTTCCCCGCCATGAGCTTCTGATACCATGGCGTCGCCACTGTGCCACTGAGGAACGCTCCGATGCCCGGGAGTGTTGAGGTTGATTTCCTTCCTGCTCTCCCACCGCGCCACGTCGCTTAGCCTTATCCTGCTCGTCACGTTGTTCTCCCTCTGGTTCACCCTGACCCTCAGGATCGATCCCGGCGCCGAATCGGTGCTCCCGGTCGGCGGAAGGGAATTGAAGAATCTGAAGGAATTCCATGCCACCTTCGGCGCCGATGAAGTGATCGTGCTCGCCCTGCATTCACCACGACTCTTCACGGATGAGGCCCTGGGACGAATGCAGGTCTTGACCGACCAAGCCTCCCGGCTGCCGCACGTGTCGCGCGTCCTGTCTCCCACCAACGCCAGAGACCTGGACGGCGACGAGCTGGGCCCCTTCCCGCTCACACCCTACGACAAGGTGCGGCGGGGGGAGTGGAGCGCCGAAGAGCTGGGTCACAGACTCGCCTCTCATCCGCTCTTCGGAGGGTTGCTGGTCTCCGAGAACGCGACGAGCGCGGCCATCCTCATCGAGCTGGAACGATCGGAGACGGACTCCGACTACCGCGCGCGCCTGGTGGCACAGGTCCGGGAACTCGCGGCAGGCGCCGGATCGGGAATCGAGGCCCACGTGGCCGGCATTCCTGTCGAAAAAGTGGACGTTGCAGCCTATGTGCGGCGGGACCAGAGGATCTTCATCCCCCTCATCTTCGGCCTGCTGGCGCTGGTCACCCTCGCCCTTTACCGGCACCCGTCCGGAATGCTGATCCCCCTGGGGGTCGTGTCGCTATCGCTGCTCTGGACCATGGGATTGTATGGCGCGGCCGGGCGTTCCCTGAACCCCGTCACCTCGCTCATCACCCCGGTGGTGCTGGTGGTCTCGGTCGCCGGGGCGATTCATCTCCTCAATCACCATCTGGCGGGGCGCGCCGATGGGCTGTTGCGAGACGACGCCCTGCAGCGCGCCTTCCAGGCCTCGAGCGTCCCCTGCTTCAATGCGGCCCTCACCACCGCCATCGGCTTTGCGTCGCTGCTGATGCTTCCTATCCCCGCCATCCGCGATTTTGGAATCTTCACGGCGGCGGGCGTGATGATTTCCTACCTGCTGACCGTGACCCTCGCGCCTCTGTTGATCGCGGTGCTCCCGGATTTTCCACCTCGGGTGACGCGGGCCTTCCGGAGAGGGCCGGTGGAGCGGAGCTTGCGCCGCATCACGGGATCCATTTGCAGGCATCCGGTGGTGTCGGCCTTTGCCGTCCTGGTGGTACTGGTCGTTTCGGTCCTGGGAGTCTGGCGCATCCGCGTGGAAACCGACCTTCTCCACTCGCTGCGCTCCGACAGTCCGCTGGCCGTGGCCACGGAGTTCATCGACCACCACCTGACGGGAGTGAATTCCCTGGAGATCCTGGTGCACGGCATTTCCGCCGAAAACGCCGAGGACCTCCGAAAGGTGGCCCGATTCGAGGAGAAGATTCGGCTGCTTCCCGGGATCCGCAAGGTCACCGGCTATCCCGATCTTGCCGCGCGCGTGAACCGCGCGCTCCACCAAGGCCAGGATTCGTTTAGCCGACTCCCGGAGGGGCCGGATTCAGGCGATGATCTGGCGGATATCCAGGATCTCCTCAATGGGGAGGCTTCCGCCGACTTGCACCGCTTCCTCTCTCCCGATGGCCGCACGCTGCACCTGGCCGTGCGCGCCGCGGCCCTGAACACCGGAGAGTCCCAGCGTCTGTTTGCGCAGATTCGTCGCGCCGCCGCCCAGACGGGGCTGGGCAAGGTGACGCTGACCGGCAATTTCGCCGTGCTCTCCGACCTGTCCACGAGCCTGGTCAGCAACCAGATGCAGGGCCTGGTCCCGGCGCTGCTGCTGATTCTCCTGGCCATGATGATCCAGTTTCGCTCGGTCCGTCTGGGACTGCTCAGCGCCATTCCCACCGCCGCTCCGGTGCTCATGACGTACGGCCTCATGGGATGGGTCGGGATTCCACTTTCCCTCCCCACAGCCATGATCGCCAGCATTGCCATGGGGATGACCGACGACAACACGATCCACCTGCTGGCGCGCTTTCGGGAGGAATTCCAGAGAGACGGAGACTATGAGATTGCGCTGGAAGCGATGATGGATAGCTCGGGCCGTGCTGTGCTGTTCTCGACCCTGACCGTTGCCATCGGCTTCTGGGTGGGCGCTTTCAGCTCGTTTCTCCCTTCACGCCATTTCGCCTTGCTGACCGGGGCGACGCTCCTGTTGGGCCTCCTCTGCGAGGCGGTGCTCCTGCCGCTGTCCCTGGTGCTTTTCAAGCCTCTGGGAAAACCGGGCACCGCGCCGGAGATGCCACGCACCCGTGCCGCCCTCCTGATGGCCGTCGCCGCGGTCTGCCTGATCGTCCCGGCGAGCCGCCCGCTCTCCGCAGCCACATCGGATCTGACGCTAAAAGACCAGTACGGCAAGGAGGACGGACCCGTCTTGCATCGGGGAGCGCCGTTGCTTCTGCTGTACGGACAACCGCCCGACCTGCGGCGGATGAAGACGTGGGAGGTGAAGGTCAAGGAAAAAGCCGGAGAGGAGATCCAGGTCCTGAGGGCCGTGGACGCCCGGACGGTTCAGGGAAAGAAAACCGAGGCGCAGGTGAATGAGCGGCTGCAGAGCAGTGTTCCGAAGGAGATTGCCATCCTGGTGGACTGGAACGGGGAGCTCGCCAAGTCGTTCTCACTCTCCGGGGAGGAAGTGTCGGCGTCCCTCTTGGATTCCAAGGGGAAAATCTGCTGCACCGTGGTGGGGCCAGCCCGGGACGCCCCCTTGACCCAGGTGCTGGAAACGCTCGCCCGCGTGCGGGCAAAAGGGAGCTGTCCATGAAAATTCTTCTGGTCGCCATGCCCGATTCCGCTTCCTGCTTCGACCACATCATGGAGCTCCCGAACCTGGCTCTCTGCTGCCTGGCGGGAAACCTCGACGGACGTCACGAAATCAGGATTCTCGATCTGGTCAAGCATCGCCGTCACGCGGGCGAGGCCCTGGAGCGGCAGATGCGCGAGTTCTCGCCCGATCTGGTGGGGATTTCGGCCATGTCCTTTCAAATCGGATCGGCCCGGAAAACCGCCGCCGTCTGCAAGGCGATGAAGCCGGAGGTCATTACGGTCCTGGGAGGTTACCACGCCACGATCATGTGGAAGGAGATCGGCGAGGGGTACGACAAGCATCTGTTCGACTACGTGGTCCGCGGCGAGGGGGAATCGATCTTCAATGACCTGGTGAAGACCTTGGACTCCCGGGGTGACCTGGATTCCATTGCGGGGCTTTCGTACCGCCGCCGCGACGAGTATCAGCACAATCTGCCCGCTCCCCTTCTGGATCTGGAGTCGATCCGCCCGCCGGATCGAAGCGGCCGGGTTTCGGGCAAGTTCCTGTGGATGGGGCGCCCGTTCGACGTCTCCGAGACCAGCCGGGGCTGCACGATGCCCTGCGGCTTCTGCAGCATCCGGAGGATGTATGGCAAGACCTTCCGGCTCTATCCCGACGAGCAGGTCGTCGCCGACCTCAGGGATGTCAAGGCGCGCGGCGGCAAGGGGGTGCTTTTCGTGGATGACAACGTCACACTGGATGGGCCGCGTCTCAAAGAGCTGTGCCATCGGTTCGAACAGGAGAAGGTCAACGACCTGTTCATCGTGATGCAGGCCAGCGTCTTTCCGATTGCAGCGGACTTGGAGATTGCCGAGGCGATGGCCAGAGGCGGCGTGAAGATGGTGTTCCTGGGGATCGAGAGCGGCGATGAGCGCAACCTGAAGGTGCTGGGCAAGACCAAGCAGGCTCCCAAGACCGCGGCGGTCGTGCGGGCGCTGCGCGATGCGGGGATCATCGTCATCGGGGGCTTCATCGTGGGCAATCCGGACGACCGCGAGGAAGACGTCCGGGCCACCTATCGCTACGTGAAGTCGATCGGGGTGGACCACGGCATCGTCCAGTGCCTGACCCCTTATCCCAAGACCGAGCTGCGCCGCCAGCTCCTGGAGCAAAACCTGGTGACCAACGCCGACGACCTGGATCGCTACAATGGCTTCATCCCCAACGTCCGCACCAAGCACCTCACCCAGGCGGACCTGGCGCGGATCATGACCGGCGCCGGCATCAAGCTCTACTGGGATCCCCGCTACATCTTCCAAAATGGGATCTGGAAGGCATGCCCCGCGCAGTCGTTCTGGATGCTGTGGAACAACGTCAAGTACATCTTCACCGGCTATGCCGGAAAGATGTTCCTCTCCCGGCACCGCTTCGAGCCCAGCGTCCCGCTCGACCTGCCGCACGGCCTGCGCTCCCCCTCCTACTCGGAGATCCTCACCCCCGGAAAGGACCCGGTTTACGGACGCGATCCGGCAGGCCTGGAGCAACCCTCATCGCAGGCCAGCTGATGGCTGTCAGCCAGGCACGTTGCAGTTGGGAAACGCTCAGATACCGGGAGACAGATCAGGCGGCGGAGCGCAGGGCTTCGACCGGCTCGAGGCGGGAGGCGATGAGGGCGGGGTAGATACCGTAGACAATTCCCAGCGCCAGGGCGGTGCCTAGCGCGATGGCCAGGCCACCCATCTGGATCGGCAGACCCGAGGGAAAGAAGGAACCCGCCCACAAGGTGATGCCCACCCCGCCCGCCACACCCAAAGCACCTCCCATCATAGAGAGGATGACCGATTCGGCCAGGAACTGCAGGAATACTTCGAGATCGGTGGCTCCGATCGCCTTGCGCAGGCCGATCTCGTAGAGGCGCTCTCCGATCGAGATGAGCAGCACCGACATCAGCCCGATCCCTCCCACGATGAGCGAGATCCCGGCGATGGCCCCCAGCACGATCTGCCAGCTGCGAATCTGCTCGCCCGCCTGTTGCCGGGCGCGCAGGATCTCCTCGGCGATGTTCATGACGCGAAAATCCTCGGCACCCCGATGGGCGATCCGCAGAGACGCTTCCACCTCCGCTTTCAGGTCCCCCAGCCGCTCCATGTCCTTCGCCTTGACGGCCAGCAAGGCGATCGGGCCGTCCTCCCCCGAATAAAATTTCCGCAGCGTGCTCAACGGCATATAGAGCCCTTCCATCTCCTCGATAAAATCACTGTCGTTGACGAACTGGTTCCCCAGCTTCGTCCCCACCCCCACGACGCTGAACCGCCGCGACCCGATGCTGAGGGTCTGGCCCACCGCGTCCTCGGTGCCGAACAGGCGGCTCTTCAGTCGGTACCCCAGCACGCACACCCGGCCGAAGGCCCGCTCGTCCGCTTCGTTGATGAAACGGCCCGACTCCATGTTCCGGCTCCGCACGTAGGGGTAGGACGACGTGGCGCCGGTGATCCGGGCCTTGCGCTCCACGTCCCCGCGGCGGACCATGTCTTCGTAGAAATCCATCGGCGCCACCGCAGCCACCAGCTTGCCGCGGCTCAGGAGCAGGGCCGCATCCTCGGTCTGCAGCCCTTCGGAGCGCGCGAACACCGCCGCCTCCGTCAGGTCGCGCGCCTGGCGGTTGCTCACCAGGACCACTCCGTCGTAGCCGATGTCGGCGAAGCCGGACCAGACCGTCTCCACCACCCCCTGCAGCAGGCAGGTCATCACCGTGATGGAAAGGGTGCCCAGGATGATTCCCAGCAGCGTGAGCGCCGAGCGCATCTTGTGGTGCCGGATCTCCCCCAGCACCGTGCGGATGGTCTCCCAGAGGTTCATTCGTACCTCAGCGCCTCCACGGGGTTGAGCCGCGACGCCTTGATGGCCGGATACAGCCCGAAGAACAGCCCCACGGTCACCGAGGCGGTCACCCCGATCACCGCCATTTGAGGTGTGATGACCGCCGGCTGCCCGACGAGGTTGGAGATGATCTGCGCGAATACCACCCCCAGACCCAGCCCCACGGTGCCACCGATCACCGTCACCAGGATGGATTCCACCAGGAACTGGATGGCGATGTCGATGCCTCTCGCCCCCATGGCCTTGCGCACTCCGACCTCGCGGATACGCTCCCGAAACGAGGCCAGCATGATGTTCATGATCACAATCCCGCCCACCAGCAGCGAGACGATTCCCGAGACCATGAAGACGGTGTTGAAGACCTGGTTCTGCTCCGCCCGCTGCTTGAGCCTCTCGGCGCGGTTGATCACCTCGAAATCGGTGATCCCGGCATGGCGCCGCTGCACCACCGACCGAATCGCGGCGGCCGCCTTGGGATTGTTCTCCACCTTGTCGACGATGACGTTGATGTACTGCACCCGCTTGCGCTCATCTCCCGTGAAGCGGGCATAAAGCGAGGTCAGGGGGATGAAGGTCTGCTCGTTCATCCACTCCAGGGCGTTGTGGTCGCCGTCTCCGAAATAGAATTCCTTGCGGCTCATCACACCTACGACGCGGAACCCCACTTCTCCGATGGTCAGGATCCGGCCCACCGGGTCCTCGTTTCCGAAGTAGCGCCGGGCCGCGGTGTCCCCCAGCACGCAAACCCGCGCCTGGGAGGCCATGTCGTCCTGGATGAGAAACCTTCCTTTGGCCGGGTAAAACTTGTACACCGCCGAATAATCGGGAGTGGCGCCGGTGACGTCGTTGCGCCGCTCGTAATCCCCGTAGCGGATGCTCAGCTCTTCGCTGGCGATGGGATCCACCAGCGTCGCACTGGGAACTTCCTGCCGGATGGCCTGGGCATCGCTCCAGGTCAACCCGTAGCTGGCCAGCTGCTGCGCCGTGACCACCGTCTCCTTCGAAGGCCGATTGACCACCAGGATCTTGGTGAGCCCGCCGAACTCGTCGAAGAACTTGGTGGCCTGGCGGCGTCCCGAATCCACCAGTCCCTGCACCGCCACCAGCGAGGCCACACCCAGGATGACGCCCAGGGTCTGGAGGAAGGTCCGGAGCTTGTGGGCGCGGACATCCGCCAGGCCGTCGAGGATCGCCTCGGGAACTCGCAACGCCTGGAAATGCGCAAGGAGTCTCAATCTCATGCCGACGTCCCATTGGAGACTTTGCCGTCCACGATCCGGATGATCTTGCCGGCGCGGGAAGCGACATTGGGGTCGTGCGTGACCAGGATGACCGTGTGGCCCTGACCATGCAGCTCGCCGAACAGCTCCAGGATCTCCTGTCCGGTTTTCGAGTCCAAGTTCCCGGTGGGCTCGTCCGCCAGGACGATCGATGGGTCGTTCACCAGCGCCCTGGCGATCGCAACCCGCTGGCGCTGGCCGCCGGAAAGCTGTGAAGGCAAGGCCTTGGCCCGCTCCGCCAGGCCCACTTTTCGCAAGGCGTCGATCGCCCGCTCGCGTCGCTCGGCTCGCCCGACCCCGGCATAAAGCAGCGGCAATTCCACGTTGCGCGCCAGATTCGAGCGTGGCAGCAGGTTGAAGCTCTGGAAGACGAAGCCGACCCGCTTGTTGCGCTCGCGCGCCAAGGCACGCGCCGACATCTGTGAGATGGGTGTTCCGGCGAGGACGTACTCCCCCTGCGTGGGCACGTCCAGGCAGCCCAGGATGTGCATCAGCGTGGACTTCCCCGATCCGGATGGCCCCATGATGGCCACGTAATCCCCGGGGTCCAGCGTCAGGGAAATCCCCTGCAGAGCGCGGACCTCGTCTTCGCCGCTGCCATACACCTTATGGACATCGTCGAGCCGGATGATCGGTCCGGATGCCTCTGGGATGAAAGCTTCCGGCACGCCGGGAACGGCTTCCTTACTGATTCTCATCGACTTGTCGTGGCTTGGTGGGATCTTCCAGGGCAACCTCAATCCCTTCGGAGAGCCCCTCCAGGAGCTGCGCCTTTTCCAGGCTGACCAGGCCGACTTTCACTTCCTTCTCCTCGAAGAAGCGCTGCCAGGTATCCGAGACGTCCAGCTTGCCGGAGCGCGTCTTCTTCGGCTCCTTGTCGCCGGGCTTCGGATTGTCGAATGGCTTCTTGAGGACGTAAACCACCTCACGATCCCGCTTCTTGAAGATGGCCTCCACCGGAATGCCCAGGGCCTTGTCGACCCGCTCGCCGCGCACTTCGATGTTGGCGGTCATGCCGGCGCGGAAGTCAGGCACCTGCTCCTTGAGAGTCACCTCGATGTCGAATACCTTGACCTTTTCCTTGAGCCGGGCGGCCGGCGAGATGTGGGTCACCGACCCATCGAAGCGGCGGTAGGGAAACGCATCCACGGTGATAACCACCGGCATGGCGAGACGGACCCGCCCGATGTCCACCTCGTTAATGGAAGCCTTGATCAACATCGAGCCGACGTCGGCCACGGTGTAAAGCGGAGTTCCCTCGTTGAACGAAGAGACTCCGGAGGTCACCGTCTGTCCGACCTCCACGTTCTTCTTCACCACCGTCCCGTCCATGGGCGAGACGATGTTGACGCGCTGGGAGGTGGAAATCTGTCCCTCCAGCGGGATGCCGCTCTCCACCACGATGCGGGACTTGGTCCGGGCCGCTTCGAGGTTCTCCGTAGCGGTGTCGAACTTCACTCGAATATCCTTGAGCTGCTGATCCGCCAGGAGCCCCTCCTCATGGAGCTTCTGGTTGGTCTCCATGTCCTTCTCGGCGTCCCGCATATGGATTTGAGCCAAGGTGAGCCCCGAGCGAACTTCCGAGAGAGTCTGCGCCTGGTTGACGTCGGGCTCCACCTTCGCCAGAACCTGCCCGCGCTTCACCCGATCCCCTTCCTTCACCAATAGCTCGGTGACTTTTCCCGATAGGCTGGACTTCACGTCCACCTTCACCACCGGCTCGATCGTCCCCACTTCGTTGACGGTCACCTGAATGTCGGCCGTTTCGGATTTCCCGATTCTCAGGTCCAGATCGTCACTGGAGAGGGTCTGCTTGTTTCGCGCATTGGCGCGGATGAATACGAAGGCGCCTCCTCCCAGGGCAAGGGTCACGAGGATCAAGGTGATCCAGATCCAGCGGCGTCTCCCCCGCCTCAAACTTGCGGCCATGCCGGTTCCTCCCTCATCGAAAGCCATCGAAGCATCGAAATGGTCGTGGGTCGTCGTGCAAATGGATCCACCCATACCTACGGAAAAGCGGGCAAAAGGTTCCCATTCCTTGCAGTTTACGAGATCCTACCACGGCCGGCTCAAGGCTCCGCCGCGCAGCAGCCTGCTTGACACCCTGAGGCGCCTGGACTAGAAGTGCTGCCGCCGGCGGCGGGCCAGCATCCTCCCGCTGCTTTTCCGGGGGCCACGCTCATGCCGGAGAACCGCCAGCCATCCTCAACTCCTCCCCTGGCCGGTTTGGGCCGCACCATCGCCGACGCCACCGAGCGCTACTTTCCGGACGCCTTCGTGTTCGCCCTGGCAGCGGTCCTGCTGGCATTTCTCGGCGGGATAATGGTGGGTGAGACTCCAGGAAAACTGGTCGTGGAGTTCGGGGAGAGCTTCTGGGGCCTGGTCCCCTTTACCATGCAGATGGCCCTGGTGATCATCGGCGGGTTTGTCGTGGCTTCCTCTCCTCCGCTCTCCCGCGCGATCCGGGTCCTCGCCGGCATTCCCAAGTCCGCCCGGGGTGCCGTAGCTTTCGTCGCTTTCTTCGCCATGGCGAGCTCCATGATCTCGTGGGGTCTCTCTCTGGTCTTCACCGGGTTTCTGGTGCGCGAAGTGACCCGGAGGGTCGAAGGGGTCGACTACCGGGCCGTAGGGGCCGCCGCCTACCTGGGCCTCGGAAGCGTGTGGGCCCTGGGGTTTTCCTCCTCCGCGGCGCTCATGCAGGCGACCCCCTCCTCCATTCCGGCCGCGCTGCTCCCCACCACCGGCGTGATTCCTCTCACCGAGACCATCCTGTTGTGGCAAAACCTGACCTTGGCCGGGATTCTCATCGCAGTCTCGGTCGGTGTCGCCTACTACTCCTGCCCGCGCCCCGAGGATGCCCGTACGGCACAGGAGATGGGCGTTCGGTTCGATGCATCGGCCGGGGAGGTGAAAGCTCCCGTCACCCCGGCGGAACGGCTGGGGGACTCACCCATCTGGGGCATGACGGTGGGACTGCTGCTGCTGACCTACCTGGTGATGGTCTGCCGGGAAAAGGGGATTGCCGCCGCGCTGGACCTGAACAATTTCAACCTCGCCTTCCTGGGCGCCGGCCTGGCGCTCCACGGGAGGCCGCGCTCGTTCCTCGCGGCGGTGGCCCGGGCGGTTCCCGCCACCTCCGGGGTGCTCATCCAGTTCCCCTTCTACGCCGGAATCTTCGGAATCATCTCCAAGACGGCCATTGCTTCGCTGCTGGCGGGTTGGTTCGTGAAGCTATCCACGCCGGGAAGCTTTCCGCTGGTGGTGGCACTCTACTCCGCCGTGCTGGGGATCTTCGTCCCTTCCGGCGGGGGAAAGTGGATCCTCGAGGCACCTTATGTGATGGCCTCCGCCAACACCTGGCAGATCCATCTCGGGTGGACGGTGCAGATCTACAACGCCGCTGAGGCGCTCCCCAACCTCATCAACCCCTTCTGGATGCTGCCGCTCATGGGGATTCTCAACGTCAAGGCGAGAGACCTGGCCGGCTACTCCATCCTGCAGCTGCTGTTCCACATTCCTATCGTGTTCTTCCTGGCCTGGTGGTTCGCCGGCACGCTCGCCTACCACCCGCCTGTCATCCCCTGAAAACAGCACGGGCGGAGCCGCGGCCCCGCCCGTCTGAGAGGCATGACAGGAAGCGATCAGTTCTTCTTGGGAGGGGCCGCAGGAGGCGCGGGCGTCGCCCCTTTGGGGGCCGGTCGGACGCCTTCGATATTGATGGTGATTTCGACATCGTCAGACAGCACCGATCCTCCGCCTTCCACCACCTTGTTCCAGGAAACCCCGTAATCCTGCCGGTTGAGCTTGGTCTTCGCCTCGAACCCGGCGCGGAAGTTGCCCCAGGGATCGGGGCTGAATCCGAGGACTTCGGCGTCCAGGGTCACCGGCTTCGTGACGCCGTGCATGGTGAGCTCTCCCTTCAGCGTCGCCTTGGTCGCGCTCTGGGGGGTGACCCCGGTGGACTTGAAGGTGATCTTCGGGAACTTGGCGGCATCGAAGAAGTCGGAGCTCTGCAGATGGCTGTCCCGATCCCCGTTTCCGGTGTCGATGCTGGCCGTGTCGATCGTCACCTCGACCACGGTCTTGGAGAGGTCTTTCGGATCCAGGCTGATGGTGCCTTCATAGGTTTTGAATTTCCCGGGCACCTTGCTGAAAAAGTGCCGAATGCTGAATCCCACATTCGAATGCGACGGATCGATTTTGTAGGTCTCCGTGTCGGCAATGGCCACCCCTGCGGCCATCATCAAAGCAAGGGCTGGAATGGCGATGGAGCGCAGACTTCTCACTGGATCCGTCCTCCTAGTTAAGGCAATTCTGTCCACAAATCCAACCCCACGGCACGGGGTCGATTGATGTTCCCCGGCAGCGAACCTTGGGATGCGGCGGGGTGTGGAACGATTCAAGGGCCGCGCGCTTTATTTTAAGGATTTGGCAAGCTCCTGATCGATGATGTCGTTGAACGCCTCGGGGCCCTGGGCCCCGACGACGGCGACCCCATTGATGAAGAAGGAGGGGGTGCTGTTCACCCCGGCCTTGGTGGCATCGGCGACGTCCTTGCTCACTTCGGCGGTGTATTTGCCGGTGTCCATGCAGCTCTTGAACTTGTCTGCGTTCATGCCCAGGCGCCCGGCCGTGGCTTCCATGTCCGGCACGGCGAGCTTGGACTGATCCGCATACAGGGCATCATGAAATTCCCAGAATTTTCCCTGGTCATTGGCGCACTGCGCGGCCTCGGAGGCCTTGGCTGCGAAGGGATGGAAGCTCAGAGGGAAGTCCCGGTAGACGAACTTCACCTTCCCCTTGTACTTCTCGAGGACCTGCTTCACCACCGGCTCGGCTCTGCTGCAGTAGGGGCACTGGTAGTCGGAGAATTCCACGATGGTCACGGGCGCATCGGCCGGTCCCAGAAAGGGATCGTCGTCCACCGCAACCACGATGCGGGGAGGCTCCAGCAGGATCTGAACCTTGTACTTGGCGCGTAGACTCTGAATATAGGCCTGTTGAACCTGTCCGCCTTTCTGTTCCTTGAGCCATTTGATGATGTCGGGAGCCACCTGCTCCTTGGTCTTGCCCGGCATCCTGGCTTTGTTCGCCTCCCACACCTGGTCCACTTCAGCCGGCGTCGGATCGGTAATCTTGGCGTTGACTTCCTTCTGCAGGAGCGCCTCGGTGGTGATGCCTTGCGCCTTGGCTTCTTTCTCCAGGAGCGCGTCGTTCACCATCTCTCCGAGAGCCGCCTGCCGGGCGTCGTAGAGCTGCTTGGCAACCCGCGCGTCCAGCTGCGCCAGGGTGATGGGCTGCCCGTCCACGGTCGCGGCATTTCCGCCCTGGCTGCTGGCGGGGGGAGCGGCCGCTTCTTTCTTTCCCCCCGAGGTGGCGGAAGAGCAGGCCGATACGAACACGAAACAGAGGAGCAGAGTAACCGCGGGAATTGACGTGAGCTTGCGCGAAACCATTTGTACCTCCAGGGTCCGGATGGAAAAACCCGCCGTCCAATGCCGCACCCCGGGATATCGGGGCCTATCGGCTTGAGTCGATGTGGGGATCGGTCGGAGGAGTATTCTAAGTCCTTCTGCACTTTTGTCCAAGCAGGTTACCAGTTTTTACAAAATATGCCCCCTCACACCTGCCTCTCGCCGGTTGCCAAGATTCTGGACACCCCTTCTCTGAAAACCTCCGGCCGGGGCAGCAGGCTGAGAACCAGGTAGGTGGGAGCAGGAAAATCGAAGAAGTAGCCCGGATGCACCAGGACACCGGCCTCCGACAGGAGAGTCAGGACCCACTCCTCTTCGGTCATGATAGCCGGGACTTGGAGCACGATGGTCCATCCCCCTTCGCACCGCAGCATGCGAAACGGAGAAGTCTTTCCAACCGTCTGCTGGAGGTGCCGGAGGTTGCCCTCGATGCGCTCCAGAACCTGGCTCCGGATCCCGTCCGCAGCCCGGAGCAGCTCCGGCGCGGCATGCTGGACCGGGGTATTGACCGAGAGAAACGTATCGGCGATCAGATCCAGTCGCTCCCTCGCTTCCTCTTTTTCCCGCTGCGGGCCGGAAAGGGCGATCCAGCCCAGCTTCAATTGGGGAAGTCCAGCCAGCTTGGAGAGCCCTCCAAGGCTGAAGACGAGGGGCCCCTGGGCTCCCAGGACCGACGCGGCCCGGCGCGGATCTTCTCCGTGCGGGTATTCCGCGAAAACTTCGTCGCCGATGAGGGCCAGTCCTCTGTGGGCGCACAGCGCCGAGAGGAGCTCGAGTTCGTCGCGCTTGAGATAGGTCCCCGTGGGATTGTTGGGGCTCACGACCACCACCGCGCGGCTGCGCGGTGTAAGCCGGCTGTCGATTTCCGCAACGTCCAGAGCCCAGTCCTCCTCCAGGGTCAACGGATAACCTACCGTCTGGATTCCCTCGAGCCGTGCGAGAAAATCGAACAGCGGGTAGCTGGGCTGCGGCACTAGGACCTCATCTCCCGGATCCGACAGGAGCTTGAAGAGCCAGGAGTAGGCCTCGCTGGTGCTGGCACTGAGCAGGATGTCTTCGGGGGGGATCTGAACGCCTCTTCTGGCGAAGGTTGCCGCCACCGCCTGGCGCGCGCCGAGGAGGCCGGCAGGCTGCGGCTCGTAGCCCAGCGACGCGGAATTCGCGAGGGGCGCGAGGATCTCTGATTCGGAGTAGGAGAACCCGGCCAGGGTGGGATTGCTCAGAGTGAGGTCGAGGATTCTATCGCCCGCCGCGCGCTTCCTGTCCAGCAGCTGCGACAGTCTGTTAATTGATCGATCCCAGGCGGTGCGTCGGGAATACATCCAGGAACGGGACCTCGCAGGGGGGGAGTGCTCAGCGGTTCGCCGCGGCCAGGTACTCGATGAGGTCGATCTTGGTCACCACGCCCTGCAGCTTTCCCGCTTCCATCACCAGAGCCACCTTCCCCTGCGCCACCACATCCGACAGGCGGGAGACGGGGGCGGAGGGCTCCACCACTTCGTAGGTCGGCTCCGCCAGGGCGCCGGCGGATCGATGAGCGGTCGAGGAATCGCTCAGCATCGCGCCCAGAATCCCCGTTTCGGAGAGCATGCCCACCAGCTTCTCCCCTTCCATCACCGGGACCTGGGAGATGCCGTGCTGCTTCATGAGGCCCAGCACGTCACGGATCGCATCGGCCGCCTGCGCCGCGATGATTTTCTGGGGACGCTTGTGCAGCAGATCTTCCACGCATCCGGCCAGATCCTCTTCCAGGAAGCCGTTCTGCCGCAGCCACGCGTCATCGTAGACCTTGCTCAGGTATCGCGATCCCGAATCGGGCATCAGCACGACCAGGGTCTTGCACTCGGGATGGGCGCGAGCGAACTTGATGGCGCCGGCCATGGCGCCGCCGCAGGATCCGCCGCCGAAGATTCCCTCTTTCCGGGTCAATTCCCGGGCGGTGGTGAAGCACTCCTTGTCGCTCACCTGGATGACCTCGCTCACCACGCTGAGATCGATGGTGCCCGGAATGAAGTCCTCCCCGAATCCTTCCACCTTGTAGGTTTTCAGGATCTTGGGAGCTTTCCCCGACTTGAGGTACTCGTAGTAAATCGAGCCGACGGGATCCACCAGCACGTACTTGACCGAAGCCTTGCGGGGCCGGATGTAGCGGGCGATGCCCGAGAGGGTTCCGCCGGTGCCGGTGGCCACCACCACGGCATCAAGGGCCTCCCCGATCTGGTCCCAGATTTCCGGGCCGGTGGTCTTGAAATGAGCTTCCGGATTGCTCAGGTTCTGGTACTGGTTGGCGAAGAAGGCATTAGGAGTGGTCTCGGCAATGCGCCGGGCCACCTGGTAGTAGCTTCTCGGATCCTCCGGCGGCACCGCCGTCGGGGTGGAGATGACCTTGGCGCCGAAGGCCCTCAGGGCCTTGATTTTCTCATCACTGACCTTGTCGGGCATGACCAGAATGGTGTGGTACCCGCGCGCCGCCCCGACCAGCGCGAGCCCCATGCCGGTGTTTCCGGAGGTGCACTCGACGACTGTCCCACCGGGCTTGAGCTGCCCGCTTCGCTCGGCGTCCTCGATAATCTGGACGGCGATCCGATCCTTGACGCTGCTCCCGGGATTCAGATACTCGAGCTTGGCATAGAAAGTGGCGCCGGTGTCCCTTCCCAGGCGGTTGATGCGCACCAGGGGGGTATGCCCGACCGCTTCGACGATATTCTCGAAAACGTTTTTCATGGCGCGTCATCTTGCCGCGTTCCAGGGGCGCTCGTCAAGGCGAAAAGCTCACTCCGCGGGCCTGCCAATGGGTGGAACGGGACCGGGCTTGGGAGATAAGCCAGCGGGGGTTGGCCCGCCAATGATAGAATGTTTTGCATTGATTCCACAGATGGGGGTGATCCCGGCCCCGAGGGAGCCTGAGCATGACTGAGCCACTGAACGACCCGAAGAGCAAGATTCAGGAGCTGATCGACTTTCAGATCAACCCGGCCGTGGCGGGGCATGGCGGGTTCATCGAGCTTCTGGATTACAAGAATGGAGTGGTTTACTTGAAAATGGGGGGGGGCTGCCAGGGATGCGGCATGGCCAACGTCACCCTCAAGCAAGGGATTGAGCGGATGCTCCGCGAAGAGATGCCGGAAATCCAGCAGGTGGTCGATACCACGGACCACGCCGGCGGAAGCAATCCCTATTACCAGCCCTCGAAGTAGCACGCGTCGCATTCCAATCTCTCCTCGCTCTTCGGATTTCCTCTGCATGCGCGATCCAGGTGACGTGCTCTTGATCTCCTGCTATGAGCTGGGTCACCAGCCCATGGGCCTGGCCCTACCCCTGGGTTTCCTTGAAGCTTCGGGGTATCGGCCTGCCGTGCTGGACGTCGCAGTCGATCCCCTGGAGAGCGCCCAGATCGCCCGGGCCCGACTCGTGGCCATCTCGGTTCCGATGCACACGGCCCTGCGCCTCGGCGTGGCGCTGGCTCAGAGAATCCGCCGCGAAAACCCGACGTGCCACCTGTGCTTCCACGGCCACTACGCGTGGCTCAACTCGGAATTCCTGCTGGATGCCTGCGCCGATTCGATCCTTGCCGGAGAGTGCGAGGAAAGCCTGGTGCATCTGGCTCGGACGCTCGAGGAGGGGGGCGACCTGGAGTGCGTTGCGGGGCTGGGTTTACCGGGAAAGAAGTCCGGACCTCTTCTCGGACGGCAGGCCTTCGTCCAGCCCAGCCGGCATGGCCTGAAGCCCCTAAAGGAGTACGCCGCCCTGGAAATGGATGGACAGCAGCATCAGGCGGGCTACGTGGAAACCAGCCGTGGCTGCCTGCACCTCTGCCGGCATTGCCCGATTCCTCCCGTCTACGCCGGCCGCTTCTTCATCCTGCCGAGAGACCTGGTCCTGGAGGATATTCGCCAGCAGGTCGCGCAGGGGGCGGCTCACATCACTTTCGGAGACGCCGATTTTCTCAATGGTCCCGGGCACTCTCTCGGCATCGTGCGGGAGATGCACCGCCGCTTTCCGGAACTCACTTTCGATTTCACCGCCAAGATCGAGCATTTGCTGAAGCATGGCCATCTCGTTCCCGAGTTGCGGCGCCTCGGAGCCGTCTTCGTGGTCTCCGCGGTCGAATCCCTGAGCAACACGGTCCTGCAGATCCTCGATAAGGGCCACACCCGCCAGGACGTGCAGGCTGCTCTGGATCTCTGCCGCGAGTCCGGCCTGGTCCTGCGCCCCTCACTGCTCCCCTTCACGCCCTGGTCCACCCTGAGTGATTTCCGGGAACTGCTGGAATTCGTGGAGTCGGAAGATTTGGTGGAGGCGGTCGATCCCGTGCAATTCTCAGTACGGCTCCTGATCCCGCCCGGCTCTCTGCTTCTGCAACATCCCACGGCGGCGCTGCAGGTGGGCGAGCTCGATCCGCAGGCCTTCGGCCATGCCTGGGTGCATCCCGACCCCCGCATGGACCTCCTCCAGCGGCGCGTGACGGCCACAGTGGAGCGGGCGGTCCATACTCGGGAAACAGCGCAAGAGACCTTTCAAAGGATCCGCAGGGACATCTCGGAGATCACCGGGGAGAAGGCCCTCGCTTCCAACCCTCCGCCGGCTGCCGCCTCCCCCCGGCGGCTTCCCCGACTCACCGAGTCCTGGTTCTGCTGAGCCGAGCCCACCGAGGGTCAGTTGGACCCTCTCCGGCGCGTGGATCGCTTAGTTTGAGATTGGCTCCCGGGACCTACTCGATGACGATTTGCAGCCGCCGATGGGCCGCCCGCAGGGCCGCCTCCACGAATGCGGGCTCCTCCCCTCTGGCAAAGATGAAGCCCAGATAGCGGGATCCTTCGGGAAGTGGTATCGCTTCCTGCCCCAGCGCCAGGCTCTGAGCGACCGCTTCGACGCCGGGGACCGATATCGCCGCGTCGATCCCGGCAAAACGCGTCAGCCTTCCGGAGCGCGGGATGGGAATCATCATGACCCCCGCGGCTTTTTTCTCCCGCACCAGGGAGCCGACCTCCAATCCCAAGGCATGCCGGAGGGTCAACGCTTCCAAAGAAATACCGGCTCCAAAGCGCAGAGCCCGCGAACAGAGTCCTCCGATGGAGCGAGGCGCAACTTCCAGAGGCCACGCTCCCCACTCGTTCACCCGCAGCTCCGCATGGATCGGTCCCTCACACAGCCCCAGCGCCGCGGCCGCCAGGGCCGTGGTTCGAAGAACTTCACGCTGCGTCTCTTCGGGCAGTCGCGAAGGGGTCACATAAATCGTTTCCTCGAAGAAGGGGCCTTCCAGTGGGTCGGGCTTGTCGAACTGCGCCAGGATCTTCAGCTCGCCATGAATCAGAAGCCCCTCGACCGCCACTTCCCCACCGGGAATGTACGCCTCCACCAGAATCCAATCCGCCGCCTCGCCCCCCTTCCTGCGCACTTCCGGCTCCTTGAGGATCCTCCCCAGCCGCTCCCAGGCCCGCTTAAGGTCTCCAGGATTGTCACAGCGCATCACTCCTCGGCTGGCTGACAGGAAGAGCGGCTTGACGACGCACGGAAACTGCACTTTTCCCGCAACGGAAATCGGGTCTTCGCCCGCCGAGAATCTCCCGAAGTGGGGGGTGCGGACACCGGCCCGCTCGAGAAGCTCGCGGCTCTTGTGCTTGTCCCGGGCGGCGCGCACCGATTCGACCGAATTGTGCGGAAGGCCCAGGAGGCGAGAGATTTCCGCCGCCAGCTCGGTGGTTTCGTCCTCGACCCCCACCACGCAAACCAGTTGATGCGTTTTCGCGAAGTCGGCGACTTTCCCGGCCGACGCCTCGATGTCCTGGAAATCCAGCGTCAACGTGGCTCCGGGCACCGCATCCTCCAGGGTCTGCCGACGGTCGGAGCCCACCACGACTTCCGCCCCCACCTCGCTCGCCGCTCTGAGAAAATCCTCGGCACGATAAGTGGTCGTCGGCATGAGAAGCAGCACTCGGGGCTTGCTCATCACTAGGCTCCAGTCACGGTTGCGATGGGTGGAGGATACTTCAGGTGGAGAAGGAAATCTTGACCCCCCCCTTCAAAAAACCATGCCAGCATGCTATTTTAGAGGCCTCCGACAGAAAAGCCCTTTGACGACGGCCACTTTCGGCGGCCGGTCCGGGTGTGGACCCAGGCCAGAGCTCTTCGAACCACCGGGCCTCGCCGAAGCCTTCATAAGGAGTCCCAGGATGCCCCAAGACACTGCTCTTCTCCACCGAGCGCGAATCGTGACTCGCATCGCCACCGTGTGCCTGCTTGCCACCGCCTTGCCCGGCTTGGTGAGCGCTGCCATTCCGGGGCAGAACGGTCGGATCGCCTTCCAATCCACGGACGGCGGGCCTTCCCATCTGGCCGTCGTCAATTCTGACGGCGCCGGGGTACGGCCTCTCCCCTTTGCGCCAGCGCAAGCGGCCGAGCCATCCTGGTCTCCCGACGGAACACAGATCGCCTTCGCTGCCGGTACTGCGAGCCAGCTTCACCTCTGGATCATGAATTTCTTCACCGGCGCCGCCACCCCGCTCACCCAGGACAACACGGTCTCCGACAATAGCCCGGCCTGGTCGCCGGATGGCACGAAGATCGCCTTCACCCGCTGCGGCGGGAGCCCGCTCCAGTGCGACGTTTGGGTCGTGAATGCCGATGGCACTTCGCCCCTGAATCTGACCCAGACTCCTGACAGTGATGACCGGCAGCCGGCCTGGTCCCCCGATGGGACCAAGATCGCCTTCACCACCAATCGTGATGGCAATCTCAACATATACACCATGAGCTCCGATGGCTCCGGTCCCCTGCGATTGACCGACACACCGGATCAGGACCTCTCTCCCGATTGGTCCCCGGACGGGACCTTGATTGCGTTCGCCCGCTTCGACGCCCAGCAGGCCTCGACAATCTGGACGATGAATGCCATCGACGGGACCAATCCCCTGAGCCTGACCGCCGGGGAGCAGCCGGTTTATTCGCCTGACGGAACCAAAATCGCTTTCGTCCTGGTCACGGGGTCCAACGACGACTTGTGGACGATGAACGCCGATGGAACGGCAGGACTCGCCCTGGTGGCCACTTCCGCCCAGGAATTGGCACCCTCCTGGCAGCCCATCAATGCCGGGACGAACGTGCCACCCGTTGCGGTGGCCGGCGAAGATGCCACGTTCACCTGTGAATCCGAAGAGACGGTGCCGGTTCTGGATGGATCGGGCTCCACCGATCCCGACTCGACCCCGGGCACCAACGACGACATCGTCCTTTACGAATGGTGGATTGATTTCGGGACGCCCACCGAGGAGTTCCTGGGCACGGGGGCCGTTATCGATGATCTCAGCCTGGCTTCCGGCACCTACAACGTGACGCTTCAGGTCACCGACAGCGCGGCGCAGGCCGATACCGATGAGGTGGCGATCACCGTCGACGATCAGACCCCGCCCGAAATCGGGGTGAATCTCAACCGGTCGGTGCTCTGGCCTCCCAACCATCGCATGGTCAATGTGCGTGCCAACGTGGAGGCCTTCGACTTTTGCAGCGCGGTCACCCTGGTGCTCGCCTCGGTGACCAGCAACGAGCCGGAGAACTCCCAGGGGGACGGCAATACGGCTCCCGACATCATGGGAGTCAGCCCGGGCACGGAAGATTTTATGTTCCAGGTCCGAGCCGAGCGCTCGGGAACCGGCACCGGTCGGATTTATACGGCGACCTACTCGGCGACCGACCTCTCCGGGAACGAGTCCCAGGGCACTGCCGAAGTAAAGGTCCCCCATGACCGGGGCCATGGGAACGGAAACGGCGGTCAAGGGAATCCCGACCACCCCGGGAAGGGCAAGGACAAGGGTAAAGGCAAAGGCAAGGGCAACGGACACGGCAACGGTAACGGGAACCACTGAAGATTGCTCTGGCGCAAATCCCCCGGATTCGTCGAACGGATTCGGGGGATTTTTTTGCCCGGCCGCGGCGATGCTATACTCCGCGCCGGTCTTTCTCTCCCTGTTCGGAGCCGATGATGGCCGGTAAATACTTCGAGGACCTGCAGGTCGGCCAACGCATACGCCACCGGCTCTCCCGGACCATCACCGAGACCGACAACGTCCTCTTCTGCTCGCTCACGGCCAACACCCAGCCGCTCCACCTGGACGAGGAATTCGCCGCCAAGACTCCGTTCGGGAGACGCATCGTCAACGGCATCTTCACCCTGGGCCTGGCGGTGGGGCTGACCGTCTCGGACCTCACCGAAGGGACCATCGTCGCCAATCTCTCCTACGAAAAGGTGTCGCATCCCAAGCCGGTTTTTCATGGCGACACCCTGACGGTCGAAACGGAAGTCCTGGAGACCCGAGCCTCCCGGTCCAGGCCCGATCAGGGGATCGTCCGTCTACGCCACGTGGGGACGAATCAGCGGGGCGAGGTGGTGGTGGATCTGGAGCGGACCGTTCTTTTCCTGAAGAGGCCGGTGTGAGCTCGACTGGAACTGGGAGACAACCCAGGGCCCGGCGAGCCCTCCTCTTCGTTCCCGGTGACGACGCCCGGAAAATCGCCAAAGCGGCCGCTTCCGGCGCCGACTGCGTTGTGCTGGATCTGGAGGATGGCGTCGCGGCGGACCGCAAGCTGGCGGCGCGTGAAACGGTGGCCTCCTGCCTTCAGAGCCTGGATTTCGGCGTCAGCGAAAAGCTGGTGCGCGTCAACCCCGTCGGATCGGAGCTCCATCCCGGCGACATCGAAGCGACGCTCGCCGCGCTTCCCGACGGCTATCTGATCCCTAAAGTTGAATCGGCGGAGCAGCTGCGGGAGGTGGTCCGGCGCACCGCTTCGGCTCCGCTTCCGCTGCTCGCCCTCATCGAAAGCGCCCGAGGGGTGGTCCAGGCGGCGGCCATTGCCGAATCGGATCCCCGTCTGGAAGCGCTGCTGTTCGGAGCCGAGGATCTGGCCGGAGACATGGGAGCCACGCGCACCCGGGAGGGAGCGGAAATGGCCTGGGCCCGCGGGGCAGTGGTGGTGACCGCCGCCGCCTTTGCGCTGCAGGCGATTGATACCGTCTTCGTCGACCTGGGTGATCTAGAAGGCTTGAGCCGGGAGGCGCGCACCGCCTGTGTCATGGGCTATGCGGGGAAAATGGCCATCCACCCCAAGCAGGTTTCCGTCATCCAGGAGGCATTCACCCCTTCCGATGCCGAGATCGAAGAGGCCCGGCTTCTGGTTGAGATCCACGCAGCGCACCAGGCCGGCGGAGAAGGCGTCTTCGTTCTCGACGGGAAAATGGTGGACTGGCCAATGGTCCGCACCGCCCAGCGGCTACTTTCCCGAGCCCGGGCCGCCGGGAAATTTCAGTAAACTCGGTACCCCTTGCAACCCTTCTGGTCCCCGCTCTCATCCCTCCTCCTGCCGGCGCCGCGGATCTATGCGCCACCTCTCCTCCTGCGCAAGATGCTCGCTCCGGGAAAGTCCGTCGAGCTGATTTATGCCGGGGATCGGATGGCTCCAGCGCTGCGACACGGACAGACCCTGAGTGTGCAGGCGCCCTCCAGAGGATTTCTGCCCGGTGAAATGGTCGTGGCGTCTCAGGCAGGGATCCCCGACGTCTTTCGAGTGGAGCTTCTGGAGGGCGATGCGGTGCTGCTGTCAGCCGACGCCGACCCGTCCCTCGCTGTCCGGCTCCCGCCGGACATGGTTCTGGCACGGGTGCACGCCCCCGCACGGCGGACAGGGCGGAAGCGTCGAGAATTGCGCCGGCTTGCCATGGACTTCCGAGAGGCGTGGATGGGGCGGATCGATGCTGCGACGCTCGCCGCCGAGAGCATCCGGGTCAAGTATGACGTCCAGGCTCCGTACTATGTCACTTCCCCCGGAAAGGAAATCGAGAGCTCGCTCAAAGAGCGGATCCTGCGGGAAATCCCCAAGGGGCATCGGATCCTGGTGGCAGGTAGCGGCACCGGGCGCGAGTGCTTCGCGCTGTCGCGGGAGGGGTACCCGGTGAGTGGCGTCGACTTTTCCGAGGAGATGATCGTCCGGGCGCGCCGTCAGGCGGAGCAGCTCGGCCTTTCAGTCACCTTCGAGGCGGCTGATCTTCGCGCCTGCCGCATGGCCCCCGGCTCGCTCGGCGGGATCGTCTTCACCTACGAGGTGTACAGCTTCCTCCCCACGGCTGAAGAGCGGATCGAGCTGCTGCGGGCCATGGCGTCGTGGCTCGAGCCGGGTGGAAGAATCTTTCTCTCGGCCCGCAGGTTGCGAAATTTCTACGAGATTCTGCTTTTATCGCTCCAGTGGCTGCGTGGCGGGATGTGGCGGGGAGGCGCCTGGGGAGATTCCCACACCCGTTGGATTGCTCCCGACGGAAGCATGCGGCGCTCGTTCATCCATATCTTTCCCGAGCGTCGGCTGAAGCAGGAGTCGCGCCAGGCGGGACTTACCATGGGAGAGTTCCAGGGAGGTCACTGCTTGCTGTCACCGATGGAGTCGAGCTCCACCAGAACCTGACCCCGCTCGACCTGATCGCCCACGCGGCAGCTGATTTTCACGACGCGGGATGGCTCGGGAGCCGTGATGCGGATTTCCATTTTCATCGCCTCCACCACCACCAGGGTTTGACCTCGCTGCACCGATGCTCCCGCTTCCACCGCAACCAGCCGGACGAGCCCGGGCATGGGAGCTTCCAGGCCGTGCTCATGGTGCTGCAGGACCCGCGGTGCGCGCAGAGGGTCGACGCGCTCCAAACGATAGGCCGCCCCACCTTGCGTCAGCAGCAAGCTGTCCGAGTCGCGCGCGAAGGCAATCCGGTGGAGCTTGCCCTGGAGTTCGAGGATGAGCGTCCCTTCAGGCGCGGCGACGCGGCGAAGCTCATGCGCGCGGCCGTCCACCTCGGCGCGGAGGGACTCGGTCGCGCGCTCCAGTTTTACGGTGTATTCCTTCCCCTGCCAGCGGAATCGCTGCTCGATCAAATTCAATTCTCCTCGCCGCCGAGCCGAAACGAATCGGAGCGAGCCCATGGACCGCGAGGCCCCTCTCCACCGCCCGTCTCTCCCGGCTCGCTCCCCGTGACGCCAGCCGGCCCATCGCTCGCCAGCATCGCTGCCGCGATGAGAATCTCGTCGGGAGGCGGCGTCACTTCACCGCCTTGGGGAAGGTGTCGTTGCAGAAAATCGGTGGCGGCTTTTCCCGAGCGGAAGATGGGATGAGAAAGGATTTCCTTCAGAAACGCCAGATTCGTGACCGGGCCCAGTATCACCATCTGATCCAGGGCCTGCTCCATCCGCCGTACCGCCCCCTCGCGGTCGGAAGCTCCGACGATGACTTTCGCCAGCAGCGGGTCGTAATGCAGCGGCACCTCGTCCCCCTGCGCGTAGCCTGAGTCCACGCGGACCCCCGGCCCCTGCGGCGACTCCCAGCGCAGAATCCGTCCGGGGGATGGAGCGAAATCGCGCGCCGGATCCTCCGCATAGATGCGGCACTCCAGCGCGTGCCCGCGGGCAAGCGCAGTCTCCCAGGCAGGAGACAGCGGCTCTCCCGCCGCCAGTTGCAGCTGGGCCAGCACCAGGTCCACGCCCGTGAGGATTTCGGTTACCGGGTGCTCCACCTGCAGCCGGGTATTCATTTCGAGAAAATAAAACTTCCCGGAATCGGGATCCAGCAGGAACTCCACCGTCCCCGCATTCACGTAGGCGGCGGCCTGGGCCACCGCCACGGCCGCCGCTGCCATGCGCGCTCGGAGATCTTCATCGAGCCCGGGCGACGGGCTCTCCTCCAGGATTTTCTGGTGCCGCCGCTGCACGGAACAATCGCGCTCGAACAGGGAGATGATGCGGCCTTGCCGATCGCCCAGGACTTGCAGCTCCACGTGCCGCGCCGAGGGAATGAACTTCTCCAGAAACACCCGGGAATCTGAGAAAGCCGACTGCGCCTCGCGCCGCGCCGAGGCGAGCGCTTCGGCCAGACTGGACGCGCTCTGCACGACTCGCATGCCGCGTCCGCCTCCCCCGCCGGCCGCCTTCACCAGAACCGGATAGCCCAGCTTCTTGGCCTGCTTTTCCAGCTCTTTGTCGCTCCCGGTCCCGTCGTAACCCGGAACCACGGGCGCCCCGGCGCTGAGCGCCAGCTGCCGTGCCCGGGTCTTGTCCCCGAGCTGTCGGATCGATGCAGCCGACGGCCCCACCAGCGCCACGCCGGCCGCGGCGACCGTCTCCGCGAAATCGGCGTTTTCCGACAGAAATCCGTACCCGGGATGCACCGCCTCGCAGCGGCTACGACGCGTCGCCTCCAATAACAGGGGAATGTTCAGATAGGTTTCGGCGGGAGTGGATCCGGGCAATGCGACGGCTTCGTCCGCCTCGCGGACATGCAGGGCGCCACAGTCCGCCTCGGAGTGCACGGCCACCGCCGTCACCCCGGCTTCCCGGCAGGCCCGGGCGATGCGGACCGCGATCTCTCCACGGTTGGCGATGAGTAGGCGGCGAAACAAACCGACGCTCCGCGGCCGCTACATGCGGAAGACGCCGAAACGGGTGGGCCGTGGCGGCGCGTTCAGCGTGGCGGAGAGGGCGAGCCCCAGGACGCGCCGGGTCTGGGCAGGATCCAGAATTCCGTCGTCCCAGAGGCGCGCCGTGGAGTAATAGGGGCTCCCTTCGGCTTCGTATTTTTCCAGGACGGGACGCATGAACTCGCTCCGCTGCGCCTCCGAGAGCGCCGGTTTGCCGGCGCGCAGGTTCTGATCGTCCTTGACGGTGGCCAGCACGTTGGCGGCCTGGTCCCCGCCCATGACGCTGATGCGCGCGTTCGGCCACATCCACAGGAACCGCGGAGAGTAAGCCCGGCCGCACATCCCGTAATTGCCCGCACCGAAGCTGCCCCCGATGATGACCGTGAGCTTGGGCACTTCCGCGTTGGCCACGGCGTGCACCAGCTTCGCGCCGTCCTTCGCAATGCCGCCCGCCTCATAGTCCTTGCCCACCATGAATCCGGTGATGTTCTGCAGAAAGAGGAGTGGGATGCCGCGCGAGGTGCACAGCTCCACGAAATGGGTCCCTTTCAGCGCCGATTCGCTGAACAGCACCCCGTTGTTGGCCAGGATCCCCACGGGATATCCCTCGATTCGGGCGAAGCCGCAGACCAGCGTCGCCCCGTAGCGCGCCTTGAATTCGCGGAATCGGCTTCCGTCCACCAGGCGAGCGAGGATTTCCCGGACATCGTAGAGCTCGCGAAACGTGCGAGGCAGAACGCCGTAGATCTCTTCCGGGTTGTAGCGCGGCGCCTCGGGAGCCGTCACCTCCACGGAAACCGGCTTACGGCGGTTCAGCGTCGCCACGATGTCCCGTACCAACGACAGTGCGTGGAGATCGTCCTCCGCAAGATGATCGGCGACCCCCGATCGGCGGGTGTGAACGTCGGCGCCGCCCAGCTCCTCGGCGGTGACCTCCTCTCCGGTGGCAGCCTTCACCAGCGGCGGCCCCCCCAGAAAGATGGTCCCCTGCCCCTTCACGATGATCGCCTCGTCGCTCATCGCCGGGACGTAGGCGCCTCCTGCGGTGCAGCTCCCCAGCACGGCGGCGATCTGGGGGATGCCCGCGGCGCTGAGGCGTGCCTGGTTGTAGAAGATGCGCCCGAAGTGCTCCCGGTCGGGGAACACCTCCGCCTGGAGCGGCAGAAAAGCGCCTCCGGAGTCCACCAGGTAGATGCAAGGGAGATGATTCTCCGCCGCGACTTCCTGGGCCCGCAGGTGCTTCTTGACCGTCAGCGGATAGTAAGTTCCGCCCTTGACCGTGGCATCGTTGGCGACGATGAGGCATTCGGTGCCGAAGACCCGGCCGATTCCAGTCACCAGCCCCGCGCACGGCGCCTCGTTGTCGTACAGGTCCCAGGCGGCCAGGGGGCTGAGCTCCAGAAACGGCGAGCCCTGGTCCAGAAGGCGATCGATGCGATCCCGCACGAACAGCTTTCCCTGCTGTACGTGGCGCTCCCGGTATTTCTCTCCGCCTCCCTCGCGGACCTTCGTCTGGCGCTGCCGCAGCTGCATCACCAGCGCGCGGTGGTGAGAGTCATTCTCTTTGAAGCGATCGGAACGGGTGTCGACGGTGGAGGAGAGGATTTCCATGGGCGGGGAGTGTAACACTCGCATTCACCGCCCGCAATGCAGGGGATCGGGCTTCGCTGAGCGTCCGGAAGCGACTCCGGTCCTACCGGCTGGCCAGCTCTCCCGGGCGGCTCGAGCGCGCGGCCGGATCCGGCGAGCTCAGGCTGACCGGGTCGGGCGCGGGAAGGCGGAACCAGATCTTTCTGTGGAAAAAACTGTTCTCGTGACTGACGATGAAGGAAGCCTCCGGGACGTCCTCCGAAATGAGGAGCCGCGCCTCGGTGGCCGACCCCGGAAGCTCGAAGGCCAGCTCGGTGGTGTACGACTCACCAGGGCGCAGGGGCCGGGCCAGCAGTGCTCGGGGATCCGAATCGCCCGCCAGGGCGAGCTCGGCGGCCTTCGAGACGGCATAGCTCTTACCCGCCGCATCCTCCAGGCGAATCCTCCGGGGATTGGGCCGCAGCGGCGCATCGCCTCGCCGGGGACTAATCGTATTCGGGTCGAACCAGGTCTTGACGGTGACGATCACGAAGCTCCCCGGCGCCTCAATCGCCGCCGCGCCGCTCCCCACGGTCTTCACGCTCCGAACCCCTTCCACGGAATAGGCCAGGTGGCAATCCACCTCGCAGAAGTACTTCAGCTGACCGGGCTCCAACAGCTGATCCCGGCTGGTCAAAGAATGGGTCAGGAGCGCCCCCAGGTAGACGGTCAGAACGACCGCCAGCGCCTCCGCCACGCGCCTGGCGGGCCGGCGCCTCCCCCGAAGCGCCAGCCCGACGGCCACGACGCCGCCGGCGAACATCAGGAGCGCGGTGAACAGGAACAGCAGGATCACAACCGGGGCATTGGGAGGAGTGAATTCCATGGCGAGCTCCTAAATCCGCGGCTCGGCCCAAGCCGGCCGTCAAGGGCGTCAGGGCGCCTTTCGGGTGGCGCGGATGAGCGCCTCCATATGACCCAGATAAGCTTCCAGAGCTTTGCGCCCAGCGTCGGTAATTCTGAATTCGGTCCTGGGAATCCTCCCTTCGAACGATTTCTTGCAAGCGATGAAACGGGCTTCCTCCAATTTCCGCGCATGCACACTGAGGTTGCCATCGGAAGTTTCCAGCATCGCTTTCAGCTCGCCAAAGGAGAGGGAGGAATTCACCGCGAGTGCGCCGAGAATGCCGAGCCGGATCCGGTCGTGGATGAGACGGTCCAGCTGCAGGGAGCTGGGTCGCGCGGTCTTGGCCGACCCCGTGCGCACCGCAGGCGTTCCGGAGCTTTCCTCATCGTGCTTTCGACGTGGACTAGCCACCGTGCCTCCGTGCGATGAGGAATCCGAACAGCAGATGCAGCCCGCCGAAGCCCAGGGCCAGAAGCCCGTCCCCCCAGGAGGGCGGGGCGAAGAGGGCCAGCGCCCCCAGTCCCATGAAACAGACCCCCATGATCGGGAACAGGCGCACGGAAAACATGCCCGCCGTCATCACGGCGACTCCATAGAGCAGCAGCCAGACGCCGGGAATCAGGGGCGTCAGTTCCAGACGATAGAGCCCCCCGGTCAGCACCGCGCCGGCGCTCAGAGGTGGCAGCAAGCCAAGAAAAAATTGCCGTCCAGGCTGCGTCAATAGCGGCAGGTGAAGGCGCCGCGCCTTCAGCGCGTTGCTCCAGTTCCCCAGGCTAGCCGCCAGCGCCGCCTCGAACATCCAGAACGCCAGCCAAATCTCGCGCGACGGCGCCCGCGAGGCCGCCCAGGCGGCAACCAGTGCGGTCACTCCCACGGCCATCGATCCGCGACCCGATAGAGCCGTGAACGATCCGGCGCGCTCCATCGCCGCGCGGATGAACCGGACATTTTCTATAGCCCTCTCTTGAAGGCTCTCCGGCGCCCTGTCTGGATCGATGCGATTCGCATTCCTCATGATGGTGCCAACCTACACGAAGGCTTGGATACTGTCAAGTGCTTTGAAGTACAAAGTGTGAAAAAACTGCTGGGACCAAGGAGCGGTGGGGAGGAGGAAAGGCCGTGTGGAAGAAAAGGAAAAGCCCGCGTCTCAGCCGCGGGCTTCGGGTAAACCTGGTAGCGCTACGGGGATTCGAACCCCGGTTTGATGGCTGAGAACCACCCGTCCTAACCCCTAGACGATAGCGCCCCAATCTGGATCCGGGACAGGGATTCGAACCCCGATACCATGGTTCAGAGCCATGTGTCCTACCATTGGACGATCCCGGATCGGAGGCGGGATTCTAGTCAATCCCGCCCGGAACTGTCAACAAAACCGCCCCCTTAGGAGGATCGGACGGGATTCTCTTCCAGGAATCGGAGCAGCCGATCGATGCGGCGCAGAGCCCTCTCGCGCCCCACCAGGACGAGCACCGCGAAGACTCCCGGCGAGACCGCCTGACCGGTGAGCGCCACCCGCAAGGGGTGGATGAGCTTGGCCGCGGCGATGCCCAGGCTCTCCGCCACCTTGCGAAGCGACTGCTCGGTGGACGCCTCGTCGAACGGCTCCACTTCCGCCAGCGCCTCGCGCAACGCTTTCATGCGACCAGAAGTCTCGGCATCCTTCAGGTGCTTGGCGACCGCATCGGGGCTGAATTCCACTTCCTCTCCGAGGAAGATGGCGCAGTCCCGGGCCAGCTCCGACAGCTTGCGGGAGCGGGCCTTGAGAATCTCCAGCACCTGCTCGAACCAGGCCCTGCGCTCCCCTTCCAGAGACGGCTCCCACATTCCCTTGGCCTGCAGCTCTTCCCGGATGGCCTCGCGTATCGCCGCTATCGGCATGGCCTGGATGTACTGGCTGTTCAGCCACTGCAGCTTCTGCTCATCGAACACCGCTCCCTTCTTGCCGACCCCCTCGAACGAGAAGATCCGGACCAGTTCCTCCCGGGGAATGAATTCCCTTCCGTCGCCAGGAGACCAGCCCAGCAGCGCCAGGAAATTGAACAGCGCCTCCGGCAGATAGCCCGCTTCCCGATACTCGGTCACGGCGACTGCCCCGTGCCGCTTGCTGAGGCGCTTCTTGTCCGGACCGAGAATCAGCGGCACGTGGGCGAACTGCGGAACCGCCGCGCCGAGCGCGCGATACAGCAGAATCTGCTTCGGTGTATTCGAGATGTGATCGTCGCCGCGCACCACATGCGTAAT